>PJUI01000002.1_pt1 | contig 1174367 bp, 1061 predicted proteins | sample 1512201 | NCBI WGS metagenome assembly PJUI01 (sample SAMN08177670, study PRJNA422409) | Feces metagenome, whole genome shotgun sequencing project. | isolation source: Chicken feces (2) enriched on wood chips | host: Gallus gallus | place: USA: Madison | collected 2015-01-15
CTGGGCAGACAGGCCCAGAACTGTGCATAGAATACATGCACCAGAGTAAATTTTCTTCATCTGCTTGTGTATTTAGTTAATCTTAGTTTTTATAATTCAGCGCAAATTTAACATTTTTTAACACACATGCAAGTCTCATTGCAGAGATTTAACATAGATTATGTCACTTGTCTGTGTTTTTTTATAATAATTTTAAATCATTTAATTAGGTAAAGGTATTGACGGAAAGCGACAAAACTTGTCGTATTAAATGATAGATATGAAATTAGAAGTATAATGTAATAGTTAAGACAGTCATCCCATATTACCTCTTTAAATAAAAAAGAGTTACCGGATTCAGTAACTCTTTTATTTATCTCAATTATTCTTGAAACTACTTAGATTGTAATCAAACTATTCTCTTTCTTTCTTCATCTTCAATGCTCTCTGATAGAAAGACTGCTCAGCTATTTTTTCTTCCGCTTCATTAATGGCTGCCAGAAGATTATTCTTATTATCTGCTATTTCACCAAGTACTTTTGACACTAGTTCCCAAACCGGCTGCATCTTCTCAACCAATTCAATACCTTTCGGAGATAGTATAATCAGTCTTCTGCGCTCATCCTGTTTGTCTTTTTTGGATTGAATAAGCTTTTGTTTCTCCAGTTCTTTCAGCAAGCTTATGGTAGATGGATGGGTATACCCTATTTCATTGGCAATTTCCACAACACTCAGCATTTTTTTATGATGGAGAGTAAAAATAACTGGAAACCACTTGGGTTCAAAATCAATATCAAAAGATTGATAGATCATAGCTCCATCTTTTCTCAATTGTTCACTTAATCGCTGCAGCCTCGTGGATATGGCCAGGATACCGGATTCATCTATTATATTCATACCTTTTGATTTAAATTTAAACAGTAGAAAATATTATCGCTGTTCATCAATGGGAATTGGGCTGGCAGATCTTCTTTTTCAACCTGTAAAAAATGATTGCGTTCATAAAAACGCATGGCTGCCTTTAATATATTAACCGTTCCGAGATAAATCGCATCTATTCCATTTTCATGACAGAAAGATATTAAAACTTCCAGAAGTTCCTGTGCAATATTCAGTTCTTTTCCCCTGAATTCTTTTTTTACAAACATCTTTCTCACCGCTCCTGCCCTTTCATCAAATTTAACCAGCGCTATGGAGCCTACCAACTCACCGTCTATAAAAGCACCCCAGAAATTCCCGCCGGGTTCCATATAAAAGCTTTCAACCTCTTTTAGATCCGGCTGATCTTCTATCGTAATGGGCACATTAAATTCTTTTTGCTGGATGGTAAGAATTAAGTCAATCAGCTGATCCGAATAAGTATTATCTAATGGTTTAATGATGATATTCATATGCATTTTATTTATATATCAAAACTACGTAGTTTACTACATATATGCAAAATATTTTTTCTCTTTTATAAAAAATTTAACAATCCCTATCCAATATCAGACAACAAAAAACGTATGCCATCTCTGACATACGTTATTATTTTTATGGGATGAATTTCTATTTCCATCCACCGCCAAGAGCCTGGTAAAGCTCTACAGCAGCTTTCATTTTGCTGTATTCCGCATTGGAAATATTCAGTTCTGCGTTCAATGAATTCACACTTGCATTCAAAACCTCAAGATAGTTAGCCATACCGTAGTTCACAAGTTCCTGCGAGTACTCAACAGAATTCTTATAAGCATTAAGCTCTTTCTGCTTCAATTCGATAAAAGAATCCTGAACAGAAAATACACGGATCGCATCTGAAACCTCTTTTCCGGCTGTAAGCACTGTTTTTCTAAAATTCAGATAAGCCGTTTCCTGATTGGCCAGACTTACTTCGTAATTGGTTTTGATGGCTCTCCTGTTTAAAATCGGTTGAGCCAAACCTCCCACTACACTTGCAAACAATGAATTTACACTGAACAAATGGTCAATATCAAGAGACTGGATTCCTCCGTTTCCTGTGATCTTTAAGGTAGGATAAAACTGGGCTTTTGCAGCATTCGTCAGCTCAAAAGTATTCATTAAATTATACTCTGCTCTCATTACATCAGGACGGTTGGCCAATAACTGGGCAGGATATCCTAACTTTAAATCAACGGGAACCTGCTGGCTTCTCAATGTTGACCTTTCAATAGTATGGGAAGGCTCTCCCATCAATAAACTCATTGTATTCTCCAATAGTTGGATCTGAGTATCCATGTCGATCAGTAAAGATTTGGCATTGAAAACCAATGCTTCACTCTGCTGGACGGCAACTTCCGTTACTGTTCCTGCAACTTTTAAAGCTTTGGTGGTTTCCAGGTTTTTCTCACGAACCGCAATTGTTTCTGTAATGATTCTTTTCTGGTCATCAAAAGTCAGCAATTGATAGTAAGCGGAGGCAATAGAAGCAACCAGATCACTTTTAACAGCCTTGTGCGCTGCCACAGTTCCTAAATAAGTTGCCAACTGAGCTTTTTCCTGAGCCTTCAGTTTGCCCCAGAGATCAGCTTCCCAGCCTAAACTTGCTGTAATGTCAAGCTGATTAATATATCGTCTCTCTCCAAATAATTGTCCGGTCTGCGTATTTAAAGACTGAGTCTGGAAAGAATAGCCGGGACCTACTGTTAATGTCGGTTCATAGGCAGCCTTACTTTGTTTTAAATAAGCTTCCGCAGAATTGATGCTTTGCAGGGCGATCCTTATATCTAAATTATTATCCAAAGCCTTTGAGATATGCTTCTGAAGTATAGGATCTGTAAATATTTCTTTCCATGAAACATTGGCAATCGTTGTACTGTCAGAAGGCAGCATATCTGTACGGAAAAGCTTTTCGTCTACAACGTTTTTCGGTCTTTCGTACTCTTTTCTTGCCATACAGGAGGTAACGGCACCAAGAATGGCGACTGAAAAAGTGATTCCTTTTATGATGTTTAATAAACTCTTCATTTGTTTTAATTAGAAGTTAGAGTTCGGAATCAGAAGTGGTTTTAGATGTAAAAAACTGGCTTCCGATTCCTGAACCTTAATTTTATTCTGCTAAACTGATATCTTCTTTCTTAATAGGCTTAATTTTTTCCTGAAGTGTTTCAAAAATCACATACAGTACAGGAATTACAAATAATCCTAAAATAGTTCCTATCAATAGTCCGATTGCCGCACCCGTTGCAATAGATCTGTTCCCTACTGCACCGATTCCGCTTGCAAGAACCAACGGTAATAAACCGAAAATGAAAGCAAATGAAGTCATCAGAATTGGTCTTATCCTGGCTTTAGCTGCATTAATGGCAGACATGACAATGGTTTCCCCATGATGTCTTCGCTGGACCGCAAATTCAACAATAAGAATCGCATTTTTCGCCAGTAACCCAACGAGCATGATCAGGGCAATCTGGAAGTAAATGTTATTTTCCAGACCCATAATTTTCTGTCCGAAATAAGCTCCCATTACCCCGAGAGGAAGAGAAATAACTACGATCAGCGGAAGGATATAACTTTCATACTGGGCAGAAAGAATAAAGTAAACAAAGATTAAACTTAATCCGAAGATCAGAAGCGTTTGGGATCCTGAATTCAATTCTTCTCTGGTCAGTCCGGTAAATTCTACCGCATAATTCTGGTTCAGTGTTTCACTTGCTACCTGCTGTACAGCAGTAATAGCATCTCCGGAACTGTATCCTGCAGAGTTAGCTCCCGTTACTTTTACGGACGTAAACAGGTTATAACGGCTTACCGACTGAGGTCCATATGCTTTTTTCAATGTAACGAACTGTGAAATCGGAGACATAATTCCTGAACCGGTTCTTACGTATAATTCATTCAGGTTTTCAATGTTTTTTCTGTTTTCAGGAAGTGCCTGTACCATTACTCTGAACTGTTTCCCGTATTTGGTAAAGTCAGCAGTATAAATCCCTCCGATGTAGCCCTGCATGGTAGCCAGGATATCACTTACGGAAACTCCAAGCTGCTTGGTCAGAGGAACATTGATCTCCATCTGATACTGAGGATATTTTGTGTTGAAGGAAGTCTGGGCAAATTCTATTTCAGGTCTTTCCATCAGTTTCCCGATGAACTCATTGGTTTTGTTATCCAGATCTGCATACTCTCCTCCTGACTTATCCAAAAGTACCATCTCAAAACCGGCACTGTTACCAAAACCAGGTACACTTGGCGGCTGGAAAAATACCACTTTGGCATCAGGAACAGATCCTACTATTCCAAATAGCTTTTTGGTGATATCATCAGAAGTCTGGCCGTCTTTTTTCCTTTCTTCAAAAGGCTTCAGTTTAACAAAGGCAAGACCATTGTTACTTCCGTTTCCTGATAAGAACCCTCTACCGGTAGAAATCGTTACGTTCTGCACTCCCGGAACTTTTAAAGCTTTGGCCTGAAGTGTTTTTAAAGCATTATACGTTCTTTCCATAGAAGCTCCCGGAGGAAGCTGAACGTCTGTAAAGATAATTCCTCTGTCTTCTGTAGGTACAAAACCTTTTTTCATAGTACTGCTCGCCCAGAATAAAATACCTCCGGTCACCGCGAAGATGATCAGGGTTACCCATTTATGTCTCAGCAGGAATACAAATCCTCTTCCGTAACGCTCAGTGGTTGTTTTGAAAGCAATATTGAATTTATAGAAGAATTTCTGAAGAAAATTAAGTTTGCTGTATTCTTTATGATGCTCTGCATGAGGCTTTAAAAATAGTGAACATAAAACCGGGCTCAGCGTCAGGGCGTTGATTGCAGAAATGATAATCGCTATAATCAAAGTAATTCCAAACTGCTGGTAGAATACTCCTGTAGGACCTGTAATGAATGTTACAGGAATAAATACAGCTGCCATTACCAAAGTAATAGAGATAATTGCTCCTGTGATCTCATCCATTGCTTCTACAGTTGCTCTTTTCGCATCGGAAATACCATGTTCCATCTTCGCATGGACAGCCTCGACGACGACGATGGCGTCATCCACCACAATACCAATCGCAAGTACCAATGCAAATAAAGTTAACAGGTTTAATGAATATCCGAATAAATTCAGGAAGAAGAAAGCTCCCACAATAGATACCGGAACCGCAATGGCCGGAATCAGGGTAGATCTGAAGTCCTGAAGGAATATATATACAACAATAAATACAAGAATGAAGGCTTCGATCAGGGTATGTACTACCTTGTCGATAGAAGCTTCAAGGAATTCATTGGTGTCAAAGTTGAAGGTATATTTAATTCCCTGTGGAAAAGTTCCTTCCGCTGATTTCAGGTAAGTTTTAATGTTTTTAATGATCTCCTGGGCATTGGATCCCGGAGTCTGGAAGATCCCCATACTGATGGACGGATTGTTTCCGTTTTCCCCGATTCCTGTGTAAGACTGGCCTGCCAGCTCTACTTTGGCAACATCTTTCAGCATTAAATTCTGTCCGTCTCCAAGGGATTTGATGATGATGTTATCATACTGCTCCTTATCATTGAATTTACCTACATATTTGATGATATATTCAAAAGAGCTTCCGCTGTTCTGCCCGATAGAACCTGCGGCTGCCTCTCTACTCTGTTCGTTGATGGCATTGGTAACATCCGTAGGTGTTATGCTGTAGGCTGCCATTTTTGCAGGATCCAGCCAGATTCTCATGGAGTAGTTCTTACCCCCGAAAACGTTGGCATCCCCTACACCGTTAATCCTTTTAAGATTCGGAATAATATTGATATTCAGGAAGTTCTGAAGGTATACATCATCCAGGTCTTTATTCTCCGAATAGAAAGACATATACATCAGGGCACTGGTCTGCTGTTTCTGGGTAACTACCCCTGAACGGGTTACTTCGGAAGGAAGAAGCGGCGTTGCTCTTGCTACACGGTTCTGTACGTTTACCGCTGCAATATCCGGGTCTATTCCCTGCTTAAAGAAAACCTGGATCTGGGCAGAACCGTCGTTTCCGGCACTGGAAGTAATATAGTCCATTCCTTCTACCCCGTTAATCTGTTCTTCAAGAGGTACTACAACACTTTTCATCACCGTTTCCGCATTGGCTCCGGTATAGTTTGCGGATACACTTACGGTAGGTGGTGCAATGTCCGGATACTGGGTAACCGGCAGCGATATTAATCCCAACACCCCGAGAATAACAATCAGAATTGATATTACGGTGGATAAAACCGGTCGGTTTATAAAATTTTTAATCATTTTAGAATTTCGGTTTTATTGATTGAACAAGGCTATCCATTTTTACAGGCTTCTTTTTAATGGCTGTTCCAGGTTTTAACCCTCCAATACCTGCTGCAACAATAACTTCTCCTTTGTTGACACCAGATTTTATAAGCGCAAGATTATCTATTCTGTCGATCACATTAACTACCACATTTTTAGCAGTATCCTTTTCTACTTTGTAAACGTAAACAATACCCTGCTGCTCGTAAGTTGCACTTTCCGGCACAACCAATACATTATCATAATGTTGTGGGAATCTTATGGTTCCGCTGTTACCGTTACTCAATAATTTTTGAGCATTGGTAAAGGCTACTCTAAACTGTATGGTACCTGTTGTAGGATCAATCTGCCCGGTAATAGCCTCAATTCTTCCTTTTTCAGGATAAAGGCTTCCATTAGCCAGCTGAAGCTCTACCATTGGAAGGTTTTTGATCTTTTCAGGCATAGATGCTCCCGGAGATTTTTCAAGGAAATCAAAATATTCTTTTTCATTCATTGAGAAATAGGCGAAAATTCCAGAAGTATCAGAAATTGTTGTTAAGGCAGTCTGATCAGTAGGTCCCACCAAACTTCCTACTTTTAATGGAAGTCTTCCGATTACTCCTGAAATAGGAGCACGGATGATAGAATATTCTATATTGGCTTCTACCCCTTTATAATTGGCAACGGCCTGTCTTTTTGCCGCGGTAGCCTGCTGCAGCTGAGCCTGGGCTTGTGCCAGGTTGGCCTGAGCCGTCTGTAGCTGTACATTGCTGATGATGTTTTTCTGAACAAGAGGCTTCAGTTTGTTGACTTCCACCTGTGCCGCATTTACAGAGGCCTGTGCTGCTGCAATATTAGATTCTGCAGCCCCGATTCCGGCTTTGGAAGCGGCAGCATTTTCGGTCAGGATATTGGTTTCAAGACGGAACAATGGCTGTCCTTTGGTAACATACTGCCCTTCGTCTACGAGCACCTGGGTAATATATCCCTGTATTTTTGCCCGGACATCATTGTTCACCCTTCCCTGGATGGTAGCCGGAAAGGTTTGATAGCCCACTATATTTTTTGACTCCACAGATACTACAGGGTAAGGTTTCGGACCATCCTGTTTTGGAGCTTCTTTTTTGCAGGCTGTCAGTGAAAACGCTGCAATAGAAAGTATAACTAGCTTATTATTCATTTTAAAGTTTATTAAGAGATTCCTGAATATTTTCTATGTTTTTGTATAAAAGTGCTTTGTAAGCTTCTATTCGTTCGTTGTATTCGTTGTCCTGATTTTTTTTAAAGCTGTTCAGGTCATCGAGTAGTTTGAGTTCGTCTTTCATTTTCTGAACGATCTTTTCAAATCTGATTTTCTTGTACTCGTCATTGATGAAAAAATACCGTTTCCGTTCATCCATTTTGTTGTGATCGATGATGAGCTGTGCATTCAACAGCAGTGAAATGCTTGTAGATACAGAGCTTTTACTCGCACAGAGTACTTCAACAAATTCATCAAAGGTAATTCCTACTTTTTCATAATCGAAAAGCAGGTAGGCATAAATCTTTGAAGCTAAAGGCGGTAGGTTGAAAACGGTGCCGTAAAATTTCACGGCATCCTGAAATATTTTTTCATCAATTTCTATACTTTGGTGCATAATATAAAAATTTTGACAAAAGTAGAAATTAGTTCAGAACTAAACGAACAAACATGATAGAGTTTATAAATACAGACTCTTTTAAAAATTCAATGATAGTTGATTTAACTTTTGCCTCAAATTATAATCTTCTCATAGGCCTTTCTCATTCCGCCTGCCAAAAGTACTTCACCACAATAGGAATAACCTTTGCTTTCAAGGATTTTCAGCATGGCCAAATTATCATAATTGGTATCTACTTTTATACTTTGAATTCCGTGGGATTTTGTAAAAACTTCAATATGGTCAAAAAGTTTTTTCACCATTCCTTGTCCTGCAAATTTTTCATCAACGGCTACCCTATGGACAACAACAAATTCTCCGTCGCTCAGCCAGGCTCCTTCGATGGTACTGTAGGCTGGCTCATCATTTAAAATAAGGGCTGCATATACTGCAATTTCCCCATCAACAGTAAGAACATATCCAAAGCCTTTTGCAATATCACTTTCCACGGTTCCCAAATTGGGATAACCATTCTGCCATTGCGTGCTTCCGTCCTGCTTTCTTCTTTCGATGGACTGCTGGATTATTCCCCAAATAATATCCCTGTCCTCTATTTCTGCTTTTCTTAGTTGTGTCTCTGAATTCATTGTTGTGTGGATTGTTAAATTAAAAGATTAAATAATTAAAAGATTTAAAAATTAGAGTGTGTATAATTCTCCTATTTTTTAGGTTTTGGCTAAAGCCCACCCCCTATTGAATATTTAAGAATCTGTATTTTAATTCTTTAATCTTTTAATTTTTAATGATTATTTAATTGAACCAAAAAACCGAAAACTAATTAAAATTAATTTTCGGTTCGAAGTAGTAAAATTTAAAATTATGAAATTGTTTTATTGATTTTCGCTTTGCTGAAGATAAGCATCTATCACTTTAAATGCATTCTTCTCGTCTTCCAGTTTTACCATAATTTTCAACGACGTTGCGGTAGGCGTTGTCGTAAAGGTAAGATAACTGTTTTCGACGCTATTTGTAATTTGGGCATCATCCAATTTAGACTTTATTAGCTGGATTTCTGAAGGTTTATCACTTTCAAAAACCGATACTCTCGTACTTCTTTCCATATTCTATATCGTTTGAGTATCTAAATGTACAATGTTTTTTTTAAAATTACAAATCTTTGGTTTTAAATTTTATTAATATTATTTTCAATTTTATCCATAGCCAACTGAATTTCTTCTCTGGTAACATTCAGGTGGGGTCTGAAACGAAGTGACTGGTCACCGCACGAAAGGATGATGAGTCCGTCTTTGAAAAGCTCGTTCATCAGGTGATTTCTCTGTTCCGTTGAAGGTAGGTCGATGGCGCACATCAACCCTCTTCCTCTTGCATTTGAAATCTTTTCAGGATATTTCTGAGCCAGTTCTTTTAGCTTTTCCAACAGATAGTCGCCTACCACTCTTGCATTTTCAACCAGGTTTTCTTTTTCGATTACTTCCATTACCAGCTGGAAACGAAGCATATCGATAAAGTTCCCTCCAAAGGTAGAATTGATCCTTGAGCTTTCTCTGAAAACATTATTCGGGATCTGATCGAATTTTTCTTTGTTGGCCAAAACCCCACAAACCTGTGCTTTCTTACCGAAAGAAATAATATCCGGTTTAGCAGTAAAATGCTGGAATGCCCACATTTTTCCTGTGATGGCAATACCGGTCTGAACTTCATCAAAAATCAGTAAGATCTCATTCTGGTCGCACAGCTTTCTTAAGCCCATCAGGAATTCGTCTCTGAAATGATTGTCTCCTCCTTCTGCCTGGATAGGCTCAATGATGATACAAGCCACTTTATCAGGATTCATCAGAATAGCTTCTTCGATCTGTAACAAAGCAAGTCTTTCGTTTTTGATCGTTTCTTCTAAATTCTCTTCTGTAATTGGGAAATGTAACTTAGGGTTTAAGATTCTCGGCCATTCAAACATTGGGAAATACTGATATTTTCTTGGGTCGGAAGTATTGGTTAAGCTTAAAGTATAACCGCTTCTTCCGTGGAATGCCTGTCTGAAATGGATACAGATTCCGGCTTCTGTCTGAAGTCCTTTTTCGAAATTTTTGCGTGTTTTCCAGTCAAAGCAGGCCTTCATTGCATTTTCAACGCCTAAAGTTCCCCCTTCAATAAAGAAAGCATACTGCAATTCTTCAGGAATAACCACTCTTTCGAAAACTTCCAGAAAGTGGGCATATTCCTCTGAATAGACGTCTGCCAAAGTGGGTTTGTTCACAGCCATTTTCCCCAGCCATTCCGATCTTTCTACCAGATAAGGGTGGTTGTAGCCTATAGAAGCGGATGCAAACATAGAGAACATATCGAGGTATTCTCTATCTGTAAGCTTATCATACAGCCAAGATCCGTGGGATTTTTCAATATCCATCACAAAATCAAAGCCGTCTGCCAAAACGTGTCTTCCTACAGTTTCTTTTACTTTATTTACTTTTATATCAATTGTTTGTTCCATAATTAAAATAGTTGTGTGATCTAATAAATTGAATGGCTAAAAGCTTAAACATTCAGGTTATTAATTTTTGTTTTTTGTTTTTTTTGACTTAAACCAAATTTTTACAAATCAAATTTAATCCCTTGTGCTAAAGGAAGTTGTGTTGTGTAATTTATAGTATTGGTTTGTCTTCTCATGTAGTATTTCCAAACGTCTGATCCGGATTCTCTTCCGCCTCCGGTTTCTTTTTCACCACCAAAGGCTCCTCCGATTTCGGCACCGGAAGTTCCGATATTGACGTTCGCAATACCGCAGTCTGAACCTGCATGAGAAAGGAATAATTCTGCTTCTCTTAAGTTCTGGGTCATGATGGCAGATGACAATCCCTGTGGAACATCATTCTGAATAGCGATAGCTTCGTCTAATGTTTTATACTTGATCAAATAAAGAATAGGTGCGAAAGTTTCGTGCTGAACGATCTCGTAAGAGTTTTTAACTTCTGCAATACATGGTTTTACATAGCATCCGGATTCATAATCCTTTCCGCTTAAAACACCGCCTTCAACGATAAATTTACCTCCTTCTTTCTTACATTTTTTAATCGCTTCTTCATATTGGTTAACAGCGTCTACGTCAATAAGCGGTCCTACATGGTTGTTTTCATCTAACGGGTTTCCTATTTTTAATTGTCCGTAAGCTTTTACCAGTCTGTTTTTCACTTCATTGTAAACGCTTTCATGGATGATTAATCTTCTTGTGGATGTACATCTTTGCCCGGCTGTTCCTACGGCTCCGAAAACGGCTCCGATGATGGACATATCGATATCGGCATCTTTAGAGATAATAATCGCATTATTTCCTCCCAATTCAAGGATGGATTTACCGAATCTTTCGGCTACTTTGGAAGATACCATTCTTCCCACTCTTGTAGATCCTGTGAAGGATACTAACGAAACTCTCTTGTCATCAACCAGCTTCTGCCCGATTTCATGATCAGCAACCAATACGCTTGAAATACCTTCGGCAAGATTGTTCTCCTTTAATACTTCAGCCATAATGTTCTGACATGCGATCGCACACAATGGTGTTTTTTCGGATGGTTTCCAGATGGTAACATTCCCGCAAATCCATGCTAAAGCGGTATTCCATGCCCAAACGGCAACAGGGAAATTAAAAGCGGTAATGATTCCCACTACACCAAGCGGATGGTACTGCTCATACATTCTGTGACCAGGTCTTTCCGAGTGCATCGTATAACCGTGAAGCTGTCTTGAAACTCCCACAGCGAAATCACAGATATCAATCATTTCCTGAACTTCTCCAAGGCCTTCCTGAAGAGATTTACCCATTTCATAAGAAACCAGTTTTCCAAGGTCATCTTTATATTCTCTTAATTTCTGACCTAACTGTCTAACGATCTCCCCTCTTTTAGGTGCAGGGATAGATCTGAATTCCTGAAACGCCTTCTGGGCCGTCTCTATTACTTTGTCATAATCACTTTCTCCGGAAGTCTTTATTTTAGCGATTAACTTGCCATCTACAGGAGAAAAACTTTCTATCGTTTTCCCCGAAGCAAAATATTTTCCGCCCACTGAAGTCCCCTTATTTTCTTCTTTAATACCAAGGTTTTTGAGTGTTTTTTCGATTCCGAAATCCTTTACTTTTTTAGACATAAAATGTTTACTTTTCGTTTCCTCTAAAGATAGAAATATTATGCGAACCTCAAAATTTTAATTTTTAACATCCTTTTTATTTGGACTAATTATAAACATGTTTATCTTTGTAAGGTAATCTTTTGACATTGAGATATGGAAAATTCACAGGAAAACAACAATTCGAAGTTCAAGAAGTGGTTCAAGCGTGTAGGATGGGCAGGATTTGCTTTTTTCACGATCAAAGGCCTGATCTGGCTCGTCATATTCTACTTTGGAGCAGATACGCTTCAAAGTTGTATAAAATAAAAAAGCAGAGAAGTTTCTCTGCTTTTCTTTTTAATAAGGTTAATTGAATGGACTGCCCTGTACAGGCAGATGAAATGCAAAATATTTTTTAAATTCATTCCCATCAACTGCTTTTACATTCTGTTTATTCTTCTTCGTCTTTCTTTTTCCTCCCTGAATTAACCAAGCTTTGGTGCAACAGATACTCGATCTGTCCGTTTACACTCCTGAACTCGTCATTGGCCCACTTCTCCACCAGCTTATAGGTAGATTCGTCGATTCTTATGACGAAGGATTTCTTGCCTTTAGTTTCAGAGGGTTTTGAAGCTTTTTCCGATTTCATTTTTTCTCTTTGCAGATTAGTAGTACTCTTGGAACAGAAGACACAAAGGCTTTTGCTTAAAGTCTGCCGTAAAAATCCAAGCGTTCATTCTTCATTCTTGCTTTTGACTCTTAATTATAAAGGGTTCCTGCATTTAAAATGGGTTGTGCTGCTTTTTCCCCGCAAAGCACCACCATTAAATTGCTTACCATCGCTGCTTTTCTTTCATCATCAAGCTCTACGATATTTTCTTCCGAAAGTTTTTTCAATGCCAGATCTACCATTCCAACAGCTCCTTCTACAATTTTGGTTCTCGCTGCAACAATAGCTGTTGCCTGCTGTCTCTGAAGCATGGCTCCTGCAATTTCCGATGCATAAGCCAGGTGGGAAATTCTCGCTTCCTGAATCATAATTCCCGCTTTTGAAAGACGGTCGGTAAGCTCCTGCTCCAAAATGGAGTTAATCTTATCACCTCCTTCTCTTAAAGTGATCGGTGCATGGTCATCTTCTAAATTGTCATACGGAAAACTCATGGCCAAATGACGTACTGCAGCTTCACTCTGCATTCTTACAAAATCTGAATAACGCTCAACATCAAAAGCAGCTTTGTAGGTATCTCCTACCTTCCAAACGATTACCACTGCAATTTCAATCGGGTTTCCCATTTTGTCATTTACTTTCAGCGTCTGCCCTTGAAGGTTTTCCGAACGTAGTGACATTTTCTGCGATGAATACAAGGGGTTGATAAAAAATAACCCGTTATCCTTTACCGTTCCTACATACTTACCAAAGAAATTCAGTACTCTTGAGTGATTGGGCTGAATAATCATCAGACCCTTCAGAAAGAAACAGAATAACAGAAAGCACAGCATGGCAAGAATGACGAACGTAATGCTTTGCTCCACTCCGGAAATAAAAAAATAAACGGCACCGGCAAATAAAACCAGGCAGAATACCAATGCCAAATAGCCTGACATGGGCTTTAAAACTTTTTCCATGATTGTAATTTAATTTGATATTATTTTGATATCATAAAGGTATGAATAAGTTTTTGAATTTAGAATCATTGTTGAAGAATTTTTTTCGGGGTGTGGGATGCAAGGTTCGGGTTTCGAGTTACGAGTTTCATGATCCGGGGCGAAAAATATTAGTGATCAATTAAATTTTGATCCAGCTATTAACCTTAATTGATATTATTCATAACTCGGAACATTTATCCTTTATATACAAACCCGAGCCCCGCAGCTCGTAACCCGTAACACATAACCGAACCCCACAACACGCACAAAAAAATCCCGGAATAAAATTCCAGGATTTCAATTGTTATATTTTTAATCTATTTCTTCGTTAAAGCTTTAAACTTAATGTAAGAAACAGCAGATAAAAGTAGCATTGTGCTTAACCCGATGTATACCCAGGCCGGAACCGGGACAGGATCTCCTGCTGCGTATGAATGAAGTCCGCTCAGGTAGTAATTTACTCCAAAGTATGTCATTACCATTGAACAGAAGGCAAACATTGTTGCAACATGGAACGCCCATCTGCTTCTCAATCCGGGAACCAGTCTCATATGTAAGACGAATGCATATACCATAATGGAAATGAAGGCCCACGTTTCTTTCGGGTCCCAGCTCCAGTATCTTCCCCATGATTCATTGGCCCAGATACCGCCTAAGAAATTTCCTACAGTTAAAGCAAAAAGACCGATCGTCAGTGACATTTCAGATACAATGACCAACTCTTTTAATGTAGTGTCGTGATGAAGCTTGTAAGTGTCTTTATTGGCGATAATATAGAATACCAAAGAGATGACAGCAATAATCATGGACAGGGCAAAGAACCCGTAACTTGAGGTAATAATTGCTACGTGAACAATCAGCCAGTAAGATTTCAATACCGGAACAAGCGGTGTAATCTGCGGATCAAGGGCTGAACCTCCGTGGGCAAATCCCATCATAATAACCGCCACCATAAAACCGGCTGCAGGAATAAGAGCATTCGCATTTCTATAAAGGATCAACCCAGCTGTAATACCAACCCAGGAGATAAAAATGATCGCTTCATATCCGTTACTCCAAGGAGCATGTCCTGAAATATACCATCTTGCCACAAGGCCTAAGAAGTGGCATAAATATCCCACTATTCCTACAGCAATAATGACTTTGATTATTTTATTTAAGCTCTTTTTAATCTTGAACAGCTCTACAAATCCAAGGATAAGAAGAAGTCCTCCGATGATGGTATAGAAAATCAATAGTTTGAAGTTGATGTTCACTTTATTCATGAAAACTTCAAGATCTACTTTAGATTTTGCAGGAACTACGGCTTTACCCCATTTCTGCTGGTATTCTGACAGTTTTGCCAGTTCAGCATCGGCTTTACTCCAGTTTCCTGTTTTTTGTGCAGTAAGAGCTTCTGCAAAATAAGGTCCCATTACCTGCTGAGATTCCATATCCGGTTCAAATTTCTGATCCAGCCAAGAATGCCATGTGTGGTTAGCATCGTTTTTTACCGGAACTATTCTCATAAACTGACCGCTGAAAAACTCGTTGAAGATCTGTACTCTTTCGTTTACAGCAATTACTTCTTTGTCATAATTGGTCTGTTCGGAAGGTTTTTTACGGAATGCTGTATTGTAATCGTGTTCCAGAATATAGGTCAGATTACCGTTTGCATCTGCCGGGAAAAGATTCATCAGTGAAGTGTATCCTTCATCATCGGCCTTTGTTTTATTTTTCAGCTCATCTCCTCCTTTTGTTCCTACTTTAATGATAGGAACCATCGTCCAGCTTGGCGTATCCGTATTGATGGAAAGAAACCACTGGTTGGCTGTAAGTGATTTTCCGTCTGTTCCTTTAAACTCGTCTTTTTTGTATAATTTTCTTAAAATATCTAACGCTTCCGTGTTAATAGGAACAATTCTTCCTTCAAAATTCTGAACCAGAAGATATCCAAACTTGTCAGCATGCTCTTTGCTGATTTTATTTCTTGAAATAATTTCATCCGGAGAGATTGATCTCATTTTGGCCATTGGTGTTGCCAGTGAGTTCTGCTTTGGAGCAGCACCATCAAGCGGCTGGGCAGAAGGAGCCGTAGCGTGAGAATGGTTATCTCCTTCTACATGGATATGTTCCCTGCTTCCGTCTGTTGTACCATGAGTTTCTATTTTCTGTGCGCTTAAGCCTAAACTTAACAACAACAAAAGTACTGTTGCCGCCTTCTTTTTATTAACGTCGGTCAGCATTTTGTTTAATTTCCAGAAATGAGTCCCTTTCCAGAAGAAGATGACAAACATTCCCAAGAATAAAAGTGCGTATCCGATGTAGGAAATAATGGTTCCCCAGAAATCATGGTTTACAGAAAGCACTGTACCCATTCTGTCCGGATCAAAACTTGACTGGAAGAAACGGTATCCTTTATGGTTAAGAACGTGGTTCATATAAATTTTATAAGGTGTTTCTTTGCCTTCATCGATAATCTTCACATGGCTTTCATAAGCACTTGGCGATGAACTTCCCGGGTAGGTTTCCATCACGAAATCATCAAGCTTCAATGCAAAAGGCGTATTATAAACTTTAGGTCCGAAACCTACCATAATATTCAGTCCGTCCATAGTGATCTGCTTGAATGCATTCGGGTTACCTTTTTCAACGGAAAGATCTACCATTTGCTTTGTTTTTGGGCCCTGAAGTTCTATTCTCAGTACATCCGGCACCATGGCATCTTTCTTTTTGTCACCTTCAAATGCCATCAGTCTTCCTTTTTTAAGACCTTCAGGAACAACCAGTTTCAATTCGTTGATGGTATATAAACTTCTCAATGCAAGAGGTTGGAATTCATCTTTTTTGGTACTTCCGGTAGCCTGTGTTGCCATCGTCATAAAAGCTGCATCAACCGGAGTTTTAATGAACAGTTGTCCACCTTCTTTTTTGAATTCCACAGCACCATCAATCGCTCTGTTGAACGTTACTAAAGTCCCGTTGATCGATTTTGTTTCTCCCGGTTTGATATAGATATTCTGTCTTCCGGTATTTCCTGTAGACACCAGGTGAAGGTATTCCGCACCATTGGGTTCAGCAATTAAGCTGTCTTTTTTTCTCTGGATATAATCTTTGGCAAATACTTTTACTTCTTTTCCGTGGAAATCATAAGTGGCATTAAAGTCTTTGTGTAAAGGCGACATCAGATAAGGAACATCCTGATAATTAAGAACATCACCTTTTTCCTCGATCTGAATTTTAAAGAAATTCTTATCCGTTACGATCTCGTTGGAAGTTTCACCTTCGCGGATATGCATTGTCCCTTCAAAGCTGATGTACCGGGTAATGGCCCCTCCTATAAAAATAAGGATAAAAGCAAGGTGAAATACCAGTACCGGCCATTTTTCCCTTTTCCAAAGTCTATATCTTCCGATATTTCCTATGAAGTTGAGAATGAGCAGAACCATGATGAGTTCAAACCATTTTGCTTCATAAATTAGTGCTTTGGCTGTAGGAGTTCCGTAGTCGTTTTCTAAGAACGTTGCATAGGCCATCGCAAATGCATACACCAGTAACAGCACAGCCATTGTCCTGGTTGAGATAAGAATATCTTGGAGCTTCTTCATGATTTATTTTACTTGACATGCAAAAATAAGGATGATAAACCACAAAGAGGCTAAAAAAAGCTGTTTTTTGTCACTTTGAAGGCGATTTTAGTTATTTTGAACCATTCTTAATAAGATAAAAAAAATTAACAAAAATTCAAATTATAATACCTTGAGATTTCAGATATATTATTCCGATCTGTACGATTGAAATAGTCTATTCCTACCCAACTCACCCGAGGTAATCAACTGGCTGCTTTTCCATATATCTTCAAGGAAATTATGTTAAATGGATTTTAAAGAAATTATCTAAAATATTTTTAAACTTTTTTTCATCTTTTTCAAATTTTAAAGTTTTATGGAATAAAATTAGTTGAAGAATGAATGCCTGCATCCGGATCAACCTAAAATGCCTGCGGTATGGTGTTTTAATGAAAAAAAATATCTTGAAAACGAAGTATAATTTTAAAAAATAACCTTAAATTACGCTATCTTTTTGAACAAAAAAAGATTCTATTAATGTTGAAAAAACATTAAATTTGCCCACATTGATATTATGGATAAAAAGACACAGACAAAACCAGCTGAATCGCCTGACAAAGGCAAAATCTTATCTAAGCCGCGTATATTTTTCGGGCTTACCTTCATTCTTTTTTCTGTCGTTCTGGCATTTTCTTTCATCTCTTATCTGATGAACTGGAAAGCGGACCAGAGCCAGGCAGGAACAATGACAGATAAAACTATAAAATCTTCAAATATATTCGGAAAGGTTGGCGACTGGCTGGGAAATATTTTTATATTCGAAAGCATAGGAATCGCATCGTTCATTATTGCATTCCTGTTTTTGGTTGTTGGAACCCTTATCCTTAAAAAAAGAACCTTTAAACCCTGGAAAACTATTGGCCACTCTTTATTTTTCATCTGCTGGCTTCCTATTTTTATGGGAGCAGTAACGAAAGGCCAAGGGGTTTTGGGAGGGGTGTATGGATACCAAATCATGGATTACCTGAATGCTATCATTGGACCTGTAGGTCTTTGGGTGGTATTGGCTGCAAGCATACTTTTATATTTCATTCTGGAATTTAATCTTAGGCCGAGCTCTATTAAATCCAAACTTGACAAGATTAATGACAATACCATCGGCAGAGTAAAATCTATGATGCCAAGCTCAGAGGAAAACTTTGAAGCCGATACGGAACTTGAGGAGGCTGCTGAAGAAGCAGGCCTTAATGTTACCGTTACAGATCTTTCAGAAAAGCCAAAAGCTAAACAACAGGAACCGGTAAATGTACCAAAAGGGTTTCCAGAAGTTCAGCCTACAGCAGACATAGAAACTATTGTAACCCCCAACCATACTTCTTTTGAAGAGGAGGAAAAACCGATCAGCCTAAACCTGAATACAAAACCTGTAGTACCTACTTCAACTCCGGAGCAGGCATTTGATATGGCGCCTGTCAGCCCGGCAATTTCCCCCGTTCCTCCGGTAACACCTTCTGCGAATCAGGATAATATTAAATTCAATGTAGAAGTAGCCCCGGTCATAGATGTTCTGGATGATTCAGACAAAAAATCCCAGGAACTTGTAGAAAAGCACGGATTGTATGATCATAAGCTTGATCTTGCGGGTTTCCAGATGCCAACCGTGGAATTGCTTAAAGATTATGGCAGCGAGGAAATTTCCATTAATAAGGAAGAATTAGAAGAAAATAAAAATAAGATTGTAGGGCTTTTAAAAAACTTCAACGTTGGGATCTCCGAGATCAAAGCTACCATCGGCCCTACCGTTACTTTATATGAAATAGTTCCGGAAGCAGGGATCAGAGTGTCTGCCATTAAAAAGCTGCAGGATGATATTGCCTTGAATCTTTCAGCTCTTGGGATCAGAATCATTGCACCAATGCCCGGAAAAGGAACTATCGGAATTGAAGTTCCGAGAAAAAATCCTACCATGGTTTCTATGCGTTCGGTAATCGCTTCACACAAGTTCCAGAATACGGATATGGATCTTCCTGTCGTATTCGGAAAAACGATTTCCAACGAAGTATTCATGGCCGACCTTGCCAAAATGCCTCACTTACTGATGGCAGGTGCTACCGGTCAGGGTAAATCTGTAGGGATTAACGCAATTCTGACTTCTCTTCTTTATAAAAAACACCCGAGCGAACTGAAATTCGTGATGGTGGACCCTAAAAAGGTAGAGCTCTCATTATATTCAAAAATTGAAAGACATTATCTGGCTAAACTTCCGGATGCTGATGAAGCCATCATTACAGATACCAATAAAGTAATCAACACCTTGAACTCTCTTTGTGTAGAGATGGATACCAGATATGACCTGCTTAAAAATGCATTCTGTAAAAACTTAAAGGAATACAACAAAAAGTTTTCCGAAAGAAAGCTGAATCCTGAAAACGGACACCGTTTTCTTCCTTATATCGTATTGGTGGTAGACGAATTTGCCGACCTTATCATGACAGCAGGAAAAGAAGTGGAACTTCCGATTGCCAGACTGGCACAGCTTGCAAGAGCCGTGGGAATTCACCTGATCGTTGCCACCCAGAGACCTTCTGTAAATGTAATTACAGGTATGATCAAGGCTAACTTCCCTGCAAGAGCTGCTTTCAGAGTAATTTCAAGTGTGGATTCAAGAACAATTCTCGACTCTCCGGGGGCAGACCAGCTGATCGGAAAAGGAGATATGCTTTATTTTAACGGAAATGAGATCTTAAGACTTCAGTGTGCTTTCGTAGATACACCGGAGGTGGAAAGACTCGCTGAATATATTGGTGAGCAGAAAGGTTATTCATCTGCATTCCTTCTTCCGGAATTTGTTTCTGAAGATTCTTCAAGCACAGTAGGTGCTTTCGATCCGAATGAAAAAGATGCCTTATTTGAAGAGGCAGCAAGAATCATTGTTTCTACCCAGCAGGGATCTACTTCTATGCTTCAGAGACAGCTTAAGCTGGGCTACAACAGAGCAGGAAGGATTATGGACCAGCTTGAAGCCACCGGTATTGTGGGAGGATTCAACGGGGCAAAAGCCAGAGAAGTCATTATCAGTGATCTTCATTCTTTGGAACAGTTTTTGGAAGATTTGCGTAATTAAAGGAAAAGTGCTTTATAAAATAAACCTTGAAGCACTGGAATGTTTAAAGTTTATTAAATAAAAAATGAAAAATACTATTTCAAAAATCATAATCGGAAGTTTCGTAATTGGTGCTGTAGGATTCGCAGATGCACAGAAGATTGATGCCAAAGCTAAAAAGATTCTGGATGATATCACCGCCAACTATAATTCTAAAAAGAATTCTTACTTCAAATTTTCCTTCGGAACCGGAGTGAACGGACAGGTGACCAAAACAGAACCGGGAATCTATTACTCTGCCGGAGATAAATATAAGCTGAAGATCATGGATACGGAACAGATCTTTGACGGAAATAAAATCTACAATATCAATGCGGATGATATGGAAGTAACCATTGCAAAACCAAACGGCAGCAGCAGCATGTTCTCCCCTATCAACTATCTTAGCACGTACAGAAACGACTATAATGTTACCTACAACGGTAAAAAAAATGTAAACGGAGTAAATGCAGACTTCATTAAACTGACTCCAATCAAATCCAATGGAATCCAGTACGTATACCTTTTTGTAGATTCTGCGAAAAAACAGATGGTAAAGCTTGAACAGCACGGAAGCAACAAAGATGTTGCAGTGATTGCTATTAAAGAATATAAGGAAAACCAAACCCTGGATCCTAATATGTTTGTTTTTGATAAGAATAAATTCAAGAATTACATCATCACGGAATTATAAAGAGTGAAAAGGTAAAAGGGCAAAGAAAGCTAATAAGCCAATCCATAAATTGCTATTTTACCTTTTAACTTTTTTGCTATTAAATAAAAAAATTACACAAGCCACAAGTAAACTTTGTGGCTTTTTGATTAATTTTGGCGCATGTTAAAAATACTAGACCGATATATCATAAAAACCTTCTTTGGACCGTTTTTCTTTATATTCAGCGTTTTGTTTTTCATTTTTATTGTAAACATTATCTGGGTTCAGCTAGGGCAGTTCATGGGAAAAGGATTAAGCTACTGGCAGATCCTCAAACTTCTCTTCTATCTCGGAGTGAGTGTTATCAGCCTTGTGCTTCCGCTTACCATCCTTTTGGCGAGCATTATGTCCTTCGGTGAATTTGGGGAACGGTACGAACTTGCCGCAATGAAAGCCGCCGGAATTTCCCTGACCAGGGTAATGGCTCCTTTGATGGGTGTGGCAACAGTACTGGCAGTCCTGCTCTTTCTTTTCTCCAATAATATCATTCCCGATTTTCAGAAAAAGGCAAAAAATATGCTTTTCAATATTGCACAAACCAAGCCTGCCCTGAATTTTACACCCGGCCAGTTTATAGACCAGCTTCCGGGATATATGGTGAAATTTGATAAAATCTATGGGGAAAACGGAGAGAATATTGAAGGGGTTTTTGTCCACAGAAAAGCAAGCACCTATGAAAACCAGCAGTCTATTGTGGCCCAAAAAGGGAAATTTGTTCCTGCAGCCAATAAAAACTTTCTGAAGCTGGAACTTTATAATGGCTACATATTTGAGGACAACTTTGCAGGAAAAGGTGAAAATGTAAGGCTGAAGCAGCCGGATCAGGCCATTAAATTTGATACTTTAGTCTCGCATTTTGACATCAGTGAAGTGATTAATAAAGCTATTGAAAAGGAACAGATCACGGACGATTACCGTTTTCAGACCTATGGCCAGCTTAATGAAACGGTTGCCAAAAGCAAAAAAGAGAATGCCGCCTATTTTGAGAATATCAGCTCTGATGTTCTGAGCCAGACCAATTCAGTGATCAGCTATATGGACAAAAACAAATCCAAAGCAGTTGCCAAACAGCAGATCAAGCTTGATACGGTAAAACAGGATAAAAAACTTGAAATGATCTATAATGCCTACAACAGACTGGACAATCTGAAAACTACGGCGTCAGGAAAGAAAAATGAATTCGGCTCCAATATCAAATACTTCAGTAAGGTTGTGATTTACCAGCAGAGAATTATTTCCTATTCTGTAACGTGTATTATCTTCTTCCTGATCGGGGCTAGCCTGGGTTCCATTATCCGGAAAGGAGGTATGGGACTTCCCGTGATCATTGCAATCATTATTTTCATTATTTTCTATGTGATGAATCTGGGTATTGAGAATATTTCATGGGGAGGAGGAATGAGTCCTTATCTGGCGGCATGGCTTCCCAATCTTATCCTCTTACCTTTCGGAGTTTGGATGACCTATAAAGCACTTACCGATTCACAGTTGTTTGATGCAGAAAAGTATAAAGCGCTGTTCAAACCTATTACCAGGAGGTTCTCTAAAAACAAAGAGCATAAGAGATATCAATAAAAATTAAAAAATTTAATCATTTCAATATACAGGCCCTGAATTTCCGGGTCTTTTTTATTTGGATTGGTTGTGGTATCTTATTTCATTTGCAGTAAAGGATAAAAAGCTATATTTACAAAAAATGTTAAAAACTATAATAATTATGAAGAAAGCATTACTATTGGGAATGTTTACATTGGTTTCTTTCAACGCCTATGCACAGGAAGACAATACGGATTACGAATTGAGGACGGATGAAAAATACGGCTACATCGTTGATAAATCAGGAAAAAAAACAGAAGGAATTGTAAGACTGAACGGAGATGCCATGAACCCGTGGAATAATCAGAAAAAAGTAAAGTTTATTGCTGTTTCAGATATTGATAAGTCTAAGAAGAAACAGAAATTCAAAACCCTGGATTCAGACGATATTAAAGAATATGTGGCTTTTGATGAAAACAACAATGAAAGGCATTTTGAAATGATTAAGTACACCAATACCAAAGAGGGCTTCAATACAGCAACAGGCGGTTTAAGTGGCAATATCAAAGCTTTCAACAACCTTACCAAAAGCACCCAGTTTGCAGAAGTGGTAAAAGACGGTAAAATCAAGGTGTATAAATTATATGGTTATCCCACTACATTCTCTGCCGGAGGTCAGATTGCTGTAGCAGAAAAGGAAACCGAAAGAATGAGAAATTCACCTTCCTACATCTATTCTAAAAAAGGAGGTAAAATAGAGGAACTTACTTTAGCCAAAGCTAAAATGATCATTGCTGACTGCAGCTATGCAAAAGGTAAACTGACAAGCGGTTCTTATGCTTCCCTTAAAAATGATGAAAAGAAAAGATCCGGGCTGGGAAAACTGATCAAAAGCCAGATTGACGACGTGATGTCCAATGTTCCGGAAATTGTTGAAGAAGTTATCACAGACTACAACGAGAACTGTAAATAAAAATAAACTGGAGGCTTTCAATGGAAGCCTCTTTTTTTAGCTTTAAATTTTTGTATTTTTATATATCACCAAACCAATTACTGTATGAAAATCCTATTCGTTGCAGCCGGCCTGCTCCTTATGTTTTCATGTAAAAATAATGAAGATAAAAAAGCCCATAAGCAACCGGCTCCCAAAGACAGCATTATCGTAAAAAATGATCCGATCACTACTGCCGCAACAGATCCTATAGAAGAAATAAAAAAAGAATACGGAATCCTCCAAACCATGCTGGAATCAAAAAGGTTCAGCTCCGGAGGCTTTACCTACAATTGCAATGAAGAGCCTTCCGGAGAAGTGAAGTTTTATTCGGATAAGGATGAAATTAAAGTGATAGAGCACTTTTATGCCGAACACAGTCATTTTTCGGCCTCTGAAAAGTATTTCATTAAAAACGGAAGGCCATTCTTCATCTTCAGGCAGGAAACAGTTTGGAATTTTGATGGCGGAACTCCCGAAAAACCAATTACTAAAGATGATATCACAGAAACACGCATTTATTTACAAAATGATAAAATACTGAAATGCCTTGAAAAGAAGTACAGCATACGATCAGATAATAAAGCAAAACCTTCTCCCGACACTATTCCCAGCAAAGAAATCCAATGCAATACTGATGAGTTGATGAAAACCTATCAGTCCTTGTTAAGAAACAAAGATAGAAAAGGAGAGATAAAATGTCTGTAAAAATTCATCAGATTTTTTTTAAACTTCAATTGCCAATCCAGCAACATAACCTTCGGCTATATTTTTAGTCTTAATTATTAGAAAATGAAAAACATATTAATTTATCAGATAGACTCTTTTACCTCAGAAAAGTTCAAAGGGAATCCCGCCGGCGTGGTCCTGAATGCGGATGGGCTAAGTGATGAGACGATGCAGCTAATAGCAAGGGAACTCAATAATTCAGAAACCGCTTTTATTTTTTCTCCTGCGGATACCCAAAGTGATTATACAGTTCGCTATTTTACCCCGTCTACAGAAGTTCCGTCATGCGGGCACGCTACCATTGCTGCTATGTATGCCAAAGCAATTGAAGACAATCTTGAGTCCTGTGTTTTACGGATCAATACCCAAATCGGAATTCTTCCCATTGAAATTGAAAAAACAGATCATGATTACCTGATCACAATGACGCAGGGAGCTTTCACGTTAAATCCGGAATTTGATAATAACACGGTTCAAAAACTCATTGCCGCATTGAACCTGAACGCTTCCGATCTTGAAGAAAGCTGCCCCATACAAATTGCATCCACCGGTCATTCAAAAGTAATGATAGGCATTAAAAGCCGGCAAATACTGAATGAGCTTAAGCCCGATATGAGTGCTCTCACCCGGCTAAGTCAGGAAATAGGATGCAATGGATATTTTGTATTTACATTGGATTCCGACCATCAAGACGTACTGACCTATGGACGGATGTTTGCCCCTGCCATCGGAATTGCAGAAGATCCCGTAACCGGAAATGCAAATGGACCTTTGGGCGGATATCTGGTTCAGAATAAACTGGTCACCTGGCAGGATGATTATTTTGAATTTAACGGCAGGCAGGGCGAGAAGATTCACCGTCTGGGAACAGTAAATGTAAAAGTATCGGTGAATAATGGAAAGCCGGAACAGGTAAAAATCAAAGGCAATGCCGTGGCCATTTTCAAAACCACTCTGCTATTATAAAAAAGTAAAAGCACCTGTAACAGGTGCTTTTATATAATTTATAGTTGGAAATTATACTTTCATAATTTCAGCCTCTTTCGTCTTAAGGTGATCTTCACAAAGCTTTACATATTTGTCAGTAAAACCCTGGATTTCTTCTTCTACTCCTTTCACAACGTCTTCAGAAATACCTTCCAGCCTTTTAAGCTCTTTCAAACCGTCCTGTCTTGCGTTTCTTATCGTTACTTTTGTACTCTCAGTTTCTACTTTAGCCTGTTTAGCCAGTTCCCTTCTTCTTTCCTCTGTTAAAGGCGGAACATTAAGAATGATATTTTCCCCGTTATTAGAAGGTGCAAAGCCCAGGTTTGAATTGATGATCGCTTTTTCAATAGCACCAATCGCAGTTCTGTCCCAAGGCTGAATAGAAATAGTCATTGCATCCGGTACAGAAACGTTCGCAACTTGGTTTAAAGGAGTTGGAGCTCCGTAATATTCTACCATAACATCCTGAACCATTGACGTAGAAGCACGTCCTGCTCTAATTCTTTGAAACGCATGATCCAAGTGCTTTACAGCCGCATCCATGTCCTGCTTTACAGATTCTAATATAAGATCTAATTCTTCCATTATATAGTTAAAATTTGATAAGTTACACATTTTTATAAATGATGGTTGATCTATAAATCAACTAAAGTACCTACATTTTCCCCATCTACAATTTTCTCTAAATTCCCGTCCTTATTCATATCGAATACAATAATAGGCAATTTATTTTCATGACTTAAAGTAAATGCGGTCATATCCATTACTTTAAGGTTTTTAGCATACACTTCATCGAATGAAAGTGAATTGTATTTTACAGCATCTGCATTTTTCTCAGGATCACTGTCGTAGATTCCGTCTACTCTTGTTCCTTTTAAGATCACATCAGCACCAATTTCGATGGCTCTCAGAGTTGCTGCTGTATCCGTTGTAAAGTAAGGATTTCCTGTTCCTGCCCCGAAGATCACTACTCTTCCCTTTTCAAGGTGTCTTACTGCTCTTCTTTTGATGAAAGGCTCAGCTACTTTGTCCATTTCGATGGCAGACTGAAGTCTGGTTTTGATTCCTGCATCTTCAAGAGCTCCCTGAAGAGCCATACCGTTGATCACCGTTGCCAGCATTCCCATATAATCACCTTGCACTCTGTCCATTCCTTTGGCAGCCCCTGCTACTCCACGGAAAATGTTTCCTCCTCCAATAACGATCGCTACCTCACAGCCTTTTTCTACTACTTTTTTGATCTCAGCTGCATATTCCTGCAGTCTTTCATTGTCTATACCATATTGTCTGTTCCCCATTAAGGCCTCACCACTCAGTTTCAGAAGGATTCTTTTATATTTCATCTTTAATTTTTAATAAATTTTCCCGGACTGATTTTCTCCGGAATTTGATTTTGCAAATATAATCATTAAAAATATTGAATAAAGAAAAATATTTACGCAGAAATAATGTCAGAAATATTTTGATAAGTACGAAAAAGGATTATTTTTGCATTAATTATAAATTGAATTGAAGAAAATTGTCATTTTTTCATTATTTCTGTCAGGAATTGTTTCTTATGCGCAAACAGGAACAAATGTTTATCCTTTCTTAAACATCCCTGTATCTGCCAGACAGGCTGCCTTAGGTGGCGATGCAATTTCCGTCAGAGACCATGATGTTTCCTTTGCTATTGCAAACCCGGCCCTTTTAAATAGAGATTCAGACAAACAGCTTTCCGTGAATGCCGCAGCTTACCTTGCAGATTCCAAATATGGAACTGTGGCCTATGCCAGAGATTTTGACAACGGACATATGGCAACCATCAATGCCAGGTACATGAGCTACGGAAGCATTCCCAGAACCGATGAAAGCGGTGAAGAGAATGGTGAATTCAAAGCTTCGGATGTAGCCATCGGCGCAGGCTATGCGTACCAGTTTGAAGAAGACTGGACCATTGGAGGAGGCATTAATTTCATCACTTCAAAAATTGACAACTATACCTCTTCTGCGATCTCCGGAACTGCAGGAGTGGCTTACCATAATAAAAAGAATAAAGAAGTTCTCTCATTGGTGGCGAGGAATTTCGGTTTTCAGCTGAAATCCTTCAATGGAACCAGAGAAAACCTTCCGTTCAGGGTAGACCTTGGATATACCAGAATCCTGAAAGCTATCCCTCTTGCCGTTACCATTACGGCTCACGACCTTCAACAGTTTGACATCTCTTCGGAATATAATGTAAACGGTCAGGAAGTAGGATTCGGAAGAAAGCTGGCAGACCACTTTTCCATTGGGGCAGAACTTTTCCCTGAAAAAAGCTTCAATATCAGGCTGGGTTATAATGCCAAAAGAGGAAACGAGCTTGCAGTAGCAGATCAGAGAAACTTTTCCGGGCTTTCCGGAGGATTTGGAATTAAGCTGAGGAGATTCCGTATAGATTATGCCCATATCCGTTACCATAACTCTTCCAATGTGAACCAGATAGGAGTTTCCATGGACCTTAGCAGCCACGCTGGAGAATAATTCCATCCTGACAGAATATTCATAATAATAAAGATTTTTTCTGTGTTGTCTTGATTTTTTAAAAAATTTCTTGAAATTTGCGGTATGAAAAAACCTGTAATAGCTATCGATGGGTACTCGTCTACCGGAAAAAGTTCAATCTCTAAGGTCATTGCCAGTAAACTGGGAATCATACACCTGGATACCGGTGCGCTTTACAGAGGAATTACATGGTTTGCCCTGCAGAACTGCCTGAATGAAGACGGTTCCATCAACCTTCAAAATCTATTCTCCTCTTTAGACCAGATCGAGCTTGAGTTCAGAAACCAGGACAGCGAGCTGGTTCTTTATCTCAATCATATTGATATCTCCAAACAAATCCGGACTACTGAAGTTTCCGACAATGTAAGTATTGTGGCAAAACAGAAAGAAGTAAGGGATTTCCTTCTTCAGTCCCAGCGCTCGCTGGCAGAAAAAGGAGGCATTATTATGGACGGACGTGACATAGGAACAGTAGTTCTGCCAAATGCAGACTATAAGTTTTTCCTCACGGCCAGCATTGACGAAAGAACCAACAGAAGATATTTCGAACTGGCAGGAATGGGAATTCATGCAGAAAGAGAGCAGGTAAAACAAAACCTCATAGACCGCGACAAGATCGACAGTGAAAGGGAAATTGCCCCTTTAAAGCAGGCTGAAGATGCTATTGTTATTGATAATACTTCGCTTACAAAAGAGCAAACCATAGACCTGATTTTATCTTATATCAAGAAGATTTAACAATTTTTAATAGGCATAATGCCTCCTTTGGTATGCAAATTGTAGATTTTAACACAAGTAAAAACTAATATTTATTAACTATTAAAAAAGCTTAAAATGTCGAAAAACGGAAAAAATACAGCAGGTATATTGGCAGGACTTCTTGCAGGTGCTGCAGCAGGTGTAATCTTAGGAATGCTTTATGCGCCTGAAGAAGGTAAAGAAACCAGAAAAAAAATCAAAGATAAAGCAGGAGACCTGAAAGACCAGGCTAAAAACAAGTATGGTGAAGTTTCTGAAAAAGTAAAAGACCAGTACAGCAATATTTCTTCTACTTTCAAAGAAACAGCCAGCAGTGTAGCTCATACGGTAAAAGACGGATATGACAAATACAAAGACCAGATAGTTTCCAAAACTGCAGACGTAGTAAAGGATGTAGAAACGGAACTGAATGATCTTAAAAAATAAATAGTTTATTTTTTGAGTAAATTATGGGAAGGAACTTTTTGCGCGAAAGTTCCTTTTTTTGTAACTTTAAAAAAAAACAATGATAGAGACTATTAAAGAATATGCATCAAAGAGAATAGACCTTCTGAAAATTGAAGCTACTGAAAAATCATCTCTTTCTGCAGGGCTCATTACCTACTTTGTAGTGCTGCTAGTTGCTTTTACTTTTTTTATTATCCTTTTCAATTTTGGAATAGCATTTCTTATCGGCAAGGCGCTGGATAATACCTCTTACGGCTTCCTGATTGTGGCCGGCTTTTATGTAGTGGTAATGGCATTTATTGTTGCCTTTAAAAATAAGATTGTCAATATGGTAGCAGATCAGGTTATTAAATTTTTAAATCATTAAGCTATGGGCAGAAAATACGACAGCATCGAAGAGTTAAGAAGAAAGAAAAAACTGCTTAAAGGCGAAATTGAAGACCTGGAAAACCTTCTTACTTTTAAAAATACAAAAGAAAGCCTTAGCGCATTCACTAACGGCCTTACCGATCAGTATCTGCAGGAAAAAGTAGATGATGACGGTGATGAAAAAGTAGTTCTCCGAAAAGATGTTATTGCCAGACAGCTTACCTCCGAGGTGAAAGATATGTTTATCAATAAACAAACGGCTGTGGGAATTGCGAGTACTGCATTAGGCGGGAATGTGACAGACAGCCTTATAAAGCTTGGAATCACAGCCTTGGTCGGCAACTATGCCAAAAAGAACATGAAAAGCCCCAACTGGAAGAAAAAACTTCTGGGTGCAGCCATGATCTACCTCGCTCCTATTGCCCTTAAATATGTGAGAAAAAAACTTGAGGTATACCAGAAAAACAAAAGTGTTTCGAGCCTGGAACAGTTGATATAAAAATTCTATAGACGTCAGATATTAGATTTCAGATGTATTGATTTGATGATTGATTTTCACAGCATTAAGTCTGAAATCTGATGTCTGAGATCTAAAAATCTACTTAGAAAACAGTTGCCCCAGAATAATTCCTGCAGCCATAGAAACATTCAGGCTTTCTGTGGACTGGGATTTCCCGAACCTTGGGATCGTGATGCATTTCTGGAGCATCTTCTCCGTTTCCGGTCTCATCCCGTTTCCTTCGTTACCCAGAATAAGATTAAGTTTTTTAGGCTTTTCAAAAGCATATATATTTTCTCCTTCCATATCTGTTCCGATATTGACGTTTTCTGTTTTTGACAGATATTCCACAAGGTCAGTATAAATAATATTTACCCGGGTAAAAGACCCCATTGTAGCCTGAATCACTTTAGGATTATAAACATCTACAGTATCTTCGCTGCAGATGATCTGTTCTATTCCAAACCAATCGGCTAAACGGATCATCGTACCAAGGTTGCCCGGATCCTGGATCCCGTCAAGAACCAGTTGAATATCCTTCTCCCCTTTTTCTTCTTTTTCAGGAAGGTAACAAACTGCTACAGAATCTTTAGGAGTCTTAAGGAAACTGATTTTTTTCAGCTCATTTTCAGTGATCTGGATAACGGGGGAATCTGTCCGGTCCAATTTTTGCGGATCGGTAGAAAATATTTCTTTAACTTTAAATTTAGATTCAGAAAGTTCACAAATGATTTTATTACCTTCAACCAAAAACAAATTGTATTTTTGTCTGAACTTCTTTTTATCTAAAGACTGTAAAATTTTTATTGTATGAGCTGTAAGCATTATAAGAATTCTCCTCAAAAATATTATAAAATTATCTCATTTGCAACATTTGTTGGTCTCCTTTATGCCTGCAGTACAACTAAAAAAGTTCCGGAGGGTGAATATCTGCTTACCAAGAACAACTTTAAGTTTGAAGATAAGAAAGAATCCTTCGATGAAGAACTGAAAGATTATGTTCAGCAGAAACCCAATAAAAAGCAGCTTCTTTTCATGCCTTTGAGTTTAGGGTTTTATAATATGGCCAATCCTAAATATGATACTTTACTCAACGAATACATGACGTACCCGAGTGAAATGAGAAATCAGAAATTAAGAGATTCTCTTTTCCTTAAATATGATATGAAAAGCAGTGTAGGAAAAACACTTTTTATGGACCGTTTGCTGCACAGCTGGGGAACTCCACCAGTGATCCTGGACCAGACGAGAAGTGAAAAAAGTGCTGAATCTATCAAAAAAAGACTTGTTTACCGGGGCTTTTGGGATGCCAAGGTTGATTTTAAACATGCGATCGACACTGCATCCAAAAAAGCAGCCGTTAATTATTTCATCAGGCACAATGATCCTACCTACATTAAAGATTATTATTATAACATTACAGACCCTACCGTAAAAGGTCTTTACTGGCAGAAACTCGATAAAAGTCTTATCCGGTCCGGACAGAGACTGGACCAGACCGTTCTTGAGAAAGAAGTAACCCGGATCACTGATCTGATGAGAGAAAACGGTTATTATAGATTTAACAGTTCGAACGAAGAAATCTATTTCGTGGCAGATTCACTGAAAAGCAGAAAGCAAGTCCCTCTTACGCTGGAAATCCATAAAGATTCGGCCGATCACCCTTATAAAGTGGCAACCTTTGGAAATATTGATGTTGCCATTGTGAACGAAGCCAGTGATTTTCCGAAAAATACTGTTAAGGATAGTTTAAGAAGAATAAGGTTCCATAAAATGGACGATAACTATAAAACGTCTTCTTTATGGAGAGCCGTGATTGTGGACCACAAGAAAGTTTATGACCAGAAAGCCCTTGATCTTACAAAAAGAAATTTCATTGCCATGAATAATTTCAGTATTCTGAAAGCAAGAGATTCCTTAAGAAGAGGGGGTGGAACGTCACCTAATGATAGCATTGTTGATGTTTTGTATCTATTGAAACCACTTCCAAAATATGAGCTGAAACTGGGAACAGATATCAACTATTCTCAGATTCTGAATCTTGGGATATCCCCTTCTGTAGACCTTACCACAAGGAATGTTTTCCGCGGGGCAGAAAACCTTTCAACAAGCATTTCAGGAACATTCGGGTCTATCAGAAGTACAAAGGATATTAGTAAAAGGGAGCTTGCCTATGAAATTTCGGCACAGGCTTCCCTTAATTTCCCAAGACTTCTGCTTCCCTTCAATTATTATAAGCTTCTTCCTAAAAGATATACCCCAACCTCCTCTATTCTTTTAGGAGCTTCTGTACAGAATAATATCGGTTTGGGAAGGGTTAACTTCAATACGGGATTAAATTACCAGGCCAATGTTAATGATCAGGTGTCACACAGGCTGACCCTTTTCAATACACAGATCAGTCTTACAAAAAATAAAGATGCTTATTATGACTACTTCAGTAATGATGAAATCATAAAAGATGATATCCTTGCAAGCTATTTCACCTATGATCCTGTTACCGGGCAAAAATACCTTTCCGGGGAACTCAGCCTAGACAATGTTTCGAAACGGATTGTTGAAGATGCCAACTACCAGGGAACGCTTGACCAGCAGGGACAGGACCTCCTTACGGCGTTCAAAGGAACCCTTGTAAATAAAGACAGGCAAACTCAGGATGTCCTTATTTCGTCAATGATTTATAATTTTGTTTACAATGAAATTGGTAAAAAAGATTATCCTAATGCATTTTATTTCAATGGTAAGGTAGAGCTTGCGGGTAATATTTTAAGTATCTTCAACCAAAAAAGAGATGAAGGTGGTGTTGTAACAAGCCCACAAAGAACCATTTTTGGAATCCCTTATGCCCAGTTCGTAAAATTTGATATTGACACCAGAAAATATTTTAAATTCAACGGCAATCAGACCTTGGTTTTACGCCAATTCATAGGAGTTGGTATTCCTTTCGGAAACTCCACCAATATGCCTGTCATCAAGTCTTATTTCAACGGAGGATCCAATGATATCAGAGCATGGGTAGCTTTTGGAGGACTGGGACCTGCAGATTCTCAACTGGACGAAAGAGTTCGTACTTATATGACTGATAATGTAAAGCTGACTACGAATATTGAATATAGAATCCCGTTTAATGAAATGTATGAAGGAGCCTTATTTACTGATATCGGAAATACATGGAGTCTTAAAAAATCCGGCGACAGTTACGGTGATGAATTCAAATTCAATAAATTTTTAGGACAAATGGGAATCGGAAGTGGATTCGGCTTAAGGGTAAATATAGCCTACATTACTTTCAGACTTGATCTTGCCTATAAGATCTACGATCCGAACAAACCTGAAGGTGACCGGTGGAGGTTTAAAAATTTCCAGCCTTTTAAACCAACATTGAATATTGCATTCGGATATCCTTTCTAATCCGGAGAAATTCCCAATATGAAGTAAACTACAGCAATCACTCTGGCAAGTATTTCCCTGATCTGGTTTCTGTAGTAGCTTTCGGGCTTTGTAACATCCTGTGCATCGAACCCAAGGGCGTTCATATTATTATTTCTTGCAAAAAACAAGGCACGGAGGTTATGGAAGCCCTGTGACACAATAATCACGTCTTTCTTTTTGTAGACATCTTTACAGCGCAGAATGCTTTTATAGGTATTAAAACCTTTAGGATCTTCAATGATGATATCTTCGGGAACTCCTTCCTGGTTCACCAGATAATTCTTCATTGCGGCAGGCTCGTTGTACCCTTTACTCTTTTCTCCGCTTACAATAATTTTTTTGATTTTACCATGATGGTAAAGAAGTGCCGCCGCATCCATCCTCTTGGTAAAATAAGGATTGGACTGTCCTGATCTCATTTTAGGTGAAGTTCCTAAAACAAGGGCAATTTCCCGTGGCGGAATTTTAGAAATCTTGGTATAGGTGCGCCCGTTGGTGAGCCCGAACACCCATGCATTGCAAAGACATATCAGCAGAATGCCTATTTCTGCCGATACAAAACCCAAGTTAAATATGTTCCTGATGATTCTCAACTAAGATCAAAGTTAAGCTTTATTTTCTTACTTTTTACAATAGACATGCAAGCTAATATTTTCCCCTGTCGCTCTTCCTTTTCCGTCAGATATTCATTCTCGAGAAGTTCCACTTCACCTTCTTCAAGATAACATTCGCAGCTGCCGCAGATGCCGGATTTGCATGAGTAAGGCACCGGAAAATTCTGGATCAGAAGCTGCTGCAGGATCTTCTCTCTATTATCAGAAAGATGGGTCTCATATTCTTTTCCAAGTATTTTGAACGCCACCTCTATATTTTCGATCAGTGGGAACTCCTTTTCTACAGGATAGATATCATCATTATATTCTTCAAAAAGCTCAAAATGAATATTCTTTTTCGGAATCCCATGATGATAGCAGGCGTTAGCCAATGATCTGATCATCTCTCCTTTTCCGCATATCAGGACTTCATCTACCGCATCCCAGATCGTAGATTCCTCATCGGTATCATCAAGATGCAGAATCTGATTAATGATCAGATTCAGTTTCTTTTCATCCAATCTTCCGAAGAAAAACCGGTCGGCTGTTTTCTCCTGCGAAAAGAAGTAGAAGATCTGAAGCCTGTCGTCATAGATTCTGGCGAGATTGTCAAGCTGTTCTCTGTAAATAAGTTCCTCGGAACTTTTATTGCCAAAAAACAGAAAAAGTCTGGTTCTCGGTTCTGTGTGAAGAATATTCTTAAAATGGCTCAGGATCGGGGTGATTCCTATTCCTGCTGCAAATGCAACAATCGTCCTGAATTCGCTCGGTTTGGAAACCAGGGTAAATCTTCCGGAAGGCTCCCCGACCATTAATTCATCTCCAACATGATAATTTTTAAACAGCTCTGAAGTAGCACCTTCAGATGAGTTGATTTTTATTCCAAGGCAAATTTTTTTCTCGTAAGGTGCCGAAGTCATTGAGTAATCATTAATAACTTCCTGGCCATGAGCAATAAATTTTATACTTACAAACTGCCCCGCTTCAAACCTGAAATTCTCCTGCAAACTTCCCGGGATCTCGAATTCCAGAGAAAAAGTATTTTTGGTCAGTTGTTCCTTTTTCGCTATTTTTAACGGATGAAACTGTATCAGTTTCCCTTTATAGATTTGTTGTTCCATACTTCAATTCAAAAATAGTCAAAAAATAATTTATGAAGAAGATAATTTTATCCGCGCTTGTTTTCACTGCTCTTTACAGCTGCAAAAAAGAAAGCCAGAAAACGGACGGTACTACTGTGACAGACTCAGTTTCCGTTACAGACCATACAGTATCTGCAACGGCAGCTTATACTTCCAGGGAGCTTTCTCCGGAAAATCTTGGAAAATATTTAGCTCAGAAAAATGACACTTTATACGTTACCAATTTCTTTGCCACATGGTGCGGACCCTGTATGAGAGAAATTCCTCATTTTAAGAATAAAATGGAGGAACTAAAAGGTAAGCCGGTAAAATTCACATTTATTAACCTTGACGATAAATCCGAATGGAATACCTCTGTAAAAACATTTGCACAGAAAAATAATCTTGCGAAAGATATTATCCTGTTAGATGGCCAGAAACTGGACGCTGCATTCTTCAGTAACAACTTCAAGCAGTGGGATGGCGGATCAATTCCTTTTACTTATTTGAGAAAAGGTGACAAAACCGATGAATATCTGGGAATGATGACGGAAGAAGTATTGAATTCTAAAATCGATGCCCTTTTAAAATAAAACATCCAGATTCTTTCTGATCATGTCTAAAAAATTCAAAATCCTGTGTTTGCTGTTGGCGGCTGCTATTATTCTTACGGTAGTCATCAACCTGAACACAGGATTTTTAAGTTTAAATTTCCAGGATTTTTTCCAGGATTCATCTCAGAGCCAGATTGCTGAAATCCGCATTAACAGAGTCCTGGTAATGCTTCTGGCAGGAATTTCAATTCCTACATCCGGATTTCTGATGCAGGAATACTTTCAGAATCCCCTGGCGGGCCCTGATATTTTAGGAATCACCTCTGTAGCCAGCTTATCAGTAGCATTTTACATTTTCTTTTCCCATGATTTTCTGATTCCGGAATTTCTGCAGAACAGTTTCCTCAGCCTTTCAGCCATTGCAGGAAGTCTTTTGCTGATGCTGGTTCTACTTTCCATGTCAAATAAATTTCAGGATAAATCTTACCTGATTATATTTGGATTCCTGGTTTCAGCATTTGCCGGTGCCGTGGTTTCACTTTTGCAGTTTTATGCGGAAAATCAAAGCCTGAAAAACTATATTTTATGGTCTTTTGGAGCTAATAATATGGTGACAAGAAATCAGATTTATGTATTATCCATTCTTGTTTTTGTAGGAATTTTTATTTGTTTTAAAACCATAAAACCCCTGATCGGAAATTCATTGGGAACTTCCTATGCCCAAAGTTTAGGAGTCAATCTCAATCAGCTGAAAGTTCTGATCATTGCAGCCTCTTCTTTGCTTTCAGCTTCGATTACTGCTTTTCTGGGACCCATTTTATTTATCGGGATCATTGTTCCCCATTTCTGCAGATTAATCTATAATCCGTCCAAATTATGGCAGCAGTGGATCCTGAATATGTTTCTTGGCATGCTGATCATGTTGTTGTTCTCTATAGTTGCAGAAAAAACACAGATTCCTATGAATGTGATAAGCTCTGTGTTTGGTATACCGGTGATTTTACTGATGCTTTTGAAACAGAATAAAGTGTAAGGTGAATAAGTTAATGGTCAATTGTGAATTTAAAATATGTTAATCCAAATAAAGCATATGAAAAATTAAGATCTGCTTGATCTGCTAAATCTGCTAGAGAAAAAATATACGTTCGCAGATCAAGCAGATTTAAATAGTATTTTTGTAAACAATGCACCTTAGCAATTAATCAATATCCAATGTTCCTGCAAATCAAACAGGCCAATATAGGCTACGACAAAACCCTTATTTCAAATGCCAGTGCAGATTTGAAACTGGGTGAAGTATGTCTTTTAATTGGAAATAATGGGGTAGGAAAAACAACACTTATCAAGTCTATTTTACATCAGACTCCCCTTTTAAACGGTGAAATTTCTATCAATAATAAAAATATCAGGAACCTTTCCGTTAAAGAAATTGGTGAAAATATAGCTGTGGTTTTTTCAAAATCAAATGTTCCGCAACATTATACTGTTGAAGACCTTATTTCATTGGGAAAATACATCTACTACCCTTTTTATTTTGAGCTTAAAAAAGAAGACAGGGATGAAGTGGCCCATATTATTGATGAGCTGAACCTTAATCAATATAAACATACCCTTCTTAAAAACCTTTCGGACGGAAACCTGCAGAAAGCATTTATTGGACGTGCCATTACCCAGAATTCGCCTATAATCATCCTGGATGAACCAACCACTCATCTTGATGAGAAAAACAAACTTATTATCTTAAAAACTCTTCGCAGACTGGCTAAGAAGCAACAAAAAATCATTCTGTTCTCTTCCCATGACTGGAGGCTTGCCAAAGAGTTTGCAGACAAGATCTGGTATGTAAAGGACAACCAGCTTTTTTCAGGGATTGTAGAGGATGTACTGCTGCAGCATGAGGAGCTTACCAATGTTTCATTGTTTCAGGTTAATGATGATTTTGTTCCGCCTTCTATACAGGCGCCACAGGTTCATAAGGAAATGCTGTATTCTTTATTGCAGAAAAATTTTGAAAAAGACCTTTCCGCTCTGCATTTTGAGTATAAAAGCGATTTTTGGGAAATTATCGCCGATGACATTAAGCATCAATATGAATCCTTCGAAGAAATAGTTAATTTCGTCAAAAACATACATTAATACCGCATTTACATTAAATATTTCACATACTATGCATGCATAGTATTATGCTAATCATACAATTTAATTTGTTTATTATCAGGTTATTAACAAAATTTAACGTTAATAAATACTATGCATGCATAATATTTACTACATTTGGGTAACACCATTCGTAGATAAATGATGGATAATAAAGAAAAAATAGAAAACGTAGATTTAGTTTTAAAACAGACCTGGCTGGCTGTTTCTAAAATGTACACAGAACTTGCCCAGGAGCATGACTCTACCGCTGTACAAGCTTTAACCCTTCTTAAAATTGATCCCAAAGAAGGAACCCGGAGTACTAACTTAGGGCCTAAAATGGCTATTGAACCAACTTCCTTAACCAGAATCATCAAACTTCTGGAAGATAACGGGTATATCTATAAGGAAAAGACTACCACCGATAAAAGGGAGGTAATTATCAAACTTACGGATAAGGGCCTGAACTCAAGGAATATGTCCAAGGAAGTCGTCGTGAATTTCAACAAGAAAGTGATGGAAAAGATTGCTCCCGAGAAGATTGAAACCTTCAAAGAAGTGATGTCGGAGATCATGAAAATCGCCAACGAATTATTAAACAACAGAAAATAAATTATAATGAAACCATATGGTTGCATATGACCTTATTAATAATAAAAATTTACATATGAAAAGAAGAATCAAACATGTGACGGTTCTTGGTTCAGGAATTATGGGTAGCGGTATCGCAGCACATTTCGCCAATATCGGGGTTGAAGTGTCTCTTTTGGATATCGTTCCTTTTGAACTGACGGAAGCTGAACAGAAAAAAGGTTTGACCAAAGATGACAAAGCCGTAAGAAACAGAATTGCTTCTGAAAACTTTGAAAAACTGAAAAAAGCAAGTCCTGCCCTTCTCTATTCTCCGAAATTTGCGGATAGAATTACAATAGGCAACTTTGATGATGATCTGCACAAGATCAAAAATACAGACTGGATTATTGAAGTGGTTGTTGAAAAGCTTGACATTAAGAAATCTGTTTACGAAAAAATTGAGCAGTTTAGAAAACCGGGAACATTGATCTCTTCTAACACATCCGGAATTCCTATTCATTTTCTAATTGAAGGAAGAAGCGATGATTTTAAAAAATATTTTGCTGGAACACACTTCTTCAACCCGGTAAGATACCTTCCTCTTTTAGAGATTATCCCTACTTCGGAAACTCTGCCGGAAGTGGTGGATTTCTATATGAGCTTTGGTGCTAAATTCTTAGGAAAAACTACAGTTTTAGCTAAAGATACTCCAGCGTTTATTGCCAACAGAATCGGGGTTTTCTCGATGATGGATCTTCTTCACAATGTACAGAAATTAGGCTTAACCGTTTCTGAGGTTGATAAACTGACAGGTCCTGTTATCGGACGTCCGAAATCAGCAACATTCAGAACCGCTGATGTGGTAGGTCTTGATACCCTGGTAATGGTAGCCAACGGTGTACGCCAGAGCGGTGCCGAAGCCAATAATTTTAATGACGTTTTTGCCCTTCCTGACTATATCCAGAAAATGATGGATAACAAATGGCTGGGTTCCAAAACTGAACAGGGCTTTTATAAAAAAGTAAAAAATGCAGAAGGAAAATCCGAAATTCACGGGTTAAACCTTGATACCCTTGAATACGAACTTCAGGGCAAATCTTCTTTCCCTACTTTAGAATTGACTAAAAATATCGACAAGCCAATCGATAGATTTAAAGTTCTAATCGGCGGTAAAGATAAGGCAGGAGAATTATACAGGAAATCTTTAGGAGCATTATTCGCTTACGTTTCTCATAAGGTTCCCGAAATCTCTGATGAAGTCTATAAAATTGACGATGCTATGAGAGCCGGTTTCGGATGGGAAAACGGACCTTTTGAAATTTGGGATGCCGTAGGAGCTCAAAAAGGTATTGAACTGGCAAAAGATGCAGGTTACGAAGTTTCAGACTGGGTTAAAAATGTTGAATCTTTCTATAAAGTAAATGAAGAGGGGCAAAGTATTTTCGTTGACAAAAACTCAGGACAATACAATACCATTCCAGGTCAGGATGCCTTCATTATTTTAGATAACATCAGAAAGAACAAAACCCTTTGGAGCAATTCAGGTTCAGCAATTGAAGATCTTGGTGACGGGATCATCAACTTTGAAATCCGCTCAAAAATGAACTCTCTGGGAGGCGAAGTTCTTGACGGATTAAACAGAGCTATCGATTTAGCAGAAAAAGAATATGACGGATTGGTCGTTGGAAATCAGGGAACCAATTTCTCTGTAGGAGCTAACCTTGCCATGATCCTGATGATGGCTATCGAGCAGGACTGGGATGATCTGAATATGGCTATTGCTTACTTCCAGAAGTCCATGATGAGAGTACGCTACTCCTCTATCCCCGTAGTCGTTGCTCCTCACGGAATGACTCTTGGTGGTGGCTGCGAAATGACCATGCACGCAGACCGTGTAGTGGCTGCCGCAGAAACTTATATCGGATTGGTGGAAACCGGAGTCGGTGTAATCCCTGGCGGTGGTGGTACTAAAGAACTTACCCTGAGAACTTCAAGAGAATTCCATGCAGATGATGTGAAAAACAACAGACTTCGTGAAGCATTCATGAATATTGCAATGGGTAAAGTGGCTACATCCGCTTATGAAGCTTATGACATGGGAATTCTTGAGAAAGGAAAAGATATTGTCTCCGTAAGCAAAAACAGACAGATCGCCGAAGCCAAAAAAGTTGCAAAACTATTAGCAGAACAGGGCTACACCCAACCCATCGAGCAGAGAGTAAAAGTTTTAGGAAAAGACGCTCTGGGAATGTTCTACGTAGGAACAGACCAGATGCTTACCGGAAAATATATTTCTGAACACGACAAAAAGATTGCAGATAAATTAGCCAACGTAATGGTAGGAGGAAATCTTTCCGAACCCACTGTAGTTACCGAACAATATTTATTGAATCTTGAAAGAGAAACGTTCTTACAGCTTTGCGGTGAGAGAAAAACGTTAGAGAGAATTCAGTACATGTTACAGAACGGAAAACCGTTGAGAAACTAACAGGAAGCTCTGTAGGAGCGAACTGTTAATAGCAATGAATAATTTAAAAAGTTCTTGAGCCTCGTAGAGGCGACTATGGCAAACACATACACACAAATTTATATTCAAATTGTTTTCGCTGTTAAAGGAAGGCAAAACCTGATTTCAAATGAAAACAGAGAAGAATTACACAAATTTATTACGGGTATTGTTGCTAATAGAAATCAAAAATTATTCGCGGTTTTTGCAATGCCGGATCATGTTCATATTCTGGTAAGTATGAGTCCGGCAATTACAATTTCAGATTTGGTTAGAGATATTAAAGCAGGTTCATCAAAATTTATTAATGAAAAAGGATGGATAAACGGAAAATTTAGTTGGCAGGAAGGATACGGAGCTTTTTCCTATTCTAAAAGCAATATAGATTCCGTAGTAAAATATATTTTAAATCAGGAAGATCATCATAAAAAGAAAACATTCAGGGAAGAATATCTGGATTTTATGGAAAAATTTGAAATTGAATATGATCCAAAATATTTATTTGAATGGATTGAAAATTAACAGGTCGCTCCTACGGAGCTCCTCAATTGTAAAATAAGCTATGAACAGTTTACCTCTACGAGGCAAAAAAATTCTCAAAATTTAATTAAACAAAAAATATGAAAACAGCATATATAGTAAAAGGATACAGAACAGCAGTAGGAAAAGCACCTAAAGGCTCCCTTCGCTTTACTCGTCCAGATGTAATGGCAGCTACAGTTATTGAAAAATTAATGGCTGAGTTACCTCAATTAGATAAAAACAGAATTGATGACCTTATTGTGGGAAATGCAATGCCGGAAGCTGAACAAGGGCTGAACGTAGCGCGTTTAATTTCCTTGATGGGTCTGAATACAGACAAAGTTCCGGGCGTAACCGTAAACAGATACTGCGCATCGGGAAGTGAAGCTATTGCTATTGCTTCTGCAAAAATTCAGGCAGGAATGGCAGATTGCATCATCGCAGGAGGTACAGAATCTATGTCTTATATTCCGATGGGTGGTTACAAGCCGGTTCCGGAAACCGATATTGCCAAAACCAATCCTGATTATTACTGGGGAATGGGTTATACGGCAGAAGAAGTAGCTAAACAATATAATATCACAAGAGAAGAACAGGATCAGTTTGCATTCGAATCTCATATGAAAGCTTTAAAAGCTAATCAGGAAGGCAAGTTTGCCAATCAGATCGTTTCGATTCCTGTAGAATATAACTTCCTTGATGAAAACCAGAAAATGCAGTCTAAAAAGTTTGATTTCTCTGTAGACGAAGGTCCAAGAAAAGATACTTCATTAGAAGGATTGGCAAAGCTGAGACCTGTATTTGCAAACGGAGGAAGCGTAACTGCCGGAAACTCATCACAAATGAGTGACGGAGCAGCTTTCGTAATGGTTATGAGCGAGGAAATGGTAAAAGAATTAGGACTTGAGCCGGAAGCCAGATTAGTAGCTTATGCTGCAGCAGGTCTTGAACCTAGAATTATGGGTATGGGACCAATTTACGCTATTCCAAAAGCTTTGAAACAGGCAGGCCTTGAATTAAAGGATATCGACTTAATCGAGTTAAACGAAGCATTCGCATCACAATCCGTAGCCATAAAAAAAGAATTAGGTCTGAATCCTGATATTTTAAATGTAAACGGAGGGGCAATCGCTCTGGGTCACCCGCTTGGATGTACCGGTACAAAATTAACCGTTCAGCTTCTTGACGAAATGAGAAGACGTGGCAACAAGTACGGAATGGTTTCCATGTGTGTGGGTACAGGACAGGGAGCAGCCTCAATCTTTGAACTTCTTTAAAAAATGTACTAATGTATTTACGTAAAATGTATTCATGAGAAGAATTAATCATTAATATATTTTACGTAAATACGTTAATACAAAATTACTAATCGTTATAAAAACAAAATAATATATGGCAACATTAAAGGGTGGAGAATTCCTGATCAAGGAAATTCCTGCAAATGACATTTTCAGTATTGAGGAACTGAACGAAGAACAAAAAATGCTTCGTGATTCTGCAAAAGAATTTATCGACAGAGAAGTTGTTCCGCAGAAAGAGCGTTTCGAGAAAAAAGATTATGCATTCACAGAAGAAACAATGCGTAAGCTTGGAGATATGGGATTGCTTGGAATATCGGTTCCTGAAGAATATGGAGGTTTAGGAATGGGCTTTGTAACAACGATGCTTGCCTGCGACTACATCTCGGGGGTAACAGGTTCATTGGCAACAGCATACGGGGCACATACCGGAATCGGGACCCTGCCTATCGTTCTTTACGGTACTGAAGAACAGAAGAAAAAATACCTTCCGGACCTGGCTACAGGTACAAAATTCGGAGCGTATTGCCTTACGGAGCCGGATGCAGGTTCCGATGCCAATTCCGGAAAAACAAGAGCAAAACTTTCCGAAGACGGAAAGCATTATATCATCAACGGACAGAAAATGTGGATCTCCAATGCAGGATTTGCAGATACATTTACCTTGTTTGCTAAAATTGATGATGACAAGAATATCACAGGTTTCATTATCAACCGTTCCGAACTTGAAAATCCGGGAAGCATTACTTTCGGAGAGGAAGAACATAAATTAGGAATCCGTGCCTCTTCTACCCGTCAGGTTTTCTTCAACGATATGAAAATTCCGGTAGAGAACCTTTTAGGAGAAAGGAATAACGGCTTCAAAATCGCTTTAAATGCATTGAACGTAGGCCGTATCAAGCTGGCCGCTGCCTGTCTTGATGCTCAGAGAAGAATCTTAAACCACTCTATCCAGTACTCTAACGAAAGAAAGCAGTTTGGAGTCTCTATTTCCACTTTCGGAGCTATCAGAAAGAAAATTGCTGAAATGGCTACAGGTGTTTTCGTAAGTGAAGCAGGATCTTACAGAGCGGCTAAAGATATTCAGGATAAAATTGATGAGCTGGTAGCAGGTGGAATGGATCACCAGGCTGCAGAGCTTAAAGGAGTTGAGGAATTTGCTGTAGAATGTTCTATCCTTAAAGTTTTCGTATCTGACCTTGCCCAGCACACTGCTGATGAGGGAATTCAAGTATACGGAGGTATGGGCTTCTCTGAAGACACTCCAATGGAAGCGGCATGGAGAGATTCAAGAATTTCAAGAATCTATGAAGGAACCAACGAGATCAACAGATTACTATCCGTAGGAATGCTGATCAAGAGAGCAATGAAAGGAGAACTTGATTTATTGTCTCCTGCTATGGCTATCAGCAAAGAATTAATGGGCATTCCTTCATTTGAAGTTCCTGATTATTCAGCGTTTATGAGCGAAGAGAAAGCTATTATTGCCAACCTTAAGAAAGTGTTCTTGATGGTTTCCGGAGCCGCTCTTCAAAAATATATGATGGATATTGAAAAACAGCAGCACTTATTATTAAATGCTTCTGAAATCCTTAACCAGATTTATATGGCGGAATCTGCCGTATTAAGAGCTGAGAAACACTTCTCACCTGATTCTGTGGAAGCTGCAATGGCACAGCTTAACCTTTACAAAGCCGTTGAAAAAATCATCGTAGCCGCTAAAGAAGGAATTATTTCTTTCGCTGAAGGTGATGAGCAGAGAATGATGCTTTCAGGATTAAGAAGGTTCACAAAATATACCAACCACCCGAATGTAGTAGCTTTAACTGAAAAGATTGCAGCACACTATATTGGTAAAGGAAACTACTAATATTATTTTTTAAATATAATAACAAACGCTCCAGATTCTGGAGCGTTTGTCTATTAATAAGCTGTAATTCTTTGGAAACTACATCTGCTTTTGTCCGATTTCATTGATCTCGTTGAAATTCTCTTTAGGATTTACACCATATTGGTTGGTTCCCGGTGTTCCATCTGTTGCCAGAAGTACAATTATCCAAATCGTCCCAATGATTGGGATTAAACCTATTAAAAACCACCATCCGCTTTTATCAACATCATGTAATCTTCTAACCATAACAGCAAGTCCTGGAATAAAGGTAACTAATGCGTAAATTAAATAAATGAATCCATAAGGAATTTTCGGAGTAAATTTCAATCCTAAAAGGTTATCTAATATTGTTGCTACAAGTGCGAAAATCATATTAAATAATATGAACATCCAGTATTCAGTTCTTCTGGCTCTCCCTGTAAAATCAGCGTACTGTTTTAGTACCTTTAAATACCATTTCATAGTATATTCGTTTTTTTGTTAGGTCCAAAAATAAAGATTTTTTTTAGATACCCAAATGCTTTTCATTTTATTCCCTATTTATTGATCCTTTAAATCATTATATGAGCATTAGAATCCGGAAAATTTAAATTCTGTCGTAGTAACATCTTCATTGTTTTTAAATATTTTTTATTTCCATATTTTTTTATAATTTTATTTAAAATTCAAAAACCTTATGAAAATCTTATTATTTCCCTTACTTTTAATTTCTGTTACCTTATCTGCCCAGGAAAAAGATCAAAAGCAATCTCTGCCGAAAACAGATACCACAAAGATTCTTAATTTCAAAGACTTAGAAGATACAAAGGCAAAAACCGATACAGATAAGAAAGAACTCTATAAAATACTTACGGTAAAGCCTAAAGATACAGCAGCATATATAGCTTTAAAGCAATCTGAAAAAAAGGATTATTCAAAATACAGGATCCTGAATCCCGACATGCCTGAAAAAACACCGGAAGACACAAAAAAGGCTCAGCCTTCTAAATAATTAAAAACAAAAAAATTTATTACTATGGGAAAATTTGTTATCTCGAAAAGGACAGACAATGACTTTAAATTCAATCTTAAAGCAGGAAACGGACAGGTGATCTTAACCAGCCAGGGATACGGCTCCAAATCCTCTTGTGAAAACGGTATAGAATCAGTACGTACCAATTCTCAGGATGATTCTAAATTTGAAAGAAATATGGCAAAGGACGACCGTTGCTATTTCAATTTAAAAGCAGGAAACGGGCAGATCATAGGAACCAGCCAGATGTACGAGTCTGAAAATGGAATGGAAAACGGCATAGAATCTGTAAAAACCAATGCCCCGGGCGCCTCTGTGGAGGATGAAACCATTATTTAATAATACGTAAAATATTCTTAATAAAAATGTCTTATTTTTTAAGGCATTTTTTATTTTTGTATTCTATTTTCAATTTGAAATGACAAAAGAAGAAATGCTCAACCGAGCCATAAAAATAGCTGATAAAGCACACAAAGGACAAACCGACAAATATCATGCTCCCTACATTGCCCATGTGATGCGCGTGATGGAATACGGCAAAACAATAGACGAAAAAATCGTAGGTGTTCTGCATGATGTTGTGGAAGACCACCCGGAAGAGTTCAGTCTGGATTATTTAAGAACTGAAGGCTTTCCCGAATACATTATTTTTGCCATCAGCTGTCTGACCAAATTTGATCCTGAAGAAGATTATGATGAATTCGTTAAAAGAACAGAAAGATCTCCTCTAGCTGTTGCAGTAAAGCTTAATGACCTTCGTGACAATATGGATCTGAGAAGAGTAAACAGAGAACTGACTCCTAAAGATATTAAAAGGTTTAACAAATACCTGAAAGCCTACCGTTATCTGATAGAAAAATATTAATCCGCTCCGGGGAAATCATACGTTTTTGTAGGATGGTTCGTACCGTCGATATTGATGTTCAGTGCCAGGTAGATAAAGTGAAGGTTTTTATTACCCTTTGCTTCAAATTCACGCTGCCATAAATAACCTGTCAGGATCCCGAAAACATCATCTATCTGATAGCCGAATCCTCCATATACCCTGTTTCTTGCAAAAGTAGGTTTCATCGGGCTTACCAGGAAAATTTCGTCATAGGCATTCGCAAAAACAGTTCCTTTTTTTACCGTTTTTGCATTAAGGGGAACACTTACGTTCAGACGGTATCTGTAACGCATTCTTTGGGAAGCTTTGTCCGTCGCAGGTTCATAAAACCAGCTCTTTTCTGCACGAAAACGGTTTTCAAACTTAACGATTCCCTTCTTAAGATCGATCACGTCCTGCAGCCATACTCTGAATTCCTCTCTGCTCAGGCTGTGATCTTTATAATTCACATATCTTCCAAGACCTATAAAAGGTTTGTGGTTTTTGGTAAGATTATAGCCTACTCCCCCTTTGATCTCGTAATAATCCGGATAGGTATAATCTTCGTTTCCTCGGAGCTGACCTTCTGCATAGAGGAAGAATTTAGGATGAAACTTGTAGGTCAGAGTCACTGCATTGAAGCTGGAAATATGTTCCTGGGCTTTTAAAAAGGTCATACTTAAAAGTATACTCAAACTGAAAAAAAGTTTCATAAAAAATTTTTGCAAAAATAATCGATTTAACAATTTGTTAATGTTAATTTTTATTAATCACGAATTAACATTTATTTAATATTGATCGTATACGAAAAGCCTAAGTGAAACCATCTCTGAGGCATTTCAACTCCGAATGCTTCCGTGTATTTGGTATTCGTTAAATTATTAATCAGTACATAAACCGAAAAGTCTTTCCTGGAGAAGCTCAGCTTTTCATCAAGGAGATTATAAGTTCCCAGATTCAGCCTTTCATTGTAACGGTAGACCAGTTCATTGGTGAAGTATTTCAGGAATCTGGTTTCCAGTTTGGCCACAATCTGATGTTTCAGGTTATCCAAAATATATCTGGAAACCAATCCATTGGACTCCTTGACTTTGCTATCTAGGTAGGTGTATCCTCCTGTATATTTCAGCCAGTCAAAAACCCTGTGGCTCAATTCTACTTCAACCCCTTTAGTATCAATCTTTCCGACATTCTGTGCATACCAAACCTTATCGGCAATATCTGTTTTTACCCAATCGATAGAATTATTGGAATTCCTCATAAATCCGCTCACCTTTGCTAAAATTCTGCTGCTCTGATATTGATATCCAATTTCAGATGAAAGGGCATTTTCAGGAAGAAGATCAGGATTTCCCTGTTCAGTTTTACTTACATAATAAAGGTCTGTAAACGTCGGGACTCTGTGGACTTTCGCAATATTTCCATAGATTTTATTGTTCTGGTTGAAGTTATATCCCACATCCAAACCGGGATAGAAGAAATTTCCTTCTTTGGAATAATTCGCCCACGAAATTCCGGGACTGATGTTCAGTTTTTTATCCAGTAAAGAAAAATGATGTTCAAAGAAAACCTGCGAAACAAAACGGTTTCTTTCCCCTAAATTATTACTGGCCAGGAACTCCTTTCTCAGTTCTACGCCCACACCGGTCGTTCCCAATCCCCACTGATAACTGGAATTTACTTCCCCGCCCACATTATTTCCAATATGCATATTTCTGTAACCATTCGGTTTATTTCTGTCATACAGATACATATCCTGTCCTCTTCTCCAGTATGCATTCGAGCTTAGTTTCAAATTGCCAAAAGTCTGCTGATGAGCAAGGCTCACAATAGAGGCCTGTGTTTCCTCATACTGCTCCGTAGCGTCTTTTGAAGCATAAAAACCATTGGCCCCGAATTTCTTTTCAGAAAAACCGGCCTGCAGCTTAAGATCTCCGTTTTTAATATTCAATTTGCTTTGGTAGAAAACATTACGGATTTCGTAATCCGTATTGTACATATATCCTTGTGATGTGGCAGAATTAGCCTGAAGTGAATTAGAAAACTTCTCGTTTCCAAGTTGAGCATTGAAACCAAATCCGTACGTTTCATAGTCTCCGCCTTCAGCACTTATTTTCACCCGTTTTCCAGGGTTCGTTTTTGTAATAATATTAATAACACCGGCATAAGCATTCTGACCGAACCTTCTGGCTGCGGGCCCTTTGATGATCTCAATTCTTTCCACATCATCCATATCTACAGGAACGTTCATGGAATTGTGGCCAGTCTGGGAATCATTCATCCTGATGCCATTCAGCAACAGCAGAACCTGCTCAAAAGAACTTCCCCTGAATCCTATGTCGCTCTGCACACCATTGGCCCCTCTCCTTCTGATATCCATTCCCGGAACCTGCTGAAGAACTTCATCAATACTTTTTGCAGGAGAATTTGCAATATCTTCCTTTGTAATAACGGTAATATTCTGATTGGCGCTTTTATAAGGTGTTGAAGTAAACTTTCCCTGAAATTCAATATTTTCAATATCAGTTGTTTTTTCCTGCGCATGCACGTAAAGTATTGATCCCAGTAAAAAAATACTTCCAATCTTCTTGATCATAATAGTTCCCGTTTTGTTCTTAATCAGTTTCTTTAATAATGGGCCCAAAAGTAAGGGAGTTCCTGAAGACAGGCAAATGATACTTGTCATAAAAAAGATGCAGTACGGATATACTGCATCTTTTGATGGGAATAATTTTATCTTTTTCTCATTAAATGTGTAACAAGATCTCTGAATAACTTTCTCATTTCTATATTACATATTTATGAATACAATTTTAACTAATTTTAAAATACAAAGCAATAGTAAAATGCAAAAACATAATGAAATTTATTAATAGTTTTAAAATACAATAAGAATATACCATTTAAATAACCTGTAGGAGAATTTTTTTATTCCAGGCTATGCTTTAATTCATAAAAGCAATATTCCGTTCTCTGTAATCTCGGATTATATATTTGTATCGGAGAAATTTAAGCACACTTTTTCCACTAAAAATTCGTAATTTTGTGGGTCTTAATTTTGTGATGATCAATCTTCTTTTTACATCCTCTTGGCCTCACTTACATGGAAGTAAAGAGGTCTTGCAGGAGCGGAATACAAAGAAATACACCATCATCTAAGAATAAGTCTCAGTCAGTATAATTTGAATAAAAAGCATGACTAAAACAATAGAAATAGATATAAAAAAACAGATCTTCGTTAAGAATGCACATCTTAACAATCTGAAGCATATAGACGTTCTCATCCCGAAAAATAAACTGATCGTGATTACAGGAGTTTCCGGAAGCGGAAAATCTTCCCTGGCATTCGATACCATTTATGCTGAAGGACAGAGAAGATATGTGGAAAGCTTAAGTTCATATGCCCGCCAGTTTTTAGGTAAGCTGGAAAAACCAAAAGTGGACGATATTAAAGGACTTGCCCCTTCTATTGCCATACAGCAGAAAGTAATTTCTTCCAACCCCCGCTCTACGGTTGGGACTTCTACGGAAATCTATGATTATATGAAGCTTCTTTTCGCCAGGATCGGGAAAACATTTTCGCCGGTTTCAGGTGAGGAAGTAAAGAAAGATTCCGTTTCGGATGTGATAGATTTTATCAAAGCTTCCAAAAAAGAGACCTCATTTTTACTGACGGCTCCTTTGGAATATGATGCCGCCAATTTTAAAGAAACGTTGAATGTTTTAAAATTAGCCGGTTTCACAAGGCTTGAGATCAATGGTAATGTAGCCGGTATCGAAGACCTGGAAAGTTTTGGATTTACACCGGAAAAAGGAATGGTAATCAATCTCGTGATCGACCGTTTTTCTTATGAAGAAGATGAGAGTTTCCTGCAGAGGCTGGCGGACTCTATCCAGATGGCATTTTACGAAGGACATGGCTATTGTGCCCTGAAGAATACCGATTCCGGAAAAGTAAAAGAATTTTCCAATAAATTTGAGCTTGACGGTATGGAGTTCCTGGAACCGAATGTTCATTTTTTCAGCTTTAACAATCCATACGGAGCATGTCCGGCATGTGAAGGATATGGAAAAGTAATCGGAATAGATGAGGACCTTGTAGTTCCGAATAAAACTTTATCCGTTTATGAGGATGCGGTAGTCGCCTGGAGAGGAGAAAGCATGAGCGAGTGGAAAAAAGCATTCATCAAAAAAGCCGGTGATTTTCCAATCCACAAGCCTTATCACCAGCTGACTAAGGAACAGAAAAACTTCCTATGGAAAGGAGACGGAAAAAGCAGCTTCCCTTCAATTAATAATTTCTTCAAAATGCTTGAAGAAAACCTGTATAAGATCCAATACCGCGTTATGCTGTCCAGATACAGAGGAAAAACACTGTGCCCTACCTGTGAAGGTTTGAGACTCCGTGAAGAAACCAGCTGGGTAAAAGTAGACGGACACAATATCCAGTCCATGATCGAGCTTCCGCTGGATGAGTTGTATCCTTTAATAGACGGCCTGAAACTTTCCGAACACGATCAGGATGTTGCCAAAAGATTACTGTACGAGATCAAAACCCGTATTGAATTTTTATTAAAAGTAGGTTTAGGTTATTTAACCTTAAACAGAACCTCTAATACCCTTTCCGGTGGTGAAAGTCAAAGGATTAACCTTGCCACCAGCCTGGGAAGTTCCCTTGTAGGATCGATCTATATTCTGGATGAACCTTCTATCGGACTGCATTCAAGAGATACGGAAAATCTGATCGGAGTTTTAAAGAATCTCCGTGACCTGGGGAATACCGTGATTGTGGTAGAACATGATGAAGATGTTATGAAAGCTGCAGATTACATCATCGATATCGGCCCGGAAGCAGGTTATCTTGGAGGTGATCTTGTATTTGCCGGAGATTATAATGATCTTAAAAATGCAGATACCCTTACTTCAAAATATTTAACCGGAAGGATGGAAATTGAAGTTCCTAAAAAGCGCAGAAAAGCCAAGGAATGGATCCACATCAAAGGAGCAAGACAAAATAATTTAAAGAATATAGACGTAGATGTCCCTCTTGAAAGCCTTACGGTGATCTCAGGGGTTTCCGGAAGCGGAAAATCTACGCTGATGAAGGAAATTTTAACCAATGACATCCAAATTCAGCTTGGAATGGGTGGCAAAAAAGGAGATTATGACTCTGTAGAATTTCCTAAGAAGCTGATCAAAAATATTGAGCTGATCGACCAGAATCCAATCGGAAAATCTTCCCGTTCCAATCCTGTTACCTATCTGAAAGCCTATGACGATATCAGGGATCTTTTTGCCAAACAGAAAGTTTCAAAAATGATGGGTTACAAGCCGAAGCATTTCTCTTTCAACGTAGACGGCGGAAGATGTGATGAGTGTAAAGGTGAAGGTGTGATCAACGTATCCATGCAGTTCATGGCGGATATTGAGCTTGAATGTGAGGTATGTAAAGGAACCCGTTTCAAAAACGAGATCCTGGAAGTGAAATTCGATGAGAAAAGCATTTCCGATATCCTTCATATGACGGTGGACGAAGCTTTGGAATTCTTTAAAGACAATAACGAAGAAAAAATCGTTACCAAACTGAAACCTCTTCAGGAAGTCGGATTAGGTTATCTGCAGCTTGGGCAGAGCTCTTCTACCCTTTCCGGCGGTGAAGCACAGCGTGTGAAGCTGGCCTCATTCCTTGTTAAAGGCGTAACCACAGACAAAACCTTGTTTATCTTCGATGAACCTTCTACAGGACTGCACTTCCATGATATCCAGAAACTGCTGAAATCTCTGCAGGCATTAATCGACCTTGGTCATTCTGTGATTGTTATTGAGCATCAGCCGGATATCATCAAATGTGCAGATTATATCATCGATATAGGCCCTGAAGCTGGAAAATACGGAGGTGAAGTTGTTTTTGCCGGAACTCCGGAAGATCTTGCTAAAGATAAAAAGTCCCATACCGCAAAATACATCAAGGAAAAACTTGAAAACTAAATAAAACAGAGAGCCAAATGGCTCTCTGTCTTTTTATCATCATACCTTTACTTATACATTATAAAGAAAGGGACTTTGTTTAATGTAAGCCCTGTCATCGATCTGGGAAACCAAAAATTCAGACAGGTCTGCCGCACTGATTTTCTCTCCCAGGCAATCTGTAAGATTCGTTTCCTTTTTAAACCGTTCGGCAGTCGGGATTATTAACGGAAGCCTGACTAATGTCCAATCCAGATGGCTGTTCACCAGAAGGTCATATTCATCCTGCTTATCTTGTGTTGTTTTGGGATAATTCTGGTACATCCAGTCTGTAGCTGCCTTTACTTTGCTGTTTTTATGATCAAAAGGAGTATCTACATTCAAGCCGGTAATCGTAATATACCGTTTAATTCCATGAAGATTCATAGATTGTATGATGTTTTTTGTTGCATCAGTAAATATAGGATCCTCTCCGGCAGGCTGCCCTATCTTACTGATGACTGCCTTACAACCCGTAATGAGACGGTTTACAGACTCAAAATCCCTTGCATCTCCGTGTACAATTTCAATTAAAGGACTTTCTATAGTTAAATTTCCGGGCGTATGAAGCAAAAGCCTGATGGGATATTCTTTTTCCAGAAGCTCATGGATAAGATAATGTCCTGATTTTCCGGTGCCGCCTATCACGGCAATTGTATTTGTTTTCATAATGATCTCTTTTTGATTATGAATAGAATGTAATAAAGATGAAGAACAGCTCATGTCCTTATATCATTCTTTGATTTTAAATAATAATGAATTTAGGTTCAGAAAAAATGAACCCTAGGTTTCAAGCACTTAGAAGTGCACTTGAACAAGTAGTGATATTTATAAAGAGATATTAATAGTTCAAAGATAATTATTTTTCCTGAAAAGAAATACCTACTCTTTATTTTGTAAAATATTCATTAATTTTCCCTGATTGAAACCATATGAAATATAAAATAAGAGGGTTATGCCATATTCAAGAAATAGCTTGACTAAGCTTGTACCAGAGTTGTATGTAACTGACATCAGAACAAGTTTATCATTCTGGTGCGACCTGATTGGCTTTTCGGTGCTTTATGACCGCCCTGAAGAAGGTTTTGCCTATCTGAACTTGGATGGTGCTCATGTTATGCTTGAACAACGTACCGAAACCGACAGAACCTGGGAAACAGCTCCGTTTAGCTACCCATTAGGACGGGGAATTAATTTTCAGATTAAAGTGCCGGATACTGAACCCATTCTCTTTCGTTTGGCAGAAGCCGGAATTCCATTATTTATGGATTTAGAGGAAAAATGGTATCGTGCAGGTAATGTGGAATTGGGACAAAAACAGTTTTTGGTAATGGATCCGGATGGCTATTTGCTACGCCTGATCGTTGATTTAGGAGAACGGAACATTATGGATAACGGTAAATAGATATGACTGCTTACCATATCACCGTCCAGCCCGCTAATATAAAGAGAAGAAAATACTTAATAATTAAATTCTACAACAAATTGAAAAACAATAATTTACAATCTTATCCACAACAAATTGTGGATAAGTTGTGAATTTTAACATTTAATTCATGTTTTGTATTAAAAATAGTGCTACATTTACTATGTAATACAACTGAAATGAAATCATTTTTTGCTTTTTTCAGCTTTGAAATTGCAATTAAATTTGAAATAAAAATTTAAGCACAGCATTGTCGGCTGTGCTTTTTATTGTTGTCTAATTAAAAAAATGAGATGTATTTATCTACTGGATCCGCTCCTAAAGAGCGGATTCTTTTATGCAAAGAATTCTGAAGAAAATTATTTGGAGAGATAAGCTGAAAATAACATGAAAAATAAAAGACTTTGGAATATCAAAGTCTTTTGTTTTTTTTAAATTAATTAGTATTTTTATTCCCCTTAAAGGCTCCATAGTTCAACGGATAGAATAGAAGTTTCCTAAACTTTAGATCCAGGTTCGATTCCTGGTGGAGCTACCAGACAGGAATAAGTTGTTTTCTTATCATTTTTTTTATTATTTACACCACCTAATCCATTGGTTACGAGAGATATACTTCTTAATACAGAATTTACTCTGTTAGTTCGATATTCAATTCCTGTAAATTCAAGATTTTCTGGATATATCGAACTAATTATTTTTCTTTTTGCTTCTACACTACTTGATTGGTATAATAGTGATAAGTTAGATATAACTGATAGAGCCTTGTTTAAGCGATCATCAACTTTTTCGGGATTACGAGTCGTAACTAAACAAGAATGAAGTTCATTTTCAAGAATTTCAATTTTTTGTTTAGACTGTGCTTTAATAATCATATAATCGTCATCTTCAATCTTTCCCGCTAATAATTTTTCTCGAGCAAAAGCTATCTTAGCATTATAAGTTTCTATTTCAGAAATTATTCTTTTTCTTCTATCGCCAGCTTTGTTATTATACTTTTTATAGGCTGTTAGTATAATATTTTGTAAGATTTTTTGAACTGAAGGAAGAAACTCATATTTCTTTAATTCCTCAACAAATAGATTATTGGTAAGTTCAGCACTTTGCCTAAATCCACAGGATGATTTACAATGATAATAATAATATACTTTCTGACTTCCCTTTGAACCGCTGGCAGTTAAATTTTTACTACATTTTGGACAAATTAAAAAACCTCTCAATGGAAAAACGTCAGCAGAACTAAATTTTATATACTTTCGGGTTTTTCTTTTATTGCCTTCTAAAATAAGCTGAACTTTATTAAATAGTGTCTCACTTATAAGAGGAGCATGTAAAGATTTTACATAGTGAGCTTCTTCATCCCGGTATTTCTTTATAAATATTTTACCACAATACACTGGATTTCTTATCGCAACATGAAAAGCTTGAGTACTCAAAATTTTCACACCCTTTTCTGAAAGCTGTCGTCGTATAGTTTCAGGAGCCTCAATTCCTTTTGCTATTTCATTGAATAGATAACGTATTATTGAAGCTTCAGGTTCTTTAGGCTCAATAAACTTATATTTGCCATCCTCAGTAATTTTATTAATATATCCGAAAGGAGCACTAGCCATCCATCTTCCTTCCTTTTTAGCTCTTCGCATACCATAAAATGTATTCAGTGCTCTTCTGTCATTCTCTACTTCTGGTGCAGCAAGATAGATTGCTAACATCATTTTATTTTCTGGTATGAAAAGATCCAATGGCTGTTCTATAGCCTGGACTTCTACTCCCAGTTTTTTAAGGATACTTATCATTTGATATGCATCACCTGCATTCCTGCTAAAGCGGTCCCATTTAGTAAATAAAACTTTATCAATCTTAGATTTTTTTTTTCTTAGATAAATTAAAAGCTCATTCCATCCTGGCCGATTAAAATTTTTTGCTGAATGATCTTCAAAAATAAGATTATCAATTTTAAGATTATTAGTTTCACAATACCTTTTTAAGCGTTCTTCCTGATCACGTTGAGAGTAACCTCTATCTGCCTGCTCATCAGTTGACACACGAATATATAAAGCAACATTACTCATAATAATTAGTTTAAAAATTTTCACCTAAAGATATCGAAAAGTATTTACAAGCTTTTCAACTTAATAGTAAAAACAAGATTTATTAAAGAAGTTAATTCACTAGTATTATTTCAAAATTGAATTTTTCACTAGTTACAAGACCGGTAAGTAAATATAAAAATACTAAAATCTTTTTCGCTTCCTCCACAGTAACATACACGCCATCAGTTTTAAGAAGCTCGATTGTTTCTTCAATTGTAATTGTACTTATTTCTAATTTTTCCATATTCACATTTTTGTTTTGGAATATAAAATTGAATACATAATTTAGAGAAGGTATCGTTATGAAAGTAAAAGCATCTGTTTGGCAGTAAATGACTTATCTTCCTATACTTGAAAGTTTCCAGGTGTCATCAAAATGTATTTTATGGCAGTACGTTGCATTTAATTGACTACAGTTTTTTTTATCAAAAACATCCAATTTTTGTACATTTGAGACTATGAAAGAACAGCACCTGGAGCCAAAGCAAGAACTTTATCATTCAATTGCTAAAATTATTGCAGATTCAAATCAAGTCTTTACAGAACTACTAATACCATATTGTTAAAGATGTACTGGGAAATAGGAAAACTTATCAATATGAGGGCATTCTTTAACTTCTTCCCAATTTGGAACGCAGTGCGTACTGAATTGAGTTGGACTCATTACAGGATTATAAGCAGAATTGACAACCCTGATCACAGAATTCAGTACGTAATTATTCCATTGAAGGAAACTGGAATACCAGAACATTGCAACGAAATATTGATAGCCAGTATCTGGGCAGGTTATTAAAATTTCCAGACAATAATGATAAGAAAGAAGTTTCATCTTTCATAAAAAATCTTTACATATTTGAATTTCTAGGATTACCAAATGATACCGCACAGACAGAAACTCAAATAGAATCAGCACTCATCTCTCACCTTCAACAATTCCTGATGGAGTTAGGGAAAGGTTTTGCATTTGTTGCAAGGCAACAGCACATTGTACCGATACCTCTGACTTCTTTATAGATCTTGTCTTTTATAATTACTATCTTAAATGTTTCATACTTGTCGATTTAAAAACACATAAATTAACCCACGAAGCTATTGGACAGATGGATATGTATGTAAGAGAATGTATAATGATCTTAAAAAAGGCGATGACGACAATCCAACTATTGGCATCATTCTATGTACTGAAAAAGATGAAACAGTGGTAAAATATTCTGTTATGTCTGAAAATAAAAATTGTTCGCAAGCAAATACAGGACATACCTTCTCGATGAGAAAGAATTAAAATAGCTTATCGAAGCAGATCGATTAATACTTGAACTGGATAACCTCAGCTAAATAAAACAAGTATATAACAAGGTTAAACCTTTCAGTTTAAGCTTTTAAATCGTCCAACACTCATAACAGGTAAATATCTTTTAATGCATAACAGAAAGATGAGACACCGTCGCATATTTTGATAAGTTCCTCTCATTTATATTGGAAAATCAGTACAATTTGATTGTCCTGAAAAACTACATAGTTAATCATTTATACTTAGTAATTTTATTGGGTAATCATGTCCAAATAACTCCACCCTAAGATCTTATATTGCAATACCTTATTTTTATAATAAAACTCTATATTCATTAATCCTACTGGATTTTTATTGAAAGTTCTAACATTTCCAAAAATAACCGGCAAAAAGGCAGCTAAGGTATTGTTGCCAGCCATCGGTTATGCAGCCAAAAGACTACGGCATAAACGGTTTCCTCCCTGAAGGTACCCTCCAATTATTCCGTTTCCTTTTGGCTTTTTTCATTGTCAACACTTCATATCTGCTTTCTTTTTTCTGGTTTTTCTTTTGAAAAATATTAAACGAAACCTGAAAGGTTTTCAGGGAAAGGACGGATAAAAGATGGGAACAAATCAAAAATAGAATAAGTACGGGAAATTCAAGTCTCTGCCGTATAAGAGCACTCACATGGATTTTAATATTGTTAATGAAATAAAATTAAGTTATTCACGAAAAGGTAATTCAGAGAAATTAATAAGCTGTTCACGTGATGCCGTTGATGTATTTCGCCAATACTTTGATATTGATGAAATAGACTATAGGGAATCATTTTTTGCTTTGTATTTAAATCAGGCAAATAAAGTTTTAGGGATAAAGAAAATATCTGAATCAGGTATTTCTTCAACAATAGTTGATGTAAGAATTATTATGCAAGCAGCCCTTTTGTGCAACGCAACTGCCATAATCATAGCACATAATCACCCATCTGGAAATTTAAATCCCTCAGCAGAAGATTTAAAAATGACTCAAGGTATAAAAAGCGCATCAGAATTTTTAAATATTAAATTATTAGATCATTGTATTTTGACTTCAACAGATTATATGTCATTTGCAGATGAAGGGCATTTTTAAATCAAAAATTATTACTACCTACACTAAGCGACAATCATGAGTTATCGCTTATTTCAATTCGGCGAATAGACAATTCCTTCCTTTGATCGGAAACATCTTTTCGCATATCGTAAGGAGTAACCCTATTGAGAAAATATAGATGCTTACATTTTCTCAAAAAGGTTACATGAATTAGTGAGGTTATTCTTTATAATTCAGATTACAAAAAGAAAAGGCTATTTCTGATGAAATAGCCTGAAATTTTAAATGATAGCTTTTTTTATAAAGTTTCTGAACTTTGAGGATTAAATTGGAAACTGAACGTTTGTTTATTATCCATATTATCTGAGATCCAAATATCAAAACTTTGGGACACTGTAGATTTAGAGGTATAGTATAACCTGAATTCCTTTTCACTTATGGTATAGAAATCATTTGGAACAAAGGACGGATCGTTAAATAACCGAAGACTTCCCTGTCCTTCGGACTGAAAATATCTTATTGAATAAGTAGTTCCTGTATAATTTCCATTTGGAATAATACGGCATCTGATTTCTACAGTTTCACCTTTAGCAATGTATTTCGGAACAGGCATTACCTCTAGCTCGAAAGGAAAATTCTGCCGAATTTCCAAATCATCTTTATGGCATGATTGCAAAAGCAATCCAACCATAACTACCATGATGAAAAATTTAAATAGCATTCCTGTTTTATTATTAATTATATTTTTCATTTTAAATATTTTAAAAATTATATCTTATTCCAACACCCAGCAGAGAGTAAAACTGAGCCATTTGACTATTTTTCAAAAACCGCAGTTGTCCATTGACCAGAAAGACCAAGTGATCCGTAAGATAACTTTCAATGGATAGCTTACCATTTGCTCCATAAATCAAGTTGTTGATTGCTGTTAACACTGAACCGTCATATAGCAATTCATTGCCCGTATTAACGTGTTCGTAACCTGCAAGACCTCCGATTCCAAAATTTAGATTGACTGTGCGCATGAAGTCTCCCCAGATATAAAAACTGTAACCACCGCCTAGCAAGAAATTATCTATCGGAATATTACAGTTGTTGTATTGATAATACTTTCTGCTATATTCTGCCAATCCAAAAAAGTAATTACCATTCCTTAGGTAAGAAACAAACCCAGCACTTAGCGTATAATTTTGTTTTTCAGGAAATTTTGGAAATACTGAATAAGAAAATTCAACACCTGTTTGTCCAGGAATCATTTGTTGAGCTAATGTTTTGCTTTTCAATGCAATCGTTAAGATGACTGCTAAAAATATTCTGGTCATATTACTTCGTTTATGGTTAAACTGTTTATCAATCTTGCACGAATCAAATCTGTATTTTCAAGCTGTATTTTCTGATGTCTTCCCCCGTTCTTCTCCAGAATTTCAATTTCCAACACCTGGTCTTTTAAAAGAGTAAACTGATCCAGCAGGAAAACCCCTTTTATGTTTGAATGATCAGCTGCTGTCATTTGCGGGAAATAGGTACGAACCTTTTGTAGTATCCTATCCTGAACTACCGTTCGTTTTAAGTTCTTTTTATCAACAATTTTAAAGTTGACCCATTCAATACTATACGCCACATTACTTTGATTCTCAATTTGCAATGTGAAATAAAATTTGCTTTCATGAACGTGGAGTGCCCTGACTGAAAACTCAATTCCGTAACTTTTTGAAACAATATGTTTAGTAGTTCTGTTGCTTTTCTTATAGAGATTTTCCATAATAAGCTCTGTCAGAGTAGTTGAGCTTCCTTTGAGATCCTCAAATAATACATCAGTAGCATATTGCCGTTCAATACCCCTTTGAAGTTTTACTAAATCATAGCTGAGTATTTCCGGATAAGAACTGTAAGACGCATCAAAACTGTAATATTTTCCATCTTCAGTAATGACCGAAAAATTGGTTTCCTCTTCAAAATCTCTTACAGCCGATTTAATCCGGAGAACATTTCCGATAGGCTCTGCCTTATTGGCAACTAACAGTTCACTACCCAGATCAACATATCGTATGGGTGATGGAAAAATCACGTGGCTTGTTTTATGGTAGGTGACATGCATTTTGAAAGGTTCCAATCTTGCGTGTTCCAAGGAAGCATAGGTTGTTATAGAATCCTGACCAAATATCTTGCTTGCCAACAGAAGTAATAGCATAATGAGAATATAATGACTCTTTTGTGTATTCATTTTTTAATTTTTTGATTAGTTATTTTTGGGTAAGAGTAATACCTGATGCCCCTCTTTTACAGTGACTTTCAATTGCCTGACTCTTCTTTGAAAATAGCCCGACAATCCCTGTACGACTCCCCTGCTCAGATCAGCTGCAATCTGTTGTCCTGCTGATTGGGTCATCATAATATTAGTACCTGAAGTCTGGCTCATATTGGCTACAATATCGTTTACGGCATTCTGCTCCGGTGAATACGGAACATACAGACCCAGTTGCCCGTCATTGTCATGAACATTGATTTCTAGAGGATAGATATTACCTTGATATTGAATGGAAGATATTTTTAACTGAAGTCTTCCTCCCTGAAATTTACTTGTGGCAATCAACAAACTCCCCGATGGAATTTCAGTTCGTCCGAGTTGCATCGCTTCAGAAAGCCTTATGGATAATGTACTTTCGTTTACCAAAGTCTTAGTTTCATAGACCACACCTCTGATTGCATTTTTTACTTGAACTAAGTTCTCTGAATCATTTTGAATATTATAAAATCTATTCTGATTCAAACCTGAAATAAAGGCACTATCTGAAGGCTCTCTGTACAATGAAGAAACAATAGTAGGAAGTGTTGGTCTTACTGAAGTCAATTTAATATTCTTTTCAATTGGTTTTTCGACCTCTTTTTTTGGTGTTAACTCTTCCTGTTTAGATGCTATAGGAAGATATTTAGCTGCCATCTGATACGATTTTTCCATGAGTTCTAACTGATCATTTATTCCTAACCCACTAGGAACAGCATTATTTTGCATCGCTTCATTCTTTAATCTTGAAATTTCTTTCCTCAAATTATTGACTTCCTGATCATCCCGACCGTAAAATGAACTCAAGGTCTGTTGAGCATTACGATAGCTGTTCACAGCATTCTGATCCGATTGTTGAAGCCCGCGAATACCACCAGTTGGACTTGATAGATTACCGTTAGAATTTAAACTGTTTTGATCATTCCAGTAGTCTGATAAGGTGGTTACAGCATTTCTTTTCTCTTCGTTCTTTTGCTCCAACAGCTGCTGTTCATAGACCTTTTGCTTATCTGATTGTAACTGACCGTCCTTTGCCTGAGGAATGGCGGCATTAAAACCACTCTCTTCAATATTGGCATTGTTGGCTTTTGGTTTAAAAATGAGGTAAAAACATGTTGCACACAGTGCAGCTATCAAAAAATAGATGATAGGCTTCTTCAGTATTTCCCATTGAGCTTTGGGAGGAGCACTCACTCCGTTGGAATTTTGTGAGAGATCATTTTCTGTGACTTTAATTTTCTCTGAACTTTTCATATTCTATTTTTTAATAAGTGATTTTACTGTATCTTCTGTTCAGAATCTTTTTCGATAGATTTCTTAGAAATACCGTCAATACGATTGATAAACATCGTATTACTTCTTTGACTTGTAGAAATAAACACATTGATAATGACAATAATCGTCAGCAAAACATAACTACCAAAGAAAACCTTGGTCAGGAATTTTTGTCGCTTTACCGGAAGAACTTTCCAATGATTTTCAACCTTTACAACATAATTTTCGATTGTATCTCTTAATTTTTTCATTACTTTTCTTTTAGCGTTCAACAGTTTCGACATCTCTATTTTCAAGGACGTTGAATTTTTCAATGGTAAATCCTTGAGGGTTGCTGTCAGATCGTACAGAATTAACCAGTGAACAGTTAGTGACTAAATTTCTGGTGGTAAGGTTACTAGACCTGATTATAAACTGTCTTGCATAAGTCTTTACGTCATAAGGATAACTATCAAAGTTGGCAACGACACTATCTACCTCAATCCTCTGCTGAATATTACCTGAAATGATTCTGTTATAGTAACCTTTTTCCTGAAGGTCTTTATAGTAGTTAAATGCAGATTGATCAGCCAAATTGAAGGCCCTTTTTACATTGCTTTCAATAGCATTCTTATCTGGGGCAATGGTGAAAAATAATTCGTGAAATCGTCTCACATGCTCTCTTGCTTCTACAGGCCTGTTGATCGACATATCCTGAGATAGTGCTACCATCAATGATTTGCCGTTATCCAGCACATAGATCTTCTGACGCTGCTCTTCGGCAAACTCGTAGGATTTGAATACCACGACCCCTACTACTGCAAAACACAACACCGCAAAAACGAATGTGAACAAACGGATCTGCTTGAAGCTGCTCTCAATATTTCTTAAAGTTTTAAATTCCATAGAACTGTATTTTTATTTTAATAATCTCCCCGAAATATTTCCTGTTGCTGAACCTACTGCCGCTCCTGCAACATTACCCGACTTCGTAGCCGTCTGGTTCACGTTACGCATGAAATTCCCTGCACCTCCTGCCTGAATCACCCAGCCTGTAACCGTTGGTACGGTAAAATAGCCTATGATGCCAATTACCATATAGATGATATAAACGGTATTGGAGGTATCAGGAATAAAGGTGGGATCTGCCAACATTTCAATATCCCGTTCTAAGATTAAGGTTTGTATCTTGGCAAGAATGGCACTGAAAATATCAGCAACAGGCAGCCATAGGTAAACACTGATATATCTTGTAAGCCATTGACTTAATGTGGTCTGAAATCCATCCCAGACGGAAATAGCAAATGCTATTGGTCCCAAGATTGAAAGGACGATCAGAAAGAAGGTTCTGATGGTATCAATAACTAAAGCTGCTGATTGAAACAATATTTCAAGAAACTCCCGGAAACCATCTCTGATATCTTTCTTGATGGCAAACATTTCTCGTTCAATATACATTCCGGACATCGTGACCAAATCAGATGGTGACCATCCCAGTTCTTCAAGCTTTTTATCAAATTCTTCGTTTGAAATAAGATAAGCCATCTCTGGATTCCTTAGCATGGCTTCCCGTTCTAAAAGATTCTTTTTCTGTTGTAGCTCGTTCATATCTAAGACCTGATTTTCCAGCATTGAATGGCTTCCCCGAACAATGGGACTCATCACACCATTCAGACTTCCTAACACCAATGTCGAAAAAAACATAATGCAGATGCCAAGGGCAAAGGGTCTCAGCATGGGAAACAAATCAATAGGTTCTGCACGGCTCAATGACTGCCAGACTTTTAATGCTACATAAAACAGTGCTCCTAGACCGGCGACTCCTTTTGCGACTGCAGCCATATCAGCACACATCGGTATCATTTCTTCGTAAACTGAACGCAGGACTTCGTGTAAGTTGGTTGATTCCATCTTACCAATATTTTTGATTGGAGGTTCCGTAAAGATCTAATACCCTTTGGGTATTGTTCTGTTTTTTGGCTCTCAGATAACTTACCGAAATATTCTTATTGGTGTAGTATCTTACCAGATTATGATACGCTTTGACCTCTTTATAAACTCGGTCAACAACATCCATCCTTTCTTTATCATTCAGAGAAAGACCGTTAGAAGTAATGATCTCTTTCAGTTCTTTCAATAACTCCGTACTTTCTGTGAGAAGCGCAGAATAGCCATTGGCGATTGAAGCTAATTCCTGAGCATTAAAGTTGGGGTCATTCAGCATTTTACTGAAATTGTTCACATACATCTCCGAAACATCTCCCACCAAAAGAACAGTCTGCTGAACCTTTCTGGCATCTTTTACCAGATTATTAATGGCTTTCAGCTGGTCATAATATTCCTTTCCTTGCTCATAAACTTTCTTAACTTCATTAAAGTTCTTAACAACATTGGAGACCGTAGATGAAGTCTGTACAATTTCATTGGCCGAGTTTAAAATTCCGGACGCCAGGTTTGCTGGATCTGTCACTACAAATTGTGCTTTTGCATGGATGAAGGTAGCGAAGAATGCTACCATCATGGTTTTGATGATTAAATTTTTCATTGTTTTAAGATTTAAATGATTTAATTGTCTTTTGTGTTCGATTTGATTCTCTTGAGAGAAATCCGCTTGATGGCATGTTCGACATTCCCATCAAGTTCTGATGCAAGATTCATCACTTCCATTTTTTCCGTTTCTTCAGTGGTATAAGCCAGATATTCTTGGGTAGAGACCTCCGTAGCATACACCGCAGAGTGCGTTCCGCCTAATCCAATCCAAACTTCCTTGTAAAGCCTTCGTGGATCATTATTCATATTAATAGAAAGCACCTGAGCTTTTTCTTTATCCGTTAATCCCAGCATTGCCTGAATGTCATCAAATTTGTTCATATACTTTCGCTGATCGAGAAGGATCTTACAATCCGAATTATTAATGATACTTTCTTTCACAATCGGTGACTGAATGATATCATCGACTTCCTGAGTTACTACTATGGCTTCTCCGAAAAATTTTCTTACCGTTTTGAACAAATACTTGATGTACTCAGCCATCCCCTCTTTGGCAATGGCTTTCCAGGCTTCTTCGATGAGGATCAGTTTTCTGATTCCTTTGAGTCTTCGCATCTTATTGATGAAGACTTCCATTATGATAATCGTCACAATAGGGAACAGAATTTTATGATCTTTAATAGCATCGATTTCGAAAACAATGAACCGCTTGGATAACAAGTCCAGCTGCTTGTCTGAATTGAGCAGATATTCATACTCCCCTCCTCTGTAATAAGGTTCCAGCACATTGAGAAAGTTGGCAATATCAAAGTCTTTTTCCCTGACTTTCCTTTGCTCCAATACTTTCTGATAGTCATCTTTGACATACTCATAGAATCCATTGAAAGAAGGATGCTGGTCATTGATTTTAATCCTTCCGATATATCCGCTGACTGCATTGGACAGGGCCACTTCCTCTGATCGGGTCGGTGGTTCATCATCTCTTTTCCATAGTGTCAGAATCAAGGTTTTGATACTCTCCCTTTTTTCAATGTCAAAGACACCATCATCGGTATAAAATGGATTGAAGGCAATAGGATTGTCTTCTGTATAGGTGAAATACACACCATCTTCTCCTTTTGTTTTACCTTTAATGAGTTCACATAATCCCTGATAGGAATTTCCGGTATCAACCAACAGCACATGCGCGCCCTGCTCATAATACTGTCGCACCATATGATTGGTGAAGAACGATTTTCCGCTTCCTGATGGACCAAGGATAAACTTATTTCTATTGGTGATAATCCCTTGTTTCATCGGGAGATCTGAAATATCCAGATGAATAGGCTTTCCCGTTAGGCGGTCTGCCATTTTGATCCCAAAAGGTGAAGGTGAATCCTGATAGTTGGTTTCTTCAGTGAAAAAACATAGAGCAGGTTCAATAAATGTATAGAAGCTCTCTTCACTTGGAAAGTCGCCTTCATTACCCGGAATTCCAGACCAGTACAAAGTAGCTGTATCAGTTGTATTATGACGAGGCTTACATTCCATTAAAGCCAAAGCACTTCCCGTATCATTCTTTAACTGCTTGAGCTCAGTAGGATTGTCAGACCATGACATTACATTAAAATGAGCGCGGATAGATTGTAACCCGAAAGAATGTGCTTCATTTAGGTATTTTTCAATCCACTCCTTATTGATTTGGTTCGCTCTGCTATACCTTGCCAGTGAATGCATATTCCTTGCAGATTTTTCAAACTTACTCAGATTCTCGTCACTGTTGTCAATGAATAGATATTGATTATAAATGTGATTGCAACTAAGCAGAAGTCCCACGGGAGAAGCAAATGATAAAAGGCAGTCACTGCGATCGGTGCTCAACTTCTCATAACGGCTATGTGATGAAACAGTACCCGGCAAATCCTCCGTATCCGACAACGTATGCATACTGATACGGTTGTTGCCGATTCTCATTTCTTCAGATCCAAGCTTAATGTCTTGTAATGGCGGATGGGTTTCACGGGATAAGGTCAGATACTGTTCCTGTAATCCCGATTTTTCGGAAGTTCCTGAGATTTCATCCTCAGTCATTCTTTCCAGATGGATATAACCACTGTCATTCATAATCCGCTCCAGCTGATCGACAGCTTCAAGAAATCGATTCATGACTTCTTTGTCCTTAATCTCTTTTGGAATCAGCTTTCCTTTGCAAAGTGATGAAAAGTTACTCTGCATCCGCATTCTTTCCTTACTTGTTTTTGTGATAAACAAGTAGCAGTAATGATTTAAAAAGGGTCTTTCATTGAAATGCCTTTCAAATGATTTGGAAAGAAAACTCTGGTCTTCTTGTGACAAATCAGGATTGTAGTTTTCTTTCATAAACCAGTCCTGTTTGTGAACGATGGTGAAATCCGGGAGTGTTTTAATCGCTTTAAACCAAGCGGAATGCATGGCTTCATACTCAGCGGAAGCGACAGTAAACAGTTCGGGGAGTCTGACCTTAAAGCAAACCGTAACATCAGCGTCTTTTGAAATGATACAATCATTTTCAATCGCAAGCAGTGGAAATTTACTTTCCAGAGTGGCTGCCTTGGAAGAATTTCTCATATGTTTCTTCTTTTACGGTTAATTTTCAGATACCGGTAAATATTCTTACGGCTGATGATATATTTTGGATGCTTCTTGCGTGCGCCTAATTTCATCAGATCGTGCTCACCGTATTTTCTATTCAGTGCGAAAGTCTGCCAGATAAGAAGTCCACTGCTGATTCCTCCAAGAATTAAACACAGATAGGTATTGCCCCCTGCCATATACATAATCATTACACAGATCAATATTCCTAAGAGTCCTCCACTGAAGATAAAGAGGTATTGCGCTTTTAACCCTTTAAATTCTACCTTCCTTCCTATTCCTTTATTGATATGATAGGTATTCATAGTCGTCATTTAAAGGAAGAATGAGCGAAGAATGGTTGCGGCAACAATGAGGAAGATACATGCTCCAAACCAGCTGGCAGCAGTTTTACTGGTATCAGGGTCACCGCTGCTGAACTTGTTATAGACTTTTACGCCTCCGATGAGTCCGACGACTGCACCGATGGCGTAAATTAATTGTGTAGCGGGTTCAAAATAAGAAGTGACCATCTGTGTAGCCTCATTGATTCCGGCTGAACCATTGCCTTGACCAAATACCAAATTAATTGTTACGAATGTTAAAATTGCGTACAGCAATTTTTTTCTTTGTTTTTTCATAATGAATAGATTTTTGATTATGAAACCCGCACTTTACGGGCTTGATGACAAAGATGTCCGAGTCTAGGTACTCAATAACAGGAATGGCAGTGGATGGAAACTTTTGGCAGTTAAAGAACCTTGTACCAGTCAGGATTCCTGTATAAATAATTGTAAATTTGTAAGCAATTTCAAAAAAAAGAAATCATGGATAAAAGGTTCACAGATATTATTGAGCTCATCAAACAGTCTCGTAATAATGCGATAAGAAAAGTCAATGAGGAACTCATCGATCTATACTGGAATATTGGTGAGTATATCAGCAAAAAGGTAGAGCTGAGTGAATGGGGACAATCTGTGGTTAAAGAACTTTCTCAGTTTATCCAGACTCATGAACCTGAACTAAAAGGTTTTTCGGATAAGAATCTTTGGAGAATGAAGCAGTTTTATGAGACTTACAAGGAATTTCCAAAAATCTCAACACTGTTGAGAGAAATCAGCTGGTCTCATAATCTGTCCATATTCTCCAGATGTAAATCAATCGAGGAAAGGGAATTTTATATCAAGTTGACCAAACAGGAAAATTATAGCTTCCGGGAGTTAGAGAGACAGATATCCAGCAGTCTTTTTGAAAGAACGATGATCGGAAATTCAAAACTCTCAACAGTGTTGAGAGAAACTAATGCTGATATAGTCAATACATTTAAAGACAGCTATGTATTTGACTTTTTAAATCTGCCTGAAACATTCAATGAAAATGATCTCCAAAAAGGTTTAATTGAGCAGATGAAAAATTTTATCCTGGAGTTAGGACGGGATTTTCTTTTTATCAGCGAAGAGTACAAAGTACAGGTCGGCAATTCTGATTTTTATATCGATCTTTTATTCTTCCACAGGGGGCTGCAATGCCTTGTCGCTTTCGAACTGAAAGCAGATAAATTCAAACCCGAACATCTGGGTCAGCTTAACTTTTACCTGGAAGCGCTGGACAGGGATGTTAAACGTCAGAACGAAAATCCAAGCATCGGCGTACTGCTTTGTAAAGACAAAGACAGCGAAGTAGTAGAATATGCTCTGAGTAGAAGTCTTTCTCCGACAATGGTTTCTGAATACAAAACGCAGCTTCCCGACAAAAAGGTTCTGCAGAAAAAACTGCATGAATTGTTTGATAACAGATCTTAGTTGAAATTTATTAATAACAAAAGGGGAATTTGCCTAAACAAACTCCCCAATATCGAAACCTTCAGCACCATCTTTGTAACTGGAAGATATGCCTTCAACATCATTCGAAATGCTCTGACTTAACAAATTTGAAATACGCTTCGAAGCCTCCCCCAACGAATTCTCCAAAAGATCAAAAAGCTCGGTCCCATGAATTTTTTGAATTATAGCAACTGCTTGCTGTTCTAAATCAGGTTCCAGCATTTTCCGCTGTAACAGCTGACCCGCAGTACTCAATTCCTGAAAGGTAACCCCTGTAGCAAACCCGCTTTCGATATTAGAGTCCTGATACTTCCAATCTTCTTCCTCCTGCCCCCAATTATCCTTGATTAGAATATCATCAAGGTTTTTATTCTCGGTTACATCTTCAGCTTTCCCGTCTCTGGTTTCTGATTCAAAATTATCTTCTGCTAATGAAGTAAATTCAAGGTGGCTTTCAGTGGCTTCAACTGGCAAACCTTTTCTTTTTGTTTGCTTAATATCTCCCATTATCGGTGGAGAACTTTTCTTAGTATTACCCCTATCTTTCGCACGGACATTGACTGGGAATCTTCTGTCAAGAAGAATTAGAATGATAGCGATTAATAAACCTATAATGATTATTTTTTCCATAAAATGATATTAAAAAATGGGACGGTATTTTTTATTGAAATCATCAGTAATTTCCTTTTCAAACATTTCGAAGTGATACGCCAGTATATTATCCAGATAAGCATACAGAGGAATCTGGTCATCGGCAATGATTTGAATAATGCGTGAGAGGCGCTCGTGATATTCAGGACGGATATAGATACTCTTATCACCCCGCTTAGTCATGGTATGATGAGTAAGAAACTGCTCCATATAGCTTATATCTGAGGATTTCTTAGTATTCAACTTATTTTTTGTTACAGATCTCTGCTTTTGGGAAACCTCATATTGAAGCAGTAGCTGCTGTTTAACATTATCAATCTGGGAACTGATCTTTTTTTGGTCCTCATCAACCTGCTTCAGTTTATATTTATTCTTGTTTCCTGAGAAAATGTTCCATTCGAGACTTAGTCCTGCAAAATAGTAGCGGGAAGATTTGTCCACTTTGAAATCAAAGTCCTGAAATCCCAGATCTGCAAAGCCGCTAAGCTTTGGAAACCAGTTGGATCTGGTCATTTGAAATACATTGTCGTTGATCTCCTTCGCCTGGTATAATTGCTTCAACTCCTCTCTGCCTGTAATATTCTCTGTGGTGAGTTCGGTAGGCAATTCCATATTTTCGTCGATTTCGATTTCAGAATCCAGTTTCCGATTTAAAAGAAAATTGAAATAGGATCTGGCATTTTTACTTGTATTTTTTGCCACTTCAAGATTTGCTTCAATCCTTTTTACCTCGTTATCACTTCTTAGAACAGCTGTGCGGTTGATCTTTTCATTCTTAAAAAGTGATCTATTAATCCTTTGATTTTCCTTGACGATAGACAGTGCGTTTTCATAAATTGTGATTCCTTCTACGGACTGTAGGTATTTGTAGTAGGCAATCTTGATATCTTTTACGAGCTCACGCTTATAGACCTCCAGCTCAATCTTCTGTAAATTTGTCTGCTGTGTTTTGATCCTTTTGTTGTAAATGATCTCATAGTTTAGTAGTGGCATCGTCGTATGAAGCTTGACATCATAAAAATTGTTGGGATTGATCAAGACCGACTGGTTCTGCAACTGCGGAAAAGTACTGGAATTGGTGATCTGATTCAAAGTACTGTACACTGGATTCAGCATATCCCCAATAGGAATATCTATGGTCCTTCCACCGTCAGCAATGGTATAATTGCCCACCAAAGCAACATTAGGATAAATAGCGATTGTGCTTCTTTAAGAGCAAAAAGGCTTTTATTAATGTCGAAGCTTTTCTGCCTAATGACTTCATTGTTGGTCAAACCAAGCTTAATATAGCGGTCCAGATGATTTTGTGCGTGGCCTAAAAAGCCGAGATACAGCAGCAGAACCAGTGATAGATTTTTAATTTTTATATACATTGTTTATATTTTGAACATTGTTCATTTTTTAGGACAAAAAAATTGTCTTGTTTATTAATTAATTATTGTTGCATTTAACAAACTACTATTCCAACAGTCGGTAAACTTACCACACTGATACAATGTACTGTTTACTATTATTCAGAATTTTGACTCAATCGAATATATTACTTTGAAGACTTGATTGATAAACATTACGATCCCGTCTTTTAAAGATTTAATACTTTTGATTTATTTGTTGAACGCTTCCAAAGACAACTCTGCATTAACGCCAACGCCAGCAACAGTTCCAGATGATACAGACAATGAAACCGCACGTAATGTGTTAGAGTTATCACCGGCGGCATATACACCATCCACACTTGTTTTCTGTAGGGCATCTATACTGATCAGACCTTGCTCCGTAATCTCACAACCCAATTTCTCAGGAATATTGCACTGCTGGCGAAATGGTACTGGCGCATATACGGCTTCAAACCGTTCTGATGTCCCGTCAGAAAAGATGATCTGATCGACATAGCCATTACGATGCTGTATTTCAACGATCTTCTTTTCAATAATCTTAACACCATTTTTTTGAAGTGTAGTGAAGCTGTCTTCATTGCCTACATTTTTGTCTGAAATAATTAAAGTAACATCATCGGTCAGATTCTTGATGAGAGAGGTAAAATAGATCAAACGGTCTCCTTCTGCTAAGATTGCTGTCTTTTTATTCCTGAACTCATATCCGTGACAGTAGGGACAATGGATGACAGAAATTCCCCAGCACTCTGCGAAACCTTTGATGTCGTGCATTGTATCAGATAGGCCTGTCGCGAAGATCAATGTTTTTCCTTTAAATGATTTACCATCTGAAGTGTTGACCAAAAAACCTTCTGATATTTTGCTTCCTTGGACTGCGAAACCGTCATAAAACTCAATAGTAAGATATTTTGAAACCTCTTCTCTGGCAATCGCCGCGATCTCTCCGGGCGGTAGCCCGTCCCTGGTCAGGAAATTATGCGAATGTGGAGTTTGCTTATTGCAGGGAGCTCCACTGTCGATGATTAAGACATTTCTTAGAGAACGTCCCAATGTCATGGCAGAAGCAAGTCCTGCATAGCTGCCACCGACGATAATTGTGTCGTACAATTTTTTGTTTATTAATATCATAGCAATGTTTTCAATTCTGAAACTATTATATTTTTATTGGATAAATTTTGAACAACGTTCATTTTTTTACTAAAAAAATTACAATTTTTCCAACATTCTTAAATACTCGTTATAGCCTTCCGACATAATGGTGTCGGGGCTACTAAATTTAACCCCTTTGGTTCTTTGACTGATTTCAAGGCTGCACATCCCGTGCACAAGACTCCAAATCATAAAAGACAGAGCTTCGGAATTATGATCCTGAAAATGTCCATGATTCATACAGTCCTCCACTGTCTTTTTAACATATCCGAACGTTTCGCTCCCTTCCGGCCATAGATCGTATTTCTGCTCTTCCAGATAATCCATCGGTGCCTTTAAGTTAAACATGAGATCATACATCTCTGAATTTTCCAGTGCAAACTTTATGTATACGGAACCCATTTTCTTCAGCCTTGTCATAGGATCCTCAAGTTCAAAAAGTTCTTTAAAGGCTTTTCCCAGCTCCTTAAAACCAACGGAATGCAAATCATGGAAAATAGCATTCTTATCTTTGAAATAGACATAGACAGTTCCGACACTATAGTTAATTTCATCCGCTATATTACGGATGGTTGTATGCTCGATACCTTTTTCTACAAAAAGTTTTTTTGCTGCATTTAGAATCAATAATCTCAAGGCCTCTTTTTCCTTCTGCTTTCTTTCACTGATACTCATTATAATATTTTATGATGCAAAGATAAAATATTTTTTTGAACAACGTTCATTTTTTGATCGACATTATAATTGATTTAGCCTATTTCATTAATAGAGAAGTATCAGATAAAATGAGTTTTTAAAGTTCTTGTTTAAGTTAGCTCAAACAAACCAAAAATAAAAGTATTGCAGATACGTTCGTTAAGGTAAATAAGATGGATTAGTTATTTCAGAAATTCTTTTCAAATCTTCTACCAAATGTTTCGATATTTCTTCAGTCTTGGGTACAAAACCGGAGAAAGGTGATCATTCACTTTTTCTCCGGTTTTTTTCTGATTGCAACTCACTGTTAATCTATAAGAGATTCCATGGCTTCTTTCCTTTAAAAGATTCTCCTGTTGTAAATCTAGTGCTCCTGAATACGGTGAAGCAAATGCTGAAATTGATTTATCAAGTTTAAAATTGGAAACTTTATTATGCATCACTAGCATATTAGTAATCTTTTTAATACCTCATCGAAAATTGTTACTAAGTTCCTTATATTATTGAAGTGCAATATTGTTCTTTGAAGAATTAAGAATTCTGAAAGCCAGGGAAGGAAAAAATCTATGCAGGATATAGATGACTTTTGTAAGCCCCAAGCGGATGGTATAATTGATTTTTCTTTATCCCTGCAATCAGCCATTTGATTAATTTTTCAGATGTCATTCTCAAATTTCCAGCTTAAGCCGACAGTGCAGGATAATTCTTAATCATAATTGTTCTAGATTGCCATAAAGAAAGAGATCCTTAGTATTGATACTCTTTTCTTAAACTAATATCTTTCTGGCATTATGAAAAAATACGCTTTAATACTTTTCGCATTAATCATATCAATTTCCGTTTCGGGGCAATACAAGCCTTGGACTTCCCCGGAACAACCTTTAAGGGAAATCAATACATTAAAAAAACAAATTGTAAAGCCCGATTTCAGAAAAAAAGACTATTTCGTTACTGATTTTGGTGCTATTGGTGACGGAAAAACAAAAAATACGGAAGCTTTTAAAAAAGCTATCGAAAAATGCAGTGCAGAAGGCGGAGGAAGAGTTATCGTTCCAAAAGGTGTCTTTTTAACAGGAGCCATTTATTTAAAAAGCAATGTGAATTTACATGTCAGTGAGGGTGCAACAATCCTGTTCAGCCAGGATAGTAATGACTACCCTATTGTTTTCACAAGATGGGAAGGAATGGAATGTATGAATTATTCATCATTGATCTATGCTTATGAAGAAGAAAATATTGCTGTAACAGGAAAAGGAACACTGGACGGAAACTCTGATAACGACCATTGGTGGTTCTGGTGCGGCGCAAAAAAGTATGGCTGGAACGAATCCCGTCCGGGAAGACAAAATCCGGCCCGTGCAAAACTGCATGAATACATGGCGCAAAAGAAAGATCCGAGAGAAAGAATATTCGGTGACGGATATTATTTGAGACCTAATTTCGTTCAGCCTTATAAGAGTAAAAATTTCTATATGGCGGATGTTTTGGTGAAAAATTCTCCAATGTGGAACCTGAATCCTGTATTGTGTGAAAATGTTTTGATTGAAAGAATAAAAGTAATCAGCCACGGTCCTAATAATGATGGCTTTGATCCTGAATCCTGTAAAAATGTGTGGATCAAAGATTCATATTTCGATACGGGAGACGATTGTATTGCCATAAAATCTGGAAGAGATGAAGACGGAAGAGGTATCGGGAAACCGGCGGAAAACCACATCATCGAAAACTGTGAAATGAAAGACGGACACGGCGGCGTAGTGATCGGAAGCGAAATTGCGGGTGGAGCAAAAAATATTTATGCCATAGGAAATGTGATGGACAGTAAAAACCTTGACAGAGCACTTCGTATTAAAACCAGTTCAAGCCGGGGCGGAATTATCGAAAATGTATTCTTCTACAACACAAAAGTAGGCGCTTATAAAGAAGCTGCGGTACGTTTCAATATGCATTATGAAAAACCGGGCAACTTCATCCCTACGATCAGAAACGTCTGGGTAGAAAATATGGTCGTGGAAAAAGGCGGAAAATACGCCATTCTTTCTGATGCCTACGAATCTTCCCCGGTAACAGATTTTACAATGATCAATGCTAAAATTAACGGTGTTGAAATTCCATATAAAGTTGATTTCCTAAGAAATGTCACCCTGAAAAACGTGACTGTTAACGGACAGCCATTAACTGATTTAAAAAAATAAAATGCGAAGGACATCCATTTTAGCGGGCTTTATCGTTCTATCTGCATTCTCATATGCTTTTTCTCAATCCAAACATTGGCAGAAAAATGAAAGAGAGCTGCACTACAAAGAAGACAAAGGTGATTTTTTGTTGGTTAACGGAAAATACCGGTTCAACCGTGCTTTGTATGGCAACAACCGCGCCTCAAGAGTAGAAGCCGGAGATTTGCCGGAATTTGCGCTGTATCTTCCCGGAATGGGCGGCAATCTTCAGTTTGTTATTCAGAACGGAAAATCCATTAAAAAATTAATTCAGGCCGATACCATTGAAACCCGTTATCGTCCAGGCATGATGTTGTATACCATTAAAGATCAGATCCTTGGAAATGGAAATTTAAAGCTGACGGTTTTAGCACAATCTGAAGAAGAAGGCCTGATCTTAAAAATGGAAACAGAAAACATAGATCCTTTATCAAAGATCTATGCTGTTTATGGCGGAGCAAGCGGAAAAACATTCAGCAGAAACGGCGACATCGGTGCAGACCCGGAATCAGGTTTTTATTTGCTTCCGGAATATTGTGAAAGTAATCAGTTTCAAATCAATAAAAACCAATTTGAGCTTACTTATTTAAACAAGAAAAAAGAAAATCAATTCATCAGCGGAAGTTTTTCAAACACCCATTCATTACAATTAACCGATGCAAAAACACTGGAAAGACTATCTGATTTTACACAAAATAAAGCAGGAAAATCTCCTATAATTTACGCAACATATTCAACCCAAAAAAATCCGGTTTATATCCAAATTAAAAAAGGAAAATCAGATCAAAACTTTTCAGAAGAACAGCTAGCGGGTATTTTCAATGAAGCCGAACGATCCCGATTATCATTAACCAACCGGATTCAGTTAAAAACTCCGGATCCGGATTTAAATAGCTTCGGAGCTACCCTCGCTATTGCCGCAGACGGTATTTGGGAAAGCCCGACGTTCCTTCATGGTGCAGTTGCCTGGAGAATGAGGCTAAATGCCTGGAGAGGGGCTTATGCAGCTGATGTTCTCAGTTGGCACGACCGTGCAAAAGAACATTTTGAAAGCTATTCCCATTCTCAGGTTTTAGAACCCGGTTCCGCACCCGTTGAAATGGATACGCTTTTTCATCTGGCAAGACACAAAGAAAAAATGGTAACTTCGGTATTCTCAAGCGGATATATTTCCAGAAATCCCAATGACAATTCAAAACCGCATCATTACGATATGAATCTGGTTTTCTTTGACCAGATGTTTTCTCATTTTAACTACACAGGAGATGTGGACTTTTTAAAGAAAATGTGGCCTGTAATGGTTCGTCACATGGATTGGGAAAAACGAAATTTCAAACGGGGCGACCTTTATGATGCTTATGCTGCAATCTGGGCAAGTGATGCTTTACAGTATTCGGGAGGAAAAGTGACTCACACTTCTGCCTATCATTACAGAGCCAACCGTGAAATGGCAAAGCTGGCAAAAATCATTGGTGAAGCTTCCATCCCGTACGAAAAAGAAGCTGAATCCATTTTAAAAGCTATGAAAAACGAGCTCTGGATTAAAAATAAAGGGTATTTTGCTGAATATAAAGATGCCCTGGGTAATCAGATTCTTCACGACAAGCCCGGAATATGGTCGGTTTATCATGTTTCGGATGCTTATATTTTAAATGAATTTGAAGACTATCAAAATACGCAGTACATCAACAATCATATTCCAAAGATTCCCATAACAGTAAAGGGGGAAATTAATAAAGAGTATTACACACTTTCCACCACCAGCTGGCAGCCTTATGATTGGTCGATCAACAATGTAGCGCTGGCAGAGAATTTACAAACTGCTTTAGCCTATTGGCAGGCAGGAAGAAATGATGAGGCCTATCGACTTTGGAAAGGCAATCTGGCCGAAAGTATGTATTACGGAATCAGTCCGGGGAATTTTGAGCAATTATCTCACTATGATGCTTTTCGTGGGGAGCTGTACCGTGATTTTGCCGACCCGATTGGTGTGGCTGCAAGAACTTTAACGGAAGGGCTTTTCGGAATATATCCTAAACTATTAGAAAATAAAATCAGCATAAAACCAGGGTTTCCCAAAGACTGGAATTTTGCAGAACTGAAACTTCCGGATTGGGAATTTAAATTTAACAGAACTTCCAAAAAAACGAGTTATTGGTTTAAATCAAATTATGCAAATGCGGTTTCGCTTGATATTTTGCTTCCTGTGAGTCATACCAAAATAAGATCGGTAACCGTAAACGGTAAAAAAGTGAAGTTTTCGATATATCCAAATTCTATTTTACAGCCTTTTGTAAAGTTAGAAACAGAAAAAGGAAAAGAATTTGCCATTGAAATTACGTATTCGGGCGACGAATTAAAAACGGAAAAGGCAGATTACATCACTTATATCTCTGAAAAACTTCAACTCAATTTAGATCCCAAAAAGAAGATTCAACAGGTTTATGACCCGCAGGAACTGATAAAAACCCGAAACGGGAATCAGTTTGATCTGGTGAAAGAAAAAAGACAAGGAACCTTTTTCGTGCAAGTCAAGCAAAGCGGAACAACTTGGTGGCAACCTATAAATGTTGATATCCGTTTTCCTTTGGAAATAAAATGGGCGAATAAAAAACTGCAAATTCAGTCTAAATCAACCAGCACAATCAATGGAAAATTGAGTATTAATCATTTAAATACAGCTTTTTCAATTCAAAAAAATCAAAATACATCAATTGAAATTTCAACAAACGATCTAAGCAAGGGAACCAATTTTATTCAGCTTGAATACAATGGAATCAAACAAAATGTAGAAATAACGGATTGGGAAATCGAAAATAAAGGCGAGTTCACCCCTGTTTCATTAGCCTCGGAATATAATGAGAGAGTAACCGGAATTTTTAATCAGAAATATCTTTCCCCACGACTTAATGTCCCTACCCTGCAGCTGCCGTGGCAAGGAATCGGGAACTGGTGCTATCCTCTGACCACTACTCAAATTGATGACAGCGGACTGATGAAAAATCGAAAAAACGGGAAGCTAGATTTCTTAGGAATTCCTTTTTTAATTGATGACGAAGAGAAAAATATTGTCTTTACAAGTCAGTGGGATAATTTTCCGAAATCGGTTGAGATTCCTGTTACGGGAAAAGGAAGAAAAATTTATTTTCTGATGGCAGGCTCTACCAACCCGATGCAGTCACAAATTACCAACGGAACTATTACAGTTCAATATTCAGATGGTTCGGGTACAGAATTAGAACTAAAAAATCCCGTGAACTGGTGGCCTATCGAGCAGGATTTGTTTGATGATAATTTTGCTTTTGAAATTCCGGATGATAAAATTCCGTACCGGGTTCAGCTGAAAACCGGAGAATTGTACAAAGGGGGAAGTTTAACGAAATATTCAGAAATTAAAGGAGTAAGCAGCCGGGCTGTTGAAGGCGGTGCCGCAACCATTCTGGATCTGCCGATTGACCCAAACAGAGAATTAAAATCCATAAAATTAACAGCAGTGAGCAACGATGTCGTTATCGGACTGATGAGTGCCACTATTCTTAAATAAAAAAATATGAGTAAAAAATTAGCAGTATATCTTGGAATTTTTCTGATAGCCTTTTCTTCATTAACTGCTCAGAAAATAGACCGGAAAAAAGTAGTCCAGCGTCATAATGTGGTGAATACAAAAGCGGATACCCTATCTACTTTAACGGTTGGAAACGGAAAATTTGCTTACACGGTCGATATCACCGGAATGCAGTCGTTTCCTGAATATTACAAAAATGGAGTTTCCTTGGGAACCCAGTCGGAATGGGGCTGGAACAGCTTTCCAAATACTAAAGATTATACATTTGAGGAAACATTAAAAGCATATGATTTCAACAATGAAGGACGTAAAGCACTGTACAGTGTCCAACTCAAAGAACCTGAACGAAATAAAGGAGCCGTTGAGTATTTCAGAGTCAACAAACACCGTCTGCAATTAGGTAATATCGGTATTGAACTGCTTAAAAAAGATGGTCAGAAAGCAAACATTTCAGACCTGACCAATATTAATCAGAAAATTGATCTTTGGACAGGAATTATCACAAGTGAATTCTCATTGGACGGAACCCCTGTAAAAGTATGGACGGCTTCTTTTCAGAATTCTGATAAAATAGGAGTTAAAATTGAGTCTGATTTAATTGCTCAAAACAGGTTAAAAGTTTTCGCGCGCTACCCTTCTCCTACCGGACAGTTTCTGGATGATGCTGCTTTTTATGGCAATGAAAACGATCATACGACAAGAATTGTTTCTTCACAATCAACGCAAGGTATCATTCATCATCAGTTGCAGAGTGCAGATTATTATACTCAGTTTTATTTTACGGAAGGAAAATTACGGGAAGCGGGAAAACATTATTTTGTGTTTGAACCGTCTTCAAAAAACAAAAAAATAGAATTAAGCGTTGAATTTTCAGCTAAAAACCCGAAAAGCGGAAAAACGCTATTTGCTGATGCAGAAAAAGAAAGTGTTTCAGCATGGGAGTCTTTCTGGAAAAGCGGTGCAGCAGTTGATTTTGAAGGAAGTACAGACCCAAGGGCGAATGAACTGGAACGCAGGATTGTTCTGTCAGAATATTTAACCAAAGTACAGTGCGGAGGAAGCAATCCACCACAGGAAACAGGGTTGACCTTCAACAGCTGGTACGGAAAACCGCACACAGAAATGCATTGGTGGCACGGGGTTCACTACGCTTTATGGGGAAGACCTGAGATTTTAGAAAAACAATTGGAGTATTATTTCAGGACTTTTGAAAAAGCAAAAAAATTAGCAGAAAGACAAGGCTATAAAGGGGTAAGATGGATTAAAATGTCTGATAATGATGGAAATGAAAGTCCGTCTTCTGTAGCTGCATTCCTGATCTGGGAACAACCGCATATCATCTATATGACCGAACTTCTGTACCGCGACAAACAGGACAAAAAAGTTTTGGAAAAATATAAAGACCTCATTTTTGCAACCGCCGAATTTATGGCAGATTATGCTCATTATGATAAAGAGAAAAACCATTATAATCTTGGAAAAGGGGTCATTCCGGCACAGGAAGTTTTCCCTGCAAAAGATACATACAACCCAACTTATGAAGTGGCTTATTGGGATTGGGCACTGAAAGTTGCTCAACAATGGAAGGAAAGATTGGGGCAGCCGAGAGATAAAAAATGGGATGAGGTTATTACAAAATTAGCCCCGCTTCCGGTTCAGGATGGCGTTTATTTGTCAACCGAATCTGCAAAAGATTCTTTCACTTTTCCAAAATGGATGACTGATCATCCTGCCGTTCTGGGAGCGTTAGGAATGGTTCCGGAATCTCCGAAACTGGATAAAAAAATCATGAAAAATACACTGGATATTGTTTGGGAAAGATGGAACTGGGAACATACCTGGGGTTGGGATTTCCCGATGACAGCCATGAATGCTGCAAGACTGGGGCTTCCGGATAAAGCTCTGGATGCGCTTTTCATGAATATTCAGACCAATACCTATCTTAAAAACGGCCATAATTTCCAGGATAAACGTCTCCGTATTTATCTTCCCGGAAACGGAGGAATTTTAACGGCTGTTGCCATGATGCTCGAAGGCTGGGATAATTCCAAAGGTGAATTTCCTGGTTTTCCAAAAGACGGTTCATGGAAAATAAAAGCAGAAGGTTTTAAAAAGATGCCTTAAATTTCATATTCATATAGTAATAGTTAGAGTCTGCCTTAAGGCAGGCTTTTTTATATTCTGATTTCAAATTTTCAAATCCAAAACCCAATAATAAAGGCAGATAAATTCAGATTAAAACCGTTCACCGAAAGTACAGGACAGTCTGTTTATATGTTTATATTAAATTAGCCGTAAATCAGATGAGATGAACAAGCCCAGACACTTTACACGGAGAGACTTTTTACAGACCTCAGCCCTTGGGATTACAGCAGGGGTTCTGGGGCTTTCATTTACAAGTTCATCTTCCGGCAAACCTTATTTCAGCTTAAAACCAATCGGGCGGACCTTTTCATTGGAGAACTATTATATTTGGTGTAATTCTCCGATTTGGGGCGAAGACGGTAAGGTTCATCTTTTTTATTCCAGATGGAGAAAAGAAAAAGGAATGGGCGGCTGGCTCAACGGTTCTGAAATTTGCCGTGCAGAAGCAGATTCTCCCTATGATGAATTCAGGCATAAACAAGTTATTCTTGCTCCCAGAGGCGGCGAATTCTGGGATGCCACAACTTGTCATAATCCTTTAATTACCAAAGTGGAAAATGAGTATTATCTTTTCTACATGGGCAACCACAACGGAAAAACAAATACCAAAAAAATAGGACTTGCCACTTCAAAAAGTCTTGACGGAGATTGGGTAAGACCGGAATCTCCTCTGCTTCTTCCCGGAGAACAAGGCGCATGGGATGACCATTGCACTACCAACCCGGCTTTTATAAAAGGAAATGACGGCAAATTCTGGCTTTTTTATAAATCCTGGAATACTGAAGAATACGAAAATCAGAAAGGTCCGGTAAGAGGAAACCGGAAATATGGATTGGCCAAGGCTGATCATCCTTCAGGTCCTTATGAAAAAATAAAGGAAAATCCTGTCATCGATTTTTCATTGCAGCCTGACAATGCCCAGCTGGAAGATGCTTTTATCTGGAAACAACATGGAAAATTCCATATAGTGGCCCGTGATATGGGATTCTTTAACCATGAATACGGTTTACATTTAACTTCCAGGGACGGCCTTAACTGGTCCAAACCGAAAATCGCTTACCTTGATATGAAAAGTTATGTTAAGGAGCCTGCTCCACCCAGTCATTTAAAACGATTCGGGAGATTGGAACGTCCCATGATTTTAATGGATAAGGACGGTAAGACTCCTAAATTCCTGTTCGGGGCAACACAGGGAGGAAAGTTTGAAACTTCTACATCTTTTGTTTTTGAAATAACAGACACTACAATTTAATTTCTATTCCTTTTTGTTTTTTTACTCCCATACTAAAGTATACTATTAAGTTTTTTACATGTTATACCTAACTTTGTATACTAAAATTGTATTTTTCCGTTATAATTTATAGCAGAACCATTGCAATTACAATTAATATTATAAATATTTGTAACTTGCCTTGCACCGTTCGTTAACCTTTGAATTATTCTTTAAACTGAAATAAACATCTCCTATCCAATATCATGGCAGAAACATTTGAAATAATAATCAATGAGCATTCCAGAGTTCCCAAATACAAACAGATTGTGGATTCTATTCTTAATGGAATTGATAGCGGAGAGATTAAGATTGGTGAAAAAATCCCTTCCATAAACGAACTCAGCGAGTCTTGCTTCCTTTCAAGAGATACTGTAGAAAAAGCGTATAAAGAACTCCGAAAAAGACAAATCATCGAATCTGTAAAGGGAAAAGGATATTATATCTCACGGATTAATAAAAACGACGTGATCAACATTTTCTTCCTGATCAACAAACCGAGTACTTATAAAATGATGATTTATAATTATTTCGTCAATGCAATCGGTACCAAAGGCAATGTTGAAATGTATATTTACCATTGTGACGAAACACTTTTCATTAATTCCTTAAAAAAGAACCTGGGTGGATTTGATTATTACGTGATCATGCCTCATTTCCGTGATGAGCAGTCTAAACATACCAGCTCAACACAGCAGGTTTTAGATATGATTGAACAAATCCCGAAAAACAAATTATTGTTGTTAGATAATACAAAGCCAAATATTTCAGGAGAATATGGCTCTATATTTCAGGATTTTGAACATGATATTTACAATGCTTTAGAGGAAGGTTTAGACAAAATAAAAAAATACGAAAAGATCATTTTGGTGTATCCCGACAAATCCATTCATCCCTACCCCTTCCGTATTGTCCGCGGTTTTGAAAAATTCTGTAAGGATTTTAAACTCGATTATGAAATTCTTGACGAAATTTATCCCGATATGGAATTGCAGGAAAAAGATATTTTCATTACGATCCGGGAACGGGATCTGGTGAACCTTGTTAAGCAAATCAGACAGAAAAATCTTGAGTTGGGCAAAGACATCGGAATTATTTCCTATAACGAAACGCCTCTTAAAGAACTGCTAGGAATTACGGTAATTACTACAGATTTTAAAGCTATGGGAGAATCTGCAGCCTATATGATTCTGAAAAATAAAAAAGAATCTGTGAATAACGTCTTTAAATTTATTCAAAGAGATTCTTTATAAACAATCATGCAATCGATTACATAAATCATATTTTCGAATTTAGAACAAAAACACTTTTAAATACTATCAAGAAATATATTATTCAATTATGATTAAAAAATTAATTTTTGCCATTGGTTTTATGATGGCAGTAAGTGTTTCAGCGCAGAAAACAAGTGATAAGGAGGCCGTAAATGCTGTTGCCGAAAAGTTCAGATTAGCAATGATAAGCGGAGAAAAACCTGATTTAGAATCTTTGATACTGCCGGAATTAACTTATGGACATTCAGGAGGTCATATTGATGACGCCAAGGAATTTGTAGAAAAATTAGTCAGCAAAAAGTCTGATTTTGTAACGATTGATATTACAAATCAAACTCTAAATATTGTAGGAAATACAGCCATTGTCCGTCATCATTTTTATGCAACGACCGCTGATGCCGGAAAAGCACCAGGAGATGTGACGTTGGATATCTTATTGGTTTGGGTAAAAGTGAAAAATGACTGGAAGCTATTGGCCAGACAGGCGGTGAAGGCTGAAAAGAAGAAATAAATTTTCAAATTATAATAAACAAAATTCGCAAGATTGTCTTGCGAATTTTTATTTTGAAATTGTTTATGTTTTTTAACGCAAAGATTTTATTTCACTCTGAAGTTTTGCAAATCTTCCGGTTTTTCACAGCAAACCTGCTCCATCACCTGTCTGAACTGCATTTTAAGCATTTCAATAATATGATCGCCGCCTTTGTCCCCTAAAGCTCCTACTGCATACATGAAAGTTCTTCCCATAAAGGTAAATTCAGCACCACAACTTAAAGCACGGGCAACATCCGGACCGGTTCTTACACCGCTGTCCATCATGATTTTAATCTGACCTTTATATTTTTCACTGATTTCTTTCACTACGGCAATCGTAGATTCACCCGCATCAAGCTGCCTTCCTCCATGATTGGAAATAATCATTCCGTCAAAACCTAAACGAACTGCTTCTGCCGCATCTTCGTCTGAAGCCACCCCTTTAATGACTAATTTTCCTTTCCATTTGTCGCGGATCGCCTTGATTCTGTCCGAATTCAATCTGCCGGAAAATGTAGAATTCATGAACTGGCCCAGCTGCTTTACATTCATGTTTTTATCCATATACTTATTCATCGTGGCAAAACCCGGAACGCCGTGTTTCAGCATCTCTAAACACCATTGTGGCTTGACCAAAGCTTGCGAAACATTTCGAAAATTAATTTGAGGTGGCATTGATAAGCCATTTCTAATTTCTTTTGCTCTGTATCCAAAAGTCGGAACATCAGCCAAAACAACAAGTACGTCATATCCGGAAGCTTCACAACGGTCGAGAATATCATCGCGCAACCATTCTTCTCTCGGATGGTATAACTGATACCAGGCTTTTCCCTCTGTTAATTCGGAAATTCTTTCAAGACTGCTTGTTGTAACGGTACTTAATATGAATGGAATATTATGTTTAAAAGCGGCTTTTGCCAAAATTTCGGGAGCATTGGGCCACATTAGTCCCTGTAAACCAACAGGAGAAACTCCAAAAGGTGCGGAATATTTAACTCCGAATAATTCAGTTTCCATGCTGGTTTCACTGTAATTATTCAGGTAACGCGGGCGAAGAAGAACTTCTCTTAGTTCGCTTGTATTTCTGTCCCGGTTTATATTTTCATTACAGCCGCCATCCAGATATTCAAAAGCGAAACGGGGCATTCTTTTTTTTGCCTTTTCGATTAAAAGTTCAAGCGAAGCGTAACGGGTATCAAATGGAAATGCCATGTTTTTATAAATTAAGAATTAACGGTTGAAGCACTTTCATCTGATAATGCTGCTGTAAAAAGGTTTCGTCTATTTTTTTGTTCGAAATCACCATGGAAGCTCCCAATGCAGAACCCAGCGGAGAATGGGTAGACATCACATTGTAATGCTGAAAATGGTGAGACATAAGCTTCATAAATACATCATTATCAGTGAATCCGCCATCGATATAAATATTTTCAATATCCGAATTTCCGATCGCATTTTTGATGGTATGAATCTGTAAATCCATCAGTTCTATCATTAATTGATGATATGCTTCTTCAAAAGTAGCAAATGATTTTAAATCTGTTTCACTGATCATTTTTCGTTTTAAAATAATTCCTTCAAAGCGAAAATAGATATTTTTATTTTTCATCAAGCGCAAATAAAGATCCTGATCAAACTGTACTTCTCTGTGGAAACCATATTCTTTTGCGTAATAAGCACATAATTTTTCAACCTGAATTTTGTATTCATTTCCCATGAAAAAACGGGATGCTTTTACACGTTTCCCATCAATCCGCATGTAATTCAGGCAATTGTTTTCTATATCCTCATCAGTCAGACTTTCATCATTAAAAGGATTTAGCGAAATACTCCAGGTTCCTGTTGAAAGCAGTAAAAACGGTTCTTTTTTACTTAAAATATAAGGTAATAACGCCGAAGAACTGTCGTGAATTCCAACCCCGATTTTAATTTTTTTATTTCTGTAAGAGGTATTGATACTCGCAGAAGTCGGTACAATCGGAGGTAATAAAGCATCTATTTCTTCCTCATACACCCAATCATGATAATCCGCTTTGTCATAGTCCCACAAATTGGTGTGGCAGCCTATTGAAGTAAACTCAGACACACAAATTCCGGTAAACAAATACGATAAGTACTGGGGTAAATGAAGGCTATAACGGATTTTCCTGAATATTTCCGGATGCTTATATTTCAACCAGAATAACTGCAGACCTGAATTAAGCATTCCCGCCTGAGGTGATGCTGTTTCGCGGGCAATTTTCAGTTTGTTGCCATGTTTTTCATAAAATAAATCAAGAATTTCCTGATCCATCGGTTTGGTGTAATTATATAGGGGAGTCAGAACATTTCCTTTTTGATCCAGATGCACAAAACTCGCTCCATACGTGGAAAAATTGATAGCTTTTACTTCATAATCTTCATTATCAAGAATGGCATTAAAATTATCTTTTATCCAATTTTGAAGGGCTGCAAGGTCTTCCGTAGGATAATCATCCTCATCAGTAGTGAGCGGTAATTCTGTATACTCCCGAACAACTTCTTTATAATTCTTATCGAATAAAAAGAACTTTTTATTGGTCTTTCCAATATCAAATACAATGGTTACCTTTTTTTTAGACATTCCTGGGATGAATTTTATTTTTTATAGTTTAAACACAAATGACACTAATATTTTCTCACTAATAACACAATACCATTAGTGAAATTTGTGTAAAAATTAGTGTTTACTTGTGTTTTATAATTAAATATTTTTTTGAACCATTAAGGAGTGTTCAGATAGTAAGATGCATTAAGAAAAAAATCCACTAATTTCCTAAGCAGCAATGCCTAAAACCCTACTCATCTAAACACTTTCAACCTTAATGATAAAAAAATAAGGATACATATAATTAAAAACTTTCGATTGCACTCAAAAGTTGAAATTATCAGTTTTAAAACAGGGTTTTATAATCCCGTTGCTTTGGTTTCTAAACCTCTTTCAGCAATTAAATTTTCTCTTACCTTTAAACTTCTGTAAGCTGCAATCGGATCTAAAGCGGCTCCTGCCTGCAGTCTTGCAGCCCTTAATAAAGGACGAACATCTGTTCTGTAGGCATTTTGCAAAATATCCTGCGCACCAACGACATCGTTGTTTAACTGTGCTGTTTTTAATGCTTTCTGATCAACCAGAAGTGCCTGTGCGTAAGCAATTAAAATAGCTTCCAGAGACTGTAATAAATCTTCCAGCGGATCTTTAATGTTATGACTTGCATCAATCATCCAGGCCGGATAAGGGTTTTGAGGATTGTTTTCCATACCGTACACCAATTCATTGAAAATCAAGAACAAGGCATAAGGTTTAATGGAACCTACCGTTAAATCATCATCCCCATATTTGCTGTCGTTGAAGTGGAAACCTCCTAATTTCCCTTTATACATTAAGGTTGCAACAATCTGCTCAATATTGGTATTCGGTAAATGATGTCCTAAATCTACCAGTGTGTAAGCTCTTTCACCACAAGCATTGGCCAACATAAACGAAGTTCCCCAATCCTGAATTGTGGTTGAATAAAAATTCGGTTCGTAAGGTTTATATTCAATGAAAAGTTTCCAGTCTTCAGGCATTCCTGCGTAAATTTCTTTTAAACTTTTCTCCGTGTTTGACAATGCGGTCTGAAAATTCAATTGTCCCGGAAAACTTGCTCCGTCCGCCAGCCAAACCGTTAAACTTTTTGAACCTAATTCTTTTCCGATTCTGATTACTTCCTTGTTATGTTCTACGGCATAGGCTCTTGAATCTTCATTCACAGCGTTTAGAGAACCGAATTTATAAGAGTGCTCAGCTCCTGCCTGATCCTGGAATGTGTTGGAATTCATGGCATCAAAAACTAGTCCGTGAGAGGCAGCTATTTCTTTAATGGCTTTCACATCAGTTGGAATATCCCAGGGAATATGTAATGAAACAGCTCCTGCAGAATGCGTTAAAGTATGAATTAAACCTACATCATCTAATTTTTGCTCTAAAGAAGAAGGTTCGCCGCCATAGGAAAATCTTCCAAAACGGGTTCCTCCCGCTCCTAAAGCCCAGCTCGGAATAGCCACCTGGAAATCAGCGATTTTGTTGACAATCTCAGCAACATTGGCTCCTGATCTTGTTAATTTATTTTGTAGAAAATCGAAATCTGTCGTAAAGTTTTCAATTTCTGGTTTATTATATTGTTCAATGATATCTTTTCCTATAATCATGATTTGATTTTTAAATTTATTTTTACCACAAAAGTCACAAAAGCTTTTGATAATTTTTAAAGCTTAAAATTATTGAAAACAAAAGTTCAAAAAGAAGGATGAAATCAAAGATTTTAAACCTTTTTGCTCCTTTCTAAATTTGCTGAATCAATAATAAACTTTTGTGACTTTTGTGGTTAGATTTTAAAATTTTATCTTGGGAAAGCATTGGCCATTCCTCCGTCTACATTGATGATGTTTCCTGTGGTTTTATCTAAGATGGCAACGCACGCAAAAACTCCGTTTGCAATGTCTTCAGGAAGGATAATTTCGTTTAATAAATTTCTTTTTGCATAAAATGCCGGCAGTTCTTCAACAGAAATTCCGTTGGCTTTTGCACGGCCTTCTGCCCACGCTCCTTCCCAGATTTTGCTGCCTACAATTACACCGTCAGGATTTACCACATTAACACGGATCTTATCTGCTGCCAGTTCTGCTGCCAATAATCTCGTCATGTGCTGTTGAGCGGCTTTTGCAGTTCCGTATGCCACGTTATTTGGGCCTGCAACCAATCCGTTTTTACTGGCGATATTAACGATATCACCTCCTAAACCTTGCTTCTTCATGATTTCTACCCCACTTTTCACCATCAAAAACTGCCCTTTTACCAAAACATTCTCTAATAAATCCCAGTCTTGTGTTGTGGTATCTTCCAATGATTTGGAGATGGCTAAGCCAGCAGAATGAACAATTATATCTACTCCACCAAATGCCAGAACAGTTTTTTTAAAAGCATTGACAATTGCCTCTTCATTCGTCACATCACAGGTAACTGCTACAGCCTGATCTTTGCTGTATTTTTCTGTGACAGAATCTAAAGCTTCCTGATTCAGGTCTGTAAAAACAACGACTGCACCTTCCTGAACTATTTTGTCGGCAATAGCCTGTCCGATTCCACCTCCTGCTCCGGTTACGATCGCAATTTTTCTTGACAATGGCTTTTCTTTCGGCATTCTTTGCAGTTTCGCTTCTTCAAGCAGCCAGTATTCGATATCAAATGCTTCCTGTCTTGGTAAAGATGTATATTCTGAAATGGCTTCTGCTCCACGCATTACGTTGATTGCATTGACGTAAAATTCGCTTGCCACACGAGTCGTTTGCTTATCTTTTGAGAAACTGAACATTCCAACGCCTGGATAAATGATGATCACAGGATTCGGATCACGCATTGCAGGGCTGTTTGGGTGTTTACAGGTTTCGTAATAGGCTTTGTATTCTTGTCTGTACTGTTCGAAAAGAGGAGTTATTTTTCCCAAAATAGCTTTAGAATCACTTAAATCTTCATTTCTATCTAAAGTCAAAACTAACGGCTGAATTTTAGTTCTTAAGAAATGATCCGGACATGAGGTTCCCAATGGAGCCAAACGATCCAAATCATTACTGTTGATGTATTCCAAAACAACATCGCTGTCTGTAAAATGCCCTACCATCCTGCTTTCGGAAGAGGCTAGGCCACGTAATAGCGGCATCAACTGAGCTGCTTTATTCTTACGCTCATCAGCAGGAAGAGATTCAACTTTCTGTCCACCGAAAACTTGTCCTTTTTCTTCGATTTTTTCAGCAATATATTCAGAAGCCATCTCGATAACTTCCAAACTGTTGATGTAACATTCGTAAGAAGTATCACCCCAGGTAAATAATCCGTGACTTCCTAAAACAATTCCTCTGATTCCCGGATTATCGTTTAAACATTTTTCCAATTGTAATCCTAAGTCGAAACCCGGACGCTGCCATGGAACCCAGCCCATGGTATCGCCCCAGATTTCTTTGGTAATTTTTTCGCTGTCTTTTGCGGCAGCTACCGCAATTAAGGCATCCGGATGAAGGTGATCGATATGTTTGAACGGAAGTAAACCATGTAAAGGCGTATCAATAGAAGGAGCTTTGCTATCCAGGTCAAAAATACAGTGATTGAATAAGCCCACCATTCTGTCTTCATCTGCTAAGCCCTGGTACACATTTTTCAGGTTTCTTAATCTTTCTGTGTATAATCCGGCAATTCCTTTTCTTGTTAGAGTTCCGATGTCACCACCCGAACCTTTTACCCACATCACCTCAACTTCTTCGTTAGTTAACGGGTCTTTTTCAATGGTTTTGCAGCTTGTATTACCTCCTCCGTAATTGGTAATTCTTAAATCTGCCCCTAATATGTTTGAGCGGTATAAAAATAAAGCCACCTGATCATTTCCGAAAGATGTTGCTTTGTTTTCATCCCATAAATAGTCTACGTATTTGAATGTTTTTACTTTTTCCATTGGTTTACTTATATTTCTGAATTTCTATCCAAAATTAGACTGTAATATTTTTTACAGCATCCCGTACTATACTGGTAAATACTGTATTTAAAGATAAATTAACATTTGAATCTTTGCCCGTCAATTCATCTTTATAAAACAATACGGCTGAGGATATTTATAATTAATATTGTGTGATCAAAAAGATTGGTTTAAAAATTTAACCATTAATAAAATGTAAGCAGTCAGAGATTAATTTAATTAATAGTTAGAATATACTTTAGGTGTTAATTTGATTAGTATCCGGGAAGTTGCGACAGATTTGGATTATCAACCAACGGGTGACCTGCCGACTGTGCGGCAAAAGGCAACAATTCTGTTTTATTCGGTACAAATCCGTAGAAAAGACCATCTCCTCCACCTTCTATCCAGTTCGGATATACTCCTCCGTTTTCGGCTGAACCGGTTGGTTTGGTATAGATGATATTACCGATCTGAAGCTGGCCTGCAGCAGCTCCTATGAATCCGGCTGTCCTTTTTGCATTGCTGTTAAATGTACTGTTATAAGCCTGGAACATATTCGCAGGATACCATTTGTCATCTGTTGTAGTGGTTTGTCCGTGGGCTACTGCAATAGCTCTTAATGCGGTCTGATAGTTCGCGAAACCTGTAGAACTCGTGGGAACATTAGTAATGACTGCAATTTCTGTAGGGTTCGTAATATCAATATATTTCAATGCTAAAAACGGATCACCATAAATCTGCGCATTTTTTTCTAGTTTATAAAGTCTGTAAACAGGTGTATTGGCATAGGCTCCTGTTTTGTTTGACAAGTTTTTCATCGCCTGTTTTGTTGCATCAATTTCGCTTGCCAAACGATTCATGCGAATCAGATCTGTACGAAGATTAAACTCTCCCGCAAATTCCCATTTACGCTCCTGAACAATAGCCGCTTCAAATGCCTGCTGACCAGACGGAACCGGTACAGCACCAATTCCTGCCCGGTTTCTTACCTGCATAAAAGCAGCAGTTCCTGCAGCAGTAGGTCCTCCGTTTAGATAGTTTTGAGTTTCTGCATACATTAATAAAACATCTGCATATCTTAACACAGGAATATTTAAATTACGTGCATCAGCCGCCTGAGGAGCCACACACCATCCCATTCTGAATTTACCTGACAGGATGCAGGAAAATGTAGTTCCTGCATTTACCCAGGTGTCACTTGCATTACCATTATTTAAGAAATATACACTGTAAGATGTACAAGAAACATCTCTGCGTGTATCTCCCTGATTAAAAGACAAATAATAACTAGGAAGAATGAATTGTAATGCCTTTCTTGATCCGTACGTTCCCCCACGAGAACCTTCATTGGCATAGACTCCGAAAGCTGAGTTTGTATTTGCTCCGTATTCCGCAACCTGCCAAAGAATTTCTGAGTTAGTCACTGAAAATTTTCTTTGACAGAAATTGAACCACAAGGCTTCAAAACCACTTTTGCCCCCCTGAGCCTGAACCAAAGAATTTGTTCCTCCGTTAATAACAGCAGCACAGGCATTATCCGCAATCTGATACAGTTGCTGAATTCTGCTGTTATCACTACGACGCGCCATCATGGCTCCGCTTCCGGTATTCAGGTCCCAGCGAAGGGAATATCCTGCTGCATACAGAGCAATTCTTGCCAATAAGGCATTCACTCCATGTTTTGTTAAACGTTCTGTTGTTGCATATCCGCTTTGCCCAAAACTTGGAACATTCGCTACGGATTCCTGAAGATCAGCAATAATACGATCGTAAATTTCGTCTCTTGAAGTGCGTTTTGGATATAATGTATTCGGATCATTCGGATCCATCTCATCCAAAGGTTTAAAAACTGAAGGAACGTCTCCGTAAACACGAATTAAATTATAATAACAAAATGCACGAATGGCTTTAACTTCAGCCAATAAGGCATCACGTTTTGGGCTTGCTTCCATTTTGCTTAATCCGCTGACTGCAATATTTGTTCTTTCAATAACTGCATACATCGCAGAGTAAATCCCCGTTACCGTATTAGGAGTATACGCATCATATTGATAGTTGGCAATATTATATTTGGAATTATTGGTAGAGCCATCTTCTGAAGAGTGGGTTACGGTGTCTCCGGCTCCTAACTGATAATACATTTCAGTTGGAACTATACCTCTGTAACAACCCAGAACAAACATTTCTGCAGTATCTATATTTTTAAATACGGATTCAGTATCCAATGAATTGTAAGCAGGCTGATCCAGAAAATCGTCACTGCATGAATTCATCGCTAAAACAGTAACGAAAATTGAGGGAAGAATGACTAATTTTCTTAGAAATACGGGAGTATTATATATATTTTTCATGATTTTAAATATTACATCATTAGAAAGTTAAATTAAGACCAAGAACATAGCTTCTTGAACGGGGATACGTAGAACTGTCGTACCCAGGTGTGACAGTCACTCCGCTTGCCGCAGAAACTTCAGGGTCATAACCTGAATAACCTGTAATCGTCGCTAAATTATTAACGGTAAAATAGATACGGGCATGGGACAGCATCACTTTATTCAAAAATTCTTTAGGAAAAGAATATCCTAATGTTACCTGGGCAATTCTCAGATAAGAACCGTCTTCTACATAGTATGATGATGGGTAGGCGATATTTGAAGTATTTGTATTGCTTAAACTCCAAAGGCTTGAGTCTTCGTTTGGATTCAGTTCTTTTAATCTTACTAAATTGGTTGTTGCCTGCCCCGTATTTGGATCAATCAGATGGTAATAATTGTTTCCGAATTCTGAAGGAACATTCTGGAACATTGCATATGGGCTTAAGCTTTGTTTAGTCGCATTATAAATATCATTCCCAACGCTGAATTTCATAAATACAGCCAAGTCAAAGCCTTTGTAAGAGAAGTTATTACTGATTCCCCCGATAAAGTCCGGAGTACCGTTTCCTATCTTCCGCATTTTTCTTGTAAACTGATCTCCTGCTTCATTATCAGCTGCAAATTTCATATCGCCCGGTTTAGGGGTTCCGGTTGCAGGTTTTACAACACCCGGCTTTAAGGTTAAAGATCCGTCCGGATTTTGGGTAAAATCGTCCGTAGTATAGATTCCCTGATAAACATACCCGTACATATCGCCCAGCTCTTCTCCTACCGTTGCATAGTAGGTCACCATTCCCGTTCTGCTGCCTCCAACACTGAACTGTCTGTCCTGTCTTCCGTCTTCAAGGGAAAGAACTTTAGATTTATTGAAAGAAATATTAAAATCTGTAGTCCATCTGAAGTTTTCTGATTTTAAATTCACCGTATTTAATGTGAATTCCATTCCTCTGTTTCTCATAGAACCGATATTCTGGTATTGTCTTGAATATCCTGAAGAAACGGGAAGTACACTTTCAAGCAGCATTTTGCTTACGTTATTATTGTACCATTCGGAAGTCAATTTAATTCTGTTGTTAAAAAAAGCAAGATCTACCCCAATGTTGGTTGTTCTCAGTTCTTCCCATTGAAGGTCTCTGTTTCCCCAGTTTGTACTGGTAACGTATGCCGGATATCCTTGAGTATTGTTTATTGGATAATCTGTGAGTAAAACATTGGTTCTCCACAGGTTATTAGCGACTCCATTATTACCGGTTACCCCATATTCAATTCTTAATTTAAAATCATTAACGATCTTATCGATCTTATGGCCCTGCCAGAAATTTTCCTGAGAAACACGCCATGCACCCGCTACAGAAGGAAAATATCCCCAGCGGGAACCTTCTGCAAATTTTGAAGATCCATCTGCACGTATTGTTCCTGTGATTAAATAACGATTATCATAATTATAATTCACGCGGGCAAAATAGGAAAGTAAGCTGTTGCTTGATCTATCTGTATTTTTATCGGCAACCGTTGCATTGGCAATATCATCCAGCCCGAAATTCGGGTAAGGGAACTTTGTAAGTCTCATGCTGCTTCCTTCGGACTCTTCATACCAGATTTCATTCCCGATTAAAGCATTTACCTTATGTTTTTCACCAAACGTTTTATTATAATTTAAAGTATTGGTGATCTGATAACGGAATGTTTCTGCATTGGCGATATTTCCGTTGATCCCTGTGTTGACAGGATCTGTAAGGAACGCACGGGAATTTTGATCTGAAAAAGATGTCGATTTACTGTTTGTCCAGCTATATTGTCCGGCCGTTCTCCATGTGAAGTTTTTCAAGAAGTCAAATTCGATACCTGCATTGGCTAAGAATGTTCTGGTACGCTTGTTTGAAGTTGAAGCCTGGGTTTCTATGTACGGATTTTCTGTATCAAAACCAGAATCCAAAGCTGAAAAATCCGGGAAAGTTTGAGTATTGAACAAATGATCCTGAGTAAATAATGTACCTCCGGTAATAGGCTGGAGAAGAATTTTTTTCATTCCTGAATAAGCCCCCCCACCGTTTACAGAATTATTCGTAAACATGGTATTGAAATCTACTCTTACTCCTTTATACAATTCTGAATTGATATTGGCACGTAACGAATTTCTTGTCTCGCTATAGTTTTGAAGCAATCCATCCTGTTTATTGTAATTATAACTGATGAATGCCTGTGTTTTATCATTTCCTACAGAAACGTTTACGTTGTGGTTCTGAGTTAATCCTGTTCCTCCCAGCATTTTTTCCTGCCAGTCTAATGCCGAAGCAGATCCGTAGCGATTGGCAATTCTCTGATTGGCTCCGGAATAAAATCCCGGTGAATCGGTCCCCAGATTATTGTCAAAAACATTACTCCACGCTGATGGTTTGGACTGAAGAACTCCCAATTCGTACTGATACTTTACATATTGTTCAACATTGGAGAGCATATCCAATTTTTTTGAAAGCATATCAAATGACATGAAAGTATTGTAGGTGATAATCGTTTTTCCTTTTTTCCCGCTTTTAGTTTTAATAACAATAATACCGTTGGAACCACGGGCTCCGTAAATGGCAATGGCAGAAGCTCCTTTCAGTACATCGATACTTTCAATATCATTAGGATTTATCACATTCAAAGCATTATCCAATTGGAAACCATCTACAATATAAAGCGGATCGGAACTTTGAGTAATGGAAGAGCCACCCCTGATTGTAACGTTGGCATTGGCTCCCGGAGCACCACCTGCTGTCACGATATTCAAACCTGCTGCTCTTCCCTGCAGCGCCTGTAAAGCATTCATTGCCGGTGTAGCTGCCAGATCTTTTGCAGAAACTGAAGAAACAGATCCTGTTAAGTCTGATTTCTTAACTTTACCATAACCGATAACGACTACTTCCTCAATATCTTTTGTGTTTTTCACAGAATCATTTACGGTCTTCTGCCCCCAGACAAAACTTGTTGAAAGCATAAATGCCGGAAAGACGATTCGCTTTATATTTTTGTGTTTAACTATTAAAGACATATCTTAATTTTTATGTTACCAAAATACACCGTTACAAAAATCCGGGCATCCTGCAATATCCTGTATTGAAATATTCATTATTTATCATAATTAACCACAATATTTAAGTTATATTTTAAAATAAACAACAAAATAATTGTAAATCACCAATTATTTGATAAAATACTTAACTAAACCGTGAATTAAAAATTCCTTTTTAAAATAAATAACTCTTTTTTAGAGTTAATTTGCTTTTTAATAAAAAGACACTGATTTTTTCAGTGCCTTTAAACGAGCTAAAAATTCTAACTCTGAAACTATATGAATGATGAATGTGAAATAAAGTTTATCGTAAAGAATTTCCGTATCCTACAATCAAAATGGAAATAAACATTACAATCATTCCGGCAGAAATAGTTATAATCGTTTTTTTGGAAACTCCTTTCCATTCTTTGATGATAATTCCCCACAAATTGGCAATGAAAATGATAAAGGCCATGTGTAAAATCCATGAGCTGGCACCATTCCCCATTTTACTTTCGCCCATACCGTAAAAGAAGAACTGTAAAAACCACATGGTTCCGGCAAGCGCACAGAAAATCAGGTTACGCACAACCGGTAAGTTTCTTTTGGTATAATCGGTATAGGATTTATTTTTAACGGCTAAATACAAGCATCCAATCAGATTGACTGCCATACCGCCCCAAAGCACAACCACATAGGTTACATTATTTTGAAAAAGGAATTCTCCCTGATTCGGATTAGCTATTTTCCAGGCTTCATTGGCTGCAATTGCCATTGGTTTTCCTGCCTCCAGTCCGAAGTTGAAGCACGCGCTTAAAACGCCGGATATTATGGAAACAATTAATCCCAATCCGAATTTATATTCCGTTTTTACTTCTACACCATGAGGATCTGTTGAATCGGTTTGTAATTCTTTTTCTTTCATCATTCCTGCTTTTCCGCTGATGATGATTCCAATAACACAAACCAGAAGCCCCAATAAAACAAACTGTCCCCATGGGCTGGAAAACAGCAAACCGATATTGTCTTTACCTGTTTGCGGAGAAAATTCATAATAAATAGAAGGTACGAGTGAGCCAAACACCATACAAAGCCCCAAAATAATGCTGCTTCCCAATGCTACGCCCAGATATCTAACGCCCAAACCATAAGTAAAACCACCTATTCCCCACAAAGCACCAAACAAAAACGTCAGCCCCAATATAGAAGAGCTTTCATCCTGAATGATTTCCCAAAAACCGGGAATAGTAAGAAATGCCGCAAGCGGCGGAACAATGATCCAGGAAAAAACTCCTCCTATTAACCAATAGGTTTCCCAGGACCAGCCTTTTACTTTTTTATAGGGTAAATAAAAGCTCCCTGAAGAAAATCCTCCTAAGAAGTGAAAAAAAACTCCTAATAATGCATTCATAATTTATCTTATGGATTGAATTTGAAAATTAATGCTATGAAATCGATTGCGCATCTTGTAGTGTCATGTTGTCATATTAGTTTCTTAACGCTTCTGCTTTCTAAATCGATACATTCACTCAGTGAAAATTAACAATTTTGAATAATGGCTTACTTTAATTGATACACTTCACTTGCAGCTAGCAACAGACAGCCTAAACCATAATCTTCAAAATCAGGCTGCTTATCAATGGCAAGCGGCTGACCGTCTTTAGGCTCTTTTCCTGTTCCCTGAACCCAGCCTAAAAATCCATTCGGCTGAACAGAATCTTTTACAATCGCGCTCCAGGCTTTCACAACAACGGGTAAATATGTTTTTTTATCAATCAGTCCTTTATTAATTCCATACGCCATTCCATACACAAACAGAGCAGTTCCCGTCATTTCTTTGCCTCCGAAATTACCAGCATCATGCAGACTTGCATTCCAAAAGCCATCTTCTCGCTGAATGGGCAGCAAAGCTGATAACAGGTCTTTGTAATCCTGTAAATACTCCTTATAATGCGGATCAGATTCCGGGGTATCTTCCAGCGTCCGGGCCAGAGCTGCCACTACCCAACCGTTTCCGCGGCTCCAGTAGCAATCTTCGCCGTTGGGTTCTTTGTAAGGGGGAACAAAGCTTTTATCCCGCCACCAAAGCTTGTCTTTTGGGTTGTATAAACCATTTCCGCCATGCTTATATTTTGTAAAAGCATACATCTCGTAATTTTTATCGAAATATTTTTGTTCACCTGTAATTCTTCCCAGTTTTGTAAAAATCGGCATTCCCATTTGGAGCGCATCGATCCACCACCAGTCATCTGATTTTTTGGAGGCAATCATACTGTCCATAGAAGCTTTCACAAATTTTATTCTTTCCGGATTTTTTTCGCCGTCAATTTCATAAAGATCCAGGTACGTTTGTCCGCAAGCCTGGTTGTCTGCATTACGGGTATAGGTATCGCGCATCATGTCCCAGTTGTGTTTTTGAGACCAGTCGATGGCGTAATCGTAATACTCTTTTTTAGGATCTATTTTATAAAAGGCCATCAGTCCTTCATAATAAACAGCCCGCGTCCATAGATTGCTTGGCCAGACTTTTTTGCCGACAATTTCCTTTCCCGCATCCGGCCATTTGTTCATGAAATATTGATTGGCCCTTCGTGAAACTTCCAGAACTTCTTTTTTATCCGGAAGATTAACGTTCTTTATCGCCGTTTGTTTCTGAACCGAGCAGGAAGACAGAACTCCAAACATCAACGCAAAAAAAGCGCCTCTCATTAGTACTTGCTTCATAATTATAACATTTTTTATTTTAGAAAATTAAAAGGTCTAGATTGATTTAAGGTTTAACTGTATGAATATTTGGCGAAGGAACTTTTGAAACAGATTCATCCAAATAATAATCAGTATGAGGAGGCTGGTTGTAGCCTACATTTTGCCAAACAATACTCAATCGGTATTGCGAATTATGCATCATCGTATACAAACGGTGCTTCGTAGGAATGGTAGAACTGAAAATCCGAAGTTCCTGGTTATCTGAGGTTCTGTAAATCAACTCTTCCCGCCAGTCGCCAAATAAATCAGCAACCAGAGAAGGATTTTTTTTAGTCCCGTTGTTAGATTCGCACTGGAAATCTTTAGCATCAAAAATTAGATTGGACTTTTCTTTATTCCAGTCCCATTTTGATACAGAAGTTCCGTCTAAAATTTCGCTTAAAAAATCTCCATCCCAATAAATTCCCATATTACAGGCAGGATTTTTATCACTTATTTTTCTTCCTTTAGTATCGTAAATACCTTTCAGACCAGCTCCCGCAGCCCAAGATTCTGCACCTTGATAACGGGGATCGATATTTAAAGACAGTCCTCTTCCCGGTCCCTGAAATTTGCTTTGCTTACTATAAATTAAAGAAGGTAATTTCCATAAAACTTTACCCGTTGCGCCCGTTCTGAAATGAGCGCCTGCATCATCAAATCTTTCCTGAATATCAAAAATTTCCAATCCGGGAGAAGAAGGGTCCAGATCACCAACGTGCAACGCATCACCGTGGCCAAAGCCAGTGCTGTTCAAGACTTTTCCGTTATCATCAACCGTCATTGCACCAAAGATAATTTCATCTTTTCCATCGTTATCAACATCGGCAATGCTCAGGTTATGATTTCCCTGACCCCGGTATTTTTTATTTTCTTCCGAACTTTCCGTATCAAACAGCCATCTCAAACTGAGCTTTTTATCCTTATAATCCCAGGCCGCGATCGCCGTTCGGGTATAATAACCTCTCGACATAATGATGCTGGGCGTTTTTCCATCAAGATAAGCTACTGCTCCCAAAAACCGGTCGATACGATTTCCTTTTGCATCGCCCCAGGTTTCAGTCATTTGTTCAGGAGTTGGATTTAAACTGCCTGCAAATCTTGGAACTTCATAATGAACAGTATTGATTTCCTCCCCTGTTTCTCCATTAAAAACGGTCAAATATTCAGGTCCGGAAAGGATAAATCCGTTTTCATTAACGTAATTTTTTGTTGCGTCGCCTATAATTTTACCTTTACCGTCTTTGCTTCCGTCAGCAGTTTTCATGACGATTTCTGCTTTCCCGTCCTGATCCAAATCGTACACTAAAAACTGAGTATAATGCGCCCCTTCCCTGATATTTTTTCCCAGGTTAATTTCCCACAACAGCTTTCCGTTCAATTTATAAGCCTGAATAATGGGCTCATCCGTAAAACCTTTCTGACTGTTGTCTCTGGATTGTCCTGTCTGATGAAGGATAATTTCGTATTCACCATCTCCGTCCAGATCGGCAACAGAAGCATCATTGGGTGTATATCCGACCGGAGTTTTTAAAGGAATTGAAAAATAGGGTTTTTGATTAGCCGCATATTTTGCAGAATCCTGATCTATTTCCTGATCTTGGGTATTGGATTTAATAAAATAAGTATAATTCTTAGTTTTATCCGCCGTTGTATCTAAAAAACAGGTTTCGTCAAGTAAAGGTTTCTCATTCAGTTTTTTGCTTTTGTTATTTTCAATACGGTATACATCAAACTGAATATTCTGGGGTTCTGTGCCCAGTAAACGCCAGCTCACAAAAATCCCTGATTCTGATGGTACCGCAATAATTCCTCTTTTTAAATACTCCATTTGCCTTTGCGCTGAAAGAAGCTGTGAAAAAAGGATGATCAGTATAATAAAGTTATATTTTATATTCATAATTCTGAACTGCTTAAATTAACATAATTCAATCGATTGCACAATATATTTTGATATCCTTTTATTCATTTTTCATTCTATTTCGAATAATACAATGGAAATAACTGAATCTGCCCATCCAGCCCGGAAGGCTGAACTTTCCACCCCGAGGCATCAAAAGCTTTATAATCAATATTTACAAAATTGATTTCGTGATAATTACGCCATTGAATTTTATTCTGATCCATATAACGGATTCTATTCGCCATCAAATTGCAAACTTCAATCTGAATGGTGTTTTTCCCTTTTTTCAGGTATTTCCCGATGTTGATTTCAAAAGGAATACTCCAGACCATCCCTGCTTCCTGCCCGTTAACTATTACTTTTGTACTTTCATACAGCTGATCAAATTTTAAAAGATAATCGTCTGCATTTTTATTCTTCAAATTTAATGTAGTTGTATAAACGCCGGTTCCCGAAAAACTCTGTGTTGCAGGATCCTTTGAAAAATTCGTCCAGGGTTCCGGCTTTATCAGATTCCTTGATTTCGGAAGTTCGGGGCCACCTTTTTTGAAAGTCAGTTGCCATGCTTGATTTAAGCTGATAGGAGAACCTGTCTTTTCAGTATATTTCCACTTTGCAATGGAATGATCAACAGTTTCACTATTTTTTAAAATTAAAGATTGTCCGGATTTCAGTTGAATTCTCACAGAATTATTATCCGTTTCCGCTGCTCCGAAATCTCCGTTTTCCGGATTCATGATCACCGCCTGTTTTCCTGTATAGCTTAAAGGAATAAACTGATCAATATCCTTTGCAGTATGGTTAACAATAAAATAGTATTTCCCTCCGTCAAACTGCCTTCTTACAAACTTCAATCCGGTTTCCGTTAATTTTTCTCTTTGTATTTTTAAATATTCCAGGCCTTTTTCAATATCAGAGCTTAGAACAATTTTTCCTTTTCCAAAGCTTGCTGTTTTTATATTTTCACCCTGATTCTGAAACGGGATCTGAGCCCACAAAGATCTTAGTTTTGCTCTTCTTTTTTCAACTTCAAAATTTCCGGGAATATCTTTTGGCTCATTCTGAAAAATAACCGAAGCCCCATTTTGAGCTAATTTGAGAATATCATTTAACGTAGTTTCCGGCAAATAAGTTAATTCAGGAATAATTAAAACCTGGTAGGAAGATCCTTCTTTTGCAGTCTGGATCTTCTGGTTTTCCGATTTAGATTCGCTAATCATCTTGTCAGAAATCATATCAAGAGCATAACCCATTTTGCTCAGCTTCGTCAGATTCTCATACATCGGAGTTGGCTGCAGCCATTTTTCCACGTTATGAACTTTAAACGCGACATCCTTTCCTTTCGGATTGGCCCATTGATCATAAACCGGCCAGTACATCAGCAGTTCATTATCAGATTTTCCGCTCTGCAAAACACTTTGAGTACGTGCAACATATGAATTCAGCCCCATTAAATGTGGCCACAAACTGTTTTCCGGAACAAAATTAACTGAAGCATAAAACAGCCATCCCGGAAAAGGGACATCGGCCGGTGTATACGTTGTACCGTGATAAAAAACATGATTGATTCCCGATAAAAAAACCTGCTCCACCTCGGGTTTTGCCTGTGACCAGGAGGTTTTAAAATGTTCTGTAAGCCAGGTAAAAGTTTCATTTGAAATTAACTGTTTACCCGTAACATTGGCCGCCGATGAAGCAAATTTCAGCATATTAATATCCGGTTTATCAGATTTTTGTACATCTGCAGTGTCTCTTCTTAGCCCCGGAATATCAAAAACCGTACTTCCGAAAGTTTCAGACTCCGGAATATCGACGGCCGCATATAAATCCAGTAAACTTCCAGGTGATCCATGAGCCTGATTGGTGTTTTTTGAGTTTTTGGAATGTGCCCAGTTCGTAAAATCCTTAGTGAAATTGTTCAAAATCAATTCGCTCAGGGTTTCCCTGTAATCTGATTTAATTCTGCCTGTTATCTCATTTTCTTCGCTACTGACCAGATATCTGATGTATGGGCTCAGGTCATATCCTCTCCTTTTTTTAAATTCATTTTTAAAATCAGGCGTCCAGTCGGCATTATAAACTTCATAACTGTCATTAAAAAAAGAACGGATCCCGTAGTTTGAGTTTCCAAAAGCTTTATCGAAAGTCTTAAGATAATCTTTCGTTGCATCAGGTGAGAAATGGTCTAGCGTATACCCTTCGCCGCCTGGAGCTGCACGTTTTACTTTTTGTAAGGTTTTACCAGTAAAAACAGCATAAATTGTCCACTTCCCTGAATCCGGCTTCCAATTAAGAGAACCATCGTTTGTTATTTTATCGGTTAAGACAACTGCTTCGTTTTTTTCATTGTAAGCCGTTACAATATCTAATTTTATTGTTTTTAAATCCTTCTGTTTTTGATCTTTCAGAATGATTTTCTCAGAAAATTTTTCACCTGATGAAATCGTATAAGTCTGGACAATCATTTTTGTAGCAGCATCTTCTTCACCAACCTGCGGCCCGCCGATTGGCCAGCCTGTTCCTACGGCCATATCAACTCCCATGTTCAAACTTTTTGCTTTGTCTGTGGTGAATTGAAGCATTTTCATCCACTCCGGAGAAAGATAATTGATGTATTGATTTTCAAAGCCTTTTGCTCCATAAATGGGAACGATTTCTACACCTCCGAAACCTGCGTTATGAAGTGTTGTCAATTGTTTATCCAATCCTTTTTCATTGACAGCATTTCCCATCCACCACCATCGTGTCCACGGCTTTGCCGTTTCAGTGGTTTTTGGCCACGGACCTTGTGCGGAAAGATTTCCGAACGCCAAACAAAATATGCCTGCCTTTACTATAGATTGAATATTCATTTTCATACTTTTTTAGTTTCCGTCCGGTTTTAAAGATTCCATGAAAATACTTTCCGGCCAGTGAAATTTTCCGAAAGGATCAGGTTGATTTAAATCAAACCCTTTATAATTTTTAGAAATAAACTGACTCAAAGGCAGCTTCTGATCGACAATACTTTTTACCACACATTTTGCCAGTTCATAAGCACCATACGTATTAAAGTGAGTGTCATCCGCCAAAGCATCCGGCTGATTGGGATAAGAATTTGCAGGATAATGGACAAATGCTTTTTTAGAATTTTCCGGTCCCAACGCTTCAAACAGCGTTTTACTCATTGCATTCAGGTCGATTAAATATACATTTTCTTCTTTTGCAATTTCCCGCATGGTATCAGGGAAATCATCGAGGGTATTGACCATCTTATTATTTTCATCAAAAACTCTTCGATTCATTGATGTAACTAAAACCGGAATCGCGCCCAATTGTTTTGCTTTATTAATCCATTCCCGTGATCTTTTTTTATAACCAGATTTTGTGCTGTTCCCATACTTCTGATCATTATGTCCAAACTGGATGAACAGATAATCTCCGGGTTGAATCTTGTGCCAGATTTTATCAATCCGGTGGCGGTCTTCAAAGGCTTTCAAAGTTTCCCCGCTTTCGGCGTAATTGGCAATAACAATTTCTCCCGGAACAAAAAAAACGGGCAACATTTGTCCCCAGGAGGCCCAAGGTTCATACTGTGCATCTACAACCGTGGAATCCCCTGTCAGGTAAATTGTTTTAGCCGTTTTGTTGGGCTGAATGGTTATTGCACAAACTTTTGGAGCTTTATCGTTAAATTCAATCGTCAATAGATTGTCCCAATGTAAATATTTTCTTTCTCTCGGTTTTAATTTTACAATTCCAATTTCAATTCCATCCTGATTACGGAGAATGCTATCTTTCACATGAACGGTGATCAGTTTTTCAACCATTTCACCTTCTTTTGTTTTTACATCATCCAGCATCAGACGTCGGTTTTCTACACGGACCGTTGTTTGGGAAGTTCCTTTGGAATCGCCTAAATTCAACTTAATATCATAATTTCCTTCCGGAATTACCACCGAAAAATAGAAAGGTTTATCGCTGGTAATATAATCTCCCGTCAAAGCGTTTCCTCCTCTGTCGACTGATTTTAAACCGGAAATATCCATGAATCCGTAGCCCGCTTTCCTTTCGAATACAGAATGTTCCGTGATGGGAATAAAACCATCCTGAGTCCTGCTTCCCCCAAAATCAAATTTGAAATTGGTTTGCTGGGCAAATATGGATGAGCCAATAAAAATTGCTATAATTCCTATCCAGTTTTTCATAATCAATCCGTTAAAATATTGACTTCCGGCATTGTAAACTGCTTCTTTTCATCACCTAAATCCGGTAAGCCGAAATAAAAATACAATGTTCTTTTAAAAGTTCCGTTGAGATGATTCAATTCACTTTCCGGCCCTAAAGTTTCTGTTTTATCATTAATATTAAAAGCGAGAACGGTTCCCAACGGCGGTATCGCATCCAAAAATGAAATATTGCCGGCCGGCAGCTTCGGATACCCTTCCGCACCATAGATTCCATAGAAATCATAGAGTCTGACAAACATTTTTTCTTCTTTTGTTCCGATCGTGATTTTCCCTTCTGCGGTATCCAGCTGCAGCCACGAAATATCATCGTAATATCCTTTGAATTCAGGATACAGCCAAGGTGAAGAACCTGTTCGTGTTGAGTTTTTTAAATTCTGCCAAACATTAAAAGTCTGTCCCTGCAAACGGTTTTTCCAAATATGATACGGCCCCTTGCCCAGCCATCTTGCGCTGATTACATAGTTTTCGGGATAATCGAAACTTACGCCTGCAAAAGTATAATCTCCTGAAAGGGAATATTCATAACTGAGTTCTAAAATTCCGTTGAAATTCAGTTTCCAGGTGACTTTTTTTCCGTCTTTGTATAAAACTTCAATGATCTGATTTTTTCCTTCCGCAAAAGTTTTTATTGATGATAATTCTACTTTTCCATTTACGAAAACCGGTCCGTTTCGGAAGGTTATTTTTTTACCTTTTTTATCGAGAATTATTGATTTTAATAATCCATCTTCTTTTCCGAAAGAAAATTCTTTTTCCTCTGATTTTAAAATGAATAAAAAGTCATTTTCTACAACTGAAACCGGGAATTCTTTGATGAAAGTTTTCTGAAACTGTTTTGAAATTTCGTCATTAGAAGCAATTTTCCAGGTCCAGGTATAGATTTCATGACCCAAAGGATCGGTCGCCGTTAATAATAAAGCTTCACTTCCTTTCCAACCTGAGGGAAGATTAAGATGGATTTGTCCCTTTTCTGTCGGCTTTACATTTGGAGATCCTACTTTTCCTTGCTTTATAACATCAAACCCTGATTCGGAGGAATAAGGTGTATTAAATTTCACCAATTTCCATTCGAACTGACATTCATTTAAATTTGTAAAATGATACCGGTTTTCTACAGGAATAATGCCATTAAAATCACTTGGAATTGTTTTAATATTGATTTTTACCGGACTGTAAATTTCCCGGATCGCATAAAAATTTCCTTCCTTTTCGCGGTGAGGACCCACTACTCCATCCGGAGCGTTTATCGCATTCACATCAATTTGGTTATTAAAATCAGTTCGCATCAAGCCCTCATCAGCCAACGCCCATAAAAAACCGCCTGCTCCTTTTTTGGAATTCCAGTGAAGCTCCCAATAATCGGCTAAAGAAGTGCCGCCCCCACCATCATCCTGCGCATGCAAAAACTCGGTCGGCATATAAATATTCTCTCCTTCGAGGATTTTTTGTGTGCTGTGATAATCTTCGTAATGGTTACAGTCAATTCCGTTAAAAGCATTTCCAGGTTTGTGGTGCGCATGAATTACAGGACGATTAGACAAATCATATTTTGCAAATTCTGCATCCAGATCAAAATTGTGGCCGCCTTCATTTCCGTTGCTCCAAAAAATGATCGAGGGATGGTTGGTATCTCTAGCAACCATCTCTCTGACTATTTTTTTCCCGATTTTTGTGCTGTATTTTTTTTGCCAGCCCGCCAATTCATCCAAAACATATAACCCTAAAGAATCACAAATTTTTAAAAAGGATTTATCCGGTGGATAGTGCGAACATCGAACGGCATTCATATTCATTTCCTTAATGAGCTGAACATCCATTAAATCAATATTTTTATTGACGGCACGGCCTGTTTCCGGCCACCAGACATGACGGTTGATACCTTTCATCCTGATTTTGGTTCCGTTAATGTAAATTCCGTCACCTTTCCTGATTTCAATGGTTCGGAAACCGAATTTCTCTTCGGTTTGGTATATATTTTTCCTGTTTTTATTTAAGCTGAATTTCGCTTTGTATAAATTGGGAGTTTCTGCTGTCCAGAGTTTCGGATCTTTAACGGAAAATTGAATCTGTTTTAAAGTATCTCCTTTTTGAATTGTAATCTGAGATTTCCGGATCAGAGAATTTTCAGCATCAAATAATTCAACTTTTAAATTATTGACGGATCGGATTCCTTTTAAATGTATATCTGAACGGAAAGTCCCGTCTGCCCTGGCTTCAATGGCCATCCATGAAATATTTTCTTCCGGGGTTGCTTCGAGATAAACAGGCCGGAAAATCCCTCCCAAAACCCAATAATCTGCAAGACGTTCTGCATTATTAACGGATTTATCAGCAGACATTTTGGAAACTTTAACTTCAAGAATATTTTCTTTTCCGAATCTTAATTTGTCTGAAATATCATATTTAAATTCATAAAAAGCACCTTGATGAATTTCGCCGGCAAGTTGTCCGTTGATCTTTACTTCAGTATCGGTCATTGACCCTTCAAAAACGATGTTAACTAATTTTCCTTTCCATGCATTGGGAACCGGAAATTTGTATTTATAAAAGCCTGCTTCATCATTAAACTTAAAATTTTTGCCATAAGTCACATAATCTCTTCCGTAATTATATGAACCAAATCCCTGCTGCTCCCATTGCGAAGGAACCTGAATTGTGCTCCAACTTCCGGATTTTCTTCCACCATCTATCCAAAAATCCCATTCTTTTGTATGCTCAGAATCTGTCCCGCTCAGGAATTGAATTTCCTTAGATTGAGAATGCAATAATTGGGAGCATAAACATACCAGAACGAATATTTTAGAAAAACAACTCATTTTGCAGCAATGTCGGAATCGTCCTTTTTGTCGTAAGATTGGTCTAAAGAGGCAACCTGGGAAACATTTACCTTAATTTTTTTCAAATTTTTAATAGCATCCAAATTTTCCTCTTTAGGTTTTAATGCTTTTATTTTCAGGTTTTCCAACGTGAAGTCTGTCAAATCATACAAGTCTGATCTTTCAACATCGAATGCCGTTTCACAACTGATGTCTATATTTTTGATCAGAATATTATTTGCTAAAGATTTTTTAGGTCTTTCCTCTCCCTTCAAATCAAAAAACTGGTTCCAGCCTTTCACATACAAGAAAGTTTTAACATTGCCTGTAATATTTTCAACTGTAATATATTCGTAATGCTGAGGAGTATCCGGTCTCATTTTAAGGTGCAGCAGCCTCGAAGCATCTTTCACCTTTGAATTACGCAGAATCACATTATAATTGTGGATCGATTCGCTGCCGCAAGTGAGAACGCTGTGACAAAAGCCAAAGCTGTTATCTTCGATGATGATATTTCTGTTTTCACCATTTTCAGGAGCTTTATCTGCTTTCGGACCTTTTCCGCCTTTTAATGCAATGGCGTCATCGTTCACTGACATATAGCAATTTTTAATCAGGAAATTCGTGCAGGCGTCAATATCAACAGCATCTGTACTTGGTGCTTTTACCGGCTCTTTCGGTGCAAGAATTGTCAGGTTCAGTAATTTTACAAATTCACTTTTATAATAATGAGTACTCCAGAAAGGTGAATTTTTTATGGTAATTCCTTCAACCTGAACATTTTTAGAATTTGAAACATAGATGATTCTTGGTCTCATTTCGTCCATATTGGTACACTTAGGGTTCCACTGGCGTCTTTTCCAGAATGCTTTCCAAAAGCGTAATCCGTTTCCGTCAAGCGTTCCTTTTCCAGAAATGGTAAAACCATTCAACCCATCTGCGTTGATCAATGCAGGAAAATATTTTACAGTCTGTCCTTCCATTCTTGTTTCCACAACCGGAAAATCACTGATATCATCGCTTCCTTTTAATTTCGCACCGTTCTCCAAATATAAATGTGTTCCCTGCTTGAAGAATACAGAACTGATCAGGAATGTTCCTTTGGGTACAATAATTACACCGCCTCCATTTTTAGCGGCAAGATCAATGACCGCCTGGACCTGTTTTGTCTGAAGAACCGTACTGTCGTTTTTCACGCCATTATCGGTAAGAATATATTTTTTACCTAATTTATTGATGTCTGTAGGTTTATTTTCTTTAAACCATTTTGGAATTATGGTGCCGTCGGGGAATTTATCCTGGCTTTTTATGCCCGATGAAAACAATAAGAGCATCAACAGAGATATTAAAAAGCTTGATGTATTTTGAGATTTCATAATTTATTTTTATTGTAGAATCTGATTTTTCATTAATAAAATTCAGCACTCAAAAAATGCCAAAATAAAGGAATATTATTTAAATAAATTTATCCAGTTTGTTTTCACAAAAAATCAGCAGATAATTCCTAACTGTATAACGAAAATTATTCTTTCATTTCATTTTCATAAAAGTATACATTTTAGGATTTGACGGTATCCTGCTCTTTCATGTTGATTAATTTGCGATGTTTATTTCTGATTAAATCCTCTTAAAGTTTGAATTAATGATCATTTTTATGCAATCGTTTGCTCAATATTGGATAATTAAAGTTATTTTTAGTTAAAATTAATTAATCAATATTTTTTTTAAATCAAATTTCGTTGTTAAGAAGCTTGATTTCCAGTGAATCCGGTTTTTATTTTAATTAAATTTAATCATACTTCGATAAAAATTAAGCAATTCAATATTTTTTAGGTTTTATCTGATTATAATCACCCATAATCTTATATAAAATCTCAATATTTCCTTTTTGATAGACATAATTTGATTAAATTTACGACTATAATGTATGTCATCCCAGACCTACCCAAAACTTCAGAAAAAGCATGTATGAATAAGAAAAATGCCACAATATATGACATCTCGAAAAAGCTTAACGTAAGTGTGGCAACTGTTTCCAGGGCATTGAACGACCATCCGAGAATAAGCCAGGCGACGAAAGATTTGGTCAAGAAAACCGCCAAAGAAATGAACTACAAGCAAAATAACCTTGCCAAAGCTCTGAAAAGCGGGGAAACAAAAAACGTAGGAATTATCGTGCCTTACATTAATACCAATTTCTTTTCATCGGTGATCCGCGGAATTGAAGAAGAACTTTCCCCGCATGGTTATCATGTGATTATCTGCCAGAGCCATGAAGATGTAAATATTGAAAAAAGGCACTTAAACACTTTGCTTAATGCCCAGGTTGACGGAATTTTCATGTCTGTTTCCAAGACAACCATTGATACCGAACATATTCTGAATATTCTGAATACCACCAATACTCCTATTATATTTTTTGACCGTAAAAAAGACATTTCAGGAATCAGCACAGTAACAATTGATGATTATCGCGGCGGTTATATGGCAACTGAGCATTTGATTAATGAAGGTTACAGAAATATTTGTCATTTTTCCGGGGATCTGAATCTGGAAATTTACGAGAACCGTTTGAAAGGCTACAAACAGGCTTTAATAGATCATAATTTAAGTGTTAAGGAAGAAAATATTATCTTAACCGGAAGTTCGATCGATGAAGGAATTGATGCAGTTAAAAAACTTTGGGATAAAAAATCTGTTCCTGATGCTATTTTTTCATCCAGTGATTTTGCTGCGTTAGGGGCTTGTCAGGAATTGAAAAAACGTAAGATCAAAATCCCGCAGGAAGTTGCTGTTATTGGTTTTTCTAATGAACCTTTCACTCAATTTATGGAGCTTCCGATAAGTTCTGTAGATCAGACTCCCCTGACGATGGGGAAAATGGCAGGACAGGTTTTTATTGATAGCGTGAAAGAAAATGGTTCCGGGGTTTCTATTGAGAAAAAAGTGGTTTTGGCGCCGCAGCTTTATATCAGGAAGTCTTCAAAAAGGAGATGATTTTTTAGATATAAATTTCTTTTATCTTGAAATCGACGATTCGACGTAGTCAAACAAAAGAAACAAAAATTCAAGACCTGAAAACTTCCGTTAAAAAATTGTTCCGCACTGAAACAATGGGATTCTCTTAACGTTCACAAAACTATTTTTCTTAATCATTTTTAAAGGAATCTCAGCATTCTTAAGTTTTGGCTAAAGCCTAATTTGATGGTATACTCTTAAGCGGACTAAAGTCCGCTCCTATTGGTTAAGAACATTGCGTTTATTCGTGAAAAATATTTGTTTCATTTGTATTAAATTTAATTTATTCCAAAAGAAAATGCCTCCCACACAAGGTGGAAAGCATTTTCAAATCTAATTATTTATATAAAAACGATAACTATAAACTTACGCCCCGTCTCCAAGGGATAAAATCGTTCTGATTGAGAATTGCCGCTTTGGTTTTTACCTCTCCGCTGGCAACTTTTATGATAAATTCTAACAATTCTTCTGCTTTTTCGTCTATTGACTTTTCGCCTGTAATCACGTCTCCTGTGTTGAAATCGATGATATCGGGCATTCTTTCTGATAACGATGTATTTGAGGAAATTTTCACTACAGGAACTACAGGATTCCCTGTCGGAGTTCCAAGACCAGTTGTGAATAAAACAACATTGGAACCTGAACCCACCAAAGCGGTAGTACATTCCACGTCATTTCCAGGCGTACACAATAAATTTAAGCCCGGTTCTTTGATGTATTCTGTAAAATCGAGTACATCATTTATTGGCGATGAACCGCCTTTTTTAGCCGCTCCTGCAGATTTCATAGCATCGGTTATTAGGCCATCTTTAATATTCCCCGGCGACGGATTCATATCAAAGCCAGATCCTGCAGCAACGACTGAATTTTCAAAATCTTTCATTAATTGTAAAAACCTTTCTGCATCTTCTTCTTTCACACAACGGTTGACCAGCTCCTGCTCTACTCCGCATAGTTCCGGAAATTCTGAAAGAATAGTTGAACCTCCGATTCCTGCCATTAAATCTGACAGCTGTCCTAAAACCGGGTTTGCAGAAATCCCTGAGAAACCGTCTGAACCCCCACATTCCAACCCTAAAACAAGTTTAGAAATCGGAGCAGGTTTTCTTTCTGTTTCATTAGCCTGTTTGATGGCTTCGTAAGAATCTTTAATAATTCCGCTTAACATTTCATCTACAGTTCCGGACTTTTGCTGTTCGTAAACGATGATGGGCTTTTTATTATCCGGACTGATTTTTTCCAGGGCATCTTTAAAAATCTGAACCTGTAGATTCTGGCAGCCCAAGCTTAAAACTGTTGCTCCGGCTACGTTCGGATTGTTAACATATCCTGCCAGCAATCTTCCCAATGCCTCGGCATCCTGACGAATTCCGCCACAACCGCCCTGGTGCGTAATGAATTTAACTTCAATATTTTTAAATACTCTTGAATCCTGCTCTTCTTCAACAGCAGTTTCCGTTTCGGAATTATTGATTAATGATCTTAATAATAACTGGTGTTTTGTCACTTTTTCAAACAACAGTTCTTTTTCAAAAACATCCTTTAAAATCTCAACATTCCTGTTTTCACAAAAAACCAACGGGAAAAATAACCATATATTTTCCGTTCCTACCTGCCCGTCTTCGCGGTGATAGCCCATGAACGTTTTATCTTTCCATTTATCAACATTCGGAGCTGTCCAGGAAGTGGTTTCTGTTTTTCGTTCTACTTTTGCGCTTTGATGTTTTACGTTTTCAGTCGTAATCACCTCTCCTTTCCGGATAGGCAGGCTGGCTTTTCCCACCAAAACTCCGTACATGATAATAGCATCACCTACAGCAAGATCTTCAGTCACGAATTTGTGTTTCGCTTTCGTGTCTTTTATAATTTCATAAGTAAGTTCACCCAAAGTAACAGTTTCCCCCTGCGCAAGATCTACCAGCGCAACCGCTACATTATCCTTGGGATTTACTTTTAGTACTTTCTTTTGCATTTTTTCTAAGAATATAATTGTATAAAGTTGTAATACGCAGTTTCTACGCCGTTGTGGTCTATTTCCCACAAAGCTTTTGCGACTGCATTTTTCAGTCCGTCAACCTGAGTAAGGTCTGTATCCCAGAAAGCGGTTTCACTTAATGATAATTCTGCTACTTTCCCGTAATCTTCGTTTGTCCAGATTTCTTTGAATTTAGCAACAATAGATTCTTCATCATTGATAGGCAAAGATTTTTCACTAAAATTCCCCTGATAGAATCTGATTAAGCTTGCCAAAGAGAATACCAGATTTAGTGGTAATTTTTTGTTGATTTCAACGTAACCCAGCAAACTAGGAAGGATTCTTACTTTAAATTTAGAAACAAAATATAACGCGATACTCGCCTGATAATGTTTAATAAAAGGATTTCTGAACCTGTCGAAAACTTCTTCCGCAAAATCTTTCAGTTCCGTTTCATCCAGACCCAAAGTCGGATTTACTTCATTAAAAATGGTTTCACTTAAAAACTTTCCGATAAATGCATCGTCAATAGATTCTTTTACCGTTTCCTTACCTGATAAAACTGCAGGAGCCAGCATTAAGGTATGACCGCCATTCAGGATTCTCACTTTTCTCAAACGGTACGGTTGAATATCATCGACCACCAAAATCTGTTCGTTAATCTGAGCAAAAGGAATTCTCTCTTTTAAATTTCCGGCATCCTGAATTACCCAAAGCAAGAATGTTTCAGAAACAACCATCATCTGATCTTCATAATCCAACTGATCTTCGTATGATTCTGCGTCATCTTTCGGATACCCTGGAACAATCCTGTCAACCAAAGTATTATGGAAATAATTATTTTGATTAATCCATTGCGCAAAATCAGCATCTAAATTCCAAAGTCGGGCATACTTCAGCATCATATCTCTCAACGCAAATGCATTGTCTTCAATCAATTCACAAGGAATAATTCTTACTCCTTTATCTGTAGCTCCATTGAAATGTTTAAATCTTTCGTACAATAAAACGGTTAATTTCGCAGGGAAATTCTTGTGCGGACCAATGTAATCATTTTCTGATTCGTCATAAGCAATTCCCGTTTCTGTTGTGTTTGAGAAGATAAATTCTAATTCTTGTTCTTTCGCCAACGCTAAGAATTCATTGTAATTTGTATAAGGATTAATTGACTTCTGAATCGCAGAAATCACTTGTTTTGTATCAACGATCTCCCCTTTTTTAATTCCCCTTGAGAAAAGCGTGTACAGATTATCCTGTTCTTCCAGTTTATGAACCGAACCGCCCGCCGTTGGTTGAACATTTACAATTCCGGCATTGAACCCCGCTTCTTTATTTAATTTATCAATGACATAATCTGTGAATCCTCTCATAAAATTTCCACCTCCAAACTGTATAATTTTGATGGGAAGTTTTTCCTGAGAACCATATAATTCACGATTTAATTTTTGTTTTATCTGATTTTCCATCTTTCTAATTTGAATTAAATGATATTTTTAATTCTATAAAATTTTAACGCAAAGTCCGCAAAGTTTTTTTGCTAAAATGCTGTATATTTTAAGTTCGTAAAGGCGCTTTACTCAGCGAAAAACGCTAATTTTCACCCAATTTTTTTTCTACTTACTTATCACTTTATATTTTGGAACCAATGTTTTCATGACTGTCCAAGCGATAAGATAGGCTACGGCACACGCTGAAAATATAATCATGTAGCCTTTATCGATTCCATCTACAACTACTGATCCTGATTTTTCCAGCTGCTCAAAAAATCCGTCGGGTAATCTTTCGTTGATGTATTGAGGATATTTTTCCAATAAAGGAATTCCGTCAACCGTTGACCAGGCTTTATGCGCATGATCGAACAATACGCCTGAAGATTTATTAATAATGAATGAACCGATTCCACCCGCCATTCCGCCAATTCCGGTAATGGTTGCAATGGCTTTTTTCGGGAACATATCGCCAACTGTCGAGAAAATATTTGCCGACCAGGCCTGATGTGCTGCTCCTGCAATTCCGATAATTAACACAGGAATCCAATACGTTACTGAACCTAAAGGCTGTGCTAAAAGTGCCAGCAAAGGAAAAAATGCGAAAATCAGCATCGCTTTCATTCTTCCTGAATAAGCATTCATTCCTTTTTTTTCCACAAAATATTTGGGGAGCCACCCTCCGATGATTGACAATAAAGTAATCATATAAAGTACAAATAATGGTAATGCACTTTGTGTAGAATCCATTTTGTAAACGGAACTTAAATAAGCCGGAGTCCAGAATAAGAAGAACCACCAAACGCCGTCTGTCATAAATTTTCCAAAGGCAAAAGCCCAGGTCTGTCTGTAGCTGAAACATTCTTTGAAAGTGAATTTTCTTTCTTCTGCCTGCACGGTATTTTCTTCAACAGCAAAGTCTTCCTGATCCTGCTGAATATAGGTTAATTCATGTTCGTTAACTTTATGATGTTCGTGAGGTTTTTTGTAGTAGAAAATCCACAATCCCATCCATACAAATCCCAACGCACCAATGATGATAAATGCCCATTCCCACCCCATCGCCTTTGCTATAAAAGGAATGGTAACCGGTGCTGCCAAAGCTCCAACCGTTGCTCCTGCATTGAAAATACTTGTTGCTAAAGCTCTGTCTTTTTTAGGGAAATATTCCGCCGTAGTTTTAATTGCTGCCGGGAAATTTCCTGCTTCACCAATAGCCAATACGAAACGTGCAAAAATAAATAGTGTTACACTCGTACTGATGATGGCTGAGGTATTGGAAACTGTAGAAATCAATTCTTTAGATCCGTGAAAACCAGCCAGCCAGTTTCCGGTAAGAATTCCGGAGGTTGCAATACCGCAAAATGCATGTAAAACCGCGCCGACAGACCAGATTCCGATTGCCCAAAGGAAACCTTTTTTGGTATCCATCCAATCGACAAATTTTCCAGCAAAAAGCATTCCTACTGCATAGAAAATAGAGAATAATGCCGTGATATTTCCATAATCATTATTGTTCCAGTGAAATTCCGGTGCGATAAAATCTTTCCACGTCAGAGATAAAACCTGACGATCAAGATAATTGATTGTGGTTGCAATGAACAGCAAAAAGCATATCGTCCATCTGAAAGTACTCGGTTTAGGAGATTTAACTGAACTCATATTAGTTTTAGGATTAGTTCGTTTTTTATTTTTTAATAATGATGTTTGTTTTTAAGTTCTCAAAGGCGTTTCACTTACCAAGACCACAAAGTGTTTTATTTAATCATTATGATAAAGACTGAATAATTTCCAGTACTTTCTTCGTTTCTTTTTCAATCGTTATATAATCTTTAGCAAGCATTAATTCTTTGCTTACCAGTTTGCTTCCCATTCCTACTGCTGAAACACCGGCTTTGAACCAGCTTTCGATGCTTTCTTTAGTGGTATTTACTCCACCTGTTGGCATAAATTTCAGATTTGGAAAAACATCTTTGATTGCACTCATAAATCCGATTCCTAAGGCGTTCCCGGGGAATAGTTTAATGAAAGTAACTCCTGCGTCTTCAGCGGTAATAATTTCAGTCGGCGTCATACAACCCGGACTGTACAACAAATCTTTAGGAATCAAAAATTCTGCAACCTCAGCTACAAAACCCGGACTGATAAAGAAATCTGCTCCTACTTTATAATATTCTTCAGCTTGTCGCACATTTTTTATTGTTCCAATTCCCAGAAGCATTTCCGGCATTTCTGCATTACGTATTTCTACCATTTTTGTAAAATTACTTAGCGCAGCTTCACCGCGGCTTGTATATTCCACTGCACGAATTCCGGCTTTGTAAAGCGATCTCAGTATTTCCAGAGTTACCGTTTCATCAGCATTATAATACAGAGGTAAAACTCCCTGATTGATGATGGCCTCAGTAACCGATTGAATTTTTGTCATTTTGTTTAATTATTCTGTTTGAAAATAATTTTTGATGGAATTTAATCCATCCTTTAGTATGCTGCCTATTCAAGACTTTTATCTAAATCTTTTGTTTTTAGCGCAAAGATTTTCTTTTTAAAACTTGATGTGTATTTTTAAGTTCGCAAAGGCGTTTGACTGCTTCGAATCTTCGATTTCACTCAGCTAAGTCTACATTTTTTTATTTTATCGATAAGCCAATTGCCAACTATCTTTTTATTCTTCCTCCTGAATCTCCATTCATGACTTCCAGAATATCTTCTGCGCTGCTGTAATTGATATCCCCTAAAATGGTGTGCTTTATCGCACACGCTGCATTAGCGAATTTTAATGCTTTTTCGTCATCGAAATTGATTAACCCATAGATCAAACCTGCCGCAAAAGCATCGCCTGTCCCGATTCGATCGACTACAGGATTAACTTCCAGCAATTCAGTTTCAAAATAGTTATCACCAACTAAAGCTCTTCCCTGTGTCTGCTGAGAACTTGCTGTAACGCCAATTCTTATTTTGTCGAAAATTTTATGAATAGAAGGACATTGCTGTTTTAATTCTTTACAGGCTTCAGTGAACCCTTCTTTATCTGATGAAAACTGAGTTCCTAGAATTTCATTAATTTCATTCACTCCCCCTATAAAAATCGTTGAATAAGAAACCAGCTCTTTCAAAACTTCGTTTCCTTTTTTGCCGTATTTCCAAAGGTTTGAGCGGTATGCAGGATCGGTTGTAACCTCTATTCCCAATTCACGGGCTGTTTGTAAACCTTCTTTAAGGCTTTCATAAGCTGCTTCGGAAATTCCGGGGCTGATACCTGTCCAGTGGAAATATTGGCAGCCTTCAAGGGCTTTTTTCCAGTCAATATTTTCAGGCTTAATATTGGCAAAAGAGCCGTTCAATCTGTTATAGGCAATTCTACTGGCGCGAACTGATGACCCTACTTCTAAAAAGTACAAACCTAAAGGATAATCATTTTTGCTGATGAAGGAGGTATCTATTCCAAAACTCTTAATGAAGGAAACCGCCGATTCTCCTACAAAATCATCAGAAACGCTGCTGACATGCCTGACGTCACAACCCATTGTTGCCAATGAAGATGCTACATTAAGCTCTGTTCCACCGAAAAAAAATTCCATTTCGTGACTTTGCTTCATGGTTCTGTTTCCGGGTGGCGAAAGTCGCATGATGACTTCTCCGAATGTGACTATTTTGCTGCTCATAGTTTTAATTAACCTTTAAGGTAAATTTTCTTTTATTTTTTTAACCATTAAGATTTATTGAAGGAGTTTAGAAAAGTTAAGTTTGGCTTTGCCTTAAGATTATTTCAATCAATTTGATTTTTCTTAATTCAACTTAACCTCTTAAATTTCCTTAATGGTTTAAAACTTTATTTTTATCTCTCGCAGATTTCGCATCAGCTCAATCTGCTAGAGTTTTTTTATTTAATTTGAAATTTAAAAATCAAAATAATTTTTAGCATTATGATAACAAATATCTGAAATGGTCTTCCCTATCAGATCGATATCATCAGGTAATTCACCATTTTTCATTTCTTCTCCGAAAAGGTTGCACAGTACTCTTCTGAAATATTCGTGTCTAGGGAAAGAAAGGAAACTTCTGGAATCCGTCAGCATTCCAACGAAACAGCTGATCAATCCCATGTTTGAAAGGGCATTCATCTGCTTGATCATTCCGTCTTTTTGGTCCAGGAACCACCATCCTGATCCGAACTGTACTTTTCCTTTGATGCTTCCATCATTGAAATTTCCAATCATTGTTGCGAAAATTTCGTTGTCGGCAGGATTTAAATTATATAAAATGGTTTTTGTTAATTTATCTTTCCCGTCTAATGTATTCAGTAATTTAGACAGGGTTTCTGCCTGGACGAAGTCACCTATAGAGTCCCAGCCTGTATCTGGGCCAAGAATTCTGTGCATTCTTTCATTATTATTTCTCAATGCTCCAAGATGGAACTGCTGAACCCAGCCGTATTTGTGGTACGCTTCTCCTAAAAATAATAAAATGGCAGTTTTGAATTGATTCACCTGTTTTTCAGCAATTACTTTTCCTGAAATTTTATCATTAAAAATTTCGCTTACTTCCGCTTCTGTGAATTCTTCAAAAGAAATATTATTCAATCCGTGGTCACACAATCTGCAGCCATTTTCGTGGAAGTATTCGATTCTTTTGATTAAAGCATCGCATAAAGTCTGATAGGAATTAATTTCAATTCCGGCAGATTCGCCTAACTTTAAAATATAATCCGCAAAGTTGTGATTTTCAATTAAAACGGCTTTATCAGGACGGAAAGCGGTACTTACTTTAATACTGAAATCGCTTTTTGCCAGATCCTGGTGATAATTCAATACATCTGTAGGATCTTCCGTGGTGCACAGAGATTCTACATTCATCATTTTTAATAAGCCTCTTGTTGTTTTTTCAGGAGTATGAAGCTGGGATGAGATATTATCGTAAATGTCAGATGCATTGTCTGCATTTAATAATTCATCAATTCCGAAATATCTTTTTAATTCCAGATGCGTCCAGTGATATAAAGGATTTCTCAATGTATAAGGAACTGTTTTGGCCCAGGCCTCAAATTTTTCTTTATCTGAAGCGTCTCCCGTGATGAATTTTTCATTCACACCCATGGTACGCATGGCTCTCCATTTGTAATGGTCACCAGCAATCCAAACCTTTGAGATATTTTCGAAAACAGTGTCTTCTGCAATATTTTTAGGAATCAAATGATTATGGTAATCAATGATAGGTTGTTTTTCAGCGTATTTGAAGTATAATTCTTCAGCGTATTTATTTTGTAATAAAAAGTTATCTGTAATAAAAGGTTTCATTCTAGTCTGATTCTGTTGTTACTCATTAGCAGGTTTCCCGATGGTTGCCAAAATCCCTCCATCCACATAAATAATCTGTCCGTTGATGAATCTGCTTGCGTCAGAAGCTAGGAAAATAGCTGTTCCTGCAAGATCCTCCGGATTTCCCCATCGTCCTTCCGGTGTTCTGCTGATGATAAAGTCGTTAAAAGGATGTCCATCTACCCGGATGGGTTCTGTCTGAGAAGTGGCAAAATATCCGGGCCCGATTCCGTTTACCTGAATATTGTATTTTGCCCATTCTGTCGCCAGATTTTTGGTAAGCATTTTCAGGCCGCCTTTTGCGGAAGCATAGGCTACTACATTGTCGCGTCCCAGCTCACTCATCATCGAGCAGATGTTGATGATTTTTCCGGATTTTCTTTTGATCATATATTTGCCGACTAGTTTCGACATGATAAAAGGTCCTGTAAGATCTACATCGATTACTTTTCTAAAGTCTTCCACTTCCATGTTAATTGCCGGAATACGTTTGATGATTCCCGCGTTGTTGACAAGGATGTCTATTTTTTCATGGGTAGCTTCCATTAAAGCTACTTTCTGAGCGGCTTCCAGCTCATCCGTCACATCAAAAAGATAACCGGTTGCTTTGTATCCTTTAGAATGATAATATTTTAAAGCTTCTTCTAATTTTGACGGTGTTGTACTTGTGATCGCCAGTTCAGCACCTGCAGCGGCAAGACCTTCTGCCATTGCCATTCCTAGTCCGTGAGTACCGCCTGTAACGACTGCTACTTTACCGGATAAATCAAATAAATTCATTAGAAAGATTACTTTAGTTCGTTAGTTTTGATACCGTCCATATCTCCGTAGTCCATATTTTCTCCGGCCATCCCCCAGATAAAAGTATAATTGGACGTTCCGACTCCTGAGTGAATAGACCATTCCGGAGACAATACCGCCTGTCTGTTGGTCATAAAAATATGACGTGTTTCATCAGGCTGTCCCATGAAATGGCTTACCGTCTGACCTTCTTCCAGATCGAAATAGAAATAAGCTTCCATTCTTCTGGTGTGAGTATGCGCCGGCATTGTGTTCCAGACGCTTCCGGGATGAAGTTCCGTCATTCCCATCTGAAGCTGGCAGGTTTCCAGTACAGAATTTACAATCAGTTTATTGATCGTACGATTGTTGGCGTATTTCTCTTCACCCAATTCTACAATTTCGGCTTCGCTTTTCGTGATTTTTTTAGTTGGATAAGTATGATGTGCTGGAGCTGAGTTGATGTAAAAATAAGGTTGTGCATCACCTGACTTTTCAAAAACTACTTCTTTAGCCCCTTTTCCGATGTATAAAGCTTCTTTGTTTCCAAGCTCATATACTTCGCCGTCTACCGTTACTTTTCCGGCACCGCCAACGTTGATAATTCCCAACTCCCTTCTGTCAAGGAAATGCTGAGCTTTCAAATCGTCTGTAGGTTCCAGCTTCAAAGCCTTTGCGGAAGGCATGATGCCTCCTACAATCAGCCTGTCATACATAGAATAGACTAATTTTATCTTATCTTCATTAAATAAATCATTGATTAGAAACTCCCTCCTAAGATCTTCAGTGGTATACTTCTTTACATCTTCAGGATGATGGGCGTAACGAAATTCTGATTGTGACATACTACTATACTTTTCTTTTTGCGGTTTTATCAAAACCTGTTAAACATTGTGTAATCGATTGCATAAAATTACACTAAAATCTGATAGAAATACTTGTGGGATAAATATATAATTATTCTTTAATTAGTTAACAAAAAATTAATTTAAATATATAAATATCTAATTTACAGATAATTAATATCTATAATAATATAAAAAGTAAGAAAATTTCCAAGAAATAACAGGGATCATATTAACCAAAATTAATGCTCAAATAGTGTTTAAATATTAAATCATATCCAAAATAAAACAATTCTATTAAGATGTTAATTTGATAATAATAAATAAAAAATACTGTATAAACTGTACACAATAAGACCAATTAATATAGAGTATAAAATTTAACTGTAAATATGCATCTGAAAAGATGACAGAAGTCAGAAATAGAGTAAAAAAAATAATCTTGCCTGTCATTTTGGGAAATTTTTAAGAGTAAAAACGGATAAATTTCAAGCAAAATTTGAGTTTTAAATTGATAAAGAATAAAGAAATTTGATTTCTTTATTATAAATATTCAAGCTACGCTAAAATTAATAAGTTATTAATTTACAATGCTTTACAAGATTAAAAACATCAGCTATTTTGTGAATTCAGCTACCTTTTAACAATTAAATTAATGAAAAAATAATATTTTTTTCTTTGCGTATTGAAAAATAATATTAGTTTAGAAGCCAGGATATTTATTATGAAAATTTACGCAATCGATTGCACTCTAAAATGTGTAAAACCTTTCAGAAAATATTTGCCGCTAAAAATCAGTAGAATACTTTACAAATCCACACAAAAACAAAACGATTGAAAAAAACTTTCAACCAAAATTAAAACTATAAGGATACAAAATGGATAAAAGAGTACATTCAATAAAGTGGTTATATTTAACTGTTTTTCTACTTCCTGTCCTTGCTATGGCTCAAGAAAAAGAAACTAAAAAGGAAACCGAAAAAAGCATTGATGAAGTGGTTTTGGTAGGTTATTCTAAAGTTTCAAAAAAAGATGTCACCAATGCAGTTGGTTCCGTAAAGGCTGACGAAGTAAAAGATATGCCTGTAAACAGTGCAGCAGAAGCAATTCAGGGAAGAGTTGCCGGTGTTCAGATTACAGCCAGTGAAGGGTCACCCGGCGCTGAAGTTGAAATTAAAGTAAGAGGCGGTACTTCTATTACACAAAGTAATGCTCCCCTCTATATTGTAGACGGAATCCAGATGGATAACGCCCTGTCGATTATTTCTCCTAAAGAAATTGAATCTATTGAAGTGTTAAAAGACGCTGCTTCTACCTCTATCTACGGATCGCGAGGTGCCAACGGTGTTGTTTTGATTACCACAAAAGGCGGCCGCAAAAAGGCTGCTGCTCAGATCAATTACAGCGGTTACACCGGGGTAAGAAAGATCACGAACACTATTCCTGTTCTAGACCCCTATGAATTTGTAATGTATCAGTACGAGCTTTACAATAAGAACGGTATAGCCGACGACATTACAGCCTTTGCAACAAGGTATGGTAATTTCAATGAGCTTGCTGAGAAATACGGAAATATAAAGAAGAGAGACTGGCAGGATGAGCTTTTCGGAAAAGAAGCTTTCAACTTCACTCATAATCTAAGCTTATCAGGCGGTTCCGATAAATCTGCTTTCTCATTGACTTTAAATCATGTGGAAGAAGATGGGATCATGCTCAACTCCGGCTTTAGAAGAAGCATGGCCAATTTCAAGTATGATTATGATATTTCAAAAAAACTGAAGGTTGGATTTAATGCACGATACAGCCGGCAGCTGATTTCCGGAGCCGGAACTTCTGCAAGCGGGTCTCAGGGTACCAACAGATTAAGAAATGCTGTAAGATACCAGCCTTTCGAGGGAGGCAGCAATGTTTCCGTTGATGATTTTGATCCTAACTACGCCACCTTAACCAATCTTGTAAATCCTTTGATTTTAAATGATAACGAAGTAAAGGAAGCCAGAACAAACGATTTATTGTTAAATGCATACTTGAATTATAACATTACGAAAAACTTAGTTTTCAGAAGTGTTGTAGGATATGTTCAGAAAGATAATTTCGTTAATCAGTTCTGGGGTACCGTTACCAGTGATGCAAGATCGAATAACAATCAGCCGATTGTCCAGTTAACGAGAAACCAGACCAGAAGAATTACCAATACCAATACTTTAAATTATACTCAAAAATTTGGAAATCATAAATTAGATTTACTATTAGGAGAAGAAACAGTGCAAACTGACGGAGAAACTTCAAGTACGTACACCAAATGGTTACCGGTTTCTATCTCACCTAATGAGGCTTTTGCCAATATTCAATCTGCAATTCCACCTTCAGGGATGATTCAGGATGCTCCAAGAACCGGTGCATTACCTCCGGACAGACTGCTTTCTTTTTTTGGTAGAGCCAACTATATTTTTAATAATAAGTATATCGTAACAGCTTCCATAAGAGCTGATGCTTCCAATGTATTCGGAGCAGGAAACAGATGGGGAACTTTTCCTGCAGTTTCTGTAGCATGGAAGCTTAAGGAAGAAAGTTTCCTTAAAAATAAAGAATGGCTGGATGAGCTTAAATTACGTTTCGGATATGGTCTTGCTGGAAACAACAGAATTCCGGCCTACCTTTACGATACTTTCTTCACGACTTCCACCGACTATGGATATACCTTCGGAAGCGGTGTAACTCCGGGAGCTACTACAGGAAATACTTTGGCAAACAAGAACGTAACTTGGGAAGCTACCGTATCTAAAAACCTAGGGCTTGACTTCGGATTCTTTAACGGAAGATTATATGGTAGTATCGACGGATATATTACTGATACAAAAGATTTATTGGTCCTGGCAAAAATTCCTCAGACTTCAGGATATGAGTACCAATATCAAAACTCAGGAAAAACGCAGAACAAAGGTCTGGAATTTACACTGGGAGGACTTATTGTCAATAAAGAAAACTTTACCTGGAAAACAGACTTCAATATTTCTGCCAACAAAAATATTATTAAAAGCCTGGGGGCGAATGTTTCCGGAGGAAATGATTATTACCTGGTAGCTTCAGGATGGGTAAACAGCTTGTATGATTTCATTGCTAAAGTGGGAAATCCGGTAGGAACTTATTACGGATACGTAACTGAAGGGCGATATGAAATCAGTGAATTTGATTATAATGCAACTACACAGGCCTATACCTTGAAAACGGGAGTTCCAAGCAGCAGCGCTGTAGCTAACGGTTCAAAACCAATCCAGCCGGGAGATCTTAAATTAAGAGACCTGAACGGTGACGGACAAATCACGGCAGCTGACCAGACTGAGCTGGGAAGTGCACAGCCAAAATTCTTCGGAGGTTTCAACCAGACTTTTAGATACAGAAACTGGGATATGAGTTTATTCTTTAATTTCTCTATCGGAAACAAAGTGTATAACGCCAACAAAATCGAGTTTACTACTCAATATTTATACAGAGACAACAACATGTCTGCCGATGTTGCAGACAGATGGAGATGGTTCAATGATCAAGGGGTAAAAGTTACCGATCCTACTGCTTTGGCAGAACTTAATGCAAACACAACTATGTGGACGCCACCTCAAGGAAACTACATTTTACACTCTTATGCCATCGAAGACGGATCTTTCTTAAGGCTGAATAATGTTACAATAGGATATACCCTGCCAAAAGACTCACTGGAGATGCTTGGTATCAAAAATTTCAGGCTGTATGCTACGGTGAATAATTTATTTACCATTACGGGTTACAAAGGATATGATCCTGAAGCCAGTACAAGAAGGAACCCTTTAACTCCGGGAGTTGATTATGCTGCATATCCTAGAAGCAGATTTATTTTAACAGGTATTGATTTAACCTTTTAATTGAAAATTAACATGAAAAAAACAATAATTATATTAAGTTGTATCTTATCTCTTACCACCATACACTCATGCAGCGATTACCTTGAACCTGAAAACTATTCAAGTGTGGCAGAAGCCCAGCAATTTGATAGTGTATCTGATACATTTACCGCTTTAGTAGGAGTTTACAGCCAGCTTGCCGGTGATGATGGGTACGGGCAGAGATTAGCATTAATATATCCGCATTCAAGTGATGATTTCAGAACGTCGGGAGATTACAACTGTAATGACAGGAGAGGTCTCGCCACCTTTGGTGCCTGCCCTACCAATACAGAATTAAATAAGCCTTTCTTAAAATTATATTCAGGAATTGAAAGAGCCAATCTTTGTATTAAAAATATTCCGCTGTCTCCTGTTTACAAGACAGGTTCTGACGCTGATAAAAAATTAATGGACAGATACCTTGGAGAAGCTTTGACATTGAGAGCTCAGTTTTATTATGAACTGATCAGAAACTGGGGTGATGTCCCTTTTCAGGACAAACCATCTGCAGATTATGACAATCTTTATTTACCTAAGACAGACAGAGACGTTATTTACGAAAAAATGATTGCTGATCTTGCCCAGGCTGCCACTTTCGTTCCATGGAGATCCGAAGGAAGCACGACCAATGCAAGAATTTCCAAAGGTTTTGTAAAAGGGCTGAGAGCAAGAATTGCATTAGCAAGAGCAGGATATTCTTTAAGAAGAAATCCACAGCAGATGGCGAAGGGAACAAATCCTCAAACCTATTATCAAATTGCCCTTGATGAATGTAAAGACATCATGAATCATACCGGTGAACATAGCTTAAATCCCAGCTACGAGCAGGTTTTCAAAGCTTTACATTCAAACACACAAGACACCACCAACGAAATCATCTTCTGTGTAGGAGCGTTCGGAGGAAACGCAAGAACAGATAGTAAAATCGGATATTATAATGGCTTAAAGCATGACGACAACTCCAACTGGAAAGGCGGCGGCGGGATCAATGCCCTTCCGACTTATTTCTACGAGTTCAGTAAATATGACTTGAGAAGAGATATGAACGTTGGAATTTTCAAAGTGAATAATTCTAATCAGGCAGAAATCGTAAATGCCATTTCTTTCACAGATTCTAAATACAGAAAATCGTGGACGAATGTAACAGGACCTTCTCAAAACCTGGCTGTTGACTGGCCTTTACTGCGTTTTTCAGATGTATTATTAATGTTTGCAGAAGCAGATAATGAGCTTCATGGAGCACCTTCTTCAGATGCAATCAATGCGGTAAAAGCGGTAAGAAACAGAGCTTACGCTGGAAATTTAGGCCAAGTTGGAACAATTCCTACCGATAAAATTGGGTTCTTCAACTATCTTGTTCAGGAAAGATTATTGGAACTGGGTTGTGAAGGGATCAGAAAATATGACTTGATCCGCTGGAATTTATTAGATGCTAAAATTACGGAAACAAGACAAAAATTAACTGCTTTTGCCAACGGAACAGGTCAGTATGCTAACGTACCATTGAATCTTTATTATAAGAAATCAGTTTACGATCCTACAAAAACAGCTCAGCAAAATATTAATGATATCGATATTTTCTTTACCGGAGGAGACAAATCCCAGGTATTTTATCTGCCTTCTCAGGATGCAACCCCCGTGGGATATACCAAAATAGCGTGGAGAGCCGCAGTGTTACCAACGTATATCAGCGATCCTGTAAAAGGTTTTGCGCAATATTTCCAGCCCAACAAAAGAGAATTATTGCCTATTTACAGTGATATCATTATGTCAAATTATAACCTTACACAAGATTACGGCTACTAGAAATTAAAAGTACATTCATATCAAGTTAAGAATACAGGCTTAGCCTTAGGTTAAGTCTGTATTTTAAAACAAATTAAAACTTTATGAAAACTCCTCTGATTAATAAAAATTTTAACCTTATTTCAATATTTTCGATACTATTGTTAAGTCTTCTTTCTTTTAAAACTGCCGATAAAACGATCGTGGTTTCAAAAGACGGAAAAGGCAACTTTACCACAGTACAACAAGCGATTGATGCTATTGAAAACGGTTCTTCAACAAGAACAAAAATTTTAATTAAACCTGGGATTTATAAAGAAAAAATTATCATTCCTGAAACAAAAGGAGCGATTGTCTTAGAAGGAGAAAATCCTCAAAACACCATCATTACATATGATGATTTTGCATCAAAAAAGAATGCAGAAGGAAAAGATATCGGAACCACAGGTTCTTCTACAGTTTTTATTTATTCAAATGATTTTACAGCGAAAAATATTTCGTTTGAAAACAGCTCAGGAAGAGTCGGACAGGCTGTTGCTGTATTGACCTCAGGTGACAGAATCGCTTTTGAAAACTGCAGATTCTTAGGAAATCAGGATACATTATACTTAAAAGGAGCCCAGGATTTGACAGATAAGACAAAACCGTCAAGAAACTACTTTAAAAACTGCTATATCGAAGGCACAACCGATTATATTTTCGGAGCAGGAACCGCCGTTTTTGAAAATTGTACGATTTATTCCAAAGAAACGGCAAGCTACGTAACAGCCGCTTCTACTCCACAGGAAAACGAGTTCGGATTTGTTTTTACCAATTCAAAAATCATCGGAAATGCTAAAGAAAACTCAGTTTATCTGGGAAGACCCTGGAGACCTTTTGCAAAAACCGTTTACATCGATTGTGAAATCAATTCCACCATAAAGCCTGAAGGATGGCACAACTGGAGCAAACCTGATGCAGAAAAGACCACTTTTTACGCAGAATTCAACTCAAAAGGAAGCGGAGCCCATATTTCCAAAAGAGTTTCGTGGTCACATCAATTAACAAAAGAAGAAAGAAAAAAATACACTCCAGAAAATATTCTCAAAGGAAACGACAACTGGAACACGAAAAAAAGTTTAAAATAAATTAAACCCAACCATCACAAACACCAAAGATTTTCAATCATGAAAAAACTCTTCACCCAACTCTTCACGATAGGAATTTTATGCGGTATCTCCTCGTGGGCCAATGCTCAGGAAATATTTAGTTTTCCGGGAGCAGAAGGTTTCGGAAGATACACTACAGGGGGTCGTGGCGGAAAGGTTTGCTTCGTGACAAAGCTTACAGACGATGGCTCAGAAGGTACCTTAAGATATGCTTTAGACCAAAAAGGTCCGAGATATATTGTGTTTAAAACCGGCGGAACCATTTATCTGGAATCCCCTTTAAAGATAAAAGAAGGCGATGTTACCATTGCCGGGCAAACTGCTCCCGGAGACGGAATTACCGTTGCCAACTACGAAACTTTTGTAGGCGCAGACAATGTGGTTATCCGTTACATGCGATTCAGAATGGGTGATCAGAAAAATTATGAAGGCGATGCGTTAGGGGCAAGATTTATCAAAAATCTGATCGTTGATCATTGTTCTATGAGCTGGTCAACGGATGAAACAGTATCTATTTATGTGAATGAAAATACAACCCTTCAATGGTGCGTGATCGCAGAGAGTTTAAGAAGTTCTGCTCACCGGAAGGGTGCTCACGGATACGGCGGAATTGCAGGAGGAAAATTTGCAAGTTTTCACCATAATCTTTATGCTCATCATGACAGCAGAAACCCGAGATTGGGAGAATACGCGGGAAGTAAATTTGCACTCACTGATCTTACCGATTTCAGAAATAATGTGATCTACAACTGGGGGCACAATAATGTCTACGGTGGTGAAGGAATGAATGTAAATATGGTCAATAATTACTACAAACCGGGACCTGCAACGATGACCAGAATTAGAATTGTCGCCATTGATAAAAATGAAAAACCAGAGACAGAAGTTTACAATATCTGGGGGAAATATTACATCAGCGGAAATGTCATTGAAGGAAATTCAGAAGTAACAAAAGACAATTGGACACAAGGAGTTTTTGCTCAGATGAAACCTTCTTATAACCTGACGGACAAGGATAAAAATGAGATAAAAATCAACAAGCCTCACGATATTCAGGATAATGTAAAAACAGATGCTGCAAAAGTAGCTTATGATAAAATTTTACAGATCGGCGGTGCCAGTTTAGTAAGGGATGCTGTGGATCTGCATGTTTTAAAAGATGTAAAAAACGGAAGCTTCACTTACAGCGGCTCAAAAGGAAGTTCCAACGGAATTATAGATTCTCAAAAAGATGTCGGTGGATTTCCTGATTTAAAAGCAGGCAATCCCCTACCCGATTCAGACAACGACGGAATGCCCGATGAATGGGAAATTAAGAATAAATTAAATCCAAAAGTTGCCAATTCCAACGAACGGGATTTGGATAAAAACCACGATAATATTGAAGTATATTTTAACGATCTGGTTAAAAAAATAACCGAAAGACAATACCAATAACCATGAAAACTTTTAGTTAAAGAACCAGTTATCTAATAAAAAATATTATGAAATTCAACTTGTTTAAAATAGTAATGGCAGGAGCATTTTTGAGTTCAACATTTTCTCTGGCTCAGACTTCTGTAATAGAAAAAATTAAGAAAAATCCTAAAGCATCCTTTTCTTATGCGGAGCTTTCCGTAAAAGAAGGTGGAAAATGGGAAGGTAATCAATACATTGGAGGAACTTTCAAAAATATTCAGGAAATCACTCTTCCTGAATCTCATACCGATCACTCTTACTATATCCGATATGAAGGTATCGGGCTGGAAAACAACCAGATCGGCTACAGACTGTATCTGGACTGGAGAAACGCAACGGATATTTTCGGCAAAAAAGTAACCACTTTGGTTTTACCTGAAGTTGGGCAAGACGGTTTTGAATCCTATCATCATGATGCTCCCTGGGGACAGGATGTTCTGAAGTCCGGCCGTACAATCGGTATCGGTTCCTACGGAAGATATGATGAACAAAATGATTTTGTCGAAACTTTTAAAATTGTAAAAAATACAGCCGTAAAAGTTGTTAATGAAAAAGACCAGTCTTACGCAACCATCGATTATAAAGGCTGGAAAACCTGGGGCAATGCCATCGATTTACAATCAAAACTGACGATTTTCAACAGAGACCGGTTTGTAAAAGTAGATTTAAACTTAAGCAATACCATTTCAGGATTATGTACCGGAATTGTTGCTTTTAATAATATCCCGTTAAAACAGGGAATCAGTAAAAATAAAAAATGGGGCTACATTGCGACTTACGGCAATCAAACCGAAACGAAAAAAGATGACAATCTGGGAATGGCGATCTTCTATCCTCTTGAAAGTTTTGATAAATATGTAAAAACAAAATCGACTCATACTATGGTTTTCAAGAAAACAAAAAATGTTTCGTATTACTTTTTGGGAGCCTGGTCATTGGAGCCAAACGGCTTGATAACAGAAGATGCATTTTATCAAGACTTGGATAAAAAACTGGAAATTTTAGATAAAAATAATCAACTTTAAAGTTTAGGATCATGAATTTCATTAATAGTACAATAAAAGCATATGCGGTGGCCATTTTAGGTTCAGGGATCTTCCTCGCTTGTGCTCAAACCAAAAATGTAACCGCGGCAAAACCTTCCACAGAAACTTCAAAATCAGGAAAAATAGTTCCTGTCCATTTGAAATGGTCAGAAAGAATGCTGCTTTCCGAAATGCACAGATTCCCACAAGCCTGGATGCTTGATTTCAGTAAAAGTCCGAAATGGACCTATCCATCAGCGATTGTCTTAGACGGCGCAGAAAAGGTATATGCAAAAACAGGCAAAAAAGAATATTACGACTATATCAGCGGTTTCGGTGAAGACCTGATCAAAGAAGACGGTACAATCCTTACCTACGACCTTTATAAATATAATATTGACATGCTCAACAGCGGGAATGTTCTTCTTTATCTTTATGAAAAAGAGAAAAAAGAGAAATACCTGAAGGCACTTCAGACTTTACGTTCACAAATCGATGGGCAGCCAAGAACCAATGAAGGATCTTTCTGGCATAAAAAAATCTATCCTAATCAGGTTTGGCTGGATGGGCTTTATATGGGAATGCCTTTCTACACGCACTATACGAAAGATTTTAGCACAGGTGCAGATGCTCAGAAAGTATATGATGATATTGTTCTCCAGTTTGATTCCGTTCAGAAAAATCTTTTAGACAAAAAAACAGGACTTCTTTACCATGCCTGGGATGAAAGTAAAAAAGAAGCCTGGGCCAATAAAGAAACCGGACTTTCTCCAAATTTCTGGGGAAGAGCAATGGGCTGGTACGGAATGGCCATGGTAGATGTATTGGATTATTTACCTAAAGACCATCCGGGAAGAGCAAAATTGATTTCTTATATACAATCTTACGCAGATGCTGTCATTAAAGTTCAGGATAAAAAATCCGGCCTTTGGTATCAGGTCTTAGACAAGCCTTTGGAAAAAGGGAATTATGAAGAAGCAACAGCATCAGCAATGTTCGTTTATACTATCATTAAATCGGTTAACGAAGGTTATCTCCCAAAATCATACAAAGCTGCTGCAAAAAAAGGATATGACGGAATTATTACAAATTTAATCACGGTTGATGAAAATGGTGTGGTGAATTTAAATAAATGCTGTGCCGTTGCCGGATTGGGAGGAAAACCCTACAGAGACGGCTCTTACGAATATTATGTAAACGAAGAAATCCGCTCAAATGACGGGAAAGGAACAGGGCCCTTCATTTTGGCAAGTTTAGAGTTTGAAAAATAAACCAAGCACCGCAACCTGATTCCTATTACCTAGATAATGAATTTGATTTTATGAAGACAAAAATTTTAAATATAGCAGCAATCACATTATTTTCAGCTGCCTCAACATACCTCAACGCACAGGAAAAAAACTACGTTTCCGAAGTCTGGACTGCCGATCAGGGAAAAAACTTCAGAAATCCGGTTTTATACGCAGATTATTCTGATCCGGACGCTATTCGTGTTGATGAAGATTATTATATGACCGCTTCGAGTTTCAATGAAGCTCCGGGATTGCCCATTCTTCATTCAAAAGACATGGTCAATTGGAAATTGGTGAATTATGCACTTCCTGATGTTCTTCCAAACGACCATTTTTCCACCCCAAAAAGAGGTGACGGAGTTTGGGCACCCAGCATCAGATTCCACAAAGGAGAATTCTACATTTATTGGGGCGACCCCGATTTCGGAATTTATATGGTGAAAACTAAAGATCCTCTGGGAACCTGGGAGAAGCCTGTTTTGGTAATGGAAGGAAAAGGTTTAATCGACTCTTGTCCGTTTTGGGACGAGGATGGAAATGCTTATTTAGTGCATGGCTGGGCAGGAAGCCGCGCCGGAGTGAAAAGTATTCTGACTCTTAACAAAATGAATCCCGAGGGTACGAAAGTCCTAGATAAAGGAGTCCACGTTTTCGATGGCCACGATGCACATCCAACGGTGGAAGGTCCGAAAATGTATAAAAGAAACGGTTATTACTACATTTTTGCCCCAGCAGGCGGTGTTGCAACCGGTTGGCAATTAGTATTAAGATCAAAAAATATTTACGGACCCTACGAAGAAAAAGTAGTGCTGGAACAGGGATCAACAAAGATCAACGGACCTCATCAGGGGGCTTGGGTTGATACAACTTCTGGGGAAGACTGGTTCTATCATTTTCAGGATGTGGATGCAGGCGGAAGAATCGTTCACTTACAGCCAATGAAGTGGGAAAAGGACTGGCCTATCATCGGAATCGATAATAATAAAAACGGAATCGGAGAACCGGTTTTAACGTATAAAAAACCTAGTGTTGGGCAATCCTACCCTGTCGCTACACCTCCTGAAACAGATGAATTTGATGGAGAAAAATTAGGAATTCAATGGCAATGGAGTGCCAACGAAAATATCGTCTGGTCATCCAAACTCCCGGGACAAAAATTTTTAAGATTATTTTCTATAAAAGTTCCTGAAGGTGAAAAAAATCTATGGAACGTTCCGAATCTGTTAACTCAAAAATTCCCGGCTCCGAATTTTGCAGCTTCTACCAAAGTTAAATTGACTCCCGAAGATGCTAAAGAAGGAAAAACTGCAGGTTTATTAGTGATGGGGTTAGATCATGAATCAATTGTAATCACCAACAAACCTGATGGGTTTTATCTTCAGTTAAGAAGAGCCGAAAAAGCAGATAAAGGAGGTGAAGAAAAAGTCTTGTTTGAAACAAAATTAAAAGGAAACGAAGCCTATTTAAAAGTAAATGTAAGTGAACCGAACGGCTTATGCCAGTTCAGTTACAGTGAAAACGGAAAAAAATTCACAAAAGCAGGTGACATCTTTCAGGCAAAACCCGGAAAATGGATTGGCGCTAAAGTCGGTTTATATAGCGTTAGCACAACCAAAGCACCTCGCGGAGGATATGCAGATTTTGACTGGTTTAGAATTACTAAAAATTAGAGTTGGTAAATCGCAAAGACCCAAAGAAAATTTAAAGGTATATGCATTAAGGCGCAAGGATTTTATCTTCGATAAAATTTAATACTGAATATTTTGTTAAAAATCTTTGATTTTCTTGCGCCTTAAAACATAATTAAGATTAAAAACTTTGCGTCTTTGCGATTGCCAACAAGATATATTAGTCATGAAAAGAAAATTTAAGATAGTTTCATTTTTATTCGTCGTTTTGCTGTTGTCTTCATGTCAATCACAAAACAACGCCCAAAAGACAACGGCAAAACACAATAAAAAAGTCACCCATATTTATCTTATCGGAGATTCCACAATGGCAGATTATACCGGAGATTACGAACCTGGAAAAGATTATATGAAAGTTCGTTATCCGATTACCGGTTGGGGACAGGTTTTTCAGCCCTATTTTACAAAAGACAGCCTGACATCTCTGAAACCCGCGATGACAACAGATTCTGTTGCTGTTATCGACAGAGCTCATGGCGGAAGAAGTACCAGAACATTTTTTCAGGAAGGAAGATGGAGATATGTATATGAACATTTGCAGCCGAACGATTATGTGATCATGCAGTTTGGTCATAATGACGGTTCTGAAAAGCATACAGAACGGTATGTAAATATTGAAGGATATAAAGAATTTTTAAGATTATTTGTAGCACAGACAAAACAAAAAGGGGCAAATCCTATAATCTTAACACCCGTTGCCAGAAATTATCCATGGAAAGACGGCAAACTGGAAAATGTACACGGAGAATATGCACAGGCACCGATTGATATTGCTAAAGAAATGAATGTTCCTTACATAGATTTAAACAGATTATCCATGGAATATTTCACCAAAAAGGGACAGGATTTTACAACGAATCACTATTTCATGAATCTCCCTGAGAATGTGTATGAAGCCTATCCAAAAGGTCAAAAAGACAATACCCATTTTCAGCCGGAAGGTGCAAAAGCAGTAGCGTCCATTGTTTATCAGGAATTTAAAAAAGTAATTAAAACTCAAAAAAAATAAAATGAAGAAGTCTCTTACAATTATCAGTTTAGTAGCAGTCATGATGTTTTCAGGGCAAACGTATGCTCAGACCCTGGATATTTATAAAAACATTGAGTTTAAAATGCCTCAGGTTGCAGAAACTTCATTTGCAGCCAACACCGTTTCCATCACACAGTATGGTGGCATTGCAGGCGGAAATGTAAAAAATACGGAAGCTTTCAAAAAAGCAATCGAAGACCTTAGCAAAAAAGGCGGCGGAAAATTGGTTGTTCCCCGCGGAATGTGGCTAACAGGTCCTATTGAACTAAAAAGCAACATCAATCTTCACGTGGAAGAAGGCGCTTTCATCATTTTCAGTAAAGATAAAGCAGATTACCCTTTGGTTGACGTAAGTTTTGAAGGGTTAAATACCATTCGTTGCCAATCTCCTATTTCTGCGAAAAATGCAACCAATATTGCCATCACAGGAAAAGGGGTAATCGACGGAAGCGGTGATGCGTGGAGAGCCATCAAAAAAAGTAAAGTTTCAGAATCTGAATGGAAAAACATTGTGAAATCAGGTGGATTATTATCTGCAGACGGAAAAACATGGTTCCCTTCAGAAAGTTATAAAAAAGGATTTGAAAGCAGCTCAAGCTTCAATGTTCCTGATAAAATTTCTAAAGATGAATTGATAACAGTTAAAGATTTTCTCCGTCCGGTAATGGTAAGTTTAGTCGGTTGTGATAAAGTGCTGTTAGACGGACCAACTTTCCAGAATTCTCCGGCATGGAATCTTCACCCGTTAATGTGTACCAACATTATTTTAAGAAATCTTACAGTAAGAAATCCATGGTTTTCACAAAATGGAGACGGTGTAGATCTCGAATCATGTAAAAATGTTTTGATTTACGATAATACTTTTGACGTGGGTGATGATGCCATCTGTATAAAATCAGGAAAAGACCAGGATGGCAGAAAAAGAGGAATGCCGACTGAAAATGTAATTATTAAAAACAATGTTGTATACCACGGTCACGGAGGTTTTGTTATCGGAAGTGAAATGTCCGGCGGAGCAAGAAATATCCACGTTTCCGACTGTACCTTCATCGGAACAGACATCGGTCTTCGTTTTAAAACAACCCGTGGAAGAGGTGGAATTGTTGAAAATATTTACATTAAAAATATTGACATGATCAATATTCCGACACAGACAATTGGTTTTAATATGTTCTACGAAGGAGCTTCTCCGGTATTGGAGGACGGACAAAAACAGGAAGGTAACAAGGCCCCTGAAAAAGTATATCCGGTAACAGAAGAAACACCGGTTTTCAGAAATATTTTCTTTAAAAACATCAATGCCGTTAATTCTGATGAAGCCATTACATTATTCGGGTTAGCAGAAATGAATCTTAAAAATATTGTCATTGAAGATTCGCAGTTTGATACGAGAAAAGCATTAACAATTGTAGACGCAGACGGCATTCAATTGAAAAATGTAAAACTGAAATATACAGAAGGAACGGGAGCAACCATTTACAACAGTAAAAACATCAATCTTTCAACGGTGAAGTTTGAATCTGCCAATAAACCTGTTGTGAAAGTCTTAGGAAGCAAAACGGGAGCTGTATTGGTTCCTAAAGAAGTGATATCCGATAAAAATTCACTTTCCATCGGAAAAGATGTAGCGAAAAACGCAGTTAAATAAAATGCATCAAGAATAAGATTAAACCATTAAGATTGATTAAGTTTTTAAGAATATTAAGTTGAGCTTTGCTTTGAATAATACTTTTAAAATCAGAATGATTTTCTTAATTAAACTTAACTCCTTCAATATTCATAATGGTTCAAAATTTAAAAATTTGACAACATGAATTTTAACAGAAAACATACTTATATTTCTATTTTTTTTGTAGGGACAATGGCATTTGGGCAGGTAAACAGACCGAACGCTACTCCTTACACCAATGAAGCGACATATGAAAAATTAAAGAAAAAATATCCTTTTATCACACCTATCGACCGGCCTGTTCCACAAAACATTGGAGTTGATAAAGATGTAAAATATACCAATATCAACGGACTTTCGTTAAAAGCTGACATCTACTATCCTCTCGATACATCAAAAAAACATCCGGGAATTGCAATGGTTCACGGGGGTGGCTGGGTCTCGGGAAGTAAGGAGAATGAAAAATTTATGGCAATGGAGCTGGCTTCAAAAGGTTATATAGTAATTGCTATCGGATACCGGTTGGCAGATGTTGCAAAATATCCTGCCGGAGTTGAAGATATTGAAACGGGCATTCAATGGTTGAAGAAAAATCATTCAATATATTCTTTAGACAAAAAGAAAATGGTGGTTTTGGGTGAATCTGCCGGAGCACAGATCGCCACTTTAGTCGGTGTCAGGAAAAAGATTAAAGTACAGGCTATCGTCAATGTAGACGGCGTTGTTTCATTTGTTCATGAAGAATCCGGAAAAGAAGGAACCTACGATGCTTATTGGCTGGGTTATCAGCAAAAAGACAATCCGAAAATCTGGAAAGAAGCCTCACCCTTGGAGTATGTGGATAAAAATACACCTCCTACCCTTTTCATCAACAGTTCGCAGCCACGTTTTCATGCAGGAAGAGACGATATGATGAAAAAACTGAAGAGCTATAATATCCCGACTGAGTTTCATGAAATCAAAGATACCCCGCATTCTTTCTGGTCGGCAAAACCCTGGTTTACAGAAACATTGAATTTAACGGTTGACTTTTTAAACAAAGTTTTGAATTAATATTAATTATGATTTTAAACGCAAAGATTTAATTTAATAAATGAATATTTTAGTGAGCAAAGATGAATCAACAAGTTGATTTGATGAAGTTATCGTCACAGCTTCGCGAAGCCAATTACTTTCTAAAAATGATGAGGTTTCATAAAATCTTTGCGTCAAAAAAATAATAAAATCAATTTATGAAAAAATTATTTTTAACCCTATTCATATCGATGGCAAATTTTCTCTTTGCAGGAAATGATCCTTACATAAAAATTATCGTAGCCAAAGACGGAAGCGGAGATTTCACATCCATTCAAAAAGCGATCAATTCTATCAGAGATTTAGGTCCGGCAGAAGCTTTAGTTTTTATTAAATCCGGAACGTATAATGAAAAAGTTGTTATTCCCTCTTCAAAACATAAAATCACATTAGAAGGCGAAAATAAAGACAACACAATCATCACTAACAATGATTTTTCAGGAAAATTGAATTCTTTTAATGAAAAGATGACAACCTTCAATTCTTACACTTTATCAGTGATGGGTGATGAAATTAAAATCAGTAACCTGACGATTCAAAATTCTTCGTGTAATGAAGGACAGGCAGTTTCTCTCCATGTGGAAGGTGACCGTTTTATGATTAAAAACTCAAATATTCTGGGCTGTCAGGATACCATTTATTCCGCAACCAACCACAGCAGGCAATATTTCGAAAACTGCTATATCGAAGGAACAACAGATTTTATTTTCGGACAGGCAACGGTTGTTTTTAAAAATTGTACGATTAAAAGCTTAGCCGATTCTTACATCACCGCAGCTGCAACAGAAGCCGACAGAAAGTATGGCTTTGTCTTTTTCGACTGTAAATTAATTGCCAAAGAAGGCATTACAAAAGTTTATTTGGGAAGACCCTGGAGACCTTACGCCAAAACCGTTTTCATTAACACCGAAATGGGAAAACACATCCTTCCCGAAGGCTGGAATCCCTGGAAAGGCGACAAAATGTTTCCTGATAAAGAAAAGACCACTTATTATGCAGAATCTGGCAGCAAAGGGGAAGGAGGAAATATCTCCAAACGGGTAAGCTGGTCACATCAGCTGACGAAAAAAGTTTTGAAAAATTATACTTTAGAAAAAATTTTTGATGGTTGGAAACCAACCATGAGTAATAAGTCTTGAACTTTTGGTTCTTTTGTTTGACTACGCCGATTTTAAGACAAAAGAAAACGAATTAAAAAATTATTTAAAATGAAAAAACTACTTTTAATAGTATACATTTGCTTAGCAACATTCGTATTTGCTCAACAAAAGCCAACCCTATTCCTCATCGGCGATTCTACTATGGCCAACAAAGAAAATCCGGATAAAAATCCAGAACACGGTTGGGGACAGGTTCTGCCACAGTTTTTAACAACAGGAATTGAAATTCAGAATCATGCGATGAACGGCAGAAGTTCAAAAAGCTTCCGGACTGAAGGCAGATGGGATAAAGTTGAAAAACAGTTAAAAAAAGGTGATTTTGTTATTATTCAGTTTGGCCATAACGACCAGAAATTAAAAGATTCCACGAAATTCACCAATCCTTATACGCAATACAGAGCCAATCTGGAAAGATATGTGAACGAAGCCAGAGCAAAAGGAGCCAACCCCATTCTGATGACTTCTATTGTAAGAAGAAATTTCAATGAAAACGGAGTTTTGATTGATACCCATAAAGAATACCCTTTAGTGGTAAGAATGGTGGCCAATGATCTGAAAGTTCCGTTTGTAGATATGCAGTTACTGACAGAACAACTGGAAGTTTCTTACGGTCCTGAAAATTCAAAAAAACTACATCTGCATTACAAAGAAGGAGAAGATCCTTACTATCCGAAAGGAAAAGACGATGATACTCATTTATCAACATTAGGCGCAGAATCAGTTGCAAAACTGGCGTTGAAGAATTTGAAGAGTTTAAAAATCGGCTTGGAGAAATATATTAAATAGTTCTTTAACGTAAGTAATTAAACAGCTTATTTATCATTCAGAGCGGAACGAAATGTAGCGTGGAATCTAAATAATTCATTGATAATACGAAGTTTATATTCTACGGAATGACAAATTGGGCTTAAAATTTTAATTAAATAATAATTCAAAAACATAAAAAATGAAATTCAAAAAAGAACCCTTCTTCGATGGTAATTCAGAATGGGAAGATTTAGGAGCCGGAGTTTCCAGACAATTTGTGGGTTACAATTCTCAGGTGATGATGGTGATTGTAAAGTTTGAAAAAGATGCAATCGGAGCTTTGCACCAGCATTTTCATTCGCAGATTACCTATGTTGCTTCAGGAAAGTTTGAAGTAACAGTTAATGGTGAAACAAAAATTTTACAGCAAGGTGACGGATTTTTCGCGCAGCCCAATATTTTTCATGGAGTGAAATGTCTGGAAGCGGGACAGCTAATTGATGCTTTTACACCGTTTAGAGAGGATTTTCTTAAAGATTAATTTCTAAAATTCAAACCTTATAAGGTTAAACAAGCTTTACCCAAATGATCTAGTTATGAAAAAAATTGCATTCTTGCTATTAATTTTCTTCACGCTTCATTTATCCGCACAGGAAAAAATCATGGTCTGGCCAAAAGGTCAGATGCCAAATTCTAAAGGGTTGCCCTTAAAAACAGAAGAAAAAGACGGAAGAATCATACAGATAAAAGAAACCGAGCTTTTTGCTTTTTTACCTCCAAAAGAAGAAAGAAAACAGATGGCTGTGATCGTCATTCCCGGCGGTGGATATTACAAACTCACTTATGATTTGGGCGGTTATCAGATCGCAAAATGGTTCAATACCCAAGGAATTTCGGCCTTTGTTTTAAATTATCGGCTGCCGACTTCTCCAGACCTGAAACAAAAAGAAATTGCTCCGTTACAGGATATCCAGGCAGCCATAAAATATCTCAGAAAAAATGCTGAGCAGTACGGCATTTCGCCGGAAAAGATCGGGGTCATCGGAACTTCTGCAGGTGGACATTTGGCAGCATCTGTGAGCAATATTTCTACAGATTATACCGAATTAAAAGAAGATTGGACTTCAATTCCTACGATTCCCAATTTTGCGATTCTGGTCTCTCCGGTTATTGATTTAGGGGAATTTGCTCATGTTGGAAGCAGAAATAGTTTACTTGGTGAAAATGCTTCTCCTGAAAAAATCAAAGAATATTCAATGCAAAACCGGGTAACGGAAAAAACTCCGCCCACCATTTTATTTCATGCCCAAAATGATAAAACCGTTCCTGTGATGAACAGTATTTTATACTATCAGGAAATGATAAAAAATAAAGTGAAGGGAGCAATGTTTATTTTTCCTGAAGGTGAACATAAAATCGGAATTACGAATAAATCTGAACTGACGGATAACTGGAAAAAATTATGTTCAGACTGGCTTAAAACCATTAACAATAAGTAATGGGTAATTAAAAATATCAGAAAACGAAACTATTTTAACAAATAAAAGATGCTGAAAATCAAGCAACATAAAATCTTTTTACTGGCTTTTGGAATGGTGATTTCAGTTTCAGTTCAGGCGCAGCAAAACTTAAAACTGATTTATAACAAGCCTGCAGAAAACTGGAACGAAGCTTTACCGATTGGAAACGGAAAATTAGGGGCTATGGTTTTTGGTGGAGTTTCGCAGGAACATCTTCAACTTAATGAAGAAACAATCTGGGCAGGAGAACCGGGAAATAATGTTCCGAAAAATACATTCGACAGCATCCAAAAAATCAGAAAACTGTTGAATGAAGGCCAGTTTGAACAAGCTCAAAAATTATCAAATACAACGTATCCAAGAGCTGCCCCAAAAGATTTGAATTATGGAATGCCTTATCAGACGATGGGCGATCTGTTTCTGGATTTTAAAGGTCATGAACATTTTAAAAATTACACCCGGACGTTAGATATTGAAAAGGCAATCAGTACCGTTTCCTACGAAGTAAATGGAGTGTCTTTCAAGCGTGAAATTTTCTCATCTTTTGTGCACAACGTGATTATGATTAAATTATCTTCCAGTAAAAAAGGAAATCTTAATTTTTCTATTTATGCTTCTACTCCACACCTGAAGAAATCAATTTTTACAGAGAAAAATCAATTGGTGATTACCGGAACAAGCGGTTCTTCCGATAATAAAACTGGAAAAATTAATTTTGAAACAGTGGCTTTTCCTGTTTTAAAAGGCGGAAAACTAACCTCAACAACCGATCAACTTGAAATTTCCGGAGCAGATGAAGTGGTCATTTATGTTTCGATTGCTACGAATTTTAAAAAGTATAATGATATTTCCGGAAATCCAGATGCGAGAGTTTCGGAATATTTACAATCAGCTTTACATAAAAAATATAATGTTGAATTAAAAGCTCACATTCAAAAATATCAGAAATATTTCAAACGTGTCAGTCTTGATTTAGGAACAACAGAACAGGCGAAAAAAACAACTGACCTTCGAATTAAAGAATTTGGAAGTTCAGAAGATCCGGATCTGGTGGCTTTATACTTCCAATTCGGACGCTATCTTTTAATATCTTCTTCACAACCGGGAACTCAGCCTGCCAATCTTCAGGGAATCTGGAACGATCAGCTGAATCCTGCCTGGGACAGTAAATTTACCGTGAACATCAATACAGAAATGAACTACTGGCCAGCTGAAAATACAAACCTCAGCGAAATGCACGAACCTTTATTTGAGATGATTCAGGATTTATCGGTGACCGGACAGGAATCTGCCAAAGAAATGTATCACGCCAGAGGCTGGAATATGCATCACAATACAGATTTGTGGAGGATCACAGGAATTGTAGACGGCGGGTTTTACGGAATGTGGCCGATGGGCGGAGCATGGCTGACTCAGCACATCTGGAATCATTATCTGTACACCGGAGATCAGCAATTTTTGAAAAAACATTATGCTGCTCTGAAAGGTTGTGCCTTGTTTTATCTCGATGTCCTGCAGCAGGATCCTTCGAAAAAATTTCTGGTGGTTTCGCCTTCCATGTCGCCTGAAAACACCTACATGAAAAGTGTGGGAATTACGGCCGGAACAACGATGGATAATCAGTTGGTCTTTGATGTTTTTAATAATTTCATTCATGCTTCAAAAATTCTAAATGAAGATACAAACCTCTCGGATGAAGTAAAATCGGCTTTAAATAAACTTCCGCCCATGCAGATTGGGCAACACACCCAATTGCAGGAATGGCTTCAAGATATGGACAGAACCGATGATAAACACAGACATATTTCGCATCTGTACGGACTTTTTCCGTCGGGGCAAATCTCTCCTTTCAGAAATCCTGATTTAACAGAAGCTGCAAAAAATTCGATGACGTACCGCGGTGACAAATCCACAGGCTGGTCAATGGGTTGGAAAGTAAACTGGTGGGCAAGACTATTGGACGGAAACAAAGCTTTTAAATTAATTTTAGATCAGCTAACACCCGCTCCAATGGAAACAAAAGGTCAATCAGGAGGAACGTATCCTAATCTTCTGGATGCACATCCGCCATTTCAGATTGATGGAAATTTTGGATGTACTTCAGGAATTGCAGAACTATTACTGCAAAGCTATGATGGCTATATTTATATTCTGCCGGCCCTTCCTGATGCTTTACCCAATGGTTCTGTGAAAGGGTTAAGAGCAAGAGGTGGTTTTGAAATCGATATCGAATGGAAAAATTCTAAACTGATGAAACTGGTTGTGAAATCTTCTCTGGGAGGAAATGCCAGAATCAGAATTGCGAAAGATATTCAGCTAAAATCTAAAACAAGTTTTACTTCCGCAACAGAAGAAAATTCAAATCCATATTATCAGGTGAATGCTATTAAAACGCCATTAGTTTCAGACAGAGCTGAATTAAAAGGTTACCCGATTTCTGAAACGCAGGTTTTTGATTTTGATACTGAAAAAGGACAAACGTATATTTTTGAATCAAAATAATAGGTAATAAATAATAAGCAGAAAATCTCCCGCAGATTTCAGAATTACATAGGTTATTTACTGTGAATTCTGAAATCTGCGGGAATTTTATTTGTAAAAACCAATTTATTAAATAATTTCAATTAATAATAAAGTGCAACCGATTGAATAAATATATTTAATAACATTATAATTATATAAACATTAATATATCAAAATATAAAACATTTAAATATAAAATATATAATTTTACAACCTAATCCAATAACAACAAATTATTACTATGAAAACAACATTTAAAGCTGCCCTTCTTACGGTAGCTCTAAGCTCGGCCTTTGCCTTGACTGGCTGCGGGCAGGAAGACATCAAAACAGATTTAACAGAAAATCCAAACCAACTTACTCTTGCAAACAAACTCGTTGCCAATGCCGTAGTTCCTTTAGCAAACTGTGTAGCCCCGGGATGGGCTTCTCAAAATGGTGGAACAACCGGTGGTGGAACAGCTGCTGAAACTACTGTGACTACCTATGCTCAGTTAAAAGCTGCGATCGAAAACACAGCGGTAAAAGTCATTAAAGTGACAGGAACCATCACCATTACGACTCGTCTTTCACTTCAGGATCAAACAGGAAAAACACTTTACGGGGCAAGCGGTGCAAAATTGGTTTCTACAGACCAGACGGCAAGTGGTTCAGGAATTATCAATATTAAAAGATGCAACAATATCGTTATCAGAAATCTGATTTTCGAAGGTCCGGGAGCTTATGATACAGACGGCTGGGACAATGCTATTTTGGATGACTGCAGAAATGTATGGATCGACCATTGCGAATTCAGAGACGGTGTAGACGGGAATTTTGATATTAAAAACAAATCCGACTTCGTTACGGTTTCTTATACGAAATTCCATTACCTGAAAGCTCCGAAACCTGGTGGTTCAGGAGGAACAGATGACCACAGATTCTCCAATCTTATCGGATCGAGTGACGGTGCAACAGCCGATGCGGGAAAACTGAATGTAACATTTGTTCGCTGCTGGTGGGCTCCGGGATGCAGAGAGCGTATGCCGAGAGTGAGATTTGGTAAAATACATATTGTTAACAGCTATTTCAACAGTTCTGTAAGCAACAAATGTATTGCAGCAGGAGTCCAGGCGAATATCCGTGTCGATGGAAACGTTTTTGAGAATGTAAAAGAGCCCATTAATCTGATGAGCGGTTATACAGCGGTTACCGTTACTTCCAACAATACATTTACCAACGTTACCGGAAACACAGCAGGAAGCGGTACGGCATTTACTCCGCCTTATACGATCCCAATGCTTTCTTTATCTTCTGTAAAGTCTGATGTAACGACCAATGCAGGCGCAACTTTAGGAGGCAATATTTGCAATACGTTATAAATAAAAATTAGAATTAGAAACGAAAATGACTGAGTGTAGCGCTCAGTCATTTTCTATTTATAGTATTTTTTATTTAGGAGCTTTTTCCCGCTTTCCGTTGCAATCTTTTTTTTCAAAAAAGGATTTTCACTGCAATCGGGGCTAGGGCTGTAATCGCCTTTTCAATATGAGTAGTAATTAGCCAAAAAGGTTGTTTTAAAAGAGATTGCTTCGTCGTTTTGCTCCTCGCAATGACACCAAAAACACCACAACTCTACTTCTCTCAAACACTCTCACTCTCCAACCCTTAAAACTAAGGCATCACATTATTCTTCTGTGTCCATTTCGGAAACTCTTTATTGATCAGCTTATCAGCCAAATCACCGAACCAGCTGTAGCCGTTTCTTCTTTCCTCAGAAACCTCGTTGTAGTTATATTTTACACTTCCATCGCGGTCACCAAAAAGAGGTTTATTATTATTAATATCATAAAATCTTGCCCAGATCACAGAATTTTTGTCCTCAGCCAAAGTCCGGACAGCTTTTCCGTTTACTTTTGAAACATTGTAGCTGTAGCCTTCAATTTTATTTTGCTTAAACCAGTTGACAGCAGATTTTATCGATTTTTCAACTTCGGGAGTGACAGGCTGCAGCATTAAAAACCTTACAATTCCTACGGATTCTCCGGTTGCCAGAGAAATAGGCTCAAACGCCCTTGCTTTATCGGGCTGAAGCGTAATTTCGTTGTACTGGTCGCCCCAGATTGTAGGGGTTCCTTTTTGTAAAACCTGAGTTTTCAAGATGCATTCAATTCCTTTTTGTACAGCTATTTTTGATTTTTCCTTTAATTTAGAATCAACAACATTAAAATCATTTTTCCCTTCCGCCACATTATACAAAACCGTCAAAGCGTTAATCATCGCATTGTCATTATAGGTCACCTGCTTTCTGTACAATCCGGAATTCGGATAATATTGTGGAAAACCACCGTTTTTATACTGCATTAAAAGAAGATAGCTGATTCCTTTCTCTGCAGATTTCAGATATTCAGGATTTTTTGTGATGGAATATGCTTTTATTAAGGCATTAATTTCCTTTGACGTTGCGTTGTTATCAATCGTTGCGTGATCGTCACCCGTTGCCTTTATCCTTTTCAAAAGATCTTTATCGAGCGGCAAATTATAATTCACCACAGATTTATCCTCAAGCTGTTTGCCCCAACCGCCAATTGGAAGTTGGTATACCAGCATTTTTTCGGCTAAAGTATCTTTAACCTGAGCAGAAAAAACAGCTGTTATTAAAGAAAAGGCAACTATTGAAAGTTTTAATTTCATGATTATTTAATTTGGATAATTAATGGATTTGCAATCATCTGAGATTGTTTTTGCAATAAAGTTTCCCAATCTTTTTGTGTCTGAATCTGTCTGCTTTTCTGCCATGCAAATCCGGCGTAATAAGTCAGTTTATTTTGAGGTTTTGTCACGACTAACAGGTTGCTCTGATCCGGAGTTTCAGATTTAAAAGCAACAGATTTTTCAACAATTTTAGGATCTACAACCACTCCTTCTCCTACAAAAGCATCGTCAATTTTTTCCCAGTGGAAATAATATCCGTTTTTGTCGTTCAGTTTTGCTTCCCCTTCATTTTTATGCAAAGTAATTCCGATCGTGTAATTGGGAACCTGCTTTTCAACCTGAAAATTGGATTCAAACTTTGAAAAATTGGAGCCCAGATCAAGGGAAATCCGTTTTGTTTCTTTCACTCCGAATTCACTCCATGGATTGTAGGTTAATTCAAAAACTGTTCTTAAAGGACCTTCCGCAATGGTTTTGGAACTCACAAAATTTTGTGACACCTGAAGCTTTTCATTCACCCAAATTCCGATTCCACCTGTTCCCCGGCTGTCTCCAACCTGGTAAGGATCGTAGCCCTCACCTCTCGTGTCTTTGTGATAGTACATCGGATCGGTCAGATAGCCCTTATACCATTTATTGATAATGGGTTGATCGGTTCTTTTCAGCCAGATATCAACACCGCTGGAAAGTGTACTTCCTTTAACGCCCTGCAAAGCTTCCTGCTGACCTTTTGGACCATATACTCTGAAAGCAATTTTGTCATTTTCCCAAGTATAATCGTCTGCGCGCTCCGGAACCAGTCTTGAATATGTCGAAACTTTGGTTTCAGGAATCAGAGTTTTCTCATCAGCTACAATTGTATAAGAATTTGTTTTTTTAGCGTCAATATTTGCCTGAAAAAGGAGTTCATCATTTTTCCCATCTCCATCATAATCGATCCACTGAATAGGAAGATATTTATTGTTGCTGTCTTTTATTCTAAGATCAGACTCTTTGTTTTTATTTAAAAATGATTTTAATTGATCTACAGAAATTGAAACGACTTCATTTCTTGAAAAATTCAATGTATTTTTTACCTGGATAGAATTTTGTGCTTTCAGAAAAGAACTCGTGCAAACGATTGCACAAATACATCCGGAAATTAAAAATTTTGATCTAAACATAATTATTCAATTGAGTTGTAAAAATCAAAAATAATGATAAGTTTCTTATGAACGTCAAAAAATAATCAAATTTTAAATCTAACAGGCTGATTTAGAAAAATATTTGAAATAATCTATTCTGCTTGACTCTTGCAGAAGTAAAAATTTACAATTAAAGAAAAATCCTTTCAAAATGATTTGAAAGGACTTCTTTTAAGTATGAATGAAATTAACGTTGGTAATACCTTTTATTTAATAATAATTTTAAAATTACTATTCAGATTTTCTCCTGAAACATTGAGTATATAATTTCCTGAGGCTTTTTTGTCTGCAATATTTAATGTAAAGATCCCTTTTCCATCAGTATTAATCTTTTCTTTGGCAACGATATTTCCTGTCAGATCAATAATTGTTGCCGTTAAACTGGATTTTCTATATTCGGGAAGCTTGATGAAAATCTGGTCTTTTGCAGGATTCGGATATACTGTTCCTACATTTTTGCTAATACTGAATTCATTATTACTCAACACGGCCTGATTGTACAAAGTATAAATTTCTGTTGGAGATAAAGCATAATTGTACAACTTAAGTTCGTCGAACGCACCTTTATAAGGAGCCGGAGTATTGGCAGTTGATAAAAACTCAAGCTCACCAATATTCCCGATGATCAGATCACTTGCTTCACCAATCCCTGTAACCGCAGTTTCGTCTCCTTCAGTCATTAAAGTGCCATTGGCATAAATTCTCATTTTATGCGCAGCAATATCTCTCTGAATCACAACATGCACCCAGTTATCAGTAAAATAATTGGCAATAGGTGATGTGATTTCTTTTTTCGTAACGTCATCATCAATAGCATATCGCAGCTGACCTCCTTTGATTTCTATATTAAAACGTTTACCGGTGGCTCCCGTTGCCGTATTTTTAGTGAAAGAACCTTTACACAATACATACAGACTTGTAGACGAAGACGATGGTATCATGCTTGTTGGAGCTTTCATCCAAAAAGAAACAGTAAACGAATGATTATCAAATAAAATATGATTCTGATGAGGAATACTGGCGATGTACATATTACCAGGTGAAGTTGCCAGATCAAGGGCATTGTTTTCTTTTCCCGGCACTCTTACATTGGCATTATCATAAGCTGTATTTAGTACTCCATGATTGGCAAAAGAAGTTATATCTGCAATTTGCGCACCAGCGGAAGGAGCCTCTGCAAATGGCCAGTTGCCGACAATACCTGGAGCCAATGCACGAAAATTCCACACATCTCCCACAGCAGTACCAAGAGCATTGGAAGCATCAATTCTCCAATGGTAATTTACTGCCGGATTTAAATTATTAAGCTGATATGATGGTGCAGCAGAATAAGGTACAGTGGCAATACTGCTTAAATTTAAAGGATCTGTTCCAAAATAAACGGTATAGGTTGTTGTGTTTGAACTGCCATTCCATTTTAAAAGCAGGTTTCCACCGTTCAACTCAACGTTATTATTGCCAGTTGCGGGAATCGGGTTATTTGCTTTTGTGGGAGCTGATGGGATTGGCGGTGTGGTTACTGATGTATTTGATGTATAAACTGAAGATTGTGATGTATTTGTTGCTTTAACTCTATAATAATATTGAGTATCAGGCGTTAAACTGGCTTCATTATAACTTGTTGCATTCGCCCCCAATGTTGCAATGACGGTAAAATTAGTACCATCAGTAGAACGTTCTACAATATAATTAGTTTCATTTGCAGCATTATCGTTCCAATTAACGGTTAAAAAACTTGAAGGTGAAGCTCCTGTAGTTGTGATTGCATTGGTGAAATTCACATTTGTTGGCGGAATAATGAAATCCGGAGGAGTTGTATTGGGCAGACTGTTAATATAAACCTCAATATTCAGATACGGAGCATGTGTTGTGCTTACTGCCAAAGCATCGAAGACAGTTGGATTCAGTCCATTGACTGTTTCCCATGCATCAGGCATTCCGTCATTGTCCGTATCCAAAGGAGCCGGCGCACCATAAACATGCCCCGCACCGCCATTGGTAAACCCAAATTGGGTCGTTAAATCAGTTTGTACATAAACATAAGTAGCTGTTGTCCCTTTCGACATTAAATCTGAAATCATTAAGCCATCTACCTGATCGCGTCTTGGATAGGATGCTCCTACACTTGTGACAATTTTATTGTATGCCTCCTGAGCGGTTAATGTAGGGGTTTTCATCGGATAATCATACGGAGTAGCCATTATGGCTGCCGGATCTCCTACAGGGTAACCCACTAAGCTTTGAGGAACTGCAGCTCCATCTAATGCTCCATTTTTATTATTATCAAAATAATTCCCGGAACCATATAAATTGAAATTGGCATTTCCAACACTGAAAGGCGTGGTAACAGTATTGCTTGTATTGGGACCTCCGATAAAATAATTGTTGATGATATTGGCAAAAGAGCTTCCCGCTGAATCTCCTCCCATGATGTATGCCTCCCCGGATTGGGTGTGACCGTAGGTGTTTCCATAATTACCCCAGTTATAAACTATATTATTGACAAACTCATTGATTCCTTTTATTTTATTATTACGGGTTTTATTACAGATATATAAATTTCCGATTAAACTGATCTTTCCCCCTGGTGGAGGCTGCATTAATCCTCCCGCAGAATGATTATGACGGTGCATTCCCTGCCCTATAATAGAATTCTGAATCGTTATATTATCGGGACTTGTGCCGTTGTTATCCCAGTTAACTGAGAATACTTCGTCTGTACCCCAGGTAAAAGTCATATGATCTAAGATGATGTTTGCCCCGTTGGCTATTCCTGATGCATCCTGATTTTGAGATGTCCCGCCATAACGGATACGAAGATATCTGGCAATCGTGTTATTGGCTCCTGTAAATGATACTCTGGTTCCCAAAAATACAATTCCTTCTCCGGGAGCAGTTTGCCCGGCAATCGTGGTGTTAGCCGCCACAGCAACAATTGATTGTAGGTTAACAATACCTCCCACTTTAAATATAACAAACCGGCCCGGCTGGCTTACCGCATCACGGAATGAACCCGGACCGCTGTCATTCAAATTGGTAACGAGATAAATCTGAGGATTTGCAGCACCTCTTGCCCCCGTAGTATATCTTCCAAAACCGGTTGCTTCCGGAAATGCCAATGTCTGAGCACTCAAATCAACAGCAGATAATGCTAATCCGCAAAACAATAAAGATTTAAGAGTTGGCTTAAACAGTAAAGATTTGTTTTTCATAAATATTAATTTTGTGTTAACTAATCTATCTACAAAACCAATACTGAGCATCCTGCTCCGTCCTGCTGATCTATATATCAAGCAATTACAAAGAATCCGCTAAAAAAAACAATGTGTAAATATCAATAGGTCATGACTAAAAAATAACCTAAATGTATAGGTAAAGTTGAAAATTCTCTGAATAACAACAGGAAGCCAAAGTTTGTTAACCGGCTAAGAGCAGATCAATAAATTATCTGATAAAATGTATCTGCTTAATTGAAAGAATAGACTTGCCCCACTTCAATAAAAAAGAACCGATGATGAGGGTACTCGTTGGCAGCACCGCAGCAAAACCCTCTCCATCCAATACAGGATGCAAAGGAATATTATATCAGGGCATTTTAAACTTTCGTAACGAAAGTAAACGGAATAATTGGAGGGTATCTTTGGGGAAAAATTCGTTTATGCAATACTCCTTTTAGGCCTGTTTATAGGTATAAGTGCCGTTTTCTACCTGAGAAAGCACCTTCAATATAAAGCCAATGCTGTAGTCTCTTTATGTTCATTTTTTACTTTTTTATTCTTAATCTTTCATAATAATTTGATTAACTGTCAACTTATTGCAGGACGGAACATTTATATAAATTTTGAAATCAAAACGGTTTATCTCTAGAATCAAAATATTCATATATACTTTCTATTCGCAATAAATCTTCTTTAAAAAAATTCGAGAAATCATCCGTTGGGGCTACTTTAATATATAATATATTATTGAGAATATTTTAATTGAAAGATTGTTTATAGCCCAAAGGAGTAACTTCCATTTTCTTTTTAAACAGCTTGTTAAAAGACTGCGGATGCTCAAATCCTAAAGCATAAGCCACTTCAGATACGGAAAAACTAGTCCCGGTAAGATATTCTTTAGCCTTTTCTATCAACTTTTCATGGATATGCTGCTGGGCATTCTGTCCCGTAAGATTTCTCAGCATGTCACTCAGATAATGCGGTGAAAGATTCATCTCCGAAGCAAGGAATTCCACCGTAGGAAGCCCTTTGGTTAACGTTTCCTGTCTGTTGAAATAATCATCCAGTATTGTTTCCATTTTGGATAATAAATCGTTGTTGACTGCTTTTCTTGTGATAAACTGTCTTTTATAAAAACGGTTGCTGTAGTTCAGCAAAACCTCGATATAGGAAATAATTACATCCTGACTTACCTCATCAATGGCAGTATTCAATTCATTCATAATATTGTCCAGCAATCCGGTTATGGTTGTTTTCTCCTGATCGGACAAGTGCAATGCCTCATTCGTATCGTAAGAAAAGAAACCGAATTTTTTGATACTCTTTGCCAACGGATAGGTCCGTATAAAATCCGGATGCACCAGCAGTGTATATCCACAGTAGGAAGTATCTGCTTCTGTGGACAGAATCTGTCCTGGTGCTGTAAACATCATCCCTCCTTCATTGAAATCATAATATCCCTGCCCATATCCCATTTTCCCATTTTTAGAAAACTTATAGGAAATCTTATAAAAATTCAGATAAAAGCTTCGGTCCAGAAATTCTTTATGAACAATCATTTTCGTATTATCTACCAGGCTTACCAGCGGATGAAGCGGCTTTGGAAGCTGCAGCATACTGTGAAGCTCCGATATCGACGAAATTTTTATTGGAGTATTATCTTTCTTTTCCATAGTATAAAGTTATTAAATATTTAAATGAAAACAGCACAAGCAGATTACCTGTGCTGCTTCCATATTTGGGCATATTAGATAAACTGCTTTCCAAACTCTTCCCGGAAAGCTTCAGCTCCCAGTTCCAGACGCTGTGCATATATTGCTTTTGCATCTTCTCCTGCTACGTATCTCAATTGTTTCTTACCATCTGTAGCTGCTTCGTAAACAACCTCAGCAATCTGCTCCGGCTCGGAAGCCGCGGCCATCATTCCTTCCATACTGGAAAAAAGAGAGTTCGTCATTTCTTCATAGGCAGGGCTGGTTGCTGCATCCAGAGAGCGGCTTACAAAATCAGTCTTGATTCCTCCCGGAGATACGGTTTTGATATCGATGCCAAATTTGTTCAGCTCGTAAGCCATACTTTCGCTCCAGCCTTCCAAAGCCCATTTAGTAGCATGGTAGGTTGATCCTAAAGGAAAGGCGACCAATCCGCCGATTGAAGTGGTAGAAATAAACATACCGCTTTTTCTTTCTCTGAAATAAGGAATAAATGCCTGTGTCACACGGATCACTCCAAGAAGATTGGTGTCCAGCTGTTTCAGGATCTGCTCATCTTTTAAAGCTTCCAGAGGACCAATAAGGCCGTATCCGGCATTATTGAAAACCACATCTACGTTTCCAAGTTCAACAGCTTTATTAACGGTTGACTTTATCTGTTCCAGATTGGTAACATCCAGCGGAAGCACAGTTACATTGTCCAGAGCGGCAAGTTCAGGTGCGGCATCAGGGTTTCTCATTGTAGCAATTACATTCCATCCTCTGCTTTGAAATAATCGGGCAGCCGCTTTTCCTAATCCTGTTGAAGCGCCTGTTATAAAAATTGTTTTCATTTTGTTCTGTATTAAATTAACAGGACAAAGGTCAGCATTAGCAAGAAAGCTAAAGTTGCCAAATTGGACGAACGTGTAGCCAAAATGAATTTATCCTAAAAAAATAAAAGCTCAGAGTTTATACCTGAGCTTTTTCAAAAAAAAGAATAGACATTAGCTTCTATCCTTTTATATTGTATATTTTAAAATTTATAGACAAATGCATTAATGTTCATCCCTGCACCTACTGATGCAAACAGCACAATGTCTCCTTCTTTTATTTCATGGGAAGGAAGTTCTCCATTAAGGATCATACCAAGTAAAGTCGGAATGGTAGCTACGCTGCTATTCCCCAATTTATTAATTACCATGGGCATAATATTCTCCGGCATTGGCAGATCATAAAGCTGGTAAAAACGTTTTACAATGGCTTCATCCATTTTTTCATTGGCCTGATGGATAATAATTTTATCAAGCTGGCCGATGGAGTATCCACTTGCATCCATGCACTTCTTCATAGCATCCGCTACATTCACAAGAGCAAATTCGTAGATCTTGCGGCCATCCATTTTGATATATTTCGTATCAGGACAGCTTTCATTATTGTATGATTTACCAAAGAAAAGAAAATCTTTTTCCGTCAGGGTATAAGAAGCCGATAAGTGAGATTGTATCCCCCTGTCATTTTCACTGATTTCCAGGACTGCTGCTCCTGCTCCATCTGCATAGATCATACTGTCCCTGTCATGGATATCAACCACTCTGGAAAGTGTTTCAGCGCCTACAACAAGGCATCGTTTGGCAATGCCTGATTTAATGAAAGCATTAGCCTGTATCACCCCTTCAATCCAGCCCGGGCATCCGAAAAGTACATCGTACGCCACACAGAAATTATTTTTAATTTTCAGTAGATGCTTTATCCTTGAAGCCAGGCTTGGAACACTATCTGACTGGACTGTCCCAAAACGGACATCTCCAAAATTATGGGCAAATATGATGTAATCCAGGGTTTCGGGATCTATTTTTGAATTTTCTATTGCTCTCTGGGCTGCAATCAGTCCCAGATCAGAGGTCACCTGATGTTCAGATGCGTATCTCCGTTCTTCTATGCCGGTAATTTCTTTAAGCTTTCTGGCAATAATATCATTTGCTTCCTTTAATGACTCTCCGTTTTTATTAATAAAATGATGCTGGTCAAAAAATAAATTTGTAATTGTTTCCGGCGGAATATAATGGCCGACTCCTATAATCTTGCTTGTCATTAAAATAATTATAATTTTTTTAAACTCATTTTGTTTTTTTTCATGAATTTTAATATCCTACAATAATAACGATAAAATATCTATTAATCGTATGATAAAAATATAATTGAATATTTATATTAATATTCAGAGCATACAATGATGGATTTCCTATCTAGTAATACTTCTTCCGTTTATTCTCTTTTAATGAATTCCGGAAAATAATCCAGATCGTATTGTTAGCTTTTTTGTAAATTCGCACGTCTATGGCAGCCTATATTCTTGACAGTACAAGCATCAGTACACTTTCTGTGTATGATCTTCTGAAGCATACCTCAGGTAGTGCATTTCTGGAGCTCAGGGATTTTCAGGATATTTACCCGGCTGTCATTGAAAGCAATCATGGAATTTTCAGCAAACGGTCTCCTTTGAATGACTATCCTGATGTTTCCGTAAGCCAGATAGGTAGCTCCATAGTAAGTACCTGTACCTGCAACAGCCTTAAAGACAAGCTTTGCGTACATCAGGCAGAAGTGATGCACTGTATTTTGGAGGAAAAAAACTTCAGAACTTTTTTTGATCCTTTTCTCCGCAAGAAACTGTTTATTGCTAAAGCAAAAAGTTACGGCCTGGAAAATGAACCTGATCTCGATATGTATTTCGAATTAAAATACGTAAATCATAAAATTGAGGTTCATCCTAAGATCAAAGAAATGCTGCCTATTGATGAGGACCTTTTTAAACAGCACCTTATTCCTCAGCGTTCATCGGTAATCCACGAACTGGCATTACAGGGCAGCGGAAAAAGAAAAATACTGGTTATCGGGAGGCACCGTTACTACAGCCATCTTAATTTTTCTCTTATGGAGGCCGAAACCACCCAGACCGGAAAGATCAAAAATCCCGTACAACCTGTTGATGCCATGCAGCTCATCTGGAATGCCGAAGAACCTCAGCATATTAAGTTTTATACTGCTGTTTCAGCATTTCAGAATAATTATAACGAAGATTACAATACTGCTGAACTGGAAGCCCTGAAGCTGATCGTAGAGAATCCGCTCGGTTTGGAGACTTATTATCACGACCGGGAACTTTCCGAAACTATATCATCCAAATCTCTCGTACCTGTCCACCTTGAACTTCTAAAGGCCGAAGTACAGCTTAATGTATTCAAGAAAGATCCTTTTTATGAAGTAACAGGAGAGCTGCAATTCAATGATATTGCCATTCCTTTTAAAAATGTAATGATCCGGAATGAATATTTTGTCTACAGCAGAAATACGTTCAGTTTTGTACATGATCCTGATATGCTGAGGGTAATCAGGTTTTTTAAAGCCAATAACGAGATTTTGCTTGTTCATGCCTCAAAATATGAAGCATTCATGCAGAATGTCCTTTCTTCATTGGAGGAACGCATTCACATCAACTACAGCTATATACAGCCTGCAACATCAATCCAGCTTGAAGAAAAAGATCATAGGAATGAACGGATCATTTATCTCCGGCAGCAGGGAAATTATATTGCCCTGACTCCGGTTATGAAATACGGACAGGTAGAAGTGGCCGTTTATTCAAGGAAACAGCTTTTTGATACAGACCAGAACGGTAATGTATTTAAAATTGACAGAAGTGATGCTGAAGAATCACGTTTTACTTCCCTGATCCTGAAGCAGCATCCTGACTTTGAAGAACAGATGGATGGCTATGATTATTTTTATCTGCACAAAGATAAATTTCTGGATCAGGACTGGTTTCTTCATGCCTTTGACATATGGAGAAATGAAGGGATTATTATTCTTGGGTTCAATGAGCTTAAAAACACTAAACTCAACTCTTATAAAGCAAAGGTCAATATTCAGATTACCAGCGGACTGGATTGGTTCAATGCTAAATTAAAAGTCAGTTTCGGTCAGAAAGATGCTGCCCTGAAACAGCTTCACCGTGCGATCCGGAACAGAAGCAAATTCGTTCAGCTGGATGACGGAACCCTTGGAGTTCTCCCGGAAGAATGGATCAGCAGAATGAATGAGTTTTTCCGGATCGGGGAAATTGAGGCTGAAGATCTTAAAATTCCAAAAATCAATTTTACGGAAGTCTCATCATTGTTTGAGAAAGATATTTTAAGCAGCGAGGTACAGGAAGAGCTTTCTTCTTACTCACTTCAGTTTTCATCGGTTAAAGATATCCCTCACACCAGTATTCCTTCAGGGTTAAATGCATCATTGAGGGATTATCAGCATGACGGGCTGAACTGGCTGAATTTTTTGGACGGGTTCAATTTCGGTGGATGTCTTGCTGATGACATGGGTCTCGGAAAAACACTACAGGTACTTGCTTTTATTCTTTCCCAGCGAGAAAAACGCGGACCTGTCACCAATCTTATTGTAGTTCCCACTTCCCTGCTGTTCAACTGGCAGGAAGAAATAGATAAGTTTGCCCCTTCCATAAAAACTATGGTACATTATGGAGCCGACCGACTGAAAACTACGGAACATTTTTCTGAATACGAAGTCATACTGACCAGCTACGGAATGCTGCTTTCGGATATCCGCTTCCTGAAAAATTTCCGCTTCAACTGTGTTTTCCTTGATGAATCACAGACCATTAAGAATCCTGATTCGGAAAGATACAAAGCTGCGCGTCTGCTGAACTCAAGAAACAGGTTCGTTCTTACCGGAACGCCTATTGAGAACAATACTTTTGATCTTTACAGCCAGCTTTCTTTTGCCTGTCCGGGGCTTTTGGGAAGCAAGCAGTATTTTAAAGATATTTATGCTGTCCCTATTGATAAATTTGAATATGGTAAACGTGCCCAGGAACTTCAGCAGAAAATAAGGCCTTTTATTCTCCGCAGGACCAAAAAACAGGTAGCTAAGGAGCTTCCGGATAAAACAGAAATGGTTATTTACTGCGAAATGAATGCTGAACAGCGCAAAATTTATGATGCTTACGAAAAAGAGCTCCGTGAATTTATTGCTGCCAATGACGACGATGACCTGAATAAAAACAGTATGCATGTCCTTACAGGGCTTACCCGGCTCCGGCAGATCTGTAATTCTCCTGTCCTTTTAAAAGAAGGATATTCCGGGGATCATGCCGTAAAGATAGAAATACTGATGGAACAGATCCAAAACAAGTCCAGGGGCCATAAAATACTGGTATTCTCACAGTTTGTAGAGATGCTGGATTTAATTAAAGCTGAACTTGAACATAAAGAAATTCCATTTGAATATCTTACCGGGCAGACGAAAAACAGAGGTAAAGTTGTGAATCATTTTCAGGAAAATAACGAAATCCGGGTATTTCTGATCAGTTTAAAAGCAGGAGGTGTAGGACTTAACCTTACCGAAGCAGATTATATCTATCTGGTAGATCCATGGTGGAATCCTGCAGCTGAGAACCAGGCCATTGACCGGAGCTACCGGATCGGGCAGACCAAAAATGTAATTGCTGTCCGACTTATCTGCTCCAATACGGTTGAAGAGAAAATCTTAAGCCTGCAGAAAAAGAAAAATGAACTGGCCCAGAATCTGCTTCAAACGGATGGAAATGGCATCCGTAAGCTTTCAAAGAACGATCTTCTTGAAATATTGGAACCTAAACCGTTATAAATCTTTAAAATATTCAGTCATAAAAATAAACCGACAGATAAATCTGCCGGCTTAAAAAAACAAAAATTGATATGGATATGATTAGATAAAGTGTTTATTTTTTGATGATTTTCTCAGTAATAATTTTTTTATCACCGGTATATATCCTGATCAGATAGGTTCCGGTTGACAGACAATCCATATTGACTATGCCTGAGGTTCCTTCCAGGATTTTTTGTGCTGATAAGTTGTAAACTTCATATTTTTCGAGCTTCTCTTCAGTTTTTAAGGTGACAGTTCCTGATGTAGGATTCGGGCAGATTATGGTTGATGTTTTTTTTACGGCCTCTGATGTGGCCAGATTCGATGCCATTACATTCAGTGTATAATCTTCAACCTGTCCTATGAACCATCCTGCAGGGCACGGCAGATTTTCCAAGATTCCCATCCATGAGCTTGATTCATAAGCTTTGACAATTCTGAAACGGGTCTCACCCAGCATAGCATCAGCAGGAATTGCAATGGTTTCGGTTGTCACTCCCGATTCTTTACCCGGAATAGGATCGGAATTATCCAGGTAGCCAAGGTTGAATACTTCGTGGGCATCAAATGTATTATTATGATTAAGATCGATGTATGCATAAGCCGAAACAGTAGTTTGCCCCTGTGTTTCTCCCGTTATCGTTATGGGATAAGAATTTCCTCTGTTCACATTGAAAACCGTGCCTGTAAAGTTCTCCAGCGCATCGGAAGTACCATTTATAGGGCTGTCATTTGTAATCCCGGCAAATTCTACTTTGGTAATTTCGCTAACGGTAAGGGTAGAGACATTTTCAGTTCCACAATACGGGGCTGGGAAAACGATCGTATTTCCTGTAATATTAACGGTATAATCTTCTGCCTGTCCTGCCCTAAGGCTGGTATCACACGCTGTAAGAATAGAATTGGGTGCATTGGGATCGGAATAAGCAGCTGTGTTTGTATTTTTCAGCACTCTCATTCTTGTACTACCTGTTGCTGCATGAGCGGGAACTGAAACCGTACCGGTTACTGTTAAGGCATTGAAGGGATTCGCTGCTTCAAGTCTCCCAATATAAAAGCTTTCTCCTGCATCATCAAAGCTTCCGTTTTTATTAAAATCAATGAATACCATCACATCACTCGGGAAAGTGCTGGAAGGCCCTTTTACAGAGATCTGATAACTATTTCCTGCCTGAATATCTGCTGACATTGAAGTAAAATCTTCATATACCTGCACATTGGCCGATTGTGATGTTGATGTATTATTGATGGCTCCAAAACTGACATTGGTAATCATATTGCTGTCCGCACCATACTGAAATGCCGGTGTACAATACTGCCCGTTCATCATCATATAAAATACCACCGCAGAAAGAGTAGATAGTTTCTTCATTAATTCCTATATTTTGTTGAGACAAATTTATATTTATTTAGAATTAATAAAAATAACAAACGAATGATATTTATCAGCTTTCGATAAATTGACTAAAAACGAGTAAAATAAATTAATTAAAGCTTAGAAATATTAAGATCAATATAGAAATTGCTGACATACTTTTACAACAAATTCATGCTCTTGAAAGCTGATCCAGCTTTTTCAAAAGTGTTGGTATTCTGTAAGCTCCGTGCATTCTCTTTACTTTTGGAAGAATATCATCTACATCTGCTCCTTTTGCAGTGAGGAATAAAGGGGTTTTGCTTTCTCCTCTCAGGACATCTCTTCTTTGGGAATCCGATGATGCAAACTCATTTTTTGCAATCCCGATAATAGCATATTTCCGGTCCAGAGCTTCATAAAGATAGCCTCCAAGCCCTATTTTGCCATCATTATCAAGAGTTACGTAACCATCAACAATAATAATATCCCCTTCTTTTAAGTCAATTTTTTTCAGCAGGCTCAAAATGCAGGGCAATTCCCTTTTATAAAAAGCACCACTTTCATACCCGGAACTGATGGGTGTTTTTTCAGTGAAGATTCCGGATTCAATTTCCGAAGTCCAGTCTTCAAACGCAATACATACGGTATTGGCATGATCATCATAGTAATAAGTATCAAAAGCGTAAATCATATTTTCCTTTCTGTCATTAAAAAAATTCGCCAAAATGCCACAGAATCCCGGATGGATCGTGTACGAAGCATTCTTTTCCCCAATCCATTGTCCTGACCGGAGTAAGCTTTACGTCTTTATACTTCTCAGTAAGATTCAGGGTCTGAAGTTCCTTCCAAAAGTCATCTGTATTAATCACTTCCATAAAGATCATGGTATTGTCAATCCAATCTTTAGCATAATAATCCTGAAGATAAAAAGCTGTTTCCTGTCTTTTAAACAAGGACATTTTAGGCTCAAGAATTACTTCTTCAAACCCAAGGTCTCTGTAGAAGCTCCGGCTTATTTCGAAATTTTTGGCTCCTATGAAGGGCCTGATAGATTTTACTTCCTGTATCATGATTTTCTACTTTTCCAGTTGTTATAAGTCATTTCAAATTTGATTTCTCCCTTTCCATGCGTTCCTGTTTCTTCCCAGCCCGATTTTCTGTAGAATATTTCAGCTCTCGTATTGGGAGAGGTTCCCAACCACACCTTTTCTTTAGTCTGCCCGAAATACCAGTTGAGCATGATATCATGAAGCTTTCGTCCGATGCCGAGATCCTCAAAATCAGGATGTACAAACAAAGCCCAGATATTATTTTCCCTGAGGTCTGCAATAGAAAAGCCGACAATTCGTGACTCTGCCTCACTAACCCAGCCTTTTCCTCTTTCAAACAGGAATTCTTCACAATCTGCATCGGAAACCAATGACGGATCAGAAAGGATGTTTTCTTTAACAGCATTTCTAACGACCTGGATCTGTGGAATATCTTCCAGTCTGGCTTCACGTACGAGTATATCCATTTTAATACTGGCTAGCAATCAATTCAAATTCAAAAAAAGTTGGATCACTGCAGTGGTCTGATTCTGAAAGTCATATAACCTCCAGTATGATACCTTTTGCAATGATCCAACACATATTTATTTTTTATCTACAACAATCCTTTCCGGTCTGTTTGCAATTTCCCATGCGGTAGCAAAAACCAGCTGGGCTCTTTTTTCCAGCAATGGATAATCAATTTTCTCAGGATCATCGGTAGGCTTGTGATAATCTTCGTGAATCCCGTCGAAGAAAAATGCTACCGGAACATTATTTTTAGCAAAATTATAATGATCTGAACGGTAATACAACCTTTCTGTGTCTGCCGGATCATCATATCTATAATTCAGCTCAAGGTTATTGGTCTTTTTATTGGCTGCTTCATTGATTACTTTAAGCTCTGAACTCAGCATTTCTGAACCAATTACATAAACGTATTGTTTTCCTCTGTTCTCTGCATCGTCTCGGCCGATCATATCAATATTGAGGTCAACTACGGTATTGGCGAGTGGAAATACAGGATTGCTGGTATAGTAATCGGATCCAAACAGACCATGCTCCTCGCCTGTTACATGAAGGAACAGGATTGATCTTTTAGGACCGTTTCCAGCCTTTTTAGCTTCCTGAAAAGCTTTTGCAATCTGCATAACGGCTACGGTTCCGCTTCCGTCATCATCGGCTCCGTTGTAAACGACTCCGTTTCTAGTACCAACATGGTCGTAGTGTCCAGAAATTACCACAATTTCTTCAGGCTTTTCACTTCCTTCAATAAAAGCCAGGATATTTTCTGAGTCCGGAAGATTGCCACCGCCCCTTTTCTTCATAAATTCGGAAGGAACCTTCTGGTAATAGGATCCTAAAGCCTTTGGAGGAGCAATTCCCAGGTTTTTATAAAAATTAATCATATACTCACCCGCTTTTTTCTGGCCGGGGCTTCCGGTATCTCTTCCACCCATTTCATCAGAAGCAATTACATATAAGTTTTTCTTTAGCTCATCAGCTTTAATGGTCTTATATGCAGACAGAAATGCTTTATCTCCTTTTGCAACGGTGGTAGATTGTGCCTTGGCTCCTTCAGGAGTTTTCGTTGTTCTGCAACTGACTGCCATAGTCAAGCTGATCAACGGGATAAGAATTTTTTTCATATGATAATAATTTGCTTAAAAATAACAAATTTTATTTAATCTTCAATGAATGTGTATTTTTCTTATATTTGATATAAATGCAATATAGATGGAAAAAATTTACGGATTTACACATTATTCCTTTTTCACGGAAATGTCTGAACTTGCAGCAAAACACAACAGTTTTGACCTGTCACTGGGACTTCCGGATTTTGATATTGATGAACGGCTGAAATCCTTTCTAAGGGAAGCTATAGATTGCAACACCCATCATTATGAGCCACTTGCCGGAAGTCCGTTGCTTATCAACAATATCATTACCTATAATGCCTCCCGTAAAAACAGCCTCAAACTTAAGGAAAATGAGGTAACTGTTATCCCATGTGCAACTTTTGCTTTACATACCGCCCTTAAATCTATTTTAAATCAGGGAGATGAAGTTATTATTATTCAACCATCATATTATACTTATGGTCCTTCCGTAGTACTCAACGGCGGCATTCCTGTATATTATGATCTTGACAATGATTTTACCGTAAACTGGGAAAAGCTTCAAAATTGTATTTCTGAAAAAACAAAGGCCATTATTGTTAATTCCCCACAAAATCCTACGGGAACCATCTGGAAACAAAGCGACTGGGATCAGCTATACGACCTGATCAAACACCAGGAGATTTACCTGATCTCAGAAGAAATTTATGATACCTACTGCTATGACGGACTTGAGCATTACAGTTCTTTTCTCCATCCTGAGCTGAAAAAAAGGACTTTCTGTATTTTTTCTTTTGGGAAAATGTTTCATACTTCCGGCTGGAAAGTCAGCTATTTACTGGCCTCAGAATTCCTTACCTCAAAATTCAGATGCCATCAGCAGTATATTTCCTACAGTGCAAATGCCCCCGCGCAATATGCTATTGCCAGATATCTGGAAGTATTCGATCCTTATGAAAATATGCATATCATGCAACGCAAAAGAAATATCTTCAATGAAATGATTGCCTATACTCCGCTTCAGGCAGCAAAAAAATCTGAAGGAAGTGTTTTCCAGGTTGTCAATTTCAGAAATGTATCCAAAACCATGACTGATGTAGAGTTTTCCAAATGGCTCACCATAGAGAAAAAAACAGCCTGCCTGCCTCTTTCTGCATTCTACAATTCACGGCAGAATTCGGATTATATACGATTCAGTTTTGCTAAGAAAGATGAGGTGATTATTCAGGCTTTGGAGCATCTTCAGAAAAATCTTTAGAGAAATATTACATCTCTGCAACTCAGTATTACAAGAATTATCATTTTTGTATGAAGTTCTGTGTAAATCTGCGAGATCTGCGGGATATAAAAGAAAAAATAAAATTTTATTTACCCACGGATTTCACAGATTTACACAGATTTTTAGATATCAAAAAAGCACTGCTTGCGGCAGTGCTTTAAATATTTGCTTATTGATCTTAGAGGCTTAAAACCCTTACATCAATTCTTCTGTTTTTTGCTTTACATTCATCGGTATCATTAGCTTCACAAACCGGGTGTTGGGAACCATAACCTTCTGCTTCTACCCTGTCTGAAGAAATTCCTAACTCAAGAAGCTTCAGTTTTGCTGTCTGTGCCCGGAGGTTTGAAAGTTTCATATTGCTTTCTTCATTACCGGTATTATCTGTGTATCCTCCCAGCTTTATTCTAAGGTCCGGATAATCATTTAAAATTTCAGCAAGATTATTCAGCTGTACATCAGAGCCTGGCTTCAAATCACTTGATCCGGTTTCAAAGTAAAGATTTTCTAACGTATACCAGTTATTAGGGTCTATTACCGTCTGATCCTTTTGTTTTACAGCATTATAAAGCTGGAACAGCCTGCTTCCTTCTCCTAATGTAATTGTTTTCCCTCCTTTCAGTTTTACTTCCTGCATAGTTCCGGTTTCATAGACAAAGTCTCCGTTTTCATTAAGATGTCCTTTAATTTCTGCCGGAGCACCGGGAATTGCCTGAATATCTGTATGAGTTGTGGAAGAGTTTACATTGTAAGCTTTGGTCAAGCTTTCCAGTTTGGCTTTTCTGTTAGCTTCAATTTTATCCTTATGCAATACAGCCAGGGTTGGAGCAATCACCAGTGAAACAATGGACATCAGTTTGATGAGAATATTCATGGATGGTCCTGAGGTATCTTTAAACGGATCTCCCACCGTATCTCCTGTTACGGAAGCTTTATGGGGCTCTGAACCTTTATAATAGGTCTGTCCATTGATATCAACGCCTTTTTCAAATGATTTTTTGGCATTATCCCAAGCACCTCCGGCATTATTCTGGAACATTCCCATCAGAACACCACTTACAGTAGCTCCTGCCAGGAACCCTCCCAAAACCTCAGGCCCGAAGATAAACCCAATCAATAAAGGTGAAATAATGGCGATCGCTCCCGGAAGCATCATTTTTCTGATGGACGCATCCGTGGAAATAGCTACACATTTTTCGTACTCAGGCTGGGCTTTTCCTTCCAAAATCCCTGGAATTTCGCGGAACTGTCTTCTTACCTCTTCTACCATCGCCATGGCTGCCTGTCCTACAGCTGTGATCGCAAGTGAGGAGAATATGAAAGGGATCATTCCCCCTACAAATAATCCTGCCAGAACATCAGCTCTGTAAATATCAATCCCATCAATGCCTGCAATTCCTACGAACGCCGCAAATAAAGCCAGCGCTGTTAATGCAGCAGAAGCAATGGCAAAACCTTTTCCTGTAGCTGCCGTGGTGTTTCCTACGGCATCCAGAATATCTGTTTTTTCACGTACTTCTTTTGGGAGTTCACTCATTTCAGCAATCCCTCCGGCATTGTCTGCAATCGGTCCGAAAGCATCAATAGCAAGCTGCATGGCAGTAGTAGCCATCATTCCAGCTGCTGCGATAGCCACTCCGTAAAGTCCGGCACACAAATAAGATCCGTAGATACCTCCTGCCAATACAATGATCGGAAGCAGTGTAGATTCCATCCCTACTGCTAGGCCTCCGATAATATTTGTTGCATGACCTGTAGAAGACTGCCTTACAATACTGGAGACTGGTCTTTTACCCATGGCCGTATAATATTCTGTAATAATACTCATTAAAGTTCCTACGACAAGTCCTACCATTATAGCTCCGAAGACCCCCATTTTAGTGAATTCATGTCCTCTGAGCATCATTTTTTCAGGAAGTATGTAATTGACCAGGAAATAAGAGGATATAGCCGTGATGACGATACTCCCCCAGTTCCCTAAATTTAGGGCATTCTGAACACTGGAAGTAGATGAGCCTTCATTATCATTAATTCTTACAAACAAAGTCCCTATCATAGAGAAAATGATCCCTGTACCGGCAATAAGCATTGGAAGAAGGATCGGTGCAAAGCCTCCGAATGAATCATCAGACATTGTTTCCCGGCCTAAAACCATTGTTGCCAATACTGTTGCAACGTAAGAACCGAATAAATCGGCTCCCATTCCTGCCACATCTCCTACATTGTCTCCTACATTATCCGCAATAGTTGCGGGATTTCTTGGATCATCTTCAGGGATTCCCGCTTCTACCTTTCCTACAAGGTCAGCACCTACGTCAGCAGCTTTGGTATAAATACCACCGCCTACTCTTGCAAAAAGAGCAATGGATTCTGCACCCAGAGAAAACCCGGTAAGAATTTCGATTGTTTTTTCCATCTCATGAGAGTCTACTGTGGCATCGGGAGCGAAAATCTGTTTAATAATCAGAAAAAGAGAACCCAGCCCCAGAACTGCCAATCCGGCAACTCCCATTCCCATAACGGAACCTCCGGCAAAGGAAACTTTAAGTGCTTTGGAAAGTGAAGTTTTTGCAGCTTCTGCCGTCCTTACATTCGCTTTTGTAGCAATCTTCATTCCTATAAATCCTGCCAGAGCAGAAAATACAGCCCCTACTGCAAAAGCTATCCCAATACTCCAGTGAGAATTGGAGTTGGTGGATCCCATTACAGCAAGTAATATGGCTACTACCACTACGAAATAGGTTAAAATCTTGTACTCGGCCTTTAAAAAAGCCATGGCACCGTCAGCGATATGACCGCTGATTATTTTCATTTTTTCATTTCCGGCATTCTGCTTACTTACCCAGTTACTCTGCAGGAAAGTATACACTAAGGCGACAACACCAAAAACCGGAATTAAATAGAACAAATCCATAGTTTATTATTTTTATATTAATAAATAGTAATTAGTTTTATAAATATAACAAAAATTCTATTGGTTTATTAAGCCTGGGTTAATAATATATTTTAGCATCAACTTTATATGCCTATTGAAACAAATAAAAAAGCAGATGAATTTTCATCTGCTTTTATTATAATTTTGGAATGCTGTTTTTAGCCTCCGAATTTTTCTGCATAGTCTTTTTGAGAAGCTTTGATCACTTTTTTAGCATGCTCAGCTCCGTATACTTCATGAATTCTGCATTTTGCAGGCTCATCAGGTAAATTCTTATACGTCAGGAAATAGTGCATCAATCTTTTCACTTCTGCTTCAGGAAGTTCTGCAATATCTCTGAAGTGTCCGAATGCGTGGTCACCGATCATTACGGCAACGATTTTATCATCGGCTTCACCTCCATCAATCATTTTGAATCCACCGATTGGAATAGCTTCCATTAATAATCCTCCTGAATGAATATTGTGAGAACTTAGCACACAGATATCAAGCGGGTCATGATCACCTTCCGTTACGTCATCAGCTCCGGCTTCTATAGCCAGTTTCATTACTTCATTGTGACAATATGTTCTTGGAACAAATCCGTATAGAGCGGGAATAATATTAGAAAATTTCTGAGGCCTGTCTACCTTTAAAAATCCTGTTTCTTTATCTACTTCATATTTAATAGTATCTGAAGGAACGATTTCCACGAATACGTTTACAACATTTGGCGCATCTTCTCCTGCAGAAACCCCGTGCCATGGATGTGCTTTAAAATTTGGAATCATTATTTATTTGTTATTTTTAAGTTATAATTAAAATTTCTCTTCTAAGGTCTTCTATGGTAGCAGCAATATAATCGTCTCCTTCCATGTAGTTCATGATGAAAATGGTTTTGAATTCTTCAAGATCTGCATTGCCTTTTAACCCATCATAGGTTTTGTGAAGCAAATCGATCAAAGCATTCTTGGAATCTACAATATTAGCCCATGATGCTTTTGTGATATACAGCTGCTGGGAGGAATTGTATTCAAACTCTTCATTGATGGTTTTTTCCGTAAGAAAGATGAATTCGTGTACAGCTAAACCTTTATCAAATTTCTGGATGATGTTGGAGGGTTTTATTCTTTCTAAAAAAAGAGTCATTCTTTCATAGGAATGGGCTTTATTTTCTGAGTTTGATTTGACAGAAAGAAGCTTGATCTCCTGATTTTTAAGAGTGATGTACGAGTGTACAAATTGCCTCAGCAAAACCAAAAAAGGAATTGCGATAATCAATGCAAAGGCATACGGTAAATATCCTGAAAAACTAGCCATAATTTTAGACCGCAAAATTACTAATTATTTTCCGGCTTCTAAAGAGTTTTTAAATATATCAGTTTTAGAATTCTGAATATAGATGAGTGACAGGATTATCATAAGATAAAAACCAATCATCATCCTGTTAGCGAGGCTTGGAAAAACCAAATATCTTAAAAAGACGGAGACATAAACAGAAGCAAAGAATAAGCATTGTGCCAGGCTTTTTTTACTGCTCAAAGAAAATTTATTGGCCAGAATGATGACAATAAATAACAATAGCAACGGGAAATAAGATCCGTTAAAGTCCAGCATGATGGTTTTCTTTATAAAATTCAAATAATCCGGAAAATAGAACGGATCCGGAGCGGATATCGGATAGATCTGAACTTTTGTAAACTGGTTCATAAATAAAGTGGACCACGAAATCTGATTAAAATACTGGATCAGAAAAAAAGATAAAAAGATGTAGGCATAAGACCAAAATACTTTAACGGTCTTAATCTGAAGGCTGTTTCTATATAAATAAACCAGAACATAAAGAAAGGTATATAAAATAAAATACTCCGGTCTCGTTAAAACACAAAGCATCGTAAAAACCGTAGCTGCAAGATGTTTTTTACTTACGATAAAAGTATACAGGCTTAATAAGAGTAATAAACAGGACAAACTGTCTGCCGAAGCATGCCTGCTGGCTTCCAGAAGCGGCTTGAATAATGAAATTAAAATGGTTATGATGAATGCCAAAGGATAATTCTTTACGACCCTAATCAGGAAACAGAATATCAGAATCAGAATAAAACCATAAGAGAGTATGGAGGTCAGAAATATAGAGGTTGTTACTTTTAAACCCAATTTAAAGAACATCAGGTTAACAAAGTTATAAAATGGTTTTACCGAAAACAGCTGCAGCTCTTCTTCATAAGCTTTTGGATTTTCCGACAAAACTTTATAGTAGGTGTTCTCCCCTTTTGCAATTTCCTCATCCTGCGGGGTAATTCCGAAAAGTTTTGGATTGGTACCTTTTAATTCAGCATATACTTTTTGATGAATATCCTCTATTTTCATATCCGGATATTCGGCTTTATAAACAAGCCCTACATAAGCTTCCAGATCTACATTGTAATACTGGTGGGTATACAAATAGCAGGACATGAGACATAGGTAGAGGGAAAAAATAAAAACAAGAATATTTCTGCTTTTCTTCATTTGCGTTTTGGGTATTCGTAAGAATGCAAAAGTAAAAAAACTATTCTTTCAGCCGTAATTATTTAGCAATTCTTTGTAGAAAGCATGAAATTACAGCTCAAACAAAGCCGGTCTTTGGGTCACTTCGTGATAGCATACACTGTTTTCGTCAAAAAAGTGATAAACCAGGCTTTTTCTTGTTCTGTTTTTATCCGTATGCGGTTCGCCGCCATGAAGAATATTAGCATGCCATATGAGCATATCCCCTTTTTTTGCTTTAAAGATTTCCTTTTTCAACCCAAGTTCACGAACTTTTGACTCCAAAAATTCTTCATATGCACGATAGCTTTTTTTACCAATTTTCAATGCATCCCCTTCATTATCGTAATCGGAATTAAGGAAATAAGGAAGTTTATGGCTTTTCGGAATATAATGCAAAGCACCATTGGTCTCATCCACATCTTCCAAGGCGATCCATACTCCCAGAAGCCCGCCAAGCGGATAAGTCGTCATATGAATACTGTCTGAATGCGTTTTCTGCTGACTGCCGTTAATGAAATTGATGCTTTGGAAAAGTTTGGCTTTACCGTCTAAAAGTACAGACAAAAAATCCAGTAAATTCTTATCGCTGCCAATGCTTTTAATCATTTCAGAATGATGGATAGCAAACATCAGTTTTCCTCCGTAGATGAATTTCAGGGTTCCGTTTTCCATCAGCTTTTCAATTTCAGCATTAATTTTATCGGCATCATCTGCTGTGATAAAATTTCTCAGGATCATGTATCCGTTTTCATCATACTGAAGAGCACTTTCTTTATTCTCTTCGGTCAGTTCTTTGAAAAAGGCAGTATTGATGAGTTTATTCCTGTTTATTGTTCGTTCCGAAGCAGGGAGATGAGCAAAGTCAGCACTGGAAATACTGGAAAAGTAGCTTTTGTTGAGTCCGTATTTTTTATACAAAGGAATATTATGCTGTAATTTTTTCTTATTAAAAAAATTGTAAATAATATAGGGTAATTTATAATGACGGATCTGCTTTAGCATGGCTTGATTATTAGAATAAATACTTTATAAAGATACAGAATAATATTTAATTAAAATCATTCTAAATAGTGAATTCAACATGATATTAATCTTAAAAAAACTTTCCCCTCATTAAAAATCCTGTAAAATTTTTAATCAATGCTTTTTTGGAATTTTCTATGACTGCATAGTGTTTAAGTACGGGCCTGAACCCTCTGAAAAACTCTTCGATGCTGGGAAGATTACCTCCTTCAAAATCAAAAATAGAATGCTCTATATTCTCTTTTATGACGTGATCGATAAGCGTGGATGCCCCAGCCATTTTGATATACTTTTTATCATTAAAAGTTCCTAAAAGCGCAATCGTATCATAATCTGAGTAGATCGCTATCATATTGGTGATCTCATGATGATAATAAAAAGCTAAAAATTTTAAATGTTTTGATAAATGGAAAGTTTCCAGAGTTTTAAGCAAAGTAGCCGTATCATTTTCTTTATCCAGCCCTATCACATTGTTCTTAATAAAAATCTCTGCTTCCTGATAACTCAATTCTTTAAGCTCTGAATTTTCTATGACTTCCTCATCCAGTCTGAGCTTCCTTTTTCTCTTGGGTGAGTATTTGGCAAAAACCTTGGCATACTCATCAGGATACAGAAGAAAATTCTTTTTGGTTTTTAATTTTGAATCAAAACTGTTGGTCTCATTGAAATGGTAAGCCCTTATCAGATAGTTCTTGTGAAGAAAAAGTAAAAATTTTTCATTGATCTTTTTATCATCTTTATCAGAAAAAACACCTAGCTGCTGGCATATCAATGGATTATGCACAATTTTTATTCCTTTCTTGAGAATAAAAGGAACAGGCATTACAGCTTCATAATGATTAAGAACTAAAACCTCCCACTGTTTATTAGTGGTTACATCCAGGAAGTTTTTTGACGCTGAATATTTCCTCTGTTCTGATTTTTCAATGCAGTCCGTATATTTTTTAAAATCAATCTCGTCGTATTTCAGTCTTCTAATCATAATAATCCTTCATCTGAGAAACTAAGGTATGCATCGTGTGTAACGATGATGTGGTCTAAAAGCTGTATGCTCAATGTTTTCCCTGCTTCGTCTATTTTCTTCGTAATGCTGATATCTTCCTTACTGGGCTTCAGACTTCCAGACGGATGATTATGGGCGATGATAATTCCTGTTGAAAAATGATCCAAAGCAGTTTTAAATAAAACTCTTACATCTACAACGGACTGGCTTATTCCGCCTTGCGTTAACTGTGAAATATGAATAACCTTATTGCTCTGGTTAAGATATATGGCCCAAAACTCTTCAGTCCTTAAATCTGACAATTTATTTTTAAGAATAGAATAGGCATCATTACTATTTGAAATCACTGCTTTTTCAGGTATTTCCTGGATTATTCTCCTTTTACCTATTTCTAATGCTGCAATAATGGAAACTGCTTTTACTTCCCCCACTCCTTTGAACTTCATCAGTTCTTTGTTGGAAAGAAGACTTAACTGATGCCAGTTGTTATTGACTGAAGCTAAAATCTTTCTGGCTAATTCCAGTGCACTTTCATCCCTGCTACCACTTCCCATAATGATGGCCAGAAGTTCAGAATCAGAAAGCGAACTCTTTCCTTTCAGTAAGAATTTTTCTCTGGGTCTGTCGTCTTGGGCAAGGAATTTTATGGTCATTTGTGTGCTATAAAGTTAAAAGTAGGATTCTAAGTTAATAAAACCCAAGATATTTTATTCAATAATCATCCCGTCTTTCATCACCAGTTTCCGGTCTGTAATCTCGGCAAGGTTCGGGTTGTGGGTTACAATCACAAAAGTCTGATTATACTTATCTCTAAGGTCAAAAAATAATCTGTGAAGATCATCTGCATTTTTTGAGTCTAAGTTTCCCGTAGGCTCATCCGCAAAAATAATTTTAGGAGAATTAATCAGGGCTCTTGCTACGGCTACCCTTTGTGCTTCTCCCCCGGATAACTGATTGGGTTTATGATTCAATCTCTGTTCTATTTTAAGGTCTTCAAATAAAGCATATGCCTTTTCCAAAGCTTCTTTTTCATTCGCCCCTCCAATTTTTGTTGGAAGAAGCACATTTTCTAAAGCTGTAAATTCAGGAAGAAGCTGGTGGAACTGAAAAACAAAACCGATATTCTGGTTTCTGAATTTAGAAAGCTGCTTATCATTCATATTGATGAAAGACTCTCCTGCAATGCTGATTTCCGTGTTGTACTTATTAGAGTTACTTGGATGGTCCAGCGTTCCTAGAATCTGAAGCAATGTAGACTTTCCCGCTCCGGATTCACCTACAATAGAAACCACCTCACCTGTTTTAATGTGGATATCAACACCTTTCAGTACTTCTAAATTTCCATAAGATTTATGGATATTACTTGCTTTAATCATGATTCAAAAATAGCAATTACCAAAGTAAAAACATAATTAATTAAAACAAAAAATGATAATTTAATTTTTTTTATCCTTTACAGAATAAATACTTTAATTAATTAAACTTTCAAGGCTGTATTGTATAAATTTATTGATTAGTTTAAACAAAAAAACCTCTCGAAATGAGAGGTTTTAATATTGTATAATACAGAATGTTACAGTAACAAAGTTAAAGGACTTTCCAGATATGTTTTTAAAGTTTGTAAGAACTGAGCTCCCGTAGCACCGTCTACCACTCTGTGGTCACATGCCAGTGAAAGCTTCATAATATTTCCTACTACAATCTGACCGTCTTTTACAATCGGCTTCTCAATGATTGCTCCTACAGATAGGATGGCAGAGTTCGGCTGGTTGATGATACTTGTAAAGGTTTCGATTCCGAACATTCCAAGGTTAGAAATTGAGAATGTAGAACCTTCCATTTCATTTGCTTTCAAGCCTTTGCTCTTAGCTCTTGAAGCCATATCTTTTACAGCGGCAGAAATCTGCGTGTAGTTCATCTGGTCTGTATTCTTCAGTACAGGAACCACTAATCCGTCAGGAATAGCTACTGCCACACCCACGTTGATATTTCCTCTGTGGATGATCTTATCTCCTGCCCAGCTTGAATTTACCTGTGGATGCTTTCTTAAAGCTACTGCCGTCGCCTTGATGATCATATCATTGAAAGAAATTTTGGTATCCGGTAAGGAGTTGATTTCTTTTCTGGCTTCAATGGCTTTATCCATATTGATCTCTACCATCAGGTAATAGTGAGGAGCAGAGAATTTACTTTCGGAAAGACGTTTTGCAATAATATTTCTTACCTGAGAGTTTGGAGTTTCTGTATCTTCACCCTGAACAAAGCTCAATGCAACCTGTGCTGCTGCCGGAGCAGAAGCTGCTGGCTGAGCTGCCGGAGCCTGAGAAGGCTGGTAATTTTCAATATCTTTTTTAACGATTCTTCCGTTTTCACCTGAACCATGAACGCTGTTGATATCAACACCTTTATCCTGGGCCATTTTCTTGGCTAACGGAGAAATGGCTACTCTGTCAGAAGATGAAGTACTTGCTGCCGGAGCCGCTTTCTCTTCTGCTTTAGCTTCGGTTTTCTGTTCAGCAGGTTTTTCAGAGGCTGGAGCAGCTGCTTTTGGAGCACCTACCGCAGAAACATCAGTTCCTTCTGGACCGATAATTGCCAATACTGAATCTACCGGAGCAGCACCGCCTTCTTCTACACCCAGCTTCAATAATACTCCGTTGAATTCAGATTCAAAATCCTGAACCGCTTTATCAGTTTCGATCTCAGCAAGAAGATCTCCTTCTTTTACAGTATCGCCAACGTTTTTATGCCATTTCGCCACTTTACCTTCTGTCATTGTATCAGAAAGTCTTGGCATTGTAATAATTTCTACACCTGCAGGAACTTCTGCAGTAGTCTGCTCTACACTTGTAGCATTATTTTCTGTTTTTGATTCTTCTTCAGACTTTTTCTCTTCAGATCCGCCTGCAGCAGGAGCAGGAGCAGCAGCTCCACCTGTTAACCCTGAAATGTCTTCTCCTTCATTACCGATAATCGCTAAAACAGAATCTACAGCAGCAGCAGCGCCTTCTTCTACACCAATATATAAAAGAGTTCCTTCTATTTCAGATTCGAAATCCTGAACAGCTTTATCTGTTTCAATTTCAGCTAAAATATCTCCTTCTTTTACTTTATCGCCTACTTTTTTATGCCATTTTGCCACTTTACCTTCCGTCATAGTATCCGAAAGGCGGGGCATCGTAATTACTTCTGCCATAATTTTTTTTAATTTGAAAATTTGGTAATTTGCTAATTTGAAAATTAAAAAAGATGTGATAATAAATCATTTTCAAATTTTCAAACTTTCAAATTGATTCATTATCTTTTAGTTTTCTAATTTATCTAAGAACGGATAATTTTCCTGAGCATAAACATATTCGTAGATTTTCTCCGGATCTGGATATGGTGAATTCTCCATGAACTCAACGCATTCTTCTACAAACTCTCTTGACTTATTGTCGATTGCTTCCAGCTCAGCTTCTGTAGCCCAACCGTTTTCCAGGATTCTGTGTTTTACCAGCTCCATAGGATCATCATTTTTATGAATCGCTACTTCTTCTTTGCTTCTGTAAGGCTCAGCATCAGACATAGAGTGCCCTCTGTAACGGTACGTTCTTGCTTCAATGAAGGTAGGCCCGTCTCCTCTTCTTGCTCTTTCTATTGCTTCGTAAGCTGCTTCAGCTACTTTTTCAGGATCCATTGCATCTACAGCCAGGCAAGGCATTTCATATCCTAAACCTAATTTATAGATATCTTCGTGGTTAGCTGTTCTTTTTACAGAAGTTCCCATTGCGTACTGGTTGTTTTCCACCACAAATACTACAGGAAGTTTCCAGTTCATCGCCATATTGAATGTTTCATGAAGCGATCCCTGTCTTGCTGCCCCGTCCCCGAAGAAACAGATGTTTACAGCTTTTCTGTCAAAATATTTATCTGCAAAAGCAATTCCGGCTCCTAGAGGAATCTGTCCCCCTACAATACCGTGTCCTCCGTAAAAACGGTGCTCTTTGCTGAAAATGTGCATAGATCCGCCCATCCCTCCGGACGTTCCGGTAGCTTTACCGCAAAGTTCAGCCATGATTCTTTTAGGATCTACCCCCATCGCCATTGGATGGATGTGGCATCTGTAAGCAGTAATCATACTGTCCTTCGTTAAATCCATTGCATGCGTGAAGCCGGCAGGGATAGCCTCCTGACCGTTATACAAATGTAAAAAACCTCTGATCTTTTGTTTTAGATAAAGAGAACGGCATTTGTCTTCAAACCTTCTCCACATAGTCATATCTTCATACCACTTCAGGTATACCTCTTTAGAAAATTCTTTCATGTGCTAGCTCTTGCTTTTTTATGATGAATATTTGAGCAAAATTATAAAAAAAACTTTGTTTTTATCGTATACATCCTAATTGTTTTTTTGCTTATAGTGTTATATTTGAATTTTAAACTTAAACATGGAAGAAAAACAGCCTTTACTGGTGCATAAAATTTCAAGAATCATTTCAGATTTTTTCAATCCTCTTATTTCCTTATTAATTTTTTTCATCTATATGAGTGTAAGGGAATATTCACTGAAAGACTCTCTTCTTTATTTTATGCCTTTATTATTAATGATCATCCTTCCGGTTGTGATATGGCTGGTATGGAATGTAAAAACAGGTAGATACACGAATATGGATGTCTCTAACAGGGTTCAGAGGAAAAGTCTTTATATTTTTATTGCCGCATGTGTGGTTATATATCTTGTTTTTAACTATTTCCGAAACGGATACATTGATCTCGTTATGCTGTTTATACTGATTCTTGTTTTCACCATGCAGATCAGTAATTTCTTTATTAAAAGCTCGATGCATACAGCCTTTAATGTATTTGTTGCAGCACTCTTTTTCTCTCTAGACTGGAAGGCGGGGCTCATATGGCTGGGGATAGCTGCTTTGGTGGGAATCACAAGAATTATTCTAAAAAGACATACCGTAAAGGAAGTATTTATGGGTGCCGGAATAGCATTTGTGGTATCTTTTATTTATCTTTATTGCAATATACAATTTCAACATTAAGAATTCTATGAAAATAAATCATCTTACCGCTGCTGAGGAAAATTTTATGAAGCTGTTCTGGAAGCTTGAATCTTTTTATCTTAAAGACATCATGGAGCAGCATCCCGAACCGAAGCCGCACCAGAATACCGTTTCCACTTATCTGAAAATCTTGGTGGAAAAAGGTTATATCACGACTCAAAAAGAAGGTAGAATCTTTAAGTACACGGTGGTGGTTCCTTCTGAAGAATATAGAAAATTTTTACTGAAAGAACTTTCACACAACTTTTTTAATGATTCGGGGAAGGAAATGCTTGAGCTTTTGTTTAATGAAAAACTGATATCCCAGGATGATCTGAAAAATTATTTCGACCTTAAAATTGAAATCGTACCGGCAAAGATTGAGGAACCGAAATTTGAGTATGCGGATGAGATTTTAAATCCTAAAAAGACTAAAAAGGCTAAAGGAAAAGATAAAGATAAGGACAAAAAGAAGAAAAAGAAAAAAGATTAAACACAAATACGCAGATCATGAAAACGAAATTCCGGGAAATAGCTGGAAAGGCGCAAGATGTACTGTTGCGCTATCCAATGGTTTTATTAATGAGTCTGCTCGCCTCTATCGGAGCAATATGCATGTTGGAGAAAGAATATGATAAGGAAGCTTTCTTTACCTATTCAAAATTTATGATTTGCTGCGGCCTTGGAATTTCTTTGATGTTTGCTTTGAAAATTCTGTCCCAAAGAATTGGGAAAAGATTGCTACTGGAAGTACTTGGAGCTGCTTTACTGGTGGGATTCTATTTCATTTTACCCGAAAACAGGAAGGATTTCAATGAAGTTCAGGGTTTTATTATAGCGATTGCCTTTCTGCTATCTCATTTACTGGTTTCTTTTATTGCATTTTTAGAAAAAAATAAAGAACTTAGTTTCTGGCAGTATAATAAAAACCTTTTCGTTAACATTTTCCTGACGGCCGTTTTTACAGGTGTCCTTACAGGTGGTGTGGAACTGGCAATTCTGGCAATTGACAAGCTGTTTGATTTTAATTTCCACGACAAACTTTACCTTGATACTTTCTATGTATTAGCCATATTCGGGAGTTCTTTTATTTTTCTGCTCTTTAATGAAACCGGCCTGAGTTATCTTGAAAAAGATGGAACTTATCCTGTGGTGCTCAAATTCTTTACCCAGTTCGTCCTGATTCCCCTGCTTTTCATTTATCTGATCATCCTTTACTTTTATTCATTTAAAATCATCATCAACTGGGAGCTTCCGAGAGGATGGGTTTCTTATCTGATCCTGGCTTACAGCGTTGTGGGCATCCTTGCTTTACTATTGGTTTATCCGCTTAAAGAAGAAAAAGCAAAATCCTGGGTCAAAATATTTTCAAAGCTTTTTTATTATACTATAATCCCTTTACTGGTTCTATTATTTACAGCCATATTTACAAGAATTCTGGAATACGGTTATACAGAGCCCAGATACTTTGTATTGTTGCTGGCACTATGGTTACTGAGTGTGGTTGTCTATTTCGTATTCAGCAGAAAAGCGAGTATAAAATTCATTCCTGTAAGCTTATTCATATTTGGTATATTTTCGCTAATCTTTCCTTACTTCAATGCATTCAGTGTTGCCAAAAGAAGCCAGAAAAATCAATTGATAACACTTCTTGAAGAAAATAAACTTTTGGTGAACAGCAAAATAGATTTTCAAAAGAAAGTTTCTGATACGCTTGTAGATGAACTAGCCAATAAATTCTATTTTCTGGCAGAAAGAAAACAAAAAGACTTCCTGCTGAATCTGGTTTCCGGACAAACACGCAGTCTTCTGGCAGAAGACTTTGAACAACCTTATTCCTGGGCTGTCGGCACTACTATTAAAGAAGCATTTTCCCATGTCAGCAAAACCCCGGAAAACTCCGTATATGAAAATCTTATCCTGGAATCTGAAACGAAAATAGTTTATATCCAGGGATATCAGTATTTAATTAATTTTAACAACGACATGCGGGAATCAAAAGAAGTGAATGGAGATACCTTTCTGATAGATTCCCAACAGAAAACAAATGATTTAAAAACAATAAAAGTCACTCTCAATTCAAAAGAGACCATGGATTTCGGACCTGCAATAAATAAGCTATTTGAAAGTGTTTCCACCAAAGCAGGAACCGCAAAGATGAAAGAGATTGCCATGGAAGGTAATCTTGGAAAATATCACATCAAAATAGTTTTCCCAAGTATTTTAAAAGAAGGGAATCCTTACAATAAAAGAAAGGATATATCTTATGACAATGCTTTGTTACTGATCAGGGAAAAGTAGATTTAATAAGCATTTAAGTCAAACTTTCTATCGTTCCTGGCAGAAAATAAATAATTATCCCTCCCCGAATACATCAGGAAGGGATAATTGTACATAAAAAAAGCGGCTTGAAAGCCGCCTTATATTTTTACCAACGGTTTCCGCCGCCGTTACCTCCACGGTTGTTTCCACCACCGTATCCACCACCGTTACCACGGTTGTTTCCGTAACCACCGCCTCTGTTGTTGTCGAAGCTTCTTCTTGGTTTTTCTTCTCTTGGCTTAGCCTCAGATACGTTTAATGTTTTTCCGTTAAATTCTTTCTGGTTAAGAGCTTCAACAGCTTGTTTTCCTTCTTCATCGCCCATTTCTACAAAACCGAAACCTCTTGAACGGCCAGTTTCTCTGTCTGTAACAATTTTAGCTGATGATACATCACCAAATTCTGCGAATAGATCGTGCAACTCATACTCTTTAGTTGCGTAATTGATGTTTGAAACAAAAATGTTCATTTTAAATAAAAATTATAAATTAATAAAAATTTGGTATATAAGAGAAAAACAACATAAATTAATGAACAAATATTGATTCCAAATATAAACGAATGCAAGATACAATTAAAAATTATAAATCAAAGTTTTTTTTAAGCCATTTATCACGCTGCCATGAATTCAAATTTAAAATTTATCATTAATAAATAATTAATTATCGAAAAACAATAATTATACTAACTTTCATAGAAAGTTAAAGTTAGTTAACATAATAAATCATCTTGCAGAATATTAGAAAATAAGGTTCTTAACGCTTAATATCTGGAATATTTAACATCAAAACAGGATAAAAATATGAAACACACTACCAATTATATCAATACCTTCATTGAAGTCGCCGATGACTGCCCTGTCTCCAGTGCTGAAACTCCGCCTGAAAAGAAAATAAAGACTTTGGCGGAACTTCAATATAATCAGATCATTAAAAACCCATACCGGTATACTTCTGACGATATTATTTTCGAATGCTATGCCCTGAAAAATGACATTTCAGAAAATGAGAAAGAACAGGCAAAGATGCATTTTTTCTCTAAAGGACAGCCCTGCCTCAGATCTTCCCCACTGGCCAAACGATATGGATTTGGGATTCATCACAACCAAGATGGCAAAGTGGCTATTTTCCCTGTTGAAAGCAAAGAATATCAACATTTCTTAAAGGATAATCGCATAAAAAAAGTAAAAGCAATGCGCTCCAAAAGAATATGATTGAGAAAATGAATCATTTTCTTAAGAACAGTAAATCCTGTTTTCTTGATAAAACCGGTTTTTAACCTTAAATTTGTCAGGTAAATCATTAAAACATGAACTATCATACCAGAAAATGGGTAAAGCCTGAAGACCTGAACCCCAACCATTCCCTTTTTGGAGGAAGACTTTTACAATGGATCGATGAAGAGGCGGCGCTTTACGCAATCATTCAGCTGGAAAATACAAAAGTAGTGACGAAATTTATTTCAGAGATCAACTTTGTAAGCTCCGCAAAACAGGGAGATATCATAGAAATCGGGATTGAAGCCACCCATTTCGGGTCGTCATCCGTTACTTTAAAATGTGATGTAAGAAACAAAATGACCCACCAAACCATCATTACAGTAGACAAGATCGTAATGGTAAATCTGGACGGTGAAGGAAATCCTGCGCCACACGGAAAAACGCAAATAGAATTTGTAAAAGACAGATTGAGCAAGCCATGAAAATCTTCATCAAAAATATGGTATGCAACCGCTGTATTTCCGCAGTGGAAAAAATATTCAGCGAGGCAGAAATAGCTGTAAATTCGGTTAGTTTAGGAGAGGTGGAAACCAAGACAGATGTTTCTGAAGAAAAGATGGCGGCTATAGAGAAGAGCCTGCTCGACACAGGTTTTGAAAGAATAAAAGACTCCGCCCATCAGCTTGTTGATAAAATTAAAAATATCATCATCATCAAAATCAGTGAACTGGACATTGATGAAAACTTCCTTCTTTCAGAATTTTTAAGCTCAAAAATCCACAAAGACTACAGCTCTCTTTCCAAAACCTTTTCCCAGAACGAAAACATTACATTGGAACAATTCTTTATCCTTCACAAAATTGAAAAAGTAAAGGAACTGCTTCTTTATAATGAATTCACCCTCACAGAAATCGCCGGAAAGCTCGGCTACAAAAGCGTTCAGCATCTTTCTTCCCAGTTCAGGAATATCACGGGATTTACCCCTACAGAATTCAAAAAGCTGAAGGATCATCAAAGAAAAACCCTGGACAGCTTATAAGTTTGAGAGTCAGAGCGTTTTAGAGTTTGAATATAACACACTATAAACTCTCCTACTCTCAAAGCCTCCCACACTCCTAGCCTCAAACCCACTCAAAACCCTAAAACCAAATTCTATAACTATTATCCTTAAATTTATAACAGTCTTACCACTTCATTTTGGACATTTGTAGTATAAATTCAAGGATCATGAACAGACAATATACCATACTCGGGATGACCTGCTCCGGCTGTCAGAAAAAAATTTCCGGGCAACTCAACAGTATTGAAGGCATTACAGCCGATGTAAATCTGGAGAATAATACAGTTACCGTCACTTCTGATAACGAAATCCAGCTTTCAGTTCTCAATAAAGCTTTGGAAGAAATAGGAAAATACAGACTGGAAGAGCCCAACCAACCTGAGACTACATTTGTAAAACCCCAGGACAGGGTTTCCCCTTCTTCCGTATATTACTGCCCAATGGAATGCGAAGGTGATAAAGTATACTTTAAACAAGGCGAAAGGTGCCCGGTTTGTAATATGTATCTGGTTCCCATCGAAGAAAAACATGCCAAAGATCCGAACTACAAGCCTGCTTACTCATCAACACACCTTCCGGAAATTTTTAAAGACAGTATAGGCAAATATTATTGCCCGATGTTCTGTGAAGGAGATAAAGTCTATGATGAAAAAGGTGACTGCCCTGTCTGCCACATGCATCTGGAAGAAATTACAGAAAATCTTGTTAAAAACTCTGCTACTCACAGCCATCAACAAAGCCATGCCCATCATCATAACCACAGCCATCATCATGAAACCCCGAAAGTTACAGATGACATGGCCGGAAAATATTACTGCCCGATGTACTGCGAGGGTGACAAAACCTATGATTCCAATGTAGGATGTCCTGTCTGCGGAATGGATCTTGTAAAATATCCCGAGAAGAAAACAGCAAAATATACCTGTCCCATGCATCCGGAGATCATTAGAGACGAACCTGGAGATTGTCCGATCTGTGGAATGGACTTGGTAAGAATGCCCGATACCGGAGATGACGAAGAAGATGAAACATACTATATTTTAAAAAGGAAATTTATTATTTCTCTTCTCTTTACAGTTCCTGTTTTCATTCTTTCAATGGGCGGAATGTTGATTAATTTTCCTTTTTCCCATAAAATACAGGGGTTTATTGAGCTTGCCCTGACACTTCCGGTAATGTTTTATTCCGGGTGGTTTTTATTAAAAAGAGGCTGGGTTTCATTTAAAACCTGGAATTTAAATATGTTTAGCCTGATTGCTTTAGGCGTTGCCGCTGCATTTATTTTCAGTATTACAGCTTTGGCTTTCCCGGATATCATTCCTCATGAAATCAGAGGTCACAATCATGAAATCCCGTTGTATTTTGAAGCCGTCTGTGTGATTTTAACGCTTGTGATTTTAGGACAGCTGATGGAGGCTGCCGCTCACAAAAAAACAGGAAATGCCATTAAAGAACTGATGAATCTTTCTCCTGACGAAGCTAATCTCATCGTAAACGGGGAAGAAAAAAGAGTTTTGCTTTCCCAGGTAAAAATCGGAGATTTCCTTAAGGTAAAACCGGGTGAAAAAATTCCGGTTGACGGAAAAATCACAGAAGGAAATTCCCTGGTTGATGAAAGCATGATCACCGGCGAACCTGTCCCTGTGGAAAAAAACGTTGATGATAAAGTTTCTTCAGGAACCATCAACGGAAATAAGGTATTCATCATGAAAGCTGAAAAGGTGGGCGACGAAACCCTTCTTTCGCAAATCATCAAAATGGTCAATGAAGCCAGCCGAAGCCGGGCACCCATACAGAAACTGACGGATAAGGTTTCCAAGGTTTTTGTTCCGGTTGTGATCCTCATTGCTGTTCTTACCTTTGTATTTTGGCAGTTTTTCGGGCCAGAAGGAAAAAGAAGCTTATTCGCCTTCGTTAATGCCGTTGCAGTATTGATCGTGGCATGTCCATGTGCATTAGGCCTCGCAACTCCCATGTCCCTGATGGTCGGAATCGGGAAAGGAGCCAAAAGCGGTATCCTGATTAAGAATGCCGAAGCGCTGGAACAGATGAATAAAGTCAATGTTCTGATTACTGATAAAACAGGAACCTTAACCGAAGGAAAACCATCTGTAGAACATATTGAGCTATCAGGAAACGCGAACAGAGAAGAAATTCTGAAAATAGCATTTTCACTGAATCAGAATTCTGAGCATCCATTATCCAATGCAGTAATAAAAAAAGCAAAAGAAGAAAATTTAGTCCCTCAAAAGGTTGATCAATTCGAAAATGTTTCAGGAAAAGGAGTACAGGGAAATATCAATGGAAAAATGGTTTATTTAGGAAACGAAAGCCTTATTACTTCGCATAACATGTCTGTTCCCGATGATCTGAAACAAAAAGCTGCAGAAGTGCAGTCGAAAGCACATACCATATCTTACGTTGTACAGGATCAGTCTGTATTAGGCTTTATCAGCTTTACAGATAAAATTAAGGAAACTTCCAGAAAAGCTGTTCAGCGCCTTATAAATGAAGGAATTGATGTGATCATGATGACGGGAGACAACGAGCATACCGCAAAAGCAGTCGCAGATGAACTAGGAATCAAACATTATAAAGCAGGCTGCCTTCCTGAGGATAAACTGAATGAAGTTAAAAAACTTCAGCAGCAGGGTAAAATTGTAGCCATGACCGGTGACGGGATCAATGACTCCCCTGCTTTGGCTCAGTCTGACGTAGGAATTGCAATGGGAACCGGGACCGATGTTGCCATGGAGAGTGCAGAAATTACATTATTAAAAGGTGATATATTAGGCGTAGCGAAAGCGAAGCTGCTCAGTGAAAAGCTTCTTAAGAATATCAAAGAAAACCTGTTCTTTGCATTTATTTACAATGTGCTGGGAATTCCGGTAGCGGCAGGATTATTGTATCCTTTCTTTGGAATACTATTGTCACCCATGATTGCAGCAGCGGCAATGAGTGTGAGTTCACTTTCTGTCATTCTCAATTCATTAAGGCTGAACTCTGTCGATCTGGATACGGAAATAAAATAAATATCATGAAAAAAGGAAGTCTTTACATTGGATGTTCGGGATTTTACAATAACGACTGGAAAGGATCGCTATATCCTGAAGATGTCCAGAGTAAAGACTTTCTTACGCTATACTCACGAACTTTCAATTCAGTAGAGATCAATTCTACTTTTTACAGAAAGCCCACTGCAAAAACGCTTTCAAAGTGGTATGATGAAACTCCTGAAAGATTCAGATTTTTCATCAAAATACCAAAAGTAATTTCACATGAGAAACGCCTGAAAGATTCAAAACAGGAGATTTCAGAGTTTTGTGAACACATTGAAACTCACCTTAAAGAAAAGCTTTCCGGGTTTTTATACCAGTTTCCGCCTTCTTTCAGAAAATCACAGGAAAATATTGACCTGATTCTCACCAGCCTTGATTTTAAATATTCAAATGTCATAGAATTCCGTCATGATTCCTGGTGGTCTGAAGAAATTTTCACCCTTTTAAAAGATCATAATATTGTTTTTTCAGGAGTCAGCTTTCCGGGAAACCTTCCGGAAGAGGTCATTATCAACCATCCTGAAATCTTATATTACAGGCTTCATGGCAAGCCGGTCCTTTATAAATCCGAATACAGCTCGGAGTTTATTGATAAACTTGCTGAAAAAATCATTCATTCGGAAAAGAAAGCATTTATATTTTTCAATAATACCTGGGGAACGGCAGCCATTAAGAATTCTCTTTACCTGAAAAAAATTTTAAAATAAAGATCTTCTTCTGCCAAGAGATAAAATAAATCCCACAGAAAGGAAAATAATACTCCTTCAATAAAAATAGAGAAAGGCTATTGTTTTCATATTTTCAACTGTTAAAAAACAGAGAATAAGAAAACATAAACTCAAGACTTTTCGTTTTATCAAAAAACACTTTAAAATAAAGATCTTAAAATAAAATTAAAAACCATTTATTTAAGAGAATATGGCATATTATTTGTTAACATTTTAGCAATTATTTTAACAAATTTTTAACGATTTAATCTCCATTATCTTTATGAAAAAATTTTTGGGAGAAAAGTCAAAAAGTATGGCTTTTCTTGGGATGACTGCATTGGTGAGTGCGGCTTCAATTGTATTCAATGGCTGTAATGGCAAAACCGAAGTGAAAGAGTTTGAAAAAAACGTCTCACTGGAACATCCCACCGCAAAACCGGTCCCCAAAATAGATGATGAGAATGTAGAATCCGATAAAAGAATCATCTACCTTACTTTTGATGACGGCCCTAACCAGGGAACAGAAAACCTTCTTAAAATTTTAAACAAAAGAAATGTTTGTGCTACCGCTTTTCTCGTAGGAAAACATGCCTATGGAAGCAAAAGGCAGAAAGATGATCTTGAGCTTTTAAAAAATAATCCTCTGATTGAACTGGCTAACCACAGCTTTAGCCATGCCCACAATAAATACACCGATTTTTATAAAAATCCTGAGGCGGTAGTTCATGATTTTAACATTGCCAGAGACAGCCTTAAACTTTATGATATGATCGCGAGAACACCCGGCAGAAATATCTGGAGACTCAACAACATTAACGTGACGGATATCAAAAGCTCTACCGATGCTGCCAACAGCCTTAAAAAAGCAGGCTACAAAGTAATCGGCTGGGATCTTGAATGGAGACCTTCCCAAAAAATGACTTTAAAGGGAAGCCATGAAGCCATGATCAAAAAGGTAGACAGTATTTTCTTCAACGATCTGGAAAAAACATCAAGGCACCTGGTTTTTCTTACCCATGATCAATACCTGAGAGATGCAGATTCCATTAATGAATTGGATATGTTTATCGAAAAGCTTCAGAAAAGCAACAAGTTTGTATTCAGGAAGATTTCCCAATATCCGCAGATTAATGAGATTTTAAATTGATGAAATGACAGTTATATTGAGGTAAACTGACAGCTGGCAACTATTTTACAGATTCATTAGTTTTTTGCTTTTAAAATTCAGAAATTTGCATGTATGGATATTAAAGAAAATTATACAGCAATAAAAGATCAGCTGCCAGCAGGAGTTCAGCTGGTAGCCGTGTCCAAAACACATCCGGTTGAAGCCATTCAGGAAGTCTATGACCTGGGGCAGAAAGTCTTCGGGGAAAATAAAGTTCAGGAGCTTATGGAGAAGTACCCTCTCCTTCCGAAGGATATCCAGTGGCACCTGATCGGGCATCTACAGACCAATAAAGTAAAATATATCGCTCCTTTTATTGACACCATCCAAAGTGTGGATTCTGAAAAACTTCTTTCAGAAATCAGTAAAGAGGCCGGAAAGAGCAACAGGAAAATCAAGGTCCTGCTTCAGGTAAAAATAGCCGAAGAAGAAACTAAATTCGGTCTCGAACCGGCTGAAGCAAAAGCATTATCCCAGCAATATCTGGCCGGAGAATTTCCGAATGTAGAGATTACCGGCCTGATGGGGATGGCTACATTTACAGAAGATAAGAAACAGGTAAAAAGGGAGTTTTTAATATTAAAAGGACTTTTTGATGAATTAAATCAGTTAAATACACTGGAAACTTTATCCATGGGAATGAGTGATGATTTCCCGGCTGCCATTGAATGCGGTGCCAATTCCGTAAGAGTTGGATCTGCTATTTTCGGCAGAAGAGATTACTCAAAATAGTATATTTAGGTATAGTTTTTGCTAATAATTGAATCAAAAAATCTAAATTTGCAACTATGCAAAAAATCCTTATTGTAGAAGACGAAAAAGCAATCTCGGGAGTATTACACAGTATCCTTTCTGATGAACTTACCGATTACGAATTTGTTATCGCTGAAGATGGCCTTGAAGGCTACAAACAGATAGAAAAAGAAGATTTCGCATTGGTGATCTCTGATATCAAGATGCCTAAGCTTTCAGGAACTGAACTTTTGAAACAAAGTATGCTTCTGAAGCCCGAAAGTACTTTCATCATGATCTCAGGCCACGCAGACATTGATTCTGCTGTTTCCTGCTTAAAAGAGGGAGCATACGATTTCATTTCCAAACCTATCGACATCAACAGGCTGATTACAAGCGTAAAAAATGCTTTAGCTAAAGAAAGTCTTAAAAAGGAAAATAAAAATCTTCAAACCGAAAATAAAACCTTAAAAAGAAAGGTCAGTAAAAAATACCAGATGATCGGTGATTCTCCTGCTCTGAAAAAGATCCAGGATATGATCGAAAAAGTAGCTGCTTCTGATGCCCGTGTTTTGATTACAGGACCCAATGGTGCAGGAAAAGAGTTGGTAGCCCATGCTATCCATAATCAAAGTGAGCGTGCAAGAGGACCAATGATAGAGGTAAACTGTGCTGCCATTCCTTCTGAGCTTATTGAATCTGAGCTTTTCGGACATGTAAAAGGTTCTTTTACAGGGGCTATTAAGGATAAGCAGGGAAAATTCGAGCAGGCCAACGGAGGTACAATCTTTTTGGATGAGATCGGAGATATGAGCCTTATTGCTCAGGCTAAGGTTTTAAGGGCATTGCAGGAAAGCAAGGTTTCTCCTGTGGGAAGCGATAAGGAAATTAAGGTAGATGTAAGGGTAATTGCTGCTACCAACAAAAACATGCAGAAGGAAATTGAAGAAGGAAAATTCAGGGAAGACCTTTACCACAGGCTTTCTGTGATTGAGATCTACGTTCCGCCGTTGGATGACAGAAAAGAGGATATCAAATTATTGGTGGACCATTTTTCCGGATTAATTGCCGATGAGCATGGTACTGCCGTGAAAAAATTTGATGATAAAGCGATTGACGCGCTTAAAGTTCTTTCGTGGACAGGAAATATCAGAGAATTGAGAAATGTGGTGGAAAGATTAATTATTCTTGGCGGAAATACTGTTTCTGAGGAGGATGTTGCCAGTTTTGTAAGGAAATAATTTAATTGAACATTAAATATATTATAAAATTGCAGTAGCCTTACTGCAATTTTTTTTTTGCCTTTTTTTAAGTATAAACTATATATGAATCATAAAATACTATGAACTTTTTAAACAAAAACTATACGAAAGAATGCCTGACTCTGGCTCTTCCTGTTATGCTTACGCAGGTTGGGCAGGTCTCGGTGAATCTGTTCGACAATATTATTGTCGGAAAACTTTTAGGTGCGGATGCCCTGGCTTCCGTTTCCTTGGGAAATGCTGTATTTTTCTCGGTGTTCGTACTGGCGCTGGGATTTTCATTTGCTATTCCCCCTCTGGTCTCTGAGGCACACTCCAAGCAGGATCACGGAACTATTAATTCCGTTTTCAGCCATGGCTTTGTAATCAATATGTCTGTAGGAATTATTTTAATGGCTGTTCTGTTTTTGGGAATGCCATTGCTTTACCATTCCGGACAGCCGGAAAAGATCATTCCTAATACAGTACACTTCCTCAGTATTATGGCGATCAGTATGATTCCTTTCATGGCTTTCCAGACGCTTCGTGAAGTTTCTGAAGGTCTTTCCTATACCATAGGCGTTACCAAAGCTACCATCATTGCGAATATCATCAATATTGCCTTAAACTATGTTTTCATCAAAGGACTCTGGATCTTTCCTGAAATGGGGGTAAAAGGCTCTGCTTTAGCCACGCTCATCTCCAGAATATTTATGGTGGTTTTCCTGTATGTTGTATTGGTTAAAGACAAAAAAACAAGACGTTACATTAAAGATTTTTCTTTAAAAATTCAGGTTTTCTCCCGAAATATGTTTGATAAGATGGTAAAATTGGGTCTGCCTACCGCTTTACAGATGTTCTTTGAAGTAACAGCTTTTGCCGGAGCTGCATTTATCTGCGGGCTTATTTCAGCTCATGATATTGCTTCCCACCAGATTGCGCTGAGCATGGCTTCATTTACCTTTAACCTTTGTGTAGGATTCAGTGTGGCATCAACGGTCATGATCGGAAGAAAGCTGGGAGAACAGAATTTTGTCGAACTGAGAAAAGTCGGGATCAATAATCTGAAAATAGCTTTTATTTTCATGTGTATCTGCGGATTGGTCTTTATTCTGGGAAGAAATATATTACCCACTTTCTTTACCAAAAAAGAGGAAGTTGAAGTCATTATGCTGACCTCGAAATTAATGATCATTGCTGCTTTATTCCAGCTTTCGGACGGAGTACAGGTAACGGCCTTAGGAATGCTCAGAGGAATTCAGGATGTAAAGATCCCATCGATCTATACTTTTATTGCCTATTGGGTAATTACGATTCCTTTAGGCTATTTTCTGTGTGTCACTTTGAAAATGGGTGCTTTCGGAATGTGGATCGCTTTAGGATTGGGACTAACGGTTTCTGCTGTTTTCCTGGTGAAACGGTTTTTGAATATGTCTGCGAAGAAAATTAAACAAAATTAATTGAATGGAAGCAGGAAGAAGGAGGATGGAAGTTACTATTGGACTATTTTATTTCTAATAGTTTGCCCACGCTGGATCAGCAATTAAAAACCTTATTAGGATCGGAATGTAATAAAAATTTCCTTAAATGAATTGCGCGAAGTCTCCGACTTCGCGCAATTCATTTTTATTAGTATAATTTAAATCATTAATAAAAATTGGAAACTGTTATTTTAAAATAATCGAATGACATTATAAATGTCTTCGACTCCGCTCAGACTGACAATGTTGCAACAAACGACTTAAGAAAACAGCTTATTAGAGAGGTCACACTGAGCGAAGTCGAAGTGTGAGCATATTAACAGAGTGATTTTTCAATAATATTTACTGACATTTTAAACCTTTGAGATTGCGTCGTCGCTTCTGAACTACGTTCGCAGACCTTTAGTCTGTTCGCAATGACGGTTTACCCTACTCTTCTCCCCAATATCTTCAGGCTTCTCTCTACTCCATCCAAAATGGCTACATCGGGTAGTGTTCCCCAATCCTCAAACCCGAAATTCCTGAAAAGCCTTAAGCTGGCTTCATTATGAAGAAAAATAAGAGCGACAAGGTTATTGACCCCGAATTTTCCGGCATTATCAATGCAATATTTAAGAATTGTCTTCCCATAACCTTTCCCCCTACAGCTTTCATCCAGATAAATGCTCACTTCTACCGTTCCACTGTAAGCAGCCCTTTCGTGGAATGAGCTAAAGCTTACCCAGCCTATGGTTTGACCATTCTGATCTTCAACTACCCAAAGCGGCCGTGTTTGAGGATTATGCTCGTTAAACCATTTTTTTCTGCTTTCCACAGAAACATTTTCCACATCTGCCGTTACCATTCTCGACGGGATAGTGGAATTGTAGATCTCAACTATTTTTTCTAAATCTTTCAGGTCAGCATTTCTGAATTTCAGCTCTTCCATTTTTTATAAATTCCGGTTTAATTCTTTGCAAAAATAAGGTTCATGATCTTTTTACAGGCAAAGTAGAGTTAATAATTTATAATTCATTGCTTAGAACAGGATAGAATTTACCCATTCAGGTTTTTCAAAGTCCTGTTCAGGCTTCTTACTGTAATTCCCAGGTAAGCTGCCATGTCTTCTTTGGAAATTTCTATTTTCTGCTGCGCCTGAAGCTCAAGAAGCTGCGCAAGGGTATGTTCTGTCGCGTAAAGCTGCTGATAGGAAGCCCTTCTGGAAGTATTCACAATACGTTCCGCAAATACATCCAACAGCAGGTTATTCAATGAAAGATCATTTTTGATCAAATTCTTAAAATATGGTATCGTAACAGCATAAACGGTAACATCAGTTACAGCTTCAATGCTGCACAGACAGGGAATATTCCGTATCAATTCTATTTCTCCGGTAATCTCGCCTTTCCCAAGAAATTCAACAATATATTCCTTCTCATTTTCTTCAACGAAGAAACATTTGGTAATACCATCTTTAATCAACATTATTTTAGAAGGATTTTCATTCTGTGTGAATATCCTTTCGCCTTTGGAAAATGATCTGATAATAATATCTTCCTTCCGCTCCTGTTTTTCGTAAAGATCTTCCAGGTAATTTAAAAACAGCTGATTGGTTCTTAGCATTTCTTATCCGGGACAAATGTCCTTTTGTGATTGAATTTTTATACTGAATTTTGTCAGCAGAAAATTACAAAAGTAAAATGAATAATCATATAACAACCATCGCATTTGACGCTGATGACACCCTTTGGATCAACGAGCCTTATTTCCAGGAAGCAGAAAAGGAATTCTGTACACTTCTTGAAGATTATCTTCCGCAACATTCCGTATCCCAGGAACTGTTTAAAACTGAAATGAAGAATCTTCATCTTTACGGTTATGGTGTAAAAGGTTTTATGCTGTGTATGATAGAAACCGTGAGCAGAATTTCGGAAGGCACGGCATCCATGCAATTAATTAACAGAACCATTGAAATTGGCCAGGAATTGCTTCAGAAACCTATAGAATTATTGGAAGGCGTTACCGAAACACTGGATGCACTAAAAGGAAAATACAGGCTGGTTGTGGCCACAAAAGGCGACCTTTTGGATCAGGAAAGGAAACTTAAAAATTCAGAATTGCAGGACTATTTTCATCATATAGAAATTATGAGTGATAAAAAGGAAAGCGATTATCAAAAGCTCCTGAAGCATCTGGACTGTAAGCCTGAACATTTTCTGATGCTTGGAAATTCAATAAAATCCGATGTTCTTCCTGTATTGGAGATCGGAGGTTTTGCAGCACATATTCCTTATCATGTGACCTGGAGCCATGAGCAGCATGAACATCATCTGGAACACAGCAATTTTATGGAGCTGAAAAGTATTGATGAAATAGTGAAATACTTATGAAAAAGGTCCAAATGAACAGTTTTTATTATCCATGATATAGTTTTTCCAATTCGCTATTATCTTTCCATCCTCTGGAATTATACATTGAAATGATGACCATTTTTTCAAATTCCTCCAATGCTGTGGAGCTTCCGTTTATAGTTGCTCCTTCCCAAGGTCTATCATTTTCCGGAATCACATACTCGATTCTATATTCATCATAATACCCGGACTTAAAAGCATTAATAACAATATAATAATCTGAATCCTCAAAATCATTATTAAATATAAGTAATGATGCGTGAGAAGTTAATCCATACAAAACAGTTTTCTTAAACATTTTATTGATGGATTTCAAAACTTCCAGCATTAGAGTTCCTGCATCTCCGATCTGGGCATCAGATTTTGGAATTAGCTCTTTATAAAACTCTTCTAATGACTGTTTATTCTGTTCAAAACGTCTAATTATTGGCACAGTAACATTATTAATTACAAATAAAATTTTGTTAAGACTGATAATTTCCAAAACTTAAATAAAAAGCCCATTCCAAAAGTGACGGGCTTTTTGTTAAATTATTCTATTTCTTCAGACACTTTTCAAGGAACTGGTCCTGTTCCCATAAAAGGTGTAAAATATTCTCTTTGGCAACATATCCATGGGCCTCTTTCGGAAGCAGAACCATTTTTACAGGAGCTCCCAGGTTTTTCAGAGCCTGGAAATATCTTTCTGTCTGTAAAGTGAAAGTTCCCGGGTTATTGTCTGCATCACCATGAACCAAAAGCAGTGGTGTTTTCATTTTGTCTGCGTTCATGAACGGTGACATGGTGTTGTAAATTTCAGGAACATCCCAGTAATTTCTCTGCTCGCTCTGGAATCCAAACGGAGTCAGGGTTCTGTTATAAGCACCGCTTCTTGCAATACCACAGGCATAATCTTTAGAATGGGTCAAAAGGTTAGCAGTCATAAACGCACCATATGAATGGCCTCCTACAGCTACTTTAGTTCTGTCAATATATCCCAATTGGTCTACCGCATCAATGGCAGCTCTTCCGTTGGCAACCAACTGCGGAATAAAGGTATCATTCGGTTCTGTTTTGCCTTCTCCAATGATCGGGAAAGCAGCGTCATCCAGCACAGCATATCCTTTCGTGGTCCAGTATACGAAAGATCCGTAGTATGGAAAGGTAAAATCGTTAGGGTTCTGGGTATTTTGTCCAGCTGTATTTTTATCCTTATATTCTGTAGGATAGGCCCAGATCAGTAAAGGCAGTTTTTCTTTTTTAGCTTTTCTGTCGTAGTTTGCAGGCAGATAAAGGGTACCTGTTAAAGTAACTCCGTCATTTCTTTTATAGGTGATCACCTCTTTGTAAACATCTTTAATGCTTTCAAAAGGGTTGGCAAAATGCGTTACTGCCTCAGCTTTATTGGATTTAATATTCTTTTTAAAATAATTCGGATAAAGGCTCGGAGACTGTTGGGTCGTTAAGATTTCTCCTTTTGAAGGATTGAGAATATCAATGATCTCTTCCTTACCATTTTTTATGTTGGAAGTGTAGAGTCTTTTCTTTTTCAGTGACTTTACATCCATTTCATCAATGAAAGGGTGCTGCCCGTCTTTCGTGAATCCGTCCCCTATAAGGTAGGTTTTCCCTCCTTTCATATCAATAACGGTTCTTCCGTACTGGTTTTTTGCCGTATTAAAATTCCCCGGATCACTGTAAACGTCCTGATAGTTTCTGTCATCAATAACTTTTGATTCCCCGTTATTAAGATCTACCAGGAAAGATTTGGTATTTCTTGTATCGTACCAGCCTTCGGAAACTACTGCATAATGGTCATTCGTCCAGCTTACTCCTTCATACCTCTGCTTTGTTTTAAAAAATGACTTCGGAGCAGCCGTAAAAGGGGCTTCCCAGGTGAAAATCTCATCTCTGTATTCCGCAGCTTTAGATTGGTCTCCCCCGTCCAGTGCTTCGGCAAACACTAAAGTAGCCGGCGCATCACTTCTCCAGCCCATGCTTCTTTTCCCCGTTCTTACCGATGAAAATCCTTTCGGCATGATTTCATTCAGAGGAACATCGTTTACTGTTTTAACAGCATTCCCTTTCAGGTCATATATGGTAGTCGTCGAAGGAAACCTGTTTAATGGAACGATATACGAAAATGGCTTTTTGATCACAGTAGCCATTAAATAATTTCCATCCGGGGAAAAACTTAAACCGGAATACATATCCTGGTCTTTTACTTTTTTAAGGGTTCCGTTCAGGTCAACGTTATAAATCTCAGAAGCGGTAAGAACTTCAAAGTTTTTTTCATCCTGAGGATTTTTAAGAAGATCCTGATAAGTTCTGTTCTGGGAAACTTTACCGTCAGCAGTAGAAACGATAGGTCCTGTTGGAAGATCTTTGCTGGCATCTATCAGAGCCGGTCTGTTTTGAGGAAGAGTTCTGATCAGCAGGCTTTGGGAATCATTGGACCATGTATATGGGGATCCTAAATTCGCATTCAGGTTATCACCTGTAATCTTTTTTGCTGAAGCAGTTTCCAGATTTACAATCCAAAGTTCAACTCCTTTATCTGTAGTATGGGTAAATGCCAGTGTCTTTTCATCCGGTGAGAATGAAATATAGGTAACCTTAGCATTGGCAGGCAGATTCTTTACCTGGACTTCATTTTTATCATTGATCTTTCTGATCTTCAGATTATTGGAATAAGTAACACTGCTTGAAATATTGGTAACCGGATTGATCCTTAAGCCGGCAAGCTTCATTTCCTGCTGGTTAAGATCTTCCAGAGTTTTATAGGTAGGACGGTAAGTGAAGACCACCCAGTCTTTTTTACTGTTCATGAGAACACTTGGAGGTCTTTCGTAATCTGCAAGCTTTAAAATTTCAGCGGATGGCTTTTGATAAGTAATATTTTCCTGTGCATCATAGAAATTGAGAAATGCCAGAAGGCAAATTGTCAGTTTTATCTTCATATAATTCATTTTCTACGAAAATAGTGATTTTTAGGATATCAGTAAAACCGTTAATTTTAAAATACAATCTTATGATATAATTAAATAATTTTATATTAGCAGTATCAAATTTTAAAATATTTATTATGAAAAATCTAAAAAAGTTATCTAAAAGAGATTTAAAAACAATCATTGGAGGAGGAGCACCATCATGCCCTACCGGATACAAGCCATGTGTAGCAGGTGAAGATGATAATGGCACAATCATATGGACCTGTATATGGTCATCGCTACCTTGCAACCCATAATACAAAACAAAAAAGAGCATTATTTCTAATGCTCTTTTGTTTTATCTGAACCGGATTACCAATCCGAAGCTCTTTTTCTTTTTTCTATCATATGATCCACTGATATTTTTCCGGCACCAAAGGCCATCAGCAGAAGATAAACAGACAGGTAGATAAGGCTCAGTTCTCTTTTCTCAAAAGGGTCTGGCCCGTGAACTACAAAAGCAGCAATGGCCATTGTAAAGATGAGTAAACCTAAAGAAACTCTTGTAAAAAGGCCTAATATCAGAAGTATTGAACAAACGAATTCAGCAATAACCGTAAGAACGAGGGTCACCAAAGGACCTAATCCTATAAAGTCGAAGAACTCAATTTTACCGCCTTCCAACAGCATCTGAAGTTTCGGAAAACCGTGAGAAAGCATAGCAAAACCTACAAATACTCTCACTGCGAATAAAACAATATCTTTAGGTAGTGAGCTGGAATTGGACTGAAAATAGTTCATTTACTAAAAATTTAGATTAAAGTTACTAAAAATCTTTTAATAGAACGGAATTTCAGGTGTTTTTAGTTTATCTATATCCGAAATTTTTCAGATCCCTGTCATTTTTACGCCAGTCTTTTTTCACTTTCACAAAAAGGTTTAAATGTATTTTCTTAGAAAAGAATTTTTCCAGATCCAACCTGGCTTCTGTTCCCACTTTTTTAATGGCTTCTCCTTTATGTCCGATGATGATTCCTTTCTGTGTATCTCTTTCTACATAAATAATAGAATCGATGAAAATAATTCCTTCTTTTTCTTTAAACTGCTCGGTAACGACTTCTACAGAATACGGGATTTCTTTCTCGTAGTTAAGAAGAATTTTTTCACGGATTGCCTCGTTCACAAAAAAACGCTCAGGTTTATCGGTGTACAGATCTTTATCATAATAAGGCGGGTTCTCCGGAAGCAGGGATCTTAGTTTCGGCAGAATAATATCTGTATTGAAAGCATTCAGGGCAGAAATAGGAAGAATTTCCGCTTTCGGAATCCTGTTGTGCCAGTCTTCCACCAGCTTTTCCAAACCTTCCTGTGTAGTCTGATCTACTTTATTCAGAAGAAGCAATACCGGGACTGGAATCTTATTCAGTTTATCAATTAAAAATTCTGAAGGCTCGGCTTTATCGGTAACATCTACAATGAATAAGAATACATCTGCATCCTGTAAAGAATCCTTTACAAAATCCATCATTTTTTCCTGAAGGCCATACTTGGCATCTAAAACTCCGGGCGTATCCGAAAATACGATCTGTAAATCATCTTCATTATAAATTCCAAAAATCCTGTGGCGTGTTGTCTGTGCCTTTTGTGTTACAATAGCCAGTTTCTCCCCCATTAGCTGGTTTAATAAGGTAGATTTTCCGGCATTAGGCTTTCCGACTATATTTACGAATCCTGCTTTGTGCATATTTTATTTTTTAGGCTCAATATTGAACCGGGTGCAAAGTTAGTGAAAACAAAATTTAATTGGGTTTTGTTTCTGCGAAAAGTAAGTACAGCCATCGAAAAAGTAATATATTTATGGCAAAATTGAATTATGACCGAAGCAGAAAAGCATTTTGCAGAACTGGCGGCTAAGCAACGAAGAAAACCTTAAAAAGTAAAACCCTTCCAATTAATATTACTTGATTAAACTGATATTTTAGAATTCTATGGATATAGACCAGATCCTTGACCATATTTATATTATGCCTGAAGCTTCTAAAGATGCTTTAAAACAGCATATCAGAGAAGTCTCATATCCGAAAAACTTCTGCCTCATGGAAGCAGATAAAATCATTCCTCATATCTATTTTATCAGGAAAGGTATTGTGCGGGCGTATGCCTCCACTGCGGATAATGATATTACATTCTGGTTCGGCAGTGAAGGTGAAACCATCGTTTCCATGAAGAGTTATGTGGAAGACAAGCCTGGTTATGAAAGCATCGAGCTTCTGGAAGACTGTGACCTGTACATCCTGGAAACAGAAAACCTGAAAAAACTTTTCAATGAAGATATTCATATTGCCAACTGGGGACGAAAATTCGCAGAACGGGAGCTTGTAAGAACGGAAGAGCTGATTATTTCAAGGCAGTTCAAAACCTCTCTGGAACGTTATAAAGATCTCATGGCTAATAAACCAGACCTTTTAAAAAGAGTTCAACTGGGGCATATTGCTTCTTATCTTGGAATTACGCAAGTAAGCCTAAGCAGGATACGTGCGGAGATCAAATAAGGGGACTTGAAGATGGAAGATGGGAGCTGGACGTTACTATTGGACATTCATTTTCAACAGTTATCTTTAACTTTGATGAACAGTAAAATAAAATTGCTTTCCAGCCATGCTTTCGGGAATCAATAACTTCCCTCCTCCAGCTTCAGACTCCTGACTACATCCTCCAACTCTGATTAAAATAATTTCGTTTTTTAACAAATGTAAAATTTTTTCTCCCTTCAAATCCTGAAATTTGCAGAAGAGAAAATTTAAAAAAATGAATTGGATTATTTTAATTGTCGCCGGACTATTTGAGGTTGCTTTTGCATCATGCTTAGGAAAAGCCAAAGAAACCTCCGGAACAGAAATGTATCTGTGGTATGCCGGTTTCCTGATTACCATGACCATCAGTATGGTGCTGCTGATCAAAGCTACACAAACACTTCCGATGGGGACAGCTTATGCTGTATGGACAGGGATAGGAGCCGTAGGAACAGCCCTGATGGGAATTTTCTTTTTTAAGGATCCTGTAAGCTTCTGGAGGATATTTTTCATCGTCACCCTGATTGGCTCCGTGGTAGGACTTAAATCTGTCTCTCACTAATCGAGAAAACAATTTCTATCTATATTAAATAAACCCGTCTTCATAAAGAAAGCGGGTTTATTGTTTTATTTTTTGAAAACTACAGGTAAGATTTCGTTTTTTCTTAACCCGTATTTTTTGATTTCTTCTTCTGAAAAATTCTGCGAGTAGAAATTAGGTTCGGTTTCAAAGCCGGCTTTTCTTAAACGATCGAAATAATCCATTCCGTACCAGCGGACATGGTCGTACTGGCCAAAGTGCTTCTGACGTTCTTTAGGATCTGTGATGGAGAAATCTTCATAGGTTTTTTCCATAGAGTTTCTCATCGGAACCTGAAAGATTCCCCAGCCTCCGGGTTTCATTACCCTGTAAAGCTCACTCATAGCCTTTGCATCATCTTCTATATGTTCCAGGACATGATTACAGAATACAATGTCGAAACTGTTATCCTCAAAGGGAAGATCCAGAATATCTGCTTTCACGTCTACAATTGGAGAGAAAAGGTCTGCGGAAATATAGTTCAGATTTTTCATCATTTTGAATTTCCTTAGAAATTCCTGTTCGGGAGCAATGTGCAGAACCTTAGCATTTTTGATGAAAAAATCGGTCTCGTTCTGAAGATAAAGCCACATCTGGCGGTGTCTTTCCAGACTTAGTGTTCCCGGAGACAGAGCATTCTCCCTTTGCTTTCCATAGCCGTAAGGAAGGAATTTCCGGTAAGATCTCCCGTCAATAGGGTCATAGAATTCATCTCCTTTGAAAAACTGGTAAATAAGAGGCCTCGCCCAGATACTCATTTTGATAAGCATTGGGCGAGGTATTTTATTAAGTAAAAGTTTAGTTACTTTTTTCATTAAAAATCCAGTTGGAATGGCTTTTCTTCATCGCTTACGATTCCCAAAGCCTCATAAACATATTTAAATGTGGAAAGCAGGACCGGTTTCCCATTGATCACCGCCACATCATGCTCAAAGTGGGCAGAAGGAAGATTATCCAAAGTGGTTACCGTCCATCCGTCATTATGGAATTTTACTTTTTCCGTACCCATGTTGACCATAGGTTCAATAGCGATAGCCAGACCGTCTTTGATGACTTTACCGCTTCCCTGTCTTCCGTAATTCGGAACCTGAGGATCTTCATGCATCTGTCTTCCAAGACCATGCCCTACAAGTTCTTTTACCACACCATACCCTTCTTTTTCACAGTGGGACTGGATAGCATGGGAAATATCCCCTATTCTTTTTCCCCTTACACACTGTGCAATACCTTTATAAAGGGATTCTTTGGTTACCTGCAACAGTTTTTTAACCTCAGGTTTTACTTCTCCGATTTCAAATGTATAGGCATGATCTCCTACGAAACCGTTAAGAATAACACCACAGTCTACAGAAAGAACATCCCCTTCTTTTACAATATCCTTATTAGGGAAACCATGAACCACCTGATCATTCGGAGAAATGCATAAAGAATTCGGGAAACCGCCATATCCTAAGAAAGCCGGTTCTGCTCCGTGATCTTTAATAAAATCATGAGCCAGCTTATCAAGATATAAGGTATTGATTCCCGGTTTTATTTCTTTGGCAAGCATACCAAGTGTTTTTGAAACCAGGTGTGCGCTCTCCTTCATCAAACGGAGTTCTTCTATTGTTTTTAATTGAATCATTTTTATATAGATGTTAGATATTAGATACCAGAAATTAGATTTACAGCTTAACTGATATTTTCAGTCATAATTCAATTCTTAGCATCTATGATTTTCCGGTTATATTTAAACGAAGTGAAGCAACTAATTTTTAATCTCTAGCTTCTAACTTCTAAAAATTCTACCAGAAAAGTCCTTTTTTCTTTTCTTTTTTCAGTTTTGAATAGGCAAGAACTTCTTTTCCTTCTACACGGAACTCTATTCTTTCCTGGATAATATTGTAGATTTCACCCCAGCCTGGAAATCCTCCCAGGTTCCTGTCGTCGATGAACCAGTCTGCATCCAGTTTTCTGGATTGGTTCTGAGCATCGAAAACTTCTCCTTCAAAGCTGGAATTTACAGCATAAAATTCTACTCCGTTCTGTCTGCAGAATTCTACGGCTTCGTCTAACGTTTTTCCATGTCTATATGTCCAGAGGATCAATCTGTATCCTTCTGCCTGAAGTTTTTTTAGTGTTTCAAAAGCAAAAATTTTTGCTTTGCCAATTGCCGGATATGCATCATCCACGATAGTTCCGTCGAAATCAACAGCAATTTTTTTATTATTTAACATTTTGTCTTTTTTTAGCTTTGCAAAGATAAGAAATAAAAAGAGTGCCGAAAACGATGGCACTCTTAAGTTTTTATAATTTAAGTAGTATAGAACTAACTTTTCACCCAATTAAACTGGAACTGAAGATCAGGTGTAGAAACCCTGTCGGTAATTTTCTGCAGTCTTGCAGGCAGTTTCATCAAATATTCCTGAGCTTTTTCAGCTTTTTCCGTAAGCCCTTTTACATGCTCAATCTTCCATTCATCCAACAGGTCTGATAAAATATTGATATAATCGTTTCCTGTATACACCATGCATCTTTGCGCAGCATCTGAGAAATGTCCCCAAAGTTCTCCGGCTTTCTGTCCGGACTGTCTCATTAAGTGAGCAGGCATAACGATTTTCTTACGCATCATATCTTCGAAAGCAAGAATCATTTCGGATGGGTCTATTTCAAGGATTTTGGCAACGAAATGTTTGTAAGCTTTGGCATGTCTTGCTTCGTCTGCAGCAATTACACCGCACATTTTAGCCAGTTTCCCGTTTCCTGATTGTTTTGCCAGTGTTCCTACTCTACGGTGGGAGATATTGGTTGCTGTTTCCTGGAAGCTTGTATAGACGAAATTTCTGTAAGGGTCCATGCTTGTACCCAGATCAAATCCGTCATTGATAAGATATTGGGTAGTAATTTCCACCTCTCTCATGTTGACTCTTCCGCACAGGTAAAGATATTTGTTCAGAAGATCTCCGTGTCTGTTTTCTTCCGCAGTCCATGCTCTTATCCAGTTGGCCCAGCCCACTTTTTCTTCCTGATTGATTCCTTCAACACCCATTAACCAAGACTCATAGGAAGGCAATGCTTCTTCGGTGATACAGTCTCCGATTAATGTTACAAAAAGATCATAAGGCATTTCGCGTGCAAAAGTCTGGATTTCTTCCAGGTCATATTTAAAATCTGAGCTTGACGGATCCGGCAGGTAGTCAGAAGGCTGCCATATTTTTTCAATTGGGGTTAAAAATTTATCCAGAAAAGAACTCACTTCCTTTTCCAATATTCCCATTACTTCTTTCCTAACAAGCTTTTGATACATCTTACTAAATAGATTTTAATTTGCAAAGATATGATTTATTTATTATTTGTGGCATAATAACATATGCAACCCATACCATGACTGATATAAATCATACAAAAATGCCGCCATCTGTTATAATAACGGCATTTTTATGACAATATTATTAAATTTTAGCTAACTAAAATGTCTCCTGTCATTACTTCCGGAACTTCTACACCCATTACCTTTAAAATAGTAGGCGCTACATCGCCCAGTTTTCCAGGTTTCAGATTCCACGTATGGTCTTTATCCATGACAATAAACGGAACAAGATTAGTGGAATGCTGTGTATTTGGCGTTCCATCCGGATTGATCATTACGTCTGAATTTCCGTGGTCTGCCAGGATAAACACGGCATAACCATTTTCGTAGGCAGCGGTTGCTACTTTTTCAATGCATTTATCTACGGTTTCGGCAGCTTTTACTGCAGCTTCAAAAACACCTGTATGCCCTACCATATCCGTATTGGCAAAATTTAAGCAGACAAAATCAGCAGTTCCGTTTTCGAGTTCCGGTACAATGGCATTGGTAATGTCATAAGCCGACATTTCAGGCTTAAGATCGTAGGTAGGTACATCTTTCGGACTTGGGCAAAGGAGTCTTCTCTCACCATTGAATTCCTCTTCCCTTCCTCCGGAAAAGAAGAATGTTACGTGAGGGTATTTCTCTGTTTCCGCAATTCTGATCTGTGTTTTTCCGTTTCTCTCAAGAATTTCACCCATCGTTTCCTTCAAAACTTCTTCATCAAATACAACCTGTACATTCTGGAAGGTCTTGTCATAGTTGGTTAAAGTAATATAGTGTAGGTTCAGCTTACGCATAAAGAATTCAGGGAAATCTTTCTGGGAAAGCACTTCTGTGATTTCACGCCCTCTGTCTGTACGGAAATTGAAGCAGATAACCACATCATTATCCACAATTTTTGCCACCGGAACGATATTTCCTGTCGCTGTGGTATTGACTAAAATAATGGGTTTTAAGAACTCATCCGTTACATTATTATTGTAGGAATCTTTAATGGCAGCCAATGCATCTGTCGTTTGCTGCCCTACACCTTCTACCATTGCATCATACGCCAGTTTTACACGCTCCCATCTTTTATCACGGTCCATGGCATAGTACCTTCCGATCACGGTTGCCAGCTTACCCACGGTAGTTGCCATATGGTTCTGAAGCTCTTCTATAAAACCCAACCCTGAATGAGGATCACAGTCTCTTCCGTCTGTAAAAGCATGCACAAATACATTTTCATTTAATCCGAACTCATGGGCAGCAGTAAGTAAACCTTTCAAGTGGTTGATATGGGAATGTACTCCACCATTGGAAACCAATCCGATAAAGTGAAGCTTTTTATTTTCTCTTTTAGCATATTCGAAGGCATCCTGAATCACCTGCTGTTGTCCCAGTGTACCATTTTCAACAGCCATATTCAATTTTACAAGATTTTGGTAGACCACTCTTCCTGCTCCTAAATTCATATGTCCTACTTCAGAATTCCCCATCTGTCCTGCAGGAAGCCCTACAGCCAGGCCGCTAGCTTCTAATGTTGTATGTGGAAATTTTTGATAACAGCTGTCTATAAATGGAGTGTTTGCTTTATCCAGGGCAGAAACCTCAGGATTTGTTCCCAGTCCCCATCCGTCAAGGATTGCTAATATTGCTTTTTTTGACATTTTGTATAACTTTTTGTTACACAAATTTACCTAATTTCGGATGAATGGACGAATTTGAAGAGTTTATTTTGAAAACATTCATATGGGTATCCATTAATTTAATAAAGTGCTGCAAAAGTTTTGTCTGAATATTAGTATATATTAAAACTGCTACATTTCTGCAGCAGCTTACAAGATTTATAAAAATTATTTGCATCCGGAATGTCACCCAGATTTTGAGGGAATATCATTTGTGAACTTAGAATCTAAACTTGGGATTGAAGTACTTGGTTAAGGAATAAAACAGTATACTATTTTTTAACCTGTTTTAGCTAATTTAAGGCCTGAATAAGCCATATTAATCCATTTTAAAAATCAACAATTCCGTACGGTTGGCAGACAATGTACCTCCTAACCCACTACAGTTTCCAGACTGTCCCCTGCCTAATTTTATTTGCCATGTTCTTCCGGCCGTAACAGTTGTAGTATAACTTATTGTACCACCATGATTGCTGGTGCTTCCTTGATTATGAGCAGCCGTACTATGTATTCTATTAGTAGTTGTACCTCCTCCATCAGGGAAATCAACAAGATAAGAACTTACAGTACAACCAGAAGCATTATGGACACCTTCATAAACAAATTCCATTTTGTAAATTCCGGCAGGAAAAGTAATAGTGGAAGTAGCAGTATTATAGCTCAGTCCGGTGATTTTATTAGAAAGTAAACTCATTGGAATGACCACTGAATTTCCTGAAGCTACTCCATTTAAAAAATCGGTCATATCAGTATCCAGCCTAAACACTGCAGGTGCTAACAAAGGCAAACTGGTTTCATCAAGCATTAATTGCCATTTACCAGTAGTCGCGTTGAATTTATAAAAATTGTCTTTTTTAACGGGACTAGCTCCTCCTGCATCTACCAGATTATAAACTAACAATCCATTAGCGGGATTAGGTATAGTGGCAACATCAGTATTTCCCGTTAACGATACCCGAGGAATTAATAATCCCTTATTAGTGGAGACTATATCTAAAATTGAAGAGGGATTAGGTGTTGTTGTATTTATTCCTACTTGTGAGAATAGGTTTACAGAAAATACTGTAATGGCAATTAAAAATAAAAGTTTTGTTTTCATTGTGTGTTCCTTTTTTTGTTAATACTTATTTATATGCTTTAAAAATTCTTTATAATCTATCTATCACAGGGATTTTTAATTACTTATTGGGATTATTTTATGGTTAAAACTTGACACAAAAGATTTCGTAAAATGTCTTTCCAAACATTTTTTTATTCATGAAAAGTTTTTCCAAACATTTCAATCTATCTATAAGTTTTCGGGTATATCTGACTGCCAAGTTTAAAAGCAATCTATGGATGGCTTTTTGTTTTGTGTTTTTTCATTGGATTCATAACTAAAAAGTAATCTTTTGCATGCGGTGGTCATATGATAATTCTTATTTTACAGTCAAAAATTATGTTGATATTCAATTAATTTTCCAACTGTATTTTTCTCATATGTGTATCGCTTAAAAATCTTGATACAAATTTGAATTATTCATCCGATTATTCAAAAAAAACAGATATTACACGGATATTACACCAATATAAATAACTGATAATCAAGCCAAAATAACAACAACCACATATAAAAAGGATTATTGAATTCTTATAAAAGCTATATCAAAAAGTATATTATTTTATTGATATCCTTAATTACTATTAATGTTTTTCATCCAGATATACAGGTCTTCTTCTGAAGAAATATTCAGTCTTTTCCTCAGTCTGTTTTTTCTGGTCTGTATTGACTGGGGTTGTACGAATGTATACGTTGCAATATCTTTGGAAGAAAAGTTCAGAAATAATAAGGCGCAGAATTTTAATTCACTGTTTTGCAATTGGGGTTCAATTTGTAGCAGTTTTGGAAAAAAATCAGGATAAACTTCCTGAAATCTTGTAAGGAATTCAGGATCATTGTTTTTGGCTAATTGAATTACTTCTTCAAAAGCAACATTTAGCCTTTGAGTCAATATTTTAGTTTCCTGTTCTTTTACATTTAGAATTTTATTCTTTTTATGTATTCTGTTATTTACGAAGAAAATGATGATAACAGAACTTATACCTACTAGAAATATAATGTAAAGTAAAAGATTGTTTCTATCTTCCATAGGCCTTTGCTTCTCTTCTACCAGAAGCCTAACCGTATCTTTTAAATTCTCATCCTCTATTGTCTTTAAGCTATCACTAAGAGTATTATATTTAAGTGTATATTTTTTTGCATTATCTGCCTGACCTATTTTTTCGTATGCCTCGGATATTAAGCTATATAATTCCAATAGCTTTTTTATATTTTTTACCTTGGCAGCAAGTTTTATTGCTTTTTCATAATCTGCAATGGCAGAATCATACTGTTTTTTTGCCCCATTAATTTCACCTAAAAGTTTAAACGTTCTAAATTCATTGTTACCCAGCACAATAGGCACTGACTGAGCTGACTTTACATACAACTCTGCAGAATCAATTTTCTTTTCTTTAAGCTTTGCTTCAGCTAGAATTAACAGGGCTACTTTTAAACTTGTATTCAGACCTGAAGTCCGGTTTTTAGGTTTTTCCACTTCTTCAATAACCTTCCTGCAGTAATAAGTAACAGAATCATAACTCTTTTTCTCAATATAGCTCTTGGCCATTTCAACAAGAGTCATAGCATTTGAAGAATATCTGGTGGAATCTATTTTTATATTATTTGCCAGCACTAAATTCTTTCTGAGTTTTTTCAATGCTTCATCATACATTTTAATTCCTCTGTAATTTATGCTGTATAATAAATTCATAGAAATTTCTTCATCCTCATCGTCTAGGTTTTTAAACTCCGATTCCATTAATTTTAAATAATAATTGCTTTTATTATATCTGTATTGCATAGAAAAAGCAAGCGCTAAATTATAACATGCATATACTTTTCCTTTTGGATAATTAATATGTTTTGAATCTTCAAGTATTGAAAGATTTAATTTAACCATATTATCTGTCTGACCTTCAAAAAGAAGAACGTTTGACTTTTCCAATCTACTATCAATAGTTGTTGTTGTCATTTTTTGCTGAGCAAAAAGGAAAAAAGGAAAAAGTAAAATAAGAAATTTCATTGTGTTTTAAAGATTTTTATTCAATTGTGAATCTTAATCAATAACAAATAAAATAGCACACATAAAAATATACACGTACAAATTTAATATTAAATTGATAAATAATCTACTCTATTCATAATACATATATCATTAAGTATTGATGTTTTTTAGAATAAAAAATAATAGCAACTTTATATGACAATGTTAAAAATTAACGAATGATTATGTAGCTTTTTCAACTATTACTTAGGTATTACATACCCTCATTTGACTGATATATCACTGTTTATTTAAGAAATACATATAAAAATCTTTCAACTTTTTTAAAATCAAATAGTAAAATAGGCCAGTAAATAAATATATACATGTAACATTCAAGTAATACCCTGCATTTTTTCATCACAATAAAAATCCTTTAAAATTGTATAACAGAAATAATGACAATGAATCTAAAAGAAATATATGTCGGACAGCTAATTAAGCAAAGGGTTTTAGAATGCAATATAAGTATAGAAAGGATATGCAAATTTCTTAAATGTACCGAAGAAGACATTGAAAAAATATATGAAAAAGAGTCTGTGGAAGCTGATTTACTTTTAAAACTGAGCAAATTATTAGAATATGATTTTTTCAGGCTGTATTCACAGCATCTTATTCTGTATTCACCACCGGCATCAAAGGCATTTAATAAAAGTAAAACACTGTTACCCTCTTTTAGAAAAAATATGTATACCAGAGAAATTATTGAATTTATACTGGATCTTTTAGAAACCCAGCAAAAAACCAAAGTACAAATAGTACAGGAATACGGAATCCCCAAAACAACTCTTTACAAATGGGTTGCCAAATATCAAAAATAGAAATATGATTAATACTCCCAATTATAAAAAGATCTATATTGATATCTTAAATCAAAAGTATCCTCAAAAAATACCCATATGCCAAAGAATATTAAATAAGAAAAAACTTTCTACTCTGGATATTATTGCACTAAATAAAATAATATCCGATGAGCAGGACAATGAATCTAGTATTTTTAACCAAAGGCATCGTTCTTACTGTGAAAAAACAATACTAGAAATTCTTAACTATCAAAAGAAATATAATCTTAACAATACTCAAATTGCCTTACATTTTAAAATAAGCCGTAACAGTGTTGCAAAGTGGAAAAAAGTTATCTTGTTTAGATAGTAATTTATAACCGCTAGAGATGTAAAAGAAGGAATGCAAAAATGTGTGGTTTGCCATATTAATTTTAGATATTCTATCAGGCGTCCAAAAATATAAAGCTTATGTTGAAAGAAAATTTTCATACATTTTCTATTTAATTTCAATCAATTTTCAAAAATTGAAATTTGGTTTATTATTTTCATTCATTAATTGCTAAATCTTTTTAATTTTGCTTTATGGATTTACGAGATCAGTTAAAGAACCTATTTCCTGAGCATGAGGAACAGGATTTTGAAATGCCTAAAGAAGAATTTAAGCAGCAGGAGCCTTTGGTATGCAAATTTGAGAAGAAAGGCAGAAATGGCAAGCCTGTAACGATTGTTGAAGGCTGGGAAGGAAGTGAAGAAGATTTAAAGAAAATCTCTAAAAAAATAAAAACCACCCTGGGAATAGGTGGCTCAGAGAAAGACGGAACAATCATTATTCAGGGGGATAACCGCGACAAAATAATGAATATCCTTAAAGAAATGGGATACAAAACCAAAAGAGTCGGCGGATAGATCTAGAAATAGATCTGGGTTTCCGGCATCAGTTTTTTTAACCGTTCAATCTTTGTTTTTTCTATTGGGTTTCCTGTCAGGATAAGGGTTTTCAGCTTTTTCAGCCGGGCTATTTCTGAAGGAAGATCTTTCAAATGATTATGGGCCAGATTCATGCTGACTATATTTTCCAATCCTTTTATTTTAGGAGATATTTCTGTGATGTGATTGCTGCTTACATTTAAAAATTCAAGATTCTGAGCTTTGAAAAGATTTTCCGGAAGTTTTACAATAGCATTCTGCTGCAACTCAAGGTATTTTAAATTTCTAGGAAAGGAAAGATTTCCCAGGTCATTAATCTGATTTTCAGATAAATTAAGAAACTTTAAATTTTTGATTCCATACAAACGGTCTGCAATGATACTGATTTGATTTCCCTGAAGGTTAATTTCTTCCAAAGCCGGAATTTCCATCAACGCTTCCGGAAATACATTGAGATTATTGGCATCAAGATGCACCGCCTTCAAATTTTGAAGTTTTGCAATATTGGGATTAATGCTTGTAAGGCCATTGAGATTCATTGAGAAAGTGTTCAGCTTTTTCAAATTTCCTATTTCATCAGGAATGTATTTGATACTGTTTTCATTCACGTTCAAAATCTCAAGCTCAGTTAGGGTAAAAATCTCCTGATCCATTTTTTCAAGCTTGTTTCCCATAATGTTCAGAAAAAACAAGGACTTTAACTTGGAAATCTGTGGTGGAAGGTTGAACATTCCTTTTTGCCTGAAACTTATACTGTATACCGTTTTTTCACTGTTTAACGCCTCATCAATGCTGGTAAAGGTCGGATATTTTACAGGATCAATCTGTGCCCTGATATGGCATAAAGATAAAACGGAAATCAATAGAACAAGCTTTTTCATAGGGTAAAAGAGTTTCGGCGGCGGCTTTGCCGCCGCCGAAACCGGATATTAATAATTTATTTTTTCAATAATTTCACAGTCTTCTGGAAACCGCCTTCTGCCTCAATATTAAGAACAAGAATTCGCGATCTTTCAAGCTGCTGGGTAAAATCAAGCTCCAATGATCTGTTGAGTCCGCTGAACTTCTTCGTATAAACAATCTTTCCATCCATGCTGTATGCCGTTACTGAAATGTCTTTCAGACCTTTTGGTGAATTGATTTTTACGATACCTGAAGTAGGATTCGGAGCAACCTCAACGGTATTTTCAGCTTTTTGGGTTTCAATAGTTCCCAATGCTCCGGCAGTTCCCAGGTTTTGCTTTAAGGCAATAACAATCGTAGCGGATTTCCCTCTGTAATCGATGGTATTTCCTGTTGCATCTATATCTGTCATAATTGTAGAGTCAGGGTGCTGGATTGAGAAGAAACCGAATTTATGATCAGGAGTAAACGTTAGTCCCGTTGGCTCCGATCCCGCCGGCATAGAAGCAAAAAGTCTTACTTTAGGATTAGCCTGGGTATGATCCGGGGCAATTACCCAAATATAGTTCTTCCCACCATCCTGAAGAACCCAAAGGTTACCCAGTTCATCGAAAGTAAGATTGTCATTCCCATCGCCCCACGCTTCAGTTTTCGTTCCCTGAGAAGTATTGAAAGAATAGGTTGTAGCGGCACCTCCTGCAAAGGTTTCTACCTGAGAAGCAGTGGTTCCGTTATCCTGAAGACGGTATATTCTGTCAAAGCCTTTTGCCGTAAAATAGATTTTCCCGTCTAATGGGCTGATATCCACATCTTCCACTCCGTTGAATCTTGTTCCTCCAAGTGATTGGGCCAGAGCGGTTGTGTTATTTTGATCCGCTTTCAATTTATTCGGAACCTGAATCCAGGTAGCTGTAGTTCCTACCGGATCTCCTGCAGTGGTTAATCCCTGATCAACTTTTAAAACATATAAGTTTCCTGAAGAAAGGTCATTTGGAGTATCCATTACATATTTATAAACCATGTGAGTACCCCCATCCTCTCCGTAGTAGGCTGTAGTTCCTGTACTGTTTACCACTACGTTTTCATGGTTCATAATACCCATCTGCCAAAGTTTTCCCTTGGAACCGTCGGCATTTTTAGAAATCACCTGTGCTGTAGCTGGATCAATTTCCACTAACCATCCGTAATCTTTATAACCGTCATTGTTTACATCATTGGAAGTAACAGATTCTTCGGCTGTAACTACTGTTCCCCAAGGAGTAATTCCACCTGAACAGTTTCTGATGGTCTGAACCAGGCTAGGATCTGAAAAGCTTACGGCTCTGGATCTGGTCAGCTGCCAAAGTTTGGTAGAAGCATTGTAGTTCACCTCGGCCATAGTAACACCTCCCGGATTTGTTTCGTGGTTTACAGAAAGATACCCGTTTGTACTGCTTCCTGCTTTGGCAACATAAGCTGTAAAATCATTCTGGCCGCCTACCATTCCGCCTCCTTCAGTATAATTGTCGCCTTCTTTTAAGATAAGCTGGTATTTGTGTTCTGCCGGAATAATCAGTTTATTGGTTTGTGCAGTAGGAACAATTGAAGTAAAGCAGCTGATATGTGTTCCTGTACATCCCTGAACAGCCGGTACAGTCTTTAAATAAGCATCTATTCTAAGATCTGAACTGGCTCCGGTTCTATTATGAAGCTCTACGGAAATCCTGTTGGTACCATTTACAAAACTCGATTTCGGAATAGAGAAAATATTGTAAACATTTTCTGCCGCACCATCAATTGTAGTGCTGGACGGTGTACTGAAAGCAATACTACCTGCAGGCATATTGTCTCTCACCACCTCTACTCCGTTGAGGTAAACTACAATTCCGTCATCTCTCATCACTCCAAGCTCCATATTATCAGTAAGAGTTGATAAGTCCACAGTAAAATCTTTAGCAAAATAAGCTGTTGTAAGACCTGAACTGATCGTTGTAGTTACAGGGTCGCCATATCCAAGAGGTCCGTTTCCGACTGCCCATGTTGAAATGTCAAATGTTTGCCCTTTCCAGGAATCTGCCAGCGCCTGGTTATTGTCTTTATAGCTCCATGACGAGTTTTTATTGAATAAAAAAGTCTGCGCATGTACGCTAAAGCCGGCAACCATTGCCAATGCCGCAATTGTAAGTAATTTTTTCTTCATTTTCTATTGATTTATTAGACATTGCAAAACTATTTTTTTGGCCCGGCACCTCTGTTAATAGGACTTTAAATATAAACAGGAGAATATTAATTAATTTATAACCCAATGTTAAGGGAATTAAATAATTGTTAAATGATGCGGGTTACAAGTTCCGAGTTTACAGTTTAAAGTTTTTTTACACCGCATCTCGAAACCCGTAACGCAATTACCTCGCCCTGCTGATATCCGTCAAAGAATTCAGGAAGGCAATAATCTGTCTTATTTCCGTTTTTGTAAGATCCAGCTTATCCGGCGGTAAGGTTTGGTTTTTCATTTTTAAGCCCAGTCCTTCTCCTCCGCCTTCGTTATAGAAATCCATTACTTCTTCCAGGGTATTGAAAGCTCCGTTATGAAAATAAGGTTTTGTAAGCGCAATATTTCGAACCGTAACTGTTTTGAAAGAATAATCATAGATCCATGACTTTTCTTTTTTCACAGGACTGTTTCCTCTTCCCGGATCAGAATCCAGTTCAACAGGAAGCTGATTCACAGGTTTTGTTATAATGCCCAGGACCTCGGATTCATTCTCATTAAAAAACGGAGGCACAAGACCCGAAAAATGCGGAGCAAAATGACAGGTGGCACAATTGGCTTTTCCCATGAAAAGATTATATCCTTTTTTGACATCTTCAGAAACATCTTTTTCATTTCTCATAAAACGGTCAAAATCACTGTCGAAAGAATACAAGGAGGCTACATAGGAACTTAAAGCCTTGGAGAAGTTTTCCTTATTTATTTTGCCATCTTTAAAGGCAGTACGGAAGGCTTTTTTATATTCAGGTTTTGTTTTTAATTTCCGGATGATTTCTTCATAGCTGGTATTGAATTCATCATCATTATAGATCACATGTTCCGCCTGCTGTTCCAGATAAAATGCACGCAGGTCGTAGAAAAATCTTTTGGCAAAAACAGCATTGTATAAGGACGGAGAATTTCTCAGGACAGTTTTCCCTTCCACATTACTCTGCGATTTTACTTTGAGGTCTGTAAACGCATTTTCCTGAAGATGGCAGGCAGCACAGCTCATTTTACCGTTCTGGCTTAAATTCTGATCATAGAAAATGGATTTTCCAAGACTTCTGAGGTTGGCATTGTCTTCTGAAGATTTCAGCAGGGTATAAAAATATGGATCCAGAAAATCGCTGCTGAAAAGATGGTTACTCTTTACATTCCATCCGGAAAATTCCTTGAGATCATCTTCCCTTCCGTCCCATTTTCCAAACTCTTTATAAAGAGGCTGGATATATTTTTTGTAAAACTCAATCCTGTCAAAAGCTTCAAAATCTTTATGATCCGAAAGATAGCTGATCCCCTCGGTAAGGATTTGATTGGCTTTCTGAACATTATAGTTTTTAAAATAAGCATCATCGTTGATGTATTGTTTAATTCCTGTCAATGCATGCGAAGCTTCTTCGGAAATATTCAGGGAACCCGGTGTATCAAAGCCTGTAACTCCAAGAGTATATATTCTTATCAGTTCTATCCTTAAAGGCAGTGTTTTGTTGTTTCCACGGCTTAATCCATTCTTCACAGTACTCAGGTAAAAGCCTGAATAAGAATTGTACAGAAAATCTGTAATGGTTTTAATCTTTTCTTTTTCTTCCTGAGCTTCATCAGAAAATATCAGTTCGTCCAGTACCTGAAGCCCTTCTGGTGGCAAGGTGTAGGCAGAAGTGCCTGCAGCCTCTATGTGAAACAGCGGAGCGGCATTAAGATGTGTTTTTGTAAATTCCGGATAATGATAGGCAACATAAAACTCAATTTCCTTAAACGAATTTCTGGTATTGCTTAAAGAATTCCGGAGCTCTTCAACAGAAATCTCATCTTCTGAGAATTTATAGACATCCGACTTCAGCTGTTCAAGCTTGTTTTTAAAATCTGACAAACCTTTATTAACAAAAGTATTTGCGTTTTCTTTTCCCTTGTCAACCGAGTTAAAGGACATGACAGCCAAACCTATCAATACAACTACAGCGAGTAGCGGATATAATTTCATGGAATTTTAGCGGCAAAAGTACTGTTCTGATATTATCTTAAGTTTAAGCACAGATTAAAAAATGTTTATCATTTCAGATAAAATATTTTTATTAATTTTAAACCCCGAAATCAAATTCATTATACTTGGAAACGGCTGATTTCTAAAAAGCCGGTTAAAAAATGATGACGTAAGATATTGGGAGAGGATTTTTAACATTATTTCACTAAAAACAAAATATGATCATGAATACAAAAGTTTTATTCGCATTGGCGGCGGGTCTTCTTTCAGTTTGTGCATTTTCACAGAAAAAGAAAGAAATGGCCGTTTATGCAGAGAAAAAAGGCAACGATTATTACCTGATACGCCTGGAAGAAAATAAGGAAATTCCCAATGTATATGTCTATTCAAACGGGGTGACAAAGCCTTATAAAAATTATACAGACCTTAAAGATGTTGTGATGGATTTTCCGGGAATGATGGATTCCAACAACTCAACCAAGGAAGAAATGGTTTCCGTATTAAAGAAAGGTGACAAATTTTATGAAATCACTACCCAAAGAAAAGACCCGAAAAATTTTGAAAAAACCATTGTTACAGTCTACGAAATTTTCCAGGGTCAGAAAAGAATTGTAGAAGAATATGATACTATTTATGATCTTGCCGGATCTCCTTACAAAGACGCTATTTTCATTAATTAAAAAAAACAAAAATATAAATTATGCTAAATAAACTTGCTGCCTCAGAGCTGGTGCTGAATGACGACGGAAGTGTATACCACTTAAACCTTTTACCTGAAGATATTGCTGATAAGATCATCCTTGTGGGAGATCCGGACCGAGTGGCAAAAGTTTCGAAATATTTTGACAAAGTAGAGATCAAAAAAAACAAAAGGGAATTTTACACTCACACCGGAACATTGCGCGGGGAAAGAATTACCGTAATGTCCACAGGTATCGGAACAGAAAATATCGATATCGTGATGAACGAACTCGATGCTTTGGTGAATATTGATCTTAAAAACAAAGAATTCAAGACAGAACACAAAGCCCTTGAGCTTTTCCGTATGGGAACCTGCGGAAGTGTAAATCCTGACGTACAGGTAGACAATATGCTGGTAACCCAGAATGTGGTTGGTCTGGACGGACTGATGCATTTTTATCAGGATTACAGTTTTGAGAATGAATTTTCCAAAAGTTTTATGGAGAAATTCCCTTATGAAAAGATCAAGCCGATGCTTTATTTCTCTGACTGGGCGGAAGAAATGGGAGAATATTATAAAGATGCCAAATACCATGGAAATACAGCCACTTTCCCGGGATTCTATGCCCCTCAGGGAAGACAGCTTCGTTTAAAAGCAGTTGACGATAAGTTCCTGGAAACGTTGAATGACCTTGGAATAACCAATTTTGAAATGGAAACCTCAGCCATTTATGCGCTTTCAAAATTACTGGGACACAAAGCCATTACCATCAATAACGTTATTGCTAACAGAAGACGTGGAGAATTCTCTGCAGACCATCATGCTTCCGAGAAAAACCTTATTGATTGGGTGCTGGAAAGAATCATTAAGTAAAAAATATAACGCAAGCATCAGCGTAATCTGCTAAATCTGCGAGAGAATATCTTTTTCTCTCGCAGATTTTTTTATTTAAAAAAGTTTTTCAATGAAAATCCTTCGGGTCCGGATATTTAAAAATAAAGTCTAATTCCGATGTTAATTTTGAAGATAGAATTATTTTCCCTTCACCTATAGCCTCCTTCGGAAAAGGTAGATTTTTCTGCGTATTGATCACCTGTGCTTTTGAAGGATGCTTAGGTGCTGCTATATTGTAAAGCTTCCCTTCTGAACCTCTTTCAATCATTTTTTCAATAATATGGCAGATATCTTCATAATGAATATGATTTACCGGAGCATCAAGGTTGGACACATTATAGTTTTTAAGAAGCCTGTTATCCCCCATCAATCCGGCCAGCCTGAGAATATTAGCCTGCGGATATTTATTTATGATCATCCTCTCTCCCGCAACCTCATCTGGCGAAAGGCTTTCTTCTGCATATTCTCCCGGAGCGTCCGGATACACTCCTGTAGAACTCATCACAAACATTTGTCCTTTGAAATCACCTATAAATGATAATAAATGCTGCATTCTGTTATACAGTGAGCTTACACAGCAACTTTTCCCGGAAATAGGAATGGTAATAATCAGTACATCCATCTCTTTAATCTCACTCCATTCTTCGAGTTTCTTTTCAAGCTGAAAATCCGGAAAGACAGCCACAGAAGCATTAAATCCTCTAGCAGACAGTTCTTCAACTTTATCTTCTGATGTTACTGTAGTATATATATTATATTTGCCTGACATGGAATCGGCAATTTTTGATCCCAGCCATCCGCAGCCGATAATTCCTGTTTTCTTCATGTGTTAATCTTTTTATTTCTCCTTTAGATAAGGAAAAAAAGAAATTTGATCCGGTAAAATTAAACCATTTATTTTATAAAGTTTTCCCTGATAAATTAATTTTTATAACATTAATGAGAGTTTTTCAGATAAGAAAACATCAACCTAACAACTGTTAGTAGTAAAACTACGACAAAAACTGAAATTGACTTATACTTTTTTCCTATTTGCCTCATTGCTGCTTATATTTGTTTCACATGGACGTGATTTTAATTATTACATTATAAGTCTGTAATTCAGAATATTAAATTCATGTAAATAAAATATTAATTCTATTTTAAAGCTAAAAAATATATCGGGATATACCCGGACATCAAGTGAAAACAGAACGATAATTTCCTCACAAAAGATACTGATTCTGTTGACATGACCAGACAGTATTTTATCTGACGTGAGTGATAAGAAAGATCTCAAACAGATCCGTAAGCCGGACTGTTGTTTAAAACCCGAACCCAGAAAAAATATGTTATGTTCCAAGATAGTGAGTCATCAAAAAAGCCAGGTCCAAAATCCAAGAAAAGTTTGGACAATCTGCAAGCTGCAGCTAATAATGCAGGCAAAGAAGCAGTAAAAAAGGCCGACAGTAAAATTCAAAAAACAGTACAGACAGCCGGACAGGCCCTCTCCTACAGCAATACATTTCTGAATCAGGTTTCCGGACCAAATACCCCACTGATAAAGGAAAGTAAAATCTGGTCGGACCAGCCAACCTCTAAAATACATAATGCCGGATCTATTCCCAAAAGTGAGCTTTTAGGGATCAACCGGGTTATTAAACTTGATATTATTATTGAAGGTAAAATCATCAAACATTTCAAGCATTTCAAACTTACCCAGAGTGCCGTTAAGCATCATGAGTTTGATCTCACCCTTGCCCATGATACATTGGGAGGTGCCGAAAACCACAATCTGGAACAGGCGCAGAATTTCCTGGGTAAAAGGATCACAGTCGTGTTCAAATACAAAGACGTTGAGGAAAGTCCTGAAAGAAACTTCGTGGGAGTTATTACAGAAGTAGGATTCAGTCAGGATAAAGGAAGTCTGGGGAATATTGTCCTTAGTGGAAACAGTCCTACCATCCTTTTAGATGCAGCCCCGCATATTCAGAGTTTTGGCGGGCGCCAGGAAATCAGCCTGAACAGTATTGCAGATTGGGTGATTAAAGAAGGTCTTGGCTCTAATAAATTTGATTTCAGGGTAGATTCCCAGCATGGAAATGTTTCTTACAGTTCACAATACGAAGAAACGCACTACAATTACCTGGCAAGGATAGCAGAAGCCTATGGGGAGCAGTTTTATTATGACGGTGAAGTGCTCCATTTCGGAAAACTCCCTCCACAGGAAAAACCGGTTCAGCTGGTGTATGGAAGCAGTGTACATGACATTAAGATCAAAATGAAAGCCCAGCATGTAAATCCTACTTTTTATGGCTATAACAGCAGCAAAAATGAAAAACTTACCACAGGAAATTCAAAAATAAACCATCAGTCAGATATTGCAAAGCGTGCTTATGAAATATCGAGAACAACCTTTACCACTCCTTCATTGAGAGTCGCTCCTATCAAGGCTTCAACCTTTATGGATATTGATGCCTCACAAAAAGGAACGGCAGGAAGTAAAGCTGTCAATGTATTTATCACTTCCGGAAGCACTTCGGTCCCATTTTTATATCCCGGATGTCTTGCTGATGTGGAAATGCGGAAATCTGCAACTAATCAAACCGCCTATTTTACCAAGCTCATGATCACGGAAATCAGTCACGAGGTAGATGCACGGGGATATTACACAGGAAATTTTGAAGCTATAGCGGCAGATACAGGCTTTATCCCACGTCCTGAATTTGAAGTCCCCAAAGCTGAACCACAGTTTGCCAAGGTAATTTCCAATACAGATCCATTGAATCAAGGCCGCATCCAGGTTCAGTTTGACTGGCAGAACGGACAGGATACCACAGAATTTATCCGTGTGATGACCCCTGACGCAGGAGGCAGTGATAAGGTCAGTAAAAACCGTGGATTTATGGCCATTCCCGAAGTTGGTGACCAGGTGGTCGTTAACTTCGTTCATCAGCACCCTGACCGTCCTTTCGTTATGGGTGGTATGTTTCATGGAGGAGTTGGCGGCGGCGGCGGAGCAGGAAATAATGTGAAAAGCCTGAGCAGTAGAAGCGGTAATAAACTGGAACTTAATGATGGTGAAGGTTCAGTATTCTTAACCGATCAGGGAGGAGCCAATATGAAATTTGACGGTGCAGGGAATGCACTGACCAATGCTAATAATGACAAAACGGTAACTGTTGGAAATAATAATACAGTAAAAGCAGGAAATACGAATATGATCAATGTCGGGGATGCTTCAGTACTTCAAATGGATAAAACAGGAAAGGTTTCTCTGACGGCCAATACAGAATTTAAAATCGTAGTCGGAGCCAGCACTATTATTATCGATAAAGAAGGAAAAATAACTATCAATGGGAAAGAAATTATTATAGATGCTAAGAAAAATATCAATCTTTCCTCTACAGATGAAACTAAAATAGGCAGCAAAAAAATAAATGTTTCCGGAAGCTCAGAAGTTCAGATCAACGGTAATAAAGTAAATATTAATAAGTAATCAAAAATGGAGATCGGCAAAGAATATCAATATAATACAGATATTATAGGCAAAACCAAAGTTCACAGTATGGACAGTAATTACAAGATAAATATTAAAACATCTGTTACATATAAGGGAAAAGATCCTGACGAAGATTACCATATATTTGAAATTACCGAAACGGAGTATAACCTGGAAATGTATGAAGATCCACTCATCGTACAGATCACTGAAATGACCAATAAAATATGCAGTATCTACAGCACCCTGGAAGTAGGAATCAGTAAAAAAGGAGAAATTTCTAAAATTTACAATGGCGACATGATTCGGAAAAAATGGGCAAAGGTTAAAGAATGGCTCACCAATGCACACCCAATTGAAGCCTATGAAATTATCAGAGCTAAAGAATACGAACTCACTAATGAAGAGATGGAGATAAAGAGCATCAGATATATCCATTTTCTGTATCAGTTCTTTTACATATTCGGAAAAGAGCCCATTGAAGAAGGTTCTAAAAGCTATGTAAAGCGGGAAGATATGGACCGATTCGGAGCCGGAGTTGTCATTCCCGTCAATCTCTCCGTATCAAAAAAAACTACAGAACAGGAATTTGATGAATGGAATGTGGAGGGAATGATGATTCGGGATGAAAAAATGATCAGAAGATTACGGGAATTTGCAAAAGATAATTATATGCATCCCGAATACAAAGTAAATGGAAAATACCTTTATGACGACCGGATATTGTTAAAATCTGATTTTACCATTACTGAAAAGCTAGGTGAATTTTTCTATTATCATTGCTTTATGGACACTCATTTAGAACTGTAATATCATGGAAGAAGAACAGTATCTTACCGAAAAACATTATTTAGTCTGTGATAAAGGCGTTGCACCAAAAAAAATGAAGGTCACAAGTCAGGATTTTGTAACCTTTAGTGGAGACAAAGCCGCCACAGAACTGGATACCCTCAAAGGGAATAATTTTGTCTGTCTGGGCAGCGTAGCTTTCATGGCAGGAGCTGCAGCAGGGATTGCCGTAGGAGTATGCGCCATGATTCCGGGGCCCGGATGGCTGGCCGCCGCAATTATTGCTGCTGCGATCTTGGCAGCAGTTGCCATAGGTTTGATAAAATGTAAAGCTGCTGCTGAACAAAGAAAGTGGACGAATACTTCACAAAAATTCTCCATCCAGGATCACAAAACCCTAACCCTTTCTTCTGTCATGGTATGTCCGGTAGAAGGAGGAACTATTACGCCCAAAGAAACAGTTTGGGAAGCCTGGGGAAGTGCCGCACTTACCAACTTGGGGCATGTAGCCAATTTTGCCTTTGGATTTCTTGCCGGAAGAGGAGCAACGTCAATGGTCGCAGGTGCAGGTTCTGCGGCGGCAGGTGCCACAACTTTGAGAGAGGGAGCCAGCAGATTTGCCACCACCTTTGGACAACAGTTTATGAATACAGCCAGAAAGGAACTCATAGAGCAATTTACATTCAAGGGATTCAAAAACCTTCCGGCCGCCTGTAAGTGGCTGAGAGGATTGGGAATTGGCGGTGCCTATTATGACCAGTACAATATATGGAGTAGCGATAAAGACACTCTTGAAAAACTGAAAGAAAGCGGCATAAGCCTTATTCTTGGAATTTTTGCCGCTCATGGAGCTACACAGGTATGTTTTCCTGCAGACACCAAGGTTCATACTCCAAACGGATTGCAGTGTATTGAGGATCTGTATGAAGGTGATCTGGTGCTTACTTATAATGAACTCACCAAAGAACAGGAGTACCAGCCCATTTTAAAAAAACACGAACGGTTTACCCTACAGATGCTTTCTATAGAACTTCCCACAGGAGAATTTGTGAGAGTAACTCCCGAGCACCGTTTCTTCTGTAATGATGAATGGATAGAAGCCAAAGATTTGAGTGCGGGCGACATTCTCCATCTTAAAGGAGGAAATTATACCACTATAATTAGTATTGAAGTATTGCCACATTACGAAAAAGTTTATAATTTTGATATTGAGGCCAATGAGAACTATTATGTAACAGAAGATGGAATTCTGGTGCATAATGGGTGTGGTAATAATGCTGCTAATCATTTAGAGGGTGATCCACCTGGAACCTTCAGAGATAATAATGGTAGATTAAGAAATGAGGATGGTACATACGCCAGTGATCCCAATACAGTTCATTCTGATTTAAGGACAAATAGACCATCTTATGGAAACTCTCAAGTTGATGACGTTTGGGATAATGCAATTAAAGATGCGGACGGAAATGTTATTGATCCAAATACTGGTGAAATATTAACATGGGATAAAACACAGCCTAGAGCAGGGCAATGGGATATGGGACACAAACCAGGACATTCGTATAAGGATTTATGTGACAGATATGAAAGAGGGGAAATAACCTATGATCAATTTTTAGATGAATATAGAAATCCTGATAATTATTGGCCCGAAAGTCCTTCAAGCAATAGAAGTAATAAATATACAAATTAAAATCTAATGGAAAACTTATTTCAAACCGTAAGAGACGGTAATTTAGAAATTTTAAAAGAACAGATTAACCAATCCAATATAAATGTTTTAAATGTAAATAATATGTCTCTTTTACAGGAAGCACTTAAAAACAAAAAGGATGACATAGCTTTTTATTTAGTCGAGAAGGGAATTCATGTAAATAATCAAGATAGTCAAGGACAGACTGCTTTACATTATATTGCTGTTTATAAGAACAATCTCGATATAGCAAAAGCCATTTTAGCCCATGACGCCCAGATTGATTTAAAAGATAAATTTGGTAATTCTGCTCTGTGGACAGCTATTTTTAATGCAAAAGGCGAATATAATTTTGTAGAGCTGCTTTTAGAAAATAAAGCAGATTTAAAGTCTACAAACAGTGCAGGAAAAACACCATATGATCTAGCTAATATTATGAAATTTCCTGAACTTATCCATTTAGTTAACCAATATTCAGTTTTATGATTTCTGTATTTTTTAATGATAACTCCAATAGCTTGACTTTAAAAAATCTTAATTTAGATTTTGATCAATGCTATAAATTATTTTCAGATATAATGAGAATTAAAGATAACTCATTAGGTATTTTTCTTGACGAAAAAACAATACAGTTTTATAATGAAGGTAATAATAAAATACTTGTGGAAATTATTAATAAGCCAAGCTTTCTAAATCCTCAGATGTTTGCAACTTTTGATGATAGCTTGAATATTATTAAAGATATTTATGAAAAAAATTCTATCAGTATTTTACCCCAAATGAAATTTGTTGATATAACCAGTGAGTCTTTAGAAGAAGTTTTAAATAAAAAATAATAATATCCGGAAGATGAATTTTAGAAAGCTAAATTTACCACTTCCTTCTATTATATTCTACCATATTTTAAATTTTCATGAACAATAAATCGTAAGATTATCAAAAGAATAAAATAATGTAAGGTTTCAGATAGAAACCTTTTTTTATTCAATCACAAATCACCTTCACTATTCAGCCTACCTAAAATTCATTAATCATCACATAAAAATGTCCTGAATACAAACTCTCAGGTCCGCCTGAGATATCGTAACGTTCGAAGTAGAGGTCATTCTTGGATTAGATACCGGAAAAGAAGTGTTCCCGGCAAAATCGCCTGCCGGAGAAACCACAATTGCTGCTCTTACAGAACTCGGCTACATATTCGCTGGGACAGGAATTTCAAGTGTAACAGATTTTCCGGGTGCAAGATTATTGACAGAAACCGATGGCCAGGCTTCAAAGCTGATCTGGTTTTTCTGTACACTCCCCTTTTCACCTAATTTATATTGCCCATTTACATCTAATTTAGTAGAAGCATTGGGAGTTGGTGTACCTATCCCAATATTAGCATTATTGTTTCCGAGGATAATTGCATTTGCCTGAGAAGTTGCTGCTTCATAGCCTATTGCTGTAGAAAACTGACCGGCAGCACTTGCACCCGATCCTACTGCGGTAGAATTCTGGTTATTGGTAAGTGCATTATACCCTATTGCTGTTTCGCTATTGGAATTTGTCATTCTTTCTTATTGAATGAGCTACAGCCCTTTACTACTCTCATGTAACAAGGCTTAACCTTCCAAAAAAACAATTATTAAATTATATTTTAAACAAAAAACATCAATAAAAACTGAATAAAATAAAATTCACTAGCTTCTAATAAAACAGCTTTCAATATGATCATTTACCATTCCTGTTGCCTGCATGTGAGCATAAACAACAGTAGATCCCATAAATTTAAATCCTCGTTTCTTAAGATCTTTAGACAGGGCATCTGAAATTTCGGTAACGGCCGGAACATCACTTAATGCTTTAGGCCGGTTATCCAATGGCTTTCCTCCAACAAAACCCCAGATGTATTTTGAAAAGCTTCCAAACTCTTTCTGCACTTCCCGAAATTTCTGCGCATTGTTTACTGTTGCTTTTATTTTAAGGCGGTTCCTGATAATTCCGGGATCATTCATGAGCTCCTCAATTTTCTCTTCCATATACAGAGCAATTTTTTTATAATTAAAATGATCAAAAGCTTTTCTGAAGTTCTCTCTTTTAGAAAGAATGGTGTACCAGCTCAGTCCGGCCTGGAAGCTTTCAAGAATGAGGAATTCAAAAATGATATTATCATCGTAAGTAGGACGTCCCCACTCTTCATCATGGTATTTCCGGTACAGGTCATCTTTCTCGCACCAGCCGCAGCGTATTTTTTCCATTATGGTTAATTTTTAGAATAAAGATAAGGGTGATTTGGAAAAGTATAACAAAAGATTAAGAAAACTTTAACAGTAGTCCCGGATTTTAGGAATAGTTATTGTTTATTTACTGGTACACAACAATAAAATATTACATTATGAACAATTCAGAATACAACAAAGCGGAAAATGCAGTAAACAACACAGAAAACTCTTTAAAGAATGCAGCAGACAATGCGAAATGGAAAATTGAAGACCTTGCAGACAGAGCTAAAGAGTATATCAATGAAAAAAGAAACAATGATGAGGAAGCCCAGCAGGAAGATTGGTTTGAAAAAGTAAAAAACAATGCAGCTGATGCCTGGGATGATATTAAAGATAAAGCAAATGAAGCCTGGGAAAAAACCAAAGATGCTGCAGAGGATGTAAAAGCAGAATGGAATAAGAAAACCAATTAGAATTTCAGTTATATAAATATTTTCAAGAAAATGGAGTCTTAAATCAATAAGGCTCCATTTTTATTATGTCGCAAACACAAATTATTGCTACATTTGTATTTAAATAAACATTAAAAAATTATGTCATACGGTTTACTTAAAGGCAAAAAGGGAATTATTTTTGGAGCCCTTAATGAGCAATCTATCGCATGGAAAGTTGCAGAGAGATGTCATGAAGAAGGTGCTGAATTTATCTTATCAAATGCCCCTATTGCTTTGAGAATGGGAGAACTTAATGGTTTAGCGGAAAAAACAGGATCTGAGGTGATAGCTGCAGATGCTACTTCGATAGAAGATCTTGAAAAACTTTTTGATGCCGCTGTTGCAAAATTTGGCAAAATCGACTTTATCCTTCACTCTATCGGAATGTCTATCAACGTTAGAAAAGGAAAACATTATACAGAAATGAATTACGACTGGTTGGAAAAAGGTTGGGATATCTCAGCTGTTTCTTTCCATAAAGTAATGCGTGTGGCTTGGGAGAAAGACTGTATGAACGAATGGGGAAGTATTTTGGCCCTTACTTATATTGCAGCTCAGAGAACATTCCCGGATTATAATGATATGTCCGATAACAAAGCTTATCTTGAAAGTATTGCAAGAACTTTCGGAAACTATTGGGGAGAAAGAAAAGTGCGTGTGAATACCGTTTCCCAATCTCCAACTATGACCACTGCAGGTAGCGGTGTGAAAGGTTTCGGAGGATTCCTTGGGTATGCTGAAGATATGTCTCCGCTGGGAAATGCAACAGCTTTAGAGTGTGCAGACTATTGTGTTACTCTGTTCTCTGATCTTACCAAGAAAGTAACGATGCAGAACCTTTTCCATGATGGTGGTTTCAGCAGTTCAGGAGTTACGCAGAAAGTGATCAGTAAATATGATCTTGAAAATTAATTTAAGATCATTTCAAATAAAATTAATGCGATGTACACAGGTTTCATCGCATTTTTATTTTAGGGAAATTTCATTAATGCAGCGGATTACTAACCTTTATTATTTACCTTAAGAAGAAAATTAATCAGGCAACTGGATATCTCAAAAGTACAAACTCAGTTTAAACAAAAGAGACAGTTCAAAAAAATGATACTGTCTCTTTTTTATTGTTCAGAATTTAAAGTTTATCTGATTGGTTTCCTGGCGGTTTATTTCTTTATAATTTTTATATTTTCTTTTGTATCCTGAAGGTTTACATAATAAACTCCTGATGAGAGCTGAGATAAAGAAAAAGAATTATTAACACCTGCTTTTAAAACAGCTCTTCCTGACTGGTCGTAAATAACAATTACATTATTGTTTCTCCCGTTCTTTACTACAATATTTTCATTCTTAAAATCGTAAAATAAGCTTTTCGCCTTATTTACAGCTTCATCCACGCTCATGTTTCCTGTTTTTTCATAAGCCCCCATGTCCACATTAGATCCTGATGTTCTGCCGTTACCAAGCAAATCCTGACTTTGCGTAACAAAAGTATTGTTTCCTGTATTAATTGCAGGCGAACCGGCCAGCAACTGGTAATTATAGGAAGTACAATCGAATGGGGCAGCACTTAAAGTATTAGGATTAACAAACATAGGATTAGCATTCAAAATACCGGTACCGGTAGCGTATCCATTTTCTACAATAGAATGGGATACAGTATTTCCTGCATCAATCTGATCATTATTCGAAGAGTTGGTATTTCCGTAAATAATAGAATTATATACTTTAACCTGGCCATTTACACTGTAAACAGCGGTTTCGAATGTGTTGGTCAGAAATACTTTTTTATTATGAGCAACGGTAATATTTTCCAAAATCTGTGAAATACTGCTGAGACTATACAATGCCAGAGCATTTTCGCTGTATGAATTCCCTGCAAAAAGAGAATTGCTTATCCTGGCAGAAGCCTTCGCAGCAATATGTACAATACTGGATTGGGTGGAAGTATTATTTGTAACAATACATCTGTCCATCGTAAAATTGGCTGCTTCAAAGCTCAATACGGCAATTCCTCCTGCTACAGAGCCTTTAAATCTGCTGTTGGTAATATTAAGGTTATTATTGCTTGACTGGTCAGAGAAAATAACTCCATTAACAGCTATATTGCTGATAAAATCACAGTTGGAAACATTAACTGTATAATTTCCCTGGTAAGCCTGGAATATAGCTCCTGCCGTACTTCCGAAGTTATCATAGAAATAACAGTTCTTTATATTGATAATTCCTGTATTGTTGTTTAATGATATACCTGCAGAACCTCCTCCTCTACCGGAAATTATTCTAAAGCCGTCCACTGTTATCCCGGATGTTGTGCTAATAATTTTTAATATCGTATTTGTATTATCTGTGTTGTCTCCAATAGCTCCGATATCTCCAGAAAGTGTTGTTGGGTTTTGACTGATGTTTCTTTGGGCTACAGAAGTTTCCGTTCCACTGAATCCACCATACAAGTTGACTCCGTTTTTCATATTAAATGATATGGTCCTGTCCGTAGTGGAAGTGGCTTTGTATACTCCTGATGCTACCCAAATCTCATCTCCAAAAATAGCATTACTCATTGCTGTCTGTAAATCTGTATAAGCATTAGCCCACGAAAGACCGTTGTTTGAACCTGTCGCAGATGAATTAACGTAAAGAACTGCAGCATCAATATTTGAAAATGCCAATAAAGAAAACAGTAAATATTTTTTCATGGTTAAAATTTTGCCAAAAATAGTGAAAAACTTCATACATAAATTAAAAATAATTTTATGATAAATACTGCAGACCTTTTTACGAGGTCCTTTTTAAAATAATAAGATTAGAAATCTAACCTAAACGGAAACCGGCGGCCTCTTCGAGGCCGCCGGTTCTATAAAAATAATCAATATGAAGTTCTTTATAAAGAAAATAAGTCTGAAGCTGGAAGAATGAAGTTATAGAACTCTGAAAAACATCTTTTTCTGATGATTAACTCATCATGTACTATCATACCCAAGCTATACATTAACTTCTAACCTCCCTCTTCCAGCTTCCAACCTACTAATCTGATCCTATAAAATAACTGTCTGGATAGAATGGGCCGGCGCAGATAATTTGGCGGACATTCCTTCAATCCAGAGATTGGTTTCAATATCATTTTCGGAATCATTCATAATGACGGTCACCAGCTGGCCGTTTTCATTCATGAAAGTCGTGGAGGTAAGCGCAGCTCTGTTGGAAGAGTTTCCTATTCTCTGTGCATTAGGCTTGATGAATTTCGATACGTGACCTACATAATAATATTCGTAGGTGTAATGTACTTCTCCTGTTTTGGTATCGGCAATGATAGGGGCAAAACAGAAATTGCCAACATGGTTAGGTCCTCCGGTTTCATCAAGCAATACATTCCAGTCGGTCCATAAGGCAGTTCCTTTATTGAAATCATTCAGCATATTCTTTCCATATAATTCTCCTAAGCTCACATCATAAATTCCCGACATTTTAAATTGCTCTTTACAGCCTTCTGTGAAAGCCAGGAATTTATCCGGGAAAGCTCTCTGGGTTTCCGATAAGTTATCGAAAAGCTGGGTTTTGTTGTTCCAGGTTTCGTACCAGTGGTAGCCGATGCCGCTGGCGTATTTTGAGGTTTCAGGATCACTTAAAGTGGTAGTTGCTCTTTGGTAAATCAGATCCCTGTTGTGGTCCCAGATCATTACTTTCTTGTCTTTGTAGCCATTTTTCCAAAGAGTTGGACCTAAATTGTTCTTAAGAAATTCCCCTTCTTCTTCTGCAGAATAAATACAGGATTCCCAGGTCTGAGTGGCCATCGGTTCATTTTGTACGGTTAAACCCCAGATATTAATTCCTCTTTTTTCGTATTCTTTGATGAATTTAATATAATAGTCTGCCCAGGTCTGGTAATACTGATTTTCAAGTCTTCCCCCTTTATAAAGGCTTTTATTGGATTTCATCCATGCCGGCGGACTCCATGGGGAAAAGTAAAATGTAAAATCTTTCCCGATTGCTTTCTGAGCTTCTTTGATCATCGGGATTTTATACTTCTCGTCGTGAGCAATATTGAAAGTCTTTAAAGATGTATCATTATCCTGCACATAGGTATAGGAATCACTGGAAAAATCACAGGAGTTCATATTGGTACGGACTACCGTGTAGCCTAATCCGTTTTTTCCAAAGTAAGCTTCTATAATTTCTTTCTGCTTGTTCTTGGGCAGTTTATAAAAAGTTTCTGCAGAGGCATCTGTTATGGCACCGCCTATCCCGATCAGTTTCTGGTATTTAAAATCCGGATCTACAAAAATACATGCATCCGTTTCCTTCGGCTGGCCGAATTTCTCAAACTTAACAATTCCTTTATCGGCCATTTTTTCATTGGTCTTGGAACTTGTTAAAATGACTTTCGCTGTTTTCACCGCATTCTTTTTCCAATAGTTTTGTGCATTAGCATTCAGAAACACTCCTACTGTCAAACAGCTCACAATTAGTTTTTTCATAATTTTTTCTTTCTGTTTTTGGGCAAAGCCCTCTCTTCATTATTTATTTTGATAAACCCTTACATAGTCTATATAATATTTTTGCGGAAATATACGGTCATCTATTCCTTCTTTTCCGCCCCAGAAACCGCCTACTGCCAGATTTAAAATAATAAAATAAGGCTGATCGAAAGGCCACGATTTATAGTTTTTTTCCTTATTTTCATAAGTAAAGAACTTCTGATCATCAATGTAAACCTCTATTTTCTCCGGTGTCCAATCTGCCTTATAGACATGGAATTTTTCACTTACATCTTTTACAAACAGAGTATCTGTCTTCTGTGTTCCCTGAATATGGTTGTAGTTCTTCGTGTGAACCGAAGCATGAATATACCCCTGATTGAACCCTACATGTTCCATAATATCAAGCTCGCCGTCATCTGGCCATTGTTTCATATTTTCACTCATCATCCATATGGCGGGCCAGGTTCCGCGGCCTTTTGGTAATTTTGCTCTTACTTCCACCGTTCCATACTGAAAGGAGAATTTTCCTTTGGTTAAAAGTCTTGCAGAAGTATATTTATTCTTTTCCCAGTTTTCTTTTCTGGCTTCAATAACAAGATTTCCGCCTTCCATTCTGGCATTTTCAAGCCTGTTCTTTGTATAAAACTGGGCTTCCTCATTTCCATAGCCGTCTCCTCCTACATCATAGTTCCATTTTGAAGAATCCGGAAGACCTTTACCGTTAAACTCATCGTTCCAGATCAGTTTTTTGCCCGGTTCAGCTTTGTTTGAAGCACAACCTGCCACAGAAAAAAGTAATATTCCTGCTGCACAGAACCGGATGATATTTCGGGATTTTATTTTCATGAACAATATGATTATTAGGTTTGGCTAAAGCCGTTGTTATATTTTTCATTAAGCGGGCTAAAGCCCGTGTCTATTGAATTATTTACTCCAATTGATTCTTTTGGTCTGAACATCTTGAGAGTTGGTTCCTACCATAATGTCGAATCCTCCTCCTTCCCAATCATAATTCAGGTCATTATCAAAAAATTTCAGGTCTTCCGGAGTCAGCTTGAAATCAACTTTTTTACTTTCTCCTTTTTTGATGAATATTTTCTGGAAACCTTTTAATTCTTTAACCGGTCTTACTACTTTTCCAAAAAGATCCCTGATATAAAGCTGTACAACTTCTTCACCGTCGAATTTCCCGGTATTGGAAACCGTTACACTGATATTTAAGGTCTGATTTCCTTTAAGATTGGTGGAACTTAAAATCATATCGGAATATTTAAAATCTGTATAACTTAACCCATATCCGAAAGGAAATTTAGGATCATTGTCTAAATCGATATAAGCGGACACATAATTTCTGTCCGTATTGTTTTTTGCAGGCCTTCCTGTATTGTAATGATTATAATAAACAGGAATCTGGCCTTCAGTCCTTGGAAAGGTCATTGGAAGTTTCCCACCAGGGTTTACCGTTCCGAAAAGAACATCGGCGATGGAGTTTCCGGCTTCAGTTCCTAGCCACCATGTATAAGCTATTGCCGGGATATTATCTGCTGCCCAGTTAAAGATCAAAGGTCTTCCGGCGTTGATCATTAGAACGATTGGCTTTCCTGTTTTGGCAATTTCTTTCAACAGCTCCTCCTGAACTCCTGAAAAGCCTATATTACTCCTGCTTTTAGCTTCACCGCTCATGGCATGGCCTTCGCCTAATGTCATGATCACCACATCCGCTTTTTTAGCTGTTTCTATTGCCTCTGCAAACATGGATTTATCCTGATCATCCACATTACAGCCTTTTGCATACAGTAAGGTTGAATTTTTATCAAGCTGATTTTTAATTCCGTCAAACTGAGAAACAATTCTTTGGCTGTCATCTTTAAATGCAACAGACCAGAAACCGTGATTGGCAACAGTTTCTTTCCCGAAAGGCCCAATGAGAGCTACTGTCTTAACATTTTTTGAAAGAGGAAGGATATTCCCTTTATTCTTTAAAAGAACAATGCTTTTTGAACCGAATTCTCTTCCGAATTTCCTGTTTTCCTGATTATCGGTCTGTTCTTTCTGTCTTTTTTCATCACTGAACCTGAAAGGATCATCGAAAAGGCCCATCTCGAATTTTTTGGTTAAAATTCTTCCTGCCGCATCGTCTACAAGTTTTGCATCTACTTTTCCTTCTTTTACAAGTTTTGGAAGTTCTGCTATATAAACACGGCTTTCCATATCCATATCGCTTCCGCCTAAAATGGCTCTTTGAGCAGCTTCACCGGCATCTTTGGCATAGCCGTGAGGAATCATTTCCCCGATACTTCCCCAATCTGACACTACAAAACCTTTATAGTTCCATTTTCCTTTTAACAACTCTCTTTGAATATATTGGTTTGCTGTAGCAGGGATTCCGTTGATATCATTAAATGAATTCATGAATGTGGCTACACCTGCTTCAGCTGCGGCTTTGAAAGGAGGCAGATAGGTTTCGTTCAGCTGTCTTAGGCTCATATCCACAGAATTGTAATCTCTTCCGCCCACAGCTGCCCCATACGCTGCAAAATGTTTCGCACAGGCCATTACAGCATCAAGACTTCCCAAACCTTTACCCTGAAATCCTTTAATCCTTGCCAGACCAATCCGGGTTCCTAGATAGGTATCTTCTCCTGAGCCTTCCATTACCCTTCCCCATCTCGGATCTCTTGCAATATCTACCATTGGCGCGAAAGTCCAGTGAATACCGTAAGCAGAAGCCTCCGTAGCTGCAATTCTTTCTGATTTTTCTATCATAGCCAGATCCCAGCTTGCGGCCTGTCCTAAATTGACAGGAAAGGTTGTTCTGTATCCATGGATCACATCCTGGCCAAACAGTAAAGGAATTTTCAGTCTGGACTGCTGGGCCAGCTTCTGGAAGGCCCGTGTCTCCCTGGCTCCAGCTACATTAAGCATAGAACCTACTTTTCCTTTTTTTATTTCTTCCAATACCGCTGCAGAATTGGATTGCTGTGGTCCGGTAGCATATTCGAAGCCGCTGTACTGCACCATCTGCCCTACTTTTTCTTCCAATGTCATTTTAGACAGGAGTTCTGCCACCTTCTGATCGATAGTTTTCTGCCCGCAGACATTGATTCCCAATGCTGCAACTGCAAGTAAGAAATAAGCTTTTTTCATGATATTAAATTAAAAAACAAAAGTCGCTGCCGAATTTCCTGATAAGGTTACGGGAGCAGTCTTTCCGTTATATTTGATATTAAAATTTTCATCGGCAGAGTTTGCGTTCTGAACAATAAGCACTGTTTTTCCGGCAGGGGTTTTAAATGCTGCCGTAGAAATGGTTTCCGTTTGTGTAGAGGCAATACGCTGTGAGCCTGCAGGCACAAACCTTGAAGCGTGTGCAATGATGTAGTAGGAAACATTCCTGGTGAAATTTTCACGGCCGGAAACTGTTATTGCTCCTTTACATTCTGTACATCCTCCATCTGTATGGGGTTTGTACTCAGGGTCATTTGCTAAATTCCATTCTAAAGCAATACTGCTCCAGTTTCTCATAGAACCGATGATAACGTTTTTTACATGCCAGTTGAGATCTTCGTTAAAAGTTCCCTTTGAACCGGTCCACTGTTCGGTAAAATACAAATTTTTATCAGGAAAAGCATTATGCACCGTACTTAAAGCGGAAATATCTCCTTCGTACAAATGGAAAGCTGACCCGTCAATATACTGATAGGCTTCCGCATCTTTCAGAATATCAAGGGCATATTCCGGTTTGTTGCAGTTATGGTCATACACCACAATTTTTGTTTTGATGTTGTTGACTTTAAAAACAGGACCCAAATGACCTTTAATAAAATCTCTCTGCTGTTCGGAGGGCATATACAAACTCGGATTGTTTCCGGGATGAAGGGGTTCGTTCTGAGGCGTAATGGCATCGATAGCAATGCCTTCTTTTTTCATTCCCTGGATGTATTTTACAAAGTATTCTGCATACACTTTATAAAATTCCGGTTTGAGGCTTCCTCCTTTGGATTTCCCGTTATCTTTCATCCAAACCGGCGATGACCAAGGGGCTGCAATGATTTTAATTTCGGGGTTAATCGTAAGGATTTCTTTCAGCATGGCGATCAGATCTTTATCCCTCTCCAGACTGAATTTGGATAGCGTGGGGTCTGTCTGACCTTCCGGGAGATCATCATAGGAAAAAACCTCCCCGTCAAGATCGGAAGCTCCGATACTGAGACGAAGATAGCTTATGGAAATTGAATTTTCATCCTTTCCGAAGAGTTCATTCAGAAGCGCTTTCCTTTTTGAGGGGGAAAGCCGGTTGATCACCTCAACACTACCTCCTGTCAATGTATATCCAAAACCGTCAACATATTGAAATTTTTGAGTGTCATCAATTTCAATATTCTGCCAGCTATTAGGATTTTTAGTAAATTTAACGGGAGTCTGCTTTTGTAATTTTACACTTTCATTACCTTTCGTCAGCCAAGACTGAACTTCATTTTCTTTATTTCCATTTACCGAAGCGCATGATAGAGGAAAAAGTACCACGCCGCAAAGCAGCGCAGTACCTTTAAAAAAGAAACTATATAAGTTGTGAAACTTCATTTTTAGTAGCCTGGGTTTTGTTTTAAAGCAGTATTGATCAGCTCGTTGAAAGGAATAGGAAGAATTTCGTTCTTGCCTGCCTTAAATCCTCTTGCTGCCAATTTAGCCGGTGCGTCTCCCCATCGAACCAAGTCAAACCATCTGTGACCTTCTCCTGCCAATTCTCTTCTTCTTTCATCCTTGATTGCCTGCATAGAAACCGGAACTGAAGTTAGTCCTACTCTTGCTCTTACCGCATCCAATAATGCCTGGGCTCTTGCTCCAGTACCGCCTAATGCTTCCGCTTCCATCAGGTAAGTATCTGCTAATCTAATGACGATGTAATTCTGACGGAAATTAAGTTCTGTATTTCCCGGCTGAGTAGACTCATCGGCTTTTCTTGGTAAATATTTATTCAAGAAATATCCTGTATCTTTAAAACCTGGAGAATAAGTGATTTTATTTTGCTGCTTCAAGCTTTTGGCATTAAAAACCGTTGCATCAAGGCGCGGATCACCCTGCATAAAGTTAAATAAATCATCTGTTATGGGATTAAAACCCCAGCCGGAATGAATACTTGGAGCATCATTGTTCGGAATATTTGTATTAATTCCATAAGAAATTATTCCTACCATCTGATTCACTGCATTACCTTCATCTTTACCACTCCCCCAATTAGACCAAACTCCATTTCCAACATTGGTATGCATTGCTTCCAGGATTGATTCTGTAGTAAATTTATTATCTACAACCCAAAGACTCGAAAAATTGGAAACAAGCTTATATCCATATTGGCTTGTCTGTCCGGGTGTACCATTTACCGCCTGAAACTCAGAAGCGGCTAATGTATATTTTTTATCATATAAATAAATTTTACCCAGTATTGCTCTTGCTGAACCTTGTGTAATTCTACCAATTTCGTTTAAATTATTTGATGGAATAGTCATTGGCAGATCTCCAAGTACCGAAGCAATATCACTTTCTATCTGTGCATAAACTTTAGCAGGATCTTCCTGAGGAATATTATAGTAATCATCTGTTGCCAAAACAGGTTTTAATATTAAAGGAATATTTTTAAACATTCTTAATAATTCAAAATAATATAATGATCTTAAGACTTTTGCTTCTGCAATAAATCTTCTTCTCGTTTGATCATTCATATTAGCATTGGGAATTCTATCCAATAACAGGTTTGCTTTTGCAATACCCTGATAATAATCTCTCCAATAGCTGGCTGGCATTATTACCGGATTAAGGGTATAATTTGAAAATCCCTGGATACCTGCTCCATCTGAAGAATTTCCTCCACCAGAATAGAAATCATCAGAAGCACCATTAAAGAAGGTTACCATATTTTCAAATCCTCCAGCATATTTCCTCATCATATCATAGGTCGCAACAAGTCCTGCGAAAGATTGCTCCTCATTTTGAAAATAATTACTTGAATCGAAGGTTCCTGTATTTTTAACATCTTCTAGATTACTGTCGTTACAAGAAACAGCTCCAAAGCCTATTCCTGAAAGCATTAAAACGGCAATACTTTTATATATAAAACTTTTATTTTTCATTTTTTCTTTTAATTAAAATTGAACATTAGCTCCAAAAAGGAAAGTTCTGGCCTGTGGATAGAAAGCCCTATCTATACCGAAAGTATCTGCTCCTGCAATTTCAGGATCATAACCTGTATATTTTGTGAAGGTTACCAGATTTTCTCCGGTTACATAAAACCTTATTTTGGAAGCTCCGATAGTTTTTGCAATATCTTTAGAAAGTGTGTATCCTATCTGAACTAATTTTATACGCAAATAATCTCCATTTTGAAGATAATAGTCAGACATTGCCGTATAGTTCTGATTAGGATCATCTTTAGTTACCCTGGCTATGGTATTAGAAGTCCCCTCACCTGTCCATCTATCTAAAATCGCTGTCTGATAATTTGATTCCGGTATATCAAGTCTTCTCAAACCCTGGAAGATTTTGTTTCCGGCTTGCCCTTGTGCAAATACCATCATATCAAAATTCTTGTAATTCATATTCAGAGTAAAACCAAATGTGTATTTTGGTACAGAATTACCCAGGTTTACATAATCATTGATGTCAATTTTCCCATCACCATTTACATCCTCTCTTTTGAAATCTCCCGGTTTTGCCTTATCCTGAAGTAATTGTCCGCTTGCATTGGTATAGGCATCAATTTCTGCCTGATTTTGGAAAACTCCAATATTCCTGTACCCATAAAAAGAGCCGTAAGATTCACCAACCTGTAATCTGGATACATTCCCCAATGTTTGGAAACTTGCGAATGGAACATATTGTCTATCTCCTTCCAATCTTAAAATTTCATTTTTCAGATAGGCAAAATTACCATTTGCAGAAATACCAAAATCCCCCCAATTCTTTTTATAACCTAAGGTTACCTCAATCCCATCGTTATTCATATCTCCAATATTCCTGTAAGGATTTTGATTTAATCCTAAATAACCAGGAAGTTCAACTCTTCTTAAGATATCGGTGCTTTTTTTTCTGTAAAGATCAACGCTTAAATCAAAATTTTTGAAAAGTTTAATATCTGCTGCTAGGTTAAGCTGTGATGTTCTTTCCCATTTAAGATCAGGGTTCTCTAATGTACTTGGCGCATATCCTACATGAATAATGTTATCTCCAAAAGTATAATTACTGCCCGGAACCAAGAAATTGGCAAATGCAAAATCATCAATCGCATCATTTCCTAAGACACCATATCCACCTCTTAACTTAAAGCTGGTAACTACTTTATTTTCCGGCCAAAAGCTTTCATTTGAAACATTCCATCCTAAGGACATTGCGGGAAAATTCCCCCAGTGATTATTACTTCCGAATTTTGATGATCCATCTCTACGGATTGTTCCTGTAAAAAGATATCTGTTGTTATAATCGTAAACTACTCTTGCAAAATAAGATGCTTTATGGGTTTCTTTTCCGTCCCAGGCATTAGAAGTTTTGTTAGATTCTCCAACATCAAAATTAAATGAAGCCTCCTGCCAATCATTCGTAGGAAGGTTCTTGAATGTTGCATTCTGTCCGTAGCTGATGTTATATTCATAATAACCCTGTCCTAGTAAAACGCTTAAATTGTGTTGTCCAAATTTATTTTGATAAGTAAGTGTATTCTCAGTATTCCATTCGAATTTTCTTTGAACTTCTCTGAATAAATTATTAAACAGATTGTTATTTGCTGTACTTAGAAACGCTGACGGAGTAAATGCCTGATTTCCCCAATATGATAGTTTACCGTTTGCCGTGGATTTAAAATTGAGGTGTTTAGTTATTTTAAGATCTCCAAAAACATTGGCAACAATATCATCAGACCATTTGTATCTACCCCTTTGAGTTTCCTGAAAAGCTAATGGATTAGACATCTCTTTACTTACATATGGTGAAATTCCATAAGGATTTCCATTGGCATCTCTTACAATATTTGGGTTATTGGTGTAAACGGGCTGACTAAGATCTGTAGCTAAAACAGGAGTTACAGGATCCAGGTTGATGGCAGAACTTAAAGGTCCGCCAAATTCATTATTATCACTAATTGCCTGAGACTTTGTATGAGTATAAGCAAAAGTCTGTCCTATTGTTAAGAAGTCAAAAACCTTATGTGTAGAATTAAATCTTGCATTAATTCTTTTATAATTTGAAATGTCTCTCAACACAATACCTTCCTGGTCGTAATACCCAAATGAAGTGTAGAATGTAGATTTATCATTTCCTCCACTAATACTGAACTCATGAGATTGACGCTGTGCACTGTTGAAGATCTGTTTCTGCCAGTCTGTTCCTTTTCCCAATGAATTAGGATTGGCAAACATTGGAGGAGTATTGCTGTTATTATACATATTATCATTCGCAATCGCTTCATTCATCATATTTGCATATTGCGTTGCATCCAGCAGGTCTAGTTTTTTTGCAGCATTTCCAACACCGAAGAAACCATTATAAGAAAGATTCATTCTTCCTTTTGCTCCCTTTTTAGTGGTAATAAGAACCACACCTTTTGCAGCTGAAACTCCATAAATGGCTGCGGAAGCACCATCTTTAAGAATCTCCATTCCTTCAATATCGGATTGGCTTAACCATCCGATGTTATCCACTACAATTCCGTCAACTACCCAAAGTGGATCGTTACTTCCTGCACCAAAACTGGTAATACCACGTACTCTTACAGTTGGTGAAGCTCCCGGCTGCCCGGAATTTGATACTACGGAAACTCCCGCAGCCCGCCCCTGAAGAACTTGCTCTGGTCTTCCAGCAGCCGGGGAATTTTCAATATCGGAAGATTTAATACTTGAGATTGCTCCCGTTACATTACTTTTTTTCTGGCTGCCGTAACCAATCATTACAACCTCCTCAATTTTATTCTCTTTTGGAACAGTGTCCTTTACGCTGGTTTGTGCACTAAAATTGGCTGTAAAATACAGCACGGCAACCAATCCCAGACTTCTTGATATTCTTCGATTCATATACAGTTAGTTTTTTAATTCTCAAATTGAGACAATAAAAATATATTTTTTTTTAATTATTTAACATTGTATTCACAATTATTTTAATTTTTCGTTTATTTTTGGGGGCTGAAAGCTCTATTTTATCTTCATAATTCATAAAAAAATCATAAAAAAACAATAAAAAAATCCCCAAAATGACAGCCAAGCTTTCCAGAATCTCACTTCCTTTAAAACTGACCTTTCTTATTTTTTCAATGGTCCTGAACTGCATGGGCATTGTTATTCTTCAGCTTTCGGAGGCAAACATCACTTATGAAAAGCTAGGTTTTCTGGAATCGTTCAAGGATCTTCCTATTGCTTTTATTTCACTTTTTGCCGTGAATTTCATCGGTAAAACCGGAACAAAAAGAGCGTTGATCTCCGCCCTTATCATCGTAGGAATCTGCTCCTGCCTGCTGCCGTTTGTAGAAGATTTCTGGTTTTATAAGGTATGGTTTGCCATTATCGGGACGTGTTTTGCAGTGGGTAAAATTTGTGTTTTCGGGATTATCCGGAATAATATTTCAGATGAAAAATCTCTTGCTAAAATGATGAACAGTGTAGAGGCATCATTCATGATCGGAATTTTTATAGTTAATACCGGTTTCGGATGGCTGATCTCCAGCCGTTATTCAGAATACTGGAAATTTGGATTCCTGTCTATATCGGTACTTTGTGCAGTAACGATATTTTTATTTTCAAAGCTGAATATTTCGGAAACTCAAAAAACGGACAGTAAAAATCTTATTTCTGAACTCTCAGTATTTGTAAAACCGGCAACGGTTGTATTTCTCTTTGTTATCTTTTTCATTGTATTTGTGGAACAGGGGTTTAATTCATGGCTGCCTTCATTTTATAAAAATCACCTGAACGTCAATTCTTTTTTTGCTTTGCAGGCTACTTCCTTTCTCGCCCTTTTCTCTTATGCAGGAAGAACGCTTACCGCCAATATCATTCAGAGGTTTTCCTTGTCAAGATATTATATTTTGTGTCTTTTTTTAATTATAGGGGTACTGATGATCATTTTAGGAATTCAGTATTTTGATTCTGTAAATTCCAGCATTATTTTGTTTTTATTTCCTGTCATCGGGCTTTTTCTGGCACCGCTCTACCCTGTTATCAATTCAAAGATGATTGCACAGATTGACAAAGAAAAAATCAATCTGTTTACTTCGCTTATTGTTATTTTCTCTTCATTGGGAAGTTCTCTAAGCTCTATTATCATGGCTGTCCTGTTTGAAAAACGGCTGTTGAATTACTACCCGATGTACATCTTACTGGCTGTTTGTGTGCTGTTTACAGTCAGTTTGATATATTTTAGGCTGACAGCAAAGAAATTATAGAAAATAATTTTATTTTTATGCCATGAAAATCAAAGAAACCAAAAACAAAGAAACGCTTCAGGAACTTATTGATACAAAAGACTTTGTAGCACATGTGTCTGTTGACTGTACCATATTTGGTTTTCACAATAATATTTTGAAGGTTCTTCTTTTGAAATATCATGATCTGGATTTGTGGTCTCTGCCAGGAGGTTTTGTTTTCAATGATGAAGATCTCCGTGAAGCGGCAGCCAGGGTTTTGTATGAAAGAACTCATCTGAAAGATCTTTTCCTGAAGCAATTTCACACATTCGGGAGAATAGACCGTACGGAGAATAATGTACACCAGATTCTTCTCAATAACAAAGGAATTGAAGTTCCGAAAGATCACTGGATTTTTCAGAGATTCATTACAGTAGCTTACTGCAGCCTTATTGATTTTTCTATTGCCAATACTTTTCCTGATGCATTTAACGAAAGCTGTGAATGGTTTGAAGTAAACAATCTTCCCAAGATGGCTTTTGACCATGACAGGATTATAGAGACCGGTCTTGAATACCTGCGCATGAATATCAATACTGAGGTGGCAGCCAGCAATCTTCTTCCTGAAAAATTCACCATGAAAGATCTTCAATCCTTGTATGAAACTATTTTAGGGGAAAAATTCAGGAGAAACAATTTCCAGCGCAAGATATTAAGCTTAAATATCCTGGACAGACTGGAAAAACTGTACGACGGATCTGCAAACAAAGCTCCGTATCTGTATAAGTTCAAAAGTAAAATTCACAATGCTGCCAACCAGTATCCTATCTCCAATGATGAGGAGGCTTAAAAAACCTTGTTTTTACTTAAAACCTGCCTGTTTTCATTTATCTTCCTGAAAATCAAAGGCAATAAAGATTTGCAAAAAAATTTTTCAAACCGGCGAAAAGTATTACTTTTAGGCAAATCAAAAAATCATGTCATATTATCCTCTTACAAGCATTCCAGACTATTACGGAATTGATGCTTTACTTACTGAAGAACACAAACTGATCCGTCAATCGGTAAGAGATTGGGTGGAGAGTTTTGTAATGCCGCAGATTGATCAGGCCGCACAAAATCATACAGATATTCCGGGCTTAATGAAAGAATTGGGAAAAATTGGAGCTTTGGGTCCATATATTCCTGTTGAATACGGTGGTTCAGGGTTAGATCAGATTTCTTACGGTTTGATTATGCAGGAACTGGAAAGAGGAGATTCTGCAGTACGTTCTGCTGCTTCGGTACAGAGCTCGCTGGTGATGTTCCCGATCAATGAATTCGGATCTGAGGAGCAGAAGAAAAAATATCTTCCTCATCTTGCCGCGGGAGAAATGATTGGTTCTTTCGGATTGACTGAACCTAACCACGGTTCTGATCCAAGTTCTATGGAAACCTATTTTAAAGATATGGGCGATCACTACCTTCTGAACGGGGCCAAAATGTGGATTACCAATTCTCCACTGTGCGACATCGCAGTAGTTTGGGCAAAAAATGAAGAAGGAAAAGTGCAGGGACTGATCGTTGAAAGAGGTATGGAAGGTTTTACAACCCCTGAAACCCATAACAAATGGAGCTTAAGAGCATCAAAAACAGGAGAGCTGGTATTTAATGATGTAAAAGTTCCTAAAGAAAACCTACTTCCGGGAGTAACAGGGTTAAAAGGACCTTTATCCTGCTTAAATTCAGCCAGATATGGAATTTCATGGGGTGTAATCGGGGCTGCCATTGACTGCTACTGTACAGCTGTTCAGTATTCCAAGGAAAGAAAGCAGTTCGGGAAGCCAATCGGTTCTTACCAGCTTCAACAGAAAAAATTAGCTGAATTCTTAACTGAAATCACAAAAGCACAGTTATTATGCCTTCAGTTAGGAAATCTTAAAAATGCTCATAAAGCAAGTCCTGCACAGATCTCAATGGCTAAGCGTAATAACGTGAAAATGGCTATTGATATTGCAAGAGAATCCAGACAAATCCTTGGCGGTATGGGAATCATGGGTGAATTCCCAATGATGAGGCATGCTGCTAACCTTGAATCTGTTATTACTTACGAAGGTACCCATGATGTACATTTACTGATTACCGGTTTAGATATCACAGGGATCAACGCTTTTTAGATAAAAGCTTGAAATATTAAGAGGAGTCCGGCCGAATGGCCGGACTCCTTATTTTACTCACTTTGCAGGGAACTTATATTCAGTGAATAATTATTGATGTATTAATATTATTAAGGTTTTATTAAAAACATATAACTTAATAACATTAAAAAATATTGATATGAAAAAATTATCCATTCTTTTATTAAGTTTCACAGCACCATTCTTTTTTGCCCAGCAGGCAGGAGATGTTGCCAGCTTTGAACAGAAACTAGATCTCACTCCGCAAGGTGTAGCCAATTTTATCGCCAATAGCCTTGGTGACCAAAACGCTCCGGATTTCGTCAGTTATCTCAATGGATTCAATGTGGGACTCAAGGGATATAAAATCACTTATTATACCAAAAACGAAAAGAATGTTTTAGTAAAAGCAACAGGATTGCTGATGTATCCTAATGTCAATTTTAAACTGTCTACAGTTGTCTCTGATCATGGAACCACCGACAGCAGAAATAACGTACCTTCCAACTTTAAAGGTGCCTTAACAGCCGGATTTGTAGTGGAACTGTCTTATGTCCTCAACGGATACATTCTCATGGCTCCCGATTATGTGGGAATGGGAAGCGGAGACGGAGTTCATCCCTATGTAGATGCAGCTACGGAAGCCGGAGCAACAATAGATTTTGTAACGGCAGCCAATAAAGTCCTGGGGCAATTAGGTATAAAAAGATATGATGAATATTTTCTGGCAGGCTACTCCCAGGGTGCCCATGCTGCCATGTCGACTTTAAAAAGCCTGAATACCTCCAACCCTAACAATCTGAAATTCAAATATGCTTATATGGGTGACGGACCTTATGATTTTTCAGGGGTCACTTTGAATAAAGGAGTTCTGGAAAAGGATTTTTATCCGTTTACTTCTTTCCTTGCCAATGTTCTCCATACCTGCAACAATACGGGGTATAAAACGTATAACACCAGCATTTCAGAAGTGATTTCACCTGAATATCTCGATAAGTATAACTACCACGTGGTTCAGGATAACGGAGGCCTTCTCTGGGGCCCGGTCATCTGGAGGAATCTTTTCACTCAGAATTTTGTGAATGATGTGACCAATAATCCGAACAACAACCTCAGAAGATGCATGAAGCCCAAAGATGTGTACGATTGGTACAACAAAACACCGATGACTTTGGGACATTCCACTGTAGATCTGGCTATTCCACCGGAAAATACCTCTAAAACCATTGACGTGCAACGCGGATATTACGCCTGGTGGGACCTGAATAAATACAAGCTGGATTCGTTTTACTGGGGACCTTTAGGACATGTGGGAGGAATTGTCCCTTTCACTCTGGCGTCGAATGCAAAATTCAATACCCTTAGAAGCGGAGGACTTCTGAACGAATGGGCTATACTGACTTCAAAACAACAGCAAAGCAGCCAGCCAAAAGCTCATTCACTTTATTCTTCCCAGCTAAAACCGGATCTTGGGAATATGGAGCTCGTTGGAATCACAGATTTCAATCAGGAAAAAGCAGAAAGCAGATCTGCGGCGGAAAGCAGCTTATCTGCCTTAAAAGATGGAGTTTATCTTTTAAAAGTACAGGACAACAATAATCAAAAATTAATTCCTTACATTAAGAATACACCAATAGAAGTTCCTGAAAATGAGATCATACAGTCTGAAAATAACCATATTCTAAAATTTAAAATCCCTCAGGAAGAACTTATGGCCGTTAATATTTTTGATAATAACAAAAATCTTCTGAAAACAATTTCCAAAGAACAATACAGCAAAGACGATGGAATTGATATGAAAGACATTGCCAGTCAAAACAATACTTTTGAAGTTGTCACTCAGTTTTATAATCTGCAGTTCAAAAAAGCATTGACTGATGGGCTATTAGTCAATAAAACTGAAGTATTTACCCAAAACCGCCAGATTATTGCAAAAGCAGATACCGGTATCAAAAATATCAGCATTTACAGTATTTCCGGTGCCCTGATCCTTCAGCAGGAGATCAATAAACCTGAATTCAGGTCAAATAATCTAGAATCAGGGGTTTACATTGTTCAAATGGTTACCAGCGATGGAAAAACTGTCAATAAGAAAGTCAAATTATAACAAAGTAATATATTCTTCATTTCAAATTGATTGAATGCACTTCAGTAATGGAGTGCATTTTTAATTGGAATAAGGTTTTATATTCTCAATAAAACTGAGATCCGGGTTTAAAATTTCCAGGATAAGATTCTTCACGGACTGCATGGCATCATCAATACTCCCCTTCTCAAACTGCAGGGAAACCACGCCTTTTTTAGCTTCTGCAAAGCTCCAGATCCCTGTTTCAATAGGAAGTCCCCAGAACTCGGGCAGATTCTGAACTACATAATGATAAATACAAAGCTGTAGAGCCTGTTTCCTTTCGCTGTTATGGAAATATTCAGCGACATTATTTTCGTCTATTTTTACCGTGAGATTTTTGATTTTTGCAGTTTTGTAATCGATAATTCTGAGTGTTCCGTCGAGGCGGTCTATCCTGTCAATAAACCCAAAGAAGGATATTTTATCATTGTCATCAAGATAGAAATCCACGTTTTCAAACCTTTTTTCAATGTCCAGAATCTCTAAAGTATGACCATTTTTCACTAGTTCAAGATCATGGTTCAGGACATTTTCAATCACTTTTTTAGCAATAGCACGGTGGATGTAATTCATCCCTTTTTCATAAAATTCAGGCTGGTGCTTCAGCTTTTCAATGGCGATATTTATATATTGATCTATTTCTTTAATTGAATTCTGTAAATCCCTTTCTTTTAAAATTTTACCTTTAAGTATCTCATATACTTCTTGAAGTGAATAATGAACCAGATTTCCGTAGTTTTTTACCGACAGCTCTTCTTCTATTTCATCTGTTTCGGAGGTCTTTAATATCTTCGAAAGATAAAAATCAATAGGATTGTAAAGGTAGCTGGTGAGGTGGGAAGCTGATACTTTTTCTTTCCATTTCTGAAGTCTTTCCAGCACGATGGGAGTTTTAAGAATTTCTATCGGCTGTGAAACAATAGGCTCGGAAGAATTTTCAATAATGAGATGTTCTATCTTATGGGAACTCTCCATTTCGATCTGGGTGATAAACCTGCTTTTTTCCCCGGTATTTACCCCGGAACTGAGTGCATTATACAGAAGATGGACGTTTTTAGAATCCTGAATCAGCCGGTAAAAGTGATAAGCATAGATGCTGTCGTTTTCCAGGAAAGTATGAAGGTCAAAATACCTTCTGATATCAAACGGAATATATGTGTTCTGAGAATTCCCCAAAGGAAGCTTCCCTTCATTCACAGAAAGCATAATGACATTTTCGAAGTTTAGAAGACGGGTTTCCAGGAGCCCCATAATCTGAAGTCCGCGGAGCGGTTCCCCTTGAAAATCGATACTTTCCGAATTAACATGCTGGTTGATCAGGATCTCCAGCGTTTCCATTTTAATCTCAAAATTATACGGGCTAAGCTGGTTTTTAATGATCCTGAATGCATTCTCAAAATGGGAAACATTTTCATACTGGATATCATCTATTTCCAGCCATTTAATCTGCCGGCAGAACTCAATAAGCATATCGAGATAAACACCCGTGTGGTCAGCTTTTTTAAGCAGTCCGTAATAGGAAAGCCCGCCCAGAAGTTCGTCTAAAAGCTTTTTTGATATATAAACAATATTCCTCTCCTCTACTTTTGTTCTGAAATTACTGATAATCAGCTCATCTTCAGCAGATTTCGGAAGCTCTTCTAGGATCGGGAAAATATCTCTGTAATAATAGGAGGATTTATTTTTCTCCAGCTGTTTCTGAAGATAGAAAAGCTGTTTTACCGCATTGGAAAAAGAAAGATTCTTCAGCGGAAAACCCATGGTAATATTCAGGTTTTCAACCCCGTACATTACATCCAAGCTTGCAGGAAGAAGGTTTTCGTCCAATAAAACCACAGCTGTATTGGAATAGGTTTTATTTTCAATTTCCTTGAATATTTCAGGCAACACTTTAGTCTGCGTTACATTTCCGGAGACTTCATAAACTTTGATGTTTTTGGGCTGGTTAAAATCATCTTCTATCCATTGAAAAGCCCTGTTATCATCAAATTCTTTCCACATTTTGTGATTTCTCAGGAATTTTCCGGCTTCCTGTCTTTCATCATCAAAATAATAATGATCCGCCTGAAAGAAACACTGCGCTTTATTCCACCGCAACAGGTTTCTTACCAGCTTCTCTTCTACAGGTGTAAAGGCATTGAAACCGCAGAACACGAAATGCTCTGAAGTACCTTCAGCAAATCCTGCAATCTTCGCTTTCGCCGTTTCATGGATCATTCCGGAAGTAGCCCAGTTTTTCTCCTGCAGTTTTTTCTTTAAAGCCGGAAGAAAAACATTCATATTCTGCCAGAAATTAAGGAATTTTTTACGGGGAACATCATCGTCTTCACCAAGGTCCTGTGCCCATTCCTTGATCCTTTCCTCATCAAACATGTACTGCAGTACGGCCTCATCACTTTCTGAGAATTTCAGGATATCATCCCAGTCTTTCTGCAGGGTCGGAAACCACTTTAAAAAGTCTGAAAAATCATCTTTAGGGATAAGTCCTAGGCTCCGGTAAACATCAAAGGCAAAAAGCCACAGAGAGATTCCCTGGACCGGCTGTTTTCCTGCAATCCTGTCGATCAGTTCTTCTATGGTAAAAAAATTGGGAAGAAAGCCGGAGTAGTTGTTTTCTTCCAGGATCTGCCTGATGAATACAATGGGGCGTTTTCCGGGCAGAACAATATTGAAATCCGAAAGATCCGGGTTTTGAGCCAACAGTTCGCGGATGATTTTATTGAGAAATTTCAAGAGGCTTTATAGCTTTTTAAGTTATCTAGTTCTTCAGCAATGAGGGCATTGTATTCTGCCTGTTTTTCTTTATTCATCCCATGTTCTGTGATTTTATCATAGGATATCTGAAAGTTTTTGTAATCGTTTGATATCCTGCTGTAAACTGCATTAAAGTTTTTATTGTAATCCCCGGAGGTCTTGATCTTTTCTGCTATTTCTTTCCTGAATTTTCTGACAAAAAGTTCTGCAATATCAAAATGTTTCTGCTCATGCAAAAGGATATAATCGTTAATTCTTTTCACATCTTTCCAGGACATATCCTCATTGAAAATAGCAGTAATCTCAATTTTAACCGGAGATTTAGGATTGGTGGATTTCACTACAGAATACTCCCATCCGCAATGGGTGTAGGCAATCACATCCGAATTGTTTTTTCTGCTTACTTTGCTTTTAAAATTATCCCAGACCAGTTTATGATCTTCCTTCCAGATTATTTTTTGTCCGTAAAGTATATTTGTAAAGAGAAATAAGCCAAGAGAAATCCATTTCATTATTTAACTACAATTGTTTTGGTGATCCAGCTGTTGCTGCCGTTCCAGAATCTGAAGGTGTAAGTTCCTGTCTGGCGCGGGCTGAATTTAATCTGGCTGGTTCCTACATGGGTTTCCTGTGTACAAGGTCCTTCAGTAATATATTTATAAGCGGTAACAGATCTTTGCAGACTGCTGTCGTGGATGTAATCATATCCGTAAAACCCCTCACATTGGGACGAATATGTAGAATACGTCTTAATGCTCTGTATTGAATAGACATCCATAGTATCCTTCATGATCTTTACACTGTCGATCCTGATTCTCTCTATGGACTGCACGGTCTGGTAATCATCATCTTCACAGGAGATAAAAACCAACCCTAAAAACAATGCAGAAAATCCAATATTTAAAAGTTTTTTCATAACCTTAAATTTACTGATTATCAATAATAATTCAGCAAAAAATGATCACTTAATTATAAAAATCAAGAGTTAAAATTGCCTTTTGATACATAAATCACTTTTTTAGTATCAAAAAATTCTTCATCAAAATAGTTTTTAAGGTTGAAGATTTCACATTTAATTCCGGCCAGCTCTTCAGCAAGATCGCCACCTTTTAAATACAAAACTCCGTTATGTTTGGGATTAAACTGTTCTTTTTCAAATTTTCCTTTCAGCCATCTCAGAAATTCCGGCATCTGTGTTACAGCACGGCTTACTACGAAATGGAACTTTTCTTTCACTTTTTCAGCTCTTCCGTGAATGGCAGTGAGGTTTTGCAACCCGATTCCTTCTGCAACTGCTTTTACAACAGTGATTTTCTTTCCGATAGAATCAATTAAGGTAAATTCCACTTCCGGAAAAAGGATCGCCAGGGGAATTCCCGGAAAACCACCTCCTGTTCCAATATCCAGAACTTTTGTTCCTGGCGCAAATTCCATTATTTTCGCAATTCCCAAAGAGTGCAGAACATGCTTCTCATACAGCGATTCCATATCTTTTCTTGAGATCACATTGATTTTTTCATTCCACTCATTATACAGTTTCTCCAGTTGGGAAAACTGCTCGATCTGCTTGTCTGTAAGATCAGGAAAGTATTTTAATAGTAACGATGCTGCCATATGAATTATTATAATCTGCAAAAATAAGTTTTATTTCTGTTGTATTCAAATGAAGTTGCTGCAGGGAAACTTTAAATTCAACTACAATAAAGTGACATTACCGCGCAATGGCAGGAATAACAGGAACGCTTAAATTCCCGTTTTGATCAACAGCCTGAACCGCGAAAATATAATTGTCCTTTGAAAGCGGGATTTTCATGTAAAGTTCTTTGGTAAAAATCTTTTTCTGCCACAAAGGGCTGTCTGTTTCCCGTACCAGGACATAATATCCAGCCGGTGAGCCGGATTTTGGTTTTTTCCATTGCAGTGAAGTGGAATTGGTAAGCTCCTTCACTTGTACTTCTACCTGTTCCGGTTTTGAGGGAGCCTTCGCGAGACCGGCCAGGACTGCAATATTCGCAGCCACATTCCTTTTCAAATAACTGTAATCTATATACTGGGGAAGATCTCCATATTGTTTGCCATTCTCTACCCTGATATCCTGGTGCTGGCGGTCATAATTTTCATAATATTCTGTAAGCCTTACAGAAGGAAATCCCTGGGTGACAAAGCTGGAATGATCCCCTCCACGGAGGAATCTGTCGTTTCTGTAGATCAGTTTTACTTCAAGCCCTTTCACATATTTTTCTGCAGTTTCCTTAATATAACGGGCGAGCTGTCTGGAATCCCCATCATTTTCCAACCCGAGGTTCCTTATATTCATTGCTTTTTTATCCAGTTCCGCATATGGCATCCCTTCACTGAAAACTCTCAGTGTATGATTATTAATCTTTCCTGTTTCTCCTTCTTCAGGATTTCCGATCATATCATTATTCAGGACTGCTTCTATCTGCAGATTTTCTTTTTGGGCCTTGTCTGCAAAGAGCTTAGACCCAAGCAGCGACTGTTCTTCACCGGAAAAAGTAACGAAAATAACAGATGCAGGAAAAGAAGATCTGCTCAGAATTCTAGCCGCTTCTATCACCGCACTTACTCCACTCCCATCATCATTAGCACCGGGAGCCAAAGACGTTCTGTTCATCACATCAGTTACCCTTGAATCCAGATGGGCAGAGATCAGGAAAATTCTTTTATCATTTGGGTCTGTGCCTTTCAGAAATGCTACAGGATTTCCCAGATTGGTCACTTTGTCTACCCTTTTGCCATCGGGCTGAATATCTTCCTGCTGCAGATAAACATCCATTCTTCCACCTGAATTTTCCGCATATTCTTTAAATTTTCCCAATACCCAGTTTCTTGCCGCTCCAATTCCCTGGCTTTTATCATCCACGGAACTTAAAGTATGCCTAGTATGAAAGCCCACCAGTTTGTTGATATAGGATTTTAAAGAATCTGAGTTCACTTCAGAAACGTATTTCTTTATTTCATTGTCTTTTGTACTGGTCTGAGAAAAAGCGACAAAAGGAGCCAGTAGTAAAAAGAGAGAATATTTCATACAATTAGTCTTAGATTGTTTAAATATACAAAACATAAACATTTTGGAATCCAATTGAGATTTGAGATAAAAAAAGACCGCTTTTTGCAGTCTCTGTTGTTTATTCTTTTTCAATAGGATTATCGGATAATCTGAGTTTGTTGGCAATCACGGCATCCATATTGGCTCCGCTCTTTTTAAGTTCGTTATAATCGAACTGGGCGATATAGCCATCTTTCAGCTGCATTTCCATTTTTCCTGCTTTGGAATCAATGCTCATTCCTGCAATATCTTCTACTGAAGAGAAAGTATAATTTTTGATATATTTCCTATATTCTTCGTTAGTTATCGCTTTATTTTTTTTGGGAATAAAAGTGTTTAAAACGCTTATTTTTTTAATCTGAATCAGATCGAAAACATGATTATTTTCAGAATCTTTTACCATCACCACTAACCCCGGAAGACCACTGAATTTATAAGGGCCGTCATTCACCGGAAAATCTTTACTGAACCAGGCTTCCCACTTTCTTCCTTTATAATCGGCCGTGGCTTTCTGGCAGTTCATGTTATTGATTTTTTTGAATTCATTTTCGATTGACCATTTTGGAGTCTCATTTTCTGTTATAACAAGGTCAGCATTTTTAAATTTATCGTAAAAATTAATTGTTTTTTTAGCATAATCTTTTTCAATGATATAATTTAAATTACGGTCGTAATGCTTGCCTTTCAGAAGAGCAGGATAGCTTTTATCGACTTTGTAGGCAGAATCCCTTTCGTATTTTACAGCATTAGAGAAATAAGATTTCTTTCCGTCCGTATCCAGATTCATATAATCTGTCACCACGGAATCCTTTTTCGCTGCATCAGGTTTCATTTTGTATTCGTAAACAAAACGGTAACTCTGAGCCGAGAAAAAAGAAGCTAATAATAAAAACAAAATTCTGTACATTTTTGATGATATATTGTTAAAATACTATTGAATACAGACTGAATCAATCATTTCCAAATCTAGTCATTAAATTAAAACCTGACAAAAATCTTTTTTCCAGCTTCATTTTTATTTCCCGGCAAAACGTTTTTATTATATATTTGTTTAAATTCAAAAACATCATATGGATAAACTTTCAGATAGAGTAAAAAGATTAGGTTACTCACAGACTTTCGTAATGTCGAACAAAGCAAGAGAAATGAAAGCCGCCGGCATTGACGTGATTAGTCTTACTCTTGGCGAACCGGATTTTGATGTTCCGGATAATATCAAACAGGCCGCTTTTGATGCGATCAACCAGAATTACAGCCACTACTCTCCTGTTCCCGGGTTTCTTGAGCTTCGTGAAGCGGTAGCCTACAAATTAAAAAGGGACAACAACCTTGATTATAAACCTTCCCAGATCTGTGTTTCCAACGGCGCTAAGCAGGCTATTTTAAATGTGCTTGCCTCCGTGATTAATGACGGTGATGAAGTATTGCTTCCTGCACCGTATTGGGTAAGCTATGATGAAATGGTGAAAATGATGGGAGGAAATTCGGTAATGCTTCCTACTTCTTATGTTACAGATTTTAAAATAACTGCCGAACAGCTTGAAGAAGCCATTACAGATAAAACAAAAGCAATTCTTTTCAGCTCGCCGTGTAACCCGTCCGGTGGATATTATACCTATGATGAACTGAAATCCATGGCGAAAGTTATTGCCAAATATCCTCATGTGACGATTATTTCGGATGAAATCTATGAGTATATTAACTACGAAACGAAAACAACATCCATCGCCCAGTTTCCTGAAGTGTATGAGCAGACTGCCGTAATCAACGGGATGTCTAAAGCATTTGCCATGACGGGGTGGAGAATCGGTTATTCCGCCTGTCCTGAATGGCTGGCCAAAGCCTGTGAAAAGATCCAGGGACAGATGACCAGCGGAGCCAATACAATGGCGCAGAGAGCTTCCATTACTGCTTTGAAAACAGATCCTTCCGAATACAGATACATGATTGATGCCTTTCAGAAAAGAAGGGATCTGGTGTATGACCTGATGAAGGAAATCCCTGGATTTAAAGTACTGCTTCCAAAAGCTGCCTTTTATTTCTTCCCGGATATTTCCTATTACATTGGAAAAACACTGAACGGCACGGAAATCAAAGATTCTGACGATTTCGCTATGTTCTTACTGGAAAATGCTCATGTCGGATGCGTAGGCGGTGTTTCCTTCGGAAGTCCAGAGTGTATCAGATTCTCTTACGCAGCTTCTGAGGAAGATCTGAGAGAAGCGATGAAACGAATCAAAGATGTTTTGACTCCGTTCAATTCATAAATTAACTCAATCAAAATGAGTATAACATAAAGAAAAAGCTCTGATTTCAGGGCTTTTTTTCTTTAAATCCATTAAAAACAATTATAGATTTTATTTATCAATATTGATTTGTTTGATAGATGAAATGTTTATATCTTTGCACAAGAAAATTTAATATAAAAACAGAAAATTATGTCTTTAGTAGGAAAAAAATTCCCAAATGTAACAATTGATGCAATGTCTGAAATGGGTGACGATCTTAGAATCAACATCCTTGAGGAAGCAACTTCTAACCAGCAGAAAGTACTTTTATTCTGGTACCCTAAAGATTTCACTTTCGTATGTCCTACAGAGCTTCACGCTTTCCAGGATGCTTTAGGTGAATTCGAAAAAAGAAACACAAAAGTAATCGGTGCTTCTTGCGATACAAATGAAGTACACTTCGCTTGGCTGAACACTGCAAAAGATAACGGAGGTATCGAAGGGGTAACTTACCCGCTTCTAGCTGATACTCACAGACAATTGGCTAACATTTTAGGAATTGTAGATCAGGATTTTGAATACAATGAAGAAGGTGAAGAAACTTTCACAGGTTCTAACGTAACTTACAGAGCAACTTATCTTATTGACGAAACCGGAAAAATCTTCCACGAGTCTGTAAACGATATGCCGTTAGGAAGAAACGTAAAAGAATATTTAAGACTAATCGACGCTTACACCCACGTTCAGAAGCACGGTGAAGTATGTCCTGCCAACTGGGAAGAAGGAAAAGATGCGATGAAAGCAGACAGAAATTCTACCGCAGAATATTTAGCAAAGAACTAAAATAATGTGTTAATTTGAAAATGAGATAATTTGAAAATTGATCTCAGGATTTATATAAAAATTATCTCATTTTCTATTTATTTTTTCACACAAAATGGCAAGGAAACAATTTCCGTCTTTGTCAATTAACACACTTTCAAATTAATAAATTTTCAATTATCATTATGTACACAGAATTAACAGAAGATACATTACAGAATATCGTGAACGACAATGAAAAAGTAGTTGTTCAATATGGCGCGACATGGTGCGGAAACTGCAGAATCATGAAGCCAAAATTCAAAAAACTGGCATCAGAAAACGAAGATATTCCTTTCTTATATGTAGATGCTGAAAAGCTTCCTGAAAGCAGAAAACTGGCAACGGTTGACAATCTTCCTACTTTCGCAGTTTTTAAAAACGGTGAATTGGTAAACCAGGTACAGAGCAACCAGGCCGAGAGTTTAATTAATCTTTTTAAAGAAATACAATAATGAAGCTACCCGTAATCAGACAGTTTTATCAGAACCAGACTCCGGAGAACCTCGAAAAAACACTGGAGGTTTTAGAAAGTTTCTGCGAATTCAGAGGAACCAGTGAAGAAGACCTAAACGTAGCAGGAGAGCTGATCACCAACATCTGTGGTGCTTTGGAAGTACACGCCAGCGTTCAGAATGGTATGAGCGAAAAAGATGCTCTGAATTCTTTTGCACAGAAGGTCTTAGGATCTATTGATAAGTAATTTTTTTCTTATTGAATCATTTAAAAGATTTAATCATTAAAAGATTATAAACACAATACTACTGAGGCTTTCCTCGATACTATATTTTCTCAATTCTTTAATTTCAATTTTAAACATTCGTCTTAAAGCTTCTGTAATATGCCATTGCTGATGCTGTTGCCGTTGTTTATACAATTAAAGAATCCAAAAAAAATCCCGGTGAATATTACCAGGATTTTTTTGGTTTGATTACTTAATTAAAACACAAATAGCACGAATATTTTCACTAATGACACAAATAATCACGTTCTGATTAGTGATATTTGTGAAATAATTTGTGGCGTTTGTGTTTAAAAAATAAAAAATCCCGATGAAATTATCACCGGGATTAATTATTATGGTAGATCAGAGTTTATAACTCTTCACTTTTCATGCTTCATTTAAAATTAGCTTCTTCTGCTCATTAAAATTCTCAGGATATACCAGAACAACAGCATAATTGATGCAAAAAGCTGTAAAGAAGCACCTACATACTGTCCGGTAGTATATACATTTTTAAGCTTGCTTGTTTCGTACAGAATACTCGCAGAAGCCAAAAGAACCATTCCTACGGAAAACCAAAGTCCTAAATTGAATCCGAAAATAGCACCGGCTACAATTAATCCTATCGAAAGAAACCCTCCGATAATAATGATATTTCTTAAAAATGAAAAATCTTTTTTAGAAGTAAATGCCACCGCAGAAAGTCCTGCAAACATTGCAATCGTAAGCATGGCAGCCTGGAAAATAATATTTCCGCCACCCTGCATATTGGCCGCAATATAAATCATAGGCATGAAGATTACCGCTTCCAGAATGATATAAAATCCTAATCCGAAATACTGCGTAGTTCTGCTTTGTGAAAGCGACCACTTGGAAGCCAGCATAGAAGCCAGCCAGAAAACCCCGATAATAAGCAGCCAGGTATATTTCTGCCCGAACATCATCGCAATAACTTCTACCGGAACTGTTTTCAGTAAAATAGTTTCAACCCCAATAAATGCGAGGATGGATAAAGCGACATGCAAGTAAGTTTTTCTGTAAAAAGCTGCTTTTTCCACTTCTGAGGAATGAGCAACCAAGACATCTGTCATCATAGTTAGTATTTTTATTTTTTTGAATTTAAAATTATTTTGTCTTTTTTGCCGGCATTACACCAAGGATTTTACCGTCATCTTCAAATACAGCCATAATCACCTCTTTTGACTCCCCCGCATATTTGTAATGAATGCTTGGAAGATTGGAACCGTCCATTAGTTTATGGTAGCCTGTACTTAGAATTTCCAGCTTTTTATTGACATCAAAGCCTTCTTTTACTTTTTTCAGAACATCATCTGTAACGATTGCCTTCACTTTATCCGATAAAAGTGCGTCTACAGCTGTACGGTCCGGAGACTTAAGCGCTTCAACGAACTTCAGAAAGTTCTCATTATACAAAGCAACCTTTTCCTTGTCCAGCTGTGCCGGAACTTCTTTCTGGACCTTTTCAACCTTTACTCCCGTCACTTTTTGAGCAAACATCAGCTGCGCGGCAAGCAATGTAAGTCCTAAAAATATTTTTTTCATAATCTTTTTGGTATTTGGTAAAATAAGTGAGTTAAGATACGAAAATCAGACCACTTCCAAAAATCTCATCGTATCTACATTATCCGCATACGTATCCAAAGCAGGATGCTGTGCTTCACCAAAAGGAATCGAATCCAATCCCAATTCGTTTTTAGCCACAATACACTGAATATTTTCTTCGTTTTCAGCAAGGAATTTTTTCACATCTTCCAATGACGAGTATCTGCTGAAATGGATTACCGAAAGTGGACTGAAAAGTTTATCATCTTCTTTCAGCATCACAAAATTATTATCCCAGAATTTATCCTGATTCAGAAGATAAACTGCCCTGTTGTAATCATAATTGTTAGCATATTTATGATGATTGATAATATCCTGGAAATTTAAAAAGCTTTCAAATAACCTGTCGATCACAAAATTTTCCGGAATAAAAATCCTGGTCACATTTCTGCACCCAAGCCCGAAATACCTGAAAATGTCTTCGGCCAGAAGCTGAAGTTCCTCAGGAGTCTCATTACCTTCCAGTACGGCAACCGAAGTCCTGTTTTTACGGATAATATTCAAATGGTCTTTGAAATAATATTCCAGGTAACGTGCCGTATTGTTGCTTCCTGTCGCGATCACGGCATCAAAATTCTCCAGTTTTTCAACAAATTCAGACTGTACGGCTCCACCGGACAGCTCATTCCATTTTTTCAACAGAAACGGAACCATCTGCCTGTCTTTGGAAGACAGCTTGATTAAAGGAATATGGCCGCTTAAAACAACCGATATCACATCATGAAGTCCAACAAGAGGAATATTTCCGGCCAGGATCAATCCCACCCTTTTTGGAATCCTGGAAACAGAATAATTTCCAATCCAGTTGTTTATATTTTCCTGCGTAAGTAAATTTGTCCATTCTTTCAGGGCAAATTTCTGATTTTCAATGGTAAACCAAGGATTCTCTATTTCAGATCTTTTAAGCAATAACTCAAACTCGTTATCCGCCTCATTATAATCCTTCTGATCCTTTGCCAAAAACTCTTTTATATACTCACTTAACTTAATAAGTCCTAAAACTTGATTTTCGATATTCATAATTACTTTTAAATTGGGGAATATTTTGTAATTTTGTGCAAATTTAAAAAAAATTAGCGATGGCTATTAAAATAACTGATGAATGCATTAATTGCGGAGCCTGTGAGCCGGAATGCCCAAATAATGCAATATATGAAGGGGCCGTAGATTGGAAAGCTTCTGAAGGTACAGCTCTTAAAGGTACCGTAACCATGCCGTCAGGACTTACTGTAGATGCAGATTCGCCACAGGAGCCCGTAAGTGATGATGTATATTTCATTGTAACAGATAAATGTACCGAATGCAAAGGATTCCACGAAGAACCTCAGTGTGCGGCTGTCTGCCCGGTAGACTGCTGTGTACCAGATGAAGACCACGTAGAATCTGAAGAAACCCTGCTTAATAAAAAAGCATTCTTACACGGTGAATAATAAAAGCTCCGTCTCAGCATAATGAGGCGGTTTTTTTAACTATAAATTTGAAATAATCCAGTAAAATATCAAAAAATCAACAGCAAGTCCTTACCATTCTTGCACAACCAAAAAAGTAAAAATATGAGCAAAAAACACAACTTCAGCGCAGGGCCATGCATCTTACCTCAAGAGGTTTTTGAAAAATCAGCAGAAGCTATTTTAGATTTTAACGGAATCGGATTATCCCTTCTTGAAATTTCCCACAGAAGTAAAGACTTTGTTGCCGTAATGGACGAAGCCCGCGCTATTGTGAAAAGGCTGATGAACCTTGGTGATGATTATGAAGTGCTTTATTTAGGAGGAGGTGCAAGCCTGCAGTTTGCAATGGTTCCTTACAACCTTTTGAAAGTAGGTGGTAAAGCAGCTTATCTGGATACAGGAACCTGGGCAGCAGGAGCCATTAAAGAAGCAAAAAAATTAGGAAATGTAGATGTGGTAGGCTCTTCCAAAGAAGAAAATTACTCATTCATTCCAAAAAATTATACGGTAGGTTCAGAATATGATTATTTCCACTGCACATCCAACAATACCATCTACGGAACCCAGATGAAATCTTTTCCGGATGTGGACACTCTGATGGTTTGTGACATGAGTTCAGATATTTTCTCAAGACAGCTGGATTTTTCCAAGTTTGACCTGATCTATGCCGGTGCTCAGAAAAATATGGGGCCTGCAGGAGTTACTTTGGTGGTTATCAAAAAAGAAATCCTAGGAAAAACCGGAAGAGAGAACATGCTTTCTATTCTGGATTATTCCCAACATATTTCAAAAGAATCCATGTACAATACCCCTCCGGTTTTCCCTGTATACGCTTCTCTTCTTACTCTGCAGTATCTTGAAAGAAATGGAGGAATTGCAGCAGCTGAAATCAGAAATGAAGCCAAAGCAAAGTTATTATATGAAGAGATCGACAGCAATCCTCTTTTCGAAACCTTCTGCGTAAAAGAAGACCGTTCTTTAATGAATGTTTCCTTCAAACTGACAGACGAAAGCAAAAAAGAGGCATTCGACAATGCATGGAAAGCAGCAGGAATCAGCGGATTAAACGGACACAGAAGTCTGGGTGGCTACAGAGCAAGTTTATACAATGCTTTACCTATTGAAAGCGTTCAGGTTCTGGTAGATGTTATGAGATCAATCAAGTAATTAAACACTAAAAAATTCAAAGATTGAAAGATTGTAGAGCAGTTAATTAAATTTTATTAATTTGCGACCCGATTTAAAATTTTTAAATATCAGAATTTTTCAATCTTTAAATCTAAAATAATACATGAAAGTTTTAGCAAACGACGGAATCTCGAAAACAGGAGAACTGGCACTTAAAGAAGCAGGATTTGAAGTCCTGCCCAACAGGGTGGCACAGGATCATGTTATTAATTTCATCAACGAAAATAACGTAGATATCCTCCTTGTAAGAAGTGCGACGAAAGTGAGACAGGAGATGATCGATGCCTGCCCCAGCCTGAAAATTATCGGACGTGGCGGTATCGGAATGGATAATATTGATGTAGACTATGCCAAAAGTAAAGGCATAAAAGTAATCAATACCCCTAATGCATCCTCAAAATCGGTTGCAGAACTTGTTTTTGGGCATTTTTTCGCACTGGCAAGATTCCTTCACGAGTCGAACCGCCTGATGCCTTTGGAGGGGGAAACCCACTTCGATGCCATGAAAAAGTCATTCAGCAAAGCCTATGAACTTTCAGGAAAAACACTTGGAGTGATCGGCTTTGGAAGTATTGGACAGGAAGTTGTGAAAATGGGAATCGCATTAGGAATGAAAATCAAGGTATTAACAAAAAACCCGAAAACAAAGGTTCTCACTCTGGACTTTTTTGATGGGCAGACCTTAAACTTTGAAATCACTTCCACCAATGATATGGATGCTTTCCTTAAAGATACAGACTTTATCAGCATCAATACGCCCAAAACCAATGAATATATTATAGACACGCCCCAGTTCGAAAAAATGAAGGACGGAGTCTACATAGTGAATACTGCAAGAGGCGGTGTAATTAATGAGGTAGCCCTTATAGATTTCATCGAATCTGAAAAGGTAGCAGGGGCAGCGCTGGACGTTTTCGAGAACGAACCGACTCCCGAGTTACCTTTACTGATGAATCCTGCGCTATCCCTTTCTCCTCATGTGGGTGGAAACACTGTAGATGCACAGGAGAAAATCGGTGCGGAACTTGCAGAACAAATTATTAAGCTACAAAAAGAAACTATACGATAAACTATGCCTGTTTTTAAACCTTTCCGTGGAATAAGACCTCATAAAGACTTTGAGAGCACTTTCCCTACCCATCCTTTGGACAATTTCACTCAAGAGGAGATTGCAGAGAAAGCTCAAGTTGAAAATACTTACATCAATATGATTAAACCCTATGTTGTAAGTAAATCTAAAGATATTGACCGGAATTTAAGAAAGATCCGTTCAACATTTGAAGAACTTCTTGAAGAGAAAAAACTCGTTCAGGACAGTTCTGCTTATTATCTTTATGAGCAAATTTATCCCAACAAGCAGGTTTTCAGAGGATTGCTTGGATTGGCAAGCATTGAGGATTTCTGGAACGGAAAGATTAAAAGACATGAAAGTACTATTCCTCAGAAAAAGGAAAAACTGGCCCATTATCTGGATAAGGTAAGCCTGCAGGCTGAACCGGTACTGCTTACCTACCCTTCCAATTCCAAGATTGAGCTTCTGATGAACCATGAGGAAAAGAACGTTCCTATTTTCAACCATGTTGATTCTATCGGGATCAGACATAAAATCTGGAGAATAGACAACCGCCTGAAGCTTCAGCAGTTCAAGGAAGTGATTGACCAGATTGATTCTTTCTACATTGCCGATGGCCACCACAGGATCGGTTCCACAGCATTGAATGCAAAGCATCATAAAGAAAAGAATAAAAGGCATAACGGTACTGAGGCTTATAACTTTGTGTACAGCTTCATCGTTTCCAACCAATCCATCAAGATCCACGATTACAACAGAATACTATCTGATCTTAACGGGCTTTCCAGCGAAGAGTTTTTAAAAGAACTGGACCAGTATTTCCTAATCCATGAAAAGGGTGAGACTCCTTATTTCCCTTCACAGAAATTCCACATTTCGATGTACCTGGACGGTAAATTTTACTCCCTACACGTAAAACATGACCTCCGTTCCACAGAAATGTCCCTTGATAACCTTGACCATCACCTTTTAGACAAATACATTTTCAAGAATATCCTGAAAATAGAAAATTCCGACAGCTCTGAAAAAATTTCCTATGTAAAAGGAACATCCAACATTCAGGGGATTAATTTTTTAAAGGAAAAAATAGACGATGGTGAAGGTAAAGTAGGCTTTGGAATTTATCCGGTGAGTTTCAATGATATGATTAAAATTTCGGATCTTAAGCTCAGTATGCCTCCAAAATGCACATTCATTGAACCGAAACTGGTTACAGCCCTGTTAATGTATGATATGAAACCTTAATAAATTCCTAAATTTTCCCTACTTTTATCTTCGGAAAAAGAAAGGTAAATAAAAAATGAAAAAAATCTTCATTATACTTCCACTCTTTTTGAGTGGATTTTTATTTTCTCAAAAAAAGCCACAGAAAAAACCGGTAAAAAAAACAACCGTGGCTAAATTCAACTACCATGATGAATTCAGAAGAATCTCCGACGAGGTGATGACCAATGGTACCGCTTATGAAAATCTTGGCGAACTTACCAAAGGGATCGGCCCCCGTTTCAGTGCAACGCCCGGTTATATGAAAGCGGTGGAATGGACTGAAAAAAAACTTAAATCTATCGGCATTGATATGATCTGGCGAATGGAAGCCAAGGCCCCGGTCTGGATAAGAGGAAAAGAATCTTTGCAGATAAAAGCCGGAAATGGAGATTGGACCAATATCAGAATGCTGTCTTTCGGGAATTCCGAAGGAACAGGCGGGAAAGATCTTACAGGGGAGATTGTTTTAATCAGTTCAACTTCTGAGCTTAATGCCATGTCCATTAAACAATTGAAAGATAAAATTGTTTTCGTTAATCTTCCGATGGATCCCAAGATCATTAATACAAATGATTCTTATTTAATTACTGCAAAATCTAAATTAATTTCTGCTTCCGTGATTGCTAAGACGGGAGCAAAAGCTCTAATTATAAGATCTTTAACAACCGCAATGGACGATACACCACACGCAAAAATGGTGTATTACGAGCCTGATGACAAAATAAGAATTCCTGCCCTGTCTATTGGAGTAAAATCCGCTGATGAATTGGAAAAATTATTAAAAAGTCAGAAAGTTACTGCTAAGCTCAATATGACCGCGCAATCAAAAGGCGATACCACCAATCCGAATATTATTGCTGAAATTCAGGGTAAAAAAGATTCTAAAGTGATTGTTTTAGGAGCTCAGTTAGACTCATGGGATTTCGGTGAAGGGGCTATTGACGACGGAACAGGTGTTGCACAATGCATTGAAGTTTTAAGGACATTTAAAGCGCTTGGCATTGAAAACAATCATACAATAAGGGTGGTTTTGTATGCGAACAGCGAAAACGGCGGGCAAGGACGCGAAATGTATGCAGCCTATGTAAAAAAGAAAGAAGAAAAGCATATTTTTGCTTTAGGAACAGATGCAGGAGGATATTCTCCGAGAGGATTTTCATTAGATATGCCACCACAAAGACGAAGACAGATCTTCGAATGGAAGAATTATTTTCTTCCCTATGGTATTTATGATTTTGACCAGACTGAAGCTATTCAGGATATTTCTCCACTGAAAAAACTGGATATCCCCTTAGCTGAACTGGTTGTAGATACTCAAAGATACTTCGATTACCACCACTCCGAACAGGATACTTTCGATAAGGTGAACAAAAGAGAGCTTCTTTTGGGAGCAGTTGCCATGACACAACTTATTTTCATGATTGATAAAAACTGGTAAAATGAAAAAGATCATCACCCTTTCAATTTTAATGGCAAGCATGACTGTTTTCGGGCAGTCTAATGAAGATTCGATACAGTTCAGCAAGATCTCTACGGAAATACTGAATAACGGAAAGGCTTACAATGAACTGAAAGACCTTACCAAAAACATCGGAAACCGTTTAAGCGGTACCGAAGCCTATGAAAAATCTGTGAAATGGGCAGAACAGAAGCTTCGGGAAGCCGGGGCGGATAAGATTTGGCTGCAGGAAGTAATGATTCCGGTCTGGGTAAGGGGAAAAGAATCCCTGCAGATTAAAACCGCAGACGGACAATGGAAAAAACTTAAAATGCTTTCTCTCGGAAATTCTGAAGGAACAAGAGGAAAAGATGTCTCCGGCGAGATTATTATGGTGAGATCATTAGAAGAATATGATAAGCTTACGACAGATCAAGTAAAGGATAAGATCGTATTCTTTAACTACCCTTTTAATCAGTCATATGTACAGACTTTTATTGCTTACCGGGAAGCAGGAGCATACAGACGTTCTGCAGCTAATCTGACTGCTCAGAAAGGAGGTAAATTTGCCATCATCAGATCTCTGTCTTCCGCTTTTGATGATGTTCCCCATACAGGCAATATGCGATATGACGACAACGTTTCCAAAGTACCTGCAGTGACTATCGGAAATACAACTGCAGATGAACTGGAAGCATTATTAAAAAACAAAAAAATTACAGCAAAGCTCAATTCCAACTGTGGGATGAAAGGTGAAAAGCTCTCCCATTCCGTGATTGGTGAGATTACCGGAAAAAAAGATCAGAGCGTAATCGTTGTCGGTGGCCATCTGGATTCATGGGATGTAGGTGAAGGTGCCCATGATGACGGTGCCGGAATCGTACAGAGTATTGAAGTTCTGAGAACATTTAAAAAACTTGGAATTAAAAATAACCATACCATCAGGGCTGTTTGTTTTGCCAATGAAGAAAACGGAACCAAAGGCGGAAAGCAATATGGAAAAACAGCGAAAGAAAAGAATGAGAAGCATATTTTCGCTATAGAAACAGATGCCGGAGGCTTCTCTCCAAGAGGTATTTCCCTGGAAATGGATGACAAAAACAGAAACCAGATCAAAAGCTGGGTGAATCTCTTCCTGCCTTACGGAGTATACAATTTTGAAGGTAAATATTCAGGGTCGGATATTGCTCCGCTGCATGAAATGGGTGTTCCTACCGCAGAACTGGTTCCTGATCCGCAACGTTATTTCGACATTCACCATACAGAAGAAGATACTTTTGAAAAAGTCAACCGCAGAGAATTGCTTCTCGGTGCAGCGGTAATGACACAGCTTATTTATATGATCGATAAAAATTGGTAAACTATGAAAAAGATAATTGGAACTTCATTATTATTCCTGGGAATCACTGCTTTTGGCCAGTCCAAAGAAGATTCCGTCCAGTTCAGCAAAATTTCCACAGAAATCCTGAACAACGGAAAAGGCTATACAGACCTTAAAGATTTAACTAAAAATATCGGCCACCGCTTAAGCGGCTCTCCGGCTTATGAAAAATCTGTAAAATGGGCAGAACAGAAGCTCCGCGATGCTGGTGCTGATAAAGTCTGGCTTCAGGAAGTAATGGTTCCTGTCTGGACCCGCGGAAAAGAATCCCTGCAGATCAAAACCTCTGACGGGAAATGGAAGAACCTGAAGATGCTCTCTCTCGGAAATTCTGAAGGTACCGGCGGAAAAGATGTTTCCGGCGAGATCATTATTGTAAAATCGATGCAAGAATATGATAAACTTCCGGCAGATCAAGTAAAGGATAAGATCGTATTCTTTAACTACCCTTTCAGTCAGTCTTTTGTAGAAACATTCAGAGGCTACAGTGACGCTGCAAAATACAGGGTAACGGCTGCTGCCTTAACGGCTAAAAAAGGAGGAAAATTTGCCATCATAAGATCCCTTTCTTCCGCCTTTGACGATGTTCCGCATACAGGAGCCATGCGTTATGAAGATAAGGTTTCAAAAATTCCGGCCGTAGCCATCGGGGCTACCACTGCGGATGAGCTTGAAGCGCTTTTAAAGACTCAAAAAGTCACTGCAAAGCTTAATTCCAACTGCGGGATGAAAGGTGAAAAGCTCTCCCACTCTGTCATTGGTGAAATCACCGGCAGGAAAGATCAAAGTGTGATTGTAGTTGGCGGACATCTCGATTCATGGGATGTGGGCGAAGGCGCTCATGACGACGGAGCAGGAATTGTACAGAGTATTGAGGTTTTAAGAACATTTAAAAAATTAGGGATTCAAAATAATCATACAATCAGGGTGGTTTGTTTTGCTAATGAAGAAAACGGCGTAAAAGGAGGCATTCAATATGGGAAAACGGCCAAGGAAAAGAATGAAAAGCATCTTTTTGCCATAGAATCCGATGCCGGCGGTTTTGCCCCGAGAGGAATTGCACTGGAAATGGATGATGAAAAGAGAAACCGCATTAAAAGCTGGGCCGGTCTATTTTTACCCTATGGAGTTTACAATTTTGAAGGGAAATATTCAGGTACAGACATTTATCCTCTTCATGACATGGGTGTTCCTACGGCAGAGCTGGTGCCGGATTCCCAGAGATATTTTGATATTCACCATACGGAAGAAGACACATTTGATAAAGTGAACAGAAGGGAGCTTCTTTTAGGGGCTACCGCTATGACCCAGCTTATTTATATGATTGATAAGAATTGGTAGATTCTTAGTTTCTTTAACGCAAGGTTTTTATACACAACATCTTTGACTTTAGGAGGCAAAGATTTCGTCAACAAGTTAATTCTAATGAGCTATGTACAGTTGTACGCTTCTGGAATTAACTTGTTGGCTTTTTTGTTGCTGCATTGATAGGACAATTTTTCTTGATATAGTGACCCCCGTCAAATCTTTGATTTGTCACCCCTCCGGAGTAGGGGAATGCTGAGCCCGAAACTGAAAATAGGTTGATTCAGTAAGTTTTTAAATTTTCTTTTATTTATTTTAAAACAAGTTTTTCTATCGCAACAAAGATTTTGAGAGGATCACCGGAATCTGAACTTAAAATTACTTAGAGGGAAAAATACATTATAAAACTCACTTTGGCATGAAATTCGCAAGCTAAATCATTGAAAAAAAATTATTTAAAACACAGACGATGAGAAAAGGTTACTGCGGAAACTTCAGTTTCTGCTGAGCCGGATAGGATTAGTATATATTTTATATGGTCCTTTTTCTTTAGATACCGTATGCATCGGAAAAGATAATCCTCTTATCAATTCCATTTACGATGATGATTGTGTACGGTGTCATAAAGCTCATGAATTCCTTCCGGAATTCAATACTGTTTTTTAATTAAAACTTTCCGGGCAGCTTAAAGCATACCCTTATGTAAAAGAATCAAAAGGCCATAAGATCATAACCTTAGCCAAGTTTAACTATGATCCGTGTGCTATTAATGATAACGGAAAATGATTCCGGACCGTTCTATGGAAGAACGGAAAACAGATGTATAACCCTTAAAAAGTGATTAATGATGCGAGACTTTTTTGAAATGATTTTTAAGAGAAATGAAGATGCCGCAAAAATGAATATCTGGAGCGTGATGCTGCTGATCAGTTTTGCCGTTTTTTCCGTATTGGTGTATTTTGCATACGCCTCAAAACCTGATTTTAACAGCTTAATAGTATATCTGACTGCATTTGCAGCGTATATCGGCTTTGGAATTGTATTTATCAGTTCCCTTACCGGAAGAATGAATTCTTCTTATATGAGCAAGAAATCAAGAAACATATAACTTTAATTTCTACTTTACTAGAAAGCCGTTCAAGTCTATTGAACGGCTTTTTTACTATCTTATGGTCAATACCCTTAAACACTACTCTCTAAAACACTCAAACTTTTAAAAACTCCTTCTTTTCAAGCCTCACCTCCATTTCCTTTCCATCTCTCCTGATCTTTAGATCAATTGATTTCTGTCCGTTTTCCACTCTATTGATAAAATAATGGCAGGCACCGTCTTTATCAAGGCTGTCCAGGTTAACGTTATTGATACTGATAATAGCATCTCCCACCTTTAGCGGGAAATTTTCTTCCTGAAATACAAAAGCCACGGTTGGTTTTGAGTCTATAAAACGATACCCGAAGCCGAAAGATTCCAGTTTAGCGGGTTCATTTTTTATCTGTTTCATATAGATTTTGTTTTCGGACCAATCGAGGAGGAAAACAAAATTTTTAAAGAAATCATTTCCGATCAGGCTTGCATTTCCGGTGGCAATTATTTCATTTGCGAAGCTTTTGTTTCCCAATGACAGAGCAGGTGTTCTGAAAATATATCCCGGTAAAGGTTTTCCTGCCCCGTAAGCACTCACGGAGTTAGTTCCATAGATTTCTATACTCTTTAATGCCTTTTGCGCGTCATATGCAGCGTCTGTGACCTTCAGCCTTCCGGAAAATCCGGTATCGAACGTAAGATCTATTTTTTTGCCCTGCAGATCAGTTTCTACAACGGGGGTTTTCTGTGGTCTCGGACTGAAAGGAATAACAATATCATATTCTGCAGGATTAAATTGAGCCAGATCTTTTGAAGCTTCAAGTGAGTTCTCTGCATAATTAACTTTCCAGGAAAGTTTTGCCATTTGGTTAGCCCCGATAATACCGTCAATTTTGAAACAACTTAGTTCAGAAACACTGAAGTCCATTACTATTGCCCCTACATTTTTAAAAACAGCGTGATCAACAATCATTTCCGGCAGAATAGTAAAAATCTGCTCCTGTTTGTTTTTCTGTGAATCCTTTACTTTAGCTGTATGCTTTTTTTCCAGCCCCAGCTCAGTGTATACTGCTGTAGAAATTACTGTAGGTGCTCCTGTATCAAATAAAAAATTATAAGGTTTCCCGTTGATGCTTACCTGTACAAAAGGCAGGTCATTAGCAAATCTCAGATTGATTTTTTCTACAGGATTCTGAAGCTTTACTTCTCCGCTTTTGAAGAACTTCTTTCCCTGGGCGGAAAGAGTGGCTGTGGATAGAATGAGAAGGGTGTAGAGGACTTTTTTCATGTGGATAATTTACACGAAAATAGGGAATTTGCGCTAAAATAAAAATATCTGTTTTATTATCTAAAAAACTTTTATTCCATTCATTCTAACAATAAAAAAGCCGTCCTCACGGACGGCTTCAATATATTTTAAACTTTCGATTATTGTACTTTCACAAGCTCAACATCGAAAACCAACCAAGCGTTTGGCGGGATAACACCTCCTGCTCCTCTTTCTCCGTAAGCCATTGCCGGCGGAATCAGTAGTGTAGCAGTTTCACCTTCTTTAAGCAAAAGAATACCTTCATCCCATCCTTTGATTACTCTTCCCATTCCGATTGGAATTTCGATAGGTTCGTTTCTTTTGAATGAAGAATCGAATTCTGTCCCGTCAATTAATTTACCTGCATAGTGTACAGATACATTGTCACCGGCTTTAGGAGCTTTTCCTCCTGCCACTGTTTTAGTGATTTTGTAATATAATCCGGATTCAGTTTTCTGCATTCCAGATTTAAGGTTTTCCACCATTTTTTCCTGGTTAGCTTTGAATTCTTCTTCTTTTTTCTTTTTCTCAGCTTCTTCTTTAGCGATATAAGCTTTATTGTTTTCTGCGATTTTAGCTTTTCCTTCTGCGAAAGTTTTTGCTGCATCGTAGTTTTTGTATTCGTCTCCTTTACTGAATACAGATACTTTCTCTAAAACAACATCTGTTTTAGGTTTGTCCTGAGCTCCTTTTTCTACGTTGGCAATCGCGTCAATCACATCGTTACCTTTCACCACTTTTCCGAAGATTGTGTGTCTTCCGTCTAACCACGGAGTAGCCACTTCAGTGATGAAAAACTGAGAACCGTTGGTGTTTGGTCCTGAGTTGGCCATAGAAAGAATTCCTTTACCTGTATGCTTAAGGTCGTTTTTCTCGTCCTCGAATTTATATCCCGGATCTCCCATTCCTGTTCCCTGAGGATCACCTCCCTGGATCATGAAATCTTTGATCACTCTGTGGAAAATAGTTCCGTCATAAAAAGGAACTCCTTTAGCCTTTGCTTTGTTGTCTATCTTTCCTTCTGCAAGACCAATAAAATTGGCTACAGTTACCGGTGCTTTTTTGTCTTCGAACTGCACGATCAGGTTTCCTTTAGAAGTCTGAAGATTTGCATAAAGTCCGTCATGAAGACCTTCGTAAGTTTCTTTGTCTACGTTCATTTTTTTATAGATTGGAGTACAACTCATCAGCGAAATACTTGCCGCTGCCAGAATTATATGCTTGTTAAACAATTTCATTATTTATAGCGCTTTTAATTTTATGATTAGTGGGATATCGTTGTCTATATTCTTTTCGTCTCCAAAGGTTCCGTAGGCCAGTGAAGAAGGGACCAAAAGCGTTACTTCCTCTCCATCATGCATAAAACGCAAGGCATTCTCTACCGCTTTCAGTTCATCAAAATGTCCGAATCTGGCATCTCTTCTTTCAAAAGGTTTGTCGTAAATCTTGGTTTCATCAAAATCATACAGATCATAAGAATAAGAAATCGGGGTATTATCCGCTCTTCTTTCTCTCTGATCAAAACCTTCAACACTTACCCAGTAATTAAGCTGTGTAGGATAATACTTTACGGGCTGACCGCTGATCCAGTTCTGAATCTGGCCCCGTTCTATGGTATTCAGATTTCTCATCCTTTCCTTGGAAACATCCAGATCTTTCTGACTCAACACTCCGCCTACAGGAGGATGTGCCACAGGAGCTTTTCTGTTGCAGCTTAAGAGGGTTATTGCTGATATGAAGAGTAATTTTTTCATAAACTTTTGCGAAAATACGCATTTCGGAGAAATATTGATCCATAGGTTGAAAAAAAAGATTGAAAAATCGGAAGATTAAATATTTAAAAATGAACGACCCGGTGACTGATAAATTGGGGGCACTTTAAACTTTAATTTTTTAACCATCAAGAATTAATTAAGTGCTTAAGATTATTTAAATCATTACACCCATCATCCTTCCAATTGGAGAAATATTTGCAGCTAAAAATAAAATATCACCCCATAACGAAGTGATATAACGTTTTATATTTAAATAACCGTCTTATTGAATGGTCACTTTAATCATCTGAGGAAGTGAAGGAAGTGTATTGAACTGGTTCGGGTTGGCAAGCTGCTGTACCGGCTGGCTTTCAGCCTGCGCCGGCGCTGCTCCTATATGAGCTCCGGGAAAAGAACTTTCCAGGGTTCCGCTGTCAAAAAGCGCCATGATGGAAGAGATATCACCTCTGGTGGAGCCATCTACCCCATTATTGGTAGCTGCGATAAACCAGTCATTGGATTGTGCATACATGGTTGCCAAAGCAATACGGTCTCCTTTATGGGCAGATATTACCTGTGAGGCTTTACCGCCATCGTTACCGTTTATTCTGGGCTGTAAAATACTTGTTGCCGGATCTTTAAGAACGAATACTTGTTTTACACCGGGTTTTGTTTTCAGAAAAGCAGCCAGAACATCGGCATTGCCCTGCTGGGAAAGCTCCTTTAAACCTTCGCCCCGATCATTTTCGCCGGTTTTAAATATAGGATTATCATTACCGCTGTAAACTACGACCAGTACCGGTGAGAATGCAGAATTAGAACCTGTAATGCCCGTAAGGTATTGTTCTAATGGTGTTGTTTTTCCTGTTTCAGCAAGATCCGTCAAGCCATTGGCAGAAGGCTTCCCAGGAGAAAAAATAGGATCCTGTTTCAGAAGTGTTGTTCCTGAGATATGGGAAACGGCCCAGACTCCGGCACTGATTGGGGTTTCATTGGCTGTGCCACCTGAAGTATTGGTTAATTTTAACGTGAATTTTGTTCCTCCTTCATGAGTTATTTCTGCTTTTAATAACTGTGAAGCAGGCAGATAAGCATGTCCCTGATCATCGGTTCCTGCAACTTCAGCAACATTTTTTATATTGGTTTCTGCTGTACCGGGATGAGTAACTGCAGATCCAGGAACTTGATTCACACGTGTTCCATTGTCCCAGAGCTTGATTTGTGAAGACACATCTCCCGTTAACGGATCACCGTTATTCTGATAGAGACTGATTCCCGGATTGGCGGGTGCAAAAAACAGGTCGTTGCTGTTTCCGTACATCGCTGCAAAACTCACCGCCTGTCCTTTTCCTGCATAAAAAGTAAAAGACGCCGATTCCCCCGGATTAATCACAGGTGATGAACCTGTGTTCTGGAAGGTCCCAAACTGTGTCAGTGGTTTACTTTCAATTACATTTTCTACAGTTATGGTAGCTGTATCATTTACCAGCATTTCTCCGTCATCGTCTTTGCTGCATGAGGAGACCGCCAAAACACTGATCATAGAAAGCAGGCCAAGAGGTAATTTGAACTTCACGAATTGCATATATTCTAAATTTTCTGAAAAATTACCAATATTTAACGAGAAAATAAAAAAACCGGCAGAAATTTATTCCGCCGGTTCTATTATTGAATCAAATAATGTTTAATTAAACAGTTTCCAGAACGTCTTTTTCAACCACAACTCTCCATCCGAAAGGATCTTCGCTAAGGTTGTTCTGAAGATCTGTAAGATCCTTTTTAAGGATTGCTGCAAAGCTTTCCTCATCAGATAGTTTTGGAAGTTCAAGCTTCTCGCCCTGGTATCCTAAGGCCTGGAATACGGTAGTTACAACAGCTGTACCTACTCCCCAAACTTCTTTCAGGGTTCCGTTCTTTTGAGCTTCTATAACAGTTTTTACTGCTACAGGCTCTATTTTCACTTCAATACCTCTCTTTTTAGCAAGCTGGATGAAGCTGTCTCTCGTTACCCCGTCAAGGATTTTTTCAGAAGTAGGTGGCGTATAAATGGTATCGTTAATTCTTACAAATACGTTCATTGTTCCACTTTCTTCAAAATATTCGTGAGTAGCATCATCTGTCCAGATAATTTGCTCATAGCCTTCTTCGATAGCAAGCTGTGTAGGATAGAAAGAAGCGGCATAGTTACCTGCTGCCTTAGCAGAACCTACTCCTCCGTTAGCTGCTCTTGAATAATGATCTGAAATTTTCACAGAAACAGGTTCTGAATAATAGCTTTTTGCTGGTGTTGCAACGATGGCAAACATATATTTATTGGCTACTCTTGCCTTCAGAGCTTCCTCTGTAGCAAAAATCAATGGTCTGATATATAATGACATACCTTCTCCCTGCGGGATCCAGTTTCTGTCGATATCCACTAATGCTTTTAATCCGTCCAAAAACATTTCTTCAGTTACTTCCGGCATTGCCAGACGCTTCGCTGATTTGTTGATACGTTCAAAATTCTTTTCCGGCCTGAAAAGGAAAACCTGCCCGTCTTTGTCTTTATAAGCTTTCATACCTTCAAAACAAGCTTGTCCATAGTTTACACCCATCATGGCTGGTGTAAATGGTATTGGGCCGTAAGGAACCAATTTTACATCCCCCCACTTTCCATTTTCATACTCACATATCACCATATGGTCGATAAAAGTATTTCCAAATGAAAAATTGTTCGGATCGAAGTCCGGAAGTCTGGAGTTCTCGGTTTTTTGAATTATCATTTTTTAAAATTTTTACGATGTTCTACAAATTTAACATAATTTTCTAAATATAAAAATTTTAGAGTAAATTTGACAAAAAAATAGCTTGAAAAGAGAAATTAAGACCACAAACGACGGTAGTAAAACATTGTTTATCAATGATTTAAATGAAAACTACCATTCTCATCACGGAGCACTTCAGGAAGCAGAACACGTGTTTATCAAAAATGGACTAAATCAGATAAATGATTACGAAATTAATATTTTAGAACTCGGTTTTGGAACAGGTTTGAATGTTTTGGTGACAATTAATGAATATTTAAAAACTGACAAAAATCATGTCATTAATTACTTTTCCCTTGAAAAATACCCGATAAATGAATCCGAAATTAATGATCTTGCCTATTTTGAGCATTTTGATAACCCGGAATTCAAAAATATTTATCAAAAAATTCATCAGGCAGACTGGGGAAAATCAACAGAAATTGTTACAGGTTTTAACCTAAAAAAGATCGAATGCGACTTCTTTGACCTGAAAGACATAGACTTACCGGAAATCAACCTTGTTTATTATGATTGCTTCGGGGCGAGAGTACAGCCGGACCTGTGGGAAAAGCCACTGTTTGAGATGGTTTCCGACAAAATGTCCGTTAACGGATTATTAACAACCTACTCCTCTAAAGGAAGCGTAAGAAGAATTCTCCAGGAACTGAATTTTAAAGTGGAGAAAAAACAGGGGCCTCCGGGAAAACGGGAGATGATTAATGCGGTGAAGCAGTAATTGCGCGGAAGAGCTAAAAGGCAAAGAAGTTAAGGCATTAGGAATACATAAAGCCTGGAGAAGTAAAAATTGCTATAATAAAGAGCAAATTAAATTGAAACTCTATTCACTAATTTACGTTATCAGCTTTATCTGCCTTTTAGCCTTCTTGGCTTTTTTCCTTACTCTTTTCGCCTTTCAGCAATTCCGCCTTTTTGCCCTTTAGCCCTTTTGCCCATTCCACTTATTTCCTTATTTTAGCTATACAAAATATTATATATGATTGATAAGATCAACATCAGAGTATATGCATGTGCAGTAAAAGACAAAAAAGTACTGACCCTGTTTGAAGAATATGCCGGTGAACCTTTAATGAAATTTCCGGGAGGAGGCCTGGAATTCGGGGAAGGACTTTTGGAATGCCTTCACCGGGAATTCGACGAAGAACTGAATGTAAAAATAGAAATTGTAGAGCACTTTTATACGCAGGAAGATTTTCTGGTTTCACGTTTCAGAGAAAATGAGCAGCTTCTTACCATATATTATATAGTAAACATTATTACTGAAGAAGATTTCCTGATCCTTGATCCCTGCATCGAAAAAACGGAATGGATTGACATCGACAGACCCGACAATCCTTTTCCTCTGCCAATAGATAAAATTGTATTTGATAAATTAAAAGAAAAACTCCTGTAAGCTAGCTTACAGGAATTTTATATTTATTTTCTGACTTTAAAATCGGCGGCTCCGGGATAAGGCTGCAGGTAGCCGGAATTCCAGTTGGACTGAAGAAGGGATTCTATAAACTCATCCGTTCTGTTCTTGTGGGGATTGTATTGGTCCTTCAGATCAATGTCTGCCATTTTACCTTTTACATTCCACCAAAAAGCGCTCCACCCGCCTCTCATTTCTTTTATGATTTCATAAACATTTTTTCCGGTTGCCCTGTTCATCAGCTTGGCAAAAACCTGGCCTTCAGTTGTTGTAAGATCTCTAAGCTGTTTTTCGTATTGATCTGCAAGTATAGTCTGCCTGTCTTTTATAAATTTTCTTTTGGCTTTGCTGTCCATATCCGTCATATCAGCCTGAATGTCTCGGTATTGTTGAAGGGCAGTTAAAAATAACGGATATACCCTGTTCAGCTTTTTATTAAGAAAGTAGTAGTAGTTTTTGTCCAGCTGATTATTGAACCGCGGCTTATTCACCAGAACCAGCTCATCCAGTACAACCACAGGTTCCCCGTTAATTTCATAAACCTTCATCTTCTGACGCTCATCGTAATAGTATCTATTACCGAACTCATCTGTTTTTAAAGATTCAGCGGGGTATTGATTGAGGGGTTTTGCAATGATAGAATCCTTCTGACCAAAAACACTGATTCCAAAAAAGAGGATGAAAAGACAGACAATCTTGCTAAAATTCATTATTTTTACACTTCTAATAACAAAAATTACCCGCAAAAATCATTCCCTTTTATGAAATTTGAAAAGAAATCTTTGAAATTTTTAGAGAAATACTTAAACACCTCTTCACCAACAGGTTACGAACATAAAGGCCAGGAAATCTGGATGGATTACATCAGACCGTATGTAGACAAAATAGAAGTAGATCATTATGGAACGTGCTATGGGATAGTGAATCCCGATGCTGAATTTAAAGTAGTAATTGAAGCTCATGCAGATGAAATCTCATGGTATGTGAATTACATTACTGATGACGGATTAATCTACGTCATCAGAAACGGAGGCTCGGATCAGATCATTGCTCCTTCAAAAGTTGTTCATATCCACGGAGAAAAAGGAATCGTAAAAGGAGTATTCGGATGGCCGGCCATTCACACAAGAACCAACCAAAACGAACCAACTCCGAAAATTGAAAATATATTCATCGACTGCGGAGCGATTTCCAAAAAAGAAGTTGAAGAAATGGGAATTTATGTCGGATGCATGATCACCTACCCTGATGAATTCTTTGAAATGAACGATCGGTATTTCGTATGCAGAGCCTTAGACAACAGAATCGGTGGTTTTATGATTGCAGAAGTGGCAAGACTTTTAAAAGAGAACAAAAAAACAATACCATTTGGGCTGTATATCACCAATTCCGTACAGGAAGAAGTAGGACTGTATGGTGCAGACATGATCGCTGATACCATTAAACCCAATATCGCCATTGTAACCGATGTTACCCACGATACAACCACCCCAATGATCGAAAAGAAAAAAGAAGGTGACCAGAAATGTGGTGACGGGCCTGTCGTTTTCTTTGCGCCAAGCATTCATCACACCATCAGAGAGCTGATCATCAATACTGCAAAAAGCAAAAAAATTCCGTTTCAAAGAGCTGCAGCAAGCAGGGCTACAGGAACAGACACAGATGCTTTTGCCCACTCCAACGGCGGAGTACCAAGTGCTTTAATTTCCTTACCTTTGCGCTATATGCATACAACGGTAGAAATGGTATCTAAGGAAGATGTAGGTAATGTGATCCAGCTGATCTATGAAACCCTTCTGAAGATCAAGCCGGAAATGAAGCTGAAGTATCATTAAGATGAATTCATTTTCTGACTTGATTAAGAAACCAACATTTTTTTCTATTGTAAGCCTGGCACTATTTACATTAGGTATCCCCTTGATTGTTTATCAGTTATTCACAGCAAGCTCAAGTGAAAGTTTAGGAATAACAATAGAGGTAATTTTTCTGCTTATTGTGTTTGGTTTACTGGTCATTGACAGATTTCTGATCAAAAAGATTGATCAAATCCGGTTATCTGTTACAGAAGTAATTCTGATAGCCTTTTATCTGTGCTATTACTATTACACTCATGATCATTCATTTTCAATAGGATAATAAAGTAAAGTATAAAAAGTAAAAATGAAAACGAAGCTTATTGCTCCATCCCTGTTATCCGCAGACTTCGGGAATCTGCAAAGAGACATTGAAATGCTGAACAATTCACAGGCAGACTGGTTCCACATCGATGTGATGGACGGGAGATTTGTACCTAACATTTCATTTGGCTTTCCAGTCATGAAAACGGTACAGCAGCATGCCAAAAAATTTGTTGATGTCCACCTGATGATTATAGAGCCGGAAAAGTATGTGGATGAATTCATCGATCACGGAGCGGATCTTATTTCTGTGCATTATGAGGCCTGCACGCATCTTCACAGGACTATTCATCATATTCAGAGCAAAGGCGTAAAGGCTGGTGTCGTTTTAAATCCCTCTACTCCGGTACTGATGCTTGAAGATATTATTGCTGATGTGGATCTTGTTCTTTTAATGAGTGTAAACCCCGGATTCGGAGGCCAGAAATTCATTGAGAATACGTACAAAAAGATTGCAGAAACCAAGGATCTTATTTTAAGCAATAATTCCACAGCACTTATTGAAATTGACGGTGGGGTAAATCTTGACAATGCTTCTAAGCTTTTCGAAGCAGGCGCAGACGTTCTTGTCGCGGGAAATGCAGTTTTCTCTGCAGAAAATCCGGAAAGAACGATCGAATTACTTAAAATTTAAAAATATAAAAGTTTTAAATATCTATACGGAAAGGCAGCCAAAGGCTGCCTTTCCTCTTTAAAAAATATTGGTTCTGTCAGTCTATAGAAAAATAAAGTAATTATTAAAACAACGATAAAGAAAAAGGCAGCCCTTGGGAGACTACCTTTCTTCTTGCGGAATTTGAGCTTATGTGGTTATTAGTTTTTTGTCGTAAGACTTTAATGCTTAAGATTCCATTGTGCAATTACTGATGTAAATTTCCAAATAAAATCCTATATGGCGCATCCGTATAAATACTGAATTTTTCGATTAAGTATTTATACGCATAACCGGATTATTCCGGAATATATCTGTTCCATATACACGCACAGATCACCAGAACAATACTGATTACCGAAAATACTGTTCTGATGTTATTTAAAAAATTCCACCGGTTTTCAAAATTACCTCGCATCTGACTGATTGCATCTGCAGTGGAACCATTGACATCAAACTTATCGAGCATGTCATTCATAGGAACATTTCCGGCAATCGTTACTGCAAAAACTCCGATGAGATAAGCAGCAGATGCCAGCAAAAGAAAAAGAAAGGCAGGCTGTTGTCCCCGAAACAGAAAAGTCGTGACCGGAAGCAGTACTGCAGTTCCCATAAAACTCATAAAAAATACAGGGTTAAGGATTTCCCGGTTGATACTCTGCATCGATTTCAAATATTCCGCATCGGAAAGTTTACCCAATCCCAGAACTACAGAGCATGAATAGGCATAAAAAAGCCCGGCGATTAAAGCCGTAAGCACAGCCGTAATTAATAAAAATACCGTTGTCATTTTCATATGTTTTGATTTGTGATGTATCGTGAGAAAATCCTAGTAAGGATTCCATTTCTTGATAATTTGCTGTGCAGTGATAATCATTTCCTTATCCCAGTTTTCAGGCTTGAAATAATGAAACGCTTCATTTTTTACAGATTGGGCAGCATTCCCCTCAAATAGTATTTTTGTGAGTTTTGTCTGCTCTTCATACAGCAACAGATCTTCCACCGGCTCTGAAGATTCTCCTTTTCTTTTATTCCACGCTTTTGTTGTTCCAGCGGAAAAATCTGAAACTTCAATAATCTCTTTTACTTTGTTAAAATCATCAAAAAAAAGCTGTTTTTTTGTCTCATTATCCAGGGTATTCCCGAGTCTTTCAATAATAACATATTCAAGATTAAGGCATTGGGAAAGAACTTCCGGAAGAACATTGATTATTTCTTCAGGAATATCATCATCATGCGTGTCTCTTCTTACAGGCCTGTTTATGTAGGCACTTTCCTGCCAGCTTCCCCCTGAAAGATGAATTTCCTTAACTTTTTCCAAAGGATACATACGGATGAGTTCCTTCATATCAATTTGAAAATTACAGGACTGACAATAGATATTGTGAAGATCAAGAATAAGAAATCCGTCAATATCTTCTGTAAGCTTATCCAGAAATTCACCCTGTTCTTTTACATCATCCATAGAAAATGAAAAAGCAAGATTTTCTACTCCCACCGGAACTTCTACGGTATCCTGAAGTCTTTTGAGTCTGTCCTTCCCTATCTGAAGAGTTTTGGAGTTCAATGGAACAGGCAACGGAACACCCTGATGGAAATTTTCAGTATTCATAAAACCAAAATGTTCGGTAATATGGTTGTATTTTCTGTGTTTGAATTCTTCTTTCAGTTTTTGAAGCCAGTCTTTCTGACGGCTGGTCCATCTGGCATCAAATAGGGAGTAATAAACGCCATGACCAAGAAGCCGGTCGTTTTCCGCATAAAAATTAAGAAGTCCAGAAAGCCATTCCGGCTCTTTCACGTCATAAAAGGTATCGAAAGACCATTCCAGTACATCCACAGAGTTATTTTGCAGGATAGGAAGTATGGCGGAAACAAAATCTGCTTCCGGCATCATAGCCAATCCTAACAATGGTTTTTTCATATCTTATCCCATTCCACAGGCAGGACATGCACCGCCAGTTCCAAGAACAGTGTCTTTTCGGGGTACAAACTTTGTTTCTGCGGTCTTTACAGGTTTTGGAGATTCTGCCTTTTTAATTTTACCAACCGGTTTTTTCACTTTTTTGACAGGCTTTGTAGTCTGCCCTGATACACTTACAGCCAATAAGCTGGCCATTACTAATGCTGGAACTTTCATAATACATTTTTTAATGAAACTTACAATAAGTATTCCAATATGATAATGCTAAAAATACAACAATTTATCCGTGAATATTTTTAAATTTAAAGATATTCAAGCTTTTGTAAAACAAACTATAAGTACTGAAATTAAGATGAATCTGACAATCAGTTCTGACTATTTGGCATAAAAAAACCAGAGAAAGTTTCTCTGGCTTATATTTTTTTGAATGGTTTTTCTTAGAAAATTTCTCTTCCTGAAAAGTGGAACTGAGCTTCGATAAGAGCGTTCTCGTCAGAATCTGAACCGTGAACGGCATTTTCACCGATGCTTCTTGCAAACATTTTTCTGATGGTACCTTCTGCAGCTTCTGCAGGATTTGTAGAACCAATCAATGTTCTGAAGTCTTCTACCGCATTGTCTTTTTCTAAAACAGCAGCTACGATAGGACCAGAACTCATGAATTCTACCAACTCACCATAAAATGGTCTTTCAGCATGTACTTCGTAGAATTTTTTAGCATCAGCAACAGTAAGCTGAGTTAATTTTAATGCTTTGATCTTAAAACCTCCTTCTGCGATCTTCCCTAATATAGCCCCGATATGTCCGTCTGCTACTGCATCAGGCTTAATCATAGTGAATGTAATGTTAGACATAAATGTATATTTTTTTAATGCCGCAAAATTACAAAAAATATCTTTGATTTTTATTTTAATTTTTTTTTAACATAAAAATAACTTTTATTAAGAAATGCTCCAAAACTTTGGCACAGTAATTGTTAATTCTATTACGATTCTCATGTTTAATTTGAGTTTTCATGGTTATTAGTTTTTACCCAGCTTCGGCTGGGTTTTTTATTGACAATAATAATGGTATTTAGTTGCGAATTTAATAATTTTAAAAAGCCAATAAAACCATATTAATACATTATTGCTTCTTTTTCAATCAATGAGATAATGTTAATTTTTTGATATTTTTTTATTTCATATATCTGAATTCCAAAATCCGGACATGTCCGGTAAAAATTATAAGACAAAAAGTGGACTTATGGTGAAATTAGAAATTACCAAATCTATTAAAATAGAATATCGTTCAGAAAAAATATCTAGAATCGCAGATTGCTTAATCTGAATTGTAAAAAGTTTCAGATTTAAGATTGCAAAGATGCCACTAACCTTCGATTGTTTTTTCTAAGACCGGAATTTATTTCAGAGGAATAAGAATCTGTTGTAGATGATTGAGGAATATTTTATTTCTGCATTTCTTCAGCTTCCTCCATCAGCTTGACATAGGTTGCATAACGGGAATGTTGGATCTCCCCAGTTTCAAGAGAATCCAGAACAGCACATTTAGGTTCATTAATATGAAGACAATTGTGGAATTTACAGTCTTCTCTTTTTTTGAAAATTTCAGGGAAATAATGCTGTACTTCTTCTTTTTCAATGTCGATCATGGCAAATTCGCGTACGCCAGGTGTATCAATAACATTGCCACCAAAATCCCAGAAATGCATTTGAGCGAAAGTCGTTGTGTGCTTTCCTTTCAGGTGAGAATCTGAAATTTCAGAAGTTTTTAAATTTAATCCCGGCTGCAGCGCATTCACCAAAGTAGATTTTCCGCAACCCGAATGTCCGAAGAATACGGAAGTTTTATTTTTAAGAAGTTCCTGGAGCTGATCAAAATTCAGTTTGGAATAAGAGGAAATTTCCAAAGTACCATACCCTATTTCCTGATAAAGGAACTCTATATCTTTTACCAGCTCTATTTCTTCACCGTTCAGAACATCAATTTTATTGAACAGGATGAGAGGGGTAATATTATATGCCTCGCAGCATGCCAGAAAGCGGTCCAGAAAACCAAGTGAAGTTTCGGGATGCTTCAGGGTAAAGATAAAACATGCCAGATCTATATTGGAGGCAATAATATGGGCTTCTTTTGAAAGGTTGACCGATTTTCTTATCAGGTAGTTCGTGCGGGGTTCTATTTTAGTGATCCACGCTATTCCATCCGATTCTAACTGAAATTCTACAAAATCTCCTACAGCAAGCGGATTGGTAAGCCTTGTCTTAATCAGTTTGAATTTACCCCTGATCCTGGCTTCGAAAATTTTGTCCGTTTCGAATTCCATGACCTGGTACCAGCTGCCTGTAGATTTAATGATTTTCCCTTTCATAGATAATGTGATGCAAATATAAGCAATTAGGGCTTAGGGTTCAGGATATAGTTGAAAATATAATTTCTCTTATAATCCAGCGCCCTAAGCCCTATTATTAGCTTTCACAGAAATTCCGGAAGGATCATTCCCTATCCCCAACTTCTGATTCCTTATTCCTTACTTCTCGATCATAATACTGTTCTGTACTTCAATAGATTCTTCGTGAATGGCTTTGAAAACCTTCTCAATAAATTCCTGAGACATTCCGGTTTCTTTTGCTTTCTGTGTTGCGTATTCTGTGATTACTTTCCATCTTTCGGGCTGGAAAATTGCTATATCATTTTCTTTTTTAAGCTTACCGATCTTTTCGGAGATCTTCATTCTTTGGGAAAGCAGCTCAATCAGCTGGAAATCAAGATCAGAGATCAGGGTTCTGTGTCTTCCCATTTCGTTATCAAAACCTGCTAGACCGGAATTTCTTACTTTCAGATTTCCAATAAGTTCTGCCAATACTTCCGGGGTAATCTGCTGGGAAGCATCACTCCACGCCTCATCAGGGTTGCAGTGTGTTTCAATAATGGCTCCCTGGTATCCTACATTTAAGGCTTCCTGGGTAACATCTGCAAGACCTGTCCTGTTTCCGCAGATGTGGGAAGGATCTATCAGCATGGGAATATTCGGGAACTGACTTTTGAAATCAAGGGCGATCTGCCAGTTGGGATTATTTCTGTATTTTGTTTTCTGGTACGTTGAGAATCCTCGGTGAATGACTCCCAGGTTTTTAATATCCTGTCCCAAAAGTCTTTCCAAAGCACCAATCCAAAGGGCAAGATCCGGATTAACAGGGTTTTTAACGAATACCGGTTTATTGGTTCCTCTTAAAGCCATTGCAATTTCCTGAACAGTAAAAGGGTTTACGGTAGATCTTGCGCCGATCCAAAGAACATCTACATCTGCTTCCAGAGCGGCAAATACGTGATGAGCGTTTGCTACTTCCGTAGCGGTTTTGAAACCGTATTCTTCTTTTACTTTTTTCAGCCAGTTCAGGCCAATCACTCCCACTCCTTCAAAACCGTTAGGTTTGGTACGGGGTTTCCAGATTCCTGCACGGAAAATGGGCACCTGAGCATTGGTTTCTTTTATTCTCCTGGCGGTTTCGAGCATTTGTGCTTCACTTTCAGCGCTGCATGGCCCGGCGATCATTAATGGCTGTGAAAGCTCGTTGATCCACTCGTTTTTTACATCTTTTAAATTCATATTTTTAAATTTATTGTTTTTTTTATTTTCTAAGTTAACAGCAATAGTCCTTTCATTATAAAATTTATTTTATAATTCTTTTCAAAAAATGCCGTTCAAAATGGTTTAAAGGAATCAGGAAAATGTAAGGACTTTACGTCTCCTGTATTTTTTGGAAAGAAATTCAGTTAGCAGTACCAATAAAATCGATAATACGTTCTGAAATTTCTATAATAGAAAGCAGAAAAACTAAAATAACCGCTAAAGAAATCAGCGGGTACAAAATGAGACAGAGATGGGATTAATGATTTTTCCACTGGATTCTGAAACTTCTGTTGTTTAGTTCTAATCTTATTTGTTTTTGTCAAAAACTTAATTTTTGCAAAAATCTTTGACAAAGATATAAAAAAACTTATTCTGACAAAAAAAAATTGTGATAAATACAATAAGTTACGTCAAATCGAATTTCATCAAATCATCCAGATCTTTTAAAAGAGGATTTTTCTCAATAAATTTTTCGAATACTTTTCTTTTGGTAAGCACTTCAATTTTAAGGTTATCGAAATCACGCTGGTAATCGATCACAATAGCATGATTGTGGACTTTTGTTTTGAAGTGATTGAAGAATTCTCCTGCAATTTTGTCAAATTCAACCTTAGCCGAATCGGAAGGGTACAAAACTTTAATGGTATTTTCTCCTGTCTTTATCAGCTTAAATGTTTTTACTGCATTAAAGATGAAGCTGTTTCTTGTCTGAAGCTGCTTGAGCATCAGATTCCATTCCATCTGCAGGTCTGTTTCTGTAAAATGATTCTGGGGAAGATTTTCTGTTTTTACAGCTGCGATTTCTTCTTTTACTTCTATCTCTTCTTTATTCAGGAAAGAATTGATGCTGAAACCTGAAGAAATTCCCTGTCTGGACAAGGGTTTTGTAGTTTTAACAGATGTTTCGGGAACAGTCTCGAGCTGGGGTGCTGGTTTTATTTCTGTTGTTACTTTTTTCTCAGGTGCTTTTTCAGGAACTTTCACTTCCTGCTTCTCACTGAGAAACGGAGCCAGTATTAAGAACTTTTTTTTTTAGTATCACCTGGATTAGCTGTCAGGGAAGACAGCTGCATCAGTGCAATTTCTACTGTAAGTCTTGGATTCTTGGAATTCTTATAATTGATGTCCGCATGATTGCAGATTTCTATCCCATCAATCAGTTGCTGAGGGCTCCATTTCTGGCTTTGCTCTACAAATTTCACTTTGGTCCTTTCCCCTACTTCAATAAGCTCGATTGTCCTGGCGTTCTGTGCCATCATCAGGTCTCTGAAATGATTTCCCAGACCGGCAATAAAGATATGGGGATCGAAGCCTTTTTTCACAATTTCATTAAAAGCAAAAAGCACTTCGGGAATTTTGTTTTCTTTGGCCAGGTCTACTATATTAAGATACTGGTCGTAATCAAGAATATTGAGTACTTCAGCAGCTTTGGCCAGTGTAATGTTCTTCTGGGAAAATGTGGAAAGCCTGTCAAAGATAGAAAGTGCATCTCTTAAGGCACCATCTGCTTTCTGGGCAATAAGATACAGGGCATCATCCTCATACTGGATATTTTCTTTCTGTGCAATATTGCGCAAGTGTCCCTGGATATCTTCGATGGTAATTCTCTTGAAATCATAGATCTGACATCTGGATAAGATGGTAGGGATTATTTTGTGCTTCTCAGTGGTTGCCAAAATAAAAATAGCATGTGCAGGCGGTTCCTCAAGGGTTTTAAGGAATGCATTGAAGGCTGCGGAAGACAGCATGTGCACCTCATCGATAATATAAACCTTATACTTACCTACCTGAGGCGCAAAGCGAACCTGATCTATCAGTTCCCTGATGTCGTCTACGGAGTTGTTGGACGCCGCATCCAGTTCATAGATGTTATAGGCGAAGCCGTCTTCTGAAACAGAACCGTCCTTTTCGTTGATCTTCCGGGCCAGGATTCTGGCGCAAGTGGTTTTGCCCACCCCCCTAGGACCGCAGAAAAGTAAGGCCTGAGCCAATTGATTTTCTCCAATAGCATGCTCTAAGGTATCTGTAATATGGGATTGTCCTACTACAGTATCAAACTGCTGAGGGCGGTATTTTCTTGCAGATACGATAAAATTTTCCATTGGTCAAAAATAAGAAATATAGTTTTAATCTGAAAATTAAAAGTTTTCAAATATCAACAAAAAAATATATTTCAGGTTAAATTGGAAAACTTTTAATGATTAGTCTTTTGCTTTCTTTGTTTTGTAGTAGTGATCTATAATCTCAACGATCACTTTTTGCACTTCAGCTCTTCCTTCTTCGGTTCTCATATCGATACCACAGAATTCAGTTCCATTGTATGCAGGGAACAGGTTCAGGTAGTAAACACCTGCCGCTATCAGGGCTAACATTGCTCTAACATTTGTGGCGTTTTCTCCAAAGTAAGGATCGGTTACGTTTTCAAACAGGTTAGCCGCTACATCTTCTCTTTGCTTTAATATATTTTTAAGTATCGGCTTACTTTCTGAAAGTTCCCAAAGAATAATTTTCTGTAATTCCTTATTTTTCTTCAAGCTTTCAAACTGCATAAGAATCCTTTGGGTTAAGGCTTCCTTACCTTTACCTACCTGTATTTCTTCTTCGATATCGGGGCTGAATTTACTCCAGTAATCCTGAGACCTTATATATTCATCAATAAGTTTGTCGGTACTTCCAAAGTACTCATAAATAAGCTTTTTATCGAAACCGGCTACTGCTGCAATCTTACTTACTTTCAGACCAGAGTATCCTTTAACTCTCAAAATTTTACCAACTGCTGCAAGCAGCTTCTGCTTTGTTTTTTCTTTGTCCCTGATAGGGCCTTGAACTACTTTTCTGGGCATAATTTATTATTTTTTTGCAATATGCAATTTTTTATTTATATCATCAAACACATTAAGTGTTTTATCAAGATGTTCTTTCTCGTGTCGGGCTGTTACTGTCATTCTTATACGGGCATCTTTTCTGGCTACAGCGGGATACATAATAGGGTTTGTATACACTCCTGCTTCAAGCAATATTCTTCCGATATCCCACATTTTGTTCTGGTCTCCTATTTTCACCGGAATGATGGCCGAGCAGGTAATTCCTGTATCCAAACCTAAATCATTAAGTCCTTTTTTGAAATAATTGATATTATCCCATAGCTTATCTTTCCAGAATGGCTCTTCATCAATAAGATCAATTGCTTTTAGGATTCCGAAGGAAGAAGGTGGTGGTGTTACTGAGAAAATATGCTGCCTGGACTGGAATTTAAGGAATGATGCTATTTTTTTGTTAGCAATGGTATATCCTCCCAGGTTGCCGAAAGTCTTGCTGGATGTTCCTGTAATAAAATCTACCTTATCTAATAAACCGTCGTCCTCAAGGGCTCCTCTACCGGTTTCACCCATAACTCCAACGCCATGGGCATCATCTACCATAAGATAGGCATTATATTTTTTTACAAGAGCATATATTTCTTTGGCACGTGAAGTATCCCCTTCCTGAGAGTATACTCCATCTACAATAACAAGCTTTGTACGGTACGTATCTTCACATACTTTCAAAATGTGTTCCAAAGCTTCCAAATTATTGTGCGGAAATGTTTTTTTATTGGTAAAAGCACATCCTTCGTGTACACTGGCATGCACTCCCATGTCCAGAATGGCAATATCTTCTTTCTGCATTAATATCTGTAAAGTGGCACTGTTAGCTGCATATCCGGTGGTAAACAATACAACTTCATCTTCATTTCTGCCAAAAAAATCTGCAATCTTTTTTTCTATGGCATTATGGTAATCAAAATATCCGCCGATCAGAGGTGATGCTCCTGTACCTGTCCCATATTTTTCAATTCCTTCAATAGCTGCCTGCTTTACTTTAGGGTGTTGTGTAAATCCTAAATAATCGCTGGAAACGAAGCTTATGTATTCGTTATTTTGGTTGGCTATATCTATATTGAGTGTTGCGTTGCTTCCTGAAGTATTTTTCAGTCTGTAATTCATATGTCCTCTGGATTTCATATGATTTAGAAATTCATAAAAGTAATCTGCTCTCTGAGCAATATCATAATCAGGGATATTCTCAAAATCTTTAAATGTTGCTGTCGTAAAATCAATGGTCATCCTTAATGTTGTTAGTTGTTATATGTTAGTTGTTTAAGTAACAAATATATGATTATTAGAGCCCGTAAAATCTATCTGTTGTATTAAATATTATCTGTGGTATTATCCATATTCCATTTATGATCTGATAATCAAATAGCTTTATTGATCTTATATCTGTTATATTTTTGCATTATTTATCAGTTATTTATCTGAATCTAAATTTAACAAAAAAGCAATAACAATAAACCACTATTAATAAATAAATCACAAAAAAAAGACAAATGTTTCACAATTGCCTCATTTCTAAAATCTTATTATCGTTTACTGTATAAGGATACAAAAATATCCGGAAGGATTGGCTCATTGAAGGACTTTCATAGATCGTATTTTTAAACGGTCAGCACGATTACTTATAAGTATGTTTGATGTTTTTCCTGAATTGTCCGGGTGTAATTCCCGTCATTTTTTTAAAGAATTTTGAAAAGTTGGAAGGGTCGTAAGTAAACATTCTTGCAATTTCTGCAATGGAAGCTTCTGAGTCTGCGATCACCTCTTTGGCCTTATCGATAATTTTTCCGTCATAAAAATAGCATGGGTGCTGACCTGTTTCTTTTTTCACAGTATCTGTAAGGTGTTTATGAGAAACGGCAAGCTGCCCTGCAATTTCATTCAGCTCCAGAAACTCGGGAACAGTTCCGGTTATCACCTCATGAATATGTTTTTCAAGAAAATTAAAATACTGCCTGGTGATTTCTTCACTTCTTTTCATTTCTCATCAATATTTATAGAAAGATTTTAATCTATAAAATTAAAGATAAGGATAAAAAAAACATGGTGAACTTTTCGGCACATGGAAAGAGACTGCTAATAAAAACTGTCTTTAAAAGCCTGAACAGAATTTTTAACTTTCAGTTTTTCAAGAATATTCTGACGGTGCCTGCTTACCGTATTGATGCTTATTGATAAAAAACCTGCTATTTCCTTACTGGCATATCCTTCCCCTACATATTTCAAAATTTCCAGTTCTCTTTTTGAAAGGATATTCTGGTAATTCAGCTTATCTTTTACAACAATTTCCCCTTTAGCCATATTGATTATCATAAAAGCTGAATCCGAAGACAATCCCCCCTCCAAAGCCATCTGATAAAGACACAGTGCAAATCTCAGCTTTCCGTTATCGGGTGAATAAATGTAGAACATACGGTGCTTTACGAGTCTGTATTCGTCATTTTCATCTTTCATCCGTATTGTTGAAAGAACGGAATAATCTGCTCTTAGCTCCGGATCCATAGCATCCATCATTTCATAAAATCTCAGTTCATGGATGTACTTTTTGACCCTGTCATCAGGATGGATCTTTTTAATAATCTCTTCTTCCCAGATGGAATCGATTTCTGATGGATTTTCTTTCATACTTAAACCCAATGCAATGGCCGCTTTGGATTTGTACACATAGCTTTTATCGGCCTGCATATCGCTTAGAACAGAGACTGCACCTTCCATCTGTGCATACATCAATGCTCTCTGCCTGTACACTTCAGTATCAAGCTTACATTTCCGGGATGATTGATCCAAAAGTCTGCTGTTCAGTTTTTCTATGATTTCCATAAATGGTTATTTATCAGTATTGATGCAGTGTGGGTTAAACTATACTTTTGCTAAAATAATAATTTACCACCATTAAAAAGGATGAAGAGACTGATTTTAAGTTTATGTGCAGTTTTTATGGTTCAGAAAACCTTTGCACAGACTTTGGAAAAAATGAACTGGTTTAATGAACCGGAGCAATGGGAAATCAAAAATAACAAGCTGTCTATGACCGTTACTCCCCAAAGTGACTACTGGAGAATCTCTCACTATGGATTTACGGTAGATGACGCCCCTTTTTATTATACAACCTATGGAGGTGAGTTTGAGGCAAAAGTGAAGATCAGCGGGAATTATAAAGCCAGATTTGACCAGATGGGACTTATGCTGAGAACGGATAAAGAGAATTATATCAAGGCAGGCATAGAATTCGTAGACGGAAAATATAACCTGAGTACTGTGGTTACTCATGGAACGAGTGACTGGAGCGTTATCGCACTGGACAAAATACCTTCTGCAGTATGGATTAAGGCAGTGAGAAGGCTTGATGCTGTGGAAATATTTTATTCTTTTGATGATCAGAATTATATTATGATGCGTAATGCTTATCTGCAGGACAATACACCTGTAATGGTAGGCTTAATGGCCGCCTGCCCGGATGGGAATGGCTTTACAGCAGTTTTCGACAGCTTCAAGGTAAAACATCTTCCTGACCAACGCAGGTTAAAATGGCTCGAAAACAATAAATAGCGGTTGAATTTACATTCAATATACAGTCAATTTTTATTCACCTCCCTTTCCGGGAGGTTTTGTTTTATGGAGGAAAAAATAACACAGCTTCTGTTTTACAGGATAAATTTCATATCAAAATCTACCTCTTTATAATGATTAATGCATACAAAATCATTAATTTTACAGCTCAAACCAAAATTTGTTTAATTACAAGACACAAAACACAAAAATGTTGAATGAAAAATGTATTCAGTTATTCCCCGCTTAAAAAACTTCGGCTTATATAATAATTATTATTAATCATTTTCCGCACTAATCAAACGGAAAGCATAGATCATTGATGTATTTATGAAAGCCCGGACATTGTTTTTTGTAATTTTGTTTCCGAACATTTACAAACAGCGTCATCTTTTTGCGTTTTATAATATTAGCAACGGATTTCTACAAAAAAGTGTAAAAACCGTTGTTAAGTTATGTCATGATCTTCTGCCAGACTTTAACAAAAAACTAACTACAATAACCGCCGATACGGGAAAAGAAACGTCAATTGAAAAGATGAGTGACTATTTCTGCCTGCCTAACCATCCAGAGTTTGAAAATCCTGATTTTAAAAGGAAAAAACCTGGAGCCGGCTATTCATCATTTCACATCAAATTCAGGCAAAACCGTCCCGAAAAAACTATCGCTGAAACAACTCTTATTAAAAACTATTTATATGAATGAAAGAATCTTAATTGCTGATGATCACTATGTAGTAAGAGCAGGAACTGCTTTGGTACTAGAGTCTGTTTATCCAAAAACCAACATCGATTTTGCAGAGAATTATGACCAGGTAAAGGAACATATATCCAATCATGATTATGATCTTCTCCTTCTTGATATTGACATGCCGGGAACACAATACAAGAAAATGGTTTCTGAGCTTAAAGGTATTCAGAAAAACCTGAAAATCCTTGTCTTTTCAGGACATGGTAAAGATGTAGCCATACAGTATATCCGGGAAGGTGCGGAAGGCTATCTTAATAAGCAGAGCAGCAAAGAGGAGATCAGAGAAGCAGTAAGATCTGTCATTCAGAAAGGATATTATTACCCAAGTGAACTGATCGGGCTTATCGTTCAGAACAAAAAAAGCAATCCCTCAGAAAAGCTATCTACCCGGGAATATGAAATTTTTCAACTGCTGGCCAAAGGATCTGGAAATCTGGAAATCGGCAATAAGCTGGACATCCAGATGTCTACCGTGAGTACATATAAAAAGAGGATCTTTAAAAAACTAAATGTTTCCAATATTGCAGAACTGATCAAGGTGTACGAAACGATGCATTAAGAAAGACTATCCGGTAAAATAAACGAACGATAATAGCCTGTTTAATAAGTATTGACTAAGGTATTTTCACAATTAAAAAATATAAGGTAATTTGCCGGACTCAAGTTTTTGATAAAAAGTACGGTATCGTAAATTATATAGCATGAATTTAACTGAAAAGGCGGATAAAGGAAGCCGGCGTTTCCGGTATATAAAGCTTTGTATTTTCTTTTCAGGGCTTTCTGTCTTTGCCCAGCTTTATCTTTTTCAGCCCATACTTCCCACCGTCTCTGAATATTTCAGAACAACTGCCGGCGACAGCTCTCTGCTGGTATCTTCTTCCACTATCGGAATGGCTCTCGGACTGCTGTTTTTTGCTTTTAAGGCAGACAGTTATTCCAGGAAGGGACTGATGACTTTTTCACTGGTTTCTTCTGCAGTACTTACTATCATCTCAGCATGGATGCCGAGTCTAAGCCTACTTATTGCAACGGGTATTTTAAAAGGTTTTGTAATATCCGGCGTTTCGGCAATAGCTCTCGCCTATCTTACTGAAGAAGTGCATGCTTCTGTGGTTGGGCCTGCCATCAGCATGTATCTTAGCGGTAATACCATCGGGGGAATGAGCGGAAGAATAATGGCTACCATCCTGGCGGGCGAACTGGGCTGGCGTAATGCTGTTCTTATTATAGGTATAGAAAGCCTGATACTGGGCCTTATTTTCTGGAAATTTTTTCCGGAATCCAGGTTTTTTAATCCTCAGGAAACAGATTACTCCCTGAAAGTAAAGCAAATGAAAAGATTTCTAACGGATTCTTATATGCTGCGTTTGTATTGTATTGCCGCGCTGCTGATGGGCTCATTTGTCAGTGTATACAATTATTTATCTTTCAGGCTGGAAGCTGCCCCGTTTTCTTTAAGTCACTTCGTAATTGCCTTTATATTTTTAATGTACATTTTCGGGGTATTCGGGACAATGATAACGAGCAGGCTTTCCAAAAGGTACAGCAACCAGCTTATATTGAAAGCATCAGTTTTGTTTATGCTAGCAGGCACTGCACTGCTGATGTCGGGAAGTATTTATATGATTATTTTCGGTCTTGGATTGTTTACCCTTTCTTTTTTTGCTGCACACACTATGGCCAGCCAGATGACTGCGCTTCATGCGAAGCAGGGAAAGTCTTCCGCAACCTCTATTTACTGGCTTTTTTATTATTTCGGGTCCAGTATTCTCGGAACAGGAACAGGATATATCCTTCATGCAGGCTCATGGAATATTTTTATTCTTTTGCTCCTTTTTTCTGTGGGAATTTCTTTTTTACTTGCTGCAAAGAACAAAAATTAGAATTATTAAATGGCTTTAACAAAAAACAGATACCACATAGATACCACGCTAAATTCTTTCATATTCATTAATTTAACAAAATAGATGGATAATTTTAACATAAAATTAATTATTAATGCCAAAAATTAATAGAATATCCAAAACTTTATAAATATTACCGGCATGCTGGGCATAGTATTTGCAATTAATTAAGAACTATCACACCTTTCTAAACTCACAATATTATGAATGCAGCAGATCTTAAAATTAAAAACTTAGTTGAATACAAAAACCAAATTTACACCATCACTGAAATATTTCAGGGTGCAAGTCAAGATTACTTTGTAAAAATAGAAAACGACATCCAAAGTATTTCGGTGCCGGCAGATTCTATCAAACCAATTCAGATAACGGAAGAATGGCTTGAAAAACTTGGTTTTTTACGGACATATAGTTCAGAACAAAGAATCCGGTACGAAAGACCTGAAACATTTATTAAATACGATATTGACCTGAGTTCAAAAAAGATCCTTGAAGGGCTGAAAATATACGGCAATTCCATCAGATGTAAGTATATTCATGAGTTTCAGAATATCTTTTCGTGTCTTTTCGGAAAAGAGCCTTCAACTTCTAATTATGGACTATTGAAGACCGAGTCCTAGTTATTATTCTTGTTTATTATTTATAAAGAAACCGCTGCAAAAACAGCGGTTTTGATTTTTATATAGCCTGTATTTTTTTAGCATCCTACTTTTGTATCTGCTGATCCAACCGACTTTGAAGTTTTTTAATTCTGGCATTTTCACGCTGCTGTTTTCGGAAGTCCCAGGGAGAAACTGCTTTTTTATCCTGCCATAAGCCCACTCCTTTAATTTTTGCTGTTTCCTGCATTTTTCCCAGATCTACATTTTTAGAATAGGAATAATACCACCATCCGTATCCGGCCTTTATAATCTCTGCTGACAGATATTTGCCATTGTCATAATATACTTTCGCTACCGAACGCCCATAACGGTCTTTATTAGTTTCTGTAAACGTGATCTGCCTGGCAAAAACCTGATCAGATGTAAATTTTTTGGCATTTTTACCGAACGGCTGCCTGTTTTCGGGGCAATCTACTTCTGCCAGCCGGATCTTTTTCTGCACATTTCCGTCCAATAAAACGGTAATCGTATCTCCGTCTGAAACTCCAACTACTTTAGCCGTTGTCTGTGAGAAAAATAAAAAGGGAAAACATAATAATGCGGGAAGAATTATTCTCATCGTGCGAAATTATGTATTTATTTCGAAAACCCGCGGCCAGCCTGGCTTTTTTATTCAATTTCTATTCAAAAAAATAAGGTCATAAGTCCTGAAATAAAAAAGGAGGCTGCTGCCTCCTCTTTCTGTATAAAATGATCCAAAGATCAGATTGACTTCTTTATATTGATTTGTGTTTTTAAAATAATTTTTTTTCCAAGAAGTTCTTTAAGATCATCTATACACTTATATTTTTTTCATCATTTGTGTATTGTAAAATTCATCATTTACAGTCAATCGGGAAATATTTTCAATGAATACACCTTTTTTATTTGATTAATTTCACTGCGACAAAGTAACGACATTATAAGATAAAGTTTCTCATAACCCGAATCGATATATGTCGATAACGATTAAGATATTTATCACAGGAAAACTTTAAAAGAACAACTATTATCGGGAATGGCCAGGTAAATTTTCACCAATAAAAAAGGAGGCTAAAGCCTCCCTTTTTATTGTACAAATGATCTACAAAGACCAAGTTAACTTCTCTATATTAATTTGTGTTTTTTTAATAATTTCATTTCAAGAAGCTACTTTTTAAGATCATGTATACACTTATATTAATCTCATCATGTTGTGTGTTATAAAATTAACCATCCGGAATAAAAACCAAAAAATATTTCCAATGAGTACAACTCTTTCAGCCGGTTAATTTTATTGAAACAAAGTAACAATATTATATGATAAGGTTCCTCATGAATTGCATCGATATATGTCGATAAGGATATAGATATTTATCCACTAATCAAGATAATTAAGTCGGTCCATTTAATAAATTCTATTCTAAATCATCAAAAACATGAATAGTTTTAAACAGTATTTTAAAATAAAAAAGGAGGCTAAAGCCTCCCCTTTTTTCCTGTATAAATATGACCTACAAAGACCAAGTTAACTTCTCTATATTAATTTGTGTTTTTTTAATAATTTGCTTTCGAGAAGCTCTTTTGAGATCATGCATACACTTATATTTATCTCATCATTTTTGTGTGTTATAAAATTGATCAATTCAGATCCTGAGTCTCTTTCATTTGATTTATTTTATTGAGACAAAGTAACAACATTATATGATAAGCTTCCTAACAAATCACGTCGATATATATCGATAACACTATAGATATTTATCGAAAAAACACTTCAATTTAAAAGAAATAAAGATTTAGAAACTCTATATTTTGTGATGAGTATTGATCAGATCGATCAGCTCGACAAGGTTTTCAATTTTCAGTTTATCAAAAATATTTTTCTTGATCGTACTTACGGTATTTTGCTTGATATCCAGGTTATTGGCAATCTCCAGATTTCCGTATCCTTCCGCATACATTTCTGCAATCTGCAGCTCTCTTTTGGTTAAACGGCTGAGAGGATTAATTAAATCCGGATTCTGAACCAGCTGCAACATTAAGTTCCGTGAAACTGGAGAAAAATATTCGCCTTTGTGTACAATATCTGAAATTGCCTGTCTGATTTCTGTCTCTTCACTCAATTTACTTACATACCCACTGGCACCGGCCTTGATGAATTTAAGCACGTGCAGCTCTTCTTCAAGACCTGTGAAAACCAATATTTTAATATCAGGATTGGCCATTTTCATCAGGGGTATAATATGCAGGCTGTTCCCGTCGGGAAAATGAGCATCGATGACGGCTATTTCTACTCCGTTTGCTTTTATCATCTCCACAATCTGCTGCGAAGAAGAGGTTTGATAGATTTTAGAATTAGGAACAACTTCATCGATCAGAATCGCTATTCCCTGACGTACGATGCTATGATCATCCGCTAAAAGAAATACGATCTCATTATTTTCAATTGGTTCTTCCATTATTATTTACTTAAGTTTAAATTAATTCTGAATGTTACTTTTGTTCCTTTATGGAGCTTACTCGAAACAGAGATGTCCCCGTTGAAAAGCTCTATAATTTCTTTACACAGGTTCAGTCCCAATCCTGCCCCAAAATTATCTATCTTATCAGAAATCATGCCTTGATAATACGGTTCAAAGATTTTTTCAAGATCAGACTCGGAAATCCCTACCCCTGTATCCCCTACCGTAGTAATGAGAGAAATATTATTTTCATCTGTTTTTTCAGTAGCTATGGTAAGATCAATCTGTCCGTTTTCTGTAAACTTATTAGCATTTCCCAGAATATTCATAAATATCTGGTTGATTTTGATATAGTCTGAATTGACCATCAGATTTTCAGGGATCCTGTCGGTTACCAGGAACTTATTATTTCTTGTTTCTATATAAGGCGTAATGGCTTTGACAATAGAATTAATTTCATCTTTAAGATTAAAAACCGTCTTGACAAGCTTCTTTTCTGTTTCCTGGTTTTTTGTGTACTCCAGAATCTGGGTAGACTGTATAAGCAGGGTGTTGTTTGTAAATTTTATTGATTTAAGGTAATCTTTTGTGGTCTCATCTGCAGTGGTCCTGTTGATTTTATCAATAAAAATATTGACAATCTTCAGAGGTGACATCAGTTCATGGCTCAGCATACCAAGAATTCTGTTTTTGAAGTTGAGACTCTTTTTAATCTCTTTATTCGCCGCATTGAGTTTCATTTCATAAATGAATGCAATTCTGGTTAAATACATGATCAGGATGGACACCACAAACATCAGGATCATCAGTCCAAGGACAAGATAAGTTCTGATTCTGTTGTTATTGGAGCTCTGTTCGTTGTATTCTTTTTCCAGTTCGGATTTAAAATCTTTAATGGCTTTTTCATACACATTGATCAGCCTGTTACTGTAAACCAACAGCTTAGTAAAATTGCCGTAGAACCTTATACTTTCCCGCTGGTTCTCAGCCATGGATTTCTGATTCTGAGCGCTGGAGAGCTGGATTTTTTTAACTTCAGTCGTATAATACCTATTCATGGATTTTGCCAGACTATCCATTCTTAATTTTACTTTCGAAAGATTAGCCGGCTTTTTATTGGTCATGGTAATAACGGTACTCTCCTTCTGAACATTTACCTTACCTGATATAGCATCTCTGAGACGACCCATGAGCCCCTTCTTTTTGATCGTATCAGAATAGGTCTGCGTCTGTATATTCAGATCTTCAAAATTATCATTATTCTTATAGCTTTCCAACTCATACTGCTGATCCTGAACTGCCTGTACAGGTGGTTTCGAGGAGGTCTGGTATACAGAATCTATAATGGTTTTCAGCTTGACAATCTTTACAGTATCTTTTTTTTGCTGGGCAAGCCTGTTTTTCAATCCGGGATTTATGTTGCCATAATCGTTTATTTTTTCGAAGTTGTTATTGAGCTTCCTAAGTGACTGGAAATATAACTGCAAGTCTTTATCATCCTGGCTGATCATGTATTTCTGAAGATAATTCTGCGCATCCATGAAATCCTTTCTCGAGTTATCAGTCAGTCCTCCCAATACTCTGCTTTCCTCCAGTTGACTTTTGATAAACTTGAGTTTCTTTTCATTCACAAATTCATTATAAAAGAATATAGCTATAATAACCTGTATCAATAGTATACATACGATCAATGAGTAATGAACAATTTTCCTCAGTTTAAAATTTAAAAATTTATATTTCATATCTGCTTCTCAGCTAAATTTAATTTTCTGATTATTTAAGTTTTCCGGGTATTAGTTTTTTAACGGTATAATACTATGCCAAAGTCTTAGGCCTTATAGCATTTTATTTTGTTACAAAGTTAAAGTAATTTTTGTCTATTTATATGAGTAAAATATCTGTTGAATACAGGGGATTCATTTACTTAAAATTACAAAAAATTAAGAAAACTTCAGGATTACACTCAGTATAAGTATTTTTTTCTGTCCAAACATAGATATTGAAAATAATAATTGTTAGTTTTTCCTAAGTTCATAATTTCCTTTTAATAAAAAAATATACCATTTTTTTGCTCTATACTAAAATTCGACAGGATTTTATCAGTTCTGAAACAAAGCACTGTTCCATATTAAAAACCTGAAAATATATTAATTACATTTTATTACACTCCATTTTTTGAACCAACCCTGTATTTTCTTGTAAAAAACCCCAAAAATTCTATGATCACGATCATATTTCAATATTTTGAGAATTAATATATTTGCCATATACATAACAAAATTCAATTATATAGTATTAATCACACACATAATTGTATTATTTATTAAATATAAGACTAAAACTCAACAATAACAGATAAAAATCAAAAAAAATAACAGTCAAAAACCATCTATCATAATATATACTTCTATTAGACATTATTTTACAGTTTTTTCTTAATCGAACTGATCTTTTGGTCATCAAAAGCAAAAGATCCGATCAATATTGGAACCTATTCTCAATGCCAGTTCAATTCTTAATACAAGCTCCACAACCAAAGGAATGTTGGCTCCAAGAATGCCCCGCTGAGCGGACAGCGATAACATCTCCCGCAGGCGGATTACTGATATACAGTAATACCTTAAAATATTTTCACTACTAATCTATACTAATCTATGGGCAGGCCAAATTTGGCCTGCCCATAGACATCAATACCATTTACATAACCGGACCAGACGATAAGAGTGAATGATCCGGAAAAATTCTGGCAATATTTTGAGTAGTAATAAATCTACCGGACGTTTAACTGTATCTTCCTGTCATTAAGCATTCTTCAAGGGGTATTGCAAATAAATAATCACCAGATTCAGGAGTAAAAAAGGAAGCTCAATAAGAACCCCTTTAAGGTCCTTGTCCAGTAAATGAAGGCAAATGATGAGCAAAATACCTGCTGCCATCAGAAAGTTGCCCCAGACAAATGTTTTAGGAAACAAGATCAGCAAAGCCGCAATGACCGTGACACCACCGTTTATTGCCAACGCTGTTTTATTAAATCCCCATTTACCGAACATTTCCACCATTTCGGGTTTACCCGCAATCATTGCATATCCCTGTTTAAGGCCCATGCATACAGCGAAGAGAATCAGTATTGAATTAATTATCCTGATGATCATAATTTCATTTTTATAAGTTGAAGTGGATAACGGATTGATTTAAATCATATTATCCATTCCCGGTATGTTTTAGCAGTCAATCTATCTTGTGGTATACCCTCCGTTGGCAAAAATAGTCTGCCCGGTGATCCACCATCCGTCAGTTACCAAAAACTCCACTAAAGGCGCAATATCCTTAATATCAGTAAGCCCACCTAATGCCGATGCAGATTTATGATAAGCTACAGCATCTGCAGTTTCCTGACCATAAAAGAAAGGCGTATCCATAGGCCCTGGAGCTACAGCAGTCACAGAAATTCCCCGGTCACCGAACTCTTTGGAAGCAGCTCTTGTAAAGTGCTCTACCGGCGCCTTGGCACCTGCATAAGTTGAATACAATCCTGTATATGCAGCCAGTAAAGAAGTAACAATAGTACAGATCTTACCATTGTCATTCACTTTTTTGCCGGCTTCCTGAAGGAAAAAATAGGCAGATTTTGAATTTACCCCGAACATGGTATCATATTCAGCTTCAGTGGTTTCAACGAATGGCTTTTTCAGCACCATACCAACAGTATTAATGGCAATATCAATGCCTCCGAAAGTTTTTACAGCCTCATCAAAAAACTTTGTAATGTTTTCTACCTGGGTAAGGTCTCCCTGAAACAAGAATGCTTCAGCACCCAAAGCCTTTACTTCAGCCAAGGTTTTTTCGCTTTCCTCTTTTGAGCTTTCACTGTTATAATGAATGGCAAGTTTTGCTCCTTTCGCTGCAAAATCCCTGCTTAATAGTCCTCCAAGGTTTTTTCCACCTCCTGCTATAAGTACCACTTTTCCGTTTAAATCATTTCTTGACATAAGAATGTTTTTTTTAATTGTTTTAGTAGCACAAATATGAGGACTAAGTCATTTTAAATCATGGTGAACCTTTCGGAAGTTGTACGTAATTCCGAATTTCTTTTGTTTTGTTTAATAGCTGAACCTCCCTCTGAACAAACAGATCAATAAGCCTGCCTGCTTAATTTTGATGAATCATTTTACAATACACCGGATAGCCATTTCAAATGGTAATTTGCCATTTTTTTAACCTCCGAAAACAAAAAATACTTCAAAATAATATTCTGCATCGTTTTATATGATCTGTTTTCCGGATAAAAACCTTTTTACAATTCAACATTCCCCGTTATAATCTCACCGGAACGTTTGTAATGGGCTATGATAACTCCTTTTGAGGTCACATGGCTCTCTGCCAGGACAAAGGCTGCCGGAAGAGCATTATTGTCAATCCATTTTTTTCCTTCACCAAGGATCAAAGGGTAAATTTTAAGCCGGATTTCATCCACAAGATCATGTTTCAACAACAGATGAACGAGCTCACTGCTGCCCCAGACCTGAATATCGGCTCCTTCAGTTTGCTTAAGCTGCTGTATATCTGCCACGTTTTTAAGGAAAACAGTATTTTTCCAATCTGATTTTTGCTTTGTTTGAGACAGGACATATTTGGCACCTTCGTTAACGGCAGGCCAAAAATTGGCATGGTGCGGCCAGTAGGATTCAAAAATATCAAATGTTTTCCTGCCCAAAAGATAATCGGCTGGTTTCATTTCTTCCTGCATAATCTGACCAAAAATCTCATCTCCATACGATACTGTCCAGCCTCCATATTTAAAGTCTCCGGATGCATCTTCTTCAGGACCGCCTGGTGCCTGCATAACGCCATCCATTGTAATCATTGATAAAACGGTTATTTTTCTCATATTATCTGTTTTATTGATTAAATTAAAGTTTAGTTCCTGGTTAATGTATTCAATTACTTTAAAAAATTATTTAAATAGTTAAGAATCGTGTCGGTTTGCATCATCAGACTAACATGGCTCTGTCCGGGAACAATAGCCAGCTGAGACTTCGGCATAGCGGCCAGATCGGCAGAAATACCACCTCCCAGTAATTGATAGGTTTTTGCCAGCTCTGTCTTATCAAGACCATCATTGTCTCCGGATATGATCAGTATGGGTGCGGAAATATTGTAAATATTGGCATCACCTAAGTCAAACGGCTGCCCGGCAGTGGCAATCATCTGCTCCAAAAACGGTGTCCATTTTGTTTTATCAGGCGCCACTGCATCGTAGGCGGTATGCATGGGACTGTTCGTAAAAAGCTCAGGCTTCATCGATTTAAAAGCGCCGCTTACCTGAGGGATCCACCCTGTACTTTTATAGGTCGCAGAGATAATCACCAGCTTATTTAACTTCCCGGGATTCTGTATGGCAAACTGGTAAGCTATTGCTCCGCCAAAGCTGTACCCTACTACATCTGCCTTATCAATTTTGAGATAATCCATCACTCCCGCCACATCACCGGCTAAAGTGGTATGTGATAATTTTCTTTCGGAAAACGGCGTATGACCGTGCCCCTGCAGTTCGACTGCAATTACTTTTCTGTTCTTTGACAATTCCGGGATCAGCTGTCCCCAATTCATATCGATGGTCATAAAAGCTCCATGCAGCAATACAATAGGCCTGCCTTCACCATACACTTCATAATACATTTTGATGCCGTTAACGGGTGCATAACCGCTTTCGGAGGGTTTTACTTTTTGTCCGTACACTTGTTGTGATCCCGCAAGCATAATGATTGCCATCATCAGCAATTTAAAAAGTTGATTGGATTTTAATACATTTTCCATATTATTTTGGATTTAGTTAATTGAAAAACTTTTAATCAAATTTACCCAGTCGTTGCAAAAAGCAACTTGCCACAAGACAAGGTTTTATACACTCCGGAAATTATTTTTCCTGGTCTATTTAAATTTTTTTTAAAGATTTTTACCCGCATACATTGATTGATATCAGTAAGTTTGAAGTAAAATACCAGAGAATACAGACCTACTCAAGTTAAATAATTTTTCAGAATAATCCATGTTAATTGATTAAAATTTATTAATTTCGGACAGAACTAAACTCTATTATTATGAAAAATTTAAAAAAAATCAACAGACAGGAAATGAAAGCAATTAAAGGCGGGATCAACTGTACGGGTGGCCAATTATGCTTAATCAATGGAAAATGGGAATGCAGACCATACGACGGATGTGGCGGCGGAAACCAGCCTTAATTTTTAAAATTTAACCCAATTACTATTATTATGAAAAATTTTAAGAAAATTTCAAGAGACCAGTTGAAAAGCATCAATGGTGGTGCCAGCTGCTCCGAGGCATGTTGCCCACCTCCAGGGATTAAAAGATGCCCATGGGTGCTCTGTTATGCTCCATGCGATATATTAGAATAAAGAACAATACCTAACATTAACCAATACAAAGCTTTAGAGTAAAACTCTAAGGCTTTTTTGTTTAAAGCAGTTTTGGTTAAAAAAGAATATTTTAGCAACCATAAAACTTTACTGTCAACAATGATGAGTTAAATATCTGAAATATTAAAATAAAAAGTGTTTCCCAGTATTTAATATTATATATTCCGTAATATCTTTGCACAGGCTAATAATATGATCTGTGCAAAAGTATATCTCCTCCGTTTTCATCTTTATCTTTTCCATTATTTACAGTCAACACTATAATATTCAGTTATATAACACCGACAACGGTCTTCCACAGAACAGCGTAAAGGATATCATAAAGGACAAATACGGCTTCATATGGCTGACAACTGAAAACGGAATTGTAAGGTATGACGGAATGAAGTTTGTGGTTTATAAAAACCTTCCGCTAAACAATCAAAGGTTTACATTTTTCTACGGCTACCCTGACAAAGACAGCATTTTTACCACAGGAGATTCCGGAAAAATTTTACTTATCAACAAAAGATCTCCAAAAGTCACAAAGACTTCAAAAAGGAATGTCGATTTTATATCCAGGGATGTCAATTACTTCTTATACTCTTCCAATTATATCTATACCACATCGCCCGGCATAAGCCTTTATTTTCCATGCCAGGAAGGCATTTATTTTATAAAGGAAAATTCCATTAAGTACATTAATAATCTTTCTAAAGCAGAAGTAAACCTGAATATAAAAGCGAAATATAAAAATATTGCCAGAATATTTGTGATCGATAAATCCGTATTCTTTATTGATTATCAGTCAAAAAAAGTTCAGAAAATTGAAAAGGGAAAAATCGTCGATTCTTATAATGAGCCGCTATTAACCGACGCTAAAAGTAAAATCTACTGGAGCAGGGTCAATAACCAGATTTTTATATTCAACGGAAACAGCATTTACCGGTGCGATTATGAAGATAACCGATTCAAAATATCAAAACTCGTACAGCTTGATGATATGACTGAAAATATTACCAGCGTGTATTATGACAAAGCATACAAAAAGCTTTATCTCGGAAGCAGTACTTATGGTTTGCAGGTTATCAGCTTTACAGATTTCACTACCGTCCAGAGGCCTCCGTCTAAGCCCGAATCTGTTTTTTATGCTACTTTACCATATGGCAGCTCGTCTGTAATCAGTACTTTCGGAGAGGTATACAACCGGAAGGGACTTGTAGAAGATAAACATTTTAAAAGCATTATTCCATTTTTTCTGGCTTATGATCAGGAAGACAATATTATGGCCCGCAAAGCAACCGACCTGCTGCTGTATCAGAAAAAGAAAACTTATGCAAAAACCGTTACCAAACGGAATACCATTTTAATAGATTTTTTTTTCGATGCAAAAAGATATTATACTTTTGAATCTCTTGAAAAAACGGACGGAACTATCGGATACAATGGAGTTTTACTGGTATACAATGACCTGTCGTTCAAAACTGTGAAAAAAAAGTTTTTCTTTAATAGTGAGCCTACCAAATTCCTTAAATTCGATGAAGACCATCTACTGGCCGGCACAACGAAAGGTTTATATAAAATCTCATTAAAGACGAATACAATCGTCAGCTTAAGTCCGAATACCGGATTATCTGTCCGCAGCATCATACGATCCCGGGATGGTAATTTCTGGATCACCACTTCAGGAAAGGGATTTTATCTGCTGAAAAACAACCGTCTCATTAAGATGCCTTATGATGCGGACAATAATATTTCCTCTTCCCATACGATCCTAGAAGATAAGAACGGATTTTTCTGGATTCCTACTAATAACGGGCTTTATAAGGTTCCGGAAAGCCAGCTGCTGCGGCATGTACAGGATAAAAAATCGAGGGTTAATTATTACCGCTTTTCAAAAATATCGGGGTTTAGAACCAATGAATTCAATGGAGGCAGTAGTGTGTGCGGAAATAAATTAGGAAATGGAGAGCTCGTGCTTCCTTCTCTTGACGGCTTGGTTTTCTTCAATCCCACAGAAATAAAGAGCTATTATCCTGAAAACATATACATAGAAAGAGCTTTGATTGATGGTAAGGAGCATTTTTTCAATCAGATATTAAATATAAAGCCGGAATCCAACCGTGTAGATATATTTATTGATACGCCTTATTACTCTAATCCTGATAATCTTGTTATAGAAACCAAACTGAGTGGAACAACCAACACCAAATGGGAATCGATAGGAAAAGACGGAAAATTTTCCATTTCGAATCTTACGTATGGAAATCACACTTTTATTGTCAGAATACTGATTTCCGACCAGGAAAAATATATTTATAAAAGGATCAATATTATTATCCCGCCCTATTTTTACCAGACAGTATGGTTTAAAATACTTATTGGCGCGGCTATCCTGCTTATGTTCTATTTTCTGGCAAGATGGAGAATCAGCTTTCTGAAAAAAAGAAACCACGAACTGGAAGAAATTATCAGCTCCCGTACGAAAAGTCTTTCCGATACTGTTGAAAAGCTTGAGGTTACCAAAATAAAACTTCATAAAGAAATTGAACAGCAAAAGAAACTTATCGGGACCATCACCCACGATATCACAACCCCTGTAAAATTCATTGCCCTTACAGCAAAAGAGGCTCTGAATCAAAATGAATTGAGCGGGCAGCAGAGTGGAAAAATCCTAAGCTCTATTTACAAATCCTCGGATCAGCTGTATAATTTTACCATTACCTTAAAAGAATATGCAGATATCTACACCCACCACCGTTCCGACAAAACAGAACTCTATTCCTTATATAAGCTGATAGAAGAAAAAAGGATTCTTTTTAATGCCATAGCAGAAAATCACAACACTATCATTATTAATAATGTGGACAAGACATTACTGTTATGGATCAGCAAAAATATATTGGCTGCCATTGTCCATAACCTGCTGGATAATTCCGTAAAATTCACAAAAAACGGCACAATAACAATAGAAAGCAGCACCGATAAAGATATTATTACCCTGCAGATAACCGACACAGGGATTGGAATGGATGAAAAGAAAATAGAATATTATACAAAACTTCAGGACAATATTGAAAATGAAAAATTACTACTTCAAAAATACGGAATGGGGCTTCACCTTGTCCTACAGCTGCTTCAGATGATAGAAGGCAGGATTGTCTTCGAAAAAAATATATTAAAAGGAACATCATTCAAACTAATTTTAACTAATAAAAAAGATGATTAAGAACATTCTCATTGCCGATGATCACGAGATTGTTTTGGTAGGCACAAGCATGATTCTGGAGTCAAGAATCCAGAATATAGTAATAGACCAGGCTCAAGATTACCCGGAAGCCCTGGAAAAAATATCAAAGCAGAAATACGACCTTGTTATTCTGGACATCAATATGCCGGAAAGCAAAAACAAAAAAATGATCACCGAAATCAAAGCACTGGATCCTGATATAAAAATCCTGATATTTTCTGCCTATGAAGAAGAGGTAGCGGTACAATATATAAAGGCCGGAGCCAACGGATACATCAGCAAGCTAAGCAAATCTGAAGAAATCTCAAATGCTGTAAATAAAATATTCTCTGAAGGATTTTACTATCCCCTATCCATTGTACAGCACTTACTCCAGCAGTCTCCGCTAGATTCTATAAAAAAATTATCTGCCAGGGAATATGAAATCTTTATCCTGATGGTACAGGGCAACGGTAATTTAGAAATATCAAATAAAATGGGTATACAGATGCCTACCATCAGCACTTATAAAAAAAGAATACATAATAAACTGAAAACCAAAAATTTAGCAGACATGATCAAGCTCTATCAAACCTATATTTCCTGATTTACATGCCTCCCATCATAAATCACTTTATGTAGAAAATTTTCTACAAATACCTTTACTTTATTCTACGAAATATGTTGTTTTTTTGTAGTGATATTTCTATATTTTTACATTATTAATATTTATAATTCAAAAATAAAGTTAAAAAATAATCAAATTCATAATATTTTAACAATTATTTAACATGCTATTAATAAATCAAGGAAATAACCTATTAATATGCTATGTTACACATAATTATTATTCAGAATCAGGAATTTAAAATCAGAAATAAATGCTAAAAAAAATTACAAAATTAGGTCAACTATTAGGATTACTCGCTTCCACTTTTGTCTTTTCGCAGGCTGGAAATGTAGGAATCAACACCGCCAATCCCGGGTCCACCATAGATATTAACGGGTCTGTAGCTGCTAATTACACTGCAATCAATACGGCATCTTACAATTTGAATTCTTCCGACTTTCATGTTTCTTACAACGGCACCTCCAATGCTGTATTTAATCTTCCTGCAGCCATCAGCGGAGTGGGAAATTTTAAGGGAAGAATGTATACCATTAAGAATAACACAAACTTTACCATAACGGTAAATCCTGCAGCTCCCGAAACCATTAATGGAAGTGCAAATATTACAATACCTGCGAATCAGAGCCTTCAGTTGATTAACACAGGACTTACAGGAGCCGCAAGCACTTGGGAAATTACAACAGCCGACACCACCATAACAGCGAATAACGGCCTTAACGCCTCAGGTACTAATGTTAAATTAGGGGGCACCTTATCTCAGGCAACCAATATTGCTACTGCCGGAAACAACCTGAGCATCAACGGAACCGGAAAAGTTTTGATAGGGACCAATACTGTCCCTGCAGGAGCTGCCAATTCTAAGATTGTCATAGACAACGGTACCACTAACGGTGCGTTACAGATTAAGGATGGTACCCAGCAGCTGGGTTATGTATTGACCAGTGATGCTGATGGTTTAGCCACCTGGTCTTCTACCGTTACTACGGCTTTTGCCAACAACTGGTCAACCTATACAGGCACATTAACCAATCCATTTACAAGCACAACAGGTGTAAATACCCAGGCTACAGGAACCTCAGTTGTGATTCCTGCAAAAGGATGGTATTTTTTCCGTGCAGGAATTACCATTCAGTCAAATTGTAATGACTATGCATTCTATATCAGTGGAATTGGAGACATTTGGAGAACATACTGTAATGTGGCAGATGTTCAGATGATGTCGCCACGGGATCAAAACAGGGTACTTTATTTTGCAACACCGGGAACTTATCCCATCATAGCTACCAAAACCAATGCCGTAGTACCAACTGGATTTAATATTGGCAATCCTGGCTTCTATGTAAACTTTGTAAAATTCCAAAATTAAGGAAACCACAATAACCATGATTCTAAATACATAAAGCTGAAAAACCGAACTGCTGCAAACTCCCTCATTTCTGCAGCAGTTCATCAATCATCATCTCTAATTCAATATTACAAAAATGACTAAAAAAATATTTTTTCTTCCAATATTTCTTGCATTAAGCACAAACTTAATGTACTCGCAGACAGGCAATGTAGGTATTAACACTAATGCGCCGGGAAGTAAATTAACCGTTAACGGATCTTTTGCTGCTACCTATAGATCTACTGCTACAGGTGGGCTTATTGATGCAGATGACTATTATGTAGCTTATAGCGGCAATACCAACGGTACTTTAACACTGCCTGCTGCTGCGACCGGATCCGGCAATTTTATTGGAAGAACCTATCATTTCAAAAATACCGGAACAGCAACGTTATCTATTACTGCCAGCGGAACGGAGCTGATTGACAATCAAAGCGGTGCGGGAGTAGCTTCCATAAGCGTTCCTCCGGGTTACTATGCTTTTTTCATAAGCAAAGGAACAGCTACCAATACAACATGGGAACTTATTTTACTTTCAAGCTCCAGCAGTCTGCCCGCAGCAGCATCCACTTATGCTTTTTCCACCATAAGCACCACAACCAGACAGTCTCTTCCTGCTACAGTAAGCGGACCTTTTATCAACGGTGAAATTAATTATCCGCAAGGAACAGTCATCAATACAGGAAATGTAATGAATACGGCTAATGGAAGATTTACAGCGGCTACCAGCGGATATTATATGTTTTACGGCTCTACCCAATTTGATAACGGTGCCATTGCCGGCGCTCCCAATTTTTCGTGGGCTGTATTATATCTTGTAAAAAACTTCAGCACCACACCCAATAATATCCTGGTTCAGTCTTACCAGTCGAACCCCGGAATATTGGTAGGGGCCAACGTTTCGTGCATCACCTATCTGAATGCAGGAGAAACCGTAAGCATGGCTTCGGCAGCAGCCGTAACCAGCGGGACTACTTACCAGGTAGTAGTAAGTTCTTTTTACGGATACAAAATCGCTAATTAATAAAATGCATAATAAATAAATTAGAAATTCCCCTCATTACTCATGCCATACATGATGAGAAAGAAAACAATTTGTTCCCAAACAAAGAGGGGGATTCTAATTTTAGTATAAATTATTAAAATTATTTCAAAATTTAAATATTTATTGTAATACAATAAAAATAAATAGTAAATTTAAAATATAATTCATGATTGTATCTGACTATTATTTAGCATAATACGTCAATCAGGTGACTCGAATTTCAGTTATTACACTTTTAAGTATAATAATATATAGATAAATAAACGATAACCATTAAACTATAAATCATGAGTAACGAAAATTTTAATCCGCTTGAACTGCTCAAGAACAGGTTCAGGTATCCTTTCCCAACCCTTAAGAATCCTCACGCTGACGAACTGCAGCAGATCACAGAAAACAAATGGATCGACGGGGAATATCTCTGGCTCTATAAAAACAATCCCCAAATCCGTAAAAAGTACAAAAAAACGTTGACTGCTCATATTGCAGCCCAATGGTTTCCTACAGCCCCGATAGAAAGGTTTAAGCCTATCTGCAGGTTAATGCTCTGGACCCTTTATAACGACGATTTATATGAAGAAGAAGAGCCGGAAAATATTAATTATGTCCATCTTCAGTCAATTGCAATATTGAACGGGGAAATCACTGCCCGGCAGTCCGGAATACCATTAGGCAATATGCTGGCCTCGCTCAGGGAGGAGCTGTTACAGTTTATACCACAGGAGTCCATTCTTCGTTTCAGCCGGATGATCAGCAGATATTTCGACGGACTGAAAATAGAACTGGAATACAAAAGAAATAAAAAATTTCCAACGGTAGCAGACTGCATAGCTTTAAGAGAAGATTCTATCTGCCTATATCCGTTTTTACAGCTTACAGAGGTGGAAACGGGTATTATATTACCCCCTGAAATACATGAGCACCCTGTTGTCCGGCGGCTGCAGGCCCTGGCCTGTCACCTCGTCACATTTTTCAATGAGGTGCAGTCTGTGGTAAAAGATGAAGCCACCGGAAGTATTTACTATAATATTGTCAAAGTCATCCAAAATGAGCGGGGACTCTCTCTAGAGGAAGCATGCCTTGAAGATCTTCGCCTTCACAATGAAGACCTGAAAGAATTTGTAACCCTGCAGGCTTCCCTCCCCGACTTTGGTATCTGGCATGAAGCGGTAGTAAACTGGGTGCATTATATGAGCATGGTACTGAGCGGCTGGAAAAATATCTCTACGAAACTGGCCCGTTACAATGCCATGGAATTTCCCAATACGGATGAGCTCAGGGAAAAGTTAAATAATCCATTTTCTGAGTCCAAAGAAATTAACAAGACTACCCATATATCCCTAAACAAATAAAAATGACACCAGAACAATTTAACAGCTCGGATTATTTACCACGGGGATTTTATCCCTGGCCCGATCTTATCAATCCGCATGTGGAACAAATGGGAAAGGATATGGATAACTGGATTGACAATGACTATACCTTTTTAACGGAAAAGCAGCGCGAAATCTATAAAAAAATGAGACTTCACAGGTGTACTGCGCGTATGTGGCCGGATTTAACCTACGAACAGGCTGTTCCCTGCAACAGGTTCATGCTCCAGTATGTTGCGCTCGATGATCAGGTGGAGCATTCATCCCTTGAGGAAATTCAACAGTTAAGAAGCCGTTGTACAGATATTCTCAGGGGCGCCGAGCCTGCTCCGGAAGAAAATGCTCTGTATCACCATATGGCAATGATCCGTGATGAATTTCGTGCTTTCATGCCGGATCTGTGGATGGAACGCTTTATTTATTATTTCTATCAATCGTTCAGGTACGGAATAGAACTGGAGTTTCCTTATAAAATAGCCCATCGCCCTCCTTCCCTGAATCTTTTTAAAACAATCCGGGAATATTCTGTCCTTATGCGCCCGTATCTGATCCTTGGCGAAATTGAATCGGGACTTGTACTGCCACAACATATCTTTGAACATATCGTGGTACAAAAAATGATCTCCCATATGACGCTGGTGGTGGCCTGGCAAAATGACATCCATTCTCTTCCGAAAGAAATGGCAAAAGGAACAGAGGTATTTAACCTGATTTTTGTATTGCAGCAAGGATATAGTCTTTCATTGGAAGATGCCTGTGCAGAGGCTTTACGCATTCATAATGAAGAATTAAAAAACCTTATGGATTTGCATGCGGAATACCGGGAGTTTGGCGAGTATCAGGAATATGTTGACAAGTTTGTCTATTATGCAGGCGTAGGGCTTCAGGGAGTGAATACTTTTTATCTTGAAACCAACAGATACAAACATGGCGGAGTCGGTTTTGCCTGGCCTGAAGATCAGGCTGCCAACAAAAGTCTGTAATACATTTGAAATAAAAAAATAGTATAATGATAATAAAGCTCCCAAATAATAATTTGGGAGCTTTATTTGAAACTGAACTTCCGGGAGATTACAATAGCGTCAATACTATCTCCCAACTATAATTTTTTGAACAAGTTTACAGTGTCAGTTAAATATCCACCCAAACCGCAGGAAAATGAATTGGATATTGTTTTTTGATAAAACTAGATGTCCTTATGTTTTTGTCAATTTGGTAAGTGCTTTCCTGCAGGTTGGTGATTTTTTTTATGATTGGAGTTCCCTGGTTATTAGTTTTTGCCTTTGGTTTAAAGCATCCGGGCTGCTGAAAGACATCGTTCAAACTTTACAGCAATCCTTTTATATATTCTGTGTGATGTGGATGTTTGGTTGGTTATTATCAATGAGTTTATATAGATTCAAAAAATTCGTACTGAAGATCAGCTTCTGTAATCTGTGTATTTAATGAATTATATAAATCCTGTTCTCCCGTTTCCGCAAGCACCTTGGATTCCTGTATTAATCCTCCTTCAGGATTAAAAACTTTTACCAGGATCCATTTTCCGCTGCGTTCCAGCTCTTTTAAACCGTATTCGGATTTATATTTAATTTTTCCGCTTTGAAGAATACCGTCTTTTACAACTGCTTTATTGGCAGGTTTTCCTTTAACATACTGCACAATCTGCGCAGTAAAACCACCGTCTTCTCCTACCGGCTGGCTGTAGGTATAGATAACAGCTCCTTTTTCATCATAAACAGTAGAATTGTATATGGTCTGATCCGCATTCATTTTTGTTTCCGCCTTTAAGTTTTCCTCGTCTCTGAAAGATCTGGAATGTATTAAAATACCGTCCTTATAATGCTGTTCTACAAGACCCTCATACAGAGTACCGTTATAAGGCATGTCATCTTTATACATTATCGTCCCTTTAGGTTTTCCGTCCGGATGATAATATCTGATCTCCTGGGTCATCTCATCTTTCAGTACCTGTTCGGAAGATAAATTTCCGTTTTCGTCAAAATATTTATTCAGGACCGCAAAACCGTTTTTATAAGTCTCAATGGTAACAAAGCCGGAAAAATTGTAATTGAACTGATAATCGTCTCCGTCCTGAGGCTTGTAAGCATCAGTTTCTTTATCATAAGTATAGGTAAGGTTCCCTATCAGCTTTCCTGTTTCATCATACGTTTTTTTATAGCCGCCTTTTTTGTTTTTCTTTTCTTCCTGCAGAATTTCTCCTTTTTTAGAGTAAATGATACTTTCTGTTACTACTCCCTCTTTATTTTGCTTTTCAATTTTGGACACCTTCATAGGATCCTGGTAATACTCTACCGTTACTTTATCCGCAAAATTTCCGGAACTGTTTACCCCGATAAATTTCCCTTTTTCACCATAATACTTAGTTTCAAACGCTCCTGTTTTGCTGTTGCTGATGGTTTCATAACGGATTCCTTTACTATCTTCATCATAAACTACGGATTTGAAATTATCAGGAGCTTCATAGGTTGTTACCATGTTATAATAAGACATTTCTTCCGGATTTTTATAATTGTAGATTTTGCCTGTAAAAGTACCATCCGCTTTATAAACCAAATCCTCCAAAATTCTTCCCTGCTCATCAAAAGTCTTGGCCGGTCCAACCTGGTTACCGCCTGAGAATGTTCCTGTACTTAAAACTTTACCCTCAGCATTATACCATGTAATTTGACCTTCATACACTTCGCTTCCAGGTGTGGCATCCGAAACAAGCCCTTCCATCTGAAGCGTTCCGTTTTTATAAAAATCTCTGATTAAAGTGAGTTTTCCTCTATTTTCGGTTTCCCTGTAAAATTCCATTTTGCTCTGGGTGGTTTTTTCCCAGTTTTCATCAAAATAGATTCTTTGCTGTGCGTTTGCGTGAATGCTTATGATCAGGGCGAAAACCGCTGATGTAAATAATTTTTTCATTAAAAAAGATTTAGATATTACATAAAAGCCATTAGGAACAGCTTCCAGTGTTTCATCATAGTTCTGATAGGTCTTCCGGACACTTAGAAAATTTTCATCATTGTGTTTTTTTGTGCCGAAATGACGTAGACAAAGGTCTGTAAAATCACAATGACAAAAAATCCCTGTTTTCAGCTAATTTGTGATCTTAAGCTTGACAATAAAAATTGCCGTATTGAGTTTATTTTAGCAGTCAAACTGAATGGCAACTTCTGCGGCTTTTTTAATCAGTTTTCCTTTTTTCGCTTTGGAAGAAAGATACAGGATCACCCTTTCCTCTTCATAATCCCGGTTGGCACCAAAAATAAAGTCAGGTTTCCCATCCCTATCAATATCGCCTATGAAAAGTAATTCGACAAAAGTATCGTTAAATGATTCTTGCTCTAAAAATAATGTTTCCGGAGAATCACCTGCTGACAGATAGAGCTTATAATCTTTTACATTCTGATACAGCTCTTCGCCTTCATCGGTGTGTACTTTCTCGGATGAAAGCACTTTTCCTTCTGCTCGCAAAGTGTATTCCTGATTTCCGAAATGAAATTTTAATTTCTCTTTTGGCCAAATTTTATTTTTCAGGATTTTTACTGTTTTTATTTCACCTTGTGCCAATCGCGGATTATCCAGTAATAAAAGGCTGTTATTTTTAGAAGTAATAATTCTGGTAGAATCTCCCGAGCATTCAGAGTACCCTCTGGCAATGGTGTAGTCAGCTTTACCCAAATAAAATTTTCCGTCTTTTTGATATAAATCCAACCAGTCTTTTGTAAGTGCATTGGCTTCGTTTTCATTTCCGAAATCCCGATATTCTTTGGGTAAAAGGATTTCAAAATCACCATTTGCCTCTTCAACCGGATTTAGCTCCGGATCTTTCAGTTTTTCACCGTGTTGAACTTCCTGTTGAGGATGTTTTATCTCTTGCTTTGTTTCCTGTATTTTATCTTTACAGGAAAGCATCATCGTTAAGGGTAAAAAAATCAATATTCCTCTTTTCATTATTTTTGCTCTTTTGTTTATCATATGCCATCTAAGATGCCTATTCTGAAAGTCATTTTATCACTTTTCCTCATTATATTTTTGCGGCTGAAATCTGAAATGATTTGCTTCCACAAATAAAAAACAAATCTGTAAAAAAATACGTTTGTAAAACATCCCTTTTTTCAGCTAGTTTGCTCTAAATATCCGTTTAAAGCGAAAAAATATAAAATTTTAACCAAAACTAGCTGAAAGCAGGGATTGAAAAACCTGAAAATAATAACGATTTTTGGCTGTAAATGTAAACCGGTCATATTTGATGATATAATATGCCCAGTGAGAAACAGCAAAGTAATAACTTTGCAGCGCTTACAACCTATACAATGCTGATCAATTTTTTTTCTTTTTTGCGCTCCCCAATTATCTTTATATGTCTTGTATTGGCTGGTCAGGCTACATCTGCCCAGGAACTGCACAACAGCCTGGAACAGCAATATAAAAAGTATAAACCGGGAAGCACCCAACGAATGATGATGACCGGAAAGTATGCACAGGCTCTTTTTTTTAATCATCAGGAGGATAAAGCTTTTGTCATTTTAAATGAGAATATTGCTTATGCCAAAAAGTTGGCTGACGGGAAGTATGCTGCTTATTTATACATTATTTCAGCTATCAATTACAGGCTGCTGGACAATGTTAAGGCCTATGAAAATGCTTCCAGGCTGGCTCAGATTTATCAGGAAAAAACAAAAGACCTGGAGACAAAAGGCTATGTATCCTACGGGCTTGGCTGGATCCAGGAACGTAATCATAAAAAAGCTGAAGCGGTCCGCTATTTTTTAAAAGCCCTGTCGTTTTATGAAAAAGCGCCCCATTCCGAAAGTTTAAATACCAGGAAAGCGTCTGTATACAGGGAATTAAACAGTATTTATGCTGACTGGAACGATTATCAGCTTCAGGAGAAGTACAGTAAGCTATCCCTTGAAATTGCCAGGCAGCAGAATGATCCTATGAACTTATTTGATGCTTATATGGCCATGGGATATATGTACGAGAAACGCTACGAAACTACTTCTGATAAGGCCTTTATTCATCAGGCTGAATCTTACTACATCAAAGCAGTGGAGACTTATAAAGCCAATAAGGCCGATATACCCATTCCTTCCAATCTCTCTTTTGTAGCCATCAATCTGGCCAACCTGTATTTAAATTATTTCCCGGAATCCTACAAAAATAAGGCACTTTATTATGCCAATTTAGCTAAAACTCAGGGGATCGCTACAGGAAATCACGACCATGTAGCCTCTGCCAATGGCCTTCTGGCAGAAATAGCTTTACAGGATGGCAATAAAGAGGAAGCAAAAAAACAATTATTGGCGGCGCTTGCAGAATCGGAATATGACAAGGTCACCGATCTGAATATCAAGCTGTCGATTTTTGAAAATCTTTCGAAACTGTTTGAGGATGAAAACAATTTTAAAGAAGCCATATTCTACCAAAAAGCTTATTTAGAGACCTTTAAAAAAGTATATGATCAGAAAAGTGCTGCCCTGGGGAAACAATTGGAAACCCAGTATGAAAGGGAAAAGCAGAAGCAGCAATTGCTCCGGTTGCAACTAGCATCTGAAAAGCAGGAACAGCGGCTTAAGGAAATGAGCTGGCATAGTTTACAGCAGGCCCAGAAATTGGAAAATCTGGAACTGACGAAAGAAAATCAGTTGAGAAAACTGGAATTTACTGAAATGGAAAGCAGTAAAAAAGCCCAGGAACTTCGTTTATCCCAACTGGAATCTTTTAACAGAAAGCGTGAAGTGGATCTGTATAAAGCCCGCATTGACTATAAGGAGAAAACAAATACATTTTATATCGGGCTGGCAGCCTCTGTTTCTTTACTGCTTATCTTACTGCTCTATGCCTACTTTCAAAGAGCAAAAGGCATAAAGCAAAAAGAGAAACTGCATCTTCTTGAGATGGAAAAAATCATACAGGAGTCAAAAATATCCAATCTTACGGTAATGCTGGAAGGTCAGGAGCAGGAACGGGGAAGAATAGCCCGGGACCTCCACGATGGCCTCGGAAGCCTGCTTTCCGGAACCAAAATGAATTTATTCTTATTAAAGGATAAATCTGACCATCATCATCAGATGCAAATAGAAAGATCAATGGAACAGATCGATATAGCAGTTGACGAGCTTCGTCACGTTGCGCATAATCTCATGCCGGATCTGCTGCTAAAGTACGGACTTCAGGAAACATTAATGGAATATGTTTCCCGGATGACTACTCCGAAACTGGATGTTGATGTTCAGTTTTTGTATTATTCCAATCAATTACCCTTAGAAAGCCAGCTGCTTGCCTACAGGATCATCCAGGAACTGGTAAACAATGCCGTAAAGCATGCCAAAGCAAGTCAGATCATTATTCAGCTCATAGAAAATGAATCCGAGTATGTGATTATCGTGGAGGACGATGGAAAAGGATTTGATATAAATACTTTGAATCACTCGCATTCTGCAGGATTTCACAACATCCGTTCCCGTGTTGAGTTCCTGAAAGGCACCATGCAAATAGAATCCCAGATCAATATAGGAACCAATATTGAAATCAAATTTCCAAAATAAATAAAATTATGACTAAAATAGCTATAACCGATGATCACCCATTATTGCTGGAAGGCTTAAAAAACATACTTTCCCAGCAAGAAGGTTTTTCAGTAGTGGGCTGCTACTCTTCTTCCAGTGAGCTTTTTGCAGGATTAGAAAACCAGGCTCTGGATGTGCTGCTCCTTGATATTAATCTTTCCGATGGCAACAGTATAGATTTGATTCAACCTATATTAAAAAAATATCCTGACACCCAAATCATTATTTTAAGTGTGCACAATGAGTTTGCAGTGATCAACAGCAGCTTGGAGGAAGGAGCTATGGGATATATTCAGAAAAATGCTTTGGTCACAGAAATAATTTCAGGAATACAAACAATACTTAAGGGTGAGAAGTTCTTATGCAACCAAACCAAAAGAATCGTAGAGATGAAAACAAATTCCGGGCTCAGTTCGGTACCCAAATTAACCCGTAGGGAGAAGGAAATTTTAATAGAAGCATCTTTGGGTCTTACCACCATTCAGATAGCGGATAAATTATGCATAAGCCCCCACACCGTGGAAAGTCACCGTAAAAATCTGATTGTCAAGTTCAAAACCTCAAATTTAAGCACAGCCATAAAATTAGCAATGGAATACGGATTGGTTCGCCAATAATAAGTTAATTCCCCGGTTACAAATTTCAAATTAGCTGAACAGTTTTTAAAACGTATTGTAATTTGTTTTTGTGGCAATTTTTATCAGATTAAACATTGCCACAATATTACAAAGATGACTTTAATCAACTTTATAACAACAAATTAAAAAAGTCTCGTAAGGATTATCCTGTAATCCAAAGTTGCATCTCCATTATTGGCAACATTTATTACATCTGATGAAGGCATTGTTAATGTATAGCTAAGCGCTCCACCAGTGGCTCCTGCGCAATTGGGTACTCCGGACCAAGTCACTGAGGTAGTAAACCTGTTTATTTCAGTAAATACAGGACCTTTAGAGGTAGTATCTGTATTCAGAAGCCCATCTATTCCTTTAATGGAAAAAGCACTATTAAAAGCATTACTGGTTACATAATACTCTGCCACAGCAGTACGTCCACAAGCATTTCCAACAGAAACTACTGCCTTGTATACGCCCGCATTGGGAATCCCTGTAATCAAGACGCCTGTACTTCCTGAAGTTACATTGACAGTATTGTTAAGTACGGTTCCATATACATTGTTCACAGCCTTATTCAAAACACCATTTGCATCTGAATATACCGGTGTAATAATGGCTGCACCGGGCGCCACATCCATAGTTCTTATTCTCGCAGTACCTGCAACATCTAAAGTATTGGTGGGGGTATTTGTCGCAAAACCTATATTACCGGAGTTTAAATCCATGGCAAAATCATTTCCACCTGCAATACGAGAAATAATAAACACACCATTATTTCCATTAAAATTGGGGTTTATACCCATTACCGCCTGCTTTACTCCCGCGGCTCCGGTTGTTCTTAAAATGGATAATATGGAATTGTTAACTATAGGATTTTCTACCAGAAATCCTGTATTGGTGGCTTCACCTCCTCCAATACCTGTGGCCGTTCCCCGGTTTAATATATGAAGATTGGATGATGGGGTGAGATTACCTATTCCTACTCTTCCTGTTGGAGTTACGATAAGATCATTAGCTACTTGTGTATCATTGGGGATACCTGCCGCCGGATTATCTTTTGCACCGTCTATATGGAAGGCTCCCTGAGGATTTGGTGTATTGATCCCTACCTGTGAAAACGTAGTAATATAAAGAAACATTATTACCAAAGTCATTAGTTTTTTTTTCATTTTTAAAATTTTAAATGTTGTGATTGAGTTACTTACAATCAAATTTACTAAAAAAGCAATCAATATAAAGTTAAATTAAAACAAAATCAACAAAAAAAATATATCTATAAGAACACTGCATTTTTAATTCATAAAAAATGCAGTGTTCTTATTTTCATTTCCTATTAATTTACGGCCACAGCGTAAATCGCATTCTCAGACCATGTACCTCCTACTGCGGCCAATCCTGCTCCTGCTACAGTACTGCTGGCTTGGGTATTCCCGACAATATATTTATAGTTTTTAGTAGTTCCTGAGGTATTATTAATCTGTATAGTACCTGTAGCAACATTATATTTTTGCCCTCCGCTAAATGGTCCCTCCATTTGAAAACTCATTAATGTAGGTCTTATGACATCCGGAGATTGAATACCTGTCTGACCGATTGTTGTCAGGTTGGTTTCTGAGAAAGTACTTCTTACGAACATCCAGTCATTTACTGTGATGGTTCCGCGTGGTATTATTAATAATGAAATGGTAACCATCCATTTTCCCGGAGGTAACGTAATGGATGAACCTGTATATCTAAAGTCAGAAAATTGAGAGAAAGGGACGTCATATCCTGCTCCTAATGTTCCTACGGCAACATTTGATTTTGCTAATTGCCATGTTGCTACTCCATTGGCATCAGAAGTTAAGATCTTATTTGCTCCTTGTGTTCCATCGGCAATTCTTAGAGCGCCATTGGTAGTGGAACGAACATCCAGTACATTTGTAGGGGCTGTTGTACCAATGCCTACTCTACCATTTTTATGTAAAGTCATTAATGGATCACCTGTAGTATTAGCCCCTGCAAAAAGTTGTAATACATTAGCTGCATTTCCTAATCCGTAGAAATCATCACCTGCTGCACTGTTCCAGAGTGCTAATTTCTTTCCGCTGTCGGAACCTAAATCTAAACGGTTTTGAGGAGTTGTTGTTCCCATACCAATTCTATTGTTAACCGCATCTACAGAAAAGGTGCTTCCGTCTACTGAAAAATGATTCGTACCTGAGGTGGCGCTGCTTGTAAATGCCAGGTTATTGCCTCCCTGTGCTACAGTACGTGCACCGGTAAGTGTTCCGTTTGAATTATAAATATTCGTATTTGGAGTTGCAGGAAGATCTTTCCAGGTTCCTACTCCGCTGGCATCGGATGTTAAGACCTTGCCATTCCCTTGGGTACCATCTGCAATTTTCACAGCTCCGTTTGATGTAGAGCGGATATCAAGGAGGTTGGTAGGGGCTGCTGTTCCCACACCGATATTTCCTTCATCCGTTACCGTCATTATTTCTGTATTACTCGAGTTGTTAATTCTCAAGGCTTTAGTTGAAGAAGTATTTCCTTTACTTTGTATATCCAATGAAGCTTTTGGTGTAGGTGTATTAATACCTACCTGAGAAAGGGCCAAACCTGAAAAGAGAATGTTTGCTAAAATTGTTATTTTTTTCATTTGTTTAATTTGTTAAATGTTTAAATTTTTTCTTGTGCATTTAGAATCGTAACTCGAAAATGTGACCGGTCTGAAATTTTCTCATTGTTCGAATTGAGTACTGCAAACTTACAGCCGTCAAACAAAAAAAAACTTACATCAAAAACACTTCATTTTATAAAAAATTGAAAAACAACAACTTAACAAACAACCGAAGTATCATTGAAGTAGTAAGAAAAAGTGAATTATTTTTCTTTTTACATAAAAAAACAAGTTAAAAGACATTAATTTTAAATATTCATTCATCTTGTAAGGATAAAAATGTGACTCTAAATTCAATGTGCCTTACTCGCTATTGTTTAACTTCAATCAACAGAAAGCTTCCAGGAAATGATACCCTGTTTTTAAGAGTTGTCTTGTTTCAATAAGAACTTTTTACCTCTCTTCATCAACTTTAAAATATTCTTTACCGGACAGAAAATTATTCTTTTAATTTAAATTTTTCGCATGCTGAGCTTTATGATCATTCTAAAGGCGAGAATAATAATAACCATTCCCAATTGTAGTGGGAATATCCACAAAACGGCCCACAAAAACCGGTAAATTATCTGGATTTTAAAAGCTTCGGGATCGGTATCCAGATGATAGGTAATCCAGGCAGAGGATTTTCCCGGATGGTAATCACTAAAGATTCCCATTTTGTAATCATTGAATATTACATTCATTTCTTCATACAGATTCATTGCACACCATACTGAAAGACATCCTCCAATAACCATAAAAGAAAAAAATAAGACGAAGCAGAAAAACATTGCACATACTATGTTGCTTTTCAACAGATTTAGTACTTTTCCATTTGGATTTAAAAAAAGAAAAAGAAGTCTGGCTTCCAAGAGCGCTAAGAAAAAAGAAAGGTAAAGAAGAGAAACACTGCTGCTATAAAAAAGAGAGGTAAACAAAAATAAAGTAAAAAAAATAATCATAGTAACGGTCAGAATTAAACCTATCCTATTGGAGCAATTCACATTTTTTTTCATTATTAAATTTTTAAATGATTTATTTTAAAATTCCAAGATTTAGCCGGAGCTGGCTTTAAACAGCAGATATAGTCTTATCTGACCTCAGTAGAAAATGAGTTCATTATTTTACAACAGAATTGAAATTCCATTATTTAGTATTAAAGGATGAGGAGCTGTTTAAACTAAAAGCAGGGATCATTACAATCCCTGCCAAACACAAACATTTCAAACATATAGAATGAAAAAAAAAAATTATTTCCTGATAAAGCTATTGATATTAGAGTAAAAACCCCTTACTTCAAATATACATCTGAATACAATGGATTAATTATCAGTACAATATAAAAAAAATGACGTGTTTTTGAAGTATAGCAGCGATGTTAGTATTGTAAATATTTTCCGTATTCTTAGACCCAGATTATTCTCTTCAGTCATAATCTATGCAACTATAAAAGGAGGAGACCACACTATATATACTTCACATAATAAAGAGTTAAATATCAATATTTTACCTGTCGTCTGAAGTATCTTTGAAGTCTGTTTTCAAATATCTTATTAGAAATATTTCATCTATTTATTTAGCTGATGTTATTTTTTTTATATTTATCCATCAAATCCATGAAAAAACATCCTCTTGCAAATGATTTTTAAAAATATATTCCTCATTATTAGGATTAAAATAATATATGCCGCTTCTATTTTCTCTTTGGTACTTTTTAGAGCACAGGATTCTTCATTTCTACCGGAACCCATAAAAACAACAACAGAATATAAAAGGAAAGGTGATTTTGAAGGTGCGTTGAAGTTCAACACCAATGCCCTTACACAATACGAAAAAAATGGTGATACAAAAGGAATTATCATGGTGTATACCAATATTGGAGGAATATTATGTGGATTTGCCAGACATAAAGAAAGCTTAGAATATTTGGATAAAGCAAAAAAAGAACTGAGCCAAATCAAAGATGCACCGTTGCTTACAGGCAGTTTATATAATGAATATGGCAGAAATTATATCCGGCTAGGATTATTTGAACAAGCTAATACAGCCTATAATAAAGCAGAGTATTATATCAAAAAGATTACAAATGATAAACAGCGAAATTATCTTTTGTTTCATAATTATTCAGGGAAGTATACGAACTTTCTTAAAGCTAAAAACATTGATTCTTTACGGAGCATAGAAAAAAAAATGCTGACTGAAATGCCGGGAACATTCTCCTACACAAGAATAGCCGATGATTTTATTGCAAAAAAGCATTTGGATTCTGCAGAATACTATATGAATAAGGCTGTTCTCAGTTTTAACACCGCCAATTTCACTGAAAAAGGAATTGCATTATTCAGTTATGGAGACCTTTATAATGTAAAAGGAGATCAAAAAAAGGCTTTGGAATATTATCTGAAATCAGAAGATATATTTCAACAAATCAAAAATAAGCCTGCTTTACTTACTGTTTATGATACTGTTTCCAGTGTCTATAAATCTCTTAATGAAATTGAAAAATCAAATGATTATTTAAGAAAGTATACTTTTTTAAATGACATCCTTAATAAAAACGAAAAGGAAGCTGTAAATCTGGCTGTTAATAAACTGCTTGAACTGAAGCATGAAGAAAAAGGAGAGGAAAGAAAAATGTTTTACTTTATAGTCTTGCTCATTATCATATCATTCAGCTTATTATTATACTTTATCAGGAAAGTTTATTTAAAAAAAGAATTAAAAAAGGATAAACTTATCGAAAAAAAGACCATTGAAACCGATGTTCTTAAATTAAAGGTAAATGATTCTTTTGATGAAATTATTCAGCTGATGGAAAGCAGAAGTCCTTTATTTTTGACACGCTTTAAAGAAGTATATCCGGAATTCTATGGAAAACTGGTAAACTACGCCCCTGAACTCACAGAACATGATATAAAATTCAGCGCTTATCTTAGGCTCAACCTTACAAACAAAGAAATCTGCCAATATGAAAACATCAGTTTAAGAGGAGTTGAAACCAAAAGATACCGTCTGAAGAAAAAATTGCAGCTTGCTAAGGATACGGATCTTCAAAAATGGATCTTAGAATTATAGTTTTCCTTATCCCCGGACTACAATAGCAAGATTATTTAAATTCTTTTTGTCCATTGATTTTAGTAGAAATCTATGTAATTACATATTTCACTCAATTACTTTGGAGATCTGATCACAAAGAAACAGGCAATATTGCTACAAAGATTTTGACTCCTTTTGAAAATTATAGCAATTTCAATAAAAAAATCCTGACAATCAATGATTGTCAGGATTATCTATTTTGACGTTTTGAAAACTTTCATTTTCAAATCTTGCGGAGAGTGAGGGATTCGAACCCCCGGACCTGTTACAGTCAACAGTTTTCAAGACTGCCGCAATCGACCACTCTGCCAACTCTCCTGAATAACGGCTGTACCGTCGTTTTCAGTGGTGCAAATATATAACGTTTTTTGAAACTGGCCAAATATTTTTTAAGCTCTTTTGTAAAAACATTGAAATACAGAACGGAATACTGGCTATACTTTAATCTAAGAAGTCGGTATCCATCCAGTTTTTATTCTCCAGGCGGTATAATCTGCATCTCTGCTATCTAATTCAGCAATAGTCTCTATACCTGGAATTTGTTCAATTTCTTCCTGTGAAAAAGGCGGTAAATTAACCTTCAGGCGTTCTTTATTCAGCTGGTTTTTATTTTCTACAGGATAGGGAATTCTTCCTGTAATCAGCTGTGTTCCGTACTTTTGAGGTTGGCTTTGAAAAACCTGGATCCTGTCATACAGATAAGCCATATTCAAGGGATTGATATCTTTTTTGTTTTCAATCATCATGTTATAGCAGGCCTTCATCAATTCAGGCTCACCGATAGAATGCTGAATAACCAGCCATGCTGCATCACTGGCCTCCTTTCCTACTTTTGAAATGGTGGGATAACCTATCTCTTTAATAATATTCCGCAGCCTTTCCGCATTTTGCCTGTGGATCAGTTCCATTTCCGGATGATAGCCATTGGAAAGCTTTCCTTCAGAAGCCAGTGTTTCTCTCACCGACAGGTCTTTTTCTGCCATCTTAATCAGTTCCTTTGAAAATGCTTCATTCATTATTATAATTTTAATGATCTATTTGATTTAAATAAAAACCTGCTTTAAACAAAAACATTTTTTCTGTATAATAACTAAAGCTTAAAATTAGGAATTCCCTGTCAATTATTATCACAGTTCTTATTCTACCGCAAATCTCCTGTTCATAAATCCTTAAAACAATCGTAATCTACATTTTAAGCGATTCCCCAAACAGACGTTTAATTTTGCTTCTACTTATTAATATACTGTCATACCATGAAGAAAATCTTTACGTCTGTTTTATTTTGTGCATCCCTCTTTTTCTATGCACAAACCGGAACCGTTTCCGGAAATATTAATGATGATTCCAAATTATCGCTGCCGGGCGCTAAAATTACCCTTACTCCCGGAAATATCTATACTACTTCAGATGATCACGGTAATTTTGTTTTCCTGAATGTACCTCCGGGAAATTATACGATGACTGTAAATTATCTTGGTTACGGGATTAGTGAGTACCAGGTAACCGTAGAAGCCGAAAAAAATACGAAACAAAATATTATTTTCAACAGAAAGGAAACAGTGATTGCAGAAGTGGTAGTAAGTGGATCTACGTTGAAAAACCAGGCCAGAGCACTAAACAAACAAAAAAACAATGCCAATATCACGAATGTAATCTCTTCCGATCAGATCGGACGTTTTCCGGACGCCAATATCGGGGATGCCCTGAAACGCGTTCCCGGAATTACCATACAGAATGACCAGGGTGAAGCAAGAAACCTGATCATCAGAGGTCTTGCCCCCAATTTGAATTCCGTAACCCTGAATGGTGACAGGATTCCGTCTGCTGAAGGCGACAACCGTAATGTTCAGATGGATCTTATTCCTTCAGATATGATTTCTACCATAGAAGTTAATAAAACACTGACTCCGGATATGGATGCTGATGCCATTGGAGGTTCCGTTAATCTGATCACAAGAGCTTCCCCTAACGGACAGAGGATTTCCGCCACTCTCGCGGGAGGTTACAACCCAATCCGTGAAAAAGGGAATTACACTGCAGGATTTGTTTATGGGAATCGTTTTTTAAATAAAAAATTAGGAGCTGTTTTCAGTTTTTCTTACAACAACAATAATTTCGGTTCAGATAATATTGAGCCTACGTGGAGCCTTGCCAAAGATGCTGCACAAACTGCCTACATCAGTAAAATGGGAATCCGCTACTACGACGAGCACCGCATCAGGCACAGTTTTGATCTGAATATGGATTATGAATTCAATTCAAAAAATAAGATCTATGCTTCGGCGATGTATAATTTCAGAACTGATAAGGAAAACAGGTTTGCACTGGGCTATAAAATAAAGCCGGTTTATAATGATGATGAAACCGAGATCACAAGCTGGAAGGGCAGCATCACAAGACAGAACAAAGGCGGGGATTCCGATAACGACAACACCCGTCTTGAAAGACAGAAAGTACAGAATTACGCCTTAAGGGGTGAACATCTCTTAGGTTCCAAGGTTGATCTCGACTGGTCCATGAATTACGCCACTGCCAGCGAAAAGAAACCTCATGAAAGGCATATAGAGTTTGAGAACGGGAAGATGAATTTCTCGTCGGACCTGAGTGATCCACGCAGACCTATGATCACTCCCGTTTCTGCAGATAACCCGGGAGTTTATGAGCTAAGTGATCTTTCGGATTCAAACAGCTTTACCCAGGAAAAGGAATTCGGGGCAAAGGTAAATGTACGTTTTCCGTTTTCTGTTATTGACCATCAGAAAGGCAGGCTTCGTGCAGGTTTGCGGCTTCGTTTAAAAGAAAAGGAGCGGGACAATGATTATTATGCTTTTGAACCATTGAATAATATGGGCAGCCTTCTGTCTGTTCCTACTGTATATTTTGACGGTCAGAATTTTCAGCCGGGAAATTATGTTCCGGGAACTTTTGCAGATCCCTCCTATCTGGGCGGACTTGATCTGTTTAATCCTGATTTATTTAAAGGCGAACTGAAACCAGAAGAATTCCTTTCGGGCAATTATACGGCAAAGGAAAATATTTATGCCGGATATATAAGATGGGACCAGGATTTCAATGATCAGCTTTCAATGATCGTCGGGGCCCGTATTGAAACCACAAAAATTGACTATACGGGAAATTATGTTTTGGATGAGGAAGATCTGGCAGGGAAAATCAACCGGACCAATACCTACACCAATGTGCTTCCGAATGTATCTTTCAAATATGTCCCTGTCCAGGATCTTATCCTGCGTGCAGCATTTACCACAGCTTTAGCTCGTCCGAATTATTATTCCCTGGTTCCTTATCTTAATGTTGTCTCCGGTGATGAAACCATTGCCGCAGGAAATCCTGATCTGAAGGCAACCTATGCCTATAATTTCGATTTTATGGCTGAGAAGTATTTTAAATCTGTAGGAATTCTTTCGGGAGGTGTTTTTTATAAGAATCTTAAAGACTTTATTTATACCTATTCAAGAAGAAATTATACATCAGGGGATTTTGCGAATGATTTTGCGGGACAAACCAACCCTATTCCTCCGGGAGAAAGCAACTGGAGTTTTACCCAGCAGCGTAATGGGGACAACGTAGATATTTATGGTTTTGAGGTTGCTCTTCAGCGACAGCTTGACTTTATTCCGGGAGCATTCTGGAAAGGTCTTGGAGTGTATGTCAACTATACCTACACCCATTCTAAAGCGAAAGGTATTACCAATGAAGACGGTGTGGAGAGGACGGATGTAGGACTTCCCGGAGCTGCGCCTCATATGTTCAACGGATCTCTTTCATGGGAAAACAAACGTTTTTCGGCAAGGGTTTCTATGAATTATGCTTCTCATTATATTGATGAATTGGGTGGAAATTCATTTGAAGACCGTTATTATGATAAGCAGGTTTTCCTTGATGCCAATGCTTCTTATAAGATCACCAGCCAGCTCAGAGTTTTTGCGGAAGCCAATAATCTCACGAACCAGCCGTTACGCTATTACCAGGGAATTCAGAGCCGTACCGCACAGGTGGAATATTATAAGCCGAGATTCACTTTAGGATTGAAATTTGATTTTTAAACGTATGAAAAAGTTACCCTTTATTATAGCGGCTTCAGTTATCCCTTTTGTGATAAGCTGCACCTCACAGCATTCAAGTATAAAACCTACTGTTATCACAGAAACAGTGGTACACGACACGGATGATCCGGCAATCTGGATTAATCCCGAAAATGCTTCAAAAAGTATTATCATAGGAACCGATAAGTACACTGACGGCGGACTCTACGCCTTTGACCTGAACGGAAAAATAATCAACAAAGTCCTTGGTTTGAAACGCCCGAACAATGTAGATATTGAGTATGGCTTTATGCTCAACGGAAAGAAGACGGACATTGCTGCCGTTACGGAAAGGGAAACCAATACTGTGAAGCTTTACAGCCTCCCCGATTTGAAGGAAGCAGGTGAATTTACAGTTTTTGACGGTGAAATGGAACGCGGCCCGATGGGAATTTCGATGTATAAAAACCCTGTAACGGAAGAAATTGATGTTATTGTAGGAAGAAAATCCGGACCGGCCGACGGTTATCTGTGGCAGTATAAGCTTTCTGAGAAGAATGGAAAAATCACCGGTGAAGCGGTCCGTAAGTTCGGAAAATACAGCGGCCTGAAAGAGATCGAAAGCATTGCTGTAGATGATGAACTAGGCTATATTTATTATTCTGATGAGCAGTTCGGGGTGCATCAGTATTATGCAGATCCGGCGAAAGGAAATGAGGAACTTCTGGTGTTTGGAAAAGGAGATTTTAAGTCTGATCTGGAGGGAATTTCTATTTATCCTACATCAGCACAAACAGGTTATATCTTGGTTTCGAATCAGCAAAAAGATACTTTTAATGTGTATCTTAGGGAAGATCCTGCGAAAGGAAGAATTGCCGAGATCCCGGTTTCCACTAGTGAAAGCGATGGCTCAGAGGTTACCAGCGTTAACCTTGGACCAAAGTTTCCAAAAGGAATGTTGGTTGCGATGAGCAATGGAAGAGTTTTTCATTTTTATGACTGGCAGGTTGTTGAGGAGAGGATAAAAGCGGCGCGAGAACCTGGGAAGTAGAGGAATTTTGTTTCAATTTTATTATACTAATTAAGCCACTGTTTTTGCAGTGGTTTATGTTTTTGATGAAGATGAATTGCTCAGGAAGCTTATGGGAAAGGGATTAAAATGATTGTGCTACAAATCTCAAGATATTAGCCATTTTATTGAAGTCATAGACTATAGCTTCTCTTTCGTTTCTTAAAACTTGCTGAAGAAACTCCCAGTCTTCTACCAAACTTCCTGTCGTGAACCCTGCGGGATCTTTATAAACATTATATAATTCCTCATCAGTAATATTCCAATATAAGTCTTTGTATAATATAATGTTGTCATCAGAAGCTTCTAATTTATCCATCAAAATGGATAGGATTTTCTTTACATCTTCTTTTTGAATTTCAATATTATTTTCCATTTTTAATTTAACTAAATTTTTTAGTAAGTCTCAGGAACTCTTGTACTTTTTTACAAACTTATCCCAGATTCGAGGTTGATCGGAACTTCCTGCAGATTTTTTTGTTTAAAAATATATAATTTCTTGGCATCAGAGCAATTTTAGCTGCTTATATTCTGAGAAAGTAGGGTTTGTGGCTGGAAAACATTATGATGTTGTATTATAACAATGGATATTTTAGCGGATATTTTTTCCTTTAATTTGCAGAGTGTATAATTTCAATGTAAGGTATCAACGGTAAGCGACAAAACTTGTCGTATATGAATTGATAAAAAAATAGGCTAGAATTAAATAGGCGAACTTTTAAGTCAATCGGTAATGAGTCCGGAACACAATATTATCGATAAGTCCCGAAAAGCCGGTCCCAAATAGAAGTATAAAAACCAAAGTTCTTGGTTTCATCCAGATGGTGCTGATTATGAAATCTGGTGGTCCCTACAAAAAGACGGTCAAATGATGCCGGGAAAAACTCCCTGTTCAAATGCCCTATCGTTCCCCAAATTAAGTTGATGCTCAGATAAAGAGCTATAGAAATTATAGAGAAGTCATAACTCATGAGTAAAGCAAGAATCATCAGTCCGAAACCGATTGTTTCAAAAGGATGCAAAACAAAAAGACTCAGGAAGTTGGTGCTGACATGCTCATGGTGTTTGCCATGCAGTATTTTATACACAAAAGGCAGATGGGCGGCATAATGAAAGAAATACATCAAAAGATCCATCAGAAAAATGAAGGCAATAGTTTCCAGAAAGACAGATACTTCGGAAGGGTGAGGATCAATGATAATCCAGTTGTTTTTCCATAAGAAAGCACCCAGCAACATGACGAAACTATTGCAAACAACAGTAAGAAGACTGAGATAGGCATCGGATTGGGTAACAGGATGATTCTGCTCCTGCAGCAGGTCTTTACGGCATGTCTTCTCAATGAACTGGTACAGGCTTATTGAAAACAGACACAAAAAAATATTGGATATCAGACTGAAAACCACCCACTGCTGCCAGCTGAACTGCCAGAATATCTTTAAATAACCGGAAAAATCAAACCAATGAAGATCCATACATTCACCACCTTTCAACCTGACGATAAATGTATGAATTTCAAGTTAAAGAATCAATGGTCAGAGATTGAATAGAGAGAATATTTTAACCAATAAAGAGCGAGAAGATTTTCAACGGCCAGACAGGAATTTATTATAATCTATAACTCTATGATTTTAATCTTCCCTTAATTTCTAAATTCTTCTTAATGGTTTAAAAATTGTATTTTTTCACAAAAATCATTTCCGCTTCACTTTTCTTTTCAGTTCCCTGACGCGTAAAGTCAGCTGTTTACGTAAATCATTATGATACTGTCTGTAATTTTTTATGCTTCTTTCCAATTGTTTTTTCTGAGCCAGATAATCTTCATACAGCTCACTTAATTCCGAGATTTTCGAAATCATATCAGAAGGCTGAATCTCCGGATCTCCGGCTGTTTTTTTAAGCAGACCCCGGTAATATTCCATACGGTCTGTAAGGCTGCTGTGAAATTTTGGTTCTATTCCCTGCATGGTTATGGGTTTAATCTATTAAAATTTAAAAAGACGCTCACTTTCCGATGGGTGCAGAAGGTGTATCGCTCTGAAATAAAATCTTAATACTTTCATCCAAAGCATTTTTACCTGCTGATTTTGAATAAATATTATCCATAGCCGCTGAAATGAGGCTTTCCTGGGCATCTCCCAGAGGCAGTATCGGTAATGCAGTATATTCACCGGCGACAATCTGCGGAGAGATCCCGTTACTATATGCCCCTTCCCCATCGGCATTGAAAACTTTATAAATAACAGGATGCAGCTGCCATGAGATTTTCTTAGGCTTCCTCTTGTCTTCCACCATAAATCCGGCCATATCTTTACCGAGTGTCACATCCCCTACCTGAATCACCTGCATATACGGTTTAAGATTATTGATCACAATTTCCGATGCAGATGCCGTACTTCTTGAAGTTAAAACATAGACTTTATTGAGGTTTAAAGCGTTGGCACGAAGGGCATTGAAATCAAGAGCTGCCGGATCATAGGCAATCTGCTGAGCAAATGTTCTTCTAACTTCACCCCCGTTTTTGTTTCCCTTATAAATAATGAACGGAGAAGAGGACGATATTCCCGGAGGAATCAACGAGCAGAGTGCCGCTGCTGAAGAGACGGATCCTCCATAGTTGTACCTGAGGTCCAGGATCAGTTCCTGTGTTCCCGCTGCCTTAAAAGCCGCAAATTTTTGATTTAATGAGGAAGTCATTCCATCCGGAAAATCATAAATATAAAGATATCCCGTTTTTTTACCGTTCTTTTCAAATATTTTAGTTTCCAAAGGCTGTTCAAAGGAATACCCGTAATATACTGTGATGTTCTTTTCATCAGTAATTACACCGTTTTTCCAGTTTCCTACCCGGAGTTCTATCACCGTCTTATCTTTAATGGACGAAGTTAATTCTTCCGCATTGGCTGCCGTAACAGCAGTACCATTGATTTTGGTGATCATCATTCCTCTTTCCAGCCCGGAATTGAATGCCGGAGAATTTTTCATGACCAGTTTTACCGTTGTCACTACACTCCCATTGGCCAGTTGGATCACTGCATAATCAAATCCATACATATTCCGTACAGAACGGAGATAAGAAGAGGGATCCTGTGTATCTACAGCAAACGAAAAACGGTCCTGAGCGGAAAGCAAACTTTTAAAAAAGTCTTTCACCGGCAGATGATAATCCGGTTTGGCAGGCATCTGTTCTGCCCAGTAATAATACCTTTTCATACTGTCCTGTACCCAAAGGTTGACCGATTCCGTACTTCCTTCCGGAAAAACAGGAGCTCCCTCATCATCGTTACGGGTACATGAGGTACATGACAGGATAAAAACAGAAACTGCAACAAGGAAAGGCAGCTGAAAGATAAAATGCTTTTTCATAGAACTGTTTTTTACAGATAATCTGCCACATCGATCTCTCCCACAACCGTAAAGACTCCGTTGACCATTTTTTCCTGAAGAACGATCAGGTTAGCTCCCATGTCCTGTTTTATTTTGACTCTTATTATTTCAGAACCGCCATTATAAGGAGTATCTGTTCCCGGCTTGTACAGTTCCAGATAAACCGGGGCTGTGCTACTGAAGAAATTATATATTTTCACAGCGGTGAAATCTTTTTTTCCAATAGGGTCAAATTCTGCAAGTATGGCTCCGTTTTCTCTTTTCAGAACTCCTTTCACACCGGTAAGTGAGGTTCCGGAATATTCTCCTAGATTCGGGAAAATAAATTCGAAGCCTACTTTTCCCAGATTCACCTGCGGTTTTACCGCAGAAGCCTGGAGAAAGATTCCGGGAAGATTGAAGAAATTCAGGGTCTTGTAGTCATTAATGTTGTCGTAAGTAAGATTATAATGGGCTACTTCAAGCCCGGTTTCGCTGTTGTAAATTCCAAGTCTGTCTGTTTCGCCTTCATCAAGTACAAATTCCAGTTTGGTTTCTATTTTATTGGTATAAAAAGTATTTCCGTTGATAGTTACCGGAACTCCGTTAAGCCGAAGCTGGATAATATCCGGCTTTGAGTATCCTTTGACATTAACTTCTGCCGGTTTCTGTGATTGATCAAACGGCTGCATAACGCTGCTGTCTGAACAGGAAACAAGCAACATAAAAAAAACCAGTGTAATGAATTTATTCATTTATATTATTTTAAATTATAAAATCTAACCTAGAAATATTGCCCCGCCCGGTAGAAGTGCGGGACAATAGGAAATTATAAAAAAACTAAGTTGGATATGTTGATGATCAAGAGTGGTTGCGGGAAAGCTGCAAACCTGTCCTGACCGATTAAAGTTTTCATGGCAATTCTGCAGAATAAGCTGCAGTGGTTGGATAACAGCTGTTCCTATTTTTTGATCAACTTCAGTTTTTCCGTTGTTTTTCCATCAGAAACTTCAGCTATGTACATTCCTGATGGTAATGATGCTACATTCAGAGATCTGTTATAGGAAGCTGAAAATACTTTCTGTCCGGCTATACTGTAAACAGTAACCGAAGTTTTACTTTCTTTAAAGTTGGGATTAAGTTTAAGCTGAAGGAATTCCTTTACCGGGTTTTCCTCTATTTTCGTTAAATTTTCTGTTTTTTCCTTTACATCTGTTGTTCCTAAGAATGATGAGGCATAGATCGCCATTTCATCAATATTGATATTCTGAAGGTTATTGCCGCTCGCCTTTCTGTTTGACCATAGGCCTATATAGATTTTTTTGCCTGCAAAAGCCGAAAGATCCACAACATCTTCTGTAAACTGGGTAAGATCGGTGGAAAAAGGATTGTCGGTAGTTCCCGCTATGATACGGTACGGGCTTGCAATGTCATTCCCGTTTGCATCCACTGTCATGGCCTGGAAGTCTGATAATTCCGGAACCGGTTTCTGAGCTGTGCTTACAAAAATGAAAAGATCACGCCCAAGGTTAAGGTGCGAAGTTCTCTGTCTTCCGATATAAGCTGCAAGGCTGATGGTTCCTGATGCGCCTTCCAGATTGATCTGCGGGGAAATGATCCAGTCGTTTTCAGTACCGAAACCGGCAGCATTACCTGTTGGAACCAGGCTTACCGAATAGCGGAGAACACCTGATGTACCGTAGGTTAAGGCAGTCCCGTTGTGATAAATATTCTGGCCTTGAACCCATCCGTTTCCGTTGGCATTAAGGTCATAGGTAGTCCATCCCTGAAGATCGGCAGGCGTATCAAAAGAATTGCTCCATACCTGAAACTGTGCAGCTGCAGCCTGTGATACCAATACAATAGATAATAAAAATAGTTTTTTCATAATACTGATTTATTAGAGGTTTTTGAAAAATAAAAAGCAGGGAAAGACTTGGGAAGCCTCCCCTGCATTAAAATCTTACTCCTGAATAGAGAAGTTATATTTCGTCCATACACCCTGGAAGTTTCCACAGTTTCTAGGCGATACGTTCCATGGTCCGTCGTTGAAGAACGGCTGGCTCATTCCCCAGGCAGAAGCTGTAGTTCCTGTCAGTAAATTGGCAGCCGGAATTGATGCCGTACCAGTTCCTGTAACAGAAGTTGTAAATCCGTGTACTTTGATTGTGCTGAAGTTGGAAGCAGAAGAAAGCTCAGAACCTGTACCTTCTACTTTGATTCCTACAGGGTAACCTGTTACAACAGCATTGTTTAAGGTAAGTTTACCACTTCTTCTGATGTGGATCCCGTTTTCATAAGCTGATCCCTGTCCTGCAATACCGTTTTTAGCCCCTATGATCGTAAGATTGTTGATAACAGGGTTGGTAATAAGCGGTGTAGCAGTACCTTCTGCGTTGTTATCAAGCTCGATCCCGTTAGAATCCGGGCTGCCTCCGCTAAGGCTGTGGGTAGAATTATAATCTGCCAAAGCAAGGGCACAAGTAATGGTTCCTGTATATCCGTTGTCGAAATCGAAGTTATCGTCATCCGCAGCGAAAGAAACAAGGTTAGAAGCATTTACCGTACCTCCGAAGAATTCAAAAGAATCGTCTTTACCGTAAGATACCTGAATGTGATCCAATGTAGTTCCGTTTCCTACTCCTCCTAAAGTAAGACCGTTGATCTCGTTTCCTGAGTTTGGAGCCAAAAGATCGTACCCTGCAAATTCAATACGAACATATTTCAATGTACCTCCGTTGTGAGAAGCATTGGAACCTCCGTAAAAGAAATCAGGACCTGTTAACCCTTCGATAGTCTTTGTAGAAGGTGTATTGGTAGGAGCATCACCTAAAATGATAACACCACCGAAGTCACCAGGAGCAGCCGTTGTATCTTCGTTTCCATCCAACAGTTTATAACTTGTAAAAATAATAGGCTGAGACTCCGTACCGGTAGCGTTGATCTTACCTGTTTTAGAGATAACCAATACTCCTGTAGCCGTATTGGTTGTGTTTGGTTTTGCTTTAATGAAAGTTCCTGGCTGAATAGTTAGTGTAGCACCGTTCTTAACCGTTACGATTCCGTTAATTTCTACCACACCGCTCCAGGTTGTGTTGGTTGTAATATCTCCGCTTACGCTGGTTACAGGAAGTGCAGATGCCGTAATGTATTCAGCAGATGCAGACTTCATTTCGAAAGGAGTGGAAGAATCTGCCAGGTGATCATTTTGACAAGCAGTAAGGGATAATGCTGCAGCAGCAATTAAAGTTAATCTTTTCATTGTTATAATTTTTAATAGATCCGGGTTTATGGTTTTCAGTCCGGAAATTTTTAATATTTAGGAATATCCGCCTCTATATTCCTGCGATTTGGTTTTAGTTCACCCTGCGTTCCAGGAGGGGCTGTCCTGCCGGGGTTCCCTTTCTATCCGTCGCTGTCCGGGAAAAACAGGGACGTCCGGTTTTTATCTGATCCGGTACTGCTGTGCGCATCATCAGTATGGGTTTCCGGTCATGTTTCAGGTTTCCGAAACCTGTACGCTTCTCTATCAAGAGCTCTTTTTATCTTTATATCAGGATATTCAGGTTATTGTTAAAATGTATAATTCACACTTAGACCGAATACCCTTCCGCTATAAGCACGGAATGTGATCTTGTCAATATCCTTATCATATTTGTTGGTAGCCCCCGGAAGCAGTTCCCAGGCTTCTCTGTCTGTTGCTACATTACTTCCTCCATCTCCTTTCGGAACTGAATAGGAATTGAAATTGTTATAAAATTCTTTCACCCTGTTGAAGAGGTTCTTGACATTCAATTTCAATTCAAGGTTTCTGTTTCTCAGGAATTTATAGGAAAGCTGGGCATCTGCCACGGCATACGGGCGCTGTATCTCTTCTCCGTTGTAAGCATATCCTACGGTAATGTACTGGTCGCCTTTGGCATTATATAAAAAGCTGGCTCCCAAACGGTTTCCATCAAAGGTTAACCCTAAATTATAGGCATAAGGAGTCTGTCCGTATAAGGGTCTTTCCACTTCATAGGTTTCATCATTATCCCCGGTTTTATATTGATTTTTAAAAGCGATTACTTTTGTTGTATTGTAGGTGAAATTTCCGCTTACAAAAAGCTTTTCAAGTAAATAGCCTTCTGCAATAAAACCCAGATTCTTCCGTACCTCAACCTCAACTCCTTTTAGCTTTGCATTTTTGGAATTTCCGTTGTACAGAAACAGGTTTCCTTCGTTGGAAAGATGGCCTTCTCGTTCAATAGGCTTATCAATATTCTTGTAATACAGTCCTGCAGAAAATATTTCTCCCAGTCCCGGAAACCATTCAAATTTAAAATCATAATTATTGACCACCGATGAGGTCATTTCTGTATTATAAATCAAGCCGTTAGCTACCGGATCAAAGTAAGGGAGTCCTGTTCTTTCATTAAACTGGGGCCGGATCACTGTTTTGTTATAAGCCAGCCTTACATTGATCTTATTGGTTGGACTGTAAGTGAAGTTTAGAGAGGGCATCCACTGCCATGGCTTATCATCGATAGGCTCTTTTATAACCGATTGATTATCTGATACATCTATCTGCTGAGAAATAAGGTCATATTTGAAATATTCTGCCCGAAGTCCCCATACCAGTCTGAATTTGTTTTTCCAGCGGTTATCAAACATCACATATAAGGCATGTTGAGTTACTTTTCCTTCGTATTTATCATTTTTATAGAGCGGCCTGGTTTGCCATCCGATACCTCCGGGAACATACTGGGAGCCGTCAAACCAATTCGCCAGAGAGCCATACATGGTTAAATAATTTTTCTCGTTGTTCGGCACATCCCTGTTTTCATCTACCCTAAGAAAGAACTTCTGCTGCTGGTTGGTATTATTTTTTATAACGCCGGCGTAACCTACTTTTATATCATTTTTAAAGTTTCCCGTATCCATATTCCATTTCAGGGAAGCTCCATAATTATAATCTGTTTCCTTGTTTTCGATATATCCTCTGTAAAAGTTACTTCCGGAATTGTAGATCCTGTGATAGGTCAAGATTTCGCTGCCGATAAAATCATACAGAGTAAGATATTGCGTATAATCTTTGGTATCCGATTTTACTCCTGTTCTTGCTGCAAACCAATTGATTTCCGCATTTCCTATTTTATGATTTCCTTCCAGCTTATTCTGAAGAAGAGTCTGGTAGATCGGGTAATTGGTATTGTCGGTATACGGTTTATCCAGACCTTTGATCTGCGCAGGATCGTTATTGGGAATAATTCCGTTATAAAAATAATTGTAGGATTCTTCTGCATTGGCAGGAGTTCCGCTTCCGTTGGTATACTGATTCCAGCCCGTTACCCTGGTTAATGTATTATCATAAATATGGGTATATGAATTCCTGAATGAAATCCTGCTTTTTCCCAGCTGGAGTCCAAAGTTCAGCATTCCCGCCAGTGTTGAATTGTAGTTATAAGAAGCTCCCTTGTTTTTGAAATTGTAAAATATGATAGGAGCCGTTCCGTTCGCCTGCCAGTTCGGATCATATGGATCTGTGGTATCCAGCCAGTTCCCTCTTCCCGTATGGTCTATATCCAGCTTACTCTGCTCGTTTCTTACGGTAAAAGCTCCTGCAAAACCCCATTTATTATTGTTTTTAAGGGCAAATGTTCTTCCCAGGGCAACCTGTATGTTGGATCCCATATCACCCGTTGTGCTGAAGGTCGAAAAATTGTCATTCTTGAATCTTTTAGACTGCTCAAAAAAGACAGGATTGTTCCAGTCTGTTGCTTCAAGGTCTTTGGGAAAATCCCTGGTGCCGTCATCGTATCCGAAATAATCATACTTTCCGCGTTTACGGCTGAGGAACTCTTTAAATGCCGACTGGTCGTTATAGGAAGTTCCCACACTTACCGTTGTAAAGTTTTCATTGGGAATATCTTTTGTCCTTACTTCTACATAGCCTCCTGCAAAGCTTGCATTCATGTCCGGAGTTGCTGTTTTGCTCACCACAATACTTTCCACCATCGCGGTAGGAATGATATCAAATGAAAAGTTCTGGTTATAAGCTTCAGTACTGGGCAAGTTGATCCCGTCCATCGCAGCTGTATTCCAGCGTTCTCCCATGGAGCGGACTACTACATATTTATTATCGATGGTCGTTATTCCTGTTACTCTTTTCAGGGTTCCGCCTACATCATTATCCGGTGTCTTTGCGATCTGCTCGGCAGAAATACCATCGCTCATCTGGGCCGCTTTTTTCTGTTGGGCAAGAAGCCCGGCCTGTGTATCTGCTTTTCGGGTTCCGGTAATTACCACTTCCCTGATGTCTGTTATCTTTTCCGGAGCCTGCTTCATTGCAAAGGATACAGTATTCGTTTCATTATTGGCCACCGAAAGCTTTTCTACCCTCAGGGGGCTGTATTTGGGAGCTTTTACGGTCAAAGTATATATTCCGGAAGGAAGATCCAGCACAAAATCACCATTATTGTCTGTAACAACGGTCTTTTTGGCAACAGTAACTTCAGCTCCGGCAACCGGATTTCCTATTTCATCTACAATTTTTCCTGAAATTTTTCCGTCTCCTGTTACAGAAATGCCCGTTCCTTCATATTTTATCGAAATAAGGTCCCCACGGAGACGAAATGCCACCGGAAGTCCGTTTGTAATATCTTTTAGGCAGTTGCTCACAGTCGCATTTTCACAGTTTACACCTTTTACCTTCAGTTCTCTGATATCCATTTTTGAATAGGCCAGCCTCATTCCCGTTTTTCCAGCAAAATCTTCCAGTACTTCGATAAGGGGCTTGCTTGCCGGAACAGAAAATGATACCTTCCGGACCAGTTCCTGAGCTTCGGCTGCTACCGTAAAAAATACTGCTGCAACGGTAAGACCGCATTTCAATCTTTTCATATGTTCCAAATCTCTTTTGATTAAAAGTTTTATTTTTAGTGTTAATTCCCTGGGTGATCTTATTTTTTCAGAGTGTAGATATGATCTTCTTTGTGAACTTCAAGCCCAAGTATAAAGGCGAGAGCTTCCATATTCTCATCCGCTGTGCCTCCTGTGAAATCTGCTGTGATTTTTTTTCCGGCAGTTTCTTTAGGATAAATAATCTTAATTTTATAGTTGGTCTGCATCACTTCCGCAACTTCTTTAAAGGAAACATCATTGAAGCTTAATGACAGTAATTCCATATTCTGTTTTCCATATTTATTTTCTTTAGCAAGTGAGAGCACTGCTGCGGTATGGGCTATCCCGAAATTGGTCCATTTCTGGTTGGGTTTCAGGTAAGAAACAGGAGCTCCGGTATAGGATACAGCAACTTTTCCTTCATATAACTGTACAGATTTATCTTTCCCGGACTGTGAAACTTTAAAAATAGTCCCTAATACTTTGGTACTGAAGCCATCTGCTCGGACAATGAATGGGTGTATTTTTGATTTTGCCACGGAAAAGACAGCATCTCCCTTTAGGTCCACAATCCTTGTAGAAGCTGGAAATGATTTGTCCACGGTGAGCTCCGCTCCTTTCAACAGGGTCACTACAGAGCCGTCTGCCAGATAAACTTTACGGTTTGCTGAACCGGCTGTATAAATATCCGGTTTAAAAAAAGCATGATAGGTAAGAATTCCCCCCAATGACAACAGAAGTACAACTGCAGCAGCCATTGTATAGGCGTATTTCTTAAACGTATATACGGGAGTTGATTTTACAGGTTTGATAAAATAAAGCTCAAGTTCGGATAAGATCCTTTCTTTGGCCTCCTTCATATGGAACTGATCAAGATCCTTTTCTGTTCGGATGCTCCACTGGTTTAAAATTTCAGCTTCCTTTTCTGTTATTTGTTCTTCGGAAACTTCCCTCTGCCAGAGTTTAAAAACAAACGCTGCAGTATTCTTATATTTTCGGCTTTTCATAAAATATTTCATGGTATTCACAGATCCTTCTGTCTATAAGACTGTGAAAATGAAAAACTTCCCCAGGCCGTTCTTAATATTGTATTCACATTAAAGCCAGCTTGTTAACAATTTTAATCCATTTTATTGTTTTCTCAACATTTGATTCACATTTTGGGGATATTTTTCAGAAATAATTAATCTTCGGATCCCCAATGTTCACAAAAAGTTAATTTTTCTTTAGGTAATTTTGCGGTAACGATATGAAGCCTACAGATTATACACTATTGAAAAAAATAAAATCAGGCGACCGTCCTGCATTCATGCTGCTTTATGAGCGGTATTGGGACAGTCTTTACCGTTTTGTTTTTATGAGGACAAGGGACAAGGAAATGTCTGAGGAACTGCTGCAGAACCTTTGGATCAAGATTCTTGAAGATACGGCATCCATACACACCGATGATTCCGAAAGTGCAAAGGGGTACCTGCTCCGGTACCTTCATTACCGGATTATCGATCATTACAACAGTTCAAAAAACACACCGCCTACTATTAGTATTGATGAATTTGATCCTGCCGGTGAAATGGATCTGTCAGATTCGGAATATTTTGAGATCCTGGAAGAAAATGAAATCTCAGCTTTATTATTAATGATTGATGAGGTTGTCTCACAACTTCCTTCCACAGAGCAAAGTGTGTACGATATGCGGATCAGGAGGAATATGTCCGTACACGAAACTGCAGAAGCCCTGGGAATCAGTAATAAAACGGTGAGTAATAAACTAAGCAAAGCTTTAGGGGAAATACGGGATCAGCTGAACCCGGAATACCAGTCTTCTAAAAAACTGGTATCCATACTGATGCTGATGGAAATTTTAACGAAATACTAAATAAAAGCTATTCGTAAACTACATAATTTACTTTATCGACTCCTGTATTACCGGATTTTTCATGATAGGCATATACCGTAAGCTCATAATTTCCAGGTGTATTTAAAAGGTCGCTTCCTTCAAACAAATTAGTAGATACCAGCGATAGGGTAACATCTTTGAGATATTGGCCGTCTTTTTTAAGAATTCCTTTAACTTCAATTTCGTCGGAATTCCAGACCCCGTTTTTATCAATCACACATCCGCACATCATGACAATATTAGCCTGAAACGGAAAAGGTTTTCCTTTAATGGAATTTAAAGCAATATACTGATGGGTTCTCGGTTTCAGGATATCAATGATGAATCCGGGAATTTCTAAAATAATCCCGTCGCCCAGAATATGTTTTCCCGGAATCAGCCACAGTTCAGTACTTACGCTGGCCTGCGCCTGTTTATTGTTCAACGGAGAGAGTATTTCAATACTTACAAATGTAGGTTCACTGATGTCTATTGATGCCAGAAAACCAGCCGTCTGTGGATCGGTGATGAGAGTGCCTCTTGTTTTGGCTCCTTTCATGATCAGATCTGTATTTCCGGTACTTCCGGTAGTATTTCCTTCTGCTAAAATCTGTTGGTTTATTTTGTTTCGGACAATGATATGGGCACCTCCCAAAGAACTTCCGATAAATTTCGCATCTCTTGCTTTTGCCCTGATCATGATTTTAGTCTCTGCCGCAGAAACTGTAAAACCGGTGACTAGAAAAGCAACAATAAAAATAAGTGTTCTCATACAATATTGGTTTTTAAGTATTCTTTTTTAAATCTATCATGGAAAGAGTCCTCTTTCAATCGGGCATCTATACTGTCCAAATAAGTCAGAATTGCCAGATCATCGGAAAGTACCTGCAAAATGGCTCTCTCACAACTGTCCCAGACCTGCTCAAGCCGCGGAAACATTTTTAAGGCCTTTTCTGTAAGTGATACCATCTGTTTACGCTTATCTGTACTATCTTTTTGAATAACCAGATAATCTTTATCCGCCATTTTTTTTACTATAGCGACTACCGAAGGATGGGAATATCCCAAAGGCTCTGCAATATCTACAATAGACATTTCTTTATTTTGTTGAAGCAGCATAAAAACAAGATACCAGTTAGGCTCTACATCAATCTTCATTTCTTTGTAAAACTTTCTTACATCGTGGGACATCCGGTCGCTTATTCTTTTTAACCTGCTGTCCAATGCTTTATATCCTAATTCTTTGATAAAATCCTGATTCATTTAAATTTAATTTGATACAAATATAAAAATATAAAGTCAACTATATAGTTAACTTTATATTTTTTACAGAATTTTATTTAAATTATAGATCAGAAAGCGTTTAAATTCAGTCTTTCTGCTTACCTAAGGCTTTATTTCTGAATTCTCTAGTAGTCATATTTCTGTGTCTTTTGATATTGCTACAGTCCAGATGATAGGAATTTTTATCAATCCTATTAATAATGAAATTTATACCGCTTTTAATGACAATATCATATCTTTAAACTATGAATAATACAGAAAAAATTATTACAGAAATTAATGAATTCCACCAGGATATTGAAGCGTGGTTTCGGGGAGAAAAAGATCAGGATGTTCTTTATAAGAAGCTTTTGTCCGGTTTTGATCAAGATTTTAAAATGACTACAGGCAACGGCGACACAATCACATTAGGAGCGTTTTCAGAATGGCTTCCGGGAGCCTATGCCCAATTTCCCAATCGAAGTATTATTATTGAAAGTATTGTAGCTGAAGCAACGGAAAGTCATGGGTTGGCATCCTATATTGAAATCCAGACTACCGGTACGACAGTAACGAAGCGAAAATCATCAGCAGTTTTTGTGATTCGTGAGGAAAAAGCATTATGGCTTCATCTTATTGAGAATTGGATCTGATCCTTTGCGTTTTGGATTTAAATTTTGGCTAAAGCCGGATGATTTATGTTTTTTGTAAGTGGCCTGAAGCCCGCTCCTATTGAATTTAATGTCAAGATCTTTTATCTTTTATCTTTTATCTTTTATCTTTTATCTTTTATCAAAAAATCAGGCATTGATTTTATATACACAACGCTGACCGCCGGACAAAATGTGATTGATTCTTTCAACCTGATAGTCTTTACCAATAAGATTCCGGAAATTGGAAAGTTCCGCACGGCAGAATCCCTGACATTCGGCGGCGGCAGCACAAATAGGGCAGTGATTTTCTATGAGAAAGTAATCATTGCCTTCTTTTGTCCATTCTGCCATATAACCTTCTTCTGTGCGTACTTTTACGAGCACGTCTAATCGCTGTTCTAAAGATTCGGTATTTTCCAGAGCTTTTTCATATCGCTCATAAGTATTTTTCTCCCTGTCGTTGATCAGCAGATCCAATGCATTTTCTCCCAAAAGATTTTTTACAGACCTGAGGATCTGCACAGTTACATCAGCATGGGAATCCGGAAACTGAGACAGTCCTTTTTCAGTAAGAGCATAATAAGTAGATGGCCTTCCTACTCCTTCGCTTTTTGTGACGGACCTGATGAGTCCTGCTTCAGCAAGATTCAGTAAATGTTTCCTTGCCCCTTCCTTTGTTATAGAGAGTTCCTGGGAAATCAAAAGGGATGTAGCCTCGCCTCTCATTTTTAAGAACATCAGGATGCGGTCTGCTGCCGGCTTCTTCATTTGACAATATTTAAGTTGTTTTATTTTCCAACAACAAATATAGTCATTTTCTATAATCTGTAATTTATAAGATTATAAAACTCATATTCAACAAATTAAAGGTCAATTCTAAAACAATAATAAAACAACAATAAAGTTGTTTTATTAAAATTAATGATTACCTTTGAAATACATTAATAAAAAAATAAAAGTTATGAGCACGTTTACACTTCCGCAGCTTCCTTATGCTTACGATGCACTGGAGCCATTTATAGATCAGGAAACAATGACCATTCATCATCAGCGTCACCATCAGGCTTATGTGGACAATCTGAATGCTGCACTCAAAGCTTCAGATGAAACTTCAGATGACCTCGATTCCATACTTCAGAGAATCAGCGAATACAGTCCTGCTGTTAGAAATAATGGTGGGGGACATTTTAATCATTCTTTGTTTTGGGAAACTCTTTCTCCACAACCTAAATTAGTTCCTGAAGGAAAACTGGCAGAAGCCATCAATTCTACTTTTGGAAATCTTGAAACTTTCAAAGCTGAAATGAAAAAAGCAGGCTTGGGACAGTTCGGTTCGGGATGGGTATGGTTATTTGTAAAATTTAGCGGGTCATTGGCTATTGCTTCTACTCCTAATCAGGATAACCCAATGATGGATATTCAATCTGCCAACAGAGGATTTCCTATCCTTGGAATTGATGTATGGGAACACGCCTATTATTTGGCTTACCAGAATAAGAGAGCCGATTATCTTGACTCATTCTGGTCGGTCCTGGATTGGTCGGCCATAGAAAGAAAATACGAAGAAGCATTAGCAAAAATCAAATAGAAACATCTGATACAAGTTTAAGTTATGGATCAGAAAATTTTAATCAATAAAGCAGAAGCTTCCGGAATCATCGCCTTCGATCTTTTACACTATAAACCATCTGTAGAAATTGTGGAACTGGATATCAAAGACCATCTTTTCATGGGAATGATCGTAAAGGAAAAGGAATTTAAGGAATCACTTGCTGCTGTAGATTTTTCTGTATACAACGAAAAAGCTGTGGGGATCATTTGCTCTACAGATGCTATTATTCCGCCATGGGCATTGATGATGTTAATGGAAAAATTATCACCCTATGTTATGTATGCAGATTTAAATAATGCCGAAACGATTCTGCTGGATCTCTGGAAACGCCGCCTGATGTATGCGGACCTGAGATTTTATAAAAATGAGAAAGTGGTAGTGAGGGCAAGCTCAGACCATGATCCGTCCCTTTACTTATTAGCAGCCGGACTTCTTAAACCTTTGGTTAAAAGCCTGATGTACGGTGAGATAGGTTTGCCAAAAGTAATTTTTAAAACTTAGAAAAATGAAAGTAGTTATCTTCAACGGTTCTTTAGAAAGCAGACCTGAATCTACTTCCGGACGGATTTCCGGATACTTTGCAGAGAAGCTTGAAAGATCGGGTTTGCAGACGGAAATTTTCACCTTAGCAGATTCAGGAATTCCTCTTTTTGATCTGTCACTTACACGGAAACCATTGGCTGTAGAACGTATGACACAGGTATTTCTGGAGGCCGAAATCCATATCTGGATGGCTCCGCTCTTTCATGGAAGTATTCCGGGAGTCATGAAAAATTGTCTGGACTGGCTTGAAGTGACAGCCAATCATTATCAGCCTTATCTTACGGATAAAACTGTCGGGCTGGTATGCTGGGCAGACGGTCTGCAGGCTATGCAGGGAATCAATACGATGGATGCCATTGCAAAATCCCTGCGAGCCTGGCCTATTCCATTCAGCGTGCCTATTATCAGGTCTGCATTATTTGATCAAGAAGACCCGGCTAAAATATCTGCGCTGTACTCTGATAAATTTGACCGACTGATCAGCATTGCAACGACAAAAAAGATAGACAAAATATAATCCATTTCTTTCATTTAAATTATGTTTAGGCAGAGGGGCTTTAAAGGCCTATCAGTCAGTAAAAGCCCCTTTTTTTAAACTTATAAATCTATAATATGTATGGCTATTACAATAACTGATGATTGCATCAACTGCGGAGCCTGCGAACCGGAATGTCCTAATTCAGCGATCTATGAAGGAGCTGTTGACTGGCGATGGCGGGATAAGACCAAACTTTCCGGAAAAGTGGTCTTCCCGGACGGCTCGGAAACTGATGCAGATGCCTACCAACGGGCTTATTCGGATGATGTGTATTATATTGTCCCGGGAAAATGTACGGAATGCAAAGGCTTTCATGAGGAGCCACAGTGTAAGGCGGTTTGTCCGGTAGACTGCTGTGTGGATGATCCGGAACACCGTGAAACAGAGGAAATCTTATTCGGACGGCAGAAGTTTCTGCATAGGTAGAGCTAGAATTAGAATCATTTCTAATCACAAATTACAATCTTAAGGAATGATCAAAATCTGTGTGACTTACAATTTTCTAGTTTGAAAAATCAACAGAGGCGGGTTTTAACCCGCCTTTATTATAAAATTTTTCTGCCGTTTTTAGCAAAATCTATATTGCTTTTACCTCATTATAAATTTTCTGTGTAATAGGAGTTTCTATACCCAGCTCTTTTCCAAAATTCAAAACAGCGCCTCCCAATAAATCGAGTTCGTTATTTCCTTTTCCTGAATTGACATCGAGTTGTAAAGATGTTGGCGTTTCAAAAGGAAATGCAGATGCTTTTTCAAAAGTCTTCTGAATAATATCTTCATCCAGTACAATTCCCTTTTTGTCGGCAATCATTTTTATTTCTTTCATAATTCCTGATGCTTCGGCTTTCTGCAGCTCATCTGTACAGACAGTTCCGATAGAGGAATTATGCTTTGCTGTAACGAGTCCGAAACTGGCGATAAAAATATATTTGGTCCAGATATCCGTCAAGGAATTGTCTTTGAATTCAAAATCTATTTTACTTTCCCTAATCAAATCCATTACCCAGTCCACATCAGCAGAAAAATGTTCGGGATCTCTTCCTGCAATCATCTTCCCGGCTTTTCCTTTGTGCTCTACAACTCCTTTTTCTTTGATATGAGAAGCTACATAAAGACAGGTAGGCAGAATAATGTTATCAGGAATTATCTTTCTTATTCTTTCATATATATCAGCTCCGTTCATCATCGGAACCAGTACGGTATCTTTGCTGATAATATCCTGGAGCTGACCGCAGATGTTTTCCAGATCATATTCTTTTACACAGATCAGAACAAGATCAGGATCTTTTACCTCACTGATGTCTTGTACAATCATATCGGGATGGGTATGGCTTACGAGATGCTCAGGTGAAATCAGAATAAGTCCGTTTTCTTTTACTTTCCGGTAAGTTTCTCCTCTGGCTACAAAAGTGACCTTATATTTTTGAGAAGATTCGTTTTCCTGGCTTATTTTAAATCCGAAATATCCGCCAACTCCGCCAAGTCCAACCACTGCAATATGTTTCTTAGTCATAAATTTATTTTTTAACAAAGATGGGTACCAAATTCCGATGTATCACTTGACAAATGCAAAGAAATCATATTTTGTTGATGTCTCTCCTGATCCTGCTCAGGGAACTGTCTTTAATCCCCAGATAAGAAGCAATAATTTTCAGGGGAACATGCTGGAAAATATCGGGATGCTTTTTCATCAGGTTAAAATACCGCGTGGATGCCTTCTGACTGGCCATCTCTATAAGCCGGTCATGAATACTGTAATAATTCAGGACAAAAAGAAGGCGGCTGAATTCTCTGAACTCCGGGATATTATGAAAATTATGCTGTACATTTTCAAGACCTGTTTCCCAGAAGGTGCACGCCGTAATGGTCTGATAAGTTTCTTTGGCAGGCTGCTGCCTGAAAAATGAGAGAAAATCATTGACAAAACATGGTGCTGCATAAATATTGGTTGTGATTTCTTCATTATCCTCATTCAGGATAAAGGAACGGACATAGCCTTTTTCCAGGAAATATGTTTTGGTGCTTACCTCATCTTTATTCAGCAAAATTTCATTCGATTTTAGGTCGAAATAGCCAAATGTTTCTGTAATTTTTCCGACAATTTCTTCTTTGATATCAAATAAAGAGTGGAAATAGGTATTAATTGAGGATTTGTCCATCATAATTCTACGCGTTTAGGCAGCTTTCAAAATTAGAAAATTTCAGCGAGAATTACCTTGAATAAAGGCTTATATAAAAAGGCCCGCATGAGAAGTTGTTAAGGCTGAAATTAAAATTCTTCCCAGCCTTCATTCTGCGGATCATATTTTGCAAATTCGCCTGTATCGGTAAATTCAGAAGCAGTCATTCCCACTTCAAAAATGGAATTCTCGCTCAGGTTTGCCCTAAAATACAGCCCTTTTCCGGTAAGTAATGCACTTCCAAAATCCTCATCGGGATGATTGAAATGAAGTCCGGACTCATCTTCTCTGACCAGCTCATATTTATATTTTAAAAGACGTTCTTTTAACCGGGTCACCTGATCTTCCGTTAACGGAACAAGATTTTTTTCAAGGTCAAAAAAACTGTCATCATCGGCTGACTGTTCTTTTTCTTTTGTTTCAATACTGAATAGCTGAATCGTGTAGCTCATGAGATTTACGGATTATTGATTGGCCAATATAATACTTTTATAAGTATTGAGCCGGTCGGTCTCGCTATACATATTACAAAGGATCAGAAGTTCATCCGTATTGTAGTCTTCGGACTTTTCCTTCAACCGTTCAACAATAGTGCCGGGTGTATCTATAATAATATGATCAAGAATCTTAAAGAATTCCTCCTCATCCTTACTTCCCAGTATTTTTTGTTCAATTATTCCGGTCGGGAGAAGTGCCTGAGGTGACTGAATATGCCGGGCCTGTAAAAACTGGTACGCCATTCCATAGGCATTATACCTTGCTGTCCTCAAGTCGTTGGCCACAGATGCTGCAATAGCTATCTGCAATGAAGGAGCCGGAGCGTATTTATTTTTATCAAACTCTCTCAGATAAGTCCCCGTACTTTCCGTACCGGGACCGCTTCCCATAAAATCTGCATAGGAATAGCCTACTCCATGCCTCGCAGCTTCTTTGGCAGATTGAATCCCGGAGCCCAGCCAAAGAATATCCGGCAGATAATCAAGGTTTTCAGGTTGTGCAATAAGACCGTCATATATTCCTTTTTCTTCTTTAATATATTGTATGATTTCTTCAAGTTTGGTTTCCTGGCTTGATAAAATAACCGGCCGATGATTATTCAATGCGGAAACAGCATCTTTCAAACCTCCCGGCGCTTTTCCCAAGCCCAGAATAAAGCGTTCAGGATAAAGGCTGCCTAATATTTTGGCCCATTCTGCAATTTTATAGGCGGAATAATTTTTCATCATAATCCCTCCCGTTCCTACTTTAATCCGTTGGGTTTTGCTTAGGGTAACGGCACTAAGAATTTCAGGGCTTGAGCTTCCATAGGCTTCCACACCGTGGTGCTCAGAATAAATAATACTGTGAAAACCTGCTTCATCTGCAAACAGGGCGAGATCAATACTGTTTTTTAATGCCTGCAATGAACTTCCTCTTTCAATGGTGGGAGACTGATCGAGAATGCCTAATTTTAATTTCATACCTGCTTACTTTATTGTAAAGCTAAAAATAATGATAAAATAGATTTACAGTTCATCTTTTATCATTTAATATTATATTTGGAATCAGGGAAATCGGGAATCAGCTTCCCGGACAGATTAATTTTAACAATTTAAAAAACAGACATGAAAAAAGTAACAGGAATCGGCGGCATCCTTTTCAAATCAAAAGATCCCAATGCCATGAATGATTGGTATAAAACGCATCTCGGACTTGAAACGAGTCCTTACGGAACAAGCTTTGAATGGCGTGAGAGTGAAGACACCACTAAAAAAGGCCTTACCCAATGGGCTCCTTTTGCGGAAACCACGAAGTATTTTGAGCCTTCTTCGAAAGATTTTATGATCAATTACAGGGTAGACAATCTGGAAGCACTGGCAGAGGAACTAAAAAAGGAAAATGTTACGATTCTGGATACTATTGAAACTTATGATTACGGAAAATTCCTGCATATTCTGGATCTTGAAGGAAATAAAATCCAGTTATGGGAACCTATTGATTAATTGTTGCTCATTATATAGAAATTAAAAAGTCCGGTACAATCCCGGACTTTTTTATCTAAGCTTTATTTTATTCAACATTCATCTAGCGGGTTGCTTTCATCAATGCTCTGGTAATCTGATCTTCTTTCTCTTTTGAATAGGTAGAATCGTAAGGTTCCATCACATCAAAAAGGTATTGATAGAAAGGAGCAATTTTCTGTACGTTTTCAGACTCTTTTATTGCTTTTTCCTTACCCATCTGCTGAAGGTTTTTAATGAAAACATTGAATTTTTTATCAATCGGTTCTATAGATTTTAGAAGGTATGCATACGCTTTTTCATTCTGCCCAAGTTTCTTATAGGCTTCTGTAACCGCACCCACCACCAGAGAATATTCCATTGGCTTTACTCTCATCTGCCTCACCGACTGTTTCTGGAATTCCGGGGAAAGGCTCAGGTAATAGTCGTATTCTTCAAAGATTTCTTTTTTCAGAATTTCTGCCAGCTGAAGTCCTTTTTTCTCCTGTCCCGCAATGATATATCCGGTTACTATAGAGCTTAATGAACGTGGATCATTGTATTTTGCAGCAGAAATTTCTTTTGATGCAAGATCAAGCAATTCTATAGCTTTCGCTTTCTGTCCGCTTAATGCCAATGCTGAAGCTGCTCTGCCGACAGCCATTCTGTAGACTATAATATTTGAGGTGGCTGCTTCGTCGTAATGAATCCCCAGATCTTTAAAATTACCCCATCTGAAATTTTTCACGATATGATAAAGTGAATTGGCCTCTACCGTTCCTATATCTCCATCTTGTCTTGGCGCTGAATGAATCGGTACAAGCTTATAGCTGAAGCCCTCGAACTGCAGATATTCATCAAGATAAAAAATATTTTCGCTGTCGTAAATTCCTCCTGATGAGAAGTTAACCGGACGTTTCCAGTCGAAATTTGCCAGCATATCCATCATCATCAGGTTATTTTTATAAAGGGTATTTCCTTTATAGGTAATCATGATCTGGTTCACCACCTTCGGAAGGTCTGCCTGGGTAATAATGCCTGCTTTCAAAGCATTTTCTTTATTAACAGGGAGAATAAATCGGTTGACAGGTAAAATATTATATTGCTCATACTTCTCCTCTCCGAAATACATTTTTAAAAGCTCATCTTTTTCAGGAGATTTGAACTTCAGGAAACTGATTGCTTCTTTTAAGGTGATGGAATCCTGTGTCAAATATTTTCTGAAGGATCCGAACTGAGTATCAGGAGCGCCCTGTTCTTTAAGCATGGAGAAAATTCCTTCCCAGTCTTCTTTTTTCATGAGGTAGATCTGATCATTCACTCCATCCCTGTAATCTTCATGGTTCAGTTGTGAAGGAATTGGGTTGGCCTGGTATGTTTTCCTCTTTACCTGATCAATATACCATGGTGTGGCTAAAAGGGTAAAGTTTACTGTTTTTACATCATCCCTGAACCGTTCTGTTTCCTGAATAGCCCATACCGGGAAGGTATCGTTGTCACCGTAAATAAAAATAATATCGTCTTTAGACAGTGATTTGAGAAATGAGTAGGCATAGTCCCGTGCCGCTGATTTTTTGCTGCGGTCATGCGGTACATAATTTTGAAAGCCCATCATGAACGGGACACCCAATAAAACCACACCTAATGCAATATTGACTCCGTTGGATTTTACTTTTGACTGGATAAACCATAAAATAGCCGCTGCCCCAAGCCCGATCCAGATCGCAAATGCATAGAAAGAACCTACCATTGCATAATCTCTCTCCCTTACTTCAAACGGTTTTACACCGGTATAGAAAACAATTCCTATACTGGTTAGAATAAATAACGAAAGCAGGGCATAGAATCTGCCAAAGTCCTTGTTCAACTGAAAAAAGAAACCAATCAATCCTAAAATCAATGGCAAGAAAAAGAATTTCACCGTACTTTCATTCTTGAATTTAGCAGGCATTTTATCCTGGTTCCCAAGCAAAGCATTGTCGATAAAAGAAATTCCGGAAATCCAGTTTCCTTTTGTATTCTCCATATTTCCTTCAAGGTCGTTCTGTCTTCCCACGAAGTTCCACATCAGGTATCTTACAAAGTAATATCCATTTTGGAAAGTAATAAAATAATCCATATTCTGGGCCAGTGAAGGCTTCTGAACGTTGATTAAATTGTATGGTTTAACCTTCAGGTAATCGGCTGCCGTAATGCTTTTATCTTCATACTTCCCTCTCAGTTCATCAAAAATCTGCTTAGCCTGCGGATTATCTGCTACATCTTCGTTGGCATAGTTGAATGTAAAATCAGGAGCTCCATACATGGAAATATAGTTGGCCATCACGTCCTTATCCTGATTGAACATCCTTGGCATCAGACTGATATGAGATTTACTGAATACATAGTTGAAACGGTCACCTGTTTTTCTGTAAGTTCCGGTTTTTTCATCTTTTTCGTAGATATCACCGGTCTTTTGAGTCTTGTAACTTCCGTCTTCATTCTTTTCCATTCCGTTGGCATCCAGGAAAGCTGTGTAATTTTGACCGTAAATAGTCGGCCAGTCACCGTACTGTTCCCTGTTATAGTAATCCAGCATACCAATTGCCGTATCAGGATCGTTAAGGTTCATCGGTGGATTGGCATTCGCTCTGATAGGAATAACCATCCAGCATGAGAAGCCTATAACCATATACACAACGGATAAAGTGATTGTCTGGAAAATATTTCTTTTTGATTTCCTGCTATATTTTATGATTAAAAAGGACATTAAAGTCATCAGAATAAATGCAGCAATCGTTCCTGAATGGAAAGGAAGTCCAAGTCCGTTGACGAAGAATATTTCCAGTTTTCCGAACATCGTCATGATTAATGGGAAGATGATTTTGAATACAATGATCAGAATTCCCAGTGTGATGGCATTCGCCCAGATAAAATTTTTCCAGGTAAATTTATAATTTCTTGCATAGTACACTAAACATACTGCCGGAACTGCAAGCATACACATCATATGAACTCCCACAGAAAGTCCTAATACAAAGAAAATAAGGATAATCCATCTTTCGCTGTCTTTGGCAAGGTATTCATTCTCCCATTTGGTGATTAACCAAACGAGTAAAGCAATAAACATGGAAGCCATGGAATATACCTCTCCCTCTACCGCAGAAAACCAGAAACTATCCGAAAAAGTAAAGCATAGTGCTCCTACAGCTCCTGCAAAAAGAATGGAAATTTCCTGATGTTTGGTCACTTCATCAAAATCCTTGTTCAACAGCCGTCTTACAAAATGGGTAATCGTCCAGAATAAAAATAAAATCGTCAGCGCACTGAAAAGTGAAGACATCGCATTGATCACAATCGCATAATTCTGTTCATTTCCTAAGGCAAATATACTGGCCACAGCACCCACAATCTGGAATAAAGCTGCTCCGGGAGCATGCGTTACTTCAAGTTTTACCGCGGAAGAAATATACTCGCCGCAGTCCCAGAAACTCAGATAATGCTCCATGGTGGAGCCGTATGTAATGAGTGCAATGGTAAAAATCACCCATCCTAAAACGGTGTTCCACTTTTTAAAAGACCAGTTTTTCATATACTATGTAATTTCAATACATAGTAAGACAATCCAGATCGGAGAATTATTACATAGGGATATACAAAAAGTTTATTCAGTCAGGTAAAAATAGCCGGGATTGTACTGAGAAGATCATTTTAATTTAAATTTTCTATTCCTATATTCCCAAATTCGTTTTCCTCTCATTTCCTGTATTTCTGAAGCTTTTATTGAAAGATTTGCATTTTTTAACGCAAAGTTTTTTTTTGATTATGCTAAATTCTAAGAAGACAATGGATCCGACTACGTCATTGATGAAGCTGAACGGATAAAAGGATGCTTATCTAATCAACAAAGTTGATCTGCTACTTTTTTGTTTTATACCGCAACTAATTTCTTAATTTCTCAATTTTAATACTTTAATTAATACGTATTGTTCAATCCCCCATCCAAAGGAATGCTCGCTCCGGTAAGATACGCTGAATAGTCTGATGCTAAAAAGGCTGCCAGATGGCCATACTCTTCAGTTCTTCCCAATCTTTTCATAGGAATTTTATTTTCTCTTGCATTCTTTATTTCTTGCTGAGACTTTCCGGTCTGCTGGGATTCATGGCGGATCAGATTCTGAATACGTTCGGTATCAAAATATCCTGTGAGAATATTGTTCACTGTCACCTGATGTTGTGCTACTTCACTGGATAGGGTTTTCGCCCAGGCGATTACCGCAGACCTGATGGAGTTTGAAAGTGACAAATTATGGATCGGTTCCTTTACAGATAGTGAAGAAACATTGATGATGCGCCCGTGTTTCTGCTTTATCATATGAGGCAGGGCCAGCAATGTCGTTTCACAAACGGTTTTAAAAAGTAAATCAAAGGCTTTTTGGTAATCATCCACATTTTTATCCAGTGCCGGGCCCGGCTCCGGACCATTGGTATTGTTGATCAGAATATCTACAGAATGACTGCTGAAGTATTCAGAAATAATTGTTCTGTAGGCTTCAAAATCGGAAAAATCTGCTACCAGATACCGATGCTTCTGATGAGGACTGACAATAGGTAATGAAGATACTATATTTTTCAGTTTGACTTCGTTGCGAGCCATTACGGTTACATTAGCCCCACATTTTGCGAGTTCTAAAGCGATTCCCGCTCCTATTCCCTGGGTAGCTGCTCCTACCAAAGCATTTTTTGAAAAAAGTTCAATATTCATACTAATCTGTATTGCTGGTTGCTGCCTATAAATGTAGCAAAAAAGCTTTAGATTCCAGCCAAATGTTCTTCTATGATTATTGAGGCAATGCAGGGGGCACAACTCTTTCCGACCTTGTAGACAGAGTACGTAGAAATGCTTCCAGCTGGGCAATTTCTTCATCAGTAAGGTCCAGCAGCCTTACAAAACCCGATTTTTCGGAAGTAAGTGTTACTCCCTGGTGAACTGTTGTTCGTTTTTGGGAATGCTCGGGATTTCCTCTGCTATAAAATCGGATCACTTCCGTGAGGGTTGTCATAGATCCGTTATGCATCCACGGGCCCGTTCTTGTTACTTCACGCAGTCCCGGTACACGGAATTTCCCCGCATCTTCCGGATTTTTGGTCACCAGATACCTTCCCAGATCTTCTTCTTTTGATCCCAAAAGAGAGGTTCCCACATTTTCAAAGTGATTATTGGAAAAATAGCCGGAACTGTGGCAGTTCATGCATTGTGCTTTGGTACGGAAAAGATGAAGCCCCATCAGCTCATCATCGGAATAAATTTCTGCTTTACCGTCAATAAACTGGTCAAATCTGGAAGTTCCGCTTATTACTGTTCTTTCAAAAGCAGCTATGGCTTTGGCAATCCGGTCCTTTGAAACGGTTTTATCTCCAAAAGCTTTTTCAAATAAGATTTCATATCCTTTGATCTTTGCAATTTTCCCGGCTGCGAGATCAATATGTCCGTTCATTTCCCTCTCATCCCGGATCGGCATTTCCGACTGCTCTTCAAGAGAGTTAGCGCGGCCATCCCAGAACAGGGTGCGTGCATAGGCTACATTCAGGATGCTCATCGCATTTCTGGTGCCAAGTTGCCTGTTGTGCCCGAAGGAAAAAGTGCGGTTATCGCACCATCCAAGTTCGGGATCGTGGCAGGAAGCACATGCAATCTGGTCGGATTTGGAAAGCCGGGGATCATAGAAAAGAGTTTTCCCCAACAATGCTTTGTCTTCGGAATAGGGATTATCGTTTGGGTATTGAATGTCCGGCAGATGTCCTATTTCAGAAAAATAAGGTCTGACTTCGGGATCCAGGATCGGTTTTGGCCATTTGGAAGAATCTCCGGAAGAATATAATTCCCTCAATCTGGCAAGAAATGAGGCTTTCTCTTTCGTTTCTTTCCGGACGCTGTTACTGAAACAGTTATTCAAAAGAGAAACGGTAAGAAATGTAATCAATATCCAGCTCAGGACATTTTTCATGGTTAACAGCTTTTGGGCAAAAATAAAGAAATCTGCCAAATAGTTTTTAAAATTGGTTGGGAAGATTATATTTTTGACCAACGACCCTCTCTCTTTTCTATTGATTATCAATTAAAAAAACTTAAAAAAAACAAGTATGGCACAAATATTATTGTATATTCTGTAAATACACCAAAGATGGAAAATATGTTACAAAATATAGACCTGATACACCGGTATTTATCTCTCAGCATAACCAATGAATTTTCGCTGAACATTGATCTGGAAGGTGAATATACTTTTGCACAGAATATTGTATCGAAAAAAATGATTATAGCCGCTACGTTTACGAATAAAATACTGGTTTTTCCCGAATTGAAATTATTTTTATCAGCGTTGATTTCCGAAATCAATAACGGAAATTGTACTGTTGATTTTATGCGTGAAAGGGTAAGGTATTTTGAAGGAAGAACGAAACAGCCTCTGCGAAGAATTATTTAAATATAAAAAATCCCTACAGGTGATGTAAGGATTTATATAATTTGTATGAGATTATCCGTCTCATTTTATTTCTGTAAATATCTGGCAACCTTTTCTTCCAGATCATCCAGATTAAATGGTTTAGCCACATAATCATCTGCCTGAGCTTCCTCCGCCAGCCTGACAATATCATTATTAGCCGTTACATAAATAACGGGAATTGACCGGAATTCCTTGTGGCTTTTCAATAGCTGAGTTGCCTGCACTCCTCCGATCTTTGGAATCCAGTTATCCATAAGAATAACATCGGGCTGAAATTTGGAAACTTTTTCCAAAATATCGTGAGATGTTTCTGAAATTTCGACCTGATACCCATTCTCTTCAAAAATGATGGTAATAACCTCTAAAATTGTTGTATCATCATCAAAAATCAAAATCTTCTTTGTACTCATATTCTTTCTATTTAAATCTTAGGTTTATTATACTTTTTTATAGTTGATTGATATAGTCTGCCAGATTATCCGGCTTAATAATTAAGTCATAGTCTACTTCCTGCAGGGCATGTCTGGGCATATAATCCACTTCCGCTGTCTCGGGTTCCTGGATCCAGACTTTTCCTTTATTTTTTTTGATAAATCCCAAACCTTCCACTCCATCGGCATTGGCACCTGACAGTAGAACTCCCACCACATTTTCGCCGTAGATTTCTGCAGCAGACTTAAAGGTAACATCAATGGAAGGGCGCGAATAGTTCATTTTCTCTGAAAAATCCAGCGACATCATATTTTTGTTTTCGAACAGCAGATGATAATCTGCGGGAACTACATAAACTTTATTATTCTCAATTTCTGTTTTATCATCAATTTCCACGACATCGATTGAAATAAACTGCTGCAGCAATGTCTGCAAAATGTTTGTGGAGTAAGCCTTACGGTGCAGAATAAGCACAATAGGAAAAGCCAGATTGGTCTTTAATTTTTTAAGCATTTCAAGAATGACCTGAAGACTTCCCGCAGACCCTCCTATCACAATTAATTCTGTATTTGTATTGGCTGTTTCCATGATCAAACGTATTATATGTGCTCTGCTTTCTTCCAGATTCTCTGGTCGTCTACCTGATGGTAATTCCTGTCCAGTCTGGAAAACCTGAGGGTTTCTTTTGCACCCAGTGCGAGATATCCTAAATTTTCAAGGCTGTTATCAAAAAGTTTAAAAACGCGTTCCTGCAGTCCCCTGTCAAAATAGATCAGTACATTTCTGCAGATGATCAGTTGAAAACTGTTAAAAGAGCTGTCCGAAACCAGGTTATGGGTAGACAGGATAAGCTTTTCCTGTAGACTCTTATCAAATTTCACACTGTCATAATTGGCGGTATAATAATCCGAGAAGTCCTTTTTACCGCCTGATAAAATATAATTTTCAGAATAAGTTTTCATCTGATGTAATGGAAAAACCCCTGAACGTGCAGTTTCCAGAACGGACGGATTCAGGTCCGTACCATATATCAAAGATTTATGGTAGAGATTGGTCTCTTTAAGCAAAATAGCCATGGAATAGGCTTCTTCGCCGGTAGAGCAGCCTGCTACCCAGATCCTTATGAGCGGATAGGTTCCCAGCTGGGGTAAAATCTTTTCCCTGAGAGCTTTGAAAAAATGTGGATCGCGGAACATTTCCGTGACATTCACCGTTATTTCTTCCACAAAGCGTTTCAGGTATTCCGGGTCGTTAAGGATGGTGTACCGGAGCTCTGCAAAACTGGTAAACCTGTCAATCAGGCAGATGCGGTTTACCCGGCGTTTAAAAGAAGCCCGGCTGTATTCTGAAAAATCATAGCCGTACATCTCATAAACGTCTTTTATAAGGTATTCTACTTCTTCATCTTTTACAATACTCGGCTCCAGCATTATGAAAGTTTTTCTATGGCGGTCATCAACTGGTCTACGTCAATCGGTTTAGACACATAATCCTGTGCTCCCGCATCGAGACATTTCTGGCGGTCTTCCGGCATAGCCTGAGCAGTGACCGAGATCACAGGAATCTGACTGATAGACGGTGTATTTCTTATTGTCTTTATGGCCTCATACCCATCCATTTCAGGCATCATCATATCCATAAGGACCACGTCTATTTCATTTTCTTTTAAAATCTGAATGGCTACCTGGGCGCTGGTACAGCTATCTATCTGATATCCGCGGGATTTCAGGGTGAGCTTAAGTGCAAATATGTTCCGTGGATCATCGTCCACAATTAAAATTTTCTTATTCATCATTTAACTTTCATATAACCAAACACGGAGTAAGGACAACAACTGATCAATATCTACAGGTTTTGAAATGTAATCTGAGGCACCTGCCTCAATGCATTTTTCGCGATCTCCTATCATCGATTTTGCAGTGATGGCAATGATCGGAAGCTTTTTGAATGCAGGCATTTTCCTGATCTCTTTAATGGTTTCGTAGCCATCCATTTCAGGCATCATCATGTCCATTAAAATAACGTCTATATCTTTGTGTTCTCCTATCTGCTGCAGGGCATGTTTCCCGTCCATGGCAACCACCACCTCCACTTTATATTTTTCCAGGGCTTTGGTTAAAGAAAAGATATTCCGGACGTCATCATCGGTAATCAATATTTTTTTACCGCTCAGCACTTCTGTCAGGGACCCTAAAACTTTATTTCTTGCCGTTTCAACGGAGTTGTTTTTTTCTTCCACCAAATGTAAGAATAATCCTACTTCATCTAAAATCCTTTCGTAAGAATGGGCTGTTTTTACGACGATGGAATCTGCATACTGCTTGATCTTGAGCTCTTCAGATTTGGAAAGGCTGTGTTCAGTAAAAATGATGATCGGCAGATTTTCCAACCCATCATAGCTTTTTATGGATTCAATAACCTGATATTCATTTCCTTTAGAGGCTTCCAGGATGACGCAATCCACATTGGAGGTTAATGCTTTAACGCTGTCTTCCACATTATTTTCTACGGATAAGGAAATATTGAAATTACTCAGGAAATAAGCAAGTGCACTGGCATGTTTAGCATTGTTTTCTACAATTAAGACCTTTTGGGGAGATCTTTGAAGCGCTTCTTCAATTTTTCTGAATACATCGGTCATTTTATCAAGAGCCATAGGCTTATTAATGAAATCAATAGCGCCTTTCATCAGACTCTCTCTTTCAAGCTGCAGTACGGACATCATGTGTACCGGAATGGGTCTGGTGGCGGGGTTGGATTTTAGTTCGTCCATTACCTGCCATCCATCTTTTACAGGCAGCTGAACATCAAGCAAAATAGCCTGCGGATGATACTGAACCGCTGCCGATAGCGCATGATCCCCTCTCACCACCACTACTCCTTTGTATTGGTTCATGCGGGCATATTTAAGTAGCGCTTTTGCAAAATGAATATCATCTTCAACAATTAAAATCACTTTATCCTGTGTGGTAATCCCGTCACGGTCATCTTCTATAGACTCAGGAATCGGAAGTATTTCAACGGGTGCAGTTGGTTCAGCTTCTGTATCGTCTAAGATATTCTGAATTTCTTCAACGTCTTCGCGGATAATATCCACGAGGTGCTGATCGGTTTCAGGCGCCTGTCCAGTTTCAGAAACGGCAGTTACAGGAATGATCAGGCTGAATTCGCTGCCTTCATTCACTTTACTTTTCAGGGTTAATTCTCCTCCAAGCAGTCTTGCAATTTCACGGCTTATGGACAATCCCAGCCCGGTGCCTCCGAATCTGCGGCGCGTGGAGCCGTCCGCCTGCTGGAATGCTTCAAAAATAATGGCCTGTTTTTCTTCAGGAATCCCTATTCCTGTATCTTTAACACTGAAAACAATGAAATTCTTCTTTTTTAGGTCTTTTGTGATGTTCAGATGAATGCTTCCTTCTGCTGTAAATTTTAAAGCATTGGATAAAAGGTTGCGCAGTACCTGATCTACTCTGAGCCTGTCGGTTTCAATTGTTTTTTCAACATCGCTGTCTATATGAACATCAAATTTGATTTTCTTTTCCTGAATTACCGGATTAAAGAGGTTTTTCAGATCCGTCACCACATCATTAATCAGGACCTCCTGATATTCAAGGGACATTTTACCTGATTCTATTTTGGCAAGGTCCAGAATTTCATCAATAAGGGTAAGGAGGCTGCTTCCCGAGCTCTGAATAACTTTTGCAGATTCTATCTGGTCTTCATTCAGGTTTTCATCCGGGTTTTCCACCATAAGCCTTGAAAGAAGAAGAATTGAATTCAGCGGAGTCCTTAACTCATGGGACATATTGGCCAGGAATTCAGATTTATATTTTGTACTCAGGGCAAGCTCTTCTACTTTTTTCTGGATTTCGCTGTTCCTTTCTGCAATGAGATGATTTTTTTCTTCGAGCATTCTTGAACGTTCCTCGAGTTCGGCATTGGCCTGCATCAGCTCCTCCTGCTGTACTTTCAGTTCTTCTTCGGATGCCTGTAGTTTTTGGGTCTGGGCTTCCAGTTCTGTATTCAGGTTTTCCAGTTCGGCATGCTGTACCTGCAGTTCTTCCGACTGGGCCTGTGTTTCTTCCAGCAGCTGCTGTTCTTTTTCACGGCCTTTGGCTGCATTTAAAGCAATTCCTATATTCCTGCTGCATTCATCAAAATAACCAATCCTGTCTTCATCGAAACCGGAAGCGGATCCTAATTCAATAATACCGATACAATGGCCGTCTGCATGAACCGGAAGCAGAAGTATTCCGTTAATTTTTATTTTACTGCTTGCAAAAGTTACGGCAAAATCTTCTTCATTCAGGTTGTTATAAGCTTGTGTTTTTTCATTGGTAAAAGCCTGGCCAACCATTCCTTCTCCCGGTTCAAATGTCTTTTTCATGGTACTTTCTAATCCGAAAGCAGTACTCAGCTTAAGGATTCCATCATCAAAGAGGTATAAGGCCCCATTGATGCATTTCCCATAACTTATCAGCTGATTTAAAGATTTGTCGGAAACTTCTTTCACGGATTTATTTCCTACCAAAGATTCATTGAGCAATGCAAGCCCTTTCTGGCGCCAGTCGCTTTTATTAATTTTGTCGAAAGATTTTTTCAGTGAATCAGTCATATGGTTCAGAGAATCTACCAGATCACCGAGGTCATCCTGTGAATGATCTACTGCCCTTTGACTATAATCGCCGTTGGCTACCCTGTTGGCGATCTCACGGATAGCACTTACCCTTCTGCTGATTTCAAGATCTTTTGCTCTTAATTCTTTTTCCAGCTTGTCTCTGCGGATAAGATCTGCTCTCAGTTTAATATAAAAAAATATCGTAACCACCACCGCTGCCAATGCCGAAACAATAATAAACATAACGGTTGTAGCAGATGAACGGTTGAGATCTTTATTTTTAATTTCAAGCTGTCTTTCTTCATACTGTACAAAATCGCGGACGATCTGGCGGCATTTGTCCATGTAACCTTTGCTTTGCATGATTTGCTGCTGAGTCATGACAATACCGTTCTTTCTGTTCTGAACAAAGTACTTTAAATTGCCAACATTATTTTTGACATTTTCTTCCAAAGCATGTAAACGTTCGAGCTGGTTTTTATCTGAAATATCCAGGGCTTTTGCACGTTCAATAGCTTTTCCATATTCATTCAGGCTTCGGTTATAAGGCTCTAAAAAGCTTTCTCTTCCTGTAAGCTGGTAACCTCTGTTTCCTGTTTCGGCGTCCAGTAAGGCAACAAGAACATCTTTTACAGCTGTAATGGATTTCCTGCTTTGGGAGAGGCTTTCCCGGTGGTCCATCTGTTTCTGAATGCTCAGATAGGAAGCCACTGAGCTTGCAATCAGGATCAGTAAAGATAACCCGACTCCAAACTGAAGATTTCTGATTATTTTTTTCGGCATGAGAATTAGTTTAAAGGTAAGGTGAAATAGAAGGTTGATCCTTCTTCTACTTTACTGGATACTCCAATGGTTCCGTGGTGCTGCTTAATGATCTCTGAACAGATAAACAGCCCGATTCCCATTCCCTGGAACTGCAGGGAAGATTCTTCCACACGGTAGAACTTACGGAAAACAGCGTCCTGCTTAAAATCAGGAATTCCGATTCCGAAATCTGTAACGCTCACTTTTACTTCTTCTTTTTCTTCGTCTACAAAAGTGGTAACGATGATCTGGTTATTTTGGGGAGAATACTTGATGGCATTGGTAAGGAAATTAATAAGAACCTGCTCTATACGTATTTCATCCAGAGGGATGAGGATTTCGGGATTTATGCCATGTCTTTTTATCTTGACTTTGTTTTCGTCATGGGTCTGGATAATGGTTTCAACAGCACTGCTGATAAGGTTTTCAAGGCTGGTTGGTTTCCTGTTGATTTTAAGCTTGCCATTTTCTATCTTGGAAACATCAAGAAGGTCGGTAATCAGGGTATTCAGTTTTTCGATCTGGTCCTGAACTTTATCCATGAAGCCTGCTTCTGCGCTCTGCTTGTCCAGTTTTAATTTACGGTCCAGCAGCTGAACGTAAGCTTTTATACTTGTTAAAGGTGTTTTCAACTCATGGCTGGCAATGCTCAGGAATTCATCTTTTTCTTTTTCAATCTTTTTCTGATCATCAATATCTGTAAAGGTGCCTATCCAGTTTTTTATGACATTTCCATCGTTTACCGGGGTTACCCGCAGGAGATGATACCTGTATTCCCCTGAATCCACTTTTTTTATTCGTACCTCAAGTTCGAGGGCCTTATTCCTTTTTCTGCTGCGTTCAAATTCTTCCCTGATATTATGGTCATCAGGATGTACTTCGGGAAAATCCACGTCGCTGTCTGAGTACTGATACCATTTACAGTTGACAAATTCTATATTCCCGTCTTCGTTAAGGGTAAAAGCAATCTGCGGCAATGACTCGAGCATCAGCTGCAGATGGTCAATGCGGGATTTCATGGTCACCTGAGATTCTCTTCTTCCTTTAACTTCCAGTTCCAGGCTCTGCTGGGTCTTTTTCATGGCAAGATTCTGCTCCTGGAGATTGTAAAAGGTTTTAACTTTAAGCAATAAAATTTCAGGATCTACAGGTTTAGTGACATAATCTTTTCCTCCTGAGGCATATCCGCGGGTGATGAATTTTTTTTCGGTATTTACTGCGGATAAAAATATAATGGGAACTTCTTTTGTTTTGCTGTAGTCGGCCAATGTTTCCGCTACTTCGAATCCGTCCATCCCCGGCATCTGCACATCCAGAATAATCAGTGCATAATTATTTTTTATTGCTTTTCCTAATGCCTCTTCTCCGGAATTGGCTGTATCTACCTGAAATTCTTTGGATTCCAGCAGTTTTTTTAGAGAATAAAGATTGCTTTGGTTGTCATCAACAATTAAAATCATAGGATGAATCAGTACTTGTGGGTTGATTTTTATTTAAGTACCGCCAAAAATACTTACAAAATTCCGAAAAACATTTATTTTTTTAATCATTTTACGTCTACATACCACACGTATATACTTATAAATCAATTTTTAAAAAAAATAATGCTAAAATTTTATTATATTCAAAAAAAGCGTTAATCTATTATTTAAATGATACTGTATAAGTGGACTTATTTTAAAAATGGGCTAAGATTGCAGAAACACTAACCATTCCTGTAATAAATCCCTGATGTCTGCCAATGGAAAAGGATTGGGCTGACTATCAATAATAAGATAGGGATATTCAATTCTCAGATCGATATGCTCCAATACCATTGGAGCATAAGGAACATAATCTGGATTTTCAAGATAATGATTTATTTCTTTCATAAGCAGCACTGTACCAGGCTTATTTAAATAATTTAAAAACTGTAGTAAATTATTCCCGTCCACAATTCCGTCTTTCCGGATACAGTTGTAGCCGATATTTCCATCCGCGGTTACTTTCAAAAATGTAAGCCCGTATTTATCTTTTTTACTCATGATTGGTGAGGGCATATTCCGGAATTTTAGTAAGTCTCTTTTGTATTTTCCTTTAGGATAGATTTGGCAGCTAATTTTTGATCCAGTTTAAACATTCTGTAATCTGTCTTTTGCTGATGAAAACATCTGAATTGATCTCGGGAGCAGGGGAAAGCTTCAGTTCCACTTTCTGGCTGGAATGCTTGATGATCTCAACAATCGCAGTTTTATTGATGATAAACTTACGGTTGATCTTAAAAAACAGCTCCGGATTCAGCTTGTGGATGATATCTTTAATGGTATCATCATAAATATAGGTTTTGCCGTCTTTGGTGGACAGAAACAGGTATTTTCCGGAAGCAAAGAAGTAGGAGGTCTGATATTCGTCTATGGATTTCAGCTTGTTTCCTTCGCGTACCATAAAATGATTCATCTTTTCCTGGTTTTCCGGGTGGCGTAAGGTGGAAATAGATTGTAAAACAGGCCCGGGATCAAAATTGGAGCGTATGGAGATGAATTTCCGTAGGGCTTTATGCAGATCTTCTTCTTCAAAAGGCTTGAGAAGATAATCGATGGTGAAATGCCTGAAAACCCTCATGGCATATTCATCAAACGCAGTGATGAAAATAATAGGGGTAAAGAGCTCCACATGCTCAAAAATCTCCAGACTCATGCCGTCGCCGAGGTGAATATCCATAAAGATAAGGTCTGCAGAATGGTTTTCGAAGAAGTCGATAGCCTGCTTTTTGGAACGGAGAATCACTGTTTCTGTAACAGGGACAATGTTCTGCTTATCCAAAAGATCTTTAAGATAATTAACAGCCAGCAGTTCGTCTTCTATAATGGCGATTTTCATAACCTTACAAAAGTACGAAAAAACCGCTTAAACTATTACGTTCAAGCGGTTTCAGGAATTGTTAATATCAATGTTTTATAAATTCGGATTATTCTTCTTGGCACTCATCGGATATTCTATGGTATATCTCGGGTCGTTCTGCTGAAGGATATATTCTACTCCGTTGACGGTATGAATGATTTTTTTCTGGTCTGCTCTTCTCAGATCAAACCATCTGTGGCCTTCGAGAGCAAATTCCCTGAATCTTTCATCCAGAAGATAGCTCATGAACTGTGAAGCATTCATTGGGATGATCTCGTTTTGAACAGCAGTATATCCTGCAGGAGTGTATCTGTTGACTAAAACTTTCAGTAATGCTTCTTTAGCTTCATCAAGCCTGTTGAGTTTTAATAAGGCTTCAGACTTTATAAAATACATCTCCGCTGTTCTGAAAGACACCCTGAAATTATTACTACCTCCTTTAATAACTTTATATCTGTTATTATTTTTTTCAAAATAGACTCCAAATCTTTTGTCTGTGGTGGAATTATATTTTGAAATCAATTCCGGAGAGGCAAAAATCACATTTTGAACATTGGTATTCAATGGATTATCTAACGCCAGGATAGATTCCACGGATGCATAATGATTAGGTGCGGTATTGCTGGTATTTAAATTACTCAATTCCGCTTTTACACTCAATACTGCTTGTGCATACTGCAGTGCTTTATTCCAGTCTTCCTGATAAAGAGCAAGTCTTGCATTGAAAGCCATGAGTGCAATTTTAGAGAATTTATAGTTAGCACCGGCAGCTTGTTGCTGTTCCACCATAAGCCCCTCTGCTTTTTCCATATCTTCATGAATTTGATTGTAGACTTCCTGTACCTTAGAGGGCTTTAATACGGCTTCCATGTCAGCGTTTAAACTGATAGGAACTCCCCTGTCCGCGGAAGCTGTAGCAGTGTTATAAGGTTTTGCATATAAATTAACCAAATCAAAATAGGAATAAGCACGCAATGCATAAGCTTCTGCCAGAATCTGATTTTTTTCAGGAGAATCTTTCATGGTCTTGGTTCCTTCATTGATGGCCTGGTTCAGATAGAAGATTACTGTATAAAAATCTGCCCATTGAAATTCTTTGGTTTCAGCATCATAATTGCTATCCTTCCACATGGCCAGCTCCCGATAGTACGGAAAATCGCTATTATTTTCATCAATCACCATCTCATCTGCCCGAAGTGCAGAAAGGGATTTATGAATAGGATATTTTGAATATGCGGAGGTCAGTATTTTTCTGTAATCTTCAACGCTAACCGGAATCACTTTTCCTTCAGGCTGTATATCCAGAAAGCGGTCACAACCTATACTTGTAAAGCTGATTACCGCCAGAGCAATGAATGTAGTTATTTTTCTCATTTTTTTTAAGTTTTAAAAAGAAACATTAAAGCCGATTGTAACGGATTTGGCAATAGGCTGTGCATAAATATTACCATAGGTTTCGGGATCAAAATATCCTTTATATCCATTACTGAATACAAACAGGTTACGTCCTTCCACACTCAGTCTCAGACTGCTGATTCCCATAGGGTTTGTAAATTCTTTAGGAAGTGTATATCCTAAACGGATGCTGCTGATTCTCAGGTAGCTGATCTCTTTTGCCCATATATCAAGCAGACCATAAGTGTTATTCGGACTGTCGGTAAGCCATTTGTTTCCCATCCATCCCGGATTACTTTCCATATCAGGACTTGTTATGGCAGGAAGTGAAATTCCTGCTTCATAGATATCCCTTGTATAATTTCTTCCTCTGTCTAAATTCATTCCTCTGTAAGAAGGTGATCTCATCACCGTCTGCTTAAAGTTGAAAGCTGCTGAAACGGTGAGATCGAAATTATGTACTTTAAAGGTGTTTATAATACCTCCGGTAAATTTAGGGTCTCTGTCTCCAACGTAGGTAAAAAGGCCTCTCATTTCTTCAGCGGTAAGCTTCGTTCCTACCAGCTGCCCGGGAAGGAATTCTTCATACACATCATAGAGTTTAAAGAAATCTTCAATTTTTACTTTTTCATTTCCTTTCCAGAACATAGGGTTCCCATTCTCATCCATTCCTGCTGTTTTCAAAGCAAATACAGCATTTACAGGAAGTCCTTCTCTTGAAGGAAGCATTGAATTTTGACGGGGCTGCTCAGTAATGACATTACTTTTATTGTGAGCAAAATTGATGGTGGTAGACCATTTGAAGTTTTCATTATCAATGTTTCTGGTAGAAACTGCCAATTCAAAACCTTTGTTTGTTAAGCTCCCCCAGTTCATCATTGTATAATTGAATCCTGTTTCAAGGGGTGTTTCTTTCATACTGATCATATCTGTTCCTTTTCTGCTGTATACATCGGCAGTAAGGCTGATACGGTTTTTAAACAATCCCAGATCAAGTCCTACGTTAACATTGGTTGTTTTTTCCCAACGGAGCTTATCATTAGGAGCAGTGATTACATTAATAATTTCTTCTTTTGTTCCGGGAAGAATGTTGGCTTCTCCATATTCGCCGATAAAAAACGGCGATGTATTACGGTCAATATTTCCCTGTAAGCCATAGGAAGCTCTTAATCTCAGATTAGAGATAAGAGGCATATTCTTCATAAAGTTTTCCTTTGTCACCAGCCAGGAACCGGAAACTGCCCAGATTGGCAGATACTTATACTTTTTATTGACTCCAAAAAGGTTGGTCCCATCATATCTCACACTTCCGAAAAAGGTATATTTCTGATCATAGGTATAAGAAGCCGTCGCAAACATAGAAGCATAAGCATTCTCTACAGTAGGCATTTCACGATAGGTTTCGTATTTTTTATCCCCTGCAAAATCGGAGCTGGGAAATATAATCGGAGTTCCTGTTTTGGTAAGGCTGTTAAAACCAAAAGCTCTTGTAACCGTAGTATTATCTTCTGTTTTACGGATTTCAGTTCCGGCCATCAAATCAATCTCATGAACAGAATTGATTTTTGTACTGTATAACCCCTGTAATTTCCAGTTGTATTGATAGAAATCATTGTCCCAATTTTGTTTAATATCTCCGGCAGGCAGGAAATAACGGTAGGCACCATCTTTGTAATAGCGGGTTCCCTCTTTCATCTTTCTGGTAAAGTAGGTTTCCTGTCCGGCATATTTTTCCGTCTTATTGGTATCATACTGAATGCCCAGCTGTGAAGTAAACCTCAGGCTTTTAGATACTTTATATTCTAAATCCAATATAGCCTTCAATGAATGGTTCTTCAGCGTATAGTTTGTATTCGTTCTCTCTTCAAGGAAATTAAAAGGAATATAAGTATCTCCAAAACCGTCTATATCCTTATCATAGTTATAGCTTCCATCCGGATTGAAGGGATTCATATACGGATTGGCATTTCTTGAATAATTCACCGGGCTTGCTGATGCATCCGCATCTGTCATAAATGACTCTTTCTCGCTTTTTGTACCAAAAACAGATATTCCAGCGCTTAACTTATCGCTTATTTTGTAATTGTTCTTTAAAGTAAGGTTATATCTTTCAAAACCTGTCCCGATGGTTGTTCCTTCTTCATCAAAATATCCCAGTGAAAAATAATAATCTGAACGGTCGCTTCCTCCGGAAAGACTTACTCCATACTGTTTGTTAATAGCATTTCTGTACAGGAGCTTGCCCCAGTCTGTATTATTGGCCCTTAAACCATCGATCTGCTGACGGGTAAATGAATTCAATGCGCCCAGTCCTCCGTTTCTGTAAGCATCAAGCTGGCCGTTTTTCATTAAAATTCTCATCACCTCGCCTTTATCAGCGCGATAAGTAAGATCAGCACGGCTGGCAAGCATTAATTCCAAATCAACCTTTTCGGAGGCGTTCAGAAGATTCAGTTTGTTAAAATCAGGACGGGCTGTCACGAAAGTGTCTGCTGAGAAGTTCAGCCTCATGGTTCCTTTCTTACCTTTCTTCGTTGTAATGGAAATCACTCCGTTGGCTGCTCTTGCCCCGTAAATAGCGGTAGCCGCCGCATCTTTCAGGATGGTAATGTCTTCAATATCGTTGGGATTAAGCCCGGCAATAGAAAAGTTCTGAAGCTGGTCTATATTATCCTTATCACTGAAATTAGGCACATCGTTTCCTTCCAACGGAAGGCCGTCTACCACCCATAAAGGATCCTGGGGACCGGAAAGTGACGCAGTTCCCCTGATCCTGATCTTGGCAGGACCACCCGGAGCTCCTGTTTCAGGCGTTACTACCACTCCCGCTACCTGTCCCATCATCATCTGGTCTACACTGGCAACACCGGCCTGGTTGATATTATCCATCTTTACAGTGGAAACAGCAGAGGTCTGCTTACGTTTTTCAATTTTCTGATATCCGGTAATGATGACCTCCTGAATCTTGTTTTTATCTGAAACTTCAGGAATCAGGTGTATCGTATAATTGGTTTTGTCTTCGCTGATCATAATGATCCTGGACTCATAGCCGGGATAACTGACCAATACAGACTTGGTTTCTGCAGGGATTTCCAGGATGAACTGCCCGTTCTTATCCGTTACTGTACCTACAGATACGCTTTCAATAATTCCGTCCAGGTCTGTTTTACTGGAAACCGACCGGGTTTCTATTTTTACAGATGCTCCCACGATAACACCCGATGTATTTTCGTCTGCAATTTTTCCTGTAATGGTTTTCTTTTCCTGGGCCAATGCTATCTGAGCCGCCAAAAGAGGTAAAAGTATTAGAGTTTTTTTCATAGCCGATTATTTATTTAAAGCCTCTTTTATCCGGATGATCAAGTCTGCATAATGAGCCCTGGAAGCTTCATCTCCTTTATATTCAGTTTTATACAATATGTTCAGTACCTTCTGCAGTTCCGCTCTTTTATAAGTGGTCACTTCGGATACTCTTTTCATGGATGAATAGTTGATATTCCTAAGATTTTCTTCTTCTCCGTGGAAATTGCAGATCGTTGGAATATTCAGGTTATTGTCCACCTTTAAAGCTTTTACAGCTGTTTTTTCAAATAATTTATTCACAGAAACAATGAGGGCATCCACATAATTTTTCTGGGTCATCTTTTCAAGGATGGTGAGGCTTCCTTTCTTGTTGAAAATGGCTCCACGAACCTGATCGAATAAATTCTCCACGGTATAGATTTCTTCTTTTGACCCGGAAATTTCATGCTTTAATTCATTTTCAAGCATTCTCAGCAAACGGTCATCCATAAACAGGGAGTAAATATTTCCATACTGCATTCCTCTTGCCAGGGTATATGGAGTCTGTTCGAACGGTCCCATCGGTGAATTTTTAACAGGATAGGTTTTCTCTGTGATGGAATTGAAAAACAGCCATTCCGGAAGATGTACTGCATTTCTGATCAGGTAATCAACTGCTCTTTTCTGGGTTTCTGCCGGTACTGCTTCATACGCTTTGTTATCGCTGCCGAAAACCGTATTGTTCAGGTAAATTCCGCCTACATTGGCCATTACATGACCTGTGTACAGGTCCCACTGTCCTATAGCTCCCAGATACAGCTTTCCTGCATCTGTGTAAGTTTTTCCGTCTTCATAAGTCCATTTTAAAAGATTGTCTACGACTATTTTCAGGTTCTTTATTCCGTACTCTCCGGCTTTCATGGCATCATCGCCAAGATCTTCAGACTGCGAACGCGGATCAATGGTTTCCAAATAATTCTGCTGTTCACCATAGAAATATATAGGGTCGTCCTGATGCTTTTCTATTAAATTTCTTAATGCTTTTTTCTCTGAAATTTCATCCGGATACCAACGGTAGCCCCATTCAATCGCGTATTTATCATATACGCCGATTTTCGGAGTGATGGCGGTAACACCGTCTTCCGGCTGAGCTACATAATTATACCTTGCATAATCCATAATGGAAGGAGCCGTTCCACCCATCTTATCTGTAAATTCTTTTGAACGAAGAGACTCAACAGGAAATGCAAATGAAGCTCCCATATTGTGTTTCAGTCCAAATGTGTGGCCTACCTCATGGGAAGATACAAACCTGATGGCCTCTCCCATATGCTCATTGCTGAATACATTTCCCCTTGCTTTGGCATCAACAGGCCCGGTTTGAATCCTCATCCATTCCTGGAGGGAAGTCATCACATTATGCCACCAGATGATATCCGATTCTATGATTTCGCCACTTCTCGGATCCACTACCGAAGGCCCCATCGCATTGGCCTTGGGCGAGGCAGCATATGTGATTACTGAATATCGTACATCGTCTATATCAAAATCTTCATCTTTATCATCCGGCATTTTGGCGATTACAGCATTTTTAAAGCCTGCTTTTTCAAAAGCGGCCTGCCAGTCATAAACGCCTGCGATAATCTTTTCGCGCCACTGGATCGGAGTTGCAGGATCTATATAATAAACGATAGGTTTTTTGGGTTCTACCAGCTCTCCTCTCAGGTACTTTTCTTTGTCTTCGTCTTTAGGTTCCAGTCTCCATCTGGTAATGAACTGCTGTTCATCCATTTTCTGCTGGCGGTCGTTGAAGGTCCAGTGTTTTTCACTGAAGAAACCAACCCTCGAGTCTGCAATCCTCGGCTGCATCGGTACTTTGGCAAGCAGTACGAGATTGGTCGTAACGCCCAGTGTTACAGGAAGGTCTACTCCTCCTTCATTCACGGATGTGGTGAGCTGGGATTTTACAACCAGGTTCTGAGGAAAGGTTTTTACTTTTTCTATATAGGAAAGGTTGGATTTTACTGATCCGCCAAGACCTACATTCGCCAGAACATCATTGAAGCTTTTCTGGTTTCCGTCAAAAATCTTGTTGACTTTAATGGCTACCGAGGTGGAATCGTTATTCTGGGCCTCAATATCAAAAACTTCAATCACAGATTCTGAAAAGTTGTCTTTTACAGATCTTGTGATGGCGTCGTTTTTAGGGGATGACACCCGTGGAACGATCGTTTTTACCCATACTTTTTTGGCTACGGTATCGCGGTAAAAAGAAATAACCTTGTTTTCATAGTTCATTCCTTTATTCAGTCCGGCTTCGTTCACCTGCATGGGCACCTGCGACAGCTTATTCACCACCAGAAACTGGCGTCCCATCAGGCTGTCCGGGATTTCAAAATAAACATCGGTCTTCACCTCGATGGTATTAAAAAGTCCCTTTTTGTAGGTTCCTTTTTTCACCAGGTCTGCAATTTTTTTTGCTTTTTTTGAGGAAGATTCTGTTTTGTCGGTTTTTTCTTTATCGGTTTTTAAAGTATCTTTTTTCTGTGCAAATGCTACCGGAGAGGCTAAAGCGAGTCCCAGATACAGTGCCAGTCTGTAGTTCTTCATTAAAATAGTCCTATTCATTCCAAATTATTACATATCTCAGTTTCAGCTACAAAACTAGAGGTAAAGAGATAATATACATATTAATAAGGAGTGAGAGGTGTATTTTCGGGAGTGAGTGGATTATATTTTTTATTCAATTAGCGGTAAAAAGCATATGAAATATTCACCATTTACAGATATATTAACAGAATCTTTATTAAAATAATCATAAACCTGATTCAAATAATCAATCCCGAACTTCTCTCCCTGAACATTTTCACCGGCTTTGGGCTGCCATGTATTTCGGATGACAATTCCATGATCTTCCACAGTAATGGTAATTTCCAGAGGATGATCTATGGTGGCTATATTGTGTTTTATTGCGTTCTCTGTTACCATCTGAAGGGACAGGTAAGGGATTCTTTTTTCTAAACTTGAAGGCTGAGTAATGATAATATCAAAGGTAAGCTCTTCATCAAACCTGCTTTTCAGGAGTTCCATATACTGCTCAATAAACCTGATTTCCTGCGAAACGGGAACAATATTTTCTCTGGGAGGAACAATAAGGTAGCGATAAATTTTAGAAAGGTTCATGGTAAATCGCTTCGCATTTTCCTTGTTGATCCCGATCAGCATATACAGGGAATTCAGTGAATTAAAAAGAAAATGCGGGTTGATATTGTTTTTGAGCTGTTGAAGCTGGTTTAAGGCTTCCACACGGTGCATCTTTTCGTTTTCAATAAGGAGCAGGTTCTTTTCGGACTGTATTTTTTCTTTTTCCCGATAAGCCAGTGCGGTGGATCTCTGAAAAAGGATAAAAACCGTTACAATAAGGAAGAGAGCGGCCAGAAATATGTAAACGGTATAGGTTTTTGTTTTGTTTACACTTTCATCAATCAGGAAGTTCACATGGTTCACGACTGCATAGCCTTCAAAGTTGTCTGTCTTTAAAGGTTTTATAAAGCGGGTGACTTCTACATTGAGGTATTCGGAAATAGTGCTTCCTTCTGTATAGCCGGATTTTGTATTGGTGGTTAAGGTATCCTGCGGTTTAATGTTTGTAAAATCAAAAATATTTTTCCCTAGGTATTTCTGGTCAGGATGGGTAATGCAGATGCCTTCTTTGGTGAAAACATAAGCGTAATTGTTGGGTGTCTTGTCTATATTGATAAAATATTGGTGGAGATCATCCAGACTTACCGCCGAACCATAATACAGGATATCTTTCTGAGGCAGTTTCAGGGAATCATAGCTTACCCAATAGGTGCTGTTTTTGGGCGTGGTGATCAAAAAATCACTGAAATGCCCTGAACCATTGTTTTGTATTTTGATATACTTTCCTTCCCTATCCTTCTTTGTGAATATTTCAGACAAAGCACTGCTGTTTTCAGATTTTCCAGTAGCACCATGATAATAGGAATACCAGCTGTAAGGCAGAAGATTCCGTTTTCTGTTCAGGTCATTGAGGACAGAGGAATATTCTTTGTAGTTTTTCAGACCGTCTTTCCGGATCAGAGCCCTCAGCAAGTATTGATAGTCTTCAATATTCCTGAATTCTTTTTCAATCGTTTCGTATTTTCTGAAAAAGGTTTTCCGGGCAAACTCTTCGTTGTTTTTCCGACTGTCGCGGGTAATCAGAATACTTAGCACAGCAAACGCAACAACCGCGATAAAGCATACGGATGCAATGGCTATATAAATAGATTTCTGGGATAGAATATGCTTAAAATTAATATTCAATTGTTATTTATTATATCTTTTGGCTTGAAGTCGATGGTCCGACATAACCAACAAAATGACTAAAAGTTCAAGACTGAAGTTTTCTATTAAAAATGATTTTCGCCGACCCATGCAAAAAACCAGTTATTTTAGAATTTTAATGGAATTGCCTCTTTTTTCAGCGAAGAGTAAGGAATTCAAACCCGAACGGCTACAACCAACAGTTTTCAAGACAGCCGCAACCGACTAATCCGCCAACTCTCCTGATTAATGGCTATATTGTTGTTTCTCAGTGGTGCAAATATAGAATGATTTTCACTGATTACAAAACTTTTGTTAACAATCAGCCGTCACAGAATCCCTTAAAAAACCATTTTGCAGAAAGTGAAGTCAACTTCTCTTTAAACATATGAATGCAGAATTTTAATTATATTTAACAATCAAAATACGACCATAAAAAGAAAACGAAGATGTTTATGATACATTGAAACTTCATAAGTAAAATGTGAGAATGTAGATGTGCGCTTAAGCCGTATAAAAATAAGCCAGTCAGTAAAATGAATGATATCCCCCAACATCAACTCGTCAAACCCGACCAGTCGATTGCCGATTTCGTCTATTGCTTTTCTTCGATACAAAACCTGTCTTCTATTACCGAAGGCGTGATTATCCCGAACGGAAAAATTGATCTGTCTTTTTATAAAACCTCAGATGGTCAATTTCACATTTCGCTTTTAGGCCTGGAAACAAAACCTAAAATCACACCGGAGCAAAGCATTTCAACTTTTTTTGCCATTAATTTTAATCCGCTTGCCGTAGAATATATTTTACGCCACTCTATCGCAGACATTCTGAATACAGGAAAATCTTTGTCAGATAATTTTTGGGATTTTAACATCGGCGATTTAAATGATTTTGATTTGTTCTGCGAAAAAGCCACCCTAAAAATCCAATCGCTTTTACCAAAAGAAATCGATAACCGGAAACGCCAATTGTTTGATTTGATTACAGCAACCAATGGTGAAATTTCAGTAAAGGAGCTTTCGGAAAAAGTAGCATGGAGCGCAAGACAGATCAATCAATATTTCAATCAGCAATTCGGGCTTTCATTAAAGGCATATTGCGGCATTCTGCGTTTTCAGGCTTCACTTTCGCATATCAAAGAGGGCAAGCTTTTTCCGCAACTGAACTATTACGACCAGTCACATTTCATCAAAGAAATCAAAAAACTTTCGGGTGCCTCACCTAAAGAGTTATTCAAAAACAAAGACCGCCGATTTTTACAATTTTTAATAACTGACAAGAAATAATTTTGCAGCATCAATTTTAAAATTATGCTCATACAAAATAAAAAAATCGCCATTGTTGGTGGCGGACCTGCAGGCTTAACCTTAGCGAGATTATTACAAATGCAAAATGCTGATGTTAAAGTGTACGAAAGAGACTTCAACCGAAATGTCCGTGTACAGGGTTCCACTCTGGATCTGCACGAAACAACCGGTTTGGAGGCTTTGAAACGTGCAGGCTTACTTGATGAATTTTACAAACATCACCGCCCTGAAGCAAGTAAAATGATATTGGCGGATAAGTCGCTCAACATCCATTTCGACGACCGTAATTTTGCAAAAACTATTTCCGAAACCCGCCCGGAAATTGACCGTGCGCCATTGCGTGATATTTTATTAAATTCTTTACAGCCAGATACCGTTGTCTGGGACAGCCGTTTTATTTCCATGGAAAAACAGGACAATGGCTGGCTTCTGCATTTCCGCAACGGAACAAGCGCTTATGCAGATTTGGTAATTGCTGCCGACGGAGCCAATTCAAAAATCCGTCCTTACCTCAGCGATCTTAAAGCAATTTTTTCAGGTATTACACTTATTCAGGGTGATATTTACGAAGTGGAAAAAAACACATCCCAACTTTTTTCTTTTGGAAAAGTAATGGCTTTTGATGATGAAAAAATGCTGGGTTACGGTACAAAAGGCGACGGCTCAGTTATGTTTATAGTGGCCTTCAAAACTTCTGAAAACTGGCTTTCCGAAAATAAAATTGATTTCAACAATAAAGAACAGGTGACCGCTTGGTTTAAACAGGAATTTTCAAACTGGAGCGAAAATTGGCTGGAATTATTTACCAATGAAAGCGTTCACTTTACTCCGCGGCCTCAATATTATTATCCGTTCAATCAAACCTGGGAAACTCAGGAAAATTTAACCATGATTGGCGATGCTGCCCACAAAATGCCGCCCTTCGCAGGCGAGGGTGCCAACGTAGCCATGCAGGATGCGTTTGAGTTAGCCGAATGCTTAACAAGCAATACATTTTCTGATATTAAATCCGCCATCGCTCATTTTGAAAAGAATATGGTTACAAGAGGAGCTGCAGCAACACAAGATACTCTTGAAAATATGGAAAGAATGTTCTCAAAAAACGGATTGGAGCAAATGACCTCGTTTTTTAATCAGACGGAACATAATATCTGATGGTAAATGTTATTATTCTGTTCAGAATTTCTAGACACAAAAACGGTTTATCAGCAATGCTGATAAACCGTTTTCTTAAAATGCTTTTATGCTTGAAGTTCAGAATTTATTTAGGGCAGTTTTTAGGAGAATTCACAGGATTGCATCTTGCCGTTTCACCATTAGGCATTGTTACATAATAATCTGTTCCATAGGCATTCCCTTTCCTGAAAAAATCTGTGGAAACGACCTGTGCCCCGCTGCTGAACGCTGCTTTTTCTCTAGTCCTGTCGTTTACCTTTGCTTCATACGTTTCTATATCTGAACGGGTTCTCACAAGGTATCCTTCTTTTACCAGCTTCTGAATCTCATTTTGTCTTACGATGGCATTATCATAAAGGATGAAAGCTGAATAATCTTTGCCCGGAGCAGATTCTATGAACATCATTCTTCCTTTAAGGCCCGGATGCCCTGATAAATAAGGAGATTCGTTATTGCTGATTCCGGCACTGGAAGGCAACAGTATAAAAACAAATTTTCCTTTTGAATCATTTACCGTCGGCCAGTTATGATGAAGTACCGCTTCATTGAGGGTTTTATATTTTCCTTTAACATCATCCGGAGCAATAATTTTATCTCTTCCCAATACGGAAAGCACTTCCTGATCCAGATCGTCAAATGCTTTCTGATCGAATTTAAGCACTTCTGCAGCATTAGGGAAAATAGGAAGTCCGGAATCTTTGGCTTCAACCTGGATGAAAACGGGAACATGATCAGGATTTTTATCGGACCAGTCTTTCAAAGCCTGAAGTGCCTTTTTAAAAGTAGTGTAATGGGTTCTGAAATCCAGGTCTGCAATATGCATTACTTTGAAACCCGGCTTATCCAGGTCTTCCGTAGAAAAAGGGGCAAGATCCGTTACGCCCTGCTTTTTCAGCATTTCGTAAGAAGCAGGCTTATTGAATCTGTTTCCTGTAGGATCATAGTAAACATCAATTTCAATATTCCTCATACCGGCATTAAGCTGCTCGTTAAAATCGGGATGATTATAATTTAAGCCCTCAGCAAAATCAAGTCCGTTAGGATGATATTCCTGGAATTTGGCTTTTTCTTCTGCAGACATTTTATCAAAAAAAGAACCTTTTAATTTCTCCATAATGCTGCCTGCCATTTTCAAAACTTTGGGATCTACAGGTTTTGCATAGCTGTTGTGGGTTCCCAGCACCTGGATCTGATTAATTTTCAAATCTTTCGGATATCCGCTGAATTCTTTTTTATTCTGCGCCATAGCCAATAACGATAACAATCCGAATGTGGATAGTATTATTTTTTTCATGTTAAAATATTTAAATTAAAAGTTGAGTGAAACTCCCATTTGTCCGCGGAAGCCTGTATAGGAAACATTTTCTGTTCGGTCCTGTTTCCCGTGATAAAACCTGTTGGGTTCGTTGAAAAGATTATTAAGCTCAGCAAAAAGCCTTATTTTCTTCGAAATGGCATAAGAAGCTGTAGCATCAAGGGTAAAGTTTTTATCAAACCACTGGTAATGATCGGGCCCGGCCAGAGAACGGATGGCATTAAGGTATTTCCCTTTGTAGTTTCCTGCCAACCTTATCATCAACTTATCCGTTTCATAGAAAATACTTGCATTGAAGATGTGTTTTGCCTGTTTGGGTAAAGTGGTTTCGATCTTTTCCACCGCTCCCCCGTTGTATACCGGTATTTCAGTTTGTGAATCCACAAAAGTGTAATTCCCTTCAAATCCAAAATGCTGCAAAAAGCCCGGCAGTTCTGTAAAGCGTTTACTGAAATTGGCTTCCAGACCAAACAGCCAGCCTTTCTCTAAATTTCCTGGCGAGCTTTTAAGATATACCAACCCGTTTCTCTGCTCTGTCGTCTGGTCCTGATAAATGATACTGCTAAGGCTTTTATAGAAACTTCCTACGGAAATGATTCCTAAATTGGAAAAATATTTTTCAAACATCAGGTCAAAACTGTTGGCATAGGTAGGTTTCAGTCCTGCATTACCTTGTGTGATGGTCTGAAGGGCATCGTTGATCTGTAACCCGGGATTAAGGTCACTGAAATCCGGCCTTGCAAACGATCTGGTGTACGAAGCTCTGAAGATGGTATTTTCATCCAGATTATATTTCATATTCACCATAGGCAGGAAAGCGTTATAAGTATTCTCCTTTTCAACAGGCTCCGCGACCGTAGTATTTCCTTTTATGACAACACTGTTACCTTTGAAATTGGTCACATTATATTCATTCCTGAATCCTCCGATCACCGTCAATTTCTCAGTCAGCCTGAAATTTCCCATCACATACGCCGAGTATACGTTTTCCTTTCCCGAATATGAAGCAGCAAGATTGCTTGCAGTATTAGGCCCCTGTACATTGAACATCGTATTATTTGCTATGAATTCTGGGGTATACATCTGATCGATCTGCCCGTTGGTAATCTGGTCGATGATGACATTATTGTAAGGCTGGCCCAGAGGGTTCAGAAATCCACCATTATAAGCGAAACCTTCTGTCTGCAGCTGATTCAGATAGACAAGAGGTGCTGATCCCGGTATTCCCATCAGCTTTGAAGGCATCCAAACGTAAACACTTGAAGCAAAATTTTTATCTTTATCAACTAATTTTCCTCCAGCTTTTAAATTGATTTTATCATTGAGCCTGTAGCTGAAATTGAACTGCCCTCTGTAATCCCTTTCACTGTTTTTATTCCTGCTGATAATGGTTTGATAAAGATAGATCTGAGCGGGATCTAATGCACTCAGGTTATGTGGCAGGACAACATCGGAAGCATCACCTGTACCGTCGGGAGAATCCATTGCCAGGTATTTCAATCCGTCTGCCGAGAGATTTCCATAAGTCATATTTTGTCTGAACAAAACAATCGGGTACCCTCGTTCGTCTTTGCTTAGATTTTTAGGAGAATTGAACTCAAAACTTGATCTTGCCTTTACTAAAGACCAGTCGAGTTTTAGCCTATCTGATAATTTGTGTTCCCCTCCAAGATCGAAGGAATAGAGATCGGTAACATAATCCGAATGCCTGGCCTGCAGCTGAACATTTTTTGTATTGAAGTTAAAATAGGTCTCGCGAACGTTCTGTCCGTCAATATATTGACTGTACAGTCCTTTAAAATAAAGTTTATTATTTTTATTGATCTGATAATCCAAAGCTCCGTTGAAGCCTAAAGTTCTTCTTTGCGCAATATAATCCCTCAGCTGTAACTGATTGATCGCAAAAGATTTAACCTTATCTTTATTATTGAAGTCATACACCATCTGGAAGTTATCTATCCCGGTGTCTCTGTCCCATATTACAGCAGAAGTAATGAATCTCAGCTTATCTGTGATTTTGTTCCCATACACTATTGAGGCATTGTAGCTGGGAGATTTGGATTGATTAACAAAGCCTCCAGCTGCATTTACAGACAGTGTTTCTTTACTTACAGCTGTTTTTGTGATAAAATCTATCGTTCCCCCGATGGCGTCCCCATCCATGTCAGGAGTAAGTGTTTTTGACAATTTTACAAACTGAATCAGTTCCGAAGGAAAAATATCCATCTGCAGTCCTCTGTTGGCATAATCTCCACTGGCACTTGGCATCCTGTTTCCGTTGAGTGTAGATGAGCTCCATTGGATTGGCGTTCCTCTTACGGCTGCAAAACGGCCTTCACCCATGTCTCTTTCAATGGTTACGGCAGGTAATCTCTGGATGGCTTCGGCGGCGTTTCTGTCGGGAAGTTTTCCGATGGCATCGGAGGCCAGAACATCAGAAATGGTTTCGGAATTCTTTTTAATATTCAGTGCTCTGGCCTGGGAAGGTTTGTAGGCGGAAGTGATGACAACGCCTTCAATGCTTTTTGTATTTTCTTTATTTTCCAGGACAATGACTCCTAAATCTGCAACCTTTGGATTGGCGGAGGTATCAATATCAACCGTTTTATCGGTATATCCTTCGTAAGTTACAATAACAGAAGCGGAACCTTCAGGAATGGTAATACTGAAATTCCCCTGGTTATCTGTCAGAACAAAGGTTTTTTTGTCATAAGTCAGAACTTTTGCCTGCGGAAGTTTCCCTTGTGAGTCTTCTATCTTTCCGCTTACCTGGATCTGTGCATAAGATTGTATTGAAGCAAAGAAGAGTGCAACGGCCAAAGTTGATGTTAGTTTTTTCATTTTTACAGATGCTTTTATCTGCTGCAAAACTATTCCGACTTTCATTTTGAAAAGTTCATCCGGATTAAGATGAACTTATTTCCATAAAACAGACAAATAAATAATTGATTATCAGTATTTTAAATTGTTTTAATTATTTATTAACGAATAAAAACCAAAAGTTAATAATCGTGATGGAATTCTTTTTCTCTGAGAATTTTCCTGCGGTAATCGTTGGGATTTACCCCGGTTTCCTGTTTGAAATATTTATAAAAAGTAGCTTTAGACCTGAACCCGCACTGGTAATAAAGTTCACTGATCTGCTGATCCGGATTTTGATTGATCTGCTCTATAAATTCCTCAATCCGGTACTTATTGATGAGATCGTAAAAAGTAGTCTCAAGGCCTTCGGAAATACATTGTGATAAATGGTTTTTAGAAATATGGATCATATTGGAAATATCATCCATGTTCAGATCTTCTTTTGTGTATATTTTTTTGTTCTTTAAAAGTTCAATTAATCTGTTGTTGGTATTGGCTATATAGTCTTTACTCAGGACGGAACTTTTGTATTTTCTGCTTTTTTTATGTTCTGTCAAAGTTTCCGTGGCTTCATTTACATCTATGTCGTTATTGACCACATTCACTCCGGAAAGCGGCTTGTCTATTTGAGTCAGCCGGATCAGAAAAACAAACTGTACAAAGAAGGAAAAGGTATAAATAATTCTCAAAAGCTCCCTGTCTACCAATCCCCCGTATCCGCATATCATATAGGTAAAAATTAAAGTAAGTACAAAACATAAAAACTGTATAAACAACTTCTGAAATGGATTTTCTTTATTTCTGTGCCTGATCTGCTCAGTAAGGGTAACTATGAGATAACTTACCCAGTAAAAGGGATAAATTTTAAAAATCCATAAGTAAAACCGATGAAAACTCTGGGATTCCGAACCAATGAACACAACAATAATGTTACAGATGAATACAACGAAAAAAGGGAGAAAGTGAAAGTAGTTCTTCCAGTTAAAATTATATTTCAGTAAAAGCCTGCCTGTAAGAAACAACAGCGGCCCTTTTACAAGCCGAAAACTCGACGGATACTGATCGATCAAAAAAGTGCTCCCGTGCCCTACATTGAAGATGAAATACTCATAAAGAAGATCTAAAATTACCGTTACTATATAGAGTATTAAGAAAATATTTTTCTTTGAATTTTCTTTTTTAATTAAAAAAAACGATAGAACGGCTTCTAAAATTACAGCCAGAAAAGCCCCGGAAATTTCCATAATGAATCAGTAAAAAAATTTCCAGAAAAATAATCTTTTTTAGCAAGAATACTGAGAATGATGAATTAATTAAACATTAAATATAGAGGGCCAAAAACAATACTTAATAAAGTAGAGTTATTTTTCATCTGACAATTTATAAATCTTCCTTACGATATCATGATATCTGTTTTGGACCTTCATATCCAGACTATATTCTCTGACACTGTATTTTTAAGACTTTCCATTTCCTTTACCAAAGGCTTCAAACATTTTCCCACTACTTCAGCAGGCTGAGTGTTGGTTTGCGCATAAAAAGTCGACGTTCCCAAACCAAATAAAAATATTACTGCAATCACAGATTTTTTTTAGAATATTTTCATTTCCTTTTTTAGTATAATGGCTTACTTAAATAATTTTTCAGCAGCCGCAGTATTGGCATACTCTTCCAGTCGGGTAATCAAGCCATTTTCAACAGTATATACCTGTACCCATTTCTGCTCTAGAATATTGTTATTTTTCTTTATTTTCTGTTTTTCAAAGCCTAAAACCACAACCGTATCATCGTTTGAAATCATTTTATTGACTTTAAAGTCCAACATCTCAACTTCAGTTCCGATAAGACCTAAAAATTGAACTACTCCGCTTTTACCTTCAAACACACCCGTATACGGAAGGGATTCTGGCCCTTCATATATCCAGACTGTATTATCTGATAAAGTATTTTTAACTCCTTCCATATCTCCTTTCATAAAGGCATCATACATATCATTCACGACCTCCTGTGCCATTTTACTATTTTTTTTATTTTCCATTGTTTATTTATATAAAATTATACTGCAAATGTAGATAGTCCATATTGTCTTTCTCCTATCGCTTTCCTCTAAGAAACTAATACCCTCAATGATACCATTATGTATATTATTATCTTTGTATGATCTTTATAAAATACATTGCATGGAAAAAGAGTCAACTACAAACAGCTCTCAAAGCTGCAAAACCGATATTATGGCAATTAAAGATGCCATGGAAATTTTATCAGGTAAATGGAAATTTCATATCCTCGGAACCTTAATATTAGGAGGCAAACTGCGTTTCATGGACCTACTTAGGGAAATAGAAGGTATTGGAACCAAAATGTTATCGAAAGAACTGCAGGATATGGAAATGAATCATCTGATTTCACGTACAGTTTTAAAGACAAAACCTATTACAGTTGAGTATGAAATAACCGAACATGGAAAAACACTCGCACCTATTATTAAAGAAATTGTCCATTGGGGGTTTACTTACAGAAATACGTTGTATTGTAACACTGATGATCTTTAGGGCACTATAAATATTCAAAATATAATAAAGACCTTTTAAATAACTTTAACCCTTCACTGGCAGTTTTTTTACAGTATTCTGCGAAGCAATTATTATTGTATGAAAAACCTCCAAAGTACATTTTGGAGGTCTTAAGGCAACCAACGGATTATCCTGTTATAGAACTGCACCGCTTACCTGATATAATGTTTTGTGTTTTTTCCTTAAAATTTCCCGATAACCCAGTAAGCATTCCCATCATCCAGTAATACAATACCGGAATAAGGCTGGCTGATTGAAACATCAGATTGTCCGTCAATCGGACTGGAAGACTGGATCAAAACCGGGTTACCGGAAGCTTCCGTTTTCTTTACCGTAATTTTTCTTCCTTTTTGAGAAGCAGCAGGCAGCGTAAGATTTAAACCCGAAGATGCAGCATCTGCTAAAATGATTTCATCGGATCCGGTAATGGTATAACCGGTATTCACTTTCCTTACAGAAGACTGTATTTCTACAAGGTCTCCTTCGCTGTTGGTTCCCAGTCTGTTGATTCCTTTAAAATTGGTAAGCCGTAAACCTGAAGTATTGGGTTGCTCACTTTTCACTTCCAGACTATTGCCGGGTGTGTTGGTGTTGATTCCTATACTGGCAAAGGTTCCTGCTCCGGCATTTACATTATTCCCATAAATGCTGTTCCCTATATTGAGCTGGTTGTCTCCGGTGGTGTTTTTTAATTCGGTGTTGGAACCGATCACAATGTTATTGGATCCGGAGGTCTGTTTCCTACCAGAATAAGCACCAATAATAATATTATTATCTCCCGATAGCAGGTCACTTCCTGTGTAGGCACCCATGGCAACATTTTGTTTTCCTGTGGCTTGATTGAGCAGGGACAGAAACCCTACGGCTGTATTCTCCAGCCCATTTGAATTTCTAGATGATGCATTGGTCCCAATTGCAATATTATAGTTCCCTGTTTCATTGAGTGACATCGTCCTATGTCCGATCGCTATATTCCATTTCCCACTCTTATTTTTAGTTAATGCCATATAACCTACCGCTGTATTTCCCTCCCCATCATAATTTGAGGTTAAAGAATGGCTTCCTACAGCTGTATTGTCATGGGCAATCATATTTCCGTTTTCTCCTTTGAGGCTTTCGTATCCTATCGCTGTGTTCCATCGTCCCTGAAGACCTGTATTTCCTTTGTATGAACCCACTCCGAAAGAGGTATTGTAATATCTGTACCCACTTAATCTCCCGGCTATAATCCCTTCTCTTTTGAATATCAGATCCTGATTATCTGTCGTCCCGATAAAGTTCAAATTAAGGTCGGTCCCGCTGTTTCCGGAAGTTCCCCAGGTATTCCGGGTATCTCCGATCAGGGTCCAGCTGCTTCCGTTCCAATAGTAATAACCCGGCACTACAGAATTCGAATTAGTACCCGATAATGCCGTATTATATACCAAAAGTCCTGTAGCCGGGCTTTTTATTGTTATCGTGTCAATATTCTCTTTCAGAGCTATTCTGGGAGGTAAAAATCCCTTATCGTTTCCTGCAACTTCTAACGCTGCTGATGCATGGGCCTGGGCAGTATTTATTCCTATCTGGCTAAACATATTTATTGGTATCAAAACACACAGTATGCATGTTATCATCATTTGTTTCATCTTATTTCCTGCTTTAATTATATATTATTTTTACTTCTGACTGTTAAAACTTATACGGATTCAACAGTTATTCAGAATAACAATTCATGTACTCATTATCTCCCATAGTTTTGTACAAATTCCAACCTGAGATAAAAAAGAAAATTATAAGTATTTGTTAGTGACGGATGACTTTTCAGAATTCATAATATTCATCCGGATCAGGTACCCTTGTTTGGGATGACAAAAGTAAAAAGGTAAGCTTTCCTAAATTGAAAAAAAGGTAAAAATCTCTACTGACAAATCAGCAATTTTTATTTACCATTTTACAAAATACTAATTATCAGATTATTAAAAACAAAAAAAATAATCCATTAAAACCATGGATTATTTTTGAAGATGATAAAAAGCAGATAATTTATAAGGAAAAAAGAACTGTTCCATTCTGAAACAGTATATACAATTCTTTATAGTTTTCTGATTATGCTGTCTTTTTAAGTGATCTTAATATTTTCTCACTTCTTTTAAGACTCTGATAGCTTCGGAAACCGGAGAGGTATACCAATTCTTCCTCCTCGGCATTTTCATATTCGGGCAGTTTTTTTAACCGCTCAAACTCTTCCAGCCTGAACCGGTTGATATACATGCTGAAATTGAGTCCGTAGGTTGTATTGATAAAAGCCGACAGATAAGTACGGTTGGTCCCGAAAATAGTTGTCAGCTCCGTAATTTTAAGATGCGGATTCAGGAAAGGCTTATTTTCAGTCATATAATGGTTAACAGCCTCATGGCTCAGGGGCTCCCACACCCTTTTTTCCTGCTCGGAAAGTTTATCTGCTATAATATCTTCCGTGAGCAGCATAAAGTTCTGCCTGAAGATATGATAACATAGCGTTACATTCAGGAAAAACAAAAGTAAAAAAGGAATCATTAACCCGATAAATTGAGTATATAATTGTTTATTAATGAAATAAAACAGCACAGGAAACGGAATAACGAGGAAAAGAGCACCAAAAATCTGATAAAGCCAGGTGAGAGATACTTCTTCGATATTAGAAGAATACTGTACGATTTCCCTTCTGTACAGAACCACTCTTCTTATGGCCAGATACACATAGATGATGCTGATCACCATCCTTATATAAAAGCGTCCGTAGTCAAAAATAATAAATGCCTCATATCCCTTCACCCAATGTAAAGTTTTATCATCTGTATTCTGCCGGATATAGTCCGGGATCAGCATAGACCATACGCCGTATCCTGCCGCCAGAAAAAAGGGAACTACATAATGCCAGAAAGAGAAATTTTCGGCTGTACGCAGCCTGGTCAGTTTAAATATCAGATGATAAAATATGACCGGAAGTACCAGCATGGTAAAAAAATTGATGGCCTTAGTCTGAATAAAAGCTTCTTTATTAAAATTATAATAGAAAATGGTAATCACATAGGCAATCTCTACTATATAACCTCCTATAAGAAGTATGATAACCCTTCTTACAAATGTATCTGTACTTTGAGTCAGTCTCATCAGAAGCAGCATACTACAGAAAAAAGCAGAAAATACAGCGATAGAAATAGACATTGTTAAAAATAAATGTTCAGATTCCATAGTCTTCTTTTTTATAGTTCTCTTCCGCAAATTTCTTAGCCCGCCAGTAGGATCTGGGATTACTGAATCCTGCCATCAGGGCAAGCTCTTCCTGATTTTTATCTTCATTTTCTGTCTTTTGCCGAAGATATTCTACTTCTTTCAGGCGCCAGAGGTTATTGTATTGTGAGAAATTTATGCCAAATGTTTTATTGATAAATCCCGAAAGATAGGTTCTGTTGGTTTCGAAATGTTCCACCAGGTCATTCATTTTAAAGGCTGCATTCAGATAAGGTTTGCTTTTTTCATAATATTGTTCCAGTTCTTCCTTACTGAGAATCGGCGGAGTACTTATCTCTAAATGAGCTTGATATCTGTCATTGCCGGAAGCCATTGAAATAATATCTCCTCCGGAGATCATGACCGTATGGTTTTCGTTAAAGGACAGTATCATATAGTTTCTGACCAGCATATTATAGACAATGATTATATGCTGCACGGGAATAAGAAGTATCATGACCCATAATATATTGATATTCCAGGCTCCGTTAAAAACAGACAGAAGGGTAAATAGCCCGCGCAATGACATCCAGAGTTCCATCCAGCGCGTTACCCTGCCTTTTTCTATTCCATAATTTCTGATCAGTTTCTTCTTATACCGGTAAATGCGTATACTCCCCGCTATTGTATAAATGAGAACAGAAAAAAAGGTAGAAGCATATACATAGGGCATAAAAAATGTTGAAATAACATTATCTGACAGCTGCTGAATTCCGACAAAAGATCCCATAAAGATTCCTGATACCAGCAGTAGCAGCAGAGGAATGATATATTGAAATTTTATATGAAACAGGTCTGCACCTTTTACTGGCGTCAGTATACATATGAAATGGTATAAAAAAACCTGGCTTGCCTGTAACAGGAAACATCCCAACGGGATAAAGTATTTCAACTGATCTTCATATACGGGATAGAGCTGTGCATAAAACCAGCTGAGAATCATAAAAGCAAAGTAAATGATCAGTATTTTCTTGGCCTTATGCTCAGCTCTGGTCAGCTCCTGTCCGTAAGCAATGCTAAAGAGCATACCGCAGGTAAGCGAGGATATCATAGGAAGAGAAATATATATATTATTGAATAGCTCTACCATGCAGATATATGTTTAAATAGTTATTAGATTGTACAAAAATATAACATTCAGGTCTATGTTTAAATAAAATAATTTTTCTAACCGGATTCAAATGCCTTTAGAAAACAGGATTCCCGGAAACAAGCATCACCGGGCACTCCGGATTTCCAGGTTGAACATCATCACAGATCAATATTTTATTATGCCGTTCCAGGTCATGCTATCCCGACCTTCAGACGATAACTTTTCACCATCCATTTTCGTACTATCTTTGGTAAGTATATAGCCGTATATACTACAAAGCGTAATGCCAGGTAGTAAAACGGTTCTGTTATCTAAAAGGGGATGGACAGGAGAATCAACAAAGGTTTCAGGTACTTCTGCTGACTGCTTCAGAGCTATGTATTATCAGAAAACAGCTTCTGTCCTGATGCTGGAATATAGGCCATCAACCGGTAATCTTTTAAAAAATTTTCTTCCATTTGGCTATGGTATTGCGGCTGATTCCCAGTTCTCTTGACAATTCAGCATTCGTCAGATTATTTTCATACTGGTGTCTCAATATCTTTGCAATGGAATTTTCGTCATAGGACCTGTGGGCTCTTTTGACCCTATTCCTGCCAAATATAATCCTGTTGATCTGAATCACATCAAGAGCTGAAATCTGTCTTTTCTCAAGAATCTCATGGCAATATTGTTTTTTTTCAGGATGCTTCATCTCCAGGATATCAGCATAAATGCGCTTATAATCAGGAATTCCGTAGATGGTTTCTTTTTTACTTTTTTTCATCGTTTTTCTTTATATTGAATCTTCTATAGAAGCGATGCTGATATTTTTAACGTTATCCGTTCTTTTTCTGATCAGCTTACCCAGGTAATATCTGTAAATAAAGGTCTTATAAATCCGGCCCTCTTTAAAATACAGGTACAGGACCCTTGAACTTTCCCACCTTTCTGCTTTCAGGGGATAGGACCAATACCGTGACGGGAAAAAATTGAATCCGCAACCCAGGATATTCTTCGTTTCCTCCTTGGTCATTTCTAAAAGACTGATGATGGAATCCTCGTGGGATCTTGTATTTCTCATATCTCATTTTTTTAATCATTTATCCGGGATCCTTATCCTGAGTCCCTAAGAGCTTATCCTGTCATGTAGGTTATTAATTGAATTGTAATGATTTATCATGCAAATTTTAATTTAGCAGGTCAAAGGATTTTTTTTGCAGCATAAAAACTACGTTCATCATTTGTTGTAAGAATCGTATTTCTCTTTGACCTGCATAATTTCATAATATTTACTGAACTCCTTATTATCGTATTTTCCTGATTTCTATATAAGTAGCATTAGGGTTGCCATAAACAGGGACTGACGAATTAAGATTTGGATTATAATCAAGCTTACGAAGTTCAAATCTAAGAGCCTGAGCAACCTTTAAAAAATAAGATTGTCCTGCGCTTAGATTTCGGACAACCGCCTTACTGCTACTTGTGAAATAGTAATGTGATGAGGCAGCAGACAAAAAGAACCTATCTAGTATTCTTCCCAACCATTGTCCACTAAGGTTGGTTAACCCTAAGAATCTCATTTGAAACTGACCATTCGGTACAGTGTTACTTTCACAAAAATTAAAACTGATTTCATAATCTCCATTCTCCGGAACTGTTATTCTTCCTGTATAAGGATCATAGCTATACCCTGGATGTGGTTTTATCCCGTTGTCAGTAAAATTTCGGATAGGAGTCTGTATTTGCAAAGTTCCATCACCTACGTTAGGATAATTATCTATTGCCTTATTCAAATACAGAACATAGGTTCCGGCTGCTCCTCCTGTCGAATAGATGGTCCTCCAGCTCGTACCATCCCAAAAACAGTATCCGGTATCCAGGAATACCTGCCCTCCTGCCTCTACTTTATTGGTGTTGTATACGAGGGTTCCTTCTTTGGGATTGGCAACCGTTGTAGTATCCAAATGATTAAGAAGGTGTACTTTCGGGAGTAAAACACCTTTATTGGAAGAAACAATTTCCAGGGCTGCAGAAGAATCAGGAGTAGCCGTACCTATTCCTACCCTTCCGTCATCTTGTATAGTAAAATCAGTTCCGGCTGCCCTGGCACTTCCATCAGAATTAGCCCCGAGCTTTACGGCTGTACCGGCTGCATCATCTACCCAGGCATCTTTGGTAGGATCTCCTCCGATAAGTGTCCATGCAGTACCGTTCCAGTAATGAAATCCGGAATTGATCAGATAGACCAGCTGGCCTTCTTTGGTACCGTTAGCCGTAAGGTCGTTTACCCTCGGGACAAGGATCCCGTCATTTCCCGTAACGGCTCCCAAATGATTTTTGGCATGAATATCAAGCGTTGCTTCCGGATGAGCATTATTAATCCCAACCTGTCCATATGCACTTAGTACAATAAAAGAGATGACCGCTGTCATTAATCTTTTTTTCATAATGCTGTGTTTTTTTTATTATGTTATTATTATTTGTTGGTAAGCCAACTATTATTTAGTTCAGTTCTGTTTCAGTTATTGCCTGAAAACCATATCGCCCATCAATACATAAGTGTCAGGCATACTTTCAGGTTTCTTTTTTATTTTTTTAAGGGAGTTCATATATGCATGTTGATGACAGGTGGCTGGCAACATCATTTTCAAACTCGATGCGTAATAAGGTTTTCCTGATCCGCCACGAAATATCCACTGTATAGCACCATAAGCTGTTTTCTTTTTGATCCGGCAGCCTTCCCATGGCTTTATAAATTTCCTCCCTGGTTTTTCCCAGGAAATTATAATTGACAAACTTGTTCTTTATCTTTAAATACATTGTTTTTTTATTAGTTACAAGAAAATAAAATATTGATTTTCATATGATTAAGATTAAAAATGATGTTAATCATCTTATTGTACCTGGTATTCAGCATCTTAATAAGCAGACCTGATGGGGAGGGTTCCTCCCCATCGGCAGACTGTAATGGTATCGTAGGGTATTTTTTCATCATTTTTTACGTTATCCGTATTTTTAAAATACCATCAACAGCCTGCCGGGTCTGAACACAAAAAACACTTAACTTAAGAATGTATCATATTGAATAGCAGTATCTTTCCTGCCAGGAATAGTTTTTTAATAATCTGTGTTTACTGTTTTCCTGCTCTTACCTGCCCATTGTACTTGCTTAACCATTTATATAAGGTCGTCTTGGGAATTTTATAGTCTGCCATGACATCCTGTTTTGTTTTTTTCCCGGTCCCTATCAGCTCCAGTATAAACTGAATGATCTCAGGGGTATAAATATTCTTTCTGAAAACAGGTAATGAAGTAAGAGTATCTTTCGGCGTTTTTTTACTTGTCATATCTCTGCCGGCAGGGGCATACAGCATAATATGCTGGGAGTATAACCTGAAAAAGTCATACCGCAGCAGCTTGCTCCAACGAAGCAATATGTCCGAACTAAGCGAAGAACAGGTAAACATTTCCCTGATCTCTTTTTCTGTAGTTCTCATAAATCCAACAATCCTGTCCATATCCAGATTGCATTCAATCACTCTCCTTCTGATAAAATCTCCTATGTGAATGTTTTTTAAATCTTCCATAATATGCTGTTTATGCGTTATTATACTTACATTGGTTATTCTTATATTGATCATCTGCGTTAGCGGACATCTCTTTTATCTGAACAGACCTGATGAGGAGGAAACCTCCCCATCGGAAAACTGCCGGCATACTCATCATTTGTGTTTGTTTTTCATCAACTGTGTTTTTATGGTATGCCTTACAGCTTTCCCGTCTGTACAAAAAAAATAATAAAGGGATGTATTTTTTAATTTTCAGAACAGATAAAGGTTTATAAAAATTTTTGTCCTGTTCTAAATTTTAATGATCAGCAGTATTCCGAATTTTGATGAAGCAAAACTAAAGCTTCACCGGGAAGCATAAAGAAAAAAAGGTAAAAACCATAACTGTCATTTTGTAAATTGCTATTTACAATTTAAACAACAGGTTGATTTACAGTAATTTAAAACAAAACAGAAAATGAAAAAAAATTTTTGATTATTTATCCGAAAAAAGATCAATTATCTGAATTTACTTGAATCATTTTATCTTTATTTGAGAAAAAAAATCAAAAATAATCGAAAAACATTGAACTATTTTTCACCAACCATTGATATTTTCCATGATAAATTTTCATTTTTATTGCCGTTATATGACAGACAGAAAAACATGGAGTTGCTACCTCTGTTCAGTACCAAAAAAATAATCGCAAGTTCATTCAAGAGTTATAAAAATTGGTGTATACTTAATTTTATCAGTATGCGTCTGTTGTCTGTAGACTTTTAGAATCTAAAAAGAGTGAATTTATTAAATATAACTGATTGGTCTATTATTATTAAATAATTGTTAACTCACTATTATTGAGATTGTTTTATCTAATTTTGTTTCATGATTTCAAAAAATGATTTAGATGAAGCGCAATTAATTCTTCGTTTAGCCAACGGAGATTTGCAGGCCTTTAATACTATTTTTGATTTGTATCATTCCAAAATGTACTGGTTTGTATTAAATCTTATCAAAAAAGAAGCTAATACAGAAGATATTGTCCAAAATGTTTTTATACACTTGTGGAAGTACAGAGTATCAGTGGATCCTAAATACAGCTTGGACACCATACTCTACAAAATTTCTAAACAGGAAGTAGTTAATTGGTACAGAAAATATTCAAAAGAATTTATTTTTGATGAAGAGATAGATATCATTGATGAAGATCATTCTAAAAACGAGGATTTGGAAAGTAAGCTTATTCAGATGCATCATCTTCTGGAAAAACTTCCCAACAGACGTAAAGCTATCCTTAAAATGAACAAAATGCAAGGTAAAAGCTATGAAGAAATTGCAGATGAACTGAATATGACAACGAGTTCGGTTGCCAATCAGGTTTCAAAAGGAATGCAGTTTTTAAAAAAATACATGCTTTTCTTTTTTATGTAATCTGAACTTAGTGTTACTTAATATTACGAATATATTAAATCACCCTCAACAGGGGTGATTTTTTTTATACTTGAACGTATTACCAATATGACAGATGAAAACAACTTAAAAGAGAGATGGGATGAAACTCCTAAAAATAAACAGCTTCCTAAAGAAGTTTCATTACGATTGTGGAGGAATATTGAACAAAATATACGGATCCGAACCCTTAATATCCATAGGATAAGTTGGGCGGCAGCAGTAATACTAGTTATCGGCGGTATCATTTTTATGACTAAAATAAATACAGCGGCGGATATTGAGGTTAGAACGGCCCAGGGGGAAATAAGGCTTGTGAAACTTAGTGACGGTACAAAAGTATGGATTAATGAGCTCTCTGACTTTTCCTATCCTGAAAAATTTTCTGAAGAGAGAAATGTACACTTAAATGGAGAAGCTTTTTTTGAAGTAGCAAAAGATCCCCAACATCCTTTTATTATTTCTTCTAATGGTTTGAAAACTAAAGTTTTGGGCACATCATTTACTATTTGTGCCAGAGACAAAAAAGATACTTATGTAAGTGTTGTAACAGGAAAGGTTAATGTATTAAAGACTGACACCAAAATTGAAACCAACCTTCTTCCTGGTGAAAAAGGCAATATTGAACAAAATAAAAATAAAATAATTATTACCTCCGTCAAGCCGCAACCGCCAACCTGGAAACATCAAATTTTAGATATTAGTGATAAAACATTGGAGGAAATAGTGATGGAGCTAGAAAAGAAATATAATAAAAAAATAGAAATTAATAATGAAACATTAGCAAATGAAAAACTGAATGGAGTTCTGGATCTTAGAAAATCCCTTAATGAAAACCTTAACATTTTAACCTTTACCATTAATGCAAATATCGAAACGAATGACGACGTAATTATTATAAAATAAATAAACCCGTACAAAATGCACGGGTTTTATGGAAATACAGATAAGCGGATTTGGCGATCACAGGCTATCAGATATAACCACATAAACTATTCAAAAATATGCATCAAAAAGAATATACACAAATACTTCTTATAAAATCGGTGCTAAAAGTTTCTATTGCTTCCTGTTTTTTATGGGCACCTACGCTTTTAGCACAACAAACCACACAACGAATTACTACAGACAAGAAAAATGTTTCCCCTTTAAATGTTTTGCAGGAAATTGAAAAACAAACTTCCTTTCGGTTTATTTATGCTAAAAATATTAATTTGGAAAAGCCCTTGGTTTCTCTGTCTTTCAAAGAAGTAGATATCAATACAGTATTGAGAGAGCTGCAAAATCAGACCGGTCTTTCTTTTTTAGTAAACGGCAGCACAATTTCTGTAAAACGGGAAAATAATGCAACCCATGGTAAAATATCCGGAACAATTGTAGAACTGGAAAACCTGCAGCCAATGGTGGGTGCCACTATTATCGTTAGAGAAACCGGAGCACAGTCAATTGCCGGTAATCAGGGAAAATATGAGCTTTCTCTTCCGGCAGGCAGTTACACATTGGACGTATCTTTTCTTGGTTATGACAGGCAGACTGTAAAAATAGAAAGCCAAAGCGGCAGAGAAAATGTGTATGACATTACTTTACAAGGCATCTCAAATGCCGGGAAAGAAAACGAAATTAAAGAAGTTGTTATTTCCGGTGCCGGAAAAAAAAGAACACCAGTTGCCTATTCATCAGTAAAACAGGTTCTTGAGGAGGTTAAAAATTCATCTGTTGTTATTTCCGCAATATCTTCTGAGCAAATTAATAAATCGGCTGACCGAAATGCAGGTGAGGTGGTGAAAAAAATTGCAGGAGTAAGTGTCAGGGATGATAAGTTTATTGTTATTCGTGGGATGAATGAGCGCTATAACCTTACCTATATCAATGATAATGTGGCACCCTCGACAGAAATATATTCACGTGCTTTTGCCCTGGATCTGATCCCGACAAGAATTATCGACAGAATATTGGTTTACAAAACACCATCTCCTGAACTCTTAGGGGATATGACGGGAGGTGCTGTAAAAATATTCACCAAAAATGCAAAAGCGGTAAAGTCTTTTGATATAGAATTGCAGCAAGGCTATCGTGAAGGGACCACCTATAATGATATGCTTACCTATAAGGGTGGTGGTACTGATTTTTTAGGATTTGACGATGGAACCCGAAAGCTTCCTGATGTAGTTCCAAAATATGGTGATCTTAACAAAGCAAGAATTAGCCAGAAAGATTATGTAAGAGGTTTTAATCCCACACTAACTTATGGGAAGAAAACAGCGTTGCCAATGATTCAGATAACGGCCAATTACTATAAAAGCTTCAAATTGTGGGATAAACCGCTTTCCATGCTTAGCTCGTTAAGCTACAAAAATGAGCCCATACATTTGGAATTTACAAGAGCACAGAATATCATCACTTATCCGGAGATCTTTGATTCGAACAGCAATATGCCCGTTATTTATCCTACATCCATAGGGAGCTACAGTACAGAAAATCAAAATACAGAAAATGCACAGATCAGTCTGTTGCAGAATTTTACCTATGCATTAAGCAAAGGACATAAAATTGAATTCAAAAACTACCTGTTACAACAAGGACAGAATGCCACAATTCTAAGTACAGGCTTCAATAATGCCGGAATTTATGAAAATAATGTGATCGATAAAAATGGCATTGAACCTACGGTTTACAAAAGAAATATTATCCTCAGCTATACCCAGCGTTTTTTATATAATGGTAACTTTTCGGGGATACATGATTTTAAAAATGAAAAACACCACCTTACATGGAATATTGGGTATACTTATAACCAGCTGTCAATTCCTGATCAAAGACAGATTAGAATGCAGAACTTATTTTATAACTATACCCTCTCACCTATTGGTATTGCAGGGGATTTTGAACAGAACTGGATTCCACAGTTCAGAAATATAAGCGTTGAAGGAGAGTCTACAGGAGGAATAGTAGAATTGGGCTACATTTCTAGGGCATGGACAAAAAATGCGGAGAATCTTTATAATTTTTCAGGTGACTATACATTTTCGCCCAGCGAGGTAGTGAAATTTAAAGCAGGAGCATTTCAGCAGTTCAAAAGAAGAAGCGTGTATAGAAGAACCTATACGATTAATGAAGGTGACCTTAACGATCAGGGACAGGTAATTACAGCAGCTATTGCGGGTGACGGCCGCTATATGGACTTTAACAAAATATTTTACAGGCAGCAAGACCTTGATAAAGTCTGGAGTGACGATTATTTAAGAGATGACGGATCTGCGCTGAAGGTGTATGACAGAACTTCCGGGGCTGATTCCTACATTGCTACGGAACAAAACAACAGCTTCTATGCAGCTGTCAGTTTTACACCTTTTAGCAAGAAAGTAGATCTTTACGGAGGAGTAAGGGTAGAAAATAATATTCAGAAAATCGGGGTAGGTGTTGGAACCGAAAATTCAGTTGGTTCCGGAGGTTCCCTGGTTACCCCTATTTTAGTTAATCTTAAATCCCTTGAGTGGTTACCATCGGTTAACTTTTCCTACCGTCCATCAGAAAGCTGGGTGTTAAGAGCCTCTGCAGGAAGAACGTTGAACAGACCCGAATTTAAAGAAATCACTCCTTTTCGGGAAGTCGATTATCTTGCAGGCCAGTATGTCAGCGGAAATCCCAATTTGGCGGGCTCCACAGCTATGAATTATGATGCCCGTTTCGAATATTATCCCAAAGCGAATGAAAGTGGTGAAACAATCAGTCTGGGAGGCTTTTATAAAAATATTAAAAATCCTATTGAGCGGTCTGTAATTTCTGATCTATCTATTTCCAATATGCTCTCTAATATAACATTTTTGAATGCAGATAATGCCAAAGTATATGGATTGGAGCTGGATATCAGGAAAAATTTCAGTTTTTTGGGCGGAGATTTTTTCAGAAACCTTTCTATAGCAGCTAATGCTGCTTATATCCACAGTGAGGCAACAATGGTTCTTGTAGCTCCTAATATATTCGGCGATGAACATCCTACCGTTAAGAGGCAGTTGCAAGGACAGTCACCATATATTATTAATGCCGGTCTGTATTACGAGAAACCTTCTTCGGGAACTAAACTCAGCGTTATTTTCAATCAGGTAGGTGAGCGTATCTATGCCGTCGGAATTGGTCAGCCGGCACACTTTGAAGAAAATGGTGCCAGAAATCCCGGACAGCGAGGCAGCTTGATTGAGCTTCCGAGACAACAACTGGATTTTTCGTTTTCCCAAAGATTAATGACCGGATTACAAATGAAAATAGGTGTTCAGAATATCCTGAATACGGCTATTGAAATGGCGGAAGATTCCAACTTCAATTATAAATATGATAAGCGAAACAGTGAAACCGAAGCTAAAGTAAATATGAATGGCAGACCTGCATTATATATTAATGGAGATTTTATTTCTTCATCATATAAGCCGGGTCGCGTCTATACTTTAAGTATTGTATATAATTTCTAATTAGCAAATCAATAATTATGACAAAATACCTCAAAATTTTAATGGGATTCATTGTTCTGTTCAGCATTTATTCATGTTATGAAGCAGATAATTTTTATGCTGAGCTGACCAAGATTCCTCAAATTAACACAGATAAAGATTTTGCCTATAAAGCAACGTATTTTGTAGGTGATACCATGGTGGTCAACGGTAAGCTGAATGCCGACCAAAATTTGGAAATAAAAATTGGTGGTGTTAAAGCCAATATTTTTAGTATTAAAAAAATAAAATATACCGTCGGAACTTCTGATAATCCCAATCCGTCTACCGATTATATGGAACAGGCTTCTTTCGTGATCGCTAAGGAAATGTTGGGTGAGCAAAGAACAGTTACCGTAAAAAGTTCAGATCAGGAAATCTTTGGTCCCAGTGTAGATATTATTCCCGATCATGACCCTAAAGGATTTGACAGCCGGCTTATGTTAAGCAAAATTGCCACATTACCCGACAATGCTATATTAATTAACAGCATCAACGGAAAAGGTGATATTTACTATTTTGATTTACTCACAGAGTCAATTATCCATTATAATAAAGCGGGAGAAAAAAGCATTATCATTTCGAAAAGTAAACCCATTATGCTTAATGGGGCATTATTTAATTATGCAGAGCTTACAGCAGGAGCTGTTACTCCGGATGGCAGCCATCTGTATTTATTTGTAAATAATATCGGACTTATTAATGTAGAACTAAGCACCAGAAATGCCGTTGTCATGAGTGCTAAAACAGATATGTCAACAGGTCCGTACGAAGGAAATATACAAGATGTTCCTATGGTTATCAGTTCAATGATAGCAGACAATGAGAATAACCTGTATCTGGAGATTAATGATACCAATTTTTGGAAAAAAGGTCTGGCTTTTTACGAAAAAACAACAGGAAAACTAAGCTATATTATTAATAAAAATACCACTCTTCCGGGATTAAACACTAATTATAATTCTTTTCATTTCTCTCCGGAAGATCATTTGGTTTACCTGGAAGGATCACAGTTCAGTCCTTTGGTTACGGATATTATATTAGTTGATATTAAAACCAGAACCGTTATCCAGACATTGGTTCCTAAAGTGATCAGTAATGACAAAAAATTAAATCTTTTTGGAAGCTTTACCACCCTTAAAACCATATTTAATTCATCATCTCCGGACAGAACATTTGGATATTTGCCTCAGCCGGACAAAAGATTGGTGTATTTGGCTTTTCAGAAATTTAATCCATTTACAGACGGAGCTGAAGTCTCCGGTACAGACAGCCTTCCGAAATGGGTAGTCATGGATTTTAATAAAAAGATAAGCCTTCCTCTGGGACTGGGTAAATTCGACGTACAGGATAATATTTTCCAGCCCACCCAATCTTTGTTGCCCAGCATTAATATCCAGGATAAACTTATTAATTATGATGAAGAAGGCAATATCTATTTCACCGTTAACGGAAGACGTGAAATTGCTAAAACCAAAACCACTAATCCTTAAAAATATGTATAACAAAAAGATAAGTCTTAATTTGATATTACTTTCTATAGTCACCATTTTGTTTTCGTGCAAGATGGATGAAGAAATTACTTTGCCAACTGAAAAAGAAGACTTTAGAATGAATATAATGGCAGTGTCGGATGTGTTTCCGCAAGAATTTAGCAGCATCAGCTTTATGTATTTAGATCATATTCACAAAGATTCTGCTCACATTTTAGGAAGTCAGTTCCCTAAAAGACCCTACCCTTCCCTACCTACAGGCAACGATCCTAACGTACTTTATACCAGATTTACTTCCGGAAACCGGAAAATGATTTTCACCAGTGTTAAGGACAGCATCCTGTATCAGGCACAGCATAATTTTGTGCGCAAAGGGACATATAATATGTTTATCGCTGATGATATGGTAGAGGATTCTACTAAGATCCAGTATCGAAATGTTTTTTCCGATGACAGTAATCTGCCACAGAACGGTAAGATAGGGGTAAAGTTTATTAATCTCAGTCCGGATAGTGGAGAGGTTATTGTCTCACAAGGTATGAAAGATGGCAGCAAAAAGCAGCTAGCTATATTAGCCTTCTCCCAGTCATCTTCCTATCTGTTTCTTGATGAACAGGCGATTGTTTCTAATGGCATTATCCCGTTTAGCCTTCAGAATGACAAAAAGAACATCTTTATAGATAATGGTGTTGCGTTTAAACAAGGGGTAAACTATTTAATTATTCTGAAAGGCTTTACATTTCCTAAAACAAAGAAAGATGCAAAAAACAAAACCTATTACTTCGACAAAACTTTAACAGCAGTAAGTCGTATTACTCAATCTTAAAAAATAATTCAGATGAAACTAATTAAAATATTATTTATAGGCTGCCTTTTTGTGATACTTGGCTGTGAAAGAGAAAACCCGCTAAGCCCTTCTGACAATATCCCTGAATATATCAGCCTTTATGATCTGCAAAAAAAAGGTACAGGCACTTTGAACAGTAACCTAATCTCAGGAATTGTAATATCCGATAAGGCTAATAAGAATACCAGTTCCAATACTGTTATATTACAAGAAGAAGTAATTCTCAAAGTCCCGGAGGGTGAAAAGGCAATACAAAATTTTGGAATAAAGCTGGTATTTGATCATGAACATCCCTTTAATATGGGGGATAAAATAGAAGTGGACATATCCAAACTTTCTTTTACTAATGACCAGGGTATGATGAGCATCAAAGATATTCCCGTAACCAAAGCATTAAAACTAGGAAAAGGCAGTGTACGTACACAGTTTGTCAGTATAGAAGAAGTGACCAAGAATTTCAAAAAGTATGTATATCAACTGATCTCTTTGGGTGATGGTAAATTTTCCGGATCCGGAAAATTTACAGAGCCGCTTCTGTATGAGGAAACTGCCGGAAGTCTTCCACTTACAATCCTTCAAGGATCTTCGTTTGAAAATGAAGATTATACTCAGAATCTGGAAATGTTACAGGGAATACTAACGAAAAATAATGATAAACCCAGCCTTACGATACGTAATAAAGATGATATCAGTACTACCGATGTTGTACGGGTTGTTGTTGATAATTTTGATAAATTACTCCCACTATATAATCCTTATGCTAATACCAATATATATGGTGCCGGATTTTACACTAATTTTACACAATCTGGTCAATCTGGTAATTACAGGTTTTTCTCAATGGAGGGAGGAACCGGTGCAGATGGTGGTTTTACCTCTCCAAGGGATTATCTTTATCTGGGGATATCTGATGATACCGGCTCAGGTTATTATAGTATAGGTTACTTTACTTTTCAACCCCTTAAAGGCAATTTCGAAAACCTGAGAACCATTACTGTAACATTTGCCGGAAGTAAAATTGGCCCTAATGACAAAATAATTGATTCGGAGAAAAAAGTATTGCAAAACGGAACATACACTTTCACCAATTACTACTCATATTACAATACTTTACGGCCGGATAACTATATTCAGGTAAGTCTAGATGCTTATAGTGCTCCATTTCCAATAGAAGTCGTTTCAAACAAATATGCAGATACAGGGATTTGGCATACAATAACATTACAACTTCCAACTAAACGGGAGATGATATTAAAGAATGTTACTCAAGAAGCTATTGACGCTTTTTTAAGTTCAAATGTATTCTCTATCTCTAATATGTCTAAACCGAGAGAAGGAGCTTTGGAGACAAGTGAGACCACAACAGAACAAGGAAGCGGCTATGTAAAGAACACCACAATAAACCGATATGGATATAATCCTGTTATTATTTCCAAAATTGAGTATGGGTATTCTAAATAATTGAAGATGCTGATTGTCAAAGTGCTGGTTGAAGGTCTCAAATATAGATCAAAAATCCACTATTTTCAACTCGTTAGACTGCCTATTGGTCGAGTTTTTCTGAATTTTTTATGTCTCATTTTCAAATTTTAAGAATGGGACACGAAATAGGACATATAAATAGTGACTTATCTTGATTTTTTTTAATACTAGCGCTAAAACAAAAAAACGCTGTAAACTATAATGTTTACAGCGTTTTAGCTTATTTTGGTTTCTAACCTGGCGGAGAGTGAGGGATTCGAACCCCCGGACCTGTTACAGTCAACAGTTTTCAAGACTGCCGCAATCGACCACTCTGCCAACTCTCCTGAATAACGGTGGTACCGTCGTTTTCAGTGGTGCAAATATAAAATGATTTTATATTTCTGCAAAACTTTTATAGAATAAATTTTAACAAAACTTAATAATAGGCTTAAAATCAGGGGAATTATTTTTCCCGGACACTCCCGCCTATTCCCGGTCTACTATAGCAATAAAACTGTTTTTTAAAAGATCCGCCGGATACACGAACTGGTCTCCGTCTTCACCTTTAACCACAATGGCCCCTTGTTCGTCATTCAGGCATTTGTCCAGCTGGGTCTTCATTTCATTGAGCTTCCCTTTGGCAACTTCTATGGTGTAGGTTCCGGTGATGTGTGTGATTTTTATGACTTTTGTTTCCATGTTGTTTTTTGGTTGTGGTCTAAATTTAGGGATTTTAGTTTAAGTGAATATTATTTTGTTTTTAAACAATTTAAATATAGAAAAAACAGCCCCTTAATTGGGGCTATACTTTTAGAGATAAAAATTAATAATTTCATCCCTTGCTTTACTAACCTCAGATTCAAAATAATTTTGATACTCTTTCAAATCAATATTACTATTCGAATATCTACATATAGATACAAACTCTGATGCTAATTGAATCTTTTTTAATAAACCTTCCGGATTTACAATTCGATTATTCTTTTTCGTTAAGCCTTTTTTTCTCAAAAAATTTGCTAATTGAAACTCTACTGATTCTTTAATTTTTCCTTTCTCTTCCTGTTTTAAATTTATCATATATAAAATTTTAATCAAAAGTAATTACTCATTTTTCTAGTGATGGCGAGTATAAATCTTTTTTTTAGAAAAATATTATTCAGCCAATTTGTTAATACTTAATACAAATTTAGACTGGTGACAATTATAACTTGATGAGTACGTGATATTTTATTAAAGAAGACAAAACTTCCCAACAAAATCAAAATACGACACTTAATGACAGCGCGACCTTCAACGATAGTGCAAGTATTAATTATAATCAATATTGTAACATTCCTGAATATCTTCTGGAAAGCCAGCAGGAATACATCAAGCTCCTGAAAGAACAGATAGAAGCCTTAAAAGAAGAAAATAAAAAGATCAGATCCAGAAAATCTGGCCTGTAAAAAGATAATTATTATAACAAAAACTGCTTTCCTGGAAGCAGTTTTTTTGCTTATAAGGGCCTTTACCCTATCCGTAACAGTCCGGAGGCCCTTACATAAGCCTCTCTATGCCTCCCCAAAGGGGTTTTACCACTTACACAAGTGGCTATAGGGGGTTGGGTAAGGGGGTATCACCCCTTCATGAAAGGCTCCCGGCACTTCCCAAAGTGTCTGCAGACCCTTAATAAGAGCACAGAGACCGTTCCCAGACTACCCGGAGAGGCTTCAGAACCGTTCAGAAGCTTACAAAAAATCTGCGTAATCTGCGTAATCTGCGTAATCTGTGAGAAAATAAAAATATTTTCAAAGAAGCCATTCAGTAGTCATATAATCACTTTCTTCTTTGTCTCGCAGATTGAGCAGATCGGTTAATGATACTATTAGGATAAAAAACCGCTCGTTATAAAAAAATAAAATAAAAAGCGTACCCACCGGGTACGCTTATATTATAAATTCAGCTGAATATTAATGTAACTCAGCAAGGTATTTCTCTGCATCCATAGCGGCCATACATCCGCTTCCTGCTGCTGTAATGGCCTGTCTGTAGATATGGTCCTGTACGTCTCCCGCAGCAAATACACCCGGAAGATTGGTTCTTGTAGATCCTTTCTCTGTAACGATGTATCCATTCTCATCAAGATCAATTTGGCCTACAAAAATATCTGTATTCGGTTTGTGCCCGATAGCGATGAAGATGCCTTCAACGTCAACTGTAGATTTTTCCTGAGTCTGGTTGTTGATGATCAAAGCTCTTTCTACAAGGCTGTTCTCTCCTTCAATACCGATCAGCTCATGGTTGAATTTCACTTCGATGTTCGGGGTGTTTTCTACCCTGTGGATCATTGCTTTGGAAGCTCTGAACACATCTTTTCTTACCAGCATTGTTACTTTTCTGGTCAGTTTGGAAAGATAAGTAGCTTCCTCAGCTGCCGTATCTCCTGCTCCTACTACTACAACGTCTTTTCCTCTATAGAAGAACCCGTCACAAGTAGCACAAGCCGAAACACCACCCCCCGCATATTTCTTTTCATCATCAAGGCCAAGGTATTTTGCGGTAGCTCCTGTAGAGATAATTACCGTTTTTGCCAGGATCTCTTTGTTTCCTGCGTATAGTTTGTGAACACCGCCGTTTTCTTTGGAGAATTCTGCTTTGGTGATCATTTCGTAATGAACTTTGGTATCGAATCTTTCTGCCTGCTTCTGCAAGTCCATCATCATTTCAGGCCCTGTAATTCCTGCCGGATACCCTGGGAAGTTATCCACCTCCGTAGTGGTTGTCAATTGTCCGCCCGGTTCCAGACCTGTATACAATTCCGGTTTTAAATCTGCTCTTGCTGCATAAATTGCTGCTGTGAAGCCAGAAGGCCCGGATCCGACGATCACACAATCTAAAATATTTTGCTCCATAAATTTACTTGTTCAAAGAATTTTAATTCAGTCCGCTAATTTCGTAATTTTTACCGTTTTATTAAAGTATTTTTAATGATACTTGTCAATATCAAATATGTCAATTGTCGATGAACGGGTTCGGGGTATGGGATGCGTGCTTCGAGAAGCAGGATGAGAAGTTTACAGTAAAATGGAAACGGTTTAATATCTCATTCTTAACCCTATTTTCACTAACTCTCAAATCCTCTTACACTCAAACTCTCCCACTCTCAAACTTACTAAACTTTCATCTTAATCTTATCCACATTAATGATCTTGTAAACCAGTTCCTTGATCAGCTCAGCTTCTCCCATGTTTACTGCACCAAGCCCCTTCCCTTTCATATCAAATTCCCTTAAAATAGAAATAACCCTGGTGGCGTGTTTCAGAGGATATAGTCTGGCACTTTCCGCATAGTCTTTAATGAAATAAGGATTTACCCCCATCTGTGATGCAATCACCTGTGGTGGCTGTCCTGCCATGGTCTGATAGATAATCACATTGGAAAAATAGCTGTAAAGATTGGCCAGCATCATCACAAAAGGATTGTTCTTTGGATTTTTACCCATAAAATGGGCTATCCTGAATGCAGCATCTGCGTTTTTGGTTCCTAAAGCCTTCTGCAACTCAAAAACATTATATTCCTTACTGATGCCAATGTGATTTTCTACAATGGTTCCATCCAGCATTTCGCCTTCTTTGAGGATAATTTTGAGCTTATTCAGCTCGTTGGCGATTCTTGAAAGGTCATTTCCAAGATATTCTGCGAGCAGATGGGAAATATTCGGGGCTGTTTTGATCTTCAGCTGTGCACATTCGTCTGCAATCCACTTGGGAAGATTACTGTCTCTTACAGATTCGCTCAGGAAAAGAGCTTTTGCCTTGTCAAGTGCCTTGGTCGCTTTTTTACGGCTGTCCAGCTTCTTATGCTTGTGTGCAAAAACCAGTACCGTAGAAGGAACGGGATTGTCTACATAAGTTTCCAGAATACGGTTTTCCTCCTCATTAAATTTCAGATCCTGAGCTTCCTTTACAATAATCACCTGCTTGTCCCCCATCATAGGAAACTGTCTTGCCAGGGAAAGGATTTCCTGATAGGAAGTATCTTTTCCGTACACCACCGTCTGGTTGAAAGCTTTTTCATCTTCTTCCAGAAAATCGTGCTCAAGCGCTTTTACAGCAGCATCAATAAAGTAAGGTTCTTCTCCGTGGAAAAAATAAATAGGTAGTACTTCTTTATTTTTAATACTTTTGAGGATTAAATCTAATTCTTTCATCTTATAAATGGAACTTCCAAAACTGAATTTTCAGGAAACTTTTGATTTTAAATTCAAGAAAGACAAAGATAAGTTTTTTATTTATGACTTGGTCCGCAAAACTTACCTTCTCCTTACCCCCGAAGAATGGGTGAGGCAGCACTGGATACACTATTATCTTACCGTAAAAGCCTATTCCCCTTCTGCACTGATTACCGAAAAAAAGATCCTTCTGAACGGACTTACCAAAAGAATAGACCTGCTCGTGACTGAGAAGACAGAACCCATTATTCTGATAGAATGTAAAGCTCCACAAATCAAACTGACTGAAAAAACTTTTGAACAGACGGCAAGGTACAACTCCATCATCGGGGCCAAAGAAATTATCCTTACCAATGGATTGCAGCATATTAATGCCTATTACGAAAACGAGCAGTATCAGTTTTACAAACCTGATTGATTTTCGCGACTCTAAATCATTATAAGATCTGCGTAATCTGAGAGATCTGTGAGAAAAAACAAAAAATCTCTCGCAAATCTCTCAGATTACGCAGATTTTTTTGAATTGAAGAATTTCTCTGTTATCCGGATTTAACAAAATTGAAAACTTTTATGCCATTTTTGGGTCAGTAAGAAAGAAAACAATACATTTAAAAAAATTTAAAATGCATATGGAAATCAAAAATATCATCTTCGATTTTGGCGGCGTATTAGTGGATTGGAATCCGAGATATTTTTTCAAAGATTATTTCAACGATGATGAAAAAATGGAATATTTTCTACAGCATATCGCCCAATCTGAATGGAATGAGGAACAAGACCGGGGAAGAAGCCTGGCAGAAGGCACCGAGTTCCAGGTCAATAAATTTCCGGAATGGGAAAAGGAGCTCAGAGCCTATTATGATAACTGGACAGTGATGCTGAAAAGCGATATTCCACAGAATGTAGATATTTTAAGACGTTTGGCAACTACCGATTATCATTTATTCGGGCTAACCAACTGGTCTGAGGAAACTTTTCCGTATGCCCTGGAAAATTATGACTTCTTCCAGGTTTTTGAAGGGAAAATTGTGGTTTCAGGAACAGAAAAGCTCATAAAGCCGGACCCTAAAATCTGGCACGTTTTGTTGGAAAGGTACAACATTCAGGCAGCGGAATCGCTTTTCATAGATGATAACCTTAAAAATATTGAAATGGCAGAGTCTTTGGGCTTTAAAACCATCAAAATTGACCCTGATACAGATCTGGAACAGGAACTGGCAGGTATGGGAATTAAAGTCTGAAGAATTTCTGACTGAAAGCATACTATTATCCTCAATACGAGTTATTTTCATTAATTTAGTTGGAAATTTATATTGATTATAGTTTAAAACCTGCTTAACAATCCACAAAAATTACAGAATATGATACGTACCCTTTTATTAGCAGCTTTCCTGATGAGCACAGGAACTGTTTTCAGCCAGAAACTTAAGAGTGTTTCCTATCAGGATGGTTCACAGAAACTGAATGGCCTGGTAACTTCCAACGCAGGAAAAAAACTTCCGGGAGTTCTGATCCTTCCGGCATGGAAAGGGATAGATGATGAAGCCAAAACTGCCGCAACCGAACTTGAAAAGCAAGGGTATATCGCCTTTATCGCTGACATTTACGGTGAAGGAAATATCCCTACTGATAATGCTTCTGCAGGCAAAACAGCCGGATATTACAAACAGAATTATGACGCCTACCAGAAACGAATTTCCCTGGCTTTGGAACAGTTGAAGAAAAACGGAGCGATTTCTGATAAAATTGCCGTGATCGGATATTGTTTCGGGGGAACGGGTGCATTGGAATCTGCAAGAGGAAGTCTCCCTGTTGTAGGAGTGGTTTCCATTCACGGAAGTATCGGAAAAGATCAGACAAGAAAAAACGGACCTATTTCCACGAAAATATTGGTTGAAAACCCGGCAGATGACCAAGGCGTAACTCCGGAAGATTACAATAACCTGATCAAAGAAATGAATGAGGGCAATGCAGACTGGCAGATCATCACCTATGCCCATTCAAAGCATACTTTCACAGATCCGAAATCACCGGATTATAATGAAGTGATGGCCAAAAGAGCCTGGAATCATACACTGATGTTTCTGAAGGAGATCTTGAAATAATTTTTTAATGTAGCAATATAACAGTTTAACAGTGTAACAATACTTTTAACCAAAACCGGAATTAGCAAATTGTTACACTGTTAGATTGTTATATTATTTAAGCTTCTTCCCTGTTGACCAAATCCATAGAAAATGCAGGAAGACAAATGGCAATGTACTCACATGATTCTGAGAACGGATTGCTGTAACGTATCCTTGCTCCTTTTTCTATTAAAATGCTCTGTCCTTTTTCGAGGATAATAACTTCCCCGTCTATTTCAAACTGTTTTTTTCCTGAAATGATCAGGGTAAACTCATCAAAATCCGGGGTCTGATGCGGTTCGCTCCAATCCGGCGGTGCTACCATGTGGGCAATGGAAACATCTGAATTTCCTGTAGAATTTCCCCAGTGTTCTTCTATCAATTTTCCGTCTGTAGTAGGCACTACAAACGGTGATTTCTGGATTTTATATTTCTTCATGACTGATCTTCCTTTTTGATTTCATAGACAAAATTGGTTCTTGAAGGTTCTGCATAGTAAGCCACTTCTTCTTCTGCGATTTTCTTGCCGCCGATTCTTTCTATGGCAATCTGGGAGCGGAGATTTTCTTTCCCGACATGAAAATGTACCTTATCTACAAACTGAAAGATATAATCAAGCATTATTTTTTTTATCTGGGGGTTAATTCCTTTTCCCCAGGATTTTGTTCCGTAGAAAGTATATCCTATGAAAATATGGTTGTCGTCCTCATCATAATTATAAAAACGGGTGCTTCCCAAAACATCACCGGATGATTTTTCAATAATTTTAAAGGCTCCTTCGCTTTCCATCGCACCCCTAAAAAAGGATTCAAAAACTTCTCTTTTATAACGGTCCGGATTCGGATGCTGTTCCCAAACTCTGGGATCGGATGCCACTTCATATAAAGATTCAAAATCCCCTTGCTGTAAGGGGATTAATTTATAGTCCTGATTTTCCAGAACAGGCTGAATTGAAAATTCCATTATTTAGCTTTTTGTTTTTGCAGCGTCAGCTTCTATTTTCTTAATTTCTTTCAGTTTATCTGAAATTTTGATGACAGCATCCGGCTTAGCAGGTTTCAAAGCAACTTCTGCCTGAGCCATATCCCATTTGATCACCAGATTTCCTGAGTTTTCATCAGTTGGATTGAGCGTAATTTCAAACCACTCCTGTTTGTCGGCCAACTTGTTTACCGGTACGGTTACGTCTACTACATCTTGTTTCGGATCATAAGTATAAGCCCCCCACTGCTGAAAATCTTTATTTAATATTACTTTCCATTCTTTTTCTGTAGGAACGATGAAAAGTCCATATGTTCCTGCCTGAACAACTTTTCCTCCGAAATTAACGGACTGTCCGAATGTGATTTTAGTTGATGAATTGGCTCCCGCTCTCCAAACCTGTCCATAAGGAACCAGTTCTCCGAAGATTTTACGTCCTTTTACTCCCGGTCTTCCGTAATCTATTGTAATTTTAGACATGGAAAACTGCTGTTCTACTTTCTGACGCGGACTTACTGCCGGTACCGAGTAATCCTGGGCAAAACTTAAAGCCGAAGCTGATATGCAAAGTGCAAATAGTAACTTTTTCACGTGTAAATTTTTGCCTAAATTTACAAAAATCAAAACAAAATAGCCTTTTCTAATTCCAATAATTTTTGCTTTCTCCAGATTCCTCCCGCATAGCCCACCAGCTCACCGTTTGATCCTATGACGCGGTGACAGGGAATCAGAATGGCAATTTTATTGATTCCGTTTGCAGTTCCTACTGCACGTATTGCTTTGGAATTTCCAAGAAATTCTGATTGCTGTTTGTAAGTTCTGGTCTCCCCCATCGGAATTTCACGAAGAAGCTGCCAGACCTTTTCCTGAAACTGGGTTCCGGTGATGTACAAAGGCACATCAAATTTTGTCCTTTTTCCTTCAAAGTATTCCTGAAGCTCCGTTTCCAGTTGTGGAAAATGTTTATTCTCACCCTGAACAATCTCTGCCTGTAAGGCCTTGGATAATGAAGAGAATTGTTTATCCATATTTTTCCGGTCCGTGAATTCCAGAAGGCAGATTCCTTCATCTACTGCACAGGCAAACATAGTCCCCAGAGGGGTTTCAATTCTTTTAAGGTCGATTATCCTTTGTATTTTTGCATTTCCCGGTGAAACTCCTACAATATTTTTAAAACGTTCTGTAAAACCGCTCAGACTTTCGTAACCGGATTCTAGTGCAGCTCCCATGATACTTTCACCGTTCTTTATCTTTTTAAAAGCCTTATTCATTCTTAATTTTCTCTGAAATGTATGAAAAGTAATCCCGTGATTTTTCAGAAACCAGCGGCGTACTGTTACCGGTTCAATATTTCTTTGAAGCAGATCTGCGTCTTTGATTTTCAAGGAGGCATCATTCATCAGCTCATTTAACAGTTCCCTGATATACGCTGGAGTTTCATTAAGTTTCTCAAGAGGTTTGCATACTTTACAGGGTCTGTACCCATTTTGAATAGCTTTAGCAGTATCGAGGAAAAATTCTACATTTTCTCTTTTAGGCTTCCGGGCAGTACAGGTTGGCCGACAAAATATCCCTGTCGTTTTTACAGCCATCCAATATGTTCCTTCGAAGGTGGAATCCTTCTCCAAGGAGGCCTGGTACATTCTTTCTTCTGTAAGTATCATCACTAAACAAAAATGGGTGAAAAGCTTTGTTCTGCAAGAATTCTGCGACCTGCATCTTCCAAATGATTATAAATATACTCATTTAAAAAATTACCGGAGGAAATTCTTTTGACACCTAGTTTTTTTAAAGTTTCAAAATCAGGCAGTTCAGGCATACACATTACATTTACAGGAACCTCAGCAGCATTTACAATAGCTTTAATATCATTTTCTGAGGTAATACAGGGAACAAAAATACCGTCTACCCCTAATTCTTCAAAAATCTTAACCCTCTGTAATGTTTCATCAACTGGGTTTTCAATACCTAATAAAAAAGGGTCGGTTCTTAGATTGATGAAAATTTCTACAGTATTCTTTTTAAGCTCTGAAATAATTGGTTTTAGTTTTTTGTAAATATCTTCTTGAGTCAGCAACTTTCTGGTTCCGTCAATAACAACACTGTCTTCAATATTAATTCCGGCCACTCCAATTGCAGCCAGTTTTAAAATATTTGAAATTATTTCATCAACCATTTTCCCGTATCCTCCCTCCAGGTCTACAGATAAAGGAATATCTACAGACTTTACTATTCTTTCCACCATATAGAAATATTCTTCGAAACTCATTTCCTCTCCATCCTCGTAACCCAAACTATGCGCTAAGGCTGAACTAGAAGTAGCCAACGCTTTATATCCTAATTTCTGATATACCTTAGCACTTTGTACATTCCATATATTTCCCAATAATAAAGGTTCATCCTGATGATGCAGTTCTTTAAAAATCTGAATATCCGTCATCTTTTTCTTTTTGATAAAATTAATGACATACCGCTTATCCTGCAACCGAAAAATGGACAAGTATTTTTTAATATCTTTTGCAGTACAAAAATAAAGGGTAATTTTAAAATTCCGGATTTTAACCCTTAATCACTTTATATGTTCAAAAAAATAAGCCTTATTTTCATATTTTCTGTCGGTTTTTCCTGCATACATGCACAACAGAATATTCCTTTCAGAATCACAAAACATAACAATATTATTGTAAAAACATTGGTCAATAAAAAGGATTCTCTGGATCTGATGTTCCAGATTGCCATGAAAGATGCTTCTATTTCTCCGGAAAGACAGCGCAAAGCAGATCATATTGTTTTCAATAAAGATGGAATCAGTGAAAAAAATACGATACAGATTGGAAAATTCACCCTGAATAACGTCCGGTTTTTTGATCATGAACTGACAGGGCATGAAGCGGATGGAAAAATCGGGACGGGCATGTTTTCAGGAAAGGCTTTTAAGATCGATTATGATAACAATCAGTTTGTAATTTATGACAAACAGCCTGATCTGGAGGGCTACCAGCCTATTACGCTTCTTTATGATCATGAACAGTTTTTCATCGCCGGGGATAATGTGATTGATGATCAACAGGAGGAAGCTTATTTTTTGCTGCAGTCAGGATACGCTGGCGGACTGCTGTACAGCAATGAGTTTGCAGATGCAAAAGGATTGGATAAAAAGCTAAAGATCACGGGTGAAAAAACTCTGAAAAACTCGAGTGGAAAAAGTGTAGTTACCAAGCAGGGAGTACTTCCTCGCTTCAAATTAGGCAATGCTATTCTGAAAGATGTTTCAGCAGGATTTTTTGCCGGGGACCTGAAAACCCAGACGGTCAATTATTTCGGGGCAGATATGCTGAGAAGGTTTAACTGGATCTTTGATTCAGATAGAAAAACGGCTTATATCAAGCCGAGTAAATATTTTTCAGACCCGTATTATAAGATCAATTAAAAGACAAAAAAATAATAAACTGAATGATGAAAAAAAATGTCGCTATTCTCATTTTCGATAATGCTGAAGTGCTTGATTTTGCAGGTCCCTTCGAAGTGTTTTCAGTAGCTTCAGAATTAAAGAATTTTGAACTTTTTAATGTGTTTACTGTTGCAAGGGATAGTACTGCAATTTCTGCTGTTAATGGGCTTTCCGTTAACCCGAAATATAATTTTCAGAATTGCCCGCCTGTTGATATCCTTATTATTTCCGGTGGTGTAGGTTCCAGGACGGCAATGGTTGATCAAGAGACGTTAACCTGGGTTGAACAGATTCATCATAACACGCTGTATACAGTAAGCATCTGCTCCGGTTCCCGGATCCTTGGAGCTTTGGGTCTGCTGGACAACAAAAAATATTGTACCCATCAGGATGTTTATGAGCATATGGCAGAGATTGTCCCTTCGGGTTTACCGCAAAAAGAAAAAAGGTTTGTCCAGGAAGGCAAAATTTTCACTTCTGGAGGCATCAGCGCAGGAATAGACCTGTCTTTTCATATTGTAACGCTTCTTTATGGCAGCAATACGGCAAAAGAAACCGCAGCTTATATGGAATACAACCTCAATCAAAATGTATCTGAATGATAACAGATATAATATTTGAAAATACTTTAAATGTCTTCATTGAGGATCTGGAAAATTATGATGAAACGGCATTCAGAAAACAAGAAACTCCTGACTGCTGGTCTTTAGCCCAATTATATGCCCACATCATTATTGATACCAACTGGTACTTTGATCAGTTAGAATCATGTTTTGGCAATATTTTGAATCTGGATAAGAGCATGGAAGATAAAGCGAAAAAAATGTTACTTCAGAATAGTTTTCCGGATGTAAAAATAAAGGGTAATTCTTATATTCCTGTGAATAATTCGATTTTCATCAATGCTACTAAAAAAGATCTGAGATTACTTTTAGAAAGAAGCCGTGCGCTGTGGAAAAGGATCAATAATGAAGATGTTTCCGGAAAAGCAGAACATCCCGGATTCGGTTACCTGTCTCCAATGGAATGGTATGAGTTTGCAGAAATGCATATAAGACACCATATTCGTCAGAAGGAAAGTATAGAACATAAAATTAAAAGCTCATGAATAAGCAATCCAGCCATCCGTGAATTAATAAAACAAAACCTCTGCAAGAAAATTTGCAGGGGTTTTATGATATCATCCGGTGCCGGAATTACATGGTCTCCATTTTGAAGCTCATGCTTTCAATAGTTTCACTGTATCCTTTGAGGTTAAATAAGGGAACGCCATTTTTATTATTCTTCGCTTTGAATTTCACTTTTCAATTTAAGTTGTCGCGACATTATAATTCCAATTATAAATCCACTTAAGAGACCTCCAATATGTGCAGCATTATCAACACTGCCAGTAAGACCCATAAGCAAATTAAAGCCAACAAAAACAAGGGTGCTTAATAAAAATGCTTTTCCAAAATCTGGAGGGAATACTTTAAGTAATAAGGCTGCTAAAAAGAACCCATAAAGTCCAAAAATGGCACCTGATGCTCCAATGCTTACTGTAGCAGGATACCACCAAATACTGGCTGCACTTGCTGCTATTCCTGTTATCAAATAAACAAGTAAGTATTTAGTCTTTCCCAAAAGCGGTTCTAGGAAAATACCAACAAATAAAAGTCCATATATATTGGCTAAAATGTGCATTAGTCCACCATGCATAAAAGTATTTGTTACAAGCCTCCACCATTGCCCGTCAGTCGTAATTGGCCTATAGTTGGCTCCCCAGCTTAATAAATTGTCTCCTTTAAAAGATATAAAACCAAAACCAGCAATAACCATTGCAATAAAAACCAGCAAATTCAGGTTGATAATTATTGGTGTAATAAAAAAGCCCTCTTTTGGGATGAAAAACTCAAGTATTTCTTTCAGATCTGTATCTTTTTCAATCCTTCCACTTTTAAAATCTTCTAGTCGTTTTTTATCAAACTTAAAAAATAATAAAAGTATAAAATACACTAAAATTCCAATTCCAAACGAACCAAAAATCCATTCCAGCTTTTTACCGTTTCTATTTTCAAAAGGCTCATTTTGAGCTTCAAAAACTATTTGGTCTTTACCATTGATCGTTCCTAAATTTGAAATTGCTTTATTAAATTCATCATGATCTTCGGTATTCCCTATTATTTCTAAATACTTAAAATTACTAAAGTCAGTTTTTTCAAATTCTTTTTGTTTTTGTTCAGCAAATATTTTGTATTTAGCTTCTTTTTCCTGATCTGAAAGACTGTTACTTATCCGCTCACTATATTGCTTTCCTAACCAAAATTTACTTTCTGCTTTTGCTGTGTCGGAAATATTTTTAAAAATTGGCATTGCAACATATATTAGCATATTAAAATTTGTATTATTTTTTCCGGTTACTGTTACTGTATTTTGCACAGCAATATGTTTTTTGTCGATATAGTAATTTTTTAAAGAATAATATTTCGTTTTTCCATTTTTATCAATTTGTGATATATCTTCAACTTTTGTAAGCTTACCTGTTGCAGTTACTAAATATTCCTGAGCAATTATGGTAGGAATTGCTATAGTAATACAAGCAAGAAATTGGTACAAAAATGAGGCATTTTCATTTTTGAAGTACAATAATTTTATTTTCGGTCTCAACCAAATTATTATTGGAATAAAAGGAAGTCCAAAAGGTAGCCAGAATCTTACAATCTCTTCTTTTAATGGAATTTCTACTTTAATAAATAATATCCAATGCAAAAAAGTGTACATTAAAATAAAACAAATTGCAATAATTAAAAAGGGTTTGAAAATTAATTTTAACTTGTCCGAAAGTTCGTTCATATTTTTATGATTACTTTTTTATAAAAGTGTTTTTAATAATTGTAGCTAGCATCTATGCCAACCTTTACAATTTCTTAAAATATAATAAATTCCAAAAATCCACAAAATTAAACAAAAACCCCGTAAGAAAAACTCACGGGGCTTGAAATTATATAGCTTACATCTGGAATTACATGGTCTCCATTTTGAAGCTCATGCTTTCTATTACTTTCAGGATGGCTTCTACCGTGTCCATAGATGTTAGGCAAGGAACGCCGTTCTCCACACTCATTCTTCTGATCTGGAATCCGTCTCTTTCCACCTGCTTCCCTTTTGTCATGGTATTCACCACATACTGTACTTTCCCTTTCTGGATCAGGTCGATAAGGTTCACATCATCTTCTCCGATCTTGTATCCTATTTTACAAGGAATCCCTTTTTCTTCAAAGAATTTAGCAGTTCCTTCCGTAGCCCAGATTCTGAAACCAACTTCGTGGAATCTTGCTGCCAGGTCTGCCGCTTCCTGCTTGTGCTTATCTGCAACGGTGAACAAAATTGAACCGTGCATAGGAACTTTTCTTCCTGCTGCGATCAATCCTTTGTAAAGGGCTTTTTCCAGTGTTGTATCTTTCCCCATTACTTCTCCGGTAGACTTCATTTCAGGACCTAGGGAGATATCTACCTTCGTCAGTTTTGAGAAAGAGAATACAGGAACTTTTACGAAGACTCCTTCTTTACTCGGAACCAATCCGTTTTTGTATCCTAAATCTTTCAGCTTCTGGCCTAGAATTGCTTTCGTTGCCAGGTTCGCCATTGGAACTTCAGTAATTTTAGACAGGAACGGAACTGTTCTTGATGAACGTGGATTCACTTCGATCACATAAACATTTCCTTCGAAAAGAACATACTGGATATTCATTAAACCTATTACATTCAGTCCTTTAGCCAGTCTTTGTGTATAGTCTACCAGGGTATCGATCTCTTTCTGTGAAACATTCTGTGTAGGATATACCGCAATAGAGTCTCCTGAGTGTACTCCTGCTCTTTCGATATGCTCCATGATTCCAGGAATCACCACGGTTTCGCCATCGCAGATTGCATCGATCTCTATTTCTTTTCCTACCATGTATTTATCTACAAGGACAGGGTGTTTAGGGCTTGCCTCTACTGCATTTTCCATGTAGTAAGCAAGTTCTGCCTCACCATATACAATTTCCATGGCGCGCCCTCCCAATACGTAGCTTGGACGTACCAGTACCGGATAGCCGATCTCGTTGGCAATTTTTATCGCTTCTTCTTTAGAAGTTGATGTTTTTCCTAAAGGCTGAGGAATTCCCATTTCCTGAAGTGCCTTTTCGAATTTATCCCTGTTTTCAGCTCTGTCAAGGTCTTCAAGTGAAGTTCCAAGGATTTGTACGCCATGAGAAGCCAGTTTATCCGCAAGGTTAATTGCTGTCTGTCCTCCGAACTGTACCACTACTCCTTTTGGTTTTTCAAGCTCGATGATATTCATTACATCTTCTTCCGTTAATGGTTCGAAGTATAACTTATCTGAGATGGAGAAGTCTGTAGAAACTGTTTCTGGGTTGTTGTTGATGATGATTGCCTCGTACCCCATCTCTTTGATTGCCCAAACCGAATGCACCGTAGCATAGTCGAATTCCACTCCCTGACCGATTCTGATAGGTCCTGAGCCAAGAACAATAATTTTTTCTTTATTGGAAACAACACTTTCATTCTCTTCTTCATAAGTTCCGTAGAAATATGGTGTTTCGCTTTCAAACTCTGCCGCGCAGGTGTCTACCATTTTATAAACCGGCATTACGCCGTTTTCTTTTCTGAAATCGAAAACTTCACGCTGCTTTACTTCCCAAAGATGGGCGATGTTCATATCTGCGAAACCTAATTTCTTAGCCTGGATTAAGGTTTCTTTATCAAATTTATTGGCAGCGATTACTTTTTCGAAATCAACTAATTTTTTAAGTTTCCAGATGAAGAATTTATCAATTTTGCTCCATTCTACGATCTGCTCCCAGTCGTAACCTCTTCTCAAAGCATCTCCGATGATGAAAAGTCTCTCATCATCACAAACTCTTATTCTTCTTTCGATTTCTTCAGCGGTAAGTGCTTCGGCCTGTTTTGTTTTTAATCCTAAATGTCTGATTCCTGTTTCAAGGGAACGGATGGCTTTCTGTAAAGATTCTTCAAAGTTTCTTCCAATGGCCATTACTTCCCCCGTTGCTTTCATCTGGGTAGATAATCTTCTGTCCGCCGTTTCGAACTTATCGAATGGGAATCTCGGGAATTTCGTTACCACATAGTCAAGGGCCGGCTCAAAACATGCATATGTTTTTCCTGTCACCGGGTTCATGATCTCGTCAAGCGTTAAACCTACCGCAATTTTTGCCGCAATTTTAGCAATCGGATATCCGGTTGCTTTTGATGCTAAAGCTGATGAACGGGAAACCCTAGGATTCACCTCGATGATGTAGTAGTCGAAGGAATGTGGGTCTAAAGCCAGCTGTACGTTACAACCTCCTTCGATTCCCAGAGCTCTGATGATTTTTAAAGAAGCATTTCTCAATAACTGATACTCTCTGTCTGAAAGCGTCTGAGAAGGTGCTACCACAATTGAATCTCCTGTGTGAACTCCTACAGGATCTATATTTTCCATGTTACAAACCACAATCGCATTGTCGTTTGCATCACGCATTACTTCGTATTCAATTTCTTTGAAACCTGCAATTGATTTTTCGATAAGACACTGTGTAACAGGACTGTATTTCAATCCTAGCTCAGCAATTTCTTTCAGTTCAGCTTCCGTAGAGGCAATCCCTCCTCCTGTTCCTCCCATCGTAAAGGCAGGACGAACAATCACAGGATAACCGATCTCATCAGCAAAACGAATTGCTCCTTCCACCGTAGTTACAATATCGGATTCCGGAACGGGCTCATTCAGCTCTCTCATCAGCTCACGGAAAAGGTCTCTGTCTTCCGCTCTGTTGATCGCAGAAAGTTTGGTTCCCAATACTTCTACTTTGCATTCTTCAAGAATTCCTGATTTTTCAAGCTCCACCGCCATATTCAGACCGGTTTGGCCACCAAGTGTCGGTAAAAGTGCATCCGGACGCTCTTTTCTGATGATGTGGCTTACAAACTGAAGTGAAATCGGCTCGATGTATACTTTATCTGCGATTTCCACATCCGTCATAATGGTTGCCGGATTTGAGTTGATCAAAATCACTTTGTAGCCTTCTTCTCTCAAAGACAGGCAAGCCTGTGTTCCTGCATAATCGAATTCAGCTGCCTGCCCAATGATGATGGGTCCTGAACCGATTACTAAAATTGTTTTTATATCTGTACGTTTTGCCATTTTTCTTTTTTTAGATGCCAGATTTCAGATTTCTAGCGTGTGTTTTACTTTTTTGAATTAGACTTGAATGTTATACTTACTTTTTGAAGTTTTCCATTAAATCAATGAATTCATCAAATAAATAATTTGCATCTTCAGGGCCCGGGCTTGCTTCCGGGTGATACTGAACTGAGAAGCAAGGGTGGATTTTATGTTTTAATCCTTCGTTTGTTCTGTCGTTCAGTGCGATGTGCGTTTCAATTAAATCTGTCCCTTTCAAACTTTCCTGATCTACTGCATAACCATGGTTTTGGGAAGTGATCGCTACTTTGTTTTTCTCTAAATCCAGTACCGGGTGGTTTCCTCCCCTGTGACCGAATTTTAACTTGAATGTTTTTGCTCCACAAGCCAAACCGATCAGCTGATGTCCCAAGCAGATTCCGAAAATCGGAACTTTTCCTAAGATGCCGCGAATCATTTCAAGAGCTTGCTGGTTATCTTCAGGATCACCGGGACCGTTTGAAAGCATTACTCCATCAGGATCCATCAGTAAAATTTCTTCTGCGGTTACATCCTGGGAAACTACCGTGATATCGCAATTTCTTTGAGACAACTCTCTGATAATTCCTAATTTGGACCCGAAATCTACCAATACTACTTTAAAGCCTCTTCCCGGGTTGGCGTAAGGAGTTTTTGTAGAAACTGTTTCTACCTGGTTGGTAGGGAAATTTGTAGATTTCAGTTCTGCAGTTACTCCATTTTCGTCAGCATCCGCATTCACTATTTTTCCTTTCACCACTCCATAATTACGCAGGATTCTGGTCAGTCTTCTGGTGTCAATCCCTGAAATTCCGGAAAGGTTTTTCTTTTTAAATAATTCATCTAAAGTCATCTGAGTACGGAAATTGGAAGGAAGGTCGCAAAGTTCTTTTACGATAAGTCCTTTAATAGCCGGCTCGATACTTTCATAATCATCACGGTTAATACCATAATTCCCGATAAGCGGATAGGTCATGCAAACAATCTGACCGCAGTATGACGGGTCTGAGATCAACTCCTGATACCCTGTCATTCCGGTATTGAAAACTACTTCCCCGGCAGTTTCCGCCTCTGCTCCAAAACCTTCTCCATGAAATACTTCACCGGACTCCAGTATTAATTTTTTCTTCATTTTATTTATTTAGATTTTCTTTTACTTTTTATTCTATTTTTTAACCACCCGTCAAAGGATGGGAATTTTTTGTTTGTTCAAGATATGGAACCCGAAACCGGAATCCCAAACCTTATTTAAAGGTATACCCTTCTTTTTCTAAAGTTTCTTTCAGAATGGCCATTCTTGCAAAAACGCCGTTCTGCATTTGCTTGAATACTCTTGAACGTTCACATTCTACAAGGTCCGTATCAATCTCAACTCCCCTGTTGATCGGAGCGGGATGCATGATGATGGCTCCGTTTTTCATTGCTTTTTCTCTTTCTTTCGTAAGACCGTATTTTCTGTGGTATTCGGAAGCGGAATAGCTCATTTTTGCATCATGCCTTTCGTGCTGGATTCTCAGGAGCATTAAAACATCCACCTCAGCTATTAACTGGTCAACCGGTAAGTAGGTTCCGTTAATCAGGGCTCCTTCATCAAACCAGTCTTCCGGTCCGGAGAAATATACTTTAGCGCCTAATCTTCTTAATGCTTCCGCGTTTGAATTGGCGACACGACTGTGTTTTACATCGCCTACGATTCCTATTTTCAGTCCTTCAAATTTTCCGAATTCCTGATAGATCGTCAGCAGATCGAGCATACATTGGGAAGGATGGTTTCCTGTTCCGTCTCCTCCGTTGATCACCGGAATAGTGATATTATTCAGTTCTTCAAAATATCTGTCCTTCTTATCTCTGATCACCACGAGGTTTATCCCAAGGCTTTCAATGGTCTTTACAGTGTCATAAAGACTTTCGCCTTTGTTTACAGAGCTGTGTGAAGCATCAAACGGTACTACCTGCAATCCCAGCTTTCTTTCTGCAATATCAAAGCTTGTCTTTGTTCTTGTACTGTCTTCAAAGAAAAGATTTGAGCAGAAAACTTCTCCTTCAATTTTTGCAGTTTTACCGTTGGCAAAAGCCATTGCTTCGGTCAGTATACTGTTGATTCTCTCGGTGCTTAGTTCTGTAATCGTAAACATAATTCTTAATTTTTGAGCATAAAAAAAGCGAAGACAACATCTTCGCTTAATAATAATAAATATCGTAAAGGGCGCTTTCGCCCGGTAAATCTAATGATATAAATACTCTTTTATTCATTAGGTGCAAAGATACAAAAATTTCGTGAACCTACAAAACTAAAGTTTTAAATAAATTAAAACCTTCTTATTCTTTCCTTATTTTCATTTATAATTGATATTTTTGTTAAAACTCAAACCTATTCTATGGATTTAAAGGACAAAATGATTCTCAGTATTATTCAGGAAGACTCTACTTTATCGGTGAAAGAAATTTCAGAAAAGATTGGTCTTACGTTTACTCCTACTTATGAACGTATCAAACAGCTGGAGAAACAGGGCATTATTGAGAAATATGTTGGCCTTTTAAACCGTGAAAAACTGGGTCTGAACATTGTCGTCTATTGTAATGTCCGTCTTAAGGAGCAATCCCAGAAAGTACTGGAAACCTTTGAGAAAAACATTATGAAATATGATGAAGTACAGGAAATCATCAGTCTTTCCGGTGAGTACGACTATATGCTGAAGATCATAGCAAAGGATATTAACTCTTATAATGATTTCGCAGTCAATGTGATCTCCAATATTCCTAATATCGGCCAGTATCACAGCTCTATCGTGCTTCACGAAGTGAAAAAATCTACTAAATTTAAGATTGATCTGGAGTAATTCTATTAAAATCAAAATCCAGCATTTATCCGTTAAAAAGATGCTTCGACTTCGCTCAGCATGACATTTCCGGTACTCAACGTCATTTTGCAGTTGCCATACGGAGTGAGGCCGAAGCATCCGATAAAATTTTCAATCAATCCAGTGATTAAAAACTATCAACCCAATAATTTGTTTTTCAGCTTGTTGAACTGATATTCTATTTTGTCGAGGCAAAGATTTCCTATGCTTCCCTGATGGGTGTGGCTAAGGTTACTGGGCTCAAATTCAAATTCATTATTTTCAATCTCCTGCCCTACTTTTACGTAAGCATCGCGGAATGAGCTTCCTTTTTTCACTTCTTCATTGATTTTCTCTACGCTGAACAGGTATTTGTATTTTTCATCTTCCAGAATTCCGTCTTTTACCTGGATATTGGGAAGGGTGTAATTTAAAATCTCAAGACATTCTTTCAACGAATCAATCGCAGGGAAAAGAATCTCTTTTGTGAGCTGCACGTCTCTGTGGTAGCCTGAAGGCAGGTTGTTCGTCAGCAGGATCAGTTCATTGGGTAAAGACTGGATTCTGTTGCATCGTGCACGAACCAATTCGAAGATATCCGGATTCTTTTTGTGGGGCATAATGCTGCTTCCTGTGGTAAATTCTTTCGGAAAGCTTATAAAATCAAAATTTTGGCTTAGATATAAACACACATCATACGAGAATTTCCCAAGAGTTCCTGCCAAAGTAGCCATAGCCATGGATAACATTTTTTCAGATTTTCCACGGGTCATCTGGGCATAGACAGAATTATAGTTCATCGACTGAAAACCTAAGTTATAAGTCGTACTTTCACGATCAATCGGGAAAGATGAACCATATCCTGCAGCTGAACCAAGCGGGTTTTTATTGATGATGTTCTTCACCGAAAACAACAGTTCGACATCATCCAGCAATGCTTCAGCATAAGCTCCCAACCATAATCCAAAGGAAGACGGCATGGCTATCTGAAAATGGGTATACCCCGGAAGCAATATGTTTTTATGCTGATCTGCCAGTTTAATCAGGATCCGAAAAAATTCATCGGTTAAAGCTGTCAATTCACGTATTTCATCCAGTAAATAAAGCTTAATATCTAATAAAACCTGATCATTACGGGATCTTGCGGTATGAATTTTCTTTCCTGTATCACCTAATTTTTCAATTAAAATAGCTTCAACCTGGGAGTGGATATCTTCTGCTTCTTTATCAATCTCAAAGCTGCCGTTGTTGATATCATTTAAAATATCTTCCAAAACAGAGATCATCTGTGCTGACTCTTGTGCGGAGATAATTCCGGTTTCTGACAGCATTTTGCAATGGGCCATAGAGCCTTTAACGTCATATTTTGCCAAACGCTCATCAAAGTCGAGATCTTTCCCGACAGTAAATTTGCTGACTAATATATTGGTGGCAAGGTCATCCTTCTGCCATATTTTTTTCATAATGTTTTCTTTACAATATTGATTTGTCTTAACCCGCCCAGCAGTCCTTATTATTAACTATAAAAAAACATCTCCACATTAAAGTCTTTCATTTTTAATTGAATTTTTGCATAAATCTTTATTAAAAATATTCAAACTTCATCATCTGCTGAGCATGGTTAAAACATTATTTAGATTAATAGATGTCAGATGTCAGATTTTTTAAATCTGGTGTCCGGATTCTGATACCTGAGGTCTTTATAAAACTTTTTCTAAGATCTTGATATAAATCTCAATTCCTTCTTCGATCTCTTTTATATAAATGTATTCATCTGCGGTATGAGAGCGCCTGCTGTCACCGGGACCGATCTTTACTGATGTGCAGGGAATAATGGCCTGATCGGACGATGTTGGTGAACCGTACGTTGTCCTCCCGATTTCTAAGCCTGCCTGTACGAAAGGATGCTCCATTTCTATTTTCGAGGAATTCAATCTTAAAGACCTTGCCGTCAATGTAGATTTCATCTGCCTCTGAATGATTTCAAACACTTCTTTATTAGAGTATTCATCCGTAACCCTTACATCTAAAGTGAATGTACAGGATTCCGGAACTACATTATGCTGAACGCCGGCATGAATGCCTGAAAGGGTTATCTTTACTTCACCCAGATAATCTGAAACTTTCGGAAATTTAAAAGCCAGAATATTCTGCAGGTCTTCCATGCATTTTACAATGGAATTATCATCATTCGGATGGGCGGCATGGGAAGGAGTTCCTTTCATTTCACCGTCAATGACCAAAAGTCCTTTTTCTGCGATCGCCAGATTCATTTGTGTAGGCTCTCCCACAATGGCAAGCTCTATATTCGGAAGCTGCGGAAATAAAGCCTCAATCCCGTCAAGTCCTGAGATTTCCTCTTCAGCCGTCAGGGCAATAATTAAATTGTACTTTAAATTCTCTTTTTCATAAAAATGTAAAAAAACCTGAGCCATAGAAACCAGGGAAGCTCCTGCATCATTGCTCCCCAATCCGTACAGTTTTCCGTCCTGCTCAACCGGAAGAAAGGGATCCAATGTGTACGCCTTATTCGGTTTTACAGTATCATGATGGGTATTTAGTAAAATTGACGGCTTAAATACATCAAAATTTTTATTAACTGCCCAGATGTTATTTTTAAAACGCTTCGTAGGAATATGATGCTTTTTGAAAAAATTCTCAATTTCCACGGAGGTGTTATATTCATCTTTGCTGAATGAAGGAATTGCAATCAGTTTTTTAAGCAATTCAACTGCATTACTCAGCAGCTCTTCATTATTGTAAACGGATTTCAGTTCCTGCATGATGGTTTTCTATATGGTTTTTCAATTGGGTTTCTTTGATTAAGAATACCTTATTTACATTATTCTTTACAGCCCCGATAGCATTTTCAAGCTTGGGAAGAATGCCTTTGTGGAGTTTTCCTGCTTCTTTTAAAAGAGAAAATTCTTTTTCGGACACACTTTTTATAACCGATCCCGGGTCTTCAACATTCTCCAGGACACCTTCTTTATCAAAGCAAAACAGAAGTTCTACATCATAAGCGTCTGACAGGGATTGTGCAATCACTGAAGCAATGGTATCTGCATTGGTATTCAAAAGGTTCCCTTTCTTGTCATGCGTAATGGCTGAAAAAACAGGGATAAGGTCAAGGTCTATCAGCTGTGAAAGTAATTTTTCATTAATGCTTTGCTTATTAATATCACCTACAAATCCAAACTCTATTTCAGGGTGAATTCTTTTTTTAGCCTGAATGATATTCCCGTCAGCACCGGAAAATCCGATAGCGTTACAATTTCTTGCCTGTAGTTTAGCCACTATATTTTTATTGATACTGCCTGCATATACCATGGATACAACATCCAGCGTATCTTTATCCGTAATCCTTCTTCCGTTTACCAGTTTTTGCTCTATTCCCAGCTTATCAGCCAAAGTTGTCGCCAGCTTTCCGCCTCCATGCACAAGGATCTTTTTTTCTTTGATTTCAGAAAACTGCTTCAGGAACCCGTTTAATAATTCCTCATCATCAATTAAAGCCCCTCCTATTTTAACAACAAAAAGCTTTTCCATACCGCTTATTTTAAATTAATTCCGTCCAGAATTTCACTGAATACAGCCTGAGCAGAGAAAATACGGTTCTTTGCCTGCTGATAGATGATGGAGTTTTGTCCGTCCATTACTTCATCACTTAATTCTACGTTTCGGCGGACAGGAAGACAGTGCATTACCTTTGCGTTGTTGGTACTTTCCAGTTTCTGAGCAGTCAACATCCAGTTTTCTTTCACTTCCGGCATCGCTGCATAATCATCAAAGGAAGACCAGTTTTTCACATAAATAAAATCTGCATCTTTCAACGCTTCATCCTGATTATGAATTACTTTTACGTCTTTTGTAAAGTTTTTATCCAAATCATAACCTTCAGGATTGGTGATTACAAAGTCTACATCCATCTCCTGCATCCATTCTGCGAAAGAGTTCCCGACAGCCTGGGCGATCGGTTTGATGTGCGGAGCCCATGTAAGAACTACTTTCGGTTTACGTTTTTCCTGCCAGTTTTCTGTAATGGTAATACAGTCTGCAAGACTCTGTAAGGGGTGACGTGTAGCTGATTCCAGAGAAACTACAGGCACTTTTGTATGTTGTTCAAACTGGCTCAGAATACTTTCATTAACATCGTCTTCTTTAGATTTCATTCCTGCAAAACAACGTACTGCAATAATATCACAATATTGATTCAGGACTTCAATAGCATCTTTAATATGTTCAACAGTATCGCCATTCATTACCGCTCCGTCAGCAAATTCCAGATTCCATGCTTCCTGAGCAGCATTTAAAGTAAGGACATTCAATCCTAGGTTCTGTGCTGCGATCTGGCTGCTTAAACGTGTTCTTAAACTTGAATTTAAAAACACAAGACCTATTGTTTTTCCCTTCCCTTTTTCCGGTTCGGAATGAGGGTTTTCTTTAATCTGTAAAGCTTTTTTTATAATTTCCTGTAAGTTTTCTACATCGCTTACAGCGGTGAATTTTTTCATTTGATGATTTTTTCTAATTAAATTGTGATAATCTTAACCACAAAAGGCACAAAAGTTTTTTATTTAAACACTTTAGAACACTTAAGTTTTAAAAGTTTAATATTTTGAAAACAATAAGTTCATAATAAGTTGAAAATCAAATATTTTCAAAACTCAAGTGATCTTCTTAAACGCTCAGCAGTTTCTTAAAATACTAAAGTGTTTAAAGATTTTGTGGCTTTTGTGGTTTAAATATTATCTAAAACTACTTTTAAAGCACTGACAAAAAGATCTGTTTCTTCTTTGCCGATATTAAGAGCCGGAAGGATCCTTAAAACACTTTTATCGTTAGAGTTTCCGGTAAAAATGTGATGATCGTACAATAGACTTTTCCTCGCTTCCGAACAGTCCTGATCCAGCTCTATTCCAATCATTAACCCTTTCCTTCGGATGGATTTAATATGTGGAAAGCTTTTAATTTCGTTTTCAATATAATCACCCATTTTCTGAGCATTGGCTGTAAGATTTTCTTCATTCATCACATCCAGAACTGCAATCGCCGCAGCACAGGCTAAATGATTTCCTCCGAAAGTGGTTCCCAGTAAGCCATTGCTTGCCTCAAATTTCGGATGAATCAGAACACCTCCGATCGGGAAGCCATTTCCCATGCCTTTTGCAGTTGTAATCATGTCCGGTTCTATTCCGAATTCCTGATGGGCAAAGAAATATCCGCTTCTTCCATACCCCGACTGCACTTCATCCAGAATTAAAGCAGTGTCATATTTTTCACACAGTTCTTTAATTTTAGATAAAAATTCAGCTGTAGGAATCATAATTCCACCTACTCCCTGGATTCCTTCGATGATTACGGATGAAATTTCAGTTCCTTGTTTTTCAAAAATCTCTTCAAGTTGCTGAATATCATTCCATTCAGATTTAATAAATCTTTCAGAGAAATTTACCGGGGCAACAATTTTTGGATTGTCCGTCACAGAAACAGCCGCAGAGGTTCTCCCGTGAAATGATCCTGAGAAATACAGTACTTTGCTTTTTCCGTTGTGGAAAGATGCCAGCTTCAATGCATTTTCATTGGCTTCTGCTCCTGAATTGCACAGGAAAAGGTTGTAATTTTCATAGCCTGAAATTTTGCCTAATTTTTCAGCTAATTCAGTCTGTAATTCGTTCTGAACAGAATTGGAATAAAAAGAAATTTTTTCCAGCTGATCTTTTAATTTGTTTTGATAATGCGGATGATTATGCCCGATAGAAATCACGGCATGACCTCCGTAAAAATCGAGATATTTTTCGCCTTTATCGTCCCAGAGAAAAGATCCCTGAGCTTTTACAGGATTTATATTGAATAATGGATATACGTTGAATAAATTCATTTTTTTTGTTTTTTTATTTTTCTTTTGTCTTGAAACAAAAGAAACAAAAGTTCAAGACTGGAAACTTCCGCTAAAAATTATTTCTGTTCTCTAAAAATTCTAAAACTTGCGCGATTTCAGTGTTACTTCTTTGATTCAATAATTCTCTCGCGCTTCAAACACTAGAATTTTCTTAACGTTCACAGAACTAATTTTCTTAACGCTCCATTTTCCTATGTCAAAATAATTCAGATTATAAAATTCACTATTGACTTATTGACAATTCACTCTATTAATCATTCACTTTTAAAATGCTACCGGTTTCAGGTTCAGTCCCAGGTTTTCTTTCCAGCCCATCGCTATGTTCATATTCTGCACTGCCTGGCCTGAGGCTCCTTTCAACAAATTGTCAATCGCTGAGTGAATAACTGCTACATTTCCACTCTTTTCTATATGAATCACACAGCGATTGGTATTGACAACCTGTTTTAAATCAATTGCATTTTCGCTTACCTTTACAAAAGGCTCATTTTCATAAAAATCCTGATACAACTGACAGATATCTGAAAAAATTAAATCCGTTTTTATCGTCGAACTTGTAAAAATCCCTCTTGCAAAATCTCCTCTCCATGGAACAAAATTCAAACTAACATCTTTATGGTTGAATGAAACCAGCTGTTGTAAAATTTCACCCACATGCTGATGCGTCAGGGTTTTATAAGCTGAAATATTGTCGTTCCTCCAGGTAAAATGGGTCGTTGGCTGTAAAGACAGTCCGGCTCCTGTTGAACCTGTAATTCCTGTTGTATAAACTTCATCCAGCAAACCTTTTTCCGCTAATGGAAGCAGTGCCAGCTGAATAGCTGTTGCAAAACATCCGGGATTGGCAATACTTTTTGCTCCCAGAAGATTTTTTTTATTGATTTCAGGAAGTCCGTAGATAAAATTTCTGTTTCCAAAATTTCCATCCAGACGGAAATCATTTCCAAGATCAATCACTAAAGTTTCATCCTTCACAGGATTTTGAGTAAGCCAGTTTTGGCTTTCTTTATGAGGAAGACAAAGGAAAAGGATATCTACCTCTTCAGTCTTATCCGTTAAAACCTGTTCGCAAACCGCCGTTAAATCCGGGTACAAGTCTGAAATTTTTGTCCCCGAATTGGAACGGCTATATAAAAAACTCAATGTCACATTGGGATGAAAAGCCAGCACACGGACCAATTCGCTTCCTGTGTAGCCGTTAGCGCCTACAATTCCTGCTTTTTTCATATGTAAAATGATATGACTTTATTAACTGACTGGTTTTGATCCTTTTGGATTGATGTGATGGTATATATTTAAAGAATTGCTTACAATTTTTGTATATCCTTTTACATCTTCTCCCGTCCAGGCCCTGTTGGCTTCACCATAGCTTCCGAATTTATCGGACATCAGGTCATGCTTGGATTCAATTCCATTTAAAACAAACCTGTACGGATGAAGGGTTACGAATACTTTTCCACTTACCACTGCCTGAGAATCCGTTAAAAAAGATTCGATATTTCTCATCACGGGATCTAAGAAAAGAGCTTCGTGAAGCCAGTTTCCATACCAATCGGACAGCTGGGATTTCATCATCTGCTGATATTTTGAAAGAGTATGTTTCTCCAGTAAATGATGCGCTTTGATGATCACTGATGCCGCCGCTGCTTCAAATCCTACTCTTCCTTTAATCCCCACAATAGTGTCTCCCACATGGATATCACGGCCGATTCCGTAAGCTGAAGCCAGTTCTTCGATCTTCTGGATAGCATAAACGGGATGTTTGAAATACTCTCCGTTTACCCCTATAATTTCACCGTTTTTAAATTCAATTTCCAGTTCTGAAGACTGGGTTTCCTTAATTTGTGACGGAAAAGCTTCTTCGGGAAGATAATTTCTTGAGGTCAATGTTTCTTTTCCTCCTACTGAAGTTCCCCAAAGTCCTTTATTTACGGAATACTGGGCTTTATGGAATTCCATTTCGTAGCCATGACTTTTCAAAAACTCTATTTCTTCTTCACGGGAAAGGCTCATATCACGGATTGGCGTGATGATTTCTTTTTCCGGGCACATGACCTGGAAAATCAAATCGAAACGCACCTGGTCGTTACCTGCTCCGGTACTTCCGTGGGCAATGGCATCAGCACCGGTTTCGATGGCATATTTTGCAATTTCCTGCGCCTGAACCGTACGTTCGGCACTTACGGACAGTGGATAGGTATTATTTTTCAGCACATTTCCGAAGATCAGATATTTTACGCAAGAGTTATAATAATCTTCCTGAGCATCAACGCACCTGTATTCTTTCACCCCAAGATTGAAGGCTTTTTTCTCCAGTTCTTTTTCTTCTTCTTTAGAAAAACCTCCGGTATTTACAGTAACTGCATACACTTCATATCCAAGTGTTTCACTAAGATACTTGGCACAGTAAGAGGTATCCAAACCTCCGCTAAACGCTAAGACGACTTTCTTTTTCTCCATTGTAATCAATTTCGGACTGCTGAATTTCAGTCCCGTTCACTTTATCATTATTTTCAGGAACGAAAAGCATAGCTGTACACAGACAGTTTTTACGCTCCTTTTTCATTAAAATTTCATAATTCACACAGTTCCTGCAGCCATTCCAGAACTCCTCATCCTGAGTAAGTTCAGAGTAAATTACCGGCTTATATCCAAGATCACTGTTGATCTTCATCACGGCAAGTCCCGTCGTTAAACCAAACACTTTTGCATTCGGATATTTTTCCCTGGATAGCTGGAAAACTTTATTTTTGATCAGGGTAGCTACCCCTCTGTTCCTGTAATCAGGAGATACAATCAGTCCCGAGTTGGCCACAAACTGACCATGCGACCAGGTTTCTATATAGCAGAAACCTACCCATTTACCATTTTCAGTGGCAACCACAGCATTGCCTTCTGAAATCTTTTTCGTTAAATATTCGATGGAACGTTTTGCGATTCCCGTTCCTCTACGCTGTGCAGAATCATACATTTCCTGCTGTATTTCATTCACATACATCAAATGTTTGTCTGAGGAAATTTCTATTTCCATTTATTTATCTGAATTTTTTGGCAAATTTAAAGCATAATAACTTTAAAAACCAAATTAAAAAGATATTTTTTTTGTTTAAATTAAATATACAGGTAATTTTATCTTTAAGAATAAATATAATTTTGCTAAATTATTATATATTTGCTAAAAACATATAGCTATGGAAAACAAGTGTCCAAAATGTAGCGGAAATAAAATCGTAAAAAGCGGGATAGTCAATGAAAAACAACGCTTTCTCTGCAAGGACTGCAACTATTATTTTACCGTTAAGAAAATAGGAAAACAGATTGATGATTACTATGTAACGAAGGCTCTTCAACTTTATCTTGAAGGCTTAAGCTTTCGTGAAATAGAAAGAATTATCGGGGTTTCACATGTAACCATAAGCTCATGGATCAAGAAATACAATATTACAAGACCACCCCATTCGGAGTTCCATCCTGTTTACAAAATCCTGAAACAGAATGAACTTATTGAATACATGTCCAAGGAAGATAATATTAAAAATTCGGGACTCATCATTACCCAGTTTGCCGATAAATATATGCTCATTAAATGGGAGAGATTTAAGAAATAGAGGAAAAGGTCAATGGTGAATTTGCTTCGCAAGTGAATGGTAAATTACCTAAGACAACAACTAACAGCCTATCACCATTTCATTTTAAGCCCTAAAAGCCTACCAATTGAAACTCGAATCTGAAACCTCGTAACCACTAACCCATAAAATAACTATACTATTACCACTAATATATATTAAATTTTTGTAAATAAATTATTAATTACAATTTGGCTTTCATAAAAAACAACGCCAAAAATTGATAATTTATGAAGAAATTACTTTCATTTATTGGATTAGCCCTAATAAGCAGTTCTTTATATTCACAGGGATCTCCTGATTACGGAGGCGGATTGAAATTAAACCTGAATCCGGATGGAGATAAATTTATCAGGTTCATTCTATGGGACCAATTCTGGCTCAGAAATACCCAAATGAACCCGGGAAGCATGGTAGCCAACGAACCCACCGACAATTCCTGGAGCCTGGGAAACAGAAGGTTACGTGCTTTGGCTTACGCCCAGATTTCTAAAAGATATATGATTCTGGTACATTTCGGAATCAACAATCAGACTTTCATTAATGGTGGTGCTACAGGAACCACAGGCACAGGAGGTTACGGAAATGGCAAGAAACCTCAGCTATTTTTCCATGACGCTTGGAATGAGTATGCAGTGATTTTACCTGGAGAAGCTGGAAAATTCAGTTTATCCTTAGGAGCAGGTCTTCATTATTATATGGGACTTTCCCGTATGACAATGGCTTCAACATTGAATTTCCTTACGGTAGACTCCCCTATTTTCACTTGGCCTTTAATTGACAACTCCGACCAATTCGCAAGGCAGCTCGGAATGTTTGCCAAAGGAAAGTATGGCAAACTTGAATACCGTTTCAGTTTAAACAAGCCTTTTGCAACAGATCTTGTTCCTGTTAACGTGACAGATCCCGCAAGAGCTGTAGCTGTAGACAATAATGGAAATCCGAGTTTTTCAAAAGCCGGTTATGTTGAATACCAGTTTCTTGATGAGGAATCAAACACGCTTCCTTTCAAAGTGGGTTCGTATCTGGGAACAAAAAAAGTCTTCAATGTCGGGGCTGGTTTTTACCATCAGACAGACGGAACACGAACTTCCGTGAACTCTAACATTGAAAAACACGACATCACCCTTGTAGCGGTAGATGCTTTTGCAGACATTCCTTTGGGAAATGCAAAACACAAGATGGCTGTTTCTGCTTACGCCGGATATTACAACTATAATTTCGGGCCTAATTATGTAAGAAATCTGGGAACCATGAATATTGCAGCATCCGATCCTAATTTCACAGGTAATAAAGCCATTGCAGGACCCGGAAATCTACAACCGGTAATCGGAACAGGTAATATCGTTTATGCACAGGCAGGTTTCCTTCTTCCCAACGAGACAGAAAAGCCCAAAATCAGAATACAGCCTTTTGCAGCGTACACATATAAAGACTTTGAAGCATTCGATAAGCCTTCTTCACAGCTTGATGTAGGTGCTAACTGGTTCATAGACGGGCATCACGCAAAGATTACCACACAGTATTCCACAAGGCCGGTATATACCAGCCCCACTGAAAAGCCTTCTTCAAAAGGGGAATTTATAGTACAGTTTCATATTTATCTTTAAAATCAGGATGAAATTAATATCTTAATCCATTAACATCAAAACCAATCAACATGAGCGAAAATCACCACGAAAACTACGAGAATATGACCGACCGGCAGAAGAACCGCACCATCTGGAGCGTGATCACTGCCTCATCACTCGGCACTCTTATAGAATGGTATGACTTCTATATTTTCGGAAGCTTAGCCATCGTTTTAGCTACAAAATTCTTTCCTGCAGATAACCCTACCGCAGCATTTTTATCTACGCTGGCCACTTTTGCAGCCGGATTTGTGGTAAGACCGTTCGGGGCATTATTTTTTGGAAGGCTCGGCGATATTATCGGAAGAAAATATACATTCCTTGTTACATTACTGATCATGGGATTTTCCACGTTCCTGATCGGCTGTATTCCCAGTTATAAAACCATTGGCTTTTTAGCACCGGTTTTAGTTTTGGTTCTGAGGTTATTACAAGGGCTGGCACTTGGAGGTGAATATGGAGGGGCAGCCACCTACGTTGCGGAATACGCACAGCCTCACAGACGGGGATACTGGACTTCATGGATCCAAACCACGGCAACGGCAGGGCTTTTCATTTCATTAATTGTAATTCTGGTGACCAAATCAACTCTCTCAGCAGAGGAATTTGATAATTGGGGATGGAGGGTTCCGTTCTGGATTTCAATCCTGATGGTTGGAGTTTCTTATATCATCAGAAAAAACATGAAAGAATCCCCGCTTTTCGCAAAGGCTAAAAGTGAAGGAAAAACTTCAAAGAATCCGTTAAAAGAGAGCTTCGGAAATAAATACAACTTCAAATTCGTTCTTCTTGCCCTGTTCGGAGCTGCAATGGGACAAGGAGTCATCTGGTATACAGGACAATTCTATGCCATGAGTTTCCTCCAAAAGGTAATGAATGTAGAATCTGCTCAGGTTGATTCACTAATGGCAACCGCCCTATTCTTAGGAACACCTTTCTTTGTATTTTTCGGATGGCTTTCGGATAAAATCGGGCGAAAAGCGGTTATGATGACGGGAATGCTCGTTGCTATTTTAGCTTACAGACCTATTTACGACAGCATGTTCAAAAGTGTCAACCTTGAAAGTAAAACGATTGCCGCCAACGGAATCACCGAGAAAAGAACAGCAAAAATCCATACAGATATTGCTACAGACAGCCTGGTAACTTTCCATAAAGAGACGCTTTATACAGACGGAACTTTGATTAAGAAAGACAGTATTACCCACTGGTCGCCGGCAGGACCTGTGATGAAAGACGGAAAAGCAGAAGAGCCTAAGGTTTCACAGACCGTAAAGCTGGCTGATAACACGAAATGGTATCTCGTTTTCTTAGTATTCATTCAGGTGATATTTGTAACCATGGTTTACGGACCTATCGCGGCTTTCCTTGTGGAAATGTTCCCTGTGAGAATCCGTTACACCTCAATGTCACTTCCTTATCATATCGGAAACGGGGTATTTGGAGGGCTTCTTCCGGCGGTTGCCACTTACCTGGTAACAGTGGGAAAAGATGCAGGACACCCGACATGGTATCTTGAAGGACTCTGGTACCCGATTGGAGTTGCCGCGGTCTGTTTAATCATCGGATTGTTTTATCTTAAAAATAAGAACAATAATATCCACGATTAAGCACCGAATCACTTAATTTTTTATTAATTTTAAAACTACTAAAATGAACGGACTAAAAAAAATATTAGGCATACTCTGGATTGCTGTTGCACTGGTCGTAGGATATTTCGGAATCACTGTTTTAGGAATTCCGAAGATCACTTCCGGAAAGCAGGAGGATCTGGTATTCGGGATCATCATATTATTTGTGCTGATGCCGATTATCTCGGGTGGAATGGCCATTTTCGGATACTACTCGCTCACGGGGGAATATTCGGACGACAAAATTTAATTTATAAACGATTAATGATAATTGATGAGCGATAAACTGCTCATCAATTATCTTTTATCAATCATCATTTATGAAGAAAAGACACGAACAAAAACTGGTTATCCTGAGCGTCGGGCTGATGATGGCTTTCAGCATTCCTATTTCACTGCTTTTCAATAGTGAGAAAGAGGTTTTTGGTTATCCGATGGTCTTAATCTACCTGTTCGCGGTCTGGATGATCTCCATCATTATTTCTTTTGTTATTGTAAAAAAGTATGATGAGTAGTGTAGCTTTATTTGTAGTTGTTTTGCTCTATCTGGCCCTTTTATTCCTGGTTGCCCACCTGGCAGAAAAAAGGAAGAGCAAACGATGGATTAATAATCCCTACATCTATGCATTGTCTCTCGCGGTGTACTGCACAGCCTGGACTTATTACGGAAGCATTGGTGTTGCGGCTACAAGCGGACTGAATTACCTGCCGATCTACATTGGCCCCATCATGATTATTCCGGCATGGATCTATATCAATACGAGGATTGTAAGAATTTCAAGAATCAATAAGATTAGCAGTCTTGCAGATTTTATTTCTTTACGGTATGGGAACAGCAGAAGCTTCAGCGCTATTATCACTATTGTTTGCTTACTGGCTATTGTTCCTTATATCGGACTTCAGATTAAAGCGATCTCTGAAACTTTCCATCTGGTTACCGAGACTTCCATGTCCAATAATATACTGACAGACAATGCAACGTTTGTAGTTGTTTTAATTGCCTTATTCTCTTCCTATTACGGAACAAGATATGTGGATGCCTCGGAAAAACGTTTGGGAATTATTTCCGCCATTGCTTTGGAAAGTTTTTTAAAGCTCTTCTTTATTATTATCCTGGGAATATTTGTCATTTATTTTGTATTTAACGGCTTTTCAGATATTTATGAGAAAGCAAGTAAATTTGAAGATTTCAAGCAAAAAAACACCTTCAACGGTATTGAGGATGCCATGAACTGGATGGTCCTGTGCATGATTTCTGCCACTGCAATTTGTATACTTCCCAGACAGTTTCACACGGCAATTATCGAAAACCGGCAGGAAAAACACATTAAAACTGCCATTTGGTTTTTTCCGCTTTACCTGTTAATCTTTACGATATTTATTTTCCCGATTGCATGGGGCGGCAGGCTTATTTTTGATGGAGAGAAGGTTAATCCCGAGTTCTACTCTATCCTGATCCCGCAACATTTTGACAACACTTTCATTACTGTTTTTGTGTTTCTGGGTGGGTTGAGTTCATGCATTTCCATGATTATCATTTCAGCCATTACCTTATCCATCATGCTTTCCAACAACCTCATCATTCCTTACGGCTTATTGGGGAAATTTAAATCTGATAATGAGGTACAGAATACAAGAAATATTACCAATATCAGGAAGTTCAGCATTTTTGCCCTGATCATTATGGCGTTTATTTTCTATAAATATTTTATTCTGAAGACATCTTTAGATTCTGTCGGACTAATTTCTTTTGTCGTGATTGCCCAACTGGCACCTTCTTTTTTTGGAGCGATTTTCTGGAGAAGGGGAAGTTACAAAGGAGCTGTAACAGGACTTCTTGCAGGATTAGCGATCTGCTATTTCGGCCTGATCATTCCCCAATATTATTTCTCGTACAACCAGGAATTCAAAGGAGTTATCCGTGAAATATATGATGTTTTCGGATTTTTTAATATTTCCTTTTTAAGCAGGATCCCGGAAATTTTCTTCTGGTCTACATTAGTTAATACCTCGCTTTTCGCTATTATTTCTGTAAGTGTGAAGGGGAATTACAGAGAAAGAAATTTTGCAGAATTATATGTGGATATCGATAAACACATCCAAAATCATGAGAACGCATTTGTCTGGCGCGGAACTGCTTATGTTTCGGATATCAGGAATATTCTCGAAAGGTTTTTAGGTAAAAGTAAAACGGAACAGGCTTTAAGAATCTTCAATTTAAAGTATAATATTGATTCCCAGACTGAAACAGCAGATTCAAGATTTATTAAATTTTCGGAAAACCTTTTGGCAGGGAGAATAGGAACAGCATCAGCAAAAATTCTCATCGAAGGGGTAACGAAGGAAGATAAAATCTCCCTGAAGGAAGTTTTAAATATTTTAGAGGAATCCAAAGAAAACATTACGCTCAACAAGAAACTCACAGAACAATCTGAAGAGTTACAAAAGCTGTCTGATGACCTAAGAACCGCCAATCAAAATTTAATCATTAAAGACCGCCAGAAAGACGATTTCCTGGATTCTGTAGCCCATGAATTAAGAACTCCGATTACGGCAATCCGCTCTGCAGGGGAAATTTTAGCAGACGATGATGACATTCCGTTCGATATCAAGCAGGAGTTTTTAAACAATATTATCACAGAATCCGACAGGCTGAGCGAAATTATCAATGACATTCTTTACCTTGACAAGCTGGAACATGGCGAAATTGCTTTACATATCCAAGAAAACAATATTCTTGAAACCTACAAAAAAGCCGTAAATCCACTACTCCATCTGATACAGCAGAAAAACATCCATTTAAGTGAAGTCAATCTCTTGAATCAGACCACACTGGAATATGATGAAGCCAGAATGATACAGCTCTTCCAGAATATCCTCGGTAATGCTTTGAAGTTTACGGATGACCAGGGAACCATACAAACCAAGCTGTCCGAAAAAGAAGACCATCTCGTGATCAGCGTTTTCAATACAGGAAGACACATCCCGGAAGAGGATCTTGATATGATTTTTGATAAATTTTATCAGTCGAAAAACCAGAATATTTTAAAACCTACAGGAAGCGGACTCGGGCTGGCTATTTCCAAAAAAATCGTACAGGCCCACAGCGGAAGAATAAAAGCGGAAAACAGCGGTCTGGGCGTAACTTTTACAATAAGCATTCCTTATAACATAACAAAAGAAATCAGAAATGAAGTTGAACAAAACCAATAACCATCTATGAGAAAGATTATTATTGCCGATGACGAACACAAAATATTAATGTCGCTGGAATACAGCTTTAAAAAAAACGGCTACGACGTTTATATTGCAAGAGACGGAACGGAAGTCCTGGAATTCCTCAAAGCCATGACCCCCGATGTAATCCTTCTGGACATCATGATGCCCAACCTGGACGGATACAGCACCCTGGAAGCCATCAAAGAAGACACCCGGCTGAAAGACACAAAAGTCATTTTCCTGAGTGCCAAAAACAACCCGAAAGACATTGAAAAAGGTCTGGAAATGGGTGCTGATGCATATGTCACCAAGCCCTATTCCATAAAGAAACTGCAGCAGCAGATTGAGGAGATGTTTGGGTAGATGGGAAGAAAGATTCAAGAGCCAAGAACCAAGATTCAAGATGGGAGATTTAAGACATCAGATTTAAGACTATGAACACTGGATATTAGAAAAAAATATACACCGCCATTGCAGGCGAAGCGAAGCAATCTCTTAATCATCTGAACTTCTGAATACATCTTAATGTTTCAATTTATAAACCATTAAGTTTTTAAGAGCATTAAGTTTTGGGATTGCTTCGTCGCTTCACTCCTCGCAATGACAAAAACACAAAAATTAATATGGACACCGATATACTTTTTAAACAAAGCATAGAAGACAAAGAAAACTTCTGGAAAGAACAGGCCAAAGAAATCCAATGGTTTGAGTTTCCACAACACATCCTTTCTACAGATCAAAACAATTATCCGCAATGGTATTCAGACGGGAAGCTCAATATCTGCTACCTGTGCATTGACAAACATATTGAAGATGGTTTCGGAGATCAGACTGCCATTATTTACGATTCTCCCGTTACCGGCCAGAAAAAGACGTACACTTTTAATCAGGCAAAAGAAGAAATTTCAAAGCTGGCAGGAGGACTTACGTCCCTCGGACTGAAAAAAGGCGATACAGCCGTTATTTATATGCCGATGATTCCGCAGACTCTTTTTGCAATGCTGGCCTGTGCAAGGATTGGGGTAATTCATAATGTTGTTTTCGGAGGTTTTGCGCCTCACGAGTTGGTCGTAAGAATAGACGACTGCAAACCCAAAGCTCTTATTACAGCTACAGCGGGAGTAGAAATAGCCAGAAGAATTCCCTATTTGCCGCTTGTTGAAAAAGCCATTGAACTGGCTCAGGATAAAGTCGAGAACATTATTGTTTATAACAGAAAACTGGTAGACAACCAGCATGAAATGTTTGAAGGGCTTATTGATTATGAAGAACTGGTTCAAAAATCTGAACCTGTAGACTGTGTTTCAGTGGAATCTACCCATCCTTTGTATCTTCTTTATACATCAGGAACTACGGGAAAGCCTAAAGGAATTGTACGGGATACCGGAGGCTACGCAACAGCCCTGAAATTCTCTATGAAATACATTTACGGCGTTGACCCCGGAGAAACCTATTGGGCGGCTTCCGATTTCGGTTGGGCGGTAGGCCACAGTTTCAGCGTTTACGGACCGCTTATCAACCGGAATACAACCATCATTTTTGAAGGGAAACCCATTATGACGCCTGATGCAGGAACCTTCTGGAGGATCATTTCAGAATATAAGGTTTCAGTGATGTTTACAGCTCCTACAGCCATCAGAGCCATCAAAAAAGAAGATCCTAACGGAGAGCTGGTGAAAAAATACAACCTGTCCCATTTCAAAAAGCAGTTTCTGGCAGGCGAACGATGTGATGTAGCCACCTTGGACTGGTTTGCAGAACACATCGGGGTTCCCGCTATCGATCATTGGTGGCAGACGGAATCCGGATGGCCCATGTTAGGATTAATGACCTTTGATGATCAATATAAAATCAAAAGAGCTGCTGCCGGAAAACCGATCCCAGGATACGATATTAAAATTTTTGATGAGAACGGATATGAACTCGATGCCCACCAGGAAGGATATCTGATCATCAAACTTCCGCTGCCGCCAGGCGCTCTGTTGGGAATCTGGAACGATTACGAACGTTTTCAGAGCAGCTATCTTTCACAATACAGCGGATATTATTTCTCGGGAGACGGTGCCATTCAGGATGAAGACGGTTATATTTTCATTACAGGAAGAGTGGACGACGTGATTAATGTAGCCGGACACAGACTTTCCACATCAGAAATGGAAGAAATTGTGTCTTCCCATCCCGATGTGGCAGAATGTGCTGTTGTGGGAATTGATGACGAACTGAAAGGTCAGGTTCCTTTTGCTACAGTTGTTTTAAAGAACGGTTCAGTAATTACCGAACAGGAAGTTGAAAAAGACATCATCAGAATGGTTCGCGAAAAGATTGGTGCTGTGGCTTTTTTAAAGAACGCCATGGTCGTCAAACGCTTACCGAAAACACGCTCGGGAAAAACATTAAGAAAATTAATACGAACACTTCTTGATGGAAAAGATTTCCAGGTTCCGTCGACAATTGATGATGAAAAAATTATTGAAGAACTTCAGGAAAAAATCAATGATTATAGGGCTTAAGCCATAAATTAAACATATATTTAATATTAATAAAATTCAAATTTCAAAAACGAAGGGATATGAGAAATTACTTAATTGAAGATTTGCCACATTATTTTGAAGAGTATAAAAAGTCTATCAAAAATCCTAAAAAATTCTGGGATAAGATAGCCGACCAAAATTTCGTGTGGTACCAGAGATGGAGCAAGGTGGTTAAGTATGATATGAATGAAGCCAAAATCACATGGTTTAAAAACGCCAAATTAAATATCACTAAAAACTGCATCGACAGACATCTTGCCGTAAGAGGTGAAAAAACAGCCATTATCTGGGAACCAAACGACCCCAAAGAAGAAGCACAGCACATTTCCTACAATGAACTGTACAACCGCGTCAATAAAACCGCCAATGTTCTTCGCGAAATGGGGATTGAAAAAGGTGACAGGGTTTGTATTTATCTTCCCATGATCCCAGAACTGGCTGTCACTATGCTGGCCTGCGCCAAATTAGGTGCCGTACATTCCGTCATTTTCGCAGGATTTTCCGCATCTGCTGTGGCTTCAAGAGTTAATGACTGTAACGCCAAAATGATCATCACATCAGACGGAAGCTACAGAGGAAACAAAGTTCTCGACCTGAAAAGCATTGTAGATGAAGCCTTGGAAAAAACACCAAGCGTAGAATCAGTCCTTGTTGTGAAAAGAACAAACAATGACATTAAGATGAAGGAAGGTAGAGATCACTGGATGGCTGATCTGTACGAAAAAGCCTCTGCAGATTTCGTTACGGTGATTATGGATGCTGAAGACCCCCTTTTTATCCTGTATACATCAGGTTCTACCGGAAAACCGAAAGGAATGCTTCATACCTGTGCCGGATATATGGTCTACACCGCCTATACTTTCAAAAACGTATTCAATTATAAAGAAAATGATATTTATTGGTGTACGGCAGATATCGGATGGATCACCGGACATTCCTATATTTTGTACGGACCACTTCTTAACGGCGCTACTACAGTAATTTTCGAAGGCGTTCCTACTTACCCTAAGCCGGATAGGTTTTGGGAAGTTATTGAGAAACATAAAATCACCCAGTTCTATACCGCTCCTACCGCCATCCGTTCATTAGCTAAAGAAAGCACGGAATGGGTAGATAAACACGACCTGAGCTCATTGAAGGTGATCGGCTCTGTAGGTGAACCTATTAATGATGAAGCATGGCATTGGTTCAACGATCATGTAGGAAATAAAAAATGTCCTATTGTAGATACCTGGTGGCAGACGGAAACAGGAGGAATCATGATCTCTCCTCTTCCATTCGTTACTCCTACCAAGCCTACTTATGCTACCCTTCCTTTGCCGGGAATACAGCCTGTGCTGATGGATGATAAGCGGAATGAAATTACAGGAAATCAGGTGACAGGAAACCTTTGCATCCGTTTTCCGTGGCCGGGAATCGCCAGAACCATCTGGGGTGATCACCAGCGGTATAAAGAAACTTACTTCACCGCCTTTCCAGGAAAATATTTCACAGGGGACGGTGCTTTGAGGGATGAAGTCGGATATTACCGAATTACAGGCCGTGTAGATGATGTAATTATTGTTTCCGGACATAATCTGGGAACCGCACCTATTGAAGACAGCATCAACGAACACCCTGCAGTTGCAGAATCAGCCATCGTGGGCTATCCTCATGATATTAAAGGAAATGCGTTATATGGTTTCGTCATCTTAAAAGAAACCGGAGAGGGCCGTGACAAGGAAAACCTTAAAAAGGAGATCAACCAGCTTATCTCAGATCAGATTGGGCCCATTGCAAAACTGGATAAAATACAATTTGTTTCCGGCCTTCCAAAAACACGGTCAGGAAAAATTATGCGTAGGATTCTGAGAAAAATTGCGGAAGGAGATTTCAGCAGTTTCGGAGATATTTCTACATTGCTGAATCCTGAAATTGTAGAAGAGATTAAAAATGAAAGAATCCATTAAGTAAATTGTATTCACATAATGAAATAAATGCGCAGAGATTTTCTGCGCATTTATTGTTACTTTATTATTTTAATGGACTGTCTTCCGAGATTAGAATGCACATCAAGAAGATAATTCCCTTTCGGATAGTTAAAGTCCAGAGAATATCTTTTTATTCCTTTACTACTTATGTCATCTTTCAGAATATTCTTAATGAACTTTCCGGAAGCATCATACAAACCTACAATAATATGGTCCGAATGTAAAAAATGAATAGTAAGATTCAGTTTATCCTTTACAGGATTAGGAGCTACCTCTACTTTCAGTTTTCTTTCCTGATTTTCACCTGGATTTTCTTTAACTTCCAGATTTCCGGTTGTCATCTTATAAAGATTGGACCCGGCAGCATAAGCCAAATTATTATTTACAAAAAAGATTCTGTTTAAAGAGCCTCCTATTCCGGTATTTGTCCAGCTATTGCCGCCATCAAATGTTTCATAAAAGCCTGTATGGTGGCCTCCCATCCATCCATGTGTTTCTGATGTAAAACCTACAGCCTGCACATAGATATCAGGGAAATCCTTTGTTTCCCAGGTAAAACCTCCATTCACAGATTTTAACAGCTTTCCTGTATTCGGTGCTTCAGATTCAATAGAGCAGAATATTTTATTATTGTCCAGAAGCTGCATTTTCCACACATATTCATTGGGGATATTGCTGCTGTAAATCCTTGTCCAGCTCGCTCCTCCATCAAAAGTTTTAAGGATTACAGCACCATCATTATCATTCCCTGCTACGAAACCTACATTTTCATTAATAAAAACTATTTCTACCAAAGCATTGGCATAGGCAGACATATCAATATACTGCCATGTATTGCCACTGTCTGTAGATTTTATGATATAAGCCGGAGAAAACCATGCTCCGCAGCCATAAACAGTAGATGTTCCCACACAATCCAACCCGCAGATAGCATCGGGATAAGGTGAAATATTATTTACTTTATTCCAGGAATTTCCACCATCTGTTGTTTTATAAAAACTACTGTTCAAAGTACCAAGAAACCCTATATTTTCATTGAGAAATTCTATATTCCGGTAATACTGATTTGCTGGGCCATTTACTGTCTGCTGTGTCCAGGAAATACCTCCATTCTCTGTCTTAAAAACTGCTCCGGTTCCTCCACGAACTCCCCAGCCAAGATTTTCATTCAGAAAAAAAATATCATCATATCTGCCGGTACCATTTGAAGGAGGGTAAGAAAAAGTAGTCCAGTTATACTGCCCATAAAATAAAGAGGATAATAAAGTAAAAACAAATAGAATTTTTCTCATAACATAGTGATTTTATCAGACACAAAATTGAATTATTTCCAACAGGTATACAATACCTCAGGCCCAAACTTTATATTTTTCTTAAAACTCAAACACGTGTTCAATAGATGTTTTCAAACATTTTAACATTATATTATAGACAACATATTAAAATATAAAATTTATTAAATTTTCAACAACAATATTGAAAAATATTTATTACCTTTAAGTACAATTTTAAAACTATTGCTTATGTCAAATATATTAGCTGGATTATTTGCACATCACAGCGATTACAAAAAACTAGAAGCTGATCTGGAAAATTCAGGATTTGAAAATTCAGATTACATAGTATATCTTCATAGCGGCTCTGACACCTCTCAATACCTGGCGAGTGTTGTGGTAAAAGATAATAACCAAACTGATGGCGTCCGAAATATTTTCAACCAGAATTCAGTACTGAAAACCTACTTATTGGAGAATATGGGTATTGAAGAGGCTAATTATGATAATATCAAAAGATTTATCGATGCCAGAAACAGAGCTGAAATCCATAACAGTCCTGATGTGAAAATAAAAGCATCAAGCAGCGGCATGGATTCAGAAGTAAAATTCTGATAGAAAACACAAAACCTAATAACCGGAAATCCGCAGAGCCTTCTGCGGATTTTTATGTTTGAAAAGTTTAAAAAATTTCGTATTTTCGTCTAAATATAGGCATTAGCACAAATGAGTTACGATTTAGAACAGGAAAACAAAGAGATCCTTGCCCGGTATAAGGATCTGATTTCGAACACATACAGAACTCTGGACGAGGAAAACAACAAGCTCATCCGGAAGGCATTCGATATTGCATTGGATGCCCATAAAGATCAAAGGAGAAAATCCGGCGAACCATATATTTATCATCCCATTGCCGTTGCCAAAATTGTGGCTACAGAGATCGGTTTGGGAGCAACTTCTATTGCCTGTGCCCTTTTACATGATGTAATAGAGGATTCAGATTACACCTATGAAGATCTGAAAAAGATTTTTGGAGAAAAGATTGCCGGCATTGTGAACGGGCTTACCAAGATCTCCATCATGAATCACCAGAATATTTCCGTACAGTCTGAAAATTACAGGAAGCTTTTGCTGACGCTGTCCGAAGATTTCAGGGTTATTCTGATCAAAATTGCCGACCGTCTTCACAATATGCGTACGCTGGAAAGCATGACTCCGGATAAGCAGAAAAAAATTGCTTCGGAAACAGTGTATATTTATGCTCCTATGGCACACCGTCTGGGTCTGTATAACATCAAATCAGAGCTTGAAGATCTTTCATTAAAATACAATAATCCGGAAGTTTATAATGAAATTACCGAAAAGCTGGAGCTTGCCAAAGAAAGCCGTGAAAGATATATTGAGGAATTTAAAACCGAAGTTTCCGAAAGGCTGAAAGAAGAAGGCCTGAACTTTACGATTAAAGGCCGTGCAAAGGCTATTTCTTCCATTTACAGGAAAATGCTGAAACAGGGAGTTTCGTTTGAAGAGGTTTTCGACAATTATGCCATCAGGATCATTTACAAATCGGATGCAAAAAACGAAAAATTCCTGGCCTGGAAGATCTATTCCATTGTAACTGACGTGTATCACAGCAATCCTTCAAGAATGAGGGACTGGATCACACAGCCGCGTTCTACAGGATACGAAAGTCTCCATTTAACTGTTCTGGGACCGGATAGAAAATGGATTGAGGTACAGATCCGTTCCGAAAGAATGGACGAAATTGCAGAAAAAGGGGTTGCAGCCCACTACAAGTACAAAGAAGGATACAAACAGAGTTCAGACGATCGTAATTTCGAAAGATGGGTAACGGAGATCCGTGAAGTGCTGGAACAGCAGCAGAACCTTTCTACATCAGAACTTTTAGATAATATAAAACTGAATTTATATTCCAAGGAAGTATTTGTATTTACTCCAAAAGGGGAAATCAAGATTCTTCCGACGAATGCCACCGCTCTGGATTTTGCTTTTGCCGTTCACTCCGACCTTGGAATGAAATGTCTCGGGGCAAAGATCAACGGAAAGCTGGTTCCTATCTCTTATGTTCTTCAGAATGGTGACCAGATCGATATTTTGTCTTCCCAAAACCAGAAGCCTAAATCTGACTGGCTTGAATTTGTAGTGACCTCCAAAGCCAAGTCCAAAATCAAAAGCTACCTGAATTCCCAGAAAAATCAACTTGTGGAAGATGGGAAGGAAATCCTTCAGCGAAAACTTCGCCATGCGAAAATCAGCTTTAACGATGAGGAAATCAACAAACTCCAGAAATTTTTTAATCTTAAATCTTCACAGGAACTTTTCCTTAAATTCCAGAGCAATGAGCTGGATGTAAGCAGCCTGAGAAAATATATTGAAAGTAAAAATGTATTTAATAATTTACTTTCAAGATTCAGAAAATCACCGTCGAAAAACGTTCAGTTTGAGGAACCGAAAGAGCAGAATCTTGATATGATTGTTTTCGGGAAAGACGAAGAAAAACTGAATTACAGCTACGCCAAATGCTGCACCGTAATTCCAGGTGATAAAATTTTCGGATTTATTACCATTTCAGACGGGATCAAAGTCCACAGCGATAACTGCCCGAACGCCATTAACCTGAGAGCACAATATGACTATCGTGTGATCCCAGCCAAATGGGTCAATGCAGAAAGCTTTAAGAACAGAGTTAAGATTGAGATTGAAGGTCTGGACAGAATGGGAATGATCAATGATATCACCACCGTGATCAGTGGAAGCATGGGAATGGATATGAAGAGCATGTCCATAGAATCCAATGACGGCGTCTTTATGGGCAATATCAACCTTGAAGTAAAGAATAAAGGCCAGCTGGAAGAAACATTTAAAAAGCTTAAAGATATCGACGGAGTCTCAAGAGTGAGACGTTTACAATCATAATATGAATTTATCTCTCTATTTTAAAAAATTTTTCAGCAGCAATCAGGCATCAGGAATTATACTTATTTTTTGTGTACTGATCTCATTATTAATCGCAAATTCTTCTGCCGGTGAAGGTTTCCAGCACTTCTTAGACAAGGAAGTGGGAACTCACCTTTTTCATCTTACGTATCCTGTCAGCATCTGGATCAATGACGGTCTTATGGCCGTTTTCTTCCTGTTGGTTGGGCTAGAGATCAAAAGGGAAATGGTAGAAGGAGAATTGTCTTCTTTCAAAAACGCTTCCCTTCCTATATTTGCTGCCGTAGGCGGAATGGTCGTTCCGGCCGTCATTTACACTCTTTTTAATAGCGGTACAGAATATGGCAACGGCTGGGGAATTCCTATGGCCACAGATATTGCTTTTTCACTCGCCATTATTTCAATGCTGGGAAAAAAAATCCCGAATTCTATTAAAATATTCCTGGCTGCATTGGCAATTGTGGATGACCTGGGTGCGATTCTGGTAATTGCTGTTTTTTATACAGAACAGATTCACTGGACGTATCTCCTGCTTTCATTTGGAACTGCTGCCCTACTGTTTCTGTTGAACTTCCTGAAGGTTACCCGTCTTATTTTCTATATTATTCCGGGACTGTTTCTATGGTATTTCCTTCATCATTCGGGAATTCATGCAACAATAGCCGGAGTTCTGCTGGCATTTTCCATTCCTACGAATGTATCTGATGTAGAGATCTCCCCTCTTGAAAAACTGGAGCACAAGCTTCATTTTCCTGTGAGCTTTCTGATTATGCCGATATTTGCTTTAACGAACACCAATATTACTTTTACCAGTGAGATGGTAATGGGTGTGACAAGTACATTAGGCCTGGGAATTATCTTTGGATTGGTATTAGGAAAACTGATAGGGATCAACCTGTTTTCTTTTATCGCTATCCGTTTAAAACTCAGCACACTTCCTCAAAACAGTACATGGCTTCAGATGGTAGGCGTTGGTTTATTAGCAGGAATAGGTTTCACAATGTCTATTTTCATTGCGCTTCTTTCCTTTAAAGAGAGTATTCCTATTCAGGATGAAGCAAAGTTTGCCATTCTGATTGCTTCTTTTTTAGCCGCAGTATTAGGATTTGTGATATTAAGCATGAGTTCTAAAAAAGATATAAACGAAGTAGAAAACTAATTATTTCTTTTCATCAAGCTTTCTTTTGTGCTCTTCGTCACTTTCCAGATTAGGTTCTGTGACCGGTGCATGATAATGAACTGCTTCTTTCTTGATTTCATCAGACAGCAGTTTTTCGATTCTGAGTTTTCTGAGTGCCATGTTGAGTTCGTTTCCAAACAGCAGAAGATAAACATTCACATTAACCCAGACCATTAATAAGATCATACTTCCGATAGATCCATAAAGAACATTATATCTTGCAATATCTTTTACATAGATCGCAAAAATATAGGTAGTCAAAACAAACAATACCGTCGTTAAAATAGCTCCGGGTACCGCCTGCCTGAATCTGGCAATCTTGACTGTTCCCAGCCAGTAAAAAAGCGTCAGAAGAATAAAGTAAAACAGCGGAAAAGAGACAAACCCAATGATTTTGGAAAGGTTATTCACCAGCCAGGAAATATCATATGCCGGTGTAAAGAGTTTCATTACAACCTCCACATAATAAACTCCGAACAGAGCCAGAAAGACAATGGTAATAAAGCCTATTGTTATAAAAAACGAAAGGATAAATTCCTTTACATCAGTCAGCTTTTCATCTGAATTTTCATTAAATCCGTTGATCAGTGAAAAGGTTCCGTTGGTGGCAAAAACCAATGCCAAAACAATGGTCAGATTACTGATTCCTTTCATATTCGGGATGATATTGGTTTCAATATAACCTCTTACATCGCCTTCCATATTGGAGGGAAAAACATTATGCATCAGAACTTCGAAAATATAAAACTGAAGTTTATCATAATGCGGCATGTATGGTAAAACAGAAAGAAGGAACAGCAGAAAAGGAAACAAACTGATGGTAAAACTCCAGGAAATGGCAGCTGCCTTTCTACCGATATTTCCCTTAAAGATCCCGGAAATATAGATCTGGAACATCTGCCAGAGCGATATTCCCAGAACGGGAATATGTATACTGTCAAAAAATTCTTGAATCTTCAGTATAAATCTGGGAACTTTTATATTCATCTATTTGGTGTATTTTTACTTAATAAACCCTCCTGTCTATCTTTCTGATAAGAAGAAGCTTCAGCTGTTTTTAATAAGTCTTTATACAAATATAAACATTTTCCTTTTCCTTATTTCAATACTGCAAGAATGAATAAATAGCAATTTTCTAATGGTTCTATGGATCTTTTTCTGCAGATAAATATAAATGATATACAGGAAAAGAATTTAAAAAATAAATCCCCGAAACATTGAAAATACCGAAAATTATTGGTTTTTCTATTTTTAACATTTTCGGCCCGGCTTTACCGGCCCCAGCTGTTTTCCGGCATAAAATGGTATCTTTGCCTTTTGAAATCCTCTATACATGAGAATCAGCTTACTTTGTATCGGTAAAACAGATGATAAGGAGATCACCTCTTTAATCAGCTATTACCTTACCCGCCTTCCCAAGCACTGGAATTTTGAAATCACCGAAATTCCTGATGTAAAAAATGCCAAAAACCTTTCTCCTGATCTCTTGAAAAAGGAAGAATCCAAGCTGTTTCTCAATTATATCGACAAAAATGACCTGGTTGTAATACTGGATGAAAAAGGAAAACAGTTTACCAGCCGCGAATTTGCCCAGAAAATCGACAACTGGATGAATTCTTCCGTAAAAAAAGTCCACATCCTTATCGGAGGAGCGTATGGTTTTTCTGAAGACATTTACAGCCGTGCCAATGAAAAAATGTCACTTTCAAAAATGACATTTACCCATCAGATGATCCGCTTATTCATTGTGGAACAGCTATACCGTGCCGACCAGATTTTACAGGGAAAGCCCTACCATAATGATTAAATCTATCTGTTAAACTTTATTCTTACTTAATCTGCAAACCAATCTGTCTTTTTGCCTCGCCTACTACAAAAGCAACGGAATTGGCAATATTAAAGCTCCGGATTAATTTTGACATTGGAATGGTCAGGTGATTTTCAAACTGCTCCAGAACTTCTTTGCTCAACCCAACACTTTCTTTGCCGAAAACCAGCCAGTCACCATCCTGAAAATCATTTTCCAGATACGATTTTTCAGCATGCGAGCTCATCAGGAAAACACGTGATGGATCGGGAATATTCTCCATCCATTCTTCAACATTGGAGTATTCTGTAACGTCAAGATGTACCCAGTAATCCAATCCCGATCTTTTCAGGTTCTTGTCATTAATCACAAATCCAAACGGATGAACGAGATGTAATCTGCTTTCCGTACCTACGCATAACCTTCCGATATTTCCAGTATTATTAGGTATTTCGGGTTCTATAAGAACAATGTTTAACATGTTTATATCTTCAATTTAAAAATTCAAAAAATCATTCAGAAACAACTTTATCTAAAGAATTTATTGGGCTCTTCCTGTCTGATAAAACAGTTCCGGGCCCGGCATTTCATGCCGGGCCCGGAACTTATAATTTAAAAAATTATTTTTTCACGCACTTGGCATAATAATCGGCCAAAATAGCTTTTTCATAGCCTAAGCTTACGGCCTTATCCAGGTTTTCACAAGCTTCTTTGGGCTTTGCCGTATCAAATAAAACCAACGCCTTAGTCACATAAGAATTAGAAAATTTCGGATCTATGGAAATGGCTTTATTGACGTCTGTAAGAGCTTCCTTGGGCTTTTTCATTTTAAGGTAAACATCCGCCCTTCCGTTATAAAGAAGTGATTCCGGTTTTTCTGAGATAAGCTGGTTGTAATCTTTCAGGGCACCTTCCAGATCACCGTTATTTTTCTTCAGATTGGCTAATCCTGTTTTGGCATAGATATTATCCGGTGCAAAGCTCAGAATTTGTTTGAGGTCACTCAGTGCAAGGTCTTTTTTTCCCTGGCTGTCATAGATTTTCGAACGGGTAAGATAAAATTCCGGATTTTCAGCATCTATTTTAAGACCGGTAGCAATATACTCCAGTGCCTTAACCTTATTTCCTTTCTGGCTGTTCAGAGAAGCAAGATTGGCATACACAGGAGCCGATAAAGGATTGGCTTTGATAGCAGATTCGTATGATTTCAAAGCTAACGCTGTTTTTCCAAGCCTTCTTTGGGCTGTACCAAGATTATTGTAATATTCAGATTGGTACTTCTGAATCTGTTCCTTTTCCAAAAGTTTGGTATACTGTTCTTCCGCACATTTGTAGTCGGCTTTTTTAAAGCATTCTTCTGCTTTAGTTTTGTCCTGTGCGTAAAGTGTGAATGAGGAGCATATGAATGCTGTCAATAATAAAGATTTTTTCATGAAGGTATATTTTGTTTGTTGATGACTTTTTTGGCGAGTATTCCAAATATTACTCCCAATAAAGATCCAACAAACGCCCCCACCAAAATATCTATCGGGAAATGCACTCCTAAATATATCCGGCTGTAAGAAACTACCACAGCCCATACAAATATAGCATATGGAAACCAATTGAGCTTCTTTTTTAATAAAATACTTAAATAAGCGGCCAGAAAGAAAGTATTGGAAGCATGGGCAGAATAAAACCCGTACTGTCCGCCACACTTCACAATCCTCATATAATGTTCTATACTCGGGTCATGACAGGGCCTCAGCCTTGCTACTCCATATTTGAAAACACTGGCCAGCTGATCGGAAACCGTAGCTCCAAGTCCAATAAATATAAGGATGAAAACTAAAGACTTTAATTTGTAATTTTTATATAAAAAGTAAAGGAATATGACATAAAGCGGTACCCAGATCCAGGTACTGGAAATCAGCATCCAAAATTGGTCGAAAGAGGAATCGCCCAAATTGTTAAGGTATAGAAAAACCTTTTTATCTTCCTGAATGATCTCCTCCATGAATTATCTGCTTACAGGCCCTTCGTAGGTTTCATCATCGGCAGGCTTAAGTTTGGGAGGTTCATTGGAAGCTAAAGGCTCCTTTACGATATCTTTTTCAATATCTTTCATGGGATTGAAGTCTTTTGCCGCATCTTTCACCTTCTCAATTTCACGCTTGATCTCAGAAACCGGGTTATCCGTTTCCTTCATGATCTCAGTTTTAATGTCTTCCACTGCTCCACGCATTTTTCTAACGCCTGCACCTAAGTCACGCGCTATCTGAGGGAGTTTATCCGGACCGAATAATACAACAATCGCTACCGCGATCAGTGCCATTTCTCCAATGCTTAATTCCATTCGGTAAAATTACGAAAGATTATACATTTATTTACTGTAAACTAAAATTTTAAACAAATTTTAAGATTTTGGATAATGAATGTTCCGGAATTCTGGTTATGGAGTTGAGGGATTGTGAGTTTTTATGGGTGAAAGCCGACAAGCAGAGTTATTGTATTGATCTTACATTCCCGATATTATATTAAAAAAATTCACTATTCACTTGCAAAGCAAATTCACAATTGACATCCATAATATATTTTACACTTCAATTATTTATTAATTTATTAAATTCTCACAACTTTCAATTAACAAATATTTAATTCAATAAATAGAGATTTATAATAAATTTTACTATATTTATTAGACAAAACCATTAAATATTTTTATTATGAAAAAACTTGTAACCACCTTTAAGCTTTTTACCGTTATATCGGTATTAACGCTTACTGCCTGCCAGGATGAAAGCAGCGAAATGCCACAGGAGTCTCCTGCCGCCAAAGTTTCCACTTCTGATCTGAAAAAGGAAATTGCTCCTGGATTAAAGGCTGTTCCGGATAATGTTCAGGCTCAGATTAATGATTCAAAGAAAAACCTTGAACAGTATTTGAAAAACGATCTTCAGATCACTGGAATTATCGTTCTGGGAAAGCTTTCTACACAGAGAGGCATTGAAATCTCACAGGATCTTATTTCAGACAGAGACCAGTTTACAGCAGAAGGAAATATCCTTGCTCCTGAAACGGTAAAAGTAGGAAAGATCGGGACATTATTCTCAGGTGACCAATTATCCGAAGCCCAGAAAGGGTTGAAAGAAGCGGCTTCAGAGCAAATCAAAACAGGATCTGAAGTCCTTGAAATTTCCTGGAATTACAAGGGAGAGCAGTTCACCTCGCTATGCTTTTACAATGAGACAGGAATTATCTGGGATAACGTATTTGCGGGCCTTGTCATGATGGACACAAGGGGAAATTCTGAAACTTCTCCTATCGATTCTCAGGCTAAGGTAGCTTCAAAATGGTACAAACAATGGTGGACCGCCAACTGGCTTTGGGGTTCTAAAAGAGGTGAAATCGGCTACCAGATCACTATTTACTATTCTGGTTCTACAGTTTCCAATGTGGATGTAAGTGACTGGGGAAATATCAGCCTTGGTAAAGCAAAAAGCGAAAGTAAAGTGACAAAAAGAACCGGAGCTTACGGCCAGTGCAGATATGCGCTTGGATTGTGTACTCCTGTAGGTTCTTTAAGCTTTAATTCAAGCAATTTCTCTGTATCATTCTCCGGATTGGGGAGCAATGTGGTAAGCAACGGAACAAAATCACTGTATCCGTAAAAATTTAAACATTCATCATATTTTTCAATAGAAGATGGGAAGCTTTAAGGGCTTCCCTTTTTTTAGCATCTTAGATATCCATTTCATCTATAGCCTCAACTTTTGGTTGATTTGTTAAATTATTTCTTCTGCTAAAAATCTGTCCATCGATTGATAATTTTCCGGCTCCTTCAAACAGTAAAGCCAAAGCAATTCCGATGGCCAGGATATCAAACTGGCAGCCCTCTCCTTTCTGGGTTCCGAACCAGTTCATAAAAAAACCGTTCTCAATATGAGTAGTCAACATAATTCCTATTAGCAATCCGATAAATGATAAAGCCCAAAATCTTGTTCCTAAACCCAGAAGCAACAGAAGTGATCCGAAAAATTCGACCATTATTACGGTAAAGGCAACTACAGAAGGCAGACGCAGATCGTGGGTAAAAACTTCCATTGTTTTGGAAAATCCCATTCCTCCGAACAATCCGAATGTTTTCTGAAGTCCATGTGGGATAAAAACAAGACTTAAGGTCCATCTGAGGAAAGTTCCGGTCCATGTTTCATTGGTTTTAAAAAATAGATATTTCATAAAGATTTAAATTATGTTTTCAGTTGAATAATCTGGCAGCTGCAAATACTCCGTAATTCTGCTTGCTATCTTTAAACGGTCCATAGCTGTCAAAGTTGGCTCCCACACCAAAAGTGATGAACCTATGACTCACCCCGAGTCTCAGCATTAAATAGCTGCGGGCATGTTCCCCATCTTTTATCGTTTCGGAATACAGTCCCTGAACCCGGGAATAGATATTCCAGCTTTCACTGATCTTAGGCTTATATTCCATCATGATGAAACCTTCGGCAATACTACTTTTGGAAAACCCGATAAATCTTGGATTAACAACCAATAAGAAATCATTAAAATTTTTAGAGTAGATAAACCCGGCAGTAGGTCGCAGACCAGTATTGGGAGTATAGTGAGAACCCCCGACAAGACGCAGGTTTTTAATAACCTCAAAAGTAATATTAGCCTGGATCATGGCATCTTTAGAATGATCTTCCGACCATTTCGAGGAAATATTAGCCACACTGAAGAAACCTAATTTCTTACTTCCTTCAAAGTTTTTATTAATCGTCATTTGGGAAGCTAAACCTTTATTTCCTACTAAGGCTTCAAATACAACAGGAGGATTTGAGGTCTGAATATTATTCTGGGAACTGAACAGCAAAGGAAATAGACCAACTGTCAGAAATAGTATTTTTTTCATGTTTTAACCATCATCAATTATATCCACAAAATTCCGGAATACAAGAGAATAGGGTTAGAACAGATAAATCTATTATTAGGATAAATCAATCTTTTTTCTATAATCCGAAGGGCTTATTCCACTATGTTTTTTGAAAAAGCGGGAAAAATAGGAAACATCATTCACACCTAACGAAAAAGCAATCTCCGATACGGAAAGGTGAGATAGTGAAAGAAGGGCTTTGGCTTCCATTAATAAAGATTCGTTGATAATTTCCGAGGCTGTTTTGCCTGTAGCATTTTTAACGGATTTATTCAGATGATTAGGCGAAACATTAAGGAGATCGGCATATTCCTTTACTGAATGCAGACTTTGTATCTGGCTGGTGATCAGCTTCCGGAAGCGGAATACCAATGTTTCATTTACAGAAAGATTCGGGCGTGGAAGCTTTTCTATAAAATGCCGGATCTCCCCCAATAATGTAAAAAGATAAAGACGGATAAGATCCAGACTTTGATTTTCATGATAAAGAGTTTCCATCTGCTGAAGAATTAGGAAAATTCTCTCACGATGCTCATCATCAAAAACCAAGGTCGGATTGTAAATAATATCAGCATGGTTCAGGATATCCTGCAAATATTTCAGACCAGGACCTTCTGCGATGAACTCATTGGAAAAATGGCAGTAAAATCCTTCTACATCTGGAGTGTGATGGATAAATGTCCGGATCTTGTGTGGAGGCAGCAGCATGATCATTCCTTCTTCTATCCCATACAGGCTGGAGCATACCATTTTTTCTATACTGCCTTTTCTGATAAATATAAAATCATTAACCGTTTTCCGGTGTGGCTGAGACGGTGTCTTGGCATTTTTAAGAACATGGAGCGGTTCTATAAAAAAATCGTTCACTTCTTTTTTAGCTGCACTTTTCCCAGTCCAGTCTATGTCAAGGATCGGTTTAAAGTCTTTGGGTTTATATTGGGGAATACGGCTCATAAGATTTATTCAAAATTAATTCATCTTTAAACATTCCCAATTTAACATCACTTTAGTTCAGCTTTTTTATTCTTTTTCTGAAAAGCATAATAAGTCATTACTACACTTACTGCCATTAAAATAAATGCCAGGAAGAATGGTGCTCCTGAAAATTCAAATGGGGCTTCATCATGGGTAAAAAAGTAGAACAGATTGGTCATCAGCGGCGGTCCGATGATGGAGGTAGCACTCATTAAACTGGTTAATGCTCCCTGAAGCTCTCCCTGTTCGTTGGAAGGAACACTTTTCGTGATCACCGACTGAAGTGCAGGCCCGCAGATTCCACCCAAACAGTAAGGAACCAAAAATGCGAACATCATCCACCCCTGTGTGGCAAAAGCAAAAAGAAGCATTCCTATCGCATAAAGGGCAAGCCCGTAATAAATACTTTTCTCTTCACCCAGTTTCGGAGTTGTCCAACGTATGAGAACCCCTTGAACCAAACCGACCAATAGGCCCACTACTCCTAATGAAATTCCCACCATTCTTTCTGTCCAGTTGAACTTATACATCGTAAAAAAGCTCCAGTTACTTTGAACGGCATGACCGGCAATATAAATCAGAATAAGGGCAACAATAAGCCCGGAAATCTCGGGATGCTTACCTAAAAACTTAAATGAGCCAACAGGATTGGCACGCTTCCAGTCGAATTCTCTTCTTTTATCTTTATCTAAACTTTCAGGAAGAATGAAATAACCGTAAAGGAAATTCAGGATACATAATCCTGCAGCCGCATAGAAAGGTACTCTTGCTCCATAATGTCCTAAAACACCTCCCAATACAGGTCCAATAATGAATCCAAGACCAAAAGCCGCCCCGATAAGACCGAAGTTTTTGGCTCTGTCTTCATCCGTAGAAATATCTGCAATATAGGCACTGGCTGTTGTTACGCTGGCTCCAGTGATCCCTGCAATAATTCTTCCCAGGAAAAGCCACCAGATGGTAGGGGCAAGCGCCAGGAAAATATAGTCCACAGCAAAACCAAAAAGCGAGATAAGGATGATGGGTCTTCTTCCGTATTTGTCACTCAGGTTTCCCACTACAGGAGAAAAGATAAACTGAGTAAATGCATAGGCAAAACCCAGCCAGCCGCCATATTTTGCCGCTTCACTGATATCAGCATGAATCAGTTCCTCAATTAATTTGGGAACCACAGGAATAATAATTCCCCATCCTGTAATATCAATCAGTAAGGTAATAAATATGAAGCCGATGGCCGCTTTTTTCTTTGAGTTTTCCATAATGGTGCAAAATTAATCAAATCCGAAATATAATGATTCTAAATTGTGAATTTTGAAAAGTTTCGGGTTCCGGGTTTTAGGTTCCGGGTTTCGAGTTTTGGGATGCTGGGATGCGTGACCGGATATGAAATTTTAATTTAGAATTAAACTATTAAAAACTTGCAATCCAAATCGGTTACACTCTGAAACCCGAAACCCGGAACTCGGAACCCAAAACCCGCATCCGTACAAAAAAAAGACCGCTTCTTTCGAAACGGCCTTTACTTATTTATTGTAGTTTATTACTTTGAAGCAAGCACTTCTTTGCTGGTTGTTGTTTTACCATGCACTCCTTCTTCTTTTCCTTTCTTAAGGAAGTCATAAGCGATAGCCGATGCAATAAAGATGGATGAATAAGTACCGAATCCGATACCAATTAACATAGCAAACATAAATCCTCTCAGGTTATCACCTCCAAAAATGAAGATGGCTAAAATTACAAGGATCGTTGTGAATGAAGTGTTGAATGTTCTACCCAATGTACTGGAAATAGAGTCATCAAATAATCCGGCTAATGTTAAAGATTTCTTCTCTCTCAGATACTCTCTGATTCTATCGAAGATAATAACGGTATCATTAATTGAATATCCTAATACGGTAAGGATTGCCGCAACGAAATCCTGATTGATCTCCATATTGAACGGCATAAATTTATGAAGCAATGAATAAGCTCCCAAAATAATTACCGCATCATGGAACAGAGCCACAACAGCACCTAATGAGAATTGCCATTTTCTAAATCTTAATAGGATATAGATAAAGATACCGGCCAAAGCAGCTATTACTGCAAGTACACCATGGGTTTGAATATCATCAGCTACCGTAGGTCCAACTTTTTCAGAAGAAATAATTCCCGCATGGTCTTTGTCTGCAGATTTGAAATCACTTAATGTAGTATTGGTAGGTAAATGCGTTTTTAATCCTTCGTATAGTTTTTGCTCTATCGTCTGGTCAGCTTTTAAAGATTCATCTTCGATAAGGTAATCTGTAGAGATCTTCAACTGTCTGTCGTTTCCGAAAGTTTTAGCTTCAACAGAAGAATTTTTACCATCTTCAGTTTTGAATACTTTTACTAGGTTCTGCTCAATATCTTCAGCGTTAACAGCTTTATCAAATCTCACCACATAGTTTCTACCTCCTGTAAAGTCGATTCCGTATTTGAATCCGTGGATAGCAATAGATGCGATACTAACAACCGTTAAAACAGCAGAAAAGATATATGCATATTTTCTCTTTCCAATGAAATCGATCCAGGTATTTCTGAAAAGATTTTTCGTTGGAGGTGTCCAAACAGAAAGGTGTTTTCCTTTATGCAGTCTTGAGAAAATCATTACTCTTGAAAGCAATACGGAAGTAAAGAATGTCATTAAGATACCAATTCCTAACGTCAAAGCAAATCCTTTAATAGGTCCTGTTCCGAATAGGAAAAGTACACCAGCCGTCAACAATGTTGTTAAGTGACCATCAACGATCGCGCTTAATGCATGTTTGAAACCGTCTTTATAGGCTTCCATAATACTCTTTCCGGCAAACAATTCCTCTTTGGTTCTTTCGTAGATGATTACGTTCGTATCTACTGCCATTGCCATCGTAAGAACGATACCTGCGATACCAGGAAGGGTAAGTGTAAAGTCTCCGGAATCCATAATTCCGAAAATATAGAATAAGTTAATAATCATTGCAATTACAGCGTACACCCCTGCACCACCGTAATAGAAAATGATATAAACAATAATAATCAGGAATGCGATAGCAAATGAAATAACACCGGCATTGATAGACTCCTGTCCTAATGAAGGTCCTACTACAGTAGCCTGAACTACTTTCGCACCTGCAGGTAATTTACCCGCTCCTAAAACGTCTACCAATTCTTTAGCTTCCTCCTGAGAGAAGTTACCTGAGATCTGTGTTCTACCATTAGGAATAGCACCTACAACGTTTGGTGCCGTGTAAACTCTGCCGTCCAATGTTACAGCAACCGGTTTACCTACGTTTTTCTCAGTTAATGTTTTCCATTCTTTAGCTCCTTTGGAATCCATCTGCATGTCTACCACTATTCTGCTCAGCTCATCATAGCCAATGCTCGCAGTTTCAACAGCACCGTCTACCGGAGCTTTTTGGTTGATGTTACCTCTGATTGCATATAATACTAAACTTTCAGCATCTGTAGCTTCAGGTTTGTAACCCCACATAAACTGGGTATATTTAATGTTGGCAGGACGTAATGACTGACCTACCTTGCTATTTAAAATTTTGTTTACAGCAGCTGTATCAGAAAGCTTCACGCTGGCAACACCATTTGATCTTAATTTATCAAGGTGTAAAAGGTTCATGAAGTTGATATTCTTCGCAACTCCCATAGAATCTCCTTTTATAGCCACCATTGTAGTCAATGTCTGGAAATATGGCGCCATTTCCGGAACCTGCTGTACTTCCCAGAACTGAAGTTTCGCAGAAGTCTGAAGCATTTTCTTCACCTTGTCGATGTCTTTCATACCAGGCATTTCTACAGAAATTCTTGCCGTACCAGGTACTCTCTGAACGTTAGGCTGCACAGCACCCATCTTATCGATTCTGGTTCTGATTACCTCGAAAGCTGTTCCTACAGAAAGATCAATTCTTCTTTTGATAATGCTTTTTACCTGATCATCAGAAGTATTATACTTGATTTCTGATAAATTGGTATTCCCGAAAAGTTCAGGATCTGCAAGCTTAAGGTTAGTCCCTTTTGCCTTGTTGATCGCTTCAAACTGGTCGAAGAAATTATCAATATAAGATTTTGTGGAATTCTTCTGAACTTCATCAGTCTTGTTTAAAGCCTCAATTAGAACAGGGTTCGTAGAATAATTGGTTAAATCATTCACCAGGTCTCTCTGGTTGATTTCCAAAAGAACGTTGATCCCTCCTTTCAAGTCAAGACCAAGTTTCATTTCCTTGTCTTTGGCTTTCGTGTAATAAAGTTTTGTGAATCCCAGGTTCAAAGTATCCTTAGAAAGTCTTGCAATTTCTTTCTGATACTTTTCCGGATTGTCTCCTGCAACAGCAGTCGCCTGCCTTTCAATTTTGCTGGCGTACCAAGTTGGTAATAGCTCATTTAAGCAAATTAACCCTAGTACAATAGCAACAATTGTAATAAGTCCTTTTCCTTGCATTTTGTTATAACTACGTTAAATTAAGTCGGCAAATATAATGATTTTATTATTATTTTATGAATTTTTTAACAGCAGAAACGGTTTATTTTCAGATATATCCGAGTTTTAACTTCTATTTAAGATTTAATAATTTTTCTTCCTTATTGTAATGAAATTTTCAAATTTCAATTGGTATAAAATTTTCATTCATTTATCAATACACTAAATATCAAAATATTATGAAAAAACTATTTTTTACCCTCTGCGTTTTTTCTTCTTTAATTGTTAATGCTCAAAGCATTAATTTAGTAGAATTTGCGTCCGGGCTCACCAGTCCCGTTGAAATTACGAACGCCAATGATACCCGTCTCTTCGTGGTACAGCAGAACGGAATCATCAAGATTATCCAGCCTAGCGGAACAATCAACGCAGCTGATTTTCTAAATATCAGCTCCAAAGTTCTTTATGGAGGAGAAAGAGGGCTTTTGGGGCTTGCATTTCACCCTCAATATGCCACGAACGGATATTTCTTCGTGTATTACAATAATACCTCGAACGGAAATATTACCGTAGCAAGATATTCTGTAAATGCTACCAATCCGGATATTGCAGATCCTGCTTCTGAGAAGATTATTCTGAATATCCCCAAACCGTTTGACAATCACAACGGAGGAAGCATTCATTTTGCTCCGGACGGAAACCTCTGGATTGTTACAGGAGATGGTGGAAGCGGCGGCGACCCTAACAATAATGCTCAAAACATCAATTCACTTCTGGGAAAAATGTTAAGAATCGATGTAAATGCCACAGGACCGTATAATATTCCACCCGGAAATCCTTTTGCAGGAAATCTGGTAACCGGAGCCGACGAAATCTGGTCATATGGACTTAGAAATGCATGGAAATTTTCATTTGACACGACCACAGGAAATGTAATGATTGCGGATGTAGGTCAGGGAGCAATTGAGGAAATCAACAAAATGCCCATTACACAAGCGGGAATCAATTACGGGTGGCGTTGTTACGAAGGGAACAATGCTTACAACACGGCAGGATGCGGCAATATGGCCTCCATGACTTTTCCGGTAGCCGTTTATGATCATTCCGGTGGGAAATGCTCAATTACCGGGGGCTATGTTTACAGAGGCAGCCAGTACCCAGCACTGCAGGGAAAATATTTCTTCGCTGATTATTGCTCTACGCAGATCGGATTTATGAACCCGGACAATTCCATCGTGTGGGGACCGGCAAGTTCAGGTAACAATTTTTCCACTTTCGGGCAGAATTCTCAAAAGGAGCTGTTTGTGGCAGCTGTAAACAGTGGAAAAGTATTTAAAATTACAACCGGATCTCTGGCAACAGATGAAACTTCAGACCTGATTTCTATAAACGTCCACCCCAACCCGGCTTCTGAGAAAGTTTTCATTGAAGGACTTCCGGACATGAATAATACTGCTGATCTCATCAGCACAGAAGGAAAAATCGTGCTTGAAAAAGCAAAAATTGAATATGACGGCAGCGTTGATATTACAGGAATCCCTCCCGGGGCCTATTATCTTATCATCAAATCAGGAGATGTGAAATCTTACAGCCAAAAACTTATTATTAAATAATATGACCTAATTTGATTCTTTTCAACACATTAAATAAAAAAGCGATTCAGATACTGAACCGCTTTTTTATTTTATATCGTCATAGAGAAAATTCTTGTCTCCGGCTTGTTCCTCATCATTCTGAGGTCAAAAACCATCGCAACGTTTCTCGTAAATGCCCGTCCTTTTTCAGTAATCTTGATCTGGTTATCGTAGATTTCCACCAATTCGTCCTTTTCCATTTCTTCCAGCATTTCAAATGCGTTTTCAAGCTCAGGGAAGGAATTTTTATCGGTAAAGGTCGTTTCAAGCTGACACATCAGGTTCAGAATATGTCTTCTCACAGTAAGATCTTCCTCATTAAGGATATGCCCTTTTACCACAGGAATTTTACCTTCTTCCACCATTTTCTGATATTCTTCCACCGTTTTTACATTCTGGGCGAAAGCATACCAGGAATCTGAAATAGCGGACATGCCAAGGCCTACCATTAATTGGGTTTTACTTGAAGTGTAACCCATAAAGTTCCTATGAAGCTTTTTATGGATTAAAGATTGGTACAGATCATCGTGTTCCAGGGAAAAATGATCCATTCCTACCTCAATATATCCTAAGTCTTCCAGCAGCTTTTTCCCGTCTTCATACAAACGGCGTTTTTCTTCACCGCTTGGCAGGTCATTTTCATCAAAACCTCTCTGTCCTACTCCTTTCACCCATGGAACGTGAGCATAAGAATAGAAGGCAAGCCTGTCAGGTTTCAGCTCCATTGTTTTTCTGATGGTATATTCCATCGCCTCCCAGGTCTGGTGCGGAAGTCCGAATACAAGATCATGACTGATCCCCCTGTAGCCAATTTCCTTAGCCCATTCCGTCACATTTTTTACATTTTCAAAAGGCTGTATCCTGTTGATTGCCTTCTGAACCTTAGGATCATAATCCTGAACGCCAAAGCTTACCCTTCTGAATCCAAGATCATACAAGGTCTGAAGGTGATCTCTGGTTGTATTATTCGGATGTCCTTCAAAAGAGAACTCAGGGTGTTCTGCAATTTCCACCGTCTCAAAAATACCTTCCAATAAGGTCTTGAGATTTTTCGGCGAAAAAAAGGTAGGTGTACCCCCACCAAGGTGAAGCTCTTTCAGCTTCGGCTTCTCTTCAAAAAGTCCTAGATAGAGTTTCCACTCCTTTAAAACGCTTTCCAGATACGGAATTTCAACGCTATGCTGTTTGGTTATACGTTTGTGGCAAGCACAGAACGTACATAATGCCTCACAAAAAGGTAGGTGAATATAAATAGAAATTCCCTCCTCTGCATTGCTTTCATGGAACGACCTGATTACAGTCTCTTTCCACTTTTCTGGTGAAAAAGTGCTTTCATCCCAATATGGAACGGTAGGATAAGACGTGTAACGCGGTCCGGGAATATTATACTTATCTATTAAAGAATTCATTTCAAAATTTAAAATATTATCGAAACTGAGCCTAAACCAGTTTCATCCTGCAAAATTAACCATTACGAATGAATTTTAAACTATGAAATATATTAGCCCGTATTTTATAATGAGTCTAAATACGACTGCTACTGGAATTTCCCTAAGAATGATAAATTCTATACCTAAAATTTAAAATTTTAATTTCATCACAGAGATTTTGCCATTTCCTGCAAAAACTACTGTGTTTCCATTTACCCAACTGCAGACGAAAAAACCTTTCTCATCCGAAATTTTCTTCCATGTTTTCCCAAAATCAGAGGAATAGCTGATATGCCTGTCTCCTACTGCAATGATTTCTTTCCCTTTTGATCCCGGCCTGATCTTTACACAGGTCGTATAGCCTCCATTTTTCCCGGAGGCCTGTATCTGCCATGTTTTCCCGGCATCATAGGTTGTTGCAATATTATTAATGTTTTCGTCCTGCTTGGTATAGTCTCCGCCTACTGCAATCCCAAATTGATCATCATAAAAATCTATTGAATACATTCCCTGTGAAGACTCTCCCTGGATGAAGGGCGTTTCAAAAACTTCAAGATTTTCTTTTTTCAGATCCATTCTTAAGATTCTTGATGCTTTCCCACCTGTAGCAATCCATAGGAAATTTTTGGATGAAGCAATATTGGTGTTGCTGGCAGCAAACGCAGCCTCGCCGCTGTTCAGTTTTACATTATTTTTGAACATCTCCCATTTTCCGTTACGGTAGACAGCCAACTTCAATAAATTATCCTTATCTGCATCGCTGAAAGTGAAAGCCAGTTTATCATTCACAAAGTGAAGCGCATCATAAAAAGCCGTTTTCGCAGTATCTGTAAAAACAATTTCTGATTTCAGGTCTTTTTTATTGATTTTAAAAAAATTAGCAGGACTTTCAATATTAATGGCATAAAAAGCACTGTTATCCTGAGACAGTGTTCTGAATTGTAATTTTTTATCAGAAATATTTATTTGTTTTTGATTTTTCTGATTTTTAAGGTCTACAAAACCGAATTTTGAATCTGTTCCGCTGTACCAGACTTTGTTATCATATATTTCAATAGCTCGGATACTTATTTTATCATTCAAAACAGTGGTAAAGCTTTCGATCTGCTGGGAAAATGCCAATATTCCCAGACAGAAAAACAGGATGGAAAAAGTTTTTTTCATAATAAACAAAAATAAAAAATCCGCAGAATATCTGCGGATTTGTGGTTTATATTTTTTAATCTAAATCAGGTTTTTCCAAAGGCTCCTGTTCCGCTTTAAAAGTTTCGCCAAACTCACCCTTCTGAAGTTTTGAGTGTTTCTTACTGTACAGGAAGTAAACAAAAAATCCGATGATCAGCCAAGCAAAAGAATACATTTGTGCTTCTTTGCTCAGGTTAAAGATCAGGTAAACATTAATTGCAATACCTAAACAAGCAATTAAAGGAAGTGCAGGCACTTTAAAGTTTCTCTGTAAATTAGGCTCTTTTACCCTTAATACCCAAACTGCTACACACACCATTGTGAATGCAAATAAAGTCCCGAAACTGGTCATATGCGCAAGGTCATTGATTGGCGTAAGGGATGCAATAGTAGCAATTACGATTCCTAAAATAACAAGGTTTTTCGTAGGTACTCCTGTTTCAGGGTTTACTTTTGAAAAAGTAGCAGGGATTAATCCGTCTTTAGACATCCCTAAGAATATTCTTGACTGTCCCATGATCATTACCATCAATACTGAGATTAATCCAACAGTAGCAGCTATAGTGATAATATATCCGGCCCATGCGTATCCGGCAATATCGAATGCATACGCTACAGGAGCTTTAATGGCATCCGGATATTTACCTAGCGGATTAAAGTCTGTATAATGCATCATTCCTGTTAATACCAGAGAAACAAGGATATATAAAAGCGTACAGATGATCAGTGAAGCGATGATGGCAAATGGCACATCTTTTTTAGGATTAATAGCTTCTCCAGCCTGTGTGGAAACAGCATCGAAACCTACATAAGCAAAGAAGATAGCTGATGCTCCGGCCACTACCCCTGCGATACCATATGCAGAATGTGAGACTCCGTTTTCTGTAATCGTGGTAGCTTCAGGAATGAAAGGAACCCAGTTTTTAAAAGGATCAGCAGAACCGAAAATAATAAAGGCTCCTGCAATAATTACAAAAATAATAGCAGAAACTTTAAGGAGTACAATAAAGTTATTGGCTTTGGCAGCTCCTTTGGTTCCCCTCACAAGAATAGAAATAACAAAGAAAACAATTAAAAACGCAGGTAAATTCATTGAAAAGCCTGAATTTCCTGCTGCAATATAAGTTTGCGGATCTGTGGTAAGATAGGCAGGAAGATGCATCCCGAACATTTTGAGAAGTTTTCCAAAATATCCCGACCAGGATACGGCAACGGTCATAGAACCCATAGCGTACTCCAGTATCAGCCCCCAGCCTATGATCCAGGCAAAGATCTCCCCTACCGTTCCATAAGCGTAAGCATATGCTGAACCTTCCACTGGAAGTATAGAAGCAAATTCTGCATAGCAAAGTGCTGCAAATACACAGGCGATTCCCGCAATTACAAATGAAAGCGCCAAAGCTGGCCCCGCATTATAATAAGCACCCGTTCCTGTAAGTACAAATATTCCTCCTCCAATGATGGCCCCGATTCCGATAGCAGTAAGGCTCCATTTTCCCAGAACGCGTTTCAGCTGACTTTTTTTGATATCAGCTTCATAAGCGCTCATTGGCTTCTTAACCCAAATTTTAGACATGTTTTTTTATTTAATTAAAGATTTACGAAAATATAAAAATTTTACAAACCTTAACGTTTATTAATAAACTTTCATGATTTATTTTAAATAAATGCATTTAAAAAGCTGATTACACATTATTTAATTTATTTTCAAAACTACTAATTTTTGCGTATTTTTGATCGCATGAATTTATATGATCTTTTCGTAAAGCCGTATGAAAACTACAGTAGCATACAAATTCTACTGGAAGCCAGCGGTGCATTTTTCGGAATTTTGAGCGTCTATTTTTCAATTAAAAAAAATATCTGGGTTTACCCTACCGGCATCATTTCTACCCTGATCTATGTTTATATTCTTTTTAATTTCGGACTGCTTGGCGACTGTATGATTAATGTATATTACACAGCAATGAGTATTTACGGCTGGATCTTATGGTCAAAAAATTCTGAAGATCATGTTCATGTAGAAGTAAGCTGGGCTACCACCAGGGAAAGGATATTTGCAGGCGGTTTGTTTATTTTAAGTCTTGCATTGGTTACCCTTATATATTATTACAAACCTTACATTGATAATCAGTTTTCTATGAAAGGTACAAACTTAGGATTATATCATCTCGATTGGGCCAATTGGCTTGACGTGATCACCACTTCTATATTTTTAGTAGGAATGTGGTTGATGGCGAAACAGCGCATTGATAACTGGATTTTCTGGATCATCGGAGATTTTATTTGTATCCCTATGATGATTTTTAAGGAACTTGGTATCACTTCGGTTCAATATTTGGTATTTACTATAATGGCTATCTCAGGATATGTCAATTGGAAAAAAAGTTTAAAAGAAAAAAGTACAATAAAGTCATGAAAAATTTATTTAAAATAGCTTTCAGTATTGTAGCTATCAGTAGTTTAACATCATGTTTGGCGTATTCCGACGGGTATGCAAACAATGGCTACGGTGATCCGTATTATAATAACGGATATTACTATGCTCCTTCCGGATATTACGGAAGCGGTGGTTACTACGGAAATGACGGCTATTATTACAGAAACGACGTTAATTATTATTACGATAACGGTATTCCTTATTACTACTATAATAATGGAAACGACCGAAGAAAAGTATATGTAGAGAGAAGAACGACAACCTCTTCAAGACCAAGTAACGGATTCCGTAATACAGGTAACAACGGAGGTAATTATAATAACGGCGGATTCAATAATAACAGAACCGGCACTAGAAACAGCAGTACCAACGGCGGATTCAGAAATTCTAACAGCGGAAACTATAATAACAATCAGAGACCGCAAAGCAACCAGAACAGCGGGGGCTTCAGAAATAGCGGAAGCTACCAGAATAATCAAGGGAACCAAAACAATCAGAATAGTGGAGGTTTTAGAAATACACAGCAGAACAATCAGAACAGCAACCGAACGGAATCTTCCGGCGGCGGGTTCAGAGGAAGCTCAAGCTCTCAGCAAAGCAGCAGTTCTACAAGACAGCAGTCCAGCGGGGGCGGATTTAGATAAAACGATTATAAATAAGAAAACGGGCAGCTAACACTGTTCGTTTTTCATTTTAAATATATTAATTTTGCTCGTTAATTTTAGACTAAAAATATGGAATTTTATAAATATCAGGGGACTGGAAATGATTTTGTGATGATTGACAACCGGGATCTGCAGTTTCCCAAAAATAAAGATATTATTGAAAAATTATGTGACAGACGTTTCGGAATCGGTGCAGACGGACTGATCCTTCTAGAAAATGATAAGGATTACGATTTCAAAATGGTATACTATAATTCTGACGGCGGCGAAAGCACCATGTGCGGAAACGGCGGAAGATGCCTTGTTGCATTTGCCTTCTTTCTAGATATTTTTGAGGACAGATGTAAATTTATTGCAATAGACGGTGAGCATGAAGCAGAAATCCATAACGGGATCATCAAATTAAAAATGATTGATGTGGATATAATTTTCGCTGACGGAGAAGATACTGTAATGAATACAGGATCGCCTCATTATGTAAAATATGTGGAAGATTTGGTGAATTACAACGTTTTTGCAGAAGGCCACGGCATCAGAAATTCAGAAAACTATAAGGACAATGGCATCAATGTGAATTTTGTAGAAAAAATTACGGACGATGAAATTTTCGTAAGAACCTATGAACGAGGCGTTGAGGACGAAACTTACAGCTGCGGAACAGGAGTTACTGCTTCTGCTTTAACTTTTTTACAAAAAAACAATCTAATTTCCGTAAAAGTTAAAACTTTAGGGGGAAATCTTAAAGTGCATGCTGAAAAAAACGGAAATTCTTTCCAAAATATTTGGCTTGAAGGTCCTGCAAAGCAAGTTTTTAGAGGTAAAACAGATCTTATTTAAAAACTAAACTTTTAATCAACTTTTTAATAATGAAAAAAACTGTTCTTATTATCGCTCTCATTATTGTTGGGGCGGCAGGATTTTTTGGTTTGAGATTTTATAATAAATATTATGGAAACAACGTGGAAAAGGATGGCTATGTTCTCATTCCGCACAAAGCGGATTTCAAGCAGATCCTTGATTCCGTGGCTCCATATGTAAAAGATAAAGAAGCTTTTGAAGCAGTAGCAAAGGATAAAAATCTGGACAGGTTTTTTAAGCCGGGTCGCTATCATTTTCAACCGGGAGCAGGAAACACCAACCTTGTGAATATGATTAAAGCCGGAAACCAGTCTGAAAATACCTTCAGAATAGGTGATTTCGGGGACATGTACCAGATGATAGGAAAGGTTACCAAAAAAACGGAGCTGGATTCTTTACAGTTTGTCAATGACCTGAATAAAGTGGCCGTAGAAAAAGGTTATAATAATGCAGAAGATTTAAAAAAGTATTTTTTCATAGACACTTATAATTTTTTCTGGACAGTAAGCCCGAAAGAATTCTTTAAAAAGTTTGATGAACAGTACAATGAATTCTGGACAAGAGAGAGAAAGAACCGCGAGCAGCAATCCGGACTTACCAGAGATCAGATCTATGCACTGGCATCTATTGTCTACAAAGAATCAGGCGGAAAGAAGGATGAAATGAAAACAATTGCAGGGTTATATCTGAACCGTTACAGAAAAGGAATGAAACTTCAGTCGGATCCTACAGTGATTTACGCTATTAATAAGCAGACTAATTTTAAGGAGCCTATTAAAAGAGTACTGTACAAACATTTGACAACACCATCCCCCTACAATACCTATGCGAATGCAGGCATTCCTCCGGGCCCTATCTGTATCGTAGATAAAAACTCTGTAGATGCAGTTTTGAATGCAGAAAACAATAATTATATTTTTATGTGTGCTGATCCTGCAAGATTTGGCTATCATAAATTTACAGCAAGTGCAGAAGAGCATGCTATTAATGCAAAAGCTTACCAAGACTGGCTGAATTCTAAAAATATAAAATAAAAGATAAATTTAACTTTTATTAACAATATGATAATTAACTTTTAACACTTCTATACGACTTATACATCTATAAATAATACATAAATCGTAATATCTGAAATCAAACCCAATTAAAGATTTCACAATATTAAGACTTATACTTTTACGATTTTACACAAAAAATACCTTATGAATCAGACGGAAATTGTCAACATTTTCACAAAAAAAACGCTAGCACTTACTTTCGTTCTTTCGGCAGCAGCAATGGCGTTTGCCCAGGAGAAAGCAGGCGTTACAGGAATGATCGTCAACAAGAACAATCAACCAGTTCCTTATGCTTCTGTGACGTTCAGCAATAAAGCAAACAAGACCTTAAGTGATGCTGTATTGACCGATGAAAAAGGACAGTACAAACTGGAGCTGGCACCAGGAAATTACGACATTACAGTAGAAGCAATCGACTACAAGAAAAGTGTGGTCAATAAAAGCATTGCAGGCCCGGGAAATATTGGCGCTTTATCCATACAGCCGGAAGCTGCCACAACTCTGGATGGCAAAACCCAGGAAATACAAGGTGTGGTGATCACTGCAGCGGCAACAAAACCCTATAAAGTGGAACTTGACAAAAGGACCTATGATCCTTCCCAGGATATTGTAAGCAAGGGAGGAAATCTTCAGGATGTGCTTTCCAATGTTCCTTCCGTTTCTGTGGATACTGACGGTACTGTCTCAATGAGAGGAAGCTCCAATGTGAAGTTCCTGATCAACGGGAAACCTTCTGCCCTGCTTGGAATAGATGATGGCGCCAACGCCCTTCAGAGTATTCCTGCAGACCAGATCGACAGAATTGAAGTAATTACCAATCCTTCTTCTAAATTTGAAGCAAGTGGTACTTCAGGTATTTTAAATATCATTCTTAAAAAGAATAAAAAAATAGGGTTTAACGGAAGTGTAATTGGAACTCTGGGTTATCTTCCGAGAACAGCTCTTAATACTAATTTAAGCTGGAGAAAAAATAACTGGACCTGGTTCTTAAACGGTGGTGGCGGTTATTCTGAAAATAAAAGTAAAAATGATACGGAAACAACCTACCATAACATTGTCTTCCCTAATATACTGCCTAATGAGCAGCCTAATGATGTTCCGACTTATCAGTTACAAAATTCCACCAATAAAAGTTATAACAAAAATTATAATGCAAGTGCCGGGTTTACCTATGACATTTCTGATAAAACATCATTAAATCTATCCGGAGTTGTAAGAACGTTTGAAGGAGACAGCAGTGAATTACTAAATACATTTAACAGTTTCTACAGATATAGCAATCAAAACACATGGGATTTGATGAATTCCTATGGACAAAGAGATTCTGAAGGTAGAAATACCAATCTTGCATTCCAGGGGGATGTTGGGCTGGATCACAAATTCGATGATAAAGGACAAAACCTATCTGTATCACTTAGTTTACAAAGAAACAGAAGCAACAGTAATTCCAATATAATGGAAACTGAAGATTCAGTTCTTCTTCAACAAGATGCTACTCTGAGACATTCTGTAAGCAAAACCCTTATTGGAAAAGCAGATTACGAATTGCCTATCGGAGAACAATCCAAACTTGAAGCAGGATACAGAATAGATATCAATAATAACAATTACGACAACTTTGTAAGCAGCACTTCTAATAATCCATTTATCCTGGATTATAATAACAAAACAGACTACAAGGAAATGTTCAATGCTTTCTACCTGCAGTTTAAAAGTAAAATAGGAGAAAAATTTGCTTATCAGTTAGGATTAAGAGATGAGCTTTCCAATGTTAAGATTGATTATGCCAATCAAAATCCTGACAAGGCTCCGATTAATAAGAATAAGAACTATAACAATCTGTTTCCAAGTATATTCTTGAGTTATGATATATCAAAAAACAACCAGATATTAGTAAACTATTCCCGTAGAATAGACAGACCGAGATCGTTCTTTATGGTTCCTTTTCCTAATTACAGCAATAGCCAGAACGTTTTTGAAGGAAACATTGATCTAAATCCATCTTACGTAGATTCATATGAAATAGGTTATAATATTACAAGAAAGAAATTTACCATTAACCCTACTCTTTACTACAGACATGCGACGGATGATACCAAAATGCTTGTCTACAGACCGGATGAAAGCCAGAGTATTTTCTATACAAAACCAATTAACTTGGGTAATGATGATCGTTATGGTTTGGATCTTAACTTTACCTATGATCCATTTGCCTGGCTGAAAATTATGGGTAGCTTAGATATGTTTGGCTATAAAACTACTGGTATTGCTTCATATGAAACAAAAGATGCTTTGGGAAATCCTAAAATCGGTACAATGGACTTTACGGGTGACGGTTTCTCCACAAGAGCACGGTTGAATACTACCTTTAAACTTGATAAAACTTTAAGTGTACAGCTGCAAGGATTTTACAGAGGAGCACAGAAATCAGCGAATCAGGACACTCAGGATATGTACGCTTTAAATTTAGGAGCATCCAAAACGATATGGAAAGGTGATGGTACGATATCTTTTAATATTCAGGATATTTTTAATACCAGAAGCAGAGAAGTGTTCAGCTACAACAGTGACTACACACGCAGAAATTATATGCAGTGGCAACCAAGACAGTTCTCAATTGCTTTGACTTATCGATTTAAGCAAGGTGAAAAAATAGAACAGCCTAAAAAGAAAAAAGATATCAATGCCAACGAAGCTGGCGACGACCAGCAAGGCCCAATGTAACACACAAAAAAATCCCGAAAATATTTTTTCGGGATTTTTTTATTTTGCAGCTTCAGCACGTTCTAATTTTTCTTTTTCAGCTTCATAGATTCTTCTTCTCAGGTCACTTGTGGAAAACCTATGATCTCTCTTGTTGTAAAAGATCTCAATTCCTTTTTCCTCACAGTACTGTTTGCCTGTAAAATCTCTGTTCATATAATCGTCTCCAATGATTCTTACATCGATCACAAAGGATTTCAAAATATCAAGAAGATCTTCTTCCGTATAATAAGGAACGATCTCATCTACAGCATTAACTGCTTTTAACTGGATGTATCTCTCAACAATACTTTGGCTGGGTTTATTTTTATTCGGACGGTCATGCGAAGGATCAACCTGAAGCCCGACAATTAAATAATCACATACTGTTTTAGCTTCTTCAAGCATTTTAATGTGTCCCGCATGCAGCAGATCGAATGAGGAAAATGTAATACCTATTTTTTCTGTTTTCATAATAGTGTCAATTAAAATTCCGGCATATCAGCTATTTTAAACCGATAAAAAAGCTCGTATTGCAGGAAAGATTGTTATATAAATTGTTTTTTTAAGTTCTTTTTTAAACAGCTCGTGAATCAAGATACTGCTGCCATTTCCAGACTGTTCTTAAAGATTCCTCCAATGAAGTCTCAGACTTCCAGTGAAGCTCTTTTTCAGCCTTATCCGCATTTGCATAGGCAATGGTAATATCCCCCTCTCTTCTCGCACAGATCTGATAAGGGACTTTCACATCATTAGCCGTTTCAAAAGCTTTTACAACTTCCAGTACGGATGAGCCCTTTCCTGTTCCAAGATTAAATATATCAATCACCGTTTCTTCATTGCTCTGTAACAGGTTTTTAAGGGCACTTACGTGAGCCTTAGCCAAATCAACGACATAAATATAATCACGAACCGCGGTTCCGTCTTCCGTATCATAATCATCACCCCAGATATTCAGCTTCTCACGAATTCCTGCAGCTGTTTGAGTAACATATGGAATTAAATTATTAGGAACCCCCAATGGAAGTTCGCCTAATTTCCCGGACGGATGAGCTCCGATCGGATTAAAATATCTTAAAAGAGAAATTCTTCTGCTGTAGGCTTTTGCAAAATCAATCAAAATTTCTTCGCCCATCTGTTTTGTTTTACCGTAAACGCTTTCAGGCATTTTCAGTGGTGTATTCTCATCAATCGGCATTTTCTCTGCCTGTCCGTACACTGTGCATGAAGAGCTGAAAATAAAATTTGAAATCCCTCTTTCCTTAAATTCCTGAAGAATATTGATCAGCGTAAATAAATTATTCTCGTAATAATCTATTGGCTTTACCTGGCTTTCTCCAACGGCTTTGGAAGCAGCAAAATTGATGCATCCTTCAATCTGATGAGCATCAAAAACCTGGGTAAGAAGCTCTTTTCTCTTCAGGTCAAAAGGATAAAAAACAGGTTTCTTACCTGCAACCTCCTCAATATTTTTTAAAATAAACTTTTCGGAATTGGATAGATCATCAACAATGACAACATCAAAGTCATTATTCAAAAGTTCTACAACTGTATGAGAACCTATATATCCAAGTCCGCCTGTAACAAGTATTGCCATTTTATTTTTTTTAATCGTTGTGTTTTCCTATGTTTTCTATTTCACTTTTTGCCGGAATATGTTTAAAATAATTTATAAGTAAAACCGGTCCTATTAAAAATAAAGTAAGTCCAAATAAAAAAGAATAAATATATACACCCCATTTACCATCATAATTAATATAAAAACTTACTGAAGCCAAAATTATAATCGTAATACATGTACTATTTAAATATTTAAACATTTTTCTTGATTCCTTAAAAACATGTACAAATGTTAAAATCAATAATATAAATGCAATAAAATTTAAAAAATAAATAGGGATTCTAAATTTAATATACTTTTCGACTACTCTATAACCTTTAAGTAAAACATTAATTACAAATACTCCATAATAAATGATCCAGCCTAAAAGAAAGACGATAGTAAAAAAGTAAGCAAACTTATTTTTAAGTATTCTCTCATCGTGAAGCATAGCCCTACTTCATAAACTCCAGCACCGCATCCGTAATATACTTCAGCTGCTCTTCATCCAGTTCAGTATGCATAGGCAGGGAAATTACCTGATCCAGAAGCTTATCGGTATTCACAAAGTCTGCATCATTGCTTTCCTGGAAGTAGGCTTTTTGCTTTCTCAATGCTACCGGATAATAGATCATGGCAGGAATTTCCTTTTCTGTAAGGAATTTCTGAAGCTCATTACGTTTTCCGTTCAGGATTCTTAAAGTATATTGATGGAATACATGCGTTGAGCTTTCTGATCTTTGTGGAGTGAGAATATCTGCATGTCCTGCAAATGCTTCATCATAATAATCAGCAGCCTTTCTTCTTGCTTCATTGTAAGTATCCAGATGAGGAAGTTTTTTTCTCAGGACTGCGGCCTGAATACTGTCCAATCTGGAATTCACTCCTACCTCATCATGATAATATCTCTCGTACATTCCGTGGTTAACGATTCCTCTAAGACGGTGTGCCAGTTCATCATTATTGGTGAAAAGAGCCCCGCCATCTCCATAGCAGCCTAAATTTTTGGAAGGAAAAAATGAAGTAGTCCCTACCGTTGCCATGGTTCCCGCATATTTCTGAGTTCCGTCAGAGAACGTATATTGTGCACCTATTGCCTGTGCATTGTCTTCAATAACATACAGGTTATGCTCTTCCGCAATTTTTAAGATCTCTTCCATATTCGCGCACTGCCCGAAGATATGGACCGGAATAATTGCTTTTGTTCTTGGAGTGATTGCTTTTTTAATTTCTTCCGTAGAAATTGTGAATGTATCGTAATCTACATCTACCAGTACTGATTTCAGTTTAAGCAGATGAATAACTTCTACTGTAGCGGCAAAAGTAAAATCTGCAGTGATTACTTCATCCCCTTCTTTCAGGTCTAAAGCCATCAGTGCGATCTGCAAAGCATCCGTTCCGTTAGCACACGGGATCACATGCTTTACATCTAAATAAGATTCCAATTCATTCTGGAAAGACTTTACTTCAGGGCCATTGATAAAAGCCGCAGAATCCATTACATTTAAAACCGCATTGTCTACATCATTTTTTATTTTGTAATACTGACTTTGCAAGTCAACCATCTGAATTTTTTTCATAAATAAATATTTGTGTAAAAATAAGGAATTTAAAATCCTATCAAAAATTTTATTGATTTTGTTTTATCTTTATAGAAAATAACTTTATGAAAAAACTTTTACTCTTTTGTCTTTTAGTGGGTTACTCTGCTGTAAATGCACAAACGGAGCTTGTTTTTGTTTATTTTACAGACAAACCGAATAAAGCTGCTTTTTATGCCAATCCACTATCTGAACTGAGCCAAAAATCCCTCAACAGGCGTACTTCGCTGGGTATTGTCCTGAATGACCAGGATGCCCCTATTGAACAGTCATATATCCAGAATCTTCAGAACCTTGGCTTTACCGTTACCGATTATTCCAAATGGCTTAACGGTGCAGCTGTAAACGCAACTCCCGCACAGATAACAGTTTTGCAGGCACAGCCTTACGTGCAGTCGGTGGGACGTTTCGCAAAAAATAATACTTCTGTCCCTAAAACAGCGGTTCAGAATAAATGGAATCCGGTTTCTGAAACTCAAAAAACACTGACTGTGTTCGATTATGGTTCCGGATCTGCCCAGATCGACCAAATCAATATAAGACCCCTTCATCTGGCTGGCTTTACAGGAACTGGGATTTCCATAGCAGTTATCGATGCCGGATTTCCTTATGTGGATACCGGATCTGCATTTGAAAGATTACGTACCAACAATCACATTAAAGCCGTTTATGACTTTGTTACCAAAACAAGCAATGTATACAATACTGCCATCAGCAATCACGGATCTGCTGTTTTAGGTGCTATTGGCGGATATATCGAGAATACTTTTGTAGGCTCTGCCCCGGATGCCGATTTTTACCTTTACCGAAGCGAAAATGCTGTCGGTGAAATCCCTGAAGAAGAATTGTACTGGATAGAGGCGGCTGAAGAAGCAGACAGAAAAGGTGTTGATATTATCACAACCTCACTTGGATACAATGTTTTTGACGACTCCAGATACAACTACACTTACTCGGATATGAACGGAACTACTTCTTTTATTGCCAGAGCTGCAGAAATAGCTGCCAATAAAGGGATTTTCGTTCTTGCAGCAGCAGGAAATTCAGGAGCCCAGCCCTGGCATTATATTATGACCCCTGCAGATAATGCCAAGGTGTTCAGTATAGGATCTGTAGATGCGGCAGGAAGCTCTTCAGGATTTTCGTCTTATGGTCCCAATTCCCTTGGCGTAGTTAAACCTGACGGAAGTTCAAGAGGAACTGCAGCCGCAACGGTGACCAACAGTACATTAACCTCCGTTAACGGAACATCTATTGCGACCCCTATTGCTGCAGGTGGTGTAGCCTGTTTTATTCAGGCCTTTCCATCGATGAACAGGGAACAGATCAGGACAAAACTCCGTCAGACCGCTTCTCTTTACCCGGGCCACACAGACCAGATGGGCTATGGAATTCTTAATTTTGGAAGCCTTTATAATCAAGTGCTGAACACTTCTGAAATAGTGAAGAAAGAAAAGTTTGCCATCTTCCCCAACCCTGTAAAAAATATTCTGAATATTGCTTCTGAAGGTGAAATTATATCCCTCGAAGTTTATGATAATTTAGGAAAGCTGATCAGGAAAAACAGCGGACAGAAATCTGTAAAAGTAGAGGATTTTCCGAAAGGAACCTATTACCTGAAAATTAAGATGAAGAATGATACTTTTTATGAGAAGTTCTTAAAAGAGTAATTAAATAACGATTAAATTGATGCAAATAAACCGCAGCCTTTTTAAATTTTTATTTCACACAGATTACTAAGATTTTTTATAGTAACACATGTATTTAATAGGAACGGGCTTTATGCTGTTAAATAATTTAAACATTTTGCCAAAGGCTTTAGCTAAAGTTTTAATCAATACAAAAACGCCTCTCGATTTGAGAGGCATTTTATATATCAGTTAAGCTGAATTTCTGCTCGCATTAATATTTCCGAATAATGACCTTGTCACCAGCTTTTCGTAAGCTTTCCTATTTCCTTCTTCTTTCTGGATCTTCATTAAGGCATATTGCTGAATACTCAATAGCGGCAAAACAATCTTTTCTCTTATTTTCACAGATTTCCTGGATAGCGGATCTTCTTCCTGCAGCATTTTAAAGCCGGTAAGTTCCAGCATGATATCTCTTGAAAGAACATATTCATCGTACAGTACATTCCAGAATGCTCCGAATTTCGGATTGTTTTTAATGTAATACGTAAGCGGGAAATAAGACTTGTTCATACTCATCATAGAATTCAGAACTAAAGTTTTAAAGAAATCCGAACCTTTATACAGTTCTTTCACTTCATCCAGCCTTCCCTGCTCCTTCATCTGCTGCATAGAAAATCCGAACCCGAAAAACCCGGGAACATTCTGCTTCAGCTGTGACCACGATCCTACAAAAGGAATGGCTCTCAAATCTTCAAATTTCAGCTCGCTTCCGTTTCCTCTTTTGGACGGACGGCTTCCGATGTTGGTCTTACCATAATATTCGAGAGTACTCATCTCCTGGAGATAAGGAACAAACATAGGATGCGCTTTCAGATCCGAGTATTTTTTATAACTGATGTCAGCAAGCTCGGCGATCAGTTTTCTTTCTTTTTCCGTAAGGTCTTTTTTCGAATTTTTAAAAACATCATTTTCAACTCCGGCAGTCAGAAGCTGCTCGAAATTGTATTTGGCCTGTTCTTTATTTCCAAAAATACTGGTGATTGTCTGGCCTTGGATAGTCAATTCGATTTTATTATTTGCAATGGTATTTCCCTGTGATGCGTAGAAATCATGGGTTTTCCCTCCTCCCCTTGCCGGCGGTCCGCCTCGACCGTCGAAGAATACTACTTTAATTCCATTCTGAACGGAAAGTTTAGTTAAAACTTCTTTGGCTTTATAAATTTCCCAGTTGGCCTTAAGATAGCCTCCGTCTTTTGTTCCGTCCGAAAAACCAAGCATAATCGTCTGCTGGTTTCCTCTGCTTTCAAGATGCTTTTTATAGACAGGATTCCGGTAAAGCGCACTCATTACATTTTCAGCATTGGCAAGGCCTTCCATAGTTTCAAAAAGCGGAACAATATCCATTTTGATCTCTTCATCCTGATAGCCGCAGATTTTAAAGAATGCATACACATTCATCACATCCTTTACAGCATCGGAATTCGAAATAATATAGCGGTTCATTCCTCTTTGTCCATTTTGATCCTGAATTTCGGAAACCTGTGAAACCGTTAATAAAGTATCTTTAACAATATCTTCAAACTGATCTGCATTAACCTTTTCACCAAATTGAATCAGTTTATTGAATTTTTCTTCTTCAGAAGTTTCTGCACCTTCAAATACTTTAGCAAAAACCTCATCGATCACTCTTTGATGGATCCTGCTGTCCTGGCGAACATCCAGCGTGGCAAAATGAGTTCCAAAAATTTTCACGCGGTCCCTAAAATTCGCCAGAAGATCTAAAAACAGGGAATTGTGCTCATTTACCAGTATTTTTTCTGCTTCATCAGCTTTTCTCAGAATATCATCTGCAGTGATCATTTTCCCGTTAAAAATGGCACCGTAAAGCTCATCACTTAACTGCGTTAATACTTCAGAAACACCTCTGAAACTTAATCTTCTTCTGATAAATTTCAAATGGCTGTAATAGGATTTCAGGATTGCGGAACGAAGTTCTTCTGCTACCCTTTTGGTAACATCCGCAGTGACGAATGGGTTTCCGTCCCTGTCTCCACCCGGCCAGAAACCAAGCTGAATAATATCTTCATGAAGGTGGAAATGACCGTTTCCAAAAGTCTTTTTGATCTTGGTAAACAATTCTCCGATAGTATCGTAATAAACATATCTTAAATAAGAAATGATGCTCAGTGCTTCATCAATTGGAGTTGGCTTTTCCTTATTGACAAAAGGTGTTTTCCCCAATTGCTGCAGAAGCATATCGATCTGGGTAACGGAATCGCTGGTGATGGCGCCCCTCAAATCCTGGATAATCCTCTGCACTGAGCTTGGATAAAACTGGGTCGGGTGAGCTGTAAACACGACTTTTACCGTAAAATCCTTTAGCTTTTCACGAACTTTTTCAAGTTTATGATCCTGGTATGAACGTTCGAAAAGATTGGTGACCGTCCCGTTATCGCTTTCGGAATGAAGGCTTGGAAAGGCAGCATCTTCAATACTGTCAAACAAAACTACCTGCCTTTCAATATACTGTATGATCTTGAAAAGGAGTTCAACTTTCTGCTCTTCCGTCTGAAGATCGGTATGGTTTTTAAAGAATTCTTCAATAATTTCCTCAGGGGTTTTGCCTTCTTCATATCCGTTTCGGCTTTCCTCGTAAAGGAATGGGAGAAGCATCCCGATATTGGTCATTTTATCATAAGGCAGGCTCATAAATAATGAATTGTAGATCTGGAACTTATTCTCCACGATCTGCCTGAATTTTTCTGCTCGTTGGTCGTGTATCATATAACAAATGTAATGGATTTTGAAATTAAATGAATTGATAAATGACAAAAAATCGCAGGAACAGCAACAAAATTATTTTTTGAATACAGCAGTTTAATGATTAATTTTACTTTTCACAGAAATTAATCCATATCTCATGAAAAAAATCTTCATATTCCTTTTAATGACTTTGATTTTCACGGCTTGTGGTGAAGACTGCTATAATGCTCCTCAAACGATAGCTTTTAAATTCGTTGATTCTAATGATGAAAATCTGATCACGAACGGAACACTCACTGCTTATTCAATTAAGGATGAAAACCAGAATGGAATACAATTAACCAAAACATCCGACGACTTAATCATTTTAGAAAATGTGGGGGCTTATAATGGGACAAAAAGATACAACTTCCAGTCTAATGTCAAAACTTTTGATTTTTCAATACAGTCATCAGAGTTTAAAGGAGGCTGCGATGGGTATCAGATTAATAAATTAACATTTACAGGCATAGGGATTGATGTAACTGACGAAAAAGGATATTATAAAATAATATTCCAATAATTTAAGCATATTCTATTTAAATAATAATTATGAAAATTATTTCGATCATTTCTTTTCTTATTCCAGGTCTGCTGCTTTGTCAAAATACAGTACCCGCCGATTTCAAGAAAATTCCGGAGATCCTTGACAATATTGAACTGCTCTACCCATTTATTGTTCCTGATAAAGATTATGGCTATTGGAGGGTATTGATTAATGATCCCGATCCTGATAAAGCAGTTATCTACGAAAGCCAGATGCCGGATTTCATGACTATCAATGAGCCTTTTCCTGAAAAAGGTTTTTTCCAGAAATGTGTTGGTGAAAAATGTTTCACCTATATTCTGGCCTGCAAAAAAGACAGAGCTGTATATTTTGCCAGTGAACAGCAACTGAGAGATTTTATCGGAACGGTTGACAATCTTCCGGAAGCTATTCTGCTGGCTAAAACTTATGGCTTTTCAGTAGACACCGGTAATAAACTCAGCGGATCCTATAAAATTGAGGACAAATACATTAACCTGTATCTCTCAAAGCCTAAAGGCTGCCCGGAGATCAAAGAATCTTATTCCATAAAGATCAACAGAAAAAACGGAAAGCTTGAATCAAAAAACAATGGTATTTACCTTAAAGGTGAAAATTGCAACCAGACTTCTGAATAATAATACTCTCGCTGATTGGGCTGATTACGCAGATTTTATAGCATTTTAAGAGACTGCTTCATCGAATCAACTTTGTTGATTCCTGCTTTGCTTTCTTAAAATATATGTGATGAAACATCATCTTTGTGTTAAAAAAAATCTAGTTTTAAATAATTTTTGAAACACTTTATACAAAATCTTATCAAAACACCCCAATAAAATCTACATTGTTATTATAAAACACTTTGATAGGAATTTTAAAATTTCATTAACTCAGTTTTTATATTGCATTGCGTAAATTTGAAATCAAATAAATTTAGAACAATGCTTAATTTCGAATTTAAAAATCCGACAAAAATACTTTTTGGAAAAGGTGAAATCGCTAAAATTTCCCGTGAAGTTCCAAAAGATTCCAGAATATTAATGATCTACGGAGGCGGAAGCATCAAAAACAATGGTGTTTACGATCAGGTAAAAGAAGCTCTGAAAGATCATGATGTATATGAATTTGGTGGTGTTCCTGCCAATCCTGAATATGAAGTACTGCTGGATGCCCTAAGTTTTATCAAAGAAAAGAATATCAATTATCTTTTAGCGGTAGGCGGAGGATCTGTTATTGACGGGACTAAATTCCTTTCAGCAGCTGCTCATTATGAGGGCGAACCGTGGGATATTCTTAAAAATTCAGTAAGGACGTTCGAAGGTGAAGGTATGCCTTTCGGAAGTATCCTGACTTTGCCGGCAACAGGTTCTGAAATGAATTCCGGGTATGTTATATCCAGAAGAGAAACCAATGAAAAGCTGTCTTCCGGCGGTCCTGGTCTTTTTCCTCAGTTTTCTGTCTTAGATCCGGAAGTGATCAGAACCATTCCTAAAAACCAGATTGTAAACGGAATTACAGATGCTTATACCCACGTTCTGGAACAGTACATGACTGCTCCTTCTTCTGCTGATCTGCAGGAAAGAATTGCAGAAAGCATCCTGATCAGCCTGCAGGAAACAGCTCCTAAAGTTTTAGCTGATGATTTTGATTATGATGCTGCCGGGAATTTTATGTGGTGCTGTACGATGGCTCTAAATGGACTTATCCAAAAAGGAGTGATCACAGACTGGGCTGTACATGCCATGGGCCACGAACTGACTGCTTATTTCGGAATCGACCATGCAAGAACTTTAGCCGTTATAGCCCCTTCCCATTACCGTTATAATTTTGAGACCAAGAAAGGAAAGCTGGCTCAGTATGCTGAAAGAGTATGGGGAATTAAAGACGGAACGGTAGAAGAAAAAGCAGAACAGGGAATTAAAAAGATGGAGGAATTTTTCCACAGTCTGAACATCAAAACCAAACTTTCGGAATATACGGAAGACTATCAAGGAACTGCAGAAAGAGTGGAAAAGGCATTTACGGACAGAAACTGGTCCGGCCTTGGTGAATACAAAAAGCTGACGCCTCAAGATGCTTATAAAATTGTGGAGATGAGCTATTAAAGTTGCGGGATGCGAGTTTCGAGTATCAGCGTTAATCCGGGGTTTGAAAGTTTATTATTAGGTTTTCAAAACCCGAAATTTGTAACCCGAAACCCGAACCTTGCATCCCAATCCTTATAAAATTCTTTTATTTATAAACATTCGTTTAAAAAAGCTGGATTTCATTACAAATATTTCAAATTTATTTATATTTTAGCATATTCTTAAATTTGTGAAAATGAAAAAACAGCTACTTTTATTTGCCTTTTCTGCTTTAGCACTAACTTCCTGTAAAGATGACAATATCGAAGCTTATGAATTAGAAATGATGAGCGGAGACTGGAAGGTAAGCAAAATAGAAATTATTTCCGGAAAGGACAATAAAACAGTAATTAAGACTGAAACTCCTTCTGACTGTGAGGCTAAAAACATTCTGCATTTCAGAAGTGATTATTATACAAGCTATACCTACTATTCCGAAGTGGGACTTGAATGCCAGATGGCAGGAAAAACTGAAGGTAAATACACTTATACTGAAGAGTCTAAACTGCTAAGTATAAAAAATGATAATGATACTGAAAGATGGTACAGAGTGGAAGTGCTCACCAGCCATGATCTGAAACTGGCACAGTTATTCAGCTCTTTTGATGAGGATGGCGATGGTGTTGCCGATCTGACCTACGTTAGCTACAAAAGATAAATAAGACTCCCGATTTTCGGGAGTTTTTTATTACATTTATAAGATATTTAAAATTGATTACAATGAAGAAGATTCTTTCAGCATTCCTGTTGCTGTATTTTACCCTGTCCTTTTCACAGGACCAAAAACCGATGTTCTGGCAGGACATTCAAAATTTCAAAAAAGCTGATCAAGAAAATCCACCGCCTAAAGATGCTATTTTATTGATTGGAAGCTCTTCATTCACCAAATGGACAGATGTTGCCAGTTATTTTCCCGGAAAAACAATCATCAACAGAGGTTTTGGTGGATCAAGAATGACAGATCTGAATGATTTTTCAGATGATCTTCTAAGCCCATATCAGCCTAAACAGATCATTATTTACTGCGGTGATAATGACTTTGCGGATAATCATGACCTGAAGGCAAAGGTGGTAGTCAACAGATTTAAAACATTTTATAAAAAGATCCGTGAAAGATTCCCCAATATTGAGTTAGATTTTATTTCCATAAAATATTCGCCAAGCCGCGAAATTCTTTGGCCGCAGATGAAGGAAACGAATAAAAAAATTGCCGCTTTCATGAAAAAAGAGCCTAATGCTGAATTCATTGATATTACAAAAGCTATGGAGGATGCCAACGGGAATGTAAGAAGAGACCTTTTTGTGGAAGATATGCTTCACCTAACCCCGGAAGGATACGCCGTCTGGGCGAAGGTCATGAAACCTTACATGAAATAATATTTATAACAAAAAAATCCCTTAACGGGATTTTTTTTATTTCTTTCTTTTAGATTTCGATATCGCTTTTTGCTGGGCCCTGTTAGCCCCAAATTTTTTGGGAGCTTTTCTTTTGGATGGCCCGCCCCAGTTTTCTTTTTTATTTTTATCCTTTTTCTCATGAAATGCTGCTCCTCCTTCATTCAGCTTTACCTGTGCAGGATTTTTCATCACAATCACCTCTTCTTCAGAAGCGATCTTTTTAGGATTTATTTTCACCTCTGCAGGGAAATCGGCAAACTTTAGGTCTTTATCCATTAAAAGCTCAATATCAAGTATGGAAGCTTCTTCTTTTTTAGTCACAAAGGTAACCGCTTTACCATCTTTATCCGCTCTACCCGTTCTTCCTATTCTGTGGATATATTGTTCAGGAATTTCAGGGGTTTCGAAATTGATAACGTGGGTAATATTTGAAATATCAAGACCCCTGGCCATTACGTCGGTAGTAATCAGTCCTCTGATCTCTTCATTTTCAAATCTCTTCATCGCTTTAAGTCTGTAATTCTGAGATTTGTTTGAGTGAATCACATCAAACTGTTCAGGGAAAAGTTCATCAATTTTAGCAAACAAGAGATCAGAATTCTTCTTGTTATTGGTGAAAATCAATACCTTGGACATATCTTCGTTGTTCTTCAGTAAATATTCAAGAAGATTAATCTTTGTATTAAAATTTTCTACTTTATAACCGGTCTGTTCTATTTTTTCAAGAGGCGTTCCTGATTTTGCCAAAGAAATTTCCACAGGGCTGGCAAAGTACTGGTCCAGCATCTCATCCACCGCTTCCGTCATGGTAGCCGAGAAAAGGATATTCTGTCTTTTCGGCTTCATCATCTCAAAAATATGGGTAAGCTGCGGTCTGAAACCAAGGTTCAGCATTTCATCAAACTCATCAATAATCAGCTTCTGAACTTCTTTCAATGAAATGGCATTATCAATGGCAAGGTCCATTACCCTTCCCGGAGTACCCACCAGAATATCACATCCGTCATTAAATAACAGTTTCTGTGTATTGATATTTTTCCCTCCATATATTCCAATGACCCTTGCAGTCATATTTTCGGTTAGTTTCTCAACAATTTCAGCGACCTGAACCACCAGCTCTCTTGTAGGAACAAGGATCAAAACAGTAGGATTCCCTGTTTTGTTGTATTTCCATGTTTTAAGAACGGGCAGAAGATAGGCTAATGTTTTTCCGGTTCCGGTTTGTGCAATCCCCATCACATCCCTTCCGGAAAGTATAGGCCCTAGGCTCTTTTCCTGAATGGGTGTAGGTTCGAACAATTCCAGATCCGCTAAAACATCAAGAATTTTAACCGGCAGGTCAAAATCCGCAAAAGTGAGTTTTTCCATGGTGCAAAGATAGGTATTTAAATTGAGAGGTTGGATGTGGGTGTTTTGGTTTTGAGTTCAGGGTTACAAGGTGCAAGGTGCGAGATAGAAATTAGTTGTAAAAATTACAATTCTTCATTTCATTAGACTAAACTAAGTTCCGCATCTTTATCCCGGAACTCAAAACCCGGAACCTGCATCGCTTCTTATTTCCTCGTCACTCTCAATAAAAGTACTAAAACCAAGATAATGGAAAATACAAAGCCCAAAACCGCAACCAGAGACAGCTCCCCGATCCTTGGTCCTGATTCTGAAACAAAAACAATCGCTGTGGCAATGATATTGGCTCCGAGGATCATAGCCAGAATTAAATTGACCACACTTGATTTGATCAGCTGGTTGGTTTTTTCAATATTTTTAATCTCGCTGGAAACCGTGAATTTGTTATCATCCAGCTTCTGGAGTACCGATCTGAGCTCTTTGGGAATTTCATCTACATTATCTGTAAAATTCATCATCCGGTCCATTCCTGTTTTTAAAAGATTTTTGGGTTTGATCTTTTTGGTCAGGATTTTTCTGGTGTAAGGATGAAGACTTTTCACAATATCCAGATCCGGGTTGATCGTTCTTCCAACTCCCTCTATCAGGCTGATTCCTTTAAACAAAAGATAAAAATAGTCCGGCATATGGAGCCTGTTGTCCTTCAGAATATCTTTCATTTTATTGATGATCACCTGAACGTTGATATCCTGCAGCGATGAACTGTGTACAAAGTTCAGAATATCTTCCACATCGTTTTCAAATCTTCTTTCATCCGGAATTTCGTAGCTGACAGCCATTTTTTTGAGCTGCCGCACAATTTTATGCGGATTTTTAGCAACAAAGCTTACAATGAGGCTTTCAAGGATTTCCTTATCGTTCGGCTGGATCTTTCCTACGGCACCAAAATCAATAAAAACGATTTTCCCGTCTTTTTTCACGAGGATATTACCGGCATGCGGATCGGCATGGAAAAACCCATAATCCAGGATTTGAGATACAAACAGCCTCAATCCTACTTCGGATACTTTTACAGGGTCAATATTATGGGCTAAAAGAGCTGTTTTATCGGTTACCTTAATCCCGTCGATAAATTCCATGCAGAGAATATTGTTATTAGAATATTCTTCATAGATTTTCGGAACATAGGTTTCTTTATTGTTTTTAAAATTCCGTGCAAAATGCAGGATATTTTCTTTTTCGTTGACCAGGGAAACTTCTTCCAGTAAAGATTTTTCAAAAGTGGAAATGGCCTGTTTCAGGTTAAGCTTTTCTCCAATTTCGGAATAAGCGGAAACAATCTTTTCGAGATCTTTTATAAGAAGTAAATCGTCTTCAATTACAGTCTGTACATCAGATTTCTTTAGTTTGAGGATCACAGGACTTCCATCCAGCAAAACCGCTTTATAAACCTGGGCAATGGAAGCAGTGGCTAAAGGTTGCTTCCGAATTTCCTGAAAATGATCTTTGACAGATATGTTGAACTCATTTTCCAGGATTTCTTCTACGTTCATGTCTACCGTATCCACTTTATCCTGAAGCTTCTGCAGCTCCTGAATAAGCTCCGGCGGAAGAAGATCTTCCCTGTTACTGAATGTCTGCCCCAGCTTTACAAACGTAGGGCCAAGCTCTTCCAATACCAGCCTGATTCTTTCGTATACCGTTCCTTTAGAAATAACCTCATCCGGATCAACAGAAACTGTGTCCTGTTTATTTCCTGTATTCATCCTCGCCAGCATATCTTTAAACCCGTATTTACTGAGCACGGAAATAAGCCTGGCCGATCTTTTCAGTTTCCTTTGCTGTTTATCAAACATATATTCCTAAATAGTTAATGCAAATTACTCCAAAAACTGTTCCTATTGTTATTTTATTTTAAATCGGTACATGAATAATAAGTAAGGCTACTTTCAGTAATGGAAATTGGGCTGAGAGAGAAACGATTTGGGATATATTAATGAAAAAAGCCGCCTAAACGGCAGCTTTTCTTAACAATATCTTAATAAGTTTATTATCCTACTACTTTAACATTGTCTGCTTCAGGTCCTTTTTTCCCTTCTTTAAGCTCAAACTCTACCGCTTGTCCTTCTTTTAAAGATCTAAGACCTGATGCCTGAATGGCTGTATGGTGGCAAAAAATATCATTTCCGCCCCCATCTGGTGTAATAAAACCAAAACCTTTTGTTTCATTAAACCATTTTACTGTTCCTGTCATTATATTTTATTTAAATTGATTAGTGAAGATAGTAAATTTTAGGAACATGCTGAAAAAAAACACATATTCTTCATTTATTTTTCGCTGATAGCCGAAGATGTTATTTTAAATTCAAAGAAAAAAATTCCATCCTTACCATTATTTACAGGATTTTTTTATCTTTATAGCTACAAATTCCAAACTAACCTATAAATATTAAAAAATGAAAAATTTACGTAACAACAAACTTTCAAGAGAGCAATTAAAAGGAATTAACGGAAGCGGTATCATTATCGGCGGTAACTGTTCAAACGAATGCTGCCCTACCGATGGAAGACCTAGATGTCCAAGACTGATCTGCCCTGCCGTGGTATGTCCTCAGTATTTGTAAAAATCTGAATTAAATTTCAACATAGAGCAGGCATTGATCTGCTCTTTTTATTTAAAAATATCCTGCCCATACGGACAGGATATTTTTGTATTGATATAAATTATTTATTTAAGGTAGGTTTCATAGAGGTCCTTTCTACGGTCGTTCATTACCTGAACTGAACCGTGGTGGTGAAGGTCTTTCAGAAGATTAAGGTCTACATCTACAATAAGGGTCATTTCCGTGTTGGGGGTCGCTTCCCCTTTCACAGCATTGGACGGGAAGGCAAAATCTGAAGGGGTAAACACAGCAGCCTGCCCGAACTGGATATCCATATTATTCACCCCCGGAAGATTCCCTACACAGCCTGCAATAGCAACATAACATTCATTTTCAATAGCTCTTGCCGCTGCGCAGTGTCGTACCCTGATATAGGCGTTCTGTGTATCGGTAAGGTAAGGGACAAAGAGAATTTTCATTCCCTGATCTGCCAGAATCCTTGGAAGTTCTGGAAATTCGACGTCATAACAGATTACCAGACCTATTTTTCCACAATCCGTATCAAAGACCCGGATTTCGTTTCCGCCTTTCATTCCGTAATATTTTCTTTCGTTCGGCGTGATGTGAATTTTACGGTACTCATCGATACGGCCGTCACGATGGAGTAAATAGCTTACGTTATACAGATCATTGGTTTCAGTTTCAAAAACGGGCATACTTCCTGAAATAATATTGACATTGTAGCTGATGGCCAGCTCAGAAATTTTATTCTTGATTTCCTCACTCAGTTTAGCCAGCTCTATCATACTGTCTCTTTCTGAAAGCTTATTGAACGGAGCCAGCAGCGGTGTATTGAAAAGCTCAGGGAAAAGAACAAAATCGGATTTATAATCTCCCATTACATTCACAAAAAATTCTACCTGCTCATAAAAGGCATCAATGTTTTTGAAATGCCTCATCTGCCACTGTACCAATCCGAGACGGATGATGCTATCCTGCATGGTGTTGGGTTTCTTGCTGTAATAAATGTTGTTCCATTGCAGCAAAACGGCATTTTCCAGTGATGATTCGTCTTCGGGAAGGTATTTCTTCAGGATTTTGATGGGAAGGAAGTTATTGGATAGCTGGAAAGACAGTACAGGATCATAAATTTCCTTGTCTCTTACTCTTCTGATGTATTCTCTTGGAGAAAGCTCTTTGCTGTATTTATGATAGTTAGGAATTCTCCCACCCAGAATGATGGATTTGAGATTAAGCAGTTCGCACAATTCTTTTCTGGCGTCATACAATCTTCTTCCCAGACGTAGTTCACGAAACTCGGGATCTACAAAAACTTCGATTCCATAAAGTACATTTCCTGTTGAAAGATGGGTATTGAATGTATAGTTTCCGGTAATATCCACATAGGTATGATCATCTCCGAAATCATCATAGTTCACAATAATGGAAAGTGCCACAGCAGCCAGTTTTCCATCTACTGTAATACAGATCTGACCTTTAGGAAATATTTTAGTGAGTTTTTCGATGCTTTTTTTAGACCATATCGATTCTGACATCTGCGGGTAAGCACGCTTCATTGTAACGACCAGTTCATCATAATCCTGAACCGTCAGGGGTCTCGTTTCTATTTGCATTTGACTTAATTTTACTTAAATTTAGGGAAAAATTGTTTTAATAGATAATTACTCAGCAAAACATTAACCAAAATATCATTTAGGAATGGCAATAATTTTTCTGAATCAAAGTGAATGTCCTATTTGTAAAAGAACTTTAAACAAAGGAGAAGATATTGTTTTATTCCCTGCTTTTACCTCGGATAAGAATCATAAGTTTTTTGTATTTAATGATGAGGGGATTCACCGTTCTTGTTTGCAGAAAACAAAACTTGGAATAGAAGCATTAAGTTTTTTAGAAACAAGATTTCCAATATAACAAAATCCCACCCCAAAGGGCAGGATTTATATTTAAAATTCAAGTCAAAAACTATTCCCACTCAATTGTTGCAGGTGGTTTGCTTGAAATATCGTAAGCTACTCTGTTGATTCCTCTTACTTCATTAATGATTCTGCTTGAAACCGTATCTAAGAACTCGTAAGGAAGTCTGCTCCACGTTGCTGTCATGAAATCGATAGTGTTGGCGGAACGAACTACTGCTGTGTATTCGTAAGTTCTCTCATCTCCCATTACTCCTACAGATTTTACAGGAAGAAGGACTACGAAAGCCTGGGATACTTTTTCATAAAGATCATTTTTGTATAATTCTTCAATGAAAATATCATCTGCTTCCTGAAGGATTCTTACTTTATCTGCATCTACAGCTCCCAATACTCTGATCCCTAATCCAGGACCCGGAAATGGGTGTCTGTGTACCAAATGATGCGGAATACCTAACTCCTCCCCAACTTTTCTTACTTCATCCTTGAAAAGTTCTCTCAATGGCTCTAATAATTCGAATTCCATATCTTCAGGAAGTCCTCCTACATTGTGGTGTGACTTGATCACGGCAGAAGGTCCGTTAACAGACTGGCTTTCGATAACGTCCGGATAAATGGTTCCCTGAGCTAAGAATTTAGCGCCTTCAATTTTATGGGATTCTTCATCAAAAACGTGAATAAACTCGTTTCCGATGATCTTTCTCTTCGCTTCCGGATCGTCTACTCCGGCTAATTTTGAAAGGAATCTTTCTTTGGCATCCACCATTTTAATGTTCATATGGAAGTGCTCTCCATAATTGTCCATTACCTTCTGGCCTTCATCCTTTCTTAATAATCCGGTATCCACGAAGATACATGTCAGCTGATCACCGATCGCCTTGTGAATTAAAACTGCTGCTACAGAAGAATCAACTCCTCCTGAAAGTCCAAGGATGACCCTGCTGTCTCCTACTTTTTCACGGATTTCTTCAACTGTTTTTTCGATATAGTTCGTCAGCTTCCAGTTTTTCTCAGCATTACAGATCCCGAAAACAAAGTTTTCAAGCATCTTTCCGCCTTCTTCCGTATGGGATACTTCCGGATGGAACTGCACGCAGTAGATTTTTCTGTCTTCATTGGAAATGGAAGCCATTACCCCTGATTTTGCATTCAATTCAAAACCTGCAGGCAATTCGCCTACTTCGTCAAAGTGGCTCATCCATACTATAGAATTCTGGGTAACTCCTTTTAGTAAAGAACTCTCTTTAATAATATCCAAATGAGCTTTTCCGTACTCTCCTTTTTCTCCTTTGTTTACTTTTCCACCTAAAAGGTGTGCTGTAAGCTGCATTCCGTAGCAGATTCCCAAAACAGGAACTCCCTGCTCATACAGTTCTTTTTCAACAAGGTGAGCGTTTTCTGCATTCACAGAGCTTGGCCCTCCGGAAAGGATGATTCCTTTTGGCTGTTTGGCTAAAATATCCTGTAAAGGCGTATTGAAAGGAAGGATTTCAGAGTATACTCCCATCTCACGGATTCTTCTTCCGATAAGCTGGTTGTACTGTGATCCGAAATCTAATATGATAATACCGTTGTTCATTTTATAAATGATAATTGATGATTGATAAATGATAAAAGCTTTAAGCTATAGGCAATATGCAGTAGGCTATTTTGTGAATGTTAAAGCTTACTGCCTATAGCTTAAAGCTTACTGCTAATTAATTTTTTTACAAAAAAAGACTTGGAAACTTTCCAAATCTTTTTTCGTGATTTATTTTAAAACTTTCCGATGTCTTCTCTGTAGAAACCGTAATCGAAATGGATGTGGCTCGCATCTTCATAAACCTTTTTGCGGGCATCGTCGTAAGTAGCTCCTGTAGCTACGATATTCAGAACTCTTCCGCCGTTGGAAACCACTTTATCGCCTTTTCTTATAGCACCGGCATAAAGAAGCTTGGCATGCTTCATCTTGTCCTCGCCTACAATTTCGTAACCTGTTTCGATATTTCTAGGATAACCTCCTGAACACATAACAAGGCACACTGCTTTTTCGTCTTTAAACTTAAGCTGGATATCTTTCCCGTCCATGCAATCCTGGATCACATCAAGAAGATTGTTCTCCATCAGTGCCATCAGCACCTGAGTTTCAGGGTCTCCGAATCTCATGTTGTATTCAAGAAGGTATGTTCCGTTCTTAGTTACCATCAATCCGAAGAAAATGATTCCTTTAAAGCTGAAACCTTCACCTTTCAGACCGTTAATGGTAGGTTGTAAGATATTTTGTTCAAAATCAGCGTAGTGCTCCTGAGTAAAATCAGGGCTTGGAGCTACAGATCCCATACCTCCGGTATTGGGTCCTGTATCACCGTTTCCGGCTTTTTTGTAATCTTTTGCAGCAATACAAGGGAAGATCTTTTCACCGTTTGAGAATGCAATAATTGAAGCCTCAAAACCTTCTAAATATTCTTCAATAACCAGACGGATCCCGGCATCTCCATAGATTCTTCTGATCATGAAGTCGTGGATCGTAGCTTCAGCTTCTTCAAGGTTGTCGCAGATTACCACACCCTTTCCGCCTGCCAGACCGCTTGCCTTAATTACTAAAGGATACTGCTGGGTCTGAACATATTCTTTAGCATCGTTGTATGAATCAAATACTACAGCTTTAGCTGTTTTGATATCATAGGTCTGCATAAATTTCTTAGAGAAAGCCTTACTCCCTTCCAGGCTTGCTACTTTTTGATTCGGACCGAAAACTTTAAGATCATGCTTTTTAAATTCATCCTTCAGCCCGGCTACAAGAGGAGCTTCAGGACCTACGATCGTAAGGTCTATTTTTTCTTTGATCGCGAAATCTCTCAGTTCTTTGATCTCTGACAAATGAACATTTTTCCCTATTACATCGGTGGTAGCATTACCGTTAGCAAAAAACATTTTAGAAATTCTCGGGTCATTCTGAAGTTTTGCCGCTAAAGCAGACTCTCTACCGCCTTCACCTATGATTAATATTCTCATACTTTATTTATTATCTAGTCTATTTTACAAATATATAATTTTGAATGCTATAAATACAATCCCAAATTATTTTTAATTCTATTTTAATTAGTGTAAAAAATGTCTAACTCCGGTAAACATCATTGGGATACCGTGCTCATTGGCAGCTTCTATACTGTCCTGATCTTTCACACTTCCGCCCGGCTGGATGATGGCTTTGATACCTTCTTTGGCGCAGAAATCCACCACGTCGCGGAAAGGGAAAAATGCATCGGAAGCCAAAACAAGATCTCCTGAGAATTTCTCTTTTGCTCTTTCAATGGCCTGTTCGGTCGCCCAGATTCTGTTCACCTGTCCGCCACCGATTCCGAAGGCCTGGATACCATTGGAAACAACAATTGCGTTTGACTTTACATACTTCACAACTCTCTGGGAGAAAAGAAGGGCTTTTTTCTGCTCTTCTGAAGGCTGTACTTCTGTTACCACTTTGATATCATCAGAGAAATGATTGTCATTGTCCTGAACCAGGATACCTCCATCGATCTTCACCCATGTCTGCTTGTCGGAAACCGGGTTTACAATCTTTATGATTCTAAGGTTTTTCTTTTTTCTTAAAATTTCAAGAGCTTCTTCATCAAAATCCGGAGCCATTACGATCTCAAGGAACGTTTTGTTAAGCTCTTCTGCCGTTGCAGCATCGATCTTGTAGTTCATTGCAACAATTCCGCCAAAAATGGAAACCGGGTCACATTCAAAAGTTTTCTGATAAGTTTCCAGGGCTGAAGTTCCGATGGCTACACCACAAGGGGTAGAATGCTTCACGGCACAGCATGCCATTTCTTCTTTAAACTCAGTGACTACTTTCCAGCAAAGGTCCATATCACGCAGGTTATTGAAGGAAAGTTCTTTACCGCCAAGCTGTTCAAAGTCTTTCATCGCTCCGTTTTCAAATGTAGAAACGTAATAAGCAGCTGTCTGGTGAGGGTTTTCTCCGTATCTTAAGTCGGATACTTTTTTGTAGGAAGCGTTAAGATAAGTCGGGTATTCTTCATCTAAAAGTATTCTTGAGATCGCAGCATCATACGCTGAAGTAAGGTTGAATACTTTCCCTGCCAACTTTTTACGGGTTTCGATGTAAGAATCACCGTTCTGCTCCATTTCCAATCTTACGGTGGCATAATCTTCCACATCGGTAATGACAGTAACGGAATCAAAATTCTTGGCTGCAGAACGAAGCATTGAAGGGCCTCCAATATCGATAAACTCTACTTTTTCATGTAAAGAAATGTCTTTGTTTACATTTTCAAAGAAAGGATAAAGGTTGACAATAACCATATCGATCAAGTCAATTCCATGTTCCTGAACTGTTTTCATGTGCTCTTCATTGGCACGAACTGCTAAAAGACCTCCGTGAACTTTCGGGTGAAGGGTTTTCACTCTTCCGTCCAGCATTTCAGGGAAATTGGTTACCTCATCGATCTGAATCGGATTTAAACCAGCGTCTTTCAAATGTTTGAACGTTCCTCCTGTAGAAATCAACTCGTAATTCTGCGCTTCCAAAAACCGGGCGAATTCGATCAATCCGCTTTTGTCAGAAACACTGATTAAAACTCTCTTTTTACTCATTACTTTCAATTTTTTACTTTTTACAGCTATTTCAAACTGTAGCCGGGTCTTTCACCTCCGGTTTACTTTTATTTTACTTAGATTTTTTAATTTTTTTCGAAATATTTTTTATCAAAATCTAAATGATGTTTTTTCTTACTAAGCAGTCTTATAATACTTCCGGATTGGCAATATTAACAGGGTTTCCATTGATAAACTGTACAACATTTTCGAAGGCTTTCCTAAAATAAAGTTCATATCCGCTCCTTTCTACATAGCCTAAATGTGGAGTACAGACAACATTATTCATTTTCAGCAGCTCAAAGTTTTCATTGTATACTGGCTCTTCTTCATAAACATCTATTCCTGCAAAACCCGGTGTTCCTTTTTTCAAAGCATTAACCAGTGCATTCTTTTCTAAAAGCTCTGCTCTTGCGGTGTTTATAAATGTCGCTGTAGGTTTCATAAGCTCCAGATCGGTCTGTTTTACAATACCGAATGTTTCATCATTCAAACGGAGGTGCAGGGTAACCACATCAGCATTTTTAAAGAAATATTCTTTCGTTTCTGCTTTTTTAAAGCCGTCATTTACTGCGTTTTCCCTGGATGATTCGCTTCCCCAGACTAAAACGTCAGCTCCGAAAGCTTTCGCATACTGGGCAATTTTTTTTCCGATTTTTCCATATCCCCATATTCCGATGGTCTTTCCACTGATGGCTTCTCCAATATTGATCTGCCATTTTCCCTGCTTCATCGCTTCTATTGCCTGTGGAATCTGACGTACGGTATTCATAATCAAGGCCCAGGTTAATTCTGCCGGAGCAACGGGTGAACCGATTCCTTCCGCAACTGCAATACCCAACCGGGTACAATCCGACAGTTTTAAATGGTTTGATATTTTCCCTGTCTGGCTGATCATTTTAAGTTTTGGCAACCTGGAAAGCAATGCTTCATTAATTTCTGTTCTCTCCCGGGTCAGAACCAAAATGTCCGCTTCTTTAATTTTTTCAGCTAAAATCTCCGGATCTTTATAGGTTTCATGAAGAATCATAACATTCTGATCTTTAATCATGTCAAAACATTTTAAAGTACTGATCACATTTTGATAATCATCCAGAATGGCAATTGTTGAAGTTCCTTCCATTTTTCGCTTTTATACTTATTGTATTATATCAAATATTCAAAACCTTGTCAATGGCTTTGGGAAATATTTCGTATTCAATATGGTGTACTTTCTCTGCTATGGTTCCGGGAGTGTCTTCTGCTGTTACTTCAAATGATTTCTGAAGTATAATTTCTCCTTCATCAATTCCCTGGGTTACAAAATGTACCGTGGCACCACTTTCTTTTTCTTTAGCTTCAATCACCGCATAATGAACATGATGCCCCCACATTCCTTTTCCTCCGAATTTCGGAAGCAGAGCCGGGTGGATATTGATAATTTTACCGTTCCACTTCTCACAGAATTCAGGCTTCAGAATGGATAAAAACCCTGCCAATACAATTAAGTCCGTATCTTTTGGGATTACATTTTCCAATTCGCTGCTGAAGTTCTTCCCTCTTGGGATCAGGATGTTGTTTATTTTATGATTTTTTGCTCTTTCAAGTCCGTAACATTCTCTGTCTGCCACTACCAAAGTTACTTTTGCATTCCGGATTTCTCCGTTTTCAATGGTATCTATGATTCTCTGCAAATTGGTTCCGGAACCTGAAACTAGTACAACGATGTTCTTCATATTTCTTGTAAAATGTAAAAAGTATTTATGTATTCATGATCCTTACAATCATTAATACTTTTTACGTTAATACATTTATACAGTTAAATTAATTTTTTCGCTTCCTTCCGTGATCTCCCCTATTTCGTAAGCATCGTCCAGAAGGTGTAATATTTTTTCAGCATGGTCAGCATCAGCGACAATGATCATCCCTACTCCCATATTGAAGGTTCCGAACATTTCTTCACGGGATACACCTCCTCTTTTTTCCAGCTCAAGCATTACGCTAGGAATTTTGATTTTGGAAGCATCGATGGAAGCACATAATCCTTCCGGGATAATTCTTGGTACATTCTCGTAAAGACCGCCTCCCGTAATATGGGCAATACCGGAAACTTTAACTTCTTCCAGTACTTTGTGAATATCCTGATAGTAAAGTCTTGTCGGTACCAAAAGGGTTTCGTATAAAGGTTTTCCTTCGAATTCTTCTTCAAAGTTCGGGAATACTTTTCTTACCAGTGAAAATCCGTTGGAGTGGAATCCTGAACTTGGCAGAGCAATGATCTTATTTCCGGCTTTGATTGTAGAACCGTCAATAATCTGGTCTTTTTCAACAATCCCTACACAGAATCCTGCTACATCGTAATCTCCGGGCTGGTACATTCCGGGCATTTCGGCAGTTTCTCCACCAATCAGTGCACAGTTGTTATCCTTACACGCTTTTACCATTCCAAGAACGATTTCGGCGGCGATTTCGGAATCAAGCTTTCCGCAAGCCAGGTAATCTAAGAAGAATAAAGGTTTTGCACCGTGGCACAGGATATCATTGGCACACATTGCAAAACAATCGATACCAATAGAGTCGTATTGCTTGGTATCCAAGGCTACCTTCAGCTTTGTTCCCACTCCGTCTGTTCCGGAAACCAGCACAGGATTTTTGTATCCTCCGATTTCATAGAAAGCACCAAAACTTCCCAGATGGTTCAATACGTTTGAATTGTGAGTTTCTCCCACTGCTTTCTTGATCTTGTCAACCGTTTTGTATCCTTCTTCTTTGTCTACGCCTGCTGATTTGTAAGTGTTGCTCATTTTAATTAGATTTTTAGATGCTAGATTTCAGATTCCAGACTATTTGTAAATCTACTTCCCGACATCTGATGGCTTTATCTTTTTTATTACTTTTTATTCAAATTTAGAAAATAAAAAAGCCGACAATCTTGGTAGATTATCGGCCGTTATTTTATCTCAGAATTTCAGAGCCCATAGTTTTCCCTTTCTTTGAAAAACATTCTTTAAAAGTGGTCTGAATTTTCATCTTTTTTCTTTTTGCAAAAATAGTAATTTTAAATTAATATTCAAATTCTATTTTTCAAGGATGGTTTCAAGGGCCGCCATCTTCTTTATTTTTTCCTTTAATTCATTGTCTTTCTCTTCATTAGAAATTTTTTGTGCCGCTTTATCAAAGTTGTCATTAAAGAAAGGAAGTGAGAAAGTTTCTACAATATTTCCCCCGTGGAAAGGAAAACGCTTGGTTGCAGCTTCCAAAACTCCTGCTCCGCCTCTTCCTCCCGGAGCTGCAGACATCAATAGCATTGGTATTTCATTCCATACGGTTCTGTCTTTGATTCTGGATACCCAATCGAACACATTTTTAAATGCTGTAGAGTAAGTTCCGTTGTGTTCAGGCAATGAAACCAAAAGGAGGTTAGCTCCGTCAATTTTTGATGCAAAATCATGAGCTTGTTGAGGAACACCACCTGTCAGTTCTCTTTCATGCTTATAGATAGGCATTTCAAAAGGGTTCAGATCTATTACTTCTACTTCTGCGTTTTCGAAAAGTGACGATGCGTAGGCCACCAGCTGTCTGTTCATGGAAACTTCTGAGTTGCTTCCTGCTATTGCTAAAACTTTCATTATTCTTTATTTATTTTTTAATGTACAAATTTAATTTTTATTTCATATAGTCTGGAAGCTCCATAGGCACTTCCATTAAGAGAATTTCAGTATCCTCTACCGCTTCGATGTTAAAGCTCTGAGTATCCCAGATTCCCAATCCGTCTCTTTCATTGAGGATTCTGTCTCCTACTTTGGCGCTTCCTTTTAAAACAAACGCGTAAACACCATTTCCTTTTTTGTTCAGCATATAATTTTTACCGTTTCCTGCTTTAAAATTAGCCAGATTGAACCATGCATCCTGATGAATCCAAACTCCGTCATCATTTTTATTTGGAGATAAAATCTGCTGGAATCCATTAATTTTCTCACCTTCTTTGATGCTTTTCTGGTCATATCGAGGCTCAACATTAAGTTCTTTAGGAAAAATCCAGATCTGAAGAAATTTTACGGCTTCGTCTTTATTTTTGTTGTATTCGCTATGCATTACGCCGGTCCCGGCACTCATTACCTGAATCTCTCCTTTTTTGATCACGGCAGTGGTTCCCATTGAATCTTTATGTTCCAGGTCACCTTCCAGAGGAATAGAAATGATCTCCATGTCCCTGTGCGGGTGGGTACCAAATCCCATTCCCTGCGAAACGGTGTCATCATTTAAAACCCTCAAAACACCGAAGTTCGTCCTGTCTTTATTCTGATAGTTGGCAAAGCTGAATGTATGGTAGCTATTTAACCAGCCATGATCTGCATGGCCTCTTGAATCTGCTTTATGATATACTGTTTTCATATTGTGATTATTTATGGTACAAATGTAGGGGAAACTGCTAACTGAAAGTGTTGATGTAGGTTAAGAAAGGATTTCAGGCTTTATAAAAAGCACGAATTGTTCCCGGTAGCCTGTAAAAGGTTCCTGTATTATTTAAAAGGCCTCTTTTATTTTAGAGTTTCTCTTTAAATAGAAAAGTAGAAGGCAAATAAGAATCATACAAACAATGAGAAATTGGAAAATGGTATTGGTTTGATTTGATAAACTTCCCAAAACATTGGTAATAATTCCTGTTCCCACCTGGTTAGCAGCCATTAGAAATCCGGAAACCACGACCGAAAGTGTAGGAAATTCCACTGTTCCCCAGCCAATAGATCCGGGAAATATACTTCCCATAAAAAAGCCGATCAGAAACATCATCAGGACAATGATATTCACATTTGGAGCTAACAATAGCATTAAAAGTGATCCTGCTACTGCCAACGGTGAAAAAAGAAACAGATGAGACAGATCATTCTTTCTTGAGAAGATCCCGAAAAGCAAACGGTTTAAAGCAATTCCTCCCCAAAACAAGGACAAGCCCAGACTGGCTTTATTATTATCAAGTCCCTGATTTTTAAGAATGATCGCCCCAAAACTACCGAATGTACCTTCAGTACAACCATACAGAACAATTGTTATAAAGAACAGCCATAATTTTGACGGGATCTTAAAATGCCCGGGAAGCTCGAAAAATGTTCCTTTTTCCAGTTTCAATAATAAAAAGGCTACGAAGGCTATACTTACTACAATAAGGATATATCCGGGAAGATACATCCAGTTTCTCACATTTCCTATCAGGTTCATCATCAGTGGAGCTGTAGATGTTCCTAACCCTACCAGAAACTGCAGGATCAGGATGGCAGAAGATTTTTTATCTTCAAACAGGCTTGCCGCCAAAGGATTCAAAGTCGTAATGGAGAGCCCGAAACCTGAGCCTGTAAATGCCACCAAAATCATTAATGCCGGAAATAATAGGGAAGCATCATTCATACCATACTTAAGCATCCATAAGGCTCCGGTAGAAACAATCATCAGTAATAATCCTATAGCCAAAATGGTTTTCGGTCCCCATTTATTAACCAAAAACGGAGCCGCAAGACAGGAAATGATAATACAGATCACCTGTGGGATAAATAAATTTCCAAACTGAGAAGCAGAAAGCCTGAAGAGTGAGGAATCTGTAAAAGCAGTTCCCAATGCAGGAAATACAACAAAATTAACTCCTGTAAGAAAAGCTAATGAAAAGATGATAATAATTTTGGCTAACTTGGAATTCATGATGTCAGAATATTCTTTTTAAGATGCTCTCCCACTCTCAAGGCCATCGCAATAATGGTAAGGGCTGGATTCACTGCACCACTGGAAACGAAAAAACCACCATCCACTATATATAAGTTCTCCAGGTCGTGTGCTTTGCAATTGATATCTACCACTGAGGTTTTCGGGTCCAGCCCCATCTTTGTGGTCCCATTCTGGTGGGCCGGAGAGGCTATATCCATTCCTTTGCTGAAATAAATACCTTTAAACAGGAAGCTTTCAAATTTTCCTGAAGCTTTCAGGGCTTTTATAAGTTCGGATTTAAGGTGCTGATGTCCTTCTTCGTTATTGGAGCTGTAGCTTATTTTAATCTGCCCGTTTTCTACAGTTACCCGGTTTTCTGGATCAGGAAGGTCTTCTGAGGTAAGCCAGAAATCAACGGCATGTTCAGCCATCAGTTCAAAAGTGAAGCCCGGCGCTGGCACAGGGCTATCAGCCCTGATCTGATACTCGTCTGATTTCCCAAGCATCTGAATATGCCCCAATGGAAATTCGTAATCCCTCCTTGCATGATAGAAATCATTAATACCGAATGTCTTCCCGAACTTAGTGGGATTAGGCTGGGTATAAAGGGCCACTAATGCGGTATTCTGATGAAACATATAGTTTCTTCCGACCTGATCTGAAGTATTGGCAAGACCATTAGGAAACTTCTCGCTTTTACTTTCCAGCAGCAGTGCAGCTGAATTGATGGCACCTGCAGAAAGAATCAGCAACTCGGAGCTTAATGTTTGTGTATTTCCATTCTGTTGTTCTACTACAATTTCTGAAATTCTTGTGCCTGAATCATTGGTGTTGATCTTTATAACTTTTGTATTGGTCATCAGCTCTACGTTAGGATATTCCAAGGCTTTTGCCAGAGCACAGAGGTGGGCATCCCCCTTTCTTTCGGCTGCATCGGGAAATCCGTCGAAACGGTTCAGGATATAGGGAGCATTAGCTGTCTCATGAGGTTTAAAATTGACTCCAATTGGTAATTCAAAAGGATGAAGACCATAATCCCGCAGCTCATCCACAATTTCCTGAATTCTGGGTTCATGAGGTAAGGGCGGGTAAGGATAGGGTTCCGAATCGAACGGTTCCGTGGGATCCGAACCTCTTTTCCCGTGTACATGAAAGAGTTTTTCGGCTTCCAGGTAATAATCTTTCAAGTCTTCATACTGAATAGGCCATGCTGGTGAAATGCCGCCGTAATGTTTTATTTCCTTAAAATCTTCTTTTCTTAAACGGAACAGGGCTGCTCCGTAAAATTTGGTGTTTCCGCCTACATTATAGTGCATTCCGGGACGAAACTGCCTTCCATCTTTATCCAGCCATAAGTCTGTAGTGGTATATTTATTTTTTTCAAAGACTTCTATAGAATCCCAGTTTTCTTTTTCTACGGGTACATAATCTCCTCTTTCCACAATCAGGATTTTTTTTCCGCTGTCTGCAAGCTGATATGCCATGGTTGCTCCTCCTGCCCCGCTTCCTATAATGATAATGTCGTACATTTTTGTAATTTTTAATCTATCCAAGGTAGAGAATTAAAATTCTGAGTTGCTTAATAAAAAATTAAATTTCAATTGATTATATAAATGGAAAATGAATACATTATATATGATGTCTTTATAAAACGATGTTTAAAAGGATCAAAATTTAATTTATGTTTTTAAGTTTTGGCTAAATCTGTTGTATTGCCGTCAAAATATAAAAGCGGGCTAAAGCCCGCTCCTATTGAATTTTATTATGGTACTGGATAGAAGATATTTAGATTTTCATTCTCTGATATCCAGTTTAAAGATCTATTATTAAAAATGTACCTGCTGGATTTCTTCTTCTATTTCTTTAGGTGTTTCGTCTTCTGATTTTATAAAGATCATGGTCACGATGGCTCCAATCAGCATGCAGATACCTCCTACTACAATATAATCAATAGCCTGTTTTCCAAAAACACTGCTTACAATCGGACCTCCGAAAACCCCGTTGATGATTTGCGGGATGACAATAAAGAAGTTGAAAATTCCCATGTATACCCCCATTTTCTTTTGCGGAATCGAGTCTATCAGCATAGCATAGGGCATTGCCAGAATGCTTGCCCAAGCAAATCCCAGTCCGATCATTGAAATCCATAAGCTATGAATATCCTTGATAAAATACATGGAAATTAACCCTAATCCGCCACAAGCCAAGGCCAAAGCATGGGTTTGTTTTTTACCAATAAATTTGGCAATCGGAGTTAAGGCAAATGCAAAGAAAATCGCATAGAAATTATAACTCCCGAATAAACTTCCCGTAAGGTCTCCTGCCTTATTAAACTCTGCAGAATGGGTATCTTCAGGGGAAAGTCCAAAATGATGGGTAGCCAGAGCACTGGTGGTGAAAACCCACATGGTAAATAATGCAAACCATGAGAAAAACTGAACAATTCCCAGCTTTTTCATTTGGGACGGTGCATTTTTGAAGTCTTTAAAAATATCCGAAAGTTTCGATTTATGCTCTGCTATTGGTTTCCCGCCTTCAAAAGAAGCAAATTCTTCAGGGGAATATTCTTTGGTTGTAAGAATTGTATATAAAATTGACAGGATCAAAACTGCTGCTCCGATATAGAACGCATAAATCACATTATCTGCCACAAAACCTTTTGGAGCAACATTTGAAACGCCTAATTTGGTTAACCAATTCGGTAAATCAGATCCGATAACCGCTCCTATCCCGATTAGAATAGTCTGAACGGAAAATCCAATTGTTGCCTGATGTTTCGGAAGCATGTCTCCCACTAATGCCCGGAAAGGTTCCATTGCTACATTGATTGAGGCATCCATCATAGCAAGGAAAATAACTGCCATCAATAAGACATTGGCGGCCATCATCTGTGTTGCAGAAGCAGCATTGGGAAGCATCACCAGACCGATCGCACATAAAACGGCACCAATTAAAAAATAAGGTTTCCTTCTTCCAAGCGGGCTCCAGGTATTATCTCCCATATGACCAATAATCGGCTGAACAATTAATCCTGTAATGGGCGCCACCAGCCAAAACCACGATAATTCATGAACATCTGCCCCGAAATTGGCAAGAATCCTGCTTGCATTACCGTTTTGTAAACCGAAAGCCATCTGGATTCCTAAAAACCCCATGCTCATATTAATAATCTGAAGCATCGATAAATTAGGCTTTTTCTTTCCGCCCAATTTACCACCATATCTCCCTTCCATTTCTGCCATTGTGTTTATTTTTTAGTTTTTAATTCTTGTATTAATACATTTTCAATCGGAGCTTTCTCTACGACGACTTTGTCTACAACATCATTGGGAACGGTTACAGAAAGTACATATTGTTTTACCTTCCAGCTTCCGTTTATTTTTTCTACAACTCCTGAACCTCTGCAGATCTTCATTTGGGTATCAAGCAGCTCGTCAAACCAGGCCAGCTTACCGTCTTTGCTGAAATAGATGTTTCTTTTCAGGGAAGTGAAATTCCAGGTTTTCTTTTTGTCGAAATGAGGTTTTGCCCAGACCATAAAGGCTTTTTTGTCCCAGACTTCTGTAGCATCGGTTCCTATAAATGTGGATTCATCTGCAAAATAGTTGAAATAAGCATTGAAATCAGCTTTTGCTGCAGCTACATTAAAACCGTCGAGCATGGTTCCTATTTCTGTTTTGTCTTTTTCAAATTTGGCACCGTTGGATTGGGCGTTCAAACCTGTAAAGCCTAATACAAATAACATCAGTATACCAATAATTATTATTTTTTTCATGACTAATTCATTTTAATTTTGGAGTTCAATGATCATTGATGTTTTTGCGGGAACGTTAAGGCTGTTCTGCATAGAAATTTCTTTTCCGGATATCACTTCTTTTCCTTTTCTGGCATTTCCTAAAGATTCAGCAAAACGTTTCAAGTCCAGAGTCTGGCCTTTTTCATTATTATTAAGGACAACCATTACACTTTCTTTACCGTCGTACCTGAAATAGACAAAAACCCCATCCTGGGGAACGTAATTTTTAGTTTTTCCGGTATGAATCACCTCTTTTCCTTTTCTCCAGTTCAAAAGCTTTTGGGTAAACTGATAGAAATCCTTTTGTTCAGGGGTCTGAGATGAAGGGTTCAAGGCATTCTGAGTATCCGATTTCCATCCTCCCGGAAAATCTCTTCTGATATCTGCATCTCCGCCTTTATTTTTGTCTCCTTTCATGCCAATTTCCGATCCGTAATAAATCTGGGGAATTCCACGAACTGTAGAAATCAGCGTAAGCCCCATTTTGTAAGCTTTAGGATCTGCATTGAAGATCTCGTTCCATCTTTCCGTATCATGATTTTCAAAGAATACCAGGACGTTATTGATGTCGGGATACAGGAAATCGCTGGTAAAAACATTGTACAGCTTAACCATTCCGGTGTCCCAGCTTTCTTTTTCTTTAATCGCTTTCGGCATATCGCCATACAGCATAAAATCCATAACGGAAGGCAGGTTAGAATTGTATCCTGCTGCTTCTCCGGTTTTGGAATTTTTCTGCCAGGCAGAAATCTGTCCTGCAGTATTAAGCCAGGTTTCTCCTACGATATTGAATTTCGGATATTCGTCGGTGATCGCTTTTGCCCACTTGGCCATAGCTTCTTTGTCATTGTACGGATAGGTGTCTACACGAAAACCACCCAGCTCTGCATATTCTATCCACCAAATTGCGTTTTGAGTAAGGTATTTCAGAACTAAAGGATTCTTTTGATTGATATCGGGCATTGTCGTATCAAACCATCCATTTAGTGCATATTTTTTGTCAATTTCTGAAGCGTTGGTATCGAACTGTGTGGTTGTTTTGTAATTGGATCGGTAAAAGCCGTCCTTTCCTTCATCAAACCAATGAATCCAATCCTTGGAAGGCAAATCCTTGATCATCCAGTGGGAAACACCCCAGTGATTGGTAACATAATCCATAACCAGTTTCATATTCCGCTTGTTCAGCTTCTGTGAGAGCTCACGGTATTCTTCATTGGTACCAAATCGTCCATCGATTTTATAAAGGTCAGTCTGCGCATATCCATGATAGGAGTATACTTTTTCATTGTCTTCGTTAACAGGAGTAAGCCAAACGGATGTTGCTCCTAAATTCTGAATATAATCAAGGTTATTGATTATTCCACGAAGATCACCGCCATGTCTTCCGTTCGGTAAACTGCGGTCTGCCTTTTCAATGAGATCGGGTCTGGAATCGTTCTTTTCGTCTCCATTGGCAAAACGATCCGGCATGATGAGATACATGACGTCTTTTGAGGTAAAAGATTCACGGTCTGCAGAGCCAGGAAGCCTTTGCTTCAATTCATAAGAATAAGAGTTTATATTTTTCTTTCCTTTTTTCAGGTTGATTTTAAAGGCAGGAACATTAATTTCATTAGTATTTACCGTAATGAAAACATAATTAGGATTTTCTACTTTCTGAATGTCCTTAATCTGAATATTATCTGAAAGCTCAATTTCATTATTGGCAATATTTTTTCCGTAAACTAAAATCTGAAGTTCGGGATTTTTCATTCCTTTCCACCAAAAAGCAGGTTCTACTTTCTGAATCTGGGAAAAAGCTACTGAAGCTGCTGAGAGAGCAAAAATTGCGTATATTTTTTTCATTTATGGATGTATTTTGATCAACAAGGTTAATTCTATTCGGTATTTTATATTTCTCAGTGTTTTTAGTTAAAAGTAATGCCCCGGCCCATTTTTCCGAATATAATGAACCGGGGCATAACAAACTTATGAATTAAATCTTAATTGACAGGCTTTACAGAAACTGCAAAACCGCCGCTTCTAGCCATTTTGAAATTCAATTTAGATTTGCTGGTGATCTGCTTTTTGTAGATGTTATAGCTTTGAGGATTATCAATATAATCTGCATCTTTTCCATCTTCATAAACGGTTACCTCATATTTTTTTCCTTTGTCCAGGAAAGAGAAATCTACGGTATATTCACGTTTATTTTCATCGGTAATCCCGCCTACAAACCAGTTGTCTGTACCTTTTGCTTTTCTGGCTGTCACTACATAATCGCCTGGTTCTGCAGATAAAATCTTAGTATCGTCCCAATCTGCCGCAACATCTTTGATGAACTGGAATGCATCCATGTGCTTTTTGTAGTTTTCAGGAAGGTCTGCCGCCATCTGAAGAGGCATATACATGGTAACATACAAGGCAAGCTGTTTTACCAGTGTAGTTTTTACGAAACGCTTATCTCCAGGGAAATAATAATCCAGTTTAGTCTGGAAAATTCCCGGCGTATAGTCCATAGAGCCACCCATCCATCTTGTGAACGGAAGAACGGTCTGGTGATCCGGCTTATTTCCGCCAAATGCTTCATACTCGGTTCCTCTTGCTGCTTCTGCTGAAATATAGTTCGGGTAAGTACGGCTTTCTCCTGTAGGACGTACAGATTCGTGAGAATTGACCATAATTTTATAGTCATTTGCTTTTTCAGCAATTCTGTAGAAATGGTTGATCGTCCATTGGGAATAGTGATGTTCTCCTCTTGGAATAATATCTCCTACGTAACCTGTTTTAACTGCATCATAACCATACTTATTCATCAATTGGAAAGCTTTATCTGACCATCTTTCATAATTGGTTGCAGAACCTGAAGTTTCATGGTGCATGATAAGCTTAATTCCTTTTGAATGGGCATAATCATTGAGCATTTTGATATCAAAATCCGGATACGGAGTGATGAAATCGAAAACAAATTCTTTTGAGTGTCCAAACCAGTCTTCCCAACCGATGTTCCAGCCTTCAATCAACAGTCCCTGGAATCCGTTTTCAGCTGCAAAATCGATATATTCCTTAACTTTTGTATTGTTGGCCGCATGTTTTCCATTCGGTGTCAGTTTTGAGAAATCTGTTTTATCCAGATGTACGTTTTCAGCTGTAGAATAAGCCCACTGGGATTTTCCGATGATCATTTCCCACCATACACCCATGTATTTTGTAGGATGAATGTAAGAAGTGTCGGTATATTTTGTAGGTTCATTGAGGTTGAAGATCATTTTGGAAGCCATCACTTCTTCTGCTTTCGGGGAAACAATAATGGTTCTCCATGGCGTTACCGAAGGGGTTTGAATATATCCTTTCGCTCCTTGTCTGTCAGCTGTAAGATGGGTTTTGAACTTAAAATTCTGAGCATCTACCTCAAGATGGGAAGCCGGGTAATCTAAAACCGCTGCTTCTGCAACATTGACGTATAAAGGCTCTTTTCCTTCTTTTTTAAGCATCAACGGAGACTGTACCGCGTTTTTCACCAACGACTGTGAAGCGTTGGCATCGAAAGCTTTATCCCATTGCGCTGGAATTTCAGAAATTTTTGTTTCCTGATACTGGTATTCCTGGGAATCATAATCAGCAACGATCCACCAGGCTTTCATATCTGTAGGGAAATCAATTTCGGAATCTTCTTCTCTGATCACGAAATAGTTCAGATCTTTCTGCTGTGGGAATTCATATCTGAATCCTAATCCATCATTGAACAGTCTGAACTTTACAACGATACTTCTGTTTGTAGAAGTCTGGTCAAGGGTAACCGCAAGTTCGTTGTAATTGTTGATATAATTTTTCTTTTCACCCAGAACCGGCTTCCATGTTTCATTTTTAGAATCACGTTTTTCATCTGTTTTCGTGAAGCCATTGTTCAGATCAAATTTTGCATCTTCCGCTTTAGCAATTTCGGACGCAAATTTGATGGCTGTGTCTTTAAATAATCTTAATCCTAACTTAGAATCTTCTACCACTACAGCACCATTATATTTCAGATTGTAATAAGGTACTCCCTGTTTCAACTGAAAATTCATTTCGAACTTTCCATCCGGTGATTTCAAAGACTGTGCATTAACACCCGCGAACATCATTGAGAGCAACATCGCTCCAACTGTAATTTTCTTCATAATGATTATTTATAAACTTTAAAAATAGATAAAGTGCTGCGGTAAAGCAACACTTTATCAAATTATTTTGTATGTTTTACAATTTGGTAACAGTTAGCTTATAAAACGCTGAATTATGTAAATCCAGTTCAATTTTATAGTTACCTGCTTCGGATACTTTGTAATTAGGATCACCGTCTACTGTATTTTCAGCACTGAAATAAGATTGTACAGCCTTTCCTGAAACAAGAGTCTCATCATCTTTTTTAGGCTGGAACTTCATTACCCAATCGTCATTGGCTCTGAATTTGAATACTCCGGTATTATTTAAAGCAATGGAGTTGATTACATAAGTTTTAGTAGCCGGATTGTATACAAAATTTGTATCTGACCCCCATCCCGTAGGTGTAGCATCCCCGATCACTCCGAAGTTTGCCAACACAGAAGAATAGGTATTTGCCGCCCAGTCAACTTTAATATAATATGTTCCTATTACAGGTGCTTTTATGTTGGCTCCATCTCCAACCAGCTTTCCTGTATTAGTCCCATCATCACCTTTATTTCCCGGCCAGTCTTGGTTCACAGTAAATTTGTACTGTCCATTTTCACCTGCTAGATCACTGATTAGGATAAATCCTCTGTATTTATCATTCTTTTCCGGCGAAAATAAGTTAGGTGAATTAGCTGGATTCCAAGTTGCATAACCTGCCGCTCCGGCATATCCGCCAGGTACATTAATTTTAGGATATACCAAATCCGGGTTTGGAGTATAGGGTGTTACTTTAATAGCTACAACATTTGAATAGAAAGCTGCTGATCCTACAGATGTTTTCAATCTTGCCTCAATATCATTTACGGCGTCCGCTGTTGCACCAATACTGAACATTGCAGCATTCATTGCAGCGTGAGTAATAGCACCTGAGGTAGCATCATTGGCGAAATCAACAGTAGCACTTTTTTTAAAATTACTTCCTTTAATTCCAAGCTCTATCTGCTGAGTGGAAACTACAGCGATATTAAATGTGGGTTTTGTCCACGTAAAATTGATTATAGCATCATTGGCAGTAAGTTCATTAAGAATTATTGCACTTTTATCGGCAGATAGTTTGCCTGTGGTTGTTTCATTAATTACTGCCTGATCTTCATCTTTTTCACAGGAAATAACCAGAAAACCAATAAAGGCTATGGCTAATAATCTAAATATTTGTTTCATTTTATAGTGTTTTTAATTAATATCCAGGATTCTGAATTAAATTTGGGTTTGCAATGATATCTTTAGCAGGAATCGGATAAATATTTCTGTAATTTTCTACTGCTTTGCCATCTTTTACATTTCCTTTCCAAGGCCATAGATAATCTCCTGTCGTAAATTTTCCAAATCTGATCAAATCAGTACGTCTCGTCATTTCCCAGGATAATTCTCTTGCTCTTTCATCCAGAATGAAGTCCAAAGAAATTGAAGCTACATTTCCGCTTGTATTTCCATAAGCTCTCTGTCTTAATTGGTTAACATAGCTAATGGCAGTGGCCATATTTCCATTTCCTCCTCTAAGCGTTGCCTCAGCATACATTAAGTAAATATCTGCTAAACGATATAAAGGAATATCTGCTTCAACCCAGTTGTTATTAGCCCCCGGAGTTCCGTCGCTTTTAACATTCTTAAATTTGATGAACGCATATCCATCATTAAATGATCCTAAATCATTTATTTCTAAGTTCTGCCCGCTTGTATAGAAATTACCTCTTTTATCATTTCCATTTGTCGGAAACTTATTTACAAACGCTTTTGTTGTTCTGATACCACTCCATCCACCATTAATCCCAAAATCTGAAGCTGGCATTGTTCCTCCTACTGAAGCATGTACCAAGTAGGTGGTTCCACCATTAGTCTGAGTATTAATTCCATCAAAATTCACGGTAAGAATTGCTTCAGGATTATTAAGATTATTATCAGCTAAGAATAATGAACCATAGTTTGATTTCAATGAATATCCTGCACCAATGATTTTATTACAGTATGTGATAACATCATTGTTTCTTTGTGTACCTGTATATACTCCTGCATTTAAATATAATCTCGCCAGCAATGACCATGCAGCTGCTTTATCTGCTCTTCCATACGCATTTGTTTTTGGATCTCTTAGATCACTTTCACAAGCTAATAATTCCTTCTCAACATAATTAAATAAAGCTCCCCTTTCTATTCTTTGAGGTGGATTAACTGATCCCGGAAGATAATTTTCATCCACAAATGGTACGTTTCCAAAAAGATCTAAAGCATGATAATATGACTGTGCTCTCAGAAATCTTGCTTCAGCACGCATACGTTTAGCTTCTGCCAGATTATCTCCTGTAATATTATTGGATGCCAGCTTTTCATCTGTTACATTTCTAAGAAATTCATTACAGAATGCAATTTCTGTAAAAATTCGGTAATACATTGCAGCCACAAATTCATTGGAAGAATCCCAAGTCATTTTATGAATAGTATGCAAGTTTCCATCATTCCAGCCAATTACAGCTTCATCGGTAGAAATTACATTCAGAGTATACATCAATCTTGTATACTGAGAAAATCCTCCGTTTACACCATTAATATCACTGTTTGGCGGATCTCCGTCACCACCTACCTGTCCACCCATTGCAAGACCACCATATAATTTGGCCAATGCATTAGGGTAATTTGCAAAATCGGAAAAAACACTTGCAGATGTAACATCGGTAATAGGCTCTCTTTCAAGATCTTTAACACAGGATGTTGCTGAAAGCAGCATTACAACAGAAGCCGATAAAATTATGCTTTTGAATTTTATTTTATTTGATTTCATCTTTTTTACTTATTTAAAATTGAAAATTAAAGCCTAAAGAATATACTCTTGGACTCTGATAATAGCCATTATCAATTCCTCCAAAAACTTCAGGATCTACACCAGAATATTTTGTAATTACAAAAACATTCTGAGCCATTGCATACACTTTCAGGTTACTTCCCTTGGTAAATAACTCTCCAAAATTATAACCGATATTTACATTATCTAATCTAAAGAATGAAGCATTTTCTACAAATATGTCTGAAAAAGCTCTGTTGGCATCTTTAAACTGATATTCCGGTGCAGTATAAAAAACGTTCTGTAAATATTCATTGGTTGATGCAGATTGTAAAGAACTGTTAGATGAAGCATTATTGTAAACATAGTTACCCAGTACAGCTCTTGCGCTTAAACCAAAATCCCAGTTTTTTACAGATAATTTAGTAGAGAATCCTAAAAGGGCATCAGGAGTGGTAGACTTGTAATAATATTTATCATAAACATCTATTTTACCGTCATTATTTCTATCTACAAATGCTCCGTCTATAGGTTTTCCTGTATTGTCATAAACCTGTTGATATACCCAAAATGCGTTCGGAGCATAGCCTACAGCATGAGCTTGTATTGTATTTCCTGCTCCTCCTTCAATTCCTCCTACAGGAATATTAAAGCTTGCGTCTGCTCTTGCCAGCAAATTGGTAATGACCGGCTTATAATGGGTTGCGTTGAAACTTACTTCCCAAGTCGTTTTTTCATTTTTAATAGGAACTACAGTAATGCTTCCTTCAATTCCCTTGTTCTCCATATTTCCTACGTTTAACAAGTTGTGATTACTTAAATCACCCGCTGCAATAGGTGAATCTACAAGAAGTTTTTCAGTGTCCTTTCTGAATAAATCAATTGAACCTGTTATTCTATTGTTAAGGAAACCATAATCTAATCCTATATTTTTGGTAGTGGTGGTTTCCCATGTAAGATATGGATTATAGATATTAGGACGGAACATATAATAATATTGTTCTCCAAATTGGTAAAATGCGCCTCCCGCACTAGGATTATAAGCTGCAAAAGCAGGATAGTTATTAGGTTTATTAGCATCAAGACCTGGAAGCTCCTGCTGTCCTGTTTTTCCCCATCCGGCTCTTAACTTCAATGTACTTATAGAAGAGATATTTTTAATGAAATTCTCTTCATTTAACTTCCAGGCAACAGAAACTCCCGGGAAGTTCCCCCAGAGATTATCTCTTGTTCCATTAAAGAAACGGGAAGAACCGTCTCTTCTTAAAGACCCGGAAATAATATATTTATTAGCAATGGTAAATATTGCTCTTCCGTAAAAAGATATTAATGTATTTCTTGTTTCAAAATCATTGTTAATCTGAGTTGGAGCATTTCCTTTATAATTTATAGCTCCGGGAATAGATGTTATGAAATCCTGATAAGAATATCCGGCCGTAATATCTACTCCTGTATTAATAGCAGAAATATTTTTGACATAATTAAAATAAGTTTCTAATAACTTATTCTTTTTTTCCATACTGTAAATACTCGAGCTTCCTTTATCATTGAAACCTGATTTATATTGCGCATCAACTTGCTTTTGTCCTTCACTTTTAGTATAGTCATAACCGGCATTTACATTGAAATGCAAGTCCGGAAGGAAGTGAAATTTATAATCCAACTGCACATTTCCTAAACCTCTTGTAACTGATGAAACATCACGAATAGCCATCAAAGTAGCCAGTGGATTAGCATTTGCATTTACGTTCAATCCTCCGTTCAGTAACCATTCATAATATCCGCCATAGTTTGAATTACCCGAATACACAGGTTGAGTAGGATCAAAATATGTCGCAGATTTAATTACTCCTCCATCTGCAAATCTGTTATCAGTAAATGTCCCTTTAGCACTTACATTTACGGATAAATGATTATCAAAAAACTTAGGATTTAAATTTAATCCTAATGAAGTTCTTTTAAATGAGTTTGTTCTTACAATACCATTCTGTTCATTATATCCAACAGATAGTCTGTATGGCAAACCTTTAATCCCTCCGGAAATAGCAACATTATTGTCTGTTCCCCAGGCACTCTGATAAATCAGATCCTGCCAATTTGTATTTGCTGTACCCAGTTTTGCTTTATAGGCATCAGAAGCATACGTGTTGACAAAACTTCTAAATTCATCTCCATTAAGAACATCTACATTACCCATTTTAGTAGACAAGGATGCCACTGTTGAAAAGTTAACTTTTAATTTTCCGGCAGTTCCCTTTTTAGTGGTAATTAAAATAACTCCATTTGTAGCACGGTTACCATAAATTGCTGTTGCAGAGGCATCTTTTAAAATATCAAATGTTTCAATATCATTTGGATTAATTAAAGACAATGGATCTGCTGCACCATTTACCCCCGTAAAATCCTGCGGTACACCATCAATTACAATAAGAGGAGAGTTATTACCATTCAAAGATGCTGTACCTCTGATCCTAATTGCAGTACCCGAACCCGGAGCACCACTGTTGTTCGTAATCTGTACCCCAGGTGTTTTACCCTGGATAAGCTGACCTGCAGAAGTTGCCCCCCCGTTGAAGTCTTTGGCCGTAACTGAAGTGATGGACCCTGTAAGGTCAGATTTCTTCTGCTTTCCGTATCCAATCAATACAACTTCTTCAATCTTTTTTTCCTTGGTTAAAGAGTCCTGCGCATGCATTATTGAACTGGCCAATAAAAAAGCAGGAGCTATTTTTAATACCGTTGTAAAATTTTTCACAATATCGTTTTTTTTAGTTTCGTTTTTCTTAATAAGGCTGTACTACCAGCCTTGCAATTTATAAAAAAATTAGAATTATCATAAGATTATTGAAAATTTAGATAATTTTATGTAAATTGCTTGTCTATTCAAAAACCAAGCATCTGTTTTTCATAACATTACGTTAACATATGCATTGCATAATATGTTAGCCTAATTAACAAAAAGTTAAACATTTGTTTAACTAAATGTAATATTTCAACCTTCAAATTGGGCTTAAAAACTTATTATAACCGAATATTAGGCGGTTTCGTGAGATAATCATTATCTTTGCAGTTAAACTTTACTATAAATGTCAAACAGAAAGATGATTACGGCAGCTTTGCCTTATGCAAACGGACCGGTTCATATAGGACATTTGGCAGGTGTATATATTCCTGCGGATGTCTACGCAAGATTTCAGAGAAGATTGGGAAAAGATGTAGCATTTATCTGCGGGTCGGATGAGCATGGAATTCCTATTACCATCAGAGCTAAAAAAGAAGGAGTAACGCCTCAGGATATTGTAGACAAGTATCATGAAATCATCAAAAAGTCTTTTTCTGATCTGGGAATTTCTTTTGATGAATATTCCAGAACGACTTCGAAAAAGCATTACGAAACCAGCCAGGATTTCTTTAAAGTTCTTTATGAAAAAGGGAAATTTACAGAAGAGATTTCTGAGCAGTATTTTGATGAGCAGGCCGGAGAATTCCTTGCAGACCGCTATATTGTAGGTACCTGTCCAAACTGTGGAAATGAGAATGCTTACGGAGACCAATGTGAAAAATGTGGTTCTACCCTATCTCCTTCAGAACTGATCAATCCGAAATCCATGTTAAGCGGAAACGTTCCGGTTCTTAAAGAAACAAAGAACTGGTATCTTCCTTTAAATGAATATGAGGACTTTTTAAACGAATGGATCATAGAAGGCCATAAAGACGACTGGAAACCGAATGTTTACGGCCAGGTTAAATCATGGTTAAATGACGGTCTGAAGCCGCGAGCCATGACAAGAGATCTGAACTGGGGAGTTCCTGTACCACTTCCAAATGCAGAAGGGAAAGTTCTTTACGTTTGGTTTGATGCCCCTATCGGATATATTTCTTTTACAAAAGAATGGGCGGAGAAAAACGGTAAGGACTGGAAAGATTACTGGCAAAATGAAAACAGTGATCTGGTTCATTTTATCGGAAAGGATAATATTGTGTTCCACTGTATTATTTTCCCATCAATGATGAAGGCTCACGGCGATTATATTATGCCGAAAAATGTTCCTGCTTTTGAATTCTTAAACCTTGAGAATGATAAAATCTCAACCTCAAGAAACTGGGCAGTATGGGCTCATGAATATGTGGAAGAATTCCCAGGACAACAGGACGTTTTAAGATATGCGCTTCTATCATCTGCTCCGGAAACAAAGGATAATAATTTTACTTGGAAGGATTTCCAGACTAAAAATAATTCAGAATTGGTAGGAATTTTCGGGAACTTTATCAATAGAGTTGCTGTACTGATCCATAAATATTATGACAGCATTGTTCCTCAGGGAGATGTAAATAGTCCTGAATTAAAAGAAATTAATAAAGCTGCTAAAGAAATTTCAGGATTCCTTGAAAATTATGAATTCAGAAATGCCTTAACTGCTTTAATGAATCTTGCCCGTTTCGGAAACCAGTACCTACAGAATGAAGAGCCTTGGAAAACCATTAAGGACAGTCCTGAAAAAGCAGCACAGTCGTTATTTGTAGGAGCTCAGCTGGCTGTTGCCCTGGCACAGTTATGTGAGCCTTTCATGCCTTTCAGCTCTGAAAAGCTTTTAACCATGTTCAATGCTGAACAGGTAAACTGGAGCGATGTTGAAACCAAATCTGTTTTAATAGAAGCAGGTCATAAGATCAATGAAGCATCTCTTCTTTTCTCAAAAATTGAAGACAGCGTAATCGAAGCCCAGATTGAAAAGCTGGAGCAGACCAAACAAAACAATAAAAAAACAAACCCTAATGCCAACCCTATGAAAGAAGAGATTTCTTTTGATGATTTTGCCAAAATAGACCTTAGAACAGCTACCATTTTAGAAGCTGAAAAAGTGGAAAAAGCAGATAAACTATTGAAATTCAAAGTAGATACAGGGGTTGATATCAGAACAGTGGTTTCTGGTGTGGCAGAAAGCTTTACACCGGAAGAACTGATCGGAAAACAGGTAATGATCCTGTTGAATCTGGCACCAAGAAAGATCAGAGGAATTGAGTCTCAGGGAATGTTCTTATTAACGACAAAACCTGATGGAAAATTATCTTTCGTAACACCGGATGACAGTAATGTAGAAAACGGTATCGAGATAGGTTAATTTTAAACTTACAAAGATAAAAATGGGCATTCTTAAATGCCCATTTATTTTTAAAGTTATGGTTAAAAAGAGTGTTTTACGAAAATTGTCCGATCCTGAGCTGGAAAATTACCTAAAAGAAGGAAACCGTTTTACTCCTGAGGCTGTTCAAATGGCTTTTGAAGTACTGGAAGAAAGGGGAAGAAATTTCAGCGAACAGGAAAAATCGCAAATCCGACAGATCATTCAGCATAAAAAGGACCGGGAAGAGTTAAAACTTCAGGAAGAGCAGGAAATGTGGAAAGATCATATTACAGAAGACCCGGATGCTGTAAAGCTATTTACAAGAGATATTATTTTAATGATCAGCTTTTTCTTGGGAACAATTCCGGGGTCTCTATTGCTGGGATTAAATTTTATTAAATTAAAAAAGTATGTTCCCGCAATCCTGACTTTTACTTTTGGATTGATTTATCTGCCTGTTCAGAATTTTATGGTTTCTTTTTTGCATAAAATCGGGACTCAAAATACCTCTAGTCTTACAAGAAATCCTGAACTTCCTGTGGCAGGACTCGGAATGCTAATTTTGCTTGTATTATCAGTATTATTTACACCCAAAAAGCTGCCTTACAGAGCAGCTTCCTATGTTTTTCCAATTCTTATTTCCGTTGTAATGATTGTAATAATCTATGCTTTTCAGGATTTTTTTTCAGGTTACTTCTTAGTCAGCCTTGCCAGATAAGAATCTTCATCCTGCGTTATTTTTTCTACCTTAAAGCCGTTATTTTTTGCGGCATTTTTCAAAGTTGTAAAATCAAGGTAGAGCCATTTAATAGGGTCTTCCGATTCTCCTTTATAATGAACTACATAATCCAGTTCACCATAATAGCCTCCTGCAGGAATATAAACGCCACCATCTTCATCACGGTCGAACATATAGAGAATATCCGTACTGTCGATTAGGATTTGTCCGTTATCATTCAATAAAGAATGTAGTTTTTTAAGGTAAATATCAATTTTTCCTAAGCTTTGAAAAATTCCTGTTCCGTTCATGAGGAGCAGAATGGTATCAAAAGTTGCTCCTGAAAAATCCAGCATATTTTCGCATACTGCCTTTTTGATTCCTCGAAGTTTGCAGACTTCAATAGACTTTGGCGAAATATCCAGTGCCAGTACATCCAGATTTCTTTCATTCTGAAGATACAAAGTATGGGAACCTGCTCCTGCACCAATGTCCAGAGTTTTTCCCTGCGCCAGATCCAGTGCTTTCTGCTCAATATCATTCATGTCTTCAAAATCCCTGAAAAGATAATCTACCGGAAGTTCATCCAGTTCTGAGATTGAAGTTTCTGTCTGCAGATCCTCAGGATTTTCGTTGTGAAAATAGTCCCAGATTGCTTTGCCCATTAAATCTTTCATTGCTGTCTTTAAAAGCTGCAAAGATAGGAGTTTTTTGAATTCTGAATTGTGAATTGTGAATTGTGAATTGTGAATTGTGAATTACAGACAAAATTACAAATACCAATTGTCTCTACAAAAATTCATCATTCACCTGCAAAGCAAATTCACCATTCACTTAACATCTGACTAAAAACTAAAATTCAGAACATTCATTAAAACTATTATAAAACTTTAAACTCTAAACTCTAAACATGTAACTCAAAACCCTCTACCCCATCGAATCCTTCTCCTTATGCCTATCCTTTTCCGATTCGTTTTCTGCCACACCGGCTTTCCAGTAGGAATAGGCATTCAGTTCTTTTGCGGTCCAGTTTTTTTCTTTTCTGAGATAGCTGCGGATTTCTTTAACGCTTGAAAACTCTGCTGCAATATAACCGAATTTAGTAGTCTCCGGGATTGCAATATTTTTTACCGTATCAGCCATTTCACTGCTGATATGTGGTGTTGCATTATGGAGCCATATGAATTCAATATCAGCTTTGGTTTTAAGAATTTGTTCATCTTCTTTTGCGTGAACTTCGATAATGCAGACTCCTTTTGCAGTCTCAGGAAGTGTTTCCAGCATAGCCCCCAGAACAGGGATTGCTGTAGCATCCCCGGCAAAGAGGTACCATTCAGCTTCCGGGTATAATTCCTTGGGTTCTGTCCGCATCATGATGCCTAATTTAGCACCTGCTTCAGACGTTCTTGCCCATTTTGATGCTGGACCGCCATCTCCATGGTCTACAAAATCAATAATCAGTATATTTTTCTCAGGATCAATTCCCCTGTGGGTATAAGTTCTTACTGACGGAGCGATTTCCTTTGGGGGATAAACCCATTGCCGGTTTTCATCCAGGGTGGGAAAATGAACCTCATCCAAACCTGTTGGAGGGATGGCAATTTTATTATTATCACCAACAGTGGTATTTTTAAACAAATGAGCTTCCGGCGAATATAAATACACCCGGATATAATGGTCAGTAATATATTCTTTTCTTATCATTTCGGCTACAATCCGGCCTGTTGAAATCCTTGACATCTATTTTAATTTAATTCTTACAAATTTAATTTTATTTTGTCTAAATAAAAACAATAGCATTAAAAAAAGTAAAGCCCCACTATAAAAATATAGCAGAGCTTTACCAGTGAAAAACAAGGTATCTTTAAACCGCAGGTCCTGCTGCGTCTTTTATTTCTTCTAATAGTTTTTTTCTTTCCCGAAGCCTTCTTCTTGCGATAACAGACTTACCGCTAAGAACCCTGATAAATCTTAAATAATGAAATCTTTCTCTTCCGAAATGATGGGTAATGATATACAGCAACACCCCAAAGCCTGCTAAAATAATATATCCAAAAATCTTTTTACCAGATACAATAATGGCATTCAACTGAAGTGTTTTCATATTGGCTGCCAAAGTTTGAGGGGTAACCGTCATTCCATCAATATAAACTGCAAGATCTCCCACAGCCGTTACCTGAAAACGGTACTGGAACCACGAATATAATGCAGAGAAAAAACCTACTGCCAGAAACGTTCTCCATACAAGCACCAGCCCGATTGCTGCCAGCATATCATCCATTTCAAGTTTATCAAGGGTATAGAACCATACCGAAATGAAGAGTGAACACATTCCATATCCTTTTAAAAACATCGGCAGGTACCAGTTCTCATAATTGAATTCCAAAACCATAGAAAAGTACATGATCAGCGCGTACCCCATCATCGCAGAGAATCCTGAAAAAATAAACATTTTCAAAGGGATTTCTCTCTTAAACCAAAATACGGCAACAGCTCCTGCCAGAATAATTCCGGGGATCATCAGTATACTCAAACCGGCATTTGTTTTTTGGTCATATCCCAGCACTCCTACCGCAAAAGTATTCTGAAGCGAGGTTGTTCCCAGGAACATTCCCAGCCACAACAGCATAAAAAGACCATGCTGTACGTTATTTTGCTTAAATATTTTGAAGGACAGATAAGGTCTTTTTAAAGTAAACTGACGCACCACCAGTAAAGCAAAGCTTACAAAAGCAGCGATACTAGCATTCAGTATATTCTTTGAATTCCACCAATCCTGCTGCTTCCCGAAGGAAAAAACATAAGCAGAAAACATAAACGTCGAAACGAAAAGCATGATACTCATCCAATCGATATAATGTAACGGAACTTTTAAGGCAAAATATTTATCGTGCATAAAGATCCAATGGATCAAAGCGAGTATAAAACATAATACGGCAGCAATAATGTAAAAATGCTGCCAGTTGTAATTAATGGAAATTACCACTGCATAATAGGCTGCCACCTGGTTCATCACCAAAACAAAGGTATAGAACAGCCCGTAAAACATTCCTCTGTTTCCGATCATCGCCATTAACGGAAGAAACAGCTCAATAGTCACCATCATTTTTAGAAAGCCTATAAACAGAGCAGTGAATACGAAGATCATAGGCTGCATTGTAGTACCATTAATGTAGCTCAGCAACCCTAAAAGTACCAGCAAAACCATCATTTTGTCCCTTACCTTGAATCTCATCTTCAATCTGAGAACAATGGGCATACAGGCTCCCATTCCTATAGTGGTAGCATAATTAGCCCACATAAAATATTCCGTCATGGCTCCGGTACCGCTTACCAGATAACTGATATTTCCGGTATACACTCCACCAAGCGGCATCACTACAGCCAGTAACAGCACAATGAGCAGCAGCTGCACGGGTTTGGGCACCCAATCATTATATAATCCTTTGTTGTACATTTTATTAGATATTAAGTTAGAGGATGGAAGCTAGAAGATGGAAGTCTCTCTTTTTCAGTATACTTCTATGTTCCAAATAAGTAATGATATGCTATTTGAAAAATCATAAATTAGAGAAAGGCCGGACGTTTTTTCTTCTCTATTAACTCCTATCTTCTGACTCCCGGCTTCCCTTCTAAAATCTTCAATCCTAATTAATATTCACATTCATATTCATTCCCGCGCTCAGCTTATCCAGGTCTTCTTTTCTGTTGGAAGCACTGAATTCTATTCTTACAGGAATTCTCTGCTGAACTTTGATAAAATTACCGGTGGAATTATCTGTAGGAACACTGGAATATTTCGAACCCGTTGCAGCGGAAATTGCAGTTACCACTCCTTCAAATTTCTTTCCGCCTAAAGCATCGGCAGTCATTGTTATTTTCTCTCCTATTTTAATATTCGGCATCTGGCTTTCCAGAAAGTTAGCCGTTACCCATTTCTGCCCGTTCAGAACAATTGTTGCTACCTGCTGTCCCGGTTGGATCAGCTGTCCTTCAGAAATTGTTCTGCGGCCCATGATTCCGTCATACGGAGCTGTAATGACCGTATAAGAAAGATTGATCTTTGCCATATCCAATGCCGCTTTCGTTCTTTTAATCTCCGCATCGTTGATCCCCAATTTACTTTTAACTTCAGTCGTAGAAAGGTTGGCCGACTGCTTTTGGTTGACCAGCGTCTCGTATGCCGCTTTCTGTGCATCATATTCGGTTTTGATCTGATCGTACTGCTGTCTGGTAACGGCTTCTGCGGCCAGAAGGTTTTTATACCGCGTTAAATTCTGCTCGGCATTCCATAATCTTGCTTTTGCTCCTGCAATATTGGATTCCATTACACTTACATTATTGGAAACTGTATTGACGGATGAGCTTGTTGCCGATCTCTGAGCCAAAGCATTCTGATAAGCAGCTTCCGCCTGGCCCAATTGGGTTAATAATTCATTTTTGTCCAGAATAACCAGTGTATCTCCTTTCTTAACATGCTGGTGCTCGATGAATTTTATTTCTTTGATATAAGCTGAAACTCTTGTATTGATCGGGTTGATGAATTCCTCCACCTGGGCTGCTTCCGTATAGGTTTTGTCCCCGATGTGAAAATATTCGCGGACCAGCCAGAAAAGCCCGAATCCTATCAGCAGAAATACCACAATATTAGAAATGATAGCTCTGATCTTATTTTTTTTGTTCTGTTTCTTTTTCACTGCAGCTCCTGACTGTGCGGGAGCGGCCTGAGTATTTTGAGTGGTTTGTTCCTTGTTTTCCATTATCTTGATTTTCAGTTTTAAAATTAAAGTGTTCCTGCAGCTTTCAACAGGTTATAATATTGATATAAAACATTGATTTCTGCGTTGGCAAAGTCCAGCTCAGCCTGAAGCTTCTGATTCTGTGCATCAATCATTTCAGCCTGTACGGCCAATTGGTTTAAATATTTAGCTTCCGTGATCTTGTAGTTTTCCTCTGCCAGTCTTTTTGAATCATTCAGAATGTCTGCCTGCTGGATAGATTCCTGATATTTTACATAAGCTGCATTCACTGCCATGTCCACGTTCTGCTGTACCAGAGTTACGGCATCTCCTGCCTGTGTTTTTTGCAATTCACCAAGCTTTACCTTCTCTTTTGTCTTGTATAAATTATCAATATTATAGCTCAGAGAAACACCTGCCTGCCAACCTCCGGAATACATATCCAGAACCGGGTTTCTTGTTGTAATGGGGCGCTGCAAATTATACCCACCAAACCCGGAAAGCGTTGGTAACTGATCTGTTTTAATGATTTCTATATTTTTATCAGCTACATCAATGTTTTTCTTGGCCGACTTCAGCTGTGGATTGCTGTTATGAGCAAGATCCATATAATAATCCATCCCTATCCCTGATTCTTTATTCTCTAAGCTTTCAACAGGAATAATTTCTGTCCCGGAGGGAAGTCCCAAAGCAATATTTAAATTGTAATTAAGGATTTTTTTATTGTTCGCCAGGGTCAGGATTCCCTGATCAAGATTTTTAATGGCCAGTTCTCCGCGAATAACTTCATTACGGGTCACCATCCCCTGCTGATAAAACTTCTGAACATTTTTCAGACGTTCCTGAGCCAGTTTTTTATTATTCTGAAAAACGGTTTCCTGATTGAATATTTTATAGACATCCAGATAATTGGAAATCACAAGGAATTTTACATCCTGCTTGTTTTTTTCCAGATCCAGCTCAGAAAGCTGCTCCCGAAGTCCGGCCATCTCGATGGATTTATTCACCAAGCCTCCTTTGAAAATCAGCTGGGTTGCCTGTACAGCATACGAGCTTCCGTAGTGGGGCATCGGGATATTGTTTGAATTCGAAAAATCTTTATCAATCGCCACAGCATTCCCTAAATAAAACTGGCTTGTAGAAGCTGTAATATTGGGAAGCTTTTGAAGTTTTGCAATGTTGGTATTCTGTTTTGCGATGTCAATATTCTGCACAGCCACTTTTAGCTGCTGGTGGTTTTTCACCGCCAAATCAGCGGCTTCACCTGCAGTCATCTCTTTGGTCTGCTGAGAAAAAAACAGCGCAGGAAATACACCTATCACAAGTGACAGTACTGTTTTTATATTATTTATCATTTTACCTTGTTTTACGAAGGCAAAGTTACGGCAGCAAAAAAGTCAATCAAATGTTTGAATTTTGGAAAAAGATGTTCAAATGTAAGATTTTAGTTTTCAAACTGATGTCTGTACTGTCTGGGGCTTATTTCAAGATGCTTTTTGAAAAAGTGGGAAAATGCGTATTGATCACTAAAGCCAAGAATGGAAGAAATCTCCGAAACCGGTTTATTGGAAGAGTTTAAAAGCACTTTTGCTTCATTCATTACAATTAAGGCTATAATTTGGCTGGCCGATTTTCCGGTAATGGATTTCACGACTGAGGAAAGATGTCTGGTTGTAATGGATTGCCGTTCGGCATAGAACTCAACGGTTCTTTGCGTGAGATGATGCTCTGCGAGATCTGTAAGAAATACAAAAACAATTTCTTCCTGCCTGGACATCTGGTTCATGGAATTAGTATCTTCTTTAGAAATAATTCCTGCCATCTGATAGCAGAAAACAGAGAAAAGATGCTCCACCATTTCTTTTTTATACAACATTTCCGTGTCTGAATCAAGAATATATTTCAAAAAATTCACGCTTTTCCAGACCACCTCCATTTCATTTTCAGGAAAAGGAACGCCTTTATTCATCTGCTGGCGAAAGTAACGGTAGGTAATGAGTCTGTTGAACTTCAAAGATAATGCAGAAATAAAATCTCTTTTATAAGAAACCATCCTCGACTGGAAATCGCCGCTTACAGAAACCATTTCATAGATTGTCTGCGGATCGGTGACCATAAACATATTGGCGGAAAGCTCCAGATCGCTGAAATGCTGGCGGAGCTTTATACTCCCCGATTTAATAAAAATAAAAGCAGGATTATCCGGACGGAAAGGCTTATCCGCAGAAATTCTCTCGAAAATATTGTGTTGGGTAAAAATCTCAACACCGAATTTTTCTAAGGCTGACATAATACAAAAGTAGCCAATATATTCCGTGCTTACAACGTTTTAATCTTCCAGGGAATAAACGGCAAAGCTTGCCAGCCAGTGATCTCCGCCATAATTGCCCTGAAATAAAAGAGGAAGTCCGTTGGCCAAGAATACATCAGCAGTTTTCTTAAATTCTTTCTTTAAAGGATGTCCGTTTGGAAGTGCTTTTGATATGCCTTTCATGCACCATGCTTTGGAAAAGGACAATCCTACAAGGTGAACAGTTTGATAGTCGCTAAGATCACTTACTACAGGGATTTTTTCAATATTCTCCAGGCTTCTTTTTTCATAGAAATTGTTCAGCCAAAGCACGAATTCCTTTTGTGGAAGGACTCTTCTCATCAGATCGGCAATTTCAAGGCTTGGCGAAAAGAAATCTGATCCGTCCGGTTCCAGATAGGCCGGGGTTTTCTGGTCTTTTCCATAAAAGTATTTTGCTTTTTCTTTCAGCTGGATCTCAAATTCCTTGTCATTATTAGCAATCGCCCAATCAATCGCAAAAGCCAGTCCAAATGCAGTATTCGGATGAACGCCGGTTCTGTTCGGGTAGGTTTGCTTCGGAAGGTAAGCTTTCCATGATTTTAAGATCTGAGCGGTAAGAGGTTTTAAATTCTCATGCCAGATTTTAGCTTTCGGATGATTCCAGGTCGTCAGTTCTTCGTCAAGTTTTAAGAGCCAGGCCCACCCATATGTTCTTTCAAAAGTGGCTGTCAGCTCATATTTATTAAAATAGTCAGCTTCAGTCTGTAAATTTTCTTTGCTTAATGAGTTGCCAAGAATCTTTTCAAGGTCTTTTGCATTGGCCAGATCCGGTTTTGTTTTCAGCAGTCTTACCAGCATCCAGTGACCGTGAACAGAACTGTGCCAGTCGAAACAGCCATAAAAGCTTGGGTGCAGATCTTTCGGAGTTAGAGTAACTTCTCCTGCGTTGTTGATGATGTGTGCCGTTTTATTGGGATATTCCTGATTGATGCAATGAAGAGGTTTTTCCAATAATTTAACCGCCATCTCATCAGTCAGTTTAGGGACTTCCTGTGCGTAAATCAGAAATGGAGAAAACACAATTGCTAAAAGACTTTTTTTCATTCATTAAAAATAAAAAATAATTTAGATTTTCAACTTGCTTTTGCACATCTCAGTGAATTTTATAAAAATAAAATCGTTTAAACTTTACAAAACCACAAAAGTCACAAAAGCTATTATTTTAAAAACACTTGAGTTCACTTAAGTTAAGTTAAAATAATTCCGAAGAAAAGTTCACATAAGATGAAAATCAAAGATTTCATAAAACTTTAGTGTACTTATTATGCATAAAACTTAGCTTAAAAAAATTAAGTGATTAAAACTTTTGTGGTCAAAAACAATGAATATATAAGCTTAAACAGGTTCAATGTTATGAATTTTAAACAAAATATAGATTTAAGCATAATTTTTGATAATGTTCATTAAAAAAATACCATGAGAAAATTATTTCTGCCTTTATTTATACTCCTTTTAATGTCCGGATGTAAGAAATCTGAGCTGGAAGCTGTAAACGCTTCTCCGGCTGTTGCTGAATATGATGTAAAAGCTCCTCCATCCTCAAAAGAAGTTTATCAAATGGCTCCTTCCAGCTCCATTTCTGAAAAATCCGAAACAGTAAATAAATCTTCCCAAACTTCTGTAGCCCCTAAAAAAGCTGACACCATCTCCCAAAAGATTATTAAAAATGGCAATATGAAAATCCAGGTGGGAGACATAAAAAAAGCCCAGAATCAGGTGAGAGATATCCTGAATAAGAATAATGCTTATATTCAAACTGAGCAATTCCAAAACACTGACATGGATGATAATCTGGATCTTGTCATCCGGGTTCCGCATAAAAACTTTGATGCATTGGTGAATTCGTTTTCTGACGGAGTAGGCTCTGTATTGTCCAAAAATATTTCATCTGATGATGTTACTGAAGAATATACCGATGTTTCTATTAAACTTGCCAATAAAAAGATCTATCTTGAAAAGTACCGTGATATGCTGAGAAGTGCTTCTACCACAAAAGATATGATTGAAATTCAGGAAAAAATCCGCGAACTGGAAGACGAAATTGACGTTGCTGAAGGAAGATTAAGATTCATAGATGACCGGGTGAATTACAGCACGCTTAACTTGAGTTTATACAAAGAAAAAGTAAGAAGCTCAGCTACTTCAAAAATTGGTTTCGGAAGCCGATTTGCAGATTCTGTAACTGAAGGATGGAACAGTTTTGTGACCTTTTTATTAGGAATTATTTCATTCTGGCCGTTCCTACTGATCATTCCTATTATTATCTTTTTGTGGAGAAAACAAAAAACAAGCAGAATAAAAAAATAGGTCTGCTTTTACCATAATAAAAATCCGGATACTGTTGGTATCCGGATTTTTACTGCATTATCAATAATTTAAGCATTGAAATATTCTTTAACTGTTTCAAGAACCTGCTCGTCCGACATTTTCTGTGTTGTATCCAACGTTATTTTAAGGTTTTTGAATTGAGCTGTATCATGAAGATAGTTTTTAAGCTCTTCCTGAATGGTTCCAGGACCTGTAATATACACTTCCTGGGAATTGGTAAGAAGATGCTCTACTTCTTTGAAGAATTTCACTCTATTAGTACGTTCGGCATTGTTGGCTGCATTTTCACTTGAGTTTCCATGCTGTATTTCTGCTTTTACAGGGCTACAAAGGAAAAATTTGAATGCATTCTGAGCATCATGATTCTTTACTACAACTGCTTTTTCTGAATCGATCCAGATTCCTGCTAATTTTTTGTCTGACATAATTTATTTTTTTGTGTTATGATCAGTATAAAACAAGAATGGTGCAAAGAGAACGTTAAGGGCTGTTAAATGTTTTTCAGGTGAAAGTTCTAGGTAAATGTTTATTTTTTATAAATCTCGCAGATTACGCAGATGTTATGGCTAAAATAAGTGCAATAATGCTCATCTGTGCAATCTGCAAAATCTGCGGGAACAAAAAAAAGAATTTGTAGTACATAGATTACTTCACCTATGGTTCACAATGACATTATTTTCCCAGTACGAAAACAGCGGGAATTTTGTGAAGCTCAGGCTTTGCTTTCTTCCAGTCATTAATGGTTTTTGTCTGGATAAATTCATGCTCCGGATCATTGATATTGGCTGCAATACAAAGTTTTGTATTGGGAGAAAGGAATTTCGTAAGATCTTCAAAAAGCGGATTGTTCCTGTATGGAGTTTCCATAAAAATCTGGGAATAACCGGTTTGCTGCACCAGGCTTTCCAAACGCTGGATCTGTTTCTTTTTTTCGCCTTTATCTATTGGCAAATACCCATGAAAAGTGAATTCCTGACCATTAAAGCCACTTGATATCAGGGCAAGGATGATGGATGACGGCCCCGAAACAGGAACCACTCTGATATTTTTCTCATGGCACCATTTTACAATCAGGTTTCCGGGATCTGCAATGCACGGAAGTCCTGCTTCAGAAAGAAGACCGAAATCCTGTCCCTGCATCATCAGGTTCTGAGCTTCTTTGATATCGGCGTTTTCCGTGTATTTATCTAATAAAAACAATTTCAGATCAGCCTGTTTTTTTTCAGGAGCAAAGAATTTAATAACCTTTCTGGCCGTTTTCTCATTTTCTACAAAAAAATAGTCCGTCTGCATGATATAATCTTTCAGAACGGGCGAAAAGTGAGTGATAGAAGTATTTTCTGATAAATAGGCTGGGAGTAAAAAAAGCATTTTATTGTTTTTTAGTTCTTTCTTTTAGTGAAGGCTGAGGGAAATATTCATTAAGATTCATAGAAAAAGTCACTGAAGTAATTTTCCATTTTCCGTGGATCTTCATCAGAGTCCAGATTTCTTTACCCCAATTTTCCATTTTCCCGTCATACCAGAAACTGTAGTCAAAATTGGCAGAGGCTACAGCTCCGTCTTCGATGATTTTGATATTGTCGAATTTCTCTTCAGATTTATTATCCTTAAAACTTTTGATAAAGGCTTTATAATCATCCGTAAAATAGTATTCCGATTTAGGATTTTTTTCCAGACGTTTGGCCTGGGTTCTATCTTTATAAATTCCGGTCCAAAGCACAGGATCCTGAAATAAAGATACAAATTTGGCTTCATCCCTGGTTTTGATACACTGCATAAATTCATCCATTACTTTCCGGATTTCAGTTTCATCCTGAGTTTGGCCGAAAGAAAAATTGAAGCTCAAGAGGAGTGCAAGAATCAATGTTTTCATATTATGATAGAATTTGATCTTTAATAGCATCGCAACCTTTATCCAGCAATTGAAAAACATCTTCAAAATCCTTCATATCTCCCCAATACGGATCGGGAACCTCCGCATTTTTGTGATCGCCTAAAGCCTCAAGAAATAACGATATCTTCTGGCGCTGTTCTTCATTTTCCGCCTTTGAAATCACATCTTCATAAACGTCAATATCCATACAATAGATTTTATCAAAGGTTTCAAGATCTTTCCTTGTAATGGGTCTGGACTTTTGCCTGGAAATATCAATATGATGGTTGGCCGCCGTTTTTATTGCCCGTTTATCGGGATGTTCACCTTCATGCATAGAGATGGTCCCAACAGAATCCACAAAAAAACCTGCAGGAAGCTTTGTCTTCATAATTCCTTCTGCCAAAGGGCTTCTGCAAATATTTCCCAGACAGACCATCAGTATTTTCATAAAAGATTAAATGATTTTAATTATTAAAAGATTCTGTTACTAACAACAAAACTAAATAAAAAATGAAGAATACAGCTATTCTTCATTTCAATTTATTCAGATTAAATGATTTCTATTTCTTGATTCTTTCTGCAAGATCTTTAACGTACTTCTTGACTTCTTTATCAATTTTCGATACGTCTTTAATAGTATCACAAGCATACATTACCGTTGAATGGTCTTTCCCGCCCATTTCTTCACCAATCTTTGTAAAGGTTGCATTGGTGAGCTCTTTTGAGAAATACATGGCCAACTGTCTGGGAAGGGCAATTTCTCTTTTCCTTGTTTTAGAAAGAAGCTGCTCTTTTTTGATTCCGAAATAATCGCACACCACTTCCTGAATATAAGGAATGTTGATCACTTTCTTCTGGTTTGCAGCAATCTTATTGATCGTATCTTTCAGTAATTCAAGACTTAAGTCTTTTCTATAAACGGTAGAGTAAGCAATTACAGAGTTGATTACCCCGATAAGTTCTCTTACGTTGGTTTTTGCTTCCGCCGCAAGGAAATCAAGCATATCTCCCGGAAGAACGATTCCGTCTCTGCTTAATTTGTCTACAATAATCTGTCTTCTTGTGGAAAGATCCGGAGATTTGATTTCGGCAGAAAGTCCCCATTTGAAACGGGAAACGATTCTTTCCTGAATGTCCATGATGTCTGCAGGAGCCTTATCCGAAGTAAGGATAATCTGCTTTCCGTTCTGGTGAAGATGGTCAAAGATGTGGAAGAAGCTGTCCTGTGTAGCAGATTTACCGGACAGGAACTGAATATCATCAATGATTAAAACATCCACCATTTGGTAGAAATTGGCAAATTCTGTCTGCTTATGCGCTTTCGCTGCAGAGATAAACTGCTGAATGAATTTTTCAGATGAAAGATAAAGAACTACTTTATCCGGAAACTGATTTTTTACTTCAAGTCCTACAGCCTGGCCCAGGTGGGTCTTCCCCACTCCATAGCCTCCGTGAAGGAATAATGGATTGAAGGCAGTGGCTCCCGGTCTCTTGGCTATTGATCTGGCTACCGTCGCAGCAAATTTATTGCTTTCACCTTCTATATAATTATCAAATGAATAATCAGACTTCAGGTTTGAATCTATATTTACTTTTCTTATTCCCGGAACCACAAAAGGGTTTACAATATTGGCAGAAAATCCCTGTGGCATTGTCTCCTGCATTTTTGGGGTGGGAACGCTTTTCCCCTTCATATTCATGGTCACTGGCTTCTCCTCACCGGTTGGCCTGTTTTCCATAACTGAGTACCATAATTTCACTCCTTTTCCAAGATTTTTCTTCAGGGCAGCAGAAAGCAGGGACAGGTAATTATCCTCAATATATTCCTTGTAGAAATCGCTCGGCACTATAAGCGTAAGGTTATTGGCAACCAACGAAAGTGGCTGTACCTTATCGAATAGCATGTCGAAGGATTTTTCAAGCTTCTTAAGGTCAGAATTGTCCTCAGCCGCGTTCAAATTATCCCGCATAAACTGAAGGCATTTCTGCCATATCATCATTAAATTTTCATCCATATTTATGCCCCGATTAAATCTTTGTTAGTACTTTTTTTAGAAGGAAGACAAAGGTCCAATTTTTTCTTTTTAAAAAAAAATATTGCAGGTATTGATTATTTAAAAATATATTTGTATGCGTAAATAAGGACTAAAAATGATACACACAACTCACTCAATAAGAGTACGTTACGGAGAAACAGACCCTATGAAATATGTGTACTATGGAAACTATGCACAATACTTCGAAATTGGCAGAGTGGAACTTTTCAGAAGCATAGGAATATCATACGATGAAATTGAAAACCAAGGAATTTGGCTTCCCGTTTCGGATTATAAAATTAAATACATCCGCCCCGCTCTGTATGATCAGAATCTGGAAATCCATACCTATGTAAAAAAATTACCGGGTGTAAGAATTGAATTTGAATATGAAATCTTCAATGAAGAAAAGGTAAAGATCACGGAAGCCTCCACTACCCTTTTCTTTCTGGATGCGGAAACCAGCAAAATTATAAGATGCCCGGATTTTCTGATGAAGCTTATTGAGGAAAACTGGAAGGGTTAACAGGTGGAAGATTATAGGTAGCAGGTTATAAACCATCAGGCTGCCGATAGATACTGCATATAATCAATGAAGGAGGTGGTTATTTTTAAACTAATTTGCATCTTTGCACCTCTAAATATAATTCAATAATCTACGTTTTAATAACATCACTTATGAAGATTGCATTTTTGGGACCTCATGCCAGCTTTACACAGCTTGCCGCCACACAGCTTTTTCCAGGAGAAGAACTTTTACCACAGGCCAATATTCTGGACTGTTTTAACGCTGTGAATAGCGGAGAAGCTGACAAAGCAGTTGTACCTTTGGAAAATTCTATTGAAGGCACGGTTTCTATGACGCTGGACTATCTGTACAAAACTCCTTCTATCAAAATTGAAGCGGAAGGGGTAATGCCCATTGCCCATCATCTGATGATCCATCCTGAGAACCATATGGAGGATATAGAAAAAATATATTCGCATCCACAGGCCTTAGCCCAAAGCTTCCATTTTCTGGACAGCCATTATAAGGAAATAATGAGACAGGATTTTTCTTCAACGGCAGCAGCAGCAAAATACGTTTCTGAGAATAGGGATTTAAAGATAGCCGCTGTAGCCAACCAGTTTGCCGCTAATTTATACGGATTGGAAATTGTCCAGAGAAATATTCAGGATTTTGAACAGAATCATACCCGTTTTATCGTTATTACCAAACAGCAATCTGAGTATCATAATACACATCTTGAAGTTTTAGGCGAAAAATCCGGTATGCTGATCAATCTTCCGGAGGATCATGCCGGCGGCCTTCACCAAGTGCTTTCTGTTTTTGCCTGGAGAAAAATGAATCTCAGCAAAATTGAATCCCGGACTTTGAAAACCGGGCTTGGCAATTACTTTTTCTTTATCAACGTCGTTGGAAAATGGGAAGAGATACTTCACGGAAACGCTCTTCTGGAGCTTAAATCAATTCATGCAGAAGTGGATTTCCTTGGAAATTATAAAGAATTCCTTCTCGAAAGTTAAAAAAATAACATATGAGAATTTAACACTGCTTTTACAGCAGTGTTTTTTTTTATTAAAATTAGTGACATCTTGACAGACTTAAATTCTGACAAATCAGCAGCTTACACTGTCACAAAAAGTGACAATTTAAACAATTTTAAAAAAAATTAATTCATATAGGTGAGATATATAAAAATAAATATTTATTTTTACTTCATTATTAATTTTAAAAATAACAACACATAACCATATTACGAAATAATATGCATTTAAGATTTAAAATATATTTAAAAAATTCACACCATAACAAATATTTAATTGAATAAATGATAATAGAAGGCACGATTTTTGCATTCTTCATCAGGAAAACTAACTAAAAAACTTACTTATGAAAACTAAAATTTACAGCTTGCTTCTAGCTCTATCTGCAGCTTCAGCATTTTCCCAAGTCGGAATCAACACAGCTACCCCATCCGCTACATTGGATATAAACGGAACTTTGAAAGTTAGGGATACCCAAATGATACCCGCTTTGCCCGGATATACCATAATGGTGGTAAATGACGGAACATTTCAGGTTGCCAAAGTAGATCCTCAGCTTATTATTGATGCCGCCACAACTGCAGCAGGCACCAATGCTTCTGTGTATGCTGCCAAAAAAACCTCAGGAATCAGCTTATTAAGTTTAGGATTATTTCCTTCAGGATTCAGGGCAGTCAATTTTCTTGCTGCTGAAAGATCAATAGGAAGTGCAGCTTTATTCTCAGACACTGATAATACATACACCATTCCATCTGCAGGAGTATATGCAATTGGATTTAGCTTTAAATACGGTACCGGACTACAGGCCTCTCTCCTTGCCAACTCGCCCGGGGTGGGAATTGTAAGAACAAGAGCCGGTGTAGCAACAATAATAGACAACCGTCCATTCAGTGGAGCTAACCTTATTTTATTGAGTTTAACGATTTCTGAAACCAGTCTAAACTCAGTTTATAGCTTCCAGGCCGGGGATAAAATTTCCTTTGGACTTACAGGCTCAACGGCTTTAGATGTAAGCTTACTTGGGGCGAGTGTTGCCTCATTCTATATCTATAAAATATCTAACTAAGATTCATATAATTTAATCACTCTGCACGGTTAATCCATCACAGAATATGTGGTGGATTAATTTTTTATCCTGTTACAATTAGTTTATATTTGATAAAAAACTAAAGAATGAGCGGACTGCTAATGACGATATTAATCATAATCATCATCCTTTTCATCTTCAATCATCTTAATAACAGGATCAGGAAGCTTGAAAAGGAGATTTTTGATCTGAATCTGAAAATCAATCAGCCAAAACAAAATACAGAAACGCATTACCAGCCTGCATCAAATGAAGAAGCCAATATAATCCATCAACCGCAGGATATTATTAGTCCTGTACCAACACGGCCTGCGCCGCCTGAAAAGGATTGGCTGGAACCCGTTTTTAACTTTTTAAAACAAAACATCCTTACCATTATCGGAATTTTCACACTGGTTCTGGGAATCGGATATTTTGTAAAATATGCAATTGATAAAAACTGGATCGGAGAAAGTGCAAGGGCCGGAATAGGTTTAGCTGTCGGAGCAGGAATTATGGTGACAGGGCACTTTCTGAGGAAGAATTATGCTGTTTTTGCCTCCATCATTACCGGAGGAGGAATTGCCGTACTCTATTTTACGACCACCATTGCATTCCGGGAATACCATCTGTTTACCCAGAATACTGCTTTTATTATCACAACTCTAATCACTGTAATTTCTATCGCCCTTGCTCATTATTATAAAAGTGAGGTTCTGATTATTTTTGCCTTACTGGGTGGGTTTTCAGCTCCTCTGATGATCAGCACCGGCGAGAGCAACTATCTTTTCCTTTTCACCTACCTTACGCTTCTGAATACAGGCATGCTTGTCACTACATTTTTAAAGGACTGGAAGAGCGTGGGATGGACGTCTTATATCTTCACCAGCATCTATCTTTTCTTCTGGACTATAAAACAGCCCGAGCTTCTGTGCATTGTCTTTTATATGATTAACTATATTATTTTCTACATTTTTGCTCTTCGGAATCATTTCAAAAATGATATACTTTCAGCATGGGAGACTTTGATGCTGGTATTAATTAATTTTTCCAGTATTATCGGGTTAATTTACATATTCAAGACCTTAAACTATGAACCGGTCATTATTTTTCCGCTTCTTTTTGCAGCACTTAACGGTGTACTCCTTTTAAGGGAATACGGTAAAAAGAGTTTTGGATTCAGCTATTCTATTTTCGCAGCGCTTACCATAAGCCTGATCACAGTAGCGGTTGCCCTTCAGTTCAGGAGCCATCTCATTACGAGTGTTTGGGCAATAGAAGCGTCACTGCTCCTTTATATCTGGAAAAAAAGCGGCCATACTATTTTCAAAACATGTTTTTACGTTCTGTTTCCGCTTGTCATCATTGCACAGATTATAACATGGTCGGAATATCTGAACAAGCAACACATGGGCATTGTATTTAATCCAGTCTTTTTAACCAGTCTTGTCACTGTTACAACTACGATCATTAACCTTTTCCTGTTAAAAAAGATCAATGAGTCCCATAAACAGGAAGACAGTTTTTTTGAAAATATTTTTGCCGTTGTAAGCTACAGTATTATCTATATTGCTCTTCTTCTGGAGATCACTTACCATATTTCGGATATGCCCTGGCCGGCTATTACAAGTATTGGTCTTCTGTTCAGCATCTATTACATCTTTATGCTGATGATATTCAGGAAAAAACTGGATATCAGCAATATGATTCAAACAGGTCTTATCTATCTGCTTCTTATCCTGATTGTTTTGAATGCTTCATTTGCGGCTTCAGCAGTCGTTAATGCAGTTTTACAGAAGAAACTTAAAACCGGTTTTTATATGATCCACCTTCTGCACTGGATCCCTTTTGTATATATTTTGTGGAATACAGCTTCCAGCTCAGATTTTTACAAAACCAGGATTTCTTACTGGATGGTTTCTGTAACGCTGGTTATTGCCATAAGCTGCGGATTCTACCATACTTATATTCTCAGCTCCGTAAATGATCTGTCCCTTATTTACAAGGCGAAGGAACATTTCAATATCCTTTATCTTCCGATCATATGGACTGTACTGGCCAGTATTTTTATATACATGAGCTTAAAAAAGAACATTCCGGAATACAGCAGGATTGGTTTTGTCCTCATAGGAATCATGGTCCTGAAACTTTATAGCTATGATGTATGGCAAATGGACAATATTTCAAGAATTACAGCATTTATTATACTGGGAATCATTTTATTATTAAGTTCTTTCACCTTTCAAAGACTGAAAAACATTATCAAAAATATGGTTGATAAAAAGGAGGAAGAAAAAGAAAGTTAACGAAAGGCATATTTAGCCAGCCTTTTCCATGAAAACAGACTTTAATATGCTTTTCTAAAAATCAAAAATCCCTAACAAATGTTTTTATTTCTAAACAATATTTAAAAATTCATTCACATTTTGTAAAAATTAATTATATTTATCCAGTTTTTAACAGTTACATATCCGGTTATGAAAAAAATACTCTATTCTTTTTTAATATTATCATCTGTAGCACTATCCGCCCAGAAAAACCCTTCTGTAAAATTTGCTGTTGCCAATGATGTAGTAGGAACAGTAGGCATGTTTAATGCAAGAAAAGCCATTGTTCAGAGCTCAAGTGTCTATAAAAGTACGGCCGGTCTGCCTCAGGATTTGAAAAAATACAGCTTCATTGCAGAAAAAGGTCTGACGGAGTTTAAAATCAAGAACGGTCAGGAAGGTTTGGATACTATCTCCCTGGCTCAGCTGAATTCACAATATGGAGTGCCTGCAAATACACCGGTTTTTATTGAAGGCTATGAATTTCCTGACAGCAGCACAAAAATCTACGGGGACATCATGGGTAACGTGGAAGTAAAGGATCATGACGGAAGAAAAACCGTTTTTCTAAGTACAAATGGTATAAAATAATAATACTTACAATTTTATATAAAAAAGGATACTTTGAAAGTATCCTTTTTTGTTTAATATCTGTTGCTCCATTTTTTCTTCAGCTCCTCGTAGATCTTTTTTTCAGTAGCATTGTTACCCGGCTGATAAAGCTTCTCGTTTTTAATTTCTTCAGGCAGAAAATCCTGTTCTACAAAATTTCCTTCGTAGGAATGGGCATATTTATATTCTTTACCGTAATCCAGGTCTTTCATCAGTTTGGTTGGTGCATTTCTCAGATGCAGAGGGACAGGGAGGTTCCCCGTTTTCTTCACAAGGGCCAACGCATCATTAATAGCCATATAGGTAGAATTGCTCTTAGGAGAAACAGCAAGATAAACTGCCGTTTCACTTAAAATAATCCTTGATTCCGGGTTTCCTATCACATTAATGGCCTGGAAGCAGTTATTTGCAATCACCAAAGCATTGGGATTAGCCAATCCGATATCTTCTGCGGCAAGAATAAGCATTCTCCGGGCAATAAACTTGATATCTTCACCCCCTGCAATCATTCTCGCCAGCCAGTACACCGCTCCGTTCGGATCTCCCCCGCGCATCGACTTTATGAAAGCAGAAATAATATCATAATGCTGCTCACCGTTTTTATCATAAAGCGCCATCGTCTCCTGCAAAACACCCAGAACATCTTCATTCGTAATCTCTTTTGTGTCCGAGTTCCGGTATTGGTTAAGAACCAACTCAACAGAATTAATCAGCTTTCTCGCATCACCGCCGGAATACTGGATGAATGCTTCTCTTTCCATGATTTTAAAATCGGTTCCTTCATCTTTATTGTATCTCCGGGAAGCGATATCTATAAGGTCTTCCAGCTTTTCGTAGCTCAATGCCTTTAAAATATACACCTGGCTTCTTGACAAAAGTGCAGATACCACTTCAAAGCTTGGATTTTCTGTAGTGGCACCAATTAACACGATCCAGCCTTTCTCCACAGCATGCAGTAATGAATCCTGCTGTGATTTGTTGAACCGGTGGATTTCATCTATGAATAAAATGGGAGATTTTCCGGAAAAAAGATTCTGCTTTTTGGCATCCTCAATGACATCACGTACATCCTTAACCCCTGAAGAAACTGCTGAAAGCTTATAAAACTTCCTTCCTGATTTTTCTGAAATAATTTCAGCCAGGGTTGTTTTTCCGGTTCCCGGAGGCCCCCAAAGAATCAGCGAATTCAGGGTGTTATTTTCAATCATTTTTCTGATCGTCCCTTTTTCGCCGGTAAGATGTTCCTGCCCAAGAACTTCATCGAGGGTTTTGGGTCTTAATTTTTCGGCTAATGGTATATTCTGGCTCAAGATATTTTATTTTTTTGATCAACAGATTCAGAGGTTTCTTACCCCTGAAACTTCTAACAAAATTAAACCAATTTTAATTTATTTACCCTATTTTTGTATTGTTTTGAAACTTACATTCAATAAAGTCATCAGTTTTCCTTTGGTAATTTTGATCAAATTTTACCAATGGTTTATTTCGCCCCTACTTCCCAAAAACTGCCGGTATGAACCTACCTGCTCCCATTATATGGTGGAAGCCCTTCAGGTACATGGTATATTCAAAGGGTTATGGATGGGCATCAGAAGAATTTCAAAATGCCATCCGTGGGGAGGCAGCGGCTACGATCCCGTTCCCCCGAAAAAATTAAATCAGTAATAAACTATTAAATCGATAGAAATGAGTAATCTAATTTTCAGAATTTACCTCATCGCATTTGCATTCATTACCCAGTCTATGTTTGCCCAGAATTACCCCGGAGGCTTATCCGACGGAACTCTGAAGGTAAGCGGAAACAATGTCCCGGTAAAGATCTTTTCCACCACAGAAATAGGTGACCTTAATGCTTTTCCGGACAAAAATACAGGCAACGATGTTTTGGTTATTCTGAACGAATCCAATTTTGAACCTGCTTATTTTAACTACAGCGCAACAACTTTAGAAAAATACAAAACTGCCCGCTATCAGTTTTTTGACAAAAACTTTAAGCTGATCGACAGTCCCGCTACAAAAGAAAATATCACCGATTTCAAATATGCCGTAAAAACAGCAAAACCAATTAACGGATCCGATACTGTAGCACTGGAAACACCTTTCAAAATCTGGGATCCTTCAAAAGGTATTCATATATTCTCGGCTACCTTGCATTTTTATAGCCTGATGTTCGTTTTTGCCTTTGGTTTCGGCTATGTTTTGATGACGAGAATCTTCAAGATCGACAATGTAAACCAGAAATACCTTGAACCGCTTTTCACATGGACGCTGATCGGAACTATTTTGGGAGCAAGATTAGGCCATGTTATTTTCTATCAGCCAGAGTTGTTTAAAGAAGATTTCTGGAGTGTATTTTTACCGATAAGCACTAAAAACGGAATTAAATTCACAGGATTTTCAGGGCTTGCCAGCCATGGTGCTACGATTGCTTTAATTTTTACAACATTATATTATTCATTCAAAATCATCAAGAAAAATCCTTTCTGGGTTTATGACAGACTGGGTATTGTGGTTGCCTTGGGCGGTGCATTTGTAAGATTGGGGAATTTCTTCAATTCAGAGATTGTAGGAAAAGCAGTGGCTCCTGATTCTCCTTTTGCTATCCTTTTCCCACAGCAAAGCAGTGAATATGGCCCTACTGTTCCCCGATATCCGGGCCAGCTCCTTGAAGCAATCGGTTATGTGTGTCTTTTTGTCTTATTATGGATATTATATAGAAAAACAAATAAAAAGTACCAGCAAGGATGGCTGTTCGGGTTGTTCTTCATTATCCTTTGGGCAATCAGGTTCTTTGTTGAATTCCTGAAAGAGCCTCAGGGCGATGAGTTTATCCATATTGGCGGACTGAATACGGGACAGGTGCTTTCCATTCCGTTTATGATTGCCGGAGTGGTTATCATGATTATTTCTAAAAAATTCAAAATTACCCAGGCAGAGAACGAGAAACCTGAATAATGGGTAATAACAAAAGATTAAAGCTTTTCAGAATTACTTCTGAAAAGCTTTTTTATTTATTTTTTGCAAGGCTATCTTTCCAAAAGCTTGAATACATTTCCCAGCTCATTGATAACATCCGTTGGCAGCATTGATTCCCTGGAATGCTTTTCAGCAGCAAAATCAGCTGCTTTTCCATGGAGCCAGATTCCCAGAATTGCTGCCTGCTCTTCAGAATATTGCTGGGCCGCAAGCGATGTGATAATACCAGTAAGAATATCACCACTCCCTCCTTTTGCCAGCCCTGAATTCCCTGTAATATTATAATAAACCTTTCCTTCGGGGGTAATAACCTGGGTATGATGATCTTTTAAAACGATATATATCCGGAGTTCTTTAGCCTTATTTCTTGCCAGATCCAATCTTTGATAAGAGTCATCTGATTCTCCAAAAAGCCTTTCAAACTCTTTAGGATGCGGAGTTATGATGGAGTTCTCGGGAATTAATTTTAAGTTTGCTTCGTCCTGAGCAATAATATTCAAGGCGTCGGCATCCAGAACCAAGGGCTTTGAATATTCTTTTAAAAATTTTAAAAATGCCTTCTGGGTTTCAGCATCAGTTCCTAAGCCGGGACCTATTCCAGCTACAGTATCTTTTTCTATATCAAAATGATCAATATAATTTTCGCCTCCTTTAATGAACATGGCTTCCGGGCAGGAGGTCTGAAGAATTTCATATCCGCAGTTGGGAGCAAGGGTAAAGGTAAGCCCTGCACCTGTTTTCAAAGCAGCCCTTGTGGAAAGCACTGCTGCTCCTATTTTCCCATAGCTTCCGGCAGCTATTGTAACTTTACCGTAAGTCCCTTTATGGGAAAATTCTGATCTTGGTTTAAAAATATTGTCAAGAACGGCATCATCAATAACAAAATCGTCAGTTTCTGTTTGGGAAATGTATTCTCTGCTTAAATCTATATCCAGAATGATTACTTTTCCGGCATAAGGCCCTGTTTCAGGATGTAAGAAAGCTTTTTTCCAGGATTGAAAGCTCAAAGTATAATCTGCCTTAAAAACAGTGACATCTTCCTGAGAAATCCTGTCCGTGAAAAGACCGGAAGGAATATCCACTGAGATTTTGATATTGCTTCTTTCATTTAACTGATCAATGATCTCTTTATATTCACCTTCTATATTCCTGGATAATCCGGTGCCAAAGAGTGCATCAATAATGATTGTTTTAGAATCAAAATTATTCTGATCTATATCTTTGAATTCTTTTACCGATATTCCTGAAAAATCCCTTAGTTTTTTAAAGTTCACCGTTCCGTCTTCTGAAAACTTTGATCGGGAATCTTTAATAAATACATCTACATCGAAACCTTTCAGATAAAGTATTCTTGCAACAGCAAAACCATCGCCTCCGTTGTTTCCGCTTCCACAGAAAACGGCAAATTTCCTGTAATTCTTACAATTTTCAGAGATCCAACCCGCCAATGCTTCCGAAGCCCTTTCCATAAGCTGAATGGATGAAACAGGTTCGTTCGAAATGGTAAACCGGTCCCAGTTACGTATTTGTTCTGCAGTGAATATTTTCATAAGATGGTGTAAACTTTTAACCAAATTACGAAAGTTTTTTCTGACATCTTAGTCCAAATGATGACAACAATAAAATATTAGCTAAAAGAATAAATTCACTAAAAAAAGCTAATGAATTACAGCAGTTAATTCAACAATGAAGGAGTAAAAAACTATAAAAAGTAATGTTTTTACATTTTTTAATTATATTTTTGTGTGTATACTAATTAAAAAAATATAAATTATGGGATTTGTTAAAGAATTTAAAGAGTTTGCCATCAAGGGCAATGCTTTCGATCTGGCCGTTGGGGTAATCATCGGAGGGGCATTCGGAAAGATAGTAACGAGTGTTGTGGATGACCTTATTATGCCTTTGGTAGGAGCAGTGATCGGTAAACCGGATTTCAGCAGTTTATACGTTGTCCTTTCCGATCCTAATCATGGTGTAAAGCCGGGTATGGTTCTGGAGAATGCAAAAAAAGTAGATGGTGCGAGTATTTTTGCTTACGGAAATTTCCTGACCGTGGGTATTAATTTTCTCCTGCTTGCACTGGTAGTTTTCCTTATGGTAAAAATGATTAACAGAATGAAAAAGACCGAAGCTGAAGCACCTGCCGCACCTACTGCAGATCAGCAATTACTGACAGAAATCAGAGATCTTCTTAAAAGTAAAAACAATATATAAAACAAAAGCACCTCTAAAAAACAGAGGTGCTTTTTATTTTATTCTTTTTCAGCGATTACTGAATCTGTAAAATGCTTGAGATTTGTTCAGCCAAAGAAAGCCCGATTCTGTCCTGAGCTTCTAAAGTGGAAGCACCGGTGTGAGGAGTCAGAGAAATCTTTGAATGATTCAGGATTTCTTTAGAAGGAGTAGGCTCATTGATGAAAACATCTAACCCTGCAAACTTCACCTTTCCTGAATCCAATGCAGCAATTAAAGCTGTTTCGTCAATAACACCTCCTCTTGAACAGTTGACGATGGCAACGCCGTCTTTCATGATATCAAATTCATTCTTTCCGATCATATATCCGTCTTTCTGAGCCGGAACATGCAGTGTAATAAAATCTGAATGTTTCAAGACCTCCTGAAGCGGTTCCGTTTCAATATCAACATTAATGAACTGGTTGTTGTAGAATTTTACTTTGATGCTTGCTCTTCCTACGTTATTATCCGCTGCAACCACTCTCATTCCCAGTCCAAGAGCTATTCTGGCAACCTCCTGTCCTATTCTTCCCATTCCGACAATTCCTATGGTTTTTCCTCTTAGTTCGATACCGGCAGTATAGGCTTTTTTAAGAGCGGCAAATTCCGTATCTCCCACCAAAGGCATTTTTCTGTTTGAATCCTGAAGAAATCTTGCACCCGAAAACAAGTGGGCAAAAACAAGCTCAGCAACCGATTCTGAAGAAGCAGAAGGGGTATTGATCACATGGATTCCCTTTTCCCTCGCATAATCCACATCAATATTATCCATTCCTACACCTCCTCTTCCGATAATCTCGATAGACGGGCATCCGTCAATAATATCTTTTCTTACCTGCGTGGCACTTCTTACCAGCAGGGCACGGATTTTATGTTCATTAATGTAATCCACCAAAAATTCCTGCGGAACTTTTGTTGTGATCACTTCAAAACCTTTCTCAGCCAGAGCATCAATTCCAGATTGATCCAGACCGTCGTTTGCTAAAACTTTCATAAATAGAATTTGATATTAAAAGTGAAAAGATTTAAAAATTAATGAATTTTGAGTGCGTACACTTTATCATTTAATTTTTAAATCTCTGTATATGTTTTCTTAATCTTCTTTGAAAACTTCAATGGTAACCTGCTTTTCTACAAGGTCTGTAAATTTGCCTTTGTATCTTGTTGCTCTTACCAGGTGATTATCTATCCAGTGGTAGTTTCCTCCTCTAGGCTTTCCGCAGAGTACACTGTGGTATTTAAAGCCATGCTTATCCAGCCAGTCGATGGTAATCTGCTTCAGGTTTTCTGTTCTTGAAGTGAAGAAGCAGATCTGGTGTCCTTCGTCATACCACTTATTGATGGTTTCAAGTGCATCAGGATAAGGTTCGCAGGTAACCATTCTTTCAGGCTCTTCATTCGGAACATCATCTGTAATGGTACCGTCTATGTCTATTAAATAATTTTTTACCCCGTCCTTAAGAATAGGACTTATATGCTCTTTGTATTCTAACTCCATCATTAAAATTTGAGTTGCAAAGTTACACATTTTATAGGTATCCAGAATATTAAATCGGGTTTAAGTTAAAAAAATACTACAAACAATCACATTTAAAGAATAATATAAATATTTTATTCTCTATTTCAATCTTTATGGTTAAAATTTTTCTCATTTAGTATTATTTTCTTAATAATGATCGTAATGTTTTGAATTTCGCTGGTAAGATTTAATTAATAGTTGATGATTTGTCATTTAAACTTATCTTCTAATACTTCTTCTTGTTAACCACCAGTCTTTCAAAATTTCATTTTGAAATCCACCCCTCCGGAGGATGGGAATATTCAGCCGGAGTTTTACTTAAAGATATAATCTAAATCTATAATCATCTCTGTTCTCTTTCAATCTCTAAAAATATGATGTTTCTTCAAAAATTTTCAAAATACATTTATTAGGCTTACATTTGTAGAAATGGAAGAATTTGTAGTTTTAGTAAATCCTGAAGACGATGTTTTAGGCCTTATGGAAAAGCAGCAGGCTCACATCAACGGTCTTCTGCACCGTGCATTTTCTGTATTCCTGTTCAACAGCAAGGGTGAAATGCTCCTTCAAAAAAGAGCACAGGGAAAATACCATTCTCCTAATCAGTGGACTAATGCGGTATGCTCACATCCAAGAGAAAATGAAACCTATCTCGATGGTGCCAGACGCAGGATAAAGGAAGAACTCGGAATTGAAACGGAGCTTACGGAAAAATTCAGTTTTATCTATAAAGCAGATGTAGGAAACGGCCTTTGGGAGCATGAACTCGACCATGTTTTTGTAGGAAATTATGAAGCTGGCTTCAAGTTAAATCCACAGGAAGTAGAGGAAGTAAGATTCATTTCCATGAAAGACCTTGATCAGGAAATGATTGAATCCCCGGAAAATTTTACAGAGTGGTTCAAAATCATCCTTGAAGAATATAAACACCATTTTTAACTGATGAAAAAAATACTATTGATCTCCGCTTTTTTATCGGCAAGTATGTTCTTTGCCCAAAAAGCAAAAATTTATGAGGCCCCCGGCTATTCTATTAATGTTCCTGAAGGCTGGAGATCTACCGACGACAGCGGCATTGTAAATGTTTTCCCTGCAAATGAAATCGGGGCTATCACCATTTCGGAATACCATGATCTGGATCTTCCAAAGGCAGAGATGAAAAAATTTATCCTGGCTCTTTATAAATCTCAAGATCCGGAGAACAAAATAAAAGAAAACAAGGCCAAAAAAGGATACACAGAATATTTTTACGAATATTTCGATGAAAAAGAAAAAACGTTCTGGATCACCAAAGCTTTTCAGAAGAATAAAGACCTGTATCTGATCTCTATTAACTGCGGCCAGAAATTCTGGAACGGAAATTATATGAGCCTTTTTAACGAAACTTTCAACAGCTTTAAAATAAAGAAATAAAAATTAAATATGAAGAAAACAGCCTTATACGATAAACACGTTTCTTTGGGCGCTAAAATCGTACCTTTTGCAGGTTTTGAAATGCCTGTACAATATTCTGGTGTAACGGAAGAACATTTTGCAGTAAGAGAGAAGGCAGGATTGTTTGATGTTTCCCACATGGGACAGTTTTTTATTGAAGGACCCGGATCCAAAGATCTTTTACAGTTTGTGACAACAAATAATGTAGATGCTCTGGAAAACGGAAAAGCTCAGTACTCTTGCCTTCCTAACGAAAACGGAGGAATCGTGGATGACCTTATTGTTTACAAAATGGAAGACGACAAATACTTTGTGGTGGTAAACGCATCAAATATTGACAAGGACTGGAATCATATATCAAAATACAACACTTTTGGAGCTAAAATGACCAATGCTTCTGATGATATGTCTTTGTTGGCTGTTCAGGGGCCTAAAGCTACAGAAATTCTTCAAAAGCTTACAGAAACCAATCTTTCTGAGATTCCTTATTATCACTTTGCCGTAGGAAGTGTTGCCGGAGTAAACAATGTAATTATTTCAAACACAGGATATACCGGAAGCGGAGGTTTTGAGATCTATTTTAACAATGAAAATGCAGAACAGTTTTGGGATGCCATCATCAACGCAGGGAAAGAAGAAGGAATTATTCCTGCCGGACTTGCTGCAAGAGATACTTTAAGACTTGAAAAAGGTTTCTGTCTTTACGGAAACGATATTGACGATACCACCTCTCCTATTGAAGCTGGTTTAGGATGGATCACCAAATTCGATAAGGATTTCGTTTCCAAAGATACATTTGCCAAACAAAAAGAGGAAGGAGTTACAAGAAAATTAGTTGGCTTTGAGCTTCAGGATAAAGGAGTTCCGAGACATGACTATCCTGTAGTGGATGCAGAAGGAAACGTAATCGGAAAAGTAACATCAGGAACACAGTCACCAATGAAAAAGATCGGTTTAGGTTTAGCTTATGTGGATAAGCCTCACTTCAAACTGGGTTCTGAGATTTTTATCCAGGTAAGAAACAAGAACATTCCTGCAAAAGTGGTGAAAGCTCCTTTCGTATAATTGATTTGTTCAAAACATAATAAAAGTCTGCAAGTAATAATTTGCAGACTTTTTTATGGTTAAATATTGACCGCTTCCTAAAAGTTATTTAGGAACATGCTGAAAACAGTAATCATTTCCGATACGGGTATAATGCTTACACCTTGTTCCTGCTTTTGTTGTTCCCAGACATTGATTTCCTTTATCTGTTCCACTTACTTTCTTCGGCCGGGAAACAATTCCGTATACAGTGGCTGAAGGCGGATTACATATTTTACAGGGTTGAAGTCCCATTTCCACAGCTTTATTTATCTGAAGACCTGCAGATACATTTTTCACCATTCTGCATGATGCCAGATGGTATTTAGCACCTGAAGGCGTTCTGTAAACCGTCTGCCCGGAAAGACTTACGGAAAGCAAAAGCAATATGGAAATCAGATATTTCATTCATTCACTCCAAAGAATTCTTTTAAAGCTTCAACATTTTTCTTATCATTCCCAACAAAAATTTCATCGTCTGTAAGAAAAACAGGGCGTTTCAAAAATGTATAATGATCCAGCAGCAATTCTTTAAAATCCTTTTCTCCAAGGGACTTTGCATCCAGCCCCCTTAATTTGATCTGGGTAGATTTTTTACTGAACAAAGCTTCATATGACTTTGTTTTTTTATGCATAGCCGCCAATTCGTCCTTGGTGACAGGCTCTTTTTTAATCTCCCTGAGCTCCCAGCCTGTCAGGTCAAACTGTGCCAAAATCTTTCTGCAGGTATCGCATGTATTAAGATAAAATACTTTCTTCATTATTACTTTTAAATCTGTTATTGTTAAATTTCCTTCCTCATTGAAGTTTTGTCTTTCAAAAGTAGGATTTAATCCAAAATTCTGGAAATTATTAAATAACTTTATTCAAATTTTATAAAGATGCAGAACAAACCTATTACTTTTCAGTTTATTTCAGAGCCTTCGGATGTGAATTATGGAGGAAATGTACATGGAGGAAGCGTTATGAAATGGATTGATCAGGCAGGTTATGCCTGTGCAACGACATGGAGCGGAAACTATTCCGTAACGGTTTATGTTGGAGGTATCCGTTTCTATGAACCGATTAAGATCGGGGAAGTGGTAAAAGTGGACGCGCAGGTGATTTACACCGGAAAATCCAGCATGCATATTTCCATCAATGTTTTTTCAAGAAACCTTAAGCAGCCTACTTTTGATAAAAAAACACACTGTATCATCGTGTTCGTAGCAGTAGATGAAAACGGTAAGAAGCTCCCGGTGCCTGCATGGGTTCCTGAAACAGAAGAGGAAAAACAGCAGGAAGAGTATGCCAAAAGACTGATGAACCTTAGAACACAGATTGAGGATGAAATGAAGCCTTTTTTATAATGTATGCAAAGAAAAGATTTTATCAAACTTTCGTCCCTGGGATTTCTCGGTTTATACTCCTGTGGGATTTCTAATATGAACAGTAAAAAACCTTTAGCCATACAGCTTTACACCATTCGGGATGCTGTTTCGGATAACCCTGAAAAAGCTCTGGAAAAACTTGCAGCCTTAGGTTTTAGAGAATTGGAGATCTATGGATACAACGGAACATTCTTTGGAAAAAGCAGGACAGAATTTCAATCAATTCTTAAACAGAACGGCCTGAAAGTCATCAGCTCGCACCATACAACAGGACTTATTCATAAAGACCAGGGCACTTTACTGTATAACTGGGAAAAATCTGTAGAAGACCTGCATTTTATCGGCTCGGAATACATGGTCTGCTCCTATCTTTTCCCAGAAGAAAGAACCGTTGAACATTATAAAAAGCTTCCTGAATTATTTGAAAAATCCGGGGAAGTTACCGGGAAAGCAGGAATTCAGTTTGCCTATCACAACCATGATTTTGAGTTCGAAAAACTGGAAGGCCATAAAAGCGTTTATGATTTTATCTTAGAAAACACATCACCGGAACTGGTTAAAATGGAACTGGATTTATATTGGATCTCAAAAGCAGGGCTTGATCCATTAGCTTATTTCGAAAAACATCCCGGACGTTTTCCTTTATGGCATGTGAAAGATATGAAAGCAGGAACAAAAGACTTTACAGAAGTAGGAAACGGGATCATCAATTTTAAAAGAATTTTTGAAGCAAAAGAGAAAGCTGGTCTTAAGTATTGGTTTTTAGAGCAGGATTCCAGCGATAAAGATATTTTTGAAAGCATTGCCATCAGCAAAAAATATATTCTCGATCATTTTTATTTTAAATAAATTTCCAATCAAAAAACTGCCGATCATGAAAAAAGTTTCAGCCCTCATTTGCCTGTTGATAATTGTTTCTTTAAGCTCTCAAACCCATCGGTTTGTGTATGAGCTTCAGTTAAAAATGGACTCCACAGAATCTGATTATCAAAAATTTAACATGAATCTGGATATCAATTCTAAAGAAGTAAAATTCTACGGACGTAATCTTCTGATCGCAGATTCATTGAACAAAAAATTCGGGAATATGGATAACAAACATGTTGATATGACGGGGCAGATTGTCAGAAGAAAGATCAACACTTTTGATAATGAGAACTTTATCAACATTAAATTCGGGTATTATTCTTTTAAAACCACAGATAAAATCAACTGGAATATTTCTCACGAAACCAAACAGGTACAGCAGTATACCTTGCAAAAAGCAACGGCAACATTCGGCGGAAGAAACTGGATTGCCTGGTTTAATAAGGATATTCCTTTCAATGAAGGTCCCTTTAAGTTTTCCGGTCTTCCGGGATTAGTTTTTGAAATTTACGATTCGAAAAAGAATTTCATTTACAATCTTGTAAAAAGTCAGGAACTTCCGGACCTCTATCCTACCGATGATTTTCTTGAATCGAATTTCGGAAGCAAGGCTATTTCAATTAACGAAAAACAAAAACAAAAGCTTTTACTGGAGTTTTATAATGATCCTTTTTCATTTGAGAGAACCAATTTCAACAAATCGGCAAACAGCAATTTAAATATAAACATCGGAGGAAAAGAAATACATTCTATTGATGAGCTGAATGCTCAGGTAAAAAACATGCAGGAGATTATAAGAAAATATAATAACCCGGTTGAAATTAATAAAGCTGTTCATTATAAAAATTAAAATATTTTAAAATAATAACTATATTTGTCTCATAAAAGGAAATGGTGCTCTTCCTTACCCAACCGCTTTACAAAAGCTGATGACGCCTGATTAACAGATTATTAACCAATAATTGATCAGGATTATTATGTCAGAAAATCAAAGAACCATACGCAGAAAAGCAACTTTTCATACCCGGTTTTTCTTCAGGAAATATCCGGCCTTACCATATATTTTAAAATGGCTGTGCATCAGTATGATCATCGGAGCTTTGGCAGGTACTGCTTCTGCAGGGTTTCTTACGTCTCTGGAATGGGCAACCGGCTTCAGGGAAAATCATCTATGGCTGATTGCGTTGCTTCCTGCTGCCGGGTTTCTTATCGGGCTTTTATACTATTATTTCGGAAAAGATGTTGAAGCAGGGAATAATCTGCTCATTAACAATATCAATGATCCGAAAGAGATTATTCCTTTTAAAATGGCACCGTTTGTCTATCTGGGAACCATAGTTACTCATCTTTTCGGGGGTTCGGCAGGCCGTGAAGGTACAGCCCTTCAAATGGCGGGAGCTATTGCCGACCAGCTCAGCAAACCTTTTAAGCTTGATAAAGATGAAAGAAAAACATTACTAATTGCTGCAATCGCCGCAGGCTTCGGGTCGGTTTTCGGCACCCCTCTGGCCGGCGCGGTCTTCGGTCTGGAAGTCTTTCTGATCGGAAAAATACGGTATAATGCTATTTTTCCTGCCTTTGCCTCTGCCGTTTTTGCAGATCTGGTTACTGGTCTCTGGAATGTAAAACATACTCATTATCATATTGATATCATCCCTAAAATGGAACTCCCTTCTGTTTTATACAGTATTCTGGCAGGAATTATTTTTGGGATCTGCGCGGCATCTTTCAGCAGGATTCTCCACTGGATGGGTTCCGTTTTCAAATCCAATATAAAATATCCTCCACTTCGTCCGGTGATTGGTGGAATTATCATTGCGGTTGCCGTTTTTGCAATGGGAACAACCCGATATATCGGGCTGGGTATTCCTGTCATTTTAGAGTCTTTTGAAAAACAGCTTCCGTTATATGATTTCGCGTTAAAAATGGCTTTCACCATTATTACCCTGTCAGCAGGATTTAAAGGCGGCGAAGTAACCCCTCTGTTTTTCATTGGCGCAGCACTTGGCAGTGCATTATCCTTATTTATTCCTTTACCGTATGGACTGCTAGCGGGAATGGGTTTTGTAGCTGTATTTGCAGGAGCGACGAATACTCCTTTGGCCTGTATGCTGATGGGAATTGAACTATTTGGAGCAGAAAGCGCTGTTTATATAGCTATTGCCTGTGCGGTTTCTTATCTGCTTTCCGGCCACAGAAGCATTTATACAAAACAAAAGATCGGGGAAGCAAAAAACAGGAGGTATGAAAGTGACAGGGAAAGGGCTATTTCGGATTTGTAGCGGGATGCGAGTTTTGAGTTTTGAGTTTCGGGTTCCGAGTTACAAGGTGGGGAATATAGGTTTCGGGATTGGATGATGCAATTTAGTTTGAGATTAGAAAGTTTTAGAGTTTAAATAAAATACCAATTAAAATTTATCGCACATATTTCTATTTAATCCTAATAGTCGTACCTTTTTAACCCAAAACTTGAAACCCGAAACTTGAAACTTATTATAACCATAAGCTATCCCAATGTTTGACTACAGATTAAAAGTTTTTCATACAGCCGCCTCAAGGCTAAGTTTTACAAAAGCTTCTGAAGAACTTCATATTTCCCAGCCGGCAGTCACCAAGCATATCAAAGAGATTGAAAACCAGCTCGGCACCAAACTTTTTGACAGGAAAGGAACTTCTGTACAGCTTACCCAGAGCGGAAAAATTTTGTATGAATATGCAGAAAAGATCCGGAATATCTATCGCGACCTCGAATTTGAGATCAGCCAGGTGAATGAGCAGCATAAAGGAAGACTGATCATCGGGGCCAGCACCAGTGTTGCCCAATATGTTTTACCCGAAATACTGGCCAAATTCAATTCTTATTACAGGGATATTAAAATTGAACTGATTGCCCATAACACTGAAATGATCTCCGAACTTCTGAAGGAGGGAAAAATTGACCTGGGAATTATTGAAGGCGAATCCCAGTCTTCTTTTTTTGATTATAAGATTTTCAAACCGGATGAGATCGTTCTCACAGCAAAAGCAGATCATCCTATGGCCAATAAAACGTTAGGCCTGAAAGATCTTTATCATTTAAACCTGATCTTCCGCGAACAGGGCTCCGGCACTCAGGAATTTATTCAGAACCGCTTAAAGGAAAAAGGAATTAACCTCGAAAAGCTGAATATTATAATGCAGCTCGGAAGCAGCGAGAGCATTAAAAACTATCTTTTACACTCAGATTGCATGGCATTTCTGTCGATCAGCACCATTTTGAATGAACTGAAAAACAATACCCTGACTATTGTTGATATCAAAAACTTCAGCATTGAAAGAAATTTCCATTTTATTCTTCCAAAAGGAGATCAGTCTGAAATGATTAAGCTTTTCCTGAGATTTGTGGAAAGTTAGGTGGCAGATGGTAGATGGCAGGTTGCAGGAATGGTAGTCGTAGATGAGATTATAGTCTTTTGATTGGGTTGGTGGTGTGAATAGTGAATTTGCTTTGCAAGTGAAGTGTGAATTTTTTAATCAACGTAAATATGGGCTTAATTTTTAATTTTTAATCCATTATAAATCAATTATTTAAAATTCATAAGCACTAAAAACTCTGCTTCATATAAACCCTTAAACAGGAATCCCGTAATTCACAATCCATAACTAAAAGTTATCCATTATAATAAAATATAATTTACTTTGTAATACTAATTTCCGGAATTTTGGAGTCTGATTTAAAACTTATTTTATGAAAGGCTTCATCCTAAATGAAACGATACGAAAAATTATTTTTATTATCCTTGCTGTGGTATGTCTTACTCCACTCATTTCTTCCCCGATAGCATTGCTTCTTGGTTTTGGTTTGGCTATGTTGGTAGGAAATCCCTTTGAACAGCATCTTCACAAGTACATTCACCTGCTCCTTCAGGTTTCCATTGTAGGATTGGGTTTCGGACTTAAGCTTGATGAGGCGTTGCAGGCAGGAAAAACGGGGTTCTTCTTAACGGTTATAAGTATTGTAACGGTAATGCTTCTTGGATATGTTTTGGGAAAAGTATTCAAACTTGAAAAAAAACTCGCTTATCTGATCTCGGCCGGAACCGCGATCTGCGGCGGGAGCGCCATTGCAGCCGTCTCTCCTATCATAAAACCCGGCACAAAGGAAATTTCTTTGGGCCTGGCCATTATTTTTACCTTAAATTCCATAGCCTTATTCGTATATCCGGCCATTGGGCATCTGCTACAGCTTTCCCAGGAACAGTTCGGGCTGTGGTGCGCGGTAGGAATCCATGATACCAGTTCTGTGGTTGGAGCAGCAGGAAAGTATGGAGATGAGGCGTTAAAAATCGCTACAACCGTGAAATTAGCCCGCGCTTTATGGATTATTCCGGTTTCTGTGATCACCATGTTTATTTTTAAAAATAAAGAATCTAAAGTTAAAATTCCATGGTTTATCGGATGGTTTGTCCTAGCTATTTTATTGAATACTTATTTTCCTGTTTTTGATGGCTTCAGCAGTTCTGTAACGACGCTGGCCAAATCGGGATTAAACCTTACGCTGTTCTTTATCGGAACTACTCTTTCTGTTCAAACTTTAAAAACAATAGGAATCAAGCCGCTGGCTGTTGCTGTTATTTTATGGGTTACGATAAGTGTGGGAAGTCTTCTTTATATTATCAGTTAAGATCTTTTATCAGCTTAATTCAAAGACAAAAACCTTTTGGAAGATCCAAAAGGCTTTTGCGTATTAAATGTGGAAATGTTTATTTCTTACTGAAATAATTTTTAAAGGATCTTAATCCAGGCAGTTGTATACCTGTGGACAAGCAATGTACTGTACACAGTAGTATGGACCTGTAACGGAACCTGAGCAGCTGCATCCGCATTTAGATAAATCAACGGGCCCGCTTACTCCTCCTGTAATGTTTTTAAGATCTGCTTTTTTTAGCTTTTTAGCATTTTTCATGTGACTTGATTTTGAGATTAAACAAATATAGTTTGGTTACTTTCCAAAGTTAAACAAATATTAATTATTCGCAACATAATTAATTAAAATTTTAATAAAACATTGATTTCATTACCTTTACTATGCTTTAAACGTAAAACATAATCATAATATTTCTTAAACAGTTTTAATTATTCTGTAAATTCCAGATCCTTGTCATGGGTTTCCGAGATGGTAAGGGATGAGTAAAAAGCCAGCCCAAAGACCACAATTCCTACAATTGCCGCACTGACAATAACAGTGAAATTATTTTTCAACAGATCAAACGCAAGAATCATAACAGGAACCAATCCTCTTACCATATTGGGAACAGTAGTGGTCGCCGTATTTCTGATATTGGTTCCGAACTGTTCTGCCGCCAGGGTTACAAACATAGCCCAATAGCCGGTCCCCAGCCCCAGCCATACACAGAATATATAATACTTTGTTTCTGAATTGGTATTTCCGAACAGCATAATGGCCACCCCCACTATCGTAAACAAAAGCATATAAAAAATGGCCATTTTACGGGATTTAAGAGCATGAGAAATAAAACCGCTCATTAAGTCACCGACAGAAATACCTACATAAGCCCACATAATAGCTTTTCCGGGGTTAAGATCCTTGATTCCCAGTTCAGGGGCAAACTGGTTGGCTAAAACAGCCAGAATGCCTATACAATACCATGTAGGCAGTCCCACCGCAATACATTTAAGATATCTTACAAAACGTTCTTTATTGGTAAAAAAGGAAAGAAAGTTGCCTTTGGAGACGCTTTTATGTTCTAAATTTTTATAAATTCCGGATTCTGAAACACTTACTCTGAGGATCAACAGCATGATTCCCATAATTCCACCAATGATATAGGAGATATTCCATCCTCCGGCTAGTTCTACCGTGAGTTGTGCCACAACGGCTCCCATCAGTCCGAAGCCAGCTACAACAGAAGTTCCGATGGCTCTGAGATTCTTTGGCAGGCTTTCGGAAACGAGGGTAATTCCGGCTCCAAGCTCTCCGGCCAGCCCTATCCCTGCAATGAACCTTAATCCTGCATATTGGTACACCAGATGCTCTTTTGGAAAATAGGGCAAAAATCCACAGGCAATATTGGCTAAGGAATAGACTAAAATAGACCCGAAAAGTACAGACAGCCTTCCTTTTTTGTCTCCAAAAATTCCCCAGAAAACACCTCCGATAAGAAGTCCCACCATCTGGCAGTTCAGGATAAAGGTTCCGTCGGCATCAGGATTCAGGCCTAAAGCTTTCAGGCTCGGAATTCTTACAATCCCGAATAAAAGAAGGTCATAAATATCTACAAAATAGCCGAGGGCTGAAATAATAACGGGAATTGAAAAGATGTACTTCAGTTTTGAAGACAAAGGCAGTTCTTGCATTTTTAAGTTTTGATAAAAATAAAAAACCTTCCAGTTTCCTGAAAGGTTTTTATTAAATATCTTGATCGTGCTATTATCTTGCAATATTCACGGCTCTTGTTTCTCTGATTACCGTTACTTTTACCTGTCCCGGATACGTCAGTTCATTCTGGATTTTTTCAGAAATGTCATAAGACAGCTGGTTGGCAACTTCATCGTTTACTTTTCCGCTTTCTACCATTACTCTCAGCTCTCTACCAGCCTGGATCGCATATGCGCTTGATACTCCGTCGAAGCTTAATGCAGCCGATTCAAGGTCTTTCAGTCTCTGGATGTATGATTCAAGCACCTGTCTTCTTGCTCCCGGTCTTGCTCCTGAAATCGCATCAGCTACCTGGATGATTGGTGATAATAATGACTTCATTTCAATTTCGTCGTGGTGAGCTCCGATGGCGTTAACAACTTCTGCATTTTCACCATACTTTTCAGCCCACTGCATTCCTAATAAAGCGTGAGGAAGTTCTGATTCCTGCTCAGGAACTTTACCAATATCATGTAAAAGACCTGCCCTTTTGGCTAATTTCACATTAAGTCCTAATTCAGCAGCCATTGTTGCAGCAATATTAGCTACTTCTCTTGAGTGCTGTAATAAGTTTTGTCCGTAAGAAGACCGGTATTTCATTCTACCTACGATTTTGATCAATTCAGGGTGCAATCCATGGATTCCAAGATCAATAATCGTTCTTTTTCCTACTTCTATGATCTCTTCCTCGATCTGTTTTCTTGTTTTCTCTACCACTTCTTCAATTCTTGCCGGGTGGATTCTTCCGTCTGTTACCAACCTGTGAAGGGATAATCTTGCAATTTCTCTTCTCACCGGGTCAAAGCATGAAAGAAGGATTGCTTCAGGGGTATCATCAACAATGATTTCCACTCCTGTAACGGCTTCTAAAGCACGGATGTTTCTACCTTCTCTACCGATGATTCTTCCTTTTACCTCATCAGATTCAATATTGAAAACGGATACTGAGTTTTCGATAGCCTGCTCGGTTCCGATTCTCTGGATGGTCTGGATAACGATTTTTCTTGCTTCATTTTTAGCATTAAGCTGCGCTTCTTCCATAATACCCTGAACGTGCGCCTGAGCTCTTGTTTTCGCTTCCGCTTTCATGGTTTCTACCAATTCTGCTTTCGCTTCTTCTGCTGTGTAGTTAGCAATTTTCTCCAGGATCTCTACTTTTTTGGCAGTAGCTACATCAAGTTCCTGCTGTTTTCTTTCTAAGATTTCATTTTTCTTAGCGTAATCTGCAATCTGCTTGTCCAGGTCTTTTTCAAGTTTTCCGGTCTTGCTAAGCTCATCATTCAGCTTGTGCTCCTTGTCTTTGATCCTTTTTTCAATCTCCTGCATTTTTTTCTCACGGGACTGGATATCCGCGTCATGCTGGGATTTCAGTTCCAAAAATTTTTCTTTGGCCTGCAGATTTTTTTCTTTCTTTATGGATTCAGCTTGAACATTTGCTTTTTCTATAAGGTTTTCGGCATTTTTCTTTGCATCATCTACAATAAATTTTGCTTTGGTATTGAGTGAGCTCTTAGAGAAAAGAATCCCTATTACCGCTCCTACAACTAAGCAAATAACGCCGACTATAATGGCTGTTGTCATAATATATATTGAGTTTTAATTGTCTTACATTATCTAAATAAAAAAACCTACAACAATTCAGGGATTGAGAGTAAACTCCTAATCAACACGATTTGAACTAAGTTCCACTGTCTGTAATCCGGGAACCCGGCACGCCATTCAGCGGACATTCGTTCGGTAATTGTTTAGCGTTGAGTTTACCTTAAATGTGTTAGAATTATTGTAGGCAGTCTTGTCGGGAAAAAAAATCTATTTCCCAGTTTCATTCAACAACTGATTAATCTTCACTAATCTTTCGTTGGTAGAATTTATATTTTTTTCGTAGTTAAGAGAAACCACTTCAGCATTGGTTCCCAGTTTCAGGGCACACATTGCCAAGGCATCCTGTTTGTCTCTTACATCGAAGTTCTGTTCAAAATCTTTAATCATACTTTCAATCTGCTTTCCTACTTTACGCAGAGTTTCTTCCTCTGCGGCCGGTACGTTCAGCGGATATACCCTTCCTGCAATGTTGATGGTTATTCTTCTTACATCCATTATAATCCACTGTTTTGAAGCTGTGCAATACAGAAATCAATTTCTTTTACCAATCTGTTGATATGGTTTTTCATTAATCTGTTGTGTTCAGGATTCCCTGATATTGCTGAATAAAGTTTTATATTTTTTTGTTCTTCTGCTAATACCTGATTTCTTCTTCTTTCCTCATCATATTTCTTCTTCAGATCTTCATGCTCAACCGTTAATTCAGATAATGTCTCAGTAAGATTTTTATAATTCTTTTGTAAAAGCAAAATCTTTTTCTCTAATTCTGAAAAATTATTTTCTAAATCTTGAAGCATTTCAGGTTTTCTATATTCTAACTAATAGCAAAAGTAAAAAAATAATAACAGTAACAAAAATAAAAGTCCTTATATTTTGATCAGGCACGAAAAAAAGGAGACGCAAAAGCACCTCCTTCCGTATTTTACTGTATTATTTTACTTATTCAAATTTAAGAACAAACATCACCGCTCTTGTCTGAAGGGTAGACATTGCTGTTGCCCAGTACGGAGGTGTAGTTGCATTATCCGCTACTTTCTCGTTGTTCATGAAGAACGTTCCTCTGATAGCCGGAGTAAGCTTAAATTTATTGAAATAAAACTGGATTCCCATTTCAGCTGACCATGCAAAGTTATGCGTGGTAGATCTGAAAACCTGCTGCATATTGTCATCTTCAGAATCTGAATTGGACTGAAGGTTTACCACATAGTTCACCCCTGCTGCAATGTAGGGTCTGGAATTGTACCATCTGTTACCATGAAGTTCCAATAATACAGGAACATCTACCAATGTGGATTTGATATCTCTTGTTTTATCTTTATCTGTTAACGCAATTGGAGTAAAAGGTGGATTCGTCAATGTTCCGGCAGCATACTGGTCATTGGACTGGGTATTGAAAATCAACTGTCTCTGAGCAAATTGCAAGCCTGGTTCCAATCTTAAATCCAGATAGTCGTTCAGCCTCCATTTGGCGATCAGACCGGCACCGAAACTGTAGCTTTCTTTGGATTTAACAAGATTCTGATTGCCTTCTGAACCGTATCTCGGATGAAGGACGATACGGTAGTCCAGCCTGTTGCCGTTCAAATAAAAACCCCAACTGAATTTCTGCTCGTCAAAGTCTTCCAACTTATCCATTCTGTTTCGGGTTCTGAATTGTGCATCTGCAAAAACTGCAATATTGACTGAGGCTAAAACCAGTGCTCTTAATAGAAATTTATTCATAGGTTACTTTGTTGCTTTATAAATTGTGGCTATACCTAAACTTAGCTTTTTATATTCTACTTTCTTAAATCCTGTATCTAAAAGAATTTGCTTCATCTTTTCCCCAAAAGGAAAAGCATTTACAGAATCCGGAAGGTATGTATATGCCCTATTATCTTTGGAAACCAATCTGCCTATCGCAGGTAATATGTTTTTGAAGTAAAACATATAAAATGGACCTAAGAACCCCTCAACCTTTGAAAACTCCAGTATATAAACACTCTTGTTATCTTTAACTACTCTTCTTAATTCTGCCAAACCTTTGGTAAGGTTTTCAAAATTCCTTACTCCAAATGCAACGGAAACAGCATCGAATCTATTGTCCTCGAAAGGTAAATTTTCTGCATCCCCTTTTTGCATGGAAATTTTGCCGTCTAATTTAAGTTTTTTTATTTTAATAACGCCAACATTCAGCATTTGTTGTGATAAATCCAAACCAATTACTTTTGCACCGGTTCCTTTTTCTATCGTGATTGCTAAATCTCCCGTTCCTGTAGCCACATCCAGCACTTCCTGCGGGTTGTCTTTTTTCATCATTTTCACCAGTGTATTTCTCCATAAAACATCAATTTTCATAGATAAAACATGATTCAGAAGGTCATACTTCGGTGCAATATTGTCGAACATATCCTCTACCTGGCTTTTTTTGGTAGCCTCGGAATTGTAGGGAGTAACTTTGGTAATATCTTTTGTCAAAACTTTAAAACTTGTAATATTCTTTGTAATAATTTAGGAAATCCTGCTTTCTGAAAATCTTTGATCTCGATTCCACTTTCTGGATGTTTTTGATCACTTTATCGTAATCTTCATCTACATTATAATAAAAATCTTCGGTGTAAAGCTTATTAAAGTGCCTTGCTCCTCCGAGATATTCTTTTCCGTCTATCGTGATCTTGTCAAGGGCCAAAAGTAGTGAATCTTTTTTAAGATTGTACCCATAATACTGATCATTAATATAATAATCCTGATGGGCGATATTAATCAGTCCCCGAATTTTATTAACTTCAAAAGCAGAATCATAGAGCATTTTCTTATTCTGATCAAAAACCTTGATAGAATTTTTCCCCGGTTTGATATCTACATGAACGTACTGTCCCGCAGAAATAATCCCCTCCGAACCGTTATTGATCTTAAAATAATAAGTGTTGGAAGTAGGGTTGTCTACGACAAAATAATTTTTCTTGGCTAAAAAAAAGAAGTAGATCCCAAAGGCGAGGATAAACACCACAGCTGCAATAAGTAAGCCTTTTAAGGACGAGTTGTTTTTCATACGATTGTAAAGTACAATTTTTGCAAATTTAATAATATTTTTAATTCTCCGTTATTAATATTAATTATTAACTTTGCATCTTTAAAAAATCATATAAACGAATGCCGAATACGATCATTATTGGTTCCGGGTCCTATATTCCTAACAGAGTTATTGGTAGAGATTATTTCATGGATTCTGAGTTCTACACTGAAGATGGAGTTAAGATTGAGAAACCTGCTGAAGAAACTATCGCGAAGTTTGTAGAAATCACAGAAATAGAAAACAGAAGATTTATTGAAGACGATCTTTCCAACTCACAGATCGGTTTTCAAGCTGCAAAAGCAGCCCTTGAGGATGCTAAAGTAGATGGAGAAGAACTGGATTATATTATTTACGCCAGCAACTTCGGCGAAGTTACCCAAAACGGTTATGCTGATTTCATGCCTACGATGGCGGCAAGAGTAAAAAATAAACTAGGCATTAAAAACAGAAAGTGCGTTACTTATGATATGCTTTTCGGATGCCCGGGATGGGTGGAAGCTATGATTTTGGCCGACAATTTAATTAAAGCCGGAGTAGCCAAAACAATTCTTGTAATCGGAGGTGAAACCCTAAGCCGTGTTACAGACCCGCATGACAGAAACAGAATGATCTTCGCAGACGGTGCCGGAGCTGTTGTAGTAAAGGCTACAGATGAAGAAAATGTAGGAATCATTGCCCACAACACCATTTGCGATAACGGTCCTGAATTAAATTACCTGGCTAACGGCCCTTCCATCAACAAAGATGCAGACCAGACCCGTTTATTTGTAAGAATGCAGGGTAGAAAAATTTATGAATACGCCCTGAAAAATGTTCCCGTAGCCATCAAAGAAACCATTGATGATGCCGGGCTTTCTCTTGAAGATATCGACAAGATCCTGATTCACCAGGCCAATGCAAAAATGGATTACGCCATGATTGAAAGACTTCACAAGCTTTACGATGTGAAAGAATACGACCATGCCATCTCTCCTATGACCATCCAGGACTTTGGAAATACCTCTGTAGCAACCATTCCTACCATGTATGATTTAATAATTAAAGGAAAAATGGAAGGTCAAACGTTTAAAGATAAAGGTAACATTGTGATGACTTCGGTAGGTGCCGGAATGAACATCAATGCTATCGTGTACAGATTTCCTTAAAAATATTAATTAATAAAAAAATATAAAGCACAGGGAAACTATTCTTTGTGCTTTTTTAAATTGATCATGCAGAGAAATTTTTTAATCATTGCCGCCATCTTCCTGTTCCTGGAGGTCTATATCTATCAGGCTATAAGAACATTAACTGATAATTTCTGGATAAGACTCGGGTACTGGGTCGTCTCTTTAGCCGTTTATGGGATCTTTGCCTATGAAGTTACCCAATTCCAAAAATCAGACAGAAGCACTGTCAGATTCCAGATCATGATTTCATTATTCCTGATCTTTATTCTGCCTAAAATTTTTGTAGTCCTGTTTTTGCTGATCGATGACATCTTCAGAACCGGCGGATACCTGATAGGACTAACCCAACCCAATGAAAACTTCTTTCCCGAGAGAAGAAAATTCCTGAGCCTGGTAGGTTTAGGTCTTGGAGGTGTGCTTTCGGCTCTTTTCATTGATGGAATTACGTTCGGAAAATACAGGCATACAGTAAGAAAAATAAAGATAAAAATCCCGGGACTTTCAGAAAGCTTCCAGGGCTATAAAGTAATCCAGATTTCCGATGTGCACAGCGGAAGCTTTTCCGATCCGTCCAAACTGCAGCATGCTATTGATCTGATTAATGAGCAGGATCCGGACCTTGTTCTTTTCACCGGAGATATGGTGAATAATGTCTCGGATGAATTCAAGCCTTTTATCCCTTTATTTTCAAAAATTAAAGCAAAAGACGGCAAATTTGCAGTTCTTGGAAACCACGATTATGGAGATTACGTTACCTGGACCTCTGCTGATGCTAAAAGGAAGAATCTTGACACACTTATCGAATACGAAAGACAAGCCGGTTTTGATATGCTGAGAAACGAAAACAGGGTAATAGACAGAAACGGAGAAAAGCTTTACATCCTAGGCGTTGAAAACTGGGGATTGAAGCCCTTCCCTCAATTTGGTAAAATTGATGACGCTTTAAAAGGTATACCGGAATCCGCTCCAAAAATCCTGATGAGCCATGATCCTACCCATTTTGATTATGTAGTGAAAAAGCATCCCGGAAACATTCATTTAACCCTTTCAGGACACACCCACGGTATGCAGTTTGGCTTAGATCTGAAAAATATCAAATGGTCTCCGGTACAGTACCGTTACCCAAAATGGGCAGATCTGTATGAAAGTGAGGGGAAAATGCTGTATGTCAACAGAGGGTTTGGAGTTCTGGGCTATCCGGGAAGAGTTGGGGTTTTGCCGGAAATTACCTTGTTTGAGCTGAGTTAGTTCCGCGATGCGGGATTCGAGTTGCGGAGTCGGAGAGTTTGGAGTTTGAAGGTTGGAGAATAAATGAGTTGAGAGAAGCGTGTTCACTTACTATTGCTAGTTCGTAGTCATTAAAACAACGAGTTTATCGTCTGATGTCTGACATCTAGCATCTTTGTTCTTGACTCTTGCATCTTGGCTCTTGATTCTGAATTCACCATTCACTTGCAAAACAAAATTCACAATTGACATAAACAAAGACCGGAATTTCAACTGCGACGCAGCCCCTAATCCCTAATCCCTAATCCCTAATCCCTAATCCCTAATCCCTAATCCCTAATCCCTAATCCCTAATCCCTAATCCCTGCTACCTAAAAAATATAATCCTTCATACGCGAAGTAGCCATATCATTCTCATCGATCCAGGCAAGAAGTGCCTCCAGCTTGTCCTCCATTTTTTTACCCGAAAAAAGGCTTCTGTAAAACGGAATATCAAACCTATACTTTTTAAAGTCGGTGAACTGCCAGGAATTAAGATAGATCAGTACAAAATCATCCTTTTTAAGGGTTTCAAAAACCATATTCTGATAATACTTCATCGGCAGGATCTGAAATACAAAATCATTATACGGAAGCTGGCTGTAGGGTGAGATACTTTCCGGTACAATACTCAATCCGTCTTCTTCACTGATTTCCGTATCTCTTTTTAGCCTTTTGAAGGGAAAAAGAATATCTGCATTATCAATATTGGAAACATAATTAAACTCCAATGATTTCAGATTTTCCAGAGGCAGTTTAAAATCTTTTTGCCTGATTCCCCTGATCTGTTTTTCCAAAAGATCCTGAATATTTTTTTTGACATTTTCAATTTCATGCAGATTGGAGTTCTTATTATAAAAAGCAATTTCATGCCCTTTGGATGAAATTGCTTTTAATAAATTCTGCAATTTTTCTGCGATGGAAATCTCTACAAAAAAACTGGCTTTAATATCATGAATATCTAAAATCCGAAGAATAGCTTTTGTATTGTCTTCTGCAATTTTCAGTCTTTCCACATCAGAAATTTCCGAACTGTTTTTAGCCTCAGCTTCAATATTTAGGATGTTAAAAGTCAGTAAAATCATTTAAATTAAATTTTAGATAATATTTATAATCAATTATAAATCAGATGTTAAATAAATTAATATTTAAACATTAACTTTAAGTAATTAATTTTTGTTTAATTTCACTCTGAGATTCTTAATCATGTCTTTCGTCATTTCAGAAATTCCGAAATCATAAGTAAGTCCCCAGTCTTTTTTCGCAACAGAATCATCAATAGAAGCCGGCCATGAATCTGCAATTGCCTGTCTGAAATCCGGCTGATAATCGATCGAAAAATCCGGTATTTCTTTCTTGATTTCTTCTGCCAGTTCTTTAGGGGTAAATGACATTCCACCCAAATTGTAAGAAGAGCGAACGGTAAGATTTTCTTTCGGAGCTTCCATTAATTTCAAGGTAGCATTGATGGCATCATCCATATACAACATTGGCATTCCCGTGTCTTCAGAAATAAAGCTGGTATATTTACCCTCCTCTATCGCTTCGTAAAAAATCTCTACGGCATAATCAGTAGTACCACCTCCTGCAGGAGTTTTCCATGAGATAAGTCCAGGATATCTGATGCTTCTTACATCTACTCCATATTTATCAAAATAATATTCACACCATTTCTCCCCAGCCATTTTAGAAATTCCATACACGGTGGTAGGATTCAAAACAACATCCTGTCCTACATTCTGTTTTGGAATTCCTTTACCAAATACAGCAATTGAACTTGGCCAGAAGATCTTTTTAAGAAGCCCTTCCTTTGCCATTTCACAAAAATGAAGGAGAGGTTCCAGATTCAGTTTCCAGGCGAAAATCGGCTGCTTTTCTGAAGTTCCGGATAAAAGAGAAGCGAGGTGATACACTGTAGTGATCTCATAATCCTTGATTACCTGTCTTACCAGCTGCGTATTCGTAACGTCCATTCTTTCGTAATGTCCCGCAGCAGTAATTCCTTTTTGCCATCTGTCCAGTCCTGATGCTACAACGTTGTCAGCCCCGTGAATTTCAACAAGCCTGTTTGTCAGTTCGGTGCCGATCTGTCCCAATGCACCTGTAATGAGTATTCTTTCCGTATAGGATTCCATTTTACATATTTTTTAGAATTGTACAAAAGTAAAAAAATCATACCATCCAAAATAAAAAAGGTATGCAAAAACATACCTTTTTCATTATACCTGAAAAGAAGCCTTTAAAAGCTCAGGTTGACCCTGGCAAAAAGAAACCTTCCGTTCATCCCAAACTGAGATGTGTTTCTTGAATAAACAAACTGATTCTGGTTAGTAAGATCTACAGGAGCAACATTGGCAACATATACCAGGTTGCCGGAACTGTCCAAAGCAGGTGTTTTCACAACAGCTGGCCCGTAATTTTTATCCGGATAAATATCAAATAAATTATTGGCTCCAATCGTCAGCCTGAATTGATTGCTGAATTTATAGCCTACCGAAAGATCAGTAATCACTTTGCCACCCCAAACAGGATGTTCTGTGGCAACTGCCTGCCCGTTGATAATCTCACCGCTTATAATACCATCTCCGTTAGCATCCATCACATTCGGGTCGGTAACTTTTCCGAAATACACGTTTCTAAGAAGCACATTGAACCTGCTGATCTCAAAAGAATTATTAAGAGATGCCTTAAATCTAGGAACAGCTTCCTGCAGGTAGATCCTGCTGGATTCTGAGTAATACCTGTTGATCTGTCCCGCATTGATCAAAGCATCCGAACCATGGATCTCTCCTATCCTGTTGGTTTTGGATATAGTCACTGCCAGATCAGAGTTTAATGAAAACTTTTCAGAAAATCTCCCTCTGTGGGAAATAACTCCTTCCAGTCCTTTAGTCTGGGTATCAATGGCATTAGCGAAAAATGTTGCCGCATTGGCATTAGCCTGATCAAAAAGAACCTGTAGATTTTTCTGCGGGCTTCCATCAGGAAAAGTTCCGGATGGTCTTGAAAACTGATCGGTAAGAACTACCCTGTTCTTAATTTTAATATAATATCCATCAACCGTAAAGGTAAGGTTGGCTTGTGGAATTTTTGCAGTGAATCCAGCAGAATAACTTGTTGATTCTTCCTGTTTTAACTGAGGAATACCCAAAAGCCTGGCCGCCTCCGAATCATTTGAAAATGTACCTACTTCAAACGCAGTACCTCCCACAAACTGGGTTGCAGTAGCATTAAAGTAAATCTGCTGCAAAGAAGGCGCTCTGAAGCCTGTAGAATGAGCCGCTCTTAAATTGATCTGATCGGTCAGTTTATATCTTGTTGCAACTTTGTAATTGAACGTAGATCCAAAATCTGAGTAGTTTTCATAACGTAAAGCCGCACTCAAAAGCCATTTATCCGTAACATCCAGTTCGGTATCCACATAAGCCGCTACAGACTGCCTCCCTTTATTTAAAGCATTTTCAGGCCTGAAACCGGGGAACACCTGTGATCCGCCGGGTCTGGTAGCTCCAAAAAAATCTGTAGGTTTTAAAGAAGCATCAGTTGTTGGGGTCTGAATCCTTCCGTTGATATCATAAAGCGCCCATGATGCCTCTTCTCCGTTTTTTATCTTATACCGTTCAAACCTCGCTTCTCCTCCGAAAGCTATATTAAAGCCTTTCAGCCAGTCAACTTTTGTATCGAAATCTGCATTGATGGTATTCTGCATAAAGCTTAATCCTCCTGCATCAAATTCTGTTTTGCTAGGATAAGGCATGGATGCATTGGCAGTGTTTTTAATGGTATAATCAAAAGTATTCTGACCAAAAGTGTTACTGATGTCATAATTGATATTTCCCAGTTTTCCCTTAAATCCGCCCGCAAAAGAAAGATCAATCACATCAGAGGCTATTTCAGGCAAAAATCCATTGGGATATAATGAAGTAGAAGTTCTGTTCTGATTGGGTCTTCTGAAAAAGCCGGCAGCATTACCGTCTCTGTAAGAAATTCCTCCAAAGGCATATCCTTTCACTGATGAAGAAAGATCAAATTCAGAATTCATAAAAAACTGGCCGGATGTCAGTTTCGACTGTCCTACCCTCATATTAAAATCATCCCTTGTCAGTTTTCTGTAAGCCAATTCATTTTCAGTTACATCAACTTTCAACAAGTTCTGTAATTGTGCAATAGTATTTGCAGATTGAATACCAGCTTGCTGCTGGGCTGTAAAATAACCGACCTGCGGGGCATACTGATGGATATAACCTATGATTTGCTGTATATTTGGAGTATTACTAATGTTTCCAAAAAGCGAAGAAATATTTACCCCGTTTTCCAATGCTCTTTGCTCAATAGCATTATAGGCATTAAAAATATCTCCGGTCGCAGCCATAGCCCTCCTGGTATCGTCCCGGCTTAATAAACTTGCCGTGAAATTGATAAATCCGCCTGTTCCAAGCTTAGTTCCATAATTAAGATCCACCTGGTATTTTCCGCCATCCCAGCCTCCATGATGATCATTTGATCCCTTTGAATTAAAAGCTCCCGCTGTAACAGCAGCTGTAAAAGCATTGGTATTTTTCTTCATAATGACGTTAATGACCCCTGCAATAGCATCAGAGCCATATTGTGCTGAAGCTCCGTCTCTCAACACCTCTAATCTTTCAATAGCAAATGCGGGAATAGCATTGAGGTCGGTCCCTACCGATCCTCTGCCCGGCGAACCGTTGATATTGACCAAAGAAGAGGTATGCCTTCTTTTTCCATTGAGGAGAACCAATACCTGATCAGGTCCGAGCCCTCTTAATTGGGCGGGATCCACATGGTCTGTCCCATCCGCTACGGTTGTTGAGTTGGACGTAAAAGAAGGCGCCGCATAATTCAGAATCTGATTAAGATCCATTTGTGGGCTCAAAACCGACTGGGATCCGATGTTAATAACATCTACAGGAACAGGAGTATCGGTAGCAACCCGGGCCTTATTCCTTGAACCAATGGAGATTTTTACTTCATCTACCTGGTTGGTCTTTATAGAATCATTGGTTTGGGCACTGGCATTTGCAGAAATAAAAAATAATACTCCAAGCAAAGCAATTTTCTGGTAATTTTTTCTCATATGGTTTCTTTTATTAAAAATAGCAAATAAATCAGTAAAATATTGAATTTAATCCAAATAAATAAGCCATATAATATTAATAAACAATACAACATCAATAAATCAATCATTTTACGTAATAGAATTTATTTTTTACATTTAAATAAATAATTTAATGAATAATTTATTTTTTAGTGATTTTCACAAATATAAACTCCTGCTAAAGGCTGATAGTTTCTTCAAAAATTCTCTACTTTTGTTTAAAACAAAAATCTTATGAAGAAGTTTTTTATTGCAGCAGTACTGTTGGCAGGTAATGTATACTGGGCTCAGTTTACTGATTTCAACATTATAAAAGAGGTAAAGGTCAAGAATAAAGGTGTAGTGGTTTCTGCCCACCCTCTTGCAAGCCAGGCGGGAGCGGATATTATGAAGATGGGAGGAAATGCTTACGATGCTATTGTGGCAACACAATATGCCCTTGCTGTGGTATACCCTCAGGCCGGAAATATCGGCGGCGGCGGTTTTCTGGTCGGTGTGAAAAACAATGGTGAAAAATTCACGCTGGACTATAGAGAAACGGCTCCCAGGAAAGCTTCCAGAGACATGTATGTTGACAAAACCGGAAAAGCCAATACAGACCTGTCCCAAAACGGAAGACTCGCAGTGGGAATCCCTGGAAGCATAGCCGGATTTTTTGCGACTTTAAAATACTGCAAGCTCCCGATGGACAAAATTATCCAGCCAGCTATTGATTTGGCAGAAAAAGGATTTGCTATCACAGAAATGGAAGCCAATATGCTGAATACTCACAAAGAAAACTTCTTAAAACACAATAAATCTTCTATCGCTTTTGTAAAAGACAGTCCATGGAAAGCCGGTGATCTTTTGGTGCAGAAAGAGCTGGCCGCCACGCTGAGATTAATTCAGAAGCTGGGAGCCAAAGGATTTTATGAAGGTAAAACCGCTGAATTAATGGTTTCCGAAATGAAAAAAGGCAACGGAATCATTACTTTGGAAGACCTTAAAAATTATAAAACAGCAGAAAGAAAACCTTTAGAATTTGATTATAAAGGAAACCGCGTGGTAACAATGCCTCTTCCTTCCAGTGGCGGTGTATTGCTTGCCCAAATGCTGACAATGGCCGGATACGAAAACCTTGAAAAATATCAGCAGAACTCAACGGAGGCTGTACAGATCATGACGGAAGCTGAAAGAAGAGCTTTTGCAGACAGAGCAGAATATATGGGCGACCCTGATTTCATTGAGGATAAAACCACTTACCTGACTTCTGATGCCTATTTAAAAAGCAGATGGAAAAGCTTCAGCTTCAGTAAGGCTACACCAAGCTCAGAAGTAGGAAAAATCATCGAACAGCCCAAAGAATCAACACAGACCACCCATATTTCCGTTATTGACAAAGACGGAAATGCAGCTTCTGTGACGACTACTCTCAACGGATACTATGGAAGTAAAGTTGTTGTTTCAGGAGCAGGATTCTTTTTAAACAACGAAATGGACGACTTCTCTATCAAACCCGGCGTTCCGAATATGTTTGGCGCCGTAGGCGGGGAAGCCAACTCTATACAGCCTAATAAAAGGATGCTTTCTTCAATGACTCCTACTATCCTCCTTAAAAACGGAAAGCCTTACATGGTAGTGGGAACACCGGGAGGAACCACCATTCCTACTTCTGTTTATCAGTCTATTGTGAATGTGGTAGATTTTAAACTGAATGCCAATATTTCAGTGAATGCACCAAAGTTCCATCATCAGTGGCTTCCTGAAAAAATTACGGTAGAAAATAATTTCCCCGAAAGTACAATTGAAGCTCTTAAAAGCAAAAATTATGTGATCGAAAAAATAAAATACATCGGAAAGACCGAACTGATCCTGATGGATGATAATGGAAACATCCATGCTGTGGCAGATGGCCGCGGGGATGATTCGGTTGCGGTGGAATAATTACACAGATTCATTTCTACCAAAGCTTTTATATGCTTCGACTACGCTCAGCATGACATCTCTAATAAGTATAAGTGTAGAGACTGTAAACTGTCATGTTGAGCGGAGCCGAAGCATTATTTCTTTAAAAACGAGCAATTCAATCAAAAAACGTTTTTTATAGAAACTTTCAGAATCTTGTATCTTTTGAATCTCCTCTTTTTCAAGACCTCCGGATTATTTTAACTGACATTCGTCATGTTTAAGATAAAAATTCTTAATTTTCCGCATCCAAAATAAAAAGAATCCTTTGAAAGCGAAACAAATTTACCAACAGCTTTATTTTCAGGTTATTATTGCCATAGCAGCCGGTATACTTTTAGGAAGGTTTTATCCTGAACTGGGCGAAAAAATGAAACCGCTGGGCGACGGGTTCATCAAACTGGTGAAAATGATTATAGCCCCTGTGATTTTCATTACTTTAACGCTTGGAATCGCGCATATGACTGACCTAAAAAAAGTCGGACGTATTGCTATAAAAGCAATGATCTATTTCTTTACGTTTTCAACTTTGGCCCTGATTATCGGGTTGATTGTCGGAAACCTTCTACAGCCGGGACATGGCTTAAACGTTGATCCCGCTACCCTGTCCGGAGATGTTTCACAGTATCAGCAAAAAGCCCATGATACCACGCTTACAGGCTTTATCATGAATATTATTCCTGAAACCCTTTTCAGCCCGTTGGTTGGCGAAAACATACTGCAGGTATTACTTGTAGCCATTTTAATGGGGGTCGCCCTGGTTTTAACCAAAGAAAAAAGCCAGAAAGTAACCGATTTTTTACAGGATCTGTCGACTCCGATATTCAAAATTGTCCACTTACTGATGAAGCTTGCCCCGATCGGAGCTTTTGGTGCCATGGCATTCACCATTGGAAAATATGGCCTTCATTCGGTGCTGAATCTTATATATCTAGTGGGAACATTTTATATTACCTCTATTCTTTTTGTGGTATTGGTTTTGGGTGCCGTAGCCTGGTACAACGGATTCAATATTTTCAAGCTGATGTTTTATCTGAAAGAGGAACTGCTGTTGGTACTAGGAACCAGCTCTTCCGAATCGGCACTTCCGGGAATTATGGAAAAGCTGGAAAAAGCAGGCTGCTCAAGAGCTATTGTGGGGCTTGTGGTTCCCACAGGATATTCTTTTAACCTGGATGGAACCAATATTTATATGACACTGGCCTCCCTTTTTATAGCCCAGGCCCTGAACATCCATCTTCCGCTGGAAAAACAATTAATGCTGCTTTTGGTGGCAATGCTCAGCTCAAAAGGTGCTGCGGGAGTTACAGGAGCAGGATTCGTTACTTTAGCGGCAACTTTGGCTGTAGTTCCGGAAATACCTATTGCGGGAATGACTTTGATCCTGGGAGTCGATAAATTTATGAGTGAATGCAGGGCATTAACAAACGTTATTGGAAATTCTGTAGCCACTGTAGTAGTTGCCAACTGGGAAAAGCAGCTGGATAAAAACCAGCTTCAATACTCTCTGGATCATCCGACTGAAATGGAGAAAAAACTGCAAATTTAAGAAATCAATATAAAAACACTTAGAAATGGAAATAATACTTCGGCCTGTAGCAACAGTCAAAAATTCAAGAACGGAACCAATCGATGACAACTGGGAAACCATCATTGCAGAAATTGAATTGGCAGACCATATTCCTACGGAAGCTTTTAACAGCATTTCAAGCTTCTCCCATCTGGAAATCATTTATTATTTTGACAAGGTAAAAAAGGAGGATATTGTTTTTTCCGGTCATCCGAGAGGGAATGTAAATTATCCGATGACAGGTATTTTCGGACAGCGCAAAAAGGACAGACCAAACACTATAGGACTTGCAACGGTTGAATTACTGGAACACAATGGCAGAACCATCAAAGTAAAGTTCCTGGATGCTATTGACGGAACACCTGTGCTTGATATTAAACCTGTATTCAAGGAATTCCAGCCGAAAACAGAGATCAAACAGCCTGAGTGGGTAGCAGATCTTATGAAAAACTACTGGAAATAGTCCGGCAGAAAACTATATCAGAATATTCAGACTTGATGGCTGCACTTTCACATGAACCGGTGATTTTATTTTATTAAACTCACCATCAAGATGCCAGTTTTTGGTATTGACTTTAAATGAAATTTCCGAAACGGGAAGATAGGTTACGTATTCATCATCTTTCAGCCTTTTAGTAAACATTCTGAAAGCGAAAAGCGCTGAATAGGTCAACGGGAATTTTTTCACCAGCACCATATCGACCAACCCATCACTTTTACTTGCATTCGGGGCAATATAGGCGTTGTTCCCAAACTGGCGTGTATTGGCTATATTGAGCATAAGATACCGCCCATTGTACTGCTGATAGGCTTCATCGAAGAATTTCACCTTGATAGGTTTGTAATTGAAGAATGTTTTCAGAGATACTTTGATGTAATTTTTGAATCCACGGCTGGTTTTTTCAAATTCTTTAACGACTTTTCCGTCAAATCCGGTTCCAGAAACGTTGATGGACAATTTGTCGTTAACAGTAAAAGTATCGATCTTTCTGGAAGCTTTAGCTTTAATTTTATCTAAAAGTTCATCCAGATTTTTGCTGAATTTGGTCTCATTGGAGAAGCCATTCCCTGAACCGGCCGGAAAGATGGCCAGGATTTTATCTGTATTGATAAGATTTCTTGCTACGGTAGAGATGGTTCCATCCCCTCCGATAGCTACAAAGATATCAATATTGTCAAAATTTTCCCTGATAAAATCATCTGTCCCCGGAATAGATTCGGAGACATAGTACAAAGGGTTGCCAATCTTTTTTTTGAGCTCGTCGAGAAACGGCTGATAATTTTTTTTGGCTGAAAAGGGATTAATGATAAAAGCTGTTCTTTCCATTACCGCAAAAATAAAAAATGCTTCCAGATCCGGAAGCATTAATTTACTTTATTTTCATTCTTTCTTTAAATTCTGTATTAAGAGTTCCTTTCAATTCTTCCCATGATACAGGAATTACAATATCGCCGGCCGCAAAGGCTGTAATTTCATAGGGACTGTAGTGAAAATAGAGATTTTTCTGGTCAAAATAGAAATTTTCTGTAGCAGGAATAACTTCTACCAGCAGCATATCTGAATTTTTAACATCCTCTCCATTGCCTGTTGTTCCACTGTGAATTGTATTGATGTTTTTCATCAAAATACTTTCAAGCTTGGCTTTAGGCATCGAAGTAATATCTTTAAGCTCCAGCTTTTTATTGTTTTTAAGATCAAATACTCTTTCTGAGAATCCGTAATTATCGTGAGCCCCGCCTTCATATGAACTCCATACATACCCGATATGCATATAATCGTTATCATTGGAAACCAGATTCATATAAGAATTGGTATACCAGTCCTGTGCATAGGAAATATCTGAAATCCAGTCTTTGCTGTTGCCTTTTACAGATTTGAAATACTTATTTTTATCGCTTTCCAGGTAGGATTGCAGCCCTTCTTTAGAAAAATCCTTAATGCCTTTATTCTGAAAATAAATGCTGTCCAGCAGCTGTCTGTCTTTCAAAGTGGGAAAAACAAGCAGTTTGGAAGTAAAGCTTACGGTAAGTGAATCCGCAATCTTCGATGAATCGCTTACTTTCACAGAGTCTATACTAAATTTTTCAGGCCGGGAAGTTTCTGTTTTATCGGCCACGGCTGTATTTTCTGTTTTTTTACAGGCTGAAAAAGCAAGAAGTGAAGAAACAGCCAGAACGGCGATGGTATTTTTCATAATTATTTTTTCTATCCTAATGCAAAAACCATTCAAAAGATGAATGGTTTTGCAAAATTATTCTGAAAGAATTGTTTTTTATGATTTTTTGACCAGGCTGATCACCTGATTCTCACTTTTTGAAGCAGTCCCCCAGATCTGCTTGAATGCAGGATAATATTCTTTAGGATAATCCGGGCTGGCAATCTTTGTGGTAGAAATTATTTCTAGTTTGTTACCTTTCTGCTCGGCTATATAGCTGTATTCAATTTCTTTATCTTCTGTAACGATCCTTTTACTTTTAGGCATTGCTTCTATTATATAGCCTTCCGGTATTTCCAGAATCACTTTTTTCACTTTAGTAAATGAAGAAATAAAGTCAATGGGATATTTTCTTTCTTCAGCCTGATCAAATTCATTGGAGTTTTTACTTAAAAACAGCATTGGATTGATGATCATTTTTTTCCCTACTCTATCTATCAGGTTATCTGAAGAGAATTTCATCGTACTCTCAAAATCTCCGTTATCCAGTATTTTCGATTCAATTCCTGTAAAGTCTATCGAATAGTTTTCTTTGTACTGTTTCTTGTACTTTTCAGCATTCTCATCATAGCTTTCTTTAACAAACATGGCATATGAGCCGGTATCTTTATCGGAATAGGTTCCTGAAATACTGCCATCTTCATTAATCTTTGCTTCTGTAGTGAGATAATTGTAACTGGTAGTGGTATTTCCCATCTCCATCAGGGCTGCCTTTTCTTTAGCGATTAAAACACCATACTGGTTCCAGTCTCTTGGCGGAAGGTTATTCACAGATGCCTGTTTTGAGGTAGCATCATACATGACAAATCCATCTTTTACTTTAACAGCTGCAATCACAAAATTCATACCGATTATACTGGGAGAAACCAGGTTAATCAGACCGTTGTCTACTGTGGAAATAACAAGTGGATCAGCCTTTAATCCGGCTTCCCTGAGCATCATGACAAGGAAAAGATTAATTTCCGCTGCATTTCCTGTTTTGGTTTCTAAAAGTTTTTTTATTCCGTCTTCTGTATAAATCCCGCGGTCTTTGTTCCAGGTGAAGGTATTTTTTACATAATTAAAAATAGCATCGGCTTTTTCTGCATCGGAATTTAAACCTGAAATAACAGCTGACACCTTTTCTTTAGCGAGTTTCGTTTTTTTCAGTTCTTCCCCAAAATCTTCATCCTTATACAACTTTTCTTTGATTTCTTCCCAGGAAGAGGAATACATTTTCAATTGTCCAAAATTAGTGGAATGAAGCTCAGCACTTATTTTTGTACGGTAATTCCTATCGTTTTTAACAAATTTTTCAGTTTTGAATCCTTTCAGGTTTTCATATCCGAACCTATAGGTTTTAAAAGGCATTCCGTACATTGTTTTTTCTTCCACTACTCTGTACTTTGGACTCAGGGAACCTGTATAATTCACATTATAGGATATATGCGAAGGACTGTCCAGAACATATTCTGTGTAAAGAGAAGGTGCATCCGATTCTATCAGAATTTGCGGAACCGAGTATAGAAACGGAGATAAAACTTCGTACTGATATTCTATTATAGAACCGTTTTTCACATTAGGGAAAGCAAATTTGGTTATGGTTGTATATTTACTTTCTTTACTCTTATATTTTGAGCTTTTATCAACTTTAGTAGGTACCGGATTCCCATTTTCAAGATTATAAACAAAAGCTTTCACTTTGCTTAAAGATTCTTCGTCATTGCTGGAATTTTTATATAATGGAATCTCGAGATTCAACCAGTCCTCCGCTTTATCTTTATTATAGATCTTTACTCTGTAAAAAACATTTTTCCTAAGAGTTCCTGTGGAAGGATCTACATTAAAGTGTACCGATTTGTATAAAATTTCTGCAGGGGCATTTTCGTCAAGCTCCGATTTTGTCTTGGCCAGATCTGCATTGTCAAACTTCGGGGGATCCAGAAACTCATGCTTCTGACCGTTTACAGAGATTATAATTCCGAAACAGAAAGCAATTAATAATTTGTTTTTCATGGTTAAATTTTAGTCAGTAATATTTTAGAATTGTCCATATTCAGAATTTTCTTTCTGAAGCTTACATAGTCATTGTATTTTTCTTTTGGAAATATCCCTTTATTAATTTTGATAAACCGCGTCACTTTCAGTGATTCACCGTTTTTTACAAGATTCAGCTTATAGGTTCCGAATTCGGAATTGATGGTTACATTTTCGGGAACTTCATCTATTTTATAATTTTTAGGAACGGCATAATCAATTTCGTACTCATCCTGAAAAGATTGACCTATTTCAAACGGAAGCTCTCTGTTCTCATCAGATTTATAAAAATTATTACTAAAAATAGGTACAGCCCTGAAAAGTAAATTATTTCCTGCAGTTTTGGAATAATTATTTGCTTTAAAATCCACATTGAATCTGATCACAGCATTATCCTTATCATTGACAAGGTCTTTCATTTCTACTTTTTCAAAATTCAGCACATCAAAGCTTTTTTTCAAAGCATCAATTCTTTCTTTTGGTGATAAATAATTATATATCAAATTGTTATCGTATTGGCTTCCGGTATAAGCAAACTGAATTTCCCCATTGATGCTGTTATCTTCCGTAAGGTTAACTTTTACAACCTGCTTTTCTCCATTCTGTTCAGCAGAATAAGATGGTGTATTGATCAGCTCTATTCCTTTTTTGGTGACAGCAAGAACATTTCTGTCTGTAGTGCTGTAATTTAAGTGATTATAAGCAATCTGCTGTGAAGTGTTTTCCAGCCAGATATTTCCTTTTTCTGTTGGCACCATAAGAATGGCATGGTTTCCTCCCATGGATGGAAAATCGGGATCAAAAGAAATATCGGATGAACCGGAATTGATCACACAGTAATTGGAAGGAATACCGGCTTCGTTCAATAAAGTTTTCATATAGTTGGTAAGCCCTTTACAGTCGCCATATCCTTTTTTCTGAACTTCATCCGGAAGCATAGGAAGCCAGCCACCAATACCCAGTCCGACAAATATATATCTGGTTTTTGACTGCATATACTGGTAAAGTTTTTTAACCTTTTCTTCCGTTGAACCTTCTAATTTAAGAGCTGCCACCTCTGCTTTAATGGCGGGAGTAGACGCAGAAACAGGCTCTACAAGATTAGCATAATACCAGGTTCCAAAATCGGTCCAGTTGTTCAAAGCTCCCTGTTTTCCTTCCAGGTTAAACTTTGTCAGGGCAAAACTTACTTTAGGCAATATTTTATCAGGCTGAGGAAGCATCAAAACATCATCCATAGCGGGAACATTTTTATAAGAATAGCTTTTCTCATTACCATTATCAGCCACAGTAACCGCAGCATAACCGTATTTTGAAGGATAACTTTTGGTTTTAAGATCAATCCCGGATTTATTAATTATTTTAAACTGAGCTTCTTCCAAAGAGGTATTGGGAGAAGAGAACGGTACAAAATCGGGAATGAAAATGGTATTTTCATCAGTGATCTGGTACGAAAAATCAATAGTATAAGGGTAATAAGCAGAGGTATACGGTAAAGCTAAAACTCTGTTATCTGAATAAAACACCCCTTGAGTATTGTTAGCAAAGTCACCGAAATCAGATTTTGAAAAGCTCTTTACTTTCTTCCCGGATTCATCATAAACCGTCACCTTTACCTCAGAAATATTATCTCCTTTTTGATAAGGAATATAAATCTGAGCCTTAGAATCGCCATCCTTATTTAAAACAGTAGTTACTTTATTATACTGATACCTGATTTCATCAATTTTATTAATCTGAACTGTTGTAAAATCTTTTCTGATGACAACATTAGCATTCTTCTTTAAATTTTCAGGGATAGCAGACACCGGATAGGTTTGGGCGAAATATACAGAGGCTGTAGATAAAGCACCTATAATTAAAATTTTCATCATGGTTATTAAAATTGAGCAAAAATAATAAAATCTTAATAAATGTTAATTTTTTATTCCAATATAAATTAAAAAACAACATAATAAACTAACAATCAATAATTTAAATTTATGATTTAACATTTTAAATCTCCAAATCAGGATATCAAAGTCTAAAATAATTATTTTGACAGATTATCTTTAATACCAAAATAAAAAAGACCCCATTTCTGGAGTCTTTTTAATTATTTTTAAAAGCAATTATGCATCAATCTTAGCATATTTTGCATTTTTCTCGATAAATTCTCTTCTTGGTGGTACCTCATCACCCATCAGCATTGAGAAAATACTGTCGGCTTCCACTGCATTATCAATGGTTACTTGTTTTAAAATTCTGTGTTCAGGATTAAGGGTGGTTTCCCAAAGCTGTTCAGGATTCATTTCCCCAAGACCTTTATAACGCTGTACCTCTACTCCTTTTCCGTCCGGAGCCATTTCCAGAGTAAACTCTTCACGCTCTTTCTCGTTATAGGCGTATACCTTTTTGTTTCCTTTTTTCAATAAATATAAAGGCGGTTGAGCGATATAAATATAGCCGTTCTCAATAAGTTCCTTCATAAACCTGAAAAAGAACGTAAGAATCAGAGTAGAAATGTGGGACCCATCGATATCGGCATCGGTCATGATAACTATTTTATGATACCTTAACTTAGCCATATTCAAGGCTTTACTGTCTTCTTCTGTTCCTACAGAAACTCCAAGGGCTGTATAGATATTTTTGATCTCCTCATTATCATATACTTTGTGAAGCATTGATTTTTCAACATTCAAAATCTTACCTCTTAAAGGTAAAATAGCCTGAAAATGTCTGTCCCTTCCCTGTTTTGCCGTTCCACCTGCGGAATCTCCCTCTACAAGGAACAGTTCAGATTCTGCCGGATCTTTGGATGAACAGTCGGATAATTTTCCAGGAAGACCAGAACCGCCCATCGGCGATTTTCTCTGAACCATTTCACGAGCTTTCTTGGCTGCCTGTCTTGCTTTTGCTGCCAAAACTACCTTCTGAACGATAATTTTTGCTTCGTTAGGATTTTCTTCCAGGAAATTGGTAAGCATTTCCCCTACAATTTTATCTACAGCACCGGAAACTTCAGAGTTCCCAAGTTTGGTTTTGGTCTGTCCTTCAAATTGAGGTTCCATTACTTTTACAGAAATTACAGCAGTAAGTCCTTCACGGAAATCGTCACCGGTAATTTCTACTTTTTCTTTCTGTGGAATTCCCAGATCATCGGCATATTTCTTCAATGTTCTTGTTAAAGCACGTCTGAAACCGGCAAGGTGGGTTCCTCCTTCATGAGTATTGATGTTATTAACATATGAGTGAAGATTTTCACTGAATGATGTATTATAGCGCATTGCCACTTCTACAGGAATATCATCTCTTTCACCCTCCATGAAGATAACGTTCTCCATAATGGACTCACGGTTTCCGTCAATATGGGCAACGAACTCTTTTAGTCCACCTTCGGAATGGAAAACTTCTGTTTTGAAAGATCCGTCTTCCAACGCTTCTCTTTCATCGGTAAGCGTAATGGTAATCCCTTTGTTAAGATAGGAAAGCTCTCTTAAGCGGCTTGCTAAAGTATCATAGTTGTAAACCAGATCTGTAAAAATAGTATCATCAGGCTGGAAGAACTGTTTGGTTCCTCTTTTGTCACTGTGACCAATTTCTTCAACCCCGGTTTGGGCTTTCCCTCTGGAATATATTTGCTGATACACATTTCCGTCCCTGTAAACAGTAGTGATCATTTCATTGGAAAGTGCATTCACACACGAAACCCCAACTCCGTGAAGACCTCCGGAAACTTTGTAAGAATCTTTATCAAATTTACCTCCTGCCCCGATTTTCGTCATTACAACCTCAAGGGCGGATTTTTGCTCTTTTTCGTGGAAGTCTACCGGAATACCTCTACCGTTATCACTAACCTCGATTCCGTTTCCTTCTTTAATGCTGACGAAGATCGTATCGCAGTATCCTGCCAACGCTTCATCAATAGAGTTATCTACTACTTCATAAACCAAATGATGGAGACCTCTTACTCCCACATCACCAATGTACATTGAAGGACGCATACGTACGTGCTCCATTCCTTCCAATGCCTGAATACTACTAGCTGTATATTGTTTCTGACTCATATAAATTATTAAAATCCTGCCAAATGCAAAGACCCACAAATATCGTGATTTTTTTCGACTTATGAAAGTTAAAATATGTCAAAAAAGAGTGGAGTTTTTATGAAAACCCAGGATGTAATTTTGCTTAAAAAAGTTTAAAGTTATCATCTATTTCCCAAAAATCAACTGTATTAAATCATATCCTGCGTACCTAATTTATTCTTAAATTTATTACTCAAAAGTTGATTATATGGATGATTTTATTGCAGCCCGCGCGCAGATGGCTCTCTCGCTGGGTTTTCATATCATTTTTGCATGCGTGGGAATGGTAATGCCTTTTTTGATGGCTTTCGCCCACTGGAAATACCTGAAAACCGGTAATGAAGTATACAAAGGACTTACAAAAGCCTGGAGCAAGGGAGTTGCCATTCTTTTTGCCACCGGAGCTGTATCCGGAACCATGCTTTCTTTTGAACTTGGCCTTTTATGGCCGGCATTTATGAAACATGCCGGACCGATCTTCGGAATGCCGTTTTCTCTTGAAGGGACTGCATTTTTTATTGAAGCTATTGCCATTGGATTCTTTTTATATGGTTGGGAAAAATTTAATAAATGGTTCCACTGGTTCTGTGGATTTTTAGTGGGCCTAAGCGGACTGGCATCAGGAATCCTTGTAGTCGCAGCAAATGCCTGGATGAATTCGCCTGCAGGTTTTGATTATATCAACGGCCAGTATGTAAATATAGATCCTATTAAGGCAATGTTCAATGAGGCTTGGTTCCCTCAGGCCCTTCATATGACGGTTGCTGCATTCTGTGCTACCGGATTTGCCGTTGCAGGAGTTCATGCTTTCTTAATTATGAAGGGTAAGAATGTAGAGTTCCATACGAAAGCATTCAGGATTGCTGCCGGATTTGCTTTAATCGGAGCGTTTGGGGCACCTTTAAGCGGTGATGTTGCGGCAAAGTCCGTTGCGGAGAGACAACCCATCAAACTGGCTGCAATGGAGGCTCACTTTGAAACTGAAAAGGGTGCTTCGTTTGTACTTGGAGGAATTCCTAATGAGGAAAAAGGAGAAGTAAAATATGCCATTAAAATTCCGAAAGTGTTAAGTTTTCTGGTAAGCAATGATTTTAATTCCGAGGTAAAGGGTTTAAATGATTTTCCCCGTGATGAATGGCCTCCTGTAGCTGTTGTTCATTACGCTTTCCAGATCATGATTTTTTTCGGCGTTGTGATGATCTGTATCGGAGCTGTGTACCTTTACTCTTTTTTCTTCAAAAAGGAATGGCTGACCAAAAACTGGCTTTTAAAAACATTCCTGATCGCTACACCTTTCGGGTATATTGCTCTGGAAGCAGGATGGACAGTTACGGAAGTTGGAAGGCAACCCTGGATTATCTATGGAATCATGAGAACTGTAGATGCTGTAACGCCAATGCCGGGCATACAGTATTCTTTCTATTTCTTTACCGCTATTTTCGTATCCTTATCACTGGTCATTATCTTTCTTTTGAGAAGACAGATCCAGATGGTGCCGAAACTTTATGACCCTACAGACGCTCAGTTTAACGATAAAAACAAAAAATCATGATTTACGTTGTTATAGGTTTTCTATGGCTTTCCATCTGTCTTTATATTATTTTGGGCGGAGCTGATTTCGGAGCCGGAATTGTAGAGCTTTTCACCCACAAAAAAGCCCGTCACAAAACACAGGAAATCATGTATGAATCCATTGCACCTGTATGGGAAGCCAATCACATGTGGCTGATTATTGCTATTGTTATTCTTTTTGTGGGGTTTCCTGAAATTTATACGACGATGTCGACTTATCTTCATATTCCTCTGGTTCTAATGCTTTTAGGAATTATTGCAAGAGGGACGGCTTTTACATTCAGACATTACGATGCTGTGAAAGATAACTGGCAGGTTTTATACACCCAGATCTTTTATTATGCAAGTCTGTTAACTCCATTTTTCCTGGGTCTGATTGCAGCTGCAACGGTTTCTCATTCTATCAATCCAGATGCGGTTGGATTTTTGGATTTATATATTTTCAGCTGGTTGAACTGGTTTGGTGTTTCCGTAGGACTTTTCACCGTAGCACTCTGTGCTTATCTGGCTTCTATATTTTCATTAAGAGAAACCCGTGATAAAGCTGATCTTACCCTGATGATCAAAAAATCCAGACAAACTATGATTTTTGTAGTGATTACAGGGTTACTGGTATTTTTAACAGCTTATATTTCAGATATCCCTCTTATAATGTGGATATTTTCAAAACCATTGGGAATTATGGCCATTGTTTTTGCTACGATTGCCCTCTTTCTTATTCTTCGAGCTATGAATCAGCGCAAATTACTTCCGGTACGGGCACTGGCAGGATTCCAGATGGTGATGATCCTAGTAGCAGCGACCTATCAACACAATCCTGATATTATTCTGCTGGGAAATGGTCAACATCTTTCGCTGCTGGAACATATGGCACCTGCAAAAACAATAGCTGCTTTGGGCTGGGCACTGATACTGGGGTCGCTGTTTATTCTTCCGTTTTTGTTTTATCTGATGGCTTCGTTTAGCAGGCAGGGAAAGTAAGCTAATGCTAAGAAATAAAAACCGGTACAGATTAAATCCGTACCGGTTTTATTAAACTTAAATAACTATGATAAGTTACTATATGTATTTAATTTTTAATTCCTTTTTTAGAAATTATTTTATTGGACTCTGTTGTTATTTTAATAAAATAAATTCCCTTTACTAATGAAGATGTATTAAGTGTTGCTGTATTTCCACTTAAAATAAGTTTCCCACTTTCATCATAGAGCTCCACATTTTTAATTTTCTCCTTTAAATTAAATGTGAGCTCATTATTAAATGGGTTATTGAAGTATAAATCACCTAATTTATTATCATTTTCATTTACTGATAGGGGTGATGAGCTATTTATATATTTTATGGCTTTGTGCTCTCTCCAAATAATAGCGATACGTAGCTTACGAAGGCAAATAAATTCATCATTACTAATAACTTTAGCATTATATATACCAAACGTAACCCCTACTATAGGACTTATATAATACGAAGGAGTTCCATTTTCATTAAAAGAATTATCTTTTGTTCCATCTACATTAACTCTTCCAAGAAAATCTTGAACATCTGTTATATATATCCGAGTACCAAATAAAACAATTTTATTATTATTATCAAAATCTACTTTGGAAATACTTACATCATTACTACTACTGATATTACCTACCATTGATGAAAGTGAAAATAAGCCATTATTACCAAAACTCATATCCAAACTTCCAGTAGCCGTATACTTAATTAATCCTGTAGAAAGACTAACAAAAATTTCATTAAGTCCATTTATATATGCGCTAGTAATTGTAGATGCATTAAAGGCATTCTGTAAAATTAATTCCCCTGCATTTCCAAAACTAATATCCAAATTACCCTGAGGCAAATATTTTGTAATCATTCCTTGATTTGGTGTACTCTTATAGTAAACCAATAAAAAATTATTACTTGTTCTTAATATTTTAATAGGATTGACAAAATTTTTTGTTCCGAATACAGTATCAATTATCCCTGTTGGTAAAACTTTAATAACAGAAGAATCATTTCTTACATATAAAGATTGATCATTATTAATAAGTATATCTCCTATAAATCCATTAGAAGATGGCAAACCAGATGACAAATCAGCCACACCATTGATTCCAAAACTTGTATCCAAACCTCCGTTTAAATTATATTTTGCAACCAGTTGTATGTTATTACTACTATTTCCATTTATGCTTATCAAATAAAGACCATTATCATCTACTGCTATAGGGTAATACATATTTTGTGGGGGAGTAATTGATCCATTAGTCCCGAAGCTTGTATCAACATTTCCATTGGGTAAATATTTCACAATATTGCCGGAAAAATTTCGTTTATAAATATGACCAGTTTTTGCAATAACAAATCTACTATCCCCAGGACCGTGTATAGGGTTTTCATCTTCAACAGGAGTATAATGTGGATCAAGTTTAATGAATTGTGCACCGATAAAATGAAAATTCAAAATCAAAGCAAGAATAAAAAAATAACTTTTCTTCATAATTAAAATTTTTACCTAAATTAATAAAAAAAGAGCGAACTTTAAAGTTCGCTCTTTTTTTATTAGGAGCTTAAACAAGTTTTATCAAAAGATCCTCATCAATCTTCTCCACTTTCACCAGATTATTTTTAGTCAAAGTTTTAGATGCTTTATCCCACTTTTTACCGGATAACTGGCTTCTCTCTTTTACTTCAGCCAAAGACATCGCCTCTTCCTGCGAATTAAGGATTTCAAGAATTACTTTTTCATCTTCGCCTAATTCAATCTGAGGAACCGTTTTTTCCGGCCTCATCTGAGGGAAGAATAAAACTTCCTGGATGGATGCATTATTTGTAAGGAACATGATCAGTCTGTCCATACCGATTCCCAATCCTGAAGTTGGAGGCATACCATATTCTAATGCTCTTAAGAAGTCCTGGTCAATGAACATTGCTTCATCATCTCCTCTTTCTGATAAGGCCATCTGGGATTCAAAACGCTCTCTTTGATCGATCGGGTCATTAAGCTCTGAATAAGCGTTTGCAATTTCTTTTCCACAAACCATTAATTCAAAACGCTCGGTTAAGCCTTCTTTACTTCTGTGTTTCTTAGTTAATGGAGACATTTCAATCGGATAATCTGTAATGAAAGTCGGCTGGATGAAGTTTCCTTCACATTTTTCACCGAAAATCTCATCAATTAATTTTCCTTTCCCCATGGTTTCATTCACCTCAATTCCGATAGATTTGGCAAAATCAAACAATTCCTGTTCAGTTTTTCCTGTGATATCGAAACCTGTATATTTCTGGATCGCTTCTGTCATGGAAACTCTTGGATAAGGCGCTTTCCAGTTGATGGTATGCTCTCCGAAAGTAGATTCAGCGCTTCCGTTAACCTGAGTAGCACAGAATTCCAGAAGTTTTTCCGTGAAATCCATCATCCAGTTGTAATCTTTGTATGCTACATAGATCTCCATAGCTGTAAATTCAGGGTTGTGGGTTCTGTCCATTCCTTCATTTCTGAAGTTTTTAGAGAACTCATAAACACCATCAAAACCACCAACGATCAATCTTTTCAGGTACAATTCGTTGGCAATTCTTAAATATAATGGAATATCTAAAGCATTATGATGCGTGATGAACGGTTTTGCTGCCGCTCCTCCGGGAATCGACTGCAAAATAGGAGTTTCCACCTCAAAATATCCGGCATCATTGAAGAAAGTTCTCATTGCATTGAACATTTTTGTTCTCTTTACGAAAATTTCTTTTACCTGCGGATTAACCGTTAAATCTACATAACGCTGTCTGTATCTCAATTCAGGATCTGTAAATCCGTCGTGCACTACTCCATTTTCATCAGTTTTAGCCTGAGGAAGTGGGCGTAAAGCTTTGGTAAGAAGGGTAAAGTTCTTAACCAAAATAGTCATTTCACCTACCTGGGTAGTGAATAAAGTTCCTTCAATACCGATAATATCACCGATATCCAAAAGGTGTTTGTATACTTCGTTATATAATTCTTTATCTTCACCCGGGCAGATCTCGTCTCTGTTAAAATACACCTGGATTTTACCTTTAGAGTCCTGCAATTCAGCAAAAGAAGCCTTTCCCTGAATTCTGCGGGACATTAATCTACCAGCGATCTTCACCTGTTTATTCTCAGAAAAATCCTGTTTTATAGATTCTGTAGTATCTGTAATCGTATACTCTTCCGCAGGGAATGCATTAATTCCCATTTCAGTAAGCTTGTTCAGCTTTTCTCTTCTAATGATTTCTTGTTCTGATAATTGCATTTCTTATTTTTCTAAAAGCGTACAAATTTAGGCATTTTTGGTGAGTTGTCAATGATGATTTTTTTAATTGTGAATGGTCAATAGTGAATATGCTTTGCAGTGAATTTATTAGTGGTATTCACCATTGACTTGCGTAGCAAAATTGACCATTGACATTAAGTAGGAAAAGTGAAGTGTCAATTGTGAATATGCTCCGCAGTGAAATTAGTGAGATTAATATTCACCTTTGACTTGCGCAGCAAAATTGACCATTGACTTTAAGTAGGAAAAGTGAAGTGTCAATTGTGAATATGCTCCGGAGTGAAATTAGTGAAATTAGTGAGATTAATATTCACCTTTGACTTGCGCAGTAAAATTGACTATTGACATTTTTACATCCACCCTTTCCTCTCCTTTTGAGAAATAAAAGTCCATGCCAGCATCCTGCTGATTTTCTGCCCCTGCGCCATATCAATTATTTTAAAATCTACAGCTTTGACTTTCTTTAAAAGTGTGGTTAATTTATGAAGATTATCTTTTTTAGATACCAGACATGTAAACCAGAGAACCTGTGAAGAATATAAAGAACTTTCCTCAATCATTTTTGAAATAAAAGCTATTTCACCGCCTTCGCACCACAATTCCGATTGTTGACCGCCAAAGTTTAATAAAGCTTTCTGAGGTTTTGATTTTCTGATATTCTTTGTTTTCCTAAGATTGCCTTTCAATGAAGATTCTTCAGAATCATGGAACGGAGGATTACACATAGAAAATGTAAAACGGTCTCCAGTCTTAATGATATTTTTAAAAATATGATGAGAATCAGGTTGTTGTTTTAAATGAATAGCTGGTAGCAAATCCTGATTTTGATCTAAAATACGCTGTGCGTTTTCCAAAGAATCAATATTAATATCGGTTCCCAACATTTTCCATCCATAAGATCTATGGGCCAATAAAGGGTAAACGAGATTTGCCCCGGTTCCGATATCCAGGCCAGATACAGAAATTCCTGTTGGGATTTCAGATTTTTCTTCAGCTAACAGATCGGCAATATAATGGATATAATCTGCACGGCCGGGTATGGGAGGACACAGATTGGTCTCAGGAATATCCCAGCCCTTAATGTGATAAAAATGTAAAAGTAATGCCTGGTTAAGAAGTTTAACCGCTTTGGGAATACTAAAATTAATGGTCTTTGTTTCGTAAGCGTTAACGAAAACATAGTGTTTCAGTTCCGGCACGCAAGAAATAAGCTGATCAAAATTATAAGGATCACGATGCAGATTTCTTGCGTGCAGACTGGATTTTTCGGTAGACATTATTTACTTTTCTGACTCAGAATGTATTCTACCATTTTTTTAGCATCTTCTTTAGATACCTGTGGATGGGCAGCCATCGGAACACCTCCCCAAACTCCGCTTCCGCCTTCTATAATCTTGGAAGCCAGCAGCTCAATATCTTTTTCGGAATATTTTTCTGCAATTTCCTTGTAAGAAGGTCCTATCATTCTCTCGTTCACGGAATGGCATCCTGAGCAGTCTAAAGTTTCGATGATCTGATCACCTGAAAGATTAGCTTTTGCCGGCTCTGAAACAGCGGATGTTTCAGAAGACCCACCTGATACCTCCGTATTTTCTTTTTTAGAACAGGAAAGGATAAGCAACCCTATCATTCCTGTCAAAAGGAATTTTTTCATTATTTTTTTGCTGCAGTAGAATCTGTTTTAACAGCTTCAGGAGTTGCTGGTGCAGGAGTTGTTGCTGCAGCCGGAGCAGCTGTTTTAGCTGTAGAATCTACTACTGTTGGAGCATCTGGTTCTGGCAGCATTGTGTTGCTGTCCTGTAAATCGTGATCCGGTTTCTTAGAGCAGTTTACAACCAATAAACCTCCGATGAATGCAATTGCTAATACTTTTTTCATTATTTTTTCTATAAAATTTAGACAAAAATATAAAAAATAAGCTTTTAAATGAATGACATTTTCCCATTTAATACGATTTTACTGTATTAAAGCCTTCAAAAAAATGTATTTCAACTGTCAATTGAACCTTTCCGTTTTTTAGTAATTTAGCCCCATAAACAAAACCACAAATGGATTATCACAAAGAAAAGAAATCAAATAGGAAGCTTATCTGGATCTCGTTCATTCTAAGTTTTTTTCTTTTATTTTTTGCAATTAAAATTTCTTTGTCCGAATTGCCTGACAAAAGCAGTATTACAGAGATAAAAGGTATTTTGAAAGATGTTAAAATAGAAAAAGGAAGAAGAAGCAGAGCTTTAGTAATTCATTTAAATGAATATCCTGAAATTAATTTTATGATTGGAGGTGTTGTATCGGATCAAATATCTTTTTATGATTTGATGAGCGACAATAAACCGGGAGATTCAATTATGTTTTTTATTGAGAAGCAGGAATATAACAGAAAAATATTAAAATCAGAAAACATCTCATTTCCAGGAAACCTTTTGTATAAAAATAGGGTAAGTATGGTGGAAATCCATAACAGGAATACTGAATATTTATCTTTGAACAATTATAATAATGCACACCGAAACAATAATTATCTGGCAATTGCAATTCTCGGATTTTTTGGACTATTAATGCTGCTTGTCGGGATTAAAGGCATAAAATATTATAAAGCAAACTTCAGTAAATAGGCAATATTTCTCAATTTGTTTTTATTGTTTGAATTTTTTTAACTTAGTCAAAAATAATTCAGGCTCTCACATGATCTTTATATCTAAAATCCTGTTTTTCACCAGCCATCATGGTTTTTATACTGTGATCATCCTTCTGGTATTCTTTGGACTGCTTTCATATGTGACCAAAAAAGCATGGTTTCTTGCCCCGATTCTTCCTCTTGCCATTCTGAATGGTGTCGCCGGACAATATCTTAATGCTTGGTTTTTAAACAAATATGGTGTTGAAAGTACAGCGATTATCACTTCAGATGTAGAAACCAACTCCACGCTGAATGACATGTACATTCATGATTATGAAGCTATTGTAAAAAAACAGGACGGAAAATATATATCTACTTATTTCTCAACGACAAGTGCTACAATTTATCCTATTGAAAATGCCATCAGGATCCCAAGAACGGAACAGCATTTTCCGGTGAAATACATTCCGGGATACGAGAAAAACATTGTAATTCTTTATTATCAGTCCGAAGAAGGAAACGCTCTATTGCGATATGAAAAAATGGCTCCGGTGAACTCTGCAAAGATTAAATATGAAGCGGACAGAACGAATAAAGAGTTTATTGAAGAATATATTTCAGCTTTGGAAGAATATGTAAGTTCCTATGACAGTGAAGAGTACCGGCAAAAAATTGAAGAATTGAAAAAAGAATTGCAACAGCTTAAATAAAGAATTCTCATATTAAGTTTTTTTATTTTCTCCTGTTTTTTTGTTTTTATATCAAAAAAATTTCTACATTTGTCTCATGTTAAATATAAGCAACAAAAATTGGTGGTGGCTTTCAAACTCTTCGTCGGGTCTGAAAGTATTGTCATGTTGCTAATTGGTATAGCAGATAATTAAAACAAACAATATATAGGCTTTGACGGATTCCGTTGAAGCCTTTTTTATTTCATTAAAACAAAAAATACAAGTCAGATGACCACTCAAAGAATAAAAATAAAGACCGGTTCTAAAAAAACATTGGGAGACCTTTATACTCCAATGAATATCTATCTACAGATCAGGGACAGATTCCGGGACACCATCCTTCTGGAAAGTTCGGATTCTAAGAATATTGATAATAATTTCTCATTCATCGCAGTGAATGCCGTAGCAGGAATTGAAGTGAAAAATCTTACTGAATTTGAAATCAAGCTTCCCGGCTCAGATCCTGTGAAACAACTGATAGGTGAACGGAATATCACGGATATTTTTGAGGAATTTCAAAGTGTTTTTGAATGCGAAACCACCCCTGATCCTATTGAACAAACGGCGCAGAGCCTTTTCGGATATACGAGCTTTGAAGCAGTACAGTTTTTTGAAGATATCAGTTTAAAGCCACAAAGTCCCGAAGTGGAAATTCCGATCCTTCGTTACAGATTATATCAGTACGTTATTGCCATCAACCATTACAATGACGAGATGCATATCATTGAAAATCAGATTCCCGGTTTAAAATCTGAGCTTTATCTGCTGGAAAACCTGTTCAGAAATCAAAATACTCCGGTCTACCCTTTCGAAAAAACCGGCAGCGAAACTTCTAACCTTACGGATGAAGAATACATTGAACTGGTAAAAATTGCCCAGAAGCACTGCATGAGAGGTGACGTTTTCCAACTGGTTCTTAGCAGAAGGTTTGAGCAGAAATTCAAAGGCGACGAATTCAATGTATACCGTGCCCTTAGGAATATCAACCCTTCGCCTTACCTTTTCTTTTTCGATTATGGAAATTATAAATTATTCGGTTCAAGTCCCGAAAGCCAGTTGATCATCAAAGACAATAAAGCTATCATCCACCCTATTGCAGGAACTTTTAAAAGAACCGGACATCTTGAAACCGATCTCCAGTCTATTGAAGCTTTAAAAAATGATCCGAAAGAAAATGCAGAGCACACCATGCTGGTCGATTTGGCCAGGAATGATCTTGGAAAGCTCGGTAAAAATGTAACTGTAACGAAACTGAAAGAAATCCAGCTTTTTTCACACGTTATCCATATGGTAAGTGAAGTTACTGCAGATCTTCCTGAAAATATAAATCCTCTTGATATGGTTTCCGCCACCTTTCCACAGGGAACTCTAAGCGGCGCTCCAAAGCATAAAGCCCTTCAGTTGATCGATCAGTATGAAAAAGACTCCCGTGGTTATTATGGAGGTTGTATCGGTATGATCGGGTTGAACGGAACCTGCAACCAGGCTATTATGATCCGTACTTTTTTAAGCAGGAACAATACTCTTTATTATCAGGCTGGAGCTGGGCTAGTAGCCAAATCTGTCCCTGAAAACGAGCTGCAGGAAGTGAATAATAAATTGAATGCCTTGAAAAAAGCAGTGGATAAAGCAGGGAAAATCGTGATGAATTAAAGATACAAATGCGGGGTTCGAGTTACGAGATTCGGGGTTCGGGATTGAACAACTAAAAGCCAGCAACTGATAACTAGTAACCATCAACAAAAACAATTAAAAAGACAAAAATGAACAATAATATAACTAACGAACAACCTAAAGTTCTGGTTTTTGATAACTACGACAGTTTCACCTATAACCTAGTACAGATTATTGAAAGAATTCTGGATCAGAAAGTAGATGTCGTAAGAAATGACCAGATCACTTTGGAAGAGATCGGAAAATATGACAAGATTATCCTTTCACCTGGTCCGGGGATTCCGGAAGAAGCAGGAATTCTATTGGATCTGATAAGGGAATATGCACCTACTAAAAGTATTTTAGGTGTTTGCCTCGGTCAGCAGGCTATTGCAGAAGCTTTCGGAGGAAACCTGATCAATCTTTCTGAAATTTTCCATGGAGTGGCAACTTCTGCTGAACTGGTGAAAGAAAATACCAAAATTTTCAAAAATCTGGCTTCAGGAATAGAAGTCGGAAGATACCACAGCTGGGCAGTGAACCCGGAAGGTTTCCCGGAAGAACTGGAAATCACAGCCGTAGACAAGGACGGAATGATCATGGCACTGCAGCATAAAACCTATGATGTGCATGGCGTACAGTTCCATCCCGAAAGCATTTTAACTCCTGACGGGGAAGTGATAATCAGAAACTTTCTTTTAAATTGAAAACTACAGAAATACCTATAAAAGTAAAAGCACCTCAGATGAAAGAAATCCTCCAATACCTGTTCAATCATAACACTTTGTCCAAATCTGAGGCAAAGGCAACGATGATTGAGATCGCTCAGAATAAATTTAATGATGCTGAAGTCACTGCATTTATCAGTGTTTTTCTGATGCGGAATATTACCCTGAAAGAACTGGAAGGTTTCAGGGAAGCACTGCTGAAAATGGCAGTTCCTGTATTTCTTGATACTGCGGATACCCTGGATATTGTAGGAACCGGAGGTGACGGAAAAAACACGATCAATATATCAACTCTTGCCAGTTTTGTAGTTGCCGGCGCAGGCCAGAAAGTAGCAAAACACGGAAATTACGGTGCTTCTGCCACTACCGGATCATCCAATGTGATGGAAAAGCTTGGCTATCAATTCAAAAGCAATTCAGACCAGCTGAACGAAGATCTTGAAAAAGCCAATATCTGTTTTCTTCATGCCCCTTATTTTCATCCGGCTCTTCAATCTGTCGGAGCTTTAAGGAAATCTCTGGGGTTGAGAACATTTTTTAATCTTCTCGGTCCGTTGGTCAATCCCGCGAAGCCAAAATATTCGGTAATCGGGGTTTATAATCTTGAAATTGCAAGGATTTATCAATATCTTCTACAAAAAGAAGAGCGGGAGTTTATTCTTGTTCACGGCCTGGATGGATATGATGAAATAAGCCTTACCCAGGACAGTAAAATCATTACAAAAAGGGGTGAAGAAATTTATTCTGCTGAAGATCTCGGATTTGGTTCCGTAAGCCCGGAAAGCATCATTGGAGGAGAAACGTCTCAGGAATCTGCAAAAATTTTCAGGAATATTCTGGAGGGAAAAGGTACCATAGAGCAGAATTCCGTGGTGCTTGCCAATGCAGCAACTGCCCTTTCCCACACTCAGAAATTCGGGACCTATGAAGATTGTGTTGCTCTGGCAAAAGAAAGCCTGGAAAGCGGAAAAGCCCTGAGAAGCCTTGAATTATTGATTAATGGTTAACGAAATTGCCAGCAATTAGAAAAAAAGAACATGACGATACTGGATAAAATTATTGAAAGAAAAAAAGAAGAAATTGCAGTTTCAAAGGCGAAAATCTCAATTGACAGCCTGAAGAATTCTGAGTTTTTCGGAAGACAAAGTTTTTCGCTCAAAGAATCCGTGAAAAACAAAAGTGGGATTATTGCTGAATTTAAGAGAAAATCTCCTTCAAAAGGAATCATAAACGATAAAGTTCATCCCCTGGAAGTGGTTTCTGCCTATGAAAATTTTGGAGCCTCGGGAATTTCAATTCTGACGGACAGGGATTTTTTTGGAGGAAGTTTTGATGATATTTTAAAGGTGAGGAGCCATATCAGCATTCCGATTCTCAGAAAAGATTTCATGGTGGATGAATACCAGTTTTATGAAGCCAAAAGTATTGGTGCCGATGCTGTTTTACTGATTGCGGCCTGCCTGTCTCCCGTTCAGGTGCTCGAATTCACCGAATTGGCACATCAGCTCAGTCTGGAAGTTCTACTGGAAATCCACACAGAAGATGAACTGAATCATTTCAACGCTGAAATTGATCTCGTTGGCATCAATAACAGGAATTTAAAAGATTTTAAAGTTGATCTTCAGCATTCCGTGCTTTTAAAAGACCAGCTTCCGAAAGAGGTATTGTCCGTCGCAGAAAGCGGTATTTACAGTACGGAAGATTTTAAATATTTAAAGGAAAAAGGATTCGACGGTTTCCTGATGGGAGAATATTTTATGAAAAACGAAGATCCGGCAAACAAATTCGCTGAGTTTATTTCTAATGTAACAATATAACAGTTGATCAATTTAACAATGAATAAAGACCAGCCATCTAAACTGAAAGTATGCGGAATGACCCAATTGGATCAGATTCATGAACTGATTTCCATGAAAACAGATTTTCTTGGCTTTATTTTCTATAAAAAATCGCCGAGATATGTCCTGAATCATTTGGATCCGGAAGATATTTTGAAAATCAGCCATCCGGGAAAGACAGGTGTTTTTGTGAATGAAAAAATAGATAAAATTACAGAAATCACAGAAAAAGCAGGATTGAATCTGATCCAGCTTCACGGTGATGAAAGTAAAGATTTTGTTAACCAATTAAAGCAAAGCCTGAAACCGGAGATTAAAATTATAAAAGCCATCAGGATTGGAAATAATGATCCGGAAACGAAGAAAACAATAGAAAAAACGATAAATTCCCATGTTTCAACCGTAGATTATCTCCTCTTTGATACGGACAGTAAAGCTTTCGGAGGAACAGGAAAACAGTTTGACTGGACCATACTGAACGAATTTGAGATTCCGCTTCCCTATTTCCTGAGTGGTGGTATTTCGGAGGAAAATATTAAAAACATCAGCTCACTGCTCAGGAAGCCTTTTGTAATTGATATTAATTCAAAATTTGAACTGGAACCGGGAATTAAAAATTTAGAAAAAATAAGAAAATTCATTTCGAAAGCGTTTTGAAAAGACCGCAAAAAAAATACACAAGATGATGAACATCCATCTGCTAAAAAAAACATTTTATAAAACCCTGTTTCCGCCCAAGTTTGGAAATACAAAAATTCAGGCTCTGTACAATTTTGTTTCTCAGAATGACAGCGATGCGGAATACTGGACCATAGACGGGCAGTTACAGGAATTTATCGAAATTATCAAAATCTTTGATGAAGCCGATATCCAGTATTTCTTTGAAAGAATTGCACTGTGGAACAGCTATTATCTTGTGATTATTTCTGATAAATTTTTAGACAGCCATGTGAAGGCAAATATTAAATACGATCTGGGAAAGATTTATGCTAAAATTTTTCTGCTTTATGAAGACTCGGATCCCTATTTCTTGATCGACAATCTGGAAATTGCCGTTACCATGTACGATTCAAAAATAGATATGGCCACCTTAATTGATCTGGCCAGTAAAATTGAACTGCTTCATCATAAAAAACTGATCACCAGACAACAGCGAAACCATAACATTCAATTTATCAATAGCTTAACCGATGAATTATCAAATTAAAAACTCGACTGAACTAGCGGATCACCAAATAAGCCACATTCTAAGCCTTTGGGAAGTTCCTGAATGGAATGAGATGACATCTGCTTATTTCCGTAATTTTTTTAAAGATTCGGAATTTCATATGCTATCAGATTCAGGAAATGAGATATTGGCAGTAATACGGCTTAACCTTGATTTTACCTTGGAAATATCCGGAAAAAGATACTCTTTTGCAGAAGCAGTCGGACTGGTTTCCGCCCAGGAGAAAAAAGGATACGGTTCGAAACTGGTACAATTGTTTAAAGACAATCTGACCCAAAGGAACATTGAAAGCATTGGGTTTTGTGCAACTTATCTGCGACCCTTTTATCAGCGTTGTCATATTGAAATCCTGGAAAACAAGGCCAAAGCTATTCTTGAAAACACTAAAGAAGGATGGATCAGCTCTGAAGACGATGATATTTTGATTTTTAATGCTTCCGGAGAAATCAAAGAGCTTCTTAAGCAGCTTGGACCGGAAAAAAATGCTTATTTAATTGACTAAAGAATAATACAATGAATTATAAAAACCCTGATGAACACGGATATTATGGTGAATTTGGAGGCGCTTTCATCCCTGAAATGCTATATCCGAATGTGGAAGAACTGCAGAAAAACTATCTTGAAATCATTGAATCTGAAGAATTTCAGAATGAGTACCAGGACCTGCTTACCAATTATGTAGGAAGGGCCACTCCACTTTATTTTGCTAAAAATTTAAGCCAGAAATACAATACTCAGATTTATTTGAAAAGGGAAGATCTCAACCATACCGGAGCCCATAAAATCAACAATGCTTTGGGACAGGTTCTTCTCGCAAAACGTCTCGGAAAAACAAGAATAATTGCTGAAACCGGAGCCGGGCAGCACGGTGTGGCAACAGCAACGGCATGTGCCCTGCTTGGACTGGAATGCATCGTTTATATGGGAGAAATCGACATCCAGCGCCAGGCCCCGAATGTGGCAAGAATGAAAATGCTGGGTGCAGAAGTTATTCCTGCAACTTCAGGCTCCAAAACCCTGAAAGATGCTGTCAATGAAGCCCTCAGAGACTGGATCAACAATCCTGTGACCACTCATTATGTCATCGGAAGCGTGGTTGGCCCTCATCCTTTTCCGGATCTGGTTGCCAGATTTCAAAGTATTATTTCAAAAGAAATCAGAGAACAGCTGAAAGAGAAAATCGGAAGAGAAAATCCTGACTACGTCATTGCCTGCGTAGGCGGAGGAAGTAATGCAGCAGGGACTTTTTACCATTTTGTAGAAGAAAAGGAGGTGAAAATTATTGCGGCAGAAGCCGGCGGATTAGGTGTTGATTCAGGAAAATCAGCAGCCACTACTTTTCTTGGCACTTTAGGTGTTCTTCATGGAAGTAAAAGTCTTGTCATGCAAACTGAAGACGGCCAGGTAATCGAGCCCCATTCCATTTCTGCAGGTCTGGATTATCCTGGAATCGGGCCGTTCCATGCCCATCTTTTTAAAGAAAAACGGGCTGAATTCTTCAGCATCAATGATGAGGAAGCTTTACAATCTGCTTTTGAATTAACGAAACTGGAAGGAATCATTCCCGCACTGGAAAGTTCCCATGCACTTGCTGTTCTCGATAAAAAGAAATTCGGTGAAGATGATATTGTCGTGATTTGCCTGAGCGGTCGCGGGGATAAGGATATGGAAACGTATTTGAAAAATCTATAATTCTGTACAATGTAAAAAGTATTCATGTAAAATGATTTTTAATGCATGAAAACTTATACACTTTTAAAATAAGATCATAAATACATTTTACATTACTACATCAATACAATAAAAAATGAAAAAACTAAATATATACTTCACAGCAGGAATTCCGCACTTGGAAGATACTGCTGATATTATAAAACTCATTCAGAATGCCGGTGCCGATATGATGGAAATCGGAATGCCCTATTCTGATCCTGTAGCAGACGGTCCGGTAATTCAGCAGGCCCACGAACTGGCCTTAAAAAACGGAATGACCATTGAAAAACTTTTCTCCCAGCTGAAAACCGTGAAAAATGATATTCATATTCCCATTATCCTGATGGGATATATTAACCCGGTTTTAAGTTTCGGTTTTGAGAAATTTTGCCGTGAATGTTCGGAAAGCGGTGTTTCAGGATTGATCATTCCTGATCTCCCACCTATTGAATTTGAAAATAATTATCAGCAGATCTTAAGAAAGTATAACCTTAATTTTACGTTTCTGGTAACTCCTGAAACTTCCGATGAAAGAATTTTATATTTGGATTCTTTGAGCTCAGGATTTCTGTACGCTGTAAGCTCCTCTTCTACCACAGGAAATGATAATGCCGTTCTTAAAAATGAAAACTACCTGTCAAGACTGGCAGCTCTTCCCATTAAGAATCCTGTGATGATCGGTTTCGGCATCAAATCTAAGGAAGATTTTGAGAATGTAACGGAAAAAGCAGCCGGCGGAATTATAGGAACAGCCTTTGTCAATACCCTTCTGAACCATAAAGACTGGAAGAATGCTGCCATAGATTTTATCCATGCTGTAAAAGGGTAAAATTCACTAAATTTGTATGTCAGAAAAATGGCATGGAATCTCAATCCGGTAAGGCCATCATAAGAAACAGACATCAGCATATGAATACACGTCAAAATAAATCAGTAGAATTTGAAGATCTGGGTATAAAAGAATACCAGCCAGCCTGGGATTATCAGGAAAGCCTGATGAAGAATATTATTGATACCAAAATAAAAAACCGTGATTTACCTGCAGAACAGCATATGATCACTCCGAATCATTTTTTGCTGGTGGAGCATCCTCATGTGTATACATTGGGAAAAAGCGGTCATGAAGAAAACATGCTTGCCGGCATTGATAAACTGAAGGAAATAGATGCCACTTTCGTCAAAGTGAACCGTGGCGGCGATATTACTTATCATGGATACGGACAGGTTGTAGGATATCCCGTACTTGATCTTGAAAATTTCTTTACAGATATTCATAAGTATATGCGGAATCTGGAAGAAGTCATCATCAGGACCATTGGTGAATACGGCCTTAAAGGAGAACGCTCCGAAGGAGAAACCGGAGTCTGGCTGGATGTGGGAAAACCTTATGCCAGAAAAATCTGCGCAATGGGCGTAAAAGCTTCCCGATGGGTAACCCTTCATGGTTTTGCTTTGAATGTGAATACGGATATGCGCTATTTCGAATATATTATTCCGTGCGGAATCAAAGACAAGCAGGTAACTTCTTTAAAAAGGGAGCTTGAAAGAGAACTTTCTCCTGAAGAAATGGAAGATCTGAAGGCAAAGATCAGAAAACATTTTGCAGATGTTTTTGAAGCCGAGCTTGTCACTAAAGTAGTGTAATAACAGCAGGCTATACAATTTTCATCAACGATGTTTTTTCACTTTCCCCCTAAAAAAGCTGATGCTAACGACCCTACTTTCCTGGTCGTTGAAAATACTTTTTTTGCAAAATTTAAACGGGAGAATAAAACAACGACCAAAACCGTGTTTCTTACACAGGATACATTGGTATTCATCCTGAAAGGAAATAAGCATCTGCATATAGACAATGAAACTATAACAGTCAGCTCCAATGAGATCATTTTCTTAAGAAAAGGAATTTATGCGATGGCGGAATATTTTGAGGAAGGCCTCAATTTTGAAGCGATCTTATTATTTCTGAATCCTCAGATTGTACAGGAAGTAATCTCAGAGTATGGGCTCAATATTAATCATGCCGTTCCTGATGTTCAGTTTTTAAAACTATCCACTAATAAAGTTATTGAAATATATAAAGAACAGCTTCAGGAATATTTTGCCAACAACAGTTTAAAAGACAAGGGCATTTTGCTTCTTAAGCAGAAAGAAATTCTGTTTTATATTCTTAAAACAATTCCGCTCCCGCAGACCATGGCTTTCTGGAGTTCTGTAGTCTCAACCTCAACGGAAAGTATGATGTATACTGTAGAGAAATACCTCTTCCGAAAATTATCCGTGGAAGACCTTGCCAGACTTACCAACAGAAGCGTCTCCACCTTTAAAAGAGAGTTCAATGCCGTATATGGCTCCCCTCCCAAGAAATGGATCAACCAGAAACGTTTGGAACATGCAAAGCTTCTCCTGAATAATTCAAAAGATACCATTTCCCAGATATCAGACCAATGCGGGTTTGATAATTCTTCCTATTTCACCAGATTATTTAAAAAAGTATATGGACTTACTCCTTCCGAGTTCCGGACGAATTGTTATACATAATGACCTTTTTGTACTAACCCGTTTTCTGCTCATATCATTAATTTTGAATAAAAAATCGTATGAAAATATTAATTGTAGGTGGCAACGGAACCATTGGAAAAAAAGTAAAAGAATCATTACAGGATACTCACGAAATCATTACAGCCGGAAGGAACAGCGGTGATATCAACGTGGACATTTCTGATAAAAATTCCATCCGGAAAATGTTTGAGCAGCTGAAAACCGTTGATGCCTGCATCTGTACAGCGGGAACCGGTTTTTATGGCGATTATTATTCAATGACTGAAGAAGATATGCTTCCCGGAATAAAAGGGAAATTAATAGGCCAGATGAATCTTGTCCTCATCGGTAAGGACTTCCTGTCCAGGGAAGGCTCATTTACACTCACGTCGGGCATTGCCGCAGAACACCCTGCCAAAAACGGGACAGCTGTAGCTATGATAAACGGTGCCATTAACAGTTTCGTCCTTGCATCCTCACAGGAACTTAAAAATGATTTGAGAATCAACGCAGTAAGCCCCGGACTGGTTGAGGACAGTTTTGAAAGGTATAAAGGTTTGTTTCCCGGATATAATCTTGCCCCGATGAATAAGGTGGTCAATGCTTATATTTTAAGTACAGAAGGCGGCATAAACGGGAAGATTTTAAAAGTGTATTCATAGATAAAGTCGTTTCAGCGTATAAAATATTCTCTTAATTAATATAAATCCCACCATTCAGCTGTGGGATTTTCTATGTTTTTACGATTTCATAAATTTTATTGATACAAAACAAAAACACTTTAAAACCATTTAAAACAAATATTTTTAATGAATAATTACTAAAATAATTGAATTTTTATAAAAAATAATTTGTTCGTATTTTATTTTTATTTACTTTTAATATCACAATAAAGTGAACTATTTTCATACAGGCTTTACATAAAAACAACACACCAAAACTTAAAACAATATATTTATTACTAATCACCAAATTATGAGAATTATGAGAAAATTTCTGTTATCAATGATGGTATTTGTGACAGCCCTGTCATTTAATTCCTGTACAGACTCCAATGCAGAGCATCAGATGAGTCAGAACGAAACAGCCAACAAAACTTTAACGGATCTGGGGAAAACCGTTCCGGTAGGGATAGAAGACGAAAACGGTACTTTGAAAGTATCTTTCATTGTTACCGCTCAGTTCTACACCATAACCCCTACGAAAGACAATGAAAACTACATCAATCTGATCAGAGAAGCGGTAAAGAACGAATCTCCTATCCAGGTTTTCATTAAACCCAATACCCATGAAATTGCGAAAGTAGAAAAAGGGAACGAAGAAGACATCCGTTTTTTCAAATCTGCTTATACCAAAGAGGTTAAAAATGAGACCAGCAAATTAACAAGCGTTCTTCCCAATGTGGCCACACTAAACAGTATGTTTACCCTGATCAAAAATCAGGCTTGCGGTACTTCTACAGCATCTTCACCCTGCATTACCTTCAGATATCCTGTAGACGGATGCTATGCAAGAGCCCATAAGATGAGACAAATCCTGATTAATAATGGCTACGACTGTGAAAAACAGTTTGTATACGGAAATCTAAAGGCATCTACCGGTACCTGCTGTGTAGCATGGAGCTATCATGTTGCCATCCTGGTAAGCTATAAAAATGCTTCAGGCGTTACTGAAAAAAGAATTATTGATCCTTCCCTGTTCCCGAGCGGACCTGTTACGGATACAGCCTGGAGAAATGCCTGCGTTAATACAAGCTGTGGATCTGCCTCTGTATCATCTTATGCCAATACAGCAGGGAATGTTTACTACAGAAGCCCTAGTGCATCTTATCTTTATGACGATAATTTAGTGAACACCAATTGCGTACTGAATATTTTCTCTTCACTTTCAGGATGCTCTCCTTCACCGGCTCCAAGTGTGGCAAGCTGTGGATTTTAATTAATTTTAAACAGCTTCTGCCGCTTTTTTCATAACTTAATTGCAGAAGCTGTTTTACCAAATATATTTTTATGAAAATCTGGACTTATATACTTCTAATACTATTTATGATCACATCCTGTTCCGGAAGCTCAGGTTCACAAAGCCTGACCTGGTATAATAGCTCAGTTATCACCGATGTATCCGAAGACCCTGAAAAACCGGAAGAGTTTACCCGGATATCCATCGGAATAAGTCCACAGATTTTTTATCTGTCCAAAAAAGAAACAAATTATAAATCGCTTCTTGAAAAAGTAGGACAAAGCCATAAAAAAGGAAAAGCATATAATATAGGTATTGAAAACAACACCAATATTATAAAACAGATCAATGAAATTCCCTGACCTGGCTTTCTCTTTTTATTCGTATTAGCACTTAGAAACAGACTGAATAAGAAATTTAAGTTCCTTTATAATCCCCACCTCTCATAGGATGGGGATTTTATTATCTTATTACGGAAATTCCCGCATCCACCTTAATTTCCACCCCATGAATATAAGAAGCCTCTTCGGAAGCCAGGAACAGAACGGTATAGGCAATTTCAGACGGATCGCCTTGCCTTTTAAAAGGAATAGTTGGAATAATACCGTCAATTGCGCTTTCAATCTGTTCCGGATTCAAACCTGTATTGTTAAATATATTGGTTTTAATATGCCCGGGACTGATTCCGTTTACCCGTATTCCTTTTTCCGTAAGCTCTACAGCAAAGGTTTTGATAAAAGACTGCACTGCTGATTTTGCAGCGGAATAAATTGAAAAATTGGGCATTGCTATCTCGGTCGCTACAGATGTATTGAAAATAACTGAGCCTCCTTTCCTCATTAAAGGCAATACCTGCTGAACTGTGAAGAACGGCCCTTTTACCAAGGTATTGAAGAGCTCGTCAAAATGATTTTCATCCACATTTTCAATGGAGAAAAACTTTCCGAACCCGGCATTGGGAAATACTATATCAATATGTTCCGTATGTTTTCTTACCTGCTGCTGCAGGTTCATCAGATCCTTCATGTTTCCTGCATCAGATACAATTCCGGAAGCCTTTTCACCTAATTTTTCCAATGCGTGATGCACGGTTTCTTCACTTCTGCCGGTGATGATTGCTTTACCACCTTCCAGGATGAATTGCTGTGCCGTTGCGAATCCCATTCCGTTTGTTCCGCCGGTAATCAGGGCTGTTTTGTTTTTAAATCTCTGCATTATTTTTTGTTTTAAATTCTGCTGCAAAGTTTCAAATAAGGGGTTTCATAAAAAATCCGATTCTTGTGGAGTTTATTTCTTTATCAGCTTTTTCTAAAATGAGCATCAATTAAATCTATCAAAATTAAATTGTACACAATATAATTGGTTTTATATTTGCATAGTTATTTTAAACAATGGAATAATTAAAAACGTAATTTAAAAATTAGAAAAATGTCATTAATAGAAAACTTACAATGGAGACATGCCGTAAAAGCATATGATCCTTCAAAAAAAGTAACAGAAGAAAATCTTAATACCATTTTAGAAGCAGCAAGACTGGCTCCTACTTCTTCAGGTCTTCAGCCTTTCCGCATCGTTGTTGTGGAAAACCAGGAATTAAAAGAAAAAATGATGGCCGGAGCTTTGAATCCTGAAGTGATGAGAGATTCTTCCCATGTTCTGGTATTCGCAGCCTGGGACAGTTATTCCAATGAAAAAATTGATAAGGTATACGATTATCATACCGATGTAAGGGACTTACCAAGAGGACGTTTCAGCAGTTATACAGATAAAATCAAAGAAATATACGGAGCCCAGACTCCTGAAGAGCATTTTGCCCATACAGCCCGCCAGACTTATATTGCGCTAGGTTTAGCCATGGCCCAGGCGGCAGAATTAAAGATCGACAGCACTCCTGCAGAAGGATTCAGTAATGAGGTTGTGGATGAGATCCTGGGATTAAAAGAACTGGGATTAAAAAGCGTAAGCCTTTTGTATCTTGGATACAGAGATGAAAAAAATGACTGGCTTTCAACGATGAAAAAAGTAAGGATTCCTATGGAGGAATTCATCATCAAAAAGTAATATATTATCCCAACACTTTCAGATTCAGCCTTATGGAAAATTCAAAATCATTGCAGCTACAGAATCAGATTTGCTTTCCGCTTTATGTGATAGCAAAAGAGATCACAGGCCTTTACCGTCCGTTTCTTGATGAGATTGGCATTACCTATCCGCAGTATCTTGTAATGATGGTATTATGGGAAAATGATGGTCTTCCGGTGAACCATATCGGTGAAAAACTATTTCTGGACAGTGGAACTTTAACGCCTCTCCTGAAAAGACTTGAAGCTAAAGGAATTATTTCCAGAAAGAGAAAAAAGGAAGATGAGAGAGTGGTTGAAGTATTTCTAACCGAAACCGGAAAACAGCTTCAGCAGAAAGCTTGCGAAATTCCCGGAAAAATACAGACTAAAATTGGGATAGAAACAGAAGACCTGCTCCATCTCAAAGAGACGATCTTAAAAATATTAAACAAAATAGAAAAATAATGAAAACATTATATACAACACAGGTCACTGCACAGGGCGGAAGAAACGGCCATGTAAAAAGTGAAAACGGAGTTTTGGACCTTGACGTAAGAATGCCTAAAGCTTTAGGTGGCGGCAATGACGACTTTGCTAATCCTGAAATGCTTTTTGCAGCCGGATATTCAGCGTGTTTTGACAGTGCTCTTAACAGGGTGATCAGTTTATCTAAAGTGAAAACCGGTGAAACAACCGTTACGGCAAAGATCAGCATCGGGCAATTGGAAAACGGAGGATTTGGTCTGGCCGCAGAACTGGATGTGAATATTCCGGGAGTTTCTATTGAAGAAGCACAGGAATTAACTGAAAAAGCGCACCAGATCTGTCCGTATTCTAATGCGACAAGAGGTAATATTGAAGTGAAGCTTGCGGTGACAAATAACTAAGAGGAGTTTCTTTTTATAAAAAAAATCTGTTTCTTTGGAAGCAGATTTTTTTATTTAATAGATAGATTATCTTCATCAGCTTAGAATTAAAAATTGTTTTCAAGCTAAAATTATTTATTTTTACTGCAATCATTTTTATGAAAAACCGTAAACGAATATTCAAAATATTTATTACCCTTCTATTTTTATGGCTGTGCGGACATTTGATTTATATAACTATTGACGGTTTGACAGACAAAAATAGGCATGCAGATATCGCTGTCGTTTTAGGCAATACAGTAAATGAAGATGGAACACTTTCAAAAAGGCTTGAAAAGCGTATGGAATGTGGGCTTAATCTTTATCGTCATGGACGCGTAAAAAAAATATTAGTCAGTGGCGGACTGGGAAAAGAGGGATTTTACGAAGGAAACAAAATGAAAGAATATTTAATTAAAAACAAAGTACCTGACAGTCTTATAATCGTCGACAATTCTGGCAACAACACCCTTGCAACCGTGAATAACACACTTCAATTGAAAGACAGTTTAAATTTTCAAAGTTTAATTGTTGTTTCTCAATATTTTCATTTGACTAGAACTAAAATGTTATTTAGAAAGCAAGGTTTTAAAAACATAAGCAGTGTAAGTCCTCGATATTTTGAATTGAGAGACCTATATTCGTTACTGAGAGAATTTGTGACTTATTATATAGGATAAGATATTACAAAAAATGACCAATTATCTCGTTGTTGAATCACTCTTTTTAAAAGCATTCACTTTTTTGTAAGAATTGTTTTTTCTTTCTTTTTTATCTAAAATCAAGATCCCGAAAAGATGGTCAATCTCATATTGAAAAATGACAGCTGTAAAGCTTTTCACAATTTCAGAAATCAGTTTCCTATGGGAGAAGATAAATATATACAAACAGCATGGACATTAGCTTTTTAATTGTTTTTATTCTGGGCATCCTATTCCTGGTCATTAAATATTATACTCCAAAAATAAAGGGATATATTGGCGAGCGCAGGGTTTCTGAAACTCTTAAAAGATTAAATAATAAAGAATATATTGTCCTGAATAATATTGAGCTAAAGATTAAAGGTTCTACTTCACAAATAGATCACATCATTGTTTCAGATTACGGGATATTCGTTATAGAAACCAAAAACTATAAAGGCTGGATTTTAGGCTATGAAAAAGACAGGTACTGGACTCAGGCTATTTATAAGTACAGACGTAAATTTTACAATCCTGTTCTGCAAAACCAGGGTCATATCTATGCTTTAAAACATATACTGAAAAATTATCCATTTCTGAGATATTATTCAATAGTTGCATTTACAAAAAGAGCAACCCTTAAGACCAAAACATATACTGATGTTGTTTATACCCATAAGTTGGTCAAAACTATTAAAAAATATGATTCAGCTTATATAAACGAACGAACCAAGAACGAAATTGTCGCAACAATTCTCAATGCGAGAATAAACAATCGTACCGAAGATAAAAGAATAATAGCCAATTCCAACATCAACCGAAATATTTCGTGCCCAAATTGTGGAGGAAACCTTATTAAAAGAAATGGCAAATATGGGTTTTTCTGGGGTTGTAACAATTTTCCGAAATGTGAATATACAAGAAATATAAAGTAAAATTTCTATCAGAAAATAATATCTAAAATGCAAGAAAAGATTTAATTCACATAGAAACAAGACATTATCTCGTTGTTGAATCACTCTTTTTAAAAGCATCCACCTTTTTATAAGAATCATTCTTTTCTTTCTCCTTTTTATCTGAAATCAGGATTCCGAAAAGATGGTCAATTTCATGCTGAAAAATGACCGCGGTAAAGCCCTCTACAATTTCAGAATACTTCTGCCCTTTCAAATCTACATATTCCAGCTGAATCACTTTGCTTCTGTAGAACTGATCCCTGAATTCCGGAATAGATAAATCACCTTCCGGACCAAGATTCTGTAACTCTGATTTCCAAACAATCACAGGATTAATAAAATATTCCAAAGGATTTCCTTCTTTATCAAAACGTTGAACCCAAATTACTTTCCTGTTGATCCCAACCTGTGGTGCAGCAATTCCTACTCCCCCATCCGTTGAAAGAAGGGATTCTTTCATTCTTTTTACTAAAGTTGCCGTATTAAGGTCAATCGGATCAATTTCCGTGGAAAGGCTTAATAAAATTTTATGCTGATTGGCATCGGTGGTCTGATAAATAGGCATCGCTGTATTGATATCTCCTTTATTGATGATAGAAATTTCATTGGATGTGAGTTTCTGAGCATTGATAAAGCCGATGAATAAGATGAACAGAAAAGATATTTTTTTCATGAGGATGATTTGTAGTGCAAAGATAGATATTACGTCTTAAATGAGGCCTTTGGGCTAAAGCTCTTATTAGATTATTATTTTGTAAAACGGGCTTTAGCCCGTTCCTATTGAATTTTATATACTATGCTTATTTTAATAAATATAAGGCTTCGACTCCGCTCAGCCTGACAATGGATAATATTTACGGATAGTATTAACGTTGTCAGGCTGAGCGGAGTCGAAGCCTTTTTTATAATTACAAACTTTTCAGTTTAAAAAGACCTCCGGAACTTTAAAATGTTTTCGTCATATCCGCTGGAATAATCAGGTTAAAATCCGTCGGAATATAATCTTTTGCAGGAACTTTAAGCTCCGGATCTTCAGATTCAAAAACGGAGATCACCGCCATTTTAAGGTTCGGATTCTTCTGCTTGATATACCAGTAAATTCCACCGAATTCCTTACTGTGGTAGTTTCCGTTGTAATGGATAAAAGTTTTTCCGGCCTGCATACTTTTTAGGATAGATTCAGCCATGGTGGCATCTTTTGTGGCCTGGGCCGAAATAAAGTTCATCACTTTGGTTCCTTCTGCATGGTCGCCCATCATTGCTTTCATTTCCTGATATCCCGGCGTATCCAGTGTTACCTTAATGGGAAGCTGGGCAATGTAGGTTTTCTCTTTCTCACTTAATTTATTCAGAGATTCCAAGCCTTCTTTTGCGGTTTGAGAAGCATATCTTCTTGGAATATTGGTCGCGATGAAGTTCAGTTTTTTGGTTTTGGCAAAATCAACCAAAGGTTTGTAGTCTGTGGCATAATTGTTCCATAAACGAGCTGAATCTTTCAGTGTTTTAGCATCAAAAATTCCACTCAGATACTTGTTCAGCTGATCCTGATTATCTCTTTCAAACATTTCCGCTCCCAGAATGATCTGCCCGTTCTTTTTTTCAAACAAACCTTCAGTCACCTTCAGCTGAAGCCAGTGATTGACAGAGCTGTTATGATTTTCGCCAAAGAAAACCACGTCATACTCAGCCAGTTCTTTAATCAGTTTATCGGTTTTTATTTCTTTTCCTTTTTTGTCATAAAACTGGTAAGCTTTAAAATCCTGCCCGCTTAATGAACAGAAGCCAGCCAGGAGAATGGCTATGAAAATATTTTTCATTCTTATTTATTTAAATACAAATTGTACAATTATTTTTTCACAAATATCACAGATTTTTATGTTTATTTAAACCACAAAAGTCCCAAAAGCTTATCAAACACTTTAGTTAAGTTTAATACATCGCGTATATGAAGTACACTTAAGTTCTGTTAAAACCTTTGATTTTCTGCTTATGTGTTCTTTTGTTTTCAAAATATTAAAACTTTTTAAAACTAAAGTGTGCTAAAGTGTTTAAATCAATTAAAAACGTTTGTGACTTTTGTGGTTTAAAAAGCTTGCAAATCAAATTTACCTTTTCTCAGGCAAATCCAGCAATCTGCTTTAAAAACAAAAGACCGCCTTGAATTTAAAAAACAAAACGGTCCGCTTAAAATCATCTAACTATTTATTTCTCTAATTCTGCCACAAGGTCTTTCCACTCCTGCAGCTCAGGAATTCCGGGTTTTCTTTTTCCGAAGAACTGAACGATAAAGTCTCCTTCTTTATTGAATACTTCAATAGCCGTTACTTCCCCATCTTCAGTAGGTTTCTTAACAATCCATGCTTCAGCAATCTTCGTAACATCCAGGTGTAAGTTGAAATCCGGGTCCATTACATTGAACCACTGCTGGTGCCAAAGGGTTTTCTTCACATTTCCTGTATGAATCTGGATAATTCCCCTGTTTCCTACGAATACCATGATCGGGATATTCTTTTCTGAGGCATCTTCCAGAACATTCACCACTTTGGAATTATCAATTTTTCTGGCAAATCCTTCAGGAGCCAGTCTCAATGCCTGGGTTCTGCTTACCCCGAATTTTCTGGTCATCATGAAGAAATCGTGGGTATCTTTTAATTCTGTCCAAGCTTTTTTGAACCCTTCGGCATCAATCTCCGAATCTTCTTTTTCAGGAGCTTTCGGGGCTACAGCTTCAATCGATAAAGCCTGATTTTGCTCTTCAGCTTTGAATTTTTCCACAATAGCATCGAAAGCAGCTTCAACGCTGTCTTTTGTCAGGTAGATTTTATGAAGGGCAAGGCCGTCTTTTCCAAAGAACTGAAGACTTTTTTTATCTCCTTCCACTACTGCAAATGCAGATTTCCAGTGGTTAAGGAAAATCCTAAGATCAATATCTTCACCCACGAAAAGCTGTGCGTGAGGACTGCTGAAATCACCATTCTGGTAAGTTCCTTTTCTTTCATGGACGCATTCGTCGTTACGGGTAAGAGCCATTACTTTGCCTAATTTTTCTGCTTCAGTAAGGATAGCCGGAAATTCAGGGGTAAGGACAGTTACACCTTCTCCAATACTTGTTGCCAATAATTCAGCTTCACTTACTTCCAGCTGAGCTGCAGCATTTCTTATTCTTATATGTGGATTTTCTGCTTTCAGAGCTTCCCATTTTTCCTTTAAATCATTAACTAATGTGCTCATTATTTTATTTTTTTATGGTTAAAACTGTATAAATTCTGTGTATAATCTCGTTTCCCGATTTGCTTGGTATATCTTCTTCTTTTTCAGAAATTTTCATTCTCTTGAAATGGCTTTGGGAAACAAGCTGTTCCATTTCAGTGTTGCTGTATAGTGTAAAATCGTATTCCGTGAACGGGAGTGTTTCCATGAATTTTCTCTGTCCGAAAGTCAGAACGAAAGTCCCGTCTTTTTTTAAAACCCTGTAGATCTCATTGAGAAACTCAACGGGTTCTTCCCAGAAATAGACGGTATTGACACTCAATATTTTATCAAAGGTTTTGTCATCAAAAGGCAGCTTTTTACCTTCATACAATACAAATTCTGCCTGATTTTCAAAGTCTTTGTTCAGCTTTTTGGCTTCGTTATGCATAGTTTCGGAAATATCAACTCCTGTATATTTGAGATTTTTGGCCCTGTTTAAAATATTTTTCAGGTGTCCGGCATTTCCGTGTCCTATTTCAAGAATCTGTTCATCATCTTCTATTAAAAGTGTTTTAATGCTTTCCAATGTCATGCTGATGTTGGTGGCATGCATCATCTCGCCGATCTCTATTCCTTTTTCACCCTGCGGATTGGCCAGATTCTGAGCGAGGATTTTTAATTCATCTTTTTCCATGGTTATCCAAAAATGATCATTGGGTTATTGGTAATCGGGTGTCCGCAGATGGTACACGGAAAATTATACGCCCGGCTGATATTTTGGGCTGTAAAAACTTCTTCCGGCGTTCCGTAGGCAGAAACCTTTCCTGATTTCATTAACAAAATTTTGTCTGCAAACTGGGCTGCAAGGTTCAAATCATGCATTACTACAATTGCACTGTTGGCTTTTGCTGTAAAATTTTTAATAATTTCAAGAGCCTTGTATTGGTGTTTTATGTCTAAATTATTCAGAGGCTCATCCAGAAAAACCAGTTTGTGGGCAATTTCATTTTGCAGCTGTGCCATTACTCTTGAAAGATGGACACGCTGTTTTTCTCCTCCGGAGAGTGTGTTGTATTCTCTGTCTTTCAGGTGATAAACATCTGTTTCATACATCATTTTATTCATTGCTTCAAAATCTTCCTGACGTGGCTGCGAATCAAAGTACGGATAACGTCCCATCATAACAACATCTTTTACCTGCAGAGGAATTTCATTGGAATTATGCTGGGAAAATTTAGATTTATGCCTGGACAATTCCCTTACTTCCCAATCGGTAATGGGTTTGTCTTTAAATAAAATTTTCTGTTTTCCCCTAACTTCATTGGCCAAAACACTGAGAAGACTTGATTTTCCTGCTCCGTTTGGTCCTACAATCGCTAAAAATTCTCCATAATCCAAAGAGACATCCACACCGTCAAGAATATGGAAATTCCTGTGGAGATAGTTGATCTGATGTGCTTTTATCATTAGAGTGATTTTTTAAATTTAATTAAAATAGCAATAAAAACCGGCCCTCCGATCAGGGAGGTCAAAATACCGATCGGCAGTTCTGAAGGGGCTACAATGCTTCTGCTGATGGTATCGGCAGTCAAGAGCAAAATACTTCCCAAAACTGCTGACAACGGCAGAATGAAAACATAATTGGACTTGAATAAAAGCCTTAAAATGTAAGGAACAATAAGCCCTATAAAGCCAATCGTTCCTGAAAACGCAACGCAGGTCCCTACCATCAGTGAGGTAATGATCACGATCTGCTTTTTCAGTTTTTCAACATTGATTCCTAAATGCTCCGCATCTTTTTCTCCCAGCATCATAGCATTCAGGGCTTTCCCTTTTGGAAGCAGAACAGCATATGAAATGATTAAAACAACCGTTAAAACAATATTTTTCGTCCAGGTAGCAGCGGCAAGGCTTCCCATATTCCAAAAGGTGAGGTCTCTTAACTGTTCATCTTTAGAAATGTAGATGAGAAATCCGGTAATGGAAAAGCCTATGGATGTAATGGCAACACCGCTTAACAGCATCATGACAACATTGGTTTTCCCTGCACTGGTAGAAATCCTGTAAACCAGCATCATAGCCAGCAAAGCACCTAAAAATGCCGATATTCCGACTATTGAAAACTGAACTACTTCAGGAAGATACTGCTTAAAATGGCTTCCCAAAACAATAGCAATAGCTGCCAATAACGTTGCTCCGGAAGTTAAGCCTATCGCTTCACCCGTTGCCAGGGGATTTTTAAATAAACCCTGTAAGCTTGTCCCGGAAACTGCCAGCATGCTTCCTATGAGTATGGCCATAATAATTCTCGCAGCTCTTACATCCCAGATCACATATTTATCATTTAAGGCTAAGCCAGGATCTCCTTTAATCAGCTGTCCTAAAACACTGAACGGCGATGTCCCATTAAAATCGTAAACACCGATATAGAGTGCCACAACTGCAAGAATTACCAGCAGCAGGACACTTACAATAAGATAAAAGTAAAGCTTACTTTGTGTTTTCAATTAAAAGTTTGTTTAGTTCAACTGCAGCCTCTCCCAGTCTCGGTCCGAAACCTGAAACCAATCCTCCGTCCATAGTGATGATCTTTTTATTTTTCCCGGCATTGGTTTGCGCCACGCCCGGCATTTTAAGAGCTCCTTCGTTTCCTCCGGCACCCTGAAGGCCTGTTTCAAAGAAGAATAAAATATCCGGATTGGCTTTCACAACAGCTTCCGGTGTCAGTGGTTTGAAATCTTCGAAATCATTTACTGCGTTCTCTCCGCCGGCAAGACCTATTAAAGAGGCCATGGGTGTATTTTTACCTGAAACCATCAGCATATTCCCTCTTGCGTAGATGAACAGTACTTTTGGTTTTTTAGCGATCGGCTGAATTTGTTTCAGATCAGCATCGATTTTATCATTTAACTTTTGATAATCTGTGTTTCCAACTGCTTTTGCAACATCAGCAATCAGTTTTTTGGTTCCTTCTACCGTGTATTCCTGTTTGAAAATTTCAGCCTGAATGCCTGAAGATTTGATTTTAGCCATTAATTCAGGATTGATATCTTTTTCTGAAGCTAAGATCAAACTAGGACTTACCGCCATAATCGGCTCGATGGTCATGGATCTTACGTGTCCAAGGTCTTTAGCTGTAGCTTTTAGTGTTGAAGGATAGGTGCTTGTAACGTCTGTTCCTACGATTTCTTTTTCGTGGCCTAATGCGCTTACAATTTCTGTAATACCACCGCTCAGGGTAACGATTTTGTTATTGGATTTAGGGGCTTCAGATGATGTTTCTGTTGTATTTTCTGTCTTAGCTCCTTCTGCTTTTTTGCATGAGTATACTGCCATCAGGATGGAAGCTGCAAGGATTAATTTTTTCATGATATACTATTATTTGATTATTATAAAGGGTCAAATTCAAAATTGGTGGTACCGCGGTGGCCGTCTTCGCTTTTCATGGTATTGAACCTCAGCTTAAAGTAAAATCCTTCAGCATCTTTCAGAACAAAAAAACGGTCAGCATATACGTGGGCCTGCGGATTGTCTGTAGTTCCCGTGGTGGTTCTCCACTTATCACCAAGAGCTCTCTGATCGTTAAATATAAATTTTGATTTGTCTACATCACCTAGCTTAAAGGAGTTGTAAGCCTGATCAAGATTTCCTGCCGGAGTGACCTGATATACGCCCACTCCGTTAAGGGTGTTTGTAACAATAAAGTCAGCAAAAAAATAACTTCCGGCACTGACTCCGGGTGCTGTAAACACTTCATTGGTAAATGTGGTAAAGCCTAAATCCCAATCTTTTTTCTTGGGCTGGATTTTTACCGTTGTCCCTGTATTAAAACTGAAATAAGTAAAATTGTAATCTGTATCTTTCGGGATAAAATATTCAGTATAGCTTGTTGTATTGGCTATATCTGCATAGCGTATTTTGTATCCGTTCAATGCTCTGAGAATCTGGATCTTTTTCCAGCCTCTTGCAGCTCCTGACAAACTGACGGAACCTGGTCCGATATTATCAGGAGAAGGAATATCTCTTCCCAGATTTAAAAGGTAAACAGGGTTTTCAGCATCATTTTCTTTCACAGATTCAATTCCTGAAGTCTGGGTGAGGAAATTCCCGTCAGGTTGATCGATAAACTGCATATTGGCGGGATCAAACGTACCTACTGTTGCGCTTCCTTTAAGTACTGAGACATCTGCTTCCGTTACTGCTTTGATATCCGTTTTATTAGGAATTTTTGCCACTGTCATGGCCAATGAACCGTTAATTACAACATGGAAACCATCACCACTGTAGAAGCCAAGATCCCAGTCTGTCCTTCTATTGACAGAGGGTTTTTCATAATCACTTAAATCTATCCAGACTTGATTCGGTTCTGTAGCTCCTCCTGATTTTACTTCTACTACAGATCCGGTAATCGGAGGTGCCGGAACAGGATCCTCATCAGCAGAAACGCAGGACTGTAATGCGACAGCTGAAAAAAGGGCGAATATTTTTAAATAGTTCATAAGGATAACTTTTTAGAATTGATAGATTAATCTTGCGAAATAACTTCTTCCATAATACAGATTGAGACTGTCAGCCGCTCCTGTATGAGCAGTTCCGGCAGTTGCTGTAGTATTGATACTGGTCACGTCAAATATATTTTTCACTCCAACAGAGAGTTCCATGTGGTCTTTCCAGAATGGCTGGCTTACAATGAAATCCATCATATGAAAATCATCTGTTTTTCCGAGTCTGAAACCGGTGGCTTCGCTTTCCAGCACATAATTTCTTCCCGGACCGGTATATTTATAGTATAAGGCGAAAGCTGTTTGGGTATTTTTCAGTTTATAGTTTGCCGATGCTCCTGCCTGAACAAGATATTGGTAGTCTGTAGGTGATGTATGATAAAGCCCGTTCACAGCCACTGAGGTTCCGCTTACAGACCCTCTTAAAGATAAGGCCAACTGGTCTTTTTTAAAGTCGACATTGGCAGAGAACAGCATATTTCTGTACTTGTCCATATTCATATACTTGTAAGTGGAGGGATCTTTTACCAGTACCATTTCAATTCTGTCCCGTACATCCAGATATAATGCGTTAACGCTGTATGCGATTTTCCAGTCATTTGCTGTAAAATTCTGATCCCAGAAAGCACCTGCTGAAAAACCTTTTTCAGGGTTCAGGTCAGGGTTTCCCTGTACGTCATGATTGATATTAACGAAGTAGGTATAGAGCTCATCGTAGGTAGGAAAACGGTTTGCAGTCCCTGCTACAGCCCTTATGTTGGAATTTTCAGAAGTTTTATATCTTGCGGAAAGGGAATAATTGAACTGATTGTCAAAATTTTCGCTTACGGAAAGCCTTGCGCCCGGTCTTACAGAAAGCCTGTCTGAAATATTCCATTCTCCGGAGAGGAAATTGGAATAGGTAAAGATCTTTCTTTTCACCGCTTCACCGAAGAAATCTCCGGCAATAAGCGCGGCATATCCATCCGTATAATCCAGTTCATAACCTAATTGGAAATCGAAGGTTTTGTTATTGAGAAAATTACTGAACATTCCTCTTGAATAGATCACATCTGTTTTGTAGTACGACCTGTCTTCTCGATTGATTCTGACTGATCTGTTCGGAATATCATAGTTATAGTCATGGTATTTCCTGTCCTGGTTTTGGTAAGAAAAATCTCCCATATACCGTATATTTCCAATATGGGTCTGGATATTAAACTGATGGGCCCATCTTTGGGTATTATATTCACGGTCTATACTCTCATACAATGCTCCTCCCATTCCATCATTCAACGGAATCCTGTTGACCTCAGGATTGTAAAAATTGAATTTTTCATACAAATAAGACAGCTTATAATAGAAAGAGGTTTTGTTTTTTGAATATCGGATCAATGCTGAGGCATCGTACTGATCTTTGGGATTCCATTCGAAGCCTCTTTTATTATCTCTTTCAAAATATTTATAGCCCTTGCTTTCTCCTTCATAGCCCATAAACTGGTTATGGTTAAAGCTGATATTGGCAAACCAGTTATTATCAATATTATAATCTACATTGAGATTCTGAATATGCCTTCCGTTTCCTTTTTTCTTCAGATCGTAATTATCCCTTACGGTTTCTTCCTGTAGAGAAGCTCTTACGCTTACTTTCCTTGTATTGCTTTTTTTGGTGATAATATTGATCACTCCGGCTACTGCCCCGTTACCATATTCTACTCCCATGCTTCCCTTTACAACCTCTATTCTCTCTACATTATTTAGTGAAAGTTTGGTAAGATCAATATTGCTTCCCAATCCTGTATCACCCACTACAGGAATATTATCGATAAGTACTTTCACGTAATTGCCGTCTAGCCCCATCATATTGGCTGTAGAATTTCCGGAGCGGGTGTCCGGCGTGATCTGGATATTAAGGCTTTGGTTAAGAACATCGGCAACATTGGTTGCAGCCATATTTTTGATCTGCTGGGCATCTATAACCTCAACTTTATATATTGATTTATTGATAGACTGCTGCATGTACTGTCCTGTAATAACAACTTCCTCTATTTTATTTTTATTAAGAGAATCTTTTTCTTGTGCGTTCATCCAAAAGGCAATGGACAATGACAGAACGGAAAGCACTTTCTTCTTCATAGAGTAAAAATTTCCGCAAATATAATGCTTTATTTAGAATAGTTAAAAATAAATACTTATTTTTGTAGAACAATTCTAAATAAAAATAACGTTATGAAATTAAAACTACTTCTAGGAACATTAATGTTTACGGCTATTACAGCGCATGCACAAGTAGCGACGCTTAATGAAAATTTCAACAACTTTACTATTGGTACAACTACTTTTCCTCAAAATGGCTGGTCAGCAGTAGTTGCTCCTATAACGGGTGCATTCCCCCCTGCTCCACCAAGAATGATTGTAGCAGCTCTTGATACGGACAACAGCCAGAGATTTATTCAGTCTTATGCAGGTAACAATGCAACTGCACCTTCTTATCTTATTACTCCTCTGATTGATAATGTAACAGGAAATAAATCTTTAACATTTACCACTACACTGGTATCCCCGTCTCCTGGACCCGGAACCATACAGATCGGATTAGCAACAAGTCCTACCGATATGTCGACTTTTGTAGGTGTAGGAAATCCTATCAATGTAACTACCGTTGGAGTAATTCAGAACATAAGTGTTAATATTCCTTCGACTACGGGTTCTTATATTGTCTTCAAAGTAACTCCTTCCGCTGCTCACGTAGCGGTTCAGATTGATAATGTAGTCTACAATACTTCTACTTCATTAGGAGTTGACGATGCCAATAAAGTAAAGGAAAACTTTAAGTTTGCTATCAGTACAGACCATACAGCTTTAGAATTTATTTACAAAGCAGAGCCTAAGAACATTGAAATCTATTCTGCCGGAGGACAGAAAGTAGCAGAAGGAAAACTGAAAGGACAAAAATTTGATATCAGCGGACTTCAGACCGGTGTTTACTATATGCTGGTAGAAACTGCAGATGGCTCCGTAGTGAAATCCAAATTCATCAAGAAATAAGGTTTTATTATTATTAGACTAGTATTATGCCTTAAGGCCGGCCGGAAATGCTTTCCGGCCGGCTCTTTTTGTAAAATACCTACTATTTTCAAAGAGTAATAACTGCAAAAACAAGATAAAAATCATATTTTTATTTAGAATCATTAAAAATAAATATATACTTTTGTAGAATCATTATAAATAACAATTTAAAAATCAGTTATGAAAACAAAACTATTATTGGCTTCGGCATTGGCGCTTTCTGTACAGCAGACTGTATTGGCACAAACTGATGCACTGGGGTATACGCAGGTAAATATGACGATGGGACCTTCTTACCAAAATCGTGTGTTTTTCAATCTTGCCAATGGCAATATGGTTTCGCAACCGGCCAATACATGGGATGTGGCTTTCTACAGAAACTCCAATTTTGCATTCGGAACAAGAATTAATGACGCTTTGAATATTGAAGTGTATACAGCTTCTACGAATTTAGCAGACTGGGACAATATCAATATCAGCAATATCGCAAGTTGGGGAGAACCGCTTTACAATCCGGACCAGACCACTGACATCAGCCAGGGAGCCTTTGAACAAGGACCTATTACCTCATCCAATCCCAATATTCCGTCAACAGGTTGGGGAACATATAATTCCCTGACGCACCACATTGAAGGAAAAGCAATTTTTGTCCTTAAGTACACAGGCTCTGATTCCTACATTAAATTTGCAATTGAAGATGCATTTGGAGGGTATACGTTTAAATATTCCAAATGGAACGGAACTTCGTGGGGAGCTACTGAAACCAGAACTCTGGCCAATGGATCAGATGATGCTTATTTCAACTATTTTTCGTTCACCACAGGAACAAAAGTACCCAATATGGAACCTTCCAGAAGTGCATGGGATTTTATGTTTACCAAATATTACACTTTCTACAACAACATGATGATGTATCCCCTTACCGGAGCCATTCAGGGACCCAGTGTAAAAGTGGCAAAAGTACAGCCTGAAACCCAGGAAACAGCTGCGTTCACTACGCCTGCAGACAGCAATTTCTCTTCCAACATTACCACAGTAGGACATTCATGGAAAGGGATCGGAACGGTTAATAATAATGTAGTGTATTATGTCAAAAAAGGAAGTGATTACTACAGAATGTATTTCACAACCAACGGCGGAGCTGCTACAGGAGATATGTATTTCAAATACAAAAAAATTACAGCCACTTTAGGAATTACTGAGGTAAGCAAAAAAGCTTCATTCGGGATCTACCCCAACCCTACAACAGCAGATAAAAAAGTAACTGTACTTTTCGATGTGAAGGAAAAAGCAAACAATAAAGGAAACATCGAAGTGTATGACCTTACCGGGAAAAAAGTATATACTGCTGAACTCACAAATCAGACAGGATTCTACAGACAGGATCTGAATTTAGCTCACCTTACTGCCGGAAATTACCTTGTAAAAATCAGCTTCGGGGGCAGTACGGAAACGAAAAAACTTATCGTAAAATAAACTTGAATTTTAATACTTTCTATTTTTTCTAATCAAAAGGCGGTTTCACATCTGAAGCCGCCTTTTACTTTTTTTTATTTAATTAATCGATTAAAATCAATAAATTTTAAACCCTTTATATACTTCCGCAGAGCTTTCCATAATCCTGGAGGCATCTTTCCGGAAGTCAAGAAGATGGTCCTGGCCGTTGTGCCTGTTGTGGTGGTCAACGGTTTCCCAAAGCTCGATCAGGAAAAAAGTTCCTTTGTTATCTTTATCTTCAATAAGGTCGTACTGAAGGCAGCCTTCTTCTTTTCTGGTCTCTTTTACAAGTTTCTGAAACAGTTCTACAGCGTCCATTAAATAGTTTTCATTAAACTTAAAAAGCGCTACGATATGCAAATTCATGTTCTATTATTTAGTGGTGTAAAAGTAGAATATTTTCAAAGCCAAAAATGTTTTTCGGGCATTTATTTTTCTCCGGAACCCATAAATTTTATTTGAAAACTGATTTATAAATAGTTATGGAACTCATCACTATGACAAGGATACCAATCACCAGAAACATCTTCTTAACAGGAAGTTTAGCCGTAAGCATAGCAGAAAACGGGGCAGTAATAATTCCTCCGATCAAAAGGCCAAGAATAATATTCCAGTGCTGAACCCCGAGAGTCAGGAAAAAAGTAATGGCAGCAGTAATCGTTAATATAAATTTAGCAACGGTAGAGCTTCCCACTGCAAACCTGGGAGTAAAGGCATTTTTAATAAGAGTTCCGGTTACCAGCGGTCCCCAGCCTCCTCCCGCAAAGGAATCTATAAAACCTCCTATCACACCAAGTCTTGTCAGGTTGGTTTTTCTCTTCATCGCCTTATTCTGCTTATCTTTAAAGGCATTGGACAGGATCTGAATTCCCAGGTAGAGGGTGTAGAAAGCAATAAGCGTTTTCGTAATCTTGGCATAGTATTCACCCAGATAGGTCAGGCTCACAGCACCTATAATAGCGCCTATTACTGCCGGAATTGCAAGTCTTTTCACGAGATTTCCGCTTACATTTTTAAGTTTGATATGACTTAGACTTCCTGCAGCTGTGGTAAAGCTTTCTGCAGAATGTATACTGGCGCTCACAATATGGGGCGGAATATTCAGGAACATAAGCGTTGTTGTACAGATTACTCCATAGCCCATACCCATGGATCCGGCTACAATTTCTGCAAATACACCTACCAGAAGCATCCAGTAAAAAATATAGTTATCCTTTGCTAAAACCTCCAGAAGCTCATCTGTATATCCCATTTCGTACATGGACAAAACGGTGATCAGCACTACTGCAGCTGTAATCAGGAATACATTGAGTCTTATCTGTATTTTTCTTGAAATTATCATATATAATATCATTACAGCTCCCGGCCGAGGCTTGATATAAAAACCGAAACAAGGCTGCTTCAGTATGGTTGAAGCATTTGAGCTACTGCAAATATCAATTAAAAATATTATCCTACCAAATAAGTAGACTGATTATTCAAAAAAAAGGATCAGGTCAGTCGACCAGATCCATTAAAGTTTTACTCTCCAGAATATTCAGGGAAGCATCCCGGACTTCTATGAGTACATCATGCAGCCCGCAATGGTCTTCATTGCAGTCTTCACATTTTTCATAGAAATTTAAACTGACGCAGGGAAGCATGGCAATAGGACCATTCACCAGGCGGATGATTTTTGCCAGTTTCACGGTTTCAGGATTTCCTTTTAAAAAGTATCCTCCTCCTTTTCCTTTCTTGCTGTCGAGGATGTCCGCTTTTTTCAATTCTAGCAGAATATTTTCTAAAAACTTCAAAGGGATCTTTTTATGTTCCGCAATTTCGGAAATAAGAACCGGGCCATCATTCCTTTTCTCTACCAGGTATGACAGCGCTTTAAAAGCATATTGGGATTTTTTTGAAAGCATTACAGCAAAAATAAGAAAATAGTTTGAATTATATAAATGGATATGTATGAGGGTGAAAAGGTGAGGTGAAAGGGCGAAAAGGTGAAGGGAACAGTAAAAATAAGGAATGAGGAACAAAAAATGTAGAGGAAACTAATTAACAAATTTGCCATTATGCCTTTTGCCCTTCCACTTCTTCGCCTTTTTGCCTCTTCGCCATTAAATCCTTAAATTTGTTCATATGTTCAGTAAACAAGAAGCTCAGCAGCTAAAAAAAGAATTTTGGACAGCTTTTGGGAAGTCTTTTCCCAGAAAATGGCTCCTTTATGATACGAAGGTCAAGGATATGTCATTTAAATTTCATGCTGATAATAAAAAGGCGGAGGTCTCATTAGATATCGAAATGAAGGATGAAATATTTCGGAACGCTTATTATGAGAAGATTTGGTCTCTGGAAGATATTTTGAAAGACTTTATCGGAGACTTTCAAAAAGAGGAATATTTTACGCTTGACAATGGCAAAGTGATCAGCAAAATCTGGGTTGAAAAACATGGAGTTTCTATATTCAACAAAAATACCTGGCAGGAAGTTTTCGAGTTTTTCCGTGATAAAATGGATGGTTTTGAAAGGTTTTACTATGAATATGAGGATTTTATCAAGGATGTTTAATTCTTTTAAACGGTCCTGTAAATAAAAAATCCCACCATATCTTAAAATGTCTTCTCAACAAAAAAATATTATTATAAAAATTCAGATATAATTCCTTAATTCTTTGATTTTAAATATATTTGGGGGCATAAAAACTAAACCATGAAAATTGAATACAGGGATGAGGATTTTAAACTCATAAGCAACCTGCATGCCCGCGAGAAAAAATCCAGATGGTACAAACATTTTTTATCTCACAGAAAGCTCAAAATAAAAGAACAGTATCCTTCTGATACTCTCTTTGCCGTCCATTATTATTTAAATCCTGAGACAACAAACCGGAACAGAAAAGCTTATGCAGCGGATGAAAACTCTGCCAAAAATGCATGCCTGGTATGTAAATAATGAATTTATGCCAGAATTATAAGCAAGATTATAAAATATAAAAATATGGTCTTAAATATGCTGTATACATAGAAATTCACTAACGCCGATATCCTAATAACAAACATATTAAACTACTAAACATGAAAAAAGTATATAAAAACATTTTTGGAGAAGTAATTTCGAAGGCGAAAGCTGAGAAACTGGACGACTATCATTTATACTATTATGAAAAAGATTCTGATGAGCTCAAAGAGATAGAATTTCTCGCCGAAGATGAAATATACAGCATCAATTATTTTATGAGCCCTGATGAAGATGAAGAGCAGGTCGTCAATTATCTGAAAGAAAAATCTGATCTTTTCGATATTGAAAAAAGGGAAAATGCAGGAGATTTCATCATTGCCACCAACAAAATGTATTCCCTGGCTGTGGATGACAAACCTCTGATCTCAAAAACCGTCTTCCATCATGATGATCCCGATAATTTTATCTGTTCTCAGGTCCTGGACAACGAAACGCTGAAACCCATTCTGGAAAGAACCACAAAATGCTGGTATACTCTGGATGAAAAAGGTGAAAAATACGCAGCCATAGAATTCAGCTATCAGGAAGACGGAAAGCTGGAACTCGCTATAGACAAGACGCCCGACCCTGAAAATGAACTGGAGTGGCAGTATTATGAGTATTCAAACTTTCAAGATCTTCAAAGCACGATGGCAGACGATATAAGCTATTACAAAACAGCAGTTCTACTTCCTGAGACCGTAAATCAGGAATGTTCAATTAATCAAAATTAAAAATGCCGGGTTTGAAAAGTGCTCCAGAAAATCTTTAAACCCGGCATTTCAGTTTTTCTATTTTTATGACGATTCACGATCTGATTACATGATTCGTTGATTGGGCTACGTTTCCTGTTTCTGCTTCTCTGATCTTTGTACCATTATTTAAACCGAACAAAAATGGAAACAAAAAAAGTATGGTTCGTTACAGGAGCCTCAAAAGGTCTGGGACTGGCCTTAGTGAAAAAATTATTGGCAAAAAACTACCGTGTAGCCGCAGCCACAAGAAACACACAGTCTTTAATCTCAGAAATCGGAGAAGAATCTGAAGCATTTCTGCCTCTCGAACTGAATTTAACGGATAACGGAGATGTACAGTCAGCGGTTTTAAAAACAATTGATCATTTCGGACAGATTGATGTGGTGGTCAACAATGCCGGATACGGACAGATCGGTACCCTGGAGGAACTGACGGATGAAGAAGCAAGAGCCAATTTTGACGTCAATGTATTTGGTACCCTGAATGTGATCAGGAATACAGTTCCTTATCTGAGGGAGCAAAAATCAGGACATCTGCTCAATATTTCTTCTATTGGAGGCTATTCCGGAAATTTTCCAGGCTGGGGAATTTATTGTGCAACAAAGTTTGCCGTAGCAGGATTGACTGAATCTCTGGCTGAAGAAATTAAAGAATTCGGGGTTCATGCAACGGTGGTGTATCCCGGTTATTTCCGGACGGATTTCTTAAGTAAAGATTCTGTGAAAACACCTGCCCATCCAATCCAGGCCTATGAAACCGCCAGAAGTTCCGAGCAGGCCCATCTTAACGAGATCAACGGAAACCAGCCTAACGATCCTGAAAAAGGCGCAGAAGCTTTGATTGCACTCAGTGAAGTAAAAAATCCACCGGTTCATTTTCTTTTGGGAAGCGGTACTTCCGAATTCCTGGATGCAAAAATCAAGATCATTACCGATGATGCCAGAGAATGGGAAGCGCTCACAGTGTCTACGGTGATATAAATACATTTTTTGTCTAACATCACAATTCTTCGACTGCGTTCCGGACATAGATGCTATAACAATGTCATGCTGAGCGTAGTCGAAGCATTTACATAAAAGCTTAGATTAAGATTGTTACCATATATCCTTCGGTTACGCTCAGGATGACAAGCATCAATCACATTCATAATTTGACATTATACAATTTACTAAATTAGCATGATGAAACCTCCATTCCGCTTTAACACGATTTCTGAATTTCATGCCTTCTGTAATCTTCCCGGACCTGAACATCCTATGATCAGCCTGATTGATTACAGCAAGGTGAACTATCCTACAGACGACAGTGAGCTGAAATGGATCCAGGATTTTTACTCCATCGGTCTGAAACGCAATGTGAATGCGAAGTTCAACTACGGCCAGCAGGAATATGACTTTGATTCGGGAGTTTTATGTTTTGTTTCCCCGCTCCAGTTTCTGAAACTGGAAATGAAACCTGATGTGGTGGTAGAACCCACTGGCTGGCTGCTGATCATTCACCCGGATTTCCTCTGGAATACCCCGCTCGCAAAAAAGATAAAATCTTATGACTTTTTTAAATATAATGTTAATGAAGCCCTTTTCCTTTCAGACAGGGAAGAAAAAGTTGTGGTTGACATTCTGAAAAATATAGAGCGGGAATATCAGTCCAATATGGATAAATTTTCCCAGGAAGTAATTGCTGCCCAGATTGAGCTGCTTCTTATTTATTCTGAACGCTTTTATGAACGGCAGTTTTTCACCCGGAAAAAATCCAGCCATGAGCTTCTGGAGAGATTTGAAGAGGTACTTTCCCGGTATATTGACAGCGGAAATCTCATAGAAAACGGAATTCCCTCTGTAAAAACCATAGCCGCTGAAATGAATATTTCGTCTAATTATTTAGGATCTTTACTACGGATTCACACCCAGCAAAATACCCAGCAGCATATCCAGAATAAACTCATCGACCTTGCTAAGGAACGCCTCAGCACCACTCACCTTTCAGTAAGTGAAATTGCTTATGAATTGGGTTTTGAACATCCGCAGTCTTTTAGTAAGCTGTTTAAGCAAAAGACCAATCTGTCTCCGCTGGAATTCAGGAGGTTATTTAATTAAAAAAAACAGTACAGTTTTTTTTCCAGTGCTTTTTTGTCAAATGGCAAACCCGGAAAAAATAACTTTAATTACCTTGCATTCATGAAAGAACTGTTTGATTTTATTTTGAGATTCGGAAATCTGAACCAGCAGCAGATTGACTTTATAACCAGTAAGGCAAAAGAAACAGACCTTCCGAAAGATGAATATTTTTCAGAAGCCGGAAAAATCGCACGCCAGGTGGGATTTGTCGTGAGCGGAATTCTGAGGGTTTGCTATTACGATAACAAAGGCGAGGAAATTACTAAATACTTTATTGAAGAAAACAATCTCGTTGTAGACCTGGAAAGTTTTGATAATGAGATCTGTTCCAGCACTTATGTTCAGGCCGTTACCGACTGTAAACTTATTGTTTTTCAAAGAAAAGACTGGCTTGAGCTTTTGCAGACTATTGTGGGATGGGAAGCTATTGTGCATAAAATTATTTCAAGGGCACTGATCCAGAAAGTAGAAAGAAGAAGTCCGCTGGTTTCGGAAGATGCAACCACCCGCTATCTGAAATTTCTGGAGATCTATCCTGCTGTGGCCAATAAGATTCCGCTTTCTTATATTGCGTCCTACCTTGGGATTACCCAGTCTTCGCTCAGCAGAATCAGGAAAAACATTGCCAAGCATTAGATCCTGACCTTCTGTTTTCTTACTGTAAAATTTTAAATTCATTTTCTTTTCACTTTTTGTCATTTGGCAAACCAGATTACATTGAATTGATGGAATTTTACATCATCAATTAAAACAAAGAAAAAATGAAATCAGTATTAATAACAGGAGCCAACAGAAGTATTGGCCTGGAAACCGCAAAACAGCTTTCAGAAAAAGGATTATTGGTCTATTTAGGAAGCCGTGACCTTCAAAAAGGGGAAGCTATTGTAAAAGAGCTGAATGAAAAAGGTTTTCAAAATATAAAAGCCATTGAGATTGATGTAACCCAAACCGATTCCATCTCAGCCGCTAAAGATCTGATCGGGAAAGAACAGGGAAAACTGGATATCCTGATCAATAATGCAGGGATTCTGGGAGTAAACCCTCAAACGGCAGTGGAAACATCCATAAAAGACATTCAGCAAGTATTTGATACCAACTTTTTTGGAGTAATCAGTGTAACGCAGGCATTTTTAGAACTGCTTAAAAAATCGGAAAGCCCGAGAATCAGCAATATTACTTCGGGGCTTGGATCATTAACTTTACACAACGACCCGAGCTGGAAGTATTACCATGTAAAAGGAGCGGCATATGGCCCGTCCAAATCAGCTTTAAATGCTTATACTACTGTTTTGGCCTACGAGCTGAAAGATTCTCCTTTTAAAGTCAACGCAATAGATCCGGGCTATACTGCTACAGATTTCAATCAGCACAGCGGGCCGGGTTCTGTAGAAAGTGCTGCTTCTTTTATCATAAAGCATACGCTCACCGATGAGAATGCACCTACAGGGCAGTTTTACAGCAATGATATAGAGGATGAAAGCGGGATCAGTCCGTGGTAATTGTATTGCAGAATATAATTTTAAGGAGAGGCTTTTGTCTCTCTTTTTTGATTATTTAATCACCATTTATAACTAAAAAAACCACCGCTTTTAGCAGTGGTTTTTTAGTTATATTATTTATCCAAACTTCCTCTTCCTCATCCAGAAGAACAATCCTCCCAGTAAGCCTATTACTACCAAAGGTAATAATAAGTTCAGCCACTGCCAGTTTGTTTTTTCTTCCGTGATGCGGTTTCTGTCCAGAAGTCTTTCTTCAATATTCCTGTTTCTGAGAGCCATCAGATTACTGTCGTCCAGAAGATAATCCAAGGCATTTCTCAGGAACTGCTCGTTACCGAACTCCTGGTTTGTAAGGCGGTCAATTCCCATCGGAAGCGGCTCGCCTTTATGCATTTTGTTTCTTCCTACGTCTCCGTCTGCAATGACGATCATTTTGTTTTCAGGGCTCTGGCTTTTGAAGCCGGGATAACCTTTTCTTTCAATTCTTGAAGCATAGGCAGAATTAAATTTTCCTTCCAAGGCAACAGCAAAGATCTTTGGTGTGCTTGGCTTTTCCATTTGCCCAAGACTGTCAACACTTGCAATTTCCTTTAGGTCTACATAATTCGGAACCTGTTTCAGGAGCGTTCTTTCACTGGATTCGAAAAGCACTTTTGTTTTAATATTTTTTCTTCCTCCTAAAGTATCAATAGAAGTGGGAAACTCAAATTTTACCGGGTTGATATTTTTTGTGATCGGATTATCATTTTCAGCAATTCCCAATGGAAAATAAGGCCATGGAAGGCTTGTATACTGAGGATTTCCTCCTACTTCACCCGTAACCAGCTTCAGGAGTGCAAATTTCTTTACATCCTTTACTAAAGCAGGATTGATCCTGATTCCGTAATTGAAGAAGAAATCGGTCATATTGATATCTACAGGGAAAGGCATTACCTTTTGAGATCTTGTCAGCGTATCCATTTCAGCATTAACGGCATCAATCATCCAAAGCGTTTTTCCACCGTTCATAATGAACTGGTCAAGGATCACTTTTTCATTATCTGTGAATGCTTTTCTTGGTTTTGCAATCACCAGCGCACTCATCTGTTTCAATAACGGAAGATCTTCAAGAGTAAGTTCTGTCTGATTTTTAGGGACTATAGGACCTGCATCATAGTTTTCCAACGCCAATTGCATAAAACTATGGAACTCTTCAGGACCAAGCTCATCCTGATTCACCAGGATCCCGACTTTCTTTCTCTTATTTGCTGCGATATTCTTGATATTGGAAACAAGGCTGTATTCCAGTCCTTCTATAGATCTTGTCAGCTGCTGATCTGCATCTATTCCAGCCTGCTGTACTACCAGCGGAATGGAAACTCCTCTTTTGTCATATTTGATAACGGCATAAGGAAAAAGCGTAATCTGAGAAATTTTCCCGTCTTTAACATCCGGAAGAACGGAAGGCTGCATCCCCATTGCCATCAGGGTATCCTGAGACATTTTTGTTTTGATAGGATCAACAAATTTAAAATCAATTTTCGGATTGATCTTCCTGAACTCTTCCAGCATAAATTTCGTCTCACTCTGAAGCTGTTTAAAGCTTGCCGGAAAGTCTCCTTCAAGGTAAACATCTACCGTAAGCGGCTTTTTCACGGATTCTAATACTTTTACCGTATTATCCGAAAGGGTATATCTTTTTTCTTTGGTTAAATCTAATCTGATTCCTGAATACGTAAGCAGGATAACCAAAGGCACTACTGCAATTAAGAAAATTCCTAATGGAGATTTAATATCGAACTTCTTCATAATGCTACTTCTTTTTAGAGATAAAATGGTTGGACAATAATAACGTAGCACCGATGATCAGAATAAAATAGGCAACATCTTTAAGGTCAATAAGACCTCTGGTGAATCCTAAAAAATGCTGGTAAAACCCTACATTCTGAAGAATAAAATCTGCACCGCCCAACAGTTTATAGCTGGCAAGCTGCTCTATCCCAAAATACATAATAAAACACATAAAAACGCCTAAAAGGTACGCCATGATCTGATTCTGGGAAAGCGATGAAGCCAATATCCCAACTCCTGCAAAAGCAGCAATTAAAATAATCAACCCTATATAGCTGCCCAAGGTCATTCCAAGGTCAATATTTCCTGCAGGAACTCCCAAGACATAAACTGTATAAAGATAAATCAATGAAGGAATAAGGCAAAGAACACCAACGATCCATACTGAAAGGAATTTCCCTGTTACCAGATCCGAAACTTTTAAAGGCTGAGAAAAGAGCCAGTTCAGTGTTCCTGTCTGCTGCTCTTCTGCAAAGGTTTTCATGGAAAGTGCGGGAATGATAAACATCAGCAGCCATGGTACGAGGACGAAATAGCTTTGTAAGGAGGCCATCCCGATATCGAAAATATTGGAATCATTCTCGAAAAAAAACAGGAAAAGAGCCGTTATGAGACTGAATGCGGCAATGATTACCCATGCGCTCCAGTTTCCAAAGTAACTCCAGAGTTCCTTTTTTAAAATTGCAATCATAGTTTTTTGTACAATGTAAAAGGGGATGTATCTATGTATTCGTGTATTAACGTATTCATGTATACATTCGGCTTAAACAATTATTTGTTTTTTTTATTCTTATTAACGAGTTTAACGGTCATCATGATCAGAAATACAAGAACGAAAAATCCGGCGATTAATTGCCACCAGTATTCAATAACCGAAGATTTCAAGATCACTGTAAAAACGACCAGGAAGAGAATAAACGTAGCAATTTCATTAGCCTGTCGCAATTTGATATTGGGCGTTTCGATGGTCCCTCCGTTTAATTCTTTCAGTTTCAGCACTTTTTTCCAGCACCAGTAATGGTAAACGGCGAGGACGATCAGGAATGTAAGCTTTAAATGAAACCACGGCATTTTCATTAGCCCGGTATTCAGGAAAATCATAATAATTCCACAGACAGCCATAATGATGCCTGCAGGAACCGTAATGATATTCCACAGTCTTCTGGCCATGAAAGTATACTGTTCTCTAAGGATTTTCTTTTTTTCGTCAGCAAATTCATCCGTATCCTTGTAGTAAACAAAAATTCTTACGAGATAAAAAATTCCCGCAAAATAGCTTACCATGAAGATAATATGCAGTGCTTTGATTATAGTATAAAGCATTTTTTAAAATAATGGCAAATATAATGTTAATAACAAAAATATTTGGTAGAAATAATATAAAAAAACACTTCGGCTCTGTTCATCATGATATTATTTACACAACTGCTTTAATTTTATCAAAAAACAAACGCAATCATCAATAGGTCATGCCGAGCAAAGCCGAAGCATTGATATCGTTAATTTTTAATTAAGAAATAACTCCCAATTCTTTTCCTACTTTCTCAAAACCGGCAATGGCCTTATCCAGATGCTCTTTTGTATGGGCAGCAGAAAGCTGTACTCTGATCCTTGCTTTTCCTTTCGGCACCACAGGATAGAAGAATCCGATCACGTAAATTCCTTCATCCATAAGCTTTTCAGCCATTTTCTGGGCAAGAGGTGCATCATATAGCATTACAGGAACAATAGCAGCATCACCATCAGGAATATCAAATCCTTTGGCTACCATCTGGGTTCTGAAATAGGCTGCGTTTTCCATTACTTTATCACGAAGAGAAGTATCTTCCGAAATCATATCCAGAACTTTCAGGGCAGCTCCAACGATTCCCGGCGCCAGTGAGTTTGAGAATAAATAAGGACGAGAACGCTGTCTCAGCATATCAATAATCTCTTTTTTACCGGAAGTAAATCCTCCAAGAGCACCTCCCAAAGCTTTTCCTAAGGTAGAAGTAATAATATCCACTCTACCCATCACCTCATTAGCTTCGTGGGTTCCACGGCCTGTTTTCCCTATAAATCCTGTCGCGTGCGAATCATCAACCATTACCAGGGCGTTATATTTATCTGCAAGGTCACATACCCCTTTAAGGTCAGCTACAATACCATCCATGGAGAAAACGCCGTCTGTAACAATAATTTTGAAACGGTGATCCTTTTCGGAAGCAGCAATTAACTGGGCTTCCAGATCTGCCATATTATTATTTTTATAACGGTATCTTGCTGCTTTACATAGACGTACACCATCAATGATGGAAGCATGGTTCAATTCATCTGAAATAATAGCATCCTCTTCCGTAAACAATGGTTCAAAAACCCCTCCGTTCGCATCAAAACAGGCAGCATACAGAATAGTATCTTCAAGACCCAGGAAATCTGCAATCTTTTTCTCCAATTGCTTATGAATATCCTGTGTTCCGCAGATAAAACGTACAGAAGACATTCCGTAACCGTGAGATTCTATCATGTCCTGGGAAGCTTTCATGACTTCCGGATTATTGGACAGACCCAGATAATTATTGGCACAAAAGTTTAAAAGCTTCTTTCCATTGGCTTCAATTTCCGCACTCTGCTGGGAAGTGATGATTCTTTCTCTTTTGTAAAGACCATCATTGTCAATGTTTTGCAGTTCGTTCTGTAAATGTTGAAGATATTTTTCAGAGATCATTTTTTAGTAATTTTTTAGATGTGCTAATTTAATAAAAAGCCTTTAAAGAATCAGCTTTTATAAGTTTAATTCTAAAAACAGGGGTCAATTTCATTTTTAACACTATTAGTCTACTAATTTAGTAGGATAATGGTTATATTTGTTCTTTAAAACTCAGGAATATGAGATTGACTCCCATACAAAAAGTAAAGAAAATAGATTCTGAAAGCTTTAAAAACAACCATATGAAGCCCCGTTTGCCGGTTATTATGGAGGATTTCATCGATCCTGAAAGTCCTGCATTCAAAAAATGGAATTACAAGTATTTCAAGGAAATAGCCGGAGATCACAAAGTCAATATTTACGGAAGTGAGCTTGAGTCTCTGGATAAAGTGGCAAGCAGCCCGATCGGCCAGACCACATTTGCGGAATACCTTGATCTGATAAGCACAACCCCTACGGAACACAGGCTTTTTTTGTTCAACCTGCTTACAATCAGACCGGAACTTAAAGATGATCTCCATTACAACGACGTTACGGACGGAAAAATATTAAAATGGCTTCCTTTTATGTTTTTCGGGGGTGAAGGTTCCGTTACCAGAAATCATATCGATATTGATATGTCCCATGTTTTTATTACCCAGTTTCACGGGATCAAGAGAATCTGGCTTTTTCCCTGGGAACAGTCGGATCTTATGTATAAACTACCCTATAATTTTCACAGCTTACCGAATATTAAAGATCCGAATTACAGAGAATACCCTGCCCTGCTCTATTTAGACGGTTACGAAGCTGTATTGCAACCTGGCGAAACGCTTTATATTCCATCCGGATGGTGGCATTATATCCAGTATGAAACCGAGGGATATTCTGTTTCTGTAAGAGCACTTCCGTCCAGTATTCTGGAAAAATGGAGAGGATTTAAAAATATGGTTGTAACCAGAAATTTTGACAATATCATGCGTAAGCTTTTTAGAGAAAAATGGTTCAGGTATAAAGTAAAAACTGCCAGAAAAAGAGCTGCAAAAGCATCCAGGAAACAAAGAACCTTTCTCATCTGAAGGCTCTCATTTATAGTTTAACCCTTAAATAATTTAACAATGGAATTTATTTATGCCTTATTATCTGCAGAGCGTCCGCTCTACACTTTTTATCCTCTTTTTTAAATGAAAAACCTTCATTTCTGAAGGTTTTAGTATATCTAAGAATTATTTTACTGTTTTAAAAACTTTATATTTTTCTCATCAATTGAGAAGATGTAAGATCCCGGAACCAATTCTGAAATTCCGACCGCTTTTCCCGGCTGGTAAACAGATTTTCTGATTAATTTCCCCTCTATACCATAGATTGAATAGTCCACAGGCTTATTAATCCCTTTTATAAACAGTTCATTCTTTGCCGGATTTGGATATAAAGCAAAATCTTCCTTCTCCACAGACGATACGCTTAATGTATTATCCTGGATTACGGTAGAATTTTTCTCCAGAATCTGGTATTCATAATTGAATTCAACACTGGCCACAGGGAAAGCAACCGTTTCCAGGAACCCTTGATTATTAGTGGTATTATTCAGCGCAAAATAAGCAGTCTGCCCGCCGGTTCCATTCACTTTGATCGGTAACGGGATTTCAAAAAAGCCTACGGTAGGGCTGCTCTGTATCTGAGACGCTTTAAACAGGATCTGATTTCCCGTTTGTTTCCATTTTATTGTGTAGCTGGGATAGCCTTCGCCATATAACCAGTCATTGAAGAACTCTGTAAAATCTTTTCCTGTAGACTGAAGCAGAGATGCATTAAAATCCGGAGTTTTTGCATAACTATAAGCTAAATTTGGTCTTGCGTGATAATCTTTAAGGGCCTGATAAAAGACATCATCCCCCAGAATCCATTTGATCATTCTTAAAATATAAGCTCCTTTTGCATACGTCAGTCTGTTATTGAATATCCTGCTCACATTGGAAAGGTCTGCATCCGGAACATAGGTTGAACCATTGGGAGCAGAAGTAATATTATTAATTTCTCCCAGCAGGAAATTTTTGAATTCAGTACTGGTCATCAATAGTTTTTCGTTGGCAAGAACGGCTCCGAAAGTGGCAAAACCTTCATTCAGCCAGATATCATTCCAGGCACCGCAGGTTACTTTATCTCCGAACCACTGATGGGCAAGCTCATGGGCAATAAGTCCCTTGCTCCAACTTCCCATAGACGACATGGTCTGATGCTCCATTCCACCACCGAACTTAAACTGCATATGTCCATACTTTTCATTACGGAACGGATAAGGCCCGAAATAAGTTTCGAAAGTGCTCATGATCTGTTTTGTCCATTCAATATTAGCCATACTGACAGGATCTGCATTGGTGGACGGGTATACGTAATTAACAAATGGAAACGGCGGGTTTCCCATTGTATCATTCAGTTTAACGAAATTGGTAATGGAAAGTGCGATCAGATAAGCTGCTGTAGGATAAGCTGTTCTCCAGAAAGTAAGTTTCTGATTACCGGGAAGCGCTGTTTCAGACATCAGCTTTCCGTTGGCTGCAACATTATATTGTGAAGGGGTTGTAATTTTAAAATCAAACCTTTCAATCTTGTCATTCATGCTTTGTTTTGTCGGAAACCAATCCTGTGCTCCATAAGGTTCGCTCAGGGTACATAAAATAGGTGTTCCGCTTTGCAAAGTAGTTGAAAAAGCATTTCCGGTAGTCGGGGCGCCTGAATAATGGATCGTCAGTGAGTCCAGTGTGTTGGCAGGAATAGAAACCGGAAAATCGATTTTTACTTCCTTTGTCGGCAACTGCTGGAAGGTAAGATTGCTTCCGTGATACTGCACCTGGGAAACCACCATATTATCCGTAAGATCAAAATAAATGCTGCTCATATTCAGATTGGGCTTGAAATGAGAGGTAACGGACCCTGCAATGTTGTATACCGCAGGATCTAAAGTAACATTCATCCTTTGATACTGGAGATCGTAGTTTAAAGTATTGGGATTAACGTTGTAGGCAGTCATTTTTTGGGTAAAAGAATTCATTTCTTTTGCGATGAGCCCTTTCATTTCAATATTTTGGTCATGGGTTTGTCCATAAGATGGCTGGGAGAACAAAAGGCCCAGGATCAGAAGGTAAAATTTTCTCATACTCAGAATATTAGATTGTAACCAAAGATAAAAAAAACCTTCTAATCATTGATTAAAAGGTTTTTAGAATATTAAAATAATATCTTTTAGAGATCCAGAGCCGGCTCAAGAATTTTTTCCATTCTTTTCTTTACCATATCTACAGATCCTGAATAATTGTTGACCATTAAAGAAAACACAAGGGTTTTTCCTGAATTGGTCTTCAGGTAGCCTGCCAGTGTTTTTACTTTATTTAGAGTTCCTGTTTTAGCAAAAACCTGTCCGTTCCCGGCTCCGATGAACATTCTTTTCAGAGTTCCGGACTGTCCGCCTACCGGCAGTGACGTGAAATAGGCTTTGTAATATTTCTCATCCATTAAAGAGGTTAAAAACTTTGCCTGAGCAATAGGTGTTACATTATTACTTCTGGAAAGTCCGCTTCCGTCTATATAATTTAAGCCCATCATGTCGAAGTTTTCATCTTTCAGGTGGCCTGTTACCACTATTCTTCCGGATTCTGAAGTCTGATCACCCAGTTTCTGGAATCCAACTGTTTTCAGTAAAGCTTCCGCCAGGGAATTATCACTATGCTGGTTGGTATAAAATATAATATCGCCTAATGTAGGAGATTTATATGCTGAGACCAGCTTTCTGCTTTCCGGACTGGCATCCGTCATTCTCGGAGTTACTTTTCCTGTTACTCCAATTCCGCTTTTTACCAGTGTTGTTCTTAAAGTATTGGCAAGATAAGCCGGAGCATCGGGAAGCTTCGTTGTTAAAAAACCGTCTCCTTCATATTTGTCTGCATATACCATCTGGTTGGCATAAGGTGACATATAGAAGTATTTTTTTTCAGAAGCCAGTCCTGATTTTTTCATGATCAGTTTTTCGTTGGCTGGATTGATCTCGCGTGTAGTTCCTACAGGAAGGTAATAATTATTGTTTTCAAGCCACACAACATTTTCCGGAAGCCTTGTAATATTGCCTTTGAAAAGCGCTGTCTGAATGATAATATCACCGTTTACCTTTCGGATCCCTTCGCGGGAAAGTCCACCCATGAAGTCTGAAATAATGTCTCTGTATGACCATGCACCGGCTTTATTGGTTCCTAAAGAAGGATCGCCGCTGCCTATCAGATAGAGATTTCCGTTTAAAGTTCCGTTTTCATCAATAGTTCCTGAATATTCCAACTGAGTCATCCATCGGTAGTTTTCACCTAAAAGGTTTAAAGCTGTTTCCGTGGTAAGCAATTTGGTAGTAGAAGCCGGAACTAAAGGAGTATTTTCGTTGTACGAAGAGATCACCTTCTTCGTTTTAGGGTCGTACACTACGAATCCCCAGTCTGCATTTTTCAGAACAGGATCCGCCATCATTGTGTTTACATTAATATCTACGAGCTCTTTGGCCGACAAAACCGTTCTTTCCGCCACTGAGGTAACGGGAGAAGGGAGGTTCAAAGTATTTTTTTGATTTTCGTAAGCCTGTGAGTAAAGAACTGTAGAAACGGTAGATTGAGCAAGGAAAAACCCAGAAGCCAATACCGCTACACCTGAAATATATTTTCTGTAATTTACCATCTATCTTTTTTGTTTCTATAGTTTGACAGTGTAAAAAATGATAAGTTAAATCATAAAGTTAAAGAGTCAAACACTTAATCAACGTCCAAAAGTAGAAATTATTGTTTTATAAAGGATTACAGAGGTCTTATAAAAGAGCCTAAAGTTTGTTAAAAATTGTTAAAAATCCACAAATATATCTTTTTTAATACTTTGATAAGCAGTAATTTCATCGAATTCATTCAAACTTAACAAAACCATTTTTTTAAATTCATCATACTTTTTCCCGCGGGGAAGTTTAAGCATAATCTGAAACTGGTATAAATTATTAAGTCTTGCAATCTGTGCTCTTTCGGGTCCCAAAACACATTCTTCCGGAAGATATTTTCTTAAAATGGAGCCCAGAAATTGGGAAGCCCGGTTTACCTTATCTTCTTTTCTGTGTTTAAGCTCAATCATTATCAGCTTGGTGAAGGGCGGATAATGAAATTTCTGGCGTTCAGTAAGGATATATTTATAGATCTTTGCAGGATTATTCATCTTGATCAACTGAAAGACAGAATGTTCCGGATTATACGTCTGGATTAAAATTTTTCCTTTCCCGGAAACTCTTCCGGCTCTTCCTGAAACCTGCGTGATCAGCTGGTAAGCTCTTTCTTCTGCCCTGAAATCCTGTACATACAGCAGGGAATCTGCTTTGGGAATGGCTACAAGCTCGATATGATCGAAATCCAGACCTTTTGAGATCATCTGCGTTCCTACAATAATATCTGTTTCGCCTTCTTCTATTTTTTCATACAGCTTTTCGTAGGCAAACTTTTTACGCATGGAATCTACATCCATCCTGTCCACTTCATGGTCAGGAAACATTTTGGATACTTCTTCATGAATCTGTTCTACTCCCACCCCTCTTTCGTTGAGGTTTTCGGAATGGCATTTCGGGCAGGTTCTCGGCTTTGAGGCTCTCTGTCCGCAGTAATGGCATTTCATTTCGTTAGCCGCCTTGTGGTAGGTCATTACCACATCACAGTTCGAACAGTAATTGACATAACCACAGGTTTCACATTCTATAACATTGGCATAACCACGGCGGTTGTGAAGTACTATAGCCTGATTTTTCTCGTCCAACGTTTTTTTGATCTCATCGATTAAGTGTAAAGAAAAGTTCCCGGACACTTTTTTGGATTCCTGGGCTTCTTTAAAGTTGATGAGCTCATATTCCGGCAGGTTAACGTTCCCAAATCTTTCGTTCAGGAAAATATATTTTATTTTATCTTTTCTGGCGTTATAATAGCTCTCTACAGAAGGGGTTGCCGATCCCAGAATCACTCCGGCACCATAAAAGTTCCCTAAAACCATTGCCGCATCCTTTGCATTGAAATAGGGAGAAGCTTCTCTGGGCCTATATGCAGAATCATGTTCTTCATCTACAATCACGAGTCCAAGATCCTGGAAAGGCAGGAACAGGGCATTCCGGGTTCCTATAAGAATTTTAATATCGTTCTGCCTGATTCTCCGCCAAACTTCTACCCGCTCAAAATCGGTTAGTTTCTGATGATAAAAACCAAGCTGTCTGCCGTATTTTTTCTCTAACCGCTGAGTGATTTGCTTGGTCAGGGAAATTTCAGGAAGCAGGAAAAGAACGTTTTTTCCTTCCTGAATACATTCTTCAATTTTCTCAAGGTAAATGTGGGTTTTCCCTGAGGAAGTGACACCATGCAGCAGTACATTTTTTCCTTCTTCAAAGGCTTCGTCGATTTCTGTTTTAGCTTCTTTCTGCAGTTCGGAAAGCTCTTCCAGCTCTTCAATTTCGCCTTCATAACTTTCGATCCTGTCTTTCTGCATATGATATTCCTCAACAAGATTTTTATCTGCAAGTGCTTTAAAGTGTGAACTTCCAAAATATCCGTCCTCAAACAATTCAGATTTTTTAATTGGAGTATCCGGATTCTCGGTCTGCTTTTCTAAAATTGCCAGGAAAAGATCTTTTTGCTTCGGAGCTTTGTTGAGTTTTAAAAGAATATCCGTCAGGTTTTGGTTACTTAAAACCTCATCGCTGATTCTGACATAGGCTACTTCTTTAGCTTTGTATTTTTCAGCTATTTTTTCGTCAATTTCAATGTACTGCAGATCAATCAGGGAATTGATCGTTTTGATGATCTCTTTTTTAGGGATAAAAGCTTCAATATCAGTAAGATTGATCAACTGACGTACTTCCAGCGCCTGGATAAGATACATTTCATTAACGTCCAGATTTTCAAAATCAACCTTTATATTGGGTTTTAATTTTAAATAGGTCTCACTTTCAAGTTTTAAAGATGAAGGAAATGCAAAACGGTAGATCTCTCCCAGCCCGCACAGATAATATTCTGAAAGCCAGTTCCAGAAGCTGATCTGCTCATTGGGAAGTATAGGCTTTTCATCCAAAATACTGATGACCTCTTTCGCCACAAAGCTTTCCGGTGCGTTATCATGAAGTTCAAAGACAATTCCGGTATAAATTTTCTTTCCTCCAAACGGCACGAGAACCCGCATTCCCATTTGAATTATGGGCATTAGCTCTTCAGGAACTTTGTAGGTGAAAGATCCTTTTAAATTAAGCGGTAAAACTATTTGGGCGTACTGCAAGGGAAATTTTTAAAGTGTAAAATTAAATGTTTCTTCAGAGAACTGCAATTTTTTATTGAGATTAGAAGATAAAGCAGTTTTATGCTGTTTTTCTGTTAAAATAATAGTTCCTTTTTATTTTTCATGTGTGATTATATTCTTTGTTCCCGCAGATTTTGCAGATTGCACAGATGTTTATGGATATTATGATTTATAATCATGATAAAACAGGCTCACTAATGCTCTTATATCTTAATAAGTAAAAGCATAATTATAACGCAAATATCTGCGCAATCTGCAAAATCTGTGGGAGAGCATTTAAAAACATTCAGCCGTTTCATTTGTATACAAGATCGGTATGACAATTTAGAAAAGGAATTCCGTGATTTGATACCACACTGCAGAGGTAAGAAATCCGACAATAATACTGAAACCAATGATGAGATTGGTAAGCTTGGTATTCAGCCTGAACTGCTCTGCAATAATACTTGAAGTGACAACAGTTGGCATCGCGGCTTCAAATACGGTGATTTTTGCCACATCTCCTTTTATACTGAACAGTAAAGCCAGTCCAAGAACGATAGCCGGGGCCAGGATGAGTTTATACAGCATAGAAGCTGACATTTGAGGTAGAAGCTTTTTCCAGCCATTGAATTTCAGTTGTAAACCCACGGAAAATAAAGCAAGCGGGCTTACTGTTGCCGCAAGTTTATCAAAAAAAGGTTCCGCAGCCGTAAGATCAATAAACTGCGATAGTACCAATGCTGCAATACATCCTATTAATGGAGGGAAAGTAATCAGTCTTTTAAAAATAAATCTGGCACTTACTTTTCCTGATCTGCTTCCTCCCTTCACAGCCGCTATAATTCCCAATGTGGAAAGGGCAAAAAACATGGTTTGATCGCAAATAATGGCTATACTTAGAAGGCTTTCACCATAAAATGCACTGATCAGAGGAAAGCCGATAAAGGAAGTATTGCTGTAACCGCTTGTAAGCTCCAATGTGCTTCTGGAGCGTCTGGTATAGCCTTTACTTTTGCTGTACAACATCATAAAGAAAAAGCAAAAAACAGAAATCAGGAAGGTTGCTGCGATCGGGAACAGCATTTCTGTGGTCCACTTCACTTTGGGCAGATATTTGAAAGAAACTGCGGGCAGGGCAAGGTAAAGAATCCAGGTATTGATGCCTTTATGAGCATCGGGATGGATAGATTTTGTTGCTTTGAATACCATTCCTGCAATAATGCAAACCGCAATCAGAACAAAATTTACCATACTATTTAAAAATTGAATGTAAAGTTACGGTTGATTTTTTAGTTACAGGTTTAAAAAATAATTTTTACTTAAAAAAAAGTATTCATAAAATATATTTTTTGTCTCTTGCAGATTTTACACATTGAGCAGATCTTCTTTCCTTTTAATTTTAAAATGTATCCCAAAGGCTCATTACTTTGACATTTTCCAACGGTTTTGAAAGTCTGATCTTTTTTGAGGTATTGGGAAGCAGGTCAAAGAAATTATCACTGAAATGGGTGTCTCCCATAAGATAAACGTCTTTTACCAGGACATCAGTGGAAATCTCAACCTCATCTGCTGAGATTTTTTTAATTTTAATAGCAGGTTTCGTCAGCTGCAGATCTTTGGGTTTAGCAAAGAAATGAAGATTGGTGGCGATGATTTTTCCATCCTTATCTTTTAAGGTAAGCTGCAGGAAGGTTTTATTTTTATCAGCATCAGAAATCAGGGTTGATATTTGAACAGGATCAAATTGGATAATACTTTCCAGCATTTTCTCTTTTGAAACAGTTTTGAATTCTTTTAGAATTTTGCCATCAAAACGTACTGCTTTTACTTCTAAATTAACATTATTGAATCGCTCCAATCCGTCATTAACAGCATAAAAATTTAAAATACCTTCTTTTTCTTCAGTTAAAATTACCTGCTGCTCAAAACTTCTTTTCATCTGGTATTGTAAAGCTTTCCAGTTCCCCAGATAATCAATGGATGACCAGGAAACTACGGGCCAGCAGTCATTTAACTGCCAATAAAGTGTTCCCATATTATAGGGTTTTGAACGGCGATGGGCTTCAACAGCAATTCTCATCCCACGGGCCTGAAGCAGCTGGGAAATGTAATTATATTGTATAAAATCTGTTGGAACTTTGTAATCTCTTTTCATGTATTCACTGATGATTTCCCAGCCTCTGGTGTTCTTTTCATGGGCTTTGATCACAGGATTCTGAAGATTGAGATCAGGTATTCCGGAAAACATAGATTTTACAGCTTGTAGACCTGGCATTCCCTGGAAACCGTATTCTGACATGAAACGGCCTACTTTTTCATTATACATTTCAAACGGCTGTTCACCCCACCAAACTCCCCAATAATGGGAATCTCCTTCCGTGAGGCTTTCTTTGTGCCCCCAACCGATGGATGGTGAGCTGGGCCAATAGATATTTTTACCGGGAGTAAGATTTTCTTTCAAAGTATTCGGAATAAGTTCATGGAAGAGTTTTTTATAGTCTTTCCAAACCTGAAGGGAATCTTCTTTTGAGTATTTGAACTGCTTCTGATAACCCCAGTTCACAATGGCTTCATCAATTTCGTTATTTCCGCACCATAAAGCAATCGACGGATGGTTTTGAAGCCTGTTGACCTGATCTTTTACTTCTTCTTTTACATTGTTTAAAAAATCTTCATCTGCCGGATAAAAGCTTCCGGCAAACATAAAATCCTGCCAGACTAAAATACCGTTTTCGTCACAGGCTTTATAGAATTCATCATCTTCATAGATCCCGCCACCCCAAACACGGATCATATTCATGTTGGCGTCTTTGGCATCTTTGATAAGCTTCCGGTACTTCTCTTTGGTCATTCTCGGTGAAAAGCTGTCACCCGGAATCCAGTTTGTTCCTTTTGCATAAAGTGGCCTTCCATTAACTTTAAAATAGAAAGATTTCCCCGCTGTATCCTTTTCCTGAACGAGTTCTACTGTTCTGAGCCCTACTTTTATATTTTCCTGATCTAATGACTTTTTATCTTTAAATAGTTCAATTTTAAAATCATAAAGATGGGCTGCTCCCCAACCATTGGGCTGCCACATTTTCATTCCATCCGTTTTATATGGAACACTGATTTTATTGAGCCCTTTTTTCAGGGAAACTGTTTTGTTCAGCTTATTAATATTCAACACATAGTCTCCGGAATTCTCTGCATTAATTTCTACTTCAAATTTTAAATTAAAAATATTTCCTGAAAAATGCTGGTCATATTTAATGTTTTGGATTTCAGCAAAATTCCAGCATTTCAACTGTATATCTTTCCATATTCCGGCGGTCACCAGTCTCGGACCCCAGTCCCACCCAAACTGATACTGGGCTTTTCTTACAAAGCTTCTCGGCGATTCCGGCATCGTAAACGGAACTTTTTTCGCCCGTTCTTTTCCTTCTTTTACTGATGATATAAATTTAATCCTCAGGTCGTTATCTCCTTCTTTCAGAAAATCTTTCACGGGAATTTCCCATTTTCTAAACATATTGTCGGTTTTCTTCAGAAGCTTTCCATTCAGATAAATTTCTGAAAAAGTGTCAAGACCGTTAAAAATAAGGTCTACATGATCATTTTGCAGCTCTTTTGATGATATTTTAAAATTGGTTTGATACTCCCAGTCTTCGTTTTCTATCCACTGTACTTTTTTTTCATTTTCATCTTGGAAAGGATCGGGAATCATCTTGTTGTCCATCAGATCAAGATGTACAGTGCCCGGAATTTTTGCAGGAAGCCATTTCTGTTCCTGCGTATTTCTGAACTGCCATTTCTCCGAAGACAGGCTTCGTTCCGTAAGCTGTGCATTCATAAAACCCTGAATAAAAAGGAAAACAAAAAGGATAGATTTATTCATTAAAACATCGATTAAATATATTATAATTTGGATTTTAAACTGCATTTGTCATTCCGAGGAATGAAGGAGTCTTTATATTATAATTGAGATTCTTTCACTTCACTCCGTTCCGTTCAGAATGACAAACAGCATTTATATCAGATCTGAAATTTAGCTATTCTTCAAAGCAGCAACCTCATCCGGATTGGCAAAAGCTCCACCGTCTGTAATGGCTGAAGAGTGAAAGTACCCGGCATTTGTGAATTCTCTTATCTCTTTAATATTGGTTGAACGAAGTCCACCTCCGACAAGGATTTCAATTCTTCTACCGGAAAGTTCAACCAGTTTTTTAAGATTTTCCTTACCTTCTGAAACATTCGGTTTCTGGCCTGAAGTGAGGATTGTTTTAAAACCACAGTCAATGACTTTTTCCAGGGAGTCTTCAAGCCCTTTCGCCCTGTCAAAAGCACGGTGAAAGGTACAGGGAAGAGGATAAGCCATCTCAACCAAAATCTTGTTATGTTCTACATTTACCTGATTATTCTCGTCAAGGATCCCAAACACAAAACCGTCTGCTTTCAGAGATTTCAGCTGCAGCAGGTCTTTTTGCATTTGTTCAAATTCAGCTTCCGAATAGGTAAAATCTCCGCCTCTTGGCCTGATCATTACAAAAATCGGGATGCTTATTTTTTCTCTGAGATCTTTTACTGTTTCAAAATCAGGGGTTGTTCCGCCTTCGCTTAATCCGTCACATAATTCTATTCTGTCGGCCCCTTTTTCAAAGGCAATCATTGCTGATTCCGGGTTAAAGCACGCTATTTCTATTTTTGACATTTTACTTATTTATATTTTGGAATTATTCCTGAGATACATTCGCAATCAGAAAAGAATTGTTTTCCTTTACCACTTCTATTTCAACCGGATATTCTGCTTTTAGCTTTTTGTCGGAAAGAATTACATCAAATATGAATACAACCGGCTCCGATTTTAAAAGAGGAACAGATTTTAGCACCTGTTCACACTTTGAAACCTTAATTTCTTCCCAATCCTGACCGGTTATTAAAAACCCGCTGTTTACCCCTGCTTTCCTGACATCAAATTTATTTTCCCATTTGTCTTGAAATTCCTTTAAAGTAAGACTTCCGTCAACATCCATATCGACATTCATCGCATCGGTTTTATAATCGTAATAGTCTTTGGTTGTGATTTTCTGCATTTCCCGATCCATATTGAGATCTGCTTTAAAGTAATTTTCAATACTTTCTTTCAGCCATTTTGCTGCGTCTTCGGCGTCATTCTGCTTTTCGGAGGTTTGGATTTCTTTGGGGAAAGATTCCTGCTGTACCTCTGTTTGAGTTTCTTTCTTTTCTTCTTTGCATGCTGTTACCAGAAATAAAGATGCAATGATCATTCTTTTCATATTAAATTTTGGCTAAAGCCAGATATTTTTTTATTTTTTGTAAGCGGGCTAAAGCCCGCTCCTATTGAATTTAGATAAGCAATTTATTTCAGAGCAAATTCCGGTTTTTCCAGACGGTTACCTTTTTGATCGTACACGGCAAAATTAAATCCGTCCTGAATACAGTAAGAACCATATTCTCCTTTTTTATTTAAGGCAATGAATCCAACCTGGATATCTTTCAGGTTTTTATTTCTTCTTTGAGCAATTTTCACAATTCTTTCTACCGCTTCTTTGCAGGCCTGTTGAGGATTTCTGCCCTGTCTCATCAGTTCGACCACCAGATGGGTCCCTACAGTACGGATCACTTCTTCGCCATGACCAGTAGCCGTAGCTGCTCCGACTTCATTGTCTACAAATAATCCTGCGCCGATGATCGGTGAATCTCCTACCCTGCCATGCATTTTAAAGGCCATCCCGCTGGTGGTACATGCCCCGGAAAGGTTCCCCTGTGCATCAAGAGCGATCATTCCGATGGTATCATGGTTTTCAATATTGGCAACCGGCTTATACTCGCTGGTTTTGAGCCATTCTTTCCATTCTTTTTCTGAATCGGGAGTAAGAAGGTTTTCTTTTTTAAATCCCTGTGAAAGAGCAAACTGTAGTGCTCCATCTCCTACAAGCATTACGTGAGGTGTTTTTTCCATAACCGCTCTTGCTACAGAGATAGGATTTTTAATATTTTCCAGGAAGGCAACGGAACCGATATTATAGTTTTCGTCCATAATACAGGCATCAAGGGTTACTCTTCCGTCTCTGTCCGGACGTCCGCCATAGCCTACGCTCCGTTCAGTGGGATCTAATTCTACAAGACGAACTCCTTTTTCCACTGCATCCAGAGCTTTTCCGCCTTTTCCTAAAATGGTCCAGGCTTCTTCATTGGCCTTCAGACCGAAATTCCAGGTGGAAAGAACGATAGGTTTACCTGTTATTTTATAGTTTTCGGGCAGGTCTTTAGCCATAAGGTCCATTGGGTTTACAGCAAGTGCCAGAGAAGCTGCAGCGGTTTTTTTGATGAAATTTCGTCTACTTTGCATATTCAGATATATTTGGCTCCAAATTAGCAATTTTCCCGCTAGGAGAAAAGGAAAAAGACCACAGAGTGTAACTGTGGTCTTTTACTTTTTATGAAAGGTGGTTTACTTCTTAAACTGATTTCTAATTGATACCGATTTCATCAACGAACAGCCACGCTTTTGAATCTGCTCCGGGATTTCCGGCAGGAATGATGCCTGCATTTTCTATTTTAAGTTTGACATAGGCTGAATTCTGGTTTCCTACATTTAATTTGATTTTTCCTTTTGAGTTCTGGATTTCGTCTTTCCCGATTTCTTTGATCATTTTGAAGTTTTTACCATCATCAGAAACAAAGATCTGCGCAGATTTAGCCAAATGAATCCAGCTTCCTTTATTTTCCAGGGTGTTAAAATAAACTTCTGAAAATGTTGTTTTCTTTCCTAGATCAATGGTTGCAACCACATCTTTTCCCTGGAATCCTAACCATGTTTTTCCTAACTGTCTTGTGTTTCCAATAATTCCGTCCACTAAGGTAAAAGCTCCGCCAAAAGAATAATTTTCACTTGGCTGCTGTTCCAATGTAATCTTTTTTCCTGTTGTTTTTGAAATGGTGAATTCCTGTGAAGAAACAGCACTTTTCAGTTTCCCATCTTCAAAATAAGCAGATTTAACGGTTACGGATTTTGAAATGGCAATGGGCCCATGATAAACCTGTGAATTTATAGAAGGTTCTGTCCCGTCCGTTGTATACCGGATTCCTTTTGGATCTTGTGATACAGTCAGTTCATAAGAAACACCGTTATTGGCAGGAATTACTTTACCTGAAATGTTGTAAATGCTTTTTGCATAATTGACTTTCATTTGATCCAGAACTTTGAAATGGCTGATCACTCTGCCTTCAAACTCTTTATAGTTTTTAGGATCTGCTGTTCCCCATCCTACTTCGGAAAGTGCCATCAGCCTAGGGAATATCATGTATTGCACCTGTTTAAAATCTGTAATATATTCCGTCCACAAATTGGCCTGTACCCCCATGATATATTTTGCCTGATCCGCATTCAGTTCTGTAGGAACAGGATTGTAAGAATAAACTTTATCTAAAGGAGTAAAACCTCCAAAGGCATTCGGCTCTGATTGCGGATCGCCCTGGTAATGATCGAAATAGCAATAGGCTCCCGGAGTCATTACCGCAAAGTGAGAAGATTTCGCAGCTTCGATTCCTCCATTTACGCCTGTCCAGCTCATCACGGCAGCATTTGGAGCCAGCCCACCTTCAAGGATTTCGTCCCAGCCGATGATCTTTCTTCCTTTGCTGTTGACATATTTTTCAATTCTCTGAATGAAATAGCTTTGCAAGCCATGCTCATCCTTCAGATTATTCTTTTTAATCAGTTCCTGGCAATGGGCACATTCTTTCCATCTCGTTTTCGGACATTCGTCACCTCCGATATGGATATATTGTGATGGAAACAATGCAATAACCTCATCAAGAACATTTTCAAGGAAAGTGAACGTTTCTTCTTTCGGACAGAAAACATCATCGAAAACGCCCCATTTTGTAGCAGGTTCAAACGGTCCTTTTGTACAGGCCAGCTCAGGATAAGCTGACAAAGCAGCTAAAGCATGACCGGGCATTTCAATTTCCGGAACAATAGTGATGTGTCTTTGCTGGGCATATTTAATCACATCTTTGATCTGTTCCTGGGTATAGAAATAAGGTCCGTAAGGTTTTCCATCAAAAGTATTGTCAACGTAAGCCCCGATCATTGATTCCTTACGTTTTGAACCGATCTGGGTGAGTTTCGGATATTTTTTAATTTCAATTCTCCAGCCCTGATCGTCTGTAAGGTGCCAGTGAAAGGTATTCAGCTTATACATAGCTAAATAATCAATGTATTGTTTAACCTCATCCACATTAAAGAAATGACGGCAGACATCCAGGTGCATTCCGCGCCATGCAAATTTAGGCTGATCTTCAATTCTTAAAGCAGGAATTTCCCTATCTTCCTTATGTTCTTCAAAAAGCTGTGCCAGGGTTTGAAGAGCAAGAAAATACCCCTGTCTGGTATTGGAAGTGATGAAAATCTTTTTGGGAGAAATGTCAATCGTATACTTTTCTTTATCTTCTTCGGGATGAATTGGAATTTTTGGCTGCGGAAACGGCATGTACATCAAATGAATTCCTTCTGTTTTACTGCTGTTCCGAAATTTAATCCCGGAACCTAAACGTTTTTTGAAATACTCTGTTTCATCTTTTGGTAGTTGATCATTCAGTATCAGCGTTTCAGGAATAATGAACTTTCCTTTCTGCATAGTTACACTTTGGGGATAAGGAATTAAATCCGGCTTCTTCTGAGCATGAAAAACGGTGGAAAAAATAACGGAACACATAAAAAGGAAACGTTGCATTTAAGTATGATTAAGGTTTTAGCTAAGATAATTATTTTCCAAAACTCTTTGGGCATTTAACTTATTAAATAATAAATCATCTAAATTTGCAAAAAAAATACAATGAGAAAAAACATTTTATTAGCAGCCGGATTATTATTTTCAATTTCTTCACAGGCTCAACTTTTAGATATTATCAAATCTGCCGTTAAAGACAAAACCGGTGTCGATCTCAATACTCCGACAAAAACAAAAAATACAACAACAACTATCCCTACTACAACCTCTACCTCCACTACTTCAGCGAACACTTCTCCTATCAATCTTGGAAGCCTTACTTCAACACAGATTTCATCAGGATTAAAAGAAGCTTTAAGTATGGGAGTAACAGATGGTGTCAAGAAACTGGCTTTAACAGATGGATTTTTAAAGAATGAAGCCGTAAAGATTTTAATGCCCGAAAAGTTAAGAAAAATTGATACTACCTTACGTTCTATAGGTATGGGAAGTCTTGCCGATGAAGGGGTAAAATTATTAAACAGAGCTGCTGAAGACGCAGTAACGGAAGCTGCCCCTATTTTCACAAAAGCCATCACCTCCATGACGATCACAGATGCCAAAAATATTTTGTTAGGCAGTGATAACGCTGCAACCAATTATTTACAGACCAAAACGCAAAGTCAGTTGTTTACAGCTTTCCAGCCAAAAGTAAAGGCCTCATTGGGTAAAGTGGGTGCAGATACGGTATGGAAAAATCTGATTTCAAAATACAATACTTTTACAGGACAATCTGTAACAACGGATCTTAATGAGTACGTTACCACTGAAACTATTAATGGTGTTTTCAAAATGGTGGCTGACAAAGAAAGTGGCATCAGAAATACTCCAGCCATGAGAACAACTTCTATTTTGCAGAAGGTTTTTGGGGCGCAGGATGGGAAATAATTTCGTTTTTTTTGAAAAATTTTAAAATATATAAACTGTTTCATTTTTGAAGCAGTTTTTTATTTTGTATTGCTTTATCTACTTAATTTGTGAGTGAAAATTTTTAGTAGCTTTTCTTTTGTCTTGAAACAAAAGAAACAAAAATTCAAGACAGGGAAACTTCCGCTAAAAATAAATGCTGTTCTGTAAAAATTCTAAAACTCATGCGGATTTAATATTGTTGCTTCGGCTCGATGTTTGTGCCGCACTCAGACAGTAGAATTTTCTTAACGTTCACAGCATTTATTTTTTTAACGCTCCATTTTCCTATGTCGGTTTAATTGTGTTTCATAAACACTTTTGAAAATATTTGAAATTATCTAAATTTCAAGTGATAAAAAAATCTGCATTATCTGCTCACTTTGCGAATGAAAATTTTTAGCAGCTTTTCTTTTGTCTTGAAACAAAAGAAACAAAAATTCAAGACCGGGAAACTTCCACTAAAAATAAATGCTGTTCTCTAAAAATTCTAAAACTCGTGCGGATTCAATATTGTTACTTCAGCTCGATGTTTGTGCCGCACTCAAACAGTAGAATTTTCTTAACGTTCACAGCATTTATTTTTTTAACGCTCCATTTTCCTATGTCGGTTTAATAGTCCTTCTAGGCACTTTTAACAACATTTCAAATTATTTAAATTTATAGTGATAAAAAAATCTGCGTTATCTACATCTAAATTTTCTTGCATAAAAAAACCTTGTCGGTGACAAGGTTTTTTATTTTTATTAGAATTGCATTTCAGGAATTTCTCCTTCAATGATCAGATCTGCCTCTGTTGATTGTATGATATGTTCTACTGAAACCCCCGGCGCTCTTTCCACCAGTTTGAAACCGGCTGGTGTAACGTCAAGTACGGCTAATTCTGTCACTACTCTTTTTACACAGTTAACTCCTGTAAGCGGAAGGGTACATTTTTTAAGGATTTTGCTTTCCCCAGCTTTATTTACGTGCATCATAGCAACGATAATATTTTCTGCGGAAGCTACAAGATCCATGGCACCTCCCATTCCTTTCACCATTTTCCCTGGAATTTTCCAGTTCGCAATATCTCCGTTCTCTGAAACTTCCATTGCTCCAAGGATAGTAAGATCTACTTTCTGGCCCCGGATCATCCCAAAACTGAATGCAGAATCGAAAAACGAGCCTCCGGGAAGGATGGTAATGGTCTGTTTTCCGGCATTGATGATATCTGCATCTTCTTCTCCTTCGAAAGGGAAAGGTCCCATTCCGAGAACTCCATTTTCACTCTGGAATTCTACGGAAATACCTTCCGGAACATAGTTGGCAACCAAAGTAGGGATTCCGATTCCCAGGTTGACATAATAACGGTCTTTGAGTTCTTTTGAAATTCTTTTGGCAATTTGTTCTTTTGTAAGCATAGTAAAAACTTAGACTGCAATTTAATTCTTTTCACTTGAATACAAAAGGTCTTTATTATTCAAAATTATTAATACCATAAGTCAAAATAATATCTCTAATTTTGCAGCATTATTTATTAAAATGAAAATACTTTTAAGATACCTTAAGCCCTACAAATGGTTAATTGTCATTTCTTTATTACTGGCAGCCATTAATCAGGTTTTTTCTTTGTTTGCCCCGGCCATTACCGGTAATATACTGGATCAGCTGGTAACGCATCCTAATTTTTTTGACAAGGAAAAGCTTTTACCAAGGAACCTGAACGAATATTTATATGGAAGCGAAACCTATCACGGTGCTTTTTATTTTTTAGGATTACTGATCGGAACAGCGATGGTGAGCAGAATTGCCAAAGCTTTCCAGGATTATGCGGTAAGTGTGATTACTCAAAAATTCGGTGCTAAAATCTTTACAGACGGTTTAAAGCATTCAATGGCGTTGCCTTATCAGGAATTTGAAGATCAAAGGAGTGGAGAAACCCTGTCTATTTTAACGAAAGTAAGAGAGGATTCTGTAAAATTCATCAATAACTTCATTAATATCTTCTTTGGAATTCTGGTGAGCATTATTTTCGTTTCTGTGTATGCTATCCGCTTACATTGGTCGATTATGCCGGTGTATATCTGCGGAATTTTCCTGATTGCATTTGTGACCAATTTGCTCAGCAAAAGAATAAAGAGTATCCAGAAAAACATTGTTTCGGAAACCACTGCTTTAGCGGGAAGTACTACGGAAAGCTTGAGAAATATTGAAATTGTAAAGAGTTTGGGATTAACCAATCAGGAAGTGATCCGTCTGAACAATAATACTTACAAGATTCTCGGCCTTGAGCTCAGAAAGGTTAAAAGCATCCGTTCTTTAAGTTTTATCCAGGGAACGATGGTGAATTTCCTTCAACAGTTGATCACACTGACCCTTTTATATCTGATTTTTAAAAATATCGTGACTCCGGGGCAATATTTGTCTCTGATGTTTTATGGGTTCTTTATTTTCGGGCCTATGCAGGAAATCGGGAATATCATTATTTCTTACCGAGAAGCCGAAGCTTCGCTGCAAAATTTTGACCGTTTAATGAAAAAAGATGTGGAAGAAAAGCCGTCTCATCCAAAACAGATCGGAGCTATTGAAGAGCTGGAATTCAAGCATGTTTCTTTCAAGCATCAGTCTGCTCAGTATAAAGCTTTAAATAATATCTCTTTTGATGTTAAAAACGGAGAGACTATCGCTTTTGTCGGGCCAAGCGGCTCCGGGAAAAGTACTCTGGTAAAATTATTGGTAGGGCTTTACAGGCCTCAGGAAGGAAATATCTTTTACAATACCATCAATGGAAAAGAATTTGATTTTGATGAACTGAGAAACCAGATCGGTTTTGTAACGCAGGATACACAACTTTTTGCAGGAACGATCAAAGAGAATCTTCTTTTTGTAAATCCGAATGCTACGGAATCTGAGCTGGCAATTGCTTTGGAGAAATCAAGCTGTACAGCCTTATTGGAAAGAGCGGAAAAAGGCATCGAAACGGTGATTGGTGAAGGCGGTCTGAAACTGAGCGGCGGGGAGAAACAAAGAATTGCCATTGCAAGAGCACTTTTAAGAAGGCCACATTTACTGATTTTTGATGAAGCAACTTCTGCATTGGACAGTATTACAGAAGAAGAAATCACTTCTACTATAAAAAGCATTTCAAAAGAAAGAGAACAAATTACAGTTCTGATTGCGCACCGTTTAAGTACGATCATGCATGCCGACAGGATTTATGTTCTTGAACGCGGACAGGTAGTAGAAATGGGCTCTCATGATAATTTAATTGCTGAAAAAGGATTATATTATGCCATGTGGCGACAACAGATCGGTGAAAGAAAAATGCTCAACCCGCAAGCATAAAAATAAAGCGCTGAAAATAATTCAGCGCTTTTTTATTGTAAAATATGATCAGGAATTATTCTTTACTCCTAACGGTTCTCTGCTCTATTCTTTTTTCAAATTTTTCACCCTGGAATATTCTCTGGATCATGATTCCCGGAATATGAACCTGGTTGGGATCTAACTCTCCCGGTTCTACCAACTCTTCCACTTCAGCAATGGTAATTTTTGCCGCTCCTGCCATAGGGTGATTAAAATTCCTTGCAGAGCCTTTAAAAATAAGGTTTCCGGCATGGTCTCCTTTCCATGCTTTCACAATCGAAAAGTCTGCCTTGTAAGCATGTTCCAGAATGTGGGGTTTTCCGTCGAAATCTTTTACTTCTTTACCTTCAGCGATTTCTGTTCCATAGCCTGCAGGGGTATAAAAGGCAGGTATTCCAGCCTGCGCCGCTCTGCATTTTTCTGCTAAAGTTCCTTGTGGAGTAAGCTCAACATCTAATTCTCCCGAAAGCATCTGTCTTTCAAATTCTGCATTTTCGCCTACATAGGAAGAGATCATTTTTTTAATTTGTCTTTTATGAAGCAGCAGTCCTAACCCAAAATCATCAACGCCGGCATTATTGGAAATACACGTTAAGTCTTTTACATCGCTTTCTACCAAAGCATTAATGGAATTTTCAGGGATACCGCAAAGACCGAATCCGCCCAGCATCAAAGTCATTCCGTCCTGAATACCTTCTATAGCTTCCTTTGCATTTTTTACTCTTTTATCTATCATGAAATATTAGATTTTTCTGTCGGCTAAATTTAATCATTTTTCTGATATCTATAGTATCCGGTAATTTATTTGAGGTTTTATTTTTATTATAAATTTTTTATTTTTTAACGCAAAGGTTTAATTTTTTCTGTTGATTTGAGGAGGCTAGATAGAATCAACTTTGTTGATTTGATGAAGCGGTGTGTTGGCTTCGTCCTTTTTCAGGATACTAGTTTCGGCCGGCTTGAAAGCCGGCCGAAACTTTTATTTCTATATGATCATTATCTTATTGTATCACAAGCTTCAAAGTAAATAACTTTCTTGAGTGAACTTTTACAAAATACACTCCTTTCGGAAGATTTTCATTCACCAGAGAGAAACGTTGGTTATTGATGTTTTTGGATTCGTATAGTAATTGTCCCGATGCTGAAACCAGTTCAATTTTTTCAATAGGATAATCACTTTTGATGAATGTAGGTTCGCCCGGTTTAGTAGGATTCGGGTATAGAATTACATTTTTCTCTGTACTTTTTACCTCTTCTGTTCCCAGCGTTCCGGCGATCACCTGAAATTCCTTTCTGTTGGATACTTCGGTATAAGAATCATTGGTAAACATGACCATATAATAATTCCCCGGTGTTGCGGGAAGCGCTGTTCCCTGGATTGTTTTTGTCCCTTGAGTAACTCCATCAAAATAGGTATAGGAAACAAAATTATCGTCCGGAGTCTGGATACTCTGAGGATAAATTCCCAGCCAGTCTTTGATAATTCCCGGAGAATCTGTCCAGGAAGCCGTGATGTTTTCGCCCAATGTATAAACAGGCTTGTTGATCCATAGTTCCGTAACAATATCCCCTACTTTAAAGAATACTTTATCCCCGATTCCGGTATATCCGTCTTCAAGCAGGTACTGTGCATAGTAATACCCTTTCGGAAGACCTGTAAAATTCAGTGTTCCTGAAGGCGTAGAAACATAACTCCACTTAATAGACGGATTTGTTCCCGGCGTCTGTCCCATCTTATAAATTCCGATCCAGTCTTTTACCAGACTCGGTCCGTTGCTATAGTTAATAACTACTGTTCCTCCTACAGGATAAGTATCAGCTGTAGTCTGCAGTACTACTTTCGGACCTACGTAAAAGCTTTTTCTCGGGGTAATTTCTGTATAGCCGTTGTTTGCAAAGAATCCTGCAAAATACTGACCTTTATTGGCAAGACCATTCGGAAAAACAGCTGTTCCTGCCGTCTGTCCGTTGGTATAAAGGAAACCTTGGGAAGTTGTTGTGGCCGGTGTCTGGCCTTTCTTGTAAATTCCTACCCAATCCTGCTGATTTCCCGGTCCTCCGGTATAAGTGGCAGTTATCGCTTCATTTTGAGTATACTCAGTTTTATCTAATGTAAATGTAGGATTGGAAACGACACTTCCTGACACTTCAAACTGCTTTACATCACTCCAGTCACTCCACTCCAGGTTTCTGTCCCTGTAACGAACTTTTACGTAATAGATTCCGTTTGAGATAGAGTTCGCGGCAATGGTAGCTTTTGTGATATCAACTCCGGCATTTAAGTTTTTAGTTCTATCCGGTGTTCCGTTTCCATCTTTTCCGAACCAGTTTTCATAATCACGGTAAAATTCCTTTTCAATGACCGAAAAATTGGATGCTTTACTGATTAAAAACTGTGTTGTATTCAGCAATTCACCATTTGAAGAGGCAAATGCACTTCCATCTAATGTCAAAGGTAAGGTTACCGGTGCAGAAAAAGTATTGGTAACCGATGGTTTTGAAGGTTTTGGCTGATTTTTATACCTATGGAAAGTATCTACCAACTCATTGTATTTTCTGTTATAAACTCCTCCTATGGAATAGCATTCAACATCTACTTTTCCGGTCTGTACATCTACTTCCACAATCTGGTAAGTCCAGTCTGTCAAAGTTTTCTGCACATCATCAAAATCCTGCTCATTGGACATTCCCCAGTACTGGTCCCACGCTGTTCCTCCGGAAATAATCTGATAATTAGGGGTATCTTTCAGCTGGCCTCTGTGGTATAAATGGTGGTGGGCTCCAACGTGCATTAAATATTTATTTGAAGTTGTCAGTAATGGTACCGCATTGTTTCTCACCCATGTAGAGATATCTCCCACATACTGCTCTGCCTGGTATGGCCTGTGGCTCAGGGAAATAATCCAGTCTACCGTAGGATCTGCATTGGCTTCATTTAATATCTGTGAAAGCCATGTCTGCTGTGCAGTTCCCGTATGCTCTGAACTTAAACTTATAAACAGAACGTTTCCAGCCTGTTGGGCATAATAGTTCTCATTTCCTGAGCTGATATTTTTGTATTTTATTTCATCGATATAGAAATGGGCGTAATAAGAATTCATCCCGAGAGTTCCGTAGGTTTCGTGATTTCCTACTGTTGTCTGGATAGGAAGATAGGGAGATAATTTGATGTTCTTTTTAAAGTGAACATTTTCATAATGATCCAATGTCCCCACATCCACCTGGTCCCCAACCATAAAGGTAAGTGCGACATTATCCGAAGGATCGGAATTTATCCCAAATTTCTGTTTCAGCTTTTTGTATGCATTTAAAGTCAGTGAATCATACCTTGGCTCTGCTTTAATCTGGTTGTCGCCCATGATCAGGAAACGTATTTTACCATCTGCAGTAGCAGCCTGTCCCGGCAAAGGCAGAGTTCTGAAATTATAAATTGCTGACTCGCTGGTTCCTGTTTTTATTTTATAATAGTATTTTGTATTCGGTTGTAGGCTGGTGATTTTTGCGGTGTGATAATAATAGTTGTTATTATAGCCTGTATCGGAAAAAATATTAGTTGTTCCTGTAACAGTCACATTCAGACTGGTTGGAGATGTTCCATAGATCACGGTTGTCTCGTTGTTGGAGGCCGTTTTCCAATTGACAATCATTGAGTTCGGCGTCGGATTCTGCAGGTAAGGAAACAATGCCTGCCCGAATGCCATCTGGACGGCAAAAAAGAAAAAGAAGAAATAATGTTTCATAATAGTTTACTTTTGATATAGTTTTATTTCGATTTGTAAATCAGATAATTAAGAAAATAATTACTGATCTTTTCAATTTCGGGCAAAAGTATAGATCCTATATAAACTGTGCCTGATGGGAATTTGAAAGAACTGTTAAGTTTATGACTGATTTGGAATGAAAAAATTATAGTTTTTAGTACATTAATTATTTGGTGGAACCAAAAACTATTTTGTATATTTGCAGCCTGTTATTCAACCTCTGACGAAGAACGTGTAAGTTGCTTAGCTTTAACATTTTATTTTATTAAAAAATGGATTTATTAAAGTACGTACAAGATCAGTACATTACTAAAAAAGATTTCCCTGAATTCAAAGCAGGAGACACAATTACTGTGTATTACGAAATTAAAGAAGGACAGAAGACAAGAACTCAGTTCTTCAAAGGTACCGTTATCCAATTAAGAGGTACAGGAGCTACAAAAACATTTACCATCAGAAAAATGAGTGGTGATGTAGGTGTGGAAAGAGTATTCCCAATCAACATGCCTGCACTTCAGAAAATTGAAGTTGACAGAAGAGGTAGAGTTAGAAGATCTAGAATTTATTACTTCAGAGACCTTAGAGGTAAAAAAGCTAGAATCAAAGATGCTGCTTACAAGAAAAAGTAATTCAGACAACAATACATATAAAAAGAGACTATCTGCTTCAGATAGTCTCTTTTTATTTTATTAAAACCTTAAAGTAATAAGCTGTTGTGAGTTTTTACGCAAAGTTTAGTTACAGCAAAGCATATTTAAGAAAGTTAAGGAAGAATCAATTAGTATTGATACGTTTAAGTCGTCCAAACCTATTTAATAAAATCATATAACGCATTAAAAAACTTCGAATACACTTCTATATGCGGAAGATGCCCTACATTTTCAAGTTCCACCAGCTTTGAACCGGGAATTTCCTGCTGAGTCTTTTTTCCTAATTCCTGATATTGTCCCATTTTAGGCTGCAGATCTTTAGGTGCTCTGTCCTTTCCTATTGCTGTTCTGTCCCTTGTTCCGATAATCAGAAGTGTTGGTGTTCTGATATTTTTAAATTCGTAGCAGACAGGTTGGTTATAGATCATATCTGAAGTTAAAGCCGCATCCCAGGCCACCTGCGGATAATCTTTATGCAGGGTCCATCCTGCAATAAGATCCAGCCACGGCTGATATTCTTCTTTCCATTTATTATCATAATAGAATTTTAGCTGATAGGCTTTATAGGTTTCAGCAGTATTTTTCAACTCGGACTGATACGCCTGGTCTATAGTCTGATAGGCTGCAAATGTTTTATAATCTTCCAGACCAATCGGATTCTCTAGAATCAACTTCTGAACCTTTTCAGGATAAAGAAGGGTAAATCTTGCAGCGACCATTCCTCCCATTGAATGTCCCAAGACTATTGCTTTATCAATCCCCAGCTTATCCAGTATTGCTTTTGTGTTTTCAGCAAGCTGGGAAAAAGAAAACTGATAGCTTTTAGGTTTTGAAGACTTTCCAAAGCCGATCTGATCAGGAATAATTACTCTGAATCCTTTATCCGAGAGGTCTTTTGCAGTCTTTTCCCAATAGGCCCCGTTAAAATTCTTTCCATGAAGAAGCATGATTGTTTTTCCATTGGGTTTCTGCGGCTGAACATCCATATAAGCCATTTTAAGTACATTGTCCTGCGATTTAAGATCGAGAAAATGAACTTTGTAAGGATATTTATATTCGGACAACATGGCATCCAGAGGTTTTATCTGTGAAAATAAAAAAGCCGGCGCCGCGACAAGCATAATACCTGATGTTATCTTTCTGAAATATTTCATATGACGTTTTATTTAAAGTAATAAAATTAAAAAAACCGCTTCAAAAGAAACGGTTTTACATTATAATGTTTAGTTAATTATTTAAGCAATTTCCACTACTTTCAGTTCCTTTTTGGATGGCAGATTCATTAAAACAATGGCAAAAAGAATCAGGGCAATCCCTATCCACTGCACCCATAAAACTTTTTCACCCAATAAAACAAAAGCCATGGTTACAGACACCGGAAGTTCCAGAGATGAAACAATACTTCCCAATCCAAGTCCTGCATTCGGGAAGCCTATATTAAACAAAATAGGTGGAATGATGGTTCCAAATAAGGCCAGCACAAATCCGTATGTCCAGAATATTGAGTAATTAAATGAATGGATATGTTCCGTATTCTCTGTAAAATTAAGGTATACTGATTTTAATCCCTCTGAATATAAAGGTCCGATCTGGGCAAAAAACAGGAATGCCATAACCACAACCGCTCCCCCGCAAAGCATAATAATACTTTTCCTGAACACAGGAAGATGGGTAGCCAGCGTATTGGATGTAAACATAGTCATTGTATAGGAAGCTGCAGCCATTAATCCCCAAAAAACGCCGTGCCAGTCGAGCTCAATATCCATGTTAATCAGATTTGTAGCCAACATAGTTCCTACAAGCACAATAATTACAGAAATTACTTTTCTCGCATTGGGTAATTTTTTTTCTTTTATACTTTCCACCACAACACTGAACCAAACGGACTGCATCAGCAGTACAATGGCTATAGAAACATTAATATACTGAACGGCAATATAATAGAAAAGACTGGTGCAACCTAAAGATGTTCCGGCAAGCAACAGCATTCTTACTTCTTTGGCGCTTGGCGACGAAAGTTTCTGCTTTGAGGTTATAGTCTGGATGAAATTCAGGATCAAAAGACCTACAAGTCCCAGTAAAAACTGTGAAGTAGTGACTTCTGATGTTGTAAAACCGTCATGATAAGCCATTTTCACAAATGTAGCCAGCATTCCGTATATGCTAGCCCCGATCCCTACGAATAAAACTCCCTTGAGTATATTTTTCTTCTTCATAATTTTTTTAACAGCCCGCAAAGTTACAACATAATAATTGAAATTACCGGAGACGTCAATATGATAGATAAATAAAATCGCCGCAAGCTTTGCTTGCGGCGACTCTCTGATAGAGATTATGTAATTATTATTTCTTAACGATTACTTTGGAAGTAGCATCAATACCAAGGCCTTTCACTTTTACCATATAGGTTCCGTTTACCAGGTTACTTGTAGAAACTGCTTTTTTAGCATCCGGTGAAATTTTATCTTCCGAAGAAACCAGTTTTCCGGACATATCATAGATTTCCAGGCTAACTTTTCCGACAGTACTGCTTGGGAAGTTGATGAAGAATTCATCTTTAGCAGGATTCGGATAGATTGAAATCTTGTTTTTAGCAGCATTTACTTCTTCTGTTGAAAGGGCAGAACAACCTTCAGGAAGGGTAAAGCTTTCAGTCTGGTCGTTGATGTCGTTTGCAAGACCTGCAGAAGCTCCTGCTCCCAGACCTCTTTTTGCAAATACTCTCCAGATCATACATTTATCAACTCCTCCAGTTGTAGCAAGCTCAGCCTGAAGAATAGCATCTCTTCCGTTAATGAAAGTAGGATTACATGCCTGTAGTTTCAATGCATTGGTTACCAGCTGAAGTACTCTGGCACTTCCACTGTTGGCATTAGCCGTTACATCAGATGCGTATCCGTATTTTTCAACGTATTTCCAGTGCAGGTCCCAAAGCATGGTTGCCCATACAAATCCGATAGAGTGTACATCCGGAACAAGAACATTGTTTTGGTTGGTAAATTCCATTCCGTTGGTATCACCATATGTATAATCATTTATAGTAAAATCAGGAGAATATTTGGCCGGTCTGATTCCCAAACCTGTAGTGGGCTGTCCTATAGGGTAAGTTCCCATACCTCTTGGAACCGAAGCATTGTCTCCTGGTTTATTCGTCAGCATTATTGCAAAGAAATCTGACCATCCCTCGCCCATCTGCTCTTTATCTGCATTTGAATTTAAACAGTTATACCCTGTCCCCGTTAATCTGTTGGAAATTCCATGACCATATTCGTGGGTAACGATACCATTATCAAAGCTTCCATCATATTTTGTATCTGCTCTCAGATCTACATTTACTGTTATAGCCGAAGCCAATTTACTTTTAATATATTCTCCTTCTGAATTAGTAATTAATATTGAAGGTATAGTAATTGTAGCATCCGTACCCCCCATATTTATTAAGGTAGAACCATTGGCAGTATTGTTATAAATAATTGTTCCAATAGCTCCTGCATTCTGTGCATTTTTTACTTTTAAAGCGAAACTGCAGTTTGTGCCACCTCCTCTTTCTATCAGTCCGATTTTCCCTGTCAGTTCACCAGCAGGTAATGCCGTACACGCATCAATAACACTTGCAAGCTTCACATCTCCATTTATTCCGATATCATTTAAAGCTGGTCCGAACTGAGCTGTACCTGCATTCACCACACGTGCAACTGCGTCGGACGGAGCTTTATAAAACAGTTTACGGTTTGAGCCCAGCCACAAATACATCTGCATAATTGGGTTATAATTATCCGGATAAGGAGCAAAATTAGCATTATTGAAGCCACCGCCGTCCTGAGACTGTGCAAAAACCTCATCGTCATCAAGACCACCATTTCCAAAATTATTACTTTGGAAGTTTCTTGCAGGTTCTGTAAATCCGAATTTATAGAAAATATCGTGTACCATATTGCTTATATAGAATAAGTTGGTAGTGGCAGCCGGTAAATTTACATACGTTAATGCGTTAGGATCATAAGCAAAATTAAAATTTCTTGTTGCTCCACCGTCTGGAGAAACTCCAAAAGTTTGTTCATTAGCATCTTTATCATCATACGCATATACATTGTTTCCTCTCGTGGTAGTGTAATGTGTAGTTACATTAGAATGCCATCCCTCAGGGGAAGAGGCTAAAATCCATGGGTTCGTCACTACGGCTCTGGAACCAAATGTAGGTGATTCTACCGGTAAAGGAAAAACATTATATGAAGCATTATCCGGAGCTAAGGTAACCAGGTTATTACTGTTGACAGGATATGAATTTTGATTCTGCGGTAATGATGCCATATGGTTTTCATCATGAGCATATGCTTCATCGTGAAAATTACATGAAAGGTTAAGATCAAGCTTACTCAGGATTTTACCGGTATTTGCATCAACCAGGATATTCCAGTGGTTGGTTGTCTTAGGTACGTGAACCAGATATTCATAAACCAGTCTCAGGTTCTGAGATTCATCCGTAGCGTACATCAGTCGCTGCTTGGCTGCAGTTAATTTATTAGGTCCTTTTTCGAAAAAATTCATTATCTGAAGCCTGGAAACTTCTTCACTGCCTAAGTCTTCAGCAATTTTCTGTAATGCGGCTTCTTTCGTTATCCCTGCAGTAGCAGAAGTGACCCCGTTGTAATCCTTTACAAAGTTATCAGTATAATAAACTACTTTATTATCCTTTACAAGTGCTGTTCCTGCAGTACCATACACCGGTAATCCGTTATATATCTGCTGGAATTTCACAACTTGCCCGTTCATTGACGTAGAATGATCAATATTGTCAATAGCAAAACCGGCAAGGTCATTTTTTTTATATTCTCTTGTTTTGTTTTGAGAAATATAATCTTTAACTAGCTTCTCGTTATCTTGTGAAAATAAAGAGGAAGGAAATACTGCAAATGCAGCAAATAAAAGAGGTAGAGTTATTTTCTTCATTTTTACTTATAAAGCCGCTAATTTACAAATAATTCACAATTAATATAATTTTTTAATCATTATTTTAAAAAATAAATTACTTCAATACAAAAACTCTCATTATAAATATTTTTATCATTTCCGTAATCGGCCTGTAACAGGCTTTTTTATAAATATTATTCCGAAAATAATTTTAATCAATTATTTATAATTGTATAAGGCAAATGGTAATTCTCAGAGAATAAAGCCATAAAAAAAGCCGCTCATTTGAGCGGCTTCATATTATCAATGGTTCAAAGATTATTTACCTTCTTCCATTTTTCTTTTCAATTCTGCTAATGCGTCGATATCTCCAAGAGTTGATCTTTCTTCGTTGTTTGAAGAAGAAGATGTATTATTAGATCTGTTGTTAGAAGATTCTCTTACGTTTTTCTTCTCTTCATCTCTAAAAATACCAGTATGAGATACTACTACTCTCTTGAATTCTTTGTTGAATTCAATTACTTTGAAGTCAGCCTCTTCACCTTTCTTGATTTTAGATCCATCTTCTTTCTCTAATAATCTTGAAGGGCAGAAAGCTTCTACTTCAACGTCTTCAAACTGTACAGAAGCTCCTTTATCGTGAACTTCTACAGCTTTACCAGCGTGGATAGTACCTTCAGCATATTTAGTTTCGAATTTATCCCAAGGGTTTTCCTGAAGTTGTTTGTGACCTAGAGATAATCTTCTAGCCTGGATGTCAAGTTCTAGAACTACAACATCTAATTTATCACCAACTGCACAGAATTCAGATGGGTGCTTGATTTTCTTAGTCCAAGAAAGATCAGAGATGTAGATTAATCCGTCGATACCTTCTTCTAACTCTACGAATACACCAAAGTTAGTGAAGTTTCTTACCGTTCCTACATGCTGAGATCCTACCGGATACTTAGCTTCGATATTTTCCCATGGATCTTTAGACAATTGCTTGATACCAAGAGAAATTTTTCTTTCTTCTCTGTCTAGTGTTAATACTTCAGCTTCTACTTCATCACCTACCTTCACGAAGTCTCCTGCAGATCTTAAGTGAGTAGACCAAGACATTTCAGAAACGTGGATCAATCCTTCTACACCTGGAGCAATTTCTACGAATGCACCATAGTCAGCAAGAACTACTACTTTTCCTTTTACTTTGTCACCAACTTTCATGTCAGCAGAAAGAGCATCCCAAGGATGAGCCTCTAATTGCTTCATACCTAACTGGATTCTTGTTTTCTCATCATCGAAATCAAGGATAACCACTTTCACAGTCTGTCCGTCCTCAAGGATTTCAGATGGGTGGTTCACTCTAGACCAAGAAAGGTCTGTAATGTGGATCAATCCATCTACACCTCCTAAGTCAATGAATACACCGTAAGAAGTGATGTTCTTCACAGTACCTTCAAGAACCTGACCTTTTTCAAGCTGAGCGATGATTTCTTTTTTCTGACCTTCGATATCTGCTTCGATCAATGCTTTGTGAGATACCACTACGTTTTTGAACTCAGGGTTGATTTTCACAACTTTGAACTCCATAGTTTTACCTACGAACTGATCGTAATCTTTGATTGGCTTAACATCAATCTGAGAACCTGGTAAGAATGCTTCGATTCCGTGTACGTCAACGATCATACCTCCTTTAGTTCTAGACTTAACAAAACCGTTAACGATTTCTCCAGTTTCGTGAAGCTCGTTTACTCTATCCCAAGCTTTAAGCGTTCTAGCTTTTCTGTGAGATAATTGTAATTGACCAGTTTTGTCTTCTCTTCTGTCAACCATTACTTCTACATCATCACCAACTTTCAATCCTGGGTTGTAACGGAATTCGTTAAGAGAAATAACACCTTCAGATTTGAAATCGATGTCAACGATAGCTTCTTTATCAGTTAATCTTACAACTTTACCGATGATAACGTCGTTATCGTTCAGGCTGCTTAGAGATCCGTTGTAGATTTCTTCTAAATCGCTTTTTTCTTTTCTCGCATCTGCATCAAGACCTGATTCGAATGAATCCCAATCAAATTGTTCTGGTGCTACGTTTTGGTTTAATAAAACCTCTGCTGAATTTGTCTCTTTTGACATTTTCTAATAAAATTTGTATTCCTTCTTTTTTAATGGTCTGAATAAATGCGGATTAAAAAATACGGAAGTAATTAATTATAAGTAATTTACTCTTCAAACCTTTTCGCCACAAAAGTGGGTGCAAAGATAAGAAATTTATTTGAGCCTAACAATTATTCCAACTATATAATTTAAAGTCTTTTTACTTTATAAATCAGGGATTTCCTATCGATTTAACCCCTATTTGATACTGTTGGACACCTAAAAGTCTGACATGGATATACTAAAATTTGGATGATTAAAACCCTGAAGGCTTATTAATGCTTTTTGAGCTTCCGTTTGTTCCTCCGAGATCAACCGTTACATCAGGAATATTCTGCTTGGTGATCAATCTTTTATATACCATGATATAAAAGGTCAGCGTAAAATTATCATAGGTTGTGGAAGGATTAGTATTGTTAGTATAATCAATAAATGTACTATTTATAAAGCTAGCTTTAATATGCCAGGTTCCATTGCTCTTAAACATTTTAATATCTGGTGCTCCCTGTCTGGAATCGTTCACTCCTGTGGTACCTACATAATCTAATGTTACATAATCATTTCCATCAGCAAGTTTGAATGAATAATTATGAATGACAGCAAGGAAATTATCAGCATCCATTTTGGTGTCATAATCTGTAATTCCACCCTTAGACACCCCGGTTAAAGTTAATTTCATATAGTTAAAAAGAGCACTGTTGCCTAAGGTCGGATCATAAAGCTGTAAGGAGGTATCGGAAATATTATCAGAAGTAGCCAAAAAGTGTCCGCCCGCCATAGTAGGTTCCCCCGGATTTCTTAAATACAACGAATTTGTATATGTTTTACCATTCACATCAAGAGTTTCTGTGGGATTAGCAGTATTGATACCCACTTTACCACTTTGTGCCTTCAGATTTGATAAAAATAAAATCGGCAGAATGATTATAAGAAGTTTTGCTTTCATTGGTATATGTTTAATATTATTGAAGACCTAAAGGAGTATTGGTAGAAACACCTTTATAAAAAGAAGCAGAAGAAACTGAACCTGTATAGTTCCCCCAATCTTTCACCAATGCTTTTTCATAAACTATCAATGAAAGATTCCACGTTCCGTTCTGGGAAGAGACAGTTCCTGCCCCTTTAAAATCTAGATTTACAGCATAGTAGGTATTTGAGCCGGATGTAATTTTAGTTATTTCATTATAATAAGCTCCATATGACTCATCTGAATTTCTTTGTGAAACGGCCCCATTGAATGTAGCATTCACAATGGCAATTACATACTTATTTGAATCCAGATTCGTATTAAGATTTACTACCTCATCCTGCTGTACATTCTGAATTATTATATTATATGAATTTACAGGTGCAATATTGCGCAATGAAATATCAAGTTTTTTTACTTTTCCTGCGGGAATACTCTCTGTAGATCTTGTCAGGAGGTAATAATTGCTGGAGGCAGTAGAGTTGATATTGTCTATAAGATAAGAATCTATAAGTGTTCTTCCTACTACATCCAATGTTCCTTGAGGATTTATTGTATTGATTCCTACTTGCGCTTTAGTAATGGAAATAAAATAGAGTATAAGGAAAAAAAATAATTTCTTTTTCATGTTGTATTTTTTTTAAAATTGAATTAATGGTGACGCTGCAGTTCCAGTTCCCGATCCTCCGAGACTTTGAGAATAATTGAATTCCCGGGCGTACGCTTTATCAAAAACCAATAAATTAATAGTCCATACACCTACAGATGAAGTGGAAGGAGGATGAAATCCCTGAAAATCAGCTTTAAGTTTCCAGCTATTATTAGAGTAATAAGCATAAATTTGTGGTATAGGAGTTACCCAGTCCGACAGGTTTCCGCGTTTTATAGGCTGGGTGAAACCGAAAGAAGGGATGACGACAAGAAATTTATTTGAATTAATCTTAGTATCATACTCATTGATCCAGTCTTTGTCATTGACATCACATGTTATCTGAAACTGAATCTGATTGATTGGGGCCGGATCTAAAGGAATAAAGCTGCTATTATAAGTAGTAATTTTGTTTTCAGGCGCTGCCGACTTAATAAGGTAGGTATAGTTTTCTGATGCACCCAGACTTTCTATGGTATCTTTTAAAATTATTCCTGAAGTTTTCATGCTTCCATTTACATGAAGTTCTGTTTCGGGATTAGGAGTATTTATTCCTACATTTTTGCTCTGACCATATAGGACACAAGTACAAAAGATAAGAATAATGGGAAGATGTCTTTTTTTCATCATTATTTAATTATTTATTACTGCTATACTCCTGTAATTATTATAAATACAGATAGATAATTTTACAGGCAATTTAATTGATTGAAAAAGGAACACTTGAGATAATACATTTGGAGATTATAGTGTTCCTAAAGGAAGAATTATTAGACTGTACAGCTAATAGAATTTTGGGAATCAAGCATTAATACCAATCGGGTTAATAACCTGGGAATAAATTGTTTTCTCATCACTTTGTTCATTTGGTAACAAAACAATAAAATCTGTTTTTCAAAAACAAAAAAAGGTATCCTACACAGATACTCAAACACATTAAACAGCTAAAAATAAACAACTTACAATATTTAACAAAAAGAAGAATAAATCTCAAAATGATAAAACAAAATTTTGAAATAATATATTATTCAATCAGTTTACCGATTGTTTAGCTAAAAGACATATCCTGTTTTATAAATTATTCATCCAGATATAAATATCTTTATCAGAAGAAATGTTGAGCTTTTTTCTTAATCTGTACTTTTTCATCTGTACAGTTTTTGGAGTGACAAAAGTAAAGTTTGCAATATCTTTTGTAGAAAAGTTCAGGCGGATATAGGCGCAGGATATAAGCTCAGAATTTTGGATTTCAGGATAAATTTCAATTATTTTATTACAGAAGTCAGGATATACTTCCTGAAAACGGGTGAGGAAATTGGGGGAGTTACTTTTTGCCAAAGAGATTACATCTTCAAATGCAATATTAATTTTGGATTCCAGTTCTGTGATCTCGGATTCCTTTTCATACAACATTCCCTTCTTTTCCAGATTCTTCCTTTTCAGATACTGTTTGAGCATATATCCCCCAAAACATACTGCCAATACAATGAGTATGATAGTCATTAAGAAATATCTGGAATACATACTTTCCTTTTGAATCTGCTTATTCTTTTCCTCAAGCTTATTCACAAATACTTTTTTTATATTCGCCCTGTCCATTTCCTCAATGCTGTCATTCACTTTTACATACTTCTTCAAATCCTGGTAGGATTTTTTACCACCCGATATTTTTTCAGATATTTCATATTTTAGCTTATAGGCATCATTAATATCTTGCAGGTTTCCAGTTTTTTCTGCCGTATTTATATATAAATCAATATACTTTGCTGCTTCCTTATAACTGCTATGGGATGCCTGAACAGCTGCCAGGTGTTTATATACTGCAGGGCCTTTAAACGTGTCTGCAATTTTTTTTGGAAATTCTTGGCTGGACTTTTTAAGATAAAAGTCAGATGAATCTTTTTTACCTTTCTCCAGATCAATGGCTGCCATAGCACCTGTAGCTTTTGCCAAAAGAATATTAAGCTTATCATCCCGGTTGCCGTAATTATGTAAGCTGTTATAAATTTTTGACATATAATAATAGGCAGAATCTTTGTTTTTTTTATTAAGACCATATATGGATGCCAAATCGTTGTAACCAATATTCTCATTATATATGGATTTGGTTTTGTCCGGAATGTTTTCAGAAGCAGCAATCATTTTTTTGTAATATCTAATTGCTTCCTCATTCAACCCAATAACAGCATGATTCTGTCCTAGTAAATGATAAATATCTGTTTTTAATCTGGAATCTTCCTTACTTAAATTTTGTTCATCAGCAAGCTGTGCAAATTTAATACTGTTGTTAAAATCTCTTTTGAAATAAGCAACATTTGCCTTTGCATAATAACCGTATGCCACTCCATAAGAATAGCCTATTTTTGAAGAGCTTTGAATGGCATCATCCATAGCTTGAATAAATTCATCTTTCTTCCCTTCTGAAATCAGACTTTTAGATACCTGAATTTTTTTATAAATATCATCAGGAGTCTGGGAATAAGTTAACATGGTAAAATTTAAAAATAGAAAAAAATAATATTTCTTCATCAATTGTGTTTTATTTCAATACCGTTTAATAATTTGGCATTTTATACACCAAAATCCATGCTAAATAATTAATTAATAAGATATTGAATAAATAAATATATAATAAAATTGCTTCTCAGACTTAGAATTTCTTAAAACCTTTACCAGGAATAAAATCAGGACAGCCAGATTATATACAGTCCGATTCTAAATTTCTTTTACTCCCTAATTCACTACCTTTGCACCATGGAACTACAATCAATTTATCAGAAACTGCAGATTCAGGACATGAATCAGATGCAGAAATCCACCTATAAAACGACAGAAAACAATACAGATGTGGTTTTGCTCTCCCCTACTGGTTCAGGTAAAACGCTCGCCTTTTTATTTCCCATTCTCCGCAACCTTAAAAAAGATGCTTCCGGAATCCAGGCTCTGATTTTAGTTCCGGCAAGAGAGCTTGCATTGCAGATTGAGCAGGTTTTCAAGTCGATGGGAACGGATTTTAAGGTTTCCGTATGTTATGGTGGCCATGATAAAAAAATTGAGGTCAATAATTTAATTGAAGCTCCGGCAGTTCTGATCGGAACCCCGGGACGTATAGTCTATCATTTAAGAAACAATAATTTTGATCCTGAAACCATTCAAACATTAGTTCTGGACGAATTCGACAAGGCTTTGGAATTGGGTTTTCATGAAGATATGGAATTTATTACCGGATCACTAAAAGGTCTTTCCCAGAGAATTTTAACCTCTGCAACAGCGATGGATGAAATTCCTGCATTTACAGGTTTAAAAAATGAAAAGATCATTAATTTCCTGAAATTGAATGATGTAAAACCGGATATCCAGCTGCGGAAAGTAATGACCATCCCTGAGGAAAAACTGGATACTCTTTTTCATTTAATATGTAAAATAGGAAACAAAAGAACACTCATCTTCTGCAATCACCGTGAAGCTGTAGACCGTATTTCCGAGCTTTTAAGAGAAAAAGGAATTGCGAGGGAAACTTTCCACGGAGGAATGGAACAGGATGAAAGGGAACGTGCCCTTTTGAAATTCAGGAATGATTCTGCAAGGATTTTAATCACTACAGATCTTGCCTCCCGCGGGCTAGATGTTCCTGAAGTGGAATCTATTGTCCATTATCAGCTCCCTCCCAAAGAAGACGCTTTCATTCACAGAAACGGTCGTACTGCGAGGATGAATGCCAAAGGTTTTGCTTACCTGATCATGACTGAAGATGAAAATTTCCCGTTCATTAAAAGCAATACTCCGGAGGAAAGTGTGACCGGCTTTAATAAAGTTCCGGAGAGGACTCCTTTCCAGACCATCTACATCAGTGCCGGTAAAAAGGATAAAGTCAATAAGGTGGATATCGTAGGCTATCTTATTAAAAAAGGAGAGCTGCAGAAAGAAGACATCGGCATTATTGAAGTGAAGGATACTACTTCTTATGTAGCAGTTGCCAGAAATAAAACAGTTGCTGTTTTAAAAAAATTAAGCACTGAAAAGCTGAAGGGCAAGAAAGTAAAAATGGAAATTGCCTATTAATTAAAGAACATCAAATTAAACAAAATTCAGATATGAAAATTAAAACATTCATTGCAGACGCTTTTACCGATAAATTATTTAAAGGAAATCCTGCAGCTGTATGTATTTTAAAAGAGGCTATTCCCGAAGAAAACATGATTCAGGTTGCTAAAGAATTTGGCTTTTCGGAATCGGCATTCATTATTCAAAAAGGAACTGCCGATTTTTCTATCCGTTACTTTTCTCCGGTTACTGAAATTCCGTTATGCGGGCATGCTACGATGGCTTCTGCGAAAGTTTTGTTTTCGGAATATCCGGATCTTGATACCTTAACATTTAAAACCCAGTTCGGACATATTCTTGAACTGAGAAAGAACAATAACCAGATTGAAATGGTGTTTCCTGTACATGAAACCGAGAAATCTCCGTTTCCTGATGATTTAAAAAATGCCATTGGGATACAGGACATTATCAATTGTGAATATAATAAAGACCACAATATCCTGATGGTGGAGATAGAAAGCAGTAAACAGCTGGAAGAACTAAGCCCGGATTTTGCCACGTTAAAACAGATCAAAACAACAATCAGCGGGGTTCTGGTAACTGCACCGTCTGCAAAAACCGGCTATGACTTTGAATACCGCTACTTCTGGCCATGGTCCGGTTCCAATGAAGATCCCGTGACAGGAGGCGTACAAAGCTTTTTATGCAAATACTGGTCTTTGAAGCTTGATAAAAAGATCCTCAAAGCTTTCCAATGCTCTGAACGTACGGGAAGCATGGAGGTAGAATTAAAAGGAGATCAAACAATAATCAGAAGCAATGCGGTGATATTCCTGAACGGTGAAATTGATCAGGCTACCGATTAACTATTCATTCCAAAATTCAGAAATTACTTTACCCCTTTCACCTTAGTCGGCAGTGTGTAAACAGATTTTGAGGCGGTGATGAAGAGCACATCATTATTTTCCCCTCCAAAGGTTACATTAGACGTCCAGTCTTCCTGGATAGGAATATGATAAATTTTCTTTCCATGACGGTCAAAAACGTGGACTCCTTTTCCGGTTAAATAAAGATTTCCATGCTTGTCCAGTGTCATACCGTCTGAGCCCATTTCACAGAAGAGTCTTTTCTCTGACAATTTCCCTTCTCCCAAAATATCATATACATAGGTTTTTCCTGCATCAATATCTGAAATATAAAGCTTTTTAAACTTTTCACTTCCTACAATGCCGTTAGGCTGCATAAAGGTTTCCAGTTTAACGGTTTTGCCTTCTTTTGTTCTGTAATAAAGACTTTTATGAGGAATTTCCTGCTTAAAACCCACCCAATAATCTCTTTCATATAAAGGGTCTGTAAAATACATTCCTCTGGCTGCATCATTCCAAAGGTCATTGGGCCCGTTCAGTCTTTTCCCTTCAAAGCCTTTCAGAATTACTTCTATCTTTTTATCTTTTGAAATTTTCCAGATCTCACCCTGATCATCGGAACAGGTGATAAGATTTCCGTCTTTATCAAAATGAGTTCCGTTGGCCCTACCCGTTTTGCCTAAAAACTCTATAATTTTATTGGTTTTCCAGTCCCAGTAATAGATTTTATCATTAGGCTGGTCAGTGAAATAAACATTTCCATGCTTATCTGAAGACGGTCCTTCCGTAAAACTGAATTGTTCCGAAATCTTCTCCGGCTGTACATCTCCATAAAACATTTTGCTCGTATTTACTGATTGACAGTTTATCAATGCGAAAACCAAACCAATTATACCCAGACTGCGTATCTTTTTCATTACTCCCTTGTTTAAAAACTGCAAGTTACAACATCAGCCATAAGATTCAAATACATTTACTCATTTTGATATAATAAAAATTAAAACATCAAATGTCCTAATCGTCCTATTTTTGAAGCAGATGGTATTAGTTCAAAAATACTTTTATCAAGACCTTTGCTACGGTAAGATCAATATTTTTTTTCCTTTTTAAAACTGACTGAAAAATCGTTTGATCCGGCCTCAAATATCCCCTTAATACTTTTTCAAACTAACAAAGTAACACAATGAGTGTAGAATCAAGCAGCGATAAATTGATAGAAACCGAAAATGAAACATTCAGAAATTCGGTAGGAACCATGGATGAAACGGGAAAACGGAAATGGGTCTTTCCCAGAAAGCCAAAAGGAAAATATACCAACTACAGAAATTATGCAAGTTATCTCATGCTGGGCATATTTTTCGGGTTGCCATTTGTAAAGATCAATGGTAATCCGTTTCTCCTGATCAATGTAATAGACAGAAGGTTTTTTATCCTTGGACAGCCCTTTTACCTTCAGGATTTCTTTATTCTTGCGCTGGGGGCAGTAACTTCAGTCATTTTCGTCATGTTGTTTACGGTAGTTTTCGGGAGAATATTCTGCGGATGGCTGTGTCCTCAAACCCTTTTTATGGAAATGGTATTCCGTAAAATAGAATACTGGATAGAAGGGGACAGAAATAAGCAGATGAAATTAGACAGACAGGAATGGGACGCTGAAAAAATCAGAAAAAGAATACTAAAGTGGTCTGTTTTTGCATTTATATCGTTACTTATCGCTCACTTCATGTTCATGTATATTGTGGGATATGAAGAAGTATTCCGGATTATGAAGGAAGGGCCGGAAGCCAATTCGGTCAAATTCCTTGTTATGATATTCTTCACCATGACCTTTTATTTTGTCTTTGCATGGCTCCGCGAACAGGTTTGTACATTGGTTTGCCCATACGGAAGGCTTCAGGGTGTATTGATCGACAAGCAGACCATTAATGTGTATTATGATTTCAAAAGAGGGGAAAACCGTTCGAAATGGCGAAATAATGAAGATAGAAAAGCCGCAGGAAAGGGAGACTGCATCGACTGTCATCAGTGTGTGGTTGTATGTCCTACCGGTATTGATATCCGAAACGGACAGCAGCTGGAATGTGTCAACTGTACAGCCTGCATCGATGCCTGTGATGAAGTCATGGATAAGGTAGGTCTCCCTAAAGGATTAATCCGCTACGCCACAGAAGCAGAAATTGAAAACCAGGAACCATTCAGGTTTACCTCAAGAATGAAGGCTACAACGGTATTCCTGGCTTTATTAATCGGATTTTTGGGATTCCTGATGTATGACCGCGGTTCCATGGAGGCTAAATTCATCAAACCGGCAGGTTCCACATTTTTCATTAAAGATGGCAAAATCACCAATACTTTTATTTATACTCTTTTAAATAAATCTAATGAAAAAAAGGTTCTTACCATCAAAGTCATGACTCCGGCCAATGCGGAAATTACCTATTTCGGTTCAGAAAAAATCATTCTGAAAGGCGACCAGATCCTGAAAGGAAATATCAACATTACTTTTCCTGAAGAAGACATTAAGTTTTCCAAACAGAATATGGTGATTGGCGTTTTTGATGAAAAAGGAGAAATGCTGGATTCGTTTGAAACTACGTTTGAGGGGCCTTTTAAGCTTTTGCTGTGATCCGGGATGCGGATTACGGGATTCGGGATCGGAGACAATACATAATAGTTTCTACCATCCTTAAACTTTGAACTTTGAATTTTTAAACCTTGTATTTTCTCATAAACTGCGTAGGAGTCATTCCGGAGCTTTTCCGGAATACTCTTACAAAGTAGGAATATTCTTCATAGCCAAGCCGGAAAGCAATTTCCACAAGGCTTTCATCGAGGTACATCAGCATTCTTTTGGCTTCCAGCACTACCCTTTCGGTAATGATATCGGTGGCAGTTTTCTGAACAACGGACTGGGTAATCCGGTTGAGGTGTTTTGGAGTAATTCCCAGTAAAGATGCGTAATAGGAAATTGATTTCTGGCTGGAAAAATATTGTTCTATCAGGTTTTCAAAGTCCTGGTAATGTTTAAAATAAGAAAGGCTGGAAGAAGAAGCGTGTATATCGTGATCTTTTGAAAAGAGCCTTACCGCATTGATGAAAATTTGGGACATCAGGGAAAGACTCAATCCTTCCTTCATCAAATTCTGGGAATGGAACTCTTCCCCCAATTCCTGAAACAGCCGGTTTATTTTTTCCAATTCATCAATATCCAACTGTAATTTCCTGGGAAATGACACAGAACCGAAAAACGGAAAATTTCTCAGTTTCTGATTGACATAATGCATTTCATAAAATTCCTGTGAGCAAAAGAAAATATACCCGTCAATATCTTCCGAAAGCTCCCAGCTGTGGATCTGCCCCGGAGAAAGGAAAAACAGACTTCCTTCTGAAACATCATACTTCTGAAAATCGATCTCGTGAATTCCTTTTCCTCTGGTAAAAAGAACAGCAGCGTAAAAATCATGCCGGTGAGGCTTTTCAATATGCCGGTGCCCCACCACCAGATGCTCCTTCATGGTATTGAAATAAAAATCCGAGGTATTTCTGCCGGACTGGAAAAGTTCAATATGAAGAACGGAGATAGGATTCATTGCTGTTTATAAACGATCGTGTATAGATGGTAAAATTACAGTAAAAAGAGATAGAACACAACCTGAAAAAGAATAAGCCAATGAAAAAGAATACCTTTATACAGAACATTTACAGAGATAATACCGGTGCATATTTGCATCCGAGTTTAAAAAATTTTTATCTTTGGCTTTTAGGATTTGTAAAATGAAAATAAACTTACCTGACAAACTGTATTATTCCATAGGAGAAGTGGCCAAGGCTTTTGATGTAAACACTTCGCTGATACGGTATTGGGAGCAGGAATTCCCTATCATTAAGCCTAAAAAAAACAAAAAAGGCAACCGTTACTTTACTCCTGAAGATATCAAGAATCTGCAGATGATCTACCATCTGGTGAAAGAAAAGGGGTATACACTGGATGGAGCAAGAATTGCCTTAACGACCAACAGCAAAATTTCAGAAACAGTTACCATCATTGACCGCCTTGAATTTATAAAAGCTGAGCTTCAGAAATTGAAAGCTTCGCTGGCAGACAGAGATTCTGAATAATTTTATGTTATTGTTTTTTCTAAAGAAGTAAAATTTTATTTGCCACAGATTTCACAGATTTGCACGAATATTTAGGTTAGACTTTATTCAAATTGTTAATAGTTCCGTGCAATCACTTGTGCAAATTTGTAAATTTTGTAGTTAAAGTTCTAGACATTCATCCGTATTAAAATCATTTCACCTTTATCATACTCTTATTAAGTTTCTTATGTTAATGGTATAAATTTGTATAAATCAATGGCTTATTTTAAATTATTTTAGAGATTTTCAAAGAATATTCTACTGGTATTTCTTCAAATAATTCTATACAACTATGTACACTGGTTTAATTTAAAAATCATTTAAATGAATTTATTGTACAAAACTGTCCTTTTTGTATCTCTTCATTGCTTCAACTTATTTTTATTGATAAGTTTACTTTATGATGAGAAAAAACTATTACCATAAGCTTGCATTCATGGGAATGCTGCTGATCGTTCTGCTGGCTTTCCAAAAGTATACCAGCAGGGAAAAAGAAAATTTTCCGGAGATTAAATTCATTACTGAGCATTCTGTTTCTCCAAATCTGACTGATTTCGATCCTAATAAACTGGATGAAATGCAATGGAAACATTTAGGATTTTCAGAGAAGCAGGTTTCTACTATTCTTAATTACAAAAAAATCGTAGGAGGTGAGTTTACATCAAAAGAGCAGCTTAAAAAATGCTACGCAATTTCTCCTGAAAAATTCACCGAACTGGAATCTTTTATCCTCCTTCCGGAAACTGCAAAAGGGGGACATTTTGAAAAATTTACTAATGAGAAAAGAGAGATTGTTGTTTCGAAAAAATTCAATCCTGACAGACTTTCTTCTTCAGAGTGGATGAAGATGGGTTTCAGTGAAAAGCAGGCCGAAGCCATTTTAAAATACAAAAATTACCTGGGCGGAAGTTTTGTAAGTAAGGAAAAATTCAAAGAATGCTTTATTATTTCATCAGAAAACTACAGCAAGCTTGAGCCTTATTTACAGCTTCCGGTACAAACACCTGATCATTTTAAAAAGTCCGGGAATCAGTATGCTATAAAATCTGATATCCGGTATCATACATTTGATCCCAACGTTTTAGATCTTAATGGGTGGAAGGCTCTGGGATTCTCTGAAAAGCAGGCAAGCACAATTGTTAATTACCGTGACAGAAATCTTAGGGGAAGTTTTAAATCTCTTGAAGATATACAGAAGTGTTTTGTTATTTCTGATGAAAAATTTCAGGAGCTAAAACCTTATATTAAGCTTACTCCAACAACAAATCTGGTTCAAAAACAGGAAACTGATTTTTCAAAAATTGATTTAAATATGATCACATTCAAGCAGTTGCTGGAATTTGGCTTGGATGAAAAAAGTGCCGGATCAATGATCGGCTTTAGAAAAAAACTGAGAGGTTTTGTCAATAAGCAACAAATTTTAGACACCTATAATATTGATAAAAATCTGGTTCAAAAATTAATTTCTATTGCCCCGCTGGATATTTCAAATGTTCCTAAATACACTTTAACGGAAGCCCCTGAAGAATGGCTGAGAGATCATCCCTACTTCAAATATTCTGCTGATAAAATCATATTCTACAGAACGACCTACACGGATGATAAGAAAATTCTGAAGCTTTTAAAATTAAAGCCTGAGTATGAAGAAAGAATGAAATTATATCTAAAATAACAGAAACCCCATAGTAAAAACTACCCAAAACAACTTCTGCTATTTTGGATAGTTTTTAATCTGGCGTATTATTTTAAGTTTAGTGGTGCATGTAGCTGCTGGGACCATTGGTTCCTTCAATTGATTCTGGCAGTATTCCATATTTGTTGCGTAAATCGATGGTTCCTAATGTTTTCCCCGTTTCGATCTCAATAACACTAATGGTGCCGGAATTTAAGTTTGGAATATCCAGCAGGTTATTTTGTACTGCTACCACTTCTTTTCCTTTTTTGGTTTTAAAGAAAACCATATGATGTGCTCCTTTATCTGCAGTAAGGGTTTTTAAAAGCTTTAGCTGAGGGAGGTTACTTATGTCAAAAACCAAAACTTTTCCAGGATCTGCAAAACTTACATAGAGCCTGTTGTTATCATCGATGTACATTTCGAGTGTCCAACCTAATCCCTGTGTACTTCCGTCAAATATTTTACTAAAAGCATCATACTTTTTGGTGGTGGTATTGTATGGAGCAATCCAGATATCGCCGCCCAGCATTGTCGTTGCAAGAGCAAATTGTGGAAATTTTCCACGCAGCAACAGAACCTCGACCGGACTGGACATATCTGTTTGTGAATCTGCTACCAGGTAGGTCTCTTTTAATTCATAAGTATTCATATCTAATAAGGTACAGGTATTTCCCATTCCGGTAGTAAGATCCGGGTGAATGGTTGAAGTGACCATCATTAATCCTTTTTCCTCATTAACAGAAATACCATGCGGGTACATAATAAATTGATTTGGATTGGTTTGAATGGGAGCTTTAATTGTTTTAATAAGCTGGTTATTACTGGCATTGAAAACACCTATACTACCATCTTTTGGTCCTCCTGCCCCGCCCATAAAAGTCATAAAATATCTTCCATCATTGGTAAAAAATAAATTTTCTCCTACGGTATTCTCTCCAGTATCAATAGGGGTAGCATTCACTAATATTGGCTGTCCGTTTTTGTCTTTTTCCGTTTGTATCTGGTAGAGATAATTACCTCCTAAAGCAGTGGTATATAATTTATTTGCGCCCTGATTATAATAGAGATGGTGAGGCAGGACACCAACGCCCAGTTCAAGTTTGCTGCTGATATGTCCAAAATTTGGGGCTTCAGGATCAAGCTCAATTACAGCTATTCCATCTGACAATCCTTTCAAACTTCTATAGTCAATATAAAAAGAAGTATCATGTGGAAGATCCGAATTATGGTTATCATTTTGACAATTAGAAAATATTGTTAAAATAATAAGGGAGAGTAAATTAAATTTTAACTTCATGGTTTTTTATTTTTAATAGTTACTTTATAAATATAATATATTTTCACTAACAAACTAAAAAATATTACACCAATGTGTGAATATTATTAAATAATAACATTTTAATATTTTCTATTACTCTCTATCAGATAGACTAGACGGAGATAGACGTCCTGATGTTTAATAAAAATAACAGATGTAAAAAAGTAAGCAGGAAAATATTTTCCTGCTTACTTTTTTTATATTAAATAATCTCAACTTAATCGATTGTTTTGACAGAATCAGAAAGGAGATTGCTGAGTGTATTAAATTCTTCTTCTGTAAGATCGCGCCATTTCCCTACCGGAAGATCCAGCTTAATATTCATGATACGGATACGTTTCAGCTTTTTTACTTCGTAGCCAAGGAATTCACACATTCTGCGGATCTGCCTGTTCAGTCCCTGGGTAAGGATAATCCGGAAAGTCATATCATCGATCTTTTCTACTTCACATTTTTTAGTGACTGTGTCAAGAATCGGGACTCCGTTTCTCATTTTTTCAAGGAATTTAGGAGAAATGGGTTTGTCTACACGTACAATATATTCTTTTTCGTGGTTGTTTCTTGCCCTCAGGATTTTATTAACGATATCTCCGTCGCTGGTAAGCAGAATAAGGCCTTCACTAGGCTTATCTAACCTTCCAATGGGGAAAATTCTTTTCGGGTGGTTAATATAATCTACGATATTGTTTTTCTCACGTTTGGTGTCTGTAGTACAGACGATGCCCACAGGTTTATTAAAAGCAATGTAAACAGGCTTCTCCTGAGGCTCACGGATCGGTTTTCCATCTACTTCTACAAGATCTTCATCCGAAACTTTGGTCCCCATTTCCGGAACTTTTCCGTTAATGGTTATCCTTCCCTCTTCCAAAAGCTTATCCGCTGCTCTTCTTGAGCAATAACCAACTTCTGATAAATATTTATTGATACGCGTTTTTTCCATTAGTCTTCTCCGTAACCTGTATAATTTAATTTCCCGGGGTAAGTAAAAATACGACTTTTAATTATAAATTTTCAAATCTGTATTCGTTGTCCAGGAAATCTGTTGTAGCATTTTCAATGGTATAATCACCTATTTTAGTACGTCTGAGTTGAGTAAGGTAGGCCCCTACTCCCAATTCCTGCCCAATGTCATGAGCCAGGCTTCTGATATACGTTCCTTTTGAACAGCCTACTGTAAAGCTGACTAAAGGAAGGTTGATTTTAATATCATTAATGTAGAAAATGGTTGTTTTCCTTGATTTCATCTCTATTTCCTCTCCTGCTCTGGCCAGGTTATAGGCTCTTTGCCCGTCAATTTTTATTGCTGAATATACCGGTGGTTTCTGTTCTATTTCCCCTACAAATGTTTCAAGAACTTCTTTTATCTGTTCTTCGGTAATGTGGGCTATATCCTGATGAAGTATTTCAGGTTTTTCCGTATCATAAGATTCTGTCTGTACGCCTATTTTAATTTCGGTCCAGTATTCTTTAGGAGCATCCTGGATTTCAGGAATTTTCTTTGTGAATTTCCCACAGCAGACAATGAGCAGGCCTGTGGCTCTTGGATCAAGGGTTCCAGCGTGGCCTATTTTAAATTTCTTGGGAAGATTAAACTCTCTTTTGAGTTTGTATTTCATTTTATTGACAGCCTGGAAAGAAGTCCAGTCCAAAGGTTTGTCCAATAAAAAAACATATCCTGATTGCAATTCTTCAGCAGTCATTATTCTAAAATTTCGGTGATACTTACTAAACTTGGCAGTTTATTGACTTTCTGCCTGCATTCAGGGCCGTTTTCCACATTGACAAAGCATTTTTTTTCTCCAATGAAATAATAAATATTCTTAAAAGGATACACGGAATTATTAGGGGCAATATTCACCGTATAATGTTCCGGTAAATTGAACTTATAGCTTGTTTTACTGACAGATGTAATTTTCTGACGGTAACATTTTCCTTCTTTGCTATATTCCATAAAAGGGTTATGGTCCAGCTTTTCATCCGGTACAAGCTCTTTGCAGATTAATACATCTTCAGCTGTGTTTTTTTCTTTCAGTTCAACAAAGAATTCTGTTCTTTCACCAGTGTTATTCTTTACGAACAGCGTATGGGCAGGCGTACAGGAAACAATTAAACCGGAAAATACCAATGGCTTTAAAATAGTATTAATCTTCATGAACTTATTTAAAGAAATAGAAATAGATTAGCAGGGCAATTCCCACAAAGATACGGTACCATCCCCAAGGTCTGAAACCATATTTGTTCAATACCCCGATGAATGCTTTAATAGCGATCAATGCAACGATAAATGCCACAATATTTCCTATCACAAAGATCATAATATGATCCTGAGATGCCATGATCATTTCATATCCTTTTTGAGGGTTTCCGGATTCTTTACCCCATGTTTTCAGGAAAACGGAATATACGGTTACTGCCAGCATAGTTGGAACTGCCAGGAAAAATGAAAATTCGGCTGCAGCTTTTCTTGTAAGACCTTGTGACATCCCTCCAATGATAGAAGCAGCACTTCGGCTGGTTCCCGGCATCATCGCCAGACACTGCCAAAAACCTATAGTAACTGCTTTTCTGATGGTAATTCCCTTTTCATCATCAATTACAGGGTTCTTGAACCATTTGTCCGCAAAAAGCAGAACGATTCCTCCCAATACCAAAACTGAAGAAATAGCGATCTGGTTTCCCAGAACAGCTTCAATTTTATCATCAAATAAATAGCCCAGCACCAATGCCGGAACTACAGCAAAAGCAAGCTTATAGTAAAACTGAAGATTTTTCAGATCAAAAAACTTTTTCCAATAGGCCACCACAACGGATAAAATGGCCCCAAACTGAATAGACACTTGGAACATTTTCAAAAATTCATCTTCCTGCAAACCCATAATATTGGCTGCAAATCCCATGTGTGCTGTAGAAGAAATAGGAAGATACTCTGTAAGCCCTTCAATAATAGCAATAATGATTGCTTTGATTAAATCCATATTTTGTGTATATAAAAAGTTTAAAGATTAAAAGATGCTGAATTTAGAAATTGATCTAAATCCGTTCACCTTTTAATCTCTAAATAAAGAATGTATAATTTATTTTCTTTTTAAAATAGCGTAAACTTCTATTACAAAGCCTATCACTACAAACAGCGGTGCAATTCTGATCCTGCGGACGGAAAAAATACCGTCATTCCATGCATTGGGATCAAATTTACCATCTACCGTGTTAGCATCCGGTCCCATCATCAGTAGAAAGCCTACTACGATAAAGGCCAGACCTATCAGCATCCACTTGAAGTTCTGCTGCCCGAAATAAAAGGTATTTTCCTGTGGTACTTCGGTTTCTTTGCCAAACTCTGAAGCGGTCAGTTTATTTGTTTTTTTGCTCATTATTAAGAGTAATATAAATCGTCAACGTTTGATTTTAAGAATCTCCATGTAGCGAAAATGGTACTTAAAACAGATATAAAAATTCCTACGCCAAGCACTAAGATAACCAGCCAGAAATATTGATTGGTATCCTGTACGAAAGCTGAACCAATCTGGCTTGTAAAGTAATACCATACACCCCCCAGTGCCAGAAGCCCGATCAAGGATCCTATAGCTCCCAGAATAATTGCCTCAATGATAAATGGCTTAAGGATAAACCTTCTTTTTGCCCCTACCAGCTGCATGGTTTTGATAATAAATCTCTTGGAGAATATTTTCAGACGGATTGAATTGTTAATTAAAACAACTGCCAGGATCAGGAATAAAACAGAAAAACCCAGGATCCATTTCAGGATTCTGCTCAGGTTATTGTAAACATCCACCATCAGAGTACTGTCATTTTTTACATCTACAATCCCCGGAACGGCTTTAATCACTTTAATGGCTTCATCAATTTTAGCCGGATCCACATATTCAGGCTTTAATGCCACCTCGATAGATGAAGGGAAAATATTTTCCTCAAAAAGCGCATCACTGTCTATTCCCATCGTTTTCTTGGCTTCTTTAGCCGCCATATCTCTTGAAATATAGGTCGCTTTTTTTACAGGAGCTAATGTCTGTACCTTTTTAAAAGTTTCTTCTTCTAGTTTTGCAATTTTTACAGAATCTTTTACATCAAAATTTTCATCAAAATAAGCATTTACCACCAGCTGTTCTTTTATGTAGTCAGAATACTTCTGGGCATTGATTAAAATAAGCCCCATTAATCCTAACAAAAATAACACTAATGCGATACTTATTACTACTGTAATATTGCTTGACCGAAGCCTTTTCTTATTAAACTCATCAACAGATTTAGCCATTAATATTAAAATTTTTGGCTAAAATAGAAAAAATCTTCCGAAATTTGGGACGAAATAAAGAAAATCATTGTTAATAAAATCATAAAAAACTTTGAGTGTAAAAGCAAAAAAACATCTTGGACAGCACTTTCTGACAGATGAAAATATCGCGAGAAAAATCGTGGAAGGTCTTAGTTTTGAAGACTATAAAAACGTCATGGAAGTAGGTCCCGGAATGGGCGTTCTTACCAAATACCTGCTGGAAAAAGATCAGACGGTCTATCTGGCAGAGATTGATACCGAATCTATAGAATACCTGAAAAACAACTATCCGAAGATTACGGAAAATACTTTTGTGGGAGATTTCCTGAAGCAGGATTTCCAATTTATCAATGGAGAGCAGATTGCGATCATCGGTAATTTTCCATACAACATCTCCTCCCAGATCCTTTTCAAGATTGTTGATTATTATCAGCAGATTCCTGAAATGGTAGGAATGTTCCAGAAAGAAGTGGCCGAGAGAACGGCAGCCGTACCCAGAACTAAAGATTATGGTATTCTTTCTGTCCTGATCCAGGCGTATTACGATGTCTCTTACCTGTTTACGGTTCACGAAAATGTATTTAATCCGCCTCCTAAAGTAAAATCGGGCGTTATCCGGCTGACAAGGAATCCAAAAGAAGGCCTGGCAGGAAATGAAGTTCTTTTCAAACAGATCGTAAAAGCAGGGTTTAACCAGAGAAGAAAAAAGCTTTCAAATTCCCTGAAAATCCTGAATATTCCTGAAGCTTTAAAAACTCATGAATTCTTAGATAAAAGAGCAGAAGAGCTCAGTGTTTCAGATTTTATCGGTTTTGCCAATCTCTGGAAACAGAATCAATAAAGACAGTTCAAAAATAAAAAAGCCTTTCAAGTTTTCTTGAAAGGCTTTTCTGTATCCTTTGTCTTTTATTCACGATTCTTAAGCATGATCCATCCGGACCAGTTCATCTGAGCTTTTGACTTAGGGTATTCGAAATTAAACTTATACCAATAAGTCGCTGTAGGAAGTTTTTTTCCTCCCACTGTTCCGTCCCAGACCGGTTTTTCTTTAGAGAACCTGAACATTTCAACGCCATATCTGTCAAATATAGATCCTGTGAAATTTTTGAATTCACCCAATGCTTTAAGATCCAATACATCATTCACCCCATCATTATTCGGTGTAATGATATTATTGATCTGAAGTGTATAGAAATCAAAAGTTCCAACACAATGAGTCCCTACTCTTCTGATCAATACAGTATAGTTGGTATTGTCTAAAAGGTTGGTGAAAATATTGGACTGCTGCCATGTAATTCCATTATCCAGGGAATATTCCAAAGTACTTGGCGTATTGTTCATCATAGGATTTTCAGCAATAATTGTCACGGTTTTCTTAGCACTTTCATACTGAACTGCTGTCACAAAAGGAGTGGCTGCACCTCCTACTTTCGCCGTGAAAATCTTTTTACAGAATCCGTTATCGACTTCTACCGTGTAAATACCCCAGCTGTCTGCAGTAATAGTCTGAGTAGTCGCTCCCGTACTCCATAAATATTTATAATTCGGACCGGCGCCAGCATCTAATGTAATACGGTCACCCAGACACATTTCTACATCTTTTAAAGGTGAGGTAATCTCAGGGGTTACCTCTACTGTTATGGAAGCAGGGTTTAATGAACGGCAACCTTTTGTCCCGACTGCATACACTGTAAATGTCGTAGTTTGGTATAAAGTTACAGTTTGGGTATTTCCGGTACCAGGGAAATTACCCCACTGGTAGGTTACGCCTCCATCAGCAGTTAGGGTTACTGACTCTCCCGGACATATTTTTATTCTGGAAGATTTAATACCTGCTTTTGGTGTGGTTTCTTTTTGCAGGGTCAGCTCTATCATTTTGCTGCAGAACCCTCCGTTTGATACTACAACATACAGGATCTGTCCATCCGTACCATTATAGTTTAAAATATTCTGAATATAATTACCATTCTGAGCCACAGCATCAGCCTGATTGACATAAAATTTGAATACCGCTCCCGGAGTCGGGCTTATTGAAGGCATAGCATCAGTCAGGTCAAAGGTGGTAATATCCGGTGTGGAACATAGCAGAAGCGTAGCATCCTGTGCCTGTGGAGTAGTTCCTCCATGAATCTGTATAGTCGCTTTACCCGGACAAGGATTCCCCGGAACACTTACCTCAATAGTATAAGTTCCCGGCTGAACAGCTGTAATGGTATTAGTAGTTGCTCCAGTTATAGGAGCGCCGTTCAGATACCATTGGTACAATAAATTAGGGTCGCTTACCGAAGCAGTAATTAATTGAGGTTCATTATCACATACATTGATATCAGAAGGCAAAGTGGCACCGCTAGGGTCTAAAAGCTCAACACCAATATTAAATGATCCTCCTTCTAAAAATACGGCAGAGTCCCAGCCATGATCTTCATAGCTTCCTGGTGAATAATCAGCAACAACCATTTTAAAGTGATATTGCTGCCCTGCCATTACAGTCGCAGTTGCAGTAAGAGGAATTGTTCTTCCTTCAAAATTCGTTTCAACATTACCAGTATTATAGCCTCCGAAAAACTGTTCGTTAACAGCAGGGCATCCTCCGCCACCGGAAATTAACGGGTGAATATTCGTAATGCTTACAGGACCGGCACCGCCAGGTAATATTGCCATGTTCTGGTAGGGCCCACCCGATGTTGGTTTTAGCAAAATGGCAAAAGCATCTGCATACTGACATGGAAATGAACCGGAGTACTCTTCGGATGCCAGGATATAATTAAATTTAATCTGTGAAGTGGTAGGTACAAAGTCAAATTCCAAAAGAACAGCATCCGTCAGTGTTCCGGTAGATCCAATAGCCTGTGCAAGATCGGAATCCGTTCCTCCACCGTTATTATCACTCAGGTTCCCTTCCGGCCCGTTACCTGCTCTTCTGGCTTTCCCTGTAGAAAGTACAATCCCGTCCTTGAAGGGGAAATTGGTAGTTCCTTTGTGGAAATACCCCCATGATCTGTCAGCATCAGATACGGCATGGTTCGGAGTAATTTTTACATTGGATACCGCAGGTGTTACGCAGGTATTTGTACCTGAAGAGATCAGGACATCTTTCACCAGCTGTGTAATGGAATAGCTAGATTCCGTATATCCCGGAGCATTCACATCAATAAAAGTGCCCGCTTTCTGAGTAGCTGATCCTGAAGGTTGATTTTTGGGAGGCTTACGGGGCCCGTCTGTTTGAGAATATAAAAATGTCGATACGACTAAGAAAAATAAAAGGAATAGTAGATTTCTTCGCATAATACTTTTGTTTCAACAAATTTAATTTATTTCTAAATATATCCTATATTTTTTATCTATTTTTTAATATAAAAAAAACAAACCTTCCAAATATGGAAGGTTTGAGTATTAGTTTCTATTTTTTAGCAATATCCAGCCGGAGCGCTGTTCAAGCTTTTTACTTGCCGGGTTTTCCCACTGTACTTTGTACCAGTAAGTGCCTGTAGCCAGGTTCAGGCCTTTTAAAGTGCCTCGCCAGACTGCATCGGTTTTAGTGGCCTTGAAGAGTTGTGCACCATAGCGGTCAAAGATGGATGCTGCAAAATTATTATAACCGCTTATTCCGGAGAAATCTATCGTATCATTTATTCCATCCATATTAGGTGTAATAGCGTTGCTGATTACAAAAGTGAAGTAATCCAGTGTTGTACCACATTTTGCATCCACTACCCTTACCATCAGATGGTAGTTGGTATTGTTCAGTACATTATAGAATATATTGGACGGCTGCCATACTACCCCTCCGTCTATCGAATATTCTAAAACACCTCCCGTAGGATTGCTTGCCGTAAGGGTAAGCACATGGTTATCATATACGATATTTGTAAATTTAGGCAGATCCGGATTTAACAGTTTTCCAGTAAACGTTTTGGAACACGTTCCGTTACTGATGGTAACGGTATAAGTTCCGGGAACATTAGTAGATATGGTTTGAGTGGTTGCTCCGGTATTCCATAAGTAGGTATAATTCGTACCTGGGCCGGCATCTAAAATTCCTGTATCTCCTTCGCAGACATACACATCTTCCAATGTAGAAACAATGGCAGGAACAACTTCAATCGTTACTTTCGCCGGGTTTATTGAGCTACAGCCATTACCTCCAAGTGCATAAACTGAGTATTCCGTAGTAATTGTAGGAGTAACTACCTGTGTATTTCCGTTCCCCGGAAGCCCTACCCAATTATAGGTAACTCCACCTGTAGCAGTAAGTGTAACGGATTCTCCGGCACAGATTTTTATTTTAGACGCTGATACTCCCGCTGTTGGCGGCCCAACGGTAACAGTAACCGTTGCCGGGGTTGCAGAAATACAACCGTTAGCAGATACTGCATAGACAGTATATACCGTAGTTAAAGTCGGTGAAACCACCTGTGTATTTCCATTGCCGGGAAGTCCAACCCAGTTATAGGTAACCCCACCGGAGGCTGTCAAAGTTACAGACTCGCCTACACATATTCTGGGCTGTGAGGACACCACAGTAGCTGTTGGCAATGTTGTATTCTGGGTTACGGTTACGGTTGCCGTATACGTACAGGTTAAATTACCCGGCTGTGATACATTGGTAACCGTAAGGGTATAGGTTCCTCCTGCATTAACTACAGGGGCAAGGGTATTTGCACCTGAAACAATATTCCCACCTCCTGCTGCTGTCCACGCAATGGTAGATCCTGCAGGTACTACAGATGCCGAAGCATCTAATGTAGTCTGGGGTGTAGTACAGGTTATCTGCTGCGGCGCTGCTATCGTAAGTGTTGTTTCAGCAGTCCTCAGCAACTGAAGAGAAACCACATAATGACATCCTCCGTTTTTCACCAATACGTATATGGTCTGATTTCCCGGAGGTGAATAAGTTGTAGGTGTTGCAATAAAATTAGCATTACCTGCAAGAGCGTCAGCCTGATTAATATAATAAGTGAAGGTAACACCAGCTCCAGCAGAGGTTATCTGGCTCTGAGCCGTTGTCAGGTCATAGGTAAGTCCCGGCGCATAGCATTTATGCAATACAGCATCCTGTACAGTAATAGGCTGCGAAACTTCAATAGTGATGGTTGCTGGATTTTGAGAGACACATCCATTAGCTCCTACCGCTGTTACTGTATAAGTTGTAGTTGCAGTAGGTGATACAGTTTGGGTATTTCCTGTTCCGGGAAGGCCTGTCCAATTATAGGTAGTACCTCCTGATGCCGTTAAGGTTACCGATTCACCGCTGCATATCTGTATTTTACTTGCTGTAAGTCCTGTAACCGGTGGAGCGCTGTCTCCGGTAACTGTAACGCTAGCAGTAGCAGTACAGATTACGCCTCCTGGCTGATAGGTTTTCGATATGGTTAAGGTATAGGTTCCCGGAGCATTGATAATCGGATTTAAGGTAGTTCCTCCTGAAACAATATTTCCTCCTGTAGTTGTCCAGTTAAAAGTAGATCCTGCAGGATAAACAGAAGCTGAAGCATCTAAAGTCGTCTGTGAACTGGCACAGGTTAATACTGCCGGCGGCAGAATTGATGCTGTCATCTGAGGAGCTTTTACCAGCTGCAGTTCAGCTACTTTGGAGCAGAAACCGTTTTTAACAAGAACGTAGACGGTTTGCCCACCCGGACTCGAATAGGTAGCAGGGCTGGGAATCGTATTTGCATTTCCTGCATTGGCATCTGCCTGGTTTGCATAGTATGAAAACATTGCACCAGGTGTTGTACTGATCGAAGCATTTGCGGAAGGCAGATTAAAGGTTGCATTTCCTGCTGCATAACAGGCTGTCAGAGTTGCATTCTGTACTGTAGGGGAAGTTCCTCCCACCACTGTAATGGTTCCTGTTCCGGGACAGGTATTTCCCTGGATGAATACCTGAACACTATATACTCCAGGCTGTGTAGCAGTATAGCTCGGACCAGTCTGGCCGGGAATAGGATTGTTATTTAAAAACCACTGATAGGTAACGTTAGGAACCTGTACAGAGGCTGTAAATGTCTGTGGAGCATTATCGCACATATAAACCGTGTCAGGAAGCTGCACCCCGGCAGGGTCTAAAATTTTCACCCCGATATCAAATGATCCTGCTTCCAGAAATACAGCTGAATCATAATTTCTGTCGCTAAAATCTGCCAAAACCATTTTAAAATGGTAAGTTACACCAGGAGTTACGGTGGCTTTTGCAGTCAAGGGTATTGTACGTCCGTCAAAATTAGTTTCAACCACTGGATTATTGATCCCTGCAAAATAAGAAGGGTTAACGGCGCCACAACCTCCGGGAATTGCCGGGTGGATATTGGTAACACTTACAGGTCCAGCGCCTCCGGGAAGCACTGCCAGATTGGTATAGGTAGGATCTGTTGCCTTTTTTAACAACAAAGCAAATCCGTCTGATTTGGTACATGCAAACTGGAACCCGGGAGCATATTCTTTGGACGCAAATAAATATCTGAATGAAATTTCTGTAGAAGCCGGCACAAAATCAAATTCTATGTAGGTAGCATCTCTCAGTTCGGCATTGTTAATCCCCAGCGCTGAAGCCAGATCTGTATCACCAAGAGTGTTTATTCCATCATTCAAAATACCCTGATAGGTATTCCCTGCTTTTGCAGCATATCCCGTAGAAAGAACAATACCTTTTGCAAATGGAAAAGCTGTAGTACCTTTATTAAAGAACCCCCAGCTACGGCCGGGATCACTTACTGTTAAATTGGGAGAAACACTTACGTTGCTCACATTGGAAGTAGAACAGGCTCCTCCGGAGATCAGCACTTCTTTTACCAGCTGTGTAATGCTGTAGCCGGACTCCGGATAATTGGGTGTATTTACATCTATAAAAGCACCGGCCTTCATAGAAGTTGCATTAGCTTTTTTTGCAGGAATCGTTGCTCTGTCTATGTTCTGGGCAAAAACAAAGTTCCCGATAAGTGCAAAAAATAACGCCAAAAATAAATTTCCAATCCTCCTATTTAACATTTTATAGTATTTTAAACAAAAATACTATTTTTTTTGATTGAAAGTTAATTTAACACAATTTACATTATCACTAATACAAGTTTATATATTCTGCAATATAAATTTACTTTATTTGAAAACAATAAGAAAGGCTGACAAAAATGCCAGCCTTTCTATAAATTATATAATGATTATTCTAAGTTTTTAAGAAGAATCCATCCCGTTTTCACTGCCATCTGTTTACTGGCAGGATCCTGATAAGTTACCTGATACCAGTAAGAGGCGGTAGGCAGACGTTTCCCCTGGAAATAGCCATCCCAGTAAGGTCGGGTTTTTCCGGCTTTGAATACTTCTTTTCCATAGCGGTCGAAAACCAGACCGTTAAAGTCTTTATAACTGCTTACCCCGCTAAAATCAATAATATCATTCACATTATCTCCGTTAGGGGTGATCACATTCTTCATAACGAATGTAAAGTATTCCAAAAAGCCTACACAGCTGGTATCCTTCACTTTAACCCTTATAGATATGACTGTATTTTTAGGAACATTGGAGAATACATTGGAAGACTGCCATGTAAACCCGTTGTCTACGGAATATTCTAAGATACCATTGCTGGGGTTAGTGGCTGTAAGAACCATTGTTCCGTTGTCATTATAATCAACTTTTATAATTTCCGGAATCCCAGCTTGTATTACAAGGGTTTTAAATTCTTTGGAACATACTCCGTTGCTGATCGTCACCGTATATTCACCTGGAGTTCCTACGGTAATAGCCTGAGTGGTTTCCCCGGTATTCCATTCATAGGTATATCCCGGTCCGGATCCGGCATCCAAAAGGATCATATCTCCTTCACAGATCTGGCCTCCTTTCAGTGAGGAAACAATGGCAGGAACCACGTCAATAGTAATGGTGGCTGGCTGTAAGGATTTACATCCCTGTGCCCCGATAGCATATACGGTATAAGTGGTGGTCTGGGTCGGGCTTACTGTTCTCACTCCTCCGGTTGCAGCAGTATCTCCCCATTGATAGGTGACACCACCTGAAGCAGTAAGTACCAGAGATTCACCTTCGCAGATTCTTAGCCTTGGAGCATTAAGCTGAGCAACAGGTGTTTCTTCTCTTTTTAAAGTCAGGGTAACAAGTTTGCTGCAGAATGCACCGTTGGAAACGACTACGTAAATTACCTGTCCGTCAGTCCCGTTATAGTTGGTAAGGTTTGTAATAAAGTTGTTGTTTTGAGCCTGTGCATCTGCCTGATTGGCATAAAAACGAAATACTGCACCTGCCGTTGTACTGATCTGAGGCTTTGCATCTTCTAAATTGAAAGTACTCAGGGCAGGCGTGGCACAAAGTTTCAGGGTTGCATTCTGGGCCGCCGGGGAGGTTCCGCCTATGATGGTAATGCTTGCTTTCTGGCATTCTGTCCCGCCCACGAAAGTTTTCACTTCATATACACCCGGTGAGGTAGCTATATACACAGCACTGGTTGCATTAGGGATCACAACTCCGTTTTTATACCATTTGTAGGTCATTCCGGGAACTGTGGTCACCATTGCTTTTAAAGTCTGCGGTGTATTATCACACATATTCAATGTGTCTCCCAGAGGATTTCCGTTACCATCCACGATCGTCATCCCGATATCAAAAGAGCCTCCCTGCAGAAATACGGCAGAATCATAACCGTTATCTGAAGCATCCGCCAAAACCATTTTAAAATGATAAGTCTGGCCGGGAACTACGGTAGCAACAGCTGTCAGCGGTATGGTTCTTCCTATGAAATTAGTTTCTATATTCAATGTATTCAATCCGGCGAAGTACTGTTCATTATGAGTTTCCCCGTCACATCCTACTCCATGCGGAATAATATTGGTAACACTTACAGGTCCGTCTCCGTTGGGCAGAACTGCTAAATTTTCATAGGTAGGGTCGCCCACTTTTTTAAGCAGGAGCGCAAAACTATCGGCAAAATCACCACAAGGATATCCGCTGGTATATTCTTCTGAAGCAAATAAATAATTAAATTTCACCTGATTGCTGTTCGGAACAAAATCAAATTCTAAAGCCACCACATCTTTAAGGGTCACCGGCGGATTAACAGCTGCCACAAGATCAGGATCATTTATTCCGGCTCCGGGAACAACATCTCCTAATGTGCCTTCTAATCCGTTTCCTGCTCTTCTTGCTTTACCGGAAACAAGCACCACTCCATCGGTAAAAGGAAAATTGGTCGTTCCCTTATGGAAATATCCCCAAGCTCTTTCTGTATCTGTTGCCGGCTGATTCGGGGAAATCGTTACATTGCTCACATTGGGTGCTGCACAGACCGATCCTCCTGAGATCAGTACATTTTTCACAATCTGCTCTATGGTAAAACTTGAAGGAGCATAAGTAGGTACATTGACATCTATAAATGCTCCTGCTTTTTTACTCTGGGCACTAAATTTTTCAGGCTGCAGCTTTCTGCCTGTATTCTGAGAAAATACAGACATGGAAGCCAATAGAAACACGGTAACTAAAAAGTAATTATTCAGTCTATAATTGAACATTTTATTATCATTTGTTCAAATGTAGCAAAAATATAAGTAAAAACCACATTCATACAGCATATAAAATAAATTCAAACAAATTATTCACAATAAATGCATTTTATAGTTACATATTCCACAAAAATAGTAGGATTTACTTCTGACGATGGATTAACATAAAAAAGCAGTGCTGCCAGTGGGCATAACTGCTTGTATTTTAGGATCGGTTGTGAGTTGTTTTTTTATTATTTATTCTTTTTTCAGCTGCTCTATTTCTGTCTGAAGCTGGCTGATAATATCTTTCAAGGCTTTGATCTCATTTTTGTTTGAGCTCACGTTGCTTTTCAGAATCACATTTTTAGCTCTCTCATTATGGTCTTCATCATCTTCGTCTTCATTGATTTCTTCGATGTCTTCCTGGATATCTTCAATGTCCTCATTAATCTCCTCAATATCCTCGCTGATCTCTTCAATGTCTTCGCTGATCTCTTCGATATCTTCCTGAATGTCTTCAATATCTTCACTGATCTCCTCAATATCTTCCTGGATGTCTTCGATCTTTTCATGACTCTTGTTCACAGACATCTGAATGAAAATAGCCAGATAGATGGCCTCCAAAGAGACTACCGTTGTAAGGATCAGAAGCATTTTATCAAACTCAACAATATTGAGCATAGGCAGAAGAAATGATATGATAAAAAATAAGGTATGAACAATAAGTGAAGGGATAGACCCTACCCACCACGTAATACCATTCGCTATTTTTTCTAAAGCTTCTGTTTTTTCTTTTTCCTTTTTCATCTTTTCTGTGTTATAAAAGTCCTTTGGTTACCCCAAGACCAAACAGGGCAAAATCATATTTAGCAGGATCGTTTTCATCAAATTTCCTGATGGCAGCATCCAGTTCCTCCACGGTTTTCCAGTCATTCTGCGTCCTGAAAACAAGGCCCAGTTTTCTGGAAATATTCCCCGTATGCACATCTAACGGAATCGAAAGATGCTTCTGGTTTATATTCTCCCAAATACCAAAATCCACGCCATGTTTGTCCTTCCTCACCATCCATCGCAGAAACATAATGATTCTTTTGGAGGAAGAGTTTTTATAAGGAGAGCTGATATGTTTATGGCTTCTGTGCTTCTCCGTCTCCAGAAAACCGTTTCTGAATCTTTCTATGGCATGCTGGAAATTTGTCTCCTGATCTTTGACGATGAATAAATTTTCCAGGCTTTCATTTTCTTTATAGATTTTATGGAACTGCCTGATGAAGTAAGCAAAATCCTCACCATTAAATGTTCTGTGAATACTTTTGTCCTGAAGGGTTTTCAGATCTTTTTCAGAATGATTCAATACGAAATCATAAGGAGAATTTCCCATAATATCCAGCATCTTATCTGCCGAACGGATAATGGATTTCCTGTTTCCCCATGAAATAGTAGCCGCCAGAAAACCTGCAATTTCGATATCCTGTTTTAAACTGAAACGGTGCGGAATCTGTATGGGATCATCTTCAATAAAATCAGGGCTGTTGTACTGATCAGCCTTTTCATTCAAAAAGCTTTTTAATTCTTCAAAATTGAGCATACCGTTTTTAAATTTTTACGCTTTCCAATGCTTTCGGCAGGAAGGTATTGGGAAAAACATTTCTGGCCTCGTCAGTAAATACCGTCAGGTCTGCATACCGGTTTGAAAAATGTCCCAGGATCAGTTTTCCCACTTCAGCTTTCTGAGCGACCATTGCGGCTTCCAATGCAGTGGAATGTCCGGTGTAGTCTGCCATTTCTTTCAGGTCATGAAGAAAGGTGGATTCGTGATACAGAGCGGTTACATTTTTAATGATCGGAATCACTGTTTCAAGATAACGGGTATCGCTGCAAAAGGCATAGGAAACAGGAGGCGCAGGATCAAGGGTTAGCACTTCATTTTTAAGAACATAACCATCATTCAAAATAACATCTTTTCCCGCTTTTATATTGTGGTAATCGCAGGTTTCTATTTCGCTGTACTTGGCAATTTCCTTCATATTCAGGTGCCTGTCTTTAGGTTTTTCTTTAAAAAGGTACCCGTTGCAGTAGATCCTGTGATCCAATGGAATGGTATATACTTCTACCCTGCTGTCTTCATAGATCTTTTCAGAATAATCTTTATCAAGCTCATGATAAATCACTTCAAAACCGCGGTGTGTTTCTGTAATCGTAAAGATGGTTTCCAGCATTTTCTTGATTCCTTTCGGACCATAAACATGCAGGGGATTATCTCTTCCCAGCAAACGGAAGGAAGCGATGAGCCCGGGGAGACCAAAACAGTGATCCCCGTGAAGGTGTGATATAAAGATATGATTGATCTTTGAAAATCTCGCTTTCGCTTTTCTCAGCTGTACCTGCGTTCCCTCTCCGCAATCGATCAGAAAATACCTTTCTTCCATTTCCAGCAGCTGTGCCGTAGGTGAAGAGTTAATGGTAGGAATAGCCGAATTAAAGCCTAATATCGTTAAATAAGTACTCAAATCAATAGTTTATTGTAACAAATGTACGACAGAAAATCTAAACATAAATTTCAGATTCAAGTTTAAATGCTAAAAAGCATAGAATATCATTCTTTTACTTTTAAGAAGTCCAGGAACAGGTCTAATGCCTGTTTGCGGTGACTTATTTTGTTTTTATCTTCGGGATTCATTTCTGCAAAAGTTCTGTCGTAACCTTCAGGAACGAAAATAGGATCATAGCCGAAACCTTTGTGTCCTTTATTTTCTGTAAGTAAATTTCCGTGAACTCTTCCTTCAAAATACCGGGCACCATTTTCGTCATAATAGCAAAGAACAGTAATGAAATAGGCTTTTCTATTTTCCTGATCTTCCAGCTCGCTTAAAACCTTTTCGATATTTTTGGCAAAATCATGATCTCCTGCATAACGGGCAGAAAAAATTCCCGGCCTGCCATCCAGAGCTTCCACAACAAGGCCGCTGTCGTCTCCTAAACTGGGAATTCCTGTTTTTTCGAAACAATATTTCGCTTTGATAAGGGCATTGGCATTAAAAGAATCACCATCTTCTACAATCTCTTCATGAATATCATAATCTGTAAGGCTTTTTACAGTAAAATCATTTCCCAGGATCTGCTGGATCTCTTCTTTCTTGTGTTCGTTATGTGTGGCAACTAATAATTCCATTGTTTTAAAAATTTTCTATTATAAAGTCTTTAACCTGATACTCTGCTTTAATACACCTGTTTAATTCTTTCACTATATCTTTAGCCTCGTTTCGCAGATCAGCTTTATCTGATATATCATCAAAGGTCCGAAAAATCTTTCTCGGATTGACGATCAGAATCGGTTTTAAAACACCATTACCAAGTTTTATTTCTAGCGTTCCATAAAGCCTTCGCGGTGATTTTCTATTAAAACGGACCTGCTCATCTTTACCGGATACAATAAATGCTTTAATATCCTGCAGCTTATAGGTATCTGATGTAAACAATGTCTTTCTGTGGATAAGTATTTCCTCTTTTTTTAAAATCCTGACAATATTCCTTCTTACTCTGATAATCATAGAAGCAGCATCAATAGAAAAGACACAGCCTGCAAGCAGAAACCCAATTCCTATAGCCAGCTCCAATATTGTATTTTTATAAATAGCTCCGTACAGAAACAGGGAACCTATAGATAAAGGCAGTATGGCAATGACCAGTTTAATTGCAAAATCAATCCAGTCTTTTTTCGACAGGGAATAATGCAACGAAACTTCTTCTTCATTTTCTTCAATTGAAAAGTTACCGATTTGCTTTGTCATGAAAAATTATATTTCAGAATAATGAACTTTGTTCCTTACCATAAAGAGATAAAAAAATGATAAAAAAAGTACCATCCCAACACCCAAAATAATCCATTCGGAAATTTTAAAAGCATCTGCAAAGCTTTCGTTCTTGGTATACGTGACAAGTAATGAAGAACAAAGATTATTAAATCCGTGCAAAAGTATGGGCAGCAACAATGATTTTGTTTTCTGATATACCAGCCCCAGTACGCATCCCAGTAATACTGCCCCTACAAACTGCCACGGATTAGCATGAACGAGACCAAAAATAACGGAGGCATATAAGATAGCCCTCCGCGGATCTACTCCTTTATTGATTAATCCTTTTTGAATAATTCCCCTAAAGATAATTTCTTCAAAAATAGGTGCCATAATTACAGTCATGATGATCATGACTACCGGTTCAAAGGTCAGCTGTTCCATAAGCTGTGAGAAAAACTCATAATATTTCCCCCAGAACGGGCCTGTAGTTGGTATGAGAGAGGTGATAAATTCTGAAATAAACATCATCCCGATCATCATAGGAAATATAAGGAGGTAGGTATAGAAATTTGTTGGGGAAAAATTGAAGTTCAGCTTTTTTCCGGTGGAAGGCCTTACGATAAAAAAATCAAAAAAAGCAATAGCAGTTAAGAATCCGGCTGCATTGGTCACCATCAGAAACCATTCTTTCAGTTCGAGGTTTTCCCTGAAAGCAATTTTCCAGAAGCTACCGAAAAAAGAAACAGCCATTGTTCCTATAAATAACCCTGCCAGTAAAACAAGACCGCCTATCCATGTAAAGGTAAACTTCGGATACCTGCTATTTTCCATACTTTTCTCTGTAAAAGTTTATTGGAAACAAAGATAATTTTTTTGAGAGCCTTGAGCAACTAAAAAGGAATTAGATTTAATACGCAAGCATTGATAAATATTTCTTGTTTGTTACCAAGGAATTTCTCCGGTTTCAGGATTATTTTCTTCGCTAAAGAATTTTCCAGTCGGTCCATCTTTGTCTATCAATGCATATTTTATAATTCGCTTTCCTGCATCCTCCAAAGTTCCCGTTCCTCTATGACCGTTGAAATCTGTTTTTGTAAATCCTGGACAGACAACGTTTATTTTGAAGTTACTATTCTTTAACTCATATGCTAAAACAACGGTATACATATTCATTGCTGATTTTGAGGAAAGATAAGCTGCTGCTTTATAGTCATAATATTTGTAAGAAGGGTCGCTGTGCAAAGTAATCGAACCCTGACTTGAACTCACGTTTACAATACGCGGCTCAGCAGCGTTCTTTAATAAATCAATAAATGCCTGTGTAACTCTTACCACACCATATACATTTGTATCGTATACAGCTTTGAACTGATCAATAGTTGAATCAAGTGCCCCTTGAGGATAACCACCAAAAACACCTGCATTATTGATAAGGATATCTAAGGCTTTTATTTTCTTACCTATTTCTTTACGGGCATTTTTTACAGATTTATCATCTGTAATATCAAGCTGAATAGCCTCTACATTGCTTAGTCCCTCCGCCAATAATTTATTCACGGCTTCTATACCATTCTCTAAATTACGACTACCGACATAAACATAAATTCCCTTTTGAGCAAGTTGCCTTGCAACTTCAAAGCCAATGCTTTTGTTAGCTCCTGTTACTAATGCTGTTTTCATTTTTTTAATAAATTAATACAGCAAAAGTAGATCGCTAAAAAATAGTGTAGATGGACAAATCAATCTATTGTCTTGACGAATTCTGCTGAGCTTCCAGAAACTCGCTAATGCTTTTTCCCGTGCATTTTTTGAAAAACCTCGAAAAGTAATCGGGATCATTAAACCCCAATTCATAAGCCAGCTCTTTTACAGAAAGCGGAGAATATTGTAGTTTTCGCTGTGCTTCAATTATTAAACGATTAGTAAAAAAATCTTTAGGTGAAATACCTGAATACTCTTTTACAATTCTGTATAGGCTGTTTGTAGTTAAAGACAATTTTTCTGCAATTGCATTAACGGATGGCTGTTCTGTAAGATGCGTTTCCACCATTAATTTGAACTCCACAAACTTTGACAGATTAGTATTCAGAATATTGATTGGTTCTGTATTTTTAAAATAAGCACTATTTAATTCTGCTAAAAGTGAGTTCAGGTAAGCTAATATTACTTCTGTATCGGTTGGATGATTGTCTATATGAAGAATCTGATTTAATATTTGAAAAACTTTTCTCACTCTCTCTCTTGTGGGATCGTCAAAAGTGATAATCTGTGAGTTTAAAGGATTGACTAAAAATGGAAATTGCTGTGGTAATAATGCTAATGTGTTTTCATCAAATAAAATCTTGAAATATTTAAGATCATCAGTTTTAGGTGAAGGTCTAAAAACTTGATTAGGCATAGCAAAAAGCAATTGATCATCGGAAAGAGTAATATCTTGTAAATCCAAATTGTAAGTAATAGATCCACAATCAATCAGTATTATAAAATATAAAGTCAACCTACGTGGTTGTAGAAGTTTTTGTTGAATTTCTGCAGAAGGGTAAGGACTGCTGTCTGAAACAATCTTTAAGCTCAACTTTTCGTTTTGCAGCCTTGCATTTTTTCCGTTTTTATCTTCCATCTTTTTAGTAAGGTTATCTGCTAACAATGACAGCTAGCTTTTTTAACAAAATTACATAAATATCATGTGCTAAATCCAAACTTTCTGTCCTGAACTTAAAGTAGGGCAACGATAATGTTAAACTATCATCTGGAACTCAAACTACAATTATAAAGTATCTGAGTGGTTGGCTTTAGATCAAAGAAAACAGTTTATTTCAGCCTCAATAACTTTTTTTCTGCAGGCTGTGGGCTTTCATCTTCTATCTTAAACCAAACTATCATTTATTTATTCTTTAATAAATTTGAAACCTCACAAAAAATCCCGATTTTTGCAACTTCAAAATACACTATGTCAGACTTAATCAAAGAAATACAAAAAAGAAAGACTTTCGGGATTATTTCTCACCCGGATGCCGGAAAAACAACCCTTACAGAAAAATTACTGCTTTTCGGGGGCGCTATTCAGGAAGCCGGTGCGGTAAAGTCCAATAAAATAAAAAAAGGAGCCACCTCCGACTTTATGGAAATCGAAAGACAGAGAGGGATCTCTGTAGCGACTTCCGTATTGGCCTTTGAATATAGAGATCACAAGATCAATATTCTGGATACACCGGGTCACAAAGACTTTGCTGAGGACACCTACAGAACATTAACTGCCGTAGACTCTGTAATCGTTGTGATCGACGTTGCAAAAGGGGTTGAGGAACAGACAGAAAAACTGGTTCAGGTTTGTAGAATGAGAAACATTCCCATGCTTGTTTTCATCAATAAACTGGACCGTGAAGGTAAAGATGCCTTCGATCTGCTGGATGAAGTAGAACAAAAACTGGGATTAACAGTTTGCCCGCTTTCTTTACCAATCGGTATGGGAAGTGACTTCCAGGGAATTTATAATATTTGGGAAGATAATATCCAATTATTCTTAGAAGAGAAAAAACAGAAAGTTGGAGACTCTATTAAGTTTGATGATATCAACGATACTTCCATTGATGATGTTATTGGTGAAAAAGCGGCAAAAACTTTAAGAGAAGAGCTGGACCTGATCCAATCTGTTTATCCCGAATTTAATCGTGAAGATTATATGAAAGGGGATCTTCAGCCTGTATTTTTCGGTTCTGCCTTAAATAATTTTGGGGTTCGTGAACTGTTGGATGCTTTCATTGATATTGCTCCGATGCCACAGCCTAAAGAAAGTGATACCCGTCTGGTAAAACCTGAAGAAAGTACTTTCACAGGGTTCGTTTTCAAAATCCATGCGAATATGGATCCTAAACACAGGGACAGACTTGCATTCGTAAAGATTGTTTCAGGAACATTCAAGAGAAACGAGAATTATTTACTGGTAAGGGAAGGCAAAAAAATGAAATTCTCTTCTCCTAATGCTTTCTTCGCTGATAAAAAAGAGGTAGTGGAAGAAAGTTTCCCAGGTGATATCGTTGGTTTACATGATACCGGAAGTTTCAGGATTGGCGATACATTGACAGGAGGGGAAAAACTGAGCTTCAAAGGGGTTCCAAGTTTTTCACCTGAACATTTCCGTTATATCAACAACAATGATCCGCTTAAAGCCAAGCAGCTGGCAAAAGGTATTGACCAGCTTATGGATGAAGGGGTTGCCCAGTTATTTACCCTGGAAATGAACAACAGAAAAATCATTGGAACGGTTGGAGCGCTTCAGTATGAGGTTATCCAGTACCGTCTGGAGCATGAATATGGCGCCAAATGTACCTACGAGCCTCTTTCTATGCATAAAGCATGCTGGGTGGAAGCTGATGAAAAGTCTGAAGAGTTTAAGGAATTTGCAAGATTAAAACAGCGTTTCCTTGCAAGAGATAAGTATAACCAGCTTGTATTTCTTGCAGATTCTTCGTTTACTATTCATATGACCCAGGAAAAGTTCCCGAATGTGAAACTGCATTTTATAAGCGAATTTCAACAAAGCTAAATTGTAATAAAAAATAAAAAAACCGTTCGGCAGAACGGTTTTTTTATTTTTTAGTTTGATGATTTATTATTTAGGGATCATCATTAGCTTCTTAACAATCTTTTCTCCATCTACGGTAACATGAATCATATAGGATTCGCTAGGTAAATGTTTTAAGTTAATCTGCTCCAGAAGTTCATCAAATATATATTTGGTCTTTTTAGGAACAATCAGTTTTCCATCCATTGAAAATAATTCGTAAGTAATAACGTATGGACGAAGGGGAACCTGTCTTGGGAAATCTGCTTTGATATAAACATAACCGTCATTGGAAGGCACCGGATATATCATCAGACCCTGGTATACTCTTGTAGGTATTACCGGATTTCTTGGATCTGGTCCGGGATCTACTACCGCTGATGAATTAATGGTAAAGTTCTTTAAATTGACGTTAAAGAATATATTATTAGCAGCTTTCACCATAATTCTTGCATTATTGGTAATTGTACCAAGACCGCCTGGAACAGTATAATTATAAGAACCCGTATTAGGAGTACTTGCCACCAAAACAGTTGAGAACGTGAGACCGCCGTCTTTTGACAACAGGATGGTTACATTAGGTGCGCTTATCGGTGCCGCTGTTGTATTGGCAACATCCCATGTAATTGGATACGACTGGCCTTGAGTCCAGACAATTCCAGTAGTATTTTGTGAAGTTACAGTAAACGGGCCTGCAGCTGCATTCACTGTAACTACCATATCATCAGAATTGTTTCCTGAACCTCCCGCTCTATTGTCACGAGTGGTAAACCTGAAGTTATAGGTTCTCGCAACATTTGATAAAGCTTCTACAGCAATTTCTGAACCTTGAGTGGTCGTGCTTCCGGCTAATATTGAAGTCATTGTTGGAAAATATCTGACAGGAACAGTTTGTGGAGTCCAAGATCTGAAAGTAGGACCAGAAGCTTTTGATGCAGTTGCCGCAGAATTTGCTCCGGTTTGTCCAGAAACAGCTTTATCCATCTGCTCCCAAATATAGGTCAGAGTATCTCCATTTGCGTCAGTACCCGTTCCTGTAAGCACAAATGGAGTGCCCTTCGGAATGATATAATCTAATCCTGCATCAGCTGTAGGAATAGCATTTCCGGTATTGGTAACTACAGGGCAGGTTTTTGTTTTAATATTATTGGTAATCTGCTGAATACTTACAGCATGGAAAAACGGATCTGAATGTTGTTGTACATCCTGGTTGGTAATCCCTGCATATCCCATTATTGTAGATCCTGAACCGGGCTCCATATTTACCCCTGCTGATTCAATATTGTGAGAAAATGTATGGTTCCCTCCAAACTGATGTCCCATTTCATGGGCAACATAATCAATATCAAAATTGTCCCCGGATGGAATAGCATCTGCCGGCGAAGTATATCCGCTTCCTTTTGATCCATTGGTACAAACGCAACCAATACAACCAGCATTTCCACCACCACCGGTTGCTCCGAATAAATGGCCGATATCGTAGTTGGCTTCTCCAATCGTTGCAGTTAAATTACTCTGTAACTCAGCATTCCAGTTATTCATTTGGGCTGCAGGAGAATAAGGATCTGTAGCTGCATTCGTATAAATTACAGCATTATTGTTGGCAATAATGATCATTCTTGCAGAGAAATCTTTTTCAAAAACCCCGTTTACACGAGTCATTGTATTGTTCATCGCTGCCAGTGCACCCGCTACTGTTCCTCCGAAATAGGTGGTATATTCACCTGTACAAGATAAGGCTAATCTGAAAGTTCTTAATTTTCCATCATCAGCATTGGGTCTTGCGGTAAGATCAGAATTATCCAGACCTTTCTGAGCAACATCAAGCACAGTACATTCAAACTTATCTAAATTCTCTTTTTTGTCTGATTTTTTATAAACGACATAGGTTGAAAGGTCTTTAGTATAGGGCTCGATAAAAACCGCTGACTTGTTTCCATAAATCTCCATTGAAGATAATCCCAATGGTGAAGTACTGAAATAAATAGTAGAACCAGGGTCATCTTCACCTACCCCAACATAGGATTTAATATCTGGATATTTTGCGGCTAATTCAGGATCGAAATTTGAGTTTTCTCTTACTTTGAAATTTTCAAACTGGCCATTAGAATTTGGGAAAGAAATAATAATATCAGACTTTCCTTTAACAGCAAATCTTTTGGGTACTTTCGCTAAAGCATTCTTTAAATTATCAAAATCAAGATTATAAATTTTGGGGTGAAGAATGCTGGTCTTATTTTCAAAGATTTCAGAAGTATTTTTTTGAGAGACTTCCTTCCAAAGCCGGCTCGTTTGTGCTAAAAAAACATTGGAAATAAGAAATATCCCCATAAAAAGTATTTGTTTTTTCATATAGTTTTTTCTTTTTTTTTAAACTTATTATTACTGTGGTTATCTTTTTAATATTGAATAATATAATTTCCTCATCAACAAATGTGGACAATTGCACTATTAAAAACGAGCACAAAATACACGTCTTTTATTATAAAATCTTAAAAAGCAAATGTAAATATTATAATATTCAGAATCAGCATTTCAATGTTATTTTTCAAAAAAAATGTTAAATTATTATAAAACAATCCCAAAACACAATAAACCGTTATCATTATTTACTAGGAAAAATGCCGGTAAATAATAAAAAAAACAGATTTCTATTCTACCTATTTTTTATAAATATTTATTTTTTTAACCTGATGATTATAAAAAATTAATCATTTAACTTATTGTTGAAGATAATTTTCATTCATTCTGTTTTTGTAAATCTTTTGTAAAACAGATTCAATACAATGATTTTCAGTTTATTAAAATTTTACCAGAATAATACTTTCTATTTACAAAAGTAGGTTTCCGTTCCACTAGTAATTTTACTTCATCAAAAATTAATGTTATGAAAAAGTTCATATTATTGGTAGCTATATCTGGCACTTTCACTATGTGTAAAAAGGCGGGAGCTACAAAGTCCCAGATAGAAGATACTATTCATGCGGCAGACAGTACAGCAGCTGCAGTGAATGAAACCATCAATTCCATAAGCAATACTGCAGATAAAGTTTTAGATTCAGCAAATGTCAGAATAAAAGATTTTGATGATACCAAAGGCGAAATTCAGCAGAAAATAGAAAATACCTCCAAAATGGTTGACTCTTTATCTGATAAAATTTCCTCAATAAAACTGGAATCAAAGATTGAGAAAAAGGATTCGGCAGAGAAAAAAGCTGAAAAAATTGTGGTGAATGTCCCGGCTCCTAAGGTAATCAAAGAAACCAAAATTGTTTACAAGGATAAACCTCAGAATGATGCCTATGAGCTCAAAAATAAGATGGTGAAAACAGCTGTTCTTTCGGTAAAAGCTGACAATGCAGAAACGGTAAAGGAACTGGTAAAGCAAGAAACGGTAAAAAATAACGGTTTTATAAAAAGTGAAGAGCTTTCCTATACTGCTTCAGAACCGTCCAACAGAAATTCTTCTTATTCCGAAAACACTCAAAAGGTATATTATATGGATATCAAAGTTCCCATGCAGAATTTTGACGGCTTAATGAATGACCTGAGTGACATCGGCGATATTGAAACCAAAAGCATACAGGTTTCCGGAAATAGTTACGAAGAAAATACACTATGCACAATCACCGTAACCCTTACAGATCAATCTGAACGTGAAAAAATGCCTGAAACTTTCGGTGAAAAATCCCTGGCAGCAGTCTCCTCCGGCTGGGATGTGATCACATCCATATTTCTCTTCATTCTTCCGCTATGGCCTTTATTTCTCATCGGTGGAATAGGATATTATTTTTTCAGGAAGAAAAATAATAAATCAACCGGCAATCCTCCCCAATAATTTGATTTTAATATTATTTTAATAAAAACCAAATCCCTGTAGAATGGTTTCTTTGTATCTTTATATTCACAGTTAAGGCCGTATAACGGCTTTATAGAATATTAATTTTAAATAAGTATGTAATTTAATCAACCGTACTTTACCTTGGTTAAATGTATATTATAAAAGTGGTTTGTAAAATGGAAAGGCTCCCGATGGGAGCCTTTCCTTATTTCATATTCACTACTTTATCCACAATAAACTTTGTGTTTCCTCTCCACGGAAGCGCACCATTGTATTCTTTGTAATGAAGATCGAAAGTTTTACCGCTGTTGTTCTCCAACTGCTTGAAAATTTCAGGATCTTCTACAGAAAATTCAAATTCATAACTTGTAATGGTTCCGGTTTTTCCTTTTCCAAAACCTTCCTGGATCAGTTTTCCTTCATAGGTTTTGAAAACATAGCCTTTTTTCATGGCATAATTCAGATAGCCGGATTTCACTCCTTCCCCAAAGACGAAATAGTATTTATACCATACAAAAACGCCGATCAGAAGAAGTACTACTCCTAAGACAATCCACAAAGTTTTTTTCATAAGTAATGTGTTTTATAGTTATTATTTGGCGATGCTTCTGGAAATCACAATTTTCTGGATTTCAGAAGTACCTTCATAAATCTGCGTGATCTTCGCATCTCTCATCATTCTTTCTACGTGGTATTCTTTCACATATCCGTATCCGCCGTGGATCTGTACGGCTTCAATAGTAGTATCCATAGCCACCTGAGAAGCATATAATTTGGCCATTGCACCGCTTTCAGAGATGTCTTTACCGGCATCTTTCTCACAGGCTGCTTTGAAGCACAACATTCTTGCCGCCGTGATCTGGGTAGCCATATCCGCCAGTTTAAAAGCCACTGCCTGGTGGTTAATGATCTCAGTTTTGAACGCTTTTCTTGTTTTAGCATATTTCAGAGCCAATTCGTAAGCACCTGAAGCAATACCTAATGCCTGAGAAGCGATACCGATTCTTCCTCCATTCAATACTGCCATGGCAAAGTTGAATCCAAATCCGTCTTCCCCGATTCTGTTTTCTTTCGGTACTTTTACATTATTGAAAATCAAAGAGTGCGTATCGCTTCCTCTGATTCCCAGTTTGTCTTCTTTCACGCCTACTTCAAAACCTTCCCATCCTCTTTCAACGATGAAGGCATTAATTCCTTTATGTTTTTTCTCAGGATCCGTCTGGGCAATTACAATATAGTAAGTAGCAGTACCTCCATTGGTAATCCAGTTTTTAATACCATTTAGAAGGTAATAATCTCCTTTATCTTCTGCTGTTGTTTTTTGGGAAGTAGCATCAGAACCTGCTTCAGGCTCGGATAATGCAAAAGCACCTATTACTTTTCCGCTCGCAAGAGGGGTAAGGTATTTCACTTTTTGTTCTTCGGAAGCAAATTTTTCAAGACCTGCACAAACCAGAGAGTTATTTACGGACATTACAACCGCTGCAGAAGCATCTATTTTTGCGATCTCCTCCATTGCCAGAACGTAAGAAACGCTGTCCATCCCTGCTCCTCCATATTTAGGATCTACCATCATTCCCAGAAGTCCCATTTCACCCATTTTCTTTACCTGTTCCGTCGGGAACTTCTGATCACGGTCTCTTTCAATAACTTCAGGTAGTAGTTCATTTTGCGCAAAATCTCTTGCAGCCTGCTGAATCATCAGCTGTTCTTCCGATAAATTAAAGTCCATAAAAAATAATAATTAGATAGCCGTAAATTTACACTTTTTAACGAAACCTGAAAATAGAATTGGAAATTAGGGAAAAGGTTGCAGGGATAAGGTTATGGGATAAGGAGTGGAAGGTAATACGGACTAAAATAATAGCATACTAACATCTGTATTTTTGTGTTTATTATGGCAGGCATTCAATTAATTCACGATTGATGATTTGTGATGATCACAATTAAAAAAAATGCTTATATTTAAAATTCTTTAAAAATTGCTTAAAAAATCATGACAATCAAAAGATTATTCGATATTCCGAACTATGCTTTAGAAAAATTTCCTAAAACGGATATGTTTGTAACCAAATACCAGGGTGAATGGAAAAAAACTTCAACACTGGAGTTTATCAACCAGGGAAATAAAATATCCAGGGGATTATTGAAACTGGGTATAAAACCTGGTGACAAGATCGCCTTGATCACTACCAACTCCCGTACGGAATGGGCAGTGATGGATTTCGGGCTATCCCAGATCGGTGTAGTTTCGGTACCTGTTTATCCGAGTATTTCTGCTGAAGATTATGAATTTATTTTTAATAATGCTGAAATACAGTATTGTTTTGTATCCGATAAGGAACTTCTTGCCAAAGTAATGAAGGTAAAGCATAATATCCCTTCACTTCAAGGAATTTTTACTTTCGATAATATCAGCGGAGCTGCCAACTGGAAAGAAATCCTGGATCTAGGCGAGGATGATTCTACCCAGATTGAGGTGGAAGATCTTTCCAATGCCATTAATTCTGAGGATCTGGCTACTATTATTTACACTTCAGGCACTACAGGAAGGCCGAAAGGAGTTATGCTGACCCATCATAATATTGTTTCCAACGTTTTAGGTTCTGTTCCGAGAATTCCTAAGAAAAAAAGTCTGGATTACAAGGATACAAGGGTGCTGAGCTTCCTTCCTATATGTCATATTTTTGAAAGAATGCTTTTTTATCTTTTCCAATACAATGGTTTTTCAGTTTATTTTGCTGAAAGCATTGATAAAATGGGTGAAAATGTAAAAGAAGTAAAACCACATTATATGAGTGTGGTACCCAGACTGGTGGAAAAGGTATATGACAAGATCTACAACACGGGTTCTTCAGCTGGCGGACTTAAATCAAAGATATTCTTCTGGGCTTTAAATTTAATCAGTAAGAAAAAAGATATTTCCAAACCTTCCGGATTACAGGGAATCATTGCGGATAAACTTGTATTTTCGAAATGGAGAGAAGGACTGGGAGGGGAAATCATCACTTTGGTTTCCGGTTCTGCAGCTCTGTCCACAAGGTTGAATCTGATGTTTCAGAATGCCGGCATTCCTATTTTAGAAGGTTATGGCTTAACCGAAACTTCTCCGGTTATTTCCGTAAACAGTTTTGAAAAAATGAAGATCGGGACAGTCGGCAGACCGTTGGATAATCTTCAGGTAAAGATTCAGGAAGATGGTGAAATTACGGTGAAAGGACCGTCTGTCTTCAAAGGTTATTTTAAGAATGAAGAAATGACCAAAGAGGCTTTTACGGAGGATGGCTATTTTAAAACAGGAGATATCGGGCATATTGACAGTGAAGGATTCCTGCAGATCACTGACCGTAAAAAGGAAATGTTTAAAACCTCAGGCGGAAAATACATTGCCCCTCAGACCATTGAGAACCAAGCTAAGGCTTCAAAATTCATTGAGCAGATTATGGTCGTGGGAGATGGTGAAAAAATGCCGTGTGCTTTGGTGCAGCCCGATTTTGAATTTGCCAAAAGCTGGGCTATGAGAAATAACCTGAATATAGGTTCCACTCCTGCAGAAATTGCAAAAAGCCCTGAATTAAAAGCAAGAATCGAAAAAGAGATCGATGGGATTAATGAACATCTCGGAAACTGGGAAAAAATCAAAAAAATTGAACTTACCCCTGAAGTATGGGCAATTGATACAGGACTTCTTACGCCAACTTTAAAGCTTAAGAGAAAAGCGATAAAAGAGAAATTCATGGATCTGTACAATAAAATGTACGAGCATCATGACTAATCATAAGGAGCTGCTTCTGATGAAGCAGCTTTTTTTTGCTATCCTTAAATGTTTTGGCTAAAGCCGTTGATCGGTTTACCTTTATTTGAACGGGCTTAAGTCCGCTCCTATTTAAAACATCCCGACCTATTAAACAAAAAAATGTGCCTCATTTCTGAAGCACATTTTTTAATATTTTGAATTGTAATTAGAACTTAATTACAGATTTCATTTTTTCATTTTCTTCCATTACCAATTCGTCATCTACAAGGATTTTTCCTGAGTGCTCATCAATAATGATTTTCTTTCTTTGAGCGATTTCCATCTGCTTTTGAGGAGGAATGGTGAAGAATGATCCTTTCGGAGCTCCTCTTTCCAGACCTACAACTGCTAATCCGTTGATAGAGCTTTTTCTGATTCTGTTGTATGAAGAAAGCAGTCTCTCATCAATTTTACCGGCAAACTCTTTAGACTGTTCTATTAAGTATTCTTCTTCTTTCTGAGTTTCAGAAATAAGACCATCCAATTCTTCTTTTTTGAATTTTAAATGGTTTTTTAGATTACTGATCTTATCATTAAGCTCGCTTAACGTTTCATTTTTGTGAGCAATTTTAGCCCCGAATTCTTTAATTCTTTTTTCAGCAAGCTGAATTTCCAGATCCTGGAATTCTATTTCTTTTCCTAATGCTTCAAACTCTTTATTGTTTCTTACATTATCCTGCTGAGATTTGTATTTTTCAATTAAAGTTTTTGCATGGTTAATCACTTCATGCTTTGTTTTGATCTGATCGTCCTGATCCTTAATGTCTGCATGAAATTTTTCAGCTCTCTTCTCAAGTCCTTCAATCTCAATTTCAAGATCTTCAACTTCAATTGGCAATTCTCCTCTGGTATTTCGGATTTCATCCAATCTTGAATCAATGATCTGCAAATCGTATAAAGCTCTTAATTTTTCTTCAACTGAAATATCGTTGGTTTTTGCCATATTTAAATGAAATAATTTACTGGGTTTGTTTTTTCAATAGATTTTGAAATTGCAAATGTACTAAATTTTTGTGATAAAATTTCAAATAATTGTTGAGTTACAAATTGTTCGGATTCATAATGGCCTATGTCACAGATCAACATTTTGGATTCTGCCTGAAAATAGTCGTGGTATTTAATATCTCCTGTCAGGTATGCATCACATTTTTGGGATAAAGCAGCTTTGATACCACTGGCTCCGGACCCGCCCAAAACTCCTACCCTCTTTATTTTTTTATGGGTAAAATCGGAATGTTTAATGATTTCAAGACCAAATTTTTCTTTTACCATTCTTAAAAAATCCTGTTCATCCATTTCATCATCAAGCTCACCATACATTCCAAGCCCGGAATGCTGGTTCTCGTTATCCAACTGATAAATTTGATAGGCTACCTCTTCATAGGGATGAGCAGTCTTCATGGTGGAAATAATCTTTCCCTTTTTGTAGTCTTCAAAAATAACGGAGATCATATCCTCGTCGGAATTTTCACGGATATCCTGCTGCCCTGAGAAAGGATTTGAACCTTCAACAGGTCTGAACGTTCCTTTTCCGTTCAATGTAAAGCTACATTCGTCATAAAAGCCTATATTTCCTGCTCCTGCTGCAAAAAGTGCTTCTTTTACCTTCTCAGAATGGTCTTTCGGAACAAAGACACTTAACTGTTTCAGGTTATTTTTTTTAGGCTGAAGGATTTTCAGGTCTTTTAACCCCAACTGACGGCAAATTTCATGATTTACCCCAAATAAATCATTGTCAAATGCCGTATGGATGGCATAAATGGCGACTTTGTTTTCAATAGCCTTCAGTACTGCCCTTTCCACATAATTTTTCCCGGTAAGGGATTTTAATCCTGAGAAAATAATGGGATGAAAACATACAATCAGGTTACAGTTCTTCTGAATAGCCTCATCCACAACATTTTCCAAAGCATCATGACATACAAGTATTCCGCTGACATTCCGGTGCGGAACTCCGCACAGCAATCCTACATTGTCAAAATCTTCTGCCTGCTGCAGGGTAATACGGGTTTCTATTTTTGAAATTACTTCGCTTATTGTCATTTTATTCTGTATGTTTGCTACGAAAATAACGATAATTTGTTAATTTTAAAAAACATTAAAAATGGAAAGAGAACATAATCTTGTTCCAGAAGACAAGCTTTGGAAAAGATTTCTTTACAGGATTATCTACCGTGCCGATACGAAGCTTGGAAAGCTATTCGACATTACCTTATTATCTCTTATCCTGATAAGCACTGCCATTATTATGATGGAAAGTGTTCCCCAGCTCGACAAAAAATTCCATTATACATTTCTGGTCCTGGAATGGATCATTTCAATCTTTTTCACGATTGAATACTGGATGCGGATCAGCGTAGTAAAAAACAAGAAAAACTATATTTTCAGCTTTTTCGGAATTATTGATTTTCTGGCTCTTGTCCCTTTCTACCTGAGTTTCTTTTTTCCTATTACAAAATATTTCCTGATTTTCAGAATGCTGAGAATGCTGAGGATTTTCAGAATTTTCAATCTTCTGGATTTTATGAATGACGGCTACCTGATTGTGCGTGCTTTAAAGAACAGCTCCAGAAAAATCTATATTTTCCTTCTCTTCCTCATTATTTTTTCGGTGATCGTAGGCTCGCTGATGTTTATGGTGGAAGGTGGAAGACCCGGCTTTGAAACAATTCCCCAGGCCATTTACTGGGCTGTGGTAACGGTAACTACTGTAGGTTACGGAGATGTATCCCCCATCACTCCGATGGGTAAATTTTTCGCCGTTATTTTAATGCTTGCCGGTTACTCTATTATTGCTGTTCCCACAGGAATTGTAACGGCAGAAATGCGTAACAAAAGACAGAACCTGGAGAAGATCTGTGACCAGTGCGGTAATGAAGATATAGATGATGATGCAAGATACTGCAAACAGTGTGGCAAGAAATTAGCTTAGTATTTGGTATCGATATTAATCTATTAACCAAATACCACAAAAATCATGGAACCAAAAAAGAAAAATAAGCCTAACAGCCTCGTCATTATCCTTTTCTCTTTAATTGTACTGATGATTATTATTTATTTTATACTCGTGATGTTTTTCCCAGCTGTCTTTGAGCATATGACCACAGGAGATATACAACCGGTACCTAATAAATGATGAGTGATGAGTAATATAAAAAAGACGGCTGGTGCCGTCTTTTTACTTAATTATTATTGATTCTGATTATTTTTTGATTGCCTTGATCATCTGCCTGGATCCGTCTTTCATATTTAAAGTAACAAAATACAGTCCTTGCTTCAGGTCTCCCATATGAAGAGCAGAAGATGGGCTTTCAATGGTTTTTACCAATCGTCCTGAAACATCGGAAACGGATACTGATTTTACCAGATCTGCTTTTGAAATATTCAATACATCAGTAAACGGATTCGGATAGGCTTTAATATCTTCTTTGGTTTGGGTAACTTCAGATGTTGCCAGTGTAGCAGATTCTACTTTAAAGTTATCGATAAAGAATTCATAATCTTCAGGATCATTCACAGTTCCGTCGGAAGCATAAAATGCAAAGACTGTATTGGCTCCCGTGTAAGATGTTAAATTATAAGAATAAGTAGTAGAGGCATTGGATGGTGCATTAGCTGCATTCCATGTCTGCAGAACCGTCCATGTAGTTCCTCCGTCACCGGATACTAAAAACTGAACCACATCGTCAGATCCCATAGCAGAAGGAGTAGTTTGGAAAAATTCCGTAACCCCATAATCAAATTTAACTCTATAGCCTCCCGCTGACAGATTGAACGGTACGGTTTTCAACCAGGCTGCAGTTCCGGTAAAATAAAGGTTTATTTTAGCAGAGTTGTTACCATCTCCGGCATTAAGGAAATCTCCGTCATACCATAATTCTTCTGTATCATTAGGTCCAGTGGTTGCATCTCCGCCTGAAGCCTGTTCCCAGCAATTTCCCGGGAATGTGGCGAAATTATTGGTGTATGCCGTTGTAGGTACTATCACAGCACATGCAGTAGTAAATGTTGTTCCCACAGACCATCCGCTTCTGTCAGCAGCACTGCATACGGATCTTACCCATACGTAGTAGGTAGTTGCAGGAGTTAACGAATTTAAAGGGGTGGATAAAGTTGAGGCTCCTACACTTCCTGTTGCCGGAGTAGTACTTACCGGAGCTGTGTTGGTCGTAGAATAATAATATTCATAGCCTACTCCAACCGTACTTGTTGGGGCTGTCCAGGAAATAGAAGCGGAATTCGAGGTAACAGCACTGGAAGATAAATTATTAGGCGACAGACAGCTTGGTGCCGCTCCTATTACTACTGTATAATCATGGGCTTCTCCATAACCCGCTGTATTACAAGGCTCCGGCTGACTTGAATACCGGTCTCCCACTCTCATCCTATAAGTTCCGGGGGTAACTGTAGAAGGAATCGCTATGACCCCGTTGGTAAACAGTTCAGCTCCACTGGAAGCTTCAGCTACCAGCTCTGGAGCAGCATCATCAAAGGTTCCGTTATTATCAAAATCGATCCAAACCCGTACATTTTGATCTTCATAGTCGTGAGTAATGTTGAAGGCATAATTAACGCCTGCATTCATATTAATGTTCTGAGCTGTATAATCTGCATATGCCGCCTGGGAACATCCTGTATCAAGATGGCTGAATCCAGTTGAAGGGATGGTAAAACTGTCTATCATATCTCCTCCATTGCATCCGTTGGCAAATTCCGGTGTACAATAGGTCTGCGCAAAGGCAAATGTACTAATCGTTATTAAATTCACAAGTAAAAGCTTTTTCATGTAATTTTATTTTATGGTTTAAACAAATTTAATAAAAAAAATACAACGGCTTATTGATTAAAATAGAAAAAGACAGCTTTTTACTGTCTTTTCACTAATATTTTTAATTTTAAATTTTATAAATGAAGTCTTAAAATGAATTTTCATATTCATAACCTTAGCAGGATATAAATTCATAAAAAAATAGCAGCCTTTCGGCTGCTATTGGATTAGTTATGATCAATAAAAATTATTTCTTAATCGCTTTGATCGTTTGTTTTGATCCGTCTTTCATATTAAGAGTCACAAGATATAGTCCTTGTTTTAAATCTCCTAACTGAAGAGCTGAAGAAGGGTTGTCAATAGTTTTTACCACTCTTCCTGCAACATCAACAATTGATACTGATTTCACTTTAGAGATATCTGAAATATTCAGGACATCAGCAAAAGGATTCGGATATGCTTTAAGATCATTCTTAGCTTGTGAAACTTCAGATGTTGCCAAAATAGATGAATCATAAGCTGAAATCTGGAATTGACCATCTGTTGCTGTTGAATATCTCCAAACACTGATATACAATATTGCTCCAGGTGTCTGACCTGTTAATACAATTTTAGAGAAATTATCATTTCCATCGTCATCATTACATGCTATAGAAGTAGTCGTTGTACAATCCGCAAATACTGAAACTACAGTATCCGTAAGTGCAGATCCAGTTACAGCATCTGTCTCAATAGTTAAACTACCTGAAGCCGGCACCACCACACTATACCATACATTTCCTCCCACGTTTGTTGGGGTAGTCAAACAGCTTGCTATTAAAGCGGGTGTATTAGTTGACCCTGAAGTATTCCCCGTTACAGCATGATGAGCAAATGTAGCTCCTGGAGTTAAGGCAATAGCCCCTGAACAATTATCATTAGCAGGAGGAGGAGGAGGAGTTCCTACACAAATTGTAAATGATGCAGTAGTAGTTGTTGTTGAAGTATAGGTCCATACTCTTACTTTATACTCCTGACCAACTGTCAATCCTGTTAAATCCATTGTATTAGGATCGCTGCACATAACTTGTACCAAACCTCCACAAGCACCGCTATAAGCAGCCATTGCCATATCTGTTGATCCGGATACATTAGAAAGTGTTATTCTGTGTCCAGTATTTGTAGCTGTAAATTTATACCACACGTCATCATTTGTACCAGATGCAGCACACGATGGTGCAGTTTCTGTAGAAGGAGTAGCACCTAGTGTTGTTCCTGAAGTAGTAGCACCACATGAATAGTCCGGATTTACTGTCAATGCAACAGCAGCTGAACAATCGTCATTTGCAGGTGCAAGAGCAAAAGAAATCGGTCCTACCCAAGAACTTTGATCATTAGCAGAACAACGAGATCTTACCCAAACGTAATAGGTACTACCCGCAACAGCATCATTAATTACATAACTTGTTCCTGAAATAGCAGTCATATTCGGTGTAGAAGCAGCTGTAGGAGCTGTACTTGAAGTGCTGTAGTAAATATCATATCCGTTTCCTGGCGCAGTAGCAGGTGCAGTCCAGCTAATAGTTGCTGTTGTAGCTGTAGTTGCTGAAACTACGGGAGTTACAGGGGATGAACATGTAGGCATTTCTTTTACTTCTACATCATCCAACAATAGGTTATCATAGAAATATCCGTGACCTGCAACATCTTTATCAACAACAAATCTTACCTGTACAGTAGCTCCATTATAGGCAGCAGGTAAAGCAATACCTTCTGTTCTCCACACAGAGCTGTTAGTAGATGAAGTAAAGATAGTTTCCCATGTTGAGCCTGTTACATTTTTTACCTGTACAGTAAGCTGGTTATTATCATAACCTGTTGGAAAGGTTCCTCCTGCTCCATTTAAATGATTTTTAAACCATTTGAACTGAACATAAGGAGCTGTAAGACCTGCAAGGCTAATTTGAGGAGAGGTTAAAGTAACATCATGAACTCCGGTATAAGGAGAAGACGCATCTACGAAAGCAACTGTTCCTGATGCTCCCATACCTGTAGTACCGTAATCCTGAGTTCCTGTAAATTGCCATAAAGCATAACTTGTATTGTTTGTACTGGAATTAGCCCAACAATTTGGTAAAGATCCTGAATTGAATGATTCCAGGAAAGGAGCCGGTAAAACACCACAAATAGTTGTAAAGTTTCTTTCAGAGCATGAAGCTGAAGTATTGGTCCCATCATATGAATTAACACTATAATAGTATTTTGTACTGTTTAATAATGGAGAACTGAATGTATAAGAAGTTACATTCCCAAGATCTGCGTTATTAACAATATCAGTTCCTCCTGCAGTGGTCCCTACTCTCAGTTTATAACCTGTAGCTCCTGTTACAGCGCCCCAGGTAATAGTTGGTGTAATAGATACTCCCGTAGCCGCTGAAGCTGGTGCAGAGACTGTAGGACAAGGAATATTTAATGTTGTAAAAGATCTTTCACTGCATCCGGCAGATGGAATTGCTCCGTTATATGCACTAACTGTATAGAAATACTGTTTATTGTAACTTAATGGTGCTGAAGGAGTATAGGTAAGGACATTTCCTACATCTGCATTATTCAATACATCTGTTCCTCCCGCAGTAGTACCGATAGACAATCTGTATCCTGTAGCATTGCTTACTGCCCCCCACGTAATAGCCGGAGTAACAGAAACTCCTGTTGCAGCAGCTGCAGGCGCAGATACAGTCGGGCATAAAGGTATAGGATTAGGAGTAAGGCCAAGTAATGTAACTACAGATTGTGTTGCAGATCTTGTTCCTGTTTGTGTAATTGATGCAGGATTGGGATTCGTGCTATCGCTTCTGTAATATAAGGTCTGATTAGAACCGCTTGAGTAGGTATAAAAACGTTCTCCCCCATCATCACCAGCCTTGTTTTCATCTATAGCAATTACCAGATTACTAACATTATCATAAGCAAAGGGTGTTGGAAGAGTAATTTCCACAACACCGGCATTGTTCGTTACAGTCCCCGCAAAAACCTGTGTAAGAGAGGTAGTCGGAATCCAATCAGTTCCAGATGTAAAGGAGGCCTTATTTGTAAGTCCTAAATATACAACAACATCATTGGAATTTGTAATAACAGATGAAGCTCCAAGATAAAATTTCAATCCGGTAATATTTCCTGCTGCATCAGCATTAATATTAGTTTTTGTTAAAATTTGCTGTGCATAACTATAACCATAATAAGTACTCCAGGGTACTGTCGTGGCGCTGGTAGATACCCCTGCGCTGGTAGTTCCGGAACCCAAAGTGATCTGAGCCGAAAATAATGTACCCACTAATGATAGGTACGCTAGTAAAAGTTTTTTCATATGTAGTAAAATAAAATTAGAGGGTAAAAGTAAATAAATATTTCATAAAAAATCAAAAATTAACTTAAAACATTACATGAAAAACTATAAAATATAAAAATTAATACCACAAATTAAATAAACGTTTAATTTTAATGCTAAATCACTAATTGCAGATATTTTATTAAGTATTGATTTACAATAACTTATACTAAAATAAAAAGTCACTTATAATAGATAAATTTCGATTTAACATAAAATATTTTTTTGTAATTTTTTATCAACAATTACACTTTATTTTTATCATTAAACTAAAAAAGCGGCAAAATGCCGCTTAATAACTCTAATTTTTACACTTAATTAATTCAGATAAAATTCATACTTATTGAGAAGCTGAATTTCCTTAATCAAATCTCCGTTCAGATCAACGGAATGTTTCATGGACTGAACTTCAATCTGTGAATCATCTTCAATATTTTTAATATAGAACTTAAGTTTCTGATTCCCTTTATTTCTCTCAAGAACCGTTCTGAAGAAATCAAGGTCTTCAGGGCGGACATCCATCACGTCCATCACCAGAGAAATACTTTTTGCAAATCGTTCAAAAGCCTCCTGAAGCTCTATCACATCGATTACATTCACAAAAACCCTTCCATCCTTCACCTGTGCAAATTTTATTTTAAAAATTACAAATCTCTGGACTTCCAGCTTCTCTTTAAGTCGCATATAATCCCTGTCCCCCAATCTGAATGAATAAGATCCGGAATAGTCTTCCAAAGTAACGAAAGCTACTTTTTCACCACTCCTGAAACCATCCTGCACCCTATATTCTGTGATCAGACCGGCTACGGTATATTCTTTTCCGCCGCCACCATTCTCTCTTTCCTTCTGAACAGTTTTCCAATCTTTTTTCTTTTCTTCAAAAAGCTCTTCCTGCTTATTGGAAAAAGCCTGCTCTTTGTAAGCATCCACCTCATCCAGGTTCAAAAACAGGAAATTACCCTTAGGTTCAGCCTTTTTCGTTACTTCTTCTATGATTTCCTCATCCCCTTCCCCAACTGACATCTCGTCGGAAACAATCTCAATAAGATCTACTGTTTCATCCTGGGAATCTTTCTCTAAAATAGGTACTTCATCCGTTACAGGCTTTTCTTCATCTTTTTCCAGGACACTTTTCTTAGAAAGTCTGCCCTGCATAAACTGGAATTGATATTTGAATTCATCCAGAGGATGGGCCGAAAGATAGAATCCGATAATTTCTTTCTCCTTATTAAGCTTATGCATATTAGGCCATTCCGGGCAAGGAAGCAGTTTAGGCTGCTCAATCTGTACCTCATCGGCAAAATCAGCAAAAAGAGAGTGCTCCATTTCGTTTTTACTTTCCTGGAAACTCTGTCCGTACCTGATAAGCCTTTCCAGATTTGTTTTCCCGGACATATCAACATCAAAATACTGACCCCGGTGATAAGAGCCCAATTCATCGAAAGCTCCCGCCAGCACTAAACTTTCTGCCACTCTTTTATTCATCTGGGAAGGAAGGATTCTTTCAAAGAAGTCATAAACATTTTTAAATCTTCCGTTAGCCCTTTCTTTCGTTATAGCCTCACTTGGCCCTTCCCCTATTCCTTTAATTGCTCCCAGACCGAAACGGATCTGCCCTTTTTCGTTTACTGAGAATTTATACTGGGATTCATTGACATCCGGTCCCAAAACATCCACTCCAATACTCTTGCAGTCCTCCATGAACATGGTAATAGAATCTGTATTGTTGATGTTATTACTCATTACACTTGCCATATATTCAGCCGGATAATTGGCTTTCAGGTAAGCAGTATGATAAGCAATCAGTGCATAACAGGTCGAGTGGGATTTATTGAAGGCATATTCAGCAAAAGCTTTCCAGTCGTTCCAGATTTTATTCAAACGGTCTTCATCAAGATTGTTTTTCTTGCCTCCTTCAATAAATTTGGGGTACATTTTATTCAGAACATCAATCTGTTTTTTACCCATCGCTTTTCTCAGCGTATCGGCTTCACCTTTAGTAAAGTTGGCCAGCTTTTGGGATAAAAGCATTACCTGCTCCTGATAAACGGTAATTCCGTAAGTTTCTTTTAGATATTCTTCGGTTTCCGGAAGGTCATAAACGATTTCCTCAATTCCATGCTTTCTGTTGATAAAGTTCGGGATATACTTGATAGGTCCCGGACGGTAAAGCGCATTCATGGCAATAAGATCGGCAAAAACAGTAGGTTTAAGCTCTCTCATATATTTCTGCATTCCCGGACTTTCATACTGGAAAATCCCCACGGTTCTTCCTTCTTTAAAAAGCTGGTAAGTCTTGGCGTCATCAAGAGGAATTTCATCCGGATCGAGATCAATATTATGTCTCTGCTTAACCAGTTTCATGGCATCCTTAATGATTGTCAGGGTACGCAGACCCAGGAAGTCCATTTTCAGAAGTCCCGCACTTTCAGCGACAGAGTTATCAAACTGGGAAACCAAGATATCAGCATCTTTTGCCGCAATGGTAATCGGAACAAGGTTACTTACATCTTCAGGGGTGATAATTACCCCGCAGGCATGGATTCCCGTATTCCTGATACAGCCTTCCATTTTTTTGGCACTGGCCAGGACATCAAAACGGGGATCTTCAGGGTTGTCCAGAACCATTCTCATTTCATCTACCAGCATCTGTTCCTCCGGTTTCAGCTTATCATATTTAGCCAAAGCTTTGGCAATATTCATTCCCGGACTTGGTGGGATGAGTTTTGCAATATTATTGGTATCGGGAATAGGAACATCCAGAACTCTTCCGGCATCTTTAATAGCAGATTTCCCTCCAAGAACTGAGTACGTAATGATCTGCGCTACCTGGCTCTGGCCATATTTTTCTATTACCCATTTAATGACTCTGTCACGTCCTTCATCATCAAAATCGATATCAATATCGGGCATGGAAACCCTTTCAGGATTCAGAAACCTCTCAAAAAGGAGGTCGTATTTAATAGGATCAACGTTAGTAATCCCAATGCAATACGCAACGGCAGAACCTGCGGCAGAACCTCTTCCGGGGCCTACCCAAACTCCCATACTCCGGGCTTCATTACAGAAATCCTGTACAATAAGGAAGTACCCCGGATAACCTGTATTCGCAATTACATCAAGTTCGAAATCAAGACGTTCTTTGATTTCTTCTGTAATACCCGTTTCGACATATCTTTTTCTTGCGCCTTCATAAGTCAAGTGAGTAAGATAAGCCATTTCTCCTCTTTTTCCTCCATCTAACTCATCTTCTGCATGAACAAACTCTTGCGGAATATCGAACTTGGGAAGGAGAACATCTCTTTTTAAGGTATACGGACTGAATTTTGCGAGGAATTCATCATAAGCTTCAAAAGCATCCGGATAAGCAAGAAATGCTTCTTTGATTTCGTCACTGTTTTTAATATAGTATTCTCCTGTAGTCAATCCTCTTCGTTTTCCGAAGCCTTTTCCTACCGGTGTCGTTAATTTTTCACCATCTTTGATGCAGCTCACGATATCCTGGATATTTGCATCTTCTTTGTTGGTGTAGAAAGTTTCGTTCTGAGCGAGAATCTTAGTATTATATTTATCTGCCAGATATAACAAAACTTCATTCAAATGTTCTTCTTCCGGCAGCTGGTGATTCTGAAGCTGTACATAAAAATCATCTCCGAAAGTATCTTTCCACCATTTGAAAAGCTCTTCCCCTTTCTGTTCCCCGGTATTAAGAATGGCATCCGGAATATCACCTAAAATTCCTGAAGTTAAAGCAATAAGTCCTTCTTTATATTCAGCAATCAGTTCCCTGCTGATCCTCGGCACTCCAAAATAAAAACCTTTTAAAAAGCCTATACTTGAAAGTTTTGCCAGATTTTTGTAGCCGTTAAAATCTTTTGCCAAAAGAACAACCTGAGTTCTCCTGTCGGGATCGTCTTTCGTAAACTGCTTTTGCTCATACCGGTCTGAAATATAAAATTCACAGCCAACAACAGGAATAAGCGGTTCCGAAACTGGTTCCTGTTCAGTAAATTCCGTTCCGTTCTCTTCTGCTTCCTGCTTTTTTGCGAGATATTCTTTATGCTTTTTCGCACGGTCCCCATTTGCAGCTTCAACTGCCGAAACAAATTTAAAAGCGCCCATCATATTTCCGATGTCTACTATTCCTACTGCAGGAAAATTGTCATCGGAAGCCTTTTTGATCAGATCATTAATGCTTGAAGTGGCCATCAGCGTAGAAAAAACACTATGACTGTTAAAATTGAAATATTTACCGATATCAACTTCATCAATACTTCCGAAATCCTGCTGCTTTTTCTTGTTGTTAAAATCGGCAACCTGCCTTCTGATAACAATATTAAACGGTTTTATCGGATCCGGATAAAGCGTTTTGAAGTAGCTTAGCTGATCTTCTGAAATTTTCAGGACTTCAGCAGGAATTACTCCAATCCTCATCATTTCAAAGAATACGCGCGCAGTTGCATTAACGTCGGCAGCCGCATTGTGGGCTTCGTCAAATTTATGGCCGTACAGCTTTTCATACAGCTCTTCCAGCTTAGGAGACTTGTATCTTCCCCCTTTTCCACCGCCAAGTTTACAGTAATCTGTCCCTAAAACCATGGTATCGGCTTTAGGCTTGTCCTGAAGGTTGTCTGTTATGCTTTTTCTGTAGAATTCTGCTCCTACAATATTGTAATCGAACTCTACATTATGCCCGGACACTACCCTTACCCTGTCCAGAATCTTAGAAAACTCTTCCAGAACCTCCTGCAGGTCCCTTCCTTCTTCATTGGCAATTTTGGTGGTAATTCCGTGAATCCTTGCGGCATTGAAGGGAATATCATACCCTTCAGGTTTTATTATATAATCCTGATTTTCAATTAAGTTACCGTTATCATCATGTATCTGCCATGCAATCTGGACCATTCTTGGCCAGTTGTCGGAATCTGAAAGCGGAGCATTGAAATTTTTAGGTAATCCGGTTGTTTCTGTGTCAAAAATTAAATACATATAAGTTTCTAACTTTTTTAAAAAAGAGAATGTAAAGTTACTTCATTTTTTCCAGATTTCTGCCTTATAAAGTTATAAGTCAACATCGTTATTGATCTTCTGCCAGAAAAGAACAGTTTCCATAAAATTGGCAAGCAAATGATCTTGACGGAACAAGATTTTCACAAAATACTAACGCTTGTTAGTATTTTATTTTTTTGTGTATATTTGCTTTCTATGGAAAATACACTTCACGAAAAGGTTTCTCAGGATATTTTGCTTAAAGCGTATAATCATATGATGCTGGCTAAAGCCATGGCGGATATCTATGAGGAAAACAGAAATATCTGTAAATATGTTCATAGTACTTCAAGAGGTCATGAAGCCATACAGCTGGCTACTGCTTATCAGTTAAAAAAAGAAGACTGGGTATCTCCTTATTACCGTGATGAAAGTATTCTTTTAGGGATCGATTTTGAGCCATACCAGCTCATGCTGCAGCTGTTGGCAAAGGCAGAGGATCCATTTTCAGGGGGAAGATCTTATTATTCCCACCCTTCCAGCAGAGACGAAAACAAACCTAAAATTATTCACCAGAGTTCCGCAACAGGAATGCAGACGATTCCTACGACTGGTGTTGCACAGGGAATAAAATATATCCAGGATTTTAATTTACAGCAATTCGAGAATAATCCGGTTGTGGTTTGCAGCCTTGGAGACAATTCAGTAACAGAAGGTGAAGTGAGTGAAGCTTTGCAGTTTGCCGCTCTCCACCAGCTTCCTATCATCTTCCTTGTACAGGATAATGAATGGGGAATTTCTGTAACTAAAGAAGAAGCCAGAACATGTGATGCTTACGATTTTGTAGCCGGTTTTACAGGCCTTAGCAGAATGCGTGTGGACGGAACTGATTTCGTGGAAAGCTTCGAAGCCATGAAAAAGGCTGTAGATTTTGTAAGAAATGAAAGAAAACCTTTAGTGGTCTGCGCCAAAACAGTTCTTATCGGTCACCATACATCCGGTGTAAGAAGAGAGTTCTACAGAGACGAAGAAGATTTAACAAAACACAGAGCTAAAGATCCGGGTGAAATCCTCAGAAAACAGCTCCTTGAATCAGGAGTTGATGAAGATCTTTTAAAGCAGATCACTAAAAAAGCCCGTCTTGAGGCAGAAGAAGCTTTTGAAAGAGCTAAAAATGCAGAAGATCCGAAACCTGAAACGGTGATGCAACATGTTTTTGCCCCTACTCCAATTACTGAGGAAACGGGAACACGTGAGCCCGCTGATGGTGAAAAAATCGTTATGGTAGATGCTGCTATTCATGCCGTTCAGGAGCTGATGTGGAAACATCCTGAAGCTTTGCTTTACGGGCAGGATGTAGGAGAAAGAATCGGAGGCGTTTTCAGGGAAACGGTAACTTTAGGTAAGAAATTCGGAAGCAAAAGGGTATTCAACACAGCTATCCAGGAAGCATATATCATCGGATCAACGGCGGGAATGAGCGCTGTAGGATTAAAACCTATCGTGGAAGTTCAGTTTGCCGATTATATCTATCCAGGCATCAACCAATTGATTACCGAGATCTCAAAATCAAGCTATTTGAGCCAGGGAAAATTCCCTGTAAGCAATATCATCCGTGTCCCAATCGGTGCATATGGCGGTGGCGGACCTTACCACAGCGGAAGCGTTGAAAGTATTTTAGCCAATATCAAAGGTATCAAAATAGCCTATCCAAGCAACGCAGCCGATTTCAAAGGCTTGTTAAAAGCAGCTTACTATGATCCGAACCCAGTTATTATGCTTGAGCATAAAGGTTTGTACTGGAGCAAGGTTCCAGGAACCGAAGACGCCAAAACCATTGAACCGGCAGAAGACTATATCCTTCCTTTCGGAAAAGGTAAAGTGATCATTGAAGCAGATCAGAATGAAACTAAAAAAGGCAGAACTTTACTGGTTGTAACTTACGGAATGGGAGTTTACTGGGCCAAAGAAGCCGTGAAGAACTTTGGCGGAAGGGTTGAAGTCATTGACCTGAGAACCATCATTCCACTTGATGAAGAGCTTGTTTTCGAAAGAGTAAAAGCCCATGGAAAATGTATTGTTCTTACCGAAGAGCAGCTTAACAATTCATTTGCAGAAGCATTTGCACACCGTATTTCAAGAAATTGTTTCAAATATCTGGATGCCCCTGTGGAAACCATAGGCTCCCTGGATGTTCCGGCGGTTCCTATTAATCTGGTGCTGGAAAAAGAAATGCTTCCCAACGCTGAAAAACTTAGTAAAAAGATTGAAGAAATGCTGCAATATTAGTATTTCAACATTTTGTTATTAGTAGTCCTGAAATAGGCTGACATACAATTAAACAATATGTAATCCGGAGAAACTCATTTCTTCGGATTTTTATGGCCTTTATCCTGAATTCCCAGATGTGACCTTTTTGTATTATAAATGCTCCGTAATCACTCTGAGTTCGTTTTTAAGATAAGTCGATTAAGTATCAACTTATTTCAAGACGGGATAATAATAATAATAATAATAAAGCCTTTCAATTGATTTGAAAGGCTTTTACATTTATTTTTTAATCACTTTTTTAATAATAGTTCCTTTTTCAGTTTGAATTTTCAACAGATAAACTCCAGTCATCTGAGAATTCATATCTAATGTTATTTTAGAATTATTGATCTGAGTTTTATTAAGAATCAAATTTCCACTCATATTATATAGCTCAACACTTTTAATATAATCATTTTTCGCAGCTACCAAATTAACTTCCGATACAGTAGGATTGGGGAAAATCAGTATCGATAGTTCACTATTTTTATTGTTCCCTATCACTTCATTAGTTTCTAAAGTAATCTGGCTTACATCCATAACATATAATTCATTTCCGTAAAAATTAAAATTATCCGAATCCATGAAAGGAGCATTTAAAAATAGCTTGTCATTTAATTTTGCAAGACCATTGATAATTACATTATTAGCCATAGTTCCGTTTGCCTGAATATTCACTTCTTTTATTCCAGAAACTCCATTAGTAATCCAGATTCTATTTTCAGTATATTGCTTATTAAGAAAAAATAAATTATCATTTATGCATTGGCTGCTGTCCTGCATAAAAAGAGATACATTGGGTACAGGGTGCGTATAAATATTATTAAACTGATTATTATTGTAAACCCACATGCTGCTATATCCATAGTTACTCGGAACCTGCATAAAATAGACCTTATCCGAACAGCTTGCTATAAAACTCGATGAATATGGATATGCCGGATAGGAACCATTTGGAAATTCTTCATTAGAAATTTTATGCGTTCCGTTAACAGTTCCATCAGAAACGTATGGCGCATGCAATGTAAGATTAGATTGATTCTCTGCGCATGCATAAAAATAAAGCTTATTATTGTGCATCGCTACATTAGTATTGAACCCCGGATTTGAATAGTGAGGATTACTGAAAGCTTTTAGCATGACAGTTCCGTTCATCGTTCCATCTGAAATCCAAACCTCATAATTACTTGTCCAATAATCTATTTGATTATAAACTAAACAAAAGAACTTATTGTCCGTACTTCCTAATACTGAAATGATATTTCTTTTAGCACCAAAATCATGAAAAATGCTTGTATTAGCTTGTGTACCATCAGTGCTCATCAGGACAAGCTTATTCAAGGTATTATCATAAGACGTGAAAAAAGTAGTATTATTTAATTTAGCATATTTTTCATTAGATGATACATAAGACGATACAACACTTGTTCCAGCGTTTGTCCCATCTGAGACCCAAAGCTTTTCTCCTGTTCCGTCATTGGCTTTAAATAAAAATTTATTCAATCCTAATTTAAAAAAGTAAGGAGTATCATAGGTAAGTCCACTCCCGTTAGGATTAATATCTTTCACCTGATATGTTCCGGCCGCTGTTCCATCAGACACACATAATTCCAGGTCAGAACCATTTATCGTACAAGGAAAATAAATTTTATCATTTACCTTAATATTTGGAATGTTTTTGACGTATGATGATCCTGAGCTAATCTGAACAGTTACATTTTCATTGATTTTTTTTGTCCCTGCCACAGTTCCATCAGACAACATCGGGCCTACTCCATATTCATCTGATCCAAAATAAAAAAGTTTATTATTTAGCTCCTGAGATGAGTAAAAATAGGAACCGCCTGAAGAATTTGCATTTTCATAAATACCTGAGGTGCCATTTCCAAAATTGAATTTAAAAATCTCCTGGCCATATTTTTTATTCTTTGCATTAATTAATAAATTATTATCCGGTGTATCCACAACATTTATTTCGAAACCGGAATTATAATCAAATTCTAAATTTTGAATCTTTTTTGAAGACTGGCCATCAAATGCAAAATATTCCTTATTTGAATTATTATATTTCAAAAAAATCAAGTAATTATTTTCTCCATTATAAGCAGTCGATTTTTTTTCCATACCAGCTGTTGCCAACTCCGGAAATAGATCTGAAAACTTAGCCAAGGAATTCCCGTCATATACAAGTTTTGCATACTCTGAAGAACTTCCCAAATAACAGTCAAAATAAATTTTATTTTTAAACACAATCATATCATTGATTCCTATACTCCCATAATCAGGAAAAGAGCTGGAAGTGATGGTATGAGTTCCAGCTGCGGTCCCATCTGATTTCCAAAGGGTGTTATTATTAGCAAAAACAAGAGAATTATTCTGTAAAAATAAGTTGGAATTCGTTCCTGGATTTCCTGGAAGGTTCATAACATCTGTAACTGTATTGGTATTATATTCAAAATATGACAGATAAGAATTATTATTTTTACTTTTTATAAAGTAAATATGACCATTAAAGTTCACTATATTCCCTACGATTGAAAAATCATCCTGAATACCTGTAAAAACAGGTAATGTACCTGCCGAGGTTCCATCTGATTTCCATAATTTCTTTTCCCAGTAAGCGTTAGAACTATAATTAGTAAAATAGAGAGAGTTGGCAGCCTGAGTATAATTTCCTGCAGATAGAGTTGAATTATTATTAAGTGTGTTTACAATTTCAGTTCCTGCAGCAGTCTCATCCGAAATCCAGAATTCACTTCTACTCGGGTTTCCGAACATATGATAAATATTAAAAAAAAGTTTGCTATTAAATTTCGTAAACGAAGTAATAACAAAATCAGAAGTCATAAAATTAGGATTTGGAAATTCTTTTATAAGATTCGTTCCTGCATTCGTCCCATTTGTTTTCCATAAACTTAATTTTGAATTCTTTTTAATAAAGAAGTAAGCATTATTATCTAGTACAGAAATATACAGTGCTTTAGCCGCATCATAAGTATAAACATTATCTTCGTTTACGTAATTCTTATAGGCTGAGCTTATCTTTATTAATAATTTACTCTTTACACCTTCAGAATCTTTTATGGCAACACCATATTTTGAATTAAAAATCAATCTGTTTCCTGTAATAAAATTCAGATGTGTAGGGTTACTATCGTCTTTAAAATTAGTTTCCAGCAGATTGGCATTCAGAGTCAAGTTTTGAGCCAATAAAAAATGGTTTCCCAGTATCCCAAAAAGAATGACCGAGTAAACCACCTTAAATATTTTCATAGTTATTTTTTTTTGCAAATATAACCAATAAATAGTATCTGATAGTATAAGTAGTTCAAATTCCTGAGATATATTTCATTATAGAAAATCGTGACTTAAGGCCTATTTTCGAAATAGTTTACGGTGTTATTTACGCTACCGGTAAAACAGATGAATAAGATATTTTTCTTAGTTATAAAGACTAAAGAAATCATACAATAAAACTTCTTAAAAATAAGAGGTTTTTTTTATTACATTTAATTAAAAATTAGAAAATCCTATTTGGTATTTCTTTTGTTTATATGCACACCAAATTTCGTACAGCATTATGATCACCACAAAATACGTCAACTACAAACAAGTTTTAAACCTTTCCGGGATCCATTTGATATGGATTTCTGTTTGGTGCACCTTGATTACGGCATTATTTTATTTTTTCAACTGGCACTGGATGATCATTCCCTGGGTACCGGTGGCATTGATTGGTACGGCAGAAGCTTTCCTGGTAGGTTTTAAAAATAATCAGGCCTATGACAGGTTGTGGGAAGCCAGAAAAATATGGGGAGGAATTGTCAATTCAAGCCGCTCATTTGCTGCTATGGTCTATGCTTTTGACACTGAAAATGAAGAAACCGGGGCTTTTGAACTGGAAGACCGAAGAAAAAGAATCATTTACCGCCATATTGCGTGGCTTTATACTTTCCGCGAACAGCTTCTGGTTCCTGCAGAATGGGAGCACATCAGTGACGAAGAGGACAGTTTTAAAAATATTGACCTCAAACGTCACAGACTGATCAAAGCTGGGTTCCCTGATTACGGAAGAACTCCTATCTTTTTACACAAATATCTTTCCGAGGAGGAATTCGAACTGCAGTCCGAGTATAAAAATTTTGCCACATACCTGATTTCAAAGCAAGCTAAAGAGATCAATGAATTAAAGAACAAAAAAATCATTTCCGAATTCAACCAGATGCAGCTGCAAAATTCTTTAAATGAATTTTATAATTACCAGGGACAGGCTGAAAGAATTAAAAAATTCCCTTCACCAAGGCAGTTTGCAAGTACCGCATTCGTATTCAATATCCTTTTTATCCTTTTGCTTCCTTTAGGTTTAGTGAATGAATTTGCCAAATTAGGCGATTGGGGAATCTGGACCTCTATTCCATTCTGTATTATCATCGGTTGGATCTATATCATCATGGAACTGGTAGGTGATTATTCTGAAAACCCTTTTGGTGGATTAATGTTTGATATCCCGATGCTCTCCATCTGCAGGGCGATAGAAATTGATCTTTTACAAATGGGAGGTGAAACGGAGCTTCCGGAAGCAATTTCATCTAAAAACGGTGTTCTGGTATAAATTTTAAAGCACAATGGCCGTTGTATTCTTCACTTCAGAGATCATAAATGAGCTGTGGGTGCTTGCTATATGCTGAAGTGCCGTTAATTTGCTGAGCATAAAATTACGGTAATCCTCCATATCTTTTACCCCTATTTTAAGAATATAATCGTAATCTCCGCTCACATGAAAACATTCCGTAACTTCCTGCAGGTTCATTACTTCTCTTTCAAACTGCAGCACAAATTCTTTTTTGTGCTGTGTTAATTTGATGTGGCACAGTACAATAAAACTCCTGTTTACTTTATGACGGTCCAACAATGCCACATATTTTGAGATCACGCCAAAGTTTTCAAGCTTTTTGATGCGTTCATACACAGCTGTTACAGACAAATTCAGCTTGTAAGCCAGCTCTTTGGTCGTTTGCTTACAGTCTTCCTGGAGGAATAACAGCAGTTTTTTATCGGTTTCGTCAAAATTCATAGATGTTTTTTTGGATAAAGTTTAATAAATCCAAATATAATAAACATATTTTCTATATAAAACATAAATTATAGATTTATATTCTACAAATTCAAATATACCTTGTAATAATTATGAAAACAGAGCATATTTAGGCCGATAAATAAAACCTAAAGCTTATGGACAATTTTAATGCAGCTAATGAGATTCAGGATCTTCAGTATTTTGGCGAATTCGGAGGCGTAAATCCGTCAATTTCTGACAGTTCTACCTATACATTCCTTTCTGCCAAAACCATGTTTGATACTTTTGAAGGAAATGCGGAAGGATGCTATTTATATTCAAGACATTCATCCCCGATGAATCTTTACCTTGCACAGGCACTTGCAAAAATGGAAAATACCGAAGCTGCCAACGTTACAGCATCCGGAATGGGCGCCATTACATCTGTCCTGATGCAGATATGCAAAAGCGGTGACCATATTATTTCCAGCAGAACGATCTATGGAGGAACCTATGCTTTTCTCAAAAATTTCCTGCCTCCTTTTCATATTGATACCACTTTTGTAGATATCAGCAATTTTGAATCTATAGAAAATGCTATAACTCCCAATACAAAAGTTATTTACTGTGAAAGTGTGAGCAACCCGCTTCTGGAAGTAGCAGATCTCAGAAAACTTTCTGAAATCTGTAAAAAACATCATTTAAAACTGATTGTAGACAATACTTTCTCACCTCTTTCTGTTTCACCAACGTTACTGGGAGCTGATATCGTTATTCATAGCTTAACGAAGTTCATTAACGGAAGCAGCGACACGGTAGGCGGTGTTTACTGTGGAAGCCAGGAATTCATTAATGACACTAAAAATGTAAATAATGGAGCATGCATGCTGCTGGGCCCAACCATGGACAGCTTCCGTTCTGCAAGTATCCTTAAAAACCTGAGAACGCTTCACATCAGGATGAAACAACACAGCCACAATGCCATGTATCTGGCTGAAAGATTCGAAAAGGATGGTCTGAAAGTGTCTTATCCGGGCCTGAAATCCCACAAGGATCATGAACTGATGAGAAGCATGATGCATGAGGAATACGGATTCGGGGGTCTGTTAACTTTAGATGCTGGAACCACGGAAAAAGCGAATGAGCTGATGGAAATGATGCAGCAGGAAAATCTGGGATATCTGGCTGTAAGCTTAGGATTCTACAAAACTTTATTTTCATGCTCGGGAAGCTCCACTTCATCGGAAATTCCGGAAGAAGAGCGTGAAGCAATGGGTATATCGGACGGGCTGATCAGATTCTCCATCGGACTGGATCACGACATCGCAAGAACTTATGAAAAAATGCGGGAATGCATGCTGAAAACAGGTGTTCTCAACCATGAAACTTTATTCATATCCTAATTTATTGTTATAAAAGTTGTTGGAATTTCCGGCAGCTTTTATTTTTTATTTAATGTGGAAATGCTTGGGAAAGGCGTCTTCGGGCTTCATTCTGAAAACATTCAGCAGTACCCATGATTTCAGAAAACCATAGCCATAGGAAAACATCTGGATATAAGTGGAAATCACCGCCATGCCGGCGATACTAATGTTTTTAGTTACAATCATGGCATGGAACAGCACAAGGAATGTATACAATCCGTAAAAGGCAAGGATAATTCCCCTTCCCAAAACAAAATATTCTAGAAATCCCAAAATATAGCCCAGCATGAAAAGGGTAGGAAATGCAAATGAGATTTTGACATAATTGGGATGTCTTTGGTTAAGAATGGGCCTTGCACAACCAAACTGATAAACCTGCTTTGAAAATTTGCCTAAATCTACCCTACGCTTATGATATACGGCAATATCATCAAAAAATGCAGTAGTGAAACCGTTTTCCCAAAGGGTCATTGACAGATCCGGATCTTCGCCGATCCTCATTTCGGAAAAGCCGCCTACTTTTTCAAAAACCTCTTTCTTTACTCCCATATTAAAGCTTCTCGGCTGAAATCTGGAAACCGCCTTTTTACTTCCCCTGATTCCCCCTGTTGTAAAAACCGACGTCATTGAGTATGAAATTGCTTTCTGCATCAGGTTAAATCCTTTATGCGCTTTATCCGCCCCGCCGAAAGCATCACATGGAATGGTTTCAATATCTTTTTTAATATTTTCGATATAATCTTTTTCTACGATCACGTCGCTGTCTACAAATAAAAGCCATTCATTCCGGGCTCTTTTTGCCCCATAATTCCGGGTAAGGCCGGGTCCTGAATTCTCCTTTCTGAAATATTTGATATCCAATATTTCTTCAAAGTTGTGAATGGTGGGTTTAAGGTCAATAAAAGATCCATCATCCACAATAATCACTTCAAACTCCTTGTCTGTCTGAAAAGTCAAAGAATTCAGCAGTTCAAAAAGCTCGTCTTTTCGGTTGAAAATAGCAACAACAATGGAAATGGTAGGTCTCAAATTGAAAATTTTTCAAAATTACTTATTCGCTGAAGAATCTACAAACAGTTTAACAGGTTATTGGGAGAAATTTACTTTTTGAATAAACTTCGGATATGAATACATGAAATTCTTAACACAATTATTTGACATTTTAAACAAAATCAATAGGATTAACAGCTTGTACCTTTGCTATAGAAATTTAAAACCAAAAAAAATGACACACACCATCAATCCACTACAGCATCCTATCCTTTCAGGATTTAACGCAAACACTACAGCTTCGGAAATCATAAAGGGAGCTGACTTTATCGGTAAAACAGTAATCATCACAGGCGGCTATGCAGGAATCGGGCTCGAAACGACCAAAGTACTTGCATCTGCGGGTGCCCAAGTAATTATTCCTGCGAGAGACATTGAAAAAGCAGAAAAAAATCTTGCAGGTATACAGAATATTGAATTTGAAAAAATGGATCTGATGGACCCCGCGTCTATTGACGACTTTAGCCAAAGATTTCTCGCATCCGGCAGAAAGCTCGATCTCCTGATCAATAATGCCGGAATTATGTGGGTCCCTCTCCGAAGAGACATCAGAGGTATCGAGTCACAGCTGGCAACCAATTACCTGGGCCAGTTCCATCTTACAGCAAGGTTATGGCCCGCATTGAAAAAATCAGGCAATGCAAGGGTTCTCAGCGTTTCTTCATACGGCCACCAGATGTCCGATTTTGATTTTGAAGATCCGAATTTTGAGCAAAGGGAATACCAGACCCTGCTGGGATACGGACAGTCGAAGACAGCCTGTAATTTATTGGCCACGGAATTGGATGAAAGAGGCAAAAAGTTCAACATCAGAGCCTATTCCATACATCCCGGATCTGTTTACGGAACTGATCTTGGAAGAGAAGAACCGATAGACCTTTTTATCCAGATGGGAACTCATGATGAGAACGGGAAAATAAAACCTGAAGTTGAAGCCAAATTAAAAACAATTCCACAAGGTGCTGCCACAACAGTCTGGTGTGCAACGAGTCCTGCTCTTCAGGATATCGGTGGAGTTTATTGTGAAAATTGCGATATTGCTGAAATAGATTTTGGACAGATAGATCACAGATATGATGATCCTGAAACGATCCGCGGTGTACAGCCTTATTCCATCGACAGGAAGAATGCGGAAAGATTATGGAAATTAAGCGAAGAAATGCTGGGCTTCAAATTTGATGCGGAATAATCTCTTTTTAAATACATTTGTACTGATAAACTACAGATCATGGATTTCCAGATACAATATATTACCCCGGATATCAAGCTTTCTACCTATGATGATAAGCTCTTTAAAACAGAAACCGTTTTTGAATTCCATATGCTAGTCTGGTTTATATCAGGAGAGACAAAGATTATCCAGGCTGATAAAACATATGTGTTCAAGGCTGGGGATATCTTCCTGATTCCGAGAAATCATCTGGCCACGATCATCAATTATCCCAAAGACGGGCTTCCGCATAAAGCTGTAGTGATGCACCTTACGACAGAACGGCTGAAACAGTTTTATGCTTCCTTTGAAGTGAAACATAAAGCCTTTAGCCGGGAGTCTAAAATTCATAGTTTTCAGAGCCATCCGTTGTTGAAAAGCTGTCTGGCCTCCCTGATCCCCTATTTTGAAATGAAAGGTCCTTTTCCGGAAAATATTGCCACATTAAAAATTACTGAAGCCATCAGCATTTTAAGGGAAATTGATCCGGATATAGATGCCGTCCTCACAGATTTTGAAGAACCGGGAAAAATTGATCTGGCCGGATTTATGGAAAGAAATTATATGTTCAATATGTCTTTAGAACGGTTTGGGTACCTGACGGGCAGAAGCTTATCCACTTTCAACAGGGATTTCAGAAGAATTTTTCAGACCACTCCTCAGCGCTGGCTTACCCAAAAACGCCTTGAACTGGCTTATTATCATTTAAAAGAAAAACAAAAAAGACCTTCGGATGTATTTCTGGAGGTAGGTTTTGAGGATTTCTCACATTTCTCTTATGCTTTTAAAAAACAATTTGGTCTGGTACCTTCTGGCTTTAAGTTAGGATTTGCAATAGATAGAATTTGCTAAGAAAAAAGTCAACTTATCATAAAATTAAACCACTCCTGAAGTAAATGAATAATCCCAGTGAAATAAAAAAAAGAATCACAGAGCCACTGAAAAGCAGCAGTTTAAAAATATTTTTAAAATAATAAAGCTCCATAACATAAAGAAGAAAAAACAAAAGTCCTGAAACCGCAGTTCCTAACAATGAAACTACAATTAAAGTCTGGGTATAATTTTCATCTGGCAAAAAATCTTTAAATACAAAGAAAAATAAAAGTCCAGCCAATACTATAAGACATATACTTACTTTTTCGGTGAAATACTTTGATTTTTTCTTTTTTGCTGGCTTTTCATTATAATTCGTCTTTAAAGATGATGAACTATTAAGGAGTAAATCCAGCCCGTTTAATATATCTCCCAATCCATCAAAAAAGTTCCACATACTTAATTTTGGTTTAAGTAAAAATATTTCTTTTTTAAATATAATAAAAAAAACCTTCCGCAATGGAAGGTTTATATTTTTATTCAGTTAATTCTTTTCAATCTTATGCACCTTTTTCGTGCCCTCGTACATCTCATACTGAAGGAATCTTGTTTCCAGTTTTCCGTTGAAAAGTTTGATCTTCCTTGAAGGACGGAGCCCGATTTTTTTCACTGCTTCCAGATCAGAAGAGATCAGCCATGCTAAGGTGTTGGGATAACTTGTTTTGAAAGTGTCACCTATTTTCTTGTAAAAATCATCATCGTTAATAGAAATTCTCTCATCGTAAGGAGGATTGAAAACCATCAATAATGGGAAAAGTTCTTTTTTGGAGTCAAAGAAATTCTGTTTTCTTACTTCAATCACATCTTCCATTTCGGCCGCTTCAATATTGATCCTGGCTGCATTCAGCATTCTGGCATCAATATCATAACCTACTATCTTTCCTGTAAACTCTTTTACTCTGTTAACCCTGACTTCTTTAATTTTCGCAAAAAGATCGGCATCATAATTATTCCAGTTCTGGAATGCGAACCTTCTTCTGAAAATCTGTGCAGGAAGATCCATGGCAATCATAGCCGCTTCAATAAGAAGGGTCCCTGAGCCGCACATCGGGTCTAAAAAGTTCCCTTTTCCGTCCCAGCCTGCCAGCTGCAGCATTCCGCTTGCCAGTACTTCATTGATAGGAGCTTCGCCCTGCTCTTTTCTATACCCTCTTTTAAACAAAGGATCTCCTGAAGAATCCAGAGAAACAGTAACCAGTTCCCGGTCGATGTGCAGGTGGAATTTAATGTCAGGACTTTTTGTTTCTACATCAGGACGTCTGTTGAATTTATCCTGAAAATAATCAACAATAGCATCCTTCATTTTCAGGGTAACAAACTGGGAATGCTTGAATGTTTCGGAATTTACGGTAGAATCGATCGCGAAAGACTGATCTACATCCATATATTCTTCCCAGGCAATGGCAGAAAGTTTACTGTAAAACTGATGCTGGTTAAATGCCTTAAATTCAAATACAGGGATCAGAATTTTTAATGCAGTTCTTGCAGAGTAATTAATTTTATAAAGGAAACCCAGATCTCCCTCACAATTAACCGCCCGGTTTTTGATCTCTACATTTCGTCCTCCCAATTTTTTGATTTCTTCAGCAAGAATCTGCTCCAGTCCGAAGAATGTCTTTATCTGAATCTTTAGATTTTCTGTGTCCATAAATATATATTAAAAGATTTAATGATTTAATAATTAAAAGATTACAGGTTCAATTTTACTGTCCATTGAATTTTTCGATCTTCCAATATTTAAATACTTTGCTTTTAACCGCACAAATTTAGTTATTTTTGCATTATGGAATGGTTTGAATCTTGGTTTGATACGCCTTATTATCATCTTCTTTATAGCAACAGAGACTATACGGAAGCAGAAAATTTCATTACAAAGCTTACTGAAGACCTTCAGTTACCGCAATCATCCAAGATTATTGATCTGGCGTGCGGAAAAGGCAGGCACTCTGTTTTCCTTAACAAATTAGGCTACGATGTTCTAGGACTGGATCTTTCCAGACAAAGTATTGAATTCGATAAGCAGTTTGAAACCCAGACTCTTCTTTTCAATGTGCACGACATGCGGAATCCTATTGATGCTGATCCCATGGATGCGGTATTCAACTTATTTACCAGCTTCGGGTATTTCGACAATGAAAACGATGATAAAAAAGTTTTTCAGTCGGTTTATGATGTTTTAAAACCGGGAGGCTATTTTGTTCTTGATTACCTGAATGAAGAATATGTAAGAAGAAATTTAGTTCCTGAAACCACCATAACCCGCGGTAATATTGATTTTAAGATTCTGAAAAAGATCGAAGGAAGACATATCATCAAAGATATCCGTTTTGAAGCGGACGGAAAACCTTTTCATTTCTTTGAAAAAGTAAAGCTTCATACTCTGGAAGCCATCAATTCATATGCAACCGGCTGTGGTTTTGAAAGAATTAAAATCTGGGGCGATTACCAGCTGAATGAATTTGACCGTGAAGTTTCACCACGCTGCATCAATTTATTTAAGAAAAAGGCATGATAACGGTCGTTTTACTGATATTAAGCGTTATTACAGGTGTTTTTCTAGGCAAGCATTTCGGAAAAAAGGAAAAGCTGGCTAAAAATCTTCTGGTACTGAGTGCTGGATTCCTGATCACGATCTGCCTGAATGAAGTTTTTCCACAGGTATATGCTTCTGAAGCTGGAAGTAGCCTGGGAATTTTCGTCATAGCAGGTGTTTTGCTTCAGATGATCCTCGAAGCCTTGACAAAAGGTTTTGAACATGGCCATTTCCACCATCACAACGAACATAATATTCTTCCTGTGGCCTTAATGGTAGGTTTGTTTATCCATGCTTTTATTGAAGGAATTCCTTTGGCTAATGAAGAAGAACATTTATCTCCCTATCTTCTGGGAATCGTGTTTCACAATCTTCCGATTTCTTTTATACTCGGAGCTTTTTTGTTCAACCGGAAAAATGAATCTAAAACCTCACCTTATCCTTCATTGCTGATTGTGGCTCTATTTGCTCTTGCTTCTCCAATGGGAATGCTGCTTGGAAATTATTTTAATCCCGATCTGCAGCCTTATTTTCTGGCTATTGTAGGAGGGATTTTCCTTCACATTTCATCTGTTATTATTTTCGAAAGCAATAAAAATCACAATATCGACTGGGTAAAGATCGGGCTTGTCATTATTGGTGTTTCTTTAGCGCTGATAATGCATTTGTTCCATCACCATCCTGTGGCCGGCCATTCACATTAATCCTTTTCTTTCCACCTCGTAAAAATAAAAAAGCCCCGAATTAAATCCGGAGCCTTTCAATTTAATCACTCATTACACATCTGGAATTAGAACTTCCAGCCTAATGTAATAAAGAAGTTATTCCTGTTATTTTTAACTTCTGAGACTACAAATGAGTCACTGGAGATAATATTTCCCGGTATATTGGTTGTATTATTATAAGGAGAATAATAGGCTGTATCTGTACTTGGGTCTCCTGTTTCAATACCTCTTAAGAAAGGATTGCTGTAGGTAGATGTTACATACTGATAGGCCGCATCTATATAAAATGATTTGAAATCATAACCCAGACCAAATGAAGCAAGGTTTCTGTTGTTCAGCATCATATTACTATATGATTGATCTCCGACAGAACCATCCGCATTAAAGCGGCTTACAGTGAGCGCATCAAAAGGATTAGACATATAAGAATACCCTCCTCTTAATCTGAGTTGTTTCACTCTGTATTCAGCACCAATTCTTACTTCTGATGTGTTTTTATAGTTATCTTCAAAGAAACTGTTCAGTTCACTTTCAATACCCGTAACCACTTTATATTTAGGTCTTGTTAGCCCTAATGTATAATCAACATTTAATGAAAAATTTTTGCTAGCAACAAAAGCTGCACTAACAGTTGCTTTAAGAGGCGTTGTAAGATCTCTGGATTCCCCAGCACTTCCATCTCCATACTGTGGATCATTATAGAAACTATATACTCTGTCTATACGCCAGAATGTAGGTGTTTCTACCGCCGCACCTATTCTGAAATTAGGGTTTAGTTTACCGATCACCCCTACTGAAGCAGAAAAACCTGAAGATCTTTCGGTGAACGGTGTATTTTGTCTGTCAAAATATTCTAAAGAACCATTCTGAAGTGATTGGAAAGCTGCAGTATCATACTGATCAATTGAAGCATTAAAAAAATTAAACCCAGCACCAACATATAGATTGTGGTTATAGTTAGCACCAACACCAAAACTTGTTCTTGAAAGATTTCCAGATCTGTCATAGGCATGACCTGCCAATGATGAACTCTTATCAACATCAAAATCATATATAAGATCCTTATTTCCGGGAGATTCTACATAATTATCCAATGATTGATTGGAAAAATTGATCCCGATATTGATAAACTTCCATCCTGTTTCAGTCATCAGAGGAAAAGCCATTACAGCTCCTGCATTTCCAAGATCTGTATTGGTTTTGCTGTAATCAATTATAGATCCTGCCCAGGTACTTTTATTTTTATTTCCTGCGATAGATAGCGTTCCGGAAACTTCCCCGGAAATAGCAACTCCCAAACCTGCAGGGTTGGTAAGCAGTGAATTGGCATCGCCTCCTAATGCTCCGTTAGCTCCTGCCATTGCATTAAACTTCGAAGAACCTACCATAGGAGTAGTGGAATAAACATCTACAGTATTTCTCAATATAGAAACGTCCTGTGCCTGTGCATAAAATGCAGCAGCAACACCCATTAATACTAAAGATTTTTTTAACATTATTTTTTTAATAGTTATTAAGTTCAAAATTATCTGCCACCTCTGAAGCCACCGCCTCCGCCGCCAGATCTCATACCGCCTCCACCTCCGGAAGAGCCGCCTCTGAAACCACCGCCTGAATTAAAGCCTCCGCTTGATCTGAAGCCTCCATCATTAGATCTGAAACCTCCATTGTTATTGTAGTTTGGCTGAGAATTATAGTTAGGTCTCGGTTGAGAATTTGAATTACGGAATCCTCCAGACTGTGGCTGAGTTCTGTAACCGCCATTTGTATTTCCTTGTCTGAATCCTCCGTTGTTATACGATCCGTTGTTTCTGAATCCCCCGTTTGTACTGCTGTTTCTGAAACCGTTATTAGTACTCGATGTATTTCTGAAACCGTTTCCACCTCTATAGGTATTGGTTCTGTATACTGCATTCGTTAAGCCCGGATTACTGAATCCTCCGCCACTGCTTCTTCTGTAAACAGGTCTATAGCCGTTACCCCAGTAGCCGCCACCCCAATATGGGTAACCATAACCGCCGCCCCAGAACGGGTCATAATATCCACCCCAATAAGGAGAATAGCCCCAGTAAGGACTTCCCCAGCCCCAACCGAATGAGCCACCCCAGCCCCAGCCGAACGATCCGCCCCAGCCCCAGGATAAATTCATACCCCAGCCCCAGCCGCGGTTCATGCCCCAATACGGGCTATAACCATACCATCCCCAAGGAGAATACCCCCAGGAATTATCATAATAGTTGGTCTGAGATCCGGCAAATGCACCCCAATCGGAATCGGTAGCATTCGTATTCCAGTTAGCATTGGTTCCGCTCCATTCGTTATATCTGTTATCCTGCTCTCTGGAATTGGCTTCTGCATTCTGGATCACGTTGGAATCCTGGTAGTAGTCATAGTTTTCACCTACCCTGTTACCGCCATCATTGATGATCACGCCTTCCGGCAGTGTATCTTTGTTGGGGTCGTAGTATACCCCATCAGTCTCTGTGTATCCACCCATCTGGGCACCACAGGAGACAAGCAGCAATCCGCCTGCTATTGTTAAAACCCCTTTGGATTTTAACATACCAAGCAAATTTTTATGTATATTTCTTTTCATGATAACGTAAAGATTTTTAATTTAAATTATATTTGCAATCTGTACCAAAAATGTACCAAAACACTGGTAAAAAAATCTATCAAAAATAGATTTTTATTTTTAGATTACAATAATGTGCAAAAGTTAAAAAAATTAAAAAAAATAATGGCAAAATTAACCTCAAGAAGCGAAGATTACAGCAAATGGTATAATGAGTTGGTGGTAAAAGCTGACTTAGCTGAAAACTCTGGAGTGCGAGGATGCATGGTAATTAAACCATACGGCTATGCAATCTGGGAAAAAATGCGTGATGAAATGGATAAAAGATTCAAAGAAACAGGTCACGTTAATGCTTATTTCCCGCTTTTTGTGCCCAAAAGTCTGTTTGAAGCAGAAGAGAAAAATGCAGAAGGTTTTGCTAAAGAATGTGCAGTAGTTACCCATTATAGATTAAAAACAGATCCGGACAATCCTCACAAGCTTATTGTGGATCCGGATGCTAAATTAGAAGAAGAACTTATCGTACGTCCTACTTCTGAAGCAATTATATGGAACACTTATAAAAACTGGATCCAGTCTTACAGAGACCTTCCGATATTAATTAACCAATGGGCCAACGTTGTCCGTTGGGAAATGAGAACCCGCCTGTTCCTTAGAACAGCAGAATTCCTATGGCAGGAAGGGCACACAGCACATGCTACCAAAAATGAAGCGGTGGAAGAAGCTGAAAAGATGAATGATGTATATGCAGATTTTGCAGAAAAATTCATGGCAATGCCAGTTATTAAAGGATTGAAAACACCTTCTGAAAGATTTGCGGGAGCTGATGAAACATACTGTATCGAAGCGTTAATGCAGGATGGAAAAGCACTTCAGGCAGGAACATCTCACTTCTTAGGTCAGAATTTCGCGAAAGCTTTTGATGTAAAATTCACCAATAAAGAAGGAAAGATAGAACATGCATGGGCAACTTCATGGGGAACTTCCACACGTCTCATGGGTGCTTTGATTATGACCCATTCCGATGATTTCGGACTGGTACTTCCTCCTACCCTTGCACCAATTCAGGTAGTGATTGTTCCGATTTTCAAAGGAGATGAGCAGCTGGCACAGATCAGTGAAGTGGCTCTTGATATCCAGGCTAAATTAAAAGCAAAAGGAATTTCAGTGAAATTCGATGACGATACGCACAATAAACCGGGATGGAAATTTGCAGAATATGAATTGAAAGGTGTTCCTGTAAGGATCGCAATGGGACCAAGAGATCTTGAAAATAAATCTGTTGAAATTGCAAGAAGGGATAATTTAACAAAAGAAGTCCGTTCTATTGACGGTCTGGATTCTTATATCGAAGAACTGCTACAGACTATTCAGAAGGATATGTATGAAAAAGCATTAAACTTCAGGAAAGACAATATCACAAGAGTTGACACTTATGATGAGTTCAAAAAAGTTCTTGAAGAAAAAGGAGGCTTTATCTATGCTCATTGGGACGGAACAGCAGAAGAAGAAGAGCAGATTAAAGACGAAACAAAGGCTACCATAAGATGTATTCCTTTGGATGATGACGTTGAGGAAGGAGTTTCCATGATAAGTGGAAAACCGTCTAAAAGACGTGTATTATTCGCAAAAGCTTACTAATTTTTTTTGCTTATTTCCAAAGGTTTGCCGGGAAATTAAATAAATATTCAAAAAAAAATGACTTTTGGACAGATTTTTGTTTAAATTTATGCAACATTAATCTAAAAAAATAATTTATTATGTCTTTAAATGTCATTGATTTAATTAAAGGACAGTTAGGTCCCGCTTTAGTTTCGCAAGCAGCTTCTCAGTTTGGAGAAAGTGAGTCAGGTATTTCAAAAGCAATCGGAGGTTTATTGCCTGCAGTTGTGGGAGGATTAGCAAACAACTCTGATAATCCCGGAGTTTTGGATGCTATTACCAATGCCTCGTCAAGCGGAATTTTAGGAAATTTATTAGGTGGCTCATCAAGCAGCCCTGTAATTTCCAATCTGTTGACCTCTATTTTTGGAGACAAGATCAGTGGAATTGTGAATGCTATTGCGACCTATGCAGGAATCAGCAATAATTCTTCCAGTTCCCTTCTGAATTTAGTAACAGGAGCTACGGTAGGTTCTATCGGTAAATATGCTGCTGATAACAATTTAGGCAAAGCTGGTATTTCCAGCCTGTTAGGTGAGCAAAAAGGAATCATTTCTTCTCTTTTACCTGCAGGACTTTCTCTTGCATCTCTTAATATCGGGGATTGGGCAAAAGGGTATAAATTTGATAACGATAATGATGCCATCAGACCAGCAGCCAGTGAAGAGCCGAAAATAGAAGTTACAAGAAGTACTACATCTGCAGGAACCAATCCTGACAGAAATAATAATGATGGCGGAGGTTCAATCTGGAAATGGTTGCTTCCGCTTTTACTTTTAATCGCTGCGGCTTATTTCATCTGGAAACAGTGTGATAAAAAACAGACGACTACAACGACCACTACCACAGACTCTACAGCAGCATCAACTGATACAGCTGCTACCGTTACAACCACGGATACTGCTGCAACAACAGCTGCTGCACCGGCAAAAAGAACAGATGATAACATTGATCTTAACGGTGTTATGCTAAAAGGTTACAAAGGAGGTATGGAAGATCAGATGATTACTTTCCTTAAATCAGGAAATTATAAAAATGCAGCTGATGATGCAGCATTAAAAGATAAGTGGTATGATTTTGACCATGTAAACTTTAAAATGGGAAGTTCTACTGAGCTGGAAGCAGGTTCTCAGGGACAGCTTGATAACTTGGTAGCTATTTTAAAAGCATTCCCGGATGCAAAAATCAAAATCGGAGGTTATACTGATAAAACAGGAAATGAAGCTTCCAACGTAAAATTGTCTCAGGCCAGAGCTGATTTCATCAAAAATGCTTTAGGAAAAGCAGGAGTTGGTGCTCAGGTTTTAGGAGCTGAAGGTTACGGAAGTAAATTTGCTACAGTAGATGCTAAAGCTTCTGATGCAGAAAGAGCAGCGGACAGAAAAATGTCTGTAAGATTTGCAAAATAAGATCTTTAGAATCTTTAAAAATAGATCCCGGAAACTGAGTTTCCGGGATTTTTTTATTTCCTGACTTTCATATTTATATTTATTTAATTAAATTTGTTAGTCATTTCTAACATTTATGAATTTAAAATTGAACAGCGCCTGGCGTAAAGATAAAACATCCCATTCCCTTTCTGAGGTATATTCCTCTATAAAAGTTCCCCGAAATGCCCCGTTTTGGAGAAAGTATCTGGCCTTTGCCGGACCGGGACTGATGATTGCCGTTGGGTACATGGATCCGGGAAATTGGGCCACGGATATTGCAGGTGGAGCTCAGTTCGGGTATACCTTACTTTCAGTAATTCTTATTTCCAATATTTTTGCAATGGTTTTACAGCATTTATCTGTAAAATTAGGGGTTGTTGCCGAGAGAGATCTTGCACAGGCCTGCCGTGACCATTTTAATCCAACTACTAATTTTATTTTATGGATATTCTGTGAAATAGCAATTGCAGCCTGTGATCTCGCCGAAGTAATTGGCTCTGCCATAGCGTTAAATCTTCTTTTTCATATTCCTTTAACCTGGGGAATTGTCATAACAACCGTAGATGTTCTCATCATTCTCTTACTTCAGGCCAAAGGTTTCAGGTGGATAGAAAGTATTGTCGGCGGACTTATTTTTATCATTCTTGCATGCTTTATTTATGAAATTGTCATTTCACAACCGGCCTTTAATGAAATTCTTGGCGGACTGGTACCACAAAAGGAAATCATTCAAAATCCGGCAATGCTTTATATTGCGATCGGAATTTTGGGAGCTACCGTGATGCCTCATAATTTATATCTCCACAGCAGCATTGTCCAGACAAGAGATTATCCAAGAGACAAAGAAGGAAAAAAGGAAGCCATAAAATTTGCAACCATCGACAGTACGGTTTCACTAATGCTCGCTTTCTTTATCAATGCAGCTATTCTTATTCTGGCGGCGGCAACTTTCCATACTACCGGAAATAAACATGTCGCAGACATTCACGATGCCTACAAGATGCTTACTCCCATATTAGGAGCGTCTATGGCAAGTATTGCTTTTGCGATTGCTTTATTAGCATCAGGGCAGAATTCCACACTTACAGGAACCCTTGCGGGACAGATTGTCATGGAAGGTTTCCTCAATATCCGGTTAAAACCATGGCTTAGAAGATTAATCACAAGACTGATTGCCGTAATTCCCGCTTTAATCGTTACGATCATCTATGGTGAAAAGGGAACAACCGATTTATTGGTTCTAAGCCAGGTCATTTTATCCATGCAGCTGAGTTTTGCGGTGGTTCCTTTGGTAATGTTTACCAACGACAAGGCTAAAATGGGAGAATTTGTAAACAAGCCTTTGCTAAAAATAGCAGTCTGGATTATTTCTGTTATCATCATTATCCTAAACCTTTACCTGCTTTACCAAACATTTACTGGATAGAAGTATAGTTTTGAATAGTCAAATGTCAATTGTGAATTTCTAAGTCCAACAATTCAACATTCACTTGCGTAGCAAAATTGACCATTCACAATCAAAGAAACTGTGAATAGGTAATAGTCAATTGTAATTTCTAAGTCCAACAATTCACTATTCACTGCAAAGCAAAATTGACCATTCACAATCAAAAAATAATGAATACCGGGAATAGTCAATAGTCAATTGTGAATTTCTAAGTCCTACAAATCACTATTCACTGCGAAGCAAAATTGACCATTCACAACTCACTCCTTATTCCTTTTTCTGCCTTAATGTCCATTTTTTGCATTTGGCAGGTTCTTTGTCAAACAATTCTTTAAATAAATATTGAATTATGGAAAATCAGGATATTAACGAAGAAAGCATCAATAATCAGGAAGAAAACAACATTCAGAACGAAGCGGTATCTGAAGAAAATGTGACAGCAAAACCTTCTGCAGAGGAACTTTTGGCAGAAGAAAAAGACCGTTACATTAGATTATACGCTGAATTTGAAAATTATAAAAAAAGAACGGCAAAAGAGAAAATGGAGTTCTTCCAATATGCCAACCAGGATCTGATGATCTCTATGTTGGGAGTTTTAGATGATTTTGAAAGAGCTTTAAAAGAAATTGCGAAAAACGGTAATGCATCAGACCTTCAGGGCGTAGAGCTTATCTACCAGAAATTCAAGAACAGACTTACTGAAAAAGGGTTAAAAGCAATGGAGGTTAAGGCAGGTGATACATTCAACGTAGACTATCATGAAGCCATTACCCAGATTCCTGCACCATCTGAAGATCTGAAAGGTAAAATCGTAGATGTTATTGAAACAGGATATACTTTAAGTGATAAAGTGATCCGTTTTGCAAAAGTAGTAACAGGAAACTAATAGTAAATAAATGATAAATGATGAGAGATAATTGATTGACAGCAGGTTTCAAACCATAAGCAATAGGCTTCAATTATCATTTATCAGTAATCAATTATAATCAATATGTCAAAAAGAGATTATTACGAAGTTCTTGAGATCAGTAAATCTGCATCTGCCGACGAGATAAAGAAAGCGTACCGAAAAATGGCCATTAAATATCACCCTGATAAAAATCCGGGAGATAAGGAGGCTGAGGAAAAATTCAAGGAAGCTGCAGAGGCCTATGAAGTACTGAGCGACGATCAGAAACGTGCAAGATACGACCAGTTTGGCCATGCCGGAATGGGCGGTAACGGAGGTTTCGGAGGCGGAGGCTTCGGCGGAGGGATGAACATGGAAGATATTTTCAGCCAGTTTGGAGATATTTTCGGTGGAGGCTTCGGAGGCTTTGGTGGAAATGGCGGCGGACGTCAGCAGGTGAAGGGATCCAATCTGAGAATCAGAATTAAGCTGAATCTTGAAGAAATGGTGAACGGAACCCAGAAAACCATCAAAGTAAAGAAAATGAAAATGGCAGAAGGTGCCACTTCAAAAGTATGTCCTACCTGTAACGGTTCCGGTGTTCAGCTTAAAGTAATGAACACGATGTTCGGACAGATGCAGACACAGACTACCTGCGGTACGTGCCAGGGAATCGGGAAAGTAGCAGATAAAATTCCTGCAGGCGCTAATGCACAGGGATTAATAAAGGATGAGGAAGAAATTTCCATCAATATTCCGGCAGGAGCAAGAGACGGCATCCAGCTTAATGTAAGAGGAAAAGGAAATGATGCACCTTTCGGTGGAATTCCGGGAGATTTACTGGTGATCATTGAGGAGGAAGTAGATAAAACCATTAAGAGAGAAGGTGATAATCTTCATCAGGAATTATATGTTTCTTTTGCAGAAGCAGCTCTTGGAACCAAAAAAGAAGTTCCTACAGTGGGTGGAAAAGTGAAAATCACCGTTGATCCGGGAACTCAGTCCGGAAAGATCCTCAGACTGGCAGGAAAAGGCCTTCCAAGCATCGACAGCTATGGAAAAGGTGATATGTTCATCCACATTAATGTATGGACTCCTCAGAAGCTGACGAAAGATCAGAAGGATTTCTTTGAAAAACAAATGTCAAGCGGCGAAATGGTTGCAGAACCTTCCGGAAAGGAAAAAACTTTTTTTGATAAAGTAAAAGATCTATTCAATTAAGATATTTTAAAAGAGGCTTTTTAGCCTCTTTTTTGATCTAAAAGTTTCGGCGCGGCTTCTACGAAGCCGCGCCGAAACTTTAGTATATATTTAAATTCTATTTTTTCTTTACTAAAGAAACTACGCCTTTTCCCATTGTAAAAAGGGCAACAGCGCCTAAGCCTCCTATAAGTCCAAGGATAATTTCTTTCAAAATAGTAAGGAATTCATTAGAAGACCAGGAAGGCAAAACATCGTGAAGAAATTCTATTCTGTGTGCAAAAATACCACCGGCAACCATAATCAAAGCAATCGTACCAATAACTCCCAAAGCTTTAATTACAATTGGCAAGGCTTTTACTAATAGATGTCCAAGTTTCCCAAAGAAACCTTTATCGTTACTTTTTTTGATTAATTTGAATCCTGCATCATCCATTCTTACGATCAAAGCAACTATACCATAAACTCCTACTGTAGCAATAAAAGCCACCAGACTCGTTACCAAAATCTGGGTAATGAAAGGGTGACTTTCTTCCAAAACTGTTCCCAAGGCAATGATCACAATCTCAATGGATAAAATAAAATCTGTTGTAATGGCTGATTTTACTTTTGCTTTTTCAATTTCTTCATCACTCTTTTCATCCACTACAATTTCTTCCACTACTTCATGACCTTCTTTATCCCGGTGGAAAAGAAATTCTATGATTTTTTCAACACCTTCAAAAGACAGATATAACCCTCCCAGAATCAACACATAATTGATTGCAGGAGCATAAAGCCAGTTGAGAAGAAATACAATAGGAAGAATGATGAGCTTATTGATAAAAGATCCTTTTGTAATGGCCCATAAGACCGGGATTTCCCTTGAGGAAAGAAAACCTGTAGCCTTCTCTGCATTTACTGCCAGATCATCACCAAGGATACCTGCTGTTTTCTGCGTAGCTATTTTACTTGTAACGGCCACATCATCCATCAGTGCTGCAATATCATCTAAAATTGCAAAAAAACCAGATGCCATATTGTTTTAATATTTTTTTAATATATGTTAAGTCGGGCAAAAATAATTATTAAAATCTACTTTTATTTGATTCTGTATATTAATTTTAAATATTTTCTGCCAATAAACGTACTATTTGAAAAAACTCTGCTTACTTTTACTCTGTTTTAAAACAATAATCATGCTCAACAGGTTCCGTATACTATTTTCAGGGATAAGTTTTATATTCTGTACATTTTATTTTCCTTTAAAAGCACAAAATAAACCGGCTACAGAAAGAGAGAGTGTAGAAAGAAAAAAGCAGGAAACAGACAAGATTATCAGGGCCTATGCAGATGTTAACAAGTTTAACGGAACCGCATTGATCCACTATCGCAATAACACTATCTTCGAAAAGCCTTATGGCTGGCAAGACGCAGAAAATAAGATACCCAACCAGAATGAAAGTATTTTTCAGATTGCTTCCTTAACTAAATCTTTTACTGCATTGACTATTGTAAAGCTTAGCGAAGAAGGAAAACTCTCTGTGAAAGATCCCATCTCCAAATTCATTGCAGATTACCCCAGAGGAAATGAAATTACGATTGAGAACCTGCTTACCCACACTTCGGGAATTTATGAGCCATTGCGTAATAAGGAATACTTCCGGCTGCTTCATACCGGAGAAAAAATTACTCAAAATAAGGAACTTTCTTTTTTTAAGGATGAACCTTTAGATTTCAAGCCGGGCACTCAGTTCTCCTATACCAATTCAGGATATATACTGCTCGGAATTATAATTGAAAAAGTAACAAGCCTTTCTTATGAAGATGCCGTAAGAAAACTGATCTTGAATCCCCTGAAAATGACTCATACAGGCTTTGATTATTTAACATTGAAAAGTCCTTATAAGACAGTCCCTTATTCTTATCTGTCTAAAACAAAGCATGAAAAAACAGAGATATGGAATCCTGAATTAACCGGCCCTGCAGGACAGATCTACAGTACTGTTGAAGACCTGTACAAATACTATCAGGGGCTCAAAAACTATAAGATTGTTTCGAAAGAATCATTCAGAAAAGCGACTACACCTTTTCTGAGCGGCTATGGTTACGGATGGTTTATCGATGATCTTTACGGAAAAAAACTGATCAATCACGGCGGGAATATAGAAGGTTCAACAAGTTATTTTGCGATGCTTCCTGAAGATGACATCTGCATTATACTGCTTAACAATATTACGAGTAAAAAACTGGAGAAAGCTGGCAATACAATTTTAGCCGCACTTTTAGACCAGCCTTTTGATCTTCCAAAACCTAAAAAAGAAGTATCTCTGGATGCTTCATTACTTAAAAGATATGCGGGCGATTATACCCTGCCGGAAAATAGCATTATCCATATTTTATACGAAAACGGACAGCTTTTTATTCAGAATAATCATGATCCTAAAGTAAGAATGCTGGCTGAAAATGACCATTTGTTTTTTCTGCAGGATGATGACAGTGAAATTACCTTTATTTTCAAAGAGGGCGAAAAAGGTGTAATTACCATCAAAAAAGGACTTTCATCAAAAACGGCAGAGAAACAATAAACTGAGAAATACAAATGATCACCAACCAGATAAGATTAAAAAGTGAAAAAATATTTTATATTCTTACTATTTTTAGCACTCTGTTTACATTCTCAGGAAATGAAAAACAAAGAAGTGTTCAGAAAATGTAAAAAACAATACTCTAAAAAGATATGCCTTTCGGATGAAGATCAAGACGGTGTTATTTTTTATCTTGACAAATGTCCGAAAGAAAGCGGTTTCTCAGAAATTAAAGGTTGCCCGTGGCCAGACAATGACGGTGATGGTGTCATTGATAAGGAAGATGCATGCCCCAACGAAAAAGGGGAAGCTGAAAATAACGGCTGCCCATGGCCGGATACAGATAGCGACGGTATTCTGGATAAAGATGATGCCTGTCCTACAATTCCCGGTGTTGCTGAAGTTAACGGATGTCCTTCAAATAATTGTGACGAATTCTTTAAAAAAGAAGAGAAAGTTTTAAAAGAATTTAAAGAAAAACATATCCGGGAAAAAGAAAAGTTTGAGGCGTTGAGAACGGTTATTTTCAACAGTATTCCAAAAGAATTATTCCCCAAAAACAACATATCAGTAAGCATTCACGTTAATACCTTTGTCAATGATAACATTAGCAATTGTGCCTCAATGTCAACTTTAGGGTTCAATAAAAGTTTATTTCTTGATCAGCTTTTCTGGACAAAGGATACGTTTGATTATGCTGCAAAAAAATTAAAGAAAAACCTTTTCCCCACTTACGACTTTGGAAGAAATCCCATTAATACTGTTTTTTTAAATGATTATAAACAAGAAGGCTATTATGATTTTATCGAAACCTTTCCACAGGCTCCAGATCCTACAAAATACGGAATGGTATATTATTATCCAGGAAATAAGCAGAAAGCTGAATTCCATCCCTACAACACGAGGTTAAAAGTAGATTTTGGCCTTTATGCCGCTAAGGATATTGTCAATGTCGAAATCAGAAATATTCCCAAAGGCTATTATGCCTATACATTCGAATACAATAGTGGACAGTGGAAGCTTATAAAAAAAGAAAAACTCTCCTATTAAAAAGATGTCAGTATAAAAGTAATTCATGTATTCAAAAGTAATTTCTGATAACAAAAATCATTTTTCGGGGCTAATCTATACTGATAATATTCCGTAATTTTATCTCATGAAAAAGCTTGTTCTCAGATACCATTTTTTTGTTGTAGGCTGCCTCAGCTTCCTTTTGCAGTCATGCAATACAAAATTCAGGGTTTGGGTAGGTACCGCCGGCCAGCAGAAAATATACAATCTAAAATACGGAGAGCATAAAAGACAGAAAATGGATGTTTTCCTTCCGTTGAATTATGCACAAGATACACCTGTAGTTCTTATCGTCCATGGAGGTGCCTGGACCCTCGGAAAAAAGGAACATATGATCCAGGTCCAGAAAATGCTGTTTGAAAACAAAATCCCGAGTATCAACATGAATTACAGATTGGTATCTAAACGGAAAAGCATTACTTACAAACAACAGCTGGAGGATATCGGATTAGCTATTAACAAATTCAATTCTCTGGCCGAAAAGGCTGAACTTCTGCCGGACAATTATATTCTTCTGGGAGAAAGTGCAGGCGGACATCTTGCCCTACTCTACGGCTACAGGCACCCTGAGCAGATCAAAAAGATTGTTTCCATGAGTGGCCCTACAGATTTTTACAGTCCGGAATACCTGAATTCATTCTATTCCAAGTATACTTCTCCAACCTTCCAGAAAGTGGTAGGAACGAAATTTAACCGTAAAAATGTATCTGAAGCCTTTAAAGAAGCAAGCCCGATCGCCAATATATCCAATGTTCCCACATTACTGTTTCAGGGGAATAATGATTTTCTTGTCAACCAGCATCAGGGGCTTTCCATGGATTCTGCACTTACGAAACAGAATGTGCCCCATAAGCTTGTGTTTATGAAAAGAACAGGTCATGTTCCCAGGTTTTTCAGTAAAATAAAAAGAGACAGCATCATCTATCCGAATATCCTGGAATGGATAAAAAAATAACCTGCAGGAAGGCAGGTTATCTATATTTTCAATGTTATTTCTTATTCAGGATCTTTATCCTCGTATTTCGAAAAATCTTCTTTTTTCCCAAAAACAAATTTAATAATTACTGGAAGCGTCGTTACCAGAACAATAACAATGATGATCAGCTCCAGCTTTTCTTTTAAATTGATGCCGAACTGCTCCTGGAAAAGTTTGTCCAGATAATGCCCAGCAAAGATCAGGATAAATGACCAAAGCACCGCCCCGATAATATTATCTCTTAGAAATTCTTTTTTGTCCATTTTTACAATCCCGGCAACAATAGGAGTAAAAGTTCTCACCACCGGTAAAAATCTGGCCATAATGATTGCCAGCGCCCCATGTTTCTCAAAAAAATCATGAGCCTGATAAAGGTATTTTTTCTTGAAAAGCATCGTGTCTTGCTTTTTGTATAAAGCAGGACCTGTTTTCACTCCAAAATAATAACCTATTTCGTTTCCTATAATGGCAGCAAGCGCTACAGAGGAAGCAAGAATAGTAGTATCTAAGAAATCGCTCCCGGTGGAGCCAAAAGTCTCTTTGATGATTTCAACTGCATAAATACCCGACACAAATAATAATGAGTCTCCAGGCAGGAAAAATCCTACAAAAAGACCTGTTTCTGCGAAAATAATAAATAAAATAAGCCAGAACCCACCCATTTTAATATAAAACTCGGGATTCAGTAAATCCTTCCAGCTATTGAAATCTTCCATATATAACGATTAACAACAAAAATAGGTGTAAAAAGTCTGAAACAAAAATTAATTATAAGTTTTTAACTAAAATCCGGGTATTATATTTTACAAGTCCATATCATCGTCTGAAACTGCAGTTCCATCGGCCATCAGAAAGGCTTTCAGGAATGGTGTGATATTTCCGTTCATAACGGAGTCCACATCTGAGGTTTCGTGAGCAGAACGGACGTCTTTTACCAATTTATACGGATGCATCACGTAGTTTCTGATCTGGCTTCCCCACTCTATTTTCATTTTATTGGCTTCTATCTCATTTCTGGCTTTCATACGGGCTTCAAGCTCCATCTCATAGAGCCTTGAACGAAGGAGCTGCATTGCTTTTTCCTTATTTTGAAGCTGAGATCGGGATTCGGAGTTTTCGATGATAATTCCGGTCGGTGCGTGACGGAGACGTACAGCGGTTTCCACCTTATTAACGTTCTGTCCACCGGCTCCGGAAGACCTCATGGTCTCAAATGAAATATCGGCAGGATTGATATTAATTTCAATGGTATCATCCACTAATGGATAAACATATACTGAAACAAAACTCGTATGTCGTTTTGCATTACTGTCAAAAGGAGAAATTCTCACCAGCCTGTGTACTCCGTTTTCTCCTTTCAGGTATCCGAAAGCATATTCACCATCAATTTCGAGAGTAACAGTTTTCACCCCGGCTACATCACCTTCCTGAAAGTTAAGTTCACGAATCTTATAGCCTTGCTTTTCCGCCCACATGGTGTACATTCTCATTAACATTGAAGCCCAGTCGCAGCTTTCCGTACCTCCTGCTCCCGCAGTGATCTGAAGCACCGCAGAAAGTTCGTCTCCCTCATTGGAAAGCATATTTTTAAATTCAAGGTCTTCTATTTTCTCTACAAGCTGTGGAAATGTTTCATCCAGCTCTTTTTCAGAGTCGGGATCTTCTTTGGCAAATTCTGCCAGCACCTGCAGGTCTTCAAACTGGGTGCTGATTTCCTCATAATCTTCTACCCATCTCTTTTTGGAACGGAGCTGCTTCAGAAATACCTCTGCTTCTTTTGGATTGTCCCAAAATTCAGGAGCAGCGGTTTTTTCATCATCATTCGCTATTTCTATCTTCTTTTTTTCGATCTGAAGGTATTTATATAAGTCGCCGATTCTGGACTGTACTTCTTTTATCTGGTCGTTGTTGATCACGAAATTTTTATTTTATGCAAAAATACGGAATTCTTTTAGAGTGAAGCGTTTTGAGTTCCGGGTTTTCAGGTTTTGGGTTTAATGAAAAGCCTAACTATTTTATTATTTCAGCTTCAAAGCTTTTCTTCAGATATTCTTTCGATTTTTTACTTTCAAATTTAAAGCAGAGCATTGTCAAGATATAAACAAATACCAGCATTAACAGAGGCATGAAAGATTCTATCGGCATTTTTTTCTCTGTTAAACTTATCATGACAAAAACACTAGCTGAGATTGAACACCAAAATATTAGAAAAATCAATACAAACAAATCCAACTTCATGGTCACCTGTATTTCTGTCTCATAGTTATTTTTTTGAATGACCCCATTTATTTTAGGGAGAAAGGAATTTCTGTATTGAATAACTCTGCTTATTTCAAAACTGTTATTATTCACAAATCCTTCGTATTCTTTTATACGATTTTTTCCTAAACCAAATTTTTTAGGTTCAACAAAATCGGAAATCCTTCTTATTACTTCCTGTTCAGACAAATTAGTTCTGTAAACAATGTGTTCATAAGGTAAATATTTCATTCCTACACAAGTGTATTTAAATCATTTCAGCCACTATCTCTCCAATCTTCGGGGCCAGTGCTACTCCCATTCCGGAAAGCCTTACGGCACAGAATTGTCTTGCTGAAAGCTGTTTGACAATGGGTGTTTTTTCTGAACCCATGGCCATAATTCCTGACCAGCGAATAGCGATTTTAAAATCCTGGCCGGGTAGAATGACTTCCTGTAAAAAACTTTCTAAGTGATTCTGTAAAAATTCTGTGGTTTCAAAATCTGTGGTTTCCTCAGTTTTAAAATCCTGATTTCGTCCGCCACCCAAAAGAACTCTGTTTCCAAGATTTCTGAAATAATAAAATCCTTCATCATAATGGAAGGTTCCTCTGAGTTTCAGTCCGTCAATAGGTTCTGTTAGAAGAATCTGTCCGCGTGCGGGAATAATCTCCTCTTTCTCAAGAAATTTTGAACTGAATGCATTCGTGCAGTAAATTATTTTATCAGTCTTCACCACAAGATCTTCTGCAATATGGATCTTTATTTCATCCGTATTTTCATCAATCATTTTTACGCCGGTTCCAAAAAGAAATTCGATTTTCAGTTCATGGCATTTTTCAAGGAGTTTCTGCAACAGCTTCCCCGAATGCAGACTTCCTTCGCACGGATTTTCAATCAAAAATTCAGATTTTCCGAGACCGAATTCTGCTATTTTTTCCTGGCTAAGAATATAGGTTTGCTCAAGGCCTGTTATTGTTTTCAGCTTTTCATTTACAGTATCTAAATGTTTCAGGGATTCACTGTTATTCAAAATTTCATATCCCCCATTCAGTTCAAAATCTATTTCGTTATTCTTAAAATAAGTTCTGATTTTTTGGAGCCCTTCAAACCTCATCCTAACCAGCTCCAATGTTTTTTCCCATCCCATTTTCTGGGAATCGGCAATCACTTCTGTCAGGCTTCCAAAGCATGCAAAACCGGCATTCCGTGTTGATGCTCCCAGCGGGATTGCATTTCTTTCAATAATCAGAACAGTCTTTTCCGGATATTTCTCTTTAATGGATATAGCGGTCCAGAGCCCGGAAAATCCGGCACCAATGATAACGATATCTCTTTTCCTGTAAAAGGTTTCCAGTTCCCAGATGCTGTTCATTTTTTTTGTAAAATGTAAAAGGTATTTATGTATTAATGATGATTTAGATGTTAAATGCTAGATATCAGATGCTAGATAAGATAGCAGATACAAGTTTAAGCTTAGGCATCAAAAAAGTTTATAACGTTACAAAGTTTCAGTCATACACTAGAAACTCTCCCAACCCTAAAACTCTCCAACTCTAAAACTCTAAATCTCGCATCTCAAATCCCTTAACCCAAACACCATGTTACCCCTGTGACTCACCACCCTCTTCTCCATTATGCTGGAATCCAATTGCTCTTCTCGGTTCTTCCACGGCTTTGTAAGTATCCAGCTCTTTTTTCAGGGCCTGAATTCTGAATTTGAATTCATCGAAATTATTGATAATCGTATCTGCAAGGAATCTTGCGATCTGATCCAGGTATTCTTCAGTAAGTTTTCCGGCTGCATCCCGTAATGCTGCATCTAAAAGCGTCTGATCAATCTTAATGTTTTCATTTCGAATTCTCTGATACTGATTTTTAAGCCGCTTTTTAAGACTTTGTGTAAAATCTATGAGCATGGTATTGCTGAATGCCTTCATTTTGGATGCCACTTCATGCCAGAACGGAACCTTATCTGCTTTGTTATTTTTAAGAATCTTGTAGAGAAGGGAGTCTTCTTCAAGCTCTCTGGTCATTGCATATAAAATAATTTCCGAACGTTCTGCTGCATTGGGCGGAAATATGGGAATCATTACATCAAATCTTCCGGGAGCAAGAACTTCTTCGTCAATTTCCGAAACAGAATTCGCAGAGCCTACCATGAGCAGCTCTTCTTTTTCAAATTTGCCGATGTAATGCAGGATCAGCTCCTGGGTTTCCAGATTACAGGAAGCAAGATCTGTTTCTGCCCTTCTCTCCATCATGATCTCATCAAAGTCTTCAAGAAAAAGCAGCACTTTCTCTTCTTTCATCATGGTGAGCAGAAAATCATTGAAATTGGTTTTATTGCCGTCTATGAAAGAGGTTCCCAAATAGTGTTTTTTGACCTCTTTAAATTGGTATCCGATAATTTCTGCGATTTTAGTTGCCCAGAAAATTTTCCCGCTTCCCGGAGGTCCGTACAGGACAATTCCGGCTGGTTTATGAATCCCCCAGTCTTTGATCTGCTGAAGGTTCAGGAAGGGTTCCAAAACTCCAGATATATAAAAGAACAAATCCCTGTAGCCAATAAAGTCTCTGTACTTCAGGCTGGTTTTCTGTCCAAAATAATCGTAGACAAACTGGTAATTCCCGCCGAGTTTATTATCAATGCCGTAGCTTGAGATTGATGAGCGGAAAAATCCGTTATCAAAAATATTGGGATTGGTTTCCTTAATGGCTTTTTCCACTTTCTCCTTGGGCTGATTGATCACCTCAGCGATCTGCTCCACGGTTTTGTTTTTGTCCAGATCTTCTTCATAAAGCTTCAAAAAATCCATGTTCTCACGGGCAAATTTTTCAAAATCTTCTTTCACTTCAAAGTTCGTACTGATGCACTCACCAAGCTCAAGGTCAAAATCCTGGATAAACTGCTTGATGGCTTCTGCGGAAACATTCAGCTCTTTAGCTAACTCAATTAACTTCATAAACTACCGATTAATTCAATCAAATTTAATATTTTAATCTTATAAATCTATTGAAAATATGGTAAAATAAATATTCATATTCTACTAAAGCTGACAGAAAACAGCAACATATGCCGGGAGTTCTTTATTGAGCGGAAACTTTTTCAACCATATCATTTACCACCTTTTCTATCACTTCCGGCTGGTCCTGGTTGATATAATGACCACTTTTTTCAGCTATAATCTGTTTGCTGTCGGTGGATAAATTCAGCAAATCTTTCTGCATTTTATCCCATGCTCCCAACATTTCATTTTTTATTTTCTGATCTTTAATAAAGCTGTCATATTTTGTTTTATCCCCTGCCGTAATGACATACAAAGGAACAGAGCCAAAGGTATTGATGGCGGCTGCCTCCGTTTTAACAGATTTCATATGATCCTGTTCTTCCAGGGTTGCATCGGCACTTTTGTAAAGCAGGGCCGGCATTATAGAATTCTGATATTGGTATTGGGCATTTGCCGGAAACATATTTTTAAACATAAGTCTTGTTGCTCCGAATGTATTGGCAAATTTTAAAAATCCACCCGGAAGCCCCTGATTCACCATTTTATATAATTGTGGGGACAGGTATCTTTCATCAGAAGGATACTGGCTGTCTACCAGAATCACTCCAGCAACGTCCTGCGGATATTTCTGAACAAAAAACCGGGTAAGCATTCCTCCGAAAGAGTGTCCAACCAGAATGTAAGGCTTGGGAGCTTTTGACTTTTCCAGGAGTGTATGAAGTTCTTCTGCCATTTTATCGCCTGTTTTGGGATTCGTTCCTCTTTCACTCCATAAAATTCCTGACCTGTCATAGGAAAACGTGGTATAGGATTTCGGAAGATCCTGCTGAATTTGATACCATTGCAAATGGCCTGCAGGATCGAAAGCGGTTTCAAAAACTACTGTAGGGCCTCCTTTCCCTTGCTGTAAGTAGTGCATATTGTGGTTTTCAACTTCTGCAAACTGTCCGTCAGGCTTTATTTTTTCGGCTATTGAACGGGATATTCTTTCAAAAACAAATCCGGCCATTAACAACAGGAAGATGATTAAGAGCAGAGCCATCAGTATTCTTTTTATCCATTTAAGGGTATTCATAGTTATTTTTTTTAAGTAATTGTTTTTTCAATGGGTCTGTATTCAGGGAAAATAGTTACACCGTTAAGACAATAACGGACTGATAGTTATTACATTCCATTGTATTTTAATGATTCAAAATAAAACATGGGTTGTAACAATCCCTGAGTTATGCAGACTACTACTATGTAAAACAAATTACATGGAAAAAATTTTGTCAGTAAAGAATTTAACCAAAAAATTCAAAAGAACTGTGGTGAATAATATTTCCTTTGATGTAGAAAAAGGAAATGTCTATGGTTTATTAGGCCCCAACGGAAGCGGAAAATCCACCACATTCGGTATGCTGTTGTCTACGATCAACGCCACCAGCGGAGATTGGTACTGGTTTGGCAAAAAAGGAACGGATCCGGATACCCTGAAGAAGATAGGAGCTATTATAGAACAGCCCAATTTTTATCCTTATCTGGACGCTGAAACCAATCTTAAGATTGTAGCCGAGATCAAAGGGACTCCTTATACAAGAATTGACGAAGTTTTAAAAACAGTCGGTCTCCTGGACAGAAAAAAAGATGCTTTTAAAACCTATTCTCTGGGAATGAAACAGCGCCTGTCCATAGCATCTGCCGTGCTGAACAATCCGGAGGTGATGATCCTTGACGAGCCCACTAATGGGCTGGATCCGGAAGGAATTATCCAGATCCGTGAGATCATCAGCAATATTGCCAGACAGGGTATTACCATTATTATCGCCAGCCATCTCCTGGACGAAATCGAAAAGATCTGCAGCCACGTCATTGTTTTGAAGGAAGGAAATGCCATCTATAGCGGAAGGGTGGATGAAATGACTGCCAATAACGGGTATTTTGAATTAAAAGCTGACAATAATACATTGCTTTTAAGCGCTCTGCAAGAACTTCAATGGTTCAGTAGCGTGAAAACTGAAGGTGAAATCATTAAAGCCCAGATTCGTGAAGATGCATCGGTATCTGCTTCCACATTAAACCAGAAACTTGCCGAAAAGGGAATTTATCTTTCTCATTTAACGAAGAAAAAGCTGTCGCTGGAGACCCAATTCCTTGAACTTGTAAAAAACACGAATACCCATGCTTAAATTACTAAAACTAGAATATTATAAAAATCTGAACTACAGACCGTTCAAGATTTTCACTATCCTTTATTTTGCCATTCTGATCGCACTTTTATTCATTGGACTCGTAGATCTGGATATTTTTGGAGGAACGATCAATCTGAAGGAACAGGGAATTTACAATTTCCCTGAAATATGGAATTTCACTACATGGATTGTTGCGTTGCTGAAAATTTTCCTAGGGCTGATCATTGTTTTTTCAATCTCCCAGGAGTTCACCAACAGGATGTTTAAACAAAACACCATCGATGGACTGAGCAGAAAAGAGTTTATAGAATCAAAACTTCTAACGATTACAATTTTTACGACTGTTTCTACACTGATTGTATTTATTATCACAATGTTTTTGGGCCATCAATATTCCAAAGTAACTGATCCTGCAAAAATTTATGAGGAGGTATATTATATCGGAAATTATTTTGTGAAGCTGTTTACATTTTTCACTTTTCTGATGTTTCTTTCCGTATTGCTGAGAAAGTCCATGTTTGTATTCCTTGGTTTCTTTGCCTATTGGGTAGCAGAAAAGATCTTAACAGGGATTGAAGCTTATCAGAAGCTAAGCGGAATGCAGGGAGAACAGAGAAAAGCTATACTTGAACATGACTTTTTTATCACCAGTCTTTTACCGTTGGAAAGTATGTCTAACCTGATTCCCAACCCTTTAATGCGTCTGAATCTTGTCAAAGTGATGGGCGTAAAGTATGAAGCTCACTATCCTACAGAAAGTATGATCGCCTGCGTTATCTGGTCTGTCGTTTTTATTCTGGGTTCTTACTGGATTTTGAGAAAAAGGGATTGGTAGGATTACAATTTAATTCAAAGATTTAAAAATTAAGTGGTCCTCGGATCACTTTTTTGTTTTTTAAGAGCCATAGTGTTAAAAATGAATTCTTTGTTGTTCAGGTATTTAGTTTTTCATTAATTTTATCAAAAGGACGGGAATGAAAAAAATCTATTATTTGCCGGGACTGATCAGCTCTGTACTCATTCCGCTGCTGTTCTGGTATTATGGAAGTCAGAAGTTTGAAGAAATAAACCTTAACGTTATGGATATTTGGGTGCCTGCAAAAGAAAAAAAAGGAGAAAAAAGATCACCTTTAAGCTTTGAACCTTACAGAAACTGGAATTATAAAAAAATAAGAGTTGAGCCTGATAAAGTTAAAGAAAATTCAGCTTTCTATGTTTCAGAAGTTAAGAAACTTCAAAAAAGGAATGAAAAGAATACAGGAATTGAATTTATTTTAGACAAAAGCAATACTTATGGAGATTTTGCTTCTTTATTGAATGATATGGCAATTGCCAGACAAGATACCTATGCATATGATTTAGAAAAAACAGGACATTTATTTGTAACTGTTAATTATATTGACCCAAATGCCATAGACCCCGAATATGAATGTTTCCTTTGTAATGACGTTATTAGTACAAATGAAGTTTATAAGTTGAGCATATTTGATGAAATCCAGCAGTTTTTAATCCATCTTCCTAAAGAAGCATATTATATTATCTTTGGATTTCTTTTCCTTTTAAATTTTTCAATGCTGAGTATAAAAGAAAGATTTCAAATGTCCCATTAAACAAAATAAAAAAAGACCGCCTTTCAGCGGTCTCTCTTCATATTACTTTTTATCCAGCAGAGAAATATATTCTCCGTAGCCTTTTTTCTCCATTTCAGCTTTTGGAATAAACTTCAGCGAAGCACTGTTGATACAATATCGTAAACCTCCTTTATCCGCAGGACCGTCTGTGAAAACATGTCCAAGGTGGGCGTCTCCGGTTTTGCTTCTTACTTCCACTCTTACCATTCCTGCAGATTTATCCATTTTCTCTTCGATCAGCTTTTTGGTGATCGGTTTTGAGAAACTTGGCCATCCGCAGCCGGATTCAAATTTATCTGTCGAAATAAATAAAGGCTCACCTGTTGTGATATCCACGTAAATTCCTTCACGGGTTTCATCCCAGTATTCATTCTGGAAAGGTCTTTCTGTTGCATTTTCCTGAGTCACGTTATACTGTTCCGCAGTCAGTTTTTCTTTCAAAACTTTTTTGTCCTGCTTCTGGTATTTTGCTTTAGGAAGCGGGTTGGCATTTTTAGCCATTTCAAAAAGTCCCGGTTCAATGTGGCAATAACCTCCCGGATTTTTATCCAGATAATCCTGATGATAATCTTCTGCTTTATAGAAGTTTTTCAACTCAACAGTTTCTACCACTACAGGTTGGGAGTAATTGGCAGATAATTTCGACACTTCATTCTTCACCACGGTTTCATCCCTTTTGTTGGTGAAATAAATCCCCGTTCTGTACTGATCTCCCCTGTCGTTTCCTTGCTTGTTAAGGCTTGTAGGATCAATTGTTTTAAAATAAAGATCGATCAGCAACTTCAGATCAACCTGTTCAGGATCATATTTTACTTTTACTGTTTCCGCAAAACCTGTGGTATGGCTCACTACTTCCTCATAAGTAGGATTCTGGGTATTTCCGTTGGCATAGCCTACTTCAGTTCCTACAACCCCGCGAATCTGCTGAAAAAAGTGTTCCGTACCCCAAAAACATCCGCCTGCAAAATAAATTTCTCTTACATTTTTATTATCCATAATTTCCTGATTTTCCTTTTCTTTTGTTAATTCTTTGGACTTAGAATTCTTAAAAAGTCCTGATCCTGCAGCAAAAACTGCGACACCCAGAATGATTCCGAGCACGATAAATATATTTTTCATTTTTTTCTTTTTATCCATTACTTTGTATTGTTTTGTAAGATCATTAAACCAAAACCTAACAGCATCACATCCTTCAGTATAAAGAAATCTGTGACAGGAACTCCATCCACCACTTTCCAGACCCCAGGGGTTGTAAAAAGATAGTTCAGCGTTACCAGGAAGGTGGCTATCATCCCGATTGCGGCATACTTCCTTAGAGATGCAAATTTCACACTAAATACCAGAAGTAATGCAATGATTATTTCTATCGTTCCGATAGCATTTGACACCGTCTGCATCCCTGCTATTTTATATACGAAGAAAGTAAGAAAATGGTTTTCCACCAAAGGTTTGATGGCAGCAGCCTCTGTCGGCGTAAATTTGAATATTCCGATCCAGAGCAAAATCAATGCAGCTCCGAAAAGCAAAATATAATACCCTGATTTGTACGTTGCAGATTCAACGTTAATTGTTGATGTTCCGTTCATGTCTTTTAGATTTTGAATGATACTTTATTATTTTCAAAAGTATAGTCGGAACCGTTTCAAAATCCTGACAGTATTTTGTCTAAATATCTAATTTATTTAAAATTTTATTTTTAAAAGACTGAATATCAGAATCATTTATTTCAATATTTTCTTTTTGGGAACGTTTTCTTTTTAAAATATCATCCAGGATTTTCAGCTTTTCTTCATAAGCCCTGCACCACTTGCAGATTTTTAAGTGCAAAGAAAGCTGCCGATCTTCCTTTCGGGAGATAAGCTGTGCATTCCTCTTTTCCATCAGCAGGGTAGCCTTGCTGCATGGCAGGAACAGAATATGAATTAATTTTCTCAACATGTTTATCGTATGGTTATAGTTTGGCAAACCAGTTATTATCCAGGCATTCCCTCAACTGCATTCTGCTTCGCTGAAGAACCTTCCACAGGTTAGTCGCAGAAATTTGCAATTCCTGACTAACTTCCGGTGCTTTTTTCTCCTGAAGGTAGTACATTTTCAACGGAATCTTCCATCTGGCGGGCAAATCCTCAATACAGTCTTCCAGGGTTTTATTAAAATCATCATTATCCAGCAGCTCAGTTTCTTTTTCTGAGACATTCCAGTCATTCAAAACGCTGTCATTTTTCCAGGATCCTGTCTCATCAAAGAAGTGATCCAAATTTATCTGAGGTTCAGATTTATATTTTTTCCGGTAAAAATCAGCAGCTTTTCTGTTTAAAATAGCATTCAGCCAGGTAAGCGGCTGACTTTTCCCTTCAAAAGATCCGTAAGACGAAAATGCAGCCAAAAAGACTTCCTGCACTATATCTTCAGCTTCAGTTCTGTCCGAAAGCAGATAGGTCGCTCTTTTCAAAAGAGGTTCCGAATATTGCTCTACCCAGCTTTTCAGCACTTCGTTTTTAGTCATCAGCACATTTTAATATGATTAGCTCCGTATAAAACCAGAAGAAAAAGTACGGAATACAGTATAGTAAGAACTAATGCAAAATACCCTATCCTATTTTTTCTTTCAAGCTTTAAACTCCAAACCGCTAATATCCAATTTACAATAAGCATTGGAATTAATATATAAATACAAAAATTCACCAATACAGACATCACAGAGTCTGTAATATATTCATGAAATAAATAGATGAAAATAATTAAGACAGGATAAGCAAGTAAAATTCCTATTACCCACTGAGCCAGTATTTGTGCTTTTGATTTCAATCTGTTTTAAATATTTTCAGAAAGGTAAATATTTTTTCTAAAATATTCGTTATTTGTTATTGCAGATAGAATTGAAATGACCTTCTTTTTTAAAATAATATTACTGAGATTGCTTCGTTGCTTACGCTGTTCGCAATGAGATATTGGAAAATAAGATTAATATTATTCCATGTATCCGGCGCCATTCAAAACATAGCATAAAATTATTACAAATCGCTTAAAAACATTAAATTTGCATCTTATCAAAAATTGATAGTTTTAAAAGCAAAGCAATACTATGACATCACAAGAGATACGTCAAAAATTTTTAGATTATTTTAAAAGCAAAGACCACCTGATCGTTCCTTCAGCTCCTATCGTGCTGAAAGACGACCCTACCCTTATGTTTTCCAACTCGGGAATGACGCAGTTTAAGGATTTTTTCTTAGGCTACAAGACGCCTACAGCCCCAAGAATTGCAGACACACAGAAATGTCTGAGAGTTTCCGGAAAACACAATGATCTGGATGATGTAGGTAGAGATACTTATCACCATACCATGTTCGAAATGCTGGGGAACTGGTCTTTCGGTGATTATTTCAAAAAAGATGCTATTGCTTTTGCCTGGGAATTACTGACTGAAGTATTCGGAATTCCAAAAGAGAATTTATATGTAACCATTTTCGAAGGTGATGCCTCCGAAAACCTCGAAAGGGACCAGGATGCTTATGATTTCTGGAAATCCCATATTTCTGAAGACAGAATTATCAACGGAAATAAAAAAGATAATTTCTGGGAAATGGGTGAAAGCGGGCCTTGCGGACCATGCTCGGAAATCCATGTTGATTTAAGAAGTGAAGAAGAAAAAGCTAAAGTTTCAGGACTTGAATTAGTCAACAACGACCATCCTCAGGTAGTGGAAGTATGGAACCTGGTTTTCATGGAATTCAACAGAAAGGCTGACAAATCTCTGGAAAAGCTTCCTGCACAGCATGTGGATACAGGAATGGGCTTTGAGCGTCTTTGTATGGCGCTTCAGGGAAAATCTTCCAACTATGACACAGACGTTTTCACTCCGCTTATTGCTAAAGTGGAAGAACTTTCAGGTAAAAAATATACCGGAATCTTAGAAGACGAAAAAGATATTGCGATCCGTGTTGTGGTAGACCACATCAGAGCGGTTGCTTTTGCTATTGCAGATGGGCAATTGCCTTCCAACGGAGGAGCCGGATATGTGATCAGAAGAATTTTAAGAAGAGCGATTTCTTATTCTTACCGGTTCTTGGATATGAAGGAGCCCTTCCTTTATAAATTGGTTGCTGTACTTCAGGAGCAGATGGGTCCTTTCTTCCCGGAAATCGAGAAGCAGGGAAAACTGGTTTCTGAGGTGATCAAAAGTGAAGAAGATTCATTCTTAAAAACAATTGAAAACGGACTGATCAGAGTTGAAAAATTAATTCAGCAAACGATTGCAGAGCATTCAAAAGTATTACCAAGTGTAGAAGTTTTTGAATTATACGATACTTACGGTTTCCCTGATGATTTAACCAGGATCATTGCGGAAGAGAAAGGTTTGACGATTGATGAAGACGGATTCAAAGCTGAGATGGAAAAACAGAAACTTCGTTCAAAAGCTGATTCTGCGCAGAAAGTATATGATTGGGTAACACTGGATGAAAGGAGCGAAAACTTTGTAGGTTATGATCAGATTGAAGCTGAAACTTATATTACAAGATACAGAAAAGTAGAAAATAAAGACGGGGAATTTTACCAGGTAGTATTAAGCAACTCTCCTTTCTATCCTGAAGGCGGTGGCCAGGTTGGAGACAAAGGGGTTCTTGAAAATGCTGTGGAAAGCTTTGAAGTTTTAGAAACTAAAAAAGAAAACGGGCTGATTGTTTCTTTAATCAATGGTCTTCCGAAAGATGCCGGAGCTGTTTTCTATGCTAAAGTTAATGCTGACGACAGAAGAAACTCTCAGGCCAACCACTCTGTAACTCACCTTCTACATGAAGCTCTGAGAGAGGTTCTGGGAAGTCATGTTGAACAGAAAGGTTCTTACGTAGGCCCTGATTACCTGCGTTTCGACTTCTCTCATTTCAATAAAATGACGGAAGATGAACTGGCTTTGGTAGAAGAAAAAGTAAACCATAAGATCAAGGAAAGCATTGCTTTACAGGAATTCAGAAGCATCCCTATTCAGGAGGCTTTGGATAAAGGAGCTATGGCTTTGTTCGGTGAAAAGTATGGCGACAATGTGAGAATGATCCAATTCGGAAGCTCTAAAGAACTTTGCGGAGGAACTCACGTAAAAAATACGATCGAGATCGGTCATTTCAAAATCGTTTCTGAAAGTTCTGCAGCTGCAGGAATCAGAAGAATTGAAGCAATTTCCGGAGATAAGTCTGAGGAATATTTCAAAAATCTGGAAAAACAAATTACCGAACTTTCCCAATTACTGAAATCGAAAGATGTAGTAAAATCCATTGAAAAGCTGATGGAGGAAAATGCATCATTAAAGGCTGAAGTGGAAGGATTCAAAAAGGAAAAGGCAAAAGGCGAAATCGGAGACTGGAAAAATGCTTACGAGCAGAAAGGAAACAAACAGCTGCTGGTGAAGAAAACTTCTCTTGATGCAGGTTCTGTGAAAGATATTGTATTCCAGCTGAAAAGAGAAATCCCGGCATCCGTAACCATTATTCTTTCTGATGCTGACGGAAAACCAATGATCACTGTCGGAGTGTCTGATGACCTTGCTGCAGAATACCAAGCCGGAGCTATCGTTAAAGATCTTGCGAAAGAGATCCAGGGCGGCGGCGGCGGAAATCCGGGCTTTGCCACTGCCGGAGGTAAAAACCTTGACGGTTTGGAAAATGCTTACCAGAAAGCCTTAACTGTCTAAGATTATATTCCTTAATAACAAATAGCAAACTCCCGGAAATTTCCGGGAGTTTTTTCTTTTTTTCTATTAAAAGTTTAGATTAAATCATACATTAACTCATCATAAAAACTTTCTCACAACAAGAAATATCATTACTTTTGATCTAGTTTTTGCATGAAAAGGTTTTTACTCTTACTGTTTTTTTTAATGTTCTTCTTTGGTTATTCCCAATCAAAGATCAGGGTCATTGATGAAACTGACCAGAAACCTATATCCAATGCCCAAATATCCTGTGACGGCAAAATTTTAGGGTTTACCGATATCCAGGGCTCATTGGAGTTTAAGGCATCATGCAGTACCATTGAAATCCAGGCAGAACGCTACCAGAAAGAAACGGCTTCTGTAGAAGCTGATATGGAAGTTTCCCTGCTGAAAAAAACATCGAAAACCACTGATATTGAAACGGTAATCATTGAAGACCGAAGTGATCCAAGAGCCTTGGAGATTCTGAAAAAAGTCAACCGGTTATTTAAGGAAAATTCACCTAAAAGCTTGGATTCCTATTCTTTTAAATCATACGAAAAAATCTCTCTGGACATAGATCAGGACAGCATTAGCGAGTTTAATAAATTCTTTAACAACACGGATTTTTTCAAGAAAAAGAGGGAGAAAGACTCCATTAGCAATATCTCGGCAAAACAAATCTTTTCAAAAAGCAAACTCTTTTTATGGGAAAGGGCTCAGGAGTTTCTGTATGCTAAACAGTACGGTGAAAAGATCAATATTCTGGACAACAGGATCTCAGGCCTTAAGCAGCCTATTTATGAAATGATCGCCATTCAGCAAAGTAACCGTGATAAAATTCCTAACCAGATCAAACAGGAAAACAGAGGTCTTTACCGTTTTTTCCTTTCCGATACTATTGAAGTAAACGGAAGAAAAACGTTCGTGATCCGCTTCCGTGAAGTGAATTACAAAAAACAGGACAAAAAAAGAAAGTACAACGGCGCCATCTATATAGACACGGAAACCTATGGAATCCAGAAGATAGAAAACTTCAGCAAGAATAAAAATGACGGTATTATTACCAGTACCTGGGTTTTCTATAACAATAAATGGTTTCTGGCTCAGGAAAAGGTAAAACTCAGGATGAGCAGGGTAGCTATGGAAGAGGATAACAAAAAGAGAACAGAAGAGCATCCTGAAAAGAAAGACCGGACCAGTTTCGGAACCTATGCTTTTCTTACCTCTACGTATTTTGATTTCAAGTCGCCTACTGAAGAAACTAAAAACGATTTTAAAGGTTATACATTTTCTGTAAAAAATGCAGACGGGCATCTCCTGGACCAGTACAGGACCGAACCGCTCACGGAAAGAGAAAAAAATACTTACACAACCATCGACAGCCTTGGGAAAAAGTATAATATCGACAGTAAAGCTAAAGTACTGACCGGCCTTATCAACGGACAGATCAGGATGGGCATCGTAGATTTTGCAGTAGACGAAATTGTGAACTATAACTTGTATGAAGGCTTCAGAGTAGGTTTAAAAGCTAAACTGAATGAGACTTTCAACCCCTATTTTTCACCGGACTATTATTTTGCCTACGGGTTTAAGGATGATAAGTGGAAATATGGAATTGGCCTTGATATGAAAACGAGTCTTGACAAGAATTCATTCTTCAGGGCTGAATATTATGATGATGTAACGGCATCCGGAGAGTTTTACAGAAGACTATGGAATTTCAAAATGAGGATGATGAATTACGGAAACAACCTCAACAATGATAAATACTATCATTTCAGAGGTGCTTCCCTATCCTATCTGAATGATGTTACCAACGGGCTTACATTGGTTTTTGCAGCAAAAAGGAACATCGAAGAAGCCAAATTTGATTATGACTTCAGGGGAAGAGGCGGTGAATTTGATAATTTCAATACTTTATTTACCTTAAAATACTCCCCAAATTCTACCAATATCATGACCCCTCAGGGAAAATCGATCATTGACCAGAAATATCCTGAGCTGTATTTCAATTATGAACAGAGTTACAAAATACTGGGCGGAGATTTCAATTATACCCGTTTTGATGCCTTGTTTGTCCATAACTTCAAAACTATACTCGGCACTACGGGATTCAGGCTATATGGAGGGATGGTGTTTGGCGAAGCACCAATCTGGAAGCATTTTACCATGAACGGATTGGCTTCTCCGAAAAAGGATTTTAATTTTAACCTCACGTCCTACCTGGGTTTTGCCACACTGGAAGGCGGAAAGTATTATAATGATAAATTCATCGCCTATTATTTTACCCACAAGCTTCCTCTGTATTTCAAAAGTTTCGGACAGAATATTTCCAGCTTTGATTTTGTATTAAGAGGAACCATCGGAGATATGAAGCATCCCGAATACCATGATTTTAAATTCAGAAAGCTGGATCACCTTTATCAGGAAGTCGGCCTTGAATGGAATAATTTCCTTTCCAGCTATTTCAATTTAGGATTGTTTTACAGGGTTGGTTACTACACCACTCCCAATTTTAAACAGAATTTTGCCATCCAGTTTAAGCTGAAGCTCCTGGAATTTTAAAAGCCCTTAAACTTAAAAAATCCTCCGACTTTAGTCAAAATCATAAATACATAAATACATAAATACATAAGTCAAAATATGCAGAGAATAGAAATAAAAGCAGAACAGTTTTTTGAATTATTAAAATTAAAAGATACCTCGATGTGGGAAATTTTCTCACAAATGATCGACGGCAATGAAAAGGAAATTATATTTCTTGACAACGAAGACAAAATCCTTTTCAACTATATTCTTCCTGCCGAACAGGAAAAACTGGAGGAAGACAGAAAAGAATTTTCAAAACAGTTTTCAGATAAATTGGCTAACTTCAATTAAAAATTTTAGATGAATAAAAATTATATATTCTCTATTCTCGGTTTTCTTCTCTTTAGTTTCGGGAATGCTCAGAATTATAAAAAGCCGCTGGTTTCCGCCATCAAAGAAACTGATCTTAGGAAAGATATGTATGAGCTTGCCGCAGATCAGTTCTGGGGACGCGAGGCAGGAACTTTAGATGAATTAAAAGTATCCATGTGGCTTGCCGATAAAGCCAGGGAAGCCGGGATGAAGCCGGCTGGCGATAACGGTACTTTTTTCCAGTTTTTTGATATGTACAGGCATCAGGTGATTCCTCAAAGCAGTTTAAAAATTGGTGACAACACCCTTAAGCTGTGGAAAGATTTTCTGGTGGCAGAACCTGTTAATTCTTCCATTGATTCTGAAATAGTCTATGCCGGGAATACGGAACCTGAAGAGCTTTCCAAGTTGAATATCAAAGGAAAAGTTCTTGCTGTAAATGCTTCCGATAAAAATATAGATAAGGAAATGACTCTTTTTGTAAGAAGATATCCCGGATTTGTACGGACCAAATATTACAATAAAGCCTATGAGCTGGGAGCCAAAGCAGTTATCTTCATCACTGACGATATTTCTGAAAAAAGCTGGGTTGAAGTTCTTCCACAAATGACAAGAGGAACCTATGGCGTAGAAGGCCTGAGAGAAAAAATCACGAATAACATCCCTGTTTTATGGATCAAAAGAGAACATGCAGACTGGGTAAAAAATAATCCTAAAATCTCTCTCAACCTGATCACAGAAACCTATAAATACCCTTCAGTAAACATCATAGGTAAAATTGAAGGCACAGACCCCAGGCTTAAAGAGGAATATGTTCTGTTAAGCGGACATCAGGATCATGACGGAATCCGGCATCCCGTAAAAAATGATACAATCTACAACGGTGCAGATGATAATGCCAGCACGTGTGTTGCCATGCTGGCCATGGCCAGAGCCTACAAAAAACAGCCCGGAAAAAGAAGCATTCTATTTGTTTTTCATGGCGCAGAAGAAAGAGGATTACTGGGCTCCAGATGGCATGCCGCTCATCCGGTAGTTCCGAAAGAAAAAATTGTTGCAGTGTTGAACGGTGATATGATCGGAAGAAATGATAATAATGAAGCTGCCCTCCTAGGAGGAAATGCACCACACAAAAATTCTGAAGAACTGGTAAAAATGGCTGAAGAAGCCAACAATGAAAGTACCAAGTTCAAATACCTGAAAGATTGGGATTCTCCGAATCATGCAGAGTATTTCTATTTCCGAAGTGATCATCTGCCATACGCGAAAATCGGTATTCCTGCCGTATTTTTCACCAGTGTACTGCACGATCAGTACCATACCCCGCAGGATGAATCTGAGAACATTAACTACAAAAAACTTTATAAAATGACGGAATGGATGTACAGAACATCCTGGAAAGTAGCCAATGAGGCGGAACGTCCGAAAGTTATTTCTAATTTTACGCTTGAAAGATAAAGTTTCGGCGGCCCGAATGGGCCGCCGAAACTTTTTTTGTTATTGCGAGGAGCATAGCGACGAAGCAATCTTTTATTCTCTAATCTTCATTGAAATAACTTCACGTCCGGGTTCATAATGATGTAGAGATTTAATATTATTCTTTTGTCTTGAAACAAAAGAACCAAAAGTTCAAGACCGGGAAACTTCCGCTAAAAATGAATCCTGTTCTCTAAAAATTCTAAAACTCGTGCGGATTCAATATTGTTGCTTCGGTTCAATGATGGTGTCGCACTCAAACAGTAGAATTTTCTTAACGTTCACAGAATTCATTTTCTTAAAACTCCATTTTCCGATGTCGATATTGCCACTGTTGCAAAAATTATCCTCAAAAAATCTGTGTCAATCCTTAAAATCTGTAGCTCAAAAAATCTGCGCAATCCGCAAAATCCGCGAGAGACATAAATACATAATAATTAATCAGTTCAAATTTTTAAATAAGCAGATTCATCAAAGCCGGATCATTATTCAGGTAATTGACAAAAAAATCATGCTTTTTCATATTATTAAACAGTGGCATAAAATCTTCACTTTGTCTCAATCCGATTCCCACCACAGCAATTCCCTTCTCTTTTGAATTTTTTTGCGTGTATTCAAAAAAAGTAATATCATCATTGGGTCCCAGAACATTCAGAACAAAGTTCTTCAGAGCTCCCGGACGCTGGGCAAACCTTACGAGGAAATAATGTTTCAAACCTGCATATAAAAGAGCTTTTTCTTTGATCTCTTCCATCCGGGTGATATCATTATTGCTTCCACTGATGATACACACTACATTTTTCCCTTTAATCAGATCTCCATATTTTTTCAAAGCAGCCACCGAAAGGGCTCCGGCAGGTTCTACCACTACAGCATCTTTATTATAGAGGGAAAGAATGGTTTCACATACCATTCCTTCATCCACAACAGCCATTTCATGGAGTACGTTTTTGCAATGTTCAAAATTAAGATCACCTACTTTCTGCACTGCAGCACCATCTACAAAACGGCTTATTTTTTCAAGAAGAACCGGTTTTCCGTTTTCCAGCGCTTTTTTCATGCTGGCTGCAGCAGAAGGTTCTACTCCGATAATCCTTGTCTGGGGAGACAATTCCCGGAATACCGTACAAATTCCAGCAGCCAAGCCACCACCACCTATAGGAACAAAAAGATAATCTACAGGTTCGTCCGACTGTTCAAGAATTTCTAAAGCAACTGTAGCCTGACCGTCAATAATATCCTGATCGTCAAAAGGGTGAATAAATATCCCTTGCTTATCACGGCAAAACTCCAATGCGGCATCTTTTGCTTCATCAAAAGTATCCCCATAAAGAACAATATCTATAAAATCGCCCCCAAACATTTTTACCTGTTCCAGTTTCTGTCCCGGAGTAGGTAAAGGCATAAAAATAGTTCCTTTCACCTTCATGGTATTACAGGCAAAAGCCACTCCCTGGGCATGATTCCCTGCACTGGCACAAACCACGCCTTTTGCAAGGTCTTCCGGAGACATCACGGCCATTTTATTGTAAGCTCCCCTGATTTTGTAGGATCTCACCTGCTGCAGATCTTCCCTCTTAAAGCTTATTTTTGCCTCATAAATACCGGACAGATTGTTATTCATGGCCAAAGGTGTTCTCACGACTACATTTCTGAGTCTCCGGGCTGCCTTATAAACATTGTTCAGCACAGAAGGATACGTTTCTTCTTTCATCATAGTTGGTGGATTAATTAATTGTTCTCCGGTCTGAGGCTGCGGACGGTCTTCCCTGCTTTCCACATTTCACTTTCCCTAAGCTCTGTAAGCTCAACTTCAAGTTTTTCCCTGTAATCAGGTTTACTGTTACTGTCGATGGATCGCTGGGCCTCATCACCTTTTGCCACGCTGTCATACAGTTCTTCAAACAATGGAGAAGTGGCATCCCTGAAACGTTTCCACCAGTCCAGCGCTCCTCTTTGGGCAGTGGTGCTGCAATTGGCATACATCCAGTCCATTCCGTTTTCTGCAACCAAAGGCATTAATGATTGGGTCAGTTCTTCTACGGTTTCGTTAAAGGCTTCAGAAGGGCTGTGCCCGTTTTTCCTTAAAACATCGTATTGTGCTGCAAATATTCCCTGTACGGCTCCCATTAGTGTTCCTCTTTCTCCTGCAAGATCGCTGAATACTTCTTTTTTAAAGTCTGTTTCAAATAAATAACCGCTTCCTATGGCTATTCCCAACGCGGTTACTCTTTCCCTTGCCTTTCCCGTAGCATCCTGATACACGGCAAAACTGCTGTTCAGTCCGCGATCCTGTAAGAACATTCTTCTTAATGAAGTCCCTGATCCTTTTGGAGCAACCAGAAACACATCAACTTCTGCGGGGGGAACAATTCCGGTACGCTCATTAAAGGTAATTCCAAAACCATGGGAGAAATATAAAGCTTTTCCGGGGGTAAGATGCTGCTTAACTTTCGGCCAGTATTCAATCTGGGCCGCATCACTTAAGAGATAGCAGATAATGGTTCCTTTTTGCAGAGCTTCTTCTATTTCGAACAATGTTTCTCCAGGTACAAATCCATCCGCCAATGCCTTATCCCAGGATTTTGAGTTTTTCCTCTGGCCAACAATTACATTAATCCCATTATCTTTCTGGTTAAGTGCCTGTCCCGGCCCCTGTACTCCATAGCCGATCACGGCTACAACCTCATCTTTCAATACTTCCTGAGCCTTCTGCAATGGAAATTCCTCTCTTGTTACTACATTTTCTTCTACTCCGCCAAAATTCAATTTTGCCATTTCTTTAATTTTTTTATTGTTGTTAATGATTTATTCTTAGTTTGATTTTTGATCAGCTTGCATGTACAATGGCTGTCAGATATGGATTTTTGTGATAATGAACTTCCAGAACATCGACCTGTTTTTCCATCTGTTGTGTGATCTTCCTTACAGATTCTTCCGGTTCCCTGATAATGATCACAAATTTTTTCACATTTTCAATCTCAGAAGGTCCTGCATTGAAATTCACAATAGAAATCCTTCTCCTTGAAAAAATAGCATTGATTCTGCCAATCAGCCCCAAGTAATCTTCTGTGTAGGCTGTTATCGTGTATTCCCTGTTTTCTGAATTCATCTTTTTCCTATTTATATTGTTATGTCTTATTGTTGGTCAGTACAATTTCTGAAACACTTTTTCCCTGGGGAATCATCGGGAAAACATTATGTTCCTTTCCTGTCATTACTTCCAGAAGGAAAGCTCCTTTATGATGAAGCATTTCACTAAGACCGGCTTCCAGTTCTTGCCTCTCTTCAATTCTCTTCCCCGGAATACGATAACCTTTGGCCACCTGTACAAAATCCGGACTCTGAATATCTACTGAAGAATATCTTTCTTCATGAAACAATTCCTGCCATTGTCTTACCATTCCCAGATAGCAGTTATTCAAAATTAAAATCTTGACATCAGGCTCGTACTGCATCAGCGTTCCAAGCTCCTGGATGTTCATCTGAGCACCTCCGTCTCCCATCACCGCAATAACCTGCCGGCCGGTTCCCCCATAAGCTGCTCCTATTGCAGCCGGAAGACAAAATCCCATAGTTCCCAATCCGCCGCTGGTAATATTACTTCTGGAATGCTTGAAACTTGAGTATCTGCAGGTTGCCATCTGATGCTGGCCAACGTCGCTGACGATTACAGCTTTCCCTTTTGTCATCTCGTTCAGGTGTCGGATCACTTCTCCCATTGTAATTTCACCTTCTGAAGGATGCAGTTCGTGACTGATCAGCTGGTGGTGCTCAATTTCATAGCAATCTTTAAATTTCTGATGCCAGTCTGCATGTTCTCTTTCTTTTATGAACCGGGTAAGAACAGGCAAGGTTTCCTTACAGTTTCCAAGAATGGGCACTTCAACTTTTACATTTTTATTGATTTCCGCTTTGTCAATATCTAAATGAATAATTCTGGCCTGTCTGGCATACTGATCCAGTTTCCCGGTTACGCGGTCATCAAAACGCATCCCTACTGCAATCAAAACATCGCATTCATTGGTAAGAATATTCGGTCCGTAATTTCCATGCATTCCTACCATTCCTACTGCCTGTGGATGATCTGTTGGAATAGCACTCATTCCCAGGACAGTCCACGCTACGGGAATCCCGGATTTTTCTGCAAACTGCAAGAATTCTTTTTCTGCGCTTCCAAGCATAATCCCCTGACCTGCAATAATAAAAGGTCGTTCCGCATTATTGATCAGCATACTTGCTTTTTCAATATTTTCTATTTCGGGAACAGGATCCGGCCTGTAGCTCCGCAAGGAATTGCAAGGGGTATATTCTCTATATAAAACCTTCTGCAGCTGGGCATTTTTTGTAATATCTATCAATACCGGACCGGGTCTTCCCGATCTTGCAATGTAAAATGCTTTTGCCAGTACCTCGGAAAGTTCATCTGCATCGGTGATCTGGTAACTCCATTTTGTAACGGGGCTGGTTACATTCATCACATCTATTTCCTGAAAGGCATCAGTTCCCAAAAGGTGTTCAAAAACCTGCCCTGTAATGCATACAATAGGAGTATTATCAAGTAAAGCATCGGCCAAACCAGTCACAAGGTTGGTGGCTCCGGGACCGCTGGTAGCCAGCACCACGCCTACTTCTCCTGATACTCTTGCAAATCCCTGTGCCGCATGAACGGCTCCCTGTTCGTGGCGGACCAGAATGTGTTCCAACTGATCTTTGTAATCGTAAAGGGCATCATAAATTGGAATAATGGCCCCTCCCGGATATCCGAATATTGTTTTTACCCCTTCCTGAAGAAATGCTTCAAGGATGATCCGGCTTCCGCTGATTTCTTTTTCTCTGGATACATTTAGATTCTTCATTCTATTCTATTAAGTGATTTCGTCTGTTACACAGCCTTCAGCAGCTGATGATACGGTAAGTGCATATTTGTAAAGCAATCCTTTTTTTACTTTGAGTTCAGGTTTTTGCCATCCCTTTTTTCTCTCCAGTATTTCTTCTTCGGAAACTTTCAGCTGTATGGTATTGTTTACGGCATCTATTTCAATCAGGTCGTTATCTTTTACAAAAGCGATAAGCCCTCCTTCATATGCTTCGGGAGTAATATGCCCCACCACAAAGCCGTGGGTCCCGCCACTGAACCTTCCATCGGTAATTAAAGCGACGCTTCCGCCCAGTCCTGCTCCGATCAGAGCACTTGTTGGTTTCAGCATTTCCGGCATTCCGGGGGCTCCTTTTGGGCCTTCATGTCGGATTACAATAACATCTCCGTGCTGTACTCTTCCGTTTTCAATTCCTTTGATCAGGTCTTTTTCTCCGTCAAATACTCTTGCTCTTCCTGAAAATTTTTCGCCTTCTTTTCCTGTAATTTTAGCTACACTTCCTTTCTCTGCAAGGTTTCCATACAGGATCCTGAGATGTCCTGTTTCTTTGATGGGATCTGATAAGGGTCTAATGATCTTCTGTGTTGTAAAGTCCAGCCCTGGAACATTTTCAAGATTTTCAGCGATGGTTTTTCCGGTAACGGTCAGGCAGTCGCCATGCAATAGTCCTTCTTCCAGCAGGTATTTCATTACGGCAGGTGTTCCGCCATGCTCATGAAGGTCCTGCATCAGGTATTTACCACTTGGCTTAAGATCGGCCAGCACCGGTGTACAGTCGCTCATTTTCTGGAAATCATCCTGAGTTATGGTAACTCCTACACTTTTAGCCATCGCAATGAAATGCAGAACGGCATTGGTGCTTCCTCCTAAAATAACAATGAGGCGAAGTGCATTTTCAAAGGCTTTACGGGTCATTATATCTGACGGTTTGATGTCTTTTTCCAACAGTAATTTGATATACTTTCCTGCTTCAAGGCATTCATTCTGTTTTTCTTTACTCAATGCAGGGTTTGATGATGAATACGGAAGACTCATTCCCAATGCTTCAATGGCAGAAGACATGGTGTTGGCCGTATACATTCCTCCGCAAGCCCCTGCACCGGGGCAGGAATTTTTAATCACGCCGTTAAAATCTTCTTCTGAAATTTCCCCGGCTATTTTTTTTCCTAAGGCTTCAAAAGCAGAAACGATATTAAGCGGTTCATTTTTATAACACCCCGGAGCTATCGTTCCGCCGTATACCATAATTGAAGGCCTGTCCAGCCTTCCCATCGCGATAATGGTTCCCGGCATATTTTTGTCACAACCCGGTAATGCGATAATTCCGTCGTAGTATTGTGCCCCGCAGATGGCTTCAATACTGTCTGCAATAACATCACGGCTCACCAGTGAATAGCGCATGCCGTCTGTACCATTACTCATTCCATCGCTTACCCCTATCGTATTGAAGATCAGACCTGCAAGACCATGATCCCAGGTTCCTTTTTTGACAACTTTAGCAAGATCGTTGAGATGCATATTGCAGGTATTCCCATCGTAGCCCATACTGGCAATCCCGATCTGGGCCTTCTGCATATCTTCTTCTGTAAAGCCTATTCCATAAAGCATTGCTTTTGCAGCAGGCTGTTCGCTGTTTTGTGTGAATGTTTTTGAATATTTATTTAACATATAATCCTGCATTTGCTGTTTTTATCATATTTCAGTATAGTATCGAAAATTCCAGTTTTTCCTGAATTCATAATGGAAGTTTTTTATATAATTTTGGTCCAAAGCTATAGCTTGTAATATATTTTTCATTTTCGCTTTTAAGAAAAATACAATATTCAACCATTAAAAACACAGATGTACTTAATTGATAATCAGGTTTTTAAAAGCTAAAAATTTACAATGACAGAAGTCTTACCCGCTTCATATAAGCCTGTTGTACTTTGTTACTTGCTGTATCTTTCCAGTTTTTGATAAAAGGAACATCATCCAAAGAATCCAACGCTACGATTTCAGCTGCTGTACCACAGAAAAAAGCAGCATCAGCCCCTCTCATTTCTTCAGGTTTAAAGAAGTTTTCTTTAACGGGAATATTCAGTTCGCTGCATATTTCAAACACCGTCTGTCTTGTAATTCCTGGCAATATATTTCCTTTTGCAGGGGTAAATAATGTTCCGTCCTTTTCGTAAAATATATTGGCTCCTGAACTTTCAGCAACATTCCCGTTTTCATCAAGTAGCAGGGCTTCGTCATAACCTTTGTCTTTAGCATCCTGACAGGCGAGAATAGAATTAACGTAATGTCCGCCTACTTTGGCCTCCACTTTAAAGGCTTTAGGATTCGGGCGCTGAAAACCTGAGGTCATGATTTTCATTTTGTCTGCGAGATAGCCGTTGCTCCATTCCCAGGCAAGCAGGGACAGATAGGATTCTTTTCCTTTTGAAAGTGACATATTGGGAGAACAGGTTACGAGCGGGCGGATATAAGCATCACTGAATCCGTTGCGTTCTAAGAGTTCATAGGTAAGGTCTGTAAGTTGGGAAACTGAATAATGAAACGGAATATGCATGAGTTCTGCCGATCTTTTGAGTCTTTCATAATGCTCTTCTGCCTTAAAGATCCTGGTTCCCTGATCGGTGCGATAGGATTTTATACCTTCAAAAACGGAGTAACCGTAATGCAGGGATTGCCCGTAAAGGTCCGTCCCAGCTTCGCTTGCCTTGAGAAAATTTCCATTAAAATACACGATAGTGTTGTCGCTGTAATACATTGTATAGGGTTTAAAAAAATTAACAAAAAGGAATAAAAAAAGCCCTCTCACGATGTGAGAGGGCCCAGATATGTACGGTCATATTCTATCCTTCTCACAAACGCAAGGGAATAATAATGACGATAATAATTACTGCTAATAACTGATTCATAATTTCTGAAATAAAAAAAGCCGTTTCAATATGAAACGGCTTCTATATAATTTAAATTAAAATATTTTACAATGCCGTTTCTTTACTGCTGCTAATAACAACAATAATAGTAGAAATGACCATAATATTTTTCTGATTCGTAAAATTCATACTGCAAATGTATAAACTTTTAATTATTACGCAAGCTTTTTTAACGCTTTTTATTTTTTTCACAAAATTGTCTGATGGTAAGCGCTGCTTCAGCAACATCATGTACTCTTAAGATCCGGGCTCCCTGTTCCAAAACTTTCATATGGAGCTTCTGGGTTTCTTCATTGATGTCCAGAGGAGATTTCCCAAGTGGTTTATAGATAAATGATTTTCTTGAAATACCTATCAATACAGGAAATTTTCCAAATCCAAGGTATTCAGTTTCATCGATCATTTTCATCTGGTCCTCTACTGTTTTTCCAAAGCCAAAACCCGGATCAAGGATAATATCTTTTACTCCTTTTTCAAGAAGTTCATTGGTTTTTTTGGAAAAATAACGGTTGACTTCGAGGGTAATGTCTTCAAATTTTATTTTATCATGCATGGTTTCATAAGATGAATTTACATGCATCAGAATGTAGGGAAGCTTTGTTTCAGCTGCTGTATCAAACATTTTAGGGTCAAACTGTCCCCCAGAAATATCATTAATGATGTCAATTCCTTCATTAAATCCGAATGTTACGGTTTCTGAATAGAAAGTATCGAGAGAGATCAATGCTTGTGGAAATTCTTCCTTAATCTGAGAAATGATGCTTCCTATTCTTTCTATTTCTTGTTTGCTGCTCAGAAATTCAGCATGCGGACGGGTAGATTGCGGTCCGATATCAATAATCTCTGCCCCGTCTTTCAAAAGCTTTTCAGCATGCTTCAATGCTGATTTTTCACTGTTAAATTTTCCACCATCGGAGAATGAATCCGGTGTCAGATTCAGAATTCCCATGATTTTTGGAGTATCCAGCTGCACCAGTTTGCCATTGCAGTTGATGGAGTGATGCTGGGTTGTAGGGTTGAAGGGTTGGAGAGCTGGAGGGTTGGAAAGCATGTTGATGAGTGATAAATGATGATTGATGATTGATCTGTATTCTGCAAAATTACTATTTATTGGGGAATGTTGACTGTTGCTGGTTTTTTAGTTGCTGGTTTCTGTTATTAGTTTTTAAAAAGTTTTTCGTTTAAGCAATTTGATCTGTGAAAATTAAAACATCAAACTTTAGACTTTAAACCTTGAACTTTAAACTTTAAACTTTAAATATCAAACTTTGAACATCACGATTGAAAAATACTGCTTCTATTTCCTAAGCCGACAACCAAAAACTCAAAAACAGCAACTCCAAAACTCTCCACACCTCAAACTCTCCCACCCCGAAACACAAAACGCGAAACACGACTAAACGCTGACAAAAATCAATCCCTGATTCCTGCTACCTAAAACCTAATTCGTATATTTGGAAGATTAAGAAAATTTATGTCAGAAACATCAGTACAGTTCGGGAAAATTATCAGTCAGTGCCGTGATCTTTTCAGCAAAAAATTACAGGATTACGGGGCAGCATGGAGGGTTTTAAGACCCAGCTCCATTACGGACCAGATTTACATTAAAGTAAACAGGATCCGTACGCTGCAGATGACGGATAAAAAAATGGTGGATGAAAGTGAAGAGGATGAATTTATTGCGATTGTGAACTATTCTATCATCGGGCTTATTCAGCTTGAAAAAGGACTTTCCAATGATTTCAATGAAAATAAGGAAGAAATTTTAAGCCTTTATGATCAATATGCCCATGAGGCACAGGCTTTAATGGAAAGAAAAAATCATGATTACGGTGAAGCGTGGAGGGATATGAGAATTTCTTCCATTACCGATCTTATTTACCAAAAGGTACTGAGGACGAAGCAGATTGAGGATAACCAGGGGAAAACTATTGTTTCCGAAGGCCTTGATGCCAACTATTTCGATATGCTGAACTATGCCGTTTTCTGCCTGATCAAGTTCTCTGAAAAAGAACAAACTTCCGAATCCAAAAAATAATTAATATGATCAAAGGTTTATTACGTTTCATTATTGCTGTTATATTTATTCTTTCAGGCTTCGTAAAGGCAGTGGACCTGGTAGGATTTTCTTTCAAAATGGAAGAATATTTTGCGCCGCCGGTTTTCAATATGCCGTTCCTGGAAAAATTTGCGCTTCTGTTCTCGGTTATTGTGGTTGTACTGGAGCTTTTCTTAGGATTTATGCTGCTGCTGAAACTGAAGCTTAAGTTCACGCTTTCAGCATTAATTGCGCTTTGTATCTTTTTTGGATTTCTTACATTCTATTCTGCCTATTTCAATGTGGTGACGGACTGCGGGTGTTTTGGTGATGCCATAAAGTTTACCCCATGGCAGAGTTTTATTAAGGATATTGTGCTTCTTGCAGGCCTTATTATTCTGTTTATTCTTTATAGAAAAGAATTTACTAAAAAGGATGCTTACGCAAGTACTGCAAAGGAATCTTCAGGTAAGTTTAAATATATTCTTTTAGGTCTTTTTTCTGTCATCATGATCTACATTATGGCTCAGGGAATAATGCATGAGCCGGTTATTGACTTCCGTGATTATAAGATCGGTACAGATCTTAAAGCTGAAAAGGCAAAAATCAATAAAAATCCTTCTGAATACAAGACTTTTTATTCGCTTAAAAATCAAAAAACCGGAGAGGTTCTGAAGGTCAATCAGGATGATTACATCAAAGAAACAAAATACTGGTCGGAAGGTTCTCCATGGAAAATTGAGGAAGGGAAAAATGAATCTGTTCTGACGAAAGAGGGCTATAAATCGGAAATCGGAAAGTTCAAAATTGAAGATCCTACGGGTATGGAAATTACGGACGATATCATTAATGCACCAAAAGCTGTGCTTGTGTTTTCTTATCATCCGAAAGAGGTTTCTGCGGATCTTATCCGGGAGGTTGAAGCCAAATTGAATGCTCAGAAAGGAGCTGTCATCTATGGTATTTCCACGGATAATAATACTTTTAAGACCATTAAAAATGCTATGATGGACGGAACCGCAATTAAAACGATTGCGAGAAGCAATCCATTCGTCCTGACACTGGAAAAGGGAAAAATCGTAGATAAACAGCCTGCAAAAGACTACATCAAATAAAGTTATGGAAAAGAACTTCACTTATATCAATGAACATTACATTACTGAAGATAATATATGTGATATGACAGGGATAACCAAGGATGAACTTAATACACTCATTCAAAAACAATTGGTTCCTGATGCTTCTTATACTGTTACCCGAACAATCAAAATAACCTCGCCTCTTAATGATGAATTTGAAAGTGAAATCACCGACAGGTATTTCAGCAAAAACTGCATCGCACTGATAGAAGAACATAAAAATCTCAATGATGCCCAGCAATATAAAACTGAATTCAAACAAAAATTTATTCAGGACCTGATGAAACATCCTGATAAACATTTCGCCTATCATCAAATTTCAGAGGATGATTTCAGAGATGAGGAAAAAATCAATTCAATTTTTGAAGAAGAATGGGAAGCTTATTGCAACGGAATTTACGGAATCTGCACTTTGCATTCAAGTGTAGAAGACATTGTAAATAAAGAAGTTATTGTAAAAAAGTTAATACAATTCAATTCAATATTTTCCCAAAAGACACTTAGTCCCGAAGAAAAGGAACAGCTTATCCAATTAAATGAGGAATTTAATGCAGTAGCTGCCAGTTTTGCCCCTTATCAAAGGGAAACAAGCAGCAGGGGAAAGTATCTTGACAGGATTTTAGAAAAAAATAATTTAGATCATTTAATAAAGAATTACTCATATGCAAAAATCAAATAAATCAATCGCCGGTTATCACCTTTTAATGATCCTTTCTTCTGTAGACGGGGAATTTGCCCCTGAGGAAGGAATGCTGATTCAGCAGTATATGGCAGACGAGTTCCCGTTCAGAATGAATCTTGACAATGAACTGGAAATACTGGCTCTTCTACAGCCTGAGGAATGGAAAGATCACTTTGAGTTCCATGCCAGATGCTTCCATGACGATTCTACGGAAGAGGAACGCGTAAAGTTTGCTCAATTTGCCAAAACACTGATCAAAGCTGATAATAAGGTAACCGATGAGGAGCATACCTTCTACAAGCTTTTGAAAAATATGTGGAATTTAGCATAGAAAATTCAGGAAGGTTTGATGACCTAAAAGAATTAACAAATTATATACAGCAGATTGTTATGCTATTAAATGAATCTGCATACAATATCAATAAATAACTTTAATAAGACTATGAGAAGAAAAATAGTTGCAGGAAACTGGAAAATGAACAAAAATGTCATTGACGCCCAACAGTTAATGATTCAATTACTGAGCTATAAAAACAATAACACCACAAACTGCGAAGTATGGATTGCGCCGCCTTCTTTATATTTAATGATGGCCAAAGATATCTTCGAAAAAGATGAGATCGGTGTATTTTCTCAGGATATGAGCGAGCATGAAAGCGGTGCTTACACTGGTGAGATTTCAGCGGATATGCTGGAATCTATCGACGTGACCGGTTCACTAATCGGCCACTCAGAAAGAAGACAGTATCACGGTGAAACGGATTCCCACTGCAACAGAAAGATCAAATTAGCTCTTGATAAAGGACTGATCCCTGTATACTGTAACGGTGAAACTCTTGAACAGAGAAAAGCGGGACAGCATTTTGAAGTGGTAAAAAACCAGACTGAGGTTGCTCTTTTCACCCTTTCTGCTGAGGAGATCAAAAAAGTTGTGATTGCTTACGAACCTGTTTGGGCAATCGGTACCGGTGAAACGGCTACTCCGGAGCAGGCTCAGGAGATCCATGCGCACATCAGAAGCATTATTGCTGCAAAATACGGCCAGGAAGTTGCTGATGAAGTTTCTATCCTTTACGGAGGTTCTGTGAAGCCTGATAACGCTAAAGAAATTTTCTCCCAGCCTGATATTGATGGTGGATTAATCGGGGGCGCAGCTTTAAAACTGGAGGATTTCTCTAAAATTATTGAGGGATTTAATTCGTAAATTTTGGCTAAAGCCCATTCCTATTGGATGTTTTACAAACCCATACAATCAAAAACGGCGGCATCTTCGATGCCGCCGTTTTCTTAAAAAAAATCTAATTATTGAATATCGACTACATACATTGTTCCTTTATCTACTTTTCCGGTTTTAGGAAGGATCTTGGCTTTTGGATTTCCGTTTCCGTCGTCTAAAATCCCAAAATCATCATCATTGAAGACTGCCAGTTTATTATTTCCCAAATAAACAATACCTTCAAATTTATCATGCTCATAGCCTAATTTTGCAACCAGGTCTACGGCTAAAACTTTGGACACCGGTTTTATGCCTGCACTGGCAATTTCATCCCAGGTTGACTGTTCCAGCGTTTTATTATTGATTTTCATCCCGTCTACAGCTGTAATATCGGTTCCGTTGACATCTGAAGCACCGGCAATATTGATCCTGTATACCTTTTTGGTACCACCCTGCGATCCGAAGTTGCCATCTCTTTCGATGACCAGGAATTCTGTATTGCTGATCGCTGTAATATCACATACTGAATCTGAACCGCCGCCGTTTTGCTTGTACAGATACTGCTTGGTTTGTCCGGTTGCAATATCGAAAGTAACAATTCTTGTTAAAGTTGTATTGGTAGCCAAGGCTTTCGTTGGCACATACATGGTAGACTGTATTGTTCCTACCAGTGTTTTTCCGTCCGGAGTGATGCACAATCCCTCCATTCCTCTGTTGGCTCTTCTTTTTGCCAGAACGGCAGGCAGTTTTCTTGGCCCGGTATTCACTCCTATCGGGCTTATTCTTTCCAGCTCTACCCAGTCTGCGTTATAATGAACGATGTGCGGACCGTATTCATCGGACACCCAAAAAGTTCCGTCTGCTGCAGCTACAATACTCTCGCTGTCCAGCCCGTAATTATCCGTTCCTAAAACATTTCCTGATGAATCATAGGCTGTTTCTCCTGTACTTCCCATTCCTGCAGGATTTGGAAGACCGGTTATCGGTTTGCCTGAAGGGTTTTTAAGTTTAATATATTTAATCACCTCAATATTCCCTTCTGCATTGATTTTAAAGTGCATAATGGTTGGGGTAAAATCCGGGGCCGGAAATTTCTTTCCGTTCAGATAGTCTGTATTGGGACCACGGTCGGTGATTACATAAAATTCTCCTTTTCTACTCGGATGTGCGGCTGCACCGGAACCGAATCCACCGTTAATGACATCCACTCCATTAATGGTCACCAGATTTGAAAAGGGAAATTCCTGAGGAAGTTTGGCGTAATTGATATCCTCGTTGTTCATCTTGTCGTCATCTTTACACGATACGAGCGCTGTGAACAGTATAGCGGATAACAGCAGTTTTTTCATATTTACTTTTATGCCGCGAAAATATACATTGATTGTAAACTGATCCTGAATTTAATAATAATTATATTTTAAGAATGTTTGTTGAATGGTTTGGCTTTTTTAACCACCCCGTCAAAAATTCAAAGAATTTTTGCCACCCCTCCACGGGAGGGGAATTTTGATCCGACGAATTGTGTCATTATCATTATGAAAATCTTTGATTTTCATGGAACTTAAGTGGTCTTCTTTTTTCAAGCTTTTAAACTTCAAAATAACTAAAGTGTAAAAAAATATTTTGTTCCTTTTGTGATTAAAATAAAAAAACGCACCTCATCGGTGCGTTTTCCAATATTCCTGAAAAGGAAATTATTTTTTCTCTGTAGATCTCTGTAAAACTTCGTCTACCATTCCGTAGCCTTTTGCTTCCTCGGAAGTCATCCAGTAATCTCTGTCTGAAGCTTTCTCCACCCAGTCGTAAGTTTGGCCTGAATGCTGGGCAATAATGTCATAAAGCTCTTTTTTAAGCTTTAACATCTCTCTCAGGTTGATCTCCATATCAGAAGCCACCCCTTGAGCACCTCCTGAAGGCTGGTGAATCATTACTCTTGAATGCTTAAGCGCCGAACGTTTTCCTTTTTCTCCTGCCACAAGTAAAACGGCTCCCATTGAAGCTGCAATACCTGTACAAATGGTTGCTACATCCGGCTTAATGATCTGCATGGTGTCATAAATTCCCAAACCTGCATACACGCTACCACCCGGAGAGTTGATGTAGATCTGGATATCTTTCGACGGATCTGCACTTTCTAAGAACAAAAGCTGTGCTGTTACGATATTGGCAACCTGGTCGTCAATTCCTGTTCCTAAAAAGATAATTCTGTCCATCATCAGACGTGAAAATACGTCCATCTGTGCAACGTTTAATCTTCTTTCTTCCATGATATACGGCGTAAGGTTCGTTGGGCCGTACATTCCCATATACTGATCGGTAGCCAGACCGCTGTTTCCTAAATGTTTTACAGAGAAATCTCTGAAGTCCTTTTTAATGTCCATATTTCTATTATGTATTATTAACTATTTTTTTCAAAGTTTAAATTACAACTTTTATTCCTAAAATTTTATAGGACTTTTTGTCACAGAATATCTGCCTGATGATCAGCAGAATGTCTGTCATCTATCTTTTTCTATCGACGTAGATGCCTTTGATGGGTGAATATTCGATAATATTGCTCAATCTGATCGAGGCCTGTTTTAGCAGGGTTATTTTTTTAATCAGTTCATAATATTTGGCCTCATCCGTGCCTCTGTACTCATCCAGCTGTCGCGCTGTTTCTTTAATCAGGTAATCAATATACCTGTATTTATGCAGCAGAACGTCGCCTTGTACCTGGTCCGCTATCTTGTCTCCGTAATTGGGTGGATAAATATTCCTGGAGCCCCAGTTTTCAAGCTCATCCAGCGGCATTAATGCATCAACCACCTTAGAAGTAATTTCTTCATCCATAAATGTCACGAAAAAATTTCCGCTTCTCAGCTCATCTTTCTGGATGCCTTCTTTTACCTGGTTGATGATAATTTCATTTCCTTTTACCAGAAAATTATACTGTTCTTCTTCAAAATGCATCAGGATTTCTTCAATTACCGTGATCTGATACTCTTCATTCTTTTCGTTTCTTCTTTTTAAAACAATATCTCCGAACATCAGCATATGATCAACCAGTTTGCTTTCCATAAACAACACATCGTACAGATAAGGATCTTCCTTCTCTTCGTCTAAAGGTACAATCTCCAGCTTCGGCTGAATTTTTTCCTTCTGCTGCTGAACATGCTGATTCTGGTTCTGTGTGATCTGCTTCTGAACATCCAGCTCATTGAAAAGACTCTGCTCGGAAAGACCGAATTTATTGGAAACCTCTTTCAGATAGACTTCTCTTTTCAAAGCGTTCTGAACAAAGCCGACAGATTTTACAATATCCCTGATGGCTTCAGCTTTTTTAATAGGATCGTTTCCGACTTCCTTTAAAAGAATTTCAGCTTTAAAATCGATGAAATCCATCGCTTCATTTTCGATGAATTTTTCTACATATTCCTGTGAATGTTTTCTGGAAAAGGAATCAGGATCATCACCATCCGGAAACAGGAGAACACGAATATTCATTCCTTCTGTCAGAAGCATATCAATACTCCTAAAACTGGCTTTGATTCCTGCATTATCACCGTCAAAAAGAATGGTTACATTTTCTGTAAGCCTTTTGATAAGTTTTATATGTTCCGTTGTGAGAGACGTTCCCGAACTGGCCACTACGTTCTCTATCCCGGACATGTGAAGCGCAATGACATCCATATATCCTTCTACAAGAAGACATACATTTTTTCTTGAAATTGCCTGCTTACTCTGGTTTAATCCGTAAAGTACGTTGGATTTGTGGTAAATTTCCGTTTCCGGGGAATTGAGATATTTGGCTGTTTTTACATTATTTTTAAGAATTCTGGCTCCGAAACCTAAAACTCTGCCCGAAAAACTGTGAATCGGGAAGATAACCCTTTCCCGGAAACGGTCGATACCTGACGGTGTATTTTCAGGAAATATAGACAGCCCGGATTTTTCAAGAATTTCTTTTGTATATCCTTTTTCTTCGGCGTAAGCTGTGAAAGCATTTTTCTTCTCGGGTGAATAACCAAGCTGGAATTTCTTAATGATATCATCTTTCAGCTCACGTTCTCTGAAATAGGCCAACCCAATACTTTTCCCTTCTTCCGAATCCCAAAGAATCTCCTGATAATAGCTGTTCGCAACTTCATGAATTTTATACAGCTGATCTTTCTCTGTCTGGGCATGCTTTGCTTCTTCAGAAAACTCACGCTGATCTTCTTCAACTTCGATCCCATATTTCTTTGCAGCATGGCGAAGAGCTTCAGGATAGGTAAAGTTTTCGATTTCCATCAGGAAAGAAATGGCAGTTCCTCCTTTACCTGTTGAGAAATCTTTCCAAATCTGCTTGCTTGGTGACACTACAAAACTCGGTGATTTTTCCTCATGAAAAGGACTGAGTCCCTTGAAATTAGACCCCGCTCTCTTCAGCTGAACGTACTCCCCTACAATTTCTTCTACCCGTATCGTTGAGAAAATTTTATCTATGGTCTGCTTGGAAATCATGATGTAAAATTAAGAAATTAGTTTTTCAATGTTAAATTTAAATTTTCAAAAAGACCATAATTTTATGTCAAAACCTTATTTTTGGTGTTTTATATCTTAGATAAAATATTGGTACTATCAATGATCAACGATTACAAAACATTTAATATCTATATACCTTCTAAAAATTTTGTATGGACAAGATCAAGAATAATTTTGATTTTAATGACCATTTCATTGGTTTCTATTTTTTTTCTGTTGTATATTTTAAAAATTCCCGAAAAGCAGATTCCTAGATGGTTAGGGCTGGGCATTTTTGCTCCGATGATAATTGGCTTTTTAGGATACTTAATAAATATGTGGTTTCCAGAAGAACTTAAAGGTAAAATTGAAGGAAAACTTATCTTTGAAAAAGAAAAAATAACCATTGATGACGAAGTTTTCCTTATTAAAGATTTAAAATATATTGAAATCATCCAAAACGACCATAAAGGGCGCTACATTTCTCGCAATGCTTTTGACGGAATGTTTTCACAAGGCTGTAATAATACACTTAAAATAAGACTTTTAAATAACCTGGAAAAAAAATGTTTCTTTCAGATTAATCATCCACGGGAACTTTTGCAAATATCAGATCAGCTAAATTTTTATATCGAAAATGGCTTACTCACCAAAGAAGCAAGAAACATTACATTAAATTATAATTGGTATGGATTTTACAATCAATAAAATTGAAGACTGGCAGGAAGTTGTTGATAGCATCATTCCGCAATTAAAACATAATATCCTTTTACTTAAAGGAAATCTCGGTGCAGGTAAAACGACATTTACTCAGTTTCTTCTTAAAAAACTGGAAAGCAGTGATGAAGTGAACTCTCCTACTTACTCCATTGTCAACGAATATAATACACCCAAAGGAAAGGTTTATCATTTTGATCTTTATCGTTTAAAAAATATTGAAGAAGTGTATGACATCGGCATTGAAGAGTATCTGGACAATGCTTTTTTATGCATCATAGAATGGCCGGAAGTATACGAAGAAGAGCTGTACGGGCTTAAGTACCACACTATGAGCATTGTGAATACGGGCGATGAAAGAGAAGTTTTATTCGAGTAAATATTATGTATCTTTGCTTACTAATTCATAGTAAAATAACAACCTGTAAGATCTAATTTAATTAAAGAATGAGTACTACAAACATTTTTACTCCTTTTACTGAAGAAGAATTGATGCCGAAGGAAGAAAAGTTGGAAGTTATCAAGAAAGGAAAACAATTCAGCATTGGGATTCCTAAGGAAACCTGTCTTAACGAAAGGAGAACGTGCATTACGCCGGATGCTGTGCAGGTTCTTGTAGAACATGGTCACGAGCTCATTATAGAAGCAGGTGCAGGAGAAGGTTCTTTTTTTACAGATCTTCAGTATTCCGAATCCGGGGCAAAGATTACTAATGATCCTAAAGAAGCTTTCGGCCAGGATCTTATTTTAAAAATCAATCCTCCCACGGAAGAAGAAATTGAATACATGAAGCCTAATACTTATTTGGTTTCGGCCCTTCAGATCAATCTCAGGGACAAAGATTACTTTTTAAAGCTGGCAGAAAGAAAAATCAACGCCATTGCGTTTGAATTTATTGTAGATGAGTACAAGCAGCTTGCTTTGGTAAGGCTGGTGGGTGAAATTGCAGGGACCGTTTCTATTTTATATGCATCAGAGCTCCTTGCTTTGTCAAACGGCTTAATGCTGGGTGGTATTACAGGTGTAAGACCTGCAGAAGTTGTTATTTTAGGAGCTGGGATCGTAGGTGAATTCGCGACAAAAGCAGCCATAGGACTTGGAGCAAGTGTAAGGGTTTTCGACAATTCACTTTCAAAGCTGAGAAGGCTTCATACCCTTGTAGACAGCCGTGTTCCGACTTCCATTATCGATCCGAAAGAATTAAGCAAAGCATTAAGACGTGCAGATGTTGTTATCGGTGCCTTACCGAGATTAAATATGACCCCGATCGTTACAGAAGAAATGGTTGCAAAAATGAAAAAAGGCAGCGTCATTATTGATATTACGATAGACAATGGCAAGGTCATCGAAACCTCCGAACTTACGACGATGGATAATCCTTACATTATCAAACACGGCGTAATCCATTGCGGACTTCCGAACCTGACCTCCAGAATGCCGAGAACGACTACAAAAGCCATCTCCAATTTCTTCCTTTCCTATATCCTGAACTATGATGAAGAAGGCGGTTTTGAAAATATGCTGATCCGCAAAAACGAAATGAAGCAGAGTTTATATATGTATAAAGGAAGACACACTAAAAAAGTGATCTGCGACCGTTTCGGGCTTACCTATCATGATATCAATCTTTTAATTTTCTAATGAAAAAACTTAAATTCTATTTAATAGGCCTTGTTCCGGGGCTGCTTCTCGTATTTTTTATTTTAAACAAAAAAGGCGCAAGCTGCAGCGGGTATCTTCCCAACAGCCGGGTGATTGCTGAAACCCTGTCTAAAGAGTTCACCTATTCTGAAGATTTCAAAAACGGGATGAGTACTTATAAAATTGATGAAAAATTTGTAAAAGACAGTATCATTACCAAAGGAAAAGTGGATTTCGACAGAAGTCATGCACAGAAAAAACCTTGTCCTGACTACGTTCTCACCTATCCTGAAAAGAATCCTTCTTATGAAATCACGTTTGAAAAATGTGAGGAAACGGTGACCTTAAACAGCCTGAAAAAACTTAAATAATCCTGATCTTTTAGTTAAATTTGCAGAAAGATCATTAAAGCTATTTTTATGGAAGGCAATTACTACATGATCCACGATTATCTGATATTCATTGGAGTTTTTGCTATTTTCTTTCTGCTTACCGTGAGTATTTACCTGCTCAGCCAAAACAACAGGATCAAACGAAGAAATACCCGCCTCACCGAGACCAACAAACTCATCGAACAGAAACTGAATGAGGTTCAGCTGGAGCATATCGGTACAAAACTGAATCCACACCTGTTTAAAAACATCCTGAATTCTGTACAGTCGCATGCCTACCAGACGTATATGTCTCTGGATAAGCTCGCCAATGTCCTCGATTATATCCTGTACGAAAGCAATAATAAATTTGTGAGTCCCAAGGAGGAACTGGATTTTGCTTTAAGCCTTATTGAAATCAATAAAATAAAGGTCAATCCACTTTTTGATTTCAGGATTAAATCAAGGATCGATAAATCCGATGCCCTTTATGAAGAAAAAGTTTTTGCTCCGCTGATATCCGTTGATCTTATTGAAAATGCCTTTAAGCATACCGATTTTCTGGCCCAGGATTCTTTCATCTCCATTCATATGGAGCTTGAAAACAGGATTTTCGTAATGAAGGTAAGCAACAAGGCTTCATTAAAAAACAGTCTTGCAAAAGAAAACAGCGGCTTCGGAAGCCAGTCTCTGGACCAGAGACTTAAAATGATCTACAACAACCATTACCACCTCGAAAAAAGTTCGAAAAACGGTATATTCACAGCAGAATTAAAAATCAATTTAGGAGATTTCTATGATAAAATGCGTTATTCTTGACGATGAATTACTGGCTATCAGCTATTTAAAACTTCTATGTGAGCAAATCGAAAATGTAGAAGTGGTAAAAGTATTTAATGATCCTAAAATTTTTCTGAATGAAATAGACAATATCGATTGTAATCTTTGTATTCTGGATATTGAAATGCCGGGAATGACGGGTCTTCAGGTAGCAGAAATTATTTCCGGTTCCAAAAAAATCATTTTCACTACCGCATACAAAGAATACGCAGCAGAAGCTTTCGACCTGAATGTGGTAGATTATGTGAGAAAACCCATCAAAAAAGAAAGGCTTATCCAGGCCTTTGAAAAAGCAAAAGAACTGGTAGATGTTCCTCATAAAAAGGACCTCATTGAATGGAATACCAATATTGGCCGAACCGTGATCTTTACAGAACAGATCGCATATATAAAAACCTCAGAGATCGACAGCCGCGACAAAGATATTATCCTGAACGACGGTACCACGATCGTCCTGAAAAACCTTACTTTTAAAAATCTTCTTGAAATGCTTCCTGCCAAAGATTTCGCACAGGTGAATAAAAAGGAGATTATTGCTCTTTCTTCCATCAAAGTATTTTCCACCAACGAAATTATCACGACAATTCAGTCGGAAGGAGATAATTTCCTTAAGCTTCAGATCGGAGAGGCTTACAAGCATTCATTAATGGAACTATTCGGAAAGTAGATCTTTCAGACCTTTGCAGTTTTACTGCAAAATGTGGCGGTTTCATTACATCCTACCCTTTTACATTGCCTTTACAACGTATTTTTGTTGCTGATTAAATGATTTTATAATGAAAAACGTTATGTATGCAGTAGGAATTCTCATATCCGGATTTTGCTTTTCACAGGAAACAGGTTCTAAGGTTAAGGCCTCCTTTTTTGATGGAATTGTAGCGGCCGGATATGTGGATCATGGAGCTTTTATCAATTTTACTGGCCCGAATATAAGCTTTACCCATAAAGATCTTAAACTAATCGCCGGGATGCTTCCTTCGCTCAGGATCAAAGAGGATCGTTCTTCAGGCACCAAAAACAGTCCTGTTACTCCAAACCTTGGAGCCGGGCTTACTGCGGTTTATAAAAAAATCGCACTTCAGATACCCGTCTATTACAACACAAAAACTGCTGCAGAAAACGGAACCTGGAAAGTAGGAATCGGATTGGGGTATTCTTTCAGATAGATTTTATTAAAGTCAGGAAGATGGAAGCCTTAAGAGGGAAATTATTGAGATTTGAAACATAACTAAAATACTATTTTATTGATTTCCAGAGCTGCTTTATATGAGTAAAGAATCAAATTTTAAAATAGAAATTAAAAAAGCGACCATAATAACTTCCAACCTCCCTCTTCCGTCTTCCAACCTTATATCATTTTTATTACATTTTTTAGAACATTTATTACATTTTAAAAAGAATAGTATTTAACATCAATATATTCTTATCAACTTTGCATTAAAATATTAGGATCATGAATTGGGGAAAATACAGAAATTTAATTTTTTACATAGTAACTATCGCCTTTTTTTCCTGCCTGATGTACTTCTTTATCATGGAGGGACAGACGCTGGAGGTTAAGGAAAATATAGTTGCAAACACCAGCACAGGTTCTACATGGGAGAACTTCCAGGAATCTTTTAAAGCGAATCTTCATCATCCGCTGGCCCTTCTTCTGGCACAGATTGTCACCATTATTCTTGTTGCAAGACTTTTTGGATGGATCTGTATGAAAATCAAGCAGCCTACGGTAATTGGTGAAATGATCGCAGGGATTGTATTAGGCCCGTCCCTACTCGGGATGTATTTTCCTGAGTTCTCTGCTTTTCTTTTCCCTAAAGAGTCTTTGGGTAACTTACAGTTTTTGAGTCAGATAGGCCTTATCCTGTTTATGTATATTGTAGGAATGGAGCTGGATCTCAGTGTCTTAAGAAAAAAAGCACATGATGCGGTAGTCATCAGCCATGCCAGCATCATCATTCCTTTCGCATTGGGTATAGGGCTTTCTTATTTTGTATATCAGGAATTTGCGCCGGAAGGTATTCAGTTTACATCATTTGCCCTGTTTATTGCCATTTCAATGAGTATTACGGCATTTCCGGTACTCGCCAGAATTGTTCAGGAGAGAAATCTTCAGAAAACCAAACTCGGAACTATTGTTATTACATGTGCAGCAGCAGATGATATTACGGCATGGTGTATCCTTGCGGCAGTGATTGCTATTGTAAAGGCAGGATCTTTCACCAGCTCCATCTATGTGATCATTATGGCGATTGCCTATGTATTTTTTATGATCAAAATCGTAAGGCCGTTTCTGAAAAGGATCGGGGATTTACAGGCGGGAAAAAATACCATCAGCAAACCGATGGTCGCTATTTTTTTCCTGACTCTTATCCTTTCTGCGTATGCTACTGAAGTTATTGGTATTCATGCTTTATTCGGAGCATTTATGGCAGGTGCCATCATGCCGGAAAATGCCAAATTCCGTACGCTTTTCATCGATAAGGTAGAAGATGTGGCCCTGGTACTTCTACTTCCCTTATTCTTTGTATTCACGGGTCTCCGAACACAGATCGGACTATTGAATGACAGCCATTTGTGGATGACAGCAGGATTCATCATCTTAACGGCTGTTACAGGAAAATTTATTGGAAGTGCCCTCACAGCGCGGTTCGTTGGCATCAACTGGAAGGAAAGTTTAACGATTGGCGCTCTTATGAATACACGCGGACTCATGGAGCTTATTGTCCTGAATATCGGATATGACCTTGGAGTTTTAAGCCCGGAGATCTTTGCAATGCTGGTGATCATGGCTTTATTTACCACTTTTATGACAGGACCTGCTTTGGACTTTATTAATTTTATTTTTAAATCTAAAAAAAGTTCCGATGAAGAAATTCACGACAATAATGACTCAAAATACCGTGTCCTGCTCTCTTTTGATAAACCTGAATCCGGAAGTACCCTGCTGAAGCTTGCCCATGATTTCACCAATAAGATGAACGGCAATAAAAGTATTACTGCCATGAATATTGCTCCGGTAGATGAAATGCATGCTTATGATATCAATGAATATGAAGATGCCCAGTTTAAAAACGTTATTGAAACATCACACGACCTGAAACTGGAAGTTACAACCCTCTTCAAAGCTTCCACAGATATTCAAAACGACCTTGCAGGGATTTCAAACAAAGGAAATTATGATCTTCTTCTGATCATGCTTGGGAAGTCAATGTACGAAGGAAGCTTACTGGGAAGGTTGCTGGGATTCACCACTAAAATTATCAATCCTGAAAAGCTTCTAAACACAGTAAAAGGAAAAGGAAATATTTTCAACAACTCCCCTTTTGACGACTTCACCCTTCAGATCCTTGATAAAACCCATATTCCGGTAGGAGTTCTTGTGGAAAAAGATTTCAAATCGGCGGATCGGGTGTTTGTTCCTATTTTTAACCTCAGTGATTTTTACCTTCTTGAATATGCGAAAAGACTGATCAATAATAACAATTCCCAGATTGTCATTTTGGATGCAGCCGGACAAATCCGTAACAATATCGAGGTGAAAGAACTGATCAGAAGCATTGAACAGGTAGCCCCGAATCACATCACTTTATATAACGAGAAAAAGATCGAGAAAGAATTCCTGAACTCACAGGATCTGATGCTGGTCAGCAGCAAAAGCTGGAAAAACCTGATCGACACCAAGAGTCTCTGGCTGTCTGATATTCCTTCTACACTGATTATCTCAAACCCATAAAATTAATGTAACAATGTAGCAGTATAACAATGTAACAATAGAATAATCCCAGGGTATTATAATAGGAAGTATCCGGTTTGATTAAATGACTGATAAACTGGTAAATTGTTATATTGTTACATTATTTTTCCTTTCTGAGTTGTAGAAGTTTTTGAAATGCCTCGTAAATTCTTTTCTGCTCTCCTGCAATATAATCACTGCTGAAAGGCGCACCACAATCCAGACTATGAGTTACATGAACCAGGTTTTGTTTTTCAAAATAATTTCTGCTTTCCTCAATCTCTGATTTTTTAAAATCAAAAGCTTCGGTATCATTATTTTCTTTCATAGCCTTTACATCATAGAACAGCGGCCGGTTGTAGGTATATATTTTCTCAAAAACAAATGATAGATTTCCATTAAGAAGATAATATTCGGTAAGTACCTGCCCCATTTCACCGTAAAGTCTTGCCGTTATCTTTTCCAAACGCCCCTTCTGCTCATAAAATACAGCTTCCCCGCCTTCTGTGGATTCTCCTTCTATGCCCTTCTTTGTAATAGAACTCCATTTTGTAATAGAATTGATCCTTTTAAAATTGGCACGGATTGGTTTCAGCCTGTCTGTTAAATATTCATCGACGACAATATCATTTTCCCTGAAAGATTCTTTGATCTTTATCGTATCAGATGGTATGACCTGTAACGAAGAAGGAAGCTTCCGCTTTCCAATTTCGGGTATGAAGGTTTCCATATTGCTCCAATGTATGGCAGCAATTACTATCAGTAAAGGATAAAAACAATTCTTCATGATCATTGTATTTTGCTGTAATATTAATTCTGTTCTGTAATAAACCTAGTTAGCCTTTATGATAACGCACTTCACATAACTTAAAAACTGGAGTTACTATCTTTAGAGAGACAGAATCAGTAAGCCTCCATTCTCGCAAAGATCACACTCGTATTCTAATAAAGACTAAACAATATCTAACTTTTGAGGACAGCCCATTGGCTTTTATTTTTCAGAAGTGATTCAATAAGTTTGTTTTGCGTTAGTTCACGAATCTATTTCACTTTAAGAAAAGTTCCATCTAATGTTGCATTCAGTCCAAATTCACAGTCACGCGACTGCTCAGACGGAACTGGTGTTATTGATATAAATCCATTATAAAAGGTCGCGAGGAATGAGCATGATTTATTGATTTCAATAGTAAACTGATTATTTTTAATCATCACCTCTCCCGATGCATCTGCAATATTTCTCCCCGGAGCCCTGGTCACAGAACCAATGTCATAAGAATATATCTGACCCTTTATTTTTTTAATAGTAATACTTCCCTGATACCCATCTTCTCCATATTGATAGGTATACGTTCCTTCAAAATGGTCAGATGGAACAGGTGAAAATATTTCCGGCTTCGGATTTACTTTAGTTTGGACATCCAGTGCCATGGGATAAACTGCATCAGACTTTGTGGAAGACCAGGTTCCCTCTAATTTTCCATTTTTTAAAACCACGTCAATAATTCCACTGATATTCCCATCTTTTTCAAATTCCTCCAGATGATAATGAGTTCCAGAATCCAGCGTTCCTATTATTTTAATGGGTTTCTTTTCTTTGGTCTTTACATATCTGATGTTCCCTAAAACAACGTTCTTTGAAACGCTGACGGTCAGTTCAACAGGGATTTTTTGGTTAATAAGACCGCTCAAACTATAATTCGCATCAGTAATCTTTTGCTGAGCGTGACAGATGCCTGTGGCAAAGCATATTATGAATGTTATTTTTTTCAGATAGTTCATATTATTAGATTTTAATGATAAAATGGAGAGGGTTCAGTGAAATCACAAAAAGGCCTTGTCATACAAAAGTACAAAAAGACGGCTATTATACTGCCCTCTAACAGGACAAGCCGGTTAAAATTGAACTGTATTTTATGGATTAAAAAGGAATCCCTAACAAAAAACAACTGATATTCAATACCTATAAAGACAAGCATTTAAAATCGTAGATTGGGATAGTTTCAAATAAGAATATTCATTATTTTTGAACCACTCTAAAAAGTAAATTTAAAATTCCATTAATGAAAAAAATAAGTTACGTCTGCATCAGTCTTTTAATTTTTACGGCCTGTAAAAATGAGTCAGAAAAAACAGTGAATGCAGCCGTAGCTGTTCAAAAAGACAGTATTCCTTCTAAGGCAGCAGCTACAGAAAATGCCTATGATTCTCAAACCAAAGAAATTCCTGTCCTGAAAGAATGTACGGAAAAACAGATCGAATACGAGACCCAACAGGAATGTGTCTTTAAAAATATCAGTATTGAGCAGGTTTATAAAAGAACAATCAAAGACAAGGAAATTGAAAAGGCAGAACTTCTGTTGACCGATCTGCCGGAAGAAAGCATTACCAAAGAAATAAATAAGGATGGGCTTATCTCTATAAGCTACACCGTTACTCCCAAAAAGACAGACATTGAATTTCAATTTGAAGGCGGCGTAACAACTTTAAGCCTGGAGCAGCTTGATAAGGATGTAAAAAGAATAATCATCCACAGTGCCGATTAATAAAACCGGAATCAAAATGAGAATTAAAATCAAAAATATTCCGAGTTTAAAAAATATTTTATACCTTCGCTCTGTGAATTTCAATAACGGAACATATTATTATAGAATTTTTAACTCAGAACTGGGCTAGGATTCTTATGAACATAACTTAAAACCTCGTCCCAGGACGGGGTTTTTTATTTTAAAAATTTAAAAAAATGAAAATAAGTATTATTGGTACAGGTTTAATCGGAGGCTCAATGGCTTTGAAATTAAGGGAAAAAGGCATTGCAGATTTTATCTACGGGATCGATAATAACCAGCAGCATATCAGTGAAGCGCTGAGCCTTAATATTATTGATGCCGGTACCGATCTCGAATATGGTGTTAAAAATGCCGACTTTATCATTATTGCTGTTCCTGTGGATGCAGCCAGAAAGCTATTGCCCGGAGTACTGGACCTTATATCCGATCAACAGACTGTGATGGATGCCGGATCTACTAAAGCCGGAATTGTCAATGCCGTGAAAGACCATCCAAAGCGTTCCAGATTTGTAGCGTTCCACCCAATGTGGGGTACGGAAAACAGCGGCCCCGGATCTGCCGTTTCCGAGAGTTTTACCGGAAAGGCCGGAGTCATCTGCAATAAGGAAGAATCTGCAGCCGATGCGCTTCAGTTGGTCGAAAAAGTGGCAGAAAGCCTGGACATGCACCTGATCTACATGAATGCAGAGGATCATGACATTCATACAGCTTATATTTCCCATATTTCCCATATTACATCCTATGCGCTGGCTAATACTGTTTTGGAAAAAGAGCGCGAAGAAGAGACTATTTTTCAACTTGCCAGTTCCGGTTTTTCCAGCACCGTACGTCTTGCCAAATCTCACCCTGAAATGTGGGTTCCTATCTTTAAGCAAAATAAAGAAAATGTACTGGACGTCCTGAATGAGCATATCACCCAGCTTAGGAAATTCAAGGCTGCACTGGAGAAGGAAAATTATGAATACCTTGAGGAACTGATCTCTAATGCAAACAGGATCAGGGGAATATTAAGATGATATATTTGAAACTTCAGGCTAAATTAAAATTTAGCCTGAAGTGCTTTAAAAATAAATTTATGAAATTATCACCATAAATTATTCATTAGTGTTTGAATTAATTTTATATTTACCTGAAACTTATTGCACCTGGTTTCAATGTCAGGAAACAGATTGTACTCATACAAAATAATATAAAACCTATGAACACATTAAAATTTAACCTGCTTGTTTTAATAATAACCTGTATAACGCTAGCATCCTGCTTATCAAGAAGTAAATTTTCTTCCGAATCACTAAGCATCGGAATGACCAAAGAACAAGTTGTATCAAAATTTGGAAAACCTTATAAATCTGAATTTACCGAAAACAAAGAGACTGGGGAAACTGAAGAATCTTTATTCTACAAGGAAAATCTCAATCTGAGAAACAGTTCAATAACGAACATTTTAACTTTTAAAGGTGGGAAATTTGTTTCCCTCAAACAAGGGAAGGAGTCTGATAATGCGACCACGATTATTACTCATCATTAACCGGAATTGTTGTTCTTGCCGGTTAAAAATGATTAATTCAAAAATTTAATAAAAAATCCTTAGATAATCAATCTAAGGATTTATATTTTAAAAGTATTGGCTTTTTAACACTCAGGGACATTCACTGCAATGGCCAGCCCTCCTTCTGAGGTTTCCTTGAAGCGGTCACTCATGGACAAAGCTGTTTCCCACATCGTCTGAATTACCTCATCCAGCGTTACTTTTGCTTTGGCAGGATCGCTTTCAAGGGCAATATTGGCTGCTGTGATTGCTTTCATGGCACCCATTGTATTTCTTTCGATGCATGGAATCTGTACAAGTCCTCTGATCGGGTCGCAGGTAAGTCCTAAGTGGTGTTCCATAGCAATTTCCGCCGCCATTAATACCTGACCTATACTTCCCCCTAAAATTTCCGTAAGTCCCGCTGCTGCCATGGCAGAAGAGACTCCTATTTCCGCCTGGCATCCGCCCATTGCAGCAGAAATCGTTGCATTTTTCTTGAATAAAGTTCCAATTTCACCGGCAACAAGTAAGAATCTTACGATATCATCTTCACTTGTAAATTCCGTAAAGGCCTGTGAATACATTAAAACAGCCGGAATCACACCACTGGCCCCATTCGTAGGTGCTGTGATAATCCTTCCGAAGCTGGCATTTTCTTCATTTACGGCAAGCGCAAAACAGGCGATCCATTTATTGATATTCGTGAAATTCTCTTCCGCATCTACTACCTGCTGAAACCATTCATCAATATTGGTATAAATTTTATCTCCCAGAAGCTTCCTGTTTATGCCTGCAGCTCTTCTGGTAACATTTAAACCTCCAGGTAAAATGCCTTCTTTGTTAACTCCTTTGTAGATGCATTCTTTGATATTTCTCCAGATATTCAGGGCTTCCTTTCTCGTTTCTTCCTGGGACCTCCAGCTTTCTTCATTGACAAGGATCAGGTCTGAAAATCTTTCAAAACCTAACTTCTCACAGTATTTGATAATATCCGAGCCGTGATGACATGGGTACAGGGTCCGCACACAGTGTTTCTGTATGGAATTTTTTTCCTGACTGGCAATGAATCCGCCGCCTACAGAATAAAAATCCTGAACAAGCTCGGTTCCGTCTTCAAAAACTGCCTTAAAAATCATTCCGTTAGGATGAAAATCAAGGGATTTCTGCATATTTAAAACCAAATGATACCCATAGATAAAGGGAATTTCTTTTTCTCCCCCCAGGTTAATGATCTGGTCTTTTTTTATTTTCTCTATTTTTTCATCAATTTTTGAGGTATTGATGGTGGTAAAGTCTTCACCATTCAACCCGAGCATTCCGGCAATATCTGTTCCGTGCCCGATCCCCGTTTTGGCTAAAGAACCGAAGAATTCGAGGAAAACTTCCTTCACCTCTTCAATTGATCTTTCTCTTTTGATAATTCTGATGAATGCAGACGCTGCATTCCAAGGCCCCATCGTATGTGAACTGGACGGGCCTATTCCTACTTTAATAATTTCAAAAACCGATATTGATTCCATAAATCACTGTTCATTTCCACTGAAAACAAAGATACATGATAAAATATTAATACCATCAGTCTGAAATTAGGTTTATTTTTTAATTTACCATTTCAGGCTTTCTTCGTGCTGGGAAATATCAAGTCCTTTATTTTCAGACTCTTCCGAAACCCTGAGGGTAATCATTGCATTGGTTATTTTATACAAAAGCAAGGAACCGAAAAATGTAAAAACCGACACAAGCACCAGAGCAGCCATATGATGAGCAAAAACCTCAATGCCTCCGTGAAGAAGGCTGGCATTTTCACCATGGGCAAAAACAGCGGTAAGAATCATTCCCATAATCCCTCCTACTCCATGGCATGCGAAAACATCCAGGGTATCATCTATCTTTTTTAAAGCTTTCCAGTTCACCATCAGATTGGAAACAATAGCCGTTGCAAATCCTATAAAAAGACTTTCCGGGATCGTTACAAAACCACAGCCGGGAGTAATGGCAACAAGTCCTACAACAGCTCCGATGCAAGCTCCCAAGGCGGAAACACTTCTTCCGTTGATCCTGTCAAAGAATATCCAGGTCATCATGGCAGAAGCAGAGGCAATGGTAGTTGTTCCAAAAGCCGTTGCTGCAGAAGCATTGGCACTTAAGGCAGAACCCGCATTGAAACCAAACCATCCGAACCACAGCATCCCGGTTCCAAGAAGAACATAGGGAATATTGGAAGGCTCATGATGCGGATTTTTCCTGTTTCCAAGCACTAAAGCACCCGCCAAAGCAGCGAAACCTGCACTCATATGGACAACTGTCCCGCCTGCAAAATCTTTTACTCCAAAATATTTATTCAAAAGCCCGTCAGGATGCCACACCATATGACACAGCGGAGTATAAATGAATAAGCTGAAAAGCACCATGAACAACAGATAGGAAATAAAACGCACCCGTTCGGCAAAAGAGCCTGTGATAAGAGCTGGAGTAATCACAGCAAATTTCATCTGAAAAAGGGCAAAAAGGACGAAAGGAATTGTGGAAGCCATCATTTTGTGAGGTAATGCCCCAACGTGGCTGAAAAACGGATAACTCAACGGGTTTCCTATGATTCCGTAGTGTACTCCATTAATTTCAAAGCCTAAAGAGTCTCCAAATGACAGGGAAAAACCAACGACTACCCACAAAATAGAAATAACACCAAGCGCAATAAAACTTTGAAGCATTGTGGAAATTACATTTTTCTTTCCTACCATTCCCCCATAAAAGAATGACAGCCCGGGTGTCATCAGCAATACAAGTCCGGCGGCAGCAAGAATCCAGGCCACATCTGCTCCTACAATTTTGTCTTCGCTAAGAAAATTTCCTGTGTTGGGAAGATCTGCAACAGGACTCCAGAATAATCCTCCGAATGCCACAAGGGTAATAACAGAGAACGACACGATCCATTTTAAACCAATTTTCATATAATTTACATTTAACCCTATCAAAATTAAATATAAATTTTATAAAAACACATAATTTCACAAAACACCCCTTAAAAAAAACACAACAAATATCTAATTAAACATTTTAAACAAACACTTCCTTTAATATTTTAGATACTTCTTTATATTTTGTAGCCGGAAAAAGATGGGTCCCTCCTTTGATGATATAATCCGGCTTTGAATATTTTATAGGAAAAACAATGTCTTTATCTCCCAATATCTGAATAACCTCCGGTGTTTCTTCAAACTTCCATTCGGAAACCTTCTCTACAGACCATTTCAGGTAATAAGGATCTCTGACCCTGAAATATTCTAGAATCCTGGGATTTTTTGGATCGAACATTTTTCTGACTACAGAATAGACGTTCGCAGCCTTATCATTAAACATCCCTACAGGAAGTATCCTCGGAAGCTTTGTAATCTCGCCGGTCTTTATAAATCTGGATTTTTCCTTATCTGATTTAATACTTCCCAGAATAACAACCTTCTGTGCAGGCTTCAGCTTATTAATTTCCTGCACCATAATGCCGCCAAAAGAGTACCCTAACAGGCAGAACGGCTCAGAATCGTCTACTTTTTCCGCCATTCTCGCTACATAGGAATGAAAAGGCTCATTTTTTTCGGGGATAAGCCAGTCTATAAAAATCAATTCACAGTTTTCGGGAAATTCCAGTCTTTCAAGCACTTTAAAATCTGCTCCGAGACCGCTTACTACATAAATTTTCATAGTACTAATTTAAGAAAAACATGGTAAAGAATTTAATATGATTCAATCGGATTCTCTCCATAAAAAATGGACGATTTATAAAAACCGTCCATTATATTTCTTCTAGTATTTTTTACTACTTTTTCTTTACAGGAACTCTGTTGTCATTATCCAGTTTTTCCGTAGAAACTTTAAACTGGATGTCCATCTCGTTCTTGATGAAATAATCTTTCAGTGAAGACTGGTAGAATACTTTGAAATCTCTTCTGTTTAATGAGAATTTCGCAGATTCCATCACTACAGTAAACTGGGTTACATATACATTCGCTGGGAAAGTGATTGTTTTTCTAACTCCTTTGATGGTAACATCACCGTATACTGTTGAATTGTACTCACTGTTTGCCAAAGGAATAATTTTAGTCAGATGGAATTTTGCAATCGGGAATTTTTTAACTTCAAAAAAATTGGTGCTTTTCAGCTCGTTGGTAAGCTTTATCTGATCTTCCTCTGAAACATCTCCCGCCATCATGCTTCTCATATCTATAATAAACTCCCCGTCTACAAGAACAGTTTTATCAAAATTGAATTTTCCGCTTTTCAGCTTTACTGTCCCTGAATGCGAAGAAGCCTCAGTTTTTACAACTTTATATCCCCACCACCTGATCTCCGATGAAGTCACTTTTGAAACCTTATCAAATTTCTTCTGTGCAGAAACAAATGATATGCTCACACACATCATAGCAAACAATAGTAATCTTTTCATTCTTTTTTATTTACAATTCAACAAAAATAAAAAAAAGTGTAGAACTTCTACACTTTTAACAATCTTTTTTTGATTAAATTATTTAGCAGTCACCTTTACAAGCATATCGATGTCATCTTTCACAAAAACATCCTGCATGGTAGATTTGTAAGCAATATCAAATTTCTGTCTGTCGAAAGAGAATTTATCAGAAACCAGGCTTACCACCCCTTTGCTGTAAGCAATCTTGGCAGGGAAAGTAATTGTATTGGTTTTTCCTTTTACAGTAAGGTTTCCTGTTACTAAAGAGTTATAGATCTTATCGCTGTTTTTCTTTACCGAAGTAATTTTGAAAGAAGCAGTAGGAAATTTTTCAACCTCAAAGAAATCACCGGTCTTAAGGTGTCCGTTTAATTTCTGCTGGTATTCTCCGGTAAGGTCAGTTGATGTGATAGAAGTCATATCTAAAACGAAGCTTCCTCCTACCAGATTGTTTCCTTTCATGATCATATCTCCGGATTTTACTTTCACAGTCCCGTCGTGAGAGCTTGCTTCAGATTTTGCTACTTTGTACCCCCACCAGTGAACATCAGATGCTACCACTTTTTTTGACTGTCCGAATGCAAGGCCACCAGCTAAAACTGCTAATAAGAATATTTTTTTCATTTGAATAAGTTATTTACTTGTTTAACGGTGCAAATGTAGCCAACTTATCCGATAGATTTCATTGATGTATATCAATAAAACCAATTATTTCTATGAATAATATCATTCCATAAAAAAACTCCGAAAATTTCGGAGTTCTGTATTTTAATTTTGGTAATAAGCGGTATACAGTGCAGCACCTTTTAGTGCCGTATGGTTCTGCTTGATCAAGTAGATCGGAGTATTTTTCAGCAATCCTTCCATTTTATCACTGATCTTGAATTTATCGTAGAATTTATCCTTGTCAATATACTCTCTGATCGTTTGAGGAATATCTCCCGAAATCAATAACCCGCCGGTTGCTTTAAGCTTCAGCACAAGGTTATTGGCTTCTCTGGCAAGGAATTCAATAAAAGTATCTAAAGCAATTTTACAGATAAGAACATCTTCTTCTACTGCAGCTTTGTAAATTTCTTCAACAAAATTTCCCTGAGCAAGGCGTTCTGCCAGCCATTCCGGCTCCGGATGTCTTTTTACGTCTCTAAGGAATCTGTAGATGTTGAAGAGACCTGTTTTAGAAAGTACATTTTCCCAGCTCACAATACCGTAGATATTGTTCAGAAACTGATAAAACTCAACTTCAACATTGGTTCTCGGGGAGAATTCGGAATGTCCTCCTTCCGTTGCAAAAGGTCTCAGGTTCTTCCCGTCAAAGAAATATCCGGCTTCACCAAGTCCGTTTCCGGGAGCCAGGATCGCTACATTTCCTTTTTCAAGATGTCCGCTGGTGTAGATCGGATCCAGATCAGTGTCTTCAAGAAGCGCCATTCCGTAGGCTGAAGCTTCAAGGTCGTTCAGCATATCCCCTTTCTCAAAACCGAAATCCCTGGTATATTCTTCAATATCTAAGTCCCAGCCTAATCTTGCAGGGCTGCTTTTACCGTCAATTACAGGTCCGGGCACAGCCACAGCCAGTCGTTTTACATTGGCCAGCTGATTATCCTGAATGAATTTTCTTAATATATCAGAAAATGAAGTATAATCTTTCGTATTATATTCATTCTGAATTTTTACCTCAAGCCCTCCGTTAGCCGAAGCAAAATAGCCTAAGATTGTTATATCTTCACGGAGACTTGCACCAATGATTGTTACATTATCATTATTGGCGTTCTCTACTCCAGGTAAATAAAGCGGAAATTTTGGATTCAAAATCATAACCTCAAATTTTATCAAATATAATAATAGTTTTCGTAAATCCTGCAGGGAAGCAAAAAACCTTTTCATTTTCATAAAAAGGTTTGGTTAATAATTGCTTATATATAAATCTAACTACTTTCCTAATGGAATATTGTACCCGAATCCTACTCCGATGTTCCCCACATTGTAGTCCTGTCCGGCCAAATCGCCTTTGTCTCCTACAAAAACTTTTTGATACTGTACGAAGAAGTTCCAGTCTCTGTTGTGGTAACCGATTTCCGGCTTGATGTAGAAACCTCCGTCCGGTCTGTTTACAGAGCTATTGGTAGCCACTTTATCGTCTCCAACAAGGAAACCGTAACCTAAATCCGTTCCAAAGTAGAAACCGGTCTGCTTAGGATAAATTCTGATCAAAGCTCCTACAGGGATTACTCCTACATCATTATTATCGTAACCATTATTGCTTTTTCCAAAATAGTGGGTATATCCTGTTGCGATACCTAAACCAAATCCGGGAGTGATCAAATTCTGGTAAGAAACGTCCACGCCTACAGCTGCAGAAAGATTATCTGCCGGAACTGCCAAACCAGCGTTTGCTCCTACTTTGATCATGTTATTCATTTTTGAGCTCTGTGCACTTGCGATACCTGCTGTTAAAATACCAGCCAGTAATATTGCCTGTTTTACCATTTTCATAACTCTAATTTTAAATTTTACTAATGCAATAAGCTGTAAAAATCGTGCCAAGGGAAGGTTTTTCTTTGATTTTAACACTCAACTAATTTGTAAAATAATGAATATCAATATGTTAATTTTTTATTAAAATTAAATGATTGTTTAAGTATAATCTTAATAAAAGCTAATATTACGGATTGTTAACCTTTATCATTTTAACCTTTTTCTTTCTCTATTATCCAAAAATCAAATCTCTCACCATGTCCGATTCATTACTACATAACAAACACCTACTCTGGCGCGCCGGCTTCGGAATTGGAATCAACCAGATTGAAGGCCTGAAAAACAAAGATGCAAAATTGCTGGTCCGTGATTTATTTACACAGGAAAATTTCACAGAAATTGCTTATGAAACTCCTGATGCTGATGTTCCAGACTATACAATGGATAGCAGAACACCGGCTGAAAAGAAAAAAGAGATGCAGCAGATGATCAGGCAGCAAAACAATGAACTGAACCTGAATTTCCTGGAAAGAATGGTCAACGGCAAGGATCAGATGAGGGAAAAGATGGCCTTTTTCTGGCATGGACATTTTGCCACCAGAATCAATAATTCAAAATTTAATAAACAGCTTCTCAATACTATAAGGAAAAATGCACTGGGAAATTTTAAAGACCTTCTTTTTGAGGTCAGCCAATCTCCTGCCATGCTGAATTTCCTCAATAACCAGCAAAACAAAAAAGGCCATCCGAACGAAAACTTTGCCCGCGAAGTGATGGAATTATTTACTATGGGAAGGGGAAATTATACTGAAAAAGATATCAGGGAAGCTGCCAGGGCTTTTACAGGCTGGGGATATGATAAGGAAGGTTATTTTAAGGAAAGAGCAAACCTTCATGATACAGATTCTAAAACATTCCTTGGAAAAACTGGCAATTTCACAGGAAGTGATATTTTAAACATGATCCTTGAACAGAAAGTTACAGCAAGATTTATTACTGCAAAAATTTATAGGTTCTTCGTTAACGAAAATGCAGACAGCACTATAGTGGAGCAATTAAGCACAAACTTCTACAATTCCGGGTATGATATCACAAAACTGATGACCGACATATTTTCCAGTTCGTGGTTTTATGACAAAAAAAATATCGGAAACAGGATAAAATCCCCTATAGAACTGATGGCAGGAATGATGCGGATGCTTCCTATGAACATTCAGAATCCGGAAAACCTCATCGTTTATCAGAAATTGCTGGGACAAATGCTTCTCTATCCACCCAGTGTTGCAGGATGGCCAAGCGGCAGGTCGTGGATAGACAGTTCAACCCTGATGCTAAGACTTCAGATTCCGCAGATATGGTCCGGATTGCGTCCTTTGGAATACAGCCCCCGACAGGATGATGATATCGACATGGGAATGAAATCCCGTGAAACAGCTTTCAACAAATCGTTTAAGAATCCTAATATTACCATCAACTGGAGCAAGCTGGAAAAGGTATTTGCAGACAAAAAATGTGAGGATTACCTGATTCAGAATACCAAAACTCTCGATATGGATTCTGTGAAGAATTTTTCGGATAAAAGTATTAAGATGAATATTATCAATTTAATGTCTACACCGGAATATCAGTTAAGTTAAGGGAGTAGATCTTAGGTTGCAGGTAATAGCTGTCATAATTTAACCTTACAGCCTTTAATTTTATTGTAGTTATAGAATATTGATAAAAAATAGATGTAGTTCAGCCCTGCCACCTAAAACCTGCCACCTGCCACCTGCCACCTTTAAAAACAAAATTATGCTAATCAAAAGAAGAGAATTCCTAAAAATAAGTTCATTGGCTACCGCATCTCTCATGATGCCCAATTTCCTGAAAGCAATGACATTGGATGAAGCCCTGGAGCCTAATCAGAAAATTCTTGTGGTGCTTCAGTTTACAGGGGGAAATGACGGTTTGAATACGATTATTCCAACAAAAAATGACATCTATTTCAAAGAAAGGAACAGTATAGCGATCAAAGATTCTTTACCGCTGAATGATGAAACAGGAATTAATCCGGCACTCTCCTATTTTAAAGAACTTTTTGACAACGGTGAGCTTTCGGTGATGAATAATGTGGGTTACCCGGATCCTGACAAGTCGCATTTCAGAAGCATGGATATCTGGCACTCTGCCAGCCGCAGTGATGAGTTTCTGGAAACCGGGTGGCTGGGACGTTTTCTTGATGAAGAATGCTACCGTTGCGAGCATCCCACGCAAGCCCTGGAAGTTGATGATATGCTGAGCCTGGCATTGAAAGGGGAAAACAATAAAGCGTTTGCTTTTAAAGATCCGAAAAGGCTTTACCAAACGAGCCAGGAGAAGTATTTTAAATCTCTTTACGATCATCATCATGACGACGAAACAGTTTCTTATTTATACCAGACGCTAGGCTCTACCATTAATAATGCTGATTATATTTTCGAAAAAAGCAAGTCTAAAAATACAGAGCAGACCTATCCGAACTCTCAGCTGGGAAAGGATTTTAAAACCGTAGCTTCCCTGATTAAGTCTGATATCAATACCCAGGTTTATTATCTTTCCGTAGGAAGCTTTGATACGCATGTGAATCAGAATGACAGACAAAAAAAGCTGTTCAGCGATATCAATGAAGCGATAAAGGCTTTTGTCACCGATCTGAAAAACAACGGGGTTTTTGAAAATGTGCTGTTAATGACTTTTTCAGAATTTGGAAGGCGGGTTGCCCAAAACGCCAGTAACGGAACAGATCACGGAACAGCCAATCAAATGTTTTTTATCAGTGGAGGTCTTAAAAAGAAAGGACTTCTGAATGCACTTTCCGACCTGCAGAAACTGAATGAAGGCGATCTGATCTACACGGAAGATTTCAGAAAAGTCTATGCTACCATTCTGAAAAACTGGCTTAAAGCAGATTCCTCCAAAGTTCTGGGCTGGAAAAACGGAGTGTATGATTTTATATAATTGAATCTGAAATAAAACTGCCACTCTGATTTTTCAATCAAAATGGCAGTATAAATTTACTATACAGACTTTGAAGTTTTAAAGCCTGATTTTTAATCCTTCGCAGATGTCGCAGATGTTTGCGATTTACCTTACTGCTTAAAGATTTTTATGAAGCTATCTTTTTCAAGAGTTTCCAGTGAGAAATCGAAATCGGCTTCTGCTTTTTCCGTTGTAATCTCGGCACCAAGCTCTTTTACAAGGTCATTGAAAGACATGGCTTCATACCATTGCTGATACAATGCACTTGTTGCCATCATGGAAACCTGGTTATTTCCTGAAACATGAGAGTGTCCGGCCCCGAAATTCAATAGTACGAAACATTGCTTTTCGTTTTTGGTCACCAGCATTCCCAGGATCGTTTGCTTCTGAACAGAGTTACATCTGGCTTCAGCAAAGAGATTGTTAGGATTCATCATATAATCGTAGGAAATATCATCTCCTTTTCCGATCACGATTTTATATCCGCAATTTGCATCTCCGCTGAAAACGTTATTCATGACAAGTGTTGGCATACACTGTCCTTTGTTGGCATAAAGATATTCTACAGCACCGTGAGGAGCGGAAGTTATATCTCCGGAATACATCAGTTGTCCATCACCCTGATTATAAGCGGCATTCCAACCTATTTTACCCGCGATATTCAGTCCTGAAAGATCGAGATCCCAGGCACCCCATTTATCTTCCCAATAAATACCTACAGCCAGTCTGTCACCATAAAAACGGGTTCCGGTAGGAATATTTCCAACAAACATCTTTTCGGAAGTCGGTAATGCAAATTCTATATTCTCCGGGAAATAGAATTTCTTTCCTGATAAGTTTTCATATTTCAGTTTCAGATAATCCAGAATAAAATCATAGTTGAATTGGTTCACATAAGTTTCCTTACCTTTTTTCACCCAGGATTTTCCGTTTTTCACTCTGTAAACAAAAGTATCCTGACCATACATTCTTGAATAACATGCTGACAATGCTTTGAACAATGCAAACGGTGTTGCATTTTCCAGCCAGTGCCAATCGCTGTTTTCCAGCAATGTATTTGTAGCATCATTCAAAGGATTTGAAATCAATGGTTTATGATGTACTTTAGACAGTTTTGAAATCTTATTGATTGCTTTCGGAGCTCTGTTTTTATAAGCAAGGAATAATGGTTTAAATCTGTTAAAAATTTCCGCCATTCTTTCCATTCCGAAGTTTTCAAACAGATAGGTTGGATTAAAATTACTTTGCTTGATTAAATCAATCAAATCATCACTTTTGATTAAAAGCGTGGTATTGGTCGTTTTATAAATCACATAACGGAAAAATTCAACAGGATTTTCAGGATATACATCGTACAGATCGGCTATTTTTATAACGGCTTCCTTATTTCTGATGTTTTCTTTTCCTGTAAAATCGTATTCCAGCTCCGTATGTAAAATATAAAGCAATTCATCAATGGTTTCTTCTTTTAAAGCAATTCCTGATCTCAAAAGAGACAGACACTTCTCCTGCATTTCTTCTGCAGTATAAGCTTTGATGACTTTAAAAACCAGCTTCGTATCCGGAACATTCAATAGTTCAGCAGGAATGTAGATTTCACTCTGAAAATCGCTTCCATACGTTGAAATATAATGTTGAATCTGTTCAAAAAATAAATCAATTCTGGATGTGTTTTTTATTTTCTCCCAAGACTTATGAAAGGTTTTATTCAAATCATTTCCACTTAATTTTTCCTTTGCATAATAAGAGATGATCTCATTTTTTGCCCATAGAGCATCTGGTTCAATGATAAAACCGTCATTAGAAATAAATGGCTCGGCATTCGATTCTTTAGCTAATACGGCATTGAATAATTTTAATGTTTTCATTGTTTTTAATTTTAAAAATAAGTGAGGAGTAGATTCATTAAAAGTGAAGGTATAGGAACTCCTTTTACCTATAGTTTATAAAAAGCGGGGAGTAATTTACCGAAAATATAGGAACTCCCTTTGCATTATAATTTGTAAAAAAGGCGGAAAGTAATTCTAACCTATAGGAACTTTCTTTGCCTTATCTTTTTATTTTGAGGAGCAGACAGGGCTCGAACCTGTGACACACAATTGGAATTCATAGGAACTTCATTTGCCTGCAGCGAAAAGTAATTTTGTTGCTCTACCATCTGAGCTACTGCCCCTGCCTTATGAAAAAAGGTTTCATGAACCTTACAGGCTTTGATACCTGCAAGGTTAGTTATTAGTTTTTTTATTAAATTAAAAATTATGCTTTTCTGAATTTCTTCTTTTTCTTCCATGGAGCATTCTTCTGAACGTCTCCGGCCATGATACACCCGTAAGGCATCACCTCATCCAGGACTTCACAAAGTCCGTATTCTTCAATCTGCGCTCTTACGTTCTTAGCACTTTTATAAGCACTTGGAAGTTCAGAAATATCAATTTCATTGGAGAAGAAACGGATATCTAATCCTTCTGTTTCCTCGTTGAAGATTTCCTCAGTCGTTTTATGGGCTAAAGATCTCTTATGCTGGCTTCTGCTGAAATTTCTTCCGGCTCCATGCGGTGCAAAACCTAAGTTTCTCCCGTTGGTTTTTCCCTGAACGATCAAAACAGGTTCTGACATGTTCAGTGGAATCAGTCTTGGTCCGGTGATATCCGGCATAAACTTATCATCCAGCGGAGTGGCTCCTTTGGCATGGTAGAACAAATCACCATCTTTGAAAACAAAATTATGTTCATTCCAGTATCTATCCTGCTTTTCTCTTTCAAGCTTATTTAAAACCGCATCATGAATATTTATATGATTTTCCTTAGTCCATGATCTTATTAACTGTAGAGCTTCCCAATAATCCTGTCCTTCTGATGTATCAAAGGGAATCCATGCGTTTTCCCTCAATGTTTCTGGGGAAATCTCCTGTCTGAAACGGTTCGCCACCTTCATTCCTTTATCATAAAGGGCGGCACCCGGTGCTCTGGAACCGTGATGGGTCACCAGCATGGTATTTCCTGTATTTTTAGATTTTCCTACGAACAGGAAATGGTTTCCGTCTCCCTGGGTTCCCATATGAGAACGGGCAATGCTGATTAGCTTTTCATCATTTAAAAATTCATTTTTTCTGAAGGCATCCATCAGCTCCTGAGACATCGGCATCTGCTCTCCTCTCGGTCTCCCTCCATATCCAAAATGCGTTACCGAATGAGCAGCATCCAATACTTCTTTAGGATCGGCATCTCCAAAATCCGTCAGCATTACAGAACAGCAGATATCTGCGCTATGAAATCCGGGATGAATGGCATTTTTGGCAACCACCACTCCACCTACCGGGATCAATCCTTCAGGTCCTGTAGGACAGGCATCCGGCATCAGCGCTCCGGCAGTCAGTGTAGGTGTTTTCATCAGGACTTTCATTGTGTTGATTACTTTTTCCACGTTATCACTTTCACTTTCATGTTCAGCTCTGATGTTAATGATAAAATCTTTTGCTGTTTCATGAAGCGGAATTATTTCAGGCTGTCTGAACTGATCCAGATATTCTCTGATCTGAACCTCATCCATATTATTTTCGTTAATATAAGTAATAGCATCTTTAAACCATTTAGCTGGTCTGTATCCTAATTCAATTAAATGATTTCCGTTAAATTCCATTTTGTTTCATTTTGATGATGCAAAGTAACAGCCTTATTGCGCAATAGTTTTGCGCAGATAAAGAAATTTAATTATTTTTACAAAAATTTAGTAAAAATGCAGAAAAGCAGGCTTGCAGATTTGTAAAATAGTATATAATAAAAGAAACAAGGCTCATGGTATTATTAGAACAATTAAAACATTTCCCGGAAACCATCCAGTTCAGTGATGTTATCACTTATATTGATGAACATTATGAATTTACTCCTACTGCTTTTCAAAACGGAGATGCGATCAACCATGCGGGGCAGAATAATGGCTCGTGTAAAGTTTTTAGCTTCGCAAGTATTCAGAATCTAACGAAAGAAGAAACACTCTGGCTTTTTGGTGAGTATTACAGAGAAGATGTTTTGAAAAAACCGGAAGGAACCGATCACCAGAATATCCGGAACTTTATGAAATTCGGTTGGGAAGGGATTACTTTTGAAGGAGAAGCGTTGCAGCAGAAGTAATTATAGGTCAATGGTGAATTTTGCTTCGCAAATGAATTGTCAATTTTGAGAAAAACTAATGATAGACTAAAAATTGACTTGCGCAGCAAAAATTGACCTTTCACTATTCACCTCCTCACTCTTTAACAAAAATCACAAAAAATGTCATCCAATAAAAATGCCCTCATCCGTTACAAAACATTGGACAAGTGTCTTAAAAACAAGTACCGGAAGTATACTCTTGAAGACCTTATCGATGCCTGCTCGGACGCCCTTTTTGAATTTGAAGGAAAGGAGTCCTATGTAAGCAGACGGACCGTTCAGCTGGATCTGCAGAATATGCGCAGTGAAAAATTCGGGTATGAAGCCCCTATTGAAGTATACGACAGAAAATACTATCGCTACAGTGATCCCGAATACAGCATCCACAACATTTCTGTGAATGAAAGTGATTTGAAAGCGATGAATAATGCGGTTCAGATCCTGAAACAGTTTAAAGATTTCTCTATGTTTAAAGAAATGAACGGGGTTATTCAGAAGCTGGAAGATTCTATCCACTCTACAGGGCAGAAATCCATCATACATCTGGATAAAAACGAACAGCTGAAAGGACTTGAACATATTGATATCCTTTATGACAGCATTTCCAACAAAAAAGTCCTGAATATTCTGTACCGCAGTTTTACGGCCAGAGAATCCAGCAGTTATACCGTTCATCCGCAGCTTCTGAAGGAATTCAATAACAGATGGTTCCTGATCTGCCTGCATAAGGGAAAAATGTATAATCTGGCCCTGGACCGAATGGAAAAAATCGATCTGAAGGAAAATACTGAGTATATTGATAAAGACCTTGATGGAGATGAATACTTTAAAGATATTGTGGGGGTTACCGTTTCTGAAACTCTCGCTCCAAAGAATGTAATTTTCTTCGTAGATTCATCGAATGCACCTTATGTAAAAACCAAACCACTCCACAGAAGCCAGGAAATCGTAAGCGAAACTAAGGAAGGGACAATATTTAAGATCCGTGTACAAATCAATTTTGAGCTGGAAAGGCTCCTACTTGGCTTTGGAGAATGCCTGATTGTTCATCAGCCTAAAAAGCTGAGACTGAAGCTGCAGGATAAGTTTAAAGCAGGATTAAAAAACTATGAAGATTTAATAGTTCCGGATGAAAACTGATTTTTTCAACCACAAAAGAGACAAAAGTTTTTAAACACTTTAGTTATTTTTAAGTGGCAGGATGTCTGAAAAGAAGATCACTTAAGTTTCTTTGAAAATCTACGATTTTCATGATGATTAAATTCGTTGGGATCAGAATTCTCCTCCCTCGGAGGGGTGGCGAAAATTCATTGAATTTTTGACGGGGTGGTTTAGCAAAAATGAAAATGATCACTCCATACCCTTTCCAACACTGATCAATTCTAACATTTTTAAAATGGCTCAGAAATTGTATTAATTTATACATTAAAAAATCATACTATGAAATCAAGAATATTTAAAGCATTGATTGCCATTATAGCACCTATTGCGATAGAATACATCGTAAAAAAAATATCTGAGAAATTAGATAAAAAAGAAGATAAGGGAAAAGAACCAAAGCAAATTACTGCTTAAAAGCAGAAGTAGTTAGAATTTAATTTTATTGAAAAGAGGCTGTCATTATTTGTACAGCCTCTTTTTTATTTCTGTCACTCAGGTGATGGAATTCAGAATTAGATGATTCATTGAGATGTAATCCATATCTAGCAATTCAAAAAATAATATTTAAAATATAAAAAATCTACGCAAAAAGACTGCGCAGATCCTATCTTATTTTGCCATAAAATTGAGCAAAATGAGAACAAAAATAGTAGAAAAAATAGAGGAAATAGAGAAAACACGGAATGTAAAAGTTCTTTTAGCCGTAGAATCAGGAAGCAGGGCCTGGGGTTTTGCCTCTCCGGACAGTGATTACGACATACGCTTTATCTATTGTCATGAAAAAGATTGGTATCTTTCTCCCTGGGATAAGGATGAAACCATAGAATTTATGACTGAGGATGACCTGGACGGTTCGGGATGGGATCTCCGCAAGACTTTTCATCTGCTGCTAAAATCGAATGCAGCTTTATTGAGCTGGTTCTATTCTCCTATCATATATAAAGAGGACAAAAAATTTGTTGAGCTGTTTAGGCCTCTGGCGGATGCCTGTTTTTCTCCGATAGCAGTTTCTTACCACTATCTGAGCATGAGCAAAAAATATCTGGAAGCCTGCAGAAATGATGAAGTAAAATTGAAAAGTTATTTTTACTGCTTAAGAACTGCGCTTACCGGAAAATGGATCATAGAAAAAGGAACGGTTCCTCCGGTTCTTTTCAGTGAATTGCTTGTTTTGGTTGATGGTGCTACAAAAACCAAAATAGAAAATCTTGTTGCCTTGAAAGCGACTAAAGGAGAATCCTATTATCATCCGAATGACTGGGAGCTTTTTGGTTTTTTAGAGAAAACTGTTTTGGAGAATGAAGAGAAATCTAAAAGTCTTTCAGGGGGAAAAACAGATAAAAGTGAAATGGAAAGGATTTTTAGAGAAATACTAAACTTATAACAATGAAAACTACATTACAAACAATAATACAAGAAACTTTACAAAAAGAAAAAAGAAATCTATTTACTTTCCTGACTGGTGCAGGAATTTCCTCCGAAAGCGGATTACCGACTTATCGTGGAAGTGACGGCATCTGGATAAAGGGAACAAAATATCATAAACCAGAAGAATTTGGAACATTTAGATATTTTAGTCAGAATCAAGAAGAGGTTTGGCAATATAATTTATTTTGGAAAAAATTAATTGAAGAAGCAACTCCTAATCAGGGACATTTTACTATTTCTAAAATAGAACAGTTACTTAATAAGAAATTTCAGTTGATTACTCAAAATGTAGACGGGCTTCATCAAAAAGCAGGGAGTAAAAATATATTTGAAATCCACGGAAATAAACAAACAGTACGTTGTGTTTCGGGTTGTGGTAATGTAATGCCTATACCATTGGAAATAAAATCTAAAGAACTGACTGAAGACCTTACAGAAAAAGATCTGGAGCTTCTGCATTGCCAAAATTGCGGAGACTGGCTTCGCCCAAATACATTATGGTTTGATGAATCGTACAATGAAAAATTATATTTCCTGAACTCTGCATTAAAGTCTGCAAAGAATACCGGAATTCTTTTTGTGATCGGAACTTCAGGAGCAACAACATTACCACAAATGCTTACTGAAACCGTTCTGCAATATGGAGGTTATGTGATTGAAATTAATACAGAAGAAAACAGTTATTTTTTTGAACGTTTTTCAAGAACAAAAAAATATATACTGATTAAGAAAAAAGCAAGCGATGCTCTTATGAACATAAAAGAAATAATTGAAGAATATAAATAAAAATGCATGAAAAATATAATCGCCCTATCTCCGATGTATACGGAAGACAGCAACAATCTGAAAAAAGCATCTCTCAATTCGCCTTACGCGTTGAACCGTTTCAATGCCAAATGGAATGTCCCTGAAGAATTCCGGAACGATGTTATTGCAGTTTATGGTGAGGATATTTATGCTGAAATCGTTTCTGACCAGTGTGGATTAATGCTTATGAAACCTGATGACAACTGGCTTTCTATAGTTTCTGAAGAATTTACAAAACGTAAAATCTCTTACGGGCAGTTGAAAGACTTTATCAGCCAGGAAAATATTTTCATTAAATGTTCTGATTTTAAAAACTTCAAAGCAGGTGTTTATGAAAAAGTAACAGATATTAAAGGATTTGATTCTCTGGATCTGGACAGTATGATATTCACCTCGGAAGTTGTAGAATGGGAACTGGAGGTAAGATGTTTTGTTTTAAATAAAGAAATAAAAACCTATTCTTCCTACTGGCGAAACAATGCTTTCGACACAGATCCGCTTTCTGAAACTGAGCAAAAAGATTTATTTGAATTGTTCAGTAATTTCATTCAGCAATATGCTGAAACGCTTCCCAAAGCCATTGTTCTCGATTTTGGAATTATCAAAGGAAAAGGCTGGGCGTTGATCGAAGCGAATCCTGCATGGTGTTCCGGACTGTATGCATGCGACGCAGAGAAAGCTTTGGAAGTAATTGTGGAAAGCTGTATAAAGAACTAGTAAAATTAAGTTATGACCATTGAATGTCTAAAAACCAAAAACCTCATCCTCTTCGAAGCCATCTCCGGAAGCCGCGCCTTCGGACTGGCCACAGAAAACTCAGATACAGATATCCGGGGAGTCTATTATTTACCGAAAGAAGGTTTTTTTGGTCTGAATTATATCCCTCAGATTTCCAATGAAACCAATGATATTACCTATTATGAAATCGGGAGGTTTGTAGAGCTTCTTCAAAAGAATAACCCCAATATTCTGGAAGTTCTGGCAAGTCCCGAAGACTGTATCATCCATAAAGATCCGTTGATGGACCTTCTTCGTCCTGAAGATTTCCTTTCCAAATTGTGTAAGGATACTTTCGCAGGTTATGCTGTTTCGCAGATTAAAAAAGCAAAGGGACTGAATAAAAAAATCCTCAATCCTGTAGAGAAAGAAAGAAAATCTATCCTTGATTTCTGCTATATCCTTCAGAATCATGCTTCTGTTCCATTGAAAAAATGGCTTTCAGATAACGGAAAAATTCAGGAAAAATGCGGATTGGTAAGCATTGATCATACAAAAGGTATGTTTGCCCTTTTTTATGATGAATCGGGAAACTCCGGTTACAGAGGAATTATTCAGAATGAAGAAGCCAATCAGGTATCCGTATCTTCAATTTCGAAAGAAGAACAATCTGTAGCTTATTTATATTGTAACCTGGATGCCTATTCTACGTACTGTAAGGATTATAGGGAGTACTGGAAATGGGTTTCCGAACGCAATGAAGACCAATATAATGTCAACCGGGAACATGGCCAGAATTATGACAGTAAGAATATGATGCACACCATCCGCTTATTACAGTCCTGCGAACAAATTTTTAAAACAGGCTCTTTGCACATCCGTGTAGACAACAGAGAAGAATTGCTCGATATCAAAGCCGGAAACCTGTCCTATGAATCGGTAATGCAAAAAGCAGAAAAACTAATTTCGTCTATCGAGTATTATCATTCGGTTTCACGCCTTCCTGATTATCCGGATATCAAAAAGACAGAGAAAATTCTAATAAACATAAGGGAAAAATTATATCTTTAAATCTTAATATTCTTAACAACTAAACTTCACCTTAATGGTTAAAATTTAAAATGTCAGGAATATTAAGATTATTTTTTCTTTGAGGCCTTAGCTATCGAGTTGTAATCGAGACATATTTTTATCCAGTATTCGAAATCATCCTTTTTTAGAAAGCCTGCAGGTTCTACATAACAGTATCCTTTAAGCTGCTTTCCCTTCATCATCATTGGAAGAAAACCGTTTTTCTCCGAAACTTCCTCCTCAAGATCAGGATGATATCGGCACATCAGGTTGTCATGGCTTACATTAATACACATTTTTCCATTCACCAGAAATGATAATCCGCTGAACATTTTCTTTTCAGTGACCTCAATTCCGGGCACTTCAGAAAGTCTTTCCCGGATTCTGTCTGCAAGATCTGTACTGTAAGCCATATAATAATTTTAGAATTAAATTTAGTAAAAGCACCTTAACAAGGTTTATTTTCAATGTTAATAATTTGCTTTAATTAATATAGATAAAATTTTATTTAAAATAATTATTGTTTTACGATAATTAATTATACATTTGCAATAGTTAAATAATTATTGCCATGAACCAGACCAAAATTATTTCGAGGATACTTTACTACATTTGCTCCGTAGTTTCGGTAGGCTATTTTATCATCACCATCTATTCGGTGTTCTGCCTGGCGACGGGTTTTGCAGTAACACCTTATGGAGAGGGTAAGTATCTTCATATCAATTTTCCCTTTACAGAAAAACCGTTTATGAATATTGATGACAATTATTCGTATATTATCTTTTCTTTTTTCGCGGTTTTACTTGCTTACGGGATATTTTTCTGGGTTTCAGCTCTGGTTTTCAGGGTATTCTTTCAGGAAAAACTGTTTACAGCGGGCAATATACGCCTGTTAACGATATTTTACAGATATAATATTTTCATTCCGTTGCCATTGGTAATTGTGGCCAGTTTTTTTGTGGAAGTGGAAAGTGTTGTCTGGGGATTGGTTTTTATCCATTTCATGTTGGGAATTTTCTGTCTGTTTCTTGCAAATATCTTTAAGCAAGGACTACATTTGCAAAACGAACAAGATCTATTTATATAAAATGCCAATTATAGTCAACTTAGATGTCATGCTGGCCAAACGAAAAATGCAGAGTAAGGAATTGGCAGAAAAACTGGGAATCACACCCGTTAACCTTTCTATTCTTAAAACCGGCAAGGCAAAAGGAGTCCGTTTTGATACTCTTGAAGCCATCTGCAAAATTCTGGAATGCCAGCCTGGTGATATTCTTGAGTACCGGGAATAGAACTTCAGTTTTCGGGATACGAGTTCCAGGGTTTCAGGTTTCAGGTCTTTAGTTATGAGGTTGAGAATAATAGGATTTAATTGTACTCTTTAAATAATCTCTCAATCTTAACCAAAAATCTTGGCTCCTGGTTCTTGGTCATTAATTCTTGACTCTCTCCGATAACTTCCCTCCTCCATCTTCCCTCTTTTTCAGCAACCTCACAGGTCTGCTCTACCCTTCTATTATCCAAACCTTATCATATGAATACCTTAAGCATCAACAATCTCAGCCTCATTTACAGAAATGGGTATCAGGCAGTTAAAGACATAACTCTTGAAATATCGAACGGAATGTTCGGTCTGCTCGGGCCTAATGGCGCCGGAAAATCATCTTTGATGAAAACCATTGTAGGATTACAGAAACCTACCTCCGGAAATATTATTTTTAACGGGACGGATGTTTTAAAAGATCCTGATCATATGAAACGAAATCTGGGTTTCCTTCCACAGGATTTTGGGGTTTATCCAAAAGTCTCAGCATATGACCTGCTGGAACATATTGCCATATTAAAGGGAATCACAAACAGTACAGAACGTAAAAAGCAGATCCTGAGCCTGCTTGAAAAAGTTAACCTTTCAGAATTCAGGAAGAAGGAAGTCCATACTTTTTCCGGAGGCATGAAACAGCGTTTCGGCGTGGCACAAGCTTTATTGGGAAATCCGAAGATTATTATTGTGGATGAGCCTACCGCCGGTCTCGATCCTGAGGAGCGCAACCGTTTCAATGCCCTTCTGAACGAAATCAGCCAGGATGTCATTGTAATTCTTTCCACCCATTTGGTGGAGGACGTCAGAAATCTCTGCTCGGAAATGGCTGTCATGAACAAAGGACAGATCCTCCGGCAGGGAAAACCGGCAATATTGATTTCTGAACTGGAAAACCGGATCTGGTCGAAGCCCATCAGCAAAGATAAGCTTGAAAATTACCATTCAAGCCATGAGATCATCAGCAGACAGCTGATTGAAAGAGAGCTCCACATTACCGTATTTTCAGAAGAAAAGCCTGAAGATTTCGATCCTGTAAATCCGTTGCTGGAACACGTTTATTTCCATACCCTCACCCAAAAACCTTAATTATGAATGCCTTTTTTCTATTCGAAGCCAGACGCATCTCCAAGCACTGGCCAGCCTATCTTATAGCCCTGATTCTGATAAGTATAGGTATATTTTGTGGTAACAGATTCAACCTTACTGTTGGAGACGGAATTTACCTGAATTCACCTTATACGATTGGGTTTATGACAGGAATGCTGAGCCTGTCCATCCTGTTTATTGCTGTAATTTATGCCGTTCAGTTTCTTTTTAAGGATCATGATTCAAAATTTGACCTTCTATTATTTTCATTTCCTTTTTCCGGATGGACTTATCTGAGTGGTAAATTCCTTGTCTATTTTCTGCAGACTTTCTTTAGCTTTTTCTTTTTAATGACAGGCTTTCTCCTAGGCCAGGTTTTGCGGACCGGAAGTGAAATGCAGACTTATTTTAATATAGGATATTACCTTTATCCTATGCTGATTTTCGGGTTTATCAACTGTTTTTTTGTATGCAGCTTCCTGTTTTTTGTTTCATTCACCGCTAAGAAAAAACTGTTGGTCGTTATAGCCGGACTGCTTTTATATGTCCTGTATATGGTAATTTTGGTATTTTCGAATTCTCCTTTTATGGCGGGAAGCTTACCCCAGTCAATAGAAACACAGCAGATTTCGTCTGTTTTGGATCCGTTCGGATTATCGCCTTATTTCTTTGAAGCACGGACATTCTCTGTTCATCAGAAAAACACATTAATTGTGCCTCTTTCGGGATATTTATTGCTTAACAGGATAATCTACCTGATCTCTTCTGCCGTATTTCTGATACTTACCTACCATTTATTTTCTTTCACAGATCATTCAAAACAAAAAGAAAAGAAAACATTACAGCAACCCGAAATTATAACCAGGCCAAGTTTTTCGTATATGGTAGCCCAAACAGATTCCGGCTGGAAAAATACATTCAGATCCATGCTGTCCTTCGCAAAGATTGATCTGCTTTATCTTTTCAGGGGCATCATCATTCCTGCAGTTTCCATACTTCTGCTCTTCTTTATCGGGATGGAAATGTATGCTGAGATTGAAAAAGGCATCCGTCTTCCACAAAAATATGCCGGGTCAGGTCTTATGGCAACAACCATTTCAGAAAATTTTCCCCTGTTCGGTTTTCTGCTTGCAGCTTATTTTATTAATGACTTGTACTGGAGAAGTGATTCATCGGGTTTTTCACCGATCGAAAACACGACATTTTTTTCGGAAAGCAAGTTCACAGGCCATTTCATTGCCATCAGCATTCTCCTTTTTTTCTTTACCGGAATTTTAATAACCGAAGGCATTGTATTTCAGGCATTGTATGATTACCTTCATATCGACTGGAGCGCCTATCTGGGAGTTTTTCTTTTCAATACTTTTCCGTTAATGCTTTTTTCAGGATTTATCCTTTTGGTTAATACTTGTATCAAAAACAAGTTTATTGCTTTGGGCATTTCTGTTTTAGCAGTATTTCTTCTGACCGGTCCGGCTTCCGGTAAAATACTTCCTTATCCTCTTTTCAGAATATTTTCAGATTTTAAAGGGACTTACAGTGATTTTAACGGATATGGACCTTACATTCCTGCTTTTGCAGAAAGACTTTTATTTGGTACCGGAGTCATTGCGTTTCTTTGGATGATCAATAGAATTTTCAGGGCTAAAAAGCGCAGTCGTTTTATGGTTATTGCCGGCATTCTTTTACTCTTTTCAGGGATTTTTGCCGGTACATTTTTCATGAAAGGCTATATTCCTAAAAATGAAGAAAAAGCAGTTATAGAAGCTATCCGGTACGAAAAAGAGTTTAAGAAATATGAAAACCTGCCACAGCCTGAAATTTCAGATGTTACCACCGAAATCAGGTTGTGTCCTTCAGAAAATGCATATAAAATTATGGGAAAATACACTCTGACCAACTTTACAGCTCAGCCAGTCAATAAAATTCTCATTAATTTCAATCCTGATCTCAAATTGGAATCCGCCGTTTTCCTATCCGGTTCCGAAAGTCTGAGAATTAATAAAAACATCTCTGAAATTGAATTAAAACAACCTTTACAGCCTAATGGAAAAGCTCATCTTGAATTTAAACTCTCTTATCAATGGTATGCCGTAAACGGACATCAGTCTTTTAACGCCATCATAGGTAACGGTTCTTTTATGAGGATCAGCAGATATTATCCGGTGATCGGATATCAGAAAACGGAAGAAATTCAGGATGAAAAGCTAAGAAAAGAAAATCATCTCGGAAAGCCGGCAGAATTGAAAAAACCTGAAGCTCCCGAAGTGTTTAAAAAGGATTTTATTAATTTGAATATGATCATTTCCACTGCAGGAAGCCAGACTGCAATAGGCACGGGCGATCTGGTCAGAAAGTGGACGAAATCAGGGCGCAGCTATTTTCAGTACAAGGCAGAAAATATCCCGTTCCGCTTTGCTGTTTCTTCGGCCAATTATGAAGTAAAAAGTACGAGCTATAAAGGAATTAAAATACAGGTTTTCTATCACAAAAACCATTTTGAAAACGCAGATCACCTCCTTGAAAATGCAAAAGTTACATTGGATTACTGTACAAAGAACTTTGGAAAATATCCGTTCAAAACAGTCAATTTTGCTGAAATTTCGTCTTTTACCAGAGGATTTGCAGCAACCGCCTATCCGTCTGCTGTTTTTATGCCTGAAGATATGGTTTTCCATGCTAATATCCATGCAGATAAGAAACAGGATGTCATCAACGAGCTGGCCGGGCACGAGTTATCCCATTTGTGGTGGGGAAATAATCAGATTGATCCCGATGACAGGAAAGGCGCAGTAATGCTCACAGAAACACTCGCCATGTACACGGAAATGATGTTATACAAAAAAATGCACGGTAAGGAAAAAATGATGGAAAGAATAAAAATGCACCAGCAGATCTACGACAGTGAAAAAGGTTTTTCTGAAAATGTTCCGATTTATAAAGTAACGGGAGATGCCGTACATATATCTTATTCGAAAGGGGCTGTGGCGATGGTAAAATTAAGCGAACTGATCGGGGAGGAAAAAGTGAATAAAGCACTGAGGAGCTTTCTACAGAACAATCAGTATCCCAAAAAACCTTCCTCTCTGGATCTGCTCAACGAGTTTTATAAAATATGTCCTAATGGAGCCGCAAGAAAGCGGATTGACCTATTATTTAAAACAATATAAAACTTTTATGGATAGTAGAATATATTTAACTTCAGAGATAATAAAAAAAAATCCCTCAAATTGAGGGATTTCATTATATATAAGATTTAATCTTAAGCTTCAGTTGAAGGATTTTGATTTTCCTGTGGAGCTTGCTCGGCTGGTCTTCTTTCACCTTCCGGTCTTGCATTCTCTTCCTGTCTGGCAGGTCTTTCAGGTCTACCCTGCCCTTCCGGTCTTCCTTGTCCTTCTGGTCTTGGTTTTCCTTCCGGTCTTGGAGGTCTTGGTAAAAGTACCTTTCTTGAAAGTTTCATTTTCTTACGGTCATCATAACCCATGAACTTCACTTCTACTTCATCACCTTCTGCGTAAGGAACTTTGTCTAAACGAGCCCATTCTATTTCAGAAATATGAAGAAGTCCTTCGGTACCTTTCGCAATCGCTACGAAAGCTCCGAAATCCATTACTTTCACAACTTTTCCTTTGTAAACTTCTCCTACGACAGGAACAAAAGTGATTTCATTGATCTTGGCAACAGCAGCATTGATTTTCTCTCTGTCTGTACCGGCAATTTCGATACGTCCGATCTCACCAATCTCTTCGATAGCGATCACCGTATCCGTATCTTTCTGCATCTGTTGAATGATTTTTCCACCAGGCCCGATTACTGCACCAATGAAGTCTTTAGAGATCTCCATTACGACCATTTTCGGAGCGTGAGGCTTCACATCTGCTCTTGGTTCAGCGATTGTTTCTGTGATTTTATTTAAGATATGTAATCTTCCGTCTTTAGCCTGCATCAAAGCTTTTTCCATGATGTCCATAGAAAGTCCCTGGATTTTGATATCCATCTGGCAAGCGGTGATACCGTCTTCAGTCCCTGTAACTTTAAAGTCCATATCTCCTAAGTGATCTTCATCTCCTAAGATATCGGAAAGTACAGTGAATTTTCCTGATTTGGCATCAGTAATAAGTCCCATTGCAATACCTGAAACCGGTTTTGTAATCTGTACACCGGCATCCATCAAAGCTAACGTTCCTGCACAAACTGTTGCCATTGAAGACGAACCGTTTGATTCAAGGATATCGGAAACAATTCTGATGGTATATGGGTTTTCTTCAGGGATAACTGCCTGTAATGCTCTCTGGGCAAGGTTTCCGTGCCCTACTTCTCTTCTTGAAGTTCCTCTTAAAGGTCTTGCTTCACCGGTTGAGAATGGAGGGAAGTTATAGTGCAGGAAGAATTTTTCGTCGTGCTGAGAAATAACGCTGTCCACCATGTTGGCATCTTTTACAGAACCTAATGTTACAGCAGTCAGTGACTGAGTTTCCCCTCTTGTAAATACTGCAGAACCGTGAGCTCCCGGAAGGTAATCAATTTCCGACCAGATCGGGCGGATCGTCTGAGGATCACGGCCATCAAGACGGATATTGTCTTCAAGGATCATCTGACGCATTGCTTCTTTCTCTACATCATGATAATATACTTTTACGAAAGGAGTTACTCTTTCCAGCTCTTCTGTATCATCTGCATACTGTGCAAGAAATTCTTCAAGGACAGCCTTGAATTTTTCTCCTCTTTCTTCTTTTCCAGATGGCGTTTTTGCCACTTCGTATACTTTATCGTAGCACTCTTTCCAAACTTTCTCACGAATAGCTTCGTCGTGAGTTTCGTGGCTGTATTCTCTTTTTGGGAAAGCTTTACCTACTTTTTCAGCTAATCTTTCCTGAGCTTCAATTTGTTTTTTAATTTCAGCATGACCGAAGATGATGGCTTCCAGCATTTCCTGCTCAGAAATTTCTTTCATCTCCCCTTCCACCATTACGATAGAATCTTTGGTAGCTCCCACCATAATATCAAGCTCTGAATTTTTCAGTTCTTCATAGCTAGGATTAATGGCCAGTTGACCGTCAAATCTTACCACTCTTACTTCAGACATCGGTCCGTTGAAAGGAATATCGGTAATAGCGATGGCCGCAGAAGCTGCCAAACCTGCTAAATCATCAGGAATTGTTTTTCCGTCATAAGAAATCAAAGAGATCATTACCTGAACTTCAGCATGGAAGTCTTCAGGGAAAAGCGGACGTAGAACCCTGTCTACCAAACGCATCGTTAATATCTCCTGATCGGAAGGTCTTGCTTCTCTACGGAAGAAATTTCCAGGAATTCTTCCACCTGCATAGAATTTTTCTCTGTAATCTACCGTTAACGGTAAAAAATCTACACCAGGATTTGCTTCTTTATTGGCTACAACTGTTGCTAAAAGCATAGTTCCACCCATTTTTACTACAACAGATCCATCAGCCTGCTTAGCTAATTTCCCCGTTTCAATAGTGATTTCTCTGCCGTCTGCAAGAGTAATCGTTTCTGTAAACGCTTGAGGTACACTCATAAATTTGTCGTCTTAATACTCCGTATTGAGTATGAATTAATATTTAAACTCTTTAAATTTTCGTCTGCAAAGGTAACATATAATAATGAAATATTAAATTTTCAATCCCGGAAATAGCAATCCGGATGGTAAGATTCCGCTTATATATTTCAACAAAGCGGCCTAAATTACTTACAGAATGTTCAGCTTAATCATCCCATTTCATCATTTAAAGCATTTTTTCAAAAAAATTAAACAAAAAATCCGGTCATTTTCGTATTATTGTCTCAAAAAGTGAAAATAATATTTATACCCTATTAAAGGCTATTGGTTGCAGAAACAGCCTACTTCCCTTATATTTGCCCTGCTTCTCAAAACAGATATGCAGCAGACGAAACCAACTGAAAGAGCTAATCGTTCTTTTTCAAAATAAATAAATGTTTATGATCAATAAAGAAGTAACACAGAGCAGGAATTATACAGTTCCTTTAATCACAATCACTTTGCTTTTTTTTATGTGGGGGTTTATCACCTGTATGAATGATATCCTGATCCCCTACCTGAAACAGCTTTTCAAACTCACTTTTTTCGAATCGATGCTGGTGCAGTTCTGCTTTTTCGGAGCTTATTTTATCGGTTCCCTGATCTATTTCCTGATCTCTATTTCAAAAGGTGATCCTATCAACAAGGCAGGATATAAGAAAGGGATCATCTTTGGTATTTTCCTCGCCGCTTTTGGCTGTGTCTTATTTTATCCGGCCGCCACTTTTTCTTATTATCCTCTATTTTTGGGGGCTCTGTTTATTCTCGGGCTGGGTTTCACCGTGCTTCAGATTACAGCAAATGCCTATGTATCCTTGCTGGGCAGTGAAGAATCTGCTTCCAGCCGCCTGAATATGACGCAAGCTTTCAATGCATTCGGAACAACAATTGCCCCGGTACTTGGCGGACATTTGATCTTTGAATTTTTCTCATCGCCGGACGGTTCATTCAGTGCTGTGGCAACCAGAATTCCTTATCTGATCTTTGCCGGTATTCTTTTATTGGTTGCTTTATTGATTTCCAGGGTAAAACTGCCGTCTTTCCAGACCCAGGAAGAGGAAATTGTAAAAGGCTGGGGAGCTCTTCAGTTCAGTCATCTGAAATTTGGGGTTTTTGCCATGTTCTGCTATGTGGGCGGAGAAGTGGCCGTAGGAAGCTTCATCATCAGCTTTCTGGAACAGCCTCAGATTATGGGCTTTAATGAAATTATCAGCAAAAATTATCTTTCCCTGTATTGGGGCGGTGCCATGATCGGCCGTTTCCTTGGGGCCATTTCTTTAAACCAGTCATTAAGCCAGGGCAAAAAGGCAATATATATGCTGGGGGCAGCAGCCGCTGTTTTTCTTGTGATTTTCAGTATCGTAGATCTGAGCTTTGCCCAGATCAGTTTCTTCATAGGTTTTATTGTACTTAATTTTATCGCTTTCTTTATCGGTAAAGCAGCTCCAGCAAGAACCTTATCCATTTTTGCAGCAGTGAATGTGGTGCTTCTTATTTCAGCCATGGTCAATCACGGTGAGCTGGCGATGTACAGTATTTTGGGAATCGGAATTTTTAACTCCATTATGTTTTCCAATATCTATACGCTGGCTATTTCAGGATTGGGCAAATATACCAGCCAGGGATCTTCTTTAGTGGTAATGGCTATACTGGGAGGTGCTATCGTTCCTATCTTTCAGGGATATCTTGCAGATCAGTTGGGTGTACAGCATTCATTTATCATTCCTGTATTCTGTTACCTAGTGATTTTGATCTTTGGAGCATACTGCAGCAAATATTTAGGTCATGTGGAAAATACTGAAGCAAAATCCGGACACTAGATTTTAAAGCAATATTTTAATTAATCATATAAAGTGAGATGTTTTATAAACGTCTCACTTTTGTTTTAGTCAAGAAAATGTAACTTTTATACTAAATAATATACTTATCGGGTAATCAATACCTTTTACTATGAAAATTCAGTTACAGCTCGAATATTTCGCTTTTTTACTGTTAGGAATATTGGCTTTCAAGCAGACGGAACTTTCATGGTGGTGGTTTGCCGGGCTGTTTCTCGCTCCGGACATTTCGATGCTTGGATATACCGTGAATAATAAAACAGGAGCATTTTTCTATAACTTATTCCATCATTTTGGGGTGGCTGTTCTGATCTATCTTGCCGGGACTGCTCTTTCTCTTCCTTATCTTCAGATGGCAGGAGCCATTTTGTTTGCCCATTCGGCATTTGACCGATTACTGGGGTATGGATTGAAATATCCGGACAGTTTCCAGAATACCCATCTGGGAAAGATTGGAAAAGGAAAGAAATAAGTTCACAAAAAAAGCAGCTTCTTTCGAAACTGCTTTATCTTGACAATCTTTGTAGATTATTTTCTTAAACCTAGTTCAGCGATGATCGCTCTGTATCTTGCGATATCCTTATTTTTAAGGTAATCTAGTAAACTTTTTCTCTTACCTACCAATTTCACTAGAGATCTCTCTGTGTTGAAATCGTGACGGTTAGCCTTTAAGTGTTGAGATAAGTGATTGATTCTGTAAGTGAAAAGAGCAACTTGTCCTTCAGCACTTCCTGTGTCTGTTGCAGATTTTCCATGTTTTGCGAAAATTTCCTGCTTTTTTTCTGTTGTTAAGTACATTCCAATATTGTTTAATGATTATTATGTAACGGGTGCAAAATTACAACTATTTTTTAATTCAGCCAAACATTATTGATTTCGTGTATCAAAATTAATAGAAAAAAATGTTAAAAATTTCTTAACAAATTGTATGTCATCCAATGAAAAGGCAGTAATTTTGCATACGAATTACACAATGAAAAAATTTATATTCTTTACAGCGTTCAGTACTTTTTTATTAGTCGGTGTTATTTCAGTGAAAGCACAGAAAAATGCAGACAGTAAAACAAAAAAGATCTTATACTTCAATCCTGAGGTAGAACCTGATATTGAAGAAATTAAAGAACCTACCAATCTTGCTTTTTTCAGTGCTGTTTCCGATAACTTCAGCGGAAGAAAGAATAAAATACTCAGAGCCGAGGTTCAAATTCCTTTCAATAACATTGAAAAACAGACTATTACTGATTACTGTATCAATAACGATGCTGATTTTGCCGTTGTTCCCAAAGTAAGGTACTTCAAGGTAGGAATCGGTAAATATGTGTTTTCCAACCAGGTAGTGGTCAGTATGAAACTTTTTGATGCAGGCGGCAATCTGCTAACGGAAACAGATTATGATACCTACCGTAAAAACATGCGTCTTCTGGGTTCTACCGAAAACTCTATTAAAATTGGGACTGACGGGGCAATAAAAGATATTCTGAAAAAACTCAGAAAGCTTAAGTCTTCGGTTGAAACAGAGTTATAAGGGTAAATAGTCAATTTTGCTGCGCAAGTTAATGGTCAATTGGGATGTATAAATTCACCATTGACTTTTCACTATTCACAATCATCGTTGTTTAGCTGTGAACGGTCAGTTCTGCTGCGCAGGTCAATAGTCAATTGATGCGGCTTATAAAATTCACCCTTGACCTTCACCACTTGCCAATAATCAATATCTAACTGTAAATGGTCAGTTCTACTGAGCAGATCAATGGTCAATTGGGGCTGCTTATAAAATTCACCATTGACTCTTCACAATTCACATTTTCGCACCTCATTATTTTTTCAACAAGGTTCAAGAAACCTCAAAACGTATTGATTACTAGAACAATATTTTCATCATGTAGTGAATAATTAAATATTTTTTATTAATTTTAGTCGACAAACTAAAACTTATTCCATATGAAAAATTTAAAAAAGCTCAACAGAGAGCAACAGAGACAAATTAATGGCGGTGCTACTACCAGATGTAGTAACCCTACGAGACCTTGTTCCATCGGATGGTGCTGTAACGGAATTTGCTCACCAATAGCGTGCATTGACCCTGAGTTGTAATCCTTTTATTTTTAATTATTAAATTATTTAACATGAAAAATTTAAAAAAACTCAATAGAGAGCAACAGAAACAGATCAATGGAGGCGCTATTATCAAATGTAGCGCATCCCAACCGTGCTTCATTGGCTATTGCTGCTGGGGAGCATGCATGGAGTATGCCTGTATTGAAGAATAAGGACAGATTTTCATTTAACTGTAGAATTACTGAATATGAAAAATCTCAAAAAACTGACCAGAAAAGAGCAGCAGAGGATCAATGGTGGCAATCCTGCCAGAAAATGCCTCATCCATGAACAATGCAGATTCGGAGAATGCTGTGAAGGGGGAACCTGTATGCCCTCACAATATCCTTTATGTGGACCTATTCTTGAATAATATAGGTTTTATGAATTAAAATTTAATTTTTGAACATCCGCTCCGGCGGGTGTTTTTTGTTTCAAAAGTATATTATAAAGCATTTTACAGTTTAATTAATCCTTAATTTTCCTGCTTTCCTTCATAGTCTTAAATATTTGAATTATTTTTGCATATCCAAAAAATTTCACGTTTTGAATTCCAGAGACGAACTTATCTTTAATCCTGCCGATATTGCCGAAACTCTTAGCAACCTTCCTGCTGACGAGAGGCTTCTGGCATTTTTAAAAGTTCCGAAAGAGTATAAAGCAGAAGTTTTTTCCCATCTTGATCCTGATTTCCAGGAAGAAACCATCAGAAGCATCGGAAGCGAAGAAGTTTCTGAAATCCTGAACGGAATGACACCGGATGACAGGACTTCTCTTTTTGAAGACTTTCCGGACGAGCTGATCAAGTATTCAATCAATCATCTAAATCCACAGGAAAGAAGGATTGCCTTAAAGCTTTTAGGCTATGATTCTGATTCCATTGCCCGTCTGATGACTCCTTATTACATCCAGATCCGTAAAGAATGGACGGTAAAAAGATGTCTGCAGCAGATCAAAAAAGTAGGTAAAAGAGTGGAAACCATGAACCATCTGTATGTGGTAGATGAAAGAAACCGCCTGATTGATGATATTGCGTTGGGAAGCTTGCTTTTAGCCGAAGAAGATACGCTGATCTCAGAAATCACCGACAATCATTTCGTTGCAATTACCACAACGACTTCCAAGGAAGACGCAGTAACCTACTTTGAAAAATATGACAGAACTGCCCTTCCCATCATCACAGAAGCCGGTGTTCTTGTAGGTATTGTAACCATTGATGATATCCTTGACCAGATTGAGCAGCAGAATACGGAAGATATTCAGAAATTCGGGGGTCTTGAAGCTCTGGATGATCCTTATACCCAAACTTCCCTGATGGAAATGGTGAAAAAAAGGGGAACATGGCTGATTATCCTTTTCTTTTCAGAAATGCTTACCGCCTCTGCAATGGGTTATTTTGAGGATGAAATTCAAAAGGCTGTAGTTCTTGCACTGTTTGTCCCTCTTATCATTTCCAGTGGAGGAAATTCCGGTTCCCAGGCAGCAACCCTTATTATCAGGGCTATGGCACTTCAGGAAATCGGTCTTAAAGACTGGTGGTACGTCATGAGAAAAGAAATCTTTACGGGATTATTCCTGGGCGGTATTCTTGGAGCTATTGGTTTTTTAAGAATCCTGATCTGGCACAAAATAGGACTTTTTAATTATGGAGAGTACTGGCCTTATGTAGGTTTAAGTGTAGCCGTTTCCCTTGTTCTAATTGTTCTATGGGGAACACTTTCTGGCTCTATGGTTCCTTTTATCCTTAAAAAACTGAATCTCGACCCTGCTACTTCTTCTGCCCCGTTTGTAGCCACCCTGGTCGATGTTACCGGGCTTATTATTTATTTTTCCGTTGCCGGACTTTTCCTGACAGGAAAACTTTTGTAATTTAGGCAGACAAAGTCTGAATATGAAAGTCGTTTCTCTAGTCCCCTCTATCACAGAGGCATTATTTGATCTTGGCCTTACTGAAAATGAAGTGATCGGAAGGACCAAATTCTGTATCCACCCTGAAGGTAAAGTAAAAGGGGTACCTATTATCGGTGGCACGAAAAACATCAATATTGATAAAATTAAGGCTCTCAAACCGGATCTTATCCTGGCCAATAAGGAAGAGAATGTCAAAGAGCAGGTGGAAGCGCTGATGGAAGGCTATAAGGTTTTAGTAACAAATATCGAGACCATCGAAGATAATTATTATCTGCTTAAAAACCTCGGAAATATCTTTAATAAAGAAGAAAGAGCCCAACAGTTCAATCTTAAGATTTATGATGTTCTGGAACAGTCTAAACTTAATTCAACAAATGTAAAAACAGCTTACCTCATCTGGAAAAATCCTTATATGACTATAGGTTCGGATACTTTTATCCATAAGATTTTAACAGAAATAGGTTTTGAAAATATTTTTAAAGATAAAACCCGATACCCCGAAATTCAAATGGAAGATCTTGCCGATGCAGATGTGATCATGCTCTCTTCCGAACCATTTCCCTTCAAAGAAAAACATATTGAAGAGATGAAAGCATTTTACCCCGATAAAAAGATCATGATTGTAGATGGAGAAGCTTTTTCCTGGTATGGAACGCATATTGCAAAATGCGGGGATTATTTTAAAGAATTATTGGCAGAAATTCATGCCATGCAGCAGTAAAGAAGCAAAAAAGTTTAAACACTTAAGAATATTTAAGTTTATTTAAAACGCAGAGAAGAGCACTTAAGTTTATTGAAAATCAAATGTTTTCAATTTTTCTAATGACAGAAATTCGTCGGATCAAAGTTCCCCTCCCCCAGATGGGTGGCAAAAATTCAAAGAATTTTTGACGTGGTGGTAAAAAAAATTCAGTAATCTCAACTGTTGACTGATGCTCTTGAAGTTAATAGCTTCCATACATTCTGGTGGCTTCGAGTGCCTCAGCCACCCAGATACGCCAGCTGGTTCGTTCCTCAAAACCTAAACCAATAAAAAAGCTCCAATCTAAAATCGGAGCTTATATTTCAAATTGAACATTCAATTACAAAATCTTGGAAACCTCATTACAAAGCCATTCCAGCAATTCGCGGTCCTCTTTTGTGAACGGATCCACAGTATGGGAATCAATATCGATCTGGCCTATATTCTGACCGTCTTTAAAGATAGGAACTACTATTTCAGCTTTTGTATCAATAGAGCAGCTTAGGTAATTGCTTTCCTGGTGAACATCCGGAACTACGAATGTCTCATTGGAAACGGCAACCTGTCCACAGATACCTTTTCCGTAAGGGATGATGGTATGATCTGTAGGAGCTCCTACATAAGGACCTAATTTTAGTTCATCCTTATCCCCGTTCTTAAAGTAGAAACCTGTCCAGTTGAAGTAGGAAATTTCCTGATCCAACAGGTGACATACTTTCTCTAACTTTTCTTCTGTATTATGTTTGGGACTTTCAAGAATGGAAGAAAGTCTTTTTTTTATTTCTGACATTTTATTTATTTTTAGGAGAATTGTTTGAAGGAAAGTTCTTCTTTATAGCCGAACATTCCACGTTCTTTTATCATTTCTGCAACACCCTCAGGAACCTGGTTTTCCCAGCCTTTAATGCAACATGCAATTTTTCTTAAGATTTCTCTGGAATAGATTTCCAGGAACTCAGGGTTATGATTGGTAATATCTACAATACGGTTATTGTGCTTGAAATATTTGTAAAGCTCTTTTAGATTCTCTTCCACTTTAAGATTCGAAGAATCCAGTAATTCATGGGTTTCAGGATCTTTGTACGGATAAAGGTATACCCTCATGCCGTTTCTGAAGAACTTTCCGAATGCTTCCAGAATCCCTCCCGAAAGATCTTTATAATATTTCTCGTCAAATACCATCAGAAGGTTATTCACTCCCATGGCAACCCCAATATCTCCGGTGGTGTAAGAGGCAAAATAATCGATCAGTCTGTAATATTCCGAGAAGTTTGAAATGATAACGGTGTATCCCAGTTTGCCCAGAATGTCCACCCTGTCCATAAAGTCCCTTTCATCGATGTCACCATCTGCCCTAAGGTTTGAAATGGTAATTTCAATAAGCACTTCTGTTTGCTCATGAGTACAGGTAGCGTCTTTCTGAAACATTTCCAGACCGTTTTTAAGCATGTCGATATTCACCTTCGTTACCGGTCTGAAGCTTCCTCTTACCGCAAATATGTTTTTTTTGTATAAAACATCGGCAGGCAGCATGTTGCTTCCCTGGGAATTGAAAATCACAGCATCTGTCATTCCATGCTTCACCAGCTGCAAAGACATCAGTCGGTTATCTACATAATCAAAAGCAGGTCCGCTAAAATCGATCATATCAATTTCGAGACCGTCTTTTGCAATGTCGTCGTATAAAGATTCAATTAAAGTTCGTGGATTATCGTAGTAGTTGAAAGCACCGAAGATAAGGTTTACTCCCAGATTCCCTAAAGTTTCCTGCTGCAGGGTAGCATCATTTTCGTTAAACTTTACGTGGATCACGATCTCATTGTAATCTTCATTTTCTTTTGTCTGGAAACGGATTCCTACCCAGCCGTGGCCTTTCAGTGTTTTGTCGAAATTAATAGTCGTTACCGTATTCGCATAAGAGAAAAATTTTCTGTTCGGATTATTTTCCCTCGAAATTCTTTCTTCAATTAATGCTACTTCATAACGCAGCATTTTGCGAAGCCGGTTTTGGGTAACATATCTGTTTTTGGCTTCTTTTCCGTAAATGGCATCACTAAAATCTTTGTCATAAGCAGACATTGCCTTAGCAATTGTACCTGAAGCCCCTCCTGCTCTAAAAAAGTGACGAACAGTCTCCTGCCCTGCTCCAATTTCTGCGAAAGTACCATAAATAGTAGGATCTAGATTAATTGTTAATGCTTTTTGTTTAGGAGTTAGTTTCTGATACATTAGGACGTAAAATTTTTCGTAAATTTACCAAAATTAAACCAACCTCAAAAGAAAATGAAGTTGAAATTTTTAGGAACCGGTACTTCCCAAGGTGTACCCGTTATAGGCTGTACTTGCGAAGTATGTACCTCCGAAAATCCCAAAGACAAACGCTTCCGCTCCTCCGTAATGATTACTACAGAGGAAAGCAGGAAAATACTGATCGACTGTGGACCGGATTTCAGGGAACAGATGCTTCTTAATCACGAACATAACGTAGATATTGCTCTTCTCACCCACGAACACAATGACCATGTGATCGGGCTTGACGATATGCGCCCGCTAATATTTAAAAGCGGAAAAGACATGCCCATCTATTGCTATCAAAGGGTCGGTCATGAGATCAAAAAACGCTTTCCCTATGCCTTCACTGATGTAAGATATCCGGGAGCGCCTGCTTTCGAGCTTCATGAAATTGAAAACAAGCCGTTCCAGGTTTTGGATACGGAAATTACACCCGTTGAAGTGATTCATTATAAAATTACAGTCTTTGGATATAAGTTTAAAAACCTGGCTTATATTACCGATGCCAATTTCATTTCAGATACGGAGAAAGAAAAGCTGAAGAATCTGGATGTGCTGATCTTAAACTGCATCCGGAAATTTGATCCGCATCCTGCCCATTTTGTTCTTCCGGATGTGATCGCTCTGTTTAAGGAACTACAACCTAAAAAATTATTTTTAACCCACATCAGCCATCATATGGGATTGCATGATATTGAAGATAAGGAGCTTCCGGAAGGAATGCATCTGGCCTACGATGGTTTGGAAATAGAATTTTAAAATTTTTCCTTCAAAAAGCTTTTGAACATTAAAAAAAGTTTCTATATTTGCACACCAATTTAACACATGCCCAGGTGGCGGAATTGGTAGACGCGCTGGTCTCAAACACCAGTTCTTAGGAGTACCGGTTCGATCCCGGTCCTGGGTACAAAAAACCTCTGAAATCATTTGATTTTCAGAGGTTTTTGCTTTTTAGGGTGGTCAAAAGGGTGGCTGAAATTTTAAGACACTTCAATTACACTCAATTTTATAATTACTCTTTTTTCCCTACAAACGAAAATACCGTGTTTTTACGGATTCGTATTATAATTATTTTTTCGATTTTAGTCCTTAAACATTTTTTTAATATAAAAAATCTACTTTACGGAAAACCGTAATGAATTTTAGAATATTTGAAATATTTTGGCACTTAATTAAAAACACAATATATATGTGGGCAGATAATGAAACATCAGAAGATTTACTAGGATTTAAAGTACATGCGGATCTATTAATTGATATAATAAATGACGAATCGGTTTTACCAATCACAATAGGTGTTTTTGGCGATTGGGGTAGCGGAAAGTCTAGTATCCTTCAAATATTGAAAAATGAATTTGATAAGCCTGATAATGAAGATTCATTATGCATTTACTTCAATGGATGGACTTTTGAAGGATATGATGATGCCAAAGCAGCATTGCTTAATTCTATTTTAAAGGAATTAGAGGATAACAAAAAAATAACAGCCGAAATAAAAGAAAGTATAAAAGAGAAGGCAAAAAAGTTATGGAAATCTATTGATTGGATGCGTGGGGCTGGAATGCTTCTAAAAAATATTGCATTACCTGCAGTATCCGCATATTTTACTGGAGGAATTAGTCTAGCACCCTATGCAATACAAAAAATTTCTGAATGGGGTAATGATCCAAATGAAATAATAAAAAGATTACAATCAGAAGAGGGCAAAGAATTACTTCAATCTTTCATTAAGGAACAAAATGAAGAAAGTAAAACCAAAACAAATGCAGTTTCAGAATTCAGAAAAGACTTTGAAGATCTATTAGAATCAACAAACTTTAAAAGACTAATAGTAATCATTGATGATTTAGATAGATGTAGTCCTGAAAGAATTATTGAGAATTTAGAAGCTATTAAATTATTTTTAAACGTTCCTAAAACAGCTTTCATAGTTGGAGCTGATCCTAGAATTGTTAAGTATGCTATTGAAAATAAATATCGAAATAACAAAGAAATTGAAGAAGATAATAATAGGATTGTAATTGATTACCTAGAGAAGCTAATACAACTCCCTTACTCTTTACCCAGACTTTCTGAATCAGAAGTAGAAACATATATTTCTATGCTTATATGCAAAAAAGAGATCACTGCAGATAAATTTAAAATTATACATGATTCCTTTCATAAATATCGAGAAAAAAATAAATACTCTGCTTTTGGTCTTTCAAACTTTAAAGAGTTATTAGAAAACGATGATTTTGAAAAAATCAAATCAAATATAATTACAATTCCATCATTAGTACCTCTAATCACAAATAGCTTATATGGAAACCCTAGACAGATAAAACGTTTTCTAAATACATATACTATACGGAAACGTCTAGCTAAAGTTGCCTCTTTAGATAATTTTAATGATGCTATTCTTGCAAAATTAATGATACTCGAATATTCAGAACCGAAGCTTTTTAAAGAACTGTTTAATTGGCAAATTAATCAAGAAGGTAATCCTAAAGAAGTTATTGATATTGAAGCTCTGTGTAAAGATAAAAATGAGAATGATATTTTAGATGAATTAAAAAATTCTGATTATAAAGATTGGAGTAGACCAAAAGTAATAAAATGGCTAAAGGTTGAACCGTTACTTACTGGAACTGATTTAAGAGATTATTATTGGATAGCAAGAGATAAATTAAATGATTCTATTAGTTCTTCAAGTCTCATACCACCAATTGTTAAAACATTATTTAACGATCTTTCACCGGAAAGTATGCCACTTGCTGTTACTAAACTTCTTTTAACAGATCAATTTATTCCACTCACAGCTATTGAAAAAGATCAATTTTTCAAATTATTGTCAGATAATCTAAAAAGAAATTCTACTCAAAAACGATTACATGATATTTTCAATATCATGATTGAAGAAAAAATAGAAAATGCCGGATATCAATACATTGAAGCTCTCAAGATGATAAGCATCAGTAATATTGAACCAGCAGTCGCAACTAGACTTTCAAAATATAAAAATGATGCAGAGCTAGGTGAGTTTTTACGTGAATATTTTAAAGATGGAAAATCTAAAGCAAGTAAAGCATTTAATATAAAATAACTATGGGAACATCAAAATCTTTTTCAGAAACTAGCCAATCAATGGTTCCTAATTGGAAACAATTAAGCTCTTCAATGACAAGGAATTGTGACGCCTCTACTCTACCTACTACCAAATTACAAAACATAATGAAAAATTTCGTAGAAGCTCTTGGTGGGTCAGCTATAGGAGGAAGAGGAGAATCTAAAGTAGCTGGAAGAAGTAGTATAAAGACAGCGAAAAAAATAGGGGGATTTTTTTCAACCTTTTCAGGATCTGGAAACATTAGAGACACACTAACAGCAACCGGATTAACAGATATTGAAAACAAGACAGTTGGAGATATTATTAATCATCTTATTGAATACTGCTCTGGAAGCGCTACCACAATTGATGATAATGCTGCGAAAGAGGCAACAAGACTATTATTAGAAGAATTTATAGGAGAAGCAAATTCTATCGATGAAGTACAAGAATTATTATCAGAAACTTTGGAATCAAAATCTTTAGCAGAAATCATAGTAAAATATTTTAGCTATTATATAAACGAAGTATTATCAAGATGGTTTTATGAGAATTTAATAAAAAACAAAAATGAAAATGATTGCAATAATCTTTTTAACCAGATAAAAAGATTTATAGTAGAAAGGGTTTCTGCTGTTCATGAAAGAACTCCGCTAAATAATGTTGACTGGAGTACAGAGGAAGCAGATAGGCTAATAAAAAACATACAGCAAGATGTATTAAACGTATTTGAATAATTATGAGAGTTACAGTATTAATAAACGATTCCGAGTATAGAAAGTTTTCTGACATCAAACTCTGTTACACAAAATATGACGGAACTGAAAAACAGGTGTCACTTTTATTCAGTGATTATGAAAGAGTTTTCGATTATATCACAGACCATACTTCTATTAAATTTGATTTTTTCTTAATTTCAGCAATAATATATGGGGTTGATAATTTATTAAGTAGAAATATTTACTCTAATGATGGCTGGACAAGGGATATCGAGGTTGAATTGCCTGTCAACAATCTACATAATTGGCAAGGTAACGAAGACCGACTAGTAGAAATTTTAAATTTTTTAACAGGAGATAATTGGACAGTAACATTTGTACAAAATACCCAAGAGAATTATTATTCTCCTCGACCTTTGTCAAGAAGAAGCAAAAACCTTCCAATAAATTATGACAAAAATTTAATAAAATCAGTAAGTTTATTCTCAGGAGGTCTTGATTCACTTATAGGCATTATCAATGAGTTACAAATTTTAGAAGATGGAAAAAAAATATTGTTGGTTTCACATTTTGATAATAAATCAAAAGGGCCAAACAGTGATCAACTCAAACTTTTAACCCATTTAAATAGAAAATATCGCGACAAAATATACTGGGTACAGTCAAAATTAGCTCTTTCTAGAAAAGACAATGATGGAATTAAATTCAATGTAGAAAAAAACTACAGAAGTAGATCATTATTTTTTATTGGTTTAGGGTGCTATCTATCACCTATTAATAAATTGATTATACCAGAAAATGGAACCATTTCAATCAATTATCCTTTAACACCTTCGAGGGTAAGTTCATTAAGTACCAGAACTACGCATCCTTTTATTTTGAAGAAGATTCAAGAGCTTCTAGATGTTATGGGAATAGATATGATAATTTCAAATCCATATACCTTTAAAACCAAAGGAGAAATGATTTTAGAATGTTCTAATCAAATTTTTCTGAGAGAAATATATATGCATTCTGTCTCTTGTGGTAAAAGAGGTAGAAGACAACATCATCGTGATAATCCTGATGAAAATCATCATTGTGGACGATGCATGCCTTGTATTTATAGAAGAGCAGCATTAAATAAAGCAAATCTTGATGATGAGAGACAGTATGGAAACTTTATTACTAAAGTTCCTTCACTGGGGAAAAACGATTTACCAGCTCTTTTTAATTATTTAAAAAAAGATATTTCAGTAGAGAAAATGGAGAGAGATTTAATAGTCAATGGAAATATTGATAATTTGCCCCTAAATAATTATGCACAAATGGTATTAAGATCTAAAGATGAAGTTTTAAGTTTATTCAGAGATAAAGGTAATACCTTTGTAAAAACAAAACTGAATCTTAGATGATTATTGATACTCATTGTCACATTGATTTATATCCAAACCCTGAAAAGATATTACAAGAATGTATAAAAGCGAATTTAACTGTAATTTCTATGACTAATTTACCTAGTCATTTTGAGATGGGCTATCCACATTTTCAATCGCAAAAAAGAATTAGAATAGCTTTAGGAATGCACCCTTTATTTGCAAATCTACACGAAAAAGAATTTAAATTATTTCTGAAAAATATTTCTAAGACTTCTTACATTGGAGAAATAGGATTAGATTTCTCGAAAGAAGGTTATTCCACAAAAGAAATTCAAATAAAAACATTTACTCGAATTTTAGAAAATATTGCGGATCAAAAAAAAATATTGAGTATACATTCTAGGAGAGCTGAAAAAGAAGTCATTGAACTGTTGGACAGATATAAAATAAAATCTGCAATATTTCATTGGTATTCGGGACCATTACATTTAATAGATAAGATTGCTGACTTAGGTTACTACTTTTCTGTTAATATTGCAATGACCAAATCAGAGAATGGAAGAAAAATAATACAAAGAATTCCGATAAATAAAGTATTAACGGAAACAGATGGTCCATTTACAAAAAATAATAATGTTACTTCAAAGCCAATAGATGTAAAAAATTTACATCAATATCTTTCTAATGTTTGGGAAATCTCATCTTATGAAGTAGAAAAAGTAATTGGAAGAAATTTTAGTAATTTGGTAAGTAATATAAGATAAAAATCAAAATATTAATATGTAAGTATAGTCAATCAAGCCATACATCAATTAAATGAGTGGAAAGAAGTTTAAATCCATACCAATGAATGATAAATTTTTAAAAAACAAGGAGTCTGAGAAATGATAACTAAAAATTTAATTAACTTATTATTCTGGAAACTCTTTCCTTGCATTTGAAACCTTACGATAAATAGCTTATTAGCAATTAACTACAGGAGATATTTAGTAATATAAAATAGCATCTAAAAACTAATATTATGAATTTAAATTTAACTTGGACTAACTTTAATGATATTCAACAAAAAATCTTAACTGAATACTGCAAACTTTTAATTGATGAAGGATTTAGTAATAATGAAACAAATATTTTCACATTGTATAATCAAGATAATTCTTATGTAATCATTAATATTTTGAAAGATCACATTTTTGTCAATAAACAGAGATGGATAAATTCAAAATACTTAAATTCAAAGTATAATTTTATTGAACCTCAATTAAATGCGGCAAAAACAGGAGCTCGATTTAAAGAAATTATTGACAACCTTATTTTAGCTAAAGAAGCTGATGAAGACAAAAACATAGCATATTTTGAAATTGTAAAAAATATGATAGCTAAATTGAAGGAAGAGCATGAATTTGCAGATCTTTATGATTTCGATTGTCAAATTAATAGAATGAGAAAGTTGATAAAACATGAAGGATATAATAAAAGTACCTTTATTTTCAATTTTAATAAATTAAATGTGATACTTATTTTTGAAGGAAATTCGGAGCATAAATCAAGTTATCTTCCGATTGAATCTCTTTTAAGTAATACGGTTGAAGAAAATATAGAAATACTTATGTCTTTCAATGGTATGGATAATTTTATAGGAGTTAATGGATTTTTTTAAAGGGCATGATCAGAAAAAAAAATCTATAAAATGTCACTAATTAATTTTCAATTCGGAGAATTTGAAAGTAGTTCTCCTGGCTGGTTCGGTTGGCTATCACTTTTTTCTTCAATAACTATAACATCTTTAAGTATCTGGTTTGCATATTATTTAGGTGAAAAAACATATAAAAGAGATAAAGATGATAAAGCCTCAGAAGAGGCAAGAAATATAAAATCTGAAAATGAATTGTTTACAAACAGTCTACTAGAATTACAAAATAGTGTTCAAATACAAATTGGCTTTTTAAAAGAATATATAGAAAACAAAGATTTCAGATTAAAAATCAATCCTACACTTCAAGTTAACTTTTTGAAGTTTATTAAAGTAAAAACTTTATATAGTGAAAGATCTGATCAGGAAATAAGAACTTTAAATCACTTGTTAGCTAGTTTATATTCTAATGATACAATTTTGGAGAATTTGAGATCAGAACTAAATACTTTTATTTCAAAACATAATATTCATGAGGCAAAATTTAAAAATGGATATAGACAAATTTTTTACACAAAATTTTTAAAATTTTCTAACCTACGGAGTATTGATTACAGAGAAAGTGCAGGAAAAATAGAATGGGCTTATCATGCCGATGATGTATTTATGCAAGAGTATTTTAAATTAACACAATCTGATATAGCGAATGACGATACATCAACGGCTAACCATAATAAAATTGATGAAAATTTTTTATTACCAATAATCGAATTATCAAAAAATTATGTTCCAAGAGACCCTATTGCCATAGAGGCTCTTGATTTAGCAAATGATGCCCATTCAGCTTATTTAGACATGCGAGCTCTTACTGATGCTCATTTTAATATTATTAATAGTTATTTAACTACACTAGAAGATCTAAATGTAGAAATTCAGGAATTTTTAACAACGTAATCAACTGTGCAAAGATTTCAAAACTTGCATATAAAGATAGAGATTTAAAGAAAAAAAAAATTGAACAAAGGAGCAATGAATGACAAGCGTTTTGAAAAAACGAGCAGTCTGAGGAAGTGACGACTGAAAAATTTACCAATAAATACTTATCCCCGTTAAAAATTTTTTTTTGAAAAAATAATAAATAAAATCTGAACGACTTAACAGCAGAATTTATGTGAATTAGTAATTGAGATACCACCCTAGACAAAGTTTATATATTATCTTTTTCCAAATCTTGTTCAAGTTTGGATTCCAATAAAGTTGGTTGTTTTTTAATATCCGATAAAATCTTTTCTAGATCAGCTTTCTGAAGTTTATCATTCAAAAATTGGTAATTATTACTTAGTTCTTTTTTAGCATTCGGTTTAACTCTGGAACCAGTCCAATATTTTTCCAATACTGAAACGCCTACATTTTTCCTTATTCTTTCTCCTTCAGCTCTAACAACAAACTGGACAGGTATTAATCCATTTGCATTAATTTTCTCTTTTCTTAATTCAAAACTTACTTACACTATTCAAATATACTGATATTTAGATAGTTTAAGAACATTAAAATTAACTAAAAAATATACGGTAGTTCAGTCCTGGGTACAACAGTTAAAAGCAATCTATTTTTATAGATTGCTTTTTCTATTTTTAGAAACTGAAATTCAAGCCTGTATCCCCACGAAAAATGTTCAAAATAAAATTATAGTCGTTTTATACAGTTCGACCAATCTACCAATAACCGTTATTTGCAGCTTTGAGATGTGTTTAAAATTAAGTAAATTGCAAGCCTTTAAGTCTCTTTTACAATGTCCAATTTTGAAATATTTTTCGATTACATTCAAGAAATATCAGGCAAAATACTGTCGGAAGAAGATAAGCTCTTGCTTACAGCACATTTTAAACCTCGAAAACTTCGAAAACGACAATATTTTTTACAGGAAGGCGACGTGTGCAAATTTATTGCGTTTATTGTGAAAGGTTCTGCCAAGACATTTACAGTAGATGAAAAAGGACACGAAAATATATTGAGATTATCAGTGGAAAATTGGTGGCTCACAGATTTCGAAAGCTTTTATCGTTTGACGCCAAGCCTCTATAATATTGAAGCGTTAGAGGAATTGGAACTACTGCAAACAACAAATGCAGAAATTGAGGAATTTCTCAAATATATTCCCGCCTTTTCAGCAATGTCGAACATAATCAGTCAAAATAGTACTATTGCTTCGCAAAAGAGAATGAACACTATTAACTACTCGGCTGAGGAACGCTATGAGGAACTGGTGAAAAACTATCCGTATTTTTTGCAGCGGTTTTCACAACAAATGATTGCCTCTTACCTTGGATTATCTTCTGAAACTCTGAGTAGAATCAAGAAAAATACATTAAAATAAATCCTTTGCATAAAAATATCGAAAACCTCCCTCTTCTTGATATAACAACTTATTAATGAATGCCTGATTCTTTAAAACTTTGTTGATTTGTTCTAAATCACAGCTTTTAATAAATTAAAGTTTTAAGTAAAGATTTTACGCTTTTGCTATTCTACTCCATCCGAAACTTTTGATTTTACATTTTTCATAAACTTCTATTTTACAATCATTTACTTAACCTTTCTTGATTAAAGTCATTGGTTTCAATTGATATTTATCACCATTAAACAGTGATGAATATCAATGCACAGCTTGATGTGATGCTGCAACTTTGTAATATAATTCAGAACATAAAAAATCTGAAAATATTAATCAATTAATAATAAAATCATGAGTAAATTAGAAAATAAGGTAGCGATAGTTACCGGTGCTGCCAAAGGAATAGGCGCAGCTATTGCAAAACATTTTGCGTACGAAGGCGCAAAGGTTGTTGTAAATTACGCTTCCAGTAAAGAAGCTGCGGAGAACGTGGTAAAGGTGATTACTGATCATGGTGGTGTTGCCATAGCTATACAGGCCGATGTATCCAATGAAGCGGATGTGAGCAGAATGTTTGAAGAAACACAAAGAGCTTTCGGCACGCTTGATATCTTAGTTAACAATGCTGTATCGCAAGGATTTGCACCAATTGAACAAATTACGGTGGAAGATTTCCATAGAAGTTTCGATGTTAATGTATTAGGAACTATATTGACTATCCAGTCTGCTTTGAAACTTTTTGGAGAAAAAGGTGGAAATATCATCAATATCAGTTCAGGTGCAAGTAAATCGCCACTTCCTAATGCATCAGTTTATTCTTCAACCAAAGCTGCAATAGACGCTTTCACCATTGCATTGTCTAAAGAATTAGGCGCAAAAAATATTCGTATTAATTCTATTTTGCCGGGTGCTACAGACACAGAAGGCGCAACAAGTGCGGGTGTTACAACTGGCAGTGATTATGAAAAAATGTTTGTTGAAAAAACACCGCTGGGCCGCAGAGGACAACCTGCAGATATCGCGAAAGCCGTGGTATTTTTAGCTTCTGATGATGCAGCATGGATCACGGGTGAACAGATTTCCGTTTCAGGTGGTATGTATGGTTTCTAAATCGTAGCTGCAAAAAATGAAAAATTGCAAAGTTTATTCTCGCAAAAATTCTCAATAATTAAATTAAAACAATAGGTATGACCGGAGCTGGAATGGTTTCCAAGTCCTGATTAGTAACAATCTTGGCTTACTTGAAGCAGGCGGCAAATTACAACAGTTTAACTGGCCGTTAAATAGTCAAAATTTAATTAACTATAAAAAGCGGCGCCAATTCCCAGTCAACAAATTTATGCTCGAATTGACATACCGTTGTTTGTAAAGCAAACATTTGAATCATTTTATATGGGTAATGTCTCGCAAAAAAATTCAGTACAGTTTGTTAAACCTCAGTATTTACTGGGGTTTTTAGTTTTTAGTAAAAAGAAAATATCCAACCAGAAAAAAGTTTTGAAATTGATAATGTTTTGACATATATATAAATCTTGTTTTTTACTTGAAGGTCTAAGGTAAAATTATACAATAAAAACAAATTATGAAATTTTGCATAATAATATCTGTGAATATGAATAAAAGTGCCAATAATTTTATCATTATTTGGCACTTTTTGAGACTGGAAAATTGATGAGAATTATAATGATTAAAGAAAAGTTACAAACTCTTCAAATGGTTTGCGTATTTTTTCCAGTTTTAGATTCCAGTCATTTTCCTGATCTCTATATCCCAAAGCCAGCAGCATTGAGCTTCTTAAACCTTTGGATGGAAGTTTCAAAAATTCATCCAGCGCTATCGGGTCAAAACCTTCCATTGGTGTAGAATCAATTCCTGCAGAGGCAGCCTCAAGAATCGCTAAACCCAGTGCTATATTGGCCTGCTTGGCTGCGTGATGAAAGTTTTCTTCGATACTCATATTGCCGAAAAATTGTTTCGAAAATTCTCTTTGCTTATTATACTTAATCGAATCAACATTGCGTTTTTCTGTCAGATAATCAAAGACTTTATCTATTCTCTCTTTAGAATATTCATCCCAGACTGCAAAAACCAAAAGATGTGAAGATTCTACAATCTGAGCCTGATTCATTGCGATGGGCAATATTTTATTTTTGATTTCGGCATTACTGATAACGATGATTTCGTAGGGCTGTAATCCAATTCCCGAAGGAGCAAGACGAGCTGCTTCCAAAATATTATTGATTTTTTCAGAAGAAATTATCTCACCCGTCATTTTTTTTGTGGCGTATCTCCAGTTCAATAATTCTATTATATTTTTCATTCCTTTTTATTTTAAATCAAGGTAAATGATTATTGACATTTACCTTGATTAGTTTAAAATATTTAGAAAATGCCTAACTGACCTAAAAGTATTGTTGCAGCAGTGTAACAATGGAATGATTTTATTTTCCCGTTTTCAATTTTAAAAACATCACAACAAGGGGTCTGCATTGTTTTATTTGTCGCAGGAATTGTTCCGGAAGGTAACTCAAGCGGGCCTTTATGCGTTCCGTTTAAAGATAATTCCACAACCACGGTATTCTCATTTTCCAAAACATAAAGATCATACAATTCTCTGTGCATATCCGGAAAAGCTGTTGCATAAATATCTACTGTTTTTCCGATGTCTTGTCCATAATACTTTGTTCCTGCAGATACGTCCCAGAAATATCCGTCTTCTGCAAAAAGATCTACAAAACCTTGCGTATCTTGTTCTTCTGCGATTCTGTATAACTCACGGATTAATTTCTCATTTTCTGAATTTTGATTGATTACTGATGCTTTCATAATTGATTATTTTTAAAATTGTTAATTGTTAATGTTATTTTGATGTAAATTTTAATTTTTGTGATTTAATTATTTGTTGTCTACAAAAACATACAATTTGGCTGCTTTTCCGTTTTCAAAAACAAAGAGATCCATTCCTGTTACAGCATCAGGTTTTTCAGGAGTTCCGTTTTGCCAGTAGAGTCTTGCAATGTTGTGATTAACCTCTATTGCTTTGATATGAGAAAATTTAGACTTTGGGCTTTTCTGCTGCAATCCATCCACAAAACCATTGATTTCTTTGTGGCCGACTGCAATAAAATGACGATCTACCATTTCAATATCTTCAGCATAGATTTTTGCCATTAAAGCTTCACGTTTTTTAGGGTCTTTCTCATTCCAGATGGCTAAATGCACCTCTACCAAAGATTGGATCTCTGCTTCTGAAATTTCTTTTGAACCTGGCTTTTCTGTTTGATTTTTCACAGCATCTTTAGGTGACCATAGAATTGTTGCAGGATTTTTTTTCTCGTAACCTTTTCCGTTTGGATAAGAAACCAGTTCCATTTTAGAGCCCCAAGGTGTTAAAAAATATACCCAGGTTTCGCCTTCTGTATCTCCTGATGGCATCAAAAATGGTTCTCCCAGGAATTGTACGTCTTTACCTTTGAGATAAGCTACACTTTTTGTAATATCATTGGTATAAAAAGCAATGTGGCTCGCCCCGATATCGTCTCCCCCCGGTTGCTGGGAATTTCCATTGTTGTTCTGATATTCAAATAATTCGATGCTGGCTCCCGTTCCTGCTTTTACCATTTTGAAGGTTACCGGACCTGTTTTGGGATTCATATGATTGTTCTTTTTCCACCCATCATCCAAAGGAATCGGGCCTAAACTTGTTACCACGGAAAATCCTAAAACATCAGTGAAAAAGTTTACCGCCTGGTTCATATTCGGAACGTTGATTCCCACGTGGTCGATTCCAAGAATTCCTGTTTTTTCCTGTGCTGAAGAATTTGAAACTGTCGCTGATAATAAAAGTGCACTTGCTACTGCTGTTGCGTTTGCTTTGATTTGCTTTTTTAAATTGCTCATTGTGGTCAATTTTGTTGTTATTTTATGAAGCAAATTTCCAACATTCAGGAGCCTTCATCCATTGACAAAAGCTTGAAAAAAAAGCAAACAAATGTCAATGAAATTGAACTTTTTAAGATTCAACGGTGATATTGGGATTTAATGTTTAGAAATAAAAAAAGGTTGAAGCATAAATTCTTCAACCTTTATCTATTTATTTTGAAATTAATTAGTCATTATACTTTGCAAGCCATTTAGCTTTAAGTTCGGCTCTGGCATTGATGAATTCGAGGTCTGTTCCCTGAGCTACAGCATCCAGTGGAAAACGCAACGGACGAGAGCCTTCTTTCATTTGTATTAATTCCAATATCCCGTCTGCAATGGTTTGCGGATTCATATTGAATTCTTTCATTTTTCCAAATAATGCAGCACCGATAGCATTAAACTGCTCTGTGGCAACCGGATTATAGGCTTCAGAAATTTCAGGTTTATCCGAATTAACACCTGCTTTTTCACCCGTGTTCATTTCAGTTGGATAAACACCTGGCTGGATAGAAACATTATCAATATTGAATTGTTTTAATTCATCCTGCATGCCTTCGGTAATACTTTCCACCCCAAACTTTGATGCAAAATAAGGAATCATAAAAGGCGAAGTATGGGCACTCGCTCCGGAACTTATATTGATAACCAAACCACTTTTATGCTCTCTCATAGAAGGCAATACAGCCTGATATGTGCGGATAACTCCATAGAAATTCACTTCAAACATTTGTCGTACTCTATCCAAGCTATACGCTTCCAATAATCCGAAACCTGAAACAGCGGCATTGTTGACCAACACGTCAATTTTACCATATTTTTGAAGTACTTTTCCGAAAGCATTATTTACCGAAGAATCATCAGTTACATCAATTTCAACGACTTCTATATTCGGGAGTGTACCCAATTCTTTGGCTACGGTTTCATTTTTTCCTGAAATACCTCGCATTCCTGCAATAACTGTATATCCTGCTTTTGCAAGAGTAGTTGCTGTTAATTTTCCAAAGCCTGTGCTTGTTCCTGTAATAAAAACTGTTTTATTCATTTTGTCTTATTTCAATTGTTATTTTAATAAGGCAAAGATGCAGGAACACTGGGCCTTCATCCATTGACAAAAGCTCGAAAATAAAGCAAACAAATATCAATGAAATGGATGGTTCTTATTTCTTAACCATATTTCTACGCAGTCTGGTGAGGGTTTCGGGAGTAATCCCAATATAAGAAGCAATCATATGCTGAGGAATCCGGTTAACAATATGAGGATATTTCTCGAGGAAATTCTGATATTTTTCTTCCGCCGTAAAACTGATATTGGCTAAGATTCTCCCCTGCGAAACAATAAAGCTTTTCTGAATAATCTGATTAACCAATTGATTGAGTTGAGGAATTTCTGCGCATAGCTTTTCAAAATCTGATTTTTCAATTAAAATCATTTCCGTAGGTTCGATTGCATCAATGTTGAGACGCGAGGGATTTCCACTGTGAAGACTTTCACGATCTCCCGTCCAATAATTTTCCGGGGCAAAGTTGATGATGTGTTCGGTTCCATTTTCAGCAATAGAAAAGGTTTTTACCAATCCGCGACAAATAAAAGCGTTGTAATGCCAAACGTCTCCTTCCTGAAAAAGGAATTGTTTTTTACGAAGTTTTTTGGGTTTACATACGGATTCTATTAATTGTATTTCTGGGTTAGAAAGTTCTATTTTGTCGGTAAGGTATTTTAGAAAGATTTCGAACATTATTCATAGTTATAAAACAAATTTAGAAATTTAAAATAATTCAGCTATTTAGATTTTCTAAATTTAATTTGCTAAGGTTAGATTCTCATTAGCGATTCAATATTTTTCAATTATGATATCAGACTTTTGATACTAAATGAAATCACTAGTATACATTTTGTTTAATTTAATTCAAACGAATCAAATCACCTATAAAAGTGTTTGAAGATATTCTCGTTAAGTTCGCATAACAGGAATATTTATTTCTGCAATTCTTTCCAAATCCTCAACCAAATGTTTCGATACCTCTTCGTTAATGGGTACAAGACCGGAGAATGATTTTCATGTAAAAATATTAGATTCTAATCTTTTATCCATCTCAGTTAAGGTAACTATACATTTGCATAAATCAAAGGAATGAACATTTATAACGGCAAATACTTTTTTCAAAATAAGCTGTCTACAAATACTTTTTTTAACAAATTATCAATTTTTAACACATTAGATACCACATAATACTAGTATAAAGCAATGTTTATTAAATTTGTACTAATTCTAACATTTATAAAAATACAAACCCCATGAAAAAACTTTTTTTCTCAGCGACAATATTAATTTCCATCTTTGGTTATTCTCAAACAGGATTGGTAGGTATAAATACTAATGCACCTTCTACAACGTTAGATGTAAACGGAGGAACTAGAGTCCGATCACTAATAGATGCTTCTGCAAATACAGCTTATACAAGAAATGTTGTAGCTGATATAAACGGAAATTTAGGTTACACAAATAGAATTTCCAAGGCTACTCCACCAAATGTAAATCTAACCAATTATCTTATATCAGATATCCCAATTGTTGTTGCCACTGGAGTCAGCCTTACGGAATTTACACCTATTATAACCGCATTTTTAGCTAATGCAGCAAACGTTGGCCTGCCAACATATCAGTTTTATGATTCAGGAGGAAATATTTTCTTCGATATGATAAATCCCACGAATGGAGCTGGTTTTAATATAACAATTAAATTTATCCGAAATAATTAAGAACAGTAAGAGAAAACAAAGACTGAATCAAAAAAATATAGTTTTATCCTGAATACAATCACCTTTAAGGATCTTATTTTATCCAGCCGAGATAAATAGAAACAGGCATCATCGCCAGAGTTAAAGGTATGATTATCGCAAAGCTATAAGATAATTTCAAAATCAAAGGATTATATTTTTTATGAGTCATCCCTAGTGAACGGAATGCGCTTTGAAAGCCATGCAGCAAATGCCAGCCAAGGGAAAAGCATCCTATCAGGTAGATGACTACTTCAACTGGACTTTGAAATTTTTTGATCATCATCTCATATAAGGGCAGCTCTTCTCCATATTGAAACTGGTGAATCCGATTAGGAATCCAAAAATTTTGGGTATGAATAACCAAGAAAAGCAGAATCAAAGTACCCAGTAAGGTCATGCTTTTGCTGTACCATGTGACACCTGGTGTATTGTCCTTATAAAAATACTGAACTGATCTGGCTTTTTTGTTTTTTCTCCAAAGGATAAGCCCTTGAATAATATGAATAATAAAACCAAAGATGAGAACAATTTCAATAGTCCGGATTATAGGATTTGTAGCCATAAAATGTGCTCCAATCGTAAACATTTTACCTTTATCATTATAGAAAATCAATGCATTTACTGAGGCATGTACAACGAGAAAACTGATCAGGAATAAGCCGCTGAATGCCATTAGGATTTTCCTGCCTATTGAACTTTTAAATGAATTTTTTAACATGATGATTAGTTTTATAATATGATAGTATTGTTTTGGCCTGTATCCAAATCTCCGGAATTTACTTCTCCCAACATCTCTCTCAGTTCAGCTTCTAATTGAAAACTCATGCGGGAGATTGGAACATCATTGGCACCTCCTTCAAACGGATTCTCAGTATTTTCCCCTACCTGTGCTATAGAAGCATATAACCAGGAGATTAAGCCGCTGAAAGGAAGGATCAGCCAGATCATATTTCCTTTCATAAATCCGTCAACACTTTCATTCAGCCTGTTAAAATCTGTCAGCAATCCATAAGGAAGCAGAAATGAAAATGATTGAATGAGAAGATTATTGATAATATTATACTGCCGGGGAAATGGTGAATCTTTTATATGTTCACTTTTTCCCTGCAAATAGTAAAACTCTTTAATTGATTTTTCCATATCAATAAACTGTGCTATTGTGATTTCCTGTTTTTCATATAGGGATTTCAGAGTTTTGCTTTGCAGACTTAAAATGTAAGCCAAAGTATTTTTTACTTTTAGAATCTTCTCCAGATCAGAAGGTTTCAGGTATTTGGACAATTCTTCTTCAAGAGTTGTTTGTTGTTCAGGAATGGTAAAATGTTTACGGTATTTTACATTATGCTTTTTATTGGTTGATTCCCAGCTTCTGGGTTCCCTCATGCTGTAACGCAGGGCAGTAATCCAAGCCATATGAGTATAAATAAGAGTCTTTGAGCTTTCATTATTATCCTGTAAATAATCTTTGCTTACCAGGCCCCATGCACGGCTGTTTGATATAATAGAAGTCCATACATCCTGAGCTTCTGTAGACCGGTTATAGCTAAGATTATTTTTAAATCCTAAAATAAATGCAGTAGCCGTTCCCAGCATGGCAATGACAGACCAGGGAATTGCGATCCATTTTATTCCTAATATATGATACAGGCATATGGGAATGAGACCAAACAGGAGCAATGTATAAATTTTTCCTTTAGTCCATATCACAAATTCAAAGAGGTTATATGATTTACCGATATACATTTCTATACTATTTGCTAAAATCGTAGGTTCAAATAACCTACGATTTTAATTGTTACATTCCGGATTGACACAAAAGATATTTTTAGCTTTGTACAATATCAACGTTTGTTTTCAGGTTTGGCAATCCATGTCAGATATTCAGTCGTTCCTAAATACACGGGATTCTCAGGAGTAAGTGTTGTTTTTTGCAGTATTGCCCCTGAATAAGGTGCATTAACATCGGTTTCAACTTCCAAAGATTTTCCAGTTGACAGAATATACTGTTTGATCCATTCATCTATTTGAAAACGTTCAGGTCCCCCTATTTCAAGAATTTTGTTGGCAGGTTTTTCTGTGGCTATCCTGGCTATAAATGCGGCAACATCAGCACTCGCAATAGGTTGAATAAAGGCATCCGAAAGTTTTACCTTTCCTTCCGATGTGCTTGTGGCTACAATTCCACCTGCAAATTCAAAAAATTGAGTAGCATGCACAATTGTAAATGGGACGCCGGATTCTTTAATTAAATTTTCCTGAACCTGCTTTGCCCGAAAATATCCGCTTTCCTGTAATTTATCAGTTCCCACAACTGATAAGGCAATGTGATGTTGTACACCAGCTTTCTTTTCCGCCGGAAGTAAATTTTGATTTGAGGTTTTGAAGAAATTCATTACGGGTTCATCATCAAATGACGGTGAGTTGGAAACATCAATGACAATATCTGCATTTTTAAGAGCGTCTTCAAGTCCTTCTCCTGTCAAAGTGTTTACTCCTGTATTAGGCGATGCCGCTATTACTTCATGCTCATTTTTTAAAATGTTGACTACCTGGCTGCCTATAAGTCCGGTGCCTCCAATGATTACGATTTTCATTATGATTTTTGTTTATTGTTGTTAATGGAGCAAAATTGAAAATAAAAAAAGCATTAAAACTTAAACTGGTTTAAGTTTTTAAAAAAGCGCTATATCCATCTTTGTACGGTAATAGTCATAGAGGCTATTTGAATCATTTTTCTAAAAATTTAAAGATGGACAGCAAACAATTAATTGAACTGACAAAAGAACTTATTTATGAGGCGACTCATTTTAATGTCCCTTATGTAAAGCAAATTTATGCGGACAATTTACTCATTGTCAAAGTTGATCAAAGTGGAATCGTGGATACTATGAATAAAGAACAGCTTGTGAACTTTGTTCAGGGAAACAATGATGCCAAAGCTACACCGTTTTCCACTAAGGCTGACTTCCATTACGCTGTTTGTGATGGAAATATGGGAATGGTTGTAATGACCCGCGATCTGGAATTAAACGGAAAGTCAGATCCTAAATTCTTTACACTGATCTGGGAGTTCTCATCCGGAAAATGGCAGGTAGTCAAAGAATCTTGTGTTACACTTAACTAAAGTATGCCTGCAGGATTTCGTTCTTAAACCGGTTAAGATTATTGGTTTAAGAACGTTTTTTTGCCTTTATTTCACTCAAATATTCCGGGGTCATATTAAGGTATGATGCAAGTATGTGTTGGGGAACTCTTCGGGTAAATTCCGGGAATTTATCATTAAAAAGAAAATAAAGCTGCTCGCTGGAAAGAGTATGCAGGTATTTAGAACGATGCTGTGTTGCAGCAAAGGCCCTCTGGTAAATCAATCTGAAGTAATGTTCAAGCTGAGGGAATTTTTTGAGAAGCTTTTCCTGATTTTGGTAACTAATAGCAAGAACTTCTGTTTTTTCAACAGCCTGTACAGTAAACTCTGTTTCAGTACGGTTTTCAAAGGCGAGATAATCTGTTATCCACCAATTCTCGATCGCAAATTGAATCGTCTGCTCAACCCCTTTATCGCAAACAAAAAACATGCGTAAACATCCCTTTGTTACAAAAAAGTTAAACCTGCACGGTGAATTATTATTCATCAAATTGCTTTTTTTTGCAAAAATCGCAGGTTCAAAATATGATAAAATTGCAGATTCATCTTCTGCATTTATTTCAACATATTTTCTAAAGTGGCTAATCAATTCGTTGCTCATAATAACTATTAGATGTTTAAACTTGCCTGTTTGAAACAAATTTAGTTTTTTTCAACAATAATTTGTAAGCGTGTCTGTAATATTCAAACTGAAAAGTAATACACTATTAAAATGAGTATTGTAATTTTTTGCTTCATTTGGTATAAACGAACTATAAAGTGTTGGAGAAATGCTGTTCAAGGTAACTAGACAGGATTAGTAATTTCAGGAATTCTTTCTTTTTCATACAGCTCTTCCGGTATTATTCTGCATCGTTGTTTTGTTGAAAACGTCCAATTTGATTTGTTTTAGGATTCGTTTCATTTTAAAGGGTTTTATTATTAATTCTTTATGATTTATTTTATTTATTTTTGTTAACCATGAAAAAAATTTATCCTAATCTAAATTCCCTGCGTTTTATTGCTGCATCTCTGGTCATTATACATCACATTGAGCTTTACAAATCACTTTTCGGCTTAAATAATTATTGGAATATTCCCTTTTTTCAAATTGTTGGCAAATTAGGTGTTGTATTATTTTTTGTGCTGAGTGGTTTTTTAATTACCTCTTTATTATTACATGAAAAGGAAATAAAACAACATATCTCCATTAAAAAATTCTATTTAAGAAGGGTTCTAAGGATTTGGCCTCTATACTATTTAATAGTTTTTTTAGGCTTCTTCGTTTACCCCTATATTCCATTTTTTGATATTCCTGATAAAAATATTTTTCCCGATGTACTTACCAATCGATTTCCTAATATTTTTTACTTCTTAACAATTTTCGCAAACGTAGGTATACCAATTTATGGCGAGGTTCCGTACACTTCACAAACCTGGTCAATCGCTACAGAAGAACAATTTTATTTATTCTGGCCATTTATTTTTATTTTGTTTCCAAAAAAGTCGATAAGAATAATGGCTGCAATTATTATCGGTTATTGGATAGTTAAATATGTGCTGAATTACACTAACGTCCCGTTTATCAATGACAGATTACAAGAAATATTAAAGGGTTTTATTTTTTACTTCAACATTAACTGCATGGCATTAGGTGGGATTTTTGCTGTTTTAATTCACAATAAAAATTTATTTATCAATATACTTTTTGAAAAAAAAGTTTTTTACATTTCAGTAACAATACTAATATTGTTGCTGCTTTTTGGAGTAAATTTTGGTTTTTTTCATTATGATATTTATGCTTTTCTATTTGCTGTAATTATTACGAATCTTGCCTGTAATGATCAGTTTCAAAATTTATTAGAAAACAAGATTACCAATTACCTTGGTTCTATTTCTTATGGCATTTATATGTATCATTTCGTTGCGTTGACTATTGCAATCAGAGCATCCATTTATTTAGATGTCTTATGGATCATTTATCCGATAACTTTTATTTTAACTTTCATTATTTCTCACTATTCCTATAAATATTTTGAAAACTTCTTTCTGAAACTAAAATCAAAATTTGTCTAATGAGAAGTGATTGTTATCATAAACAGGTCCATTGGAGACTCATTTTTTAAGTTAAGTTTATTTTCACTTTGTATTTTTACGTCTTATCGGTAAATTTGCACAAAATTAAATTAATGAACTACACACTTGAACTCAATACACAGAACCCGGGTTCTCATGTTGTTTTCAACACAATTGTATTTGATTCGTTCAAGGTCAATATCGTAGAAAGGTATAGCGGAAGAATGAATTTCAATCCTAAATTATCTTACGCCTTATTTAAGGTCAGGACTCTTGATAATAATATTATTAAAACAAAAAACGATCATACAAGGGTAAAAATCAAAGGAAATGACTTTGATAATTACCAGCAGATAACAAAAGTCTTGAATTCCTATGATTATAAAAACAAACTGATCAATAATGAGGAGGTAAACCAGCGTTATGTTAATTTTATTTTGAGCCTGGTCATTAGCAACTATCAGTTAAGTTAATGGTTTTTTCTGATTATTAATTTTAAGAATAATTATTCGATCATAACAATAAAAAAGCTCTCCTAGATTAGTAGGAGAGCAGATAAATGGGTGCAAAAATGATGTAATTCTATTTCAAGTTATCGATATGCCATTTCTGACTATGATTAAGGGGTAATAGCTGTATAAAAGTTATTTAACAGCAGTCTTCGTTTTTTTCGATTCCATTAAATGGTGTTCCAAAGTAGGCAGTGTTTTACTGGCAAACGATTTTAAGTCTGCCTGCTGACCATCAGAACTTTCTTTTTTAAACTCTTCAATATCTTCTTTATGATCGGAGACCATTAAATCAGCATACATTCTGTCAAAATCAGCTCCTTTCTTTGCTTTAAGATCATCGTATTTTTTTTGTTTATCAGCGTCTAAGCCAGCTGGAAGCTTGTAATTAACTGACGATGCCCATTTTTTAAGTTCCTCATTGGCTTTGCTGTGATCTTTAGCCATCATTTCTCCCAAGGTTTTTACGGAAGCATGAGTGCCGTTAGCAGCAGCCAGCTTTCCCATCATTACTTCCATCAAGCCTCCCCTGGCGGCAGCATCAGCAAATTTGTTATCCTGATCACTAAGAACATTTGAAGCTGGTGTATTGGTAACTTTTGCGGAATCACTCACTGCCATTGGAGAATCTAATGGAGCAGACTCAGATATGCTGTCTGCAGACTGATTTACTGTCGTGGTTTCATTTTTTTTGCAGGCTGTAAGCGAAATTATCGCAAACATCGTTAAAACAGAATTTTTCATAATAATAAATTTTAATGGTGATAAATAACTAAATAAATAATATTTCATAATCATGCAACAAATTATCGGCCAAATATTTACGAATCATTTATGCATTAATGACAATCCTAAGATATCAACCGGCTTATCCATCTCCTCTTTCCTGCAGTCATCTTTCACATCATTATCAGTTCAAAATTTATGATTCCATCAAGATGTTGTTTATTTCTTTAATCTTACTACCACAAGTTCCAAACAGCAGGCATGGTTATTGTAAATTATGTTAAACACCAAATAATTTTTTATTATGAACGACGAACTAACAGTATCAATACTCAATGATTTACTGAGCATTACCAATGACAGAATTGAAGAATTTTCAAAAGTTGAGAACAAAGTATGGAACACTCATTCTACATTAAAAAATGATTATGAGAATAAAATAATGTCAAACAATAAAAAATAGCATTATGGATAATAAAGTAAAAATAGCATTGGGCTTAATTGCTACGGGATCATTATTCTTTGTTGCATTCCGTAGAAAAAATAATAAGGCAAAAAAATTTACTGCTCCAGACGGAAATACGTACCTGGAAAACCAACTGTACAAAACTTATGACGGAAAACTGTATAAGAACGGTAAGCAGGTTTATTTAAACGTTAAGGACACAGGAGAAAAAACTCACACTGTTAGTCATCATTATGACGAGAACAATAAGATAATCCCTAAAAATGTTCAATCATTTAATAAGAATGTTAGCTACCACCAAAAAGGCATAAGACATCACTAAATTATACTTGACAATAAGAATCAAGAGACTGGCGACATGATATGATCATCAATATTCCCCAGAAAACCTTTCAATATGATCTTACTCATATAAATGCGGTTTAGTAATATCTAATTTTGAAAACCTAAATAATTTAGGAAATACTAACTCACTTAAATAACATATGAAAAATTTATTCTTACCAATCACCATCATAAGTATCTTAGCTGTAGGTTGTAAAAAAAAGGATACAGAAAACCATAAAGCCTATACTGATTCAATCGCTACATCATCCAGCTATTCTGATACTATAAGTTCAGCAGATCAGTTCTCCAAAGACAGCCCTGGAAGTAAGGACAGTATCAATACAAAGACTCATATAGGCAGCAGAAAAACCAGCAATAACAATACGGGTAATGGTACCGGTAATATCAACGCAGCAGTATCAGACACCGCAAGGCCTGCCAGATAATTATATATCTAAACATTCCTGATATCATGATTTTTTAAATGCATTGTTTGCGCAATAATAACAAAATCCAGGTAGCAAATTGTTACTTGGATTTTATCTTTTATAAAACCGATATAATTTACCATATCGGCTTTTTTTATCATTAATATCTAATCTTATAAAATCCTATCCCAGATATTTCTAAGATAGGATTCACACCTAAATAATAAAAAAATTATGTCACACAATAAACAGCCCCGCAATCGCCTGGGCTTCTGTTCCTGTTAAAATTTCATCATAGGCCGCAGATCCTGCCGCAGCTCCGAAAGCAGCTCCGGTATTGAATCCGGCCTGATTTATATTATCTTCTCCTGCGTACACAGGATCGGTTGCTGAAGGCATGCTTCCTCCATTGGCCAGTTCTATCCAGCCTTTATTTGCTCTCATTCTTCTTACCTGCGATGCATGTCTTGCTTCGACAGAATGAATCTGTAATGCGGCCTGTAAAACAGCACCGTTTGCCATGACATTTCCAGCCTGCCCTTTATAAGCACGGACACCAGTATCTTCAAAAGCCTGTGCAAGAATAAGAAACTGATTATAATCCGTAAAAGGCATGAAACTTCCGCCAGCTGTAAAGTCAAAATTTGGTTTCGCCCCGGGTGTTACTCCTAAAGAGTTCAGTGTACTTTTAAGGAATGCCACGTGTGCCGATTCATGTTTTGAAATCTGCATGAAAACAGGCCGGTCCGAATTTGGAATAAGCCCGGCCGCAGCCAGTCCCATCGCATAATATTCGTTTTCCAGATATTCCAGAATCAATGCCAGCTGTAATGCATCGGTAAGGGCATTTTTAAAAACACCTCCGGACGAATGGTCTGGTGTTTCCGCTTTAGCTGGTGTTGCCATCAACGCCCCAAAACCTAATGGAACCGAAGCGACTGCAGCTTTTTTGCCGAATGCTGAAATATGGGTAAGAGTTTCTAATCTTGTTGCTTCTGTGGTAAAAAATTTATCATTAGAAAGCTTATCGAGTAATTTAAGAATGTTCATAACTGTAGATTTTGAAAATGAATAATTAGCTGATTCCTCTTTCTTTCCATGTGAAAGGAGTTTTAATAAACCCTCCTGCCGCCATAACGATATCTTTAGGCTCTTTGGCAAGATCAAGTCCGTTACTGTCAATCACATCATCACCTGAAAAATCTGCTGATCCGGGATTGATGATATTCCTTATTGCAGAAGCATGTCTTGCCTCTACAGAAACAATCTTTCCGGCAATTACCAGATAAGCGGGATTTGTAATATACTTTCCGGCACCGTTGTAGGCTGCAACACCTGTATCTTCCAAAGCTTTTGCTGTAGCAAGAACTGAGTTTCTGTCGTTAAAATTTACATTGGAATACTGGAATTGAAGCGTAGGCAAGACATTCGAAGTTGCTCCACTGATAGCAGCTTTAAAAAAATCGCGGTGAATGACCTCGTGATGATAAAGATCTGTAAAGATTTCCTTTTCTACGCTTGAAATTCCCGAATAAAAATTATTAACTACTTTGGTATAAAAATCAGCCTCCAGCTGTTCCAGTGCGTAGGCATAGTTCAGAACTCCGACATCGCCGGTTCCAAGGTCAAAAACCTTATCACCCATGAATTCGAAGTCATTATCATCATCACAACCGATCAGGGTAAGTCCTGCCATAGCCAGTCCTATACCACCCAGTTTCAAAAAGTTTCTTCTGCTTGTATCCAGAGTTGCTCCCTGGTTAGAAACATTAATAGTTTTTTTCATAATATTATTAGGTTTGAGTGTTGAGAATATAAGAGAGAAAAAAACAGCATAAAAAATTATGCTGCTTAAAAACTAAAACTTTACGGCATCAGCACCGTATCAATCACATGGATCACTCCATTTGACTGGTTCACATCAACTATCGTCACTTTGGCACTATTTCCTTTGGCATCCTGTACATAAAGGTCTTTTCCTTTGGTCCAGAAAGTAAGTCCTTCACCTTCTACTGTTTTCATCATACTTTTCCCGTTTCCAGCTTTTACGGCAGCCCAGATATCTTTAGCATTGTATTTTCCTGCAAGAACATGATACGTCAAAATTTTGGTAAGCATTTCTTTATTCTCAGGCTTTACCAAAGTTTCCACGGTCCCTTTCGGAAGTTTAGAAAATGCGGCATCCGTAGGAGCAAGTACCGTAAAAGGTCCCGCACCCTGCAAGGTTTCTACCAGACCTGCTGCTTTTACAGCGGCTACCAAAGTGGTATGATCTTTAGAATGTATGGCATTTTCAATAATATTTTTGGAAGGATACATTGCTGCGCCGCCTACCATTACTGTTTTTTCTTTCATCGTTTGTGCAGTTACCTTCCCACTGAAAGCAAATGATAAGGCTACCATTGTAAGAGCTGCGATTTTTGAGTTTGTGTTCATTGTATTGATTTTTTATGTTAATGTCTATTTTATTGTGTTCTTAGAATCATTTACGACGTTGGTTGAGAATCAGATTTAAAAAATTTACTTTTTTTTTTATTTTTTCAATCTTTTTAAAATTCCATGAAATAATAGTATCATCGGTATTGGCTATTTATTAACATCTTTAATGGAATGCTTAAAATCATTTACGATATAAAAGATTTTCCGGATGTTCTTTGTAATATATTTTATTTTATTACATTTGAAATGAAAATTACATACTATCAAAACAACCTATTCGGAAGAGGAGCTTATCGTTTTACTTAAAGAAAGAAACGAATCAGGCTTTCACTATTTATACGATCATTATGCAGGAGCCCTGTATGGTGTGGTTTTCCGAATTGTACAGTCTAAAGAATATACGGAAGAAGTTATCCAGGATGTTTTCGTCAAAATCTGGAATGCCGTTCACCAGTATGATCCATCAAAAGGAAGGTTTTATACCTGGATGATTAATATTGCCAGAAATACGGCAATAGATTATTTAAAATCAAAAGGCTTTCAGAATGAGCTTAAAAACCAGCCTCTTCCGGATTTCGTATATAATTCTGCAGAACTTTCAACAACTAACCATTCGTCTGATTTTATTGGATTTAATAATGTTCTTAAAGGTCTGGAAACAGATAAACAGGAACTTATTGATCTGGCTTACTACCAGGGATATACCCAAAATGAAATCTCCGAAAAACTGAAGATACCCCTTGGGACAGTGAAAACCAAAATGCGGAATGCTCTTATGAAATTAAAGGATTTGTTAAAAGATTATCAATAAATTGAACACAAAAGAATACATATCATCCGGAATTATAGAATCTTATATTCTAGGTCTTGCTTCTCCTGAGGAAGCAGGGATTTTGGAGTGTGTGATGAAAAACAATGCTGAAGTGAAGGCTGCTTTTGAAGAAGCACAGAAAACTTTAGAAGATCTGGCAACAAGCCAGGCTATAACTCCTCCTGCTGATTTAAAATCCAGAATCTGGAATAAGATCCAGCAACAGGAGCAGACTGCTGAAGAAGTACAGCCTTTTGTCACAGATATTCCTGCCGCAAAACCTCAGGAAGAGACTCAACTTCAGGAGAAAAGCAGCTGGAAAACCTATGCAGTTGCCGCTTCCGTATTATTTCTGATGAGTGCTGCCGGAAACCTTTTCTGGATGAGCAACAATTCTGAAACGAAAAAAGAAATTGCCAAAATGCAGACTGAGAATAAGTCGCAGCAGCTTGCCATGCAAAAAATGAATCAGAAAATGAATATGCTTTCTAATCCTGATATGCAGATGGTAATGCTAAAAGGAGTGGAAAAACACACTGATTCCAAAGCAATGGTTTTCTGGGATAAAAAAACGAAAGAAGTATACCTTAACGCTGAAAGTCTTCCAAAAGCTCCGAAGGGAATGCAGTATCAGCTGTGGGCTATTGCCGATGGGAAACCTGTAAGCGCAGGCATGTACAGCGAAGAAAAAGACAGCAAAACAGCTCTTGCGAATATCCCAAAAGCACAGGCATTTGCCATAACCCTTGAAAAACAGGGCGGCAGTGCAGTTCCTACTATGGAAAATATGTATGTAATGGGTGAAATCTAAAACTATACTTTAGAATGATGATCTTTTACGGTATTTCCATTTGAATCATAATGCTCAAACAGCACACTTGTTAATCCCAAGAGGTTAAATAAAGCTTTGATAAGAAATTTTGGTAATATTTAAGGAAATACTGAAGTTAATTATCCTGTCTTTTATTCATTTTCAGCTCTCTTTCTACCTCATCTATTTCCGGTAAAGGATGATCGTAGCTTTCTTCAATGTATTTCATAACCTGTTCTTCTGTTTTCTCATTTACTTTCCTGATGAAAAGGTGGTTGGTGGCTTTCAGAAAAAGAATAAGCTCATCTGATGTCTGTTTCTTCCCGAATATCGGTTTTTCGATGAGGGCTCTTTTATCGTCATTTACAATAAGATCGTTAAAAGAAGTATTCATAAGAACAGTCTGGAAAAATGATTCTGCGGGGAGAAATGTATGGAGGTAGTAATCCTCAAAATTCATCACTCTTTTATTATTGGCAAGAAAAGCGCAGGTATCTCTGGTAAAAATAACCCATTTCCCACCAATGTAAGGTGTAACTCCCTTCATAAATTCCCTCTTATAGATAATTGACGAGATCTTATAAGACAGCTCCGTAAAATGATTCTGTATTCTCTTAAGGGTATCCGGACGGTAAAACTTCTGGTCATAATAGAAAAGATAATTCCTTCCATTGTTCTCTGTAAGGAATTTCCTGATGATATTCTGTGATTTCAAAGGGTAATCTTCACCGCTCAGATTAACAAAATAATCCCATTCCTGGCTGACATTAAGCAGGAATTCCATAGCATCAAGTTCAGCCTGAATCATACTGAATCCTCCGGAAACAATGTTGATGCTTTCCAGAATATAGACGTTGGGAAACCTGATGAGATACCTCTGGATCTCATCGGTAAATTCCTCTTTAGCTTTCCGGTCTACATGGATAAGGTAAAACTGATCTCTCGTATAGATCTTCTGAAACATCGCTTTGAATACTTCCGGCTTATGATGAACCATAATGAAGTAGGCAATTCTTACATGCTGGTATGAGTGGGATTCTAAAGTTTGGGTCTGGGGGCTGGTTGTAGGAACAGAGGTCTGCATAAGTACGGATTTAAAAATCATCCGCTTGATTGCAAACAATTCAGTTAACGTGCGAAAGCTACAAATAATTTTTTGATAATCAATCATTTAAATCAACCAATATTCAATTTCTTTATTGTAGCTTTGCAAAGCATTTATAAAAACAGGCCACTGCCTTTTGCTATTCTGTAATAGTTTAAAATCTTCATTTTTCTCTTTCAGTTTTGCTTTTTCAGCTGCCAATTAAAATTTATTTTTTTAATAATTTTTAATACTGCTTCCTTGGTTTTCAGGTTAAAAAGCAGTTATAAAGCTCAGAATGGGACAGATTTAAAATTCCGCTCCCTGAGAATGAGAACGATATGATATTGCAAAACTCAGCAAATATATTCCAACTGAATGTATTGGTAAAGTTACTGCAAGTAAAATAATAATTAAAGAAATGCTTATCAGAAATGATATTCATTATTTTAATGCAAGACAACAATTCAGATCTTAACCGGTCTGGCCACTCAGAACCGGATGTTCCGGTAGAATATGATGAGTTTTAAAAGTTTAAATTTAATCAATCCCATAGTCCGTGCTATTACAGAAGCCGGATATTCCAAACCTACGGAGCTACAGTACATGGCTGTTTCACATATTTTAGCAGGAAGGGATATTGTAGGACACGCCCAAACCGGTACAGGAAAAACGGCGGCATTTGCTATGCCTATTCTCCAGCTGTTAAAAAGAAATACATCGGACCATAAAGAAATACGAATTTTAATATTAACCCCAACACGGGAATTGGTTTTACAACTCGAAGAACATTTTAAAATCTACAGCAAATACTTACCATTGTCACAACTTTCCATCTTTGATGGTGTATTATCAGGAAGCCAGCTGGCAGCTCTGAGAAAAAGAGTGGACATTCTTATCGCAACTCCTGAAAGGCTACTGGACCTGGTAAGCCAGAGACATATTGACTTCTCTAAAGTAGAAATACTGGTTCTGGATGAAGCGGACAGAATGCTTGATATGGGATTTTCAGACGACGTAAAAAAAATATTAAAGCTGATCTCACCCAAAAGACAAACCCTGTTTTTTTCCGCAACTATGCCATTGAGTGTCCGGAGATTTGCAGATACCATGCTGAACAACCCAATAGAAATAATATAATCGGATTTTTTCTGGAAAATTCAGAAAACTTCCAATAATCAATACAATAATTTTTTAATACCCATTACAATGCAAGAAGGCACCGTAAAATTTTTCAATGAAGCAAAAGGCTTCGGATTTATTTCTCCAACAGACGGAGGAAAAGATATTTTTGTACACTCTTCAGGATTAGACACAAGATCTATCCGTGAAAACGATAAAGTAGTTTTCGAAGTACAAAAAAGCGATAAAGGTTTAAATGCAGTTAACGTAAAGTTGGCATAATTTGAATATACCGTTAAGCGGACATTCACTGATCAGTAGCAATACTCTTTATTCAGTGTCCGTTACAACCTCTTGCTTAATGTAAGAGGTTTTTTGTTTGAATAAATCTGTATCTTCAGCTAAAAGAATCCCTGAATTCCAGCGGAGAAACAGACATCTTGTTCTTAAATAAGCGGTGAAAAGACTGAGGATGCTCAAAGCCGAGTTGATAAGCAATCTCAGAAACCGACATTGAGGTCGTAGATAGCAATTCCTTCGCTTTTTCAATCAGCCTGTTCTGTATATACTGCTGTGTAGTCTGGCCGGTTTGAATTCTAAGCATATCACTCAGATAATTGGAACTCATGCCAAGTTCGCCCGCCACAAACTGAACGGTGGGAATTCCATTAATAATTAACTGATCACTTTTAAAATAATAATCAAGTAAGTTCTCAAGCTTAGCAAGGAGATTGTTGTTCACTTTTTTCCTGGTCAGGAACTGCCGGCTGTAAAATCGGTCGCAATACTTTAGCAAGAGATCAATATTGGACACCAGAAGATCCTGGGTAAAGGCATCCATATTAGCCTCCATTTCCTTTCTGATATTGTCAATAATATCCATCACAGACTTTTCTTCTCTCTCCGAAAGATGAAGTGCTTCATTGCTGGAATAAGAAAAATAACCATAATTCCTGATCTCACCGGCTAAAGCATATCCCTGTAATAAATCAGGATGTATGGCCAATACACTCCCTTTTACTTCGGAAAGCAATATATCTTCAAACTGCATGATCTGTTGTGGTGCCGTGAAATACATGATTCCCTCATCAAAATCATAATACTGCTGTCCGTACTTGAATTTTCCTGCACAGTCTTTTTTAAGGGCTACCACATAAAAATCTGTTATTATAGCATTTAACAGAGTCGCCGGATCTACAGAGATCTCCGTAAAGTCGAACACACTGATCAAAGGATTTGAAGGCTTTTTCAACTTCAGATACCGATGAAAATGGCTAATGGAAGATATTTTTTCCGGTGATTTCATGAGCTTTTAATTAATTGAGGAATAGGAAGTTATTAATGCCGGAATGAACAACTATAAGTTTCATCCTCTGCCTTCCAGGCTCCATCCCTAAAGTTACTATTTTTTCTGTTCTTCTTTTATCTGTTCTATCCCCTGTTGGTATGAAGTTATTTTAAAATCCGGGAAACGTTTTCTGAATTTTGAGTCATCAAATATATTATCATTCCCATATCTTGGAAGCAGCTCCTGCAGCTCTTTTGCCTGTTTATTAAAAAGGGCGCCTATCTTAAACACAAACTTTGGAATGACAGTATATTTTAATTCTCTTCCATAGGTTTGTGATACCAAGGCTATAAACTGCTTATAGGTAAGCTTATTGCTGTCTACCGGAAGATGCCAGGTCTGCCCATATGCATCCGGCGTATTTCCAATCAGGGCCGTTGCTCTGCTGGCATCCGGTGTCCAGATCAGGCTTCTTACCGTATCATCTCTTAAAGGAACTTTCAGTTTTTTATGAGCCTTGATATTATTAAAGATCATGGTATTGGTAATGCTTTGTGTCTTTCCGGGGCCATAAAATTCGGGAGCCCGGCAAATGACAGCTTCTATTTGCCCGGTTTTCACTTCTTTCAAAAGCATGTCAGCCATCTGCTGCCTCACTTTTCCTTTTTTTCCGACGGGTGCAAATGGCGTTTGCTCTGTGAGAATCCTGCCGTCCTGAGGATACATATAGGTATTATCAAAAAACACCAATTTTGTTCCGTTGATCTTACAGGCATCGATTACATTGTTCAGTATCACTGAAAATTGTTTCTCCCATAAATCTGTATTCATTGGCATTCCTAAAGTAAAATAAGCAATTTCGCTTCCTTTTACTGCTTCGATTGCTTCTTCTCGTTTTGAAAGATCTGCCGGGAACAAAGTGTCCGTATCATTTACTTTCACAGGATTTCTGCTCACAATTCTGATATCTGATGTGTACTTTTGTTTCAGTGCTCTGGCTAATTCTTCGCCAATCTGCCCGTTGGCTCCTAATATGGTTTGCATAATTTTTTATTTATTTCCGGTTATTACAGAAGATTTTACTATGGCAAAGTTCCGAAATTCTCTCAATGAAAAAGTATCCTAATGTAGCGAAGTTGTAACAGAATCTCTGCTTAAATGTATATAAAAGCTTATTTTTTCACCCTACAAAACATGATATATTCCCCGAAAACATCCTAAAGTCTGACATCTGTCCCTCAAAAACGACTATATCCTGCTATATTTGCCTGAAAAAATAATTCGACAATTTATCATCAATGAATTTATTATACGTTAACTGGGATGTAAGTCCCGAAATTTTCAATATTTCCGGATTTCCTTTAAAATATTACGGTATATTGTTTCTTACCGGTCTTGTTTTATGCTATACCATCTTAAAAGCCATCTATAAAAAAGAAAACCTGAGCACCCAAGCTCATGAAGCCCTTTTTTCTTATGCATTCATCGGAATTTTAGTTGGGGCAAGATTAGGTCACTGCCTGTTTTATGATTTTGATTACTACGCTCAGCATCCGGTCGAGATTTTCCTTCCGATTCAAAAAGGGGCCGACGGGGTTTATCACTTTTCAGGATATGCAGGGCTGGCAAGCCATGGCGGAGGAATCGGGCTGATGATCATGCTTTTGATCTATGCCAGAAAATTTTCCATTAAATTTATGACCGTTCTGGACATCATCGCTATTGCAACTCCTTTAGCCGGAGCCTTTATCAGGCTGGGCAATCTGATGAATTCCGAAATTATAGGAACTCCTTCCAATGCGCCGTGGGCCTTTATTTTCAGACAGATCGACAACATTCCAAGACATCCTGCTCAGCTGTATGAAGCCATTTGCTATCTGATCATTTTTTTACTGGTATACTCTGTTTACAAGAAAAATATCTTCAAGGTGGGCAAAGGATTTTACTTTGGAATCACTACTTTGCTGATCTTTATTGTACGGTTTTTTGTTGAATTTATAAAAGTGGACCAGGTGGATTTTGAAAAAGGAATGACCCTGAATATGGGACAAATTCTAAGTATTCCTTTTCTGTTTCTGGGACTGTTTTTTATAATTAAAAGTATCCGGGACAGCAGGAACGTAAAAGTTTCATAATTATAAAAATATTTTTAAACCTCTGAGATTAACAATTCCGGAGGTTTTTTATTAAGGATCAAATAGAAGAGTGGCCAAAAAACAATCATACTATTGTATATAAAAGGCCTGAAAACATATATAAGAATGGTGGCGGAACATTTCCAACAGTCATAGGATTTCTTACAGCAAAAAATAAGTTACAACTAAAAACTTCATTTTTTTGATACTTACATAAAAGATATATCCCATTACATACCAGCCGTATACACTCTTCAATTGCCCTGAAATTCGGCATCCGCACAAAAAAAATCCAAAATTCGTGACTTTTAGGCATAGCATTTGCTACTTTACGAATCGTATTATACACCACTTCATTTTTATAATATATTATTTTCCACAATCCTCAGGCAACTGAGGATTTTTTTATGAAGTTCAGCCGCTGAAACTCTACTCTCTGCTTTGAACAGTAAAATACATTTTTGATAATCAATGATTTAAAATAGGTTTATTCAGTTTATTATCGTATATTTGTATATTAATTAATAGGCCGCTGCCTTTGCCCTCTGTAATAGTATAGACATTCTTTCTTTTCAGTTCCCGCTTTTCAGACGCCTCATTTTTTAAAAATCACTTCTTTTACTGATGAACGGCCAAAACAGAACTGCTTTCGACGTTTCGTTTCACAAGGAAGATCAGACGGATGACTGCAACTTACAAGTATTTGGCAGATCAGTAACCAATAACTACAATATAAAATTTAATACTACAATAATTTATGGCAGACTCTTTTTCTAAAAAAGAAAATTTCAAGAAAAAAATTCAAAAACAAAAAGAAAAAGCGCTGAGACGCGAAGATCGTAAGACGAACAACAACAAAGGGGCAGAAGATGTTTTCATGTATGTAGATGAATTCGGAAGACTTACCTCTACACCTCCTGAAAACAGAGAAAGACAGGAAGTAAATATCGATGATATCCAGCTTGGTGCCGCTCCGATTGTTGAGGAAGACATCAGAAAGACAGGAATCATCACTTTCCACAGTGAGAAAGGCTACGGCTTTATTACTGAGGACAGCAGCAAAGAAAATGTTTTCTTTCACAACAACAGCTGTGCACACCCTGTAAAAAAAGGTAACAAAGTATCTTTTGAGAAAGAAAAATCTCCAAAAGGCTTCTCCGCTGTTAACATCCAATTAATCAAATAATCAACAGATCTGCTGAAGAACGGCAGAATTTGTAAGACAATAAAAAGCCACCTTTTAGGGTGGCTTTTATCGTAAGAACCAATTCACAATAATGGGTACAATTTATTTTTTATTGAACATTTCCTCCAGCACTGCATACCGGTAATCAAAGATATACTCCAGTTTCTTTTTAACGAAAACCGAATGGGTTATTTCACCCAAAAATCCCATAGGAAGCTCATAATCTACAGTATCTTTCATTAATACCCCATTTTCATTCGGGATGAACTCATGATGATGATGCCAGAGTTTGTAAGGCCCTTTTTTCTGAAAGTCTATAAAACTCTTTTGAAAATCTACTTTAATAATTTCCGTCTGCCACTTCATTTTGATTCCGAACAGCGGCGAAATGTAATAGTCGATCAACATTCCTTCATAAATTTCGTCATTCTCCATTGTGGTTAGTACAATGAAATTCATGTCTTTCGGGGTAATTTCTGAAAGGTTATTGGCGGAAGAAAAGAACTTCCAGGCCGTTGCCATATCACAGTGTAGCTGCTGTTCCCGAAAAAGTCTGTGCTTCATAATTTTCTCAATATATTTACAAATAGATCCACATGAGTACAGGTTTGCCAGAACTTTTTATCATAGGGTCAATCTCTCTCATTGCGTTGTTGGAAACAGTTGGACAACCCCATCCCTCAGGCGAACCTTTGGGAAATACTTCATCATCGCTCATCATATCCCAGGAATGAAAAACGATAAATCTTTTTAAGGCATTGCTGTTTGTTTCTTCCAGGCCGTGCATCAGGTATTTTACGTTGATTCCCCATTCGCTGTAGCCTCTTTCCTGCAGCTTATATTTCCCTAATGATGACAGATGGCTTCCGTCTTCATTACTGAACTTCGGATTGTCTTTTGAACCATCTAAACTCCACGCATTTGAACCGCATCCGTGACCCACAAGATATTTTTTTATCACTGATTTCTTTTGAAAATCCCAGATAAACATTCTTTTTACCCCAGAATGAAGACTCATATCGATCAGAATACAGAAATCCGTACTGAGCTTTTTTGAAGTACAGAATTTGAGAGCTTCTTCGGCTTTTGCTGTTATTTCAGAAAAATCAGCCTCTGGTTTTTTTTCTATCTGAATATCAGGGTTTACTGAAGTCTGATGATTTCCTTTACCAGATTGATCACTGCATGAAAGCAGACAACAACATGTAAGAATTACCGCAAAAAACTTCATTGAAATTATTTATAATGTCTGAAGATGCCGAAATCGGAAGCCGTCCAAAGAGCAGCCTTCTGCCCTGCAGCTTTCAGCGCATCATTTGTCCAGGTATTGCAGGTATTCAGGAAGCTGTATTTTCCTTTGGCATCATAAAATGCATCATTTACATCATACACTGCATCGGTAGGAATCAGGATAAAATTTCCGTTCTGATCCCTGTCAAATTTATCCTCTACAAATTTTACCAACCTCTTGTACTGATCTTTGCTGACCATAATCTTCTTGCAGTCTTCCCCTTCTTTCATGGCTGTATAATAAGTGCAGTGCATCGCTGAATCGCTGAGCCAAAACGCCGCTTTAAAAGCTGTGGAAAATTTCAGATCAGCCCATGTTGGGGTATCCAGGTAAAATCCCTTATCGCCCCAGCCTATTCCTATATAATTGTAATCTGTTCTTTTTGACTTTGTATTGGAAAACGGGACTTTTATCCCCCAATCCTGAAGATCGTTCTTTACAGGCATTACCACATCCGTATGCACGCCGTTGGTGTAAATATAGATAGGAATATCTTTCGGCTGCCCATCGTTTTCCGCAGAAACTTCTATAAGCGGCAGCAGAAGCGCCATAATGACGTACAGAGCAACGATTCCCAAAATAATCCCCAGTGTTTTCAGGAGGTATACTATTACAATTTTCACAGTCATGTTTAATAAAATTTAATCTTCAATTTTCAGTAAAAGTATTTGTTTTAATCGAAAAAATGATTAAATTTAGTTACGAAATATTCACAAATATGCGTAAAAATACAAAATCACAAAAAAGATTTAAAATAAGAGTAAAAACAGCTCCAAAAAGAGTACAAAAAAAACGTTGATTTTCTGTGGGACATTTGTCTCCTGAAAGTCAATTTTTCTTTTTAGGAAAAGTTTTCCGCAGGTTTTTACTGAATTAAATCTTATCCTCCTTAAGACTTACAGCTTAAGGGATGGACGGCTACCCTCTGAGTTTTGGAACCTTACCATTCCAGATAAGGGACTGTCACCCAAAATTTATCCTACTGCTTTTCTGCAGAACGTTCCAAAAACTCGATATTCCTCTTCAGACCTGCAAATTTGGTTCTTTTTACGGGAGATTTTCTGAAGACCTCGGAAAATATTTCCTGGGTAATTTCTTTCCACTCTCCTTTTTTAAAGTTTTTCAATGCATCATTCGGAGTAAACCTGTTCTGGAGATTGGGGGAAGAAAACCGGTTCCAGGGACATACATCCTGGCAGATATCACATCCGAACATCCAGTCTTCCATTTTGTTTTTAAAATGATCAGGAATTTCGTTTTTGAGTTCTATGGTTGCATAGGAAATGCACCGGCTTCCGTCAATGATCTTTTCCGAAACAATAGCGTCTGTAGGACAGGCATCGATACACTTCCTGCAGGTCCCGCAATGGTCTGTGGTGGCATGGTCGGGGATCAGTTCAAGATCACAGATAATTTCTGCCAAAAAATAGAAAGAGCCATTTTGTTTGGTAATCAGATTGGCATTTTTCCCTACCCATCCTATTCCTGACTTTCTGGCCCAGCTTCTTTCCAAAACAGGAGCAGAATCAACAAAAACACGGAACCCGAACTCGCCTATCTCCTGCTGAAGTTCCGAAACCATCTCTCTGAGAATTTCTTTTACGACTTCATGGTAATCTTCTGCATAAGCATATTTTGAGATCTTATAATTTTCCAGTTCAGAAATCTTTTCTTTTGGAAAGTAATTGTAAGATAGTGAAATAACGGATTTTGAGCCTTCTACAAGTAATCTGGGATCCAGTCTTTTATCGAAATGGTTTTCCATGTATTTCATTTCACCATGGAAATTATTTTTAAGCCATTTTTCAAGGTTAGGAGCATCCTCTTCTAAAAATTCCGCTTTCGATATACCACAGCTCTGAAACCCAAACTTTTCTGCTTTGGACTTGATGAGTCGGGAATATTTTTCGGCACCGGCATTGAGGATTTCCATTCTGCAAAATTAAGATTAATTTACCAATCTGAAGATTTCAGGTGAAAGGTGGACCAGACTGAACTTTTAAGGTTTTTTTGTGAAAAATTTAAGTTTCGCTAAAGAGTTTTTTAAGCAAAAAATTACGTATTTTCGTTATTATTTTTAATCTAAATTAAATATTATGTCTTTAATAGAAGTTATACAGTCAGGAAATTATAAATTAATTGATGTTCGCGAGCCTATGGAGCTTGAAATGGACGGAAATATAGACGGGGCTCAAAATATTCCTTTAGGTGAGGTAGAGGACAGAAAAGAAGAAATTTTATCTGTTGAAAAACCTGTGATCCTATTCTGCAGAAGTGGAAACAGAAGCGGAAAAGCATTGGAGTATCTTAACAGCCAAGGCTTGAAGGACGGTTACAACGGCGGTGGCTGGGCTGAACTGAAAGCAGTATTGGAAGCAAATCAAGGAACTTTTTAAGTTCCTTTTTTTATACACCGTTCCATGATGGATCTGCAGGCTAAATTTACGGAGCTTTGTCTTCACTATACGAAAGACCGGAATCTTATTGAAGATCTGTGGCTGGAAATTGAAAAGAAATATTCCGGAAAGGGACGGCATTATCATAATCTTTTCCATCTGGAAAGTATGTTTTTGGAGCTGGAAAGTGCAGAACGTTATATTAAAGATTATCATACTGTTTCATTTTCTGTTTTTTACCATGATGTCATTTATGATGCTTCTTCAAAATCCAATGAAGAAAAAAGTGCCTCCTGCGCCGTGGAGCGGCTTCAGAAAATTGGGTTAAATCCTGATATGATTTCAAAGATTGAAGCCCAGATACTGGCAACAAAATCTCATCATAAATCTGATGATACAGATACGAACTATCTTCTGGATGCAGATCTTTGTATCCTTGGAAAAGATTTTGCCATCTATTCCGATTACACCCGAAAGATCAGGAAAGAGTATTCGATATATCCTGATATTCTTTATAAGCCGGGAAGGAAAAAGGTGCTGAAACATTTTCTGGAACTGGAAAGTATTTTTAAAACAGAGTATTTCAGGGACAGGTACGAACAGCAGGCAAGAGAAAATTTAGCTGCGGAACTTAAGCTTTTAGAATGACGAAAAAGGAGATGCAGCAGAGCCACATCTCCAGAATGGAACCATTCATTCAAACACAACTTATCCATGAATTAAAACAAAGGGAGGAAATCTTGAAAATTTCCTGATAGAGGGATTCTTTTTCATCAAATGTATTTTTATAATCTCCTGCATCGTTGTTTGATAAGTCAAAAATAGAAAATAAAATATCACATAAAGGTGATTTTATTTGTGTGTTATATGTAATTTTTCAAAGTGATTTACCGTGCTGGAAAACTGAATTTTGAAATCAAAAAAGGTTCATCTTTTTGAAAAAACAGATTTAAAATTTTATCAGAAAAGTAAATTTTCGATTTTCATATTTTTGTCAAAACTTGTACACGGTTAATATATAAACAGCCTGAAAAATAAAGCTGTGGGATTAAAAAATGTGTATTTCCCTGTTGAATTGAAGAGTCATATGTACAAATTGTATAAATAAACTAAGTACGGTTTATGATAATGCATAAAAAAAGCACCTTATTGAAATAAAGATGCTTCTGTTACTGCTGATTTTGTTTCCGGACAGCTATATTTTTTCCAAAAACCCGGATACTTTAGTGAGAACCAACTCCGGAGCTTCTTTATGCGGCGTATGTCCTATTCCAGGAATAATATATTTCTCTGTCATACCACTCACCTGGGAAATTGTTTTCTCAACCTGTTCCAAAGTACCGTATTCGTCAGCCTCTCCCTGAATAAATAATAACGGGCATTGAATATCTTTTAACAGGTATTCAATATTCCAGCTTCTATAGTCTTCACGGGTCCAGGTTTCCGTCCAGGCCCTGAAAAGTGTTTCAACTTTGTCGCCATGATATTTAGCAAGACGTTCGGCAAGGTTGGTTGTTTTGTAAGCATTCATGGCATCATAAATTCCTTTCAAGGTAAGGTCTTCTACAAAGATATGCCCTGCTTCACAGTTGACGGCTTTTATTTTTTCCGGATATTTTGCAGCTGTAATAAGGGAAATAGTCCCTCCGTCGCTGTGCCCAAATAAGATGGCATTATCAATATTAAGCTTAACCAGCAGATCATTCAGCAAATCGGCTTCAAGTTCCATATAATTGACCGGTCTTTCGTGGGTGGCCATGGGTCCGGATTTTCCATAGCCTGATCTGTCATATATTAAAACATTACAGTTTACCATTTCGGACAGTCTTAACGGAAAATCCCTCCAAAGCTGCATACAGCCTAAGGAATCGTGAAGAAAAATAATAACCGGTTTACCTTTGAATTTATGGCTGCAGGCTGTATAAATTTTCTGATCCCTTACTTCAATAAGTCTTTCTTCCATCTGTTCAGATTCTATAAAGACGGTACTTTGGCTTCTTCAAATTCTTTCAGCAGATTCCTGAAAACGGCTTCTACGGGTAATATATCATTGATCAAAGCAGAAACCTGCCCTATTTCCAGCTCGCCATCTTCCATATCTCCTTCAAACATTCCGCGTTTGGCTCTTGCTCTTCCCAGTGAGGCAATCAAGGCTTCTTTGTTTCTTCCTGACTGGTAAATATCTTCCAGTTCATTGAAAAACTTGTTTTTTACCATCCTTACTGGCGCCAGCTCTTTTAAAGTAAGATGGGTATCGCCTTCGTTCAGTTCTGTGATTTTCTTTTTCCAGTTTTCGTGAGCACTTGCCTCAACGGTAGCAGCGAAACGGGAACCAATCTGCACACCATCTGCGCCTAAGATCATGGCAGCTTTGATCTGAGAACCCAGCGCGATTCCTCCGGCAGCGATCAGTGGCTTGGAAATATGCTTTTTCACATTCGGGATCAGGCAAAAAGTAGTGGTCTCATCTCTCCCGTTGTGTCCCCCTGCTTCAAAACCTTCAGCTACAACAGCATCTACTCCGGCTTCTTCACATTTTACCGCGAATTTGGTAGAGGAAACTACGTGGGCTACTTTTATTCCTTCTTTCTGCAGGGTTTCCGTATAGGTTTTAGGATTTCCGGCAGATGTAAAAACGATCTTTACTCCTTCCTCAAGTATAATCTGAATAATTTCCTCAAGGTTAGGATATAGCATGGGTACATTAACACCAAAGGGCTTATCTGTAGCCTGCTTGCATTTCTGAATATTTTCTCTTAGGATATCAGGATACATGCTTCCTGCACCGATCAGTCCCAGTCCGCCACAATTGGAAACTGCCGAAGCCAGCTTCCATCCTGAATGCCAGATCATTCCGGCTTGGATGATAGGATACTGTATGTTAAAAAGCTCTGTAATTTTATTTTGCCCTGTCTGCATTTCATGAAGTTTTTTTGCTGAGTTGAAATCTATAAAATTGCTCATGCGTAAAAATACTAAAAACAGCTGTTTTTAATGAATAAAAAATGTGAAAATCGTTTTAAATAAAGGATTGCTAAGTTTTAAATACATCCAAAGTATCATCAATGAGATAACTTATTTTTAAAAAATCCCAAGACAAATTAATTATATCCTCTTGAATAGTTTCAATATTTAAATTGATCCAGCCTTCCATTAAAACCAACGGACCAAAATTCACACTTACATTTTCCCACTCATCCTTATATTCAATAAATTGAGTTCTGAATTTTTCAGCGAAATTTCTGCTTGAAATTTTATAGCCTTTCAATTCACGGAGCTTTAAAGCATGAATATTATAATATAGTTTTCCTTCTTTAATAGTTTTATCATTTACCCAAACCGAAAAAAATATTCTGCTTTTTGAATTTAATTGAGAGTCGAAATCATTTGACCATTCAGGTTTATAAATTTTCAATGCAACGGATTCTAAAACTTCTTCGACAGATAATTTCAGACCCAGATGATCAAATTGTTTGAAGAAAATATCCTCTACTGCTTCCTCAAAATTTCTCCTGTAAAATTTATAATCCATTCTTTATTGTTTTTATCAAAAATAAAAAGTTTCTTCAATTTTAGATATAAAAAAACCTTCAGAAATTCTGAAGGTTAGTATTTTATTTTTTGATGGATTCTTTTTTCCAGTTGGCTTTGAACTTACAGTTATCGTAACGTCCGTCAATGGATATAAAGGTGGTCGGGAGTTTGGAGTTGACAAACTTCTCAATCATTTCATTACGCTTTTTATTGAGTGCCATCTGCTTGATCCTGTTATAATCTGTTTCCAGAGTGATCTGGTGGGCTGGAATAACGTCTTCCACCTTAATCATCTTCACAACTTTTCTTTTGTTATCCTCATCTTCGAACGGCGCAGTAATATCTCCTTTGTTCAGTCCTGCCAATTCGTAAGTAATAGTTCCGGGAATGCTTTCTCTCTCAATTTTGTCCGAACCGTCTGCTCCGGAAATAATTCCGGCATTGAATTTCGTTTTCTTATCATCCGAGAATTTATAGGCAGCATCCTTAAATGTTATTTTCCCGGCAATAATAAGACCTTTGATACTGTCTAACTTTGCTTTTGCCGTTTTTATTTCATCATCCGTAGGGGTAGCTTTCAATAAAATATGTCTCGCATCATACACTTTCCCTGATTTTTTGATCAGCTGGATAATATGATATCCGAATTCCGATTCAACAGGATCTGAAATTTCGTTTTCCTGAAGGTTCAGAGCAGCTGCTTCAAACGGTTTTACCATCTGTCCTTTGAAAATATTTTTGTAAAGTCCGCCATTGGCAGCAGATCCTTCATCTTCGGAGTAGATTCTTGCCTGGCTTTCGAAGGTTTCCCCAGCTGCAATATCTGCCTTGATTTTCTTTAATCTGTTGATAAGATCTTCTTTATGGGCTTCTGTCAGCTTAGGATACACCATGATCTGTGCTAAAGATATTTCATCCTTTACCTCAGGAAGCTGCATTTTATAAAGGTTGTAGAAGTCTGTAACCTCATTGGGCGTTACATCTGCCTTTTCAGTGATACGCTGATATTTCGCCTGACCGTAATATTGGTCAACATCTATCTTTTCGATAGCGTTTTTCATTTCATACCCGTTTCTGAATTTATAGGCAGCAAGCATCGTTTTTTCATCCGGAAACTGCGAAAGTAACTGACGGTATTTTGCATTGGCCTGTTCTTTAATAGCAGCCGAACGGTTTTCAATTAATGTATCTTTTTTGGCTTCGTAAACAAGAAGCTTATTGCTGATCAGGTTTTCAAGGAAGTCACATTTATCTGTTTCAGAGGCTCCCTGTTGTTTGGCATAGTTCATCTGCTCATTCACATCCGATTCCAAAACAATTTCATCTCCGATAACAGCAGCAATACCATCCACTAATTCTCCCGGTTTTAGCTGAGCATTCATGTTTGAAGAGAATATCATCATGAAAATCCCAAGAAGAAAAGTGATTTTTAGTTTATTTGTCATTTTACTATTTTAAACAAGTTGCAAATTTAGAATTCTTAACGAATTTGTCTAAATTTTTTATTATAAATATTTCTTAAAAAGACTTATTTATTGCAGTTCAACATCGAATGTTGTTAATTCTTTGAATTGTCTCAATCTGCTGAATACATCAGATTCATTTACTTCCTCAATTCTTTCTGTCCCAAATTTCTCAACAGTAAAGGAAGCCATCGCTGAACCTACGATCAGGGCAGACTTCATAGTTTCGAAATCAAACTTGCCTTTTTTGGCAAGATAAGCCGCAAAACCTCCTGCGAAAGTATCTCCTGCTCCGGTAGGATCGAAAACTTCTTCCAGAGGAAGTGCCGGGATTGCAAATACTTTATTGTCGTGGAAAAGTAAAGCACCATGCTCTCCTTTTTTAATGATTACATAGTCAGGACCCATGGTATGAATCTTTTTAGCTGCTTTTACCAGAGAATATTCTCCTGAAAGCTGTCTTGCTTCTTCATCATTGATGGTAATAACGTCTGTTTTGGCAATCATATCCATCAGAATATCCCAGGCTGAATCCATCCAGAAGTTCATGGTATCAAGGATAACCAGCTTAGGACGGTTGTTCATTTTTTCCAATACAGACAGCTGAACACCCGGGTGCAGGTTTCCAAGAAGAAGGATTTCCGCATCCTGCATAGAATCCGGAATTTTAGGATCGAAATTCTCTAAAACATTCACTTCTGTAGCCAAAGTATCTCTGGTATTCAGATCATTATGGTATTTTCCAGACCAGAAGAATGTTTTTCCTTCTTTTACGATCTCAATTCCTTCAATATTTATGTCTCTGTCTGTGAACATATCAAGGTGCTCCTGTGGAAAATCTCCTCCAACAACAGAAACAATACCAGATTTAACGCCTAAAATAGAAGAAGTAATACCAATGTAAGTGGCTGCACCTCCTAAAATTTTATCCGTTTTACCAAATGGTGTTTCGATTGCATCAAATGCAACGCTTCCTACAACTAAAAGTTTCATATATTTTTCAATGTATTTTAAAAGTCAATTATTTTTTCCATTCAAAAGTGTCCAGCAGGTGTTTCATATCATTTTTGATATAGTTCACTGCCGGGGCCAGAGAGTCGGGTTTTGGCCTTGTGTTAAAGTATAAATAAGCAGTCACAAAATGTTTTGTGCTGTCTGTAATGTAAAACTGAAGATTGGAAGCACTCTGCCCTTTCAGTTCATAGAAGTTTCCGTACACTTTTTTGTCCGGATATTCGAATGATTTGGTATCGATGGAGCTTGCTTTAATCGTATGCTCATAGACCATTTTCTCAGCTTCTTTGATGTGGTCTGCAAAGTCATTCTGTATAGGATAATAGGTCACAAAAACCTTGGCTTTCATTTTCGGGTAATTGATATAATACCAGCACGGCTTTTTAGCATCAGAAATAGATGCAAAATCTGAATATTCAAAAGTATAGGCACAGTTATTCTCAAACTTCTGGTATTTCGGTTCCGGATACTCGAGACGGAGTTCTCCATAAGGTTTCGGAACATGATCTTTTCCGCACGAAATTAAAAGCAGTGATACAAAAATAAAAATGACGTTTTTTATCATTTTGCAAAAGTACAAATTAGATTTCAGATTCTGGGAGACAAATTTCAGTCTTTCAGCGAGTTTTGGATATAGTTTTCCAGCGGCTTGGGAAAGGATTTTTCATGGGATGCTTCAAAGTCGGTAATGATATACTGATTTTCGGATGTAAATTTGTTCCAAACCGCTTCTGAATCAACCTCAACACTTGAAATTTCAATCGTCAGATTTTTATGGGTAAGTTTATGGGTGATTGTTTTGACACCTTTGATAAACGGTTCAAGCTCTGCGGAAATAGCGGTAGGAAACTCAAATAATTTCTTCCAGATGAAGTCATCTTTTCTCTGTCTGATCAGGAACTGCCCGTTTCTGTATACAAAATAATACTTTAGCGACAGGTCCGATGCTTTAACCTTTTTGGTTTTTACAGGATAATCTGATGTTTTTTCCAGGGAAAATGCAAGACAGTCGTCATTTACAGGACATTCGCTGCAAAGAGGATTTTTAGGTTTACAGATCTCGGAGCCAAGATCCATCATTGCTTGATTAAAATCGCCTACATTTTCAGGCATAATCAATCCCGCCAGCTGTGAGAAATAAGAAAAGGCTTTTGAATTGGAAATATCAAAGTCATCAGCAAAAATACGGCTTAACACTCTGTAAAAATTACCATCTACAGCCGGCATTCTGCCTCCAAAGCAAATGCTCGAAATGGCAGCTGCCGTATACTTCCCTACTCCTTTTAACTTTAAAATCTCATCATAGTCTGCCGGGAAAACTCCATGATAATCGTTCATGATCTGTTGAGAGGCTTTATGGATATTGATCGCTCTGGAATAGTACCCGAGCCCTTTCCAGTAAAGCAAAACTTCATTTTCTTCTGCTTCGGCAAGAGTTTTTACATCCGGAAACCGGTTAATAAAATTGTTGTAATGACCTAGTCCCTGGCTGATTCTTGTCTGTTGAAAAACAATTTCACAGATCCATATTTTGTAAGGGTCTTTGGTCTGTCTGAAAGGTAAATCCCTGGCATTTTTCCCGTACCAGTTCAGGAGCTTGTTTCCGATATGGAGAAATTCCGAACTTTTATTATCTTTTTCCAAAAAGTATTGTCTGTTTAAATTATTGTGGAATTTAAGTGAGCTTTTTAGATGCTTCGACTTCGCTCAGCATGACATTTCTAATACTAACAAGCCTTATAAAGCGATGTGATGAAAATTGTCATGCTGAGCGGAGTCGAAGTAGATTTTTACAACTTATATTCTAAAAGTTAGTGAAGCTCCAAATTTCCGTCCTGCAAAGATAAAACTATTTATCCTTTTTGACCGAATACACGGGAGCTGCTTTCAGCCACTGATATTTGAGATTTCTTTCCGGTGCGATAAAGCGGAAACCTTCCAGTTTTTTCAGGTAAAGGTAAATTGAATCGTTTTTAAGCTTAAGCCTTTGATCGGAAAGAAACATGAAAGGATAATCTGCAACGGAATCCCTTATTGTTTTTAATACTTTTCCGGATCTTACTTTGTAAAGAAAGAAATTTTTTCCTCTTCCTTTCGAGCTGTCTGCAAGCTTCACTTCTGAACTTGCGATAACCAGCTCGCTGCCGTCAAAGCATTCTTCTTCATTCATGATGTAAGCTGTTCCCTGCTGACGCTCGTCTTTAAAAAGATCCACGGCATAATGATCCGGCGCCTGGTATTTTTTTTCACATCCCGATAATACCATCAGAATGAACAGAGGCAAAAAGCCTGTTAAACTTTTTTTGATCACATTAATTTTCATATGAATTGGCAGTAAAAAACCGATGTAAAAATGCATCGGTTTTTCTATTTAAATTGGGTTTGTTATTATTCCTGAGTGTATTGTGCATCCCATTCGTTGCCATCATCTCCTTTGTGTCCGTCTAATTTGATCACGAAACTTTTTGTAGGGAAATAAGGGGTCATGCGGATGTCAAGCCATACTCTGTCTTTATTGACTCTGTCCTGCTCGAAACGAACAATCTTGAATTTTTCGATCAGTTTATCCGGTCCTTTAATGTTGTCGAGGAATGTTACGATCTGTCTTCTCAAATCGTCTTCATTCTTGGCATTCCAGTTTTCGAAAGCTCTTCTGTTCAGGAAGTCCAGTAACACTTTAGTCACATAGTCGAATACACGAACTACAGAATAGGTCTGAAGACCGATATTATCTCCTGTGAACAATGTTTTGGCAGAGAATGCCATGATCTTCCCATATTCGTTAACCATCGGAACAAGGCCCATTTTTTCAAGCTGAGAAATTTCACTTTTCTTCAGTTCGAATTTTACAGCATCTACTTCGTTGATGTTACCGTGTTTTTTACCTGCAGCTACCTGAGACATTAATGTTTTGTGGATTTTTCCGGCTAATGAAGTGGAAGGTGGAAGCTCTACGTTTTCCTCTTCTCCTACTTCTTCTGCTCTTCCTCTTCCCACCAGCCAGTTACACGTCATAATAACGTTACTTCTGTGAAGCTCGCCTCCGGTGAGGTTGGCAGAGTGGAATAAATCTACTACGTCATCCGGCTTGTCAAGGTTGGCGAAGTCGGTCACCATCATTACTTTGTTCTCGTTACAAATCTTTGCCCATTTTTCAATGACTTTATTTGAGCCTAAATAACCTGGTATGGCCAGGATAGAATAGTTGTCTCTAAGGTCCAAACGGTCGTAATAGTTTTTGAATTCTTCTGAAATAGCATCAATGAACAAAGGATTATCAAGATCTGAAACCTGTTCAAGGCTTGCATTAACGATGCTTACGTTATCCACTTTATCCAGTTCTGTATTTTTGTAGAATTGGGCTACCGTTCTGTAGTTGGTTTCCAACAAACGTACTGCATCAAGGGTATTTTTCAGATTGGTCTTTAAATTCTGGTCTGCGGCCTGTGCTTTGGCCTTGCAGGTATCTGCCATTTTATCTGCAGATTCGTTTCCTTCCAAAAGACTTACCCAAAGGTTTATTTTTTGAAGAAGCTCTTTTCTTTCGTCTGCTTTATTGTGGTCGTTCAGGAAAATTTCTTTCCTGGCTTTTCTCGTTGGGTTCATATTGGCGATACCGTCTACAACGGATTCAACAAAGCCAAAACCTCCTATTTTATTAAGCTCTGCAAGCGGGTTGCCCTTCGGCTGCCCTGAATGTTGCTGCTGACCCTGCTGCTGGCTTTCTTGTGCCTGTAATTTGCTATCCATGATTTGATTTAGTGTAAATAATTATTTTTCAAGTTCTTGTGCCACATCTTTCAATACTTCGATGAATGCAGCTCTGGTCTGTTCATTCTCAAGCATATTACGCAGAATCTTATTGGTTTTCAGCTGGCGCACAATCTTGTTGTACTGCTCCTGTTCCATGCTAAGCTGCTGTAAATAGTCTGATTTCTGAGTAAGATTTTTAGGTGTGAAGTCTGCAAGGTTCTGAAAACGGAATTCCTCTTCCACTATACTTCCTTCTTCCGTTTCGTGCTGTACAGCTACGGATGGTTGAAAATGTCTGAAGACGTCGTCCACTGTTTTTAGTCCTGTTACAATTTCAGGAACATAAGATTCCTCTGTTGTAAGCTGGCTTACTATCAGCGATTTGTTTTCCTGTATTTCCTGAATCGCTTCATTAGCGTCTACTTTTACCTCGTTGCCGCCAACACCATAATTAAACATTGCCATATTATTGTTATTTTGAGATTTCTGATTTTGGTTCGGATCTGTCTTTGAGTAATTTACCGATGAATCGAATAAATTACCAATCCAATGTTTAAATTTAAAAAAAAACTGTAACATACAAAATTTTGTAAAGATTTTTCTTGAAATATTTAATTTAGCCTAATTTATATATAACGTAAAATCATGACTTTACGATATCACTAAACTATGAAAAATAAATAAAACAGGCTATCGGAATATAAAATAAAATCTTTATATGCTTTGCATTTTATAAAAAGCATCAGACTCATGTTAAAAATAAGAATTCCCCCGATGCAAGGAAAAATATTTTTATATTTAAACAAAGTAAACAGAATCATGAAAGATGTAAATATCGCGTTTAGAAAGCCAATATATCCTGTTTCCGAAGCATTAAATCAGTATCTGGAAAAACATAACAGAACGACCAAGATCCAGTTTTTATATGAGGACCTGCTGAGATTCAGCGACAGTGTAAACCTTCTGGATAAGGACGGCAAGGATACCTTATGGCTTGGTGTATTGTATTCTGAACATGAATTCACAGAAATAGAGGCTAATTTAAATAAGATTTACACCCTTCTTCATTCCGACGGAGATGAGGCTACTCTACCTTATCTGAAAGTGGATACGATTGATTTTTGCACCTTCGGAAACTCTAAACCTTTCCGGATCCGGGTGAGAAACATTCTGAACGACAATCATACTAATTTTTACATTAAACAAGCCGATGCTTCCCGCATATATGGGCTGGAAATTGAAGACCTGCTTTCTCCCAACCGGATTAACTTTCTAATTTATAAAAACACCCTGATAGAAGAGCATATCTTAGGAATTCCCGGAGATGTTTTTATCCAGAATCATTTACAGAATTGTACAGAATTGGAAAAAGCACAGATTTCCAAGGAATTTGTAAAGTTCAATGAACGTTGCCTTATTGGGCTACTGGGTGATATGCGCTCCTACAATTATGTTATTATTCCTATTCACGATTTCGATCAGGTTATTTATAAAATTCGTCCTATCGATTTTGATCAGCAAAGCTATGAAGGGAATCTGAAAGTTTATCTTCCCCAGTATTTCAAGGAAAATAGTGTGATGGTTAATATGGTACTGGAAAAACTGAAACCTAATTCTATAGAGCAGTATCGTAAGGAAGTACGTTCACAAATTGTAAAAAGAGTGACCAGCAGCAAAAGCAGATTCAACGAGCTTATTTCTATTATGAAAAAAGAAGATATAGCGCCGGAAGCCAATGTTACAGAGCTGAAAACAGCTTTACAAAAGCTTACCTACGATGTCAACTTCAAGTATTGCAAAACAATGGGAGACATTATTGAGACCGGAATAAATTTTGTAATCCGGAATTACAGGAAAGCCTATTAAAAAGAGAATCCATCTCACATTTAATGGGATGGATTTCTTTCTTTTCTAACAATTTTCGGTTGTTCTACCAAATTTTTATTCTGTCCTGAGGAGCTTTGTACATTTTGTCTCCCGGTTTTATATCAAATGCTTTGTTGAATGCATCCTGATTTACCAGAGGACCGAATGCCCTGAATTCTCCCGGAGAATGCGGATCTGTTTTCACCTGGTTGATCATATACTGGTCTGTAGATTTTGTTCTCCATACTGTTGCCCAGCTCATGAAGAATCTCTGATCCTGGGTAAATCCACTGATTTTTCCAGGGTTTCCTTTGTCTCTCAAATACATCTGAAGGGCATCATAAGCTACTGCTACTCCACCAAGGTCACCAATGTTTTCACCGCTTGTAAATTTACCGTTTACAAAGCTTCCTTTTACCGGTTCGTAAGCACTGTACTGGGCAGCAAGCTGACCTACTTTCGCATCAAAGTTCTTACGGTCTTCATCCGTCCACCAGTTGTTAAGGTTTCCGTCACCGTCAAAACGTGAACCGCTGTCATCAAAGCCGTGAGAAATCTCGTGGCCTATTACCGCTCCTATTCCACCGAAGTTGACCGCTGCATCAGCTTTAGGATTGTAGAAAGGAGGCTGAAGAATAGCTGCTGGGAAAACGATTTCGTTGTTCGATCCGCTGTAGTAAGCGTTTACAGTTTGAGGAGACATTCCCCATTCTGTTTTGTCCACCGGTTTTCCTACTTTGTCAAGGCTTCTCTGGTACTGCCATGCCGATACATTCTGAAGGTTAGAATATAATGTAGCCCCCTGTTTCGGAGATTCTACTTTTAGCTGGGAATAATCTTTCCATTTGTCCGGATAAGCGATCTTTACCGTAAATTTAGAAAGTTTTTCCTGAGCTTTTACCTTTGTGGCAGGAGACATCCAGTCGATATCATTGATATGCTGCTTGAACGATCTTAAAAGGTAATCGATATAGGTTTCCATCTGGGCTTTTGCTTCAGGAGTGAAATATTTTTCAACGTATAATTTCCCGAAAGCTTCGCCAAGAACTCCGTTGACAAGAGAAAGACCTCTTTTATCCATCGGACGCTGCTCTTTCTGGCCCTGAAGATATTTTGAATAGAAATCGAACCTGATCTGTTCCAGCTTATCATCAAGATTGCTGGCGTTTCCATTAATCAGGTGATATTTCAGGTAGTCTTTTAACAAAGGAAGATTGTTCTGGGTCAGAAACTGATCCATGTTCTGGTAATATTTCAGTTCACCAATGATCACTTTATCTGTATTGACTCCCGCATCCGACAGGTATTTTGCCAGATTGATATTTTTAACCACCCCTGATAATTCAGAAACATTTTTCGGGTTATATCTTAAATTGGCGTCTCTGTTCTGCTCTAATGTCAATAGATAGTTGGCCAGCTGTTTTTCAAAATCAACCACATTTTTTGCAGCTGCCTCAGAATTTTTATACCCTAAAACACCGAATAGCTTGCCTACATAAGTTTGGTATTCCGCCAAAGTTTTGGTATTGGCATCATTTACTTTCTGATAATAATCTCTTCCCAATCCCAGGTCCGGGCCGCCAAGATATACGGCATTCATTTTGGAATTCTTCATGTCTGCTCCTACTCTCCATCCGTAGAATGAGTTATCGCCTAATTTTGTGGCTTCAAGAAGATATTTTTGAAGATCATTAAGGTTTTTAATGGCATCAATTTTTGCCAGATCTCCTTTAATCGGAGAAAGTCCTTCAGCATTTCTTTTGCTTACATCCATGAAAGAGGCATACAGATTCTGAATTTTCTGTCCTTCAGATCCTTCGGGATAGCTTTCTGATAAAATTTTGTTCAGGATATCCAGGGAAGCATCATCCACATTTTCTCTCAAAGCATTGAAAGAACCCCAGCTCGCTTTATCTGAAGGAATCTGGGTGGTTTTTACCCAATTTCCGTTCACGTAGCTAAAAAAGTCATCCTGCGGGCGAACGCTCTTATCCATATAAGATAAATTGATTCCTTCTTCTTTCACTTCTTCTTTTTTTACTGGTTCTGTAACGGCAACTGTAGTTTCAGCTTTAGTTTCTGTACCGGCAGTCTTGGCCGTTCCGCATGAATTTAAAAATACAATGCCGGAAAAGGCAAGTATTCCAATATTTAGCTTTTTCATTAAAGATAATTTTTGATTTAACACAAACTTACCAAATATACGAACTTTAATGATAGGTGATTAATGATAATTGATAAATGATGAAAGGTTGATGGTTTTGGAGGGTTTCTAGTTTAGGGTTCCAGGTTTTAAGTTTAATGTGTGTGCAATAATAAAAGAGTTTAAACAACTCAGGATAACCAGGGTATTTAAAATAATTCTGTACTGCTATCCTGAGTTGTATTTTATTAAATTAGGCGTATTTCGCCGGTAATACCTATGATATTTTCACTCTCATAACCTGTTCTTTTTACATCAATCATACCATCAGGATTTACTACAGATTCTAAAACTCCGGAAGCAGCAATTCCGGAAGCAGTAAATTCATAAAATGAATTCCCCACAAAGAAACCTCTGAATGTTTTTGTTCCGGAAGTAGTTTCAATTTTTATATTGACATACACAAGTTGTGTCCAGGTGTTTTTAATTTTAGTTTTAAGGTGCACAAGATTGGATATTGTAGAATCAGCTTCAAAACCTGAAGGTCCATCATAACCACGGGTATATTGACCTGAATAGTTTCCTGGAACCAGACCTTTTGCATTTTGTATATTTGCCAAATAGGTAGGGAATTTTGCTTTCCAATTAATATTGAAATTAGCCCCGAAGTCATCGGTAAGAAGGTTATTAATAGAATCACTTTGAACAGGGTTGAAACTCATTTCCATACCATATCCGTAATCATTTTCCGTGCTTACAAATAATTGTCCATAGTTTGTAATACCAACCATATTATTGGTGGAAAGAAGATGAATATTATTTAATGGCAATCCTGTATATTTTATGAGTCTGCGTGAAGGATCATTTACAAAATTAAGATAGTTATTATCTAATGTAAAGCTATGAATGTAGCTATTAAATTCAAAAGCCAAATCAAAATTTTCTATATAGGAATTAACGACTGAGCAATCATTGATTTCAGAATTAAACTGCATTCCTGTAGTAACTCCTTCTACAGAAACAGCATCAAAATGACAAGCTCTTAAGGGGCCATCAAACTTGTAGCCAACTAACGAGTTTGCCGCCACTAATGCACGAAAAACGTTTAAATTCATCTCTCCAGAAAAGATAAATCTTTCTCCCAATCTGGCATTATTCCCATGACTTGTCCTCAAATCATTAAATACTGTATAATAATTATTCACCGATTCTAATAATGTTGAGAACTTGAGAGAAGAGATATTGGATATTTCACAACCCTGATGCCAGTCTTTAAAGACAAGTGCAGGAGAGGTAATATTATTTAAACTGGTTGAAAGTGAAAAATTTCCAAATTTAATTCCTAATGAATATTTATAATCAGGATCAGTTCCTATTGCACTTACTAAATTTCCATTAGCATCGTAGTATCCCGATTCAAAAACTGTTGTATCTGTATGCAGTAAGAATATAGATTCATTAAAATCATATGTTTTAGAAAACATCCCGAAATCATGATTCTGCGGAATATATATTTTCTTTGAAATAACATAAGTTCCTTTTCCGGCTGTTACCGATAATTTATACTTATCTGCCGAAATGATAGCCTGCTGAATTGAATCTGAGCAATCTGTAACACCATCAGGTAGCGCCCCAAACCATCTTATATCTACCCTGCTGTCTTCCAAAACTCTTCTGTAATATACACTTCCTACTTTTTTGTAAAGAATATTATCACAATCTGCATCCGTAATATTAGTATTGTTATAGGTTTTATCCGTTTCTATAAACGTTATCCATTCGCCCACGTAAGGGTCATTAAGTTCAATTGTGTTCATTTTTTGTGAAATTTGATGTTAATAAAAAGAAATAGTACACTTGCAAGATTTATTTCTAAACCAAATATATCAGTAGAACACGACAAAAGATGACGTATTATAAACAAAAAAAACCGCTCATTGCTGAACGGTTTTGTTATTTCTTGGTAATGATTACCAGATTTTGATTCTGTCCTGAGGAGTTTTGTATAATTTGTCTCCCTGTTTTACATCAAACGCTTTGTAGAAAGCATCCACATTGATGAGTGGACCGAAGCTTCTGAAATATCCCGGAGAGTGCGGGTCAGTTTTCACCTGGTTTACCATATATTTTTCGCTGGATAAGGTTCTCCAAACGGTTGCCCAGCTTAGGAAGAATCTCTGATCCTGGGAGAATCCGCTGATTTTCCCTGGATTTCCTTTATCTTTTAAGTACATCTGAAGGGCATCGTAAGCGATATTTACACCTCCTAAGTCAGCGATATTTTCACCGTTTGTGAAAGTACCGTTTACGAAAGTTCCTTTTACCGGCTCGTATTTATCATACTGGGCAGCAAGGGCTTTTGTAGCTTTCTCGAAGTTGGCTTTGTCTTCCGGTGTCCACCAGTCTACTAGGTTTCCGTCTGCATCGAATTGAGCTCCTGAATCATCAAATCCGTGGCTCATCTCGTGACCGATAACAGCACCGATTCCTCCGAAATTAACCGCAGCATCAGCTTTAGGATTGAAGAAAGGCGGCTGAAGGATTGCAGCAGGGAACACGATCTCGTTGTTTACCGGATTGTAGTATGCATTTACCGTTTGCGGCGTCATACCCCATTCTGATTTGTCAACTGGCTTCCCGATTTTTGCAAGGTCTTTGTTATACTGCCATTGCGTAATATTCTGAAGGTTTGAATATAATGTTCCTCCTTTGGATTCAGGAACGATATCCAGTTTTGAATAATCTTTCCATTTGTCCGGGTAAGCTACTTTTACAGTGAATTTATTCAATTTCTGCATTGCTTTTTCCTTCGTTGTGGAAGACATCCATGCTAAATTGTTGATGTGAACAGCAAAGCTTTTCTTTAAATAATCGATCAGCTCCACCATCTGAGCTTTTGCTTCAGCAGGGAAATATTTTTCAACATACAATTTTCCGAAAGCTTCACCAAGAGTACCGTTGATAAGCTCAAATCCTCTTTTGTTCAATGCTCTCTGCTCCTGCTGGCCTCTTAAGTATTTACCATAGAAGTTAAATCTCATGTCACCTAATTTCTCACTTAAATAAGAAGCACTTCCATGGATCATGTGGAATTTTAAATAATCCTTGATCACAGGAAGGTTCTGAGCATTCACCAGTTTATCAAAATCTTTGTAATACCCGATTTCCCCGATAATTACCTTATCCGTACTTACGCCTACTTTTTTCAGGTAAGCAGGGATATCAACGCCTTTTACCAATGTTGAAAGTTCAGCCATTGTTCTTGGGTTGTACTGTAAAGTATTGTCACGGCTCTGTTCGTTGGTAAGATAAGTCTTTGCAATGCTTTTCTCGAAATCAACGATTCCTTTGGCAGAAGCATCAGCATTTTTATAACCTAATTCTTTAAGCATGGAAGCCACATACTTTTGGTATTCAGCGATAGCTTCCGTATTTTTTTCGTTTACTTTCTGATAGTAATCTCGTCCTAATCCCAATGAAGCATTTCCTAAATAAACCGCATTCATTTTAGAGTCTTTAAGATCTGCATCTACACCCCATCCGTAAAGCGTGTTTTCTCCGTCTTTAGTTACAGAAGTCAGGTAATTCTGAAGGTCAGCCATGTTTTTGATGGCATCAATTTTATTCAGGTTTTCCTGAATAGGCTTGATTCCGTCTGCATTTCTTTTCTGCATGTTCATGTAAGTAGCATACAGATCCTGGATTTTTTTACCTTCACTTCCATCTGCAAATTTATCTTTCAGAAGGGAGTTCAGAATGGTCATTGAGTTGTTATCCGTATCTTCAGCCAGTTTGTTGAAGCTTCCCCAGGTTGGCTTATCAGACGGGATTTTGGCTGTTTTCATCCACGTTCCGCTTACGTAGTTGTAAAAATCATCCTGCGGACGTACAGAAGTATCCATAAGACTAAGGTCCAGACCGTTATCTGTACCGTTAGCAATTGTTTTTACAGTTTTTGCCTGCCCGTTCACTGTGTTTAGTGCGCAAACTCCGGCTAATAAAAACAAAGAAAGTGTTAGTTTTTTCATTATGATAGCAAATTTTATAATAAGTCTGTTGTTTTTATCATTTGTTACTTTTTATCAATAACAAATTTAAACAAATCTCAGGAAGCTGCTATCTCTTTTACATTTCCTGTTCTTTTTAAAAATCCCCAGGACTGCATTTCCCCTTTCAATGCTTTTCTCAGACTTCTGAATAATACGATATACATCAGCCATCTGTATCCGAACCGCTGTGGAATAACATACAACAGATTAGATAGTTTCTCCCGCTGCATAATGAAGGCGGCCAAAGCCAAAGATGCATCTACCAAAAGGAAAATCAGATAATAGGTGAATATTTTTCCACCATTTCCGGATAAAATTCCAAAGAACATGATCAGATCTGCCAGAGGTGAAAAGAACGGAATAATATATTGAAACAGTAATATATTCGGCATTGCCCAAAGCCCGAGTCCTTTATATTTAGGATTGAGAAATGTCTGGCGCTGTTTCCAGAACATCTGCATAATCCCATAGGTCCAGCGGAAACGTTGTTTTAAAAACTGTTTCACACTTTCAGGGGATTCCGTTATGGCAACCGCTCTGTTTTCGTTGGCAACCGTGTATCCTGCTCTTAAAATTTTCACGGTAATATCGCAGTCTTCTGCCAGAGTATCGGTGGAATATCCGCCTGCTTCAATGATCGCGGATTTTTTGAATGCCCCGATCGCACCCGGAATTACTGTTACGGCATTGATATAAGCATAGGCCAGCCTGTCGAAATTCTGGCTTGTGGTATATTCTATCGACTGCCATCTCGTGAGCCAGTTCACCGTGTTTCCTACTTTTACATTCCCTGCCACTGCAGCGATCTTTTCAGCAGGTTCAGAATTTAAAAACCGGGCAATCAGATATTTTACTGCATCATATTGAAGCTTGGTGTCTGCATCAATACAAACTACATATTCCGCATCAGTCTGGGAAATTCCAAAATTCAGTGCTGTGGCTTTTCCGCCGTTCGGTTTCGTGAAGATTTTCAGTTCCGGATGGTCGGGAAATGCTTCTTTTGCTTTCTGGTAGGTTGAATCCTTGCTTCCGTCATCCACCATGATGATGTCTAAGTTGGGATAGGTTTGTTTTAATAAATTATTCAGAGAAGAAACAATATTCACTTCTTCATTATAGGCAGGTACAATGATGGATACTTTCGGATAAGTTTCCAAAACAGGAAAATCGCCCAGCAATTTTTCTTTTTTTCTTTCTTTAAAAGCCCAATACATCATCAAGATCAATCTTATCAGACCTAAGCCGATAAAAATAGTGAAAAGAGCCACCAGAAAATGACTTATTCCATAGATTACCGTAGCGAGGATCAGATTGAGCTGCATGATATAATAAGATCTTGTTTTAGGAACTTCCGGCATCAGCACATTTTTACTCTTGTGTAAAATACTGGCAAGGTTCGTAAAATGATAGCCTTGTTTCTGAAGTGTCGGAATTAAGGTTTTGAGAGCCTTTACGGTTTCTTCTCTGGTATCTCCGCCTGCATCATGCAGAAGGATAATATTTCCCCGCTGCTGTTTGATCCCTGCCATCACCCGTTTTATGATCTCATCTGCTTTGATGCCGGGCTGCCAGTCTTCAGGGTCAATATTTTCTCCGATATCGAGGTAGTTTTGCTGTCTTGCCAGCGCTACAGGAATAATTTCCTCGGGAGTGGTAGGCTCGGAATCCGCATTATAAGGCGCCCTGAACAGAATAGTACTGTGACCTGTTACACATTCTATAAGCAGTCTTGTAAGTTTCAATTCCAGCAATGCTCTTTCGGGGCTTACTTTTGCCACGTTTTCATGAGTGAACGTATGGTTTCCTATTTCATGACCTTCGCGGTAAATGCGTTTAACCAACGGAAGGTTTCTTTCAGCATTGAGTCCTACGAGAAAAAATGCAGCCGGAACATGGTATTTTGACAGTACATCTAAAATTTGCGGGGTGTATGTTTCATCCGGACCGTCGTCAAAAGTCAGTACCAGCTCTTTCTGTGGTGCTTCCCCGTATTTTTTCACTTCATAAGAGCTTGGATAGGTGATGTAGTTCTCATCTGTGATGATTTTTTCTTTGGCATCGATTTCCAGGGCTATTTTCCCGTCATGAGGGGTATTCAGAACATCCAGTACTTCTCCGTCGCCAATGTAATCTACCATTGTCTGACCTTTTACATTTTCCAGTTCTTTCAGATTAAGCTTAGACATACCAGCAGAGGTAAGATTTTTATCATAAAAATTCCAGATCCTGCTGTCTTCACTACCCAGTCTCCAGAGTGCAGTTCCTGCCAGCGGATATTCGGAGGAAAAACGCATGGTATTGAATATAGAGGCGGCATCGTTGAAAAATACAGTGTGGGTATTGTTTTTAGAATCCGTGTAGGAATAATTTAAATTGAATGTATTATCATCAAAGTTAATCGCAGCTTTGCTCGCGCTGGCTTTTGTGATGGCCTGCATATAGGTAACGGATGTATTGTCTTCCTTGTTGGTGCTCCAGTCATAGCCATACGCTCCCAAACCAAGGATTATTTTTTCCGGAGAGGTTTCCTTGAGGATTTTTTCCGTTTGGGCTTCTATCCATTTTTGTGAAGAGACCGGCCCGGCATCGCTGTCCTCTGCATATTCATCATACGCCATCAGGATGAAGTAATCTACATAAGGATTCAGTTTCCGGATATTGTAATCATCATTATCCGTCATGATATCCATCGTAACCAATAGCTTATTCTGCTTGAAAGTTTCTGAAAGCTCTTTCATAAAGGCAATAAGGTATTCGTCAGAATCCAGGTTCATATCTTCAAAGTCAATATTGATCCCCTTGAAATGAAATTTCTGACACTGCTGCACAAGTTTCCGGATAAGCCCCGTTCTTTTCTCCGGATCTTTCAATACTTTTCCAAGTCCTTCGGAACGGAATTCCCTGTCAGAATTGTTACTTAAAATAGGCATCGCTGACACTCCTGTTCTTTTGATAATTTTATAGCCTTCAGGATCTACATTGGTTTTCAGATCTCCAGATTTAGGATCAAGGAAGAACCATTCGGGAAAAACGAGATTGATATGCCTGATATTCCTTTTCAGGGACATCAGCGACTGCGGATCCCAGGCTACGTAGAATGCCGAACGGATACCACCCGGAAACTGGGACCAGCTTTTATTCTGATTTTTTAATCTTTCAACTCTTGCCTGGTGGATTTTAGCCAGATTGGTATGCATTGTTTTTTCAGAAATAAAGCTTCTGAAACCTTTGTATTCTTTGGAAATTTTATTTTCCTGCAGATAAGGCTTACTGGCCGTCATTACTGCTTTATAATCTTCTTTGAAAGGTATTTTCGGACTTTTGTCGAGCTTCATCATCAACCCTAAAGCAAGAATAAGCAATACTGCAACGAAAATAAAAATGCGGCTGCCCCATTGTACGCTTCTCCAGCGTTTTTTATTGTCAGTCTGAAAAATCTGTTTTGAATCTTCCACGTTATGAAATTTATATAGGGGATTTCAAAAAGCGTGAAAAAGGGCTTCAATTTTAATTAAAATAAAATTAAAAAATCAATTGGCTTTTAAGTATTTATAAGAAGTCCTACCAGGTCCTGAAGGATTTTCTGGGAAACGAAATACATGAAGTCCAGCCGGTCCAGATGAGGCATATATAATTTTGAGGTAGATTCCTGGTCTTTTATCCGGATGGTATAGAAAACAGTCCCTACTTCTTTGCCATCCTCTCCTTTTCCCGGGCCTGCAACACCTGTTGTAGATAATGAAATATCGGTATCAAAAAGTTTTTGGCAGCCTTTGGCCATTTCGCTTGCTACCTGTTCACTTACTACGGTAAACTGATCCACTGTTTCCTGGGAGACCTTCAAAATCTCAATCTTCTTATCGGTAGCATAAGGTACAATACCTCCAATAAAATGTTTGGAACTTCCGGCATTGGAGGTGATCATCTTTGCAAGATCTCCTCCGGTGCAGCTTTCTGCCGTGGAAATGGTGAGTTTTCTTTCATTAAGGATTTCTGCAAGGATTTTTTCTATTTTATCTTCTGAAACAGCGATTACATGATCTCCCACCAAAAGAAGGAGTTTCTGAATCTCATCCTCTGTCTGCTGTTTCAATACCGTTTCGTTTTCTCCTGATGCTGTAATTCTGAGCTTTACCCGGGTTCCTACGGGCAGGTAAGACAAGGCAAGATTTTCAGGGAGTGCAAGTTCCCAGTCCTCAATCATATCTGCGAGAATACTCTCAGGAATTCCCACTACAGAAACGATCCTGGTATGGATATAATAAAGGTTGAATTTTTCTTTTAAATAAGGAACAATCTGGTCTCTGATCAGCGGTTTCACTTCATAAGGAACACCGGGAAGGCTAAAGGATAATTTCCCGTCCTGTTCCATCATTATGCATGGCGCCGTTCCGAAATGGTTCTGAAATATTACGGATTTTGTAGGAACGAAAGCCTGCTCCCTGTTTCTTTCAAGAATATCAATTCTCCCCCTTCTTTCCATATAGTTTTTAAGGTGGTTGAAAGTAACCTCATCCAGTGCAATTTCATCATTGAAAAATTCTGCCAGCGCTTTTTTGGTTTTATCATCCCTTGTCGGACCCAGACCGCCTGTTGTTATTACCAGATCACCTAATTCGAAGGCTGCTTGTAAAGTATTTTTAATGGTTTCGATCTCATCTGAAATGGTGTAGATCTGGGTAACCTGTATCCCTATATTTTTAAGCTCTGTGGCAATAAAATTAGAATTGGTATCAATGGTATTTCCTGAAAGGATTTCATCACCGATAGTAATTAGGACAGCTTTTTCCATATTTAAATTCTTGAAAAAAAATCTTCTGCAAATGACGGTAAAAATTGTAGAAGGGCAAAATTGTGGAGGGATTAAAACGTGAAAAGGTTAAATGGCTAAAAGGCGAATTTGCTTTTTGCTTTTTGCAGTTTAACCTTTTTTGCCCAGACTAACTATTGATTATGTTTCACCCAGATAAGCTCATCCGTATTATAGCCGATTTTTTTAGCTTTTTCAATGAAGCGCTGTCTCATACTTTCAGGAAGGTTTGGTGTACGGGAAAGAATCCACAGGTATTTCAGGCTGCTTCCTGCCACTAATGCATATTGGTAATCTTCATCAATATCAATCACGTTATATCCTGCCCAGATTGGTTTGAAAAAGGATACTTTAAGCCGGGCTTCTGTTTTATCTTTTACAAATTTTGCCTCTCCTACGGATTCTTTCCATTCTTTTTTAATGTAATCGTAGCCTTTATTGCTGACCCGGATGGAACCATTGGGGTTTTCGGAGTATTCGGCAGTTACATTGTCCATATTTTTCTCGAACCTGTAATCGAAACGGGCAATTTCATACCATCTGCCCAGATATTTTTTAGCATCAAAGTTATGAACAGCCGTCGCCCCTTTGGGAATTCCCGCGGAACAGGAATTTAAAATAATCAGCCCCAATACACCTAATGTGACCGGAACGGCAATTTTCTGAAGAGTTTTCATAATGGAATATTTTTGTGTGATGGGGTGAAAGCTTCAAAAATAGTGCCTTTAAGCTGTTAAGGAACGATAAATTCTAGGAAAAGACTTTCAGGAAATTATCTTTAAAACTCCCGGAAACTTCAATTTCGGTATCGTCCGAAAGCATGACGGTTCCACTTTTATGATAAGATTTTACAAATCCTGTATTGATAATGTGGGAACGGTGGACCCTTACAAACGGGCTTTCAAGAAGGTCATCAAAATGCTTCAGGAAACGGCAGACCATTTTTTTCGAGCCGTCGGTAAGATAAACCTGTGTAAAGTTTCCGTCTGCCTGAAGTCTTAGGATATCTTCTGTTTTTACCACATCAAATCCCTGAAGTGTCGGAAGGATAAGCTGCTGTTTTTCAGGCTTCAGCTTCAGGTTTTCGAGAAGGATTTTATTACGGTTGAGCTCTTCTTTGCTTTCGATGCTTTCGGCTACTTTATTGACTGCCAGAATAAGCTCCTGGATATCAATCGGTTTTAAGATATAATAACTCGCTGATTTATTGAGTGCCTGCAGTGAATATTGGGAAAATGCCGTGATAAAGATGGTTTCATAGGAAAATTCTTTGGTGGCTTCCAGCACATCGAAGGCGTTGCCAAAAGGCATTTCGACATCCAGGAAGACTAACTGCGGCTGTTTCTCAGCAATCAACGGAACGGCTTCCCTGATGTTTTCCGCCTCACCTGCAATTTCTACCTGCGGGCAGTATTTTGTGAGATAGTTTTTGAGAACTTCTCTGGCAATGATCTCGTCGTCTACGATTACGGATTTTATTTTCATTTTTTTTCAGGTAATAGGTGGCAGGTCTTGGGTAGCAGGTTTTGGGTGAAAGTGATTGTGTTTATATTTTTCCTTTGTTTTCAATCTTTCAGGTTGATTTTTATGTTCACCAGAACTCCGTTCCCGTTTTCTTTGTCTTTTATGGAACAGGTGATTTCTTTTTTATAAAGATCGTTTAGCAGGCTGATCCTTTCGAGGGTATTTTTCATTCCCCGCCCTTCTCTGGTTTTCTGGTGGAGGGTTTTCTGCTTTTTGCTTTCTTCAATACCAATTCCATTGTCTTCGATAGTGATCTTTAAATGCTGATTTTCTTTTTCAAAGCTCAGTTTTAAAAATCCTTTCTCAGTTCTGTAGCGCAATCCGTGCCATACTGCATTTTCAAGGAATGGCTGAACAAGCATTCCCGGTACTTTCAGGCTTTGCATATTCAGGCTTTCATCTACTTCAATTTCATAATCGAATTTATCGGCAAAACGGGTCTTTTCGAGCGCAAGATAATTCTGAAGCAGATCCAGCTCCTGCTGAAAAGGAATGAAATCTTCGGCAGAATTCTCCATCACACCACGCATCAGCTTGGAGAATTTTGTAAGATACTGATTTGCCTCCAGCTCGTTATTGGTCGCGATAAAATGATTGACACTGTTTAAACTGTTAAAGATAAAATGTGGATTCATTTCACGCCGCAGCGATTGAAGGGCTATTTTTTTATTTTTGATCTGAACTTTCTTCAGGGTCCTGAAAATAAAGACAATCAGCCCGGTAAGCAAAACCAGGGCTCCGATCAGGCTGTAATTAAATATATTTTTTCTTCGGATTAATGCATCTTTCAGCTCTTTTTCTTTTTCAAGCTGTGAAATTCTCTGTTCTGTATCTTCCAATATCTTATTATCTACCAGGCTCCTGTCCTTGGAAACCAGATCGGGAAGCCTTCCCAGAAAATCTCTGTAAAGAGAGACTGAAGCGTCGGTATTTCCTGCTATATTGTAAAGGCTGTCCAATCTTTTTACACTTTTCTGGGCTTCCAGGGTATGCCCTTTTTCCAAAGCGATTCCGTAGGCATTTTTCAATAAGGCTACAGCTTCTTCAGGGTCATTTTTTTTAATATAAATATCCGCTAATTCCTGTATCTGATTGACTTTTTCCTGTGAATTATCTTTAACAAAATCTTCTTTCAGGACTTTCTTTTTGGCTTCAATGGCTTTTTCAAAGTTCTTGTTTTCCACATAGAAATTGGTCAGCTTCTGATTGATTTCCAATGCCTGCTGCGGGGCTTCTTTTTTAGAAAGCACATAAGCATTATTCAGATTCTTTTCTGCTTTGGGAATATCTTTCTGCTGTATATTGACGTCTGCCATCTGGCTGTAACTCGTTGCAAGATCACCTTTATCTTTATCCTTGAGGCTTATATTGATATTATCCTGGATTGCTTCTGCTTTCTGCTCTGCTGAAGGAGAAGAAAGCCTTGCAGCATCGTTGGTATTCACCACCCTGCTTTTTTCGCTGTAGCTAATTTCAGCTGCTCGGCTGTAGTTGCTGATAGCCGGGGTTATTTTGTTCTGCTTTTCCTGTGACTGGGCAATTTTGCGGGTTACGGATTCCAGATTTTTTTTGTCGTCGAGGTTTTTATAAATATTTCTGGCTTTCATCAGGAATTCTTCGCTTTTGGCATAGTTTCCCTGATTGTAATAATCATTGGCAATGCCAACATAGGTATCTGCAACGCCTTTATTATCATTATTATCAACAGCTTTTTTTAGCCTTGCGGCAGATTTATAGGCTTTGGTAACCCGTGTGGAATCCTGTGCTGTACAGATATTTCCTGCAGCAAGAGTGAAGATAAACAGTATTTTGAAAACTAATTTCACGGATTTCGGATCTTTAATGCAAAGTAAGTAAAACTTTATGTATCCTTATCTATTCTTTACCAAGTCAAAACTCTGTTTCACCAAGTTCTGAGGATTAAAAATGAGAATATTAGCGGTCTATATTTTTCAACGAACCACTCTGATTTCAAATGTTAAGCAAAGCTTGCCCTAATATCCTTAATCACTTAAAATTTCTTAATGGTTAAAATGTCTTCTGCTGAAGTTTGTTGTTTTAAGCCATCCACCAAGTCAAAACCTTGTTTCACCAAGTCTCGCATTTTCGGGTTCCGGATCGCGGTAATTTTACTTCAGAATTTAAAACAAGAAATTATGAAATTGAGACATTTTTTATTGATCGGAATCTTTACCCTGGGAAGTTTTGCCCATGCACAGGAAGTAAAGAAAAATGCCATTGAAGTAACAGGTATTGCAGAAATGGAAGTGGAGCCGGATGAAATCATCTTCAACATCGGCATTAAAGCGGATAACAAGAATGATCTGGCAGATAATGAGAAAAAGTTGTTCGAAACATTGAAGAATGACGGAGTGAAGAATGAAGACATCAAATTTAAATCGATGTATCAGAATGTGTATGCAAAGAATGGAAAATTCACGAAAAGCTATCAGTTCAAAGCGGGTACAAAAGCCAATATCAGTAAAATATTTGAAGACCTGAACCAAAAATGGGTAAGCAATCTGAATGTGGCAGAAGTGAAAAACACTAAAATTGCAGATTTCAAAAAAACAGTTAAGATCAATGCTCTGAAAGCCGCCAAAGAAAAGGCAGACTACCTTTTGGAAAGTATGGGCAAAAAGGCAGGAGCCCCGCTGGAGGTTATCGAAATTGAAGATTACACCAGCGATACGGTTCTTCCTGTAGCCTATAAAAGCAGCCTCAGAAATGTACAGCTGGAAGCAGCAGATGCCCCTGTCGATTTTTCTTTTGACAATATCGAGAATATCAAACTGAAATACAGCATCAAAACAAGATACGAAATCCTTTAAAATTAACAGATTTAAAAGACAGTCCGAAAGGGCTGTTTTTTCTTTTTCCACCCTAACCTTTGAACTCACCAAGTGAAAGTAAGGTTTCACCAAGTCTACTGATTTTCAGCTGTAAATACATATAATTTTACTTCAGGAAATAGAAAGAAACTGATAAAATCCCAGATTCAATATTACAAGAGATAACCAATAAAAAATAGTATCATGACTCCTTTAAAAATCTTAGCACTGGCCGCAGGCACCGCTTTTTTAAGCTCCGGCAGCTTATCAGACATCCGATGCTCAAACAGCCATACAGCAGACAGGACGGCATTCATTCAAAATGCTTCTGTGAAAGATGTGACAGCCTCTTCAAAAGATAATAAAATTCAGGTTGCCCTTCTCCTGGATACTTCCAACAGTATGGACGGGCTGATTGATCAGGCAAAATCGAGACTGTGGAACATTGTAAATACCTTAACCACGCTGAAATACAACGGACAGGCTCCCCAAATTGAAATTGCTCTTTATGAGTATGGAAATGACGGTATCCGTGAGGAAAACTATATCCGTCAGGTAACCCCTCTTACCCAGGACCTGGATTTGGTTTCCGAGAAATTATTCGCCTTGAGAACCAATGGAGGGAGTGAATATTGCGGCGCTGTAATCCGGGACGCCTCCATGAACCTGAACTGGGACGGCAATGAAAAAAGTATGAAACTGATTTACATTGCAGGCAATGAGCCGTTTGACCAGGGAAGAGTAAATTATAAAGAAGTCATTTCCAAAGCTAAAAGTAAAAATATCTACACCAATACTATTTTCTGCGGAAGCAGAGATGAAGGAATCCAGACTTTCTGGCAGAATGGTGCTTCATTAGGGGACGGGAAATATTTCAATATCGACAGCGACAGGAAAGTTATTTATATTGAAACACCTTATGATGTGAGAATTTCAGAATGCAACACAAAATTGAATGACACTTACATTTTCTACGGTAGTCACGGCTCCGAATATAAACTTAAACAGGCTGCCCAGGATAGAAATGCTGAGGTACAGTCAGTATCCAATTACGTAGAAAGAGCCGTGGCGAAGTCTAAGAAAAATGCTTATAAAAATGATCACTGGGATCTGGTAGACAAGGCTGAAAAAGATGCCGGCTTCATCGCTACGGTGAAAGAAGATGCGCTTCCTGCCGAACTGAAAGGCAAAAGTACGGAAGAGATCAAAAAGGCTGTTGCTGTAAAATCTGCAGAGCGCGGAAAAATCCAGAAAGAGATTGAAGAGTTATCTAAAAAACGGCAGAGTTACATTGATGCCGAAATGAAGAAACGAGGTACGTCAGATTCCGACGATCTGGGAAAAGCTATTGAAAGCTCTGTGATAGAACTGGCCAAAAAGAATGGCTACAGTTTGTAATAAAAAAGCCGTTTCAAAGTATTGAAACGGCTTTTTTATTAAGGTTTACAATGTAGTAAAGGTTTTCTTCATATTTCTATTTTATCTGATAAATATTAAAAAGAGATGAACCTCCTGAGACTAAATTTAAAGAAACAAGTGTTGTTTTAACGCCAAAGAACATCTGATCTCCCGCATTCAAAGCGACTATAGTCTGGGTCTTCCTTACAGGCGGCGACACATTAACCGAAAGGACACTTGCAACTATATAGCTTTCTTCTGCCATTAATACAGGCGCTGCAGTTCCTTTCTTCACAAAAATCCCTACTCCCAGATCGTCTGCAGAAATAAGGGTTGAAGCCTTTATCTGTACCTGCACACCATAAATTCCATCTTTTGGTGCTGTAAATGTATTATTGGAGATATTGAAATCATTATGCTCGTCTATAAGCTCTTTATCAAATGCTATCTTTAGCCAGTTGGTAAACCCTGCAATAACAACCAAGGGAATCGTGGGATCTGCCCCGGTACCTGAAACATAAGATCTTCCGCCTGTATTCAAAATCTGATCTCTTGAAACTGTCTGAACATACCCACCGCTGTTTCTTACCAAAAGAGAATCTGTACAGGCTGCTTCTACACATTTTTCTGCCACGCGAAGTCTCAAATTACCATTTACATCCAGCATTGCCGTTGGATTTTCTGTATTTATACCGATCTGGGACCAAACTTTTGCTGCTAATAAAAAAAACAGCAATACTAAAATTTTTCTTTTGCTTTTCATAATCTGTATGATTTGTATTATGAAGCAAATTTAGATTTTAGAGGTAGAATACCTTTAAAGTAAATTCAAAAAGAAGTGACTTATTATCCAACGTTAACTCACTAATTAACAAATGTTAATTATAGAATTAAATCTACATTTATTGTCTAAATAAATCGAATAATAATTTATAAATTCCTAATTAAAAAACACGGTATGGATTACGATGAATTTATAAAAATCTATTTTGAGCAAAATAAATATTTAGATGAAAATGATAAACAGAAACTGTTAGCGATGGTAAAAATAATAAATTACCCCGCCAATAAAATAGTATTATATAAAGGAGAACAAACAGAGTATGTAGGCATCATTGAAAGGGGATTAATACGTGCTTATGATAAAAATAACAAAACAGTCTGGTTTTTTCATGAAAATAGTGTCTATGGTTCGCTGGAGGTTTTGATGCAGAAACGCCCTTCATCACTTACCTATGAAACCCTGGAAGAAACAACAGTGTTTTTATTCAATTATAATGATCTGGAAAATGTTATTAATGAATATCCCCATATTTCAACACTGCTTTTAATGTTTTGGAAGAATACTGCGAAGGAAATTTATCTTAATTTTTCTGCTTTTCTACATTTAACTCCTGAAGAAAGATATCTCCATTTACTCAGCCAGAATTCCAGATTAATTTTACGGGTAAAATCTAAAGATCTGGCCACTTATCTGGGCATGCATCCTGTTTCATTAAGCAGGCTGAAAAAAAGGTATTTCAATCCCAATAATAAAAAGTAAAAGGTGGCTTCGAGTGTCTCAGCCACCTGCCCTATCTACCTATCTGCCTATCTTCCAAATTTAAAATATTCCGACAAAAGATGTTTTTTATTTTTCATAAACCGGGAAGCCATTTCCATTCCTGTCACAGAAAAAGTAATCCCATTGCCCCCAAACCCAAGAACAAAATAGGAGTTTTTAAATTTTTTGTGCTCCCCTATATAAGGCAGTCCATCTTTCGTTTCCCCAAACGTTCCGGCCCAGACAAAATCTGTATAGAAATGATAATCAGGTTTTATTTTTTTCAACGTTTTCAGGATTTCCTTTTCCTTTTTATTCAGAAGAACATCGCGTTTTTCAGCATCATAAAAGTCTTCGTCACCGCCGCCTATCAGGAGCCTTCCGTCATCTGTTGTCCTCATATAAATATAAGGGTCATCCGTATTCCAGACTAATGTACTGTTTATATTTTTGAATGTATCGACATCTATTTCTGAAACTATTGCATAGGTACTTTTTAAATTGACAAAGTTCTCTTTCAGCAGGTTTTTGCTTTCGTAACCGATACAATAAATTACCTTTTTTGCTTTGATCTGGAAACCGCTGTCTACCGTCACCAAATTAAAGCCTTTATGGTATTCCACTTTTTTCATTTCAGTTTTATCGAAGATTTTCAGTCCCTTTTTTATATTGTACCCAAACAGCTCATGAGCAAATTTAAAGGCATCAATACTAGCCCCCTGACCGGATACAATGCCGCCGTAGGTATTTTCAAATCCGAACTGCTTTACAATTTGGTCTGCATCCAGCCATTTAACCTTAAATCCTGCATTTTTCCTGGCTTCATATTCCTTTTTAAGCCAATTTACATCCTTCTTTTTTGAAGCAAAATACAAAGACTTTTTCCGTTTAAAGCCGGCATCGGATCTGATTGTTTTTGTAAGCTTTTCAAGAATATCAATAGCATCTGAACAGGCTCTGTAACTTTCCACTGCCCCTTTCTCCCCTATCAGTCCGGTAAGTTCATAGAGAGGAATATCTATTTCGTACTGCAGCATTGAAGTGGTTGCAGAAGTACTTCCGTTACAAACCTCCCGTTTATCAATCAGGATGGTTTTATAGCCGTCACTGATCATTTGATGGGCAATGAGGCTTCCGGTAATGCCACCGCCTATAATTAATACATCACATTCTTCATTGGATTTCAGGGACGGATATGAAGCTGTTAACCCGTTTTTTAAAAGCCAGAAAGGTTCATTCGATTTTAGATCCATAATTGAATATTACATTTAAAATAATAACATTTATAAGTATTTTAACTATTTTTTGCCAATTTGTGGTGCAATTATTGTACCCAGTTTTAATCCAACCACTAAAATAATTACTATGATAACGATTATTCCAGAAGCTCCGGAAAATGTTGCGGCATTCAATGCGACCGGAGAAGTGACTAAAGAAGATTTTGACAACCTTGTCATTCCTCATGTAAAAGAAAAGGTAGATCAGTTTGGTGAACTGAATTACTTATTGTATTTGGATACTGATCTGGATAATTTTACCATGGGAGCATGGCTTAAAGATGCATTTTTAGGGTTACAGAACCTTACAAAATGGAACCGTACAGCTATTGTTACAGACAAAGAAGGGGTACAGAACTTTACAGATATATTCAGTGTTCTGATGCCGGGAGAGTTTAAATCTTTCCCTAAAGAAAATTTGTATAATGCGCTTTATTGGTGTAAAAACGGTAATGAAGTAGAAGTTTAGCATTACTTTAATAAAGAAAGAGCCTTTGTTTACTATTGAACAAAGGCTCTTTTGTATTTAAAAGTTTTCAACGCAGGCTTCTATTTATCGCACGGAACACATTCTACAACTGCATCGTCACTGTCAGGAGCTCCTTTACCGTACAGATATCTGTATCGCAGGCTTATTGCCAGGCCAATGAACGTCATCCCTACTCCTACCAATGAAGGATATTTGAATGAAAACCCGTATTCCAAAGGAATTCCCCCTAAAAATGCGCCCATCGCATTAGCAATATTAAAAGCCGCCTGCATAAATGCTGCAGCCATCATTTCACTTTTAGGTGCAGCCTTCATCATCATGATGTTAATAGGTGCGGCAACAGACATGGACAATGCCCCGCATACAAAGGTCAGGATAAGTGCCATATTCTGATGGTCTGCAAAGAAAAATACACCTGCAAGAGCAATCATCATCAGGAAGATTAACAGTACACATGTTTTTTCAGGTCCCAGACGGTCAGAAATAAATCCTCCGGCCAGATTTCCAACAACCATTCCCGCCCCTGCCAAGATCATCACGTAAGCCATCTGATTAGCCTGAATTCCTGCTACTATTGTCATTAAAGGCGTGATATAGCTGAGCCATGTGAAAAGTCCCCCGAATCCAATTGCCGTAATCCCTAAAACCAGCCACGACTGTTTGTTTTTAAGAAATTTAAGTTCTTCCAGAAAGTGGGTATCCTGGTTGGCCTCTGTGGCAGGAAGCCATAATTTAAGAAACAATATGGCAAAAAGTCCGATGAATGCTACAATCGCAAAATACAGTCTCCAATGATAAGCATGACCGATATAGGTAACCAGCGGAACCATGATCAGGTTGGCTATCGTAAGTCCTGTAAACATTAAAGATATATAAAATGCCTCTTTTCCTTTTCCGGCCATCCTGGCTGCAACCACTGTTCCTACACCGAAAAATGCCCCGTGAGGAAGTCCGGACATAAACCTGATGATCAGCATGGTCGTATAATCAGGAGCTATTGCAGAAAGTCCGTTGAAAAGTGTAAAAAGGATCATCAAAACCATCAGTACTTTCTTAGGTGGAAATTTCACCGAATACCCGATCAGGATTGGAGCTCCGATTACAACTCCCATGGCGTAAGCCGAAATCAGGTGACCTGCTTCAGGAATGGTAATCTTTAAGGTATTGGCAATATCAGGAAGCAGCCCCATTACGGTAAACTCTGTAGTTCCTATTCCAAGACCGCCTATAGCCAGCGGTATTATTCTTTTATCAATCTTCATTGTCAGTAAACTTCTTTTTCGAATTAATTTTTTTTAGTGATTTTTCTAAAAAATAAAGACGCAGGACTCTATTTTAGTTTGAAAATGCAAAATTCGACAGAAATATTGTTTTTTACTTCTCTTGAAATGATCATAATTTGCTCCATATTAACCTTTTTATGTATTTTTAAAATCAGAAACAATCAAATGAGAACAAGATGAAAATTCAGAAAGAAATTATTGAGTTTGAAGACGGGAAGTCTTTCAAGCTTTTTTCACCTTCTTTGAAAAACTGCTTTTTCTGGCATCATCACCCGGAAATAGAGCTTGTTTATGTAGAAGCAATCAATGGAATACGGCACGTAGGCCGGGATATTTCCGTTTTTACAGAAAGTGATCTAGTTCTGATAGGCTCCAACGTACCTCATCTTAATTTTGATTATGGCATTCAGACAGAATGCAGGCAATTGGTATTACAGATGAGGGAAAATTTCCTTCAGAATACTATTCTTCCCGTTCCTGAATTTGAAAACATTAAAAAACTTCTGGAAAGATCATACCTGGGGCTTTCATTTTCTGGAGAAACCAAGAGCACCGTTATTGAAAAACTTCATGACATAAAGGATAAAGGCTCTTTTGATTCCCTGATAGGACTGATAGAAATTCTCCAGATTCTTGCCGATTCGGACGAAGTAAAGGAACTTAACAAAGAGGACACGAGGATAAAATGGTTCCTGAACGATAAGATCAGAATGGGAACCATCTACGATTACATTCATGGAAATTATGATAAAAAACCCAATGTCAACGAAATTGCCAAGATTGTAAGCCTGAGCACTCCGGCTTTCTGCCGTTATTTTAAAAAGCAGACGAATATGACTTTCACCGATTTTGTTAACAATTACAGGATCAGTCAGGCTAAAATATTCTTATTGAAAGATTATTCCGTAACGGAAGTTTGTTTTCAGGTGGGCTTTGAAAGTCTCTCGTATTTTAATAAATTGTTCAAGCAGCATACGGGTGAGACGCCGTCAGAGTTCAGGAAAAAGCATTTGAAGAATATTGAGGTGCGGAATTGATTTTTTTAACCACCTCGTCAAAAACTCTACTGAATTTTAGCACCCCCTCCAGGGGAAGGGAATTTTGATCCGACTAATTTTCGTTAGGATGAAAATCTTTGATTTTCGAAAAACTTAAGTACTCTTTCTACCAAAATCCTTGTCACTTAAATAACTTAAGTGTAAAAACTTTGTGATTGAGAATACAGATTTTCAAGTATAATTTCTTAATCTTAAAATTTTTGATTAATCAAAAAAACCGCCTCATTTCTGGGGCGGTTTGTATTTTCTTAATGGATATGTTTTTCAGCGTGATAAGAGCTTCTCACCAATGGAGAGCTTTCCACATGCCTGAATCCTAAGCTTCTTGCAAAGTCTCCCAATTCATCAAATTCTTCCGGTGTGATGAATTTTTTTACCGGCAGATGTTTTTTGGTAGGCTGAAGATACTGTCCAAGTGTGATGACATCGACGTTGGCATTTCTGATATCTTCAATCGTCTGGAAAACCTCATCTTTGGTTTCTCCCAAACCAAGCATAACTCCTGTTTTCGTTCTTCTCTGGCCTGCTTCCTTTAAATATCTGAGAACATCTAAGCTTCTTTCATATTTAGCCTGAATCCTAACCTCTCTTGTCAGACGTTTTACTGTTTCCATATTATGAGAGATCACTTCCGGAGCCACTTCTACCAGCCTGTCGATATGCTTTGTAATTCCCTGAAAATCGGGAATAAGTGTTTCCATAGTTGTTCCCGGAGAAATTCTTCTTACGGCATTCACGGTTTCTGCCCAAAGAATAGACCCCATATCTTTCAAATCATCCCGGTCTACAGAAGTAAGAACCGCATGCTTGATTTTCATCAACTTAATGGAACGTGCCACTTTCTCCGGCTCATCCCAGTTGACATCAAGCGGCTTTCCTGTTTTTACACCGCAGAACCCGCAGCTTCTTGTACAGATATTTCCTAAGATCATGAACGTTGCCGTTCCTTCTCCCCAGCATTCACCCATATTCGGACAGCTTCCGCTCTGGCATATGGTATTTAATTTATATTTGTCCACCAAAGTCCTAAGCTCTCTGTAATTTTTCCCGGTAGGAAGTTTTACACGTATCCACTTTGGCTTTTGAACGGTAGTATCTTGAACTAAATTCTCCATTTATTTCTCAAATTGAGCTTCAAAGTTAGTGATTTTTTTATCGAAACAATCAAAGACCAACATTGATGAAACATATAATTTAGTAATTTTAAACCACTAAAATTAAATCATGAAGAAGATCTTTTTTACCTTATCTGTTATTATCAGTATATTTTGCTTTGCCCAGAAAGAACTTCAACCGGCAGGTTCGGAGATCCTTGACACTGTGGAAGGCGATCTGGATGGTGATAAAATTCCTGAAAGAGTGGTTATTTATACTACAACAGATGAAGGGGAATTAGGTAAAATCCGTGAGATCCAGATTCAGAAAAAAAGCGGCGGAACATGGATGATTTTAAGTAAATCAAGAAACGCTATTCTTGAAAGCGCCGGCGGCGGAATGATGGGCGACCCTTATCAGGAAACAACTATAGAAAAAGGAATCCTGAACATTACCCAGGCGGGTGGCAGCAGCTGGAAATGGGGCTACACAGATAAATACCGGTTTCAGAACGGTCGTTTTGAGCTGATAGGCCATTCTTCAACATATGGCAGGCCGGGAGATTATTGGACAGAGGTGGATTTTAATATTTCTACCGGACAGCTCAATTATAACAAAGAAGTTGAAAATACTGCTGAGTATGGCAAATCCAAGCAGGAAATTTACATTAAAAAAGGAGTGAAAATAGACCTGCAGAACAGGAATCAGAAAGAGCCAAGGAAAATCATTCTTCCCAAAACAAAAGAGGAAGTTTATCTGTGAAAATTTTGATCCATTAAAGTTTAGCTAATCTTTAAGACCATAAGATGAACTTTGCCTTTTAGGCTCCGGTGGTTATTTTGATACTCTGAATGACTAATTATCATCAAACTCATTATTCTTCAGCAACTCCGCAAGGACCTTCTTGGCGCGCATCACCCTGACTTTGGTATTGGCTACGGAAATCCCGAGCTCTTCCGCAATTTCTTTGATGCTTTTTTCCTCAAAAAACCTTAATCTGATGATGTCCTGATAATTGGCATCCAGCGATTCGATGGTTTTAATAATTTTTTTTTGCTCTTCATTGGAGATCATCAGCTCTTCCGGAGATTTTGCAAACTGATTTTTAACCTCATCAAGATTTTCAGTAGGATCCTGGTTTTCGCGGCTTCTTTTTCTCCAGAAATCAATAACGGTATTTTGTGCAATGGTCAGCACCCAGGTTTTAAACTGAAAATGCGGATCGTACATATCCAGTTTCGACAGCACTTTTGAAAAAACATTCACCGTAATTTCATCTGCATCATTTTCATCTTTCACTTTCTTCATGACAAAAGCAAAAACATCCACCCAAAAAATATTGATAAGTTTGGTCTGGGCCTTCTGGTCCTTTTCTTTTGCCTTTTGAATAAGCAGGAATAGCTGTTCGTCGTTCATTATTAACAAATATAAAGATTTGGGACGAAAAAGCAAAGGGTTAAGAGTTGAGAAGAAAAGAAAGCAATATATCTCGATTTATTCATTTTCCCGCTCAGCCTCTTTGCCTTCTTTGCTTTGTGGTTTTTGCTATTTTGCTTTTTCGCTTTTTTACCCGTCATACTTCTGAATTTACTATCTTTGCCCCGTTAAATTTTAAAGAAAATTATAGATGAATTCCTTTATAGAAGAACTGAAATGGCGTGGTCTTTTTGCCGATATGATGCCAGGAACCGATGAACAACTGAATAAAGAGGTAACTACTGCATATATTGGTTTTGACCCGACTGCTGATTCTTTGCATATCGGAAGTCTTATCCAGATCAAAATTCTAGCACATTTCCAGCAGCATGGGCACAAACCCATTGCCCTGGTAGGCGGTGCCACGGGAATGATCGGAGATCCTTCGGGAAAATCTGCAGAAAGAAATCTGCTGGATGAAGCCACTCTCCTTCACTATGTTGACTGTTTAAAGAACCAGCTTTCAAGATTTCTGGATTTTGATGCTGACGGTCCGAATAAAGCTGAACTGGTCAATAATTATGACTGGATGAAGAATATCTCTTTCCTGGATTTTGCTAAAAATATTGGAAAAAACATTACCGTTAATTATATGATGGCGAAAGACTCTGTGAAAAAGAGATTTTCAGGAGATGGCGGAGCAGACGGGATGAGCTTTACGGAATTTACATATCAGCTTATTCAGGGGTATGATTTCCTTCACCTGTATCAGAATAATAATGTAAAGCTTCAGATGGGTGGTTCTGACCAGTGGGGAAATATCACCACGGGTACTGAACTGATCCGCAGAAAAGCTCAGGGAGAAGCATTTGCTTTAACGGTTCCTTTGATTACAAAAGCAGACGGATCTAAGTTCGGGAAATCGGAAAGCGGTGAAAATTACTGGCTGGATAAAAAGAAAACATCTCCGTACAAATTCTACCAGTTCTGGCTGAACGCTACTGACGATGATGCCGAAAGATTTATTAAATTCTACACATTCTTAGGCAAAGAAGAAATTGAAGCTTTGATTGAAGAGCATAAAACCGCTCCCCACGAAAGAAAGCTTCAGAAAAAATTAGCTGAAAAGGTAACGGTATGGGTACACGGCAAAGAGGAATACGAAAAAGCGGTGAAAGCTTCAGAAATTCTTTTCGGACGTTCTACAGCAGAAGACCTGGTAAGTCTTGACGAGGAAACATTCCTGGAGGTTTTTGACGGTGTTCCGCAAAAAGAGCTTCCTAAAGCTGATGTTCTGGGAACCAGCATTATTGATCTTCTTTCTGAAAAATCAGGATTCTTAAAGTCTAAAAGTGAGGCCCAGAGAGAAATCAAAGGAAATGCAGTGTCTGTAAACAAAGAAAAAGTAAATGATACTTATACAGCTAATGAAGGCGATCTTATCGACGGTAAGTTCTTACTGCTTCAAAAGGGTAAGAAAAGCTACTTCATTGTGAAAGTACAGTAAAATCTTTAAATAATTTAAAAGAGCGGCTTTGGAATCAAAGCCGCTCTTTTTTAATACAAAATTCTAACCTGAAAAGTTACTTCATCTTTGAAGAGAGTTAAAGATAAAAACTATAAAGCCTTACTGTCTATGAATAATCATTTAATTGAATGAATACTGCTTCGTAAAATCGGCCCCGTTGGTCGTTAAATTAATATTTTCATCAACCACTGCTGTTCCGTTTTTTTCAATTTTATAAGTTCCTGTAATGGAAGAGTTATAGTTGATCACCTGGATTGAAGCTGCTAAGGCTGCAATAGGGGAATTGGTTTCAATAATATAGGTTTTGGTAGAACCGGTAAAACTATTGTCGTTTAATCCTACAGCTGTTTGTCCGTTTTGAACGGTCCCATTAATTTTCCATATGGAAGTACTGTTTTGATGATCACTTCCTGAAGCAACTACAGAAACATAATCATCGGTAGAATTTACCCCGTTCAAAGTAACAGTTATTTTATAATTGGCACCTCCACCTACAACTCCTCCTCCTGCATCATCGTCATCATCTTTGCTGCATGAAGATACAAAACCTAAGAGAAGCGCTGTCATTAAAAAAGCAACTGCATTTCTGAATGTTCTGTGTAAACCGATTTTTTTCATAATTCTCATATTTTAATTTATAAACTAATTCTTACCTGTACTTTATTTTATATTTTTTTCATCAAACCTTTCAATGTTTTTATTTCACTCATTCCAGGCTTCAAAGTTGATTCAGATGTGTATTACAAAACTATCCTGTATGCCCGGAAAGGACAATACATAAAAAAGAGTATTTATATCTACCTATTTTTAGGTATTTTGTACCTATCTCCAAATAGCTACTTTAAAAAAATGAAGTAACTTACGGATGCATATTATTTTTTTTAATAAATTCATAAAATATTCATAATATAAATCATGATTACACAAAAAACATGAAAAAAGAATTAGTTGCATTATTAATATTGTTTTTTGGCATACTCAATATTGAGGCGCAGTCTCTTTACTTTTATTCTCTGGAGAAAAAGAATAATAATTTTGACAGTCTGGTTCTGGCTGCCAACAATGAAACTGTTGATACAGTAAAAGCCATTAAGTCCTATCAGATTGCCGCAACCTATTTTACCAAGCAGGATATTGAAAATTATCAGAAGTATCTGAAACAGGGGCTGGAAAATTCTTCCAACAGTCCTGTGTACAGAGATATAGGACTTTACTATCAGTCCATTATAAACTATTCAAAACCCGATGCCGTCAATCTTCTTGAAAAAGATTTCACCAACATAGAATCGATTCTGAAAAAGTATAAGAGTAATGAAGCCAAAAAAATAAGGATCATCATGTTCCAGAACAAAGCATTATTCAGGATCATTCAGAATAAGGAAGTTGAGTCTATGAACATTCTCACCAGTAAAGCAATACCGCTGGCTAAGACTCTAAAAGATTATGAGCTTTCCGGCGCTTTATACAAAAGTATGGGTATTTTATTCTATAACTCAAAAGACTACCCCAAAGCAATAGAATATATGAGCCTGGCTGAAAATTCTATCAACAAACTGAATAAACAAACGGCACAGGCCAAAGCGATTAAGGGAGAAGTTATTTTGTTTAAGGCAGATGCTCTGATGAGAGAAAACAAAATGTCTCAGGCAAAGGCAGAATTAGAAAAAACTTACGCCATCATAAAAGACTATCCGGAATCCAATTTTTATTCACTTTATTACTGTACTTTAGGATATTATCATATGAAGCAAAAAAATTATCCGGAGGCGGTAAAGCTTTTTGCCAAAGGATTAAGCAATGCCGAAAAATATAAAAATACAGTTATCGCAGAAAGAATAAAGCTGTTTGAAGGACAACTTAACAGTGAACTGAAAGACTACAGCAAATCCAATAAAATTTTTAAAGAAGTTTATGCCAAGACTCCCTATCAAAAAAATAAGCAGGAAGTTTTAAAAGAACTTTCCAAAAACTATTCCGCACTAAAGGATACAACTAAAGCCAACCTGTATGCCGAACGTTATATAAATTCTTTTGACAGCCTCAACACGGTTTCTATCCATAAAAACATTGCTGTTCTTGAAGCAAAATACAGAAAATCCGAAAGGGATAAAGAACTGGTACAAAAAAAGCTGGAGATCAGCAAAAAAAACAAATATATGTGGATTCTGGGACTCGCTTCCCTGTTATCTGCCGGATTTATCATTTTAGGTTTTTTAAATTTTAAAAAGAATAAAAAAATTTCGGAACAGCGCGAAATAAATCTTCAGCAGGAAATAAAGGAAATTCAGCAGAGAGAAGAATTAGCGCTTACAAAAGCTATTCTGGAAGGAGAAGAGAGAGAAAGAGCCCGCATTGCCAAAGATCTCCATGACGGCCTTGGCGGAATGCTTGCCGGAGTTAAAATAAATTTTTCTACCTGGTCTTCAACCCACCTTGAAGCGGACCGGCATAAGGATTTTTACAAAATTTTAAACCAACTGGATAATTCAGTTACCGAACTTCGCCATGTGGCCAGAAACCTGATGCCGGAATCCCTTTTGAGCTTCGGACTGGAAACCGCCCTTAAAGATCTGTGTGAGTTCTATATCCGAAAAGACCTTAAGGTAGACTTTCAGGCTATTAACATCAGCAAAAACACTCCTTTATCCATACAGCTTAATATTTACAGAATTGCACAGGAACTACTGGCCAACTCCGTTAAACATTCGGAGGCCACCAATATACTGCTGCAATGCTCACAATCTGATGAAAACTTCATGATCACCGTAGAAGATAACGGAAAAGGATTCAAAGAGGAAGATTACAGAAAATCTCAAAGTATGGGTCTTCATAATCTTAGAAACAGAATAGATTATCTGAAAGGCAAAATGGAGATCAATTCGGATGACGAAGGAACAACTATTAATATTGAATTAGATACCCATGCAGTCTCATAAAATAAATATCGTTATCGTAGATGACCACCCCATCGTCATTGAAGGATTAAAAATGATGCTGAAAAGCCAATCGTTTCTTACTGTTTTGGAAACTTTTACAACCGGTTCAGACCTAATCAGTTTTCTCCGGTCCAATGAAATAGATATAGTTCTCCTGGATATCACACTGCCGGATGCCAATGGAACAGAACTTTGCCGGGAAATTAAAAAAATATCACCCAATACTTCGGTAATTATGTTCAGTAACCGCTCGGAACGAAGCATCATTATGCAGGCTATCCAGAATGGAGCCAGTGGATATATCCTTAAAAATACGTCAATAGATGAACTGGTGATATGCATTAAAGGAGCTCTCTCGGGAAATATTGTTTTTTGTGAGGAAACAAAGCAGATCATCAGCAGACCTTCCCAGAACGATCTTCCTGTGCCAAGGATTACCAAACGGGAGAAACAGATCCTCCGGATGGTAGCAGAAGGGAAAACAAGTGCAATGATTGCTGAAGAGCTTTTCCTAAGCCCTCTCACTGTAGATACCCACCGTAAAAATTTATTACAAAAGTTCCAGGCCAGAAACTCTACAGAGCTTATTAACCGTGCTATACAGCATCAGCTAATTGAGGAATAAAATGCTGATAAAAAATTCTAATGAAAATACAGAAAAATCAATTCATAAAAATAAAAAAACCGCCTTTTAAAAGCGGTTTTTATATATGAGTAAGATATTCTATAATTCTAAGAAGCTGTAATCAATAGAAGCGACCAGCGGCCCTGCTCCCACCATCTTTTTGGTTCTTACGATTTCGCCGTCTATCCAAAGATTAACTACCAGTTCAGAGGTGGCATCCGGAAGATCTGCTTTAGCATCAAGGTTTAACTGTGCCTGACTTGAATTTACAAAAAATTCACCACTGGCCCATGTAGTTCCTACAGGATCGAAAATATCGGTTTTTGTGGTTCCTACCTGTGTTACGATAGCTCTGATCACTCCTCCGGTAGTTGTTTTCACTTCAAACTGAACAACGTGATCCGTGAACTCGTCTTCATCGTCATCCTTTTTACAAGAATTAACTACAGTAATTACCGAAAATAATAAAACGAATAAAAAAGAAAGTCTAAGTAAACTTTTTGATTTGTAAAATTGCTTCATTTCTCCAAATAGATTTTTAATGTTTCAAATATAGGTTTTTTATTAATATAAAAATAACTTTTATGAAAAATTTCCAATAAAGTTTTCCAAATAATATCAAATCAGCAAAAAGCATAATAACAGTAACAGCCTATCTTTGAGCGTGCATTACCCCAAGGTAATCAGGGATAAAACAGAGCATCCATATTTTGGATTTATAATATGATTTATTAATTATATTTGCTGTATGAATTTAGATTATATAGTAAGAGAACCGGAACATATCACTCCCAATACCACTGTTCTTTTTATGCTTCACGGCTATGGAAGCAATGAGCAGGATCTTTTCAGCTTCAGGGAAACTCTTCCCGCCGACTGGCTTATCGTAAGCTTCAGGGCACCCAGAGATACTCAGTTTGAAGGCTATTCCTGGTTTGACATTGATTTCAATAATCCTGAAAACTTCATCGACATTTCCCAGGCTAAGGAATCACTGGACAGTGTGCTGGAGAATATATTAAAAATTATAAACCATTACGGACTTACAGAAAGCAAAGTCCATCTGTGCGGTTTCAGCCAGGGTGGAATTTTGTGCTATGCCTTAGCTTTAAAACATCCGGAGCTGTTCAATTATGTAGCCTGCCTCAGCAGCTATCCTGAGGAGAAACTTCTGGATGGTATCGTAAAAGACAAAAAAAAACTGGAAAGACTCCGCTTCTTTGTTTCGCACGGAACCGATGATGCCGTTATCCCAATGGAATGGGGAAGAAAAGCCGCAGATCTGCTTTATGATCTGAGCTGTTATTTTACTTTCAGAGAGTATATGAGCGGACACGGTGTGAATCAGAAGAACTATATGGACTTGATGGATTTCTTCTCGAAATAACCCTGTCAATTTAAAATATTTTCAACTAATACCACTGCCTCATTGCAGTTTATACAAACATTCCTGTTTTTGGAATGTTTTTTTATGGATATTAAGGATTATTTCAGTAAATTCAGTAAATGAAACTTAAGCTTTTTTTACTGGCCTTATTCTTCAGCATTTTTATCGGTGCACAGAATTCTTTTGAGCTGGTTAACGTTAAGAAAGCAGTTATCCCTTTTAAATTTATCAACAACCTTATTTTCATTCCCATCAATGTAAATGGCGCCGAGCTTACTTTTATGCTTGATACCGGCGTTGCGGAAACCATCCTTTTCAGTCTGGACAATAAAGAAGTTAAATTACAGAACATTGAAAAGATCAAATTTTCAGGTCTTGGAGGAAACATAAGCATTGACGGTTTTAAATCTGACCGCAATACTGCCAAAATAGGTGACCATATCATCAATTCTTCTATGCTTCTGTATATCGTTATAGACGAAGAATTCAACATTTCATCCCATATAGGAATTCCAGTGAATGGTGTTATCGGGTATCATTTTTTTAAAAACCATCCGATTTCGATAGACTATATCTCTAAAAAAATCACCGTCTACCAGGATGCCGATGTTTTCAAAAAGAAAATCCGGAAGTTTGATGAACTGCCTATGAGCGTGGAAAATGATAAACCTTATCTCATTGCCGACGTTGAGATGACGAATGAAAAGAAGGAATCAAAACTGCTGATCGATCTTGGCAACAGTGATGCCATATGGCTCTTCCCTACCCTCATTAAAGATTTTGTCTACAACAGGCCGAATATTGATGATTACCTGGGACGCGGTTTCAATGGAGATATTTACGGGAAACGAAGCCGTATTCACAATTTTTATCTCAGAGATTTTAAATTCGAAATGCCTCTTACTGCAATGCCTGATGAATATTCTATCCAGCATGTTACTTTGGTAAAGGACAGGAAAGGATCTGTGGGTGGCGAAATAATGCGCAGATTTTCTGTAGTTTTCGATTATCCGAACGGAAAATTATATTTGAAAAAAAATAAGAACTTTGATGATCCTTTTCATTTCAATATGAGCGGGCTGGATTTTCAGCAGGATGGGCTGGAATGGCAGGAAGACCGGATAAAAATTGAACCTAAAAAATTATCTGAAGCCAATACTGAAATTTCCGTGATCAATAATTTTCAGTATAAATTTACCTTAAAACCTATCTTTTCAATAGCCGGCGTAAGGAAAGATTCTCCGGCGTTTAAAGCAGGGCTGAAGAAAGATGACCGCGTTATCACAATCAACGGAAACCGGACCGCCGATATGACCATGGAAAAGATCATAGAAATGATGAAGTCTGAAGAAGGAAAAAATATCACGATGGTAATCCAGAGAAAGAATAAAGAAATGACTTTTAGTTTTGTACTGGAAGACCCTATACCATACCAAGAATAAAATATGAAGACAGAAGAAAGCACAATCGATAAAATAAGAACCCGGCCGAGATTCAAAATGTTTACACATCTTACCAAAGAAGAGTATGCAGAAAACTTAAAAAAATATCTCGCCGACCATAAAGATGAATTTTCCGGGAATATCAATAAGGAAGTGGCTACCATATGCGTAGAAACAAAATATGACAATTACTGGAAACCGAGACTGTCTTTACGGATAGAAATAGAAGACGGTGAAACGGCTATACGGGGAGTATTCGGGCCCAGCTCCGCAGTATGGACGTTCTTCATGTTCCTCTATTTTTCCTTTTCCATCTTATGGATGACTTTTTTTACGATGTATTACGTAGAAAAGCAAATAAAAAGCGCCGAGTTCCCATGGGCTCTCAACGCTTCATTTGTTATGTTATTTTTTATTCTTCTTACTTATGCGGCAGCCAGATTCGGGCAGCACAAGGGTAAAGAAGAAATGCTCAAACTTAGACGGTTTGCAGAAGAATCTACTTCCCAGTTTGAAAAGAAAGTTAATTAGCCGGAACCTCAGCTGGCTTTTCAGTCTGAACAGGTGCCATAGATTTAACCGCTTTAATAGAATCCGATACTTTTTCCCTGTTGTCCTGTTCTTTGATCATTTTGTCAATATGAGGTTCTAGAAGCTTCGTCATTTCTTCCACTGAAATATTATTCGCATTGGGATCATCCAAAAGTTTTCTCCATGGCTTTCTGCCGCCCCATTTGTAATCACCGAAAACCATTACAGGGGTTCCTTTTGCTTTGGTGGTGGCGCCTCCCGGGTTCAGGATCCAGGTATCGGCATAAGAATACAGCCACTGGGCATCTTTCATCAGCAGACGCAGGCATGAGTGCGATGCAGGATACCCTGGAAGATCATACTGATGCCATCCGATACCCCCTGAATTATGAATATTAAAATTATAGGGAAGCTTCCACTCGCTGCTTACCGTTGAGATTGACAGTTTCTTTTTCCAGTTGGCAAAAGTAAGTCCGCGAGTTGTCTGTGCAGCCTTTTTCCCCATACTTGTTGGTCCCCATTTTACCAGGCTTCCATTGGAGTACACTCCGTAAGCCTGTATTGGATAAGAGAAAATCACGAATTTTTTCACTCCGCTCAATATGTCCAGCTGCATTGGAAAAGGTGAATATTCCATCAGGGTTGTATCTACCTTTGCGGGAACGACCAATGTATCGGCATTCCATTTATTTTTAGAATCCAGCCGGTTCAATGCAAGAATAGCATATCGTTCTTTCTCATTGTATTTTTTACTGAATTCCGCATAGACAGAATCTCTGAGTTTTTTATTTTTTGGAAGAACAAGGGCATTATAGAACCCGTTTTCCTGCATTGCAGGCGGAACAGATTCTTTTTTCACCACAGAATCTTTCTTTATGGAATCTTTTTCCACACCGGGAGCTTCTGATGATGAAACCGTATCTTTAAAAGTATCGCTTATTTTTTCTATTTCTTTTTTACACGAAATAAGCATTGCAGTACAAACAAGTGCATATAAAAATGATTTCTTCACAGATATGTTTTTCATAAATAAAACAGGCTATTTAGTTTGGCTATCTTGTGCAAATATCAGACCTAAAATTGAAACCCCAAAGACATAATAAAAAATACCGTAAAAAAACGGTATGAAAGTATATTGGTTTACAGAAGTTTATTGGTTTTTGCATAGGCAAGGGCTTCTGCAATATTATTTACTCCAATTTTTTCAAAGAGCTTTTTACGGTGAAATTTTACAGTATCAGCAGAGATAAATAATTTTTCCCCTATTTCATTAATGGTCTGCCCGCTCATATACAGACTTAGGATCTCGTGTTCTCTTTGGGAAAGCCTTATTTTCTCTCTTTTTTCCCATTGGTCTGCTTCGGGATCATACTTCCAGAGTTCATCGGAACCTTCTTTGCTTACTACAATATTCCCGGCCGAAGTACTGCCGGAAAGTGATACAATGCACAACGATTTCCAGATCTGACCTTTTTCCGTAAGAAACATCGGTGTAAGTTTATGATTAACCAATACCATATTCTTCTTGCCGTTCATGAGGTGAAAATCGTAAGAAATAGAATAAAGTTTACGTTCCTCAACAGGAATTTTTTCATAAAATTCAAAACCGGCTTCATTGATCTTAATTAAAAGCTCTACATCCTCAGGCTTTACATTCTGAAAATAAAAAGCATACCCCATTTCTTTTACCTCCTCTGCAGATTTCCCACATAAAAACAATGGATTATCCGAGACATATTCGAATGCCCTGGTCTGATAATCTATGACGTACAGGCTCTGATAAGTAAGTCTGGAAAATGCCTTTACAGCCTCCAGATATTCTCCTGCCTGGCTGCGGTCTATTTCTGCATCGCTGCGAACCTCATTTTTATCATTAAAAAACCTGTTGATCTCTTCCATATATTTTTATAAGCCGATTATGGCTACCCAAAAGGGTAGTATTTTCGATCCATAAGCAAATCTACACAAAAGTGTAGCGGATATCAAAATACGGTGATCTATTTTTGTTAAAATTAACCATCAATTCTATATCAAAAAAAGAAATTTAATAATCTGAAGATGAAAAACATATATTTTATTCAGTTTTAATCCTGCTATTCCATTCATCCTACAGGTTTTTACTTCAAGAATGCAATCAATAACCATGAAATAAAGAAGCTGCATGTAAATGATTCGGTCAAGTTTAATAGATTCATCATCAAGTTTTTATCGTAAAATAACTCAACCTGAAAAGGTTAATTCAGACTGAAATAATAAGCAATAACGACCGAATTAAAGCAGCACTTATGATCAGCATCCCAGAATTTCTACAAAAAACACACAAACGATCGAAACATCATACTGCTGATCTTATTACTGTCTTAAGGCAGTAATTTTTTTTATTGTTTCTGGAAGACTTAGATGTTTAAAAGATCTTTCCGAGCAAATATAAAAATGGGTAACGCCAAAAGCTGACGTAACAAAAATTACTGAATAATTAAAAAAATTATCCGGCGTTAAAAGGATTAATACCCGACTATATAAAGTACATTGGAAACTTTTATCTAGATTTGCCCCAACAGTAAATTACAGAGTTTATGAAAAAGATTGGACTGGTAGGCGGTATAAGCTGGGTGTCTACATTAGATTATTATAAATTCATCAATGAAGGAGTCAATGCCCGTGTTGGAGGACTGAATGCTGCCGAATGTATCATTTATTCCTTAAACTTTGGAGATATTCAGGCAAAAGGATGGGTTCATTCTTATGAATTGTTACTTAATGCCTCTGAACATCTGAAAAACAGTGGTGCAGAAAGTATTGTTCTCTGTGCAAATACAGCTCATCTCTTCGCAGATAAACTTGAGGCCGCCTTACAAATTCCCATTATTCATATCGGAACAGAAACTGCAAAAACAATCCGTAAAGCCGGTTTAAAAAAAGTTGGGCTGCTGGGAACGAAGTTCACCATGGAAATGAATTTTTACAGAAGCAAACTTAAAGAGTACGGGCTTGAGGTACTAATTCCCGAAGAGCAGGAAACGAGAGATTATATCCAGCATACTGTTAAGGAGGAACTGGGAATTGGATTGATTAATCCTGAGACCAAGGTTAAATATATTTCCATTGTGGAGAATCTCGTCAGCCGTGGCGCAGAATGTATTATCCTGGGCTGCACGGAAATTCCCCTGCTAATCAGCCAGGATGACTTTACAATTCCTGTTTTTGATACTACGAAAATACACTGTGAAGCTGTTGTAGAGTATATAGTTTCATAAGCCAGTAACCATAATATTTCTCACCTTCATCATCTCTTCACCTAATTAAATGAAGACAAACAAAAACCCCTTCAAACAATTTGAAGGGGTTTTAAGATCTTGCGATCCGGACGGGACTCGAACCCGCGACCTCCGCCGTGACAGGGCGGCATTCTAACCAGCTGAACTACCGGATCAATTTTTTTAAAAGAAATTGAGAAAACTTCTGCGATCCGGACGGGACTCGAACCCGCGACCTCCGCCGTGACAGGGCGGCATTCTAACCAGCTGAACTACCGGATCTAATTTTTTTTAAAAGTAAATTATAAACTTCTGCGATCCGGACGGGACTCGAACCCGCGACCTCCGCCGTGACAGGGCGGCATTCTAACCAGCTGAACTACCGGATCATTTTCTGTTGTTGTAAAGAACGTTGTTTCTTTTTTGTGATTGCAAAATTACACCTTTTTTAATTCCCTGCAAATTATTTGTTAAAAAAAAGCCTCCCAAAAATGGAAGGCATTCATTATCAAAGTTATTTTTTTTTATAAGTGTGCACTTAGTTTTTCTGCGATCACCTCTTTTGGAGCCACACCAACTAATTTATCCACTACTTCACCATTCTTAAAAATCAGAACTGTAGGGATATTTCTGATCCCGTACTGCATAGAAATTTCCTGGTTGTTGTCTACATCCACTTTTCCTACTACTGCTTTTCCTTCAAAATCTGATGCTACTTCTTCGATGATTGGTCCTAAAGTTCTGCATGGTCCGCACCATACTGCCCAAAAGTCCACCAATACCGGCTTATCTGATTTTAAAACCGTTTCCTGAAATGAGCTGTCCGTAATTTCTAAAGCCATTTTGTTTCTTTTATTTAAATTAATATTATATTCTTATTTCAATCCTTAATTGGATATTCAAAATTACGATTTTTAAGCAATAAGACTATCTATGCTCAACATTTGTTTTTTCTATAGCGAAGTCTTTTGAAATTTCCGCCAAAGCGTCTGCAAGGGCGTCTATTTCTGCCTTTGTCGTCAGATGGCTGAAAGAAATACGTAATGGGGTGCAATGATCCATTTCATCCTCTGTAAGCACCATCATCATGACCATGGATGGTTTCGATGCTCCTGAAGAGCACGCACTTCCCTGAGAGATTGCAATTCCTTTCATATCCAGCTGAAGCCCGATCAAAGGGTCTTTGTATGGTAGCAATGCACTTAAAACACTGTCTACACTATTCTCCATCTCTCCGCTTCGGCCGTTGAATTTAATATTCGGAACTTTTGCAGATAGTTGTTCAATAGCGTATTTTTTAATTTCTCTTATATGACCGGCATATGCCTCCATATTGTTGATGCAAAGCTCTAAAGCTTTCCCCAGACCTACAATACCGGCAACATTTTCAGTTCCCGCTCTCAGGCTTCTTTCCTGAGGGCCACCGGTAATAATACCTTTCAGACCAGTTGATTTTCTGATAAAGGCAAAACCTACTCCTTTCGGACCGTGGAATTTATGGGCACTGCAGGAAGCAAAATCTACAGGGATATCTGAAAAATCGAATTTCATATGAGCCATAGTCTTCACCGTATCAGAGTGGTAAAGAGCATTGTTTGCTTTGCATAATTCTGCAATTTTTTTAATATCTACTATATTCCCAATCTCATTATTAGCGTGCATTAAGCTTACTAAAGTCTTTTTATCTGAAGATTTTAAAAGTTCTTCCAGTTTATTAAGGTCAATATCTCCTTTTTCATTAGGACGAATATAAACTACCTCTACTCCCTTTCTGTTCTTCATATCTAAAATGCTCTCCGAAACGCATTTGTGTTCCAGCGGAGAACTGATGATTCTTTCAACTCCAAGGTTTTCTACACTGGACTTGATGATCATATTGTTTGACTCTGTTCCGCACGAAGTAAAGATAATCTCCGCAGGAGTTACATGAAGATAGTCTGCCACCTGTCTTCTTACATTTTCGATAAGGATCTTTGCTTCCTGACCAAAGCTGTGGGTAGAAGAAGGATTTCCGAAATTCATCTTCATGGTATTTACCATTGCATCTATGACTTCTTCGGCAAGGGGTGTTGTTGCAGCGTTATCTAAATATATTTTGTTCATTTTAATTGGAATATTTTAATTTTACTGAGGTAAACTGATAATCTGAAGGAACGGCAAAAATAAACCAAGGATTAGAAAGTACCTGAATCTCCATTCCGCCTGATGGCTGAGCGGGAACTTCCACATACAGGGTGTTATTTTCCACGAATGCATTTTTGATATCGGTAATCCTGTGGCTGCCTGATCTGAAAATTCCCATGTGGTACAAAACTACTTTTTTGTTTCGCGGAAATTCCGGATAGTTGACAGACGGTTCTTTTTTTAAACCTATAAGACCGAAACTGCCTTTAATGGAGCTACGGAATTCCTTTTCATTCTTAATAATAGTAAATCCCGCTTCATCTGTACCTCCCTGCGATTCGGAAACAAGCAGCTCAGCATTTTCAGCTCTGTCTGATGCTTTTTGAGGCGGCGCAGCGGTACAGTTCATTAAGATTGCAGTAGATAAAACAAGCAGTCTTTTCATTATTACATTTTTACCACCCAAAATTAGTGAAAAAATTGGTAATGTCCTTCATTTGCCCATTTAAGCATCTGGCGGTCGCCGGAAGTATCTCCGAAAGCAATTATTTTATCGTATTTAGAGTCGTGTATTTCAGCTTTTATTCTTAAAAGTTTTTCTTTTCCGTTGCAGTTTTTGCCAATGAAATTGCCTGTAAAAACACCATTTTTAAACTCTGCACGCGTGGATACCAGCTGCATCTGAAGTTTTTCGGCAAAAGGTTTTACCCAGATATCCAACGACGCAGTGACCAATAAACTTTGTGTATTTTCTCTATCGATATTATTAATAAAGTCCAGAGCGTTTTCCCTTACAATTTTCGGGTAATGCTGTTCAAAGAACTGTTTGGATTTCATTTCAATTTTTTCCTGGGTCTGGCCTTTCAGGATAGAACCAATAAAGCTTTTCTTTACTTTTTCAGTTTCAGCAAGCTTTAGTTTTAATAAAATAAAAAGAGGAACGTGTCTTAAAAATTGTATCCGGAATTTGGTAGAATCATAGAATTTAAGATACATAAACATGGTATCTTTATACGTAATAGTTCCGTCAAAATCAAAACAATACAATTTTTTCATTTTACTAAAGCTTTAATTTTTTAAATATAAATTCAGGGATATTCCTGATGATCATCATAATAATGCCCCAAACCGGCAAAACATAGGCAACATTCTTCCGCTTTTTGAAAGCTTTATAAATACAGTCTGCCGCCTGTTTTGGGGTTGCGGTAAGTTTAGGATTCAAAGGCAGCCCTTCCGTCATTTTTGTGGCCATAAAACCCGGTTTTACGGTAAGAACATGTACTTTTTTATCAAAAAGGTAATTACGGAGACCACTCAGATAAGCTGTAAAAGCCGCTTTTGCACTTCCGTAGATAAAATTACTCTGTCTCCCACGGTCTCCTGCTACCGATGAGAGCCCGATAATTGTTCCTGACCTTCTGCTTTCAAATTTCTGAGCAAAAAAGTTCATCACGGGAACCAGCTTCGAATAATTGATATTAATAATCTTTTCTGTATTCCTGTTATCATAAAGACCTTCCTCCGCACCATCTCCCAAATATCCTGCAGCACAAAATAATACATTTGAACTGACATGATCAAATTTATTGTAATCAATCTCTTTCATCAGATCAATTTCAATGACTTCAGACTGCTGCAGAAACTTTACATCAATATGTCTTGCGAATCTTTCCGTCGTTTCCTTATTTGAAGTAAAGAGATATATTCTTTCAAATTTTTCGCCTTCCTGCAGGGCTTTTTCCACAAATGCCTGTGCCACTTCAGACGTACTTCCCAGAACTATCATTATGAATTGTTGTTTATGATTCTTTTGTGCTGTAAAGACACAAATTTTGAACTTTGAATATTTTTAAGGTAATTGGTGAGCGAAGATCTGCTCATGCTGTCTTTGGTAAGATAGATCCTTCCTCCGAATTGCTGTACAATATCATCCAATTTATCCACCAGTTTTTTCAGTTTAGAGTTGACCTTAAAATCCAGGGCCAGGGTATATCCTTCAAACGGAAATGAATTATAAGCCTCAGGATTATTTTTTCCGAATAGCTTTAAAACCGCCAGGAACGATCCGTTGCCACTTGCTGCAATGGTTTCCAGGATCTGCTTCATTCCTTCTTTGCCTGCCTCTTTCGGAATGACCATCTGATACTGGATGAATCCTGATTTCCCGTAAATTTTATTCCAGTCGTTGATGGCATCCAACGGATAGAAAAAGGTTTCGTAATCAATGAATGATTTAACTTCTTTTTTTGTCTGTTTTTTATAGTACAGGAGGTTGAAAATCTTCACCGTCAGAGCATTTAAAACAAAGCCTGGAAAATAAAAAGGAACTGTAGGCTGTAGCTTCTTCTTCAGTCTTAGCGGCTGTTTTGCAAGATTTTGAGGAAGTTCATGCTGAAAAGCGTGTTCACCTCTCATTAAAATACTTCTACCTAAGTTTTTGCCTTTCTGAAGACAGTCGATCCAGGCCACTGTATACGTCCAGTTTTCGCTTTCTTCAAAGAGCCTGAAAATTTCATCTAGATTCTCTGCTTTTATACTTTCCTGACGAATGTAGGCGGATTGTATATTTTTAAGTTTAAACTTTACAGTAAGGATAATTCCCGTAAGCCCCATTCCTCCAATGGTAGCCCAGAATTTATCTGAATTTTCCTCTCTGGAGCATGTGATGATGTCCCCATTTTCGGTCATCAGTTTAAATTCCGTCACATATTCAGAAAAGCAGCCTTCTGCGTGATGATTTTTACCGTGCACATCGGAAGCAATAGCACCTCCTACCGAAATAAATTTAGTTCCAGGAGTAACATAGAGAAAATAACCCTGTGGAACAGAGATTTCAAGTACATGTGAAAGCAAAACGCCGGATTCACATTCGATAATCCCGTTAAGACGGTCGAAACTGATAAATTTGTTCAGTTTTTTAGTAGAAAATATGGTTTCTCCCAGGGAAGCATCACCGTAGCACCTTCCATTGCCTCTGGCAATAATTTCGTTATGACTGAGTACAAATTCTTTTATTTTTTTGAAGCTGTCCTCAGATCTCATTTCTTTCTCTACCACCGGGAAATTGCCCCAGTTGGTAACTTTCTGTATGAAATTCGGCTTCATTTTTTAAAATAAATCTGGATTAAAAAGGCAGCTACCCAAAGCACTAAAGTGATCTGAATATACCGGTCTCTGTACACAATTTTCGTAGGAGATTCTGTTCTGTTGTACACCAATGTCTGTTGCAGGTATCTTAAAAATGCAAAAACTACAAAGATAACGGTATAAAAAACTCTTTCATGAAATCTTGCCTGAACTTCAGGGGAAAGGGTAAACATCAGATAACAGACAATAGCCAGTGTCACTGAAATAGACAGGGCAATGTCTGCAAACTGTACATTGTACCCATCCAGCGCCTTCCTGGTTTTACCGGAAACCTGGGCATTGATAAGCTCTCCCCTTCTTTTTCCAATAGCTAAAACAAGGGCAAGTACAAAAGTAAGTAATATTGCCCATTGTGAAATCCCAATTCCAGTGATGTATCCTCCAGCCAAAACTCTGAATACAAAACCTAAAGCAATAATAAAAATATCAATAATCGGTACATGCTTAAGTCTGAAGGTATATGCCAGATTCATCACAATATAAAGCCCGATAATTGTAGCAAACTTCCATAAAGGCTCAAAAAAATAAAGCTGGGCAAGGAATACCAGCGCAACATCAATGATAACAAGCCCTGTGAGAATTCCTATAGCTTTGGATTTTGAGATAGCTCCGCTTGCAAGAGGTCGTCTTCTTTTTTCAGGGTGTTTTCTATCTGCTTCTATATCGTTATAGTCATTAAGAATATAAACCACACTTGCTGCAAGGGAAAAAATAATAAAAGCAAAAATGCTTTTGGTAAGTAAGTCTACATTTGTAATGTTTCCGGAAAAGAACAATGGGACAAAAACGAAAAGGTTTTTCACCCATTGCTCCACACGGAGGAGTTTAAGATATTTCTTCATTTATGCTATTTCGGTTACAAAAATAGGGAATTCAAAATTTACACCATAAAAATACAAAAAAAACCGCCGAGGCGGTCTTTTACGAAAATATTTATATAAAATTAATTACTGCCCTTGTTGAGCATCTTTAATCATTTTCTCATTAGCAGTGATGGCAAACTCCACTCTTCTGTTTTTAGCTCTTCCTTCTTCTGTATCGTTGCTGGCTACCGGCATAGCCTCTCCTTCTCCTTTAGTAATCATTCTGCCAGATGCAATTCCTTTTCCTGAAAGATAAGCTTTCACAGCATCTGCTCTTCTTTGTGAAAGAGACAGGTTGTAAGCATCTGTACCTTTGCTGTCTGTATGACCATAAATATTGATATTGGTATCCGGGTTATCAATAAGTACTTTTGCCAACTTATCAAGGTTTGCCTGAGCGGTAGAAGTAAGATTTGAAGAGTCAAAAGCGAAGTTTACAATGCTTTCGTTCATTGTAATCTTAATACCGTCTCCTACTCTTTCTACTTCAGCTCCCGGTAGAGTTTCTTTGATCTCCTTAGCCTGCTTGTCCATTTTATTACCGATCACGTTACCTGCAACACCACCGATAATACCTCCAAGCACTGCTCCTAGAGCTGCATTTTTACCTTTACCTACATTATTCCCCAGAATACCCCCGATGACAGCTCCGGATGCAACACCTACTGCTGTACCTCTCTGCTGGTGGTTAGAATTCTGAACCGCTTCACAGCTGGTTAATAATAATGCTGATGATAAGAATAGAGCTCCTATATATGTTTTAGTAAATTTCATTTTTTTAATCTTTATATGTTGATAAATTATTTCATTCCTGTTCTCTGGAAGTTGTAAACAACCTGCACTGTGCTTCCGTCGAAAGGAACGTTCTGTACAAGTGAAAACTGGTCTGTAGACTGGTTAGTGATTGTTAAAGAGTATCCTACAGTATTTTGCTTAGCTTTTGTTCCCGCAGCGATTTTTTTAAACAGGAAAGTATTGCCGTCTTTTACTTCAAATTTGATTGGCTGTGTAAGGCTTGGGCAAGCTCCACCTCCGTTTAAAGTATAGGCACCGGTGTAGTTATTTGGAATTAATCTCCAATGACTTCCTACAAAACACTGAGCATCTGCTCCTTCATCAAAAGGCTTGATTTTAAGACCTTTTTCATAATCTACACTTACAATTTGCCAATCACCTTTTAATTTCAGGTATTCGACTCTCTGGTTTTGTGATGTTTCTGCTTTTTTCACTGAGGAACAAGACACTGCAAAAAGTGATGTTCCAATCATCCCTGCAAGTAGTAACTTTTTCATTTTGTTGTTTATTATTTTGTTATTTATAAAGTTACAAAAAACCGTGCCAAATTGAATAATAAAAATAAAAAAAGTCCGAAAATTTCGGACTTTAAATGCTTTCTCCTTATATACAGGGAGATATATTATTTTTTAACAGCCTTTTTTACGGATTTCGCAGGCTTGGCATTGCTTGATGATTTACCATCATAAAAGTTGGTATAAGCATATTCTGCTGCTTTCTGAAGATCAATCACTCCTCCAGCCTGAGAATAGTCCGGGAATTTATTATCTGCATTAGGATTACTGCTTTTCACCAATGCTTCAATGATCTGGTAAGGCTTCAGATTAGGCATATAAGCCAATAATACAGCTGCGGCTCCGGCTACTACCGGCGATGCCATAGAAGTTCCTTGAAGGTATTTGTATTCGTTTTTAGGAACTGTAGAATAGATTTCTTCCCCTGGTGCAAAAACGTTTACCATTTTCTTATTGTAGTTGGAGAAACTTGCTCTAAGTTCATTATTTCTGTTGGTACTTGCCCCTACAACCAATACGTTGTTTACAAATGGTTTTTCATCTGTTACATTTTTAAAGTTGGTAGGATAAGCAAGATGCTCAGCCACATCTTCATTTTCGTTACCGGCTGCTTTTACCAAAAGAACTCCTTTGTCTTCAGCATACTTGAAGGCATCCCATACTACATTTTTACCAGGAGAAACCGGTTTTCCGAAGCTCATATTCAATACTTTAGCACCGTTATCAACTGCATATCTGATGGCGTTGGCAACGTCTTTATCTCTTTCATCACCGTTTGGAACGGTTCTTACAGACATAATTTTAGCTACTTTGGAAGCTACCCCATACTGTATTTCTTTTCCCTGAGGAAGTCCGGCAATGATTCCTGCAACGTGTGTCCCGTGCTCTGCATCCGGTCCTTCATAATCATTATTCCCGTAATTTTTTTCGGAATAATCATCATAGTTATCACCAACGATTTCTTTTCTCGGATCATAACTCAAATCGTACTGCTTGGATTGTGGTGCAAAATGGTCGATAGCTTCTTTCATCTGCTCCTTCATCAGTTTTTCGAAATCCGCTGAAGATTTTCCTTTGAATTCAGGGCTTTGAGAAACCTGTCCCAAAATATTAAGAGCAATAGCATCTTTCTGGTCCGTCGGAGGTTTAATTGCATTGATAGTTTCTGCCGTAACAGGCTTACCTCCTAACAGTTTTACCATATTCGGGATGAGAGTGTTGATCATGGTATAGGTCTGAAGATTCTGCTTTGCCTCTACACTTTTTTTAGTGAAAAGCTCTTTAGACTTCATGTACATGGCAAACTCTTCCGGCATTTTTGCCTGGTTCGCTTTGTTTTTTGCAGAGTCATCCCCTTCGAAAACGGGTTTGTATTTAGCAACAACTCTTGTTACCTCCATATTGTCGATATCAATATCACCGTTTTTTCCACCTATAAAATTCCAGCCATGGATATCGTCGATATATCCATTTCCATCATCATCTTTTCCGTTTCCGGGAACTTCATTGGGATTTGACCAGATATTTTTCACAAGACCCGGGTGGTCTACCTGAACACCGCTATCCAGAACCCCTACTACAACAGTCTTTGGCTTAAGGCCTTTGGATTCCAAATATTTATATGCGTTCGCCGTATTTACTCCGTATACTTTAGAGGTAGAAAAATCTTTATGATACCAGGTCATAAGATCTTTATCTTCTTTAGGATCAATGCTCTTAGCCTGAGATTCCTGAGCGTAAGAGAAACTAAAACCTGCCAGAAAAACAGCAGCTAATAATACCTTTTTCATATGTTGATACTTATTTTTTAAGGTCATATGTCATTGCCAATTGATTGGATCATTTCCGGTTAATGGCCTTCCATATTATAATTGTTTAATACTTTTTATATAAGTCAGAGATTCGGGGCCTTTGTTACAAATAAGATCCAGAACCGACAAATCTTCCAAAAATCCCAATTTATCAGAGAAAGTCTGGTAATATTCTTCCATTTGAAATTCAGAAGGAAGTTTAGCCGAAAATTTCTCTCTGAAATTAATGCTTTCAGGATTTTTGATATATTCTTTATTCAAAGACTGTGCCTTTTCTGTTTTAAGGATCTGTTGAATAACTTCCAGTCCTTTCAGGTTGAAATCAAGGAGAAATTTTTCTTTCAGATCATATATTTTCCTGAATTTATCTTCATAATATTCAAAATAAGGGGAACTCTGATAGGCTGTTTTGATGGATTTCCAATGCAGGTTTCTCCAGTCTTCCCTGTAAGAAATTTCGATGTCTTTATATTCTCTTTTACCATTATGGTTGATGGGAATGATCAGGGAAAGCTTCCCGTTTGCCCCGTAGATATTGGTTCTGTTTCTATAGGTCTGTTTCGGAAAGTTTTCAAACTGTTCAAATATAATCTCATTTTCAGGATTTAAAAAAACTGAAAACCATGAAACTGAGGGCATATAAAATACCGGCAATAATACATTTGTCATATTCGTCATATAAAAATGAAGTATTTTTTCAAATACTTCATTTTATTTTAAGTTTAAATTTAATTATAATTCGTCTTCTGTTTTTTTCTTTCTGAATAATTTCATGAAATACTCCCAACCAAAGAATAATATAAGGATCATAGCTGCGATCCACCAATATGAAGTTTTATTGGCTTCACCTGTATTGGTTGCTTTAAACATTCTCTCCCAACGGATCTTAAACGGAGCCTGGTAAGAAGAGCTGCTGTCCTTGAATGCCCCCTGAAGGCTCATCCATGTGAACATAGGCTTTCCAACAATATTTTCTTCTGGAACAAAACCGAAGAATCTTGCATCCAGTGAAGCGTCCCTGTTATCCCCTACCATCATATAATAGTCCTGCTGGATGGTATACTGACTGGCTTCTTTGCCATTGATCAGAATTTTTCCGTTGCTTTTCTGAAGGCTGTTGTGCTCATACTCAGAAATGATCCACTGATACATCGGAAGTGTTTCGCTGTTGATGGCTACTACATCTCCTTTTTTTGGAATTTTCAAAGGACCGTACCAGTCCTGGTTCCAAGGTTTGTTGATCGGGAAGATAGACTGTGTAGTGTCTATTTTTGTTTTGGCTTCATCTTTATAATATACCGCTGCTTCACCTTTTGCCGTAACATCCTCTTTCATGTCAATTACCTGAGGAAGCTGTTTGATTTCCTGAGCGGTTTTATCGGTCAGCCCCTGGAAAGCATAAATATACCCTTTTTCTCCCTGAATTTCCTGTACAGGTAAGAATCCATAGGTATTATATAATGCAGGGATATCCAGCTGACTTCCGGTATTTACAATATATCTGTGCTGTACTTCCTGATCACCTAAAACGGTCTCTGGCTTTCCATTAACGAAAAGTCTTCCAGCTCTCATTTCAAAAGTATCACCGGCAACAGCTACACATCTTTTAACGTAAGGGTCTTTTCTGTCGATCGCTGTATGCACAGAATCCTGAGGATAGTTGAAAACCACCACATCATTTTTCTGAGGCTTACTGAACTGGAAAATTCTTGTATAAGGAAGCTTGATAGCATCTACATAAGATTTGGGATCATCTTTTGGATTGCCTTTCTGCCCGGTATCCATAATAGTTCCCTGAAGGAATGGTATAGCAACAGGACGCATCGGCATTCTGTAACCGTAGCTCCATTTGTTTACAAAAAGGAAGTCTCCCACAAGAAGCGTTCTTTCCATAGACCCTGTAGGAATCCCGAAAGGCTGTGTCACAAAAACGTGGATAATGGTTGCAAAAACAACCGCAAACGTAATAGACCCAATGAATGTATCTTTCTTTTTTGCATTTTTTTCTTCGTCTGTAGTAAACAGGTCATCAGCATTTTCATCTTCTATTTCCACATCTTTGGAATAGTTCACCGTAGCCATGTAAATAAATGGCAGAATAACAGTGAGAAGCTGATTCTGAAACAGACTTTTTCCAAATTTCTTCATTAAATAAATATGGAAAACAGACATCATAATAGGTCCTACTATCGGAAGGTAAGACAGAATCGCCCACCATTTCGGATGTTTTGTTTCCTTTAATATAATGAAGTAATTATAGAAAGGTATAAATGCAAATAAGGGGCTGTACCCCATTTTTTTAAACAGCTTCCAAGTGGAAATCCCCATCAGTAAAGACAAAATGAGAACGTATACTGTATAAGTTAAAAAATAATTCATAGTTTTTTGTGCCTATTCTAAATATATAAATGATAAATGATGAGTAATAAATGATTACAGCATTCTGCTATTTATAATTTACTAGTCATCATTTCCTTTTTAATTGGTCTGCAATTTAAAGAATTTGTTACAATTAAAGTCCCAAAACATCCTTCATTGTGAAGTTTCCTTTTTTGTTTTTGATCCATTCAGCAGCGACTACCGCTCCGAGGGCAAACCCGTTTCTGTTGAATGCCGTATGTTTTATTTCAATTTCGTCTACTTCGCTTTTGTAATAAACGCTGTGGGTACCCGGAACCTCATCTTCACGGATGGCAAAGATTCCAAGTTCATTCCCTTGGGTTTCTTCCAGTTTCCAGGCGTTAAATTTAGGGTTATTTTTGATGATTCCTTCGGCAATGGAAATTGCGGTTCCACTTGGAGCATCTTTTTTGTGTATGTGGTGAATTTCTTCCAGCTGGCAAGAATATTCATCCACATTTTTCATGATTTCGGCTACTTTTTCATTCAATGCAAAAAATAGATTGACACCCAAACTAAAATTTGAGCCGTATAGGAATGCACTGTCATGATCCACAGCCATTTTTTCAACCTCTTCTTTTTTCTCGAGCCATCCTGTAGTGCCGCAAATGACCGGAATTTTATTTTCAAGGCATGCTTTGATATTATCATATGCAGCTTCAGGCAGTGAAAACTCGATCGCCACATCGGCATTATTAAGATTTTCAGCTGTTGGAGTTTCTTTAAGGCGGGCTACTATTTCGTGGCCTCTCTTTTGTGCAATTTCATCAATAATCTTCCCCATTTTACCGTATCCAACTAATGCTATTTTCATATGATATTTTATTTTAATCCATGAACCTTTCAGTTCACATGATGTGTATTATTCTTTTTTAAAATCTGTAACTTAAACTTAAACCTGTTTTAGGGGTAGAAAATCCATACTGATCCTGAATTACTGTAGGGTTGAAGCTAAGATCCGGATCGTGGCGGCTTTCGTAAAGATGCGCATCTACTACAGCATCTACAATATTCAGGATGTAAATGAGACCTGTAATGGCTATAGCGTAATCTCTTTGTCTTTTGTATCTGTCCTGGGCATTTCCGAAAGCTTTTTTATCCAGCCAGGGATGACTGTCTACAAATTCATTAGGCGTTCCGTTAAGTTTCGCCACATAATATTCCCTGTATTTTTTGTACTGGTTATTACTCCATATCGTATATCCGATACCGGCTCCCACAGCTCCCCATACAATAGGAATTTTGATGTATTTTTTATTGTAATACTGTCCCAACCCAGGAAGTACGGCAGAGTACAATCCTGCTCTCGTAGGATTGAGCTTGACGGTTTTTCTGGTAGGTCCATTTGCATTTTCAAGATCTTCAATGATCTTCGCTTCCGTTTTTACAGGTTTTGTTGTAGGTTTTACAGTTTTAGTAACGACCACACTATCCTTTGGAAGAGTCTCTGCACGAATGGTATCGCCGGGAGTAACCTGCGAATAGGTGAAAGCAAAAATGCACAAAAAGAATGTGAAAAATAATTTATTCATTATTTAATATGGGATAAAATATACTCCAGTTCTTCTTCATTTTTGAAGTCAAGGAGAATTTTACCTTTTTTCCCGTTTCCGGAGGTTTTGATTTCTACTTTTACATCTAAAATATCAGCAATCGTTTTCTGTGCTCTTTTATAGTTGTTGGAAAGCTCAGTATTTACTTTTTTTGCTGCCGGTGATTTAGGATTCTTCAATGCTGTAGCAGCCTGCTCGGCCTGACGTACATTGAGTTTTTCTTTAATAATCAGATCAAATAAGGTCTGTTGGTGCTCTTCGTTTTCAAGGCTGATGATGGCTCTTCCGTGTCCTGCAGAAATTTCACCGCTTCTGATGGCGTTCTGAATATCAGGGTTCAATCTCAGGAGTCTGATCGAGTTGGTAATGGTACTTCTGTCCTTTCCTACTCTCTGGCTCAGGTTTTCCTGGGTAAGACCAATCTCATCCAAAAGCCTTTGGTAGGTCAGAGCAATCTCAATAGCATCAAGATCTTCTCTCTGGATATTTTCAACAAGAGCCATTTCCAGGAGCTCCTGGTCATTGACTAAGCGGATATAAGCAGGAACTGTCGGAAGACCGGCAATTTTACTGGCACGGTAACGTCTTTCCCCTGATATGATTTCGAATTTCTCGCCGTCTTTCCTTAGAGTAATAGGCTGGATTACCCCCAGGTTTTTGATTGACAGGGCAAGTTCGTTTAACGCTTTTTCGTCAAAATAAGTTCTCGGCTGGGTGGGATTCGGATAAATATCTTCAAGGGCTACCTCTACGATGTTTCCTACAAACTTGTCTGCTCCTTCATCAGTAGCGGAGTTGACACTCGCTTTGGATTCAGCACTCAAGATGGCGCCCAAACCACGTCCCATAGCTCTTTTTTTGTCCTTCATATATATAATTGATAAATGATGTTTGATAAGTGATGGTGCTCATTCACTTATGAGTGCATTTATTATTAAATTAATTTTTTACTAAATTTTCGTTTTTCAATAGAACCTCTTCAGCCAGCTGGATATACTGAATGGCTCCTTTGCTTTCTGCATCGTAATTCAGAATACTTTCCCCGAAGCTAGGTGCTTCGCTCAACCTTACGTTTCTGCTGATGATGGTTTCAAAAACCATATCAGGGAAGTGAGAATTCACTTCTTCCACTACCTGGTTGGATAATCTTAACCTGCTGTCGTACATTGTAAGAAGCAGCCCTTCTATACCAAGATCTTTATTGTGGATCTTCTGTACATTTTTAATGGTATTCAGAAGCTTGCCAAGTCCTTCCAATGCAAAATATTCGCACTGAATCGGGATAATCACAGAATCTGCTGCAGTAAGGGCATTTACCGTAATAAGTCCTAAACTCGGCGCACAGTCTATAATGATATAGTCATAATCATTTCTCACTTCTGCCAATGCTTTCTTCAGCATATACTCACGGTTTTCTTTGTCCACGAGCTCAATTTCCGCTGCTACAAGGTCAATATGAGAAGGAATGATATCCAGATTGGGGCTGGCAGTTCTTTTGATACATGTTCTTGTATCTGCACTGTGCTCCAGAAGATTATAGGTAGAGTACTGAACATCTTCCACACCCAAACCTGAGGTTGCATTAGCCTGAGGATCAGCATCAATGATCAATATTCTTTTTTCCAACACCCCCAATGCCGCCGCAAGGTTTACAGCCGTGGTAGTTTTTCCTACTCCTCCTTTTTGATTAGCGATACCTATGATTTTTGCCATTATTAGAACTTTAGGTTTCAAAAATACACTTTTTTCTTTGCTCCCGATGAGTGGCGAAATCCAAAATTGAGTTAAAGTATTGTTAATAAACGGTTTAACAATTAAAAAAATTATCCACAAAAAAAATTCTTTGTGGATAACTATTTAAGATTGGTTTTTAATCCAATTATTCAAAGTTCATGGTGATCGGAAATTTGAAATAACTTCTTACGGTTTCACCTTGCTTATTTTTAGCCGGCTTCCATAATCCTTTAACATTCTTAATGGTTCTTATAGCTTCATTATTAAATTCAACATCTTTACCATTGGCTTTCAAACCGGAAATCGTTCCGTCTTTCTCTACAACGAAAGTTATAATTGTTCTCATGGTATCTCCATTTCCTTCAAATCCTGAAATGTCAAAATTGTTCATCACCTTAGTTCTGAATGCGTCAATTCCACCGGTAAATACTGCTTCAGAAGCTAGCTCACTATCACTTGCAATATGATTGTCAGGAACTTTAGCAGGTGGTGTAGGCGGAATATAAGGCACTGCAGGCCCTGTTCCTGCCTGAGGTGGCACAGGATGATAATTTGTTGTTGAAATTGTCCCTTCCGGATTACTTGTAGGTCCGGCAACTGCTCCTTCAATTTTTTCTACCACTTTTTCCGTTTTTACAGTTGCTTTAGGCTCAGGAATGGTTGCATCATACGTTTTAACCTTTTCTGGTTGAGTCTCAGGCAAATTGACTTCCACCGGTGGCATAACATCAGGCTGATCAACATCTTTAATATCAAAGGGACCAAAATCGCAAGCTATAATGCTATCTATAATTTTAGGTCCTTGTAATGCCGAAATCACAAACGGCGTTACTGAAATTGCAGCCAGTAAACTAACGCCTACAAAAAGGGCTTTGGTCAGTATTTTATCTGATTCATTTCTTAATACATAAGCACCATATTCTTTGTTGCGGTGCTCAAAAAGAACTTCGTTGAAACGAAATTCCTGGTTTTGATTTAGGTGTTTCATCACTATTAAATATTTAAACTGTTAAAAAATCAGTAATTATTAGTTTGGTGTGTTCTTATCGATAAGTATTGTTTCGATATCAAAATATCTGCCAAAATTTTATCAAAACATCAATATTTTAAAAAAAATTATAACAATATGCAAACTTTAACATTCCAATCTATCAAAAATATTTAAAATTCAATCTTAATTCATTTTATTATTCGCAAAAAATCAATCTTAATTTATAAAATATGCATCATAAAATTAAAAACAGTAAAAACCCCATTCAAAAACAGGAAAACCACTGATGAATTAATTTTAAAACCAGTATACATTTGTACCATAGAAAATCGGGGATGCTGAAAACCATAAAGAGTAAGCAACTAAAAAAAACTTATAATTATGCCAACTTTAACACAAGAAGCAAAAACAACTTCATTAATGAGCATGCTTTTAAAGCAGGTTTATGACACACTAACCAACGGAGGAAATCCTGAATACCTGGGAACTGATGATTTTATAGCATTTGATCCGGTAGGGATTACCTTATCAGAAGACACTTTCGATTATGCACTGAATGGCCTGTTCGGGGATGCCCCTTCGCCAAAACCTATGCTGGACGGAACAGGAAAACCCATCCTGGATGCCAACGGAAATCCGAAAATCGATATGGAAGCCTACCAGACTGCCCTATCCAACAGTAAATTCAAAAAATATCTTCAGATGGAACAGTTTGCCGCCATGGTAGATTCAGTACCTTCTCATTTACCTCCGCTTACTGAAGACGGAAAAGTAAGAGCCATTACCATTATGACCGATTCTGAAAAAAAGGTTTCCAAAGTATATGAGGATCTTTTACAATGGTCCGTAGTAGTGGATACAGATTTTGATAAAAAAGTAGAAAAGAAACTGGACTCCCTGAGAGACAAATTGTTCAAAATAAAAAAGGTAAAAAATCCTGATTTTGATGAGAACGCCCCGGTAGATGACCTGAACAAGCCTGAACTGATCCACACGTTTGTAGCGCCTACTTATGCAAAATATGTCGAGTACCAGATGAAATATTATGACATCGTGGATGCCAATAACGAGATCAGAACCGCTGCTGATAACGGGGATACTGATGCCATGGCCAAATTATCCATTGACGGGAAAAACATGAAAAAGCGCGAAGATGCTGCTTTGAAGGCATGGCAATCTTTAGGTTACAAAGAAGCTGTGGAAAGAATTCAGAATTATCTGAGCGAAATTGAGGAAAAACATATGCTTGTGATCAAGAAAAGAATCCAGGCAGAATTCAGGAACAGCCAGAGGACAAGAATTTTAGATTACACCAACTATTCTCCATGTATTCCAGTAGCCGCCAATGCATTGAGAGAGTCAAAAGGTTGGCCTGAAATCTCCATATCACAGGGAAAATCTAATTATGATTATTCTAAAACCATTCATAACTGGAGTGCTGCAGGAGGTTTCAGCATGGGATTATTCTCCATCGGAGCAAAAGGAGGAGGAAAAAATGAAAAAACCCAGATCAACTCAGATTATTCCAGCATGAATATCTCTTTTAAAATCGGAAAGGTAAAAGTAGAAAGAGGCTGGTTCAATCAGCAGTTTATAGAATCGAAATATTGGAAACTTCATGAGCAGTCTCCACAGACGCTGAACGGCGATATGATCAGCGATGGAAACGGAAAAGGATTAATGCCTTCCATCATCACAGAACTGATTATTGCCAAAGATGTTTCCCTGGATTTCAAAGACAGCGCCTCGGCTTATACCGATGCTAAAAACTCCATATCGGCAGGAGGTGCTGTAGGAATAGGACCTTTCGTCATCGGCGGAAATTACAGCTACGACAACCAGAATGTAAAATCCAGCTATGAGTGGGATAATAAAAAACTGACCTCAAAAGGAATTTACATTATCGGTTACAAATGCCACATCGTACCGAAGTCTCCAAACCCAAACCCTGAAATCAAAAAATGGGCAGACGGAAAATCATAATCAGATAAGGAAGTCTGAAGCCGGAAGAAGTAAGTTACTTAAAGCCGAAAGTATAAATTTTTGGCAATTATTCGAAATAAGTACCCACTAGAGCTTCCAGCTCCGATCTTCAAACTTCCAGATCTTTCAATCTTAATTTCACTCACCTGAATTTAGATTACTTATATCCTTCTCAATAAGAATAACCGGTGGAAATATTTTCTGCCGGTTATTCACCTAAACTAAAAACGATAACCATGAAATATTTCGTAGCCGTCTACCAGAAGCTGAAGAATATTTATATGTCTCAAAGCTCAATGGAAAATGACCTTCCGATGATATGCCCTTCCCTGCGCATTTATGACAATGAGGAACTGGAACTTCTGAAACCCCAGAGCCTACTGAATGATGAGCAGAAGAAAGCCCTTTCGATTATTAAAAAGCAAAATGTAGCATATGAACTGAATTCAGTTCCTATTTCGCCCAACTTCTGGGATCTGAATCCCAATAACTCCCTATTTGATATTTACAGGGATATCCTGGATAAAAATAACCTGAAGGACCTGGAGCAAAACCTGGATAAAGTCCTTGAAACCAAAAGCACGGTTCTTTTTGATGCTAAAAACAGCGATACCAAGGAGTTCAAAGCATATAAAAAATACAGAACACTGCACGAAGACACTGTGAATAAAGTGACGGATCATCTGCTTCTGCTCGACAGCCTTGAAACTGATGAAGAAAAAAGCAACTGGAACGACAGGCTTATCACTTTAAATAATCTGAAAGAACTGGCTTTTTCCGAATGGAAGGTAAAAGGCAGTAAGGATCTTATTGAAAAAGAACTGACAAGGATCAATAAATCTTCCGATGCCGATCTGTATCTTGCCATGGCACAAAATGCCAAACATACATTTGAAGCAGCAGAAAAAACGGATGTGATCAGCAATTCTTCCATTCACGACATCCATTTTATTCCATATGATTTCATGGAAAATGAATCGGGCTGGAACAGCATGCGTATTGAAAGATCTGAACTTGAAGGGCTACACTCCGAGGCTAAAAATGGTAATGAAAATATCCCTTCAGAAATTTTATCCATAGATTATGACGAAAGCATGATTCAGGCTGTGGAAGTGGATTATTCGTTTGTCCATTTGAAAAGGAACTGGTTCAATAAAAATTTTATGCTGTCTGATTATTTTGAATGGAAAGAACCTAAAAAAATATCGGACGGGCTGACCATCTCCAACGATTTCAAGCTTCCGGCATTTCCAAAGACAATGATCCTGATCAAAAACCTAAAAGTGATTCTGGATCCTTCCATTAACAGCGCTAACGTGAGCAACACTGAACAGCTGGTTTATTTCGGGCCAATGGTAATGAAGCAGCAGGTCTTTATCAATAAAAACAACAACCAGAAGTTCCTGAAAGCCATCACCAATGTAAAAACGATCAAATCTGACCAGCTAAATTATTTAGCCAAGAAAACAATGATTGCCGAGTCTCAGAAGGCCAATGTAATGAATAATTTTTCTGCCAGAACAGCACTTGAGCCTGAACCGACAGAAAACATAAAAATTATGGCCAATCCAGCATTCGCAGGAAAAGCCAATATGGGAAATATTCTGAACAACATTAAGAATTTAAGCCCTCTCAATCCGGCTCCACATGGAGCCAGCCCGGTACAGCCTGCTCCTCAGCCTACCAACCCTATTAAAACACCGTGGGGATCATGGGGTCCAAAGTTTCCGACTATTCCCACTCCTACTCCAACCCCTGCGCCAATTCCGGTGCCAACACCAATACCTATCCCAGTTCCTGTTCCGCCACCGCCCATAGATGCTGTTGTACAGTTCCGGATCTCTGATAAGGTCAATAATGAACCTATCTACAAATGTGCTATTTCCATTAAAGGAACCAACAATAACAGGATTTTTGAGATTGAAAGCAATGAAGCAGGCATCATCAGCCAACTGATCCCAATTGGCGAATACAGCATTGAGCTGAGAATTGATGATTATGCGGTTTTAAATCAGAATTTCAGTGTCAGCAGTTCCACGCCGCTTAATCTGGAATACAAACTCCAGAGGGAAGAAGTGAAATTCAAATCATTTTTTCTGATTGGAATGATCTGTGAGAGAATGCCGAAGATACCGGTTAGTAATTGAGAAAGAGCCAAGAATCAAGAACCAAGACATCAGCTATCAGAATTAAGACTTAAAATACCTCATCGTACTTTATCTAAAAATATCATTCATCATTCATCATTCATCATTCATCATTCATCATTCATCATTAAAAAAAACTATCATGAAACTTTTAAAATATTATACAAAAGCACCGGAAGTGCTTACCCTATGTGAGATCCTTTATCAACTTGGATACAGCATTAAGATCTCAGATTCATTTACTCTGGAAGTGGATGCTGCCGTAAAAGATTTTCAAAGAAAAAACTCTTTGGTCGTAGACGGGATCGTAGGAGTAAAAACCTGGGCTGTTCTTCTTGAAAAGGATAAAAGACCGGAAAGCCAGACTCAAAAATTCCTGCAGGAAGCCGACCTTATCCATTTCGCAGATGAATACAGCCTTGAATTGGCAGCTGTAAAAGCAGTTAATGAAATTGAAAGCAGCGGAAAAGGTTTTCTGATCAATAATAAGCCAAAAATATTGTTTGAAGGTCATATTTTCTGGAATGAGCTTAAAAAAAGGGGCATTGATCCCAATTCTTACTATAATTCAGAAAGCCAGAACGTTCTTTATCCCAAATGGACAAGGGCATATTACGAGGGCGGTGTAAAAGAATACGACCGGCTCAATGAAGCCATCAGCCTGGATGCTAATCCTGAATTCAAAGAAGCGGCACTGTCTTCCGCTTCATGGGGAAGTTTCCAGATCATGGGTTATCATGCTAAAAGTTTAGGATATGCTGATGTAAGTGACTTTGTTTCGAAAATGGAACTCAATGAAGGGGAACATTTGAAAGCATTTGGAAAATTTCTTGAAAAAAACGGCTGCCTGGTTCATCTGAGAAGTAAAAACTGGGCAGGATTTGCCAAACTTTATAACGGAGCCGGCTATAAGGAAAACAAATATGATGAAAAGCTTGCGAAGGCTTATGCAAAATATTCCCAAAATTAAATAGGTTGTTTTTACAGTTCCCACAGATAGTATGGATTTTGAGAGAATTCCGTGCAGTTTGTGGGATTTTTTGTGCGGTTATAAACCACCCCGTTAAAAATTCTTTGAATTTTTGCCACCCCTCCAAAGGAGGGGAATTCTGGGCCGACAAATTATCTTTTCCCTTTACATGCACTTCAGGCGGAACTCTTCCGTATGGTACTCATCCTACCAATATGCCGGAATTCAGTTTTTCTTAAAAACAATATCCAAAAGTTATCTATTGATAATCAAACGGTTATATTTGTTATTTTTTAACATTAGTTTAACATTTTTGTTTATCTTTGCTTTTCGTCAAATACCCAAGAATGTCTTTATATCAAAAAATTGCAGAAAAACTACAATATATAAGTCCGAGTTTTTACAAAAAAAGGTATTTTAAGAATTTAAACAATCTTACTAAGAATAATTTTTCGGCACGTAATGTAGAACCGGAGCTGGTATGGATCAAGGAGTACCTTCCAAAAAACGCTGTAATACTGGATATCGGAGCTAATGTGGGAACTTTTCTCTATCAGTTGGAGCACAAGCTGAATCATGAGCATATTTATGGCTTTGAACCCAATAAAAAGCTTTACCGCCGGCTGAAAAGACTTTTCCCGAGAATGAGTATACTTCCCCTGGCTCTGTCTGACGAAAATACGACCGCTGAATTTAAGGTCCCGATCATCAATGGCAAACTGATTGCCTCCCGCGGAACTTTAAACACTTCTTATAAAGAAAAAGGTGAAGAGAGAAGCTATACGGAAAAGGTAAAAGTGATCAAGCTGGACGAATGGGCTGCTATAGAACATTTTGACAGGCTTGATTTTATCAAAATAGATGTGGAAGGCAATGAGATGAAGACTTTATCCGGAGCCCAGAAAACCATCAGAAGATTCCTTCCGACACTGATGGTCGAAATGGAGCAAAGACATCACGAAAACCCTATCTGGAAAGATATTTCCGAAGTTAAAAGCTGGGGTTACGAAGCAAAATATCTTAACCGCGACAGTTTTAAGCTGGAACTCCTGACGGAAGAGATCTTAATACACAACACCAACGATGAAAAAAACAAGACCAGCTATATAAACAATATTATTTTTACGCCAAAAAACCATTAAAAAAACAGTATGAGTGTAGTAGCGAGACAGGGCTTCAAATATTCCATCATAGGTTATATTGGTTTTCTGCTGGGTACCATATCCGCCATTTTTATTTTTCCATACAATTTTGAATTTTATGGCAAGCTCCGGTACATTCTTCCTACTGCCGAAATGCTGGTTCCTGCCGTAGTACTGGGGATCTCCTATTCGAATGTGAAATTTTTCCATAAAGTGGAAAAGGATGGTAAGAAGCAGAATATGCTGTCGCTGTCTTTGCTTACGGTCTTCATAAATTTCATCATTTTTATGGGGGTATTTTTTATACTTCCCTATATTTTTCCAAAATTCAGGCATTCCGAAGCGTGGAAATTAAAAGAAATGATTCTTCCCCTGATCCTAATCCTTTCTTTCTGTGCTATTTTTAATAAATATACTTCCAATTACAAGAGGATTGTAGTTTCCAATATCTTTGACAATCTTTTTCCTAAAATAGCAAACCTGGGGGCTTTCTGCCTTTTTGCTTATTTTTTACTTTCCCAGGAGATCGCATTTGCCTTCTTTTTCGGAATGTTCGCCTTAATGCTTTTCGGATATATTTACTACACGAATAAACTTGAAAGGATAGAGCTTGATTTCAATACGGATTATTTCAAAAAGGATGGTTTCTGGAAAGAGTTTTTCAATTACAGCTTTTTTGGATTTTTGGGAACTTTCGGGAATTATTTAGCTATCAACAGTTTTATGATCGGTGAGTTTCTGGGAATGGAGGAAGTGGGAATTTACTCGGTTCTTTATGCTCTGATTTCTCTGATTTCTATCCCACAGCTGGGTCTGTTCAATATTTCTGCTCCTATCATTAATAAAACGCTGGCCGACGGCGATATGGAAGAACTTGACAGGTTTCACAAAAAGACTTCTTTATCATTATATTTTTTAGGAGCGGTATTATTCTCATGCATCATGGTCGGGTTTCCTTATCTGACGCAGTTTATGCCCAAAAACGGAACCATGTTAAGGGAATATGAGCCTGTTGTATGGATCTGGGGATCTGCAGTTCTTATTGACCTGGCGACAGGATTTAACGGAAATATCATTTCGCTTTCCAAATATTACAGGTTTAATATCCTGATCATGCTTCTTCTGGCCGGGCTTACTATCTGCCTGAATTATTATTTCATTAAAAATACGGATCTTAAACTGATAGGAATTGCTTTATCTACAGCTATTTCACTTACCACTTATAACGTGATCAAAATAGCTTTCAATTACTTTGTCTTTAAGGTTTCTCCCCTGACGATTGAAATGATCTTCGTTTCCATTATCTGTACTTTAGCCATAACAGTAGCTATCGTACTGCCTAATTTTAACAGTAATTTTATCAACCTGATATACAAACCTGCCGTTGTCCTGATCCTGATTTATATCGGAAATCATTTCACAAAGGTATTCCCACTCGAGGATTACCTGAATGCAAGGTTTATTAAAAGTATCTTTAAATTTAAATAGAAACAGCAGCGGATAGAGCGTCTTCCAGCCTTTTGAGGACTGAGTTTCTGCTGTAGCTTTTCTGGAAATCGAAACGGGTGTTTTTAAGCGCTTTAAACTGCTCGATGATATTTTCTTTTTCAGGAATAATGAATTCCGATTTCGAAGGATAATCTTTGGGAAAAACGGCTGTTTTACCATATTTTACAGCATCACCAAGGTTCCCGGTCATTTTTGTAAGACCATAAACTTCTTCCCTGCTGAAAAATTCTGTTTTCTGCTGAATCGGACACCACAGAAGATCTGCTTTCTGCATTCCCTTTTCAAAATCATCATTCGAAACCCGGTCTGAAAAATACTGGATGGAAACATTTTCAGGAAGTTTTTTGGATAATTTTTCAAGCTGTTTCAGCTCATTATCTTTAGCTTTTCCAAGAAATATGAACTCCCATTTCTCTTCTGTTTTTAGATGCTCAATTGTTTTAAAGACGTGGTGATAATCCCTCCTTTTCTGCGAAACACCTCCCGGAATGACAACGGTAAAGCTGTCTTTAGTCTGATTTTCAAAATATTTATTGTAAAACAGAGGCAGAAACTGATATTTTTCTGATGAAATCTCTTCATCCAACACCCATAATTTTTTAGTATTCCTATAGACTTTAGAACTGTAAAACAGTCCTTCTTTCCACCAAAGCTTCAACCTGTAAACCAGATCTCCTTTAAAAATGCTCTTCATCAAAGCTCCTTTTGATGCTTGTGAAAAATTGATATTGTGAACAATGACAGAGGCATTATATTTCTGAACCAGAGTATGAAAAGTATTGAAATACCGGTGAACCGTTCCGATAATAATCAAGTCATATTTCTTTGACTTCAACTGTTCCAGGATCATAGAACTATCTGATAAAAACACGGTTTCCCCATTTTCCTGAACCAAATCCTTTATCTTTTTCGAAAGATAATAATCTACGCTGAATTCTGAAGAATCATGCATAATATCCATGAAAGCCTGCGCAATTTCTGCGTGGGTATCTATTTCTATGTAGGCGATTTTCTTCAACGGGTTTCGGGTTTCGGGTTTCGGGTTTCGGGTTTCGGGTTTCGGGTTTCGGGTTTCGGGTTTCGGGTTTCGGGTTTCGGGTTTCGGGTTTAACAAAGGTAAAGGGTATGGTTGAATACGAACTGTTTTTTTATAGTTTTTTACTATTATTTTTTCAGTTTTTACATTTTGTGACGCCTCTATCTTACTACATTTTGAGCCATTTTTTCTTCAGCATTTTCCATCGCTTGTCATTGATGGCTTTTTGCTCTTCTTTTGAGATTTTAAGCTCAAGTTGATCAGCTTTACAGGCTTCGTAAGCTTTGATGATTTTAAAGAAAAACGGAACGGATTTGCTTTTTGCCGCTTCTTTTGCAGAGGCAACATAGGCCAGAAACCGGTTCAGGCCCAAAAAGTAAAAATACCTGCCGTAGTAATCTGCAGGCCTTATGGTGTAATCTGCTCCTTTTACCTTGATCAGCTTCACGTGCAGTTCAGGAAGAACAATTTCTTTCCAGCCAAGATTTTCCAAAAGAATGGAATCAATATTATCCCAGCCCAGGGTTTCCCTCAGTCCTCCGATCTGAACGAAGCATTCTTTACGGTAAGCCTTCAAAGGCCCACGCACATGATGCTTGTTTGAATTCCCTTCATATACCCAGATCCCCTCCTTTTCTACATACAGCAAACCTCCAATAAGTCCATATTCAGGATTGTTTTTAAAGGCATTCCGTACTGTTTCCAGATAATTTTGAGGAAGGATGATATCGGCATCAAATTTACAGATGATATCAAATTCATCTATATTTTGGGTCTTCAATCCGTTTTTGAATGCATTTACCACCTTAGATCCAGGCTGGTGAGCAGATTTCTGCAGATCCACCGTTTCAAAACGGGGGTCATTTTCTGTATATTTCCTGATGATTTCCGCCGTTTGGTCCGTAGAACCGTCATTAACCACTACAGTTTTGAAATCTTTAAAGCTCTGTTGCTGTAAAGAATCCAGGGTGAACGGAAGATTGCCTTCTTCGTTATGGGCAGGAATTATGATTAAAAACCTCACGCTTTTATTATGAGTAATGATTAAGTAATGAGCAATAAAAATGATAAGTGATAAACTATTGACATGAAATCAGCATTCACCACTTATCATTTATAATTTATTTGTTATGCGGTTTAAGCATATTTTTAGGATCAAGAATCTCATCCAGCTTTTCCTGGGAAAGAACTCCTTTTTCCAGAACGAGGTTGTAAACACTGTTTCCGGTTTCCAACGCTTCTTTTGCAATTTCTGTAGACTTTTTATACCCGATGTATGGGTTAAGTGCTGTTACAATTCCTATGCTGTGCTTCACCATATTTAGACAAATTTCTTTGTTGGCAGTGATTCCCACTATGCATTTTTCACGAAGGGTATCCAGGGCATTGCAAAGGAAATTGATGTTTTCCATGATGGCATGGGAAAGTACCGGTTCCATGACGTTAAGCTGCAATTGTCCGGCTTCTGCTGCAAAAGTTACGGTCAGGTCATTTCCGAATACTTTAAAACATACCTGATTTACCACTTCCGGGATAACAGGATTTACTTTTCCCGGCATAATGGATGATCCCGGCTGCATTGGCGGAAGATTGATCTCGAACAATCCGGCTCTTGGTCCTGAAGAAAGCAACCTAAGGTCATTACAGATTTTGGAAAGCTTTACGGCAAGACGTTTGGTAGCAGAGGAATAAATAACGTAAGAACCTGTGTCCGGTGTTGCTTCAACAAGATCCGGTGCGGAAACAACAGGAAAACCGGTAATCTGGGCCAGGTTTTTTGCACAAAGAGTTGCGTAGCCTACCGGAGCATTCAGTCCCGTCCCGATGGCAGTGGCTCCCATATTAACTTCCACAAAAAGACTTGCATTATTATTCAGTTTAGAAATATCTTCTTCCAGAGTGGCAGCATAGGCTTCAAATTCCTGTCCTAAAGTCATCGGAACCGCATCCTGAAGCTGGGTACGTCCCATTTTGATCACATCGTGGAATTCTCTTCCTTTAGCGCGGAAAGCTTCAACAATTTTCTCAAGTCGGTCAACAAGTCCGGTATTCATATGCAGAAGTCCCATTTTAATGGCTGTAGGATAGGCATCATTGGTGGATTGGGAAAGGTTGATATGATCATTTGGTGAGCAGAATTCATATTCGCCTTTATTCTTTCCTAATTTTTCCAGAACAATATTGGCAATCACTTCATTTGCATTCATATTGATTGACGTTCCAGCCCCTCCCTGAATCATATCTACAGGAAACTGATCGTGGTATTTTCCCGCTACAATCTCGTCACAGGCTTCTGCTATTTTGAAATATAAATTCTCATCAAGCAATCCCAGTTCATAATTGGTTTTTGCTGCCGCTTTTTTTACAAAGGCAAGACCTTTAATAAAGTCCGGATATGCTGACAACAGCTGCCCTGAAATCTTGAAGTTATCGATCGCTCTTTGCGTCTGCACTCCATAATAAGCATCTGCAGGCACATTGAGTTCGCCAAGCAAATCACTTTCTTTTCTGAAATTTTCCATTACAGATTATTTAACTTTTTATTTTTTAAATATAGCAAAAACGCACCTTTACCGATGCGTTTTAATTATTATTTCGCCGGATATTTCTGATTTAAAGCCTGAAGAACAGCCCAAGTTTCAGCATCCATAATCCCGTCATAATTCTGAGGACGGAAATGGTACTGTAAAGCCTCGATGGTTCTTTTTGTTCCATCATCCCATTTTCCACTCATATCCAGATAATACCCAAATTTCTGCAATGCTGTCTGAACAGCAAAAATGAAGGACGGATCGTTATATTTTAAAGGCACCTCTTCCTGTGCCAAAGCGAAGAAATTTTGTTTAACCGCTTCATCATACCACATCCCAAGCTGGTATTCGTCATACAGCTTTTTCCATGGAAACATCGGGCCCGGATCCTGCTTTCTGGTTGGTGCAATATCTGAATGGGCCAGTACATTGGTTGCCGGAATTTGATACCTGTTGACAATATCTTTCGCCAATGCCGCTACTTTTTTCACCTGCTCATCACTGAAAGCTGCAAATATTTTTTTCCCTTCAGCATCTGTTGTATATCCTGTATTAACGATTTCAATACCTATAGAAGTATCGTTAAGGTTTTTATCATTTCTCCAGTTACTTACTCCTGCATGATAAGAACGTTTGTTTTCATCCACCAGCTGGTAAATCTCGTTATCGCCGGTATTATTAACCAGGTAATGGGCACTTACTCCCTGCTGGGTAAGAACAGTGATGGATTTATCGTCCGGAAGTGCCGTATAATGCAGTATAAGATAACGCTGTCTGAAGTTCTGCCCTATAGCAGGAAAATAGGTCTTTACCACTTTATATCCTGCCGGTTTTGCTGACACGATAGAACCGTAACTTATGGTGTTATCATTTTTTGCGGCATCAGCTATATTGGTTGTAAAAAACTCTACTCCGTGATCATTGGTAATTTTAGGTTTCGGAGTTTCGGCTACCGGTGTTTTAACTGCCGGTTTAGCCTGTGATACCGGGGCTTTTGGCTTGTAAGTATTTTTCTTTACATTTTGCTGGGAAGTACAAGAAAAAACAAAAGTACTTAATCCGATGATATATAATGTCTTACGCATCCGTTTAATTTTTTAATCATTTATCACCTCAAAAATACGCAAATTTTTCTTGAATTTTATTTGGTAAATAAAGAAATCTGTTCTATATTTGCACTCGCAATAACGGAACAACGATCATTAAAAAATAAGAAAAAAGGAGGGTTGCCAGAGTGGTTAATGGAGCAGTTTGCTAAACTGTCGACGCGAAAGTGTCGCAAGGGTTCGAATCCCTTACCCTCCGCATTTTTTCTTACATCAATATACACTTCGGGGCGTAGCGTAGTCCGGTCATCGCGCCTGGTTTGGGACCAGGAGGTCGCAGGTTCGAATCCTGCCGCCCCGACAGTTTTATTAATTTTCACAAAATTATTTAATGGGTGCGTAGCTCAGCTGGATAGAGCATCTGCCTTCTAAGCAGACGGTCAAAGGTTCGAATCCTTTCGCGCTCACTTAATGACACCATTAGGACAATTTAGGCCAAATGGTGTCATTTTATTTATAAATACTTCTTATTCAGCCTATTTAAAGTATTTTTCACTCTTTTTCCTTATTTTCTAAAGCAAAAATTTTTTCTTAAAAAACCAATATTTTATCTTTTTTAAACGATTTTTCAATTAAAGCTCCATATTATTGCCATGAACCTGACAGGATTCGAACCCTATGGAAAACATTAAACAACTGAAAATCAATTAAATACCAAAAGTGTTTTTTTCTTTGGAACAAAAAGTTTGAAAAGACAACCCCATCAAGTTATCTATATAGGATTTCTAAATTTAAATACAATACAAAACACTGTTTTTCAGTACTTTATATAAAAAAATTTAATAAATCAGTTTTACTCTGAAAATCAAAAACTAATCAATTAATTTTTAGATATTTTTCAAGTTTTGTTCATATCCTAAAAAATATAATTCTTTAAAAAATTCAACTATTCTTTGCTCTGTCTGCTGACCATGGATTTCCTTTATTTTCGAAGCCGGAGCAGTTAATCCAAATATAGTCTTAACACTTTCTGATAGCATTTTTTCAATATTCCCTTCTATTACTTTTACTTTCTCCGGAAAAAACAACCTGATAATTCTCTGTTTGGTTATAGTATCTGAATTTTCATAAAACTCTCCTAAGTGGTTAATTATGTAATCAGTTCCTTTCTCTGTATATTTTTCAGCCACTATTTTTAAAGCCTGCTGTCTTAATTTATCAGTATTATCCTTTAAAGATTCCTTGCAACGACTTCTTATCAGTATATAATCATCATAATCAATATTCCCATTTGAAAATAGCTTTTGTGCATTGAATCCCCTATCAATCAATTTTTCCATTTCTTTCTTTATCTCTTCTTTTTTTGAGTATAGTCATGGTGTTCTTCACCGTAAATTTCCTTTGAGATACTATTGGCAAGTTCTAAAAATGGTTCTACCACTCTATTCTTCTTAAGAAATAAAAGAAAACTCAAATTGATAAGGTCAGCTCTTACCCGGTATGAACAACGTCCCGTACAGTGGTAATAATAATATTTTTTAGTATGTCCCTGCGATCCACTTCCCGTAAGCGTATTTCCACAATTAGGACATTGTAGGACACCTCTAAAAATTAAATTTTCATTAGCTATCCTTTTTGAAGTTAATTTCTTAGGATGGTTTAAATCTGCGTCTTTTATTATTCTTTGAACCTGATCAAATAAAACTACAGGTATAAGACGCTCATGAGTACCCTCAACAATTTTTTCAGGTTTATCTTCGAATGCCGGAATTTTTATTTTACCACAATAAATAGGATTTCTTACCAATCGGTAAAAAGCACTTCTACTGCAATTAAGCCCATTTGATACCGCTTCTTTGTATATATCATTTAAACAGTATTTATTTTGTCTCACTATAGCTGTAAAAGCCTCACGGATAACATACGCCTCCGGTTCATAGATTTCTATATATTTTTTCCCATCAGATGTGATTTTATTTCTATATCCTAGAGGAGCTTTGTTAATCCATCTTCCTTCCAGTCTTGCTTTTTGCATTCCCAAACGCACATTACGGCTTCTTTTATCGTTTTCTACTTCAGAAGTAGCCCAGTACATTGCCAACATAATTTTGCTTTCCGGGATTGAGAAGTCTATCTGCTGTTCAATTGCCTGAATAGAAACTTTCATATTCTGCAATCTTTCTAACATCTTGTAAGCGTCCATAATATTGCGGCTGAATCGATCCCAATACGTAAAGAGGATAAGTGAAGATTGATTTTTAGTGAATTTAAGTTCAGTGAACAGCTTATTCCACTCCGGTCGGTTAAATGTTTTTGCAGAATAGTCTTCGAAAATAGTTTTGGTAACAATGAGATTGTGATCTTTACAATAATGCGCAAGTCGATCCAACTGGCTGCGTTGGGAATATCCTTTTACAGCCTGTTCATCAGTACTGACTCGTATGTACAGATAAACGGCTTGCATGGCGTGAGTATTATTATAAAATCCTTTATTATATTTAAAAACTCCTATATATTAAACGAAAAACAGAACAATTTATTTGAATAGTTTATATACAAGTTTTTACAAAATGGGGTTTATGCTTCGATCATATTCTGTCTTACTGGATAATAGCATGATTTATATTTACTGCAGAATCATGGCAGTAATTTGAAAATGATTAAATAGTGGAATTTTATACTATTCTGAAAAGAATGGTTCGAATCTGTGTAGAGATTACCATCTAATACAATTAAACATTATTAATCAATGACTTAGTAAAAAATATCTACCACGAATTTGCCACAACTCCTTATATTGGTTAAAACATACAAAATCTTTACAAACTAAAATTAATGAGTCATTAGTTTCTACACGCGAATATTAAATATTCTATTAAATCAATAGATTCTTCCTCAATCCATTCATCTTTTGAAATAAGCGAATCAATTACCTCAATCTGCCCAATCGTAAAATGAGACTGGTCAAGTCCTGAAAATTGCTTTTCCTGACTCCATTTACTTTTGTGATGTTTTACCGCGACCGGTAATTTTTTAGCATTTTTAGGAGGTTCAATGAGTATTATATCTTTTCCTTTTTCTTTAAAAATATTTTTCACCTGACAATAGATATCTAGGCCGTTATAATCCCAGTCACAAAAATAATAGATGGGCAGGCCCAGCTTATCTGCCGAAATGTCTTGCAGGGGCTTCGTATTATTACCGCCAACGTACCAGAGTTCAATGTTGCTCTTTTTGTATTCAACAGGTACCTTCAGGCAATCAAGATTTTCGCAAAGTACGATGACCTGAGGCTCCAGGCAGTCAACGACCCATCTCCATTGATGATTTTTTGGATCATTTTCAGGAAATGCATCTACTTCTAAAAGTTGCAGTATCGCTTTCTCCAAAGAAGGCCTGTTCTCGATATACTTTGAGTTTTCTTTTCTAAAAAGCTCCGCTGAAAGCTTTTTTCTGGTGGTCATCCTCTTTTTGATCTCTTGTTTATTGTAAAATACAAATATTAAAGCCTTCAGATCTTGTTCAATAAAATTTTTCTTACTGTTATTCTCCAGCCCTGATTCCTCAAAAAACTTATTGTAATAGAGAAAAGTTTCCAAAAATTCTTTTTCATAAAAAGGTTTAAATCTACTCGAGGACTCGAGAACTAAGTGATTTCCTTTTTGATATCTTACAAGCTTTTTTTGCGTAAAAATTATCCTTTCAATATAACTGTTGTTCAGTATTTTTAACCTTGTTTTACCACCTACATATAATTCATGGAGGCCTCTTAAATATTTCCACTCTACTGTTCTCATACTGTTCCGTTTTCAAGTAGACCAAATATTGGGACAGGATCATAATTTACCTCATCGTCCTCCACACTATTATGCAGGAGGTAGATATTCTGCTTGGCTGCATCTATCTTATGGGGAGATATTGACATAGAAATAATCTGATAATCATTTGCCTCTGCTATTTTATATAGCATATCAAAATTTTTGCCCAAACCTGCTGCTTCATCAATGGCCATAAAACGAATTGCATCCTTGTCTTTACTGCCAGATTTTTTGTCAAGTAATGCTAACTTGGCAATACACAAAAGTGCAATTGCAGAATACGTCTGACTGTTACTTCCATCATTTTTCTTTCCGGAACTGTTTACCATTGAAAATTTAAGTCCATAATACGACTTAGGATTTAAGAGATCTTTTATTTTGGGTTTAAGGTTTCGATCACCGCCCGAGCGGTAATAGGCCTGCTGAAGTTTATCGGTTAAAGAGTGATACTTTTCAAGCTCATTTGTAATCCCTTTCTCCTGTTCAAATAAAGTCTCGTCAGATCCAAGCTCAGCATCTTTTTTAATCTTCTCAACAAAGATTTGCATCCAGTCGGCTGAAAGTGAATTGTCTTTTATCTCAGCCAAGGTAGCCTTGTGACCGCCGGAGATTATTTTCTCATCATCGTTCAGAAAATTCCGAATCTGCCGTGCGATGTTTAACTGGGTACTGACTTCAAGCCAGACATCTTCAATAATCGAAGCCAGTTTATTCAGCTTACGCGAATTCAATTTCTTGTTCTTTAAATTTATATCAGCCAGATACTTTCCTATTTTTTCAATAACATCTTTTTCCAAAATATTTTCATCACTTAGAATTTCGGGAGGTAAGATCTCTGCACACAAAGCCTGAAAATCTCCCGAATCCTCGAATCTTTTGAAATTATTGTTTAAATTTTCCCCTGCAATGACATTATATTTGACGATATATTTATTTTCTGCTGCAGAACAATCTTCACGCAATTGCTCAACCTCCTCATATTGCCTGATCTTGGGAACATAGGTTGAAACAAAGAGTTCCGGACACTTACTATATGCATCATTCCTTTTCGACTTTAATTCATTTATCAGTCGATCCAATTCTTTAATCCTTTCTGAACCAGCATAATTCTTCTCTTGATTTTTGTAAATCCCAAAAAAATCAGCATAAAACTCCGCATTATCTGAAGCATCGACCAGATCATTGAGCGCAGTAGGCTGCCCTGCAGAATCAAAACTCCATTTACTTTTTATGCCCACAACTTGTTCATCGGATATGGCATCAATAAAAGATTTCTCCAGTTGCGATAGATTGCTTGATAAGGTTATCAACTCATTTTCTTTCTTTTTTAATGTTTTGTAGGAGTTTTCATACTGCATGGCTTTTGCTGGCACTTCACTGTCATTCGCCAAATTGAAATGATCGACAAGCTCATCTTTCTTTAGCGCAAACAGTTCATGAGACTGTAATTGCACATCCAACTCCCACTTTGCCCCCCAGGCTTTAACATATTCATCGGCATCTCCAAGTTCTTTTAGAATCCCGTAAAGAACACTTAAGTCTGCTAAACTCTTTTCTAAACCCTGTATATCCTTAGCAATGTTACTGGTCTGGACCTCGAAATATTTTTTAATATCATCTTTGTTTCCGGTATTGAACACAGGTTCAAAATCTTTTGAAATAAATTCAAGAACACCATTGAGATTTAGCCAAAATCCAAGCTTATCTTCGCTATAAACTGGAATCTCCCCGTGAATCAATATCTCCGGCGACGGAAGATATCTGTACAGCTTATCCTGCGGTTTATCGACCCTGATGTCCTGATTCTGAAACATCCTGATGATCCCCTCCTGTCTCTGATCCAAAATACTGTCTGTTTCAAGAGCCCATCTGGCAATAGAAGTGGCTTCATCCAAGTTGTTTAGGGACCGAAGCTTATTTTTAAATTCGATTTCCTGTTGCAATAGATCACAACTATGCTGGATCTGTACAAGTACTGCTTTTCCCGAATAATTGGCCAGCAGGTTTGTTGATATCTTATTCTTCTGAATCTGCGCTTCAAGTTCATTTATCTTTCTGATATTATCCTTGGATTCCTGATAGCTTTCGTATTTGTCCAGAACCTGCTCGGCAGAAATTTCTAGCTCATCCAGCCAGCGCAAGAAATCACCTCTTTTCTTACTTTTATCGGTCCATTCCTTTGTTAGCACAAGAGCATCCTCAACCCGTTTCTCAATTAAAGGTTGCTCTTGTGCTATTTCCTCCATTTTTTTTAAAAGAACAGATTCAAGAAGTGGAAGGAGCCTGGTGCTTTCTTCATATTTTAGTATCAATTCTTCGAGCTCCTTAAATAGACCATCTTGTTGCTGGCCCAGGAAATCGTACTCGGCTTCGATATAGTCCTTAAAAAGACGCTCCTTTAAAACCTTCAGATCGAGCAGGTCACTGAGTTTCTGCTGCTTAATTTTAAGCTTGTCTATTTCCGCGACATTATCCTGAAACTGCTTCTCATCACCCTGCAGCTCCTCAACCGTGGTTTCAAACCTGTTATAAAATTCTTTTTCTTTCTCATCACCGAACAGAAAAGACTGCAAGCTGACACTCTTATCCATATCTAGCGATTCCCGCGAAAAAGCCTGAACGATCCTTGCGTAATTATGCAATGCCTGGTTACTTACCGAAAGATCCAGCGGCAGAATATCATTGTTAAATAAAATCTTATGGTAGGTCTGGGTTCTCTCCCAGCTTTCACAGGTCAGGTTAAAATTATCAATGATATGGTCACGTAATTCATTGATGGGCAAAATGGAATTATCCCGCTGGAATTCAGCAACACCGAGCAGCTGGCCAAACGTTGCCAGCTTTGTATCGGCTTCAAAATTATTTCCCTGCTGAACAATAAACATCTCTGCAGCGCCCGAACTTTCCAGATATATCCCGACGATCACATATTGGTTCTTTTTGAGCTCAAGGCTCAAAAATGCATAGCCCATATCCGTACCCTTTCCCTCCGATCGTAACACCAGGGTCTTAGCCTCTCTGGGACCACTGCCTTTGGTGGGAGAATGGAAATAACGGACCCCAACAAAGATCAGCTGAAGTAGATCGGAAATCATACTTTTACCTGCGCCCCCTTCGCCTACAAAATCCGTTCTGAAAGGACCGAACTCATAATCAAAGTGCTGATGCCTGATGATTCCTAATGTTGACAGTCTTCTTATTCGTGGATAATCTTTCATTTCAATTCATTTAACATATTATCAATATCCACAATGTATTCCTCATAAATCTTTATCAACCTATCAAACGCCGGTAGCACGGTGAATTCATCGCCTTCTAAAATCAGCCATCCGATCTTTTTAAACTCAATCAGAGCTGACTGTACAGTGGAATCCAGCATCGCGTCATTTACATTGCCGGGACCGATATTTTTTGATTTTGCGATCAGATAATAAATGCCCCTTTTATAATCATCATAGTCGATCCGGATCTTTTCCTTTAGTCGCTGGACAGAGTCGAGCAATAAATCATTGTCAATATATACGATTTTATAAAGTATAAAGCCGATGATCACATATTCACTTTTAAGGATATTCCGGTGTCTGGAGGAAATTTTCCCACGGTCATTTCCATAGAAATCCAAGTAAAAATAATTATCCGGACTCTCGCCCCCCTCACTCAGGCGTACACCAAAAAAATTATGGTAATAATTCACAAGACTTTTCATATTCCGCTGTATATAGGCGAAATATCTGGTCTGGCTCCCGCTATCCTGAAAATGCACGCCATCCTTCAGTTGATAATCAATTGTTCCAAAAATTTCCCGTGCTTCCTCATCATAGAGGAAGTCGAGCATTATGTCCTGATAATTGACATTTTCCATAATCCAATATTTTTATGTTCAGAATCTCTCTGCAGAGTTTTTTCTGTTAACAGTTTAAATTTACCCTCACTGGCATATACCTGCTTTATAACGTTGAACAAAACAGTTACCGCGATCTGGCTGCTCTGGGAATCTCTCAGTATCTCAAAAAAATAGGCTGATAATCTGATCTCGCCTTTCAATTCAAGCTCCGCAAATATCAGTTTCTCCCACTTGCCGATAACTTCCATCTCCCGGATTTCCCTTTTGACCCTTTCTACATTCTCCTGTATGATTTCCTCATTTTGAACATATGTTTTTCTTTCCTTCGGCTTTGGTGGAAACAGGTCCTTATCTCTGCTTACAATAGTAAATTCAGGTGTATCGATGTGCAGTTGTGGTGGCTTAATGTTTCCGGGAAACACAATATTCCTATTCTCCAAAACACTTTCATTCAGAAGATGGATTATAAATTTCTCTACTTTTGAACTAAACGAAGGCTTATTCAATGTGGAAAATAATTTGCGGACCTTGGGTTGAATACGGTCTAATTTCCGGTCGAGTGAATTGAGCCTGTCATTGATGTATCTCAGGCACGCATGAACCTCCAAGATCAGATCATTGATTACCGGATCAGTAAAATCTATATTATCCAAGGTAGCACGGATATTATTGGTTTCTGAATACGCCGAACGGAGCTCCTGCACATGTGCTTGCGATTGTGACAACCGCTCCTGTGTGGCTACAAGTACATCAATAAAACTATGATCCGAAAAATTCGTCTCATTTTTTAAATCCTCAACGGACAGCACAATCTGACGGTCCAAAAAATCAAGCTGCTCCCTGAGGTCCGGTTCAAATTTTTTAAACGTTTCCTCGAGCCAGAATCTGGGATCATCCGAATTTTTGAGTGTTGAACTCAGATGGGAACATATCTGCTGGATTCTTGTGGGGTTAAATGCGCCCTTCAGCGTATCCTTTGCATGCAGACAGAATTTATTGGCATAATCCTTAAAATAATACTTTTGCTTTTCCTGGTCATAATCCAAAAAATATTCCTGAAGATCCATAATATGACCACTGTACACTTCTTTGGGATACCGCATATTGGTCTGATAAATTTCCTCAAATGCCGTATGGATATCTTTTTCGGAGAACTTGTCGTCATCAAATTCCTTATTGACAATTCTCTCATAGAGTATGGCAATCGCCATTCCCACCTCTTTTGAAGGAAAAAGAAGCTTGTAGGTTTCGTTCTCACTGAGAACCCGCACAAAGTTGAAATCAGGTTTTAAATTTTCACTCAAATGGCTAAAAAAAGTATTAGTAATAGATTAAAAGATGTTCTTAAACAAATATATTAAAAACAAAAAGTAAAGTATTACGGCTATCCATTTTTATTATCAACAAATTTTGAATATCAAAAATATTTAATTGATTGAAAATTCACCGATTAGCCTCAGCACACCATCTTTCATCTATAAAAGGTATTAACTTTAAGTAACGATAATCCGTTTATTTTTGAAGTGCATATGTACGTTGCGTATTATACCTGTCAATGTGCAATCCCATGTTAAAAAAATCAAAGGCATTCACCGGCTTGCCATCTTTACGCCAAAATTTGATCCAGCTCTTATCAGGACCGCGAGTTATTCTGATTTCATGGCTAATGTGAATCCCGATTCCTGAAGAACTGTGTTTCAAGGCATCAATGATCATTAGGATTATAAAGTTCTGTAACTGGCATTTCATGCCACTAATTTCAAAAAAATAAGAATGTACTTTTATGGTAATCCGTAAAGTAAAATTTTTAGTAATTATTTTTATCCAGGCATCGAGGTAAGTTTTTCAATCATTAAGGCGTCCCCTTCGGGCGGGCTTTTCCTTTCAATCTTTTCAGTATTGGCAAGTTCTAAAAATGGTTCTAAAATAGTGGATTTTATGCTATTCTGAAGAGGATGGTTCGGATCTGTGTAGAGATTACCACCTAAAAAATTTCAGCCCGTGGTATATTAAAAGAATTCCTAGCATTAGGTTTTTCATATCATGACGGACCAGCATCACTTATATAATTAAAGATATGGAGCATACGCTCAATGTCACTGTAAGAAGTCGGCAAATAGGATATTGGCATATTCGTCATTATAATTCTTCACCAGACAATTAAAGATCATTCTTTCTTATTTTACCAGTACGGTTTCAAATTGTAGGACAGCAAATAATAGCTCATCATCAGTTACGTTTAGTTTTTTTCTGAATAGGGTAAATTCCATAGCTTTTCCGGGATTGATGTTGAATTAAATCATTTTTACAGTTTAAATTAATATTAATGCAAAAATAGATTAGGCTAGTGATAACTTTATCTAAGGAGATATCAATATACTCTTCAAAGAGTAATTGAAGATAATTGTTGGCTTTTACGGGAAACCATAGAATATCATAATATTATGTTTTGTATATTTGGAATTGACTAACCATGCATTTATAACCAAAATACTCAAATTTATACGACGATAGCATTCACTTTTACTACTAATGATTTCGAATATGTGGCTTTAGAGGGAACAATGGATCAGCCAATATTACATACAAAAGGGAAAATTGTTTTGCCTGCTAACTATACAGTTCCCCAAACCGTCGAATGGTTTGAAAATGAATTAGAATTATTATTGAATAATTTACAACCTAATACTTTTAACTACCGCTTGACTATAAACAATGTTACAAACAATTATGTAAGCAGTGTATATTATGGACAAGCCATATTGAACCTGTTGTGCCAGAAAAAAGGCATTGAAATTTTCCATGTAGCCCCAGCTTCGATCAAGCCTGGTAAATTCAATTTACCAAAAGAAACCAACGTTATTAATTATATTGAAGGTTTGTTAGGAAATCAATCTGCTCCTTGGGATAAGAGTATTAAAACTACCGCATTAATGGCGTTAATGACTCGATAATGGATATTGGGAAATTTACATCAATTGGATTAATTGGTGAAGGAAACTTTGGTAGTGTTCTTAGGGTACAAGATAATTTATTAAATGCGGAAAGGGCATTAAAAATTGTTCGCGTAGACAACGCAGATGGATTTGTAGATGCAATGAATGAAGCTCAGATTCTTGAAAGATGCCGGCATAATAATATTGTTGATATTAAAGAAATGGATATTCATGAAATAGAGGGAAATCATTATCCTTGCATTATTACCGAATATTTACGAAATGGGAGTGTTCAGAGTTATCTCAAGGGAAATTTTATAACCACACACAAAGCAATACAAATTATTATCGAATCCCTACAGGGACTAGAGCATGCTCATACTCAAGGAATCTTTCATAGAGATATTAAGCCCGGAAATATTTTGTTTTCGGACCAGTGGCAAGCAAAATTATCTGATTTCGGACTAGCATATGGACTCGCACATCAAACCTTTAGTTTTGCGGGTTATAATTCTCATTTACCTCCAGAGGTTTTAGAAGGAGATGCACAGGATGGGGTAAGTGATCTTTACTCTATGGGGATCACATTTTTTAGACTGTTAAATAATATGTCAACATTACCAAGGCTATATACTAATGATGCTTTATGGTTAAAAGACTTAAAGAAGGAAAAATTTCCTCAAAGAGTATTTGCACCACATATTCCTGATGAAATTATAAAAGTTGTAAAGAAATCAATTAGGGCGGATCGGGACAAGCGATTTCAAAATTGCTTACAATTTCGGCAGGCTCTACAAAAAGTTCCTTTAGCCATTGAATGGCATGCAGTGGACGAAAACCACTGGAAAGGAATTTACAAAGGGATAGAGTATTCAATAGAGTTATACCTCAAAAACAAGACATTCTCTATAGATTTTAAACGTAAGGGAAGAAAAATAAAGGATAGGTGTTGTAAAGGTATAAGAGATTTGGATAAGGCATCAAAGGAATTTTTTAATATTATTAGGGAGACAACAGTCAAAATTTAATTTTATCAAAGAAAAATTGTATGTATTTCAGCTTAAATCTAGGGTTATGCTATCCCTAGATTTAGGCTTCTATAATAAGTAATGCTATTTAATACTAACATCATGATTGTCTTCCTCGCCTATTTTTTGTGATATTAATTATTAAGACGACTATAACATAGCATAATGTTAATTTTTGATTATTAAAATCAAGAATTCAATGGCTGAATACACTTGTCTTTTCTATTATTTCCATCAATCATATTTAATTTATAATCCTTTCCTTCGATTAGGCCAGCGTTTGTGAGCATTGTTATTAAATTAATTTCTTTTTCATTACCTCCCTCTTGTTCATCTTTAACTTTATCTTCTTTAGAAATTGCCACTATAATCTGCCTATTTTTAATATTTGAGGCTTCTTTTAGCAATTCTTGTAAATCTGCTGATGCCATTGCATGTTGCCCAGGTTCATCCAAAACCAATATTCCAAGATGATATTTTGCTTTGACCAAAAGAGACATGTAAAAGGCCCATTGAGCTCTAATAAAATCGCTGGCAGAAGATACCAATCTTATCGGCTGCGATGTTGTCATTCCTACAACACTAGCAACCGGAAATAACTTATTAGGTTCCTCTTTGGCAATGAATATACGATCCATAATTTCACCAGAATATCCAAATGTTGATAAATATTGCTTAAAAGAATTTTTAAAACTAACAATCTTATCTTCATCTACTTTTTTATTTGCCATTAGATGATCTTTTCTACTTTTAATGGCTCTTAGTTGTTTGGAAATTTGAACAAGGTCACCTTTAAATTTTTCAAACTGAATACTAATTTTCCGTAGTTTATTCAATTCAAATTTTAATTGCATTTCTTCTCCAATTGCTGTTCTAGAAGGGATCCTTTGATCCTCAACCACTTCTTTGTTTAATTCTGTAAGTTTAATTTGTAAATCTTGAATCTGTTCGCTATAATAAATTAGTGTTTTGTCAAACCGTTCCAATAAATTAGCTGAACTTTTAATATATGAGCTATACAAACTTCTTTCAGATTTATAAAAATCTAATGACTTTATTGAATTAACACGATCTACATTCTTAAGTTCTATATCAAAATTATGTAAGGATGAATTACAAACTGGGCAGTTTTCCACAGAACCTATTTTAAATGATTCTAGCTGACTAATTTTATTCAATCCATTCAATACTTCTATCTCTTTGTCCAGTTCTTCTAACCTTAATTTGTACTTATTGATTTTTATATCTTCATTTATTTTCTCTTTCTGAACAATTTTAAACTCATCCTTAAGGTGCGCTAAATTAGTCTCCGCATCTGCTAACTGATTTAAGAGATCTGGATTATTAACATTTCTTACATCATAAATGATTTGATTTTTGATATTTATTTTTTCTAACTGACTACCAATATTAGTTATACTATCATCAATTGTCGAATAACTACCATCTAAATTTTTAGTTTGCAATTTCAACTTTTCGATTTTCTTTGGAGAAAGTTCCAGAGAAAATATACTATTTAAATTGGCTGTTGAAAAATTATAAAAAGCAACCAGAGACTGAAATGTATCAACAGTATTATTCCATACCAATCTCAATTGTTTATCATCTTCCTTTAATTTATCTAATTCAAACTCCTCAAGTAATCCGCTTAAGCCTAAAGTGTATTCAACAATTTTTTGTTTTGCTTTTTTTGTACTAAAAGAAGGTACTTGAGCAAAGAAGTCAGACCAACCTTTGGTCTGTTCAACGAAAGAGCTTGCAAATATTTGTTGAAGATAAAGTATTTTTTGATTCCCATTTTCACCCTCAAACACGGGAATAGCAATTCCAGAAAAATCAGATAACCATTTATAAAATCCTTCAGAATGATCACTATCACCATTTGCATGAATGAACTTCTCTTCGGCCATACCATCATTTATTTGAACGCTCAGCTTATTTATTTCATATCCATAAATTGATTTAATGGAACGTTTTATACATGCCACATCCCCTCTATCGTTACAAAGATGTAATTCAGCATAGGACTCGCTCACAGTAATATTAATATTATCGTATTTGAAACTACTTTTAAGACATTCCTTAAGGCCGTCAGAACTACCATAACTAGCCAGTTGCTCCAAACCTAAACAATAATATATACACGAAAGGATAGTTGACTTTCCACTTGAATTATCACCTGATATTATATTAAGCCCAGAATTGAAGCTATATTTAAAACCGAACTTCTTTCCTTCCTTATTTTCAACAATAGCTTGTATGGAATTTATTGTTATCATTTTACCAGATTAAATATTGATTTTTAAGTTCATCATTGGTCACTTCTACCGACCACTTTTTAATTTCATTTGAAAGCTCAGGCAAGATATTTTTATTCTCTATTTGATCAACTAAGTGCTTACCTTTTAATGATAATGAGAAACTTATTCCAGTTTGGGGATTTTTAATTTCCAAAAGTTCCCTTTCAAAGGCTACTATTATTTTTTTTCGTAGTCCATCAGAAATATCCCAAGGTGACGAAAGTTGTACTGAAAGCTTTGAAACTGGTAAATTCTTCTTTAACGCATCAAAAATAAATGCTATTTTTTTCAGGGGTACTGATTTAGAGTTTCCAAAAATAGAATAATTCACAATTAGCAATATTATGATTATTGCTACTTCGTCATTTTCCCAATAGGCGTCTAAAATTTTAATTTTATTACCTTTAATTTTTAATTTCTCACTCATCTTCTGTAAAACTTAAACTACAATTTGCAATCCAATTACTAATTCCATAGAGTGCCAAAGTTTTAACTTCTGCAACATTTAACAATTCACCAATTTGATCTTTCAAATAATCTTCATATTCAGATATCATATTATTTAAACCTATTCGCGCCTCTTTTTTTGAATCTGCATCAATTTCTTTGTCAACCAAATTATATACTTTATACGCTTCGTCGTAACAGTCGAAAATACTTTGATTTTTTCTAAGTTCTGATGAAAGAAAAGTTTGACCGACTATTAACCTCTTAATTACATAGTTTTTCTTTTCTTTCAGTAATTTATCTTGATATACTTTCGGCAATTTTAGATTGATATAATCCAGTTGCGGCTTATTGATTGGTTCTTTCTCCCAATTTGAAATAGCTTCATCAGTTGTCTGGTCAATAATTGAGGTCAAGGAATTTTTACTTAATTTTTTATCATAATTGAGTAAAGTTGAATCTTGAGTTTTTAAGTCAAGACCAAGAATATCTATTGCGGTAACACTTGTAAACTTCAATTGCCCATCATTTCCATCGTTAGGTATTTCAATCATTACACCGAAACAAATCAATTCGTCATGATTATCAAGAAACAAACCAGACCCGGACCATCCAGATAACCAAGTACTTCCAGTTTTAAATGAACTGTTTATAAGTTTTTCCTTATCAATATCACAAAGAAACTTATGAATAGAATCTTGACAGACAACATTAAAACTTAGATTCTTCTGTAGTATGGGCTCATTGGCTGACTCATACTTTCCTCTAAACAAAAAAGAATGTTTGGGATTTCTAGGAATAGTATAGAAACAAGGACATAAATATAACGATAAATCTTCCTTTGAATTAAGTTTAAGGACAATTATATCATATTCTTTAGCATGATCAATATCTCCTAGACACTCTCTTACTCCGTGACAATTTCCTAAATAATCACTTACTGACCATTCTTCAAGGTTTGGAATTTCATCAAAATTTTTACCATATAAATTATGTCCAGCGGTTATACATAATAATTCTTCCCCCCAAGGAAATATAACTGAACCTCCAACATATTTTTCATTTTTTAAAATGAGACCTGTAGTTTTATTTAAATGTTCCATGGTCAAAATTTACTATCAAATTCTAGTTCTTCGATCTCCTTAAAAATTATATTTTTCTGCTCATCTTTCGTCAAGAGTTTGTCCTTATCTAGTGAATAATTAGAATAAATAGTGATCGATTCATCTTCATTTTTCCGACCATATGTAGCAATCAAAACTAAAGTTTCTCTTGAAGGATGATAATATGGACCACTACCATCTGTAGAAATTAAATATTTTGAACACCTTATACTTTTTAAAAGGTGTACAGTTGTATTATGTTTTGAACCGTGATGACTAATTTTTAGTAAATCTATTTCGCAGGGTTCGCTCTCATTACATTTTAGGTGTTCGCAAACTATATTAGGATTTGAATCTCCCAAAAACAATAATTGATTTCCTTTATATTTTAACAAAAATGCAATGGAGGAAGAATTTAATAAATCATCTTCCCATTTATGCGGTTGGGGCGGAGATTTTAAAATTTCTTCTTTTGATCGAAGCTTTTTATGGACATCTACACCAACTCTATCATTTGTTTGCAATTTCTGATTTAGGTACTCTTGATAAATCTTATTTGCGGTCCATTTTTCAATCAACATTGATAAAATATCTATACTAGGTGATAATATTACTAATTCCACATCACCAATTTTAAGAGTATTATAATTTTCGCTTTCTACAAAAAGTGGTTTTGGAACAATTCCTCTTTCTTCCAATAGTATTTCGAGATTCACACCGTGTTTCATTCCAACCTTTTCTGAGGAATCTGGTGCAACTATAAGATTCGGAGTATTTAAAAATACGGTCAACTGTCTATTAATAGGATGCTGTTTATCGCTTAACCATTTAAAAAATCCTCCGATATGATCATAATCTACATGGGTAATAATCACGAAATCATTTACCCCAAAATCACTGATTAATGGCCCAAGATAACGATAAGTACCTTCGAAGCCAAAATCGATTAATAAACGGTTTTTAATTTCTGATTCCCAAGTCATAAGGAAGCTATCACCCTTCCCAGCTTTAAAACATTTAAGATTAAGCATAGTAAAAAGCTTTACTTTGGAAGATTAAATTGATCATATGGCTTTTAGTTTGAGTGAAAAATACAAAAAAGATTTAAATTACAACAACTAATTTATGCTATTTTCAAAGAAGCAAATCTACTTTCCTAAATTTAATTTACCTTACTGGAAACCGTAATTCTAATGTCCCATTCATATAATCATTGTAATTAATATTAAATTTTAACTTGGTCCATAAAAATATATATTTGAAATTTGACGAATACTTTTAAATGAAGGGCGGCGCAAGTTAGATTACTAAGAAATTGGGCCATTGTTCTCGACTCATTCAAATTGAAAATCCGAAAAATCAATAAATTAAAATACCTAAATTGTAAGCTCTTCTCTTACCTGAAAAATAAAGGTTTTTAGGTAGTTCTCATTTTCACAGGCTAAGAATTTTCTAGAATATATAAAATTAGCTTTATTAATATCATAAATGTGAGTTGAGTCTAATGCATGAATCATTGATGATTGAGGACTCTTACTCCATTTGGTAGAAAATAATTGTAAATAAACTTTGCTGCTTAAAGCTAAGCCGATATATGCAATCTCTTTCACATCCGGATTGAAATAAACATTGATTTTATCCCTTACAGTTGCCGCTCCAAAATCTCCAAGCAAAAAATAATCATCGTTACTTTTTGGAACAGTCAAAATCCAGTTCATCTCGCCCATAGATTCTATTATGTGCTCGGCAAGTTCCTCATAATTATTAGTATTAGTGTACTTAATCTCATTATCAAAATTAAATGCTTTATAAAAATCTTCCTTAAGATCATCAATGGCATGTTCCATAATATCTTTCATTCCATTAAATATGCCATCGTCCATTCTTTTTTTATAATGAGGAGTCCTAAATTCACCAATTACGCCGTAACGGGCAAAATACATAAGTGCTGTGTCAAGCTCTTCAGAAAATTCTTTCGAATCTATAAATTCTCTTACAGTTTGCAAATGTCTGTCAAAATCCTTTTCAAATTTATCGTTCAGTTGATTTTCAATAGTGGTATAATCTATATTTTCGGATACTCGTCTAGTGTTAAGATTTCTTTCACTAAAAATATTACGCGTTCCATTACTTTTAAACAAATTATTTTGCTGTTTGTCATACAAATAAATACAGCCATCGTCTTTATTGAAAAAGTTCTTAATATGGATTTGAGATATATAGTGATGGTTTTTGGGGATACTCATTTATCAATGTTTCAGTAAATATAGTTATATTTTAAACTTAATTTTTTTACTAATGATCGAAACACAAATAAATATTTCAGTAAATAGAAAAGCTGATATAAATACAATCAAAAGTATATTAATTAGTAACAAAATAGAATCTCCTGTTTATTTAACGGAATTCGTAGGAAATTTTGCAATAAATTTTACCAGTAGCTACGAAGAATGGGAACTTGACAAATTAATAAATGAGGCATTTCCTGGATATGAATTTACAACTGATCTGCGCCATGGAAGAAAAGAGATTCGAGTAGAAATTTCAAGATACCAATCTGAATTGTGTACAACTGATTGGGGGAACCCTATTGACAATCCTCTAAATGAAACCAAGTACCTCATAAAAAAGAGCGTAGAAGCTTCCATTCAGTTTAATCCGGTAATTAAAGTCCTTTTTGGACCAGATGAGCAAACTTATCATATAAATATCATTCCTGGTATTAATAATTCTACACAAGAAAAAGGATTCCTACTCGTAGATGAATTTAAGCATGAGGCAGATCCTGAAACAGCTGATTTTTTTCCAGATAAACTTTATAAAACTCAGCTTGATGCCTTTTATAGAGGTAAAGACAAGTTGGAAAATATTGTAGACCGAGATTTCAAGGACTATTTGGAGATAAAAAAGAAAGAAAAACAACAGCGTGAAAAAATTCCTAGGAAAATAGTCCGTGAGTTTGTAAAAGCTTGTAATAACTTTGCTGAGGAATCTATTTTAAAGGATTTATCTGAGAACCTAATTTTCGAAATAAGGATCAATTGGAAGCAAAAACTTATTACTAATGGTTTAGAAGAGTTTAAAAATTATATTGATTCTTCTTACCAAGAAATATGCCGAAGGGATTTTAAAATAAAATCGTCATGGTCATTTATGGAAAAGGATATAATTATTTCTTTAGAAACATCTACGCCAACTTCTGAAATGGATGAAGATGTAAAGAGTTTTTATAGAATTAGATTAAATATCAGACTGGAAGAAGGTAAAATAACTCAGATAATTTTAGAAAAATAAGAGTATGATTCACGCCATAACATCTCATAGTGTTGTCATTAGTATTAAAATGGAAATTATATTTGGCGAAATAAATTAGTTGTTATTTAGAGTCGTTGACAAATATTTATTTCAAAACATCTACCAAAATGATTATTGGCAAATTCGTGGCAGTAATTAAAAATATCTTTAAAAATTAGGTTTAAAGTGCAATGAAAGTATTGGTTAGAATCCTTACCTTTCATTTGAAAAAGAAATTTCAATACTGAATCAACGCCATAATTAAAAGTTATAAAAGTTCATAGCTTTTTATAAATGAGCTTTGAGCTGATAATAAATCAACTCAAAGCTGAAAATTATGTATTTTGGTTATTATAATAGTCCCAAAAACTTAATAAAATCAATATGGCAAGAGGATTCGAACTTGAATTATTAATCCTAAAACATTAAAAACCAATCTATTGAAAAATAGATTCCTTAAAATATTAGAACAAAGGTTCGAAAACTTGCTCTCGTCAAGATATCTCAAAAGGATTCGAACTATCCAAACACCCACACAAACAACTAATAATCAAATATTTAACTTCAAAATCCAATTCAAATCTTGTATCAGACGGTTCGAAGATAATCCTTCCAAGCTCACTAAAAGAGATAACTTTTTAAAAGTTGTCTCTTTTTTTATACCTATAAAAATCTATAGCCCCAACTTTTACAATTGAGACATTTAGAGTTCAATTATTGAAGTTTGGATTCTTCTATTATAAATCCTAATGTCGCCTTATTAGTATACTTACCTACCCTTTAGTTTCGCCCGACGAATCCCATTTACTGCATTCTGGGCTCCTGTTGGCAGTAAATATATTATAAGACAGCTTTAGGAGTTTAGATTATTTCGGTAATAGTTCTCACTTCATTTTTGACCTGAACATTTTAGGAGACATTTTCATTTTCTTTTTAAAGAATTTACCAAAAAAAGACTGATCACTAAAATTAAGCTCTTCTGCAATCTGTGTAATGGAAAGATTAGAATTCAAGAGCAGATCGCGAGCCTCAATAATGACAGAATTGGTAATAACGGTACGGGTAGATTCACCAGAGGCTTCTTTTACGATTCGTGTCAGATAGCTTGGGCTCACAAATAGTTTCTCAGCGTAAAACTCAACAGCTCTCTCTTTTTTCGAATGCTCGGAAAGCAGGATAAGAAACTGATTGATAAGATCCTTCTTTCTTGATGTTTTAGAATCAATGGTCCTGGTGTCATTGTAGCGGTATAATACCATCAGCTCAAGGAGCAGCGCATTAAAATAATGATTAATGATGTCTTTCGAATAATAATTTTCCTGCTCATCCGCAAGACTGATCTTATCAAGCAGGAACCTTATGGTTTCCCTTTCATTAAGGCCGGGATGTAAAATCGGAGTATTTCTTTCGGAAAAGAAGATGATCTCATTGATGTAATGCATGTGGCGGATATTTTTTTGAACAAAAGAATCGTTGAAGACAATCCCCCTTGCCCTGATGTAAGAATCTTTGTGGGCTGGATAAATAATTGAATTTGGGGTAAAAATAACAATATCATCTTTTTTAACACTTATTTCTTCAAGATTAATCTGTATTTTACCTTCCCCTTCTGTAACCAGCATAATTACGCCATTGTCTGTTCTGAAAGGATATTTGTAAGAATTTTCGTCCAGGTCGTGAGATTCCCGGATGATGAAAAAATCATTGTTGTTTTTTTGATTATCGCCGTTTTTGTCGATCATTTTAAACAGATCGTGGAGATTATGAAAAACAATATCTTTATGAGCCATAGCTTTTGATATGAACATTAGTAAAGTTAATAAATAAGCCGCTGGGTCATGCTATATATTCGAAAATTCATCATACGGCTGATTTTCAAATTTGATATTTATTTTAAAAATAAATTTATAATACTTTCAGCTCTTTGATGGTAGAAAGATGATGATAATACAATATCTGATCTTTTCCTAAAGAAATCGGCAGAGATATGAAAACCTGAAACCATGGAAACAAGATCGACAAGAAACAATAAGGCATTGTTGTAGCTTGTCCTTTCTTCACGGATACAAATTGAGATCTCAGGTATCATTTCCGCCAACGGGAAAAATAATTTCTCCCCGCATCCTGAACACTCATTCTGGGTGATAATATAAACATCCAGGTAAGGATATTTTTTGCTTTTTTCAGTATTGAAATCAATATATCTTTTCAGTTTCTCCTTCAGTGAGAGCTCCTTAATATCATTCCAAGCGGGAGCTGGAAATTCATTGATCACTTCACCAATGATGATGTTAACAAGGTTGACTTTTGTACGGAAATAATAATGTATTGCCGTTCTGTCCATACCTGCGCTTTGTGCGATCTGCTGTGTTGTGGCATAAAACCTGCCTTCCACGAAAAGCACATATTTAGCAATTTCCTTTATTTTTTCTTCAGTATTCAAGATTTTTGTTGGTGGATTAGTCATTATCAGGATATGATATGCAACCTACCCCTTGAGATATTTCTTTCCACAATAGAGAATTCCGTTTTATACAATTCAAAAACAGGTTTAAGTTCATTTTCTGAAAATAAAGTTTCAGAAGATACACTCAATAGTCTGAAATTGTTGTCGAGATATTCGCACTGGCAGTTGGGAATTGTTTCCATGATATCTTCCCTAAGCCAGAAAGCATCTATAATTTTTTTGAATTTTGTTTTAAAAAGCACATTGTTTTTCATTTCTATTTTTTTATGTGTTCAACGATTATGGCAAGATCTTCGGGAGCACTGTAAGAAAATTACGGTGTTAAATATAAATAAGCTTAGTTTCCCAACCTTAGTTTCAATACATTTTGAGTTTTCAATGTCGAAATTCCATTCACTCCAGCAATCAATATTTGTAATCAGTACCAGGCTTGTTTTTTACCAATCAGTTCACTGTTTACAGATATGGTCCGGTGCTTCATTAATTTTCTTTCATATTGGTTGATAATGCAAATTTCTGCAGTAAAATGGTAATAAAAAAGGTCTGAATTCGATGTAAACTGGTCAAAATCTGAACAAATAATCATCTCTAAATATTTTAGAATTGCCCTTATATAAGAGCTTTTTTTTGGAATGCTCATTATTTTCAAAGGAGCATCTGTAGTGCAATCTGTTTTCAAATAAAAGAAAATAAATGATCTCAGTATCATTCAAAATCATTGTATTGCAAAGGCCTTACACAGCATAAGATGGTTTGTTTTAACAGGCTCGGAATAGCCTATTTCATATTAAGCTAATATCTTCTGGAGAATAATGGTTTCGTTTTAGACCAATATCAGCCAAAAACAGACCTTTTATCATGTATTTCCTTACCTCAAATTTGCATGGTGAACCAATTTCTGATTGGATTCCTTTTAACGGTAAAAATTTATTTTATGATAATCAAAAAAAAGAAAAGTCTTTTTTTATTAGGAAGTCTGTTGCTGCTTTCAGCATGTGGCGGAAAAGAGCAACCTACAGTCAAAGTTGAGCCTATAAAGGTTGCCGTGCAAAAAATAGAAATGGTTTCCCAGCCTGAAACATTTTCTTACAGTGGAAATATTCTGGCAGACAACAGTGTGAACATTGGTTTTGGAGTTTCCGGCCGTGTTACCGCAGTATATGTTCAGGAGGGTCAGCGCGTATCTAAAGGCCAGCTTTTAGCAAACATAGAAACCAGTACTTATCAGAATGCCCTGGCTGTTGCCGGCGCAGGAATGGATCAGGCTCAGGACAATTTCAACCGTCTCAACCAGCTGTATCTTAAAAAAAGTTTACCGGAAAGAGATTATATCGCTGCAAAGGTAGCGCTGGCACAATCTAAAGCCAATAGAGATATTGCCATGAAAAATTTGAAAGATACTAAGCTTTATGCTTCTTTTTCAGGGATCGTTTCCCAAAAGCTTACCGAAGCTGGTGCTACAGCAGCACCCGGAGTTCCGGCATTTACTATTGTGAAAACAGATAAGGTGTATGCAGTTGCATCTATCACGGAGAATGAGATCAGTTCACTGAAAATAGGAACTCCTGCTGAGATTTCTATCCCAAGTCTTAATCGTACGATTGATGGAAATATTACCATCATCAATCCTCAGGCGGATGACAATTCCAGAACGTATACGGTAAAGATACGTCTTGACAATCCAGGAGGTCAGATACTGCCGGGGATGATCACGGATATCAACATCAATACCGGTAAAAGTAAGGATGTCATTATTCTTCCTGCTCAGGCAGTCCTCAAAGACCCTGATGGTTCGAGCTATGTGTATACCGTAAAATCTGCTAAAAATAAGGCCATAGCATTTAAAAAGAGAATAGAAATGCAGAATATGGCAGGCGCCAGCGATGTAGTTATCAAAAGTGGGCTGGTTCCGGATGATCAGGTAATTATTTCTGGGCAGACGCGCCTGGAAGATGGTCAGCCTGTTAAATTTTAATTCAAAAGAAATAAAAGAAATGACGAATAAAAAAGTGCATTTTCTGGAAGCTGTGATGAAGTACAAGCAGGTAGTGATCGTGCTGGTAGTCCTGTTGATGGTAATGGGGATCAATTCTCTTATCAATATGCCCCGTAGCGAAAATCCACGAATCGAGATTCCTACTGCTGCTGTATATGCATTTTATCCGGGAGCCGATGAGCATCAGGTTGAGGAAGAAGTGGCAAAAAAGATAGAACAGTATCTCTTCTCTTTTGAAGAGATCAAAAAGAAAAAAGTCAAAGCCGAAGTGAAAGAAGGACAGGTATTTTTCACCGTGGAAATGAATACTGATGTCAAAGACCGTAAGAAATTCTGGCACACGCTTCAGCTTGATATGGATGCGAATCTCCGTCCAAAGCTTCCTGCCGGAGTTGTCGGACCATTTATCAACAGTAATTTTGCCAATGTAACGGCAATGATCATCTCCGTATCTTCTAAAGAAAGAACATACGCTGAGATCGAAAGATATGTCGATAAGCTGGAAGATGGTCTGAAGGTAATACCTACGGTTTCCAAGATTAACCGATCCGGAGGCCAGAAACAGCAGATCTACATTAAGATCAATGACCAGAAACTACAGCAGTACGGTTTTGGAATCAACACATTGGTCAGTGCCATACAGCAGCAGAATGTGACCGGATATAATGGAGAAATATCCTCCGGTTCCAATGCAATCATTCCAGTCTTTACCAATAGCCGTTACAAGAATATATCTGATATTGCCGAGCAGATCGTCTATACCACACCGGCAGGCAATGTGGTGCGCCTGAAAGATGTCGCCGACCTTGAAAGACGTTTTGAAGAACCTTCTTCATTGGTAAGAATAGGAGATGAAAAGGCAATGGTACTGACCGTTGACATGCAGCCCGGAAACAATATCGTAGCCTTCGGGAAAGAAGTGGAGAAAAAGATTGAGGATATTCAGAAAAATTTCCCGCCGGATATTCATATGAAAACGATTGTGAATCAGCCAGAAGCCGTTGGAGAAAGTATCAGTCATTTCATGGTGGAGTTCGCCATGGCGATAGGTTCTGTGGTACTTGTTGTAATGTTACTGCTTCCTATACGGGTAGCCGGTGTAGCTTCAGCAGCAGCACCTATTTCTATCATTATTACGTTTGGGCTCATGCAGATCGTGGGTCTGGAACTGCACCAGGTAACCCTTGCCGCTTTGATCATTGTCCTTGGAATGGTGGTGGACAATGCCATTGTGGTAGTTGATAATTATATTGAAAAGCTTGATGAAGGGATAGCACCATGGACGGCAGCCTGGCAGGCAGCCCAACAGCTTTCACTTCCGATTTTTACGGCAACGATGGCCATTATATTTGCATTTGCTCCATTAGCTTTATTTATGGATGGCATTGCAAAAGATTTTATGTTTTCACTCCCAATTACTGTAGCTATTGCACTGATCACCTCAATGCTAGTCGCTCTGTTCCTTACACCATACACCTGTTATGTATTCATTAAGAAAGGATTAAAGCATAAAGTAAGTGACAGGCCCCTGAAGAAAAACATGCTGGATCATCTTCAGACAGCATTTGATAATGGGATTGGCCTGGCTTTCAAATGGCCAAAAACAACAATGTTTATTGGCGTGCTATCTATCGTTAGTGCCCTCTTTATTGCTACCAAAGTAGATCCGGAGTTTTTCCCGCTCACTGAGCGTAATCAGTTCAATATGGAAGTCTGGATGCCTAACGGGACTTCACTGGAGAAAACGGAAGTTAAAGTAAAAGAGCTTGAAAAGATCCTTAAAAAAGACAATCGCGTAGTGGATATCACAAGCTTCGTAGGAATGAGTTCGCCACGATTCCATACTTCCTATGCACCGGAATCTCCCAAAAAATATTTTGCACAGGTTTTTATTACGACAATCAGTAATGATGCATCTAATGAAATGGTCAAAGAATATCTTGAAAAACTGAAAAACTTTATACCTGATGGCTCCATTAAGTTGAAGCAGCTCAGCTTTCAGGAAGGTTCACCAATTGATATCCGTGTGGTAAGTGATAATGAATCCAATCAGAGAAGCGTAGCACTGGAGATTAAAAATATCCTTGAAAACACACCAGGAACCAATAATGTCCGTCTGAGCAGCGAATATGATTATATGGGCGTAAAGCTGAATGTGGATGATGTTAAGGCCAATCGGCTAGGTGTAACGAATCAGGCTATTACCCAAACACTTGGAGCCGGGCTGAAAGGATATTCCGTTTCTACATTATGGGAAGGAGACAAACCTGTCGATATTTTCCTGAGATATGATTCCATAAGCAGGAAAGATATGAATGCCCTGGAAAATCTTCATATACAATCATATTTTGGCGGAAAGATCCCGTTGAAGGAAGTGGCGACATTGCAGCCGGAATGGCATACAGGAGTAATTTCAAGAAGGAATGGCATCAAGTACACCAGTGTATTGGCAGAAGCACAGCTTGGCCCTAAGCCATCAAGAATACTGAAAGAAGCCCTGCCAAAAATTGAGGCGCTTGCGCTCCCGGCAGGCACGACAATCCAATATGGAGGAGATGCGGAATCAACGGCTGAAAATACTCCGGGAATGATGCTTTCACTTTCTGTGAGCCTTATCCTGATCTTCCTGACATTGCTGTTCCAGTTCAAGAGTCTGGGAAAAGCGCTCATTATCCTGTGCACGTTCCTACTGAGTCTTTTCGGAGCCTTCTTCGGACTTTTTATTACCGGAAACCCATTAGGAATGACAGGCTTTATGGGAATAATCAGTTTGATTGGTATCGTGGTAAGAAACGGAATCATCCTGGTAGATTATGCAGATGAGCTAATTAGGGAACATGGGTACTCACACAAAGCGGCGGCTATGGCGGCGGCTAAACGAAGAATGCGTCCTATATTCCTTACATCTGCCGCTGCTGCCGTAGGAGTAGTTCCAATGATCCTTGGTAAATCCCCGATGTGGGCACCTTTAGGAAGTGTATTGGCCTTTGGGTTGATCTTCTCAATGATCTTTACGCTTTTCATTGTTCCGGTAATGTATTACAAGCTTCTGAAAGATCCCGTGCCTATAGATGAAACACCTGAAGATCAATTGGACGACGAGGTTATTTTATATAAGCCAAAACCTCATCACTAATATTTATAATATCAATTTTTTAACCGGTTGCTCTGCGTTGATTCCTTGTTAATAAACTCATTTGTTTAGTGCTGCAGGGCAACCATTATGTAAAAAAAATGAAAATAATATACGATACAATATCAAAAATAGTTCTGGTGCTGTTGTTTACAGCGGCAATAGATGCTCAGGCCCAGGAACGTGTAGTTTCTGTGGATGAAGTCAGAAATCTGGCATTAGAGAACAATAAAAAGATCAAAAAAGCGCAACAGAATATAGAAGCTGCCAAGGCAGCAAGAACGGCTGCAGAAGCAGGGGGAAAACCTACAGTGGACGGAAGTGTGGGAGGATATTACTTCTCGAAACCACTTTCCAACCTGATACCTGAAGTATTGGGAAGCGCCAATGTGAATGTTACCCAGGTTTTGTATGCCGGTGGAAAAGTAGAAACCGGGAAAAAGCTTTCTTCAACGGCTGTAGATCTGCAGATGGCACAGAAAGACCTTACCAAAGAGGAAGTAAAACTCTCTGCGGAAACCATGTACTGGCAAATTGTAAATGCCAAGGAGAAAATAGCACTGGCAAAAGAGTATATAAAGCTTTTGGATCAGCTGCATACCAATGTTAAGAATTCCTTTGACGCAGGGTTGACATATAAAAATGACCTCCTGAAAATAGAAGTTCAGCAGAATGAGGCACAACTCAATCTGAAACGTGCAGAAGATGGTCTTAACATAGCCAAGTTAAACCTTGCTCAGATCGCAGGACTTCCCGATTCCGATTTTGATGTGGAAGATGCTGTAAGTGGCAGCTTTGCCGGTATTTTGGCAGACAGTCAGCTACAGCCGACGAACCGGCCTGAGTTATCCATTCTTGCCAAAGCAGTAGAAATAAATGAGCTTCAGGAAAAACTGCTTGATGGTGACCGCAAGCCGACTGTAGCTCTTTCAGGAATCGGCTTTTCCAGTTTTGGTAAAAATGTTAATCCTATCAATATGAAAAATAATATGCAGGGATTTGTGGGAATGCTGTCTGTAAACATTCCGATTTATGACTGGGGAGTAAGAGAGCAGAAAGTAAAAGAGCAGCAGTATAAAACCAATGCTCAAAAGCTCGAACTGGAAGAAACGAAGGAGCTTCTGGTGCTGGAAGTCCAGAATGCCGTGATGCAGCTCAACCAATCTGTTAAACATATCGAGCTTGCTGAAAAATCTCTTGTTCAGGCCACGGAAAATCTCAGGCTGAACCAGGACAGATACGACGCAGGAACTGTGGTTGCAGAAGAAGTACTGAAAGCCCAGGTTCTCTGGCAGGAAGCCAAATCGGAGATTCTTGATGCCAAGGCAGAATATAAGATCAATGAAGCTAAGTATAAGAAAGCTTCAGGGATGGATGGTGAGCATTAAGTGTTTTTAGAAAGGAAGAATAATCTTTTCCTTGACACTGAAAAAAGACTCACAAAGAAAGAAGAGCTAACTGTTCTGTTTGATCTTGCAAGCGATAAATCAATCTATTGTAATGTAGGAGTCGTTGCAGATGCAGAATTTATGACAGAGTAATATTAATAAGAAGATTTAACACTAAAATTTATAAAACATGGACAGATTAAAAGGTAAAGTAGCAATTATTACGGGTGCAGCATCAGGAATGGGTGCAGCCCACGCCGTTGCTTTTGTTGCAGAGGGTGCAAAAGTTGTACTCACAGATATTAACGAAGAGAAAGGCCTGGAAGTCGCCAAATCTCTGGGAGATCACAGCGCACTGTTTGTCAAACATGATGTTTCGAGCAAAGAGGACTGGGATAAAGTAATTGACGCCGCTGAAAAAACTTTTGGCCCGGTCGATATATTGGTTAATAACGCAGGTATTGATAAGCCTGCTTTATTAGAAGAGATGCCAGAAGCTTTATACCGACAGGTGATAGAGATCAACCAGGTATCTGTTTTTTTAGGCATGAAAGCCGTAATTCCTTCAATGAAAAAAGGATCGACGGGCTCGATAGTCAATATATCGTCGATCGCAGGCTTTGTTGCAGCACCATACAGGCTTGCCTATTCTGCATCTAAATTTGCCGTTAGAGGAATGACCAAATCAGCAGCGGTGGAATTGGCAAAGTATAATATCCGGGTTAACTCTGTACATCCGGGATTGATTGATACGCCAATGACCAGCGCGGTGCCGAAGGAGGAGTTGTCAAAAATCAACATCCCTTTAGGAAGAGCTGCCGATGCGAAGGAAGTATCCTCTTTAGTAGTTTATCTTGCTTCTGATGAGTCAAGTTATTCTACGGGATCAGAGTTTATAATTGATGGGGGTATTACCGCACAATTGTAAACTAAATACATACAGAAAAATTTGCAAGACAAATAGCTTCCATGGAGAATATAAGATCAATGAAGCTACGTACAGAAAAGCATCAGCGATAAATAGTGAGTATTAATTGCTTTTGGAAGGAAAAAGATTTTTTCCCTTGAACCGGCTGTTTGTAGACAGTCGGTTCTTTTTAAAACTTTTAGGAACATTTAAAGTTCGGTTTTTGAAACGTGAATTCTTTATTTCACAATTCAAAAATTCCTTTAAGTTATAATTATCTTGTCTTTTCTGTTCAAAGAAGCTATTAAAATCCAACAAAATTTTCAATAAATGGAGGACATTTAAACTTATTACCGACAAAACACTTTTCAGGTATTATAAAATCCTGAAACCCTATTCACCGGTTTTCCAGCCATTCTAAAAATTCACTGGCTTTTTCTCTGCCCACTATTAATTTCTCTTCTACAGGCTGTTTAAGTTTTATAATTAACTTTCGATCAAAATAATGCTGTACTTCTGAAATGCTTTTAAAAGCAATAAGATATTGCCGATTGATGCGAAAAAAATTTTTTCTGCTTACCTTTTTATGTATTTCATCAAGAGATTCATTTACACAGTGTACTACTTTATCATCAGTTACAAGATTAATCCCTGTTATACTTTTATAAAAATAAGCAATAGATGAAGTAGGAATATTAACATAGGCATTGCGGCTGTAGATTAAAAAATTCTGCTTGCCATCATTGTTAGTAAGTGACTTAAGTATTTTAGAAATAGCTTGTGCTGATATACTTTCATGAAAATACTTTTTTAGATTTTCTACCTTGCTGAGTGCCGATTTTATATCATTTTTATTAAATGGCTTAAGGATATAATCTATACCATTATTTTTAAAAGCCTGAACAGCATATTCATTGAAAGCTGTACAAAAAATAACCGGCGAAAAAACTTTAACTTCTTCAAATATTTTGAAGCTTAGTCCGTCGGCAAGCTGTATGTCCATAAAAATAAGATCCGGACTTTCATTTTTCTGAAACCAGATAACAGCACTTTTGATACTTTGCAATATATCCAAAATCTCTGCCTCTGCATCCATTGCCTGTATTGATTTTGCAAGAGATTTAGCTGTTTTTATTTCATCTTCTATAATTAGGATCTTCATAAATAATAGGTAATTTTATAATAAACTCTTCATCTGTATCGGTGATTTCTATTTCTTTTAAATTGATATAGCTATACCTTCCCTTAATATTTGACAAACCAATACCGAAAGATTCCTGATTATTTTTTAACTGTTTGTTGTTTTTTACAACAAGAGAATCCTTTTCTTCATAAATTTCAATGTATAGCGGATGTTCCAGTGAAACAATATTATGCTTAATGCAATTTTCAACCAGCAACTGCAGGGTAAAAGGAGGAATAAAAGTCTTCTTTAAATCTTCTTCCAGACTAATACTAATACTGATCCCTTCTTCAAATCTGGATTTCAGCAAAAAAGTAAAAGACTCCAGAATGTCGAGCTCATTTTGTAATACAATCAAATCGTCTTTTTTATTTTCTAAGGAAAACCTATAAAAATGTGAAAGGCTTCTTACAAAACCTGAAGCTTCAGGATCATTCATATCAATCATTGCCTGCAGAGTATTGAGGCTGTTAAAAAGAAAATGCGGATTTACCTGCTGCTTCAGCAATTCGTATTGTGCATTCAAATTTTCAGCTTTCGTACGTTCATACTGCAACAGAATCTGTTGTGCATTATAGCTTTGATACAAAAAATGAATGAACATAAAAATAGTGAGATTAATTAAAACTCCCCTGAATTGGTACATCATTATCATCGATCCAAAATTATATTTAGGAAAAATAAACTGGTGAATAGTAACCAAAGTAAACATAAGAACAATTCCCAGCAAATTGCTTATCAATAATCTTTTTGTAAAAAAATTATTCTGGATTCCATGAACGGAATATTTTGGCAAAAAAAACAGGTTATAATACCAAACTGACAGGGCATACAAAAATGCAATGGAGGCATCTACACTCAGCTCGACCCATGTAATATTCAGCTGTACAATTTTTGGGATAGATGCCAACACACCTATAAACAAGGAGCTAAACCAGATTATTTTCCCGGATACCCGAAAAATACCATTGCTTTTAGGATTAATATATTTAATGAAATGCATAGCAAAAATGTCTAAGCTTGAAACAAGTAAATGTAAACAAACTTAGACGAAAATGAACTTATAATGAGTTGTGTTTTTAGAATCCGCCGATATTAATCTACAGCAGCATTCATATCTTTTACTGCTACAGGCCAAACACCGCCAGGTACCGGAAATGAAACGCCTTTGTTGCTTCCCATCACTTTATTATCCTGTCCGAAATAATATAGCGGCCACCCTTTGTAGGTTAATTGTTTTTTGCCGTATACGTTAATACTTCCGAACAATGTTCTATCCAAAGAAGAAGGCACTACGATTTTATCTTCTTCGTACACCGCCCATACATTATTATTGGAAAAATCTGCTTTGGTAAAAATATTTTTATTCTTTTTATCATTTTTAAAGGTATACAGTGTCACACCTCTGCTGTCTGTAAAATATAATGTTTTGCCTATCCCTTCGGTATATTCAGAGGTATAGTTTTTACCATCATTACCGGTCAGCTGTGCATTGGTCAGCATAATTGTATAATCTGGCTTTGCAACATACCAGACGTTCCCCACTCCATTCCCTTTGACTTCTCCGGCAGTTTCGGGTGTATTTACCTCATTTACTTTCGGAGCATAATAATAAAGCGGATGGCCTTTGTAAGTCGTTTGTTTTCTTCCGGAAGCTGTGGTGATCGTGGAAAAATCAGTGATCTCCAATCCTTCAGAAATTTTGCCTTGTGTCAAGCTATCAACATTAAATACCGGCCATATTGCTTCGCATGCTCCTGTGCAGGAATTTTTACCATCAAAATCATTTGCAAAATAATAAAGCGTTCTCCCATCTTTATCCGTAAGGATGTTACCTAAATCAGCATTGGATTTTAACTGTACTTCATACTGTGGCATTGAATTTTCACCATCATTTTTGGAGCAACTTGTAAACAAAACACCTAACCCTAAGGCTAATGCCATAATTTTTGTTTTCATTTGATTTTAAATTTATGTTTATTGTTAATCTGTACATATTTATGGCATTACTGCCGGAACGATGGATGTGATCAATTGAATTCTTTTCTTCTGTTTATTTCCAGTTTCCGCATTACTTCCGGTATTTTTACTTTTAACCATTTTATAAGAAACTTTTTCTATCTGGCTGAAATCCTCATTAGTTTTCAATATTTCCAGCATCAAAAAATCTGACGGAGACTTAGCACCAAACCAATTGGGATCATCACGCTGTTTCCAGGTTACCAATACCAGAGTTTTTTGTCCTTTTATAGATAGTCCGGGAGTTTTTAATGATTCCAAAGCACAATCATTCCCATATAAAATACTGGTTGTTTCCCTTTGTGGATTGATAACAGAAGTTATTGCTTTCAGTCCTGTTTCTTCAAATGGAAAAATTTCAGACAATAAAACACTTTTGTTGACTTTTTCCGGAGCCTCACCGCATGAAAAAACAACCAACATGACTATTATAATATTGTAAATTACCTTCATTTTGATGTTTTAAACGGTTCAGTAAAAACAAAGTCATTATCTTTCATCGGATGGTGGCAGCTTATGCATTCATTTGTGAAGCTTTTCGTTTTTCCATAAGGCACCAGCTTTGGCGTTTTAAAACGTGCCCAGCCCCATCCTGCGGTAGATTTATATTTCAACTGATCTTTAACCATATATTCTATTTGTCTGAAGGCACCGGTTCTGATGTTACCTTCTTCATCTGCCAACTGATCCCAGGCTACTTTTGCCAGAATAGCTCCATCTGGCCAGGGATTGGTTTTGCTTTCACGTATTGCCTTCACTGCAATCTCATTCCCGAAAATAATACGTATTGTACCATTATCAAACCTTTGGGTAGAACTTATGGGATGCCAGTTTTTATAATCGGGGATGAATACCATACCATTGATATCCACAGGTAATTTTTGAGATTGGCCCTTTGTTTTCTCCGCAATCCAGTTTTTGAACTGTTCTTCCAGTGCATTTGTTTTTGCAGAATCGGCTTTTTGTTTTGGTACCAGCCTGCTTACATACTCTTTCAAAATTTTTAAATCGGATGCAGATATTTTAGCCTCCGGATGTAGCAATGTGTAGCTTTTAAGGGGCATTTCATCTGCAATAATATGATTTACAGACTCCCATAATTTAGCATTCTGCTCTGTCTTTGTCATATTTTTCCAATCAGAAAAATTTAGTCCTTTTTTTGCTTTTTTTATATGATCTGCTACCAACCAGCTTGCAGGCGCCACTTTATCAAACCATCTCAGTTTTGAATTATCTGAGTGGCAATCGAAACAAGATCTTTCTAAAATACCGTTTACTTCTTTGGAAAAAACGATAGGCTTTGGACTGGGTTTGCCTCTGTCGAGTACCGGATTATAGAATTGTATACAAATAAAAACAATAAGTAAAACAGCAAGAGTAATTTTTATGTTCTTTTTAAGTTTCATTAAATAGCTGCTAGGTTTATTTGTTATTGAATTATATTTTGTATAGCTGAATATATCATCAGGTTTGGATCTTTCCAGCAAAAATATTGATCATGAATACCCTGTAAAAGAAAAAAAATACCGAAGCGTTCAAATTGGGTATTGAAGTGTACAAATCAACATAATTTGATCAGAAGTCTGATTTTACATATTTATCAAACAAAGAAAATATCAGACTCAGCCACAAGCTTGGAAGCATTGCTTTTTTAGAGGCTTGATTACTGCAATAAAGCGGCTGTATTTATTTTTGCTGTATTGAGCTTAGATGCCTATGAGAAAAAGAAAATTAATTTTAAAAATAATATCAATGGTACCGGGACTCTGCTGACAAAATGTGTTTTTTTTATAAAACACTGATATTAAACAAATAGCACCATTTGAATCCTAAAATTTCACATTTTCTAATCTCATCATTGCCTAGTAAGACTTAATAATAATTTAATATTTTTTCAATTTTCTCTTTTTTATTAAAAATAAATTTCTATCTTTGCACTCGCAAAAACGAAGTAAAACTCGCTTAGATGACCATCAATCGGGGCGTAGCGTAGTCCGGTCATCGCGCCTGGTTTGGGACCAGGAGGTCGCAGGTTCGAATCCTGCCGCCCCGACTTTTTTAGTAATTTTTCAAAATTATTTAATGGGTGCGTAGCTCAGCTGGATAGAGCATCTGCCTTCTAAGCAGACGGTCAAAGGTTCGAATCCTTTCGCGCTCACTTAAGCCTCACAATTTTATTGTGAGGTTTTTTGTTTATAATTGTTAGATTTGGATACTGGACTGGCCATATAATCCATGCACAGTTAAAAAGAAAATAAGATTCTCAATGAATGATGTATTTGAAAATTATCTATCTTCAACAGGACAGTTAACAGCCGAGGAAATTAACTTTTCCACACAGTTCTTCAAACCCATTCATTTAAAAAAGGGCGATTTTTTTATTCATGAAGATGAGCCCTGCCGTTATATTGGGTTTATTGCCAGTGGAGCGGTAAAAGCATATGCTATCGACCAGGAAGGAAAGGAAAATATAACCTGCTTCAAGTTTGAAAATGAGTTTGCCACCTCGTTTCCGGAGTTTGTGGCGCAGGAAAAATCCAGAAGGAGTATCAGAGCTATAGAAGACAGCGTAATCTATAGAATCAGCTATCCGGATTATCAGCATCTGCTTAGCCAGATGACCGCCTGGAACAGAGTTATACAATCAGTGATGGAGCAGGAGTATAATCAAAAGGAACGTTATCTCCTGAATTACAATAATAGGTCGGCTATGGATAAATACCTTCATGTCCTTTCTAACGAATCGATGCTTATCAAGCGCACAACGACACAGGATCTGGCATCGTATCTTGGTATCACGCAGCGATCGCTTACACGGGCAAAGGGACAAATACACAAATCCAATACATTATAGGACAAATGTCCTTATGCAACCCTGATCAGCGAAGTAGATTTGCACAAAAAAATTATGTTACGTCAAATTGCTCCTGAAGTCTTCCATATTCCACTGATGCCACGAAACAGTATCAACAGCTATATTATAGAAGGTGCATTGGTAGATTCCGGAATACGAAGCTCATATACAACTGTAAAAAAAGCTATTCAAAAAATCCCCGTTGATCAACATATACTGACACATGCGCATGCGGACCACCAGGGCTGCAGCGATCAGATATGTGATGAATTCGCAATACCTTTACTCTGCCATCCCAATGAAGTCTTCAGGACCGAAACAGGTATGGTAACCAACGATTATCCAACTCCGCAACATTGGATCGCAAAACTTCAGCAAAAGTACTGGGCGGGACAGGGACATAAAGTCGAACGGACAATCGTCGAAAACGATAGTATCGGAAATTTCCGGGTAATAGAGACACCCGGACATTCCGCAGGTCATATTTCTTTATTCCGCGAGCGGGATGGTGTCCTGATCATCGGAGATGCGGCAACCAATATGAATCTGCTCACAACAGCTACAGGTCTGCATCTTCCACCAAACATATTCACCTCGGATCAGCAGCGCAATATCAGATCACTCCAGAAGTTGGCAGAACTAAACCCTGCGATGATCTGCTTCGGCCACGGACCTGTCTTACGAAATACAGACCGGAAGTTTGAACGATTCGTGGCTAAATACAGCGCAACAGTTTAAAATAAATTTTGCTTTATTACATATTGCGCAGCTGAATAATCCTGAATTTGTCCCCAGGCCTTTGAAATAATATTTATTATCTATTAAAACCCCAACTCCGGAATAGCTTAGATTTAACTCTTCCTCATCGTCATTCTATAATTCTTGGGAGTCCACCCTGTTTGGGATCTGAAAAAATAGGAGAAATGGGAGAAATTATTAAATCCAAGTTCAAAGGCTATTTCTTTGATTGATTTATTTGAACTGTGTAATAATTTCTTGGCTTCCAATAGGATTCTTTGTCTTATAAATTCTAACGGAGATATTTTATATTGCTTTCTGCACAGCACCCCGAGATAATTGGGAGTAATGCAAAGCTCTTCAGCATAAAAGGCCACTCCTTTTTGGGTTTTATAATAGGTTTCAACAAGTTCATGGAACCGGAAAGCAGGATTATTGTGATCATTTAATGCGGATTTTCCATGAATCTGCTCTATCCAAAGATTAATCATCAGCGCCAAAAGCCTCACCCTTGCATTGATGAGCTCCGGAAATACAACTTCCGAATGTATTTCTTTACGGATCGCATCAAACTCCATACTGAATTTCTCATAGGCTTCTCCATTGGTCTGGATCATTTCGTAGGTACTGTGAGGTGAAAAAGTATATTTTAATGTTGGGGAAAATGTTTCAAGAATGGAGTCATTAATGATTAACCTTCTTCCGCTTGCCTGCAGGGGCAGATCCCATGTATATTTCCTTTTGGGAAGATGAACAAATAATTGTTTGGAATGTAAAGCATATGTATCAATATCTGTAATACAATTACCGTCAGGACATTCATCTAAAATAATAATTGTGAAAGAATTGTCAGGAAAACGGTTAAGCTCAGAAGAACTTATTTCGCCCTGATAAATAACATCAATGTCTTTCATATCCTCACCTTTCAAAACAGCTGAATTATTCTTTTGTTGCATCCTTTATTTAATGTCCGATAAAGTTACTTAAATTCGATATTAATACCATCAATATCCGGAATTGTGAAATAAATATGGTCTATTATCTCCCAATATAAAAATACCTCTTTCGGAGAGAAACATTCAGTATATTTGTCATAAGACTTATTCTATTTAAATGTTGACAGATCAATTTGGAAGGAGCATCAACTATCTTCGGCTTGCTATCGTAGACCGGTGTAACCTCCGATGCACCTATTGTATGCCGGAAAACGGTCTTACCTGGATTAAGCAAAATGAATTAATGACGGATGAAGAAATGCTCAGAATCTGTTCAGTATTTACAGAAATGGGAGTAGATAAAATCCGGATAACAGGAGGAGAACCTTTTGTCAGGAAGAACAGTATTGGACTTATCCAAAATATATCCCAATTAGCAGGGCTCACCGATCTCAGCATAACCACCAATGGTCTTCTTACCGAACAATATATTCCGCAACTAAAAAAATTCGGGATAAAATCTGTCAACCTAAGCCTTGATACTCTTGATAAGGACCGTTTTTTCAAAATTACAAGAAGAAACAGTTTTGATAAGGTGATGAAAACATTAGATAGTCTCTTACAACATGATATAAAAGTAAAAATCAATACGGTAGTGATGGAAGGGGAAAATATTGAAGACATTATTCCATTGGTAACGCTTACAAAAGAGCTTCCTGCAGACGTCCGTTTTATTGAAGAAATGCCTTTTAACGGTGGTAATAATGATGTTTCCCTGAAATGGAATTTCACACAAATTTACAGCTATATTAAAGATCATTTCCCTGAGATCCAGAAAATAGAGGATCCTAAAAGTTCGACCTCATACAATTATAAAATCCCTGGCTTTACAGGGAGTTTAGGAATTATTGCCGCTTATACCCGTTCATTTTGTGGAGACTGTAACAGAATTAGAATCACCCCTTCCGGTATCCTCAGAACCTGTTTGTATGAAGGAACCGGTATCAATCTGAAAGATGAAATCCGAATGGGAAGAACAGATGAAGAGCTGAAAAATATCATTATAAGCAGCATACAAAAAAAACCGAAAGACGGCTGGGAAGCTCAGAAACTGAATTTGACTGCCTCTCAAATACATCAGTCAATGGCAACAATAGGAGGATAATTATGGAAATGATCAGTGTACAGCAGGCAGAAGACATCATCTTTTCCCAGATCAGAAATTTCGGAACAGAAGATATTTTCTATGAAAATGCCTCAGGAAGAATTTTGGCAGAAAATATTCTGGCAGACCGTGATTTGCCGCCTTTTGACCGGCCGACGGTAGATGGAATTGCCATCAGCTTTAAATCCTATGAAAAAGGAATCCGTGCCTTTACTATCAAGGCTGTACAGGCAGCAGGAGAAGCTCCGGTTTCTATTGATGAAGAAAATGAATGCATAGAAATTATGACCGGAGCTGCATTGCATTCTTCAATGGATACTGTCATTCGCTATGAAGATATTCTGATCAACAACAATGTAGCAACCATCACTATTGATGTTAAAAAAGGACAGAATATCCATTTGAAAGGAAGGGATAAAAAAGCCGGGGAAATACTGGTAAAAGCCAATCAGGTCATTACTCCTTCTATTCTCGGGATTGCCGCATCAGTTGGGAAAACATTTCTGACAGTGAAAAAACTTCCCAAAGTAGCCATTATTTCCACTGGTGACGAAATGGTTTCGCCTGAAAACACTCCTACTCCATTTCAGCTGAGACGTTCCAATGGAATTACTATAAAATCTGTTTTGGAAAAATATAAAATCGACGCTGACTGGCTGCATTGGAATGATGATTTTGAATTGATAAAGAATGAACTTTCCCAATGCATTGAGAATTATGATATTTTATTAATGAGCGGCGGGGTTTCCATGGGGAAATTCGATTATCTGCCCAAAGCCTGCGAAGAGCTGGAAATAGAAAAGCTTTTTCACAAAATAAAGCAAAGACCGGGAAAACCGTTCTGGTTTGGAAAAAGCCAAAACGAAAAATTGGTTTTTGCATTCCCGGGAAATCCGGTTTCCGTATTTATGTGTCTGCACCGGTATTTTATTCCCTGGCTGGAAAAATCTTTGGAAATCCCGGCAAATCCTCAATATGCCGTTTTACAAAATGATATCAATTTTCCTTTTTCATTACAATATTTCGCACAGGTAAAACTCAGCGTGAACCCATCGGGACAGTTGATCGCAGAATCAGTTAAAACTAATGGTTCCGGAGATTTTTCCCATCTTGCGGAAACCGATGCATTTATAGAACTTCCTCTGGAAAAAACTGAGTTTAAAAAAGGAGAAGTCTATAAAATCTGGAAATATAATTTTTAATCGTGCCATGACAAATTTTTCACATTTTAATAAAAAAGACCAACCGGGTATGGTGAATGTAGGTGGTAAAAAAATTACCCACCGGAAAGCCACTGCCAAAGCTATTGTGGTACTTCCTGAACCTATTCTGGAAGCGCTTCAAAAGGATGACTTTAAAACTAAAAAAGGCTCTGTTTTCCAAACCGCCATCATTGCAGGAATAATGGCTGCAAAAAAAACAGGTGACCTGATTCCGCTCTGCCATCCTATTGGTATGGATAACTGTGAAATAGATATTGAAATCAATGCTCAAAATGAAATTGAAATCTACTGTACTGCTGAGATTGAAGCTAAGACAGGCATCGAAATGGAAGCACTGACAGGGGCATCTGTGGCAGCACTTACTATCTATGACATGTGCAAGGCAATGAGCCATGATATTGTGATCAAAGAAATACAACTCATCGAAAAAACAGGAGGAAAAAATGATTTCAAAAGAGACTGATTTCCCTAGACTCAACGGTTTGGTACTGGCAGGAGGAAAAAGCCAGCGAATGGGAAATCCTAAAGATAAAATCAACTGGCATGGCAAAGAGCAGCGGTATTTTGCAGCTGATCTTTTAGCTCCGTTTTGTGATGAGGTTTTTATTTCCTGCAGACAGGATCAGCTGGAAAATTTTGATCCAAATTACAAAGCTCTTACCGATACGTTTCTGAATATGGGCCCTTTCGGCGGCATACTTTCAGCATTGCGTTCCCAGAGAGATAAGGCATGGCTGGTCGTTGCCTGCGATTTACCTTTATTGGATGAAAAATCGTTAGAATTTTTAATTGAAAATAGAAATATAGAAAAAGCAGCAACTACCTATGAGAGCCCTTTTGATAGCTTACCGGAGCCATTAATTACGATTTGGGAACCTAAAAGCTATCCTTTACTTCTCAATTTTTTAGGATCAGGAATTACATGCCCGAGGAAAGTTCTCATCAACAGTGATACCCTAATCCTGAAACCAGGCAACCCGGATTCTTTAATGAATGTGAATACGCCTGAAGATATGGCAAAAGCACAGGAAATTTTAAGAAAACAGATGTAATCGAAAACAGAAACAGATGAGTAACCCGTTTGAACGTTATCATTGCCAGATGGCTTTACCCGGATTTGGGGCTTCTTCTCAGGAACTTCTTAAACATGCGAAGGTTCTGATCGTGGGCATGGGCGGTCTTGGTTGTCCTTCGGCGCAATATCTTGCTTCTTCAGGCATGGGAACAATTGGTCTTGCCGATGATGATACCGTCTCTGAAAGCAACCTGCACCGGCAGATTTTATATGCTCCGGAAGATGTTGGGAAATCAAAAGTTGAAATTGCCGCAACAAAATTACAGCAACAAAATCCATCGGTGAAAATCATTCCGTTTAATTTCCGGGTAACCTCTGAAAATGTCATGGATTTAATTTCTGAATTTGATTTGATTATTGAAGGGACCGATAATTTCGAAACAAAATGCCTGCTGAACGACGCTTGTGTATTAATGGGAAAACCTTTAGTCTATGGTGCTATTTACCAATACGAAGGCCAGGTAAGCATCTGGAATGTTCTCCAGAAAGATGGCACCTACTCTCCCAACTACCGTGATATTTTTCCGAATGCGGAAGAATCACAGGTGCCGAACTGCAGAGAAGGTGGCGTACTACCTACACTGGCAGGAATTGTCGGATGCATGCAGGCTAATGAAGCCTTAAAATATTTTACAAATCCCGATGATTTACTGACAGGAAAACTCTGGATGATGAATGTTCTGAACGGCAAAACACAGATCATTAAATTAAGAAAAACTTCTGTGCAGATTACAGGTTTAGCTCAGACCGTTGAGATCATTACATTTGAGCAACTCATGGAGAAGAAAGATCATTTTGAAATCATAGATGTCCGCACACCACAGGAACATGAACAATTTAATATCGGAGGAATTAATTTTCCTGTAGAAGAATTACAGAACCATTCAGATTATATTTCGAATTGTTCAAAATCTATTGTAGTGTATTGTCTATCCGGGAAACGCAGCGCAGAAGCGGTGAGAAAAATCAAGAACATTTATCCTGAGAAGGAAGTGTATTCTTTAAAAGACGGCATTCAAAAATACAAGCATACATGACTGTAGTTTCCAAATTCATCATCATTCAGAAGTAACAATTACTTTCGCTTTTAAACATTAATCAATAATATTCTGAGCCTTTTTCTGAGAAACAGCAATATGTTCTCCCACCATCTCATGAATGGTTTCATCAATCATGACACACATGCTGTTCAGAGCCAGATCATTTGCATCAGTTCCAAACGGTTCCTCAATTTCATCAGCTATTGCTTCAAACGCAACAAATGTATACGCAACAAATACAACAATAAGAGGGGTAAACCATCCGAGCGAATCTACCAGTCCGAAAGGCAACAGAAAACAGTAAATATATACTGTCCGGTGAAGTAAAACCCTGTAACTGTAAGGGATGGGAGTTGAAATAATTCTTTCACATCCCCCAAGAATGTCAGACAACTTATCAAAATTTTCATCAAAGCGGGCCTGCTGAATAGAATCCAGGGAACCTTCATCTTTTAACTGCTTGACCCATTCTGCAAGCAGGCGCATAATCACCGCCGGTTTATATTTTGATTCCGCCACAATTTTCAACTGATCTTCATCAAGTCTGGATTTTAAATCTTCATAAGCATCCGTTCCTCTAAGCTGATGTTTCAACGCAAACACAAAGGCACTAAGCAGCTGTATAAAATTATGAACTGAAGCCTGATCATCTTTTATATTTTTCAGAGTGATTGCCTGGCGGGTCAGTGCTCTGGAGGTATTCAGCAGAGCGCCCCATAGTTTTCGCCCTTCCCAGAATCTATCGTAGCTGGCATTGTTTCTGAACCCGAGGAATAAAGCCAGAACAAAACCGAACAAAGTAAGTGGTGCCGGATTTAAAGGAACTTTAAACGAGAGAATTATTCCGTGAAAATAGGTCACCAGTAAAGAAAGAATTAAAAGCAATCCCAAACGCGGAAGCAGTGCCGGCAAAACAGAGCCATGCCATACAAAAAGCATTCTGAACCAGTGTTCCTTTTTTCTTATGATCATTATTGAATGATAATTTGTTTAAGTATTATATATTTTATGGTTGTTCGAGGCTTGTTCCGGCGGCGGCAATTACATGATCATCAATCTTTTTAAAAATATCAGGATCGTGTTTGCGGATTTTGATTCGGACATATTTGGAAGCCGGCATATTGGCACCATTCACAACGTTGTTGATGGATACCAGCACATTGGTTTCCGGGAAATAAGTCATGGTACTTTTTTGCGGGATAGGATATTTCACGACAATAAAAAGCGGTGCTATCCTTTCGATTCCGTCATCATAATTGAAAAGATCTACGTGATCGCCTTCTTTGAGGCCTGCCTTTTCAATATCTTTTTCATTCATCATAACCACCCTCCTTTCATTAAAAATCCCACGATAACGGTCATTCAAACCATAAACAACCGTGTTGAACTGATCGTGTGTTCTGGTGGTTCCCATCAGATATTCGTCATCTGCAAGCGAATTATCCGGTACAGCAGTTATATTGAAAGCGGCTTTTCCGGGATTAAATTCACTGTTGAAGACCCCGTCTCTTGGTCCGTTTGGAAGATAGAAACCACCTTTCTGAACTACTCTTTTATTATAGTCTTCAAATCCGGGAATGCATTGTTCAATATCGTTACGAACAGCATCATAACTGTTGATAAATTTATCCCAATCCACTACGGAACGCTCACCCAGAACCGCTTTTGCCATTCTGCAGGCAACGTGTGTTTCATTGATCAGATGTTTTGAAATAGGATCGAGAACTCCTCTTGACCATTCCACAACTCCCATTGAATTTTCTGTACTTACGTGTTGAAGTTCACCGTTAATTATATCTTTTTCACTTCTGGAAATAACCGGTAAGATCAAGGCTTCTTTTCCATGAATAAGATGATTCCTGTTTAATTTTACAGAAACAATCGCAGACATTTCCAGCTTGCGCATCGCTTCAGCTGTAAAAGTTGTATCCGGCGCGGCAGAAAGAAAATTACCTCCCATGCAGAACATGAATTTTACTTTACCTTCATGCATTGCTTTAAGCGCATTTACAACATCATATCCTCCTTTTCTGGGTACTTCAAAACCGTAATACTCCTGCAGCCTATCCAGTTGTTCTGTTGTAGGATGATGGTTAATAAGCAATGTTCTGTTCCCCTGCACATTACTGTGGCCACGAACAGGACAGGCTCCTCCACCCTGGATGCCTATGCTCCCTTTCATCAGCAGGAGATTCACAATATTGTAAATCATTTCCACCCCGTTGTGCTGCTGCGTGATTCCCATTCCCCAACAAATGATAATCCGTTTTCTGTAGGCAATCATTTGGGCTGCTTCTCTTAGATTCTCAACGGGAATGCCGCATTCTTCTGATAAGTAATTGAGGTCATACCGTTTTAATTCTTCAACCAGTTCATTGAAGCCGGCAGTTTTATTCGTAATAAAATCCTGGTCAAGAACTTTTCCCGGGTTTTGGGCTTCTTCTTCCAGCACGAGAATTTGCAGTGCTTTTAAAAGCGCCATATCTCCATTAATTTTTACAGGGAGATACAGATCTGACAATTCATAAGGTTTATTAAGCAGGGCGCGGACTTCCTGAGGATTTCTGAAACCTTTTAATCCGGCTTCAGGAAGCGGATTGACAGCCATAATTTTTGCCCCGTTTTTCTTTCCCTTAGTTAATGCGGAAAGCATTCTCGGAGAATTGGTTCCGGGGTTCTGTCCTATGATGATGATAAGGTCTGTATCATAGAAATCTTCCAGCTTTACGGTTCCTTTTCCGATGCCTATGCTTCTGGAAAGTGCATAACCGGAAGTCTCGTGGCACATATTGGAACAGTCAGGAAAATTATTTGTTCCGAATTCACGGGCAAATAACTGATAGACCCAGGTTGCTTCATTACTTGTTCTTCCTGATGTATAGAATATAGCTTCATCAGGTGAATCCAGGGCGTTTAGTTTTTCCGCAATTTTCTTAAAGGCATCATCCCAGCTTATCGGCTGATAATGTGTTCCTCCCTTTGGCAAATACATAGGTTCTGCGATTCTTCCTAACTGGCTGATTTCAAAATCTGTTAGCTTTGCTAAATCATACACTGAATTTTCTCTGAAAAACTCTGCTCCGATCTTTTTTGAGGTAGCTTCTTCTGCTAAGGCTTTTGCACCGTTTTCACAATATTCGCCTAATCTGGAACGCTCGTCATCCGGATCAGGCCAGGCGCAGCTCGGACAATCGAAACCGTCAAACTGGTTCATGCTGAAAAGTGCCCTTCCGCCACGAAGAACAGAAGCATTAAGCACTAACTGGTCCAATGAATGAATTACTGCAGGAACACCGGCCGCCCAGGATTTCGGTGGTTTCAGCTTAAGATCCAGCAGTTTATAGGGCGGTTCTGCAGAAGGTAATCTGCTGCCTTCTTCTTTTTTATCGAATACATCTTTGTTTTCCATGATTTCTACCTTTAAAAAATGAAAAAATTAGCATTTCAGATTGGGGTTGGGATAATTGTCGCTTTGATCTTCCAATGTATTATCAATGCATACAAAGTCTTTTTCTATTAAGAGTTTAATTTTTCCGGTCTGCCCTTCAAAACCTACCCTGTCTGTGGTAATCCACTCGGCTATCATTGCTGCAGGCATCTTCAGAACCATTCTGTTCTCGATGAAAGCGGCTGAAAGTTCTGCATCTTCCGTTCTTTCAATAGCATAAATAAACGGACGGTCTACAAATTCCGTGAAGCTTGAAATGACACCATCTTCCCCTAATTTTGCCACTTCGGACTGGGTAAGACGGAATCTTATGGAGTTGTCTTTAATTCTTATTTTCATAATAGATTTTCAATGTTAAAATAGCTGCCGGAATGGTAAATATTAAACCGGTTGTCCCGGAGAAAGCCTAATAAAGTAATATCAAATTCTTTGGCCAGATCTATTGCCAGACTGGATGGAGCTCCTATTGCTGCGACAATGGAAATCCCTGCCATTGCTGCCTTCTGAATAAGCTCAAAACTGGCTCTTCCGCTTAAAACCAAAATTTTATCGTCGAGAGGAAGCAAACCTGCTGATAACGCATAACCTATGAGTTTGTCCAGTGCGTTATGTCTTCCTACATCTTCACGCAGTGCCAAAAGATTGCCTTCCAGATCAAAGATACCGGAAGCATGGATTCCGCCTGTAGCACTGAAATTATTCTGGAATGACTGCAGTTTTTCGGACAGCTGATACAGCGTTTCCAGGGAAACTTCTTTGTTATTTTTTCTATGATTATGAAAAGTGCTCACAGTTCTTATAGATTCAATGGAACCTTTTCCGCATACACCACAGCTGGAAGTGGTATAAAAATTCCTGTCAGCCTTCATAAGTTCAGGAACGAAGCCTTCTGCAAGTTCAACAATGACAACATTTTCGCTGTTCCTGGAACATTCTGCCTGCGGAGAATATATGCTTTTAATCTGTTCACGGCCGGAGATAATTCCTTCCGTAAATAAAAATCCTCCTGCAAGTTCTGCATCATTTCCGGGAGTCCGCATGGTGACAGAAATATTTTTGGACTCTTTTTTGCTCTCAGCACCGTAAGAAACCCTAATTTCCAGAGGTTCTTCTACAGAGATATCATCTGTATAAGGAAAACCACTGTTTTCCCGGACTTTGATGATTTCTATCTGCTTTACAGATTGATTTGACAACAGATTTGCTTTCATGATATAATGACTGGCCTAGTAAAGGTACAAAATTTAATTCCTAAAATTATGGATGTGCCGAAACCCATTCTTCACCATCTTCAAAAATTTCTTTTTTCCAGATGGGAACCGTTTTTTTAATATTTTCAATTATAAAGCTGCATGCATCGAAGACCGCATTTCTATGTCCGTCACTCACCACGATGATCACAGCGGCATCACCGGGAAATAAGACTCCTGTGCGGTGATGAACAACAATATTCTTCACTGAAAATAAGGAAATAGCTTTATCTGTTATTTTCTGTATTTCCTTCACAGCCATGGATTCATAGCATTCATATTCCAAACGGGTAACAGATTTACCTTTGGTGTGATTCCGTACTGTTCCTACAAACGATGCCATTCCTCCACATGCAGGATCGGAAGCAAGGGCAAAGCAATCCGTAAGATCCAGTATTTGTTCTGTTATTTTTATATCAACCATATCTGTTATCCGCCGCTTACCGGTGGGATTATTGCTATTTCGTTAGAGACTGTTATGATCTGATCGTCTTCCGCATATTCATCATCAACAGCAATAAAATAAGATTTTAATCTTTTAAGTTCCGGAAAGTCCTTTTCAAGAAGCTCCTTAAGCACTTTGACGCTTGCTCCTTCATGTATTTCTATTTCTTTTTCTGAAGTCCCGAAAATATCTTTCGTTATTCCGAATGCTAATATTTTAAGTATCATTTTAAATGTAGCTTATTACCAATATTTTATTAAAATGTTTATTCCGGCTACCAGAACCAGAACAGCTGTCATTCTTTTGATGACTAAAGGATTCCATTTCAGGGACATCCTGGAACCGATCTGTCCGCCAATGAATACGGCAAAACACAAACTCATTATTCTGAAATAATCCATATCTGCAGACAGTTTGGATAACTGCCCGAAGATTCCTGATATTGAATTTACCAATATGAAAACACTTGACGCCGCTGCAATTTTCCGTGGGGCATCCCATTTCATGAGGTTTAACAGAGGAGAAAGAAAAATTCCTCCACCAATGCCCACCAATCCTGATAAAAAACCAATTCCCCCTCCTAAAAATCCGTTTTTGAAAAGAGAAGTTTCTGTATATTCTAAGGAGGTTTCTCCATTTTTTGTTTCTGTCTTGATCCACAGCAACAGGGCAGCAATGATTAAAGTACATCCTAATATCAGAAAAAAAGTTTCCTGGCTTATCTTTAAAACAGCTCCCAGGTATGCCATAGGCACGTTTACAATTGTAAGCGGCAGTATTTTTTTCCAGTCAATCTGCTTGTTTCTGATGTAGATCAATACTCCTCCTATTACCACAATAACGTTACAGGTAAGTGCTGTTAACCGGATTTCCTGATAAGGAAGACTGTACATTGCCAGAACTGCCAGATAACTGGATCCTCCACCAAATCCCACAGAAGAATAAATGAAAGCGATGATTAAAAAAAAGAAAAAGATTTCCCAATGCCCCATATATTTTGCAGAATTAATTTTCTTACAATAATACTCATTTTTAGGGCGTCAAACGAAGGTATCATAAAAAGTTTCTACCGCAATTTGTGAGAAAAATATTCTGAATTGTTTATTTTACAAAACCAATCCCGATATCCCAGCAGCATTTATTAAATTTGATTCATTAAAACGATATATCCATTTCAATGAATACTACTTTTTCTACTGATTATAACGCACAGAATGTTACAGATTATCCAAATAATAACACCTATTTTTTAGTTTGGAATTTTAAAGTCAATGTCGATTCCGATAAAATAAAATCGGTTTTCCAAAGAGTTTGCGCTTTGGTCATTAACCTGAATAATTCGGCACTTGACCGCTTTCCTGACTCCAAAGCCAGCTGTGTAATGGGGATCGGCTACGAAGCATGGCAACAACTTGAATTGCCTCAACCACTGCCTAAAGAATTTAAAAAATTCCAGGAAATAAAGGGCAGCAAACATACGGCAGTAAGTACAAAAGGTGATCTGCATTTTCACATCCGGGCCGATGAGAAGAGCTTTGCTTATGATATGGCCTCTGTAATTTCCGGATATGTGAAGGAAATAGCAGATTGTATCGTTGAGGTACAGGGATTCCGTTATTGGGATAGCCGGTCTATTTTAGGTTTTGTTGACGGCACCGAAAACCCACATGGCAAAGACCGTGATCATTTTGCCATCGTAGATGGTTCTGATCCGCAATATGAAGGAGGAAGCTATCTTTTTATACAGAAATACATCCACAACCTTGATGCATGGAAATCGCTTTCTGTAGAAGAACAGGAAAATGTAATCGGCAGATCCAAAGACCAGGATATTGAAATGGATGATGATGTAAAGCCCAAAAACTCACACATTGCATTAGCTAATGTTGGTGATGATTTTAAGGTGGTGCGTGACAATATGCCTTTCGGAAACGTAACAACCAATGAAATGGGAACTTATTTTATCTGCTATGCTAGTACATTCAGCACAATTGAAAAAATGCTGACCAATATGTTCATCGGCAATCCGCCCGGAAACTATGACAGGATTCTTGATTTCAGTACTGCACAGACAGGAACCTTGTTTTTTGTTCCAAGCTTAGACATGCTTGATGAGTTTTCAGGATAATCTTCATAAATGATAGCATTCCAATTTAAAAAAGATGGATTAATCAATAAAAACACTTATAAAATCAAACTAAGATAAAATGTTAATTTATTTGCTGTCATAAATTAATTCATAATAGTAGTGAATAATTCAAAACAGTTATAATATTTATCATAACAACCTTATACAAAGCATTTAACATAATAAAATTTTTCTCATTTGATTGATTTATATTCTTAAATTAGCTATTAAATTTTATAAATTTATTACAATCATGAAAAAAATCTTATTTATTGCTGCGCTTGGTGTAGCAGGTTTAGCAAGTGCAAAAGGAAACGTAGAGAAAGTAAATTCTAAAGCTAAAGAAGTTACTGTTGCTAAAAGTACTAAAAAGGTTAAGAAAAAAAACCAAATGCAATGTGGAACTTTTCAGGCAAGTTGTACATCTGCTTATACTTGTCAGGACTGGACTGCTGGTCAATGGATAGAGTGGGCAGAAAAAATTCAAGATAATTATTGCCAACTATAAATTTCAGACATAACTTAATCAACTCTTCAAACTCACCAGGAAAGAGGTCCTGATTAACATTAATCAAAAAAAATCGTTCAAACTTTATTTGAACGATTTGTTAGTTTTATAAAAAAATGAATTTTACAAGAAAACAAACTTTAACAATTTTATTTTTATTCTTCTTTTCTTTTTGTTTCTCACAAACAGCTGCTAGTGATTCATTAAAAGGAGAATTTACTTATTTACTTCAATACAAACCTAATACTCTAAATCGAGATAACGTTTATAAAGAACTTTTTACAATGCAAATAAGTGATAAACGCGCTTTTTTTATTAGTGAAAACAGATTAAAATTTGATTCTCTTTTTATGGAACAGTATAATAAGAATAGGAGTAATTTCAATATTGACATGAGAGGAGTGCCATCATCAAAATTTAAGTTTTTAATTATCCAAACAAATGACAATTCAGAATTTTACGAGTCAGTAGGAACAGCTCTTCTATTTTACAACACCCCTGTAATTAGTGACTGGAAGCTGATTAATGAAACAAAAGTAATTAATTCTTTTAATTGTAAAAAAGCAGAAGTTAATTACAAAGGAAGAAATTGGACCGCTTGGTACTCAACGGAGATTCCTTTTCCTTATGGACCATACAAATTTAGTGGTCTACCAGGCTTAATTGTGAAAATAACAGATAAAACGGGAGATTATGATTTTGAACTTGTAAAATCGGTATCAAGTGCTAAATTGAAGGGAAAAATAATAACCGTAAATAAAAGGCATTATCAAAATGCTAAGTTAGTTACAAAAAAAGAATTAGTCCAAGCAACAACGAATTACAGAGACAATATTAAATATGAATTAGAAAAAATGGGTACTGTATTTTCAGAGGGGCAAAACAGACAAAAAACAAGTGAAGCAGAAAAAAAAGGATACAATCCAATAGAATTAGAATAAAACCAGTAAAAAGATAACAGTTAATTAAAGAGACATTATTTAATATTGTCTCTTTTTTTATACCATAAATCCGCAGTTATAAATTCCAGCCAGAAACTCTATTTAACTAACGATTACAATAATTATCATTTTATCCAGATTTAAAACCCAATTCTATTTACCTATTAGAAATTATGAATAAAAAAGGCTTTTTTGGTCTTATTATTGAATAATATGAAGGGTCACCCAACACCAATTTATATGAAAAAGCACATTGTAATTGTCGGAGGAGGTTTTGCCGGTATTAATCTGATCAAAACTTTAAAAAACGACAAAAGGTTTCGCATTACATTGGTAGATAAAAATAACTATCATTTTTTCCCGCCTCTTATTTATCAGGTAGCCACTTCTTTTATCCAGGCTTCCAATATCAGCTATCCGTTCAGGCGGTTGTTTTCCAACTATAAAAATGTAAATTTTCATATGGGAAGCCTTCTCAGAGTGAATCCGGAAAGCAAAACGATTGAAACGGATACAGGAAGCTTAAATTATGACTATCTGGTGGTCGCCTTAGGAACAGAATCCAATTTCTTCGGGATGGAAAATGTGCAAAGGTGTTCATTACCCATGAAAAATATTGAAGAAGCCCTTTATCTTAGAAATCATATGCTACTGAATCTTGAAGAGGCAGCCCGAAATAAAGATGTATCTCAGGCGGAAAAATTACAGAATATTGTGATTGCCGGAGGTGGTCCCACCGGGGTAGAACTTGCCGGAATGCTTGCCGAAATGGGGAATTATATAGCCAAAAAGGAATATCCGGAAATCAAGCTAAGCTTTTCCAATCTGTATTTAATTGATGCTATGCCTACATTGCTGGGACCTATGAGTGAAACGGCCCAGAAAACAGCTTATGAAACTTTAAAGAATTTAGGCGTTAAAATTATCCTGAATGTTTCTGTAAAAGATTATGTGGACAGTAAAGTAATCCTGTCGGACGGAAGTTCTATAGAAACGGAAACGCTGATCTGGACATCAGGGGTCATTGGCAGGGAGGTTCCCGGTCTTCCGGAGGAGAGCATCGGAAAAGGCAGACGTATTTTAACAGATGCTTATAATAAAGCGGAAGGAACAAAAAATATATATGCCGTAGGAGATATATGCCTGCAGGTTACAGATAAAAACTTCCCAAAGGGACATCCGCAACTGGCACAGGTCGCGATTCAGCAGGCAAAAAACCTGGCGGAAAATTTCAAACGGATAGAAGACGAAAAAGTTCTGGTTCCGTTCAGTTACAATGATAAAGGAAGCATGGCTATTATTTCCAAGTACAATGCGGTAGTGGATCTTCCTAATTTTTCTTTTAAAGGCTTTACAGCATGGCTTACCTGGCTGTTCATCCACATCATTCCTCTGGTGGGGTTCAGAAGTAAGATAAGGCTGGCATTAGACTGGTTCAGATTGTTTATTACCAACAATCCTTCCATACGGCTTATTCTTTATCCGAAACGGAATACCAGCAAGGAATAATTTTGTGAATCAATCCTCTTCTATTTTAAACTGAATACAGGATATTATTTAGGCTGAAGGATCAGTCTCAATCTTCTGAAGATCTTTTACCGTAGGACCGGTCAGCATTTTTCCGTTGACATTAAATCTTGAACCATGGCACGGACAGTCCCAGCTTATTTCAGCACTGTTCCAACGGACTTCGCACTGGGCATATGGGCACACACTTTTGAGAATATGTGCTTTACCACCGGTCTCTTTATATATAGCATACGAACTCCCTTCGTATTTTACAACTTTTGCTTCCCCATCGGTAAGTTCAGCCAGAGAGTTGATCTTTTCAATAAATAATCTGTCTTTTATAAAATCAAAAGCTACACTGGCCTGTTCTTTTACGAAAGTCGTAAATCCGGCCATCGGCTTTATTCTTCCAGGATCAAAAAGCTCCTTATATTTGCTGGAACCTGTTAAAATTAAATCACCAAGGATCTGTGAGGTAATGGTTCCAAAGATCATCCCGTTACCCCGGAATCCTGTAGCTGTGTAGATACGCCCGTTGCTGCCCGGCAAAACGCCAATATAAGGAAGTCCGTCCACCGGTTCATAATACTGGCTGGACCAGCTGTACACCGTAGTTTCCACATCAAAATATTCCCGGACATAATTTTCAAGTTTTGAGAAACACTCTCCGGTATCTTCGACATGGCCTGTTTTGTGGTCTTCCCCACCGGCAATGAGCAGGACTTCTCCATTGATTTCCTGAGTTCTGTAATAATGATAGGGTTCAATAAGATCATACCCCAGATCTTTTGGAAAATGGTCTCCCTTTACACTAAAAGCAATAGCATAGCTGCGATAGGGAGCATTCATAAAATGGAGGATATTAACGCCGGGAGGAATATGGGTGGCATAGATAACCTGAGCAGCTTTAATTTCCCCTTTTGTAGTTTTTAAAACTACCTGATCTTGCTGTTCATCATGGCTTTCACAAAGGCATTGTTCCACCAGCACTCCTCCCAGATCAATAAAAACCTGCATCAGGGCCTTGATGTATTTTATAGGATGAAACTGTCCCTGATCCGGAACTACAGCTGCTTTTTTAAAGGGGATAGGAAAAGGGATATCCTGGGTAAGTATCATCTGATGCCCAACCTGAGCGGATGCTTTCACCATTTCGTCAAGCTGATTTGCCTGACTTTCATCCAGTGCAAAAATATAGGCTGTTTTTCTTTCAAAATCACAGTCGATATGGTGCTCTCTTATATTGTTTTTAATAATGTTTTTTGCTTCTATTCCTACATATTTAAGAAGCTTGGCATTATTTAGTCCAAAATCTTTGATTGCCTGCGCATAGGTAGTATCAAAAAAATCATTCAAATGCGCAGTGGTACCTCCTGTGGTTCCGAAGCCAATGTTCGAAGCTTCAAGAATAATGCATTTTTTACCTTCTTTCTGCAGCCGGACTGCCGTGGAAATACCGGTAATCCCACCGCCAACAATGGCTACATCAAACAATTGGCCGAAACCGGCATCTGAAGAAAACGTTTTGATTTCTTCCTGCCATATACTTTTTCTGGCTCCATCCCGATTCATAATTATTTAATTTTTAAGGTGTCACTTGCTATTTTTGTTTCAGATTCTTTTTTGGGTTCATCTTCGTCCAGATCACAGGGACCGCATGCAGTAAAACCGAGCAAGAATAATGCTAATAAAAGTGTTGCTTTCATAATATTCTGTATTTTTTTGTTATATTATTTATCACTGATCAACTTCATGCAGGTATGTTATTTTTCGTTGGTCGGCTTTTGCATTTCCGCCATTCTATGAGCTGCCATACTATCCGTTGACAGGTTGGACATAGCTACAGTCAGCTTATTTTTTAATCCTGAAATCACCTTATCATTCCCGTTCATAAGGGCATTATAGCCATCCAGCGCCACTTCCCGGGAAGAAGCCAGACCATCTTTATCTTCAACTATTTTACTGTCGTTCATTTCAGCTTTATTAAAGAAATCAGTGGCTGTAGGGCCCGGTAAAAGGGCGGTAACGGTAATTCCGGTATCTTTTAATTCTTCCCGGATCGCTTCAGACCAGGATAAAATGAAAGATTTTGTTCCATGATACACGGAATGCCAGGGTCCGGGAACTTTTCCCGCTGTGGATGCAAGGTTTAAAATCTTCCCTGATTCCTGTGGCAGCCTGTCTTTTAAGAATAACTTTGTTAATATCATTACGGAAATGATATTCAGTTTAATGATATCAATTTCTTTATGAATATCCGTATCATAGAATTTGCCGTAAGCGCCCTGGCCTGCATTATTGACCAGAATTGCAGGACTTATTCCGTTTAATTTCAACTCTGCATAAAGGGAATAGGCCTCTTCTTCAAGGAAAAGGTTCTTGGAAATAAATATGACATGAACGCCATACTGCTTGAATTCATCAGCTACTATCTGCAGCTTTTCATGATTCCTGGCAACAATGACCAGGTCGTACCCATTTATTGCAAATAATTTGGCCAGTTCATATCCTATTCCGCTGGTAGCTCCTGTAATCAGGACATATTGATTTTTACGATTCATGGGTATTTAAATTAACTGTTGATTATGTTTACTAGATTTTCCAGGGGTCTAATACTACTTTTACACATCCGTCTTCTTTTTTATCGAAAATCTCATATCCTTTTGCAACTTCATCCAATGTGAGACGGTGGGTAATAATATCATCGAGTTTTACTTCTCCGTTTTCCACATACTTCATCAGTTTATCTATGATGGGGTGTACGGGAGCCTGGCCGGCCTTTAAAGTAATACCTTTATCGAAGATCTGGCCTAATTTAAAATTGTCATAGTTTACGGGATAAACCCCAAGAATAGAAACTGTTCCTCCTCTTCTTACAGCACTCATACAGGCTTCCAGGACTTTTATTGATCCTTTTTCAAAGTTTATTACTGCTTTTGCCCTGTCCAGCAGGTCTCTTTCGGGTTCAAAACCTACTGCATCAATGCACAGATCGGCTCCTCTTCCATCCGTCATATCCCTGATCTGCTCTACAGTACTTTTTGCATCTTCCCATAAAATGGTTTCGCATCCGGTAAGGCTTTTGATCTGATCAAGCCTGTATTGCAGGGTATCAATCACAATTACCTTTCTAGCATTATGCAGGATTGCACTTTTGGCTGACATTGAGCCTACGGGACCTGCTCCGAAAATAGCCACCGTTTCACCTCCTTTGAGTTCTCCCCACATTACACCGGTATATCCGGTCGGGAAAATGTCGGTGAGGAATAAAACCTGCTCATCCGTTAACCCTTCAGCTACTTTTCTTGGGCCAAAATTAGCATAAGGCACTCTTACATACTGTGCCTGGCCACCATTATAGCCTCCATACAGATCGGTATACCCGAATAACGCGCCCCCTTTTTCCGTGAGGATTCCTCCTTCGGGACCATAATGATCGGGATTACTGTTCTCACAGGCTCCGGGGAGATCATGCTGGCAGAAGTAGCAGCCTCCGCAGGCAATCGGAAAAGGAACCACTACTCTGTCTCCTACCTTCAGGTGGGTGATATTTTTACCTGTTTCTTCTACAATTCCCATGAATTCATGCCCCATAACCATAGGCCTGAGCTGTGGAAGTCCGCCGGAATACATATGCAGGTCGCTTCCGCAAATCGCTGTGGAAGTCACTTTTAAAATAATATCGTTCTGATCCTGAATAACAGGGTCATCTACTGTATCGCAGGTAATTTTACCCGGTGCGTGAAAAACTGCAGCTTTCATAATTTTATATTTAAGTGTGATTTGGTGGTATTAAAGAATAAATACACTCCCGGACTTCATTAGAGCTCCGACAGTCTTGATGTATGATTAAAATAAGCCACATAGAACATCTCTATGTGGCCCGGGGTATTATATGGAAAATCAATCTTCCTGTTCAGCATCAAAATTGATGAAAGTTTCTGCAATCTCGGTAAGATTATAGTCGGTATCTTCTTCTTCCTGAAGTGTTTTTTCAAGTAGATCTGCTACCTTATCATGCCCCATGGTAATGGCAAGCTGGGCAAGACCGCCATATGTTGCAATTTCGTAGTGTTCTACTTTTTGTGCGGCAATAATTAAAGCGGCATCACGGGTCATGGAACCTTCCTGGGTAGACTTGATGATTTCTTCGCCTTCTTTTATGATGCCTTTGATGGCTTCACATTCTTTTTTTTCGGGCTTTTCATCGATTAATTTAAAAACTTTTTCTAACCGGCTTACATGTTTTTTGGTCTGCAGCTGGTGGTCTTCAAAAGCTTCTTTAAGTTCTTCAGTGGTTGCTGCCTCTTCCATTTTTGTTAATGCCTCGATAATTGCGTTTTCTGCAAAATAAATATCCTTAAGGGCACTCACGAAAAACTGATGAAGAGAAGAGTTTTTCATATCACTTTTATCTACAGTAGCATTATCTACTGCTAGTTTTTTCCCCGTAGTTCCTGTCTGAGGAGTTTCAGGAGTGGTATTTTCTGTTGTTTTAGTTGCCATAATGCAATGTGGTGTTTAGTATGGAATGAAAAGATTGCCTCAGTAATAAAATTAAAGAGGCAATCATTAAAAATTATGAATTATTACGTCTGCCTCCAAAGCCTGATCTGCCGGAACCTGAAGATCTTCCGCCTCCATGAGAAGCTTCGCCTCCCATACGGGCAATTCTTGTACGTTCAGCTTTACTCATGGAAGCAAAACCTCTTCTTGAAGTTCCGCTTCCTGAATTAGAACCTCTTCCGCTTCCTGAGCCAGAATTTGAATTTGAGTTTGAACCACGGCCGGTTCCTGATCCGGAATTTGAGCCACGCCCTCTTCCTGAACCGCTATTACCGCCGGATCTTGAATTAGAACTTCTTGAGCTGCTGCTATTTGATCCTGATCTGCCGGAACCTGATCTTGAACCGGAATTTGAGCCGGAACCTGAAGATCTTCCACCACCGTGAGAAGCTTCACCTCCCATACGGGCAATTCTTGTACGTTCAGCTTTACTCATTGAAGCAAAACCTCTTCTCGAAGTACCGCTGCCAGAGGATGATCTCCCTCTTCCTCCTGACCTGGAACCTGAACCGGAGCCTGATCCCGAACCGGAACGTGAGCCTCCACGGGAACCGCCTCCAGAATTTCCTCTACCACCAGAAGTAAACCTTCCCTGGCTGTCTCTATTCTGATTACCGCTTCTGCTACCTCCTCTTGAGCCACGACCTCTGTTATCATCATCGTAGTCGTCATCTTCTTCATCATCATAATCTTCATCATCATCGTAGTCTTCGTCATCATCATAATCTTCGTCGTCATCGTACTCATCATCGTCATCATATTCATTATCATAATCATCGAAATAATCCTCATAATCAGAGAAATCATCATCATAATCTTCATCCTCTGATGCATCGCTATAACCATGGTCATAACCTAATTGGTAAACTTCTTCAAGAGTGGAGTTTTCTTCGTTGGAAGAATTGTTTCCTGATCTGCGGTTGTTTGAATTTCTAGTGTTCATACTAAAATTTTTTATTATTAATATTTGGGTGATGTACTGCTGTTCTTAACTAGTATCAGAACAGCAATGGTATTTTTTAAATTGAATGATATTAAGCTGTAAAGCTTTTAAATTGCTCTTTATATAAGAGTAAATGGAATATGAGTAAAAATGATGTATCAAATGTACAATTGAATTTCAGGTCTGTTTATGATCCGCATCATAATGGGTGATATTAGTATAATATTTTTCTGTTTTTAATTTTTAAAACGTTTTCCTTTTCCATACTTTTTATCGTTCTGATCACGGTTTCCACCCTAAGTCCGGTAAGGCAAGCTAACTGCTGACGGGTGAGCGGTATTTCGAAAGAAAAGATATCTGAACTGCTGTGAAAACTTTTTAAATAACCCATGACTCCTTTCAGGCGTTCTTCAGGGTTTTCCAATGAGTTTTTCTGCAGCATGATGTATTTGTAATAAAGACGGTCCGACAATCCTTTACACAAGTCACGGTACAGAGAGGGATGATTATCCAGCATGGTAAAAAAATCACTCTTATACATTCTAAGAACCGTACAGGGCGTTACGGAAACTGCATTCATAGGATACCGTTTATCCCCGAACAGCAAAGATTCTCCTATACTTTGCCCTGCAGAAAGTATGTTCTGAATAAATTCTTTTCCTTCACTGCTGTAGTTATTGAGTTTTACCTCTCCTTCTACTATCTGATAATAGTAAAGAGGCAAATTATCTTCATGAAAAATGATTTCGTCTGTATCATAATGTCTTATTTCCGCTCCCGCTGATTTCAAAAATTCCTGGTTAATAATCATAATATTTTTGATTTTTAAGTAATTTGTTATCATCTCAGTAAACTTAAAACCGGTAAATATTAATGCAATTATATACGAATGTGAGTGGGTTCTAATTTTTAAACCAATATAAATACAATATTCCGGGCCATACACATACCCGGCAGGAACGCCTGGCAATGGAAGAACGGGAATTACAGTTTAATATCCCTTTTCTCTAACCGGAGATAGTGATTGTTTCATACATCAGTATACAACTACCCATCATCAAAGTGAAGTAATTAAATTTTCCGGCTGTTCCTTTTCTCGATAAGATATGTCCTCTGTATTCCTAAAGCCGAATACATTATTGAATGTGAATAAGTTTTATATATTCACTGGAGTTAAGGCTCAGAATTCTGCATCGTCAGTATTCCGGATGAGCCGCAGATGATCTCCAGATTTGGGACTCATAAAAAGATGACTTGTAAAAAAGTCTGGTGAGGTAACTGGTTTCATAATATTAAATTTGTGGTGTATTTCAAAGGTATGGACTTAGAGCCCCGAACCTTTATGACCTATGTCATAACAAGTGCATTTTATCAGAAAATAAATATTTAATATTCATTTATCATTGAATATCTTATAATTTAAAATCGATTTATATCCGTTATTCATTTGCTAAATTTCCTACGAAGAGAATCTTCATGTTTTTATGGAAAGAATGGTTGATAATGAAATTCAAAATAACCTGCATGCGGATCATTATTCATTAAGTTTGAAATAAGCTAAGCACCCATCCGTTTAACATCACATTTCGCACTGTCCTACAGGGAAGAGTTGAAGTAAAAAGCCGGGTTCTTGATATCGTGAAATTAATAGATGAGGAAGGATTCGGGAACTGTTCTGTAATCGGAGCCGCGAAGTGGAATGCCAAAACATGTACCTTAGATAACACGCTCTGGATGAACAGAGAATATATTTTAGTATGGATAGATAAAGAATAGCAACTGCTTATATTAAAAAAACTGATGGTTTATGCATCAATAGTAAATTTTCCGGTCTTTAATCTTTACAATTTGCTGTTTTTCCATTGTTTTAATGGTTCTGATTGTTGTTTCTACGCAAAGCCCTGTCAGGCTGGCCATCTGCTGTCTCGTTAGCGGGACCATGAAAGAATAAGGCTTCCGGTCTTTGTGAGAACCTTTTAAATAGTCCATCAGGCCTGTAAGTCTCGCAGCAGAATTCTGAAAGGAAATATTCTGCATCATAATAAATTTATAGTACAGACGCTGGGAAAGAGAATGGCACATTTCAAGATACATTTTTGGAAATTTCGCCATCAGCTCAAAGAAGGCGGATTTACAAAGTCTGATAATGCTGCATTCCGTCATAGCTTCTGCATTCACAGGATAAGCCTGCTCGATAAAAAGGATAGATTCTCCGAAACTTTCTCCATCGGAAAGAATATTCTGGATAAACTCTTTCCCTTCCGTGTCATAATTATTTAATTTTACGTCTCCTGTTATGACCTGATAATAATAATGGGACCCTTCACCTTCATTGAAGATGAATTCTGTTGGCTTATACTTTTTTACATCTGCACCTGCAGAATATAAAACGGTTTCACTAATTACCATAATATTTTATTTAAAAGTTATTGCTGTGTATAAAATTTCACTGACAATGGTAGGAATTAGTGAATATTTTATAAAATTGATATGAATTACAATGAGAATATCAGAGCTATTATTATAAACTAAAAAAAGGGCCTTTCTTACTTGAAAGGCCCTCGGAATATATGGGGTCTAAAAAAGTATTCATTTTAGGATCAGATTATTCACATTGAATCATTAACAAATTTATGACTAAATTTTATTAAATATTATGAGCCAGATCATAAATATGCTTTATTATTAACAATAAAAATCAATTACTGATAAGATATTTTGTTATGAATAATTCTTAACTTGTTCCACTTATTACAAAAAATTAAAATGTTAATACCCCACGAACTTTTACTTTCATACGGAGCAGAAATTGAGACATTTTACCCGGGCGATATTATTTTTAAAGAAAATGAAACTCCTAAAAACTATTATCAGATCATTGATGGAAGAATAAAACTCAACCACTACAATGAGGATGGAAAAGAACTCATTCTGGCGATTCTGAATTCCGGGCTGAGTGTTTGCGAGCTCCTTCTTTTCATAGATAAAAAATATCCGGTTAATGCTATTGTACTGGAGCCGTGCCGTATCTGGAGACTTCCGAAAGCACAGTTCACAAAGATGCTTGACGATCATCCCGGGCTATCGCGCGATATTAATAAATTTTTGTCAGAAAGATTATATTTTAAGTTCATAATGCTTCAGAACAATTCGTCGATACATGCCAGCATACGGATAAAAGGGGCTTTTGATTATTATAAAAGTTTCTATGCAGACCAAAGTAAATATTCTTATGAAATCCCGTTAACAAGACAGCAAATTGCCGCGATTACAGGATTGAGAGTGGAAACGGTGATCAGAACAATAAAGAACCTGGAAAAGCAGGATGAACTCCGGATAGAAAACAGAAAAATTTACTATTAAATTTTGTCGTTGATTGATCCCTATCAATAAAAAATTTTACCATTTCTTATTTCCACTATATTATCCTTCTCCATTTTTTTAACAGTCCGGATGACTGTTTCAAGCCGCATGGCTGCAAGGGAAGAAAGCTGCTGCCTGGTAAAAGGAATCTGATAGTTGAAAACCCCGTGTACGGAATGAAATTCTTTCAGTATCGTAAACAGCTCCCTGATTCTCAACATGGAATCATTGATCGACAGACAGTTAAGCATTGCATACCTGAAGTACATCCTTTCTGCATTGAATTTGTAGAGACGAAGCAGGAATTCAGGTTTCTTTGTAATAAAATCTATAAATTTCTCCCCGGGAACTCTTAATACAACACCGTCTTCCATCGCAACGGCATTGAACGGGTAAGTTTTATCATAGAAAAGAAAGGTTTCTCCAAAACACTGTCCGTTAAAGAAAACACCGAATATGGATTCTGTTCCATTTTCCCGGTCTTTGGTTAATTTGACGGTACCTTTAAAGATCTGGTAATAGTAATTGGGAAACTGTCCTTCAGAAAATATGGTTTCATTAATTTTATAGTATAACACATCAGCCCCCAGTGAGGACAATACTTCTTCGCTAAATATCAAAATTTATTAGTTTTAAATGAAATCGTAATCTCTTTATAAGAACAAAACTAAATAAAATGACAGCAAAGTATTTATGACCCACATCACAATGCCTACCACACTTTTCCTGTTTTTTATTCCCAAAAAACGGAGTGAAAAATTTATCAGGAAGATTTATTGTTTTGGTCAATAGACTGCACCTTTACAGATCCTGACGCCTTTTTGGGAAGCTTTCCTATTCTTTCGTAGAATTTGTGCAATTCATCCAGCTCTTCTTCGGTTAAATCTTCAATATCGACAATGCGGTTGCTGGCATTTTCATGTGCCGCAATGAGTTCATTAAGCTTGATCTGAATAGCTTTGGAATCCTTGTTCTGCGCTTTCTGAATTAAGAACACCATAAGAAACGTTACAATGGTAGTCCCTGTATTGATAACCATCTGCCATACTTCAGAAAATTTAAATAACGGCCCCGTAGCAGCCCAGATAATCACCAGTACGCTGGCGCCAATAAATGCTCCCGGGCTCCCGGTAAAACAGGCCGCCCAATCCGAGAAACTATCAAAAAAGTTCTTTTTCATAACTGTAATGAATGGTAAATAAGAAACTAATTTCATCAATATTATCCGGATATTTCATGATCGTGATCATAAAGAGTCCAACAGAAACGTGGATGAGAGGTTGGAAGAATCAATTATTTATATGAGGGGGCAATATTATCAAAAAATAATAATGAAAACAGCCGCTGAACTACAGCGGCTGTTTTCATTTTAAACTGGAATTTTTACTTAAGTTGGTAAGAGTTTCCGTCCCAAAGATAGGTTTTGGAGGATCGTTTTTTCTTTCCCCTGTCTTTATCATCCCTTTCCATTTCTTCAATTTTAAGGATATATGCATTGGGAATTCCTCCTTTATCGTTAGGAAACACAAACTCTTCGGAATGGTAGTATACATCAGCATCGCCTACATTCATCAACTGTGGCAGGGCAACCAGTTTTTTGTCTTTGAAAAGAACATACTGAGTATAGCTTGCAATTCCGCAGGCTTCCCCGGAAACCATAGCTTTAAGGGTCAGTTCCACATTCTGCAGCTTATGATTGCTTTCAATGGTGAAGGTGGCATAGCTCATCTCCTCACCTTTCCCGGTATCGAAGTACACTTCATCAATTAAACTGTTTCCTTCGATGATTTTTATCCCGGCAATGTTCTGCTTTACAGTTTCATTGTAGTCTTTATTTTTCCGGTCTACGGTTTTAGACAATCCGAAAAGAAAGTCATACCCGTTTTTATTGCGATAGCCCACACAAAGATTGCCGCCCCAAACATAACCTTCTGAAACCTGTTCCCCTTTCTGATAAGATACTTTATACCAGTTGGCACCTCTTTCCCCCAGCCTCAGGACCGTTTCCTCCTTTTTAAGGATCATGACCTGCTGATTGGTCTGCAGCGAGTCAGTAACCTGCGACTTTACATCCGGCTCCTTTCTTACTCTTGTCCAGTCAGTAAATATTTTCTGGGGCTTATTCTCTTCAAAGCCAAAAACTCCGTCCGGATAGGTCATGTTTTCTTCCTGCGCGGAAAAAAATTGCAGCATCATCAAAAACAGAGCGGTTAGTAAAGATTTCATAGTTATATTTAGTTATTTTTCCAGCAGCAAGCTTACCCATTCTTCACGCTGCAGTTTCTTTTTAAGTTCCAGACCGCTTTCCCTGCAAACTTCCAGAATATCATCCACATCAAAGAAACAGAGTCCGGACAACAGTAATTTTCCACCTTCATTCATTACAGAAACATAGGTTGGAATATCGGAAATCAGGATATTTCTGTTAATATTGGCCAGAATAATATCGAAGTTTTCTTTTCCCAGATTTTCTGCGGTTCCCAGCTCAATATCAAGCTCAACATTGTTTCTTGCTGCATTTTCTTTTGAATTTTCTACAGACCATTCATCAATATCAATGGCCTTTGTATCTCCTGCCCCTATCTGCTTTGCATAAATTGCCAGAACCGAAGTTCCACAACCCATGTCCAGTACTTTTTTACCTTTAAAATCAATATCCATCATCTGCTGGATCATCAGATGTGTGGTAGGATGGTGACCGGTTCCGAAAGACATTTTCGGCTGAATGATAATTTCATGCATCCCCGGCACAGATTCATGGAATTCAGCACGGATCATCACCTTATCATCAATATTGATAGGTGAAAAGTTCTTTTCCCATTCTTCATTCCAGTTGATGTTCGGCATTTCTTCGAACGTATAGCTGATCTGAACATTTTCGTTTTCAAAGATAGGAAGGGACTTCAGATCTTCTTCTTTAAACAGTTCTTTCTGAATATATCCTAAAATTCCGTCAATTTCTTCGGTAAAGCTGTCAAAGCCTATTTCAATAAGCTCTGCCATCAGAATCTCATTCCATGGCTGCAATGGAGAAATCTTGAAATTGAATTCTAAATAATTTTGCATGTAGTAAGTAATTTAGTGCAAAAATAAGGATGTTATTATTGTTAAAAAAATTGAAGTGACATGAGTATTATTATTTTTGAGGATAATTATTTTGATTTCAATCGCAAGGGTGCAAAGTTTTTAATAAGCTTGATATTTTTTAGATCGCAAAGGCACTATACTTAGCAACGGGTGAGTTTTTTTATTTTGGCTAAAGCATATTAAATTTATATTAAAAAAGCGGGCTAAAGCCCGCTCCTGTTGAATATTTTTACTGTTTCCTGATCTCGCATCACGAATCCCGTAACCAATAACTCGCAACATCTATGGATTTGTAGAGAAAATAGAACCGTTCGCAATCAGTGCCCTTCTGTTCATCTTTAAAATATCTCTTACCCATTCTGCAAAATCTTCAGGCTGAAGCACTTTATCCGGGTTTCCGTCGGTAAGTCCTCCCTGGATGCTCATATCAGAAGCAATAGTGCTTGGCGTTAAAGTAATCACACGGATATTCTGCTTTCTCCATTCTGCCATCATAGACTGCGACAGGGAAACTACAGCCGCTTTGGATGCTGCATAGGCCGACATATTGGGACCACCCTTCAAACCCGCTGTAGAAGCCACATTTACAATATCTCCTTCTCCTTTGGCTTTCATAAACGGATACACTGCTTTTGCAGCATAGTATACTCCAAACAGATTGGTTTTAATGACCTGCTCCCAGGTTTCAGACGGCATTTCCTCGATAGATCCAAAATCTCCGATCCCTGCATTGTTGACCAGAATATCAATCCCTCCCAATTGTTCTGCCAAAGATTCTATCCCGGCTTTTACCTGAATTTCATTATCTACAGAAAAAACTGCATAGGTTGAGTTCACGCCCAGCTTTTTTATTTCTTCAACCGTCATTTTAAGGTTTTCTTCATTTCTGCCCGTAATGGCAACATGTACTCCTTCATTGGCCAAAGCCAGCGCCACTGCTTTTCCCAGTCCTCTTCCGCCACCGGTTACGATGGCATTTTTTCCGCTTATATTCATAATACTATTGTTTCGTTGAGGCAAATTTACGAAAGAACATTTTTACAAGGCCCCCGGAAACCATATTTAATAGAATTTTAATAGCACGGAATCTTTTTAAACATAAAAGAGTTTAAGGTTTAGGGATAAAAGTTCACTTAAGTCCTAAGAAACCGGGGGTATCATTCTACAAAAATTCGTCGGACCAAATTCCCCTCCTTTGGAGGGGTGCCGAAAATTCAAAGAATTTTTGACGGGGTGGTTTACAGGCACAACCATTTCAAATTAAAAAAAACAAAACCGGCTTATAAAAACCGGTTTCTGAATAGAAAGTATAGTAAAAAATAAAAAGCTATGGGATAAGAACTGCGTTCTGTACCTCAAATTCCTCTGAAGCTGTAAACTGATTTCCGTACATATCATAAGCTTTCACTTCAAGGGTATGTTTCCCTAAAGTCAGCTTCTTAGGGAAACCGGCAGTCCATATATGTTTTGATAATTCGGGATTAGAAGGTCTTTTGCCCGGAAAAAGGGTTTGTGTTGAATCCCATTTAAACACGGAAAGAGCAAAGTTCGGATCTACAGATTCGTCATATTCCATTTCTTCCCAGTTTCCGTTATCAATTCTGTATTCTACCTTATCTTTTTTACTTCCCATGAAGAAGTTAGCCAGGATTTTCGCAGACGTTTTTGAAGGAAAAGGGATCACTTTCGGAACATATAAATTGATCTGGTAATCATCCGGTTTTCCGGCTGTTTTATATTTAACTTTGTACTGATTATCATTAAAGCTGATGAAAGAGTATCCTTTTGCAGTTCCGTCTCTCATGGTTGAAGTAGGCAATCCTATCTCATCGGATGTTCCTGACCACCAGTCGCCGCAGGTAGTTCCCACATTGTATTCATGAAGGTCTTTTAAACCGTTCCAGCCTGCCTGTTTTCCATAGAAAATCTGTTGCTGAATATGCGTGTGTGCTGATAAAATCAGAGCATTCTTAAAAGGAGTCAGGTAATCGAATAGTTTCTGACGGTCTGAGTTTCTGAAATTGTCTTCGTTTTTATGCTCTAAAGGAATATGGAAAGAAACAACGATCAGTTTGTTTTTATCAACCAGTTTCAGGTCGTTTTCAACAAATTTCAATTGGTCTTCACGGAAGCCGCCCCAGTATCCCTTACCGTCTCTCGGATCGGGATACAGAATATCATCCAGAATAATAAAGTGCACATTTCCATAATTGAAGGAATAATTGGCAGGACCGAAATTGGACTCAAAGGTTTCATCTGAAAAATGGTCTTCTTTGGCATCGTAATTCATATCGTGATTCCCCATGACGTTATACCACGGAAGCCCAACTTCTTTCATTACATCGGCATAAGGTTTCTGAAGACTGAGATTATCACCCACCAAATCTCCTAAACTGATTCCCAATACTGCATTTTTCTTAGTGCTTTTCACTTCATTCACTATCGCTCTTTTGAAATAGTCAAGCTCTTTTTCTGTGTAAGGCTGCGGGTCCCCGAAAACAAGAATATCAAAGTTTTTGCTTTCGTCTTTTTTATAAAGCGGGAAATTCAGTTCCTTCGGAAGTTCTCCTGTAGGTGCAGTTCCTTTGTACTTAAAATCAGCAGGTGAGCCTTTTGGTTTATGATGATAGTAGAATTGTGGAAGATTATTACCGTTCAAAGCAGTCTGGTATCCTGACGGCTTAATCACAAAGATCGTCTGGTCTTCCTGAACCGGCAGGCTGTATCTTCCGTTTTTATCGGTAAGGACCACCTGAACTCCATTGGACACCGGAACCCCTTCAATTCCTTTTTCCCTGTTTTCTTTCTTCTGGTTTTTGTTACCGTCTTCAAACACATATCCCGAAACGGAATCCTGTGCAAACGCCATTGCCGAAACCAACACGCAAGGCATCAGAAGTTTTATCCTGATATTCATATCTTTTCTTAATTTTTATTTATTAATTCTTAGCTTATTTATTCCACCACATTTTTACATTGATATCATCACCGCCCATCTGCTGAACTGCAGCCTGATAATTGGCCGTATTCAAAACTTTAGGATTGGGCGGATACATTAACCTGCTTGGCATAGCACTCCCGTTAAGAAGACCTCCATTATTGGGAAGTACAGGGAATCCGGTTCTTCTTTTTTCAAACCACTGCTGCTGGTCCACAAAGAAAAGTGCCACATATTTCTGAAGCATGATCCTTTCCATTTCAGGCTTATAAGCCACGCTGGCATTGCTGAAATAATTGGCTGGCATCACTGCTCCCCATTGTTCAATGGCTGCTTTTACTCCATTCTCGTAATACGCCTGTGCACTTCCCTGGATAATTCCTTTGAAAGCAAGCTCAGACAAAATGAACTGAAGCTCGGCATATGGATATACAAGGATTTTCAAAGGTGCCTTGGCAAGATTCTGATTAAGGTTGGATGGCTGATAGTCGAATGTGGTTCCAAAAGCATACCCTGAAGGCGCTCCTTTATACCCTATGTTTACATTGTTCAAATCTTTTGCCTGCGAAAAGAACATGGCTAAACGCGGATCGTTGTTGGCTTTCAGTGTTGTTACAAAAAACTCTGAGGCTGCTCTTCCCGTAGTAAAATCCTGAGGTCTTGCGATAGGCGGCATCAGAGGGGAAACTCCCGTGATATCCAGTTTCGCACCATCAGCATTGCTTTGAAAAATTGGATATACAGTAGGATTACCGATGATCTCCTGAATTCTTGTGTAAACATTCACTTCACCATTTTTACTTAAAATCCTTGTCAGCAATCTTAAAGAAAGTGAATTACAGAATTTTTTCCAGTTGATGATTCCGTTCGCGTCTGACTCGGCTTTATAAAACAGGTCATTTCCTGCAAGGACTTTGTTGGTAATAAAAAGAGAATTGGCTGTTTTCAGATCATCCAGCAGCTGCACGTAAATATCTTTTTGCTTGTCAAATTTAGGCTGCAAAATCCCCTCATCCAGTTTGGAAGCTTCAGAGAAAGGAATATCACCATACGTATCGGTAAGGTTGGAATAGATCCAGGCATTCAGTACCAAAGCAATGGCTTCATAGTTTTTATCTCCTTCTTCAACAGCCGCTCTTCTCAGGTCATCTACCTGCTTCAGCCAGCGGTAAGAATTATTCCAGAATCCGGCACCTGTATTTTCGGTGATGTAGTACCGGCTCAGGGAATTTCCTTCGTTGGGAAAATCCAGAGACACCTGCATAAGGTCGAATGTAAAATCATTGGCCCTGTTATAGCCTACCGTAGCCATATTATACTGGATAGGAACCAGTAATGAGCTTGCTACCGGCTTATTGATCCGGCTCTGGTCTTTATTGATTTCATCAAGGCTTCTGTCACACGACACAGTGGTTCCCAAAAGCATGAAAAATGAAGATATATAGATAAGTTTTTTCATTGTTCTGATTTTTAAAATTTAACATTTAACTGTATACCGACTGTTCTTGAAGAAGGCAGCTGCCCCATTTCTATCCCCGGAGTAATGGTAGAATCATCAAGGGTTGCCGCTTCGGGATCAAATAATGGGAATTTCGTCCACATCCAAAGGTTTCTTCCAAATAGGGCAAGGGTAATATCTGTCACCTTCAAAGGATCAACAATCGATTTAGGGAATGAATAGGAAATTCTGGCATCTCTAAGCTTGATAAATGAGGTATCGAATGAATTGGTTTCCACATTGGCTCTTCTGTAATAATCGCCATAATAGGTAGGTACAGGAACTCCTTTTGTGTTCGGTGAAAAGCTTCCGTCAGGATTCTGAACCACTCCCTGCCCTACAATCAGCCCATTCGGATTATCTCTTCCCCAAAGGGTGTGCTCAAGTTTCCCCTGCTCAGACATTTTGTGGTGCGACTGGGAATAGGCTATCCCTTTGTACTGCCCGTCAAATGAGAAGCTTAACGTAATATTTTTATATTTAAATTCGTTCTGAAGACCGGCTCTCCATTTCGGATAAGCGTTTCCTATCTTTTTCATTTCGGTAGGCTTCGCTGTCAGTCCGTCGCTGCCGTAAATTACCTGTCCGTCCGGAGAATACATCAGGCCATAACCGTACATATCTCCCAGCGAACCGCCTACTACAGCATTGTAATACACCACACCGCCTACACTTCCAATGGTGTAAGGCTCGCCGTGAAATTCTTCAGGAAGGGAGAGAATTTTATTCCTGTTCATAGACCAGTTGGCACTTACATTCCAGGAGAAGTTTTTATTTTTGACCGGATAAGCATTTAAGGTCATTTCAATTCCTCTGTTTCTGATCTCGCCGGCGTTAATAATCCTTTTGTTATAGCCTACTTCATACAATACAGGGATTACAATAGTCTGATTTTTGGAATTATTCTGATACGCAGTGATATTAAAGTTTAGTCTGCTTTTAAGGATCGTAAAATCCATTCCGCCTTCAATATTGGTGATCATTTCAGGCTTCAGATCAGGATTGGGATACAGCAACGGAGATTCCACGGAACCGGTAAACGAGCTGTTTTCATAGTATTTATCCAACATGTAATTGTAGGTATCGTTTCCTACTTTTGACCATGAAAGTCTCAGTTTCCAGAAGTTAAACTGGTCTGATTTCATTTTAAAAATATCAGACAGGATAAAAGATGATGACACGGACGGGTAGAAATAAGACCTGTTGTGCTTAGGAAGCGTACTGCTCCAGTCATTTCTGGCCGTAACATCTACAAAAACAAGGTCTTTATAGCTGAAATTCGCGAGTGCATACATACTATTCACCTGATTGTCATTAGGCTTCGGAAGCTTATTATCCAGTGCGATGGCGTTGGTCAGCTGGTATACTCCTGCTTTATTAAGTCCCATTGCTCTGTAATCGCTCATGGTCTGCTCATAATATCTTATGTTTCCTCCGGCAGAAGCAGTTACGCCAAAGTCCCCGAACTTATTTTTATAGGTGAATAAAATGTCGTTATTCAGGTCTAAATATCTGATGTACTGCTCCCTGTAATACCCTTTCAGATAATTGGCAGAACTCCATGGTCTTCTCTGGGTACGGAACTCATTGCTCCATTCCAGACCGGACTTGAAAGCAACATCAAAGTTTTTTGTAAACTGATAATTCAGGTTTATATTTCCGTTAATGATTCTTTTGTTTGTAGAATTCAGGTTCTCATATGCAATAAGATATGGATTATCGATATATGAACTGAATGGGTGGATCTGGTCTACCTGCTCCTGCCCGCTCTTCCAGATAGGCTTGTACCATGCCAGGTCTACGTTTGGATTCTGGAAAATCATGAAGTAGGAAATCGACTGGTTGTTATAGCCCGTAGCCGGAAGGTTATCACTTTTGGTCTGGCTGAAATTCACCTTGGTTCCCACTCTTAATTTACTGCTCATCTTATGATCAACGGAAACAGCTGCGTTCAATCTGTCAAAGCCGGTATTCGGCATCATCCATTCATTTTTAAGATATGAAAGAGATGATCTGAAGGCTGTGGTTTCATTAGAATGCTCTACGGATAAGCTGTTTGAATAGGTACTTCCTGTCTGCCAGAAATCCTTAATGTTATTTTTGTAAGGTCTCCAAAGCTGTCTTTCTTTACTTTGCCCTTCTACAGAGGGATCATACTGGAAGTAATACTGTCCGTCAAATTTTGGACCGAATGCGCTGCTGGTAGATCCCGTGTTCACTCCGTCCGGAGAAGCTCCGTATGAGTAATAATAGTTACCATTTTTATCTTTCTGCATCGTTCCCTGCCCATACTCATATTGGTAATCCGGCCATTTAAGAACACTGTCAAAGCTGGTATAGGAGTTTAAGGTAATCTGTATTTTTCCTTTTTTCGTTTTTCCGGATTTGGTGGTGATCATAATGGCTCCCCTGGAACCTCTGGAGCCGTACAATGCCGATGCACTTGGCCCTTTCAGAACAGTAACAGATTCAATATCTTCCGGGTTGATGCTGTTGAAGCTGTCCCCGTAATCGATTGGCAGGTCACCTCCCGAACCGGCGCCGTAGGCCGAAGTTCCGGTTCCTGTCTTCCTGTCACTTAAAGGAACACCGTCTACAACGATCAGCGCCCCGTTATTCCCCATGTTCATAGAAACGTCTCCACGGAGTGTAATACGGCTGGTTCCCAACGGTCCTGCTCCTGCAGTCTGAACCTTCAGTCCGGCTACTTTACCTTCCAGTGACTGGGCCCAGTTGTTATTCTGGGTTTTGAGGATTTCTTCTGATTTAACGGTCTGGGTAGAGTATCCCAAAGACTTATCCTGTCTCTTGATTCCCAAAGCGGTTACCACCACCTCATCAATGCCTTTTACAGTATCTTTTTTTACCTTCTGCTGAGCTGCCAGATCGACGCTGACTAATCCCAACAGCGACAATACAAGCAGTTTTTGTGTCTCTTTACGCATATCCTTTTTGTTTGCGCAAAATTAAAACGACATTATGGCTATGGTTTTAACACGGTCTTAACATTTATTAAAATATTATTAAACAAAATATGAACATAAGTTTAACACATAATACAAATAACTGATAAACAACAATTTAAACAATTAATGATTTTTAATATCATTTTACAGGTTCATTCTTGTATCTTTATTGTCTTTCTCTGAGAAAATAAGCAAAAAACCTTTAAACAGGAGAAATATACTCACTTCAAATCGTTACCTAAAGTTTTCTTTAACGCAAAGGTTTAATATTGACAGCGCGGAACTGAGAATGCCAAGAAGGAATCAATCTTCGATTGATTTGACTAAGCGAACGTATTATCCTATGTTTCTATATTATATAAAAAGCCTGCCCCTAAAAAGAGACAGGCTGTACATTTAAAAATCTGCTTTATTTTAGGCAAATCTGTTATTTATTCTTTAACTGATCAGGAATATTAGTGGTTACAAAACCTATCCCCTGTTTTTTCAGCTCTTCATAAACTGCCGGATCATTTACTGTCCATGAGTTGGTGATAAGGCCTAAAGTTTTTGCTTCGGCGATCCACGTAGGATTTTTCTGGAAAACACTGTAGTGATAGTCCATTCCGTCAAGGCCTTCGTTTTTGATCTGCTCAGGAGAGAGTTCACCGTTCAAATATTGTACTTTGAATTTCGGCTCCAGCTTTTTGATCTGTTTGCAGATGTTTAGGCTGAAAGAGATGTATTCAGCCTGGCCTTCAAGCTTCATATCCCTGATCATTTTCAGGGTTTTCTGAGTGATCTCGTTTTCTATTTCCGGAGTTTTGGCAGGTTTGATCTCAACAATAAGCTTTAATGAGGGATCTTTTTTGCCCTGTTTCAGATAATCTTTTAAGGTAGGAAACTTTTCGCCATTAGACAGCTTCACTGCTTCCAGTTCTTTGAAAGAAGTTTCAGAGATTTCCATTTCACCATGATGCTCATCGTGATTGATGACAAGAACACCGTCTTTGGTCATTCTTACGTCAAACTCCGATCCGTATATCTTTAATTTCTGGGCATTTTCCAAAGACTTCACAGAATTCTCCGTGGTAGGCGGCTGGGCCTGAAAAAAGCCTCTGTGTGCAATTATCTGGGTTTGTGCCTTCATTACAACTGTGCTTAAAACTGCTAACCCTAAGATATATTTTTTCATAATATAATTTTGATAAATTAATAAAAAACTTAAAAACGTTTGATAAAGGTAGTGTTTAAATGTTAAAAACTATATTTGGCCCCGATCTGGATCTGGTAAGGATTCCCTGAAAGAGGTGCTAAACCGCTTGTATTTTTCACATACTCAAACTGTTTGGTCTCCTGGTTGAATTTTGTTACTCTGTAAAGCGCCATATTTCCATAAGATTTATTCACTCCCCATTCTTTGTTAAGAAGATTGGCTACGTTGAAAATATCTACAGAAAGTTCAAATGCTCCAATCTTTTCAAATTTAATTTTTTTGGCAACACGAACATCCCATACTCCGTAGAAGCCATTTTTACCTCCGTTACGCTCTGCAATGGCATTGTTATATTTTGCAACATAATCTTTCAGGGCCTGTCCTACTTCAGGATCATTAAGAAGCGGCTGGGTAATGATTTCCGGGAAAATGTAGGCAAGATCGTTGGAATCTACAAAATCCCCGTTGATATTTCCTCCTGCAGTTACCGAGAAACGCGTTCCACCAATTCCTGAATAACGAACTCCTAGTGTAAATCCTGCAATGGTAGGTGAGTTACCGTAGACTACGATTTTATTCCTGAACTGGTTGTCAGAATAGCCCATTCTTAAATCTCTAGGATCGCTCTGAACCGGAGTGGAAAGGGTTGCTGAATTGGCTACGTTTCCGTTGTATGAAGTGTTGTCTTTGATATCAGACCAGGTATAACTTGCTGTAATCTCCCCGTCTTTCCAGTAACGGTAGCTGGTATCCACCACGAATGAGTACTGATTGACTTTACCCTCACTTACAAGCTCAAGTACTCTTCCGAATTTTTTATTGATTCTTCCCTCTTTCCAGTCGATACTTACACTTTTATTATCGTTATTGATAATGGTACCGGCAGGAACATATACCCCTCTACCGCCTTCATTAGCTAAAGTGAAAAACGGGTTGGCCACCATGTTTCTGTCATAGTAGAAATAATTGTTTCTTCCCAGCGCCATATATCCTGCAATTCCAGCTCTGAATCTTTCGTTAAAGAAGTGAGTATAGGAGATATTTGCTTTATAAACGATTGGAATTTTTGCATCTTTTCCTGTATAATTGATGGTAGGGATCTGATACTGTGAAAGTGAAGGAACCGTTCCGTAGTCATTTCTATAACTGTTGAAATCCGGGAACGGAACATCTTTACCCCTTACATCCACTGTAGCCAGATGATTTCCATCGAATACAAGGTTGTTAATGATCATATAGTTGTTGATATCTGAAGAGAAAATTCCTGCCCCGAATTTTACAAAATCTTTATTCCCTTCATTGATATTCCAGTCAAACTGAAATCTCGGCTGAATGACAAAAGACTTGATCTGGTTATCCGTTCTGATCCCCATTTCGTCATAAAGCTTCTGATTGAATTGAGCTTTCGGATATCCTCCATAGTCGAATCTTAATCCTGCCATGAAATCCAGGCCTGTGGCTATTTTAGTTTGAATCTGTCCGTATATTCCTGCATTCCAGATACTGGATTTTACAGACGGGTCCTCCACCAAAGGAACTTCCCTGTAGAATCGGTAAGGGGTAAGATTGGCAAAATTTGTCATTCCCTGGAACTGGAATCTTCCGTTTACCTCACTTCCGTAGATGGATTTCGATCTGGTGTACATAATGTCTGCACCAAAAGTATATTTAATCTTATCTGTGTTATAATACAAGTTATCTACAATCTGGAATACATTATTTCTAAAACCTTCCTGACCGAAACGGTGTCCTCCGATCTGGATATTGGTAGATCCAACACTAGAAGCTACTCCTTCCACAACAGCTCTCGGAACCGGATGTCCCAACTCATTGTTTTGGTAGCTGTCCTGGAAGGTATATAAATACTGTGCTTTTAATTCATTCGTGATATTTGGTTTAACGTTTGTTCTTAAAGTCAGGAGCAAGCTGTTATCCAGGTTTTTATCATTTCCATAAGATTCAAAGAAATTGATATTGGTATTATCACCAAGACCGTTTTTATTAAGATCGTAAGTAAAGTTATTTCTAAGCGTCAACAAGTTTTTTTCATTGATCTGCCAGTCTAAACGAAGGAATCCTGCATCTGAATTTCTTACTTTGTCAAAACTTCCGAACTGCGGGGTATTTCCTACCCCATATTTTGACCTTGCAATATCTAAAAACTGGTTCAGGGTCTGAGTGGTTGTATTAAATCTCTTCTCATCATCTGGGGACTTGATATCCGCAATGATCAGTGGTCTTGAATCCAGCTGGTGATCCCACGCCACAAAGAAGTGCAGTTTATTTTTAATAATCGGTCCGCCCAATGAAAATCCGAACTGGGAAGTAGAGAAATCATTCTCTCTTTTGTTTCCTCTGATATCATACGGACTGGACAGCCAGTTTGTTCTTAAATATTCCCAGGCACTTCCTGAAAATTTATTCGTCCCGGATTTGGTAACGGCACTTACCGTACCTCCACCGCTTCTTCCCAGCGTTACATCATACTGATTGGTGGTAATTTTAAACTCTCGGACAGCTTCAATAGAAATAGAAAACGGGGCACCACTTCTGCTGGTTGTGGATCCTGCCGAGGTTGGATTTTTAGCTGTCATCCCATCAATCGTAAAGTTGGTCGAAGACCCCAGCTGGCCGGAAAGGTTCCCTCCTTTTCCACTTAGCGGGGAAAGCTCAGTAAGGTTGGTAAAGTTTCTTCCGTTTACCGGGAGCATGCTGATGTTCTTTGCTGAAATAGCTGTAGCCGCTCCGAGGTTTCCGATCTTGTTTTTCAGGTTTCCGGTAACAACCACTTCTTCTATCTGCTTTTCGCTGCCGCCCAGGCTCATATTGACGGTCACCTGATCTCCAAAATTGACGTTATACCCTTCTTTCTTTTCCTCATTCACCATAACCGTATAAGGCCCGCCCAAAGGGATTTCTTTGAAAATGTATTCCCCTTTCGAGTTGGTCTCCGTTTCCGTCCTGAACCCTGTAGACTCGTTCACGATCGTTACTTTCACTTTTTCCTGAGCAGTGCTGCCCAGCCCGGTTACTTTTCCCACAATAGAGGCCTGCGTAGTCTGCGCATAAGCCAGTGTTCCAAATCCCAAAAACAATAATCCTAGTACAATCTTTACTTTTCTCATCTCTTCAAATTAGATGTGCAAAGGTATTTTGACTTTCTCCACTACCTGTTTAAGGGAGTTTTAACAAATTTTCAATTAAATCATAACGTTATGTTAAATTAATTTAAACAAGTGTTTTAAAATAAAGATAATCAGCAGCTTATTGCATATTACAGTATTTTAATATGTCTATAATATTTAATTATGGTATTTTTTAATGAAATTAGTTTAGCTATTTTTGCTCAAAAGATAGAAAACAATGCCTGAAAACATACAGCAAAAAATAGAACAGCTCCGGAAAGAGCTTCACCAGCATAACGAAAACTACTACCTTCTTGATGCAGCCACCATCTCTGATTATGATTTTGATATGCTGCTGGAAGAGCTTCGTGACCTGGAGGCAAAACATCCGGAATTTTATGATGAAAATTCGCCTACCGTACGTGTAGGAGGCGGGATCACCAAGGTTTTCCCAACCATTCAGCATAAGTTCAGAATGTATTCCCTGGATAATTCTTATGATTTTGATGATCTTGAAGACTGGGAGAAAAGAATTATCAAGACGATCAATGATCCGGTGGAATTCGTAGCAGAGCTGAAATATGACGGTGCTTCTATTTCTATCCTGTATGAAAACGGAAAGCTGGCTCAGGCTGTAACACGTGGTGATGGCTTCCAGGGAGATGAAATTACTGCCAACGTCCGAACTATTTCGGATATCCCTCTTACTTTAAAGGGTGATTTTCCTGCTTATTTTTTTATGAGGGGTGAAATTTATCTGACCCGTAAAAACTTCGACAAGATCAATAAACTGCGTGAAGAAGAAGGGCTGGACCCTTTCATGAATCCAAGAAATACAGCCAGCGGAAGTTTAAAAATGCAGGACAGCGGCGAGGTAAGAAAACGCGGACTGTCATCCGTACTTTACCAGTTTATTTCCGAGGAAGTTCCTGCACAGAGCCACTGGGAACTGCTTCAGAAGGCCCAAAGCTGGGGTTTTAAGACTTCACAGCAGGCCAAACTCTGTAAAACAATGGATGAGGTAAAGGAGTTCATCAGTTTCTGGGATACTGAAAGGCATAACCTTCCTTTTGAGATTGACGGAATTGTTTTAAAAGTCAATTCTTTGCAACAGCAGAGACAGCTTGGCTACACAGCAAAATCACCAAGGTGGGCTATGGCTTATAAGTTTAAAGCCGAAAAGGTAGAAACCCAGCTTCAGACCGTAACTTACCAGGTGGGAAGAACCGGTGCCATTACTCCGGTAGCTAATCTGAAACCGGTTTTACTGGCCGGAACGATCGTGAAAAGAGCTTCTCTTCACAATGAAGATATCATTAAAAAACTTGACTTGCACGAACACGATTTTGTTTATGTGGAAAAAGGCGGTGAAATTATCCCGAAAATTGTAGGCGTCAATACTGAAAAAAGAACCGAAGAGAGCAAGGAAATAGAATATATCAAACACTGCCCTGAATGTGGTACCGAGCTTGTAAAAATAGAAGACCAGGCCATCCATTTCTGCCCGAATGACCTGCACTGTCCGCCTCAGGTCGTGGGAAGAATGATCCATTACGTTTCCAGAAAGGCCTTGAACATCGAAAACCTGGGGAGCGAAACTATCGAACAGCTTTATAGAGAACGGTTAATTGAAAATCCGGCTGATTTTTATGCTTTAACGAAAGAGCAGATCCTTCCGCTGGAAAGAATGGCAGAAAAATCTGCACAGAATATTATTTCGGGGATTGAAAAGTCGAAAGAAATTCCTTTTGAAAAGGTCCTTTACGGAATCGGAATCAAGCATGTGGGAGAAACTGTGGCCAAGAAGCTGGTGAAAAATTTCGCCACTATTGATGAACTTAAGGCCGCCACTGTAGAGGAACTCTGCCAGGTGGAAGATATTGGTGCCAAGATCGCAGTAAGCATCGTGGAATTCTTCAGCAACCCGGAAAATATCCTGATGATCGAACGCCTGAAATCTTACGGTGTACAGCTTGAAAAAGGAGAAAGTACGAATGAAGTTTTATCTAATGTTCTGGAAGGAAAGACATTCCTTTTCACAGGAAAATTATCTTTGTTTACCCGGGAGCAGGCGGAGGAAATGGTGGAAAAGCATGGCGGAAAGAATATTTCTGCGGTCTCTAAAAACCTCAATTTCCTTGTGGTAGGCGAAAAGGCCGGAAGCAAGCTGAAAAAAGCCCAGGATATCGGAACCATTACCATTTTGGATGAACAGGAATTCCTGGATCTGATAGAGAAACAGTAATGCCTTAACAAATAAAAAATAAACCATTGGGATTGTATCTCAATGGTTTATTTTTTTGGTATGATAGCGTTGAATTGTGATCATAAACTAAACAGATGCCATAGATTCATAAAGCCTGGAATATTTTTTTATCTCGCTTGGTATTTAAAATTCCGTTCAACGGCTTTAGCCAAAATTCAATTATTCCGAAAGTATAATGGTTTATTAAATAACCATCTTTTCCCGGCGTATTTCAACAATTCAATCATATTTAAAACAAAATAAAATTAACATAAAATCAATATTTAAATAAATTATTTAAATAAAAACAAACAAAATAAACATTATATAAAATAATAAAAATTAAAAAGTAATTATTTTTCATAATATAATTTTTCATATATTTATCAAAACAAATAATCACTTAACCATGAAAAAACTTTACTTTTTTGTGCTCTTTCTGGCACACTTATTTGTCACAGCCCAGATTGTCAACATTCCGGATCTGCAATTTAAGGCCAAACTTCTTTCCGGAACGGCTATCAACCATATAACACAGGACCTTGCAGGCAATTGGATACCTATGGACCTTAATAACGATGGGGAAATACAGGTTTCCGAAGCTGCCAACATCAGGAATATCACGATCTACAGTTCAAATGGCAGCCCGTTCCAGATTTCCTCCATAGAAGGCGTAAAGTCTTTTACCAATCTGGAATACCTGGATGTATCCGACAGTCCCAGCCTTCTTTCCGTAGACATCAGCGGTATGCAAAAAGTAAAACTGGTAAGTTTTGAGAATAATATCAACATGTCTTCTGCCAATTTTACGGGATGCCCCCTTCTGGAAAACATTAATGTATCCAATTCCGCAATTGTCAACCTGGATATTTCCAACCTTCCCAAAATGAATATCCTTACCTGTAACGGAGGGAAGCTGCAAACGATCAACTATGCCGGAAGTACAACCATGAAATACCTTCTGTGCAGTGACAATGAAATTTCCAGTATTGATGTAAGTTCACTTGTGGATCTGTACAGCTTTAATATTACAGGGAATTTATTAACGAGCCTTGACGTAAGCAATCTGACAAAGCTTGAAACCCTGAACTGCCCAGCCAATCAGCTTACTTCGATCAACCTTCAGAATACTCCTAAATTAAAATACCTTGAAGCCAGCTTTAATAACCTTTCTACTTTAAATTTAAGCCAAAGTCCGGCTTTAAATTATCTGAGGATCATCAACAACCAGCTTAGCAGCATCGATCTTTCCAATGTTCCTTTGCTGCAGACACTTTTCCTCAATAATAATCAGCTGACTTCTCTGGATATCAGCCATAACACGGTTCTGAACACATTCAGCGCTCCCAACAATAATTTACAGAAGATATTGATGAAGAACGGCAGAATGACCTCGGGTATGTATCAGAACAATCCCAATTTAAGCTATATCTGCTGTGATGATTCTGAAATTAATCAGACCATAGCTTACAATAATTCAAATGGTTATAATAACATAACTGTAAATTCTTACTGCTCATTCACTCCCGGCGGAACTTTCTATACCATTCAGGGGAATACAAAATATGACCTTAACGGAAATGGCTGTGATCCGGCCGATCAGAATAAGGCATTTCAGAAATTTAATGTTACAGGAGGCGGAACTTCGGGAAGCATTGTAAGTAATAATTCGGGAAACTATTCTATTCCGGTGCTGGCAGGAGCTCATACCATCACTCCGGTTCTTGAAAACCCTGCTTACTTCAGCATTTCACCAGCCTCTTTCACTGCTAATTTCCCGACAATGGCAAGTCCGTTGACCCAGAATTTCTGTATCACAGCCAACGGATCCCACCCGGATCTTGAGGTTGTAATTATTCCATTGGATTCTGCAGTACCGGGATTCAATTCAGATTATAAAATTGTTTACAAAAACAAAGGTACTACCATGCAGTCCGGAACCGTTGGATTCAGCTATAATGACAGTATTATGGATTTCGTAAGCTCTACCGTTACGCCTGATGCTCAATCTACCGGAAACCTTACCTGGAATTTTACGGGTCTCCTGCCTTTTGAAACAAGAGAAGTTAAAGTTAAATTCGAGCTGAATACCCCAACCGATACTCCACCGGTAAATGATGGAGATATTCTGAACTATACCGCACAGATCAATGGAGCTCCGGATGATACACCGACAGACAATATCTTTACCCTGAACCAGACCGTCGTGAACTCTCTGGATCCGAATGATAAAACCTGTCTTGAAGGAACAATGATCGCACAGACGCTGGTAGGAGATTATGTTCATTACCTGATCCGCTTTGAAAACCAGGGAACTGCCAATGCCAGAAATATTGTTGTGAAAGATGTAATTGACGCTTCAAAATTTGATATTTCTACTCTCACTCCTTTACATGCAAGCCACAGTTTTGTAACGAGAATGACCGGAAATACTGCTGAATTTATTTTTGAAAATATACAGCTCCCGTTTGACGATGTCAATAATGATGGATACATCTCCTTCAAGATCAAAACAAAATCTACACTAAATATGGGAGATGCATTCAGCAATACGGCCAATATTTATTTTGATTATAATGCTCCGATCATTACCAACACTTACACCACTACGGTAAGAAATGTGCTGGCAGTTTCTGAAACCAAAACAGGCAAGGACAATGTGAGTATCTATCCGAATCCGGTACAGGATATTCTTTACATTAAATGCGGTGAGGAAATTATCAAAGCTGAAATTTATGATGCTTCCGGAAGAATTCTGAATAGCACAGGTGTAAAAGCCAATGCTGTAAATGTAGCCGACTTGGCTAAAGGAAACTATATCATCAGGCTGTTTACAAAAGACAAAACGATGATTCAAAAATTCATTAAACAGTAAACTAATAACATGATCTATATCTGCAGGGCTGTAATTTTTTACAGCTCTGTTTTATGAATTTAAAGGAAATTCAATAACAATATTTATATCCTCATCTGTGAAAGCAAAAAGGTTTTCCAGACAGATTAAATGTATTGAACGTATTTCTCCTCATTCTCTCATTTATAAATAAACCAAACATGAATCTACCTTTTTTAGAATCTCAAATACCTGAGATGATTCATCCACAAATGGATGTGATCGTAGAGGATATCAAAGAATATTATAAAACCGAAATTTTCAATATATCAAGTGAAAACACAAGGCTTTATGGTGACCATATGTCAACCGGCGCCCTGTATTCATCATACATACACCCTTTGGGTGATATTGAGAAAGTGAAGGCTGTTAGCCGGTATTATTGTTATTGGGCCTTGATTGACGATCAGTTTTTTGATAATTCCGTTGACCTTGGCCATATTATTCAAACATTTGAAGGGTTTCAGGCCGCACTGAATGAAGCTCCCGAAATTGAAAAAACATTTCTTCCTATCCGTGAATTCTGTTCAAGAACCGACTGGACTATGGAAGTAAAAGATATATTCAGAAAGGAAATGAACAGGTACCTGCAAAGCGTACTGAAATTACGCACCATAGAAGTACAGATGAAAACAGTTTCCTTTGAAGAATATCTCTCACTCAGAGCTTTCGATGTTGCTATGAACGTCATATTTTCCCTGACATGGTATACTCAGGATGATATGCCACCATCTTTGTATTATAGTGGTGAATTTGAAAAAATCTTTGAGTATGGAGGTATTAGCATAGGGCTTTTGCTCGATTTGTATACATTAAAGGCCAAAAAGAAAGAGATCAGAAATTATGCCCATGCTATTCGAATTATCCAAAGGGTTGAAAATTGCAAAGAGGAAGAAGCAATCAGTAAAGGAGTTCGTCTATTCTATGAATACAACGCTAAACTGAAAGAAGAGTTCAGCCGTTTAGAGGCAAAATATCCGGCTGCAATACAATATTTCAGGTATATTCAATCTGGCTCGGTCAGATACTGCAATGAAAGCAGGGAAATCCGGTATAAGCAGGTTGATGATATCGATGAAAATTTAGTTAAAGGCAGGACTGTACTATAAATATCACAAAGAAAAACAATAAAGAATTTCTTTATGCTTCCGGCAGCCTGAAATAAAAAGTACTTCCCTGGTTCGGGGCACTTTTTACGCCTATTTCACCGTTTTGTTTTTCAATGAAGTTTTTAGAAATAGCAAGGCCGAGGCCGGTTCCGTTCTGCTGTTCTCCGGGAACCTGAAAATAGCGGTCGAAGATCTGGCGGTGGTATTTCTCATCGATCCCGCTTCCGGTATCGGTAATGCTGAACTGGATCATTGAATCCAGCTTTTCTACCCTGATCTCAATATTTTCATCCTGGAAAGAATGTTTTACCGCATTGGTCAGGAAATTATTAATCACCCATACCGTCTTATCAAAATCTGCATTCACCCAATCATTCTCACCTACCAGATATTCAATATTGATTGGAATATTTTTCTGTTCTGCCAGCTTTTCAACATTTTTTACGGCGGCCTGTACCATCTCTTTTGGTGAACATTTTTCAATGGTCAGCCTGATATTTCCGGTTTCCACCTGGGAAAGGTTCAGAAGTTCTCCGGTGATATTCAGCAGTCTCTGACCATCATCATTGATGCTTTTCAGCAGTTCTTGCTGCTGGTCATTCAACGCTCCGAATTTTTGGTTACCGAGTAGCTGAACACCCATTTTTATAGCAGAAATAGGGGTTTTTAATTCATGCGAAATCGTAGCTATAAAATTGGTTTTGGCAAAATCAAGTTCTTTAAAAGGAGTTATATTCCTGAGGAGAATCACTTTCCCGATATATCTGGTTTCTTTTTCACCCGTTTTTACGATATTGATGGGAATAATATCCTGTTCAAAATAATTTTCCTTATTATCCCGGACAATTTTAATAGGTTCTTTCACCGGATAATCGATATTTTTAAGCAGTTCCCGCATAAGATCATTATTGACAGCCACCTCATGAGCCGTTTTGCCAATGATTTCTTCTTTACGGAGATTGGTGATCTTCAATGCCTCATCATTGATCATGTAGATAAAGTGATTTTCATCCAGCCCGATCACTGCATCATGCATATTATTCACCAGTGTTTCGATCCGTTTTTTATCCATCAGCTGTTTCGAAAGGCTGCTGCTTTCGTATTCCTGAAGCTTTTCCGCCATGGTATTAAAAGAATCCGCAAGGCTGTTAAATTCCTCACTTCCTTTGAAATGTACCCTTTCGTTATAATTTTTAGCTGCAATCTGCCGGATACTGAATGTAAGCTGATTGATAGGCTCCGCAATGGTCTGAGGCAGGTTAAATAGAAGAATAAAGGCAATCAGGAAACAAACCGTTCCCAGACTGACGATCCAGAAAGTGGCATTTTCAGCAGTAATAATAGCAATATCACTTTTCCTTTCAATCCCTTTCATATTCAGGGACATGATTTTAGCCAGGTCTTCACGGATCAGTTTTTCTTTTTCATGAGAAGGCTGTTTCAGGTAGCTGTTGAAATGAAGATTCAGGCTTTGGGTAGCTTCCTTTTCACCAAATTCGGTAAGGTTTTTCTCCTGAAGCTTATTATTTTTCTGAAAATCCGAAACGGCAACGGCACTGTCCGTGCTTATTTTATCTAAAGCAAGGAGCATATTTTTGGAAAATTCCAGGCTGTTGTAATTGGCGGTAAGTATCTTTTCCGTATCGGATTTCAGTTTATTGATATAGACGGATCCGATCACTGACATAAGAACGATCAGTAAGAATAGAAGACCTACGCCTAAGGTAAGTTTTGTTTTAAGTTTCATTATTTTTAAGATAAAATAATAATATCTATCTGCTTTTCATTCAGTCTGTTCATCAGTGTATAAATCCAGCTGTAGCCTGAAATACGCTGCCAGAGCTTTGCGTGGGGCTTACCGATACAGACTGTCGTGATATTATGGGCAATTACGTAGTCCAGAATTCCTTTATGGACGCTGCTTTCTTTTATCCGGATCACTTTTGCCCCCAATTCCTGTGCTAAATTAAAATTATTAATCAGATATCGCTGCTTGTCGAGGGCTATTTTTTCAGGATTCTCTGATGGCTTCTGAACATATAAAACGGTCCACGGGCTATTGTAATAACTTGCCAGACGGGCCGTTTTCCGGATGATATTTTTAGCAATTTTTTCATTACTGCTGATGCATGCAAGAAATTTGATCGGTTTAAAGTTTTCTGTCTTGATCTCCGTTTCTACCTTTCTTTCCACGTGGGCAGCTACCTCTTTCAAAGCAAGCTCCCGAAGCTGCAGGATATGTCCGCTCTGAAAAAAATTGGTAAGCGCTGTCTGGATTTTTTCCTTTTTATAAATCTTTCCTTCTTTCAGTCGGGTTAAAAGTTCATCGGCGGTAAGGTCTATATTAACCACCTCATCAGCAAGACTCAGAATTTTATCAGGAACACGTTCAGCCACTTCTATTCCTGTAATATTTTTAACCTCTTCATTCAGGCTTTCGATATGCTGAATATTCATGGCACTGATAACATTGATCCCGTTATCAAGGATTTCCAGCACGTCCTGCCATCTTTTTTTATTTTTCGAACCTTCTACGTTGGTATGAGCCAGTTCATCTACCAACACAACTTCAGGATGTTCATTAATGATAGTCTGGAGATCCATTTCTTCCAGACTTTTGCCTTTATAGAAAACAGATCTTCTCGGTATTGCGGGGATTCCTTCCGTAAGGGCTACTGTTTCTTCCCGGCCGTGGGTTTCTATATATCCGATCTTTACGTCAATGCCGTTACGCAGCAGGGACTGTGCCTCCTGAAGCATCCGGAAAGTTTTTCCTACGCCTGCACTCATTCCGATATAGATCTTGAATTTTCCTTTGCGGGACTTCTGGATCAGTTCTAAAAAATGTTTTGCTGATGACATTGATTCTTCATTTAATTATTTTAAAACCACAAAAGTTTTTTTAACACGTAGAATGCATAAGTAAGTTACGATTATTGAGATCTTTTTTAAACCACCCCGTCAAAAATTCTTTGAATTTTCGCCACCCCTCCAAAGGAGGGGAATTTTGATCCGACGAATTTTTGTAGAATGATACCTCCGATTTCTTAGAACTTAAGTGAAATTTAATCTTAAACTTTAAATATTAAACTTCAAATAACTTAAGTATTAAAAACTTTTGCAACTTTTGTGGTTAATTATATTGTTTTTCACTCTCCATTTTTTTTAAAACCAGGCGGCCAGGCTTGTTGTAATGAAAAAATTCCCTTGTTTCATTTCATCATTTTTCACAAAAATGGCATCTTTGGAAGTAAACCCTCTCGCTTCTGTACGGAATACTACATTCTTCAGAATGGCATAATCTACATTCAGGGAATACCCGAAGGTTTGGAAGCCATTGGGCGTTTTGGTACTGATGATCACTCCATTTTTATCGTTATAATATTCCAGCCTTCCTGCCAGTGCCCATTTGCTGTCAAGCTGGTATTTCATTAAAAGGTTTGGAGTATACCAGATGTTATAGCTGCTGCTTCCTTTTTCTTTCTGCTCTGCCCCAATATCGAACCCAAGCAAAGCTGAGAATCGATCTGTCAGCTGAAAATTTCCGTAAAGATCATGGAAATACCTCATCCTTTTTTCAGCTTTCGATTTGTCGTTTCCTATGAATGAGCTGCTGTTCAGGGTAATTTTTTCTGTCGGTTTGTAGGTTACCTGATGTCCAAAAGAAATAGTCTGGTTTCCTTCCGGTTTTGCAATACGCTGCCATCCGTTAAGGACCAGCCCGCTAAGAAACCATTTTCCGTTGTCTGAGGTATATGAAATTTTGGCTCCGGTCTCAAAATAAGGTGAGTTTTCAGCAGCAAGACTTCTTGTCAGGTTTACGTTATCTTTTCCAATGGCACTCTCCCAGCCGATATGGGAGGGCATAATTCCCGCATCGATCCATAAATTTTTAGTCTTTGAAATTCTCACTCCTATATTCGCTTCATTCACGTAGCGTAATGCTTCCTGTTCCGCAGCCATATTGTCCTGTGCATAGGTTCCGGCCATTAAAGCGACATTGGCGCGGAGATTTTCACTCTGATAATTTGCTTTTACCAATCCTAGATTCAGATTAAGCTCATTATGTCTGTTGTAAGAATATAAAAAGTTCTGACGGAGATGATTAGCAGGCTCATTAAAATCATAAGTATAGAAAAGTTCTGCATAGGCAGAAAAAGTCACTTTATTTTCTGTTTTTAATGAATCTGATGATTGTGCTTTTGGGAAAAAGATCCCGAATAATATGGCACTGGTAATGATATATTTTTTCACGGTGATGGCTGGATTATTTTAATTGATCCAAAGCGATATTAAGCTTCAGTACATTTATTTTTGACGGACCTAAAAGTCCTAGAAAAGGTTTCTCTGTTTGATTTTTTACTAAATCTCTTAATTTTTCCTCAGAAATATTTCTTATCTGGGCTATTTTCTTTACCTGATACAAGGCACCTTCTTCAGAAATATCTGGATCCAGGCCGCTTCCGCTCGCTGTAACCAATTCTACAGGAACTTTTGCATTCCCCATTCCCGGATGAGTCATTTTTAAGGTATCTATTCTTTTCTGTACGGTTTGCAGGTATTCTTCGTTGCTAGGTCCTTTATTGCTTCCACCACTTCCCGCGGCATTGTAATTAACCGATGAAGGACGTCCGTGGAAATATTTTTCTGATTTAAATTCCTGCCCGATATTGGCGTAGAATTTCTGTCCGTTTTGAGTAATGATCTCTGCATTTCCTTTTGTAGGCAATACTTTTGAGCCTCCATACACAACAAGCAGATAAATTCCGGTGACAGCCAGCATTACCAGAGTAAGTCTGAATGCTGTAACAATATGATTTTTCATTTTTTAAAATTTTAATAGAATAAACTGATCAGTAAATCAATAATTTTGATGCCGATGAACGGAACAATAACGCCGCCTAATCCATAAATTAAAAGGTTTCTTCTTAATAATGCACTGGCACCGATCGGCTTGTAAGCAACTCCTTTTAAAGCCAGCGGAATAAGGAATGGAATGATCACGGCATTGAAAATAACGGCTGATAATATAGCAGTTTCCGGGCTGTGAAGATTCATGATATTCAGTTTCTGAAGTGAGGGAATGAATGTGATAAACAGTGCCGGAATAATGGCAAAATATTTAGCAACATCATTTGCAATACTGAAGGTTGTCAGGGTTCCGCGGGTCATCAGCAGCTGTTTTCCGATCTCTACAATCTCGATGAGTTTCGTAGGGTCGTTATCAAGATCCACCATATTTCCGGCTTCTTTTGCGGCCTGTGTTCCGCTGTTCATGGCTACCCCTACATCGGCCTGGGCCAAAGCCGGGGCATCATTGGTCCCGTCTCCCATCATAGCGACCAGCTTTCCTTCCTGCTGTTCTTTTTTGATGTAGTTCATTTTGTCCTCAGGCTTAGCTTCGGCAATGAAATCATCCACGCCTGCTTTTTCAGCAATGAATTTTGCAGTCAGAGGATTATCTCCGGTTACCATTACCGTTTTTACCCCCATTTTTCTCAGTCTCTGGAAACGTTCCTGAATTCCTGTTTTAATGATGTCCTGAAGCTCAATCACTCCCCATACTTTTTCATTTACACTGACAACAAGAGGAGTTCCTCCATTTTCAGAAATTTTGGTAACAGCATCCTGGGTTTCTTTCGGGAAAATGTTCCCGGCTTTTTCAGTCAGTTTTTTTATCGTGTCATAAGCTCCTTTTCGGATTCTTGTATCTTCAAAATCGATTCCTGAAGTTCTCGTTTCTGCTGAGAAATCAATGTAGACGGGATTCGGAACCAGAAGATCTTCTGATTTCAGCTGACTTAATTCTATAATGGATTTTCCTTCCGGCGTTTCATCGGCTACTGAACTTAATGCAGAAGCTTTAATAAAATCCGGCAGTCTGACTCCGTCCGCAGGGTGAAATTCCGTTGCTTTACGGTTTCCAATGGTGATGGTTCCTGTTTTATCCAAAAGCAACACATCAATATCTCCGGCAGTTTCTACTGCCTTCCCACTTTTAGTAATTACATTCGCTCTCAAAGCTCTGTCCATTCCTGCGATCCCGATTGCAGAAAGCAGACCTCCAATGGTTGTGGGAATCAAACAAACGAAAAGTGATATAAATGCCGCAATGGTAATGGGAGTCTGCGCATAGTCTGCAAAAGGTTTTAATGTAAGGGTAACAATAATAAAGGTCAGGGTAAATCCAGCCAGAAGTATGGTTAATGCAATTTCATTAGGTGTTTTCTGTCTTGATGCTCCTTCTACAAGGGCAATCATTTTATCTAAAAAAGACTCTCCGGGTTTGGTGGTCACTTTCACTTTTATCCTGTCTGAAAGTACTTTTGTCCCTCCGGTTACAGAACTTTTATCTCCACCGGATTCACGGATCACGGGAGCACTCTCTCCGGTGATGGCAGATTCATCAATGGTAGCCAATCCTTCAATAATTTCTCCGTCCATAGGAATCTGATCTCCTGTTTCGCAAAGGAAAATATCCCCCAACTTCATGTCCGCAGACATTTTAAGGATAGTTTCTACCTGAAATCCTGGTTTGTTCTCCAAAATTACTTTAGCAGGAGTTTCTTCACGGGTTTTTCTGAGGGTATCTGCCTGAGCTTTTCCCCTGGCTTCTGCAATGGCTTCTGCAAAATTGGCAAACAGAACGGTAAAGAATAATATGATGAATACAGTAAAGTTATAGGTAAAGCTTCCCTGTGAACGGTCACCTGTAAGACTGAAAAGGCTTACGATAAACATGACTACAGTTCCGACTTCCACCAGGAACATTACAGGATTTTTAAACATAATTTTCGGATTCAGCTTGACGAAGGACTGCTTGATCGCTTCGTTCACCAAATCTCTTTGAAACAATGTCTGGGATTGATTTTTCATTTTTTTGAAAGGATTATATAATTGTCAATCAACAACAACCATTAAGAATTTGATTAAAACGGTAAGGAGTGGAAATGGATAATATTTTCAGGTGAATGTTTGATGAGACTGGTTTCCTGATATTTTAATCTTCCTAATGGCTGACTATTGATTTTAATTTTAAATATTATTTAGAGAAATACTGAATCTGTTCTGCAATAGGTCCTAATGTAAGGGCCGGGAAGAAAGACAGGGCTGCTATTAGAAGAATTACCGCCAGCGTCATAAAACCGAAAGTGGCTGTATCTGTTTTCAGGGTTCCCGAGCTTTCAGGAATGAATTTTTTCTGTGCTAATAATCCGGCAATTGCTATTGGTCCTATGATCGGAATAAATCTGGATAAGAGCAATACAATTCCTGTTGAGATATTCCACCAAGGGGTATTGTCGCCAAGTCCTTCAAATCCGGAACCGTTGTTTGCTGAAGAAGAAGTGAACTCGTACAGCATTTCACTGAACCCATGGAAACCTGGGTTGTTCAATGTCTTAGCTCCAAATTCCGGCAGATAGGCAGTTAACGCTGTTCCTACAAGTATTAAGAATGGATGGAACAAAGCCACAATCATTGCGATCTTCATTTCCTTAGCCTCTATCTTTTTACCCATGAATTCCGGCGTTCTTCCTACCATCAGTCCACTGATGAATACAGCAAGAATAATGAAGATGAAATAATTCAGGATTCCTACCCCGCAGCCTCCGTAGAAGCAGTTGATCATCATGGCCAGCAGCTCGTTCATTCCTGAAAGCGGCATGGTGCTGTCGTGCATGGCATTTACAGAACCGGTTGATATTACCGTTGTTGCAATACTCCAATATCCTGAAGAAGCACTTCCGAAACGGATTTCTTTACCTTCCATAGCCCCAAGGCTGCTGTCTGCACCCATTTGGGTAATAAGAGGGTTGCCATTGGTTTCATTGATAATATTAGGAACGGCAAGCGCCAGAAAACCGACGGTCATTACGGTAAAAATTACCCATGACAGTTTTCTCTTTTTGAGGTAAAATCCTAAGGCGAAGACCAATGCAAACGGAATGATCATCTGAGTGACCATTTCAGTTATATTCGTTACATAATTCGGGTTTTCAAGCGGGTGTGCTGAATTCGCGCCAAAGAAACCACCTCCATTGGTTCCCAAATGTTTGATTGCCACAAAAGCGGCTACAGGCCCTCTGGACACATCAACTTTCTGTCCTTCCAACGTTGGGATATGATCTTTCCCTTCAAAAGTCATCGGACTTCCATTAGCAGAAAGGATCAGAGCAACGAGGATACTGATCGGAACAAGTATTCTGACTACAGATTTAGTAAAGAAATCATAGAAATTCCCTAACTCTGTTGTTGTTTTATCTTTAAAAGCCTTGAAAAGAACAGCCATAGCAGCCATTCCGGTAGCTGCGGTTACAAACTGCAGGAACATCAGATAAAGCTGACTTAAATAACTTACTCCCGTTTCTCCCGAATAATGCTGAAGATTACAGTTCACCAAAAAGGAAATGGCTGTATTAAAAGCAAGATCCGGAGACATATTGGGATTTCCGTCAGGATTCAGCGGAAGCCACGACTGGTTCATCAGGATCAGGAATCCTATAATGAACCAAACCAGATTGATCGTCAGCATGGCATACATATTCTGTTTCCAGGTCATCTGACGGGCCGGATTGATTGCCGATATTTTATAAATTAATTTTTCAACAGGTTCAAAAACAGGATCTAAAAAGGTCTTTTTGTACCCGTATACATTAGCAATATATTTTCCAAGAAATATTCCAATGACTAATGTGATCACAAACATGACTATAACGCCTAGAATTTCTGTATTCATGACCGGTTAAAATTTTTCAGGTTTTATCAGAACATAGCAGATATACACAAAGGCCAGAACTGAAAGAAAAAATAAACTCCACATAGCTCTATATTTTATCAAAAAATTCAACGGATTTATAGAGAAGCCAGAACATCACTGCAAAAAGCAGGATTAAACCAATAAGCATCATATACAAATTATCAGGATTAAAAGAGTAAGAATTACATACGATACCATCAGCCGACTGAAGACGGCATGCTCACGTTTTTTGAACGTTTTTCTTGAAATTGTCATTTTTAAAATATTTTATTTGAAACCTATAGGCCAAAAGAAGGCCCATTGTTGTAATAAAACACTCAATCATTTAACAATCAATTAATTAAAACAAAACGTGCAATCATATAAAAATACAAAAGCCTATCATTTTGATAGGTTCATTTATTGAAATGATAGGGATCGAAAGTGAAAATGTGAATGGTGAATTTTGCTTCGCAAGTGAATGGTGAATGGTTAGCTTAGAATTCAAAGTAAAAATATGACTACTGGTGGCTTCGAGGGCTTCAGCCACCAGAAATTGGACGTTTATTCAATATTTCCGGAAACATTAAATTCAGACAATCAAGTATTCATCTTAACTCTTCCCAACCAGCAACATTCAACCAATAACTATCTTTAAACCAAATACTTTCAACTCAAAACACTAAACATTCAATTTTCAAACTCAAAACCCAAAACCCGGAACTCATTTACCTCAAACTGTATTCCTCCAGCTTGCGGTACAGCGTCGCAATGCCGATCTCCAGCAATCTTGCAGCTTCGGCTTTATTGCCTTTTGTATACTGAAGAACTTTCTGAATGTGTATTTTTTCAAGAGACCGGATGCTTAAAGAATCACTTTCAGGAATCGGTTTATCTGAATAATGCGGAAGGCTTTCTGTATCAAGGGTATTATTTTCCATTAAAATAAGGCTTCTTTCCACAGCATTTCTAAGTTCGCGGATATTTCCTTTCCAGTCGTTTTTTTCCAGGGTTTTATAGTAATCGGGACTCACCTGAAGATCGGAAAGGTGCAGTTTCCGGGAGAAAACATCAATGAAGTTTTTGGCCAGCACTTTCAGGTCTTCTTTTCTTTCCCGGAGTGGCGGAAGGTGGATTTCAAAAACATTCAGCCTGAAATAAAGATCTTCCCGGAAATGCCCCTGCTTTATTTCATCTTCCAGATCCCTGTTGGTCGCAGCAATAAGCCTGAAATCCGATTTAGAGACTTTTGTCTCGCCCATTTTAATAAACTCTCCTGTTTCTAAAACGCGGAGCAGTTTTGCCTGAAGATCTATAGGCATCTCTCCTATTTCATCCAGGAACAGAGTTCCTCCGTTAGCTTCTTCTATCAGACCTTTCTTATCCTTTACAGCACCTGTAAATGCTCCTTGCTTATGCCCGAAAAGCTCACTTTCCAGGATTTCTTTACTGAAAGCAGAACAGTTAATCGCTACAAAATTATTTTTCTTTCTCCCGCTTCCTTCATGGATGGCGTTCGCAAAGACTTCTTTTCCCGTTCCTGTTTCTCCGGTCAGAAGAACAGCTGCATCTGTTAAAGCCACTTTTTCGGCAAGCTTTTTAGACTGCAAAATTGAAGGCGAAGTTCCGATAATTTGTTCAAATCCTTTTGATATGCCGGTCTTCTGGACAATTTTAGAACGGTTATCCTTTACTTTTTCCAAAGCTTTATATACCAGCGGGATAATCTTCTCATTGTCGTCCCCCTTCACCAGATAATCATAAGCCCCGTTTCTCATCGACTGAACGGCATCGGTAATATTCCCGAAAGCAGTCATCAGAATAATTTCCAGGTGCGGATATTTGGTTTTGACAGATTTTACCAGCTCCACCCCGAAAGCATCAGGAAGGCGTACATCGCACAAAACGACATCAAAATCATACTGCTCAAGCATCGTCATTGCTGAACGTGCTGTTGAGGCTTCTTTTACGTTAAAATCTTCTTGGGAAAGGATCATTCCTAGTAATTTCAGGAGCTTGATCTCGTCATCGATGATCAGAATATTTCCGTGCATGGTGTGGTTTTTCGAAAACTATTGCAAACTTATTGAATTTATTTTGGAAAGAAGCTGATGAATATTGAATTAATAAATACCTTTTATACTGGAGAGTATTTCATCAGAACACTTGAATCGTCTTCATTTAGCTCCACATCAGGAATTTCTGTGAAGCCGATCTTTTGGTAAAGTCTATGTGCTTTGACATTCGTATTTTTGACTTCAAGATAGATTTCAATGTCTTTAAATTCTTTATTCGCTTCTTCTATAACCTTCTGAATCAGATGCCGACCTATATTTTTACCCTGATATTCTTCTTTAACATACATCTGGTAAATATTTCCTTTGTCATTTTCATCTTTAACAAAAGTGCAGATTCCAATGAGCTGATCTTCATTGAAAGCGCCCACTACAAATCTTTCTGTCAACTGATTTTCAATATCATATTCTATTCTGAATTTTTCAGTTTTTAACGCTTCCTTATAATCCGCGCAAAAAGATTCCGGGAATTTTTTTAAGCTTTCGAGCCTGATTGTTCTATAGATGGTACTTTCTTCGGGTAAAAGTTTTCGGTATTGAATATTCATTTTCATCTCAATTTGTAAAATAGTAATTACCGGATAGTTTTAGTACTTGATCATGTAAATAATGTTTTTATCTGATATAAATCAAAACTATAGATGCAATATTAAGGAAATTCGGGTTTGTTCTTTCCTGATTCCTTACATTTGTAAGGCATTCTGATTTATAGGAATGAAATGAGTTAGCTTATGATTGACAAAAGATACAAAGAAACGGTTCATACAGATAAAAACAACTACGAATATATCACCATTTCCAATGACGAAAATAAGGTAAGAATTTATACTTTAAAGAATGGCTTAAAGGTTTTTCTTGCCCAGAATTTCGATGCTCCGAGGATTCAGACATACATTCCTGTGAGAACCGGAAGCAATAACGATCCGGCTGACAATACAGGTCTTGCGCATTATCTTGAACATATGATGTTTAAAGGTACCTCAAAAATAGGAACTCAGAACTGGGAAAAAGAAAAGGAACTCCTTGACCAGATTTCTGCCCTATATGAGGAGCATAAAGCTGAACAGGCCCCTGATAAGAAGAAGGAAATTTATAAAAAAATAGACAGCATTTCACAAGACGCCAGTCAGTATGCCATCGCCAATGAATATGATAAGGCTATTTCTTCATTGGGAGCCAGCGGCACGAATGCCCATACCTGGTTTGATGAAACAGTTTATAAAAACAATATTCCTAATAACGAGCTTGAAAAATGGCTTAAAATAGAGAAAGAAAGGTTTTCAGAGATTGTGTTACGTCTTTTCCATACAGAGCTGGAATCGGTATATGAGGAATTTAACAGGGCGCAGGATAATGATTCAAGGCTTGTGAATTATGAGCTGATGAGCGCTCTTTTTCCAACCCATCCAAACGGCCAGCAAACGACGCTCGGGAAGCCCGAGCACCTGAAAAATCCTTCTATGAAGGCAATTCATAAATATTTTGACGAATATTACGTTCCGAATAATTATGCCATGGTTTTGGTAGGAGATCTGGATTTTGAGGAGACTATACAGCTTGTTGACCAGTATTTTGGAAGTATTCCCTACAAAGAGCTTCCGAAAAAAACGCCTGTGGTTGAACAGCCCCTAACTGAAATTGTAAAAAGGACAGTAAAAAGTCCTACCACTCCAAGGGTTCAGTTAGCATGGAGAACGGACAGTTATGGGACCAGAGAGGCTATGCTGGCGGATATTACAGCCAATATTCTCAGTAACAAAGGGGAAGCCGGCCTTCTTGACCTTAATATCAATCAGACGCAAAGAATGCTTTGGGCACAGGCATTCTCTGTCGGCCTAAAGCAATACGGATATTTTTCTATTATAGCTGTTCCAAAGGAAACACAGACTTTAGAAGAAGCAAAAGAAATGGTGCTGGAACAACTTGAATTAATCAAAAAAGGAGATTTTCCTGATTGGATGATTCCCGCCATCATCAGCGATTTTAAGCTTCAGCGTTTAAAAGGACTTGAAACAGCGGATGGACTGGCCACAAACCTTTATGATACCTACATCAAAGGAAGATCCTGGGAGCAGGAACTGAATGAGCTGGATGAATACCAGGCTTTCACCAAAGAAGATGTGGTCAATTTTGCCAATGCATTTTTTAAGGAGAATTATGTGGTGGTTGATAAAGAAAAAGGAGTAAATGACCAGTTGGTAAGAGTTGAAAATCCAGGAATTACCCCAATTAAAATCAACCGCGATGCCCAATCTGAATTTTTAAAGGAAATTACTGCTGAAAAAACAGAAGATATACAGCCGGAATTCATTGATTATAAGAAAGAAATTCTCACAGATACAGTAAAGGATAAAAAACTAAGTTTCGTCCGCAATAAATACAATGATATTGCCCAGGTACACTTTATTTTCCCTTTTGGAAGTGATAACGACAGGGATCTTGGAATTTCCACACAGCTTCTGCAGTACCTCGGAACTGAAGACCTTTCGCCCGAGGATTTGAAGAAAGAGTTTTTCAAAATCGGGATCAGCAATGATTTTAAAACAACCAATGACCAGCTTCTGATTTCACTCAGCGGGCTGGAAGAAAATATTGAAAAAGGAATTGCTCTTCTTCAGCACTGGATGTATGAGGTAAAACCTGATCAGGAAATCTATAAGCAGTTTGTAGAAACTGTTCTGGAAAACCGTCAGGCAACGAAAAAAGACAAGAACCGCATTATGACGGCACTGACCAATTATACAAAACTGGGCAGCTTCTCCCGCTATACCGATATTATTTCGAAAGAGGAACTTAAAGCTGGTCATGCAGAAGTGTTTACGGACAGGATGAAAAATCTTTTCAAATATCCTTACGAGGTATTTTTCTATGGAAAAGATCTTGAAAATTTTAAAAATTACATCGGAAAGTATGTAGAAAATGTGAGTTTTCAGATCCCTGAGCCTAAGCAATATCCGGAACCTGAAACCAGCGGCAATGTTTATTTCATGAATTATGACATGGTACAGATGGAAATGAGCAAAGTGGGAAGAGGACATGAGGTAAATACTTCAAACTTCGGAAAGATCAATGTTTTCAATGAATATTTCGGAAGAGGGCTTTCATCTATCGTTTTCCAGGAAATCCGTGAAAGCAAAAGTTTAGCCTATTCTGCCTATGTTTCCTATTCTGCAAATTCTGAACTGGGGCATCCTGATTATATCACTACTTACATCGGAACACAGCCGGATAAGCTCCAGATTGCTGTAAACACGATGAGCGAGCTGATGAATGAGCTTCCCGAAGTTCCCATCCAGTTTGAAAATGCTAAAAATGCAGCCCTGAAACAGATTGCATCAACCAGAATTACCCGGAACAATATATTTTTCAATACATTACGCCTGAAAAAACTTGGAATTTATCATGATTTCAGAAAAGACATTTATGCACAGATCGAAAATCTGAAATTTGAAGACCTTAAGGAATTCTACCAAACAGAGATTAAACCGATCCATTTTAACACAGCTATTATCGGCAAAAAAGAAAATCTCGACATGGAGGCTGTAAACCAGATGGGAGCCTTTAAAGAATTAACATTAAAAGAAATTTTCGGGCATTAATCTAAGAATATACTGAATAAAAAAAATCGAGAATAGTTCTCGATTTTTTTTATTGATATCTGGAAAAAGAACTGCGAAGGATTTCTTTCGCTTCTTTTTCTACATTCTGATATGAGTAAAAACCATAGATCGCATCAAAGCTTATATTTTCAAATCGGCTTTCAATCCTCTTAATTTCACTCAGAGGTAAAGGAATGCGGTTGGGATAGCTTCTCATGACGGCAAAATGTTTTAATGAGGGGGAAAGATACATTGTGTCACCGATTAACAGTGTTCCTTTTTCATTCATCCAAGGGATTTCAATAACAGAGCTGCCATCAAAATGACCGCCAATATTATGTATTTTAAGGCCGTTCCAAAGCTCTGTCTGATCACCGCTCCAATATTCTACAGAATTTCCTCCATTAACAACCCATTCTTTATCTTTTTCATGAATAAGAATTTGGCAGTCAAAAGTCTCTGCCCACATTCTCATGATGGAATAATAATGGGGATGCGAAAGGGCAATTTTCCTGAGTCCTCCTTTGGATTTAATAAACTCAATGACGCCTTCATCCAGCAAAGGAATACAGTCCCACATGATATTTCCGTTTTCAGAAATTACAAAAAGAGCCCGCTGGCCTATGGAAAACCTTGGATTTACCGTAAACTCATAGAGGTTATCGTTTATTTTTTTGATTTTAACGCTGTGCTTTTCCAACAGCTTATCGTGAGTGGTCCAGGATTGCCCGCTCTGTGGTACAGACTGCCGCTCATCTTCACAAATAATGCATACATTTCCGGGATAACTGTCTGGATATTGTGTTCCGCATTCCGTACACATTCTGAGGGTATTACTTTTCATAAGAAGTTTTTGTTAAAGTTACATAGATCAATACAATTGAAATTTATTTTTCAAGAGGAAAAATCTATATTTAATATTAAACTTCTTTACGGTTATGTCATCATACAATCCCCGTCACCATCCTGATACCGGGGATCAAATCCTTCAGGAAGATGTTGGATCAGAAGCTTGTGAAACATATATCTTCTCTCAAAATTACGTTCGTAGATCTTTGGGAATGTTTTAGATTCATCCAGCTTTTTATTAAGCTCTTTCTGGTAGCTGGTTAAAGTCTTCACTTTATTTGTGACAATAAAATAGCTGAGAAATTCAATAAAACGGTCTAAACCGGAAGTTTCCGAAAACAGATAGGGAATCTTAAGGTTTCCGTCCCTGAGCTGCAGCAGTGAACCCGTTATCAAAGTATTTTTGTCATCATAGATTTTCACCCAAATATATTTAAAAACCTCAGCATAACTTGAAAACAGGTAATGATCATCTTTTTTCTTACCTTCCAGTACCCAGGGATTTTTTATAAATACATTAATTTCATCCGCACTTCTTTTGCTCTGGAATTTTGACAACAATTCTGAGCTTTCAGCATCAATATGATCAAGGGTTTCAAACCTGAATGGGGGCTTTTTTACAGTTGAATTTTTTACTGAAATTAAGGAATTAACAACTGCATCAGCCACCTGGAAAAGAGGGCCCAGCACCTTTGTCTGAGGCTTCTTTTCAGGAATAATACCTGCTGCATCTGAGCGGAAATAATACCTTTTTCCTGCTTTTGGATAAACATATTCGAAAACGCCCAGCATATTGTATAAGGCTTCTGCCTCTTTGGTAAATTCTGTTGCGATGATGTTGCCGTCATATTCTTCGAACATCTTATTCAGCAAAGCTTTTGCAATTCTTTTCCCACGGAATTCTTCGCTCACAAAAAGGGTACTTAGCCACGCATAATGGAATATTTCTCCGTCGATTAAATAATTATCGGGAAAACAACCGACATATCCTGCCAGTTTCCCGTCGTAAAAAGCCAGAACCAAAAGCGTCTGATCATCCAGCGCCTTCAGGTTCCTGATCTGGGATTTGGCCCGGTGTGCTGAAATGGGAAGAAAATCAAAGCTGCTGAAATCTCCTGAAGAAACGAAATTTTCCAGTTGTTTTTTATTAAATGTCTTCAGCTCTGTCATTTTCTCACTATTTTATTTTTGTTGATTATTTTTTTCAATCTGAAATAAGCCGTTTCTTTTTTTAATATTTCTTCTGCACTTGCCCCCATTTCCATCGGAATCCTGTGAAAAAGCCTTTCTACACTATCTAATTTTGCCCCTGCGCTTCCGAAGCAGCAGAATAGTTCTTCATTTTTAAACAGCTCATCAAAAAACTCTTTCCTTACCCCAAAATCTGTAAACGGAAACGCAAAGCTCTCATACATAAAATCGTTTTCTTTCAAATAATTAAAAGTCCGGTCTGTAGTTTCCATCTGTTCTTTCAATGAAAGTTCACCATATTTTGGGTGATCCCAGCTGTGGGATGAAATTCCATACCCTTTTTGTGTGAGTGTCTTTAGCTGTGCTGTTGTGAGGTATGGGGTGTACTCTTTTAAATACTCATTGCAGTCAATTTCCAATCTTTCAATTATTTTGTCCAGCAAAACTCTTTTATGATAACTGATCTTTAAAACCTGTTGTTTAAAATCTTCTTTTGATGGATTTTCCAAGGAAAGCATTCTGTAGATTTCCGGATCTGTTATTCGTATTTTTTCTGCTGCATCAATGATTAAGCTCGCTTTACATCTGAACATCAATTCCTGATTATCAATAAAAGCAGGATTTACAAAGTTACAGGCATAGATCCCTTTCCGTTCCAGAACAGGAAGTACAATATCATAAAACTCTCTGAAACCATCATCAAATGTAAGCAGTACTATCTTTTTCTGAGGCTTAAAATTCCCCTTCACAAAGTCTTTAAATTCTGACCAGCTGACAAACTGGAAATGTTTTGAAAGACAGTCCAGATCTTCTTCAAACTGCTTGGTGCCCTTATATTGTATAATGTGTTGAATGTGTGGTAAATTTTCATCAGACACACAGTGATATACGGGCAGACAATAGTCCAGCGGAAAAAACTTCCCGATGTTTTCTGTCTCAAAGGCTGCCAGCATACTGATGATCTTATCTTTCATCTCTGTTAAATAAAAAGAATCTATTCAAAATGTATTCAAATAGATTCTTAAAGGTATGGTTTTTATGTCTTATTTTATCACCTTCATTTCGTCGATCAGCCATTTGGAATCGGCATATTTATCGATAATGAAAAGGATGTATTTGGTGTCTACCATGATGTTCCGGCTGAAACGCGGGTCGTAGTTGATGTCACTCATTGTACCTTCCCACTGTCTGTCGAAATTCAGTCCCACAAGGTTCCCATTGGCATCCAGTGCAGGGCTTCCTGAATTCCCTCCGGTAGTATGGTTGGTAGCGGTGAATCCTACAGGAACATCACCTGTTTTATCTTTATAAATGCTGTAATCTTTTTTGTTGTAAAGATCAATCAGTTTTTTAGGAACATCAAATTCATAATCGCCCGGAACATATTTTTCCATTACTCCTGCAAGATGCGTCTGGTAGCCATAAGAAACAGCATCTCTCGGCGTAGAGCCTTTTACCTTTCCGTACGTTACACGAAGCGTAGAGTTGGCATCCGGAAAGAATTTCCTGTCTTTATCGGTAGCCATCTGCTGGGCCATAAATTTTTTCTGAAGATCATCAATTTTCCCCTGAAGTGAAGTAAACTGAGGATCCGCATTTTTCATATACGTTTCTTTCATGGAAACATACAGCTGATAAACAGGATCTTTTTTCAAGGTTTTGATCAGTTTGTCCTGATTAGAGAATGCTTTCTCAATATCTCCGTTCAGAGCAGCCCCATTGACCTGGCTTCTTCCTGTGATGATTGAATTTTTAGACATTTCTTCAATCATTGGGATATTCTGGTTCTCATCCTTATACTTGGCAAAACCAGCAGGCAGGAACTGTGGAGCTGTTTTATTGGCATATAAAGCCAGTAACTTTGCCGTCACTTTGGCGTCTAGCTCAGCGCTGTAATCTTTGTAGAAAGAGGTTAGTTTTGTTTTTAATTTGGTAAGATCCTTATCGTCCATTTTACCGGCCTCAACAGAAGCTATATAGTCGTAATAATCTCTTGCAAGCTTCAATGTTTCAGCGTTTCTTACAACTTCTGTATAATAGGCATTGTTCAATGCGTAAGGCGCCTGGTCGTTGTAAAGTTTATTCAGCTGATCCAAAGTAGCTTTGATCTCATGGTTTTTGGCAACCAGAGAACCTTCGTACATTACTTTTTTCTCTACTGCATTCGACTTTTTCAAGCCTTCTACCTCACCAATCCACTTTTTCCAGTAATTGGCTACTGAAGCATATTTTGAAGCATATTTAATACGGGTTTCGCTGTCTGTACGCATTTTCTCGTCCAGCGTTTTCAGGGCTACTTCACGTACGGCGATCCTTGCAGGATCTATATCGGTCATGATCTTTTCTACCGCTACTGCAGGAAGATACTCGGTGGTTTTTCCCGGGAATCCGAATACGAATGTAAAATCGTTCTCAGCCTTATCTTTTATAGAAACGGGAAGGTAGTGCTTCGGAACATAAGGAACGTTGTCTTTTGAATATTCTGCAGGCTTGTTGTCTTTCCCTGCATAAATTCTGAACATGGAGAAATCTCCGGTATGTCTAGGCCAAACCCAGTTATCCGTGTCACTTCCGAATTTCCCTATGCTTTGAGGCGGTGCCCCAACCAGACGGATATCTTTGTAGGTTTCCGTGGTAAAAGCGTAGTATTTGTTACCGTAATACATTGATTTTACAATGATTGACTGGTAAGATTCTATCTTCTGAGAGTTTTTATAAACCTCGATATTTTTATTGATCTTTTTGGTCAGTTCAGGCTCTACAAGGTTATCGGTACCTTCCAGAATCTGATCTGTCACTTCCTTGATATCTACAATGAAGTCTACTTTTACTCCCGGATTCGGAAGTTCTCCTTCAGGATTTTTAGCCCAGAATCCATTGGAAAGAAGATCATTCTGAACCGTGGAATGTGCCTGGATCTGTCCGTATCCACAGTGGTGGTTGGTCAGTAATAATCCTTTAGGTGAAATGATCTCTGCAGTACACCCGCCGTTAAACTGCACCACTGCATCCTTTATGCTTGGTTTCTGGGTATTGAAAATATCTTTGGCAGAAATTTTCATTCCCAAATCCTTCATTTCCTTTTCATTCAGCTCTGTAGGAATCCACATTCCTCCATATTGTTGCGCAAATGCCATTGCAGCCGGCAAAAGAAATACAGATAAAAGTATCTTTTTTGTCATAATCAAAATTTTGCCCCAATTTACAAAGAATATTGTACATATGCCTTACGTGGGTGAGGAAATATAATGGCAGGGATGAAGAGTTGAGAATCTAGAGTCAAGAACCAAGATTTCAGATGCTAGATTTCAGACATGAGGCTAAGATGGAGATTGAGTTGGAATATGTGAATGGTGAATTTTGCTTCGCAAGTGAATGGTGAATTTGAGTAAGAGCCAAGAACCAAGACTTCAGAGGTGAGATTTCAGATTTCAGACTGTTTCCTCAATTATTTATCTGTCAGCTAGCATCTAGCAACATAAATTAAGCTTTCAAACCCTAAATCTCTCAAGCTCAACAACCCTCCAACACCCTTCTATGGCTTGGTTTTTGTTTCAAATAAAGCACTTAAATTATTAATATATCTAAATTACCTCATCATGATGAATAGCAAAATGTTCATTTTGGGAATTGCATCGGCTGCATTTTTAGCATCATGTAATCCTAAAGAAAAAACTACTGAAACTACGGATGCTACAAAGGATTCCACAACTGTACAAACTACACCTTCTGACAGCATTGCCAAAGCAACTCCTACCGCTCCGGGTGATACTTCGGAAAATGCTCTTGACTGGCCGGGAACTTACGAAGCCGTGGTTCCGTGTGCAGACTGTCCCGGAATTAAAACCTCTCTTACCATTAACAATGATAAAACGTTCAGCATTACGGAGGAGTATCTGGAAAGAAACTCAAAAAACCAGGATAAAGGAACCTTTGAATGGGATGCTGCAGGAAGCATCATTACCTTAAAAGGAAAAAGTGCCGGCTATAAATATAAAGTAGGTGAAAATGTTCTTATTCAGCTGGATATGGACGGTAAAGAAATAACAGGTCCGAATAAAGATCTGTATGTTTTCAAGAAAAAATAAAGGCTCTGGCCTTTATTTTTTGTTTTGGCTTAAAACTGATAGGCTGTAATTTTAGAGTCATTGATAAGGCTTTTTATGACTTCATCATGTCTTGTATTTTTCCCGGTAAGCCTCCAGGTTATGGAAAGATTTCCCTGGGTATACTGCAGCTTGAGCATAAAGTACTTCAGGTGATGTTCCTCAAATATTTGTTCTAAATGCTTAATATCTTCAGATCCTTCAACAGTTATCCTGTATTCCCTGATCTTATGGCTGCTGTCTATAAAATTCTGAAGATAAATAAGCGCATTCAGAATTAAAAGTACCAAAGCAGTTCCCAACAGTGAAAGGTAAACATAGCCGGAACCAACAGCCATCCCTATTGAAGCGGTGGCCCAGATGGTTGTAGCAGTTGTGATCCCTTCTATTTTATTATCTCCTTTAAAAATAACACCGGCTCCCAGGAATCCGATCCCGGTAATGATATTGGCAGCCAGACGGTCCGGATTCTGTACCCCTATTTTAATGGAAAGAATGGTAAATAAGCAAGAGCCGAAGCATACCAGGATAAAGGTACGGAGCCCTGCTGATTTGTTCCGGTATTCACGTTCTGCACCGATCAGCAGTCCCAGAAGGACGGAGATGAGTATCAGCAGCAGCTCGTTTTGTACTGTGTAATGGTCCTGAAGAAATTCCATTGTGTAGAGTTTTACCTGAATAAAATTACAATAAAAAATTATCTTTCAACGTACGGGCTTTGTATTGCTGAAAATTCCGGTTTAAAAGAAAAGTTTTGTAATATTACATTTTAATATCAATAAAGAAAATTCACAATGACGCCTATCTTTTTTGCGACGAAGGAAGAATTCAGAAAGTGGCTGGAAGAAAATCATGCCAGGGAAAAAGAAATTCTGGTCGGCTTTTACAAAAAAGGAACCGGAAAACCTTCTCTGAGCTGGTCCGAGTCTGTGGATCAGGCTTTATGTTTCGGATGGATAGACGGCGTAAGAAGATCCCTGGATACAGAGAGCTATACCAACCGTTTTACACCAAGAAAACCGAACAGTACCTGGAGCCTCATCAATATTAAAAAAGTGGAAGAGCTCACCAAAGCAGGCCTGATGACCGCAGAAGGGCAAAAAGCATTCGAGGCAAGAAAAGAAGACAAAACAGGGATCTATTCCCACGAAAATGAAAATATTTTTCTTGATCCTGCGTATGAGAAACGGTTTAAAGCTCATGAAAAGGCATGGACTTTTTTTGAAGAACAGGCTCCTTCATATAAAAGAACGATCATTCACTGGCTGATGAGCGCAAAACAAGAAAAAACAAGGCTTTCCAGACTGGAAAAGGTTATTCAGGAAAGCAAACAATTTAAGAGATTAAAATAACATACAATACATTAAAAAAATAATTTATGGAGAAAGAGATTTCACACTTCTGGCTGGGATATTTTAAAAATGAAGATGAATTTAATGATTTTGCAGAGGAGGACGAAAGATATTACACAGAAGAGGAAAATGAAGATCTGTACGTTTCAAAATTTGCAGAATCACAGCATATTCAGTGGTTTGACTATGATTTTATGGAGTATGGTTTTGAGGATGAAAGCTTAGGTATTTATGAAAAATTTACAGATTATTCTTATGCCGACCAATGGCTTCCCATTGTGGAACAAAAAATCAACCAGCTCGGCCTGGAAACTCCGGTAAATGCTATTATTTTTGTCAATAAACATGTGATTCCCAATCCCGTTTCTGTGAACGATGAAGAATTTGCATTATACTATATCGGCGAGATTGAATATAATGTCTAGCCCTGTATGAAAAGAGCTTCAATTAAGGATTATAAGAATCTTCTGAAGGTTTTTATGATCCTTCTTAATTATGACAACATCAGGAAAGTTGTTGCTTCAGCATTGTAAAGCATTAAAAAAAAATCCTTATTGAAAATAAAGACTATGCCGTCATTACTTTAGACGGTTATAAAATTTTAACTATCTTAGGTTTAGTAAACCAATGATGAAACAGATTCTACTTATTTTGCTGATATTTTACACATCAACTGCATTTGGCCAGAATAAATGCACGTTAAAACTTGAATCTAGTACCGTTTATCTACAGCAAAAAGGAATTGTAGAATTGTCTGTCACGAATGCAGGAAACAAAAAGATTAAAATTAACAAAGAATTTTCGCCTTACAGACTACAGCTTGTCAAAATCCGGGAAAAGGAAAATAAAATAGATTATACCGCTGATGTAGACTGCTTTGCCGATTGTATAAAAAGCACAGTAAAACTAAAACCCGGAAAGAGCTATACCTATACAATCCCGATCGAAAAAACCATTCAATACCCTAAGTTTATAAATGGAAGAACGTACAGTTTTCATCTGCTTTTTGATCTTGTTGATCTTACTCCTGAAGACTGTAATATTTATGGCTTGACGGATAAAGAAGTTGTATATACAAAATAAGCATCAACAAAAGCCATTTTTAAAATAAGCAAAGTTCTGATATGTACAAAAAACTTATAAGCATTAATTTAGCTATAATCTTTCTGGTTACTGCAGTTTATATTGGGGGATATTATTGTATTAATTATCCTTTTCCGTTTGATTTATGGTATACACTTAAAGAATGTCAACTACAATACCTTCTGGCTGGCTTTGCTATAACGGCTTTGATTTCTTACCTTATCAGCAGTTTAGTTTTTAAGAAATTAAATTTTAAAGATAAATTTTTGAGGATACTTGCCGTTATAAATTCTCTGATTCTGGTATTCCTCGTTTACACTGCATCCACTGCATTTATAGAAAACAAAAGAGAGCTGAGCAATCTGGAGAAACATTATATTCTGGAAGCTGAAAAAGATATTAAAAGAGATCAGATCGTTATGAGATCTGGCGGATTTTATATTCCTGCCTATGATGAGGAAACCACCCGAAAGATAGATGGAATTTATAAGAAATATGGCATCATTTCAAAAAATACTGGTTGTGTAATTGAAGTAATGGACACAAAAGCCCAGGAAAAATATACAGAACTTGCCAATTCTTATCTTGAAAAAAGAAATGGAAAGGACTGGAAAAAAACAATGAAAAAGGAAATTGATAATCTGAAGAAAATTAAGAATCCGGAAGCTGAATAGAAATCAATTGTTGAAGAACATCAATCAATATTTTTTTAAAACTAATACAAAAGTAGTATTTCACAGGAAGTTAAAATTTCTTATCTTTATCTGGTATTGAATTGAATGAAACGTCATTCTTTTGACATACAGACCTTAAAAAAAACCGAGACGAAGGTAAAATCAATGAGGTGAAAAATGATTACAAAAAATTTTCCGCACATGCAGGAAGTTTTAGAAGGCTAATTTTTAGTCTTCTTTTTGTTTAAAATAACTTATCCGAATAAAATTAAGATCAAAAAAATAAGGTGGGCCAACAACCCACCTTATTTTAATTATGCAATATTTTATTAATGTGCTTCCAGCCAGTTGTTTCCGACTCCCACTTCTACCAGTAAAGGCACCTGGGTTTCCAAAGCACCTTCCATCTCGGTTCTGATCAGTTTTGAAGCGGCTTCAATTTCGTCTACCGGAGCTTCAAATATAAGTTCGTCATGCACCTGAAGAAGCATTTTAGTCTGCAGCTGCTGTTCTTTAAGCTCCTTATCAATTTTGATCATCGCCAGCTTTACTACATCTGCAGCACTTCCCTGTACCGGTGCGTTTACGGCATTTCTTTCCGCATGGCCCCTCACCACAAAATTATTGGAATTAATATCTTTCAAATGACGTTTTCTTCCTAAAATTGTTTCCACATACCCTACCTGGCGGGCTTTGCTTACCTGTTCCGCCATATATTCCTTGAGTTTCGGATAGGTTTCAAAATAAGCTTCGATCATCTGTTTGGCTTCGGTTCTTGAAAGACCGGTCTGTTCTGCCAATGCAAAAGCTCCCTGCCCGTAGATAATTCCGAAATTAACGGTTTTGGCCTGGCTTCTCTGGGTTTTGGAAACTTCTTCCAGAGGAATTTTAAATAATTTGGCTGCCGTTGAAGCGTGAATATCTTCTCCATCCTGGAAAGCTTTGATCATATTCTCTTCCCCTGAAATCTCAGCAATCAGACGAAGCTCGATCTGAGAGTAATCGGCAGAGATAATCTTTTTGCCTTCTCCGGACACAAAAGCCCCTCTGATCTGTTGTCCGCGCAGTGTCCTGATCGGAATGTTCTGAAGATTGGGATTTACACTTGCCAAACGTCCAGTAGCAGCTGTAGTCTGGGAGAAATTGGTATGTACCCTGTTGTCCTGCTTGTCGATCTGTGAAGGAAGTGCATCTACGTAAGTAGATTTTAATTTCTGATAGGTTCTGTATTCCAGGATATGCTTGATGATTTCATGTTTTGAACTCAGCTTTTGAAGAACATCTTCTGAAGTTGCGTACTGTCCTGTTTTTGTTTTCTTGGCTTTAGGATCAAGCTGCATTTTTTCAAAGAGGATTTCTCCAAGCTGCTTGGGTGAATTCATGTTGAATTCTTCTCCTGAAAGTTCAAAAATTTTAGATTCCAGCTGTCTCAGATCGTTTTCAAGATCGATGCTTTCCTGTGCCAGCCATTTTTCATCGAGTGAAATACCGGCCAGTTCCATTTTTGCCAGGACTTCCATCAGCGGCATTTCGATTTTGAAGAAAAGCTCTTCCAGGTTTTCTTTTTTCAGTTGCGGGGCAAAAAGTTCGTACAGCTGGAAGGTTACGTCGGCATCTTCTGCTGCATAATCGGTTTGTGTTCTCAGGTCTGCATCCCGGAAAGTCCCTTGTTTTTTACCTTTTTTTCCAATAATGGTTTCAATGGAAACCGGTTTATAGTTGAGATATACTTCGGAAAGGTAATCCATTCCGTGTCTTCCGTCCGGGTTCAGCAGGTAATGGGCAATCATAGTATCAAACATAGCCCCCTTTACCGTGATATCGTACTGTTTTAATATTTTATAATCGAATTTCAGATTGTGTGCAATTTTCAGAAGATCTTCTTTTTCAAAGAAAGGTCTGAAAATTTCAAGGGTCTGCAGCACTTCTCCTTTGTCCTCGGATAACGGGACATAGTACGCCAGACCTTTTTTATAGGAAAAGCTCATTCCTACAAGTTCTGCTTCCAGCTCATTCAGTGATGTGGTTTCCGTATCAAAGCAGACTGCTTGCTGCTTCAACAAATTGTCCACCAGTACTTTCTGGGCTTTCGGGTTGTTAACAAACTGGTAGAGATGGTCATTATGTTCGATGGAACTCTTGGTGGAAGTTGCCTGATCAAGTTCTTCAAAATTGGCAAAAAGATCCAGCTGCATTACCTGCCCTTTTATTTCTGTAACTGTAGCGGTCTGTTTTATCTCAACTTCACTTACCATCACAGTTTCTACAGGAGCCGAAGCAAATGCACGGTAAAGGTTTTCGTACAGCCTTCTGAATTCAATTTCATCGAAAACTTCTTTTACTTTTTCAAAATCCGGGGTATCAAGATCATACTGCTCCTGATGGAATTCTATCGGTGCATCACAAATGATTGTTGCTAATTTTTTGGATAAAATTCCTCTTTCTGCAGAAGCTTCTACTTTCTCTTTAAGCTTTCCTTTCAGCTTATCCGTATTGGCCAGTAGAGTTTCTATATTTCCGAATTCTTTAAGGAATTTCATGGCTGTTTTTTCTCCAACGCCCTCCAATCCGGGTATATTATCTACGGCATCTCCCATCATGGCAAGGAAATCGATGACCTGCTTGGGATCTTCTATTTCGTATTTTGCTTTTACTTCTTCTACTCCAAGGATTTCTATATCGCCCCCTTTTAAGCCGGGTTTGTAGATTTTAATTTTATCTGTTACCAACTGGGCAAAATCTTTATCCGGCGTAACCATAAAAGTGGTATATCCTTCTTTTTCTGCTTTGCAGGCAATGGTGCCTATCACATCATCTGCTTCATATCCTTCAACTCCCAGTATGGGAATATGCATTGCTTCCAGAATTCTGTGAATGTATGGAATAGCAATCTTGATAGCTTCAGGAGTTTCGCTTCTGTTGGCTTTGTAATCCGAATAATCATCCGTTCTTACACTTGCCTGCCCTACATCAAAAACAACTGCCAGATGGGTTGGCTTTTCTCTTCTGATTAATTCAATAAGGGAATTGGTAAACCCGAAAATAGCAGAGGTATCCAAACCTTTGCTGGTAAGCCTTGGATTTCTGATCAGTGCGTAATATCCTCTGAAAATCATCGCATAAGCATCGATGAGAAAGAGTCTTTTATCTTGTGTTGCGTCCATAATGTCTATAATGAACAAATATAAGAAAATAGGAAGTTTCTTCGGGGTAATAAATGATGAATTGTGAGTTTTGAGGCGAGAGTAAGGGTTGGAGAGTTTTAGTGTTGGAGAGCTTGATTTATGTTGCTTTATGTTGCTAGATGCTGGTTGACAGATAAATTATTGAGGAAATAGTTTGAAATCTGAAACCTCACATTTGAAGTCTTAACTCTTGATTCTTGGCTTTTGACTTTTGACTCTAAAAAATTCACCTATTCACTTGCGAGCAAAATTCACCATTGACATATTGGTCTCATGTCTGATATCTTCCCACTAAAATCCTGGCCTTAATCAGTTCCCATAAAAAACGGAACAGCATTTCTGCTGTTCCGTTCAGTTGTTATTTTTTTACTAAAAGACTTGGGTCTATTAATGACCTGATGAAGGCCACATTCCGCGGTACTCAGAGTTACCAAGAGTAATAACTTCTGCGCTTACTACGAAACTGATCAGCATACTGTTGCTGTCTATTGCATCAAAGTCTACTTCATGCTGGATTACATATCCGTTTTCCCACTTCAAAGTAGTTAATGTACCTTCTTCGTGAGATTTGTTGAAGGTAACTTCTCCTGTTGTAGGCTTGTATTTCCCGTTCAATAGACTTTCAAGGATATCAGATTTTTCAGTAGCTTCTACTGTAACTTTGATAAGAGCATTTGACGGATCTGATGCTACACGTCCTGAAACATCTGTAGATCTGGATACGCTATAGTTAAGCTTTAATAATTTTTGACCTTCTCCGTTGTTGAATTTTAAGATTCCTCTTGAATTTGCTGCCATGATTGGTGATTTTAAATGTTATATATTATGTGAATAGTGATTGATTACAGAGCAAAGATAGACCCGATATGGATAAGGAAAAAGTTTTTGGATGCAAATCTGAAATATTGTAGTAATTCTACGATTTGATGTAGTAATTCTACGACTTTTGAGTTAACATAATGCTATAAATGCCTGTCTGCAATAGAAATTTTGTCTTTAAAAGTATTTAATTCCGTTATAATTTTACACTATCATGGGAAATATTAAAACAAAATCAGACCTTGATGATCTGATTTTGATGTGGGATTAAGATATTGTTTCCGCTGCTTTTATTTTCCTTTTACAATAGCCAAATCTTGCTGGTAACGGTTTTCCCCGTAATTCTTTTTGAAGTTTATGGATATTTTATCTTTAGGACTCAGATTTTCATACAATTTTATTCTGAGTTTAGCTTCTGCTACTGTATCTTTTTGGTAAGGAAACTGAACATTGTATTTTTCAATCAGCTGTTTTTTTAATGCTAATATTTCGTTTAAATTTTCCGTTTTATTAAATTTCCTTTGATTTTCTTCTTCAAACTGAATATACCCAGCCATCGGGCATAGATCCGTTCCATTTATTTTAGGCTGCCCACCTTTTTCTAAAAAATAAATAGCAAGCTTTAAATCATCTCTTGCTGCAGCTTCCATAATATTACTTCCATTAAAAGAGATATTATTAATATCGGCACCATTCTGGATCAAATAATCGATCATTTTTCTTTCAGTATCCTCAAGTCCTCCAATCATCATAGCGTCACATAGCGGGGAATCTCCCAAACCAGGATTAGGATTAGCTTTATATTTAAAAAGCAATTGAAGCATTTCATAGTTATTAAGGGCTACTGCATGATTCAAAGGAGACTCTAATCCTTCATTAGGAACTATAATATTAGGATCCGCCCCTAACTTCAATAATTTTTCCATTGCTTTAAGATCTTCTATAATAGAAGCATACATAAGTAATGTATATCCTGTTTCTTCCTGTAATTTGTTAAGATCAATGTTTTTTTCTTTAATAGCTTGCTCCATACCGGTAAGATCACCATCAAACATTTTTTGAGCAGCTAACAAACCGTCTCCTTTAAACATTTTTGAAGGTGGATATTGGTTTCTATTTTCTTTTTTACGCGACCTAAGGCTAAAATCTGAACAGGAAAAAAATGTCATGATCGAAAGTATTATTAAAATAATTGGTTTCATATTATATATTATTTGCTACAACGTCTGTATTGATATTGGCTACCATTGCCTGAAGTGCATCTGCATACGCACCATGTCCGCTCCCTAAGGTTTTAATACCAAGCCCTTCATTGTCTTCAATATATCCGAAGATTTCATGTTGTTCTCCTAAAGCTCTTGGTGCGGCTCCGGTAAGACCACCTACTAAGGCAATTTTATTAAGTCCGGGAATTCTTGAAAATGCCAATGTAGCAAGTAAGCCTTCCCTATTATTTTGTAATCCGTTAAGGATATCATTACTTGTACTATAGTTGATGATATTTGAAGTTGATCCTACAGCTTTCTTTTCATCAAGATACTTCAGAGTATTACTATGTACCCCTCTTGCATTAAAAGTATAACCAGGAAGTCCTGTATAGTAGGAAGCCATTGCGCTATTCCCTCCTCCTAATGAGTGCCCTGTAAATTTTACTTTTCCGTTAGTTGCCTCATTCATCTTTTTGGCAAGGTTTCTCGTCTTTTCTATCTGAGGCGTATTAAAGCCAAATGCTTGTCCTCCATCTTCTATCACCCAGTCTTTTATAAACTGATCGCCTGCTTCTGAGCCCCTGAAAGCTACAAAATAATCTCCAGTTTCTTTATTATAGTATAGGGAAGAAAAGAATCCATTATCTTTATTTGTATTAAAATCTTTTGTCTTTAATACTCCAGGTCCGAATAATTCATCTAATTTATTCTGATCATCGGTATTGATGCGGGTATATCCGTCTATAGTAGTATTTTGTCCTTTATTGTCTTCGTAAGAATCCTGTGCCATTTTACTGGCAGTAACAGCTTCCTGCAATTGGACAACCGGTAAATGAAAAGTAACCTCTCCTCCTATAAAACAATGTAAACTGGAATTTTGAAGTAAAGGTTTTTTATTTTCGATTCTAACTTTCGGATGGGTATTTTTCCAATCGCTTCCCTTACATAAAAATGAACAGATATTCAGGCAGTCATCAATCAGGGCACTTCCGGCCCAGGCTGCAGCGGCTAAAACAAAAAGTCCGCCGGAAAAAGCCGCTGCTACAGCAACTCCGGCTAAAGCCCCAGCGATCATCATTTCCGGACAAATAAAATTGTCTTTAAAACGGTCGTCCTCCGTAGCCATTAGCTTGGCCCCTTTTTTCAAGTTTACTGAAGACTGGGAACTGACTCCAATTCCTATAAGCCTTCTGCCTTTACTACAAATAAGCGGCGTCCCCTGTGCGATATATAACTGACTCATAGTGATCGTGAATTAATGTGTTACTTTTTATTTAACCTTATATGATATCTGCAGACATAAATCATTTTTTCATTAAGCTCTTCCTTCACATGAAATATAACTTCTGACAGTACCGAATCCTGATTATAGATATATTCTCCTTCTATTGCATATTTGTATTCCAAAGCATTGACCAGGGTTCTCTGATACTTTTCCTTATATACATTTTCAAACCGGGATTGGCTTTCCTTGCTTTTTCCTTCCAGCTTTACAGTATATCCTCCGTCTTCGTTTCTGTAAATCCTGTAGGCAGAGCTGTAATTCAGTTCTTCTCCGGGGAAAAGCGTTGATAAAGTGGTCCTTACAGGAATTTCCTCGGTAAAACTTCCTCCGCTGAATGCCGGTAAGGGATAAAACATAATCTGGTACAATAAATTTCGTCCAATATTACGGTCTATATTATTAAACTCTTTATCGTAAATCTGAATAAAAGTTTTATAACTCTCTTTTACCAGCTCAAAAAAATGCAAATCTTTCTTTATCTCCTCCCACTTCCTTAAAACTTCATTCTTGTTGGTAACTTCATGAATGCTTTTATCCGTATTCAAAGATAATTCTACTATGTCTGTTGCCTTATTTATTTTTTCAAGAATTTCATAAAAAGGTTGCATCTGACCATCTGACTGAATATAATTCTGGGCAGAAGATTCTACAGTGATGTGGTTGTATTCTCCCGGTATTACGGTCCAGTCTTGTTCTATTTCTGTCTGGTTCGCTTTTCCTGTTCCTAATGTAAGATAGGATTTTATATTGATTTGATATTCTGCTTTTTTATACCAGGCATATTTAAATCCTGATAAGTCATTATTTTCTTCATTATTCGGTTCCAATGCCATGCCTTGCTAAGTTTTTAGAATAAATTGCCCAACACTAGTTGATATCAACTTTACTTCCTGTGATAAACAGATCTCCTGTTGCATTAATTGAAGTGATCGATTGACTGTGAATGCTCAGTTTATCCTGTGTTACCAATAAAGCATTCTGTAACGAGTTCAAATCCAGCATTCCTTCTTTAGCAGAAATAGTGATTCCTTCTTTGGTGATGGTAATGCTATTTTCGCCTACTTTTAATTCAATTTTTGTTTTTCCTTCCACCGATATGTTTCCGCTGGCATCCATTTTTAAAACCGATTCAGCCGCTCCGCCGTCTTTTCCACCTACGTTAATAGAGCTTGTGCTTCCAGCATTGACTGTATTATTGTTTCCTACGTTGACTGTTTTATTATTGTTGGCATTGGTCTGTGCATTTCCTGCTCCGTCAAATTTCATATTGGCGCCGCCCTGATCGGTCAGAAAAACAGAACCTTCACCATCATTCAATTCCAATTTATTTCCGCTTCTGCTGCTTAAACTTTTGATGTTATTCCCGGTTCCGCCTCCACCTCCGATTCCACCATGGAACATTCCTCCCATGACAAACGGACGGTCCGGGTGCTGATGCACAAAGTTGACAATAACCTGGTCTCCAACTTCCGGAACAGCCATAAATCCTCTGTTCTTGCTTACCTTGTCACTGCTCCCTGCATCCGGAGTCATCACCCGTACAAATTCGGTGGTGTCCGGCCCTCCCTGCCAGTCGAACTGAACCTTTACCCTACCTTGGTTTAAAGGATCGGTATTGGAAATTACTTTGGCAAATTGCGGTTCTGCTTTCGGAGTTTCAAATTGCGGGCGGGGAATAAATCCCGTATCTGCAGCAATAGCCTCAAAAGTTCCGTCATAATACCCTCTTGCATTGACTTCATGGGTAACTTCCACGATCATTAATTTGGTAAAATAAGAAGTATCGTTAGTATCTGTTTTACGCATTTCAATATCTGCCGTACATCCGGGATATAAGAAGGGAACCGTTGTAGATCCTGAAGTAATAAAAACCTCCGATGCTTTGCTTCCTGCTGTTCCTTTCTGGGAGGCATCAATATCCATAAATGATGTGGCTTTGATAGGCGCTACCCGTAAAGAAGGTGTTTTAAAGGTTTTTTCTGAGATTTCGTAAGCCCGTTTGGCAATATCTGAAGTATGGTTGATCTTTGAGCTTCCTGTAACGAGTTTCTCATTTTTACTGCTGTTATAGCCATAAAAACTCGGACTTACATGCTGAGCCATCATTTTGATCGCAACATCATTTACGCTGCTTCCATAGGTAAGCTTTACAGGTTTTTCCTGTGGCGGAAGTTTACCGAAATGCAGAACTTCACCGTCATAGTAAAACTGTTCACCATAGGCTTCTGCAATTCTCGCCAGGTAATTATAATGAGTCTCTTCATATTGGGAACTGTAAGGAACGTTTCCATGCTGGGCATCTACCCTGAAATCGAACTTATTCTGTCCCAGTCCTTCCCTGATGACATGATCAGCAATACTGTTAAGACTTACTTCCTGACCACCCCCGAAACTCTGAATGTGCGGTGCAGCATCCAGCAGTACAGTCGGGCTGAATCCTTTAAGGACAATATTTCCCAGGCTTCCTTTTTCCTGGCTGAACCCTACTTCTGTAATAACACCCACAAAATTACGTTCGGGGCCCTGCTCAATATCTTTATATTTAAATACTACTGTGATTCTTTTTCCTAAAAAGCTCTGTGCTTCCTGCAAATTATGGTTTTCTGCACCTCCTAAAGTGTCGTGAGCGAGAATAAGGCTAAATTCGTGATGCTTTGAAGCGCTCTGTATCAGCTTAAAATGTTTGAAATGCCTGATTACCTGTCCCTCTACTACAATATCAAGCATGACAACACGGTTTATTCCTGCAATAATACTTTCCGGAATAGCCTGTGCGTTATGTATTTTGGAAGTAGGCTGTTTGGACCATACCTTGTTTTCAGTAATGGATGGATTATTGGGAACCATAGTCTGGTTCATGAACATTTTGGAGCTTTGGGAAGCGCCCGAATAAATGTCCTGTGCGTTTTTTGCAGACTTCTTAATGGCTTCATCCGCTTTCCGAAGCTTATCATCTGCTTTTTGTACAGCCATATCTTCAGCATGGTTAAGCTGTTCTGCTGCTCTATCTTGTATACTGCCTTTCGGGCTTTGCATTTTTATCGATTGATCATCTTTAAACATAATAGGTGTTTTTGTTTAAATTATAATAAATTTTGAATAGCTTCCGGTATACGGAGGCAGCTTCCAATCCTAACAGAACGCTTATAATAAGGTTCCGGAGGAGTATTTTGGACATGATCTGTCCAAATACGGCAAAAACAGAATAGTATATTCTTACGAATACACTATTCTGTACCAATTTATTTTTACTAAGATGATTGTTCAGGATTAATGACCTGATGAAGGCCACATTCCGCGGTACTCGGAGTTACCTAAAGTGATAACTTCTGCGCTTACAACGAAGCTGATCAGCATACTGTTTTCGTCCACAGCGTCGAAGTCTACTTCATGCTGGATCACATATCCGTTTTCCCACTTCAAAGTAGTGAGTGTTCCTTCTTCGTGAGATTTATTGAAAGTAACTTCACCTGTAGTAGGCTTATACTTTCCGTTCAGTAAGCTTTCAAGGATGTCCGATTTTTCAGTAGCTTCTACTGTAACTTTGATCAGTGCATTGGAGGGATCCGATGCTACACGTCCTGAAACGTCTGTAGATCTGGATACGCTGTAGTTCAGCTTTAATAATTTTTGCTCTTCTCCTCCGTTGAATTTTAAGATTCCTCTTGAATTTGCTGCCATGATTTGTAAATTTTAATCGTTAATATTTTGTGATTTGGTGATTGATTACATAGCAAAGATAGAACGTCATATTTTAATAAAAAACCTTTTGAATATAAATTTGAAATTTTGTAGTAATTCTACGATTTAATGTAGTAATTCTACGACAATAGATTTAAATACAATACTCAAATATATGATTTACAATAAATTACATCAAAATAAAATACCCAATTAATAAAATTATTTTACACTTAAAAGAGAAATATTAAGAATTTTTTAAGAATAATTAGTATGCCTTTAACAAAGCTTACCATTGGATCATATAAAAAAACCGCCACTAAAAATAGTGACGGCTGTAGATTATAATCATTTAATTTATTGCTGTTGTACCCGAACACCTTCTTTTATGGAACGGGAAAGAATTTTATTCTTTTTCAGAAGAAAATCCGGCATAAGATCGGTAGGAAGATAAAAAAGACTTTCTCCTTTTTTCTGTAATTCTTCAGTAATTCCAGGGTTCCAGGCAAGGATTTCATTCATTTCCACATCCAGTTCATCAGCGATAACATCCAGATTAAATCCTGCATTAATTTCGGTTTCCTGAAGAGGTGCAGCATTGTTTCTGCCACTCCCGCCTTCTGTAAAGAAAACTTTATTAAGCCTTGCAGAATTATAATTATTCAAAACACTTTCCAACTCACCGGTTGCGTAGCAGGCATTCAGGTATTTTTTAACATGATTGATGGTTTCGGCAGGAAGGTATTTAGAATACACATGATACTGCGTAGAACCTGCGTTTTGCATTGCTTTGGCAATATTCCCTTCACCGCAGTTATAGGCCGCTACCACTGTAATCCAGTCGCCATACTTTTTATAGAGATTTCCTAGGGAAACCACTGCTATTTTTGTACTTTTATATACATCTGTGCGATTCTGCTCAGTAAGTCCATATTGATTGGCGTGTGCAGTCATAAACTGCCATATTCCTACTGCTCCTGCTCCCGAGGTTATATTCCTGTTGAAATGGGACTCTATCAGGGCAAGGTTTCTTAAATGTCTGGGCAGTCCTTTCTGTACCAGGGAATATTCGATGAATTCAACGATTTCTTTATTGGCATTGATAATATTGTTATACCTCCTTACACTACTCTCTGAAGTATCGGAAGGTTCCAGAAACTGTGCGTTCATCATTGCAAAACTCCCTGTCAGCATCAGTGCTGTAAAGATATTTCTGAATGCGGTTTTCATTTTTTAATATGTTTTATGGCTAAAAGGCAGAAAGGCTAAAAGGTTATTTCCCCAATGAGCCTTCTGTGTATTATCCGTCTACTTTCCAGGTTAATTTTTCTTCTTCCGTGTTCCAGTCTACATGAATGGTCTGCCCGGATTTCACTTCTTCTCTCACGATCATTTTGGAGATTGGTCTCGCCAGTTGTGCGCGGATCACTCCAGAGATCTGTCGTGCTCCGTATTTGCTGCTGAATCCTCCGAGTGCCAGGTTTTTCACGGCTTCGTCACTGATTTTTAAGGTCATTCCCAATCTCGTTAAAGATGTGTGAAGTGATTTCAGCTGGATGTTGAAAATTCTTTCTGCAATGGATTCGGTGATCGGCGCAAAAGGAATAATCTCTGTAATTCTTGCTAAAAATTCGGGTCTGAATCTTCCTGAATTGGACATAATCTGCATCAGTGAGGAGGATTCCGGAACTTTTCCTTCTTCAAACTGCTTCACGATTTCCTCACTTCCGATGTTTGAAGTGAAAAGAATCAGGGCATTGCTGAAGTCGCCTTCTTTTCCTAATTTATCATGTACTTTTCCTTCATCCATGATCTGAAGGAACACATCAAACACAGAATGGTGCGCTTTTTCAATTTCGTCAAATAAAACAACGGTATAAGGCTGCTGTCTGATTTTATTAACGAGCATTCCTCCTTCTTCGTAACCGACATAGCCCGGAGGCGCTCCGTACAGTAACGCTGCGGAATGTTCTTCCTTAAATTCGGACATATCGAAACGTACCATTGCTTTTTCGTCGTTAAAAAGGAGCTCTGCCATAGATTTTGCCAGCTCGGTTTTCCCTGTACCGGTAGGTCCCAGAAGGAAGAATGATCCGATTGGCTGCCCCGGTTTGTTCAATCCGCTTCGGTTTTCAACAATAGCGTCTGAAAGAATTTTCAAGGCATGATCCTGCCCTACTACTCTGTTTAACAGCAGGGATTCCATATTCAGAAGCTTTTCTTTTTCCTGGGCCTGGATTTTCCCGATCGGGATATTGGTTTTTGCCGCCATTACTGCTGCTAGTTCCAGACGGTCTACTTTTTCTCTTTTTTTGGCTGCATGCTGCAAAAGTTCAGCATAAGTATCATCAATAATCTTGTGGATGTGATCCACAGGCATGGAATTGTCAATAACAGGCTGCTCATTTAATGACCCCCAAAGAATCGGGCTTATTTTATCCCTCAGAAGGTTGTAATTCCAGATCAGTTCATTTGCCTGGTCTTTGCTGTCGGCAAATTCTTCTTTTAAAATGGCTTCGTAAGTTTCTTTCCAGCTTGCCAATTCTTTTTCCGAAAGCTCATCAAGCATTTTGATGGCGGCCATCGTACGGTCCAGCAAGTCAATGGCTGCATCGGGCAGTTTTTTTCCTTTTGCATATCTTTTGGCAAGACGTACGCATTCAGGAATGGATGTTTTTTCTACTTCGATTCCGTGATGTTTTTTGTAGCCGTCCAGAAGCACGTCAATCATTTTTACACACGTCTGTTCGTCCGGCTCATTAACGGTCAGGACTTCAAAACGACGGTTAAAAGCCTGCTCAGGTTCGATAATTTTTCTGTATTCTTCCTGGGTTGTCGCCCCGATTACTGTAATTTCACCTCTTGCCAATTCCGGCTTAAGAAGATTAGCTACATTTCCGATACTTCCTTTAGGGTCTAAAAGGGTATGAATTTCATCGATGAATAGAACTGCTTTTTCAATTTTCTTGCATTCGTTGATTACTTTTTTCAGGCGGTCTTCAATTTCACCTTTATAGGAAGTTCCGGCTAATAATGCTCCAGTGTCCAGCTCAAGGAGTGTTGCATTTTTAAGCATTTCAGGAACATTTCCTTTGGTAATTTCTATGGCAAAGCCTTCTACCAATGCCGTTTTTCCTACACCCGGCTCACCAATGATGATTACATTCGGTTTGCTTCTGCGGCAAAGGATTTCAACAAGCATTCTCAGTTCTTTGTCTCTTCCTATGATATTTTCAAGATCTCCTTTTCTGGCTTGTGCTGTTCTGTCTACACAGTAGCTTTTGATTGACGGAAATGAAGAATCCGTATAATCCGACCCGTTTGAAAAAAGTGAGGAAAAATTACCGTCTTCTGACACCGCGAAAGGGGTATCTTTTCTATATAAGTTGAAAATTTCGTGTTCTCTCAACGGGAGTGATTTCAGCTGCTGCAGGGAAAAAACAACTTCAGGTTTTACAATAGCAGTAAGGATACATATCGGAGTGATCTCATCCAGCCCTAGTTTCAGCCTGATATCATCTGCTTCTTCATTAAGTGTATCTACAGCATCATCCGGGCGTACTTCATCCGGAAGATGGGCTGTTTTCGGATATTCTTCAATACGGACATCTGCCCATTCATAAAAGTACCCTGGATCTTTATCAATATTTTTCAGGAATTCATTAAGGCCGATATCTTTATGCATTAAAGCCTGCAGGATATGCGGGCCGCCATAGGTGGCATTATAATTTTCCTTTGCTATTGACTGGGCAATATGAAATAGCTGCTTTACTGTTTCGTTGGTTACTAGTACTCCCATTATAATTTTTAATATTAATATGTTTGTGTTTCTTCGGTTTGTATCAGATTATTTGGTGTTATCTGCCAAAGCTTACCTTTTTACAAATATATCTTTTTTATGTAAAATGTGTGTAAGATAAAGGTAGTTAATTCTTTGATCAGAGAAGTAATAAGTTTTCTTAATGGCAAATCAAATAGTTTTTACTTTTTAAACAAAAAGACCGCCTTTGGGGACGATCTTTTTTATGAATGTTGATGTGTAATAGTGTGTCTTCGTTAAGTGGCACAATCCTTAGATCATCATTGTATTTCAGTTTCAATAACTTCTGTTATTCCCCTTCATTTATGATTCTTTGAATTCGTCATGATTGTGCCTTTTATCAGTATTAATATTTTGTGATGTGGTGTGATTGTTTAACAAATATAAAGCGGTTATTTTGATCTCAAAAATATTTCAATATAAATTTCATATTTTGTAGTAATTCTACGACTTTTGATTTAAAAATCTTTGCTATATCTCATTAAAAAAGGATTTGAAGTCCTAGGGATATATACCAAAAAGTGGAAATTAAACACTTAAATGAGAAATAGACCTGTTTTGTACTCGAAAAGCCAGGCCTAAAAAGTGAGATTTCCAGACCTAATGTTTAAAAGTAACATGACAAACCGATTTCTGAAAGTTCCTGAAATAAAAAAAGCAGAAGTGATACTCCTGCTTTTGATATGATTCAACGAATGATTAATGTTTGGTGTATTCCGGCTCGTCTACGGTTTGGGTAGTCGGCATAAAATACTCATTCAGCCAATAGAAGGTTTGCCCATTCTGCTGGATTTTCACAGCCGGATTATTTCGGTGGGAAAGCATATGCTCTGCCAGCTGCTTATAGTTTTTGAAGTATGCTCTTGCTGTTTCTTTTAAAACAACCTTGGATTTCTTCCAGCCTTTCAGCTTGTATTTTGACATCAGTTCATCTTCAGAATTATCGAATCCTGTACTTAATCCTACTGCATATGACATTGGTTTTTCATACAGTTCAGACTTATCCAGGAATTTTAAAGTAGGATTGTATTTTTTAAGAATCTTGATATATTCTTTTATAGCTCTTGACTGGTTGAAGTCTGCTCTTTCCGGTTCTGTTTTAAGATAAACTTCCGTATAGAAATTCTTCAGGTTATCATATTCCGTTTCAGAGATAAGAATTCCTTTTTCTATGCCCGGTTTGAAGTCTTTCAGCTCTTTCGGGATATACCCTTTTACAAGGAACGGGTTCCCGTAGTTGATCAGCTGGGCTGCAATTCCTGCAGAAACCGGATTGGTAAGGCCCGGGAAAAGATATTTATATTTCAGATCTACATCTGTTCTTCCTGCCCCTACTGAAGAATGGAAATATTCATTCAGAGATTTGTCAATGGTCTGGTTATCCAAAGTAACCTGTGCAATAAGGCTGTCTACCGATTTTTTCAAGTAACCGGGTGTTGCTACGTCTCCTTTTTTAGGGAAGATTACAAATCCCTGGGACATACTCTGTTTTGGATAATCCAGCGAGAAGAATCCTTCATCGCCCTCTACAAGGTTAAAGTTATTTTTAGTAAGAACATCACTCTGGTTAATGATCTTCTGTTTTTTAAGTTCAGCAATGTTCTTTGCAGTATTGGTGACTACATTTTCTGCCATTAATACGAAATCGTTGTAGGTATCGGATGATCTTGCACTGGTCTGGAACATGATCAGCCTGGCCTGAGCCTGCGTAAGAGAACTGATTACACTGTACATATTGCCACTCTGGTTGGCAGAGGTTCCTACAGTCACCACCACATTGGTTTCATCCGGAACATTGGAAAGCAGGTTTCCTGCGGCAGTAAGCGCCTCTCCCACCGGCTGGTACCCGCTGTTGCTGGCACAGTTCATTTCATTGGTTCTTTCGTCAATGAATTTGGTGATCTTACTATAATCCGAACTTAAATTGGAAACCAAAACATTTTCCCCGCACGGATTATTTTTATACAAAACAACACCGTATTTTACTCCATTGAAATAAGAAGGTTTTTCGAATCTAAGCTGCAGATCCTGGAGAAGGGATTTTACAATCGGAGCATAAGGAGCGTTAGGACCGCTTACATCCAGAGCAAATACAATATTGATATTTTTATCTCTTTCCGTGATCTCCCTGTAACGGTCGAAATAGATTTCCTCTCCTAAAACATTGAATACATAGTTTTTACTGTAATCTAAAATATTAGTGAAATATTTTGTCTTGGAATCCGGTGTAGGAGCTTCATTCAAAGGTAAACTTACCGGATAAATATTTTCCAGAGGGGTTCTTTTGTTGGTATCCGTAAGGAGAATAGCCGTTCTGCTATCTGAATCTGACGCGCCCGGATATCCTTCATGGATTCCCAAGGTCGTTTCCGTAACTTTGGTATCATTTTTCAGCTTTACTGCAGAACGCTCACCCCACGCAGAGATGACGTTGGCGTTGACCCATCCGTAAAGGTTGGTACCGATGCTGTCTATATCAATGGAAGGTTTTTTACCTACCAAAAACCGCTTGTTGTTTTCTGCCTGCTTATAGACATACACCATCTGTCCGTTTGGAATTTTGACATTGGCGGCTTCTATAAGGCTTGGTGAATTGAACACCATGATGGAATCGTTCTTATAATATCTCTCGGCACTTCTGATCACTTCACTGTGATTCGGTACCACAGCTACTCTCACAGGGAAACCTGTTTTTTCGCTTTTTAAAGAATTGTTCCATAAAAGAAGGTCAGATTCCGGGATCCATCCATAGGTTTTAATGGATTTTGACGAAACTTTTTTCATTAAAGCATCAGGAACGTATTCCGCTACTTTTACCATTCCGTCTCTATGCTTCAGAACCATTAAAGGCTCAAGAAATTTAACTTCTTTGTAAGATTTTTCGTCACTTTTATCAAGATAGGCTGTATTTCTGGATCTGTCTGAAATAACGATCCAAGGGACAGATTTTTTAGGAAATCCGTTCACAACCGGCGAGTTGTCTACCTGGCCGTACTGTGACGGTTCAGGGGTCCTTTTAGATGGCAGCTTCACCTGACAGCTTGCTAACAATACTGATAATCCTATATAATATGCTGCTAGAGGAAATTTATTCTTCATCCTATTTTATTTTTATGATTGGGTGGTGTATCCGGAATCCGGACTTAATTATTTGCTTTGGTTGATGTCAACCTTGGTTACACAGTTCTGCTTGTCGTCCAGATTTACTTTTACACTCTGGATCACGACATTTTTGTCAAACTGAAGGCCTGCACAGTACATATAAAAGTTATTGGCCTTACTGTCACTTACTTTTACTACTGTGTTTTCGTTGTTACACAGGTAAGTTCTCAGCAGGTAATTATAATGCATGTTGAAACTGTTTCCGTTGGCAATCTGCTGCAGGTGGTATTTGAAATCATCATCAACCTTTTTGTAAGAATCTTCCACCGGAATTTCATCTTCCTGTAAAGCGTTGTAAGCAGGAAGGATCTTGATCAGGTGGTAAATAGGTTCCTGACTTTCTTCAGTAAACAATGCTACACGGTAGTCACCCGGTCTTTTATAGGAATAAATGGCCATTTTTTCTTTGGCGTCTATATTGCCCGTTTCGCCAAACTTCCAGGCAAACTGTGTAGCCTCCGAAACTGCACGGAACTGCACATTTTCATTTTGCATCGCCTGTGTAGGCGCATCAATAATGGTACTGATCTTCGCACTGTCTTTTGGCTTCTGGTATCTTGGCGAAACCATTACAGGGAAGGTTTTGGTATATTTGTTATCAATAATCAAGCTTACCGAATAATAACCCGGTTTGTTGTAAAAGTGGATTCCAGTGCTTTTGTCAGAAGTGGTCCCGTCCCCGAAATTCCATCTTTTGGTTTTTGCGAACTGGGTTTTATCCTCAAATAAAAGCGTATCCCCTACCGATAGTGAAGAAGGATAAACCACCCCCACAATATCATCAGCAGAATGGATCACCTTTTTCTGCAGCCATAACGCAACGAGCGCCGCTATCAGCAATGTTGCGATAACACCAATAATAATGTTCTTTTTGTTTTTTTGAAAATAATTCATAGTTAAGTGATTGTGATGTGTTTGTTCCTTGAATGTTTATTTTTTTGATTACTGGGTCCTTGCCCTTAATGCATTTTGTCTTTCGTAAAGTCGGTTTTGTTTGTCTTTGAAACCAATCCTGCATTCTTCCACCTCTTTTTCAAATCTTTTTACATCTTCAGTTGTTGTGGAAATCACTTTTTTGTCTTCAAAATACATTTTGTAGAATTTAGCGATCTGCGGATAGGCATCCTTGCGGATATCCATGACGTCGTTTCCATGAAAATAACTGGCAAGACCGTTAATCCCGTTGAAGATATTATTTTCTGCAAAAGGCTCCGGAGACTTGTCTGCAATTCTGCTGATCATGGTATAAGTACTGTCCATTTCAGGCTGTAAGACTTTTTGTTCGCGATCGAATGCCGCTTTCTGTTCCAGGCTTTGTATTCCCCTGACATCTTCTTCAGAGAACGGAGAGTCATAACCTTTTAAAAAGATGATTCCGAAGAATATCATAGCTGCCAAAAGCATCAGTATTAAATAGAGAAACTGGTAATGCCTTTCTTTTTTAGATAGTGTAATAGATCCCTGCATATGCTTTCTTTTTTATTATCTTCTTCTACCTCCTGTAAAATTTCTTGTAGGATCTTTTCTGAGCTGTCCATTGGCTCTTCCTACTTTTGCAATACAATCTTCAAGATCCCTAAGGACGATCTTCTTATTGGATTCCACTCCTATAATATCATTCTTTAATTTCAGCATCGGCTCTATCTGCTTCATCAGAACGGCATAATGCTTGAAATTATCCACACTGTCTTTACCCATAATGTTTTTCACTTCTCTCACATCATCCATGATTCTGGTTCTGAGAAAAACATCATTTTCTACCTTATTAATGTTTAGCTGGCTCATCTGGTCATAGATTTTATCTACATGAATCCTGAGAACATCACCACGCATCATAAGTTCTTTGTAAGCATCAGATTGTCTGACAATTCCTTCCCGCTGTATATTATAGCTTTTAAAAAAGAGGAATAAACACAGAAAAGACACCACCGAGAGAACGGCGAAAGACAGAATAAACTTCCAAATGCCTATTCTGACGTCAGATTTGTTAAGTTTTTTTTCCCTGTTAGAAGACATATTTTTGCGATTTGTTTGGCCTGTGAAAATATAAAAAAAAAAATTTATGCACAATACGTATTTTCCCTAATGTAGTTTCGTGAAAACCCCTATTTAACGAAGTTTAATTTTAACTTTCATAAGTTTTTCATAAATTAGGCCTCTGAATTTTAAATATCAACACCAAATCGATATTAAAAAGTGAGTAAATTATTATCAAATACAGTGCGATTTTCTATAGCTGACAGTGATTTTTATTTTAAAAAAATCATGATCAAAACGCTTATGGAAAATCCCTTCTATATGCTTCTGAATGACTGTAATAACGGCCATGAGCTCGTGAACAGGATTTACAGAAGACAGGAAGATGTGTTTATTATAGAACTATTTATGCCCGTATTAAGTGGGATGGAAGCCATTAAGTACATCAGGAAAAATAATACGGAAACTCCTATTGTAACCTATTCCAGCACTTACCAGGAAGATATGGCTGAAATTCTTTCCAAAATTCCCAATATTTATTACTGCCAGAAAAAAAGCACCATTATAAAAGACCTTATTAAAGGAAGTATTGCTTCTGACAGCTTCGATTATGAAAAATATTCCAAGGAATGGGAGCAGCAGCCACTCGCTGTACAGAACTATATGGAAAGGCAGAAGAAAGGCCAGGAAGAGCTGAACCCTACCGAAATACAGCTTATGAAATTCTGCTACGAAGGCTACAGCAATAAGGAAATTGCAGAAAAGCTAAACCTCAGTACCCGTACGATAGATACCTATATCAACAGGCTTACTGAAAAGCTGGGACTGAAAACAAAACTGCACCTCATCCGTTTCTGTGTAGAAAATGGATACTATAATTCCAGCATGTAGAAAGATTTAACGTAATATTAATATAGGCTCAACACAAAAACTCCAACTCTTTAAACAAAAATATTTTGCCACTAATTTGCTAGTATTCAATTTTTTTAACTAAATTTGCACACCTAAAATTTAAAATTAAAAAAGGAAATGACAAAGGCAGAATTGGTAAACACCATCTCAAATAAGTTGGGAACAGAAAAGAATGAAACACAGAAAGTTGTAGAAGCTTTTATGCAGGAGATCAGAACTTCTATGTATAATGGGGATAACGTTTATCTAAGAGGTTTTGGATCTTTTATCATTAAAACAAGAGCTGCTAAAACAGGAAGAAATATTTCTAAGAACACTGCAATTGAGATTCCTGCTCATAACATTCCTGCTTTCAAACCTTCAAAATCTTTTGTAGAGAAAGTAAAAACAAAAGTCGCAGTAAAATAAAAATTAACTGAATATTAACTAGTTACTAAAAAATTAAAATTATGCCAAGCGGAAAGAAAAGAAAAAGACACAAGGTTGCAACTCACAAAAGAAAGAAAAGAAGAAGAGCAAACAGACATAAGAAAAAATAATCTCTTTTTTTCGGGATTTACAATATAATAATATAGTTGGTGGTTTTAATTATTTAGAGTTCACCGACTATATTTTTGTTTGCAACGATAAGATTCAAAAGGAAAAATAAAGGCTTTTGCAGATATTTTTTAAAAATATACAGCAATTTCATTCTAAATTCTTATATTTAAAATTATTTAATTGCTAAAAAATACGCCAGTTTCCTATAATCTTAATAAATTTTTATCTTATACAAAATGAAGAAAGAACTAATAGTTTCGCATGAAGATGATCTTACAAAGATTGCACTGCTGGAAGACGGAAGACTATGTGAACTTCATGAGCAAGAGGACAAAAGCGAATTTATAGTTGGAGATCTGTTTGTAGGAAGAGTAAAAAAACTGGCACCTAACCTGAATGCCGCATTCGTAAACATCGGGTACGATAAGGATGCATTTCTTCATTACCAGGATCTGGGGCCCCAGTACCTTACCTACAGAAAGTTTTTAAAAGACACTATTTCTAAAAAACAGAGCACTTCAAGCTTAAAAAATTTCGAGATACAACCCGAAATAGACAAAAACGGAACCGTAGAAAAAGTCATTGCCAAAGATGATCTTGTTCTGCTTCAAATCACTAAAGAACCTATTTCCACAAAAGGTCCGAGGATCTCTACCCAGGTTTCTTTAACAGGACGTTTTCTAGTCCTGATCCCTTTCGACAACAAAGTTTCTATTTCCAAAAAAATCAGAACCACTGAGGAAAAGGAAAGACTGAGGACACTTATCGACAGCATCAAACCTGAAGGTTTCGGTGTGATCATAAGAACAGTAGCGGAAGGAAAAAAAGTGGCAGACCTTCACAATGATATGAATCAGCTGATCCAGAAATGGGAAAGCACGTTCAAAAACATTCAGAGAAGTAAAGTTCCGGCAAGAGTTTTAAGCGAAGAAGACAAAGCTTCAGCTATTTTAAGAGACAATTTCAACCAGGATTTCGTAAGTATCATCTGTGATGATGAACAGATGGTAGGTGAAATGACCAACTACGTGGAGGTTATAGCCCCGGAAAAAAAGAATATTGTCCAGTTTTACAATTCACACATCCCTCTTCTCGAATATTATAACGTTGAAAAACAGCTCAAACAGAGTTTTGGAAAACACGTTAATATTCCAAGTTCAAAAGGTGCTTACCTCGTTATCGAGCACACAGAAGCACTTCACGTAATCGACGTCAACTCCGGAAACAATATCACCACCGGAAATTCCGCCAACAAAGAACACGCACTCAACGTGAACAAAATGGCAGCCACCGAGATTGCCAGGCAGCTTCGTCTCCGTGATATGGGAGGCATCATTGTAATCGACTTCATCGATATGCAGAATCCCGAACACAGAAGGGATCTGTACGAACATCTGAAAGAAGAAATGAAGCGTGACAAAGCACGCCACAAAATTCTTCCCCCGAGCAAATTTGGCCTGATCCAGATTACCAGACAAAGAAACCGTCCGGAAAAACAGATCGAAACCAAAGAAGAAAACCCGAACAAAGACGGAGAAATTGTAGCTCCGATCGTGATCGTGGAAAGAATGGGCGAAACGCTCAGAAGCATCCTGCAGAAGGAGAAAGGAAAAATTTTCCTGCATGTACACCCTTTCGTGGAAGCCTACCTTACCAAAGGCATCAAAAGTATCCAGATGAAATGGTTCATGAAATACAAAAAATGGGTAACCATCATCCCAAGGGATTCTTTTAAATATTTAGAATACAAAATTTACAATTCGAAGAAAGAAGAATTGATCGAGTTTTCTAATTAAAATAAAATTTAACCTCCGGTTTTTCCGGAGGTTTTTTTGTTATATTTGCAATCCTAAAAACACACGTACATAATGATAAAAAATTTATTTTTCGTGCTGCTTCTTGCAGCGCAAACTGTTTCTGCACAGATTATTTCTAAAGATCCTTCCTTTGCATCCAATGGAGTATCTAACGTTGCCAATTATACGTATGCCTGGACTATGGCCCAGGATTCTAACGGCAGTATTTATTCATCTTATTCTATCCCAAATGGTAACGAAACATTTGTATATAAACTTACAGCTAACGGAGTTCTGGATTCAGCTTTTGGGAACAATGGAAAAGTTCAGTTACCTTATTATACCTATCAATGTCAATTAAAAGTGCAGCCTGACGGGAAACTGGTAATTTTTGGTTATGGTAATACCAATGGTGGAGTTTCTGGCTCTAGTGATGCATGGATAATATATAGAATGCTTCCAAACGGGCAATTAGACGCTACTTTCGGAAACAATGGCACTTCGATAATTTCCAATGGTATTGGTAGTGATGCAAATGGACGTTCTTTAGGACTGATCTTACAAAATGGAAAAATCATCGTTCATAACTCTACTACTATATATAGATTAAAAATTGACGGAAGTATTGATACCTCTTTCGGAAACAATGGATCTGTAGCCACTCAGGGAAACTTTTACTATGGTGCATTCGTACTGCTAGATAATCAGTCCAATCTTATCTGTCTCAGTAAAATCAACTCTTCTTATGGTAATGGTGTTATTGAAAAATTCAATCCGGACGGGCAGCCTGTAACAAGCTTTGGAAATAATGGCCTATTACAATCGAATTTAGTTTTCTCGCCTTTAGCTACTGCAATCATAGACAGCAATAATAGAATTGTTATTTCAAAATCAAATTCTACCGGCAATGAAATCTTGAGATTAAACCCTGATGGAAGTCTTGATAATACATTTAACTGTGCTTTAGCTTTAATATATCCCAGCGCTTTAGCTAAAAGCATTATTGAAAAAGATGGATATTATTACGTTGGAGGAAACCAATCATCTCATCCGTATATTCCCTATGTGTCAGATGAATCGCCAACCTTTTTTACAAAGCTCACTCAAAGCGGCTCGATAGCTCCTGATTTTGGTTATTATCCGGATAATTCATTTTCCAGTGTTGAAGAAATGATTGTTAATAATAATAATATTATCGTAAACGGAGATGCGTATATTGTAAAATATCTGCTTAATAACGCCACTTTATCAGCAACAGACATCACAAAAAACAATAATGATATTTCTATTGAAAATCCGGCTAAACAAAACCTGGTTTATCGATCAAAAGAAAAAATAAGCAAAATAGAAATCTACTCTCTTGACGGAAAATTTGTAAAAACCTTGAAAGACAGCGATACTGATATTTCAGAATTACTAAGAGGAAATTATATGGCAAAGGTTATTTTTGAAAATGGGAAAATCATGGTAAAAAAACTTATAAAAAACTAAAAGAAACACCAATTTCTTTTTAAAAAGTATTTGCTTATTTTTAGCAGATACTTTTTTTATTTCCAAACAACAATGAACAAAGATCACCATTACAAAGCAACTATCCACTGGACAGGAAACAAAGGAACCGGCACCAGCGGTTACAGAAATTATGAAAGAAGTCATACCATTCAAATTGAAAATAAGACTCTTATTGAAGGTTCTTCCGATCCTGCATTTCGTGGAGATAAAACCAGGCATAATCCGGAAGATATGCTTCTCTCTTCCCTTTCTTCGTGCCACATGCTCTGGTATCTTCATTTCTGTTCCGAAGAAGGCATCATTGTTACCGATTATAAAGATGAAGCTACCGCCGTTATGACTGAAACAGCGGACGGAAGCGGACATTTTACATCTGTTACTTTACACCCTACAGTTACTGTTACGGAAGAATCAATGATTGAGAAAGCCAAAGAACTGCATCATAAGGCAGGCCAGTTTTGCTTTATTGCCAGGTCTGTCAATTTCCCGGTAGAACATATCCCTACCCTGTTAGTTAAATAATTTTTATTTTAAATATAACACCATAAAAACAACCATCAATACTAGATTTAAATTACAATAACTCTAAAATTATTATTTAAAACTCCACAATAAGAGAATTATTTATCAAATAATCAATAAAAATTCAATTTCTTAATCATTATCATTGCAATAAATTGCAATTAATTGTTATTTTTTTATATAATGTGAATATTTTTTTATATTTTTATATAAACAAAACTAACCATGATGAAACCAAGATTAACTATTTTTGATGAGCCATTGCTGTATACTGAAGGCTTGTCAAAACTACTCTCGCAGAGTAAAATTTTTAACACGATTGACATTTGTAATTCTCATGAACACTTATTCGAACAATTAAAACTGGATCCTCCGGAAATTCTGGTCATAAGCTCCAATATGCTGATGCTTACAGATATTTTCCGGCTTGTAGAAGACATTACCTCCACCAACAAAAAAATCAAGATTATTGTTATAGGCAATAGTTATGATATGATTGATATCCGGAAGCTCTTTAACAAAGGCATAAAGAGCTATCTCGACAAAAACAGCAGATATGATGAATTCCTGAAATCTATAAACATCCTGCTTTTAAATGAGATCTACATCTGCGATAATGCAAAAGAAAGAATGATCAACTTTATCAGCAGCGAGGAAGGAAAATCCAATCAGCACATCAAAGAGCCTCTTACGCGCAGAGAAATGGAGATTCTTAAACTGATATGCGACGGCTTCAGCAGCAAAGACATTTCTGAAAAGCTTTTTATAAGCATCAATACTGTAGAAACCCACCGCAAAAGAATTCTCTTAAAATTAAACGCAAAAAATTCCGTAGGGATTGTAAAATACGCCTTAGAAAACCACATTATCGACTGATGAAAAAAAGACAATTTCGATTACTCCCCAAAAAAAGTTCCAAACCTTCGGTTTGGAACTTTTTAAAGTGAAGAAAGTCAATGGTGAATTTTTGCTTCGTAAGTGAAAAGCGAATTATAAACTAACATTATTACTGGTGGCTTCGGGAGCCTCAGCCACCAGATACAACTTACTTTTGAATATTTCAGCATTTAAAAATTTCAGTTCAAGTTTTTTAGTAGAAAATCCATCATTTCCAATTTAAAACTATTCTCCATTAAAACATCCCAAAAACTATAACCCTAAACTTTAAACTCATAAACTTTCAAACACTCAAACCTATCTCCTACTCATAATCCGGCATTTCACCATTACTGAAAAGAGAAGATCTTGAAAGATCGGTCAGTGTACTGTTGAGATCGATAACCATCACATTTTTCTGGGATATATTGTCATTGGAGGTATTCATGAAGACCACCTGGGCATTGTTTGGTGAAAATCTTGGATCGAGATCATTAGTTCCCATTGGTTTTTCGCTTTCTGCGGAAATATCGTATACGGTATCGCTGGTCAGATTATAGATAAAAATATGGGAATCGAGCTGGCGGTAATTCCCGCTTCCGTCCTGGTAACCTGAAATATCGCGGGTGAAGACCAGCATCTGGCCGTCTACTGAGAAATTCAGTCCTCCGGCTGCTCCTGACGTTCCGGACAGAACAGTTTTTAATACACTTCCTGTCATATCAATAATGTAGATTTTGGTGCCGTATCCACTGTAATCATTTGTCTTTAAAGCAATCCTGCTTCCGTCATAGCTCCAGTCGCACTCAGAAATCATACTACCGTCCGGCGTGGTGTATACTAAAGTCAATCCGCTTCCGTCCTTATTAATCCTGTACAGTTTATTAAAGTTTGAATAAAGAATTTCCTGTCCGTTTGTACTCCATGCAAAATCCATTTCATAATTATTAAATCCTGCCGCAGGTACTGTCGTGACTTTAAAAGGATTGGATCCGTCAGGATTCGCTGTATAGATATGGGTACTTCCGCCTTCCGTCCGCAGAAATGCTATCAGTCCGGCGTTGTTGTTTTTCCTCGGTCTCCAGCTGTTGTAGGATGAGTTGGTAAACTGGAAGCTGTTCCCTGCTCCGTCGCTTGACATAATGACAAAATTCCCGTTCTGTTTCTGCACATAATGATAGCGGTTGGCAGGAACCGTATTGGTGGTAAATTTACTGATGGTACTTAAAACTGGCGGGTGAATGCCGTCCGAAACAGACACCTGCCAGAAGTAACTAACACCAAACTTCAAATTGGACAGCGAATAATGTTTCGCCGCCAAATCATTAACCTGGATCACATTCGTATCAAGGTTATTTTTAATTGTTAAACTGTATCTTAAAACATCTGCTGTATCGGGATCCGTAGCCGTCCATGTCAGCTCAACGTTTAAGGGTTGATTTACCGCATTGTCTACCGGACTTAGCAGCTGCGGTGCAGAAGGGGGAGAATTGAGCGATTCATCATCGTCCATTTCAAAAACCACGGTGACAACCTGGTTTTGATTCTGTATATTGACACCCTGAAAATTGGTGAGATAGCCGGAGAGTTCGGCCTTCACAGAATAATTTCCTATCGGCATTGCGGCAATTTCAAATGTACCGTCGGTTCCGCTGAAAACCGTCTGTGTAGTAGGTGCCGTAAAAATTTTCACATTAGGGATAGGCACATTGGTACCTCTTTTTACAACCTTTCCTTTCAATGAACCTGTCTGAGCCTGTTCTATCAGATCTTCATTACATGAAAACAGACAAAAGGTAAGGATGAATATGGTGAGTATTTTGATTAAAGTTTTCATAGTTCATGTTTTTATTTGTTTCCAAGGTAAAAATTGATTCCAATGGCAAACCGGAGTGCCTGATCCTTTCTTTTTCCGTTCACCATCCCTTCCCAGTCATCTTTAAAACCGATATCATATTGAGAAGATGCCCGGATTGCGGTATTATTTCCGATCATAAATTCCAGTCCTCCGCCAACCTGGCATTTGTACTGAGGTTTATATTTTGAAAACATTGCCCCCGCTCCTCCATAGATATATGGGCTGAGCCTGTATTTTGGAAACAGAAGGAATTCAAGATTAAGCTCGGGAACAAGGTAATTTCTTTTAATAATATTTTCGTTCTCTAAAGTGAAATAACTGCCGCTGGCTTCAACATTGAAATTGGGACTTATAAAATACTTTACTCCCACTTTTCCTCCGACATTCATTTTAGCATTTACATAATCATCCTTGATTTTCTGAGCTTCCACATTAGCGAAAACGGACATTTTCTGCCTGTAATTTTCCGGAAACTTATTACCGACCGTCCTGCCAACATTCGCCTCCTGCTCTTTGTTGTAATCATTGATGAGGGCCTGGTATCCTGTTAAGTTTTCTGACGCTTTCCCCCATATTTTATCTCTGGTCCCTTCAATAATCAGGGATCTTACAGCTTTCTCTATCGCTTCGGTTACTGCAAGCTGTACAGGTTCGTTCTGGGTAAGTCCCACCTCCGCTTCCAGCAGTCTTTCCGTATCGATATATCTGAAAAAGCTACCGTTCACACTGGTAGAAAGAATTGTTTTTGAAGTGTAAACCGTTTTAAGAATTTCACCGTTAAGGGTAGAAACGGCACGAAGATAAATAGTGATCCTGTCCTGACGGTACTGCGTGGAAGCTCCTATCCCGAAATATCTTGCTCCTAATCCTCCGGTCATGGTATTGCTGTCATAAGAGATCACACCACCTTCCAGAAGAATTCCGGCATAAAGAAGAGGGGGAAGAGACTGGCTGTTTTTATCGGCATCTTTCATGTATTCCTGCCTGGTAGACCGGATAATCTGTCTTTCGTTTAAAAGATTGGCAATATTCTCTCTTTCAATAGGAATAAACCACCGGCTGTCTTCCAGTGCTTTAATCAGGATGGTCGTAGTTCCCTGAGGCACCGCCGTACTCCAGTTGTTTCCGTTTTCTGACGGTTTATACTGGCCGGTCTGGTCCCTGAATTTGTAAACGCCTATGACGATTTTTTCATTGGGAAGAGGAAGGTTCCTCAGTTCTGCAGTGGAAGGTGTAAGCTCTCCCATGGTGGATCTTTCGGGATCAGAAGGAAGACCCAGGATCGAACTGCAGGCCTGCATTAAGCACAGCAGGAACGTACAGAAAAAAATTCTGGTGTAAGTGTAAGTTCTCATGGTAAGTTTGGTTTTTAGTTATTTTTTATTTTGGAATGACGATCTCGGACTGATCACCTGTGCTGGTATCCAAAATATTGATCAAAAGTCCCTGGGCTGTAGTAGTGATCTGCAGATAAAGTGATCCGAAAAGATAATTTCCGGGTTTTATACTGCCCTCCCCGAACTGATCCTCAAACAATTTCCTGGAAAGTTCACTCAGTATCTGCCTGTTCAGACTCTGGCTGAAACTGTCCAGAGAATTAACATTATCGAGCAGACTGCTGAAATCATTTTTTTCATCGAACTGATTCTGAGCATTTGCTGAACTTAAAAGCCACTGGTAATTAAAGGTATCACCTCCAAATGCCGGATTGACGGGCTTATAAACGAGCTGCTGAGATTTTCCGGAGAAAATACCCGCAATAAAGGTTAAAATAATGATAAAAGTTTTCATGGCGGACGTTTTTAGTAGATAAATTCATTTTTAATGAGGTTTTTCTTGGCATTAAATTCTTTAATATATTTCAGACTGGCTGCCAGCTGTTCTTTCAGGTAATCTTCGTTTGGGTTGGTCATAAAGCTGTAAATCACTTTATCATCCATCTGGATATTGATCTGCCCGCTGGTACCGCGAAGTGGAAGTTCAGAAATGGTTACCGCGCCGTTGCTTTTGTCGGGAATCTGGCTGTATTCAATATAAAAAAGGTCATAAAAGTCTTTTCCAACCTTGGTTTTGGTCTCATCAATAGTAAGTCCTTTCAGTTCAAAGACGGCATCTTCTTCTACTTTGGCCGTTTTTTTTCTGAACAGGTCAGTATTAATTTCCAGGCTGTCTTTTGCAACAAGCTTCTGTGTTTCTTCATCTTTTATATAGAGAAAAGCTTTCAGGGCATCTTTCTGTTCAAGATTAACACTGATCTCGGATAAAACTTTTACTTCACTGGGATTGATGGAAAACTTCCCGCTCTGCTGGTTATTGGAAAGGTTTCCTGCATTTCCTTTTTTAATGGAAACCAACAGGTAATTCAGCTCTTTATAGACTGATGTATTATTGGTAACAACTGCTTTAAGCCTGATCTGGTTTTCAAGAATACTCTTCTCAATCTTTGCATTTACTTTTTTATCTTCCTGCCCATTCACTGTAGCGGACAGGAAGATAAATAAAGTACATAGATTTAAGGAATATAAAAGTTTCATCACTTGTGTTTTAATAATTTCTCATGAAAATGGTTTTGTTATCCCCTTTTACATTGATCTGCATTCCGTCTGAGACGCTGTTGCTCCCGGTAATATCAATAATATTGTTATTTCCCTGGGCAGTAACGGCTGTTTGGGTTTCTTTATCTGTAAAAGAATTGATAAAATAAAGTGTATTGAAGTCTCCCAATTGCTGTACGGCAATATTGGTTTTAGGATTAAGAAAAAGTTCTGCATTGTTGTAATCTCCTATCTGGAAAATACTGGAGCCATAAAGTCCCTGCTGCTCCGTCTGCTGTTTTGCCATAAGATCAAGAACCGTATTGCTGTTGACCTTGTCCCAATCCAGCTGTTGTGCATTCACACACAGCACTGCGAAAAGTGTAAAGGCACCCCATCCCGGTTTAAACATGATATTAATTTTTAATAAAGGTACATGAATAGAGGATTGAGAAAAACACACCCAGCAGGTACAGATGTAAAATCATGGTTTCTGGGTATGTTCATCATGAAAAGCTTAAAAAAGGAGGAAGCCTCAGCTTCTCCTTTTATTCTGAATTACGGTACATTATTAATTGGATTGGTTAATAACCATTGAGTTTCCGTTACCCATCTGGGTTCCTACGTGGATGTGCGAATCTCCGCTTTGGGCTACCCAGGTAAAGTTATTGTTACCCATCTGAACATCGATTGCTGTATTGGAATCCCCTAACTGTAGTTGATATAATTGGTTGCTGTTTCCAACCTGTACTCCCATAGATGTATTATCATCCCCAACCTGAACTGCAGCAGCGATATTATTGTTGCCTACCTGATCGTTTGTGGCAGTATTATCATTTCCGTCCTGATATTGTACTAAAAGGTTAGCATTACCTACCTGAAGGCCACTTGCATCATTTCTTCTTCCAAGCTGAATCTGGTAAGCGTCATTTCCGATACCTATCTGAATTGCTGAAGCATCATTTCTTCTGCCATCCTGATACTGTACCACAGCGTTTCCTAAGCCCAATTGGGTAGAAGAGGCTTCATTTCTTCTTCCGATCTGAGTCTGTTCTGTAGAGTTGAATGCACCAAGCTGCCAGGTTACTGCAGAGTTTCTGTTTCCTGTTTGGCTTACATCGTTGGTATTGGCAAGACCTGTTTGGTCTACGTCGATTGAGTTTCTGTTACCGATACTTTCAGCAGTATTCACGTTCAGAGCTCCTATCTGGTCAATATCCGCTGTATTACGGTTTCCATCCTGTGTAAGGCTGTTAATATTCAAAAGCCCTGTTTGACTAACAGTAGCAGTATTCAAGTTTCCGATCTGGGCAGTAACATCAATATTTGATTGTGCGAAGCTGAAACTCATGGCCATTAGTGTAAATACACCAGTAATAAAGTTTTTCATTTTGACAAAAATTAATTGGTTAATAGTATGACAAAGGTATAGGCTAAACCAAAATGAAAAACCACTGCTAAAGTGTAAATTTTCAAAATCACTGTTTACCGTTTTGAAAGTAACCGTTTACTGTTTTCTTCGGATCACTTGTTTCAGTTACGTGAAAATACGGTATATTACAAATTGATTTACAAACAAATACGACAAATAACTCTAATTTTTATATTAAAAAATTTTCTCCGATTTTTTGTTTCTCCGATTGTTTATTTTTTTAATCATTCCATTTTTCAATGACTTACCAATGGTTAATTAATGTTAATGGCTGTTCTTTTCTTCAGTATATATTGCTAAATTTGAAGTATGGAAAGTTTTGGAAAAGATTTATTGAGGAAAATTACAAATGTAGAGCTGCCGGGGATTAATGCCCATGGAGTATTCTCGCCTCCTGCCCGGCCGGTGTTTACCTATGATGAAGTACTGGCAAAAAATCCGAAATTTGCAGCCGTTAATATTGTTCTCTATTTAAAAGATAATGAATGGTATTTTCCCTTGATTCAAAGAACCATCAATGAGCACGACAGACACAGCGGGCAGATCTCTTTACCTGGCGGAAAGCGTGAAGAAATGGACAAAGATTTTGCAGAAACCGCCGTACGCGAAACCTCAGAAGAAATCGGGATAGACAAACATTATATCAGGGTGATCAGGGAAATGTCCCCTATCTATATCCCGCCAAGCAATTTTTATGTATATCCTTATATTTCGTACACAAAAAAGAATCCGCTTTTCGTCCTCCAGCAGAGTGAAGCGGTAGAAACTATAGAATTTCCTATCACCTCTTTTCTCAGCCTGCCAGATAAACCTGAAATCATGGCAATTCCCGGTGCAGCCGGACATGAAGTTCCGGTCATTAATTTCAACGGATATATTATCTGGGGCGCTACAGCAATGATATTGAGCGAGTTTAGCCAGTTGTTGAAAAAAATGTAACTTTGCACTACCGTGTTTAATTGAGAGATGGCGAAGAAAAATATTTTCACCGATGCATTCGGAACACCTTATTTTTTAAAAAGGTTTATTATTTTTATTTTAGGGGTTGTATCCTACAGAAGGTTCAACGGCTTTAATAAATTAAGGATAACCGGTACGGAACACCTTGTGGATCTTCCTGATTCCAATGTGCTTTTTGTATCCAACCATCAAACATACTTTGCAGACGTAGCAGCAATGTACCATGCATTCTGTGCGGTAAACAATGGTTATCTGAATACAATTAAAAACCCTATTTACCTGCTCAACCCAAAAATTGATTTTTACTATGTAGCAGCAGAAGAAACCATGAATAAAGGAATTCTTCCGAAGATTTTCAAGATCGCCGGTGCTGTAACGGTAAAAAGAACATGGAGAGCAGAGGGTAAAAACGTCAACAGAATGGTAGATCTTACTGAAGTTGACAATATTATGAAAGCTTTGGACAACGGCTGGGTAGCAACCTTCCCTCAGGGTACTACATCTGCTTTTGCACAAGGAAGAAGAGGTACAGCCAAGCTGGTTAAAAATCAGCGCCCGATTGTGATTCCGATCAAGATCAACGGATTCAGAAGGGCATTTGATAAAAAAGGCCTCCGGGTAAAGGTTACGGGCGTAAAACCTACCATGGAGTTCAAAGCACCTCTGGATATAGATTACGACAACGAAAAAGCGCCTGAAATTTTATTGAAGATTATGACTGCCATTGAGCAGACAGAAGATTTCAATGTACTACACAATTATGATGAAGAACTTAAAGCTAAAAAATTAGAGCAAAAGGATTCAAATAATTAAAGTAAGTAGAAAAATTATGAACAAAATATTAGGGATCTTATTCACGGTCATAGTATTAGTTTCGTGTAACAGCCAGAAAGTATATTCAGACTTTGATATAAGCTATTCCAGAAGCGGAGGCTATGCTCCCATGTATGAGAATTTACTGATCAAAGGTAATACTGCCCACTATTCTTTTGATCAAGGGGGGAAAAAGTACAGACAGGATTTTAAAATTTCTGATGAAGATTTAAAAAAACTGGACCAAACCCTTTCCCAAAACAATTTCAGAAGAATACAGGAAGATCACAAAAAACTGTATGATCAGGTGACCACTTCCATCAATGTAAAAAAAGGCCCGAATGAAGGCAGTAAATCGGATGCCAGCACCATCATGCCTAATTTTACAACGAACTGGAACAACATTCTGAATGCTTTTCAGGAGATCATTAATAACAATGTAAAAAAAAGTAAATAAAGTTGAAAACCCACTTCATTGCTATCGGCGGAAGCGCCATGCATAATCTTGCTATTGCATTAAAGGATAAAGGATATCAGGTAACCGGTTCGGATGATGCTATTTTTGAACCGTCACGATCCAGGCTGGAAAAGAAAGGTATTCTGCCTCAGGAAATGGGCTGGTTCCCGGAAAAAATAACTGCAGATATAGATGCTGTGATCCTTGGTATGCATGCCCACCAGGATAATCCTGAGCTGGCAAAGGCAAAAGAGCTGGGTTTAAAAATTTATTCATATCCTGAATTCCTTTACGAACAGTCAAAAAACAAAACAAGAGTGGTCATTGCCGGATCGCACGGTAAAACAACCATTACTTCCATGATTCTCCACGTCCTGAATTTTCATCAGAAAGAGGTAGATTTTATGGTAGGTGCACAGCTTGAAGGCTTTGACTGTATGGTAAAACTAACTCAGGAAAACGATTTTATGGTCCTGGAAGGTGATGAATACCTTTCCTCTCCTATTGACCTTCGTTCCAAGTTTCTTCTTTACCAGCCGAATATTGCTTTAATGAGCGGTATTGCATGGGATCATATCAATGTATTCAAAACATTTGATGATTATATAGAGCAGTTCAGAAAATTCGTTGCAAGCATTACCCCGGGTGGTGTTCTGGTATACAATGAAGAGGATGCGGAAGTGGTAAAAGTAGTGGAGGCCGCTGAAAATTATTTCAGAAAAATCCCTTACAAAACTCCTGAATATGAGATCAGCAACGGAAAAGTATATCTAAAAACTGAAATGGGCGATGTTCCTCTTTCTGTTTTCGGGTCTCACAATCTGCTGAACATGGAAGGAGCAAGACATATCTGCCGTCAACTGGGTATTATGGATGAAGATTTCTATGAAGCCATTATGAGCTTCAAGGGAGCATCAAAGCGTCTTGAAAAAGTAGAAAGAGAAGATCAAGGTGTTTTATACAAAGATTTTGCCCATGCACCGAGTAAAGTAAAAGCAACGGTAAAAGCATTCTGTGAGCAGTTTAAAAAGGAAAAAAAATACGGTTTCCTTGAGCTTCACACGTATTCAAGCTTAAATCCTGTGTTTCTTGAACAGTATGACCATGCTATGGACGGTTTGGATGAAGCTGTTGTTTTCTATTCTGAGGATGCTTTAAAAATCAAAAGAATGGAACCTATTTCTCCGGAATTCATTAAAGAAAAGTTTAAAAATGATTCTTTAAGAGTATTCACAAATGCTGAAGAACTGCATGCTTATTGGGAGACTTTGGATAAAACAAACGGTGTTTTCCTGATGATGAGTTCCGGTAATTTCGGAGGTTTGGATCTTACAAAATAAAGAGTTTATTGCATATGCCCTAAAAACGTTCTTTAATCAAAGAACGTTTTTTATTTTACATTTCCGATGAATTCATTCCGGCTTTAACAAGTGTTTTATTCTGCTTCCAGGATAAGCTTTTTCAAAATGTCCTCCGTTGAAAGTCTGCCGTATTCATGAACAGACTGCCCTGCCCAAATGCTCACAAAATCTGCATTGTTCAATGTTTTTGAAACCCTTCTCAGTTCATTGGTCAGCTTATTCTGATAAGGATATGGCATGATATAGCCTGACTCTTCGATGCTTTCTATGAATTTATTTTTTATCCCTCTTGCGTACCTTCCCGAAAAACTTTTTGTCAGAACAATATCCTTTTCCGTTACATTTTTCAGCCTTTCTTTTTCAAAAGGCTGTAAAGCGCTTTCCTGCGATGCCAATAACATACTTCCTACCTGAAAACCCTGTGCACCCAACTCTTTTGCCGCTCTTAAAGTTTTTCCGTTATAAATTCCGCCTGCATAAATCAATGGAATATTTACATGATCATAAACTTTTGAAAATAAAGACATTCCCCCGATTTCCGGGATATAATCTGTTTCAAAGGTTCCTCTGTGCCCTCCGGCTTCAATTCCCTGAACGCAAATAATATCAATTCCGGATTTTTCCAGGATTAATGCTTCTTGCAATGAAGTACAGGTTCCGATAAGCGTCACTCCGTTTTCTTTCAGTCTTTCAACGCTTTTCTCATCCAGATTCCCGAAAGTAAAGCTTAATATTTTGCATCCTTCCTCAATAACAGCCTCTATTTGATCGTGATAACTGTTCAGCTTAATTTCTTCAAGATCCGGGAGCTTAACTTCTATATGATTTTCCTTTGCCAGATCTGTGACCAGCTGTTTAGCTTTTATGTATTTTTCTCTCAAAGAGTCGGTGAGATCAGGAATATCGTGAACAAAAATATTAGCTGCAAAAGGCAGATCTGTAAGTTTCCTGGTCTCTCTGATCAGTTCAGCCGATTTGTCCGCAGGGAGATCAGCCAGGGCCAATGATCCAAGACATCCGGCTTTTGTAGCGGCTGCAGCCATTTGGGGTGTACTTACTCCAAACATCGGAGCCTGGATAACAGGATATTTTACTTCTAAAAGCTTACTGATGGAGTCTGGCCAAAACATAAGAATAATTTTACCTGAATTTACAAAATCTAACAACCGCTTCAGGTTAATAAGATATGATATTGATCACAGTATTCAGCATTCACTCTTTTTCCAATTAAAAATCCCGCAAATTAAACCGATTAAGCAAATGATTATAAAACTTGCTGTCCATTTAATTTGCGGGAGGTGTTATAAAGATCTGCGATTAAATATCTGCTACAGATTTCAGCATTTTTTGTTCCCATTCAGGATCTTTAGGATCAAAGAACAGTCTTTTTCCTGTATCAAGAGAGCGGACGATATTCATCTCATCTTCCGTCAGTTCAAAATCGAAGACGTTAAAGTTTTCTTCAATTCTGGAAGGAGTCACAGATTTCGGGATTACAACAAATCCTTCCTGAAGGTGCCATCTCAGAATTACCTGTGCTACTGTTTTATTGTATTTTTCTGCAATAGCTTTTAATTCAGAATTGTTTAAAAGATCTGCATTTCCGTTTCCAAGCGGGCTCCATGGCTGGGTAATGATGTTGTTTTCCCTGTCATACACCTGAAGTTCTTTCTGCTGGAAAACCGGGTGCAGCTCAATCTGATTGATTACAGGAAGAACCGTTGAATTCGCTTTCAGCTCTTCTAATTTCTCAACGGTAAAGTTGCACACCCCAATAGCTTTAATTTTTCCTTCATGATAAAGCTCTTCCAGTGCTTTCCAGGCTCCCAGAAAATCTCCGAAAGGCCAGTGAAGAAGGTACATATCCAGATAATCCATCTGCAATCTGTCCAAAGTTCTCTGGAACGCACTTTTTGCTTTTTCGTAGCCGTGATCCTGAACCCAGATTTTTGAGGTGATAAATAGCTCGTCTCTGCTTACACCACTATCTTTTACAGCCTGTCCTACTGCGGTTTCGTTTAAGTAAATAGCTGCCGTATCGATCATTCTATATCCTGTGTGAATAGCTTTTACCACTGCTTTTTCACATTCTTCCAGGTTTTCCATCTGCCATACTCCAAAGCCTAAAGCAGGAATATCCACTCCGTTATTTAATGTTACTACAGGCTGTCCTGTATATGTTTTCTTTTGCATTATTCTTTAATTTAATTTTTTAACATAAATCTAAGCTTAACAAATTTGCGATAAAAATTGGAAATTCTGCCTACCAATTTTACAGTTTTTTCATCTATTTTTAACCATCCGTTTTTTTATACCCGGAAAGCTTCTATCACTTTAGAACATTAAAAAAATCTCTTATTTTCCTTATTTTTGTAAGAAACCAAAACTATGTTATATCAGATCAGGCTGGCAGAAACCGAAGATTATCCCAAAATCATGGAAATCTGGGAATCAGCTGTTACAGCAACCCATCATTTTCTTACTGAAGAAGATTTTAATTATTTTAAAGAAGCCATTCCGAAAGATTATCTCCCGCAACTTGATGTTTATCTGATTTCGGAAGATGATGAGGCAAAAGGTTTTGCTTCTGTAGCCGTGGATACCCTGGAAATGCTGTTTATTCATAATGATGTCCGGGGAAAAGGCTACGGTAAAAAGCTGTATGAATGGATGAAAGAAACCACAGGTCTCACTAAAGTAGATGTGAATGAACAAAATCCTCAAGCCATCGGGTTTTATGAAAAAATGGGTTTTAAAAGAGTCGGGAGGTCAGAAAAAGATGGCTCAGGGAAAAATTATCCACTGATCCATATGAGTTTATAAATGGAAAATTTTGTTTTTAATAAGATCAGTTCAGGAATGGATATTCCATATGAATTGCTGCTGCTTGCTGACGAAACTGTGGAAGCGATAGACAAATATATCTTTGATTCCTCTATTTATGTTTTACATGACGGGTTTCAGGATATAGCTGTAATGGCACTGCATCCGAACAGCGCTGAGGAACTGGAAATTAAGAATATCGCGGTCATTGAAAATTACAGAAGCAAGGGAATCGGCAGTATTCTGATAAATAAGGCAAAAGAAATAGCCCGGAAAAACAGATATACAACTTTAACAGTAGGAACTTCGGACACGGGATTCCAGCAGATCAGATTCTATGAAAAGAACGGTTTTATAAAAAAGGGAATACGTAAAGATTTCTTTACAGACCATTACCCATTCCCCATTTATGAAAACGGATTACAGATGTGCGACATGGTTATTCTTGCCCATGACCTTTCTGAATAAGCCTTTGATATGATCGATCTCGGACTGGTAATTTGTTTTTTTTCTGCAGCCGAAATAGAGCGTATTTTCCAGCTTTTTCTCACCTTCCCAGATCATTTTGACCTCCCCGCTTTCTATTTCATTTTTGCACAGAAAATTAGGAATAACAGCCAGCCCGGTTCCACCTTTCAGACAGCGGATGATGGAATTTAAATTAGGGACTATATAATTGGGACGGAAGTTCGGTTTATGACCGAAATTCATGATCCAGAACTGGAAAAGGTGTTCCATATCCCCCGTAGTGCCGTACCATTTTTCCTGTTTCAGCCATTCTTCGGCGTGTTCTATTCCTTTGGTATCTAGTGTTTCCCGGAAACTTTCCGTATCGATATCTTTTCCGCCTACAAGAATGATCTGCTCGGAAGAGAAAGCCTCATGTTCAATATTGGGAGAAACCCCTTTTTTAGGCGTAATGATCAGGTCCAGAATTCCTTTGTCCAGCTGATCCAGCATTTCCGGATATTCCCCGAAGCTGATAATCAGGTTGAAGGGCAAAGTTGAGACATACTGTTCCAATGTAGTCTGGAAGGTCTCGAAACACATTCCAACACTGATGGTAGGAGTCAGTTTTTCCGTGGATTTCTGAAAATTTTTCTCTACATCTTCAAGCTTGGAAAGCGGTTCTGATACGGCATTAAATAACACTTTTCCTCTTTCGGTAGGTATCATTTTCCTTCCGGTTCTGTCGAATAGTTTATATCCTACATACGCTTCCAGTGAACTTAAATGGAGACTTACACCAGGTTGTGAAATGAACAGGGAATCTGCTGCTCCGGTGAGAGTACCGGTTTTATATATCGCTTTAAAAGTGCGGTACCATTCTAAATTGACCATAACTTTAATTATAAATATTCTGATACAAAATTACAAAATAATTATAATACTGATTCTTTTTTATTCTTTAGAAAGGAAGCATAATAATCTGGAATTTCGCTTTCTTCGATAGCCAAGGCAGTTTCTTCAAGTGGATAAGGTATCTGTATAATTTCAGGAATAATATGATCATCAGTCATCGTAATAATCAGATAGGAGGCCAGGCGGTTTTCTTCTTTGGAACGGCCTACAGATCCACAGTTAACAGCCCATCCCTCAGACTCAAAATATTTTTTGAATGATAAATGGGTATGTCCCATTGCTACTATATCAGATTGCAATTCTTTAAGCATTTCTACAAAAACTTTATCATCCTCAGACTCGTAAAAATAGGTATCATTACTGGTGAGACTTGAATGTACGAGCTGAATATTCCAGTGCTTCTTCCCTGTTTTATAGTTCAATTTCATGTGAAAAGGTAATTCCGATAAAAACATTTTATTGTTTTCTGTAATATACTTTTTGGAATGATCAATAGCTATTAATCTGGCTTCTGTTTCTTCCGGTGAATGTTTAGACAAAGGAATAACAGGGAGATCAAAAGCGATTCTTTCATCATGATTTCCCATAAGACAGGGAATATTCAGATTTCTGATTTTTTCAATCACTTCATTTCCCCAGGGAGCAAAATCAACCAGATCACCCAGGCAGAATTTCTGCGTAACTCCTCTTTTCTCCATATCCTCAAGCACTGCATTCAGTGCGGGAAGGTTTCCATGTACATCACTAAAAACAGCAATCCGTATCATATTCATTTTATTTCCTAACAAAATTACAGGAGAAGTGTGACAACAGGATCAACTGGTTATATGATATTTAACCATGAATGAGGTTTCAACTATCATTATTCTAATAGTTACTTATAATTTATACTATTTTTATTATACAATACCCGGATGTAACTTTGCATCATAAAATTTAAAACAATCATAAAATGAAAAAAGTATTGATCATTAATGCAGGACAAAATTTCGGACATTCCGGAGGAAAATATAATAACACGATTGCAGAAAATACGCTTGCAGTACTTAAGAAATTTGAAAATATAGAGGTAAAAACCACGCATATTGCTGATGGTTTCGATAAGGACGAAGAGGTAAAGAAATTTGTCTGGGCAGATTTCATCATCTATCATACTCCGATCTGGTGGTTCCAGCTTCCCAACGGATTCAAGAAATATATTGATGAAGTTTTCACAGCCGGCCATGCCAAAGGAATCTACATGAGTGACGGAAGAAAAGCTGACAAACCGGAAATCAATTATGGAACCGGAGGAATGCTGGGCGGAAGAAAATATATGGTAACCACAAGCTGGAATGCACCAGAAACAGCCTTTACACTTCCCGGAGAATTTTTCAATGAAACCAGTGTAGATAATGGACCGCTATTTGGATTCCATAGAATGAATGCTTTTGTTTCTTTAGAAAAAATGGAGGGTTTTCACTTCCATGACGTAGAGAAAAACGCCAATATAGAGCGTGATATGAAGCTTTACAGAGATCACCTTGAACAGGTTTTTGAAAAAGAACTTAAACCACAATTAGCCTAATGAAAAATATACTGATCACTGGAATCACCGGTTATATCGGGGGTTCGGTAGCCAAGAAGCTGACAGAACGCAACTATAGCGTTACAGGGCTGGTTCGTAATGCAGAGGCAGCAGAAAAATTAAAGCAGGCAGGAATTGAATCCATTATAGGCAATATACATGATGAAGCTGTTTTAAATGCTGCGATTTCCAATGCCGATGCCGTTATCCATACTGCAGATTCTGCTGATGACGCCTATGCTGCAGACAGTTTTATCAATGCGCTGGAAGGAACCGGTAAAACGTTTATTTTTACTTCAGGTTCAGCTATTTTCGGAGGAAAAGAGAACGGAGAAAAAAATGATTTTGTTTATACAGAAGATATTCCTCTGAATCCAAGATTAGAAATGGCTTCAAGAGTGCTGATTAATCAGTACATCCTTCAATCTGCCAAAAAAAATATAAGGAGCATTGTCATTGTACCTACCATGGTTTATGGTGAGGGTCTGGGCTTAAAAAAAGACAGCATTCAGCTTCCGGCCCTGATCAATTTCTCTAAAGGGAAAGGATTTGGAGCTTACTTTGGAAAAGGTGAAAATATCTGGTCAAACCTTCATATCGAGGACCTTGCAGATCTGTATGTACTTGCACTGGAAAAAGCAAAAGCAGGTTCTCTTTATTATGCAGAAAACGGTTCTTCCACCATCAGAAACCTGGCAGAAAATATAAGCAGGCAATACAATTTACAGCCGGCACAGTCTGTCAGCGTACAGGAAGCAGTCAATACTTTTGGGCCTGCTGGTGGGTATTTTGGATTTGCTTCAAACAGTTTGTGTAATTCGGATAAGGCCAAAGCAGAACTGGGCTGGAATCCTCAATATCAATCCATTGAAAATTTTATTTAATATGAAAATTTATCTTACAGCAGTTATAAAAGCCAAAGAAGAATATCAGGCAGAAGTACTGGAAACCCTTCAGAATATGGTGCAGGAAACAAGAAAAGAAGAAGCCTGTGAACTTTACAGTCTTCACCAGGGAATTGAAGATAAAAACCAGTTTATTTTCTATGAAATCTGGAAAAGTGAAGAAGGGCTGGCACAGCATAATCAGCAGCCTTATATTCAGGCTTTCGGAGCCATTGTTGACGAAAAGCTACAGGAAAAACCTCAAATTTATACCACCCATATTCTTTAACATGAAAAAATTAGCAATTTTATTTTTAGCCTTGCTTACTATAGGATTTATGCAGGCACAACACCAAAAATCTAAACTTATGAAAAAGAAAATTTTATTTGTCGTAACAAGTCATGACAAAAAAGGAAGCACCGGTGAAGATACCGGGTATTATCTTGGCGAAGTTTCCCATCCGTGGGAAGTGCTTCACAAAGCAGGATACGAAATTGATTTTGTAAGTCCAAAAGGCGGAACTCCTCCGGTAGACGGTTTCGATTTAAAAGATCCTGTCAACAAAGAATTTTGGGAAAATACGGAATACAAAAATAAGATCGATCATTCTTTACAGCCTTCTCAGGTAAATCCGGACAATTACGCTGCGATTTTCTACGCAGGAGGTCACGGCGCTATGTGGGATTTCGCAGATAATACAGAATTGGCAGGTATTGCTTCAAAAATTTATGAGAAAGGCGGCATTGTATCGGCAGTATGCCACGGGCCGGCTGGCCTTGTGAATATTAAATTGAGCAACGGGAAATATCTTGTAGACGGCAAAAAGATCAATGCCTTTACCAACGAAGAAGAAGCTGAAGTGAAGCTTACTAATGTAGTTCCTTTCCTTCTGGAAGAAAAGCTGAAAGAAAGAGGAGCTAAATTTGAAAAATCAGGACTTTGGCAGAATCATGTCGTAACAGACCATAGAGTAATTACAGGACAAAATCCCCAATCTGCAAAAAGTGTAGGTGAGGCTATTTTAAAAGAGCTTAGTAAATAATCAAGCATTAACCACAAAAGAATAAAGCTCTTGCCTTTTGTGGTTACGTTTTAAATATATTTTTAAAAAAAATGGAATACAGAAAATTAGGAAATACAGAACTTGAACTGTCTGCTATTACTCACGGAGCATTTGCCATCGGAGGAAATATGTGGGGCGGAAATGAAAAACAGGATTCCATCAATTCAATTCATGCATCGCTGGATCACGGCGTAACTTCTATTGACACGGCACCTTTCTATGGATTCGGACTCAGCGAAGAGATGATCGGAGAAGCTATTAAGGGAAAAGACCGTACAAAAATCCAGCTGCTGACCAAATTCGGGCTGGTATGGGACGGGAGCAACAACGGAAAAGGAGAATTTTTCTTTGATGCTGAGGATGAAGGAAAAACCTTACCGGTTTATAAATATGCTTCAAAAGCCAATATCATAAAAGAAGTAGAGGAAAGCTTAAAAAGACTGGGAACAGATTACATCGATCTTTTACAGCTTCACTGGCCGGACAGCACCACCCCGATCTGCGAAACAATGGAAGCTATGGAACTTCTTATCCAGCAGGGAAAAATTCTTGCAGCAGGAGTGAGCAATTATACCGTTTCACAGATGCAGGAAGCCAACAGAACCCTTCATCTGGCAAGCAACCAGGTTTCTTACAGCATGCTGAACAGAGCTATTGAAGGTGATCTGGTCCCTTATTCTTTGGAAAATAATTCGGGAATTATTGTTTACAGCCCGATGGAAAGAGGTCTTCTGACCGGAAAATATTTTAAAGAAGACAAATTAAAGGATAACGACCACAGAAACGGCTATTTTTCACAGTTTGATTTAAATAAAGTGAAAACTTTCCTGGAAAAAATAGAACCTGTTGCCCGGGAAAAAAACGCCTCCCTTTCGCAGCTGGTATTACGCTGGACAACAATGCAGCCCGCCATTACCGTTGTATTGGCAGGAGCCAGAAATGCTCAGCAGGCTATCGAAAATGCCCAAGCTATGTCCATTGATCTTTCTCAGGAAGAATTGAATTTCATCAACACAGCACTGAGCGAAATTTATATCAATCCTGTTACGGTTTATTAGAAACCTGATTCATCAAAATAAAAATAGCCTTCAAAACTGAAGGCTATTTTTTATTAATATTTAAATATCAATTATTTAACAACTATTTTCTTCGAAACAGTATTCCCTTCTGCATTTATTTTAACAAGGTAAACTCCTGACTGTATTCCGCTGCCATTCACTTTATTAATGCCTTTTTCCAGTTTCTCAGCCGGTTTAATCAGCTTGCCTGAAAGATCATAAATTTCATAATCTGCAACACCTTTTATATTGGATTCAATAGTGAATTGCCCATTGGTAGCCGGGTTAGGATAAATTTTAATATTTTGAAGTTCAGATTTAGCAGTTTCATTAACGGCGAGCAATTTGGCACAATTACCAATTCCCACAGCACACCATGCATTTTCTACCTGCTGCAGCTCATTGGAGTTTGCTCCATAAAGATCAATAGCTGCCTGCTTTGACTGATCGTAAGCGTTAATATAACCGCTGTTCGCCGTAAGATAAGTAGTCAAAGTCCTGAATGCAATTTTTTCCGCTTTCTGGATGGTAATTCCTGTAACATTGAATGCTGTTCCGTTATCATTAGTCCCTGAACCTCCCTGGGAAAGCAGGTAAAACCAATAGTTTCCTACCCCACTGTTTTTATGCACGCCCCCGTGATCGTTGGTCTGGTTATACGGAGGAGCTGTATTGGCCCAGTTAGTACCCTGATAAGTATCAGGCTGCTGCCCGCCAATTTGGTTTGAACCGGCATTAGGATTAGCCATATTTCTGAAATAATTCGCTCCTAAACCAGGATTAGGAATTCCCTCTGCAATAGTCCAGTTTGGATTTACATTGGAATAGAATTCTATAGCTGTACCGAACATATCCGCAAAAGATTCATTCAAAGCCCCGGATTCGGCCTGATACGCAAGGTTAGCTGTTCTGCTGACCATTAAGTGGGAGTATTCGTGTCCTGCGACATCTATCCCTACAATTGGGCCAAAATATCCTGCCTGTCCCTGATATAAACCACTGCCATACACCATGGCTACAATTCCCTGCTGGTCAATTGCCGCCGCATTAGTCCCGTCAATTGGTGTCTGGCCTGCACCGGTGGTTGTATTCCTGTTAAAATTAATATTATAATAGTTTCTTATGATAGATCCGCTGCCGTCATAAGAGTTCCTGTTATGTCTGTTTACATAATAGTCATGCGCTTTTTCCATTGCCCAATGTACTTCTACAGCAGGTTTAGTAGCTGCTGCCGTATAGTTGGCCGTACTGTTGGAATATTCATTAATTGTCCCTGTCAAACCTGAAGCGGCGCTTCCGTTGCCATCCCATCCGGTTCCGTCAAGGGTATGCACATTTCTTGCGTTATCCTTCAAACGGAAAGCTCCGTTGTAAGAATCTACAGTAATCTGCTGGTTTCCTTTATAATAGGTAGCACTTGTAGAAGAAGTATCCAGAAAAGGGCTAAACACAAATGTCAGTCCTGCTGAAGGTTTGACGTTTGAAATATTATTAATAACAGGAGCTATATTGTGATGATGAATTTTTTCCAGTTTCTTTACGATCTGCTTTGTTCCGTTATCTATATAATACATATATCCCTGTAAAGTTTTCAGAGACAGTGCATCTATCTGGGAAACAGAATGCAGCTCTATGCCTTTACCGGCATATACTTTTGTTATTACCTGCTCAAAATCTGCAAAAGTTACATCCGGTGTTCTCAGATCAGCATTGACAATATTTTCAACTTCTACTTTGGTAAGAGGCTGGTGAACAGTCAGGTTAATGTTCGGAGTTAATTCCCCGTTTACATAGGTTACCTTCCCATCTTTTTCATGCACAAGGATTAATTCATCTGCAACTCTGACATTTTTAAAGTAATGCTGAAAAACAGAATGTTTGATCCCCAATTCATCCGTTTTGGTACTAACCAGTTCAAAAGTATGGTTGGCATCCGTTCCCAGCCACTTTTTTAAATTCGTCATCAGAAAATCTGTGGGAATATTCTGTCCGCTAAAACTTGCATAAAAATTTCCCATTGCAGAGGAAGTGGAAATTTTAGGTAGATTCTTTACTGAAACTTCTGTCTCTTTGTCCTGTGCATGCACTGAAACAAAAGGAGCAGATCCAAAAAACAATGTGATGGCTAAAGTTTTAATGATTGTAGTTGTTCTTTTCATATTTTTTTATTGATTTAGCAGTTAGTAGTAAAATGTCAAAAATGTTACAAATAGCATCACATTTAATGATGAAAAAAATCAAAATCACATTATTTCGCAACAAAATACAGGAATAAAATTTTAAACATAACAACCGCTAACACCGATCACAACAACAAAATAGCCTTTCAGTTTTTGAAAGGCTATTCTGATTATATTTTTTACAAAAAACTATTTTGGAATGTCCATGTGTGTACTTACAGCAATTCTGTTCCATGCGTTGATGGTTACAATAGCCATGATAATCTGTGCAATGGCTGCCTCATCAAAATACTGTTTTGCCTTCTGGAATGTTTCTTCTGTAAGACCTTTATCGCTGATCAGGGTAATTTCCTCCGTCATCGCCAGGAGAACCTGCTCTTCTTCCGTGAAAAAATCCTTTGCTTCCCTCCAGCCGTTAAGAATGAAAATTCTTTGCGTTGTTTCACCGTATTTAAGGGCATCTTTTGTATGCATATCAAGACAGAAAGCACATTTGTTGATCTGTGAAGCCCTGATCTTAATCAGCTCCTTCTGGATATGGTTGAGTGAAATGGTCTGAAGGTATCCTTCCAGTCCAAGCATAGCTTTGTAAGCTGCTGAATCTACGCTGGCAATATTTAATCTTGCGCTCATACTATTATTATTTATGGGTTAAATGATCTATACTCAAAAAATACTTTGGCTGAACCGCCAGTAAAAATGCTCCGGCACTTCCTACCCAGACAGAGTAATCAAGCGGTGCCTTAGCTCCCAATGCGATGGTCATGGACAATGCAAATACCAGCAACAAAAAACCTGCTCCATAAGCTGCAATCCTGGTTTTCCAACCCACAAGAAGCATCAAAGGAAAAATGATTTCAAAGAAAGTTGCAGCATAAGCCGAAACAACACTTAAAGATTCCGGAAGGAAAAAGGTGAGCTTTCTGGTGTATGTTTCAAAATTTGCCCAGTTTCCCCAGGCTGAACCGGCGCCCCAGAAACCGAACCTGTCCGCCACTGCAGAAAGCATGGTTACAGCAATGGCAAGCCTTAAAAACAACTGCGGAAACTTCATATTTTTGTCTGTCATGATACTGGCTTTTAATAACATGACAAATCTCCGACTTATAATCGGTAAAAATCTTAAACTGGTTTAAGAACGTAATTTTGCTCTGATTTCGCTCAGGTATTCCGGAGTAAGGTTTAAAAAAGAAGCTATTAAATATTGTGGAATTCTCTGGATAAACCAAGGGTACAGTGTACTGAAATGTACATACAATTCTTCCCTGGACATCTCATACAGATAACGGATCCGTCTTTCCGAAGCTGCGTAAGCTCTTTGGTAGATCATTCTGAAGTAACGTTCCATAACAGGATGTTTTTTCAGCAGAAGTTCCTGCTGCTGATTGTCTATCATAAGAATGGTAGAACGCTCCACCGCCTGGATACAAAAATCCGATTTGATCTGTCTTTCAAAGGCGAAAGTATCTGTGATCCACCAGTTTTCTATGGCAAACTCAGTGGTCTGCTCCGCCCCTTTTTCGTTGATAAAGAATTTTCTGAGGCAGCCTACAGACACAAAATACATTGATTTACAGATTTCCCCATTAAGCATCAGATTCTGCTTTTTCTTCACTTCCACCTCCTTAAAAAAAGAAAATATGGAAGCAAATTCCCCATCTGTAATCTTGATAAATTTATTTAAATGTACTTTGAAGCTGTCCATCTTTGCAATTAAGTAACCAAACTTAACTTTATTTTTTTAGTTTTACAATGTTAAAAACATTAAAATCATGGAACTCGTTGCTAAAATTCTGATCGCTGTCGTTGCACTTGAACATATTTATATCCTGTGGATGGAGATGTTCGCCTGGGAAACCAAAGGAAAAGAAGTATTTAAAGCTGCATTACCGGCAGAAATGTTTAAGCCTACGAAAGGATTGGCTGCCAATCAGGGGCTATATAACGGTTTTCTTGCTGCAGGATTAATCTGGTCATTCTTAATAGATGATCCGAAGTGGCAGGATAATATTGCATTATTCTTTTTGGGATGTGTAGCTGTAGCCGGCATTTACGGAGCAGTTTCTGCAACAAAGAAGATATTTTTTGTGCAGGCTTTACCGGCGATACTCGCTATTATTGCTGTTTTATTGAAATAGCTTATAAGCTAAATTATAAAAGAACTTCCTCAAATAATCTGAACGTCCATATTCTCTTAACTTTAATGATAAGAGAAAAATTTCCGTAAAATCATCGCTCTAAAATCAGATTGAAAATCAACACTTTACATCTGTAAAAATCCATTTAATATAAAATCCGTAAATTTGCACCATCATAAAATTGATATACAGTTTTTGATGCTGGCAAGCATTTTGATCAAATGTAGCCATTCAAGTTGTTCAGTACACATATCTGTAATTACCTCATCAGTAATTTAATTGTAGAATCTATATAAAAGACGAGCTTCTTTTATATAATGCACTCTTTTTCTAGAGTATAATCTATTGAAATATTTAAAATAAACATAAGACCATAACGGTCTTTATGCCGTTATTTTTTTGTTTAAAGCTTTTATCATTAAGGGCTTAGCAAATTATTTTATCCTATTGCCAACAGCAGGACAACTCATGCTAAACGTATATAATGAATTGGTGTACAATTCTTTATATCAAATTATTAATTGAAAAATTCTGAATATGGAAAAAAATGAAAACACTAAAAAAGTAAAACTTAAAGTGGAAGACCTGACGATCATCTTTGGTAAAAACAAAGAAAAAGCACAGGAACTTCTTGACAAAGGTTTTTCCAAAAAGGAAATTCTTGAAAAAACAGGCTGTACCATAGGAATCAACAAAGCCAGTTTTGAAATCTATGAAGGAGAATTTTTTGTCATCATGGGACTGTCGGGAAGTGGAAAATCTACCCTGCTGCGCTGTCTAAACAGGCTGAATGAGCCTACTTCCGGAAAAGTATACATCAATGACGATGATATTACCGGCAAAAACAACAAAGAGCTGTTGGAAGTAAGAAGAACGGAAATGAGTATGGTATTCCAGAAATTCGGATTGCTGCCTCATCATACGGTTTTAGACAATGCCGGTTTCGGGCTGGAAATAAGAGGAGAAGATAAAGCTTCCCGTGATAAAAAAGCACAGAAAGCCCTGGACATCGTTGGATTAACCGGTTTTGAAAACCAATACCCTTCGCAACTTTCAGGAGGAATGCAGCAGAGAGTAGGATTAGCAAGAGCTTTGGCAAACGATCCTGAAGTTTTGCTTATGGATGAAGCTTTCTCCGCACTGGATCCACTGATAAAATCTGAAATGCAGGACCAGATGCTTGAACTGCAGAATACATTGCAAAAAACCATTGTCTTCATTACCCATGACCTGGATGAAGCGATTAAAATCGGAGACCGTATCGTCATTATGAAAGATGGAGTCATAGAACAGATAGGAACGGCTGAAGAAATTTTAACCAATCCTGCAAGTGATTATGTAAAAGCATTCGTAGAGAAAGTAGACCGTAAAACGATCATCACCGCAAAATCTTTAATGTTCGACAAAGCGACGGTTGTACGTTTCAGAAAAGATGGTCCTGAAGGCGCTTTAAGAAAAATGAGAGCAACCGGACTAGAAAACCTGCCTGTGGTGGATTTTCAAAATAAATTCCTGGGTTTTGTAACTCTTAACGATGTTGTACGCATCGCCAAAAAGAAAGAACCTACAGTAGAATCCATTATCAACAGTAATGTTCCTTCGGTTTATGCAGAAGTAACTGTAGAAGAAATGTTACCATTAATTTCCGGAAGCAAATCGGCCATCGCTGTAATTAATGAAGATAATAAATTTTTAGGTCTTGTTACCCAATTATCACTCATTATAGAAGCTACCAAGTTTAACGAAGAAGAGATTATAGAATTAAAAGAAATTGCAAACAATCAATAAGATGAATAAAACTATAGATATAGGCCAATATGTAGAAACAGCAATCAATTGGCTCACAGAAAACGGAAAGCCTGTATTTGATGTCATAAAACATCTGGGAAATTCCTCCATTATGGGGATTGAATGGGTTTTAACAAACACTCCTTTTTATGTAATCATTCTCTTTTTTACCCTTCTGGCACTATGGAAAGCCGGAAAAGGCATTGCCGTGGTAACCGCAACGGGATTAAGCCTGATATTTTTAATGGGACTTTGGAAGGAAACCATGGAAACGCTGGCACTTATTTTTGTTTCCACCATTACAGCTCTTATTCTTTCTATTCCCCTGGGAATTTCAGCTGCTAAAAGCAAAATAGCAGACAAAATCATTCGCCCTTTACTCGACCTGATGCAGACTATGCCCGCATTTGTCTATCTGATTCCGGCTGTGCTGTTTTTCAGTATCGGTAAAGTACCGGGTGCTTTTGCAACGATTATTTTTGCGATGCCGCCTGCTGTTCGGTTAACGACATTGGGAATTGAAGCCGTTCCGAAAGATATTGTAGAAGCGGCAAGGGCTTTTGGAGCCACAAACCGTCAGATTCTCTTCAAAGTAGAGCTTCCTTTAGCGATGAAAACGATTTTAACGGGGATCAATCAAACCATATTGTTATCCTTATCTATGGTTGTTATTGCAGGAATGATTGCAGCAGGCGGTTTGGGAGAAAAAGTACTGGAAGGAATTAATAATCTGGATATCGGATTAGGATTTGAAAGTGGTTTATCCGTCGTGATTTTAGCCATTATCCTGGACCGCATTACGCAGGGATTTGTAAAGAAAAAACAATAAAATGAAGCGATTAAAATATCTTTTTTTTCCCGTTTTAATGCTGATATTTACAGTATTAAACTCGTGTAAAAATATAAAAAACTCAAAATATATCACTATAGGAATGGTAGATGGCTGGGCGGAAGATGTTGCGATGACACACCTAGCAAAAGCCATTCTGGACAAACAGGGTTATCATGTTATTATTCAAAAAGCCTCTACGGATATGATTCTGGCTTCAATGAATAATGAAGATACAGATCTTTTCCTAGGAGTATGGCTCCCTTACACCCATGCTAAAAAACTGGCAAAATTTCCGGGACTGACTCATCTTGGAACCAATTATGACAACGGCCGTATAGGATTGGTTGTGCCGGACTACGTTACTATTAATTCCATTGAAGAACTCAGTCAGCATCAGGATCAATTCAATCACAGAATTATAGGAATTGAAAAAGGAGCCGGATTAACCACCGGAACAGACAAAACCATTATTGATTATAAGCTGGATTATCAGCAGATCAACTCCTCTACCATTGCCATGATCACCGAATTACAGAATGCCATACAGCGTAAAGAATGGATTGTAGTTACCGGATGGCAGCCCCACTGGATGTTTGGAAAAATGAAGCTTAAGTTTCTTGATGATCCCAAAAAGATATTTGGTGAAGCGGAACAGATTAAAACTTATTCCAGAAAAAGCTTTGCTAAAGATCATCCGGAGCTCGCAAAATTTTTTTCCAGACTTCATTTTGATGACGAGAACATGTCTGATCTTTTAATGAAAATGGAACAGAGTAAAAACAAAGAAGCCACTGCCCAGCAATGGGTGGACGATCACTCTGAACTGGTACACTCGTGGTTAAATAAAAATTAATAAACAAAACAGTTGATCAAACTTAAAATCCTCAACTCTCTACACGGTTTGAGGATTTTTTTATCTATACATCAGAAGAACTCATTGATTCCTTGATCTTCTCCCTGTGAATAATCCCCCAGTTCACGAGCGTTTCAGTAACCGGTAAAACGGATTTCCCGTATTCTGTAACAGCGTACACTACTGTAATGGGTTTTGTATCCTGGATGGTTCTGGTAATAAGAAGATTCATTTCCAGCTCTTTCAGTTCTTTGCTGAGCATTTTGGCAGATATCCCATCAATTCCCCGCTGTAACTTTTTAAAATGAATCTGCTGGTCTGTCCTGTTCGTCAGGTAACGTAAAATCATCAGCTTCCATTTTCCGCCCAATACATCCAGGCTGTCGCGCATGGCAAAGAGTTCTTCCGTGCAACTAGCCTCTCTTTCTATTCCGTTTTCAATAATTTTTGCCATAATAGTTTCATTAAGGTAACTAGTTACCAATAGTTAACTGATAGCAAATATAAACTATTCTCATTTTACATTTGTGTATCAAATTTACTGATATGAAAGTTATTGCATTAAATAAAAATTTCCAGCTTGAAAATGCTGTATTCGAAAAACCAACTCCAAAAGATCATGAAATTTTAATTCAGATCAAAGCAAGCGGCTTCAACCCGATTGATTATCAAATGATCGAAAATGAACTTGAACGGAAACTGCTCAGCTCACCTATTTTAGGCCGTGAGCTGTCCGGTATTGTCGTAGAGAAAGGCGCCGCTGCCCATCAGTTCAATATCGGAGATGAAGTATTTTGTGGAAGTGGATCGATGGGAAGCAATGGTACTTATGCCGAATATATTGCCGTTCCGGAAGCTATCGTTGCATTGAAGCCCAAAGGAATTTCTTTTGAGCAGGCTGCAGCCATTCCTTCAGCAGGACTTACCGCATTGCAGACCTTCAAACGTTTGAAATTAAAGACTGATGATACAATTTTAGTAACCGGAGCTACAGGCGGAGTCGGGTCTTTTGTGGTTAAATATTTAACGGCAAATCATTTCAGAAATGTTGTGGCAACCGTTGGAAGTGAGGAAAACAGGCAGATTTTATTGAAAATCGGTTTACAAAATCATCAAATCATTAATTACAAAGAAGAAAATCTTGTTGCCCATCTTTTAAAAGCCAATAACAATAAGCCTTTCGATTTTGGAATAGATCTCGTTGGAAATTATATGTCTGAAGTCACTGCAGATGTCTTGAAAATTAATGGAACCTATGCTGATGTTACCGCTCTTATCACAAAAGATGCCCATGAAACCCTTTTCAACAAAGGAACCGTAATCGTGAATATTTCCAATTATTCCTATAGTATGAGCAAGGATTATCAATATTACAAAGGAAATCTGGAGGAAATCTCTAAGCTTATTGAAACCGGAATTATCAGCCCGCCTCAATATAAAACAATCGGAAACCTTTCTCTGGAAACAGTTTTGAAAGCCCATTCCATTCTTAAAAATAACCAGACCCAAGGTCACAAACTCATCATGAAACATGAATAAAATACCCAGACGCATTGTCACAGGAATCAAAAACGGGAAATCTGTTATTATTGAAGACCAGCAGGCAGAAAATGTAGTGGAACATCTTCCGGGCCTTATCATTTCAGACATCTGGAATACAAAGGAAATGCCAGCAATACTGGATCTTGAAACCAAAATTCCTAATACAGGATTTCCGCAAACTCCGAAAAACGGGACTTATTTCCGGTACGTTGTCATCCCTCCCGATAAAGATCTCGGGGTAGAATTCAAAACAGGAGAGCCTCATCCCATGATGCATCAGACGCAGACTTTAGATTACATCACCATCCTTTCCGGTGAACTTTACCTGATCATGGAAGAAGGTGAAACTTTACTTAAACCGGGAGATATTGTTATTCAGAGGGGAACCAATCATGCCTGGAGCAACCGGTCGGAAGAGCCATGTATTCAGCTCGCAGTGCTTATTGATGCTGATAAACATTAGATATTAAAAAATTGAAAGATTTAAAAATTATCCCGCTACAGAAATATCCTGCAAATAGAGAAATCTGCTCAATCTGCAAAATCTGCGAGAGAAAATATCTTTCATTGCGAACCTTAAGTGAAGCAATCTAAAATTTTGAGATTGCTTCGTCGCTTCGCTCCTCGCAATGACCAAAAAATTACAAAGCAGAAATTTCCAGAAGTTTCTGCCTCATATTTTCCGGCACCCAGAAACCTTCATGATAATATACTAACTTCTGATTCTTATCCAGAACAATCCACAAAGGATAAACCGGCTGGTCCTTATTTTTAGACAAAGCCAACGCTAACTCATGAATTCCGGAATTTCCATTCGGCAGATATTCAAATTCTCTTCCCTGAAATTTTATATTTTCCTTCGTTTTTTCAGCCTCAAAATTGATCAGATAAAAATTTGAATTGATAAGATCTGTAATTTCTTTATCATTATTCAAAGCCTTTTTTTCCATTTTACAAACCGAGCACCAGTCTGTGTACAAATGGATGATCACCGGTTTAGGATCTTTTCCCATTAAAGTTTCAAGATCAGAAAAAGTGCCTGTCTTCATCTGCGACAGACAAAAACAAGGCACTAACATTAAAAATAAAATTAAATTTTTCATTTTAAAGTATATTTTACCCCTAGAAAACCTCTGATCCTTTGCATGGGTGCATATCCGTAGGCCGTATCAAAAGTATAATGATTCGGGTTACTTACAGGATCATCCGCATGCTTGTCAAACGGGTCGAAAGGCCTCATTAAAGGATCTTTCGGCGTAAAATTGAACAGGTTTTTAATCCCGCAATACACTTCAAAGCCAGATTGGAAGCTTTTTGAAACCTGAATATTGGCTAAAGAGTAAAAAGGTGAATATTCAGGCCGATAATCATCAGGCAATACCGGAAGCCTCATTGGCCCGTAGAACTGTCCTGTGAAATCAACACTAAGATCATTCGGAAACTTATAAGACAGATTGTAGGTTCCACTCCACTTCGGCGCATGTAATTGCTGCGACTTTTTATGGTCTCCGTCAAATTTCTGGTAAACATCCAGATAGGTTACTCCCAGGCCGACACTTAAAGGAAAACTGAAGCTGAAATCCACATTAAGGGAAGCACCTCTTGAAATTCCGTATCCATGGAGATTGTCGTAAATAATTTTATCCGGATCGGTATCGAAATCCCCTACGATCTTATTGCTGAAATAGGTATAGAATGCAGAAGCATCCAATTGCAGCATACGGTTTCCTACCGGAATTTTCCAGATGTAGTTCAGATTTCCGTTGACCGATTTTTCAGGTTTCAGATCAGACTTAATCAGTACCTCGCGCGAGCCTGTAAGAGCGGCATGATCTTCTGTAAAAAGATTCACCACACGGAAACCGGTCCCAAAATTGAATCGCAAAGTATGATAAGGATTGGGAGAATATTTCCATGCCAGCCTCGGCGAATGTACTTCATGATGGATCTTATCATAATCAAACCTGTATCCGAGCAATAATGTATTTTGATCGTTAATTTCCCACTGGTCCTGTATAAAAGCTCCCCAGATCGGCGATTTCATCGGGGCATTGGTGATTCCGTCCGAAGATAATGTTCCAGGCGTATTATCATCATAAAACGTTCTTTTGAAGGTAATTCCTCCGGTAAGATCATGGCTTCTCACTTTTTTACTCCAGTAGGTCTGTATAAATGTCACTTTTTGCAGGGCGTTATAGGGATTACTGCCGTAAAAAGAATTCTGATCATGGTAATTGTAAGAAAACTGGGTAACAATATATTCTTTCAAAGGCCACTGATACAGCCCAAACACTTCCGCTCTGTTGGTATAAATACTTTCGCCATATACATCACCGCTTCCCCGGTAAGATTTGTTCCACTGCATCTCACCACCGAAACGGTCTTCATATAAATACCTCAATGCTATGCTTGCCTGGCGGTTTTCCTTTCTCTTAAAATTCCATTTATTAAAGACGGAAACTCTGCTCTGCAATGCTGCATCCGTGAAATTATCCTTGTTCTGGTCTATCTTTTCTTTAAAACTGAAATAATTAAAGCTCAGCAGAGACGCAGCATTCTTTCCAACATTAAATTTCGTTGAAACATCAAGATTATTTTCGCTCCAGGTACTCGTCATCAGGTCAACACTTAATTTAGGAGCCGTCAATGCATTTTTGGTAATAATATTAATAACTCCACCCATCGCCTCGGAGCCATAGATTGAGGAAGCCGGGCCCTTTACCACTTCAATTCTATCCACAAGGCTGTTGGGAATCCCGCTTAAGCCATATACTGTGGAAAGAGAGCTTACAATAGGCATTCCGTCAATCAGAATCATTGTATAGGGTCCTTCCAGACCATTGATATGGATATCGCCCGTATTGCATACTGAACAATTAAGCTGTGGTTTTACTCCATTAACCATTGCTATGGATTCAAAAATGCTTGGGGTAGGATTTTTCTGAAAAAATTTCTGGGTATAAACCTCTACGGCTACAGGACTTTTTGATCTGCTGAAAGGCTTTATGGTTCCGGTAATAACAACATCTTCAATAGTACTCGTTTTTATTCTTGTTTTCGAAACTCCTGTAGAATCGGCTTTTACAGTTAGCCGTAAATCCAGACTGTCTGTCTCCTGAGAAAAACAAAAAGAGGATAAAAGAGTAATAGAAAATAATATTCGCTTCATGAAATTAAAATTGTTAGACAAATCTAACAATTATTTTTCAATTACAAAACACCATGATAAATGTTGTTGAAATGAATTCATGAAAAATGATTAAATTTGAGAAACTACATACAAAAGTAAAATGAGATATCATCAAGCGGGAAATATCCCACCAAAAAGACACACGATTTTCAAATCGCCGGAAGATAAATTTTACTATGAACAGCTTTTCGGAACAGAAGGCTTTCACGGAATTTCCTCATTGTTATACCATACCCACCGCCCTACCCAGATTAAATCGATAGGGCCGGCAAAAGATGTAACGCCAAAGATTGCAGTAGAAAAAAACGTTGCTCCAAGAATGTTTAAAGGAATGAATGTAACGCCTGAAGACGATTTTATGGACAGCAGAAAGATCCTTCTGATGAACAACGACCTGAAAATGGGATTGTCAAAGCCGAGAAAGTCTATGGACTATTTCTATAAAAACGCAGAATGTGACGAGCTTTTATATGTTCACCAGGGAACAGGAATCCTGAAAACTTTTGTGGGAGACCTGGAATTTGTTACCGGTGATTACCTTATTATTCCCCGTGGAACTATCTATCAGGTAGAGCTGAAATCAGAAGACACTGTTTTTTTTGTACTTGAAAGTCACTCTCCTATTTATACCCCAAAACGCTACAGAAACGAATTCGGGCAGCTTCTTGAACATTCGCCTTTCTGCGAAAGAGACATTATAGCACCGGTTTTTAAAGAACCTAAAGATGAAAAAGGGGAATTTTTAATTAAAGTAAAAAAAGAAAACCAGATCACGGACTTTATCTACGCAACACACCCTTTTGATGTCGTAGGATGGGACGGATATTTTTATCCTTATAAATTCAATATTAAAAACTTTGAGCCTATTACGGGAAGAATTCACCAACCGCCTCCGGTACACCAGAACTTTGAAGGCCACAATTTCGTAGTCTGTTCGTTCTGTGCCAGAATGTATGACTACCATCCTTTAGCTATCCCTGCACCTTATAATCATTCAAATATCGATTCTGATGAGGTTTTATTCTATACGGAAGGTGATTTTATGAGCCGTAATCACATCGACCTGATGGACTTCACGCTGCATCCGGGAGGAATCGTACACGGACCTCACCCGGGAGCTATGGAAAGAAGCATTGGTAAAAAATTCACTGAAGAATATGCTGTAATGGTCGACCCTTTCCGTCCGTTGAAAATTACAGAAGAAGCTTTAAAAGTGGAAGATCCGTCATATAAAACATCATGGCTGGAAGAATCCGATAAAACCATGGAAGACCGTTCCCAGGAATAAAAAAATTTACCCATAAAAATTTCATTATGTACAATTATATTAGTGCAGAAGAAGCGATATATACTATAAAAAGCGGAAACCGCGTATTTTTCCACGGAAGCGCATGTACTCCGAATTATTTAATTGATGAATTGGCAAGACAGTCTCACCGCCTGCAAAATGTAGAGATGGTTTCCATCACCCAGCAGGGAAACGTTGAAATTGCAAAACCAGAATACAAAGACAGTTTCTTCGTTAATTCCTTATTTGTATCAACTCCCGTGCGGGATGCAGTGAATTCGGACAGAGGAGATTTTGTTCCTGTATTCTTAAGTGAAATTCCTATTCTGTTCAGAAAGAATATACTTCCGCTGGATGTGGCTCTGGTAACTGTTTCTCCACCGGATAAACACGGTTTCTGTACTTTGGGAACTTCCGTAGATGTGGCAAGGGCTGCTGTTGATACCGCCAAAATTATTGTTGCCATCGTCAATCCTTTAATGCCGAGAACACACGGAGACGGAATGATCCACATCAGCAGGATTCATAAGCTGGTGTGGCACGAAGAAGAACTTCCGACTGTAGATTACGGCTCAAAAGTAGGTCCTGAAGAAATGCTTGTGGGGAAAAATGTAGCTGAACTTATTGAGGACAGATCGACATTACAAATGGGTATCGGAACCATTCCCGATGCTGTTCTGAAATGTTTAACCAATCATAAAGATCTTGGCGTTCATACAGAAATGCTGAGTGACGGTGTTATAGACCTGATCCAGAATGATGTGATCAACAATAAATACAAAGGCTACAACGATAATAAAACCATCACAAGTTTCTGTTTCGGAACTAGAAAGCTTTACGATTATGTAGATGACAATACGGTTTTTGCCTTCAAAGACGTAAGCGATGTGAACTTCCCGATCAATATCATGCGGAACAAAAAAATGGTAGCCATTAATTCTGCCATTGAAATTGACCTTACCGGGCAAGTATGTGCAGACTCTATCGGGACATTGCAATACAGCGGAATCGGAGGCCAGATGGATTTTATGAGAGGTGCAGCGCTAAGTGAGGACGGAAAACCGATTATTGCCATCACATCAAGAACCAAAAAAGGCGTCTCAAGGATCGTTCCTTTTCTTAAACAGGGAGCCGGTGTGGTGACAACAAGAGGACATATCCATTATGTAGTGACAGAATACGGTACCGCTTATTTATATGGTAAAAACCTCCGCCAAAGAGCCCAGGAACTTATTAGCATCGCACACCCTGATGACAGGGAAATGCTGGAAAGAGCTGCTTATGAACGGTTTAAACACTAAGAATATTGCAGCTTTATTCCGTCCGACAGTTTTTCTTACAAATTATGGTTAGCATATTAATAACTCAACAAAAATGGTCTTAGAAATAATTTAACATTTTGGCAGTGTTTTTGATAAACTCATTCAAAACCAAAGGAAATTGAAAACTATATATAATTCGATAAGAGAAGAAGTTGGAAAGCATGAAAAAGTAAGAAATTCAGTTTTAGGGAATGTGAATGAGTGGAAAAGAAGCCATTATATTATTCTTTCTGAAATTATAAAAGATGAATTATCTGAAGCTGAAGAACTAAAAGGGGGGAAAAAATTTGAAATAGGAAATACAATATCACATGTCACCCTGCAGCGTTTTTTCGAAAACGACTACCAGGATAAAACGCATAATGATCTCAGATTCCTGAAAACACTGGATAAAATCTGTATTTTTCTGGGCTATAAAGACCTTAGCGACTACATACAGTCTATGAAATTAAAAGGTCCGGAAAAGCAACCGGCAGAAGGCGACCTTGAATTCCTTACCAAAATGGTGTATGATTATTGCGCTACTACATTTGAATTTTACAAAAAATTCCCGGAGCATAATACCGAAGTTTTTAAAGACTTGGTATTTGACGGCTCTCCGTTTTTGGAAAGAACTTCCGGGTTCAGTAAAGAATTATGTGAAAGAGACTTTCACCTGGTGACTAAAAACAACCGTTCCAACTACGAGGTTTTTGATATTCACCTGGTTACCGACGAACCTGAAAAAAAAATACTGGAAACCCAGGAATTCTGGAATCTTCTGTTCAAAGTAGGCGAAACCGGAGAAGAGCATTTCGTAAACCAGCTTAATACCCAGATTTATTTTATCCGTAAAATAAATAATACATGGAAAATATGGGATAATTATAATCCCGATGCAGGCAGATTAAACAGAAAAGCCTGAATAAAAGAATAGAGAAAGCCGTAGAAATTTCTACGGCTTTTCTTTTTTCGAAAATATTTTTTTTTCACTTATTGGTGTATCAAAGATAGATATCCAATTTTAGTATAAAGAAACTTAAATATACTTAAATGAACTCTTCTTTAACATTATGTTAAGTATATTTAAGGAATATGCTTCAATGCTTTCGCTATTTCTAAGATTTTTGTAATTTGCATTCATTAAAATAAAAGTAAAAATAGAAATATGTCAACACTTACATTTGCCGAAAAAATTGCTCAAGCTGAGAATTTTTTACCTATCAACGGTACAGATTACATTGAGTTTTATGTAGGAAATGCTAAACAGGCTGCCCACTATTACAAAACCGCTTTCGGTTTTCAGTCTGTAGCATATGCTGGTCCTGAAACAGGAGTAAGAGACCGCGCTTCTTATGTTCTTCAGCAGGGGAAAATAAGACTGGTATTAACAACAGGGCTTAAATCCGACTCACCTATCAGCGAGCACGTAAAAAAACACGGTGATGGAGTGAAAGTTTTGGCACTTTGGGTAGATGACGCTTACAAAGCTTTTGAAGAAACTACTAAAAGAGGCGGAAAACCATATCTGGAGCCTGTAACTTTAACAGATGAGAACGGTGAGGTAAGAATGTCCGGAATTTACACATACGGAGAAACGATCCACATGTTTGTGGAAAGGAAAAACTACAAAGGATCTTTCATGCCGGGATATGAAAAGTGGGAAAGCGATTACAAGCCTGAAGAAACAGGTTTATTGTACGTAGACCATTGTGTAGGAAACGTAGATTGGAACAGAATGATCCCAACCGTAGAATGGTACGAAAAAGTAATGGGATTTGTGAACATCCTTTCTTTTGATGATAAGCAGATCAATACAGAATATTCTGCATTGATGTCTAAAGTAATGTCCAATGGAAACGGATTTGCAAAATTCCCAATCAATGAGCCGGCAGAAGGTAAAAAGAAATCTCAGGTAGAAGAATATCTTGATTTTTATGAAGGTGAAGGAGTACAGCACATTGCCGTAGCTACAAAAGATATTATTCATACAGTAACTCAATTAAAAAAACGCGGAGTAGAGTTCCTTTCCGCTCCACCAGAGGCTTATTATGATATGGTTCCCGAAAGAGTTGGCCATATTGATGAAGATCTTAAGAAATTACAAGACTTAGGCATCCTTATTGATCATGATGAAGAAGGATACTTGCTTCAGATTTTTACGAAGCCTGTAGAAGACCGTCCTACTCTATTCTTTGAAATCATTGAAAGACACGGTGCACAGAGTTTTGGTGCCGGAAATTTCAAAGCATTATTCGAAGCATTGGAAAGAGAGCAGGAAAGAAGAGGAAATCTTTAATTTAAATATAGAATACGAAGTTTTGTCAGGATGAAGAGTCTTGGCAAAACTTTTTTTTAAAACACACATTTATGAGAAAATTATTAATCGGGGTTTTATTTTTCGGAACATTGGGGCTTAAAGCTCAGTATGGAACCCTTAATGAGATCCTGAACCGTTTGGAAGAAAGAAAAGGCATCAATCAGCATCTTGAAAAAGTGAATGTAGATAATAAAAAATTCATCTTCATTAAGGATGCAGAGGATCATACGGAAAGAGATTTTATTATTATCAAAGGTAAAGAAGCCACTTATGTAGAAGTTTTTGATGACAAAGCAACCGGGGAAAGCAGTTCAAATGTTTTTACGGGAGATATCATCAGGAAAAAAAACATTCTTTCTTTAAGAGCTGACAAGCTTGAAAATAAAAAAGTTCCGCTGCCCGTTACCAAAACTTTGCTGCTGACCAAGCAGGATGATATCCTGTATCTTATTGATGTCAACACAAAAGACAGGTGGATAGATGAAGCCTCTTATTCCAAAAAGAAATAATTCCCATGAATCAGGTTAGCAGATCTGGATAGATTTGTTATCTTACCATTTTAATTTAAATTCCAAAAAATTATGAAATCATTTGTAGAATATTCTTCAGATTCAGACTTTTCTATACATAATATTCCTTTCGGGGTAGCCGTTTTTAATAAAGAGTATATCGGATGCTGTACAAGGATTGGTGATCAGGTTATTGATCTTGCCACCCTTTATGATCTTGGATATTTTGAAGACATTGAAGGATTGGACGACAATGTGTTTGAAGCCTATACCATTAACGAATTCATCGAACTGGGAAAACCCGTAACCAATGCAGTGCGTACCAGAATTCAGGAATTCCTCCAGGAAGGTTCCATCCTGTCAAAGGACGAAAAAACCATAGCAGATGCTTTCTATGACCTTGACAAGGTAAAAATGATGATGCCTGTGCACATCCCGAATTATACGGATTTCTACAGCAGCATTGAACATGCAACGAACGTTGGGAAAATGTTCCGCGATCCTGCCAATGCTCTTCTTCCAAACTGGAAGCACCTTCCGGTAGGTTACCATGGGAGAGCCTCATCCATCGTAGTTTCAGGAACGGACATTAATCGCCCGAAAGGCCAGACAAAACCTGCGGATGTGGAAAAACCTATTTTCGGCTCAAGCAAGCAACTGGATTTTGAGCTTGAAATGGCTTTTATTCTTAACAGAAATACGGAAATGGGTGAAAGCATTTCTACAAAAGATGCTGAGGACGCTATCTTCGGAATGGTCATTTTCAATGACTGGTCTGCAAGAGATATCCAGTCCTGGGAATATGTTCCATTAGGACCTTTCCTTGCTAAAAATTTCGGTTCATCGATTTCTCCATGGGTCGTTACCCTTGAAGCCCTGGAGCCATTCAGAACAGCTTCTCCAAAGCAGGATCCTGAAGTTTTAGATTATTTAAAATTTGAAGGTGATAAAAATTACGATATCAATCTTGAAGTCTATCTACAGCCGGAAAATGGCGAAGAAAACCTGATTTCAGAAAGTAATTATAAATTTATGTACTGGAATATGACCCAGCAGCTGGCTCACCATACCGTAAACGGGTGTAATGTAGAAGTTGGTGACCTGTATGCCAGCGGAACCATTTCAGGAAGCGATCCGAAATCTTTCGGGTCTATGCTTGAGCTTACCTGGAGAGGACAAAATCCTTTACAGCTAAGCAATGGCCAGGAAAGAAAATTCATTGAAGACAATGATACGATTACCATGAAAGCCTGGGCTGAAAAAGGTGGTGTGAGAGTAGGTTTTGGTGAGGTTTCAGGAAAAATTATTCCAACAGTTTAATATCTTTTCACCACAAAAGTCACAAAAGATTTTATGATCACACAATCATATCTAACTGATCTAACTTATAAGATAAATGGTGCCTGCATAGAAGTTCATAAAATTTTAGGTGCTGGTTTACTTGAAAGTGTATATCATAAGTGTTTGGAAGAAGAATTCAGATTAAGAAATATTAGTTTTAAATCTGAACTAAAAGTTCCAGTAATGTATAAAGGAAAAGAAATGAATTGTAATTTCTTTTGTGATTTTCTTGTTGAAGATTTAATTGTCGTTGAATTGAAGTCAATCACCGAATTCAATGACATTCACCGATCCCAAATTTTAAATTATATTAATTTAATGAAAAAACCCAAAGGAATCTTAGTCAACTTTAATGTAAAAAACTTATATCATGAAGGTCAGGAAACTTTTGTAAATAAATACTACAATATGCTTCTCTAAACTTAAAAAAATTATTTTAATTAAAAACTTTTGTGACTTTTGTGGTTAATAATAAACAATGAAAACAGTAATCCCCTCCGAATTATCTCCAGTACAACTTCAGACCATTATGCAGACTGCTGTGTCGCCGCGACCAATTGCTTTAGCTTCTACAGTTGATAAAAACGGAACCATCAATTTATCTCCATTCAGTTTTTTTAATATGTTCAGCACCGTTCCTCCGATCTTGATTTTTTCGCCATCGAGAAGAGTTCGTGACAATACCACAAAACATACTTTGGAAAATGTACTGGAAGTTCCTGAAGTAGTAATCGGGACTGTAAATTTCCCGATTGTACAACAGATTTCTTTAGCTTCCACAGAATATGAAACCGGAGTCAATGAGTTTATTAAATCCGGCTTGACCATGAAAGAGGCTGATCTGGTACAGCCCAAACTGATTGAAGAATGCCCCGTCAACTTTGAATGTAAAGTTTTAGAGGTGAAATCATTGGGAGATCAGGGAGGTGCAGGAAATCTTGTGATCTGTGAAGTGCAGAAAATCCATATCAGGGAAGAATATCTGAACGAAGCAGGGAATTTAGACCAACAAAAGCTCGATATGGTAGCCCGTTTGGGAAGCAACTGGTATTCCAGAAGCAATGAAAACAGCCTTTTTGAAGTTCCAAAGCCATTGGTAACAAAAGGAATCGGGTTTGATCTTTTACCGGATTCCATCAAATACAGTAAGGTATTTACAGGAAACGACCTGGGAATGCTTGCCAATGTAGAAGTTCTTCCTTCCGGAGATTTTCATGCAGATGAGAACATTCACCTGAATGCTCAGAAATTACTGCTGGAAAGCAGAATTGAAGAAGCATGGACACTTTTAACAATACAATAATGATTTCTACAATAGAAAAACCAGCCTTATCAGGCTGGTTTTTTATTCTTTGTACGGATCTGGAGCTGCTTACATAGACTTAAGTACCTCAGTAATCTTAATTTTTTCTTTCTCAGTAAAATCTGTTATTTTTCCATTTTTGTCAATAGCAACATTTAGATTATCGTTCTTGGCATCATAGAAGATGGATGTTGAATACCCGGGGCAGTCATGCTGCTTACAGCCTGTTACCTTATAAATTCCGTTTTCGGATACAATTTGGGATTCTACATTAAAGTTTTTAAAAATTTCATCGTATTGCGCTCCTGTAATTTTCTTAACCCTGTCTGCAAAATCTTTATTTTCAAACAGTTTGATATCATGAGGGTATTTTCCTATATTGTTCGTAATGATATTACGGGTGGAAGATGATGCGGAAGAAGCAGCTGAATCTGCTTTTATTGTTACAGAATCTTTAGTCATTGCTGAAGATGGATCAATTTTTGTCTCTTTTTTACAGGAAACTACTGTCAATAACGAAAACGCACAGGCGCTTAAGATCAGTTTTTTCATAATATATCATTAATATGTGAAAAACTGATACTCAAATTTTATGCCATATATTAATGTTATTTGATATTTTTATTAATAAAATCAATGCATTTTTCGGTTATGATTTTAAGATGTTCAGGAAGTTTGTTTTCCGTCCAAGGTTCTTTTGCTCCAAAAGTATGATCTGCACCTTCGACTAAAAACAGCTCTGAGTTAGGGTTAAGGATATGAAGATGTTCCGCATTTTTCACACTTACACTTTCATCATCAGTTCCGTGAATGATCAAAACATAAGCTTTGGCCATTTCCGTTGCCCTTTCCACATCGAAGCGGTGAATGTTTTTTTCAAAATCTTCATAAAACTGGTAGTAATGCGGCATTTCCTGTTTTGTTCTTCCGTTCAGCACATAATATACGCCTTCTTTTTTCCAGTTCTCCAACGCCTCATCTTTTGGAAAACGTTCCAGAGTATCCACACTGGCGAGGGTGATAAGGCCGTTGATTCTTTCATCTTCAAATGTTTTGATGATGGAAATTCCTCCTCCCCTGCTGTGTCCGATCAGTATGATCCTTTGATCATCCACATGCGGATCTTTCACGAAATGATCAACCACCACACCCAGATCTGAAAGTTCTTTTGAATAATTATTATTTCCGAAAGCCTCGAGATCGCCAAAATTATAGGGATCTTCAACAGTAGTGCCGTTATGGGACGAATTGAATTTAACAAAGAAAAAACCTGCCTCTGCAAACTTTTCCGCCATCAGATTCCAGGCTCCCCAGTCTTTGTAACCTTTATAGCCGTGTACAAAAATCACCAACGGCATTTTTTCACTGGTTTCAGGATATACAGCATCAGACAGGAAATCTCTGGTTTCTTTGTTTTCCAGTTTTATATTAAGCTTTTTTATCAGTTCCATATGAAAATTTTAATTGCTGTTCTTAGTTATCGTTCAGAGCTTACCCCCTCACTTTAATTTAAATATATAAAAAAAATTTAACCCGGAAAAGTTAATCTTCTGCCCTGCACTTGGTTCAATAGTATAAAAAATAACCTTATTTTTGCGGTATGCTGGATTTAAGAACGGTAACCGTCATGCGTTACATCCTGCCGCTGAGAGAAGGCGGATCCCTTCCTGCTTTGGCAGAAGCTGATGATGATTTTAAATATGTACTGAAATTCCGGGGCGCTGGCCACGGAGTCAAGATGCTGATCTCTGAACTTTTGGGCGGCAAGATCACGGAAGCTTTAGGACTGAAGATTCCCGAGCTGGTATTTGTTAATCTGGACGTTGATTTCGGAAGAACGGAAGCTGACGAGGAAATCCAGGATCTGCTGAAATTTTCGGAAGGTCTGAACCTTGGCCTGCATTATCTTTCAGGTTCCATTACCTACGATCCCGGTGTAAAGGTAGACCCGCTTCTGGCATCAAAAATCGTCTGGCTGGACGCGTTTATCACCAACATTGACCGTACTTTCAGGAATACAAATCTCCTGATGTGGCACAAAGAACTTTGGGTGATTGATAACGGAGCATCGTTTTACTTCCATCATTCATGGCAGAATTTTGATACCGCTGCAAAAACACCGTTCAAATATGTGAAGGATCATGTGCTTCTTCCAAAGGCAAAAATGCTGGATGAGGCAGATCAGTTTGCCCATGAAGTACTGAATGATAGCCTGTTCAGGGAAATTGTCAATTTAATTCCGGAAGCCTGGCTCCATTGGAATGATGCCGATGAAACTCCTGAAGAAATCCGTGAAATTTATTTTAAGTTCCTGAAAACCAGGTTGGAAAATTCTCAAATCTTTGTAAACGAAGCTAAAAATGCAAGAGGATAAAATATACGAATACGCCGTTATACGCCTGGTGCCTAAAGTTGAAAGAGAAGAATTTTTCAATATCGGGCTTGTGATGTTTTCCAAGAAGGAGAAATTTATCCGTGTAGAATTTTATCTCTGTCCGGATAAATTCAGACTGATGCACAGCAAACTGGATTATGATGATGTGATCCATAATCTTGAGAGTTTTCAAAAAATTGCCAATGGTGATAAAGAGGGAGGACCTATTGCCCTGATGGATATTCCGGAACGTTTCCGCTGGCTTACGGCTGTAAGAAGCTCTTCCATTCAGACTTCAAGACCTCATCCGGGAAAATCCAAAGACCTGGAAAAAACGTTTGGTAAACTTTTTGAGGAGTTAGTAAAATAACACTCCACGACAAAAAGTATACTATGAAATCTTCAATCAACAACATATCAATCTACAGGTTTTTCACAAACCTGTTTTTTGTTCTTTTTTTAGGATTTTTCAATTTAAGTTATTCACAAGGCCCACCGGAGCCTATCGTCAAGAAAAGTATTCTTCTTCCGGAAATTTCTTCAGTCTCAGAAAATATTATTTATAAAACCAATGCAAAAGGAAATCCTGTTGCTTTGGATATGTATATTCCCAAAACAGTTTCCGACAGTAAAATGCCTGTCGTTATTTATGTACATGGCGGTGCGTGGGTAAAAGGTGATAAAGCAATCACGGATAGCAGCTATATTGAAACCTTCATTTCAAAGCTGCTCGACAAAAAATATGCAGTCATCAGCATCGACTATACTCTTCTGAATGACAGCATTCATTTCCCTCTTCCTCTAGAAGATACAAAAGATGTGGTAAGATGGGTCAGAAAAAATGCGGCAAAATATAATTTCGATCCGGATAATATCGGACTTTTCGGGGCTTCATCAGGCGCACACCTTTCGATGCTTGCAGCCTATACACCGGATCATCAATTTCCCGGAAGTCCCGAACTCTCTTCTTATTCCTCAAAGGTGAATTATGTTATAGATCATTACGGACCTTCTGATATGAATAAGCTGCTTCATACCAGGCTGGGAAAAGTACCCGTATTCTTTTTCGGGCTGGCGGCAAAGAAAATCGTAGATCTCAGGAGCAATCTTGTGAGAGGGCTGTCAGGATATGACATTAAAAAAGATAAAAGCAAAGTAATAGACTATTTTAAAACTATTTCACCAATAACGTATGTTTCACAAGGAGTTCCTACATTAATTGTTCAGGGAAATAAAGATAAGATTGTTCCTATGAAGCAGTCTAAAAAACTCCACAGAAAGCTTAAAAAAGAAAATATCCAAAATACTCTGATTATTGTTGAAGACGGCCTGCATGGCTTCAAAACCACAGATAAAAACTATATGGACAAGCTGACTGATCAGATGGTGGATTTTGTTGACTCTCAACGAAAATAAACAGTATATAGTTTTTCATTTAATAAAAATAATAAGCACCTGTAAATCAAATTACAAATACATAAATAAGTTTTAAAAGGCACAAAATTGCTAGATTAATATACATTTCATCATTTTTTATTCATAAAATAATTAACTTGGCTTTTGTTTAAATTATTCTTAACAAAATATCCAATATTTTTAATTATTCATCCTTAAAAAAACCGATGATATGGATTTTCTGAATAACACCAATGCGCTTACGCTGATTTTTGTGTCAGTACTTGTATTTGCAATTGCCTACCGTTTTTATGGTATTTTTATTGCCAATAAAGTTCTGAGACTTAATGATAAAAACACGACCCCTGCAGTAGAATTTGCCGATGGTAAAGATTATGTTGCCACCAATAAAAATGTACTTTTCGGGCATCATTTTGCTGCCATTGCTGCCGCCGGCCCTTTGGTAGGACCCGTTCTTGCCGCCCAATTCGGGTATTTGCCCGGCGCATTATGGATCTTAATCGGATGTGTTCTGGGTGGCGGAGTGCACGATATGGTTGTTTTATTTGCTTCAGTGAGGCATAAAGGGCAAAGTCTCGCGACCATAGCCTCCAAAGAAATAGGCAGGGCAACCGGAACTGTAGCCGGTTTTGCCATTTTATTCATCCTGATTCTTACACTTGCCGGGTTGTCACTCGCTTGTATCAATGCAATGCATGAAGCTTCATGGTCACTCTTTACTGTGGTGATTACCATGCCTATAGCAGTCATCATGGGTCTTATTATGAGATACAGAAAAAACAGCGTGCTTTTTGCCAGTATTTTAGGAGGTATACTTTTGGTAGCGGGTATTATCGGCGGTCATAGCCTGATGCAGAACGAAACAATGAATAACCTGTTTTCGTGGGACATCAAAACCATTTCTATTGCCATTCCTTTGTATGGTTTTCTCGCTTCCGTGCTGCCTGTGTGGCTGCTTCTGGTACCGAGAGATTATCTTTCAACCTATCTTAAAATAGGAACCATCATCATGCTTGCCGTAGGGGTAATTGTCATTCATCCAACCATCCAAATGCCTGCGCTTACGGAGTTTGTAAAAGGTGGCGGGCCTGTTATAGGAGGCCCTGTGCTTCCTTTCATCTTTATTGTTATTGCGTGTGGGGCAATTTCCGGTTTTCATGCAGTAATTGCAACAGGAACAACGCCTAAAATGCTTAATAAAGAAAAGGAAATTCTTTTTGTAGGTTACGGTGCAATGCTTGTAGAAGGTTTTGTAGCTTTAATGGCTTTAATTGCCGCCTGTACATTAATGCCTGGTGATTATTTCGCTATCAATACTCCGAAAGAATCCTATGATGCTTTCCTTGCTGCCCATCCCTCCCTTCATGGGGTAGATATCGATTATTATTCACAGAAAATAGGCATCGAGCTTCACGGAAGAACCGGCGGGGCTGTATCTCTGGCCGTGGGAATGGCCCATATTTTCAACAAGATCCCGTACATGGACCAGCTGACTGCATACTGGTATAATTTTGCCATTATGTTTGAAGCTGTATTTATTCTTACCGCCATTGATGCAGGAACAAGAGTAGGCCGGTTCTTTTTGCAGGAAATGCTGGGTTCTGTGATTCCTAAATTCAATGATAAAAACTGGGTTCCCGGAATTATTATCAGCAGCCTTTTATTTACCTTCGCCTGGGGATATCTGGTATTTACAGGCAATGTAAGCAGTATCTGGCCGTTATTCGGGATCAGTAACCAGCTGTTGGCAGCCTGCGGCCTGATCGTCTGTACAACCATGCTGATCCGGATGAACAGAGGTAGATATGCTTTATGTTCGGCAGTTCCCGGAGTTTTCATGGCTGGAATTACTTTCTGGGCAGGATACATTCAGGTGACAGCCATTTATCTTCCTAAAGAACAGTATCTGCTGGCTACTTTAGCAGTTACAGCCATGGTACTTATGCTTATTGTGTTCATTGGGGCTTTTATCAAATGGTACCAGCTTCTGCAGATCAAGACCACAGAGACAGATTATTACGGAGAACCTGTAAAAGAGCTTGTAGAAAGATAATCAGGAGAAATTAAGATAAAAACAAAGCCAGCCCGGAATTCGGGCTGGCTTTGTTTTTTATGAGGAAGTTGGAAGCCAGAAGATAGAAGTTATTGAAGTGGAAAATTACTACACCCTGACAATTTCAAAAATAACTTCCAACTCCCATCACCTTCCCAATTCTAATTGCCTATTTCTTATTTATTTAAAAATTGAAGTTGAGTCTTGTAAACACATACCTTCCGTTCTGCCCGAACTGGGATGTTGAACGGGAATAGATAAACTGATCATTGTTGGTAGATGCTGTAAGGTTTTTATCGGGATAAATATCAAAAAGGTTGTTTACTCCCAATGTAAGCCCTACATTCTTTGTAAACTGGTAGGCTAGTGAAAGGTCGGTAATGATTTTATGTCCGATTTGCTGGTGTTCATTGAACCCTACAACTCCGTCACCGTTGACATCAATAATGTCTGCACCGGTCACTTTTCCGAAATAGGTATTTCTAAGGTAGAAACTTGCATTCTTCCATGTAAGAGTGTGGGATAAGCTTGCTTTTACCCTTGGAACAGCCTCCTCCAGGTAGACCCTGGATTTTTCTGAGAAATAGATTTTTTCAAGATTCGGAGACTGCAGAAGTCCTGCGGAGTGAATATCCCCTACTTTCCTGGTCTCACTGATATTGGCGGCAAAGCTGTTATCCAGTTTCAGACCGGAAAATCTTACGTTATGAGAAATTACAAGGTCTATTCCTTTTGTTTCCGTATCTATGGCATTGGTGAAGAACTGAGCTCCATTAACTTCCTGTGCATCAAAAGCAGCCTGTGCAGCAGCAGGGACATCTGATCTTAAGAACTGATCCGTAAGAATGATCCTGTTATTAATTCTTGTAAAATAACCGTCTGCCGTAAAAGTAAGGCTTGCAGAAGGAATCCTGTAAGTAAACCCTACGCTGGCAGATTTAGAAGTTTCCTGCTTCAGTTTTGGTATTTCCAGCAACCCTGCAATTTCTGAATCATTGCTGAAAGTTCCCACATCCAGAAGACGGCCTACTGGAAACTGAGGAGAAGTAACAAATAATGTCGATGTTACATTATAATAAATCTGGTGGATGGATGGGGCCCTGAATCCTGTGGAACCTGCCAATCTTATGTTAAAATCAGGAGCCACTTTAATTCTTGAAGCCAATTTATAATTAAACGTAGATCCAAAATCTGAATAGTTTTCATATCTCGCGGCTGCATCTACCAATAACCAGTTGGTAAAATTGAATTCTACATCTGCATAAGCGGCCACTGCCTGTCTGTTTTTATCTACAGCATTGACAGGTTTGAACCCACTGAAAACCTGTGACCCGCCGGGAAGTGTATTTCCAAAGAAATCCGTACCTCTCGGGCTGGTATTATTCCATACATTTCCTGCTGCATCATAAGTGGTGTAAGAAGCTTCATCACCCGGAGTTATTTTAAAATTCTCATACCGGTGTTCTGCCCCGAATGCTACATTGATCCCATTCCAGACGTCGTATTTTTTAGAGAAATCTAAATTGATGGTGTTCTGGGAAAATCTTAAACCTCCTGCATTAAATTCGTCAGGAGAGGCAAATCGTAAAGAGGTATTTCCCGTATTGCTGATGTTATAGTTAAATGAGTTCTGCCCGAATGTATTACTGAAATCGACATTCCAGCCATCCCAGTTTCCTTTGATTCCGGCTGAAAGTGACAGGTCCTGGATATCCGTTCCGATTTGCGGCAGATAACCGTCTGGGTATAACCCTGTAAAAGTTCTGCTCTGGTTAGGTTTTCTGTAAAAACCACCTGAGCTTCCGTGTCTGAAACTGTATCCGCCGAACGTATATACTTTCCAGTTGTCATTAATGGGAACTTCAATATTGGCAAAAAGCTGATGGTTATTTAGTTTCGACTGCCCTACCTGCATATTAAAATCTTTCCTGTCCAGCCCTCTGTAAGCCAATTCCTGATCTGTAACATCTCCTTTTAATAAACCTTGCAGAACACCGATTGTATTGGCGCTCTGAATCTGATTCTGAAACTGAGGTGAGAAATAGCTTACACCCTGGGCATACTGATGAATATAATTAATAAGCTGCTGCGGATTGGGAACATTGTTGATATTGGAAAAAAGTGAGGAAAGATTCACGCCGTCATTCAGGGCACGTCTTTCAATAGCATTATATGCATTATAGATTGTTCCGCTTTCGGCTCCGGCTCTGAAAGTCGGGTTTCTGAACTGTGAAGACCATGTGATATTATAAAAACCTCCTTTATTCCCGATTTTATTTCCATAATTAAGATCTACCTGAATATTCTGTCCGTCAAAATTTCCGGTATGGTCATTGGCTGTCGGAGTTAAATTTCCACCATAACTTACCTGTCCAGTTAATTTTCCGATATCCTTTTTCAGTTCAAGGTTGATTACACCTGCAATAGCATCTGATCCATACTGAGCTGAGGCTCCGTCACGCAACACCTCAATTCTGTTCAAAGCAAATGAAGGAATGGAGTTCAAATCTGTTCCCACCGTTCCTCTTCCCGGTGTTCCGTTCACATTAACCAATGCGGAAGTATGCCTTCTTTTTCCATTTACTAAAACCAATACCTGATCCGGGCCCAATCCTCTCAGCTGAGCGGGATCCAGATGGTCTGTTCCATCCGAATTGGTTTGAATGGTCGATGTGAAAGACGGTGCGACCGCATTCAGAATCTGCCCTATACTGGACTGTGGAAGTACCACTGAAGTTTCTTTTATATTGAAGACATCCACAGGAACCGGACTGTCTGTTTTGGAACGCGCACCAGCTCTTGAACCCAGTACCACCACCTCTTCTACATTATTGGTTTTTATGCTGTCTTTTTCTTTTTCCTGCCCAAAAGCATACGTCGTTCCAAGAAAAAAAAGAACAGAAGCAGATAAAATAGTCTTTTTATTTTTCATACTCTTACATCAATTAATAGTTTATGTTTTTTTGAGTGGCAAATGTAGAGCAAATTTATTAGTCTACAAAATTAATAGACTTTTGTTTTACAAAAAATGATAATAGTCTTCTTCTATTGAATATAGAATGGTAAAGTTTTATAATAAGTTGATGAATGCTAATTTTAGAAAATCTGTTGTTTTAAACTGCAGTTTTTTTTAACGCAAAGTTTAATTTCAACACTTACTATTTTGAGGAAAGCAAAGATAAATGGTATGCCATTGATTAAGCTGTTGAGTTATATAGTCGCTTCATCAATTAATCGAAGATTGATTTCTTCTTTGCAAAGATTTCATTATTAAAATAAACTTTGCGTTAAAAAAATCTGTAATTAAAAACGGATCCCAAAATGGAATCCGCTTTAAAATATTATTATCAGTTTTTTTACAACTGAGAAATGCAGTTATATTTTCGTAAGCTTGGCATATTTTAAGATAAGGTTTTTCTCCCCTTCATGAATGAAAATTACCTTAGCTTTGATATTCTGCGGATCCGTACCATCAAGGAAAGAAACCTCTCCTATTCCGAAACGGTCATGTCTTACCTTATCACCAACCTCAATATCCTGGGAAGAAGCGCCACTAGGATTGATAATTTTCGCTGTACTTACAGGTTTTAGTTTTCTGACTTCCGGTGCCGGTTTTGAACTGTCTCCTTTGTCAATAGTTTTCTTTTCAACCCTTCTGAATGCTTTTTGTTCGGATGGATGCTCATCAAAAATATTGGATTTGATACCAGCATTATTAATAAACCTCTTTTCCAGAGCAGGATTCAGGAATTCGATATATTCGTCATCTATTTCACTTAAGAATCTTGACGGTTCAGCATCAGTGATTTTTCCCCACTGGAAACGTGAAACCGCGTAAGAGAAAAATACTTTCTTTTCAGCCCTTGTCAGAGCCACATAGAAAAGACGTCTTTCTTCTTCTAAATCTTCCCTCGTTGCTGAGCTCATAAAGCTCGGGAAAAGATTTTCTTCAAGACCCACAAGGTGTACCACCGGGAATTCCAGACCTTTTGATAAGTGAATGGTCATCAATGAAACCATATCTTCATCTGTATTTTTATCCTGGGTATCCGCAGAAAGGGCAATATTTTCAAGGAAGTTCGGAAGGCTAGGATCTCCGTCCTCCAGCTGCATCTGCTCTTCAATGAATCCCTGCATAGAGTTCATTAATTCCTGAACGTTTTCTACACGGGAAATCCCTTCCGGAGTCTGATCATCTTTTAAAAATTTGATCAATCCGCTTCGTTTGGCTACTTCCATCGCAACACTATACGCAGTGTCGGTTTTCAGCAATACCTGAAAGGCTTTGATCATAGACCAGAAATCGTTCAGCTTATTTAAAACCCCATTATTAAGCCCCAACTGAGGAGCATACATCGGCAAATTGCTGAGTACTTTTGAAACAGCGATATTCTGAGAGTCTGCAAAAACGATCAGTTTATTCTGTGTAGTTTCCCCTATTCCTCTGGCAGGATAATTAATGATTCTCATCAGAGCCTCTGAGTCGTTTTCATTGACCAGAAGACGCAGGTAAGCAATCAGGTCCTTCACTTCTTTCCTTTGGTAGAAAGACAGCCCACCGTACACTTTATAAGGGATATTTTTACGTCTCAGTGCATCTTCAAATGCCCTGGTCTGTGAGTTTGTCCTGTACAAAATGGCAAAATCACTGTATTTTCTCTGATCTGTATTTCTGAGCTCCCAGATATTTCCGGCTACGAAATTGGCTTCATCCGCATCGGAAAGGGAACGGTAAATCTTGATTTTATCACCTTCTTCATTATCACTGAAGACATTCTTTTTAAACTGCTGAAGGTTTTTGGCAATAACCACATTGGCAGCATTCACGATGTTCTGGGTTGAACGGTAGTTCTGTTCCAGAGAAACCGTTAAGGCATCAGGATAATCTTTCTTGAAGTTTAATATATTGTAGATATTGGCACCACGGAATGAATAAATGGACTGTGCATCATCTCCCACTACGCAGATGTTTTCAAATTTTGAAGCCAGTGCCTTTACAATAAGGTACTGGGAGTGGTTAGTATCCTGGTACTCATCCACCATGATATACCTGAACCTGTCCTGGTATTTGGCCAGCACTTCAGGAAATCGGGTCAGTAATTCGTTGGTTTTCAACAATAAGTCATCGAAATCCATAGCTCCGTTTTTGAAGCATTCTTCCACGTATTTCTGGTAGATCTTCCCAATGAATTTCATATTTGCCTTTTCATCTGCCTCCATTAGCTCAGGATTGTTGAAATAAGCTTTTACCGTGATCAGGTTATTCTTGTAGGTTGAAATTCTTGCCTGAACTTTTTTAGGTTTGTAAAGATCAGCATCGATATTCATATCTTTGATTACTTTCCTGATGACATTCAGCGCATCCTGTTGGTCATAGATGGTAAAATTGGAAGGATATCCCAGATAATGGCCTTCAATCCTCAGGATTCTTGCAAAAACCGAGTGAAAAGTTCCCATCCATAAGCTTCTTGCATTGCTCTCCCCTACCACTTTTGCGATACGCTCTTTCATTTCGCGCGCCGCTTTATTGGTAAAGGTTAATGCCAGGATATTGAAAGGATCCACCCCGTTGTGGATCAGGTGGGCAATACGCATGGTAAGCACACGTGTTTTTCCGGAACCGGCTCCTGCAAGCACCATCAAAGGTCCCTGTAGAGAGGTAACGGCTTCATATTGTGATTCATTGAGTCCTTTCAGATAATCCATACTGCAAAAAAATTTGGGAACACAAAATTAATGTATTCGGAGGACAATTCAAATTTTGGAGTGTAGAACTGAGAATTAAATATCAGAAATGTCTTTATTATCTTCTGTTTTGTTTTCTCATATCCATTTTTTATTCATTTACCTTAAATAACAAAAATCAAAATATAAGTTGTTTAATGGTTTATTATTGCTGATCTCCCGTATCTGCTATTTTATAAAAGAATAAAAAACAGCCAGTAATAAATTCTCACTATAAGATACTCCGTTTTACAAATAGACAAAGATTGAAAAAAAAGAGTAGAAATATGTAACAAATACCCTATTTTCTCTACTAATTTATCCAAAACAATTTCTACTTTATGAAAAAGCGACTTCTTACTGCTGCAGCGGCCTCTTTCTTCGGAATGATTCTGAATGCACAGCAAATAAAATTCGAAGAGTACGATCTTCCAAATGGTCTTCACGTCATTCTTCACCAGGACAATTCTGCGCCGGTAGTCACTACAGGGGTGATGTACCACGTAGGTGCCAAAGATGAGGTAAAGGGAAGAACAGGTTTCGCCCATTTCTTCGAACACCTTCTTTTTGAAGGAACACCTAATATCAAGAGGGGTGACTGGTTCAAGATTGTATCTTCAAACGGAGGTCAAAATAACGCAAACACCACGAATGACAGAACGTATTACTATGAAACTTTCCCTTCCAACAACGAACAGCTTGGCCTGTGGATGGAATCTGAAAGAATGCGTCATGCGGTAATCAATCAGATAGGAGTAGATACTCAGAGAGAGGTTGTAAAAGAAGAGAAAAGGTTAAGAATGGACAACCAGCCTTACGGAAACCTTTTCCCTACCATTCAGAAAAACTTATTTATGAATCACCCGTACAACTGGCCTACGATCGGTTCTATGGAAGATCTGAATTCAGCAAAACTGGAAGAATTCCAGGCTTTCTATAAAAAATACTATGTTCCGAACAATGCTACATTAGTGGTTGCAGGGGATATCAAGCCTGAGCAGACTAAAAAATGGATCCAGGAATATTACGGAGCCATTCCAAAAGGAACGCTTTATCCTAAAGACTTCCCGAAAGACGCTCCTATCACCCAGGAAAAAGAAGTAACGGCTACGGACCCGAACATCCAGCTTCCAGCCTATATTTTCGCATACAGAACCCCAGCTAACAAAGAAAAAGACGCGTATGTTCTTGATATGCTTTCTTCTTACCTAAGCAACGGTAAATCTTCGGTTTTATATAAAAAATTAGTTGACCAGGACAAAAAAGCGTTAGCTGTACAGGCTTTCAACCAGGGACTTGAAGATTACAGTATTTTTGCATTCTTCGCTATCCCGATGGGCCAGACTACGAAACAGACTTTACAATCTGACATCGATGCTGAAATTAAAAAGCTGCAAACTACTCTGATTTCTGAGGAAGATTATCAGAAGCTGCAAAACCAGTATGAAAATCAGTTTGTGAATGCTAACTCAAGCATTCAGGGAATTGCTGCTTCATTGGCAACGAACCATGTACTGATGGGTGATACCAATCTGATCAATAAGGAAATTGACATCTACAGATCAATCACGAGACAGGATCTGCAGAACGCTGCCAAGAAATATCTGAATTCCAATCAAAGGGTTATCATTAATTACGTTCCTGAAAAAAAGTAATCATTTAAAACTTCAGGTTTAAAATATGATTATTAAAAATTAAATTTTTACAAATGAAAAAGCAATTAACATATATAGCTGCAGCGTTTTTATTCGCAGGAACGGTTTCAGCACAAAAAATTGACATTAATGCAATGCCTAAGCCAGGGCCTACTCCTGCGATCAATATTGCAAAACCAAAAACTTTCCAGCTGAGCAACGGCCTTACGGTAATGGTAGTGGAAAACAATAAATTGCCAAGGGTAAATACTACTCTTTCCATGGACAGACCTCCTTTTCTTGAAGGAAGTGTAGCCGGAGTAAGCTCTATCATGGCTGAACAGTTTGAAAACGGAACAACTAATCTTAGTAAAGAAGACTTCAACAAAAAAGTGGATTATCTGGGAGCTAATCTTAATTTCTCTTCCAATGGTGCTTTTGCCAACTCTCTTTCAAAATATTTCCCTGAAGTATTGGGCTTAATGGCCGATGCAATCATTAATCCCAAATTCTCTGCTGAAGAAATCCAAAATTCCAAAGAAAGAGCCATAGAGGGATTAAAATCTGAAGAAAAAAATGCCTCCTCTATTGCTTCTAAAGTTTCCAATGCATTAATGTACGGTAAAAATACCGCGAGAGGTGAATTTGAAACCGTGGAAACCATCAACAAGATCCAGTTAGCCGATGTACAAAACGTTTACAAAAAATATTACGCTCCGGACAATGCTTATTTGGTCATTGTAGGTGATGTGAAATTTGATCAGGTAAAATCGTTGGTAGAAAAAGCTTTCGGAGGATGGAAAAAGGCCAACACACCAGCCACTGCGCTGGAACCGGCTTCCAATCTTGCCAAAACGGAAATTAATATAGTCGATGTTCCTTCAGCTGTACAGTCTGTAGTTTCGGTGAACAACCTGAACAATCTTAAAATGAAAGATCCGAACTATTTTGCTGCTACAATGGCCAACTACATCTTAGGCGGAGGCGGTGAAGCGAGACTTTTCATGAACCTTCGTGAAAAGAACGGATTCACTTATGGCGCTTATTCCAGTATGAATGCCGGTAAATATTCTTCCGATTTCTCTGCTGATGCCAGTGTAAGAAACGAGGTTACAGATAAAGCAGTTAAAGAATTCATGAACGAGCTTAATGCTATTTCTACCGTAAAACCTGAAGAACTGGAAAATGCTAAGGCTAAACTTAAAGGTTCTTTTATCATGTCCCTGGAAAAGCCTGAAACGATTGCAAAATTTGCATTAAACCAAAAGGTTCAGGATCTTCCTTCTGACTTCTATACCAATTATTTAAAGTCAATTGATAAAGTAACTGCTGCAGATATTTCGAATGCTGTGAAAACTACTATTTTACCAAATCAAAGCAGGATTTTCATAGCCGGTAAAGCATCTGATATTTCTGCAGGACTTGAAAAACTGGGCTATCCTGTAAAATATTATGATAAAGAAGCCAATCCGGTGGCAAAACCAACGGTACAAAAAGTGGATGCTGCCGTAAGCGTAGCTTCTATCGCGGATAAATACATCAATGCCATCGGAGGAAAGGCAAATATTGCTAAAATTTCTTCATACACAATGAACGCTTCTATGTCTATGCAGGGACAGAATATTGATTTTAAAATCATAAAAGCTCAGGGCGGAAAAGAATTAACGTCAGTTACCGCGATGGGACAGGTGGTTCAGAAGCAGGTTTTCGACGGAAAAGAGGGATATTCTGAACAAATGGGCCAAAAAACGCCTATGAAACCTGAGCAGATTGCAGAAAAGCAGAAAAATACTGAGCTGTTTGAAGAGTTAGGTTTCGCCAAATCTTCAGATTACAAGGTAGCAGGCATCGAGAAAATCGGTGGTGAAGACTCTTATGTTGTAAAAGGCAATAATGTCACCTATTATTACAGTGTGGCTACAGGATTAAAAACAGGAGAAACCAGAACTGCAAAGGCACAGGGACAGGAAATAACCATTCCTACCATTTACTCTAATTACAAGGAGGTAAACGGTGTGAAAATGCCATACACCATCTCTGTCAATCAAATGGGAATGGACATGGTGATGAATGTAAAATCATACGAAGTGAACCAGGCTAAAGATTCTGATTTTAAATAAGAATACTTTTAAAATAAAAAACGGCAGCATCAGCTGCCGTTTTTTATTTTTAGCAACATTTCTTATATCTTCTTTGTCATTCGATAAAAAAAGATTAAATTTGCCCATTCAAAAAGATATCAGAATTAATGGATACTATATTTATACTATTGATGGTTCTTATTATGATTGCCAGCGTTTTATTGGTAATCATCGTTATGGCTCAAAATCCTAAGGGAGGAGGCCTTTCCAGTACTTTCGGAGGTGCATCATCTGCACAGTTTGGGGTACAGAGAACCAACGATTTCATGGAAAAAGCAACATGGACTTTAGGTGCGGTCATTATCGTCCTTATCCTTATAAGCGTTGTAATCACAGGTAAACCTACTGTAGCAGCTCCTTCACAGCAACCGGTGAAGAAAGAGACCCAGGCTCCTGCAAAACAATCTGCTCCGGCAGCAACTACCACTACTACTCCGGCTCAGACACCTGTAGCTCCGGCAAAATAATAGAAGATTACACGATCTATATAAAACAAAAGCAGTTCAAATTGAACTGCTTTTTTATTTTAACTTGATCTTTTCTATTTTGTGGCGAAGCTTTAGACCCGCCTTTAAAAATGAATACTGCATGGGCTTGGATTCTTTATAATATTTATCAATAAAGATCTGCATTGCTCCATAGAAACGCTCAAGATACACTTCATCTTTTACGGTGCTTTCTCCTTTATGATGAAGAAGAGAAGCTTTTCCGTAGTAATAATTTTTATAACCGTTTCTCAATAGTGTATAACAAAGATCAATATCTTCACCATACATAAAATAGCTCTCGTCAAGGCCTCCGGTTTTTTCGTAAACATCTCTTTTTATCAGTAAAAAGGCTCCGGTAACTACATCTACCTCAGCTATTGCATGTTCATCAATATCACTTCTGTAGTAAGATTTGGAATTGCTTCTTTTAAAATTGGTAAACAGCTTTTCAAAAGAATTGAACATATCAGGAACAGAACGTTTGCTTTCAGGAAGAAAATTTCCTTCCGCATCATGCATCCTTATCCCAAGACATCCGAAATCAGACTTTGAATCTGCAAAGTCCAGAATATCTTTCATATAGAATCCTTCCAACTCGGTATCAGGATTTAAAAGAAGGATATATTCTCCGGTTGCTGTTTTTACAGCCTTATTATTGGCAATCGCAAAACCGTCATTCTGTTCTGAAGATATAAAACGGACTTTAGGAAATTCAGGAATAAGATCGCTCCAGGAGGTATCCGTAGAGGCATTATCTATTACAATCACTTCATAATCCTCTCCTTCCGTATATTTCTGGATAGAGAGAAGGCAGTTTCTCAGCAACCTGGTCACATTATAATTAACAATGATGATGGACAGCTTCATATTAATCTCTTTCGTTGTACGGCAACCTGTTAATAATGGACCTTCCCAAAGACACCTCATCTGCATATTCCAGCTCATCGCCTACTGCAATTCCTCTCGCGATGCTTGAAAAATTAACATTGAAATTCTTAAATTTTTTGTAGATATAATATGCTGTTGTATCCCCTTCCATAGTGGCGCTTAATGCAAAAATAAACTCCTTCACTCCGCCTTCATTCAGTTTTCTTTCAATGCTTGGAATATTCAGCTGGTTAGGGCCAATTCCTTCCATCGGGGATATTTTCCCGCCCAGAATGAGGTATTTGCCGGTAAACTTTCCTGTATTTTCAATGGCAATTACATCACGTACATCTTCAACAATGCAGATCAGCTCACCGTTTCTTTTTTCATTACTGCAGATTTCACAGACATCAAAATCCGAAAAATTATGACATTCCTTACAGTATTTTATTTCGTTAACAAGATTGATTAATGAGTTTCCAAGGATTACGGCTCTGGAACTTGGCTGTTTCAACAGATGCAATGCCAGCCTTAAGGCTGTTTTTCTTCCGATGCCCGGCAGCCCCGAAATTTCGTCCACCGCTTTTGCCAAAACTTTACTAGGATAATCCATAGATACAAAAATAAGGAATATTGTTGAGAATTGGTGTGGTAGGAACGGGTTTCGAATTTTGGGATTTGAGTTTCAGGAGGCGGGATGAGACAATGTTATAATGTAGGAGAGTTTGAGAGTTTGAGTTTGTTATTAATCCGGAAACTGAATTTGCGGCGAACATCTGGTGGCTTCGGGAGCCTCAGCCACCAGTACCATCCTCTCATGTCTAAAATCTGGTATCTGGCATCTGATATCTAAAATCTTGACTCCTGGCTCTTGATTCCTGATCCCTGATTCTAAAAAAACCTTTATCTTTGGGGTTCTAATATGAAAAAAATAAACTAATGGTACTTAAAAATCTAAATTATCCTTTGGATTTCAAATTCAAAATCTCTACCCTAGCGAGTGATTTCAATATTACTGACAGAAATGGGAACTATGTAGCTTATGTCCGTCAGAAGATGTTCAAGCTGAAGGAAGATGTTATTGTTTTTAATGACGAAAGTAAAACCAAGGAGCTTTTCAGAATCAAAGCCAATCAGTGGATTGACTTCAATGCTTCTTATTCTTTAAATGATCTTACCGATAACAAAAACTACGGAAGACTGGCAAGAAAAGGAATGCGTTCTCTCTGGAAATCTACCTATGACATTCTGGATGAAAATGATCAACCCAAATTCACTGTTACAGAAGATAATGCATGGACAAAATTCTTTGATGGAATGGTCAGTGAGATTCCACTCATAGGCATGTTCACAGGTTATTTTCTTAACCCGGCTTATACTGTAAGAGGTATAGACGGAAAGGAATATTTTAAACTAAAAAAAATGCCTTCATTCTTTGGAAGAAGATTCCAGCTTGACAGGATGATCGATATTGATGACGAAGACGAAAGTTTGGTGATCCTGTCATTACTGATGATGGTTCTTCTGGAAAGAGCAAGAGGCTAAAAAATAAAACCACACAGACAATGAAATATTTAATCATTTTCTTTTCAGCGTTTCTTTTAATCGCATGTAAAAAAGACAAGGAGACCATTCAAAATTCCACTTCTGCAGATTCTTTAACCGTTGTTAAGGATTCAGCAAAAACACAAGCAGCATCAGGAAAAATACAGGTAGACATTATCCCTTTTCCAAAAGAGATTAAAGAGTGCTCTTGCTATTTTGCCAGAAATAAAGCGGATTTTGAAGCGGAGAAATACATTTACGCCGATGATGCCGGAAAAACAGCCTATATGAAACTGGACGGCAAAAGACTGGCTATGAATCTTATTTCGTCAAGCGACATGGAAGTAGATGAGGAACTGACGAAAGAAATTGAAAGCGACAACTACAAGATCTCTGTAAAAGGCAAAAAAATAAAAAATGAAGAAGCATTATTATTCGAAGGTACACTGACGATTGAGAAACCGGATGGTACTGTGGAAACGCTGCCTATTTATGGAGAATGCGGATGCTAGGAGATAATGAGCGAAAGGACTAAAAGGCGAATTTGCTCTCTTAGCCACATTAGCTTTTCTGCCTTCTTGCTGTTTAGCTTTTTCACCGTAATACAACACATAAAAATGCTTCCGGATTCACGGAAGCATTTTTTATTTTGTAATTTTGATAAAAATAAAATTTCATGGAATTATCGAACATAGAACCGCAGATAATCTGGAAAAATTTTTCCAAATTAAATGCAGTTCCAAGACCGTCTAAAAAAGAAGCAAGGGTGATTGCCTTCATCAAAGAATTTGGTGAAAATCTGGGATTAGAAACAACCGTTGATCAGGTAGGAAATGTCATCATCAAAAAACCTGCTACTCCCGGAATGGAGAACCGTAAATCTGTTGTCCTTCAGTCGCACCTGGATATGGTATGCCAGAAGAACAATGATGTAAACTTTGATTTCGAGACTGAAGGGATCAAAATGGAGGTTGACGGAGACTGGGTAAAGGCAAAAGGAACCACTTTAGGGGCCGATAACGGTTTAGGAGTGGCAACCATCATGTCTATCCTTGAAAGCTCAGATATTCCCCATCCTGCTATGGAAGCGCTTTTCACAATAGATGAAGAAACGGGCATGACAGGAGCATTAGGATTAAAACCGGGACAGCTTACAGGAGAAATCTTACTAAATCTTGACACTGAGGAAGATGATGAGATCGATATCGGTTGTGCAGGTGGTGTAGACGTAACCATTACCCAAAATTACGCGACAGAAGCTGTAAAAGGACAGATTGTAAGACTTGAGGTAAAAGGCCTTCAGGGAGGACATTCAGGAATGGATATCCATAAAGGCTTCGGAAATGCCAATATCATCCTGGGAAGACTTTTTTATAGCGGCTTAGCCAAGCAGAATATCCAATTGATCTCTGTAGACAGCGGCGGATTGAGAAATGCTATTCCAAGAGAAGGTGTAGCCCTTATTTCTGTGAGAAATGCTCATGAGTTCATTGAAGAAGTTACTGTTCTGAAAAAAGAAATTCTTGAAGAATTTGCTTCGGTTGAACCGGGTTTACAAATCAATATCGAAAATTCCACGACTTCTGACAAAGCTATTTCCGAAGAAGATTCAAAGAAGATTATTCTGGCTTTAAAATCTCTTCACAACGGTGTTTACAGGATGAGCCCTGACGTGAAAGATCTTGTAGAAGCTTCTAACAATGTGGCACGGGTTGAATTAAAAGGCGGCGAGCTTAAAATTTTAAACCTTACGAGATCATCTGTAGATTCATCCAAATATTCTGTTGCAGAACAGTTAAAATCCGTTGCAGAACTGGCAGGAATGAAAGTAGAATTCAGCGGATCTTATCCGGGCTGGAAACCAAAACCGGGTTCTGAAATCGTACAGCTGATGGAAAAGATCTACACAGAAAAATTTGGTGAGAAACCTCACGTAGTAGCATGTCATGCAGGTCTGGAATGTGGGATCATTGGAGCCAATTATCCTGAAATGGAAATGGTAAGCTTTGGTCCTACGATCAGAGGAGCACACTCTCCTGATGAGAAAGCCAATATTCCTTCTGCCCAGAAGTTCTGGAGCTTTACTAAAGATATTTTAGCAAATATTCCTGTTAAAAATTAAAAATAACACTCAATGGATCCGATAATTTGGAAAGGCCTGCTGTATCATTCTCTTGAATATTTCAATCTGATTGAAAATGAGGAAAATTATATGGTGACCTCAAAAATTATCGGTTCTTTTGATAATAAAGCCTATTTCGTCAATTATCAGATAACGATCGACAAAAACTGGCTTGTTCAGAATTTCACCGTTGAATATGAAGTCAATGGGGAAAAATCCAATGTTACAGGACTAAAACACGGGAACAACTGGACTATTAATGATACTGATCGTCCCGAATTTTTAGATTTCAAATACATTGATATTTCATTAACTCCTTTCACCAACACTTTACCTATCAATAATTTAAATTTATCCAAAGGCCAGTCCAGTGAAATAAATGTTATCTATATCAATATTTTAGAGGATAAAATCAAACCTGTCAAACAGCAATACACCCATATAGGTCAGTCTGAATATCTATATGAGAATATTCCCAAAAACTTTGAAGCCCGGATTTCCATTGATGATTCAGGCTTGGTTGAAAATTATCCCGGCCTTTTTGAAAAAGTATACTATAAATGATAATGAAAAGTATAACAGTATTCTGTGGCTCAAGCTTCGGCTCGCATGAAATTTATAAAGAACAGGCAACCTTGCTTGGAAAAACACTAGCAAAACAAAACATTCAGCTTATATACGGCGGTGCAGATGTTGGCTTAATGGGAGCTGTAGCAGATGGAGCTTTAAGTGAAAACGGAAAAGTGACAGGAGTTCTCCCTCACTTTCTGCAATCCAAAGAAATTGCCCATAAAAATCTTACGGAACTTATTATCGTAGAAACCATGCACGAAAGAAAAACGAAGATGAATGATCTTTGTGACGGTGTCATCGTTCTGCCCGGCGGCTACGGAACCCTGGAAGAGTTTTTTGAAATGATCACCTGGGCACAGCTTGGGCTTCATCAAAAACCTATCGGAATTTTGAATATTGCCGGCTTTTATGACGATCTGATACAACTGGTTCAGACGATGGTTGATAAAGGATTTCTAAAGCAGGTAAACCGTGATATGCTTTTGATAAGTGGGAGTATTGATGAGCTTTTGGATAAAATGGGAAATTATCAGGCTCCTACCGTAGGGAAATGGATTTCGAAAGAAGAAGTTTAGTACATTTGCAGTATTAAATTTTTCACACACTCAAGAAATAAAATAATGAATAAATTCTTTTGGTCTGCAGGATTATTTTTAGCCCAGATAGTTTCCGCGCAGTACAATTATCCAGCAACGCCGGAAAAACCGGTTGTTGACGATTATTTCGGAACTAAAATAACCGATAATTATAGATGGCTGGAGGACCTTAAAAGTCCGGATGTGCAATCCTGGTTTAAGGCACAGTCAGATTTCAGTAATAATATTATTGATAAGATTCCGAACCGGGAAACACTTTTCAACCGGATGAAAGAGGTACAGGAAATGAATGGAGATTCCTTCGGAGTGGTAATGCAAAGAAAAAATCTATATTTTTACGCCAAAACCAGGAAAAATGAAAGCCTTTCCAAGCTTTACTCCAGGGATCTTTCTACAGGAAAAGAAACCTTGATATTCGACCCGGAAACGCTTGGTAAAAATACACAGATCACCAACTTCACTCTCGATTTAAAAGCTGAAAAAATAGCCATATTACTGTCAAAGTCAGGTGGCGAGATCTGTAATCTTAAAATACTAGACCTTACTACAAATAAACTGTTGAAAGACGAAATAGGTCCTATCTGGAGCGAATTTTCTTTTGAGTTTACACCAGACGGAAAATCTGTCATTTACACCAAAATGAGCACGGCTGATCCTAACAGCAACATGCTTTTAAAAGACATGAAGGCTATGATCCATGAGATAGGAACGGATGCAAAAACAGATAAAGTACTCGCTTCCAGAGAAGATTATCCTGAACTTAATGCCTTAACCGAACAATTCACCAGCATCGGCTTTACGGATGACTACCAGTACATCATCCTGAGATTAAGCTCTGTACGGTCTGAAAGTCCAATCTTTGTGGCGCCTTATTCAGAATTAAAGAATAAAAAAATCAAGTGGAGACAGATTGTAAAACCAACAGATGATATTACGGACATCCATATTTCAGGAGATAAACTTTTCCTTCTTACCCATAAGGATGCTCCCAATTATAAGATTACGCTGACCAGTCTTTCAAAACCGGACATTAATAATGCAAAAACTATTATTCCGGAAAGCAAAGATGCAGTGATCATAGCTATCCACAGCTCTAAAAATTATCTTTTTTATTCATTGGGAAATGGTATTACAAGAGATAAATACCAGATCAATATTAATACTTTAGAACCCAAAAAAGTTCAGCTTCCGCCGGGTGTTAACAGTTCATTACCCTTAAATGCCCATGAAAATGACAATATCTATTGTAACAATGTAAACTGGCTGACTCCGCTGACAACTTATGAGTATAATCCTGAAAAAGGCAACGCAGTAAAGAGTAAATACCTTAATTCTGAAACCTCCTACCCTGACTATAATCAGCTTTATGAAGTAAAAGAAGTAGAAGTAAAAAGTCATGATGGGGTAATGGTTCCTCTTTCTATCATTTATCCTAAGAATATAAAAATGGATGGCAGTACTCCTGCTTACATTACAGGCTATGGAGGTTATGGAATATCTTATGAACCTCGTTTTTCCACCAGATTGTCTGTACTGCTGGAGCAAGGTACTATAATTGCTATTGCCCATGTAAGAGGCGGAGGCGAGAAAGGTGAAAACTGGCATAAAACAGGGATGAAAGCCAATAAGTCGAATACATGGAAAGACTTCATCGCATGTTCGGAATATTTGGTAAGCCAGAAGTACACTTCTCCTTCCAAACTGATCGGAAATGGGGTAAGTATGGGTGGCGTTCTTATTGGAAGGGCTATTACCGAAAGACCGGATCTTTTTGCAGTTGCCATTGCTGAAGTCGGAATGACCAATGCTTTACGATCAGAAACTACAGCAAATGGGCCCAACCAGATTCCTGAGATAGGATCTATCGAAAATAAAGAAGATGCAAAGCACCTGTTGGAAATGGACGCCCAGAGTAAAGTAAAAAAAGGAGTTAAATATCCTGCTGTAATCATTCGTACGGGAATGAACGATTCAAGGATCGTACCTTGGGAACCCGGAAAATTTGCTGCCATATTGCAGAAAAATTCAGGTTCAGGAAAACCGGTCTTATTGTATGTAAATTATGAAAACGGACATTTTACCAGTGATATGGATGTAGTTTTCAAGGAATATGCAGATATTTATTCTTTTGCTTTATGGCAGGTAGGGCATCCTAAATTTCAGCCTTCTAAAAATTAAAATAAAAACTCGTGAAAAGTAAATTTTCAGGAGTTTTTTTATATTAACTTAAATTAAATATTTTCTAAGGATAGGGAGCAATCTCCACTTCAAGGCCTTCCATTTCATCCACCATATGTAGCTGGCATCCCAGTCTGCTGTTCTCTTTGACGTGGTAAGCTTCCGCCAGCATGGCATCTTCTTCATCGCCCATCGGCTCAAGGCCCGGGTCATTGATCACATATACTTGGCATGAGGCGCACATTGCCATTCCTCCGCATACCCCAATAGTTCCTTCTTCCGCCAATTCATAAGAACGGATGATCTCCATCAGGTTCATAGACATATCTGTAGGCGCTACAACATCATGGGTTACCCCTTCCCGGTCGGTGATCTTAATATTGATATCTGACATAATACCGCAAAATTAGTCAATTTTTTTCACAACTGCTTTTTCTGCTTCCTTACGGCTTCCGTCAAATCCGTCCACTCCACTTACGGTTGTATATTTCAGAACAAATTTCTTCCCTGGATTCAGCCTGTTGTAAACACTCTGACACATTAACGTTGCTTCATGGAAACCACAAAGGATCAGCTTTAATTTTCCAGGATAGGTATTGATATCTCCAATTGCGTAAATCCCGTCAATATTGGTTTGGTAATCCAATGCATTGTTTACAACGATGGCATTTTTCTCGATATTTAATCCCCAGTTTCCAATTTCACCAAGTTTTGGAGTCAGTCCGAATAAAGGAATAAAATAATCCGTTTCAATATCATAAGCTTCCTGCCCTTCGATCTGTACCGTGATCGCTTCCACTTTTCCATCACCTTTGATTCCGGTAACTTCAGCAGGAGTAATTAATTTAATTTTACCTTCATTCTTAAGATCCTGAACTTTTTCCACTGAATCCAAAGCACCTCTGAACTCATTCCTTCTGTGGATCAAAGTCACTTCACTGGCAACATTGGAAAGGAAAACACTCCAGTCAAGAGCAGAATCTCCACCTCCGGCAATCACTACTTTTTTATTTCTGAAATGCTCAGGTTCTTTAACAAAATATTCAAGACCTTTTTCCTCATAATCAGCAACATTATCGAAAGTAGGCTTTCTTGGCTCAAAAGTTCCCAATCCACCGGCAATGGCAATCGCCTTACATCTATGAACCGTTCCTTTGTTGGTAATCACTTCAAACCATTCATCGTCCACTTTTGTATAGGAAACTGCTGTTTCTCCCAAAGTAAATCCAGGCTGGAACTGCTTGATCTGCTCCATTAAATTATCCACTAATTCTCCGGCATTTACAGAAGGATATCCCGGAATATCGAAAATAGGTTTTTTAGGATAAAGCTCTGCTAGCTGTCCTCCCGGCTGCGGAAGCGCATCGATAATATGACACTTCATTTTTAGTAAACCTGCTTCAAAAACAGCGAAAAGCCCGGTAGGTCCGGCCCCTATGATCAATATATCAGTGGTTATCATAATAATAAGATAATTTAATTATACATGTAACTGCAAATTTACTAATTTTAATGCGAAGCATATTTAATTGATTCTAAATAAAAACCTGAGATTTATCAAATCTCCGTAAATACTTAAGAATCTTAAATTTGGCAATGTTTTTGTTAAATGTCATACCATGAAGAAAATTTTAAATCTTTTTGCAATATTCATGTTCCTTTTAGGCCATGCCCAGATCGATAATATTGCTGACGGTGAATCTATTACATTCAGAATCCACTACGGAATCCTGAATGCCGGAACCGCCAATCTTACTGCAAAAAAAACCAATTATATGGGCGCTTCCCATCTTTACGTAAAAGGTACAGGGCAGACTACAGGTGCCGTAAAAGCGTTCTTTAAAGTAGAAGATTTATATGAAAGCTTCATTAATATGGAAACCGGACTGCCGAGCTTTTACGTGAGAAATGTACGTGAAGGAAGCTATCGCCAGCATTTTGAAACCGTTTTCAACCACAGCAATAATACCCTGATCTTAACTGATAAAAAAACGCCTGCCAACGGCTCAAAAGTGATCAAGTCTGTGAAGGGGGTTCAGGATATGCTGTCATGCTTTTATTATTTAAGAAGCAAAAGTACAAGTGAGCTGAAGGTGGGAACCGTTATCAACATGAATGTATGGATTGATGATGAAATGTTTCCTTTCCAGCTAAAAGTGACCGGAACAGAAGATTTGAAAACAAAATTCGGTACCATCAACTGTCTAAAGATTATCCCGTCTGTAAAAAGCGGAAGGGTTTTCAAGGAAAAAGAAGGCGTAACGATGTGGGTGACCAATGATGCCAACCATATTCCTATGCTGCTGAAAGCTGAATTGGCTGTTGGATCGCTGAAAGCAAGCATTGATGATCTTAAAAATGTGAAATATCCTTTAAAATATAAATAGAAGACCATCAAGTCTTTTAACTAAAAAATACCGGCAGACTTTTTTTGCCGGTATTTTTTTATTCTGAGAATGTAATAGATTTTAATTTTTGATTGTCTTATTAATAACAGAAAGAGGTAAAAGACTGAGAGAGTTTAAAATATTCATATCACGCTTCGACTCCGCTCAGCGTGACAAAGCTGGAAAAAGAAAAGTTAATATAAAGTAATGTTCACTGTAACAGAATAAGACAATCACGTTGTAAATTTCAATAAGATCAGTTTTTAATTACGTTTTGTTTCTTAGGTCAGTAATTAAAAACAAAACCTCCGGAAATTCCGGAGGTTTGATTTTTTATAGTGTTTTAAACTGTTCTAAAGTTCTGATATCATTTTCGAAGAACATTCTGATATCACTCATCTGGTAAAGCAGCATCGTAATTCTTTCAATACCCATCCCGAAAGCATATCCCGAATATTTTTCAGAGTCGATGTTTACATTTTTCAGAACGGCAGGATCTACCATTCCGCAGCCCATGATTTCCAGCCATCCTGTTCCTTTAGTGATTCTGTAATCAGTTTCAGAGTTTAACCCCCAATATACATCAATTTCAGCACTAGGTTCCGTGAACGGGAAATAAGAAGGTCTCATTCTGATCTTTGACTTTCCGAAAAGCTCGGTTGTAAAGAACTGGATCGTCTGCTTCATGTCTGCAAAGCTTACATTCTCATCAATATACAATCCTTCAATCTGATGGAAGATACAGTGTGAACGTGAAGAAATAGCCTCATTTCTGAACACTCTTCCCGGAGAAAGAATCCTGATCGGCGGCTGATTTTCTTCCATATAACGGATCTGTACAGAAGAGGTATGCGTTCTTAAAAGGATATCCGGATTCTGCTCAATAAAGAACGTATCCTGCATATCTCTTGCCGGATGGTATTCGGGAAGATTAAGCGCCGTAAAGTTATGCCAGTCGTCCTCTATTTCCGGGCCGTCTGCTACTGCGAAACCTATGGATTTAAAAATTTCAATGATCCTGTTTTTCACCAGATTGATCGGGTGTCTCGACCCAAGGTCCAATGGAAAAGCAGGTCTTGTAAGATCTTCTTTTTCAGTAACAATAGCAGCCTGGGAAGCATCTTTCAGATCCTCCAGTTTTATTGCAACAGCCTGTTTTAAAGAATTAATCTTTTGCCCGAATTCTTTTTTCTGGTCGTTTGGAACTTCTTTAAATTTTTCAAAAAAATCATTCAGAACACCTTTTTTACCATTATACTTAATCCGGAAGTTTTCAATTTCCTCTTTAGATGTAGCATTGAAGCTGTTTACTTCGGTAAGTAGTTCTTCTATCTTTTCTATCATTGTTTTACCCTTTCAAAATGTTTTGCAAAAATACGTTTTTTAAGTTTAATAATGAATCTGTGACAAAAAAATCTGCCCCTTTACGGGAGGCAGACTTCAATCACTTATTTCACTTAAATAAAAAAATTATTTCTTTTCTAAAGCTTTAACGTTGATCTGAAGAGTTACCTCATCCTTAATCACTCCGTTTTCAGCAGGAGCCTGGAACTTTACGCCAAACTCTTCTCTTTTAATATCCTTAGGCTCAGTAGCCACACTCACTTCTCCGTCTTTTACAGAAACATTGGCTTTAAACTGAACCGGCTTCGAGATTCCCTTGATCGTTAAATTTCCATCAAGAAGCGTATTATAATCTCCTTCTGCAGAAGGTGTTACTTTAGTAATTTCAAAAGAAGCTGTAGGGAATTTTTCCACTTCAAAAAAATCGCCGCTCTTAAGATGCCCGTTAAGTTTCCCCAGCTGCTCAGCATCGTCCTTAAGGTCTACAGAGGTCAGAGAACTCATATCCGCCACAAATTTTCCACTTTCAAGTTTTCCGTCTTTTACCGTTACATCACCACTTTCAAATTTGATGGTTCCGAAATGGCTTGTACTTTCTGACTTGAATATTTTATATCCTTTCCACTCCACTTTACTGTTCAATGTATCCAGTGTATACTGGTTCCCGTCTTTTGTAGTAGTCACTTCATTGCTTTCGCTGGTCACCGGTTTGTCTTTTTTACAAGAAACCGCCACAGCTGCTACAAATAAAGCAGGAATAGCTAATGAAAACAGTTTTTTTCTCATTTTTGATATATTTTTATTACTTGTGCTAATATAATAAAAAAAATTATTTTTTCCTAAAAACCTTACATTTGTATTATGCTTTTAGAAATAAACAATTTATATTTTTCCCACACCAAGGATAAGCCCCTGTTTCAGAACCTTAATCTGGGTTTTGAAGAAGGCAGGATCATTGCACTTGCAGGAGAAAGCGGCTGTGGAAAATCTACATTGCTCAATCTGATTTATGGGCTTCTGGACTGGGAAAGCGGCGAAATTATTTTTAACGGAACCCGGCTTTTAGGTCCCAAAGGAAATCTGGTTCCCGGGGAAGCTGAGATGAAGCTGGTAGCCCAGAATTTTGATCTGATGCCTTATGCAACCGTTGCTGAAAATGTAGGAAAATTCATTTCTAATATCAATTTAGCCCAGAAAAAAGCAACGGTTATGGAGCTTCTGGAAGTGGTCGGGCTTCAGGAATTCGCCCATGTTCTTCCCAAATATTTAAGCGGAGGGCAGCAGCAGCGTGTGGCCATAGCCAGAGCACTTTCTGTACTTCCTAAACTGCTTATTCTGGATGAACCTTTCAGTAATCTGGATTTTCCGAGAAAAATAGAGCTTAGGGAAAGACTCTTCAGATATGTGAAGCAGCACCGGATTTCCCTGATCATTTCTACCCACGAACTTCAGGACATTATGCCCTGGCTTGATCAAATCGTTATTCTGAAGGATGGAAGGCTGATCCAGAACGACAGCCCGGAGGAAACCTATAAAAGTCCTTATAACACTTATGTTGCCAGACTTTTTGGTGAAGTGAATATATTCAGTGAAGAGGAAAAAGCAGAATTCCAACTTCCTAAGTTTTCTTATTATCCCAAAGACATCAAAATTTCAGATAACGGAACTGAAGCGGAACTCCTGGAAAGCAGGTTTGCAGGAAATCATTACTGGAACAAGGTTAAAGTAAGGAATAAAGAACTTATTGTCTACACAGATTCCAAAGTAGAAGGAAATATTAAAGTATCATTTGAGTAAGGCAACATTTCAGAAAAGCTAAAGGGCAAAAAGTCAAATCAGCTCTCTCAGCCTATTAGCTTTCTTCGCCTTATAATGACGTCTTCCAACGTTTTTGCCTTTTCGCTGTTTCGCGATTTCGCAACCTGTAACTTCTACATTTCCTTATAGTTATTGTTAATTTGTGGATAAAAAAAATACAAATCTAAGAAGCGGTTTGAAACTTTTTCTTACATTTGTATTTCCACAGCATAAGGAAATTTTTGGTTAATTCTCTTTCTGCCTTAAGACGGACATTAGCACCTCCCTGCAATTAAGTCTTTTGAAAGATTACACTGTCCAATTTTTTCCTTTTTTTATTTTCCAGCCTTAAGCTTTCTTCACAAATTCTGATTTTAAAGCCATAGACCCGAAGCCATCAATTTTACAGTCAATATTATGGTCGCTGTCCGGTCTCAGACGGATATTTTTAACTTTTGTCCCCGCTTTTACAGGTTTTGGTGCTCCCTTCACAGGAAGATCCTTAATAACCACTACAGAATCCCCATCCTGAAGTTCATTCCCGTTTGAATCCAGTATCTTTCCTTCATTAGCTGTTTCAGCAGCTGTTTCCTCCGGGCTCCATTCGTAGAAGCACTGAGAACACGTCATCATATTATCAGTTGGGTAAGTAAATTCGGAGCCGCATTTCGGACAAAGTACAGTATCACTCATATTTTTGATTTTTGCAAAGGTAAGATTTTTGAGTTAGAGTTAGAAGCCGGATGTGAAACTTAAGAATCAAGAGCCAAGAACCTAGAATCAAGACTTCAGATGTGAGATTTCAGATTTCAGACTGTTTTCTCAACAATTTAACTGTCAACCAGCATCTAGCAACCCATAAATCAGACTCCTCAAACTCTCTTACCCTAAAACTCTCCAACTTTCAAAACCAGGAACACAAACCCAAATCCCGATTCAATTCTCAACTATAATTTGTACCTTTGCAGATTCAAACAGCGAAGCAAATTTATGGAACTTATTCACAGAAACCTGGCCATCGGAATTCACGATGCTTTACAAGAAACATTTTTCGAGAAAAACAAATATGCCGATAAGGTAATCGAAAGACTTTTAAAAGCTCATAAAAAATGGGGAAGCCAGGACAGAGCCGTTGTTTCTGAGATTTTCTATAATATCATCCGCTGGAAAAAACGCCTTGAATATTATATGGGTGAAGGGGTAAAACCCAACAATATTTATAAGCTGATCATCGCTTATCTTCTTTGGAGCAAAACCAATTACAAAAAGTTTGAAGAATTTGACGGAATTAAAATCGCAGATATCCTTACCAAGCTTAAAAAGAATACCGTTCCTACGAAAGCTATCGAACATTCCATTCCTGAATGGCTGGCTGAAACTTTGGAAAAAGAATTGGGTCCGGGCTGGGAAAAGGAAATGCATGCTTTAAACGAGCAGGCTCCTACCGTATTAAGGGCAAACAGCCTGAAAACAACACCCAAAGAACTTATTTCTGATCTTTCAGACGAAGGTGTGGTGGCTTACACGGTAAGAAATTATCCGGATGCCGTACAGCTTGAAGAAAAGAAAAATGTTTTCCTTACAACAGCTTTTAAAGAAGGTTTATTTGAAGTGCAGGATGCCTCTTCACAGAAGATCGGATATTTCCTTGATGTAAAAGAAGGCCAGAGAGTGGTGGATGCATGTGCCGGAGCAGGTGGAAAAACGCTGCATTTGGCTGCATTGATGGGAAATAAAGGCCAGATTGTAGCTTTAGATATCTTCGAATGGAAGCTGGCTGAACTGAAACGCCGTGCAAAAAGAGCGGGAGCCCATAATATTGAAACCCGAATGATCTCTGACAATAAAGTGATCAAGCGTCTTCATGATAAAGCAGACCGACTTCTGATTGATGCTCCATGTTCAGGACTTGGTGTTTTAAAAAGAAATCCAGACAGTAAGTGGAAAATTGACCAGGATTTTATCGACAGGATAAAAAAAGAGCAGCAGCAGATTCTTCAGGATTATTCTAAAATGGTTAAAGTAGGTGGAAAAATGGTGTATGCCACATGTTCTATCCTACCCTCTGAAAACAATTTACAGGTAGAAGAATTCCTGAAAAACAATGCAGGCTTTAAACTCATTAAAGATGACAAAGTGATGCCAAGTCAAGGTTACGACGGATTTTATATGGCATTGATCGAAAGAATTTCTTAATTATCTAAATCCACTATAATAAAATATACAGCTGCTCTATTTCAGGGCAGCTTTTTTGTTGAGCATGGATTTTTATTCATATTAATAAATTATTTGTAACATTTGCATTGCAAATCCCTACTTATAAAGAAACTAAATTATTTGAGGAACCTTCTTATGCACAAAAGAAATCTCTTTAAATTGCTTTTATTATTCAACGGAGGCTGGTAAAACGGTAATGAATTTGTTCCTAAAACTAATCCCATCTACTCAGACGGAAAAATGATATTTCCTTTCGTTTCGTGGAGATCATATTGTGCTCTTAATCATACAGGTAAAAACCCCTTAGGGCGCAGCAGAAGGTACAAGTTTCAGCTTCTGAAATGTTTCAGACGCTTTGTTAGGGTCCCTATAAAACAAAACCTTCTTGCAAAGAGAATTGCAAGAAGGTAAAAACACAAATGATGAAAAAAAATTATTTCGAGCCACAAAGTAAGGGCTAAAATTCATATAATAAATTACCATATATTATTAATTATTTCATTTTAATTTTGTATAGGATATAAGCATCATTTTTACTCAACGAAAAAAATCAATTAAATACACTCAAATCGATTCAAAAAGTTAATATTTTTCATTTAAATAATTTAATTGATTAAAAAATTTAACTTTTATTTATTTTTTATTGTTATTTTTAAACATCAAAACTAATTTTGCTTCAAATAAGTAACAATATGTGTGGAATTGTATGTTTGTTTGACGCCAAACAAAAGACCGAAATATTAAGACCTCAGGTTTTAGAAATGTCGAAAAAAATCCGTCACCGTGGTCCGGACTGGAGCGGTGTATATCAGGATGACAAAGTTGTATTTTCTCATGAAAGGCTTGCCATTGTAGATCCTACTTCAGGAAAGCAACCTTTATTCACTAAAGATAAAAAAGTGGTGCTTGCAGTGAACGGGGAAATTTATAATCACAGAGAATTAAAGGAAGAATTTCCGGATTTCGAATTTCAGACCCAGTCGGACTGTGAAGTGATTCTTGCACTATACAGAAAATATGGAAAAGATTTCATTGAAAAACTTAACGGAATTTTTGCATTTGCCCTTTACGATATAGAAAAAGGAATCTATCTGATTGCTCGCGACCATATGGGAATCTGCCCTCTTTACCAGGGATGGGATAGAAACGGAAACTATTATGTGGCTTCCGAACTGAAAGCGCTGGAAGGGGTTTGCAAAACCATTGAAACGTTCCTTCCCGGACATTTTGTATACAGTCCTAATGGAGCTGAGCTTCAGCAGTGGTACAAAAGAGACTGGGAAAGCTTTGACAATGTAAAGGATAACGAAACCGATATATCCAAAATAAGAAAAGGCCTTGAAGATGCCGTCCACAGACAGCTGATGAGTGATGTTCCGTATGGTGTTCTTCTTTCCGGAGGCCTGGATTCGTCTGTTATTTCAGCAGTTACTGCAAAATTCGCACGACAGAGAGTGGAAAGCGGTGATACCCAGGAAGCATGGTACCCAAGACTTCACAGTTTTGCAGTAGGGCTTGTAGGATCTCCTGACCTTGCAGCAGCAAGAAAGGCAGCAGACCATATTGGCTCTGTGCACCATGAAGTTAATTTTACCGTTCAAGAAGGACTGGATGCTGTACGTGATGTGATCTATCATTTGGAAACTTATGATGTGACTACCATCAGGGCTTCCACCCCTATGTATCTTCTGGCAAGAGTGATCAAATCCATGGGAATCAAAATGGTGCTGTCCGGGGAAGGTTCAGATGAGCTGTTCGGAGGCTATCTGTATTTCCATAAGGCACCCAACGCCAAAGAATTCCATGATGAAACGGTAAGAAAATTAAACAAACTACACCTTTACGACTGTTTAAGAGCTAACAAAGCTTTAATGAGCTGGGGCATTGAAGGCAGAGTTCCTTTCCTGGATAAAGAATTTATGGATATTGCAATGACCGTTAATCCACAAGATAAAATGATCAGCACTGCAGAAGGAAAAATCGAAAAATGGGTATTAAGAAAAGCTTTTGAGGATATTTTACCAGAATCAATCGTTTGGAGACAAAAGGAACAGTTCTCAGACGGTGTGGGATATTCCTGGATCGATACGTTAAAAGAAGTCGCCGAAAAAGAGGTCACTGACGAAATGATGGCCAATGCAAGGTTCAGATTCCCTCTGAATACTCCTCAAAACAAAGAGGAATACAGGTACAGAACTATTTTCGAAGAACATTTTCCGAGTGAAACGGCAGCAGCAACCGTTCCGTCGGTACCTTCAGTAGCCTGTTCCACTCCTATCGCTTTGGAATGGGACGAAGCTTTCAAAAAAATGAATGACCCGAGCGGAAGAGCAGTGAAAGTGCATGAGACGAGCTATGAGTAAGGAGTTTCGAGATGGATGTAAGGTTGGAGAGCTTGAGGGCTTGAGAGGTTTAGTTTATAGGCCAAATCATTAGAAAACAGTCTGAAATCTTAAATCTCACATCTGAAGTCTTGACTCTTGGTTCTATAATCTTCAATCAAAACATCCCCTATAATTTCAATCGCACAAAATTATCAATCCTGTAGAAATACGGGATTTTCTTTTGAATAACGTTAATAATATCAATATAATTTAACTGACAATCAAAAATAATATCTAATAAATAATTATATTTGGACAACGAAAATATCAATTATAAAAAAATGAGAAGAAATCTTACTGTTTTGTTTGCCTTACTATCCATCAGTTTTGCTTTTGGACAGGGAAAATATGGCAAATACTTAAATTCAAAAAAGCTTGCCCTATCTTACAAAAGCGTGAAAGATGTAGATAAGGACGACTATTATCAGCAGTTTTACTGGCTGGTAAAAGCAGAACAGCTTAAAACGTATCCTCACCTGAAAGATGTAAAACCTGTCGTTTTATATGAGTTTGTAAAAAAAGTAAACCCTCAGAATCCTACCAAAAAACTGGATGAAAGAGGAAAAGAACTCAGAGCAACTGCAGAACTATCTTTAAATCAGTATTTTAAAAATAAGAAATTTGAGAACAATTCAGTTTTGATGTACAACCTTGAAACCTATGTGGATCCGTCTAAAGGACAATACTATACCAAAGTAGATCCTGAAAAAATCAAGGAACTGGTTCCAAAGGAATTATTTGCCTTCAACTCTTTAAACAGAAACCTGGGGGAAGAAAAAACCTATTACCTGTGGATCGATAAGAAAAAAGATGATTTCAATATTGTAGATATCATCCCTGATGAAAAAGAAGACAAAGCTTTTTATACAAGACTAAAACAATATCTTCCCAACTATAAGTTTTCCAAATATGTTCCATCTGTGAAAAAAGGAAACAAATCGGACAAAACAGACGTTGACTACTATTACATTATGCCGTTTGAACAAAACACCGATAACATTGAATACAAAACAAAAGATTTCAAAACTTACATCCTAAGCCAGTACAGAAAAGCCGGTGACGAATGGAAAGGAGTAGAAAAAACAAAAAAATAATTAAAAAAGTCCTGTGAAAATTCACAGGACTTTTTTAATTTTATAGGGAATTCTTTATCTAAAGATTAAACCGCTTCACACGGAAGCTGATTTCAATAAAAAAAATCTGGAAGTAAACACACTTCCAGTCTACATCGAATGACAGAAACAAACCCGCAACAGACCTCTGTAAAAAAAATACTTCCACTCATCCTGGCCACTGCTATTTTTATGCAGATGCTGGATTCTACCATCCTGAACACTTCCCTGCCTTCCATTGCGAAGGACCTGAATGAATCACCGCTCAATATGCAGAATGCCATTATCAGCTACGTTCTGACTCTGGCGGTTTTTATGCCTGCAAGCGGTTTTCTGGCAGACCGGTTTGGAACGAAAAAGGTATTTATTTTTTCACTGATCCTTTTCAGCTTAGGCTCCCTGTTCTGCTCTATGTCACAAAATCTTACCCATCTTGTTATTTCAAGAGTTATCCAGGGTGTGGGAGGAAGTTTAATGACCCCTGTCGGAAAATTGGCACTTATTAAGACTTTTGATAAGAACGAATTGCTTAAAGCCATGAATTTCGCCATCATTCCTGCCCTCATTGGCCCTGTACTTGGTCCGCTGGTCGGAGGGTATATGGTAGATTATCTTTCATGGCACTGGATCTTCCTTATCAACATCCCCATTGGTTTTTTAGGAATTATCCTTGGCTTAAAATATATGCCCGACTACAAATCTACGGATGTCGATTTTGACCTGAAAGGATTTTTAATCTTTGCTGCTGCATCGCTTCTGCTGTCCATTTCACTGGAACTCTTCGGAGATATGCAGAACATTACCCCAGTTCTTGTTGTATTTATCCTGGGATTTTTATTTCTGTACTACTATTACAAACATGCCAGAAGAGGCGGAAATCCTATTTTCCCTTTAGATCTGTTTCAGGTAAGAACTTTCCGGGTAGGAATAGTCGGGAACCTTGCCACACGTTTAGGAATCAGCTCTGTTCCTTTACTGCTTCCCCTGATGATCCAGATTGCTTACAAGCAGTCGGCAGTGACGTCAGGATGGATCATTGCTCCTATGGCCCTTACCGCAATATTCGGGAAATCATCCGTTATAAAAATTTTGAATAAATACGGTTACCGCCAGACTTTAATGGTCAATACCTTCATTATCGGAACCCTGATCTGTATGCTTGCTATTCCGGACATCCATACTTCTTTATACTGGTTTGTCCCTATTATTGCCATATTAGGATTCTTCAACTCCATCCAGTTTACTTCAATGAATACTATTTCCATTGCAGATCTCAGAAATTTCCAAACCAGCAGCGGGAATTCCCTGCTATCAGTCAATCAGCAGCTGGCTATCGGATTCGGGATTGCTTTCGGACTGATTGTTTTAAAACTGTTTGAAAGCTCTGATCTTATTGAAGGAGAAACACACAACGCTTTCCGCTATACTTTTCTTACTGTAGGCATACTGACGATTATATCTGGCTTTGTTTTCAGAAGACTCCATATTTCGGACGGGAAGAATATGAAATCGAAGGAAGATTAGGCTAAATAACAAAAGGGTGAAAGGGCGAAACTGTAAGAACGAAGTAGGCAATTAAAGCAAAGAAAGCAAAATTGCTGATTCGCCTCTTTGCCTTTTAGCTATTTGGGCTTTTCACCTTTTACGAACTTACCACAGATCAATGTCCCCGTTTTTCCGCTTCAGTATTTTTGTTATATAAAATTCACATATTATGACAGCGAAAAAAGTAGAAATCGTGGTATCACCAAAACCTGCACATTTTGTAGGAGATGGTTTTAGAGTTCATAATTTTATCCCGGGCGTACAAGGTTTGGACATGAAAAGAATGGACCCGTTCATTATGCTTGATTACAATTCGAAATTCCATTTCAACGGTTCGGAAAGGCCACGTGGTGTAGGAGTTCATCCCCACAGAGGTTTTGAAACCGTCACTATAGCCTATCAGGGTAAAGTAGAACATCATGACAGCGCCGGCGGCGGTGGAATCATAGGAGAAGGTGATGTGCAGTGGATGACCGCAGCCAAAGGAGTTCTTCATAAAGAATATCATGAAACCGAATGGTCTAAAAAAGGCGGTATTTTCCAGATGGTCCAGTTATGGGTCAACCTTCCGGCAAAAGATAAAATGAGCTGCCCAAAATATCAGGCTATAGAAAATTCAGCGATGAAGCGTGTTGATCTCGGCAAGAATGGTTTCGTGGAAATCATTGCAGGAGAATATAATGGACAAAGAGGCCCTGCATATACTTTTACACCGCTGAACATGATGAATGCCAAATTAAAAGCCGGCGGAAAAGCTGAATTTAGCTTCCCTGCTCATTTTAATACCGCTGCATTAGTGATTGAAGGAAGCATTACTATAAACGGAGAAGAAAAAGCAGCTTCAGATCATTTTATTTTGTTTAAAAATGAAGGTGAGATATTCAGCATCGAGGCTCAGGAAGATGCAATAGTGCTGATCATCAGCGGAGAACCCATCAATGAGCCCATTTATCCTCACGGACCTTTTGTGATGAATACCAGGGAAGAAATCATGCAGGCATTCGAAGATTACAACACCGGAAAGTTCGGTTATCTGGAAGATTAAGAGAATTAAATTTATCTTAATCTTAGATTATTCCTTTTTTATTAACTTTATATACTTGTGTTTGGTGAACTGCAAAAACATCATTAAAACTTGCTATGTCTTTGCAATCCGCCGGCTAATTTATCATACAGAAAGAATTATGAAACCTGAATTTGAAAATATTCCTCTTGTAAAGACAGGAAAAAGATTTGAAATAGAGATTGACGGGCACTTCGCCTTTATCGATTACCGCGAAATGGGTCATCAGATTGCCCTGGTACATACCGAAGCAGATCCCGAACTTGCAGGTACGGGTGCAGCCGTTGCTGTCGTAGAAAAAACTTTGGCTTATATTGAAGAGAATCAGAAAAAGCTTCTTCCGTTCTGTCCATATGTTTTTGCTTACATCAGAAAACATCCGGAGTGGAAACGCATCGTTGATGAAAAATTTGAAGGATACAATAAATTGTAGCTGCCATCTAAAGATCTATTTTCATTAACACAAACTAAAAAACATCCAATTTTATTATGTCAAATATCGGACTTATCATAGAGGAAAAAGCAGCAGATATAGGAAATTTCCTGGTAGGAAGACTTCTTCCTTTCCGTGAAAAAAGAGCAGTCGGACCATTTGTTTTTATCGATCATATGGGACCTTCTGAATTGAAGGATTATCAGAATCTTGATGTTCCGCCACATCCCCATATCGGATTATCAACCCTGACTTACCTTTTAGAAGGATCTATTTTTCACAGGGACAGCATAGGAAGTGCTATCGAAATAAAGCCTGGAGCTGTTAACTGGATGACAGCCGGAAAAGGCGTTGTGCATTCGGAAAGAACTCCTGAATATTTAAGACACAGCGATAAAAGACTCCACGGATTCCAGATCTGGGTAGGCCTTCCAAAACATCTGGAACAGACAGAGCCTACGTTCCATCATGTTGAAGCAGACGAAATCCCGGTTTGGGAAGAAGATGGTATTCAGTACAAACTGATTGCCGGTGAAGCATTCGGAAGAAAATCTGCAGTTCCTGTTCACAGTAAATTATTTTTTATTGAGATCAAAACCAAAGAGGCAAAAAAAATAAGCATCGGAAAAGATCTTTACGGAGAAGCTGCCATGTACGTACTGGACGGAACGGTTTCCACTGAAGGTAATTCTTACGGTTCAAAACAGCTGATGATTGCCAAAGATACCAAGCTTTGCGAATTCGACATGAGTGAAAACGGTACGGTCTATCTTTTCGGTGGTGAGCCTTTTAATGAGGAGCGTTTTATATTCTGGAATTTTGTTAATTCAGATAAGGAACTGATCGAGCAGGCAAAAGTGAACTGGAATGATCAGAATCATGACGCTTTCCCTCTGGTTCCCGGCGATGAAAACGAATATGTTCCGCTTCCTAAAGCTATTTTAAACAGAAAACCTTAATAATGAAAAAAATAATTCTTGTATTATTAATGATCATATCTTTTACAGGTCATGCTCAAACAGTAAGTGAGCCCAAAAACAATCCTGAAGAATGGTCAAAAATTTACGAACCGTTCAGAATTGCAGGAAATCTCTATTATGTAGGAACTTACGATCTGGCATCTTATCTCATTGTTACCGATAAAGGAAATATTCTTATCAATACGGGATTAGCAGATTCGCTTCCGGTCATCAAAAATAATATCAAGAAACTAGGTTTTAATTATAAGGATATCAAAATCCTGACTCTTACACAGGCTCATTTTGACCATATGGGAGCAATGGCTGATATCAAAAAAGAAACAAGTGCAAAGCTGTATGTTGATGAAAAGGATGCCGGAGAATTAAAAAGCGGTGGAAAATCAGATTACGAAATGGGAAAATACGGAGTAACTTTTAAACCTGTAACCCCTGATTATCTTTTGAAAAACAATGGTAAAATAAAACTCGGGAATACTACCCTGACTTTGCTTCATCATCCGGGGCATACAAAGGGATCATGCAGCTTTCTATTCGAAACCAAAGATAAAGATCAGACTTATAAGGTTCTAATTGCCAATCTGCCCTCCATCATTATTGACAGGAAATTCTCTGATGTAAAAGATTATCAAAATATCCAGAAAGATTATGCCGAGACATTCAAAGCGATGAAAAATATAGATTTTGATATTTGGGTTGCCTCTCATGCAAGCCAGTTTGACCTGCATACAAAAAGAAAAGCCGGAGATCCTTATAATCCGAAATTATTTGCGGACAAAAAAGCCTATTTTCAAAAGCTTGGAAAATTAGAAGCAGATTATCTGGAAAAAATAAAAAACGATTCATCAGAAAAATAACATTTAAGTATTAATAAACCATGAAAATACTGGCATTTGCAGGAAGTACTTCTTCCACTTCCATTAACAGGGAACTGGTAAAATTTGTTCTGAAAGATTTTCAGGATGAGGAAATTAATTTAATAGATTTAAATGATTTCACGATGCCTGTTTTCTCTGTGGATCTTGAAAAGAAAGGTTTCCCGGACGAAGCCCATAACTTTTTGAAGCAAATTGAGGAATGTGATGTCATTATCTGCTCACTTGCAGAACACAACAGGTCTTACAGCTCTGCTTTTAAAAATGTTTTCGACTGGTCGTCAAGGATCAATGTGAAAGTGTTTCAGAATAAACCCATGTTCCTGATGAGCACTTCACCCGGAGGATATGGCGGTGGTAATGTGATGAATACGGCAAAGACTTTTTTCCCTCAGTTTGCAGCAGATATCAAAGATACTTTCTCGCTTCCGAAGTTTTATGAAAATTTTGATCTCGAAAGCGGTGTCATTAATCCTGATATGCTTAAAGAGCTCAAAGACAAGATAGAACATTTTAAAAACGAGATTAAAACCAATGACTAAGGGAAGACTGGAAGCTTTCAGTGACGGTGTTTTAGCGATCATCATCACCATCATGGTTCTTGAACTGAAGGTTCCGGAAGGGAGCAGCTGGGCCAGCCTTAAACCTCTCCTTCCAAGATTTCTTGCTTATATTTTCAGTTTTATTTATGTAGGAATCTATTGGAATAATCATCACCATTTGTTTCAGGCAGTAAAAAAAGTGAACGGAAGCATTCTCTGGGCCAATCTCCACCTGTTGTTCTGGCTTTCGCTGATGCCTATTGCTACAGAATGGATCGGGACAACCCATTTTGCAAGTAATCCGGTGGCAGCCTACGGGATCTGTGTCATTATGTCTGCAGTAGCCTATACTATTCTGGAAAACCTGATTCTGAAGTATGAAGGTGAAAATTCTAAACTCAAAGAAGCCATAAATTCAAAATTTAAAGAATATATCTCGATCGTATTTTATGTCCTGGGAATCGCTGTTTCATTTTTTTATCCTTATATTGCCATAGGTTTTTATTATCTCGTGGCTCTCATATGGCTGATTCCGGACAGAAGAATCGAAAAATCCCTAAAAGAAAATTAATATGGAAACACACGAATATCCCAATGGCAATATTACGGTTATCTGGCAGCCCAAAAAGTGCATCCACTCGGCTGTCTGCGTAAAAATGCTTCCCCAAGTCTACAACCCTAAAGACAGACCCTGGATAAAAGCCGAAAACGCAAGTCCTGAAGAACTCAAAAACCAGATAGACCAGTGCCCGTCAGGAGCATTAAGTTATAAATTCAATACAGAACAATAATGGCGGTAACCGTAAAAGCAAGTTTAGGAAAAACAAAATATTATACTGAGGTAACGGCCGGCGAAAACAAGATCATCACAGATGAACCTGTCGACAAAGGCGGTCAGAATAAAGGTTTCAACCCACTAGAGATCTTAGCTACCTCTCTGGCAAGCTGTACTGCTGCTACCTTAAGAATGTATATTGAAAGAAAGGAATGGGATGTGGAAAACATTAATGTGGAAGTTGAGCTTGAAAATTATCCTTTAACCAAAAGAGCTGTTTTTAAAAGAGAAATAAGCTTTGAAGGTCTTCTGGATGACGAGCAGATGAAAAGGCTCCACACTATTGCAGATGCATGCCCGGTACACAAAATATTAACCAACGATATAGAAATACTAACCAAATTTTCATAATATGACCGAAGTAAAACAAAACAACGACGAAAAACACGGAAGTTTTGAAGCTTTCATAGATGGAAGACGCGCAGGAATGATGACGTATACCTGGGCCGGAGAAGAAAGATTTATTATAGACCACACGGAAGTGGAGGAAGCCTACAACGGCAAAGGCGTAGGAAAAGAAATGCTTCTGGCAGCTGTAGAATTTGCCAGAAAAAACCACAAAAAGATTATCCCGCTTTGTCCGTTTGCCAAAGCAAGTTTTCAGAAAAGTGAAGAATTGCAGGATGTTTTAGTCAACTGATGATGATTTTACCCCTCAATATACAGGCCTTTCAGATGTTGTATTCTGAAAGGCTTTTTCTTTTCTATCAGAACATAAAAAAACTATATTTGTAAAATTTTAATTGAAAAACTATGTCTCCAGTTATATTACTGTCTATTATTATCGTCTACTTCGCATTGCTGCTTTGGGTAGCCTACAGAACAGGAAAAGGAAGTGATAATGAGAGTTTCTTTATCGGGAACCGCAAGAGTAACTGGATGCTGGTAGCTTTCGGGATGATCGGCACTTCGCTTTCGGGGGTAACGTTCGTAAGTGTTCCAGGAGCCGTAGGAAATGATAAATTTGCCTATCTGCAGATCACATTGGGCTATCTTATCGGATATATTGTGGTAGCTTACGTTCTTCTTCCTTTATATTACCGTTTGAAACTGACCTCCATTTACGGCTATCTCCAGCAGAGAATGGGCCAGCTTTCCTATAAATCGGGAGCATGGATCTTCATTGTTTCAAGGTTGGTAGGCGCTACGGCAAGATTATATCTGGTAGTGAATATTCTTCAGATTTCCATTCTGGACAGCTTGGGAGTTCCATTTATTGTAACTACACTGATTATTTTGGCTATGATCATCCTTTATACTTATGAAGGCGGTGTAAAAACCATTGTATGGACGGATACTTTGCAGACTTCGTGTATGCTTTTAGGACTGATCATCTGTACGGTCTACATGTTGAATCATTTAGGTTTAAGTTTCGGAGAAAGTTTCACGGCCATGCAGGAAAAAGGCTACACCAAAATTTTTGATTTCGATCCTAACCAAAAAAGCTTCTTCATCAAACAGATCCTGGCTGGAGCTTTCATTACCATTACGATGACGGGAATCGATCAGGAAATGATGCAGAAAAGTTTATCTGTAACTAAACTGAAAGATTCACAGAAAAATATGGTGACTTTGGGGTTTGTTCTTCTTGGAGTAATTTCGTTATTCCTTTATATGGGCGGACTTCTTCACCTGTACGGAGCACAGGAGCATGTAGCAAGCTCAGGAGACCAGCTTTTCCCTGATGTTGCCTTAAATCATATGCCCGGATTCATTTCCATTATCTTCATTATTGCCTTAATATCAGCGTTATTTCCAAGTGCGGACGGTGCCATGACAGCCCTTACCTCTTCCCTGTGTATTGACATTTTCGGGATGAAAGAAAAGAAAGAGTGGGACGATTCCAAAAAAGAAAAATTCAGAAAAAGAATACATCTTATCGTGGCCCTTTCTTTCCTTGTTATGGTAGTTATCTTTAAGGTCATTAATGATAATTCTATGATCGGGCTGATCCTTAAGCTTGCAGGATTCACTTACGGACCGCTGCTTGGACTTTTTGCCTTTGGGATTTTCACCAAATACAAAGTCCGCGACAACCTGGTTCCTTATGTATGTATTGCAGCGCCAGTGATTTCATTTTTCATTGATAAATACCAGCAGAACTTATTCGGAGATTTTAAAATCGGACTGGAGCTGCTGATCATCAACGGATTATTGACATTCATAGGACTTTGGCTGATCAGAAAGAAATAACAGATAATTTCCGGAATACAATCAATCTTTACAAAAATTAGCTTATTTTTTGTGAAGGTCATTGGTTTCATTGTATTTTTGCAGAACCGTGCTTTTCCGGCACCTGTAACCACAAACAATATTTTATATGAAATTATCCGTTTTCCTTATCATCGGTTTACTTTTCGGTGAATTTGTAAAGGCTCAGAGCGCCATTGATTTTGCCAATCTTGCCAGATACAAAGATGATAATACCGTCATTCTAAACTCAAAGAAAAAAGTGGATGTAGTCTTTATGGGCAATTCCATTACAGAAGGCTGGGTAAAAAGCCATCCGGAATTTTTCTCTGAAAATAATTATACAGGCAGAGGCATCAGCGGGCAGACCACGTCACAGATGTTGCTGCGTTTTCAAAATGATGTTATAGCTTTAAAACCAAGACTCGTTGTTATCAATGCGGGGACCAATGATATCGCTGAAAACACGGGAATTTATAACCCTGATTTTACTTTTAATAATATCAAGGCAATGGCTGATATTGCCAAAAGCAACGGGATAAAAGTAATCATTGCATCCGTACTTCCTGCAGCTGCATTCCCGTGGCGTAAAGAAATAACCGATGCGCCTCAGAAAGTGGATGCTTTAAACAGTAAATTAAAACAGTATGCACAAAGCAGCAAGCTGATTTTCGCAGATTACAATACAGCTATGCGTGATGCAAAGGGCGGCATGCGTGAAGGCCTTGCCAAAGATGGCATCCACCCTACTCCTGCAGGATATGCAGTGATGGAACCGATCATTAAAAACGCCATCAATAAAGTTTTAGGAAAAAAATAAAAACAAATTCAACTCAACACCTATTGATTAACCATGAAAAAAATTATTTCACTTTTCCTGTTCATTTTGGCATTCGGTTTTATGAATGCGCAGGATTTTGAAGTTTCTACCCTGAGAATCGGACCTTACAAGATCTTTATGGAAAGAGCGGAAGCTGAAAAGGTAGCAGGCACAAAACTGAAGATAACGGACGGAACTGTTAAAAACAACGTTAAATATAACGGTGAACTCATCCAGATTGATCTTTATGAAAACTATATAAGCGAAGCAAAACCCAATGTGGCAAGCGTTATGGGATTAACTACTACCAGTAAAAAATTCAAAACCAAAAGCGGAATCGGAATCGGAAATACCAAAGATGATCTGATTAATGCCTATAGAAACCATCCAAGCTTTACCGTTCACCCGGCCTGGGATGAAAAGGGTGAAAAGCGTCTTAAAGATACGGGATATTTCACGCTGGAAGATCTTGATGCCGGAACCCAGCTTTCGTTTAAATTCATCAACAATATTATTACGGAAATTTCAGTATACCTGAACGAAGGTTGTTAAAATCAGCATTTTCATTAAATAATTCTAAATCCGGATCGATAATCCGGATTTTTACATTTCCATAAGCCGTTAAAAAATTGTAAATTCGCGTGCAAATAAATCAGATATAATGAGTAAAAGTATCGAAGAGCTGAAATCTCTTACTACACAAATCAGAAGAGACATTTTAAGAATGGTCCATGCTGTAAATTCAGGACATCCGGGCGGAAGCTTGGGCTGTACAGAATTCTTTACGGCACTTTACGGAAAAGTAATGAACTATAAACTTCCTTTCACGATGGAAGGCAAAAATGAAGATCATTTTTATCTTTCAAACGGACATATTTCGCCGGTTTACTACTCTACTTTAGCGAGATTTAATTTCTTTCCGGTAGAAGAGCTGAAAACGTTCAGAAAACTGGATTCAAGACTTCAGGGACACCCAACGACACACGAAGGTCTTCCGGGAATCAGAATCGCTTCAGGATCTCTGGGACAAGGACTTTCTGTAGCACTTGGGGTAGCTCAAGGTAAAAAACTGGATGGCGACAAGTCTCTAGTTTATACGCTTCACGGGGACGGTGAACTTCAGGAAGGTCAGGTTTGGGAAGCATTTATGTATGCTGCCGGTAAGAAAGTTGACAATATCATTTCAACAATCGACTATAACGGACGCCAGATTGATGGGGATACTGATGATGTATTGAGCTTAGGGAATTTACATGCTAAACTTGAAGCATTCGGATGGACTGTTTTAGAAGAGAAAAACGGTAACGACCTTGAAGCTGTTATTGCCATCCTGGAGAAGGCAAAAACTGAAACAGGAAAAGGAAAACCTGTAGTAATCCTACTTCATACGGAAATGGGTTACGGTGTAGATTATATGATGGGATCCCACGCATGGCACGGAAAAGCTCCAAATGATGAGCAGCTTGAAACAGCATTCAAACAATTATATCTGGAAGCTCCTGCTGACTATTAATGATGAGTAATCAGTATTGGTAATCAGTAATTTTAAAATCTTTTAAATCTTTAAGTTAATAATGAAATATACATATACAGAAAAAAAGGATACGCGTTCAGGATTCGGAGCCGGATTAGCAGAACTTGCAGATAAAAATCCTAATGTAGTAGCACTTTGTGCAGATCTTATCGGTTCTTTGAAAATGGAAAAATTCATCGAAAAAGCTCCGGAAAGATTCTTTCAGATCGGTATTGCAGAAGCGAATATGATGGGAATTGCTGCAGGTTTAAGCATCACAGGGAAAATTCCTTTTACAGGAACTTTCGCCAACTTCTCTACTTCAAGAGTGTATGACCAGATCCGTCAGTCTATTGCCTATTCAGGGAAAAATGTAAAGATCTGTGCCTCTCACGCCGGCCTTACTTTAGGTGAGGATGGAGCTACCCACCAGGTTCTGGAAGATATCGGTATGATGAAAATGCTTCCGGGCATGACGGTAATCAACCCATGTGACTACAACCAGACTAAAGCAGCTACCCTTGCTATTGCTGATCATGAAGGTCCTGTATATTTAAGGTTCGGTAGACCTACCGTTCCTGTATTCATCCCGGAAGATATGCCTTTCGAGATCGGAAAAGGAATTCTTCTTCAGGAAGGAACCGACGTAACGATTGTTGCAACAGGACATCTTGTATGGGAATCTCTTGTAGCAGCTGACGAGCTTGAAAAAGAAGGAATTTCCTGTGAGGTGATCAATATCCACACCATCAAGCCTCTGGATGAAGAGATCATCCTTAAATCTGTTGAAAAAACAGGTAAGATTGTTACTGCTGAAGAGCATAACTATCTTGGCGGTTTAGGCGAATCTGTTGCAGGAATGCTTGCCAGAAAGAGACCTACAAGACAGGAATTTGTAGCGGTAAACGATACTTTCGGAGAATCTGCTACCCCTGCGGAACTGATGAAGAAATATAAGATCGATTCAGCTGCTGTAAAAGAGGCTGTGAAGAGAATTTTAGCGAACTAAGAAACGCTTTATGATATAGGCTCGGGCTGGTTCAAAGAACCAGCCCGAGCTTTTTTTACTACCCCGTCCAATCTCCGGTTTGCCGCCCCTGACAAAAGGAACTTTTCAAACTCTTAATAATAAGATTTAACAGTACAGTGTATTGATAATCAGTTTTATTATTGTGGTCTGTTTATGGGGACATCTATTGCATCCAGCACTGGATATAATATATTTTCAAGAAATTCTTCCTCTTTTAGCCTGGATTTTTTTGAACCTGAAAAATAATTGCTGATCCTGTAATTTTTCACAAACTGGTTTCTTTTTTTCCCGATCACATAGTAGTATCCTCCACTGTCTTCATTAATGAAATAAGTCATCTCCTCAAAGTCCATAATTTTTTTGGTGAAAAATAACTTTCTGTAAATACACTTTTCCCGCTTGTCAAAAATATATTTTACTGGAATTCTAAAGATCAGATCAATCAAAAAGTATCCCATAAACACAGCCCACAGAGCAGTTGCTATAACAAAAGCATTTTCCGACAAAATATTTCTGAAATAAAATAGAACAGGCATTACAAGAATCCCTGCGGCGAGGCCCCACTTGATAATCGGCAGGAAATAGTAATTCGGCATAAAGCTTATTTCTCCTCCTCTCTCCTCGAATTTATATCGCTCTTTCGTATTCATCACACGTTTTCATTTATTCGCATGATATCTTCGGTTTCGTTGACCATTTTCTGGATGCCTTTATGCGTAATGGTTTGTCCTACCATAAATTTCGATTCTTTCCCATTCACTACAAAATGAATATTCAGAAATACGTTGGTAGTAAGGAATCCCAGATACTTCATCGCCAAAACTTCAAAATTGGTAAAATCCTGAAAAGAATAGGTCTTTGTAGAAACAAAAATACTGGGTTTACATGTAATGGTCTGTTGCTGAGGATCAATAACAAACTTTTTCGCAAAAAAATTAGCGACCATCAGTAGGGCTAGAGCCACTAAAAACCAACCCAGCAAAGGAAAATGATACTTGTAAGATAATCCGGCAATAACGAACATAATAATAACCATTATCGACATAAATACCGGCTGGTTCTTAAAAACAAATACGTGTCCTTCTTTTTTGTAAAATTGATAAGTTTTCATAATAAATAATATGTCTTTTTGTGGTATGTAAAAATAGGCGAAATAAATTACACTTAATCATCTTATGCATTCGAAACACTCGGGCTGGTTCTTTGAACCACCCCGTCAAATCTTCGATTTGCCACCCCTCCGGAGGAGGGGAATTCCCGCAGTACTACTTGAAACCATTTTTTATAGAATTCCAGATTTAAAACTTCTGATATTTTCTTTTTTTTGAAAAAATTACCTAAACTCTACTTTTTAAGGTGAGTGGAGTTTTAGTGATTTGTACATTTTTTTCCTTTATTACATTTTTTGCATTGTAATTTAAAATTTTATACATATTACAAAATAACCCGGAAATAAAGGCATAATCGATAATTTCAGCTGCCTTGAATTTTGAGTTAAATCTTGTTGTACAATAGAAATTTTATATTGTATTGCATTTTTAGTTGATATTTTACTTTATACGAAGGAATATTTTTCTACGCTTTCTAAACTTATCTTGTTTAAATTAAATCTTCATTTTCCTGTACAAACCAATACAAAAGCTGGAAAAAGTTTCAAAATAATCGCATATTTTATCACAACAAAGTGATGTAATTATTTATAGTTTTGAAACCATCAACGTTGATTAAGTTTCGATATTCTACTTATAAGTGTACAGTATGGGATAGAATAAAGAATCAAACAAACCCATGTCAGGGTTTATATGACAACAAAGATTTTTAAACAAAAAAATAATCAAATTATGAAAAAGCTTCAAGGAATGAAGAAAGACTTCTCTTCATTAGAAAACAAAAAGATGAATAATCCGGCTAATATTGTTGGAGGAAGATTAGCTGAATCTAATACTAGAACTACAGCAGAAACAGCTCCTAATGGTAATGCAGGAAATACTGGTGATACGCAGATGTACAATGACGGTGTTTTGGTAGCAACAATAACTGTTGACTAATATGAGGGAGGGGGAATTTTCCCCCTCTGTTTTTATAATAAATTCTATGTCGATGAATGATAGAAAACTATTTTTTATCCTACTGATTATTTTATTTCTCTTTTCATGCAAAAGTAAAGAATTGAACTATATTGACTATTATCATAGGGTATATGCCATTGACAGCATCCATAGAATCGATAAAGATACCTTAGCCACCATCAGGCAGTACAGAAAGCTGTTCAGGAAATATCCTCCTGTACAGAATGAAAGGCTGGAAGAATACGAAACCTACATCAGGTATGCAGACCGGTTCCACAAAAAATTTGGAGGCATAAAAAGTCTGGATAAGCTCATAGCACAGTCTGCACCGAACTGGAAATACAAAAGAGAGGACCGGGATTTTTTCCAGCTCTACAAAAAATATGGAATTGACAGCATTACTGTTGAACAAAAAGTCCTACAATGGAAAAGAAGCTTAAATAAAACATTGATAGATTCTTTCAGTATCGCTTTTGAACGAGACCAGCAAAACAAACGTGTAGGTCCGCAAGTCGTCCTTAATGACAGGAAAAATGCAGAGTTACTTATCCGGACATTCAAAAATTATGGTTTTCCTTCAAAACAAAATATAGGGCTAAATGGAAATAACGAACAATTCATGCCTATGGGAACCCTTCTTAATCATATGGCGGGAACGGTACATTATGAGTACTTCAAGACAAAGTTAATGGAATATATAAAATCCGGTGAATGTACACCAAGAGATTATATAGAAATGGTTGACAAACACCAGTACATTCATAATCTGGAGCCTGTTTACGGCATATTCTCACATTATGATGTGAACTTCAATGCTGCAGATTCTGCAAGGATAGACCGCAACCGGAGAGCTATAGGCTTTCCTTCATTAAAACTGTCTTCAAAGATGACAAAAGACTTTCAGAGAAAAATAAATAACCATTAATGATGATACTGATTATCTCTCAAAATAATGAAATTACGACCACAGAAGTGATAAAAGAGTTGATCTCAATGGGAAAGAAATTCATCCGTGTGCATGAAGATGAAGTGTTTGAAATAAAGGTCCAACAAAAAAGAATTTTACTGCAAAGCTCCCGCAGTATTTTTTTTCTTGATGAAATAAAAAGTGTCTGGTTCAGAAGAGGCGGATTAACTTTTAAACGTCTAAAATACAACCACACCGCCATTAACCTGAACATGAATGAAACCCAGCACTGGCTTGAAGACTATGTAAGAAAAACGCTTGCGTCCAAAAGGCATATCAACAAGGAAAGTAATGCCCATATTAATAAACTTCTGGTGCTTGATAAAGCAAAAGAGTTCGGGTTTGATGTTCCTGAATATTATCTGGCAGAAAATACCCATGATGTAGATCTCGGAAATACGGTTATAAAAACCATCAACGGAAATGTGATGCTGGAAGAAATCAGGAAAAATTCAGGCGGTTTTATGTATACATCGGTGGTTGATGAACATGAAGAAGGAGATTTCTTCATTACCTTCTTCCAGAAAAAGATTGAAAAGGATTTCGAGATAAGGACTTTTTACTTAAATGGCCAATGCTGGTCGATGGCTATATTTTCCCAGAAGGATGAACAAACCAAAATAGATTTCAGAAAATACAATAAAACAAATCCTAACCGAAACGTCCCATATACCCTTCCATACCATCTTGAGGAAAAAATATGTCAACTGATGGAATGTTTTGACCTGAACTGCGGATCACTTGATTTTATAAAGAAAGGAGACCAATATTATTTTCTGGAGATCAACCCGATCGGGCAATTTCTGGGAATGTCCCATACATGCAATTATTCACTTGAACAAAAGATCGCTGAATATCTATGAAAAAACTATACAACGAAAAAAACAAACTTCCACTTACATTTAAATACATTGAAATCTTTAAAACAAAAAACGTAAGTAAAATCCATAGCAGCATGGTATATTTTGTACCCTCCGAAAAATACCAGACTGAATATCATGTGAGGGAAAAACCTTTAAAACAGCTTACAAAACTCCTATGATCTATTTTAATCTTTTCAGTAACATCATGGTTACCAAAGGAGCCAGCCGCATCCTGATTTCCGATCTTCAGAGAAATGTTTCAGAATTATATTCTTTAGAATTTTATGATGTTATAGAAGAATTGAGCCAAAAATCCATTGAAAATATCCTGGAAAATTACAATGCAGAATCCCGGAAATTCATCTATGAATATATTGAACTGCTGCTCGAAAAAGAATATGGTTTTATCTCTGAAGGAGACTGGGACAGGAATTTCCCGTCAATCTCCAATGAATATAATGAACCAAATAAAATTTCTAATATTTTCATGGAGATTAATAATCTTTCGGTTTTAGGAACTATAAAACAGTCTGTGGAAAATCTTGGAGTAAAACATCTTGTTATTTACTCCCATAAAAAACTTTCCCCTAGTGATTTTCAGGAGATTGAATTGCAATTTACCGGCTCTGTTTTAAACGGCATTGAAATATTTTCACCTTACCATGATGCGGTAGATGAAAACTTTATTCATTATCTTAATCAAACTGCAAAGAGAATTTACGGACTGGTATTTTATGGCTGTGCCAAGGCTCCTTTTAAATCCAGGGATATTTTCAGATTTCATGTGCAGTTCAGTTCTGAAGATCTGAAAATTTCGTCCTGCGGAAAAGTAAATCTAAAGTATTTCAATACCAATTCCCAGAAAGTTTCAGAAGCACACCATCATAATTCCTGCCTGCACAAAAAAATAGGGATAGATGTAAACGGCAATATCAAAAACTGTCCTTTAATGGCTGAGAGCTTTGGTAACATCAATAATAAAAGCCTTGAAGATGCCCTGGCAAAACCGGGATTCAGAAAATACTGGAATCTTACCAAAGATAAAGTTGAAGTCTGCCGCGACTGTGAGTTCAGATATATCTGCACAGACTGCAGGGCCTTTACAGAAAGCAGCCATAAAAACAGTGAGGGACTGGATATTTCCAAACCTTTGAAGTGTGGTTACGATCCGTACTCCGGAAAATGGGAATCAGGAAGTAACCATCCTTTAAAACAAAAGCACTAAGCCTTTATAAGAAATAATTCTAGAAGATTTACCTGAAAAACTTCCATTTCGGAATAATGGCCAGCATCCCAAAACCTGTAAACAGGAAAAGATTTGTTACATCAGTATACAGGAATGTAGACAGATAATAATTGTGCATAAAGAAATGCAGGACGAGTAATGCCGGAAACATAAAAATTCCTATTTTTCTGTAGAAAAACATCAGGACCAGCCCGATGATCATCAGGGCATCAATGGAAAAAATAACGAAGAAATACCATCTCGGGATCTGTAGAAATTCATGCTGAAGATATTCATCAATATCAATTCCCAGCCCCATAATGGTGAAAAGCATCAGTGATGCAAATGCTAAAATAAAGCCCCATCCCTTCTTTGGATCCTCGTCAAAATAACTGTATTCTTCCATAGGTACAAAAATAAAGAACTTATGAGTAAATTCATAAGTTCTTTAATATAATCTTCGTTTAAAATTTGAATTATATAGAAATAGCGTTGATCAATCTGTTTTTGTCGCTCAAGTACTCTTCCATAGAGATCATACTTTCGGTTCTCATTACATCTTGAATATCGTCTATCTGATAAATAATTCTCTTCGCATCATCCGTATTCTTCGCTCTTACTTTACAGAAAATATTATATTTCCCGGAAATAACGCTTGCTTCGATTACGTTTGGAAGTGTAGATAGCTCTTTAAGCACTTCCTGAGTACGGTTAGATTTTGTCAAAAGGATTCCAATGAAAGCTGTAAAGTGATAGTCCAGCTTACCATAATCGATATTAAGAGATGATCCCAAAATAATACCTGCATCCTCCATTTTTTTCACTCTTACGTGAATTGTTCCAGCAGAAACATCCATCTGTTTTGCAATTTCAGTAAAAGGCATTCTTGTGTTTTCGACTAAGAAATCAAGAATTTTCTTGTCTATTTCGTCCAGTTGATAGTTCATATTAGTTAAATTACAATTTTCTTAAAAAATCTATGTATTTGTTGCAAATTTATAAAAAATAATTTAACTAAAAAAATTATATCAAACATTAACAATAATTAACACGGATGATAAAAATCATTAAAATATTACGATTATTTACCAGTTGATTTTGTAGAATCTGTTTTTATTTCTGCCTTGGCTTCAGGCTGCTTTTTATCTTTTTTCTTCTTTTTAAATAGGGAATTAAAGCTTTTACTCCATACTACTCCCCCACCATAAGCTTGATTTGCAGAACCATTCGTACTCACCATTCCAATATTGGTAGGTTTGGAATATCCTCTTAAAACCAGACTTCCGTCGTTCTTTTTAGAGATGTCATACTCAATAGATCCTTCTCCCGAGAGATAATTTGCCTGGGTACCCTCAGTTTTGTTTAAAGGAATACCCAATCCGGTTTTTATATTGATCCTTGGTGATACGGCTACACTCACACCTGCATTAGCTCTGTCTCCGGTGTTGGAGTTCTGGTCACCTTTTACGTAATTCAAATCGATCTGGAATTCGTTGCTCATTGTGTTCAGCACAGATCCCAGCTGCTTCAGAAGCATATTGTATCCGGAAGATTCCGCTACTCCTGCCACATCAAAATCTACCCCTCCACTATTGGATACGTTAAAGGTATTTAGCAGCAGGATAGAACCAAACTGAAGGACTTTTTCGCCTTCCTGGCTCATTTTGGCGGCTAATGTTTCTTTTACCTGGCTGGAAACATCAAGGGCGGTTACATTAAGGTCTATCTTAGGATTTACAAGTGTCTGGGTAATATTGGCCTGCAGGAGTACACTGATAGGCTGCAATTTCCCCATGCTAAGGTATTCCCCTGCGTTGGATACCATTCTTACATAATTAGCTGTAATATCCAGTGCCGGCTTCATAGCATCCCCATCCCATCTGATGCTGCTGTTCTTTTCAATCTGGAACGTTTTGTTAAGAATAGCTTTGGAAACAAAAGTTCCGTTATCTACTTTATAGGTTCCGTTCATAGCAATTGCTCCCTGTCTTCCCATCTGGAACCTCAGCCTGTCGGCAGTTCCTTTTACCGTAATATTTCCTACGTCATCTCCTACAAGGACATTCACGGTAGTTCCTTTATCTACATCAAGACTGAAATCAATGTGCATATTGGCTCCCGTTTTTTTCTTCTCTTCCAAGGTAATAAGCCCGTCTTTTCCTTCTTTCAGGAACCTCAGCATTTTAAATTCTTCTACATTGGAAGTTGAGCTGGAGTTGAAAGTAAAATTACTTCCGTTCAAAGCTTTCATATTTGGTGTGGTGATGCTCAGTCCTGACACCGGTCCGTCTACATAGAGATCTCCCTGTCCGTAAACTCTTCCCCAGAACAGATCATAATCCTTCTGAGTCGTGTTAAGCATCAGGAGATTATCTGCCCGCATGATCAGGTTGACCCCCATCGATGAGATCTTCTCAAACTGGATTGCCCCGGAAATGGTTCCTTTAGAGTTCGATCTACCGTCGTGAACCTCAATATTGTTAAGAAGCGCAAGTCCTCGGGAAAGCGGAACCACTGTATCATCAAATGAATAATCCACACCGGTAAACAGAAGCTTCAAACCAAAACCTTTCAAAGCAATATCCCCGCTGTAGTCAAGATCGCTTAATTTCCCGTTGATCTTCAGATCGCCGGTCGCTTTTCCACGAATGTTTCCGAAAACAGCCTGTACAAACTGCTGGGTAAAAGCAAGATCGAAATCACGCATTTCCGCAGTAAGATCAATAGTAGGAGAAGCTGTGTTATTATTTACAGTACCCGTCAGATGCAGGTTATTGTTTCCAAGAACTCCTGCCGAAGCAACTTTTACATCAACATCATATACATTCAGAGAGAAACCGTTGGTTGCAGAAATAGTAACGTTACCCATCTGGTTTCCGTTCATCACAATATCATCTACGGTAAGATCTACAAGCGGCTGCAGCGTATTCTTATCCATTTTGATCTTTACACTTCCGTTTGCAAGGCCTTTTATCCCCATAGGATTTCCTCCGGACTGCATTTCAAGAAGCTTTTCAATGGCAAATTCTTCAACATCCGCATCTAAATAAAAATCCTTAGCTGATTTAAACTGTGCCTCTTTGATAAATAAGGCACTTTTATCTGAATATATCCGAAGGTTCCGGATATCAAAGTCACCCGTATTTTTCCTGTAAGTAATGGAATGATCAAGCTCCGGGCTTGTATCTATAGCCCAGGTCACTTCATTGAATTTAACTTCTGTAGGTTCAAATCTGAAAACATAATCCCCGGCAGCATTGGTAGACTGATCGACATTAATGGCATATGCTTTAAGATTGTCATTCAGATCATCGTCCGGGCTTCCGTGTTTAAAGGTTGTCGCCAGATGAAGGGCTGTATTATTTTCGTTTTTACCTTTGAGCTCGAAATCTTTGATGATATTGTTATTGTATTGAAGCTTGCTGATTCTTGCATACAGCTGTTCGTTAAGATTGGCCGTATTGATCCTTACCATAACACTGTCGATCATCGCACTGTCTCTGGAAACATTATTCCTGTCATTGATTTTATAATCAGGATTGGCTGCTGCGAGAGCTTTATCGGCATCTGTAATTTCCTCCTTCTTCGTCATGATATATTTCAGAGAATTGGCATCCAGATTCAAAATCAGGTCATTGGAATCCCCATTATATTCTCCTTCTATCACAGCGCCCTGCGGAAGCTTGAGGTCGGGCAGGAAATAATTCACAACGCCCTGCTGAACATCAAAGTTCATTTTAAAATTCTGTCCTCTGTATAATTTCCTTGGCGGAGGACCTACCAGGATTCTTCCGATTCCGTTCTCAACCATCCCTGCAAGATCAGCAAGGTTGTATCTTCCGGATATCTTACCGCTTGCAGCACCTGGTGCATCAACATCTATAACACGTCCTCCTGCTTCAATAAAAGTTTTCAGCTTCGCATTAGGGATTATATATTGCTGGGTAGCTGTAGCAAAATGAAGATTGTTGGCATCTACATCCAGGGTCAAATCATTGATATTAGACATAGACATTTTCCCTTCTACCTGCCCGCTTACAATCTGACTTCCCGGTTTATTGGTAAAATAATTCAGGTTCAGGGAGCTAACATCAGCATTCACATTCATATTGACCCTTGAAGTACTGAAGTCAATAAGTCCTTTGATAGTCGCCTTTGCCTGTTCATCATTAACGGTGATGAGTCCGTTATATTTTTTATGATCCAATAACCCGTCAAGATAGAGGTTATTAATCACTTTATCCATTATTTCTATGCTGCTGATCTGGGATTTGGTGGTCAGGCGCATGGTATTAACGTCGAAACTCTGCCCGTTAAGATTAAATTTACCGGAGATCAGACCAACAGTTTTATTTTTAGTGATCACAGAGGTGTTCAGATCTTTTACTTCCAGATATCCTGAATATTTAGGCATTGCCGTGCTGTATGCAGTAAGAGAAAGTTTGGAGATCTTCGCCTGCCCTATTCCTGTCATCAGATTTCCATTTGAGACGTATACCTGCTCAGGCGTCACCCTTGCGGCTCCGTTGTATTTCAGCTTGCCAAAATCATCAGCAAAGTTCTTCATCTTTTTAGATATAAATGAAGGCATCATTGCTTTAAGATCTTTGTAGGTAAAATCAGTAGAAAGGTCATTGGTTTCAATCGCAAAATTTCCTTTCAGCAACCTGTCCACCTTCATTGTTCTGGTTGCAATATTAACGTCCGGATTTCTGATGAGGAAGTTTTCCAAATGGAATTTATTCAGTGGACCGGTCATTTTCCCGGCCAGATTGAATGGTTTAAAATTGTCCCAGTTCGTCACAAAGTAGCTGATATCGTATCCACTCAGCTGGCTTCCCTGCTGAATCTCCATATCCCAGCGTACACGATCTGCAAAATCCGACCACGAACCGTCATGAAGATTAAATTTTATATTTCCCTGAAGCAGTGAATGGTCTGTATTTAAAGTGAGGTCTTTTAAAGACAGAAATTCATGGGTTAAGGAAAGTTCTGTAGAAAAAGTATCTACCAAGTGAGATTTCCCCCATCTGGTAGTGACGAACGACATATTGTTGATCAGTGCCGAAACATTAGCTCCGTTCACCTTTACATTAGGTGCTTTTAAATTGAAATTTGTTGCAGTAAGCCATTTGCCTGGTTCTCCCGGAGAGTTCTGGCTGACAATGGAAACCTTCGAATCAATAATCTGTACACGGGAATCCAGCTGGAAAGGCGGTTTATTCGGATCTCTTTTCTTACCATTATCGAAAAGCTGTGTAAATCTGATAAAATTGGAAATACTGTCGCCCTTATAGGTAATTACTTTTATATCGGCATTAACAAGCGTAAGAGAATTAAAGCTCAGAGAATTACTGTTCCCCGAAATGGCATTGTAAGCAAGAGACATCCAGTCTGAATTGGCACGGAACTCTTTAGCTGTGATAAAATCAAGGCCTTTGTAATCCTTAATTTTTAATCCTTTTATAGTTACGTCTCCGAAATAATCTACTTCTACGCTTTCGGTAGTCATTCCGGATTTAAAGTCTTTATTAACGATCTGAAGTGCCTGATCTGCCGCCCATTGCTTGGTTGCCGGAAGATTAATGGCAATCAGTACTCCTCCAACAAGAATAACTCCCAGCCAGAAAAGGATCAGGAGAAGACGTGCCCACCAGGAATAGCTGGTAACATCTTTTACAGCCTGCTTTCCAAATTCTTCAGCAGTTTCCACGGGATGATGAATGGCATCTGAAGCGAGTTCAGATGCTTCCTTAACTGTCTCCTTTACAGCACCTTCTACATTCTCAACAGTTTTCTGTACCTGATCACCAAGGTTCTCAGCTACTGATTTATTATTCTCATTCTCGTTATTATTCTCTAACTTTGCCATTATTATGAGCGACTCTATAATTTTAGGTATTGAATCGTCCTGCGACGACACCTCAGCAGCTATCATCAAGGGAAACTGTATTCTGTCTAACATTGCTGCGAACCAGGCTATTCACAAAGAATATGGCGGTGTGGTTCCGGAACTGGCATCGCGCGCCCATCAGCAAAATATAATTCCCGTTGTTGAAAAATCTCTTACTAAAGCAAATATACAACAAAATGCTATTTCAGCTATAGGATTTACACGTGGTCCCGGACTTTTAGGATCCCTGCTTGTAGGAACGTCATTTGCTAAGTCTTTGGCAATGAGTTTAAATGTTCCGCTAATTGAGGTGAACCATCTCCAGGCCCACATTTTAGCCCATTTCATTGACGATGCAAATCCTATGCCGCCAAAATTCCCTTTTCTGTGTCTTACGGTGAGCGGAGGGCACACCATGATCGTATTGGTGAAAGATTATTTTGATATGGAAATCATCGGGAAAACAATTGATGATGCAGCAGGAGAAGCTTTTGACAAAATCGGGAAGGTATTCGACCTGGACTACCCTGCCGGACCTATTATAGACCGCCTGGCTAAGGAAGGAAATCCTGATGCTTTTAAGTTCAATAAGCCTAAAATGGAGAATTACGACTATTCTTTCAGCGGCATCAAAACTTCTGTTCTTTATTTTATTCAGAAAGAGGTTAAAAAGAATCCTGATTTTATCAAAGAAAATCTGAACGATCTCTGCGCTTCTGTTCAGAAAGCTATCATTGAAATTTTAATGACCAAACTTGAAAAAGCGGCCTTAGAATTAAATATAAAAGAAGTCGCTATTGCCGGTGGAGTTTCTGCTAATTCTGCACTGAGAAAAGTAATGCAGGACAATCATGAAAAGCTAGGCTGGAACATCTATATTCCTAAATTTGAATATACTACAGATAATGCTGCTATGATTGCAATGGTGGCCCAGTTGAAGTTTGAAAGAGGCGAATTTACAGATCTGAGAACAACTGCTACGGCAAAATACGATTTATGAAAATATTGTTAGAAGAAAAAATATTAGGCAAACATTCTAAGAAGAACTCAAAATATTACTGGATATTAGAAACAGTGACGGGTAAAAATGAAGTTTCAGAGCATTCCACCGATTATTTTCCTGCAAGTTCAGAAATAGGATATGTTCAGAATATTAAAGAAGAAATTATTGAGAAAATAAACTCAGAGAACGTTTTTAGTTTTGAGTATGAACCGAAAGAAGGAGATTATCTATCCATAAAAAATAATTTAAGAAAAAACGAATATCTGAATTTAATTTTCTTGAATAACAAGTGGATTGAAGAAATTTATACTTGTTCATACAGAGATTGTGAAGGCGATACTTATACCACGATAAAAACTGGTGTGGCATTTTTAAGCGAGAATGAAACTTACTTTTAATACTCACTTATCAATACAATTCAGGCAGATTCTAAATATTTAAATATGAAACTTTTTTACGGAGAAATTGAAGGAAATCAAGTAACGATCAATGATGAAGAACAACAGCATATTGTAAAAGTTCTTCGCATGAAAAATGGGGAGGAAATTCACGTAACGGATGGAAAAGGAAATCTTGCATCCGGAGAGCTGCTGATTGAAGGCAAAAAAGCGAATATTGAGGTGGGTGAAATTAAGACGGATTTTCCAGATTTTAACCCGAAACTTCATATCGCAATTGCTCCGACGAAAAATATTGACCGTATTGAGTTTTTTGTAGAAAAAGCCGTAGAAATGGGCATTTCTGAAATTACAATTCTACAGACTGAGAAAACCGAACGCAAAAATATCAATATCGATAAAATCAGAAAACAGGCTGTTGCTGCTTCCAAACAGAGCCTAAGGTTTCATTTTCCTATCATCAATGATGCAGTAAAGCTTACTGATTTTTTAAAAAATATTGATGCGGAACATACTTTTGTAGCCCATTGCCATGAAAATCTTGAAAGGACTGATCTGAATGCTATTCCTTCAATGAAACAGATCACTTTTTTAATTGGTCCGGAAGGAGACTTCTCAGAAAAGGAGATCCAGTTTTTATCCGACAATAAAATCAAAGCGGTTTCCCTTGGCGACCAAAGACTGAGAACAGAAACAGCAGGGGTTTTTGTAGCCGCGTGGAATTATTTTAAGATGATGAAAGGATAGATAAAAGGTCAGAAGATGGAAGCCAGATCAGGGTTATTCTACAATGATTTTTCCATTTTTCCGGTACATATTGATCTCGTCACCTTCCTCAATAATATGGGCACTCATCATTAAAAGTTTACCCTTTTCCCACTGATAGGTTTTGCTATAGGTATTAACAGGACCAATATGATAGGATGAAGTGATTTCTTTTCTTTTCCGATCAAACCTAATATTCTGGATAGTATCCAAAGGTTTGTAATGATCATATTTCCTGCTTTTTTGATTATACAGCCAAAAACTTGAAGACGAAGTATAATTTCCTGCCTGATTGATCAGTTCTATGTCATTATAGCCGTCAAAATTAGCATCATTATCAATATTAAAAATTACTTCCCGTTCATTCAGAACTGAGATAGTGTCTACCCTAATTTTCTGATACAGCTTATTTTTATTAAGTATACTGATTGATTTAAAACTGATTTCTCCATCAGGACTTTCCAAACCTTTAAGTGTATAGGTAAATCCGTTTCCTTTCAGAGATTGGGAAAAAGGAACTGATGTCGTATCTTCAGTCTGTACATTTTCTACCTGTTGTATCGGAGCTGTCTCTTTCACCAGATGGTCTTCCTTTGGATCCGCTTTTTTCGAGCAGCAGCAAAAAGTGATCAGGATTAAAAGAAACATTTTATTCATATGGACACGTTGTGATCTTTAAGATATTTTTCAAAAATCTGTTGCCCGCTTCGTATAGAGTTTACGGCCCAACGGATTTTCATTCTCAATAGTTTCTCCTCATCAAGCTTATAATCGATATCCGATTTTATCAGCTTTTGCTTTAATTCATACATACAGATGGAAGCAGCAACGGATACATTAAAGCTTCTTGTAAAACCATACATCGGAATTGCCAGTGTTTCATCTGCAAAATCCAGAATTTCCTGGGAAACCCCTTCCATTTCGGTTCCGAAAACCAAAGCAATCGGCTCGGTAATTTCATATTCAGGCAGCATTTTCGCATTATTTTCCAATGAAACAACGACTATTTTGTAGCCTCTGTCTTTAATTTTTTGAAAAGACTCCATGTTTCTGGGAAGTTTTTCTACCTCAACCCAGGTATCGGCCCCTTTTGTAACGCGAAGATTGGGTTCAAAACTATATTCTTCCTGCAAAGCCACGACCTTATGAAAACCACAGGCTTCTACAGAACGTACAATGGCCGCAGCGTTCCTGAACTGATAAATATCTTCTACAACAGGCAGCACAAAATCCGAACTCTCCGGTGAGAAGTGCTCAATCTTTGCCAATCTTTCCTCTGTTAAAAACTGCTTTAAATACTCAAAAGTTTGCGCTAAATCTTTCATTCATTTTCAAATCTTTGCAAATTAACGTAATTTTGAGGTATGAACCTGAATGAGGCTCAATTTCTTATTAAAAAGTAATTCATGAAACGAAAAGTACTGCTTATTTATACCGGAGGAACCATCGGTATGGAAAAAGATTATGAAACCGGAAGCCTCCGCGCATTTGATTTTGGAAATATTTTCGAAAAAATGCCCGAAATGAAACTGATGGAATGTGAAGTATTCGTGCATCCTTTCGCAAAACCACTGGACTCTTCTGATATGGGACCGGAGGAATGGAAGGTGATCGCCAACTATATTCTGAAAAACTATGAGCTATATGACGGTTTCCTGATTCTTCACGGAACAGATACCATGTCTTATACTGCTTCTGCTTTAAGCTTTATGCTGAAAGGTTTGAGAAAACCGGTGATCATGACAGGTTCACAGCTGCCCATCGGTGATCTGAGAACGGATGCGAAGGAAAATCTTCTGACCAGTCTTTATTATGCCAGTCTTTATGAAAATGATGAGGCCGTTATTCAAGAAGTGGCCATTTATTTTGAGTATAAATTATTAAGAGGAAACAGAACCCTGAAATATTCTGCCGAGTATTTTGATGCCTATGCCAGCCCGAATTACCCTATACTGGGACAGTCCGGGGTTCACTTAAATATTATCAAGGAAAATCTTTACCGGTGCGATCCGGAAATAAAATTTCATGTAGATGAACATATTTCTGAAGATATTCTTTTCTGGAGAATTTTTCCGGGAATGCATCTGAGCCATTTTAAAGAAATCCCTAAAATGAAGGTTCTTATTCTCCAGGTTTTCGGTTCCGGAACTATTTTCAGCAGTGAAAAGACGCAGGAAACACTTCAGGAGATCAGAAATAATGGAACTGAAATCGTAGTGGTAAGCCAGTGTATATCAGGAGGTATATCGTTCGGGAAGTATGAAAACAGTAATATTTTTTCAAGGATAGGTGCGATCAGCGGTAAAGATATGACGGCAGAAAGCGCCATCAGTAAAGCTATGCACCTGATAGACAATCCGAGCTACTCAGGAACCTTTGCAGACAACTTTACCAAAAGTCTTTGTGGAGAAATAACTGAGTAATTTTAAAGAATAATTTGCAGATTCCAGAAATTAGCCTATTTTTGCAATCTCAAATAGAGAGGTGTCCGAGTGGTTGAAGGAGCTACCCTGGAAAGGTAGTATACGGGTAACTGTATCGAGGGTTCGAATCCCTTCCTCTCTGCAAGAAGATAAGAGTCTTAAACTTAATTGTTTAAGGCTTTTTTTATTTTAGTTTTGTTATACATTCTTTAAAATTTTACACTCATTTCTTTCTGTTCCTAAAACATTCCTAAATCATATAATTAATTTGTCCCGTTTATCAACAGCATTGATGGTTTTTAAATAATTATTTAATGAAGAAAGAAATTACATTCGCAATAATGTACATGAAAGGAAAAATTATTATCGGCATATTTTTATTGGGTTTAGCAAACAACTTATTACACGCACAGATCAGCCCGCCGGGTCTTGGGGATGCCAATACGGCTTTCTGGTCGGCTTTTGGAGTTAAACGTCAGCTGGATTCTCTTGGAAAGAAGCAGTCTTTAAGTTATATTGCTTTGGGGCGGAAAAGCAGTCCGGACAATTACAATCCAGTTTCAAAACAGGCTATTATTGTTCTGAATCACGAAGTTTATCATTCTTTTGCTCTCAATCAGCAATACAGCTATGCAGTAAGCTACCGCCGGCAGCCAAAGTATGAAAGCTCCGCACCTTATGAAAAAGAGGCTACGGAGCAGGAATTCAGGATCTATGGAAGGTATGCTTATACTTTTAAGTTAGGAAGAAGATGGAAACTGAAAAATACAGTCCGCCAGGAATTCCGTAAGTTTTTTGATGCCGATTTCCGTAAAACGGAGGAAAATTTTCAACTAAGAACAAGAGTGAAAAGCCAGCTCACCTATAATTTATCCAAGAAAAACAATCAGAAGTTAGCTTTAAGTGCCGAAGGTTTGTTTTCTGTGAGCTATCTTAATGAACCGGAACAGAAATGGACGCCTTTTGGATACAGGGGAATGCGTATTGGAGCTTACTATATGTCCAGTATTCCTCACTCTCCTTTCAGTGTAGACATAGGCTATGTCAATGATCTGATCAGAGGCAGCAGGAGTGTAAAGAAAGGCGGTGTACACTATCTGGCAGCAGACCTTATCTGGAATTTGCCTTTTAAAGTTGGTAAATGATGAGTGGTAAATTGTGAGGGATGAATGATAATCATCATTAACAAAATCCCGGCGTTTCTACCGGGATTTGCTTTTGGAAAACCTTTGAAAGTCTTCCATCAATATAATTTAGATATGAATGTTTGGTGTAAAGTTTAATTACAGATCGTCAAAAACTGATGGCTCATCTGTACTTTGAATTTGGCTTCTGATTTTAATTTAGCATAAACAGTGTATTCAAAAGCACGTACGGCTTTCAGTTTTCTGTCTATATATTCTGCAATCTGCACGACAGAAAAAATAAAATCCCTGTACACAGCAATATCCACTGTCTGTCCGTGGCAAGGAAGATAAGCCTTCAAAAAAGGAACTGCAGCCTGATGCTTGTTGTAATTGACACAATATCCTGCTCCTTCCCTTGCAGTAACCACTTCACTGGTGTTGATATAATCCAGAACTGTTTTATTTTCTTCCGGGGAACTGCTGTTCTTTAACAGGTGTCGGTTGATTTTATCCAGGATATGCTGGGCATATTCCATCATGGTGATGGTTTTCCACTCAAATATATGGTTCATCCCTTTGGCCTTGAAATGTTTTTCATTTTCACAGTTGGTGCAGAAAGAAATTCCGATTTTTTCATGATAAGGCAAGAAGCAATCTTTAATCTCCATGGAAGCATCAGCCAAAAGCTTGTCGCCTGCAAAGCTGTAATACAGATAAGGACTGTAAAGGTCTGCAAGAGCCTTCAGATAATCAATTTCGCTGGCGTTATGATATTCTTCAAACCATTGTTCAAGGGTGTCGTAATAATGGCTTTCAAATTCTTTAAATGTTAAGTAAAACGGCAATTCCATAGCTCTGTAATTTTGATATGACAAAGCTATTGCTGTAATGCGACAAAACTTGACGTGTTATTTTTTTTTAAAATGTTTTTAAAGATGAGAGCCAAGATTTCAGATTTCAGACGTGTGTAATGGTGGCTTCGGGAGTCTTAGCTACCGGATATTTGTATTTTTGTTCAATATTTCCGGATCCATTGTTTATAAGCAGTAACCGTCTTACCCTCTTACTCTTAAACCTTCAACAAAACTCGCAACTCTCTAAAACTCTCCCACACTCTAACCCCGAAACTCACACCCCACATCTATTTATCATAATTCATCATCACAAATTCAAAATAATGAATCATTTTCAGGTAGTTTTCTATACTGATATACTCATTGGTGCTGTGGATGCTCTGCTGTTCCGAGCTGTTGATCCGGATTGGCATAAACCTGTAGATATTTTTGCTTACGATCTGGTATTTATAGGCATCGGTTCCGGCCATGGTAAGATAAGGAGTCACAATAGCAGATGGGTAAATCTCTTTCACACCAGCTTCTATTAATTTAAATCCTTTCGTATTGGAAGATGAAACGGCCGAAGCTTCCCTGGTGTTATCGATCTCTTCTACCTCAACATCGAAACCTTCTGTTGCTTTTGCAATATGATCATGAACGTCTTTCACTGTATTTCCAGGAAGAAGCCTGAAATTCACTACAAATTCGACCTCGGGAGAAAGCACGTTGGTTCCGTCGCTTCCTTTCATCATTGTCAGAGCCGTTGTTGTACGTACCAGAGCATTAGTTGTATTATTTTTAGTTAGTTGTGACAGAAGAAGAGGTTTCAGCAGCCACTGATTCGAAATAGCCAGTCTGCTGGTAAAAGGCATTGCACCGCCAATATTATTGAAAAATTCTTTGATAAGCGGAGTTATTTCTGGTTTCATCTGATCATCTTCAAGACGCTGCATAATCACTGCGGCTTTTCCTATCGCACTTTCCATAGGAGGCATAGAGGAATGCCCGCCAAGTCCTTTCACCTTTATTTTTGCAGATAAGAATCCTTTTTCTGCACAACCCACGACAGCAACATCGGAATCTACTCCTGCCACATTTCCTTTCTGCATGATCAGACCTCCTTCGTCATAAACCGTATCGAACTGAAGTCCCTTTTTCTTAAAATAATCTGCAATCTGCATTGCTCCTTTCTGTCCGCCCACTTCTTCATCAAAACCAAAAGCCAGGTAAATATCCCTTTTCGGCACTTTTTTATTCTTAACCATTGTATTCATTGATTCCATCAGGGAAAAAAGCATCCCTTTCATATCGATGGCTCCCCTGCCATAAATCCTTCCGTTGGCCACGTTTCCTGAAAAAGGTTCAAAATCCCAATCTTCCGCTACTTTTGAAACAGGTGATAATGGTTGATCATCAGGCCTGAAAATATTAAGTTCTTTATTGATCACATCGGCCTCTCCGGGAGGCACAACATCTATGTGGGAAAGGAAAAGAATGGGCTGTAACGAGGGATCACTTCCCTTAAACCTGAAAACCAAAGCATGGGTATTGACTTCATTGTTTTCGGTATTCTGGTAAACCAATGGATAAGATGCTTTCAGGTATTCTTTAAACTGATAAAAGGGAGCATAATTGAATTCGCCCAGACTTCCAGTAGAAACGGTAGGAATCTTGAGGCCGCCTGACAGGTGCATTACAGCAGAATCATTTTTTACAGGCTTCCATCCTTCCGACGTTTGTACTGCAATCTTTTTAAAAGGATAAGTATACATTTTGATGAGCAATACAGCAACTAAAATGACAAAAATACCGAGAACGGCTAAAAGGAACTTTTTCATGGTAAATAATTTTGTGTTGTGATTGTATAACAAATATACCAAACAAAAGGGCTATAACCATGTTAAAAGCGAAGTATTTCCCATAGGCAAGATAAAAAAGCTGCTATCAATATTGGCTCAAAAGCCCGGAATTCACCTCGAAAAACAGTTTTGTGTTTTCCAGTCTGAATTTTTCAACGGTTTGTTTTGCAGAATTATTGATTGAAATAAAACGTACCACTCCTTTTTCTGTCTGTCTGAAGACTTCAATAATATAATAGCCGTTATATTCATAGGCATATAAAAGTCCGTTCTGTATTTCTTTTTCAGGAGTTTTAATGGAGAAATTATTCTTTATATCTGCCAAAGTTTTTCCGGCATAATAAAATCCCAGCATATTGTTATAAATACTGATTTTCGTGTAGGTAAAAAGAACCTGTGAAGAGGGTTTTTCTTTAAGGTTATTAAGAATATTGCCAACATCTTTATTGGTGAAAAAGATGAATTCTTTTTCAACCTTATTGAATATATAATCTTCATAAAAATTAACATCCAGTGTTTCGTTTTGAAGAAATAATTTTCTTGTTATGTTTTCGGGATTAGGTACTGCTTCTGTATGAATGGGTTTTATGTAATTTGTGCAGGAAAATGTGATGAGAAGGAGTGGGATATAAAGGATATGGGAGATTGTTTTCATGAGTATTGTCTTTGTGTAAATTTAGGTTTTTATTTTTACTAGTATTCAGGTTATGAAGGCATTATCAAGCTTACTATCCGTCTGACGGTAGTATATCAAAAAGTTTTGCCAAGCCTCAAGTAAGTGTCTTTTTGCCTTTTTTAAGTGGCCAGCGTTAGTTAGTACAGTTTTTCTAAATGATGAGCAGACTGGAAAAATTGCTTGCTAAATAAAACTTCATAATAAATAAAACCTTGCAAAATTGCAAGGTTTTATTTATTATCTGTCACATGATAAAATAATGCGGCAGCGAGGGAGTTGGAAGATAGGCGGAGTCACATATAAATACGGCTATTAAATTTTTTTTCAGAAAAAATATGTAACTTGAAAAGCAATCTATAGCTGTTTCTTTTATATATTCTTTCTTTATGAACAAAAGAAAAAACAGCTTAATTTACTAACATTATTATCTATAAAAAATTTACATTATGAAAAAAATTATTGTACTCTTTTCTCTATTTAGTATTTCTATTATCTCTGCGCAAGTTGGTCCGCCACCTCCATCAATGCCCACCAAAGAAAACGAAGTTCTCATTAATGAACTGATTAAAGTAACAGAGTTTGAAAACTATTTTTACAGCTACTGTAAAAATAAAGTAGAACAAAGTGCCAAAGAAAATAATTGGGACGATAAGAAAAAACAGGATATTATTAAAAGTATACGATTTGAGGGATTTGCAACAAATACGATTTACAATAATTTTGCCCGTAATACTAAAGAAGATTTGGAAGAAACAATCAGTCTAATAAAGAAATTAAATCAAAAAAGAAATTTATCTTCAACAAAATTAATTGTTTCAAATCTCATGATACAAAATAATTTAGAAGGTTATGTAAAGTCTCTTTTAAAGGGAGATTATCTATATCTGAATAAATAAAAAATTACTTATGTAGAAAATAGGCTGTCTCATTTTGAGACAGCCTATTTATATAATGTATTATGGAATGTTTAATTCTTTAAAATAAAATTTTAAATCTGTAGAGTCTAATTTTAAAGGTAATTCTTTATAAGACCAACCATTGTAAGGCGGTTTTAAACTATCAAATATTTTTTGTTTATATAACATAATGAAATATTTAGGTCTTAATGAATCATATAATAAAAGATATTTTTCACCTTTTTTTAAAATACTCGTACTTGTACACGTTCTATCATATTTTTCTCCTTCAACAAAATAAATAAAATCCGAGCCAACACCCCTATTATTTTTCTGATGCCAATCCGTTGTTATATATGCTACAGTATATTTTGCATTTTTTTTTGCATTTTTCTGATGCCTTTTACCATAAAAGTTTGCTATAAAAAATATTAATATAATACAAAAGCCTATAATAATAAAGAAATATTTTTTTCCTATATTAATTACCGCTTTTATACTTTTTATTTGCATCGTTTAAAATTTTATCTGTTCCATTCATATAAACACTTGGGAGAATAGTACCTGTTAAAATATTACCTCCACCAATGACTCCAGCTGCATTTCCCAAGGCACCTGTCATAACTTTAACAGCATTAATAGAATTGTCTCTATTGTCATATCCTGAACCAAAAACATTATTTGCCGTGTTCAATAATAAGTTAGTTCCTGCCAGTATACCCTGCCATTGGTAGCTGCCACCACCGCCAACAAAAGTATTAATAAATAGCTGCTTTCTATCAACATTCTCTATACCACCTTTAAAATAGGTTTGTGTAGAAAGATCTGTTAATCCTCGTTGTCCAACTCCTATAAAATAGTCTCCTACTACAGATCCTGTTCCTCCAGAAATAATAAACCCAGGAATATATGCTTGTGCAGAAAGAAATTTGTCTAATTTATCTACTTCTTCTGAGCTCACATACGGAGCTTGATCTTTTGCAATAAAAGCTTTTCCATCTACTGTATAATTTCCTCCCTCTCCTAAAATAACTTCTCTATCTACGCCTGTATCTATTCCATTACTTGACATTGGTGTTGTATAAGTACTATTTTTATCTCCTCGTCCATCAGCATAGGCTACATATCCTGCTTTACTAGCTTGTTCAGCAGAGGTAATATCACTATGATATTCCCAGCTGCTCTGTCCAGTTCTTTTTACCCAATCTTGTTCTGATCTACCATCGGGATCAATAAATCTTATTGGATTGTTCAAAGCATAATTATATGGACTAAGTCTTCTTGATTTCTCCGCTAAAGGATCAATCACGCCCCATCTTCCCAAATCCGGCATATACATCCTTGCACCATAATCATACATTCCTGTCTCCTGAATTTCTTTGCCATTGTACTTATAATTAAAATACCCTCCCAATTGTCCATTATTATTTCCACCAATATGGTTTAATCCAAATGGATAATAATTGTTGGTATCTGTTACTTCAAGAACGCCTTCGCTGTTTTTGGCAAAACTTACCCTGCTATTTCCTAAATGGTCTTTATACTGGTAAATATAACGGTTTTCCGTGAAATTGTAAAAGCCTTCTGAAGTAGGTACAAAATCCAGCTTCCAGGTCGGAGGATCACCGAGCCCCGGAAGTCCTTTACTTACAGTATCATAGGCCTCAATTTCAAAAGCTGTTTCGGTTCTACAGGTTAAACATATGCTGCCTCCATCAAAATAGCTATACTGAAAACCATCCAGGTAGTCTACTGTATGGGTTGTACCCTGAAAACCCCTTCTTGCCTGTACAACATAGTTTTTACGAATCTTCACTCCATCTGCACGGTATAAATATTCCAGGCTGACATTGGTGGTCTGACCAAGGAAAGGATCTGTCTGGGTGATAGAAAAGTTATTTGGCAGGTTAAGATAATTATAAATGATATTTTGTATGCCTTTATCTTTCATATTGATCATGTTCCCGTTCAGGTCGTAATCAATCATATTGTTTCCTCCTTCGTATCCTGAATCGTTTAACGAATTTTCAACCACCTGGTTCAAACGATTACCCGTATAATTATACGTTAAGTTATCAACAAGCTGGGTTGTTCCTGCAGGCGTTTTTCCATTTCTGGTTAAATGGGTAATGTTTCCATTCAAATCATAAGTCACATTTTCATTAAAGAAATAGTTATTGGGAGCTGTAGTATAGGCCTCTCTGTAAATTGCATCAGTCAACCTGTTCAATTTGTCGTAGACATAATGGTATGCTTTGTAGACATCATCGTTAGCCATTTTCCAGTGTACTTCTGAAATATTCCCTCCGTATTGTGGAGCTGATGTGCCGGGAATAGCAGGGTCCTGATATCTCATGGAATATCCGAATAATCTGCCGTTCAGATTATCGGGATCATTAATCTTAGTCATCCAGCCTCTGATATTATAAGTATAGTCAATACTTTGAAGAGGAGTTGGAGCTGCTACAGCCCCACCAACTTTTTTATTAGAAAGCTGGGATAATTCATTATAGGTATTCTGAGACAGGATTTCCTCTGGATTATTATCTACCTGATGCTTATGTACCAGCAGCCTGTTTTGATGATCATAGGTAAAGTTTTCTGTGATGACTCTCTCTATGTCTGTATTTAATCTTTTATGTTTAGTAACAACGGTTTGAGCGGCTCCTGAAAAATCCAGTCTGGATTCTGTTTTGGTATAGCCTCCCAAATGGTTGATGGAATAACTTCCGACTGCTCTTCCTTTAGTGTCGTAATAGGTATAGTTTTTTGTCCAGCTATCATCTTCGATATTCTTTACCAAACTCATTACAGGAAGTCCTTTGGTGCTTTTTCCGTCTGTAGGAGTGTCGGTCAAAACAGATTCTCCCTGAATTGTTGAAGGAAAGGATGGATTGAAACTGTAACCCTGGGGATAAGCGTCATAATAATTAACAGATAATAATTTGAAGTTCGTTGTAGGATAAGCCGAACCATTGGTATAATAGACATCCATTCCACTATTATTCCAACTTACTGTACTTCTGACTTCATTATTTGAACCATGTCCTTCGATTGCAGC